>Ga0315911_1000002_pt1 | contig 926833 bp, 824 predicted proteins | sample Edanod1MG_FD_207737 | JGI IMG/M metagenome (GOLD analysis project Ga0315911, IMG submission 207737) | Root nodule microbial communities collected in Santa Monica, California, United States - Edamame nodules 1 | ecosystem: Host-associated > Plants > Roots > Nodule | place: USA: California... | reverse complement strand
CGCCGCGCGAACCGTCGACGCAGTCTGCGCCGCTATCGGCCACGCGCTCGACGCCTTCACCTCCGAGGAATGTGCCAACTACCTCAAAAATTCAGGCTATCGAACTTAATGCCATCACGCTTTAGCGTCACGGTGCGATCGCGCAGCTCGATGTCGAGGATGCCTTTCAGGACGAGGAAGAAGTCGTCGGTGTCGTCGTGCTTGTGCCAGACGAACTCGCCCTGCACCTTCACCACCATGACGTCGCAGGCGTTGAATTGCGCGACGGTGCGCGGCGACCAGTGATCGGAGAATGTCGACAGTTTCTGCGAAAGGTCGATCGCGCCGTTCATGATGCCTCCGGGTCCGGGCCAGCCTGCCGGACTCGTTAGCTCAGCCTTCCGACGCGCTCAATGGACGCCCCTTAATCTCTCCGGATAAGTCGTCGGCTCTCGATGGCCGTTCTTGTCGCAGGGCGTTTCGCCGTTGGCGGCCTTGCGCGCCAGCAGTTCCTTTTCGGCCTGATACCACAACTGATCCATGTTGCCGTGTGGCTCGCCGGCGTCCTTCCACAATTCGTAAGCTCGGGTCCGAATCTCCTGTTCGGATGGTCCTGGCATGCGCGGCTCCCTCAATTTGTGAATTCAAACTGTTTGAGAGTGGAACTGCCAGCATAGCGCAAGGTTCCAGGGTGCGCGACATGACGCGCTGCCACGGGTGCCCATGCTGTGCACCGCACGGCCCTTCACCGCGTGTGATGGGGATATCGGCCTTGATGCACAAATTGGGCGCCAGAGGGTTGCGCTCCCGCGGTGCGCGTCGTCTTACGGAAGCAAGCTACCCCTTCTGAGGTATGAAACCTTTGCGGGCTCGTACAGACTTATCTTCATCAGGATTTTGCCGTTACCGTCCTGGGGCTAGAGACAGCGCCGCTCGCATGCATTTTAAGCGGGCGGCGTTGGGCTGTCAGCCAGGGCTCGTTCCCTGTTCCCGATCGATCGCTCCCAATTCCCATCTGCGCGTGCCTTGGCCGGGACGGCACCAGGGTCGAGGCCGGCCTGCGGGTAGCTCCCTACTCCGCCGCCTGGCGCACATGGCGCGCGGTCGGGGTGCGCATCGTCACCAGCTCTTCGGAGGCGGTCGGATGCAGCGCGATGGTGGCGTCGAAATCGGCCTTGGTGGCCTTCATCTTGACGGCGATCGCGACGGCCTGGGTGATTTCGGCGGCGCCATCGCCGACGATGTGGCAGCCGAGCACGCGGTCGCTCGCGCCGTCGACCACGAGCTTCATCAGCACGCGGGTGTCGCGGCCAGACATCGTCGCCTTGATCGGGCGGAAATCGGTCTTGTAGATGTCGACGTGGCTGAACTGCGCCCGCGCCTCTTCCTCCGTCAGACCAACGGTGCCGACCTCCGGCTGCGAGAACACCGCGGTCGGGATCGTGGCGTGGTCGACCTCGACCGGGCGCTTGCCGAACACCGTGTCGGCGAAGGCATGGCCCTCGCGGATCGCAACCGGAGTCAGATTGGTGCGGTGGGTGACGTCGCCGACCGCGTAGATGTTATCGACCGAGGTCTTCGACCAGCCGTCGACCTGGATGCCGCCATTGGCGGGATTGATGGCGACGCCGGCGGTCTCGAGCCCGAGATTGGCGACATTGGGATGCCGGCCGATCGCGAACATCACCTGGTCGGAGGCGATGCTCGAGCCGCTCGACAGATGCGTGGTGAAGTCACGGCCGTGCTTGTCGATCTTCGCCACCGTGCAGCCGGTGATGATGGTGATGCCGCGCTTCTCCATCTCGGCGCGGACATGCTTGCGCACGTCCTCGTCGAAGCCGCGCAGGATGTTATCGCCGCGGTAGACCACGGTGACGTCGGAGCCGTAGCCGGCGAAGATGCCGGCGAATTCCAGCGCGATGTAGCCGCCGCCCTGGATCACGATCCGCTTCGGCAGCTCCTTGAGGTGAAACGCCTCGTTGGAGGAGATCACGTGCTCGATGCCGGGCACGATCGGCCCGTGATTGGGCGCGCCGCCGGTGGCGATCAGGATGTACTTTGCCGTCACCTTCTCGCCGGTGGCGAGTCTGATGGTGTGGGCATCCTCCAGCACCGCGCGGGTCTTCACGATCCGTGCGCCCGACTTCTCGACATTGGTCGTGTAGGCGCCCTCGAGCCGGGCGATCTCCTTGTCCTTGTTGGCGACGAGAGTGGCCCAGTCGAACGAGACCTGCCCGATGCTCCAGCCGAAGCCGGCCGCGTCCTCGATCTCGTCGTGGACGTGGCTGCCGATCACGAACAGCTTCTTCGGCACGCAGCCGCGGATCACGCAGGTGCCGCCCATCCGGTACTCTTCGGCGACCATGACCTTCGCGCCGTAGCCGGCGGCGATGCGGGCGGCACGAACACCGCCCGAACCACCACCGATGACAAACAGGTCGACGTCAAACTCGGCCATTTTTGCACCCAACCTTGGCAACCACGCCGAAAATCGGCTCTTGCAACTGGTACCCCTCATCCTGAGGAGCCCGCGAAGCGGGCGTCTCGAAGGATGGAGGCCACAGAGGGGCCTCATGGTTCGAGACGCGCTTCGCGCTCCTCACCATGAGGGTCCAATAGCGCCGCGCGCTCAGATATCCTTGCCGCGCTTCTTCATCTCGGCCTTGAACTGGGCGTTGACGATCACGCCAAACTGCTGCGCCCACTCCTGCATATATCTCAGCGAATCGTTGATTGCCTTGGGCTCGGAGGTCAAAAGCTTCTGACCGAGCGGCGTCTTGTAGAAGATCACGAGATCCTTGAGCTCCTGCTCGGTGAACTCGGCGGCATAAAGCTGCGCCATGCCCTCGCCGATTTCCTTCTCGCTGCCAGCCAGATTCTTGGCAATGACCAGCGCAACCTCGTTGAGATCCTTCTGGTAGTTCAGGTACTGCTGCAGCAGGCCGGTCTTGGTCTTCTCGATAATGCCCGGAACGGCGCCGGCATACATCACCGAGACGTTCTTCATCGTCAGGATTTCCTTGGCGTATCCGATCGCCGCGGGGGTCGACTGCTTGACGTCCTTGGGCATGGGGGGCAGCTGCGGCTGCTGCGCCATCGCCGGTGCGAGCGCCAGTCCAGCCGCCAGGGCCGCAGCCGACAAAAGTCCCGAAAAACGCTTCATTCCAAGTCTCCTTGCTTGCGGCCTCATGGCCGTTCAACAACCCGAATTCCCTGCGCGCCGGCCAGCACGGCGACGCTGCCAAGCCCGATGAACAGGCCGTGTTCGACCACGCCCGGAATCACGCTGAGCAAACCGGCAAGACGCGGCGGATCGCCGATCCGGCCGAGATGGGCATCGAGGATCCAGTGGCCGCCATCGGTGACAAAAACGTGACCGTCCTTGCCCTTCCGGATCAGCATTTCGCCTGACACGCCGGCCTCGGCGAATGCCCGCGCCATCGCGGCCTGGGTCGCGGCGAGCCCGAACGGGATCACCTCGACCGGCAGCGGAAAGCGGCCGAGCACGTCGACCCATTTGCTGTCGTCGGCGATCACGATCATGCGATCACTGGCGGCAGCGACGATCTTCTCGCGCAGCAGCGCACCGCCGCCGCCCTTGATCAGGTTGAGCGCCGGGTCGATCTCGTCGGCGCCGTCGATGGTGAGGTCGAGGTGGTCGATCTCGTCCAGCGTGGTCAGCGGAACGCCGCAGCGGATCGCATCCGCGCGGGTGGCTTCCGAGGTCGGCACGCCGATCACCTTCATGCCCGCACGGACCTTCTCGCCGAGCAGTTCGACGAAATGCTTGGCGGTCGATCCGGTGCCGAGCCCGAGCTTCATGCCGTCGCGCACCTCTTCGAGCGCGCGCGCCGCCGCCTGGCGTTTCAGTGCGTCCATGTCCACGTGCCGATAGCCCTCGGTTGTCGGTTACGGGCCGCCATCGGGCGGCCCGGCGGGCGCATATCTAGCGTCGTTTTGCAGGCAGGAATAGCGGCAAGCGGACCAGTCTTTAGGCCGAAACGGCGTCCATCGCGGCCAAAATCGCCGAAAAGCGCTGTTCGACCTCGACCCGCATCCCGGGGTGGGTGAAAATGTAGAACTGGTCGTCGCGGATCGCGGCCAGCACCTGCCCCGCAACCGACGCCGGATCGAGACCGGCCTCCAGGCGACGCGCGATCTCGGCGACGACCGCGGCCATCGGGCTTGCGGGATCGAGCTGACGGGTCGGGCCGTACTGCTCCGGGCGGTTGCGCCCGCTCTCGCCGATCCGGGTCCGCACAAAGCTCGGACAGAGCACGCTGACGCCGATCCCGAGCGGCCTGAGTTGCATGGCGAGCCCTTCGGACAGGCTGACGACGGCGAACTTGGTCGCCGAATACGGGCTCAGGCCAAGCCCGGCATTCATCCCGGCCATCGATGCCGTGTTGACGATATGGCCGCCCTCGCCATGCCGGCGGATGTGCGGCAGGAAGCTCCTGATGCCGTGCACGACGCCCATCAAATTGACGTCGATCACCCAGCGCCAGTCGTCGACCGAGATCGGGTCAATGCCGCCGCCGGCCGCGACGCCGGCATTGTTGCAGAGGACATGAACCTTGCCGAAGGCGCGGAACGATGCTTCTGCCGCGCGATCGACGCTCAAGGGATCGGCAACGTCGCAGACCACGCCATGGACATCCGCGCCGCCGGCGCGCAGCGCATCGACGGCCTTGTCCAGCGGACCGGTTTCGATATCGGCGAGCATCACCTTCATGCCCTCGCGAGCGAAGGCGGTTGCCATCGCAAGTCCGATTCCGCTGGCCGCGCCGGTGACAAAAGCGGCTTTTCCGGCAAGTTCCCGCATCTCAGCCTCCCCTATTTCGTGACGTGCCCACATCTACTCTTGCATCGCAGCGCCCGGCCCGATAGCCAAAAGCATCATGTCCGCGTCCTCTCCCCCCATCGTCGTATTCGATCTCGACGGCACGCTGGTCGACACCGCGCCCGATCTGATCGCCGCGCTGAACCATGTGCTCGACCGCGAGGGCTTGCGGCCGGTGCCGCTGGCGGCCGCGCGCAACATGATCGGCGCCGGCGCGCGCAAGCTGCTCGAACGCGGGCTCGAGGTGGAAGGACGCGCGGTCAGCGTCGGTGATCTCGATCGCTTGACCGCCGATTTCGTCGATTATTATGCCGAGCATATCGCCGACGGCTCGCGGCCGTTCGACGGACTCGAGGGCGCGCTCGACCGGCTCGAGGCAAAGGGCCATCGCTTTGCGGTGTGCACCAACAAGCTGGAATGGCTGTCGAAGCTGCTGCTCGACCGGCTCGGCCTGACCAAGCGCTTCGCCGCGATCTGCGGCGCCGATACCTTCGGCATCGCAAAACCCGATCCGACGTTCCTGCGCGAGACAGTGGCCCGCGCCGGCGGCCGGCTGCCGGGCGCCATCATGGTCGGCGATGCCGGCCCCGATGTCGGGGTCGCAAGGCGCGCCCAGGTTCCAGTGATCGGCGTCGATTTTGGCTATACCGACGTTCCGATGACCGAGCTGAAGCCGGACCGGCTGATCAGCCATATGCGCGATCTGCCGGACGCCGTCGCCAGCCTGAGCGCGGCATAGACTTTCCGCAACATACTGATATCGCTTGGCAATATTTAGCCATGCGATTCTGCCATTAACCATCCTTTAACGAACAGGCCCCCCGCTGTTGCGCCTCTGTTTCGACGCACCTATGGTCCGCTCCGGGGATTGTGGCTGATTGCCGCAGTAGAGTGTGGATCATGCGTCGTATCATCGTGATTGCGGCCGCCGGGCTGAGCCTGGCCGGCTGCTCCTCCTTCTCATTGGATTCGTTCAAGTCGGCGCCGCCGCCGATGCCGGTGCAGCTGGATTCGAACCCGCCGGGCGCCGACGCCGTGACGTCGCTCGGGCCGGGCTGCAAGACGCCCTGCACCGTGTCGATCCCGGCGCCGGAGACCAACTTCTCCGTCACCTTCAACATGCCGAAGTTCCAGCCGGCGACCGTGCCGGTCACCGTGACCCGCGTTCCCGGCGACTTCACCACGCCGGCCACCACCACGCTCGATCCGAGTCCGGTGTTCGCCGAGTTGCAGCCGGCCGGCCCGCCGCCGCGCGCGGCGAAGAAGCCGGTGCGGAAGAAGAGGCCGAAGCCGGCTGCCGCTGCGGCGCCCGCCGCCGCTCCGGACTCCGCGTTCCCCGCCCCGAGCGCGGCTGCGCCGGCGCCGGCCGCCGCTCCGTCGCGCTAGCGCGGGCGGCTGCACCGGATTTGCACTGCACAAGAGCCCGGCCCAAAGCCGGGTTTTTGTATTTGGTCGAGACACATCCGCGATTGCGATCATGCATCGCGCGATATGCCTCGCCTATCGCTTTGCATGTTGCGGATCATCCATACGATCATCCCTTGGGACGCATTGTGACAACGCGCCAAGATGCATAGATTGCGGATGCCGGAGCCGATCACGGCGCGGCAGGCAGGAAACAGATTGCAAGGCCCGAACTGAATGAACGGATCCACGCAAGCGCATTCCGACACGCTGTTTCGTCCGATGACCGACCCGTTCGGCCGGACCATCCGTTATTTGCGCGTCTCCGTCACCGACCGCTGCGACCTGCGCTGCTTCTACTGCATGTCGGAGGACATGACCTTCCTGCCGAAGGCCGATCTGCTGACGCTGGAAGAGCTCGACCGGCTCTGCTCGGCATTCGTCGCCAAGGGCGTGCGCAAGATCCGCCTCACCGGCGGCGAGCCGCTGGTCCGCCGCAACGTGATGGGCCTGGTGCGTTCGCTATCGCGCCATCTGACCACAGGCGCACTCGACGAATTGACGCTGACCACCAACGGTTCGCAGCTGGCGCGCTTCGCCCAGGAGTTGGCCGATTGCGGCGTGCGCCGCGTCAACGTCTCGCTCGACACGCTCGACCCCGTAAAATTCCGGGCCATCACCCGCTGGGGCGACATCGACAAGGTGCTGTCGGGCATCGAGGCGGCGCGGTCGGCGGGACTCGCCGTCAAGATCAACGCGGTCGCGCTCAAGAACATGAACGAGGACGAGATTCCCGCGCTGATGGAATGGGCGCACGGCAAGGGCATGGGCCTGACCTTGATCGAGGTGATGCCGATGGGCGACATCGGCGAAGGCCGGATCGATCAGTACGTGCCGCTGTCCTTGATGCGTGCGCGGCTCGAGAAGCACTACACGCTGACCGATCTGTCCGACGACACCGGCGGCCCCGCCCGCTACGTCCGGGTCGCCGAGACCGGCGGCAAGCTCGGCTTCATCACGCCGATGACCCATAATTTCTGCGAATCCTGCAACCGGGTGCGGATCACCTGCACCGGCACGCTGCACACCTGCCTCGGCCACGAGGACGCCTCCGACCTGCGCCGGCCGCTGCGCGCCTCCGCCGACAACGACTTGCTGGCGGCAGCCATCGACCGGGCCATCGGACTGAAGCCGAAGGGGCACGATTTCATCATCGACCGCCGCCACAACCGTCCGAGCGTCAGCCGCCACATGAGCGTGACCGGCGGCTAGTCTTCAAGCTCCCTCCCGACGCGCGGCCTGTCCCCCGATTACCAAGGCGGGACAACAGTTTGCCGCGGCGTCAATTTGTCCATTTTCCGATTGACGGCGTTCCACGGCGCTGATTTGGTGAATCAGCTTTCACGCTAGTCTGGCCAGCATAGGCCGCTGCCCTCCGTCGGCTCCTGCCGACGCCCCCCGGCAGCCAAGAACGGCTGAAGCGGATTTCGGGGGAGGACGAACGTTTGCAACTGCTCCTGAAAGTGAGCCGTGGCTCCGTGCGCATGCGCGCGGCGGCCAGATGATGCTTGAAGAGATATTCGGCGCGCGGATGGCGCGGCCGTGGAGATCGTGATGCGCCCATTGTTGGCATTAAGTCAGGCCATCGACCAACTCAACGAGAAGATCGGCTACATCTGCAACCTGCTGGTGCTGATCTCGTGCCTGGTCAGTGCCGGCAACGCCATGATCCGCTACGCGTTCAGCTACTCCTCGAACGGCTGGCTCGAGGCGCAGTGGTACATGTTCGCGATCCTCGTGATGTTCGGCGCCTCCTACACCTTCAAGCGCAACGAGCATGTCCGCGTCGAGATCATGTATCTGATGCTGTCCGAACGCGGCCAGCTCTGGCTCGACCTGATCGGAACGCTGTTCTTCCTGATCCCGGCCTGCCTGCTGCTCGCCTATCTGTCCTGGCCGTTCTTCTACCAGGCCTATGCGGTCGGCGAGATGAGCGGCAACGCCGGCGGCCTCTTACGCTGGCCAATCAAGTTCGTTATCCCGTCCGGCTTCGTGATGCTTGCGCTGCAAGGCGTCTCTGAGGTGATCAAGCGGATCGCCGCGCTGCAGGGCTACGTGACCATCGACGCGAAGTATGAGAGGCCGACTCAATGATCACGCTGGAGATGATGCCGCCACTGATGTTCGGCGGCCTGATCATAGCGATGCTGATCGGTTATCCGGTGGCGTTCACGCTCGCCGCGGTCGGCCTGTCGTTCGGGTTCCTCTCGATCTATCTCGGCTTCTTTGACCTCAACTTCCTGCAGGCGATCCCGGGCCGCATCTTCGGCAGCGTGCTGTCCAACGAGCTGCTGCTGGCAATCCCGTTCTTCACCTTCATGGGCGCGATATTGGAGAGATGCGGGCTCGCCGAGGACATGCTGGATTCGATGGGCCAGTTGTTCGGCCCGATCCGCGGCGGCCTCGGCTATTCCGTGATCATCGTCGGCTTCATCCTCGGCGCCATCACCGGCACGGTGGCGGCGCAGGTGATTGCGATGGCGCTGATCTCGATGCCGGTGATGATCCGCTACGGCTACAACATCCGCTACATCACGGGCGTGCTCGCCGCCTCCGGCACCATCACGCAACTTGTCCCTCCCTCTCTCGTCCTGATCGTGCTTGCCGACCAGCTCGGCAAGTCGGTCGGCGACATGTATCTCGGCGCCTGGGGCCCGTCGGTGTTCCAGATCCTGCTGTTCGCCGGCTACACCTTCCTGCTCGGCATCTTCAAGCCGAGCCATGTGCCGGCGGTGCCGGTCGAGGCGCGCACGCTGACCGGCTGGGCGCTGTGGAAGAAGTGCCTGCTCGGCATCATCCCCTCGGCGGTGCTGATCTTCGTCGTGCTCGGCACCATGATGATGGGCCTTGCGACCCCGACGGAAGCCGGCGCCATGGGCGCAGTCGGCGCCATCGTGCTCGCCGCCATCCATCACAAGGATTTCAGCGCCACCGGCAACAAGGTGCTGATAGCAGGCGTGATCGCCGGCGGCATCGGCACCATCATCGCGATGCTTTACAGCGAGAACCTGCTCTTCAAGCTCGCCTTCGCGATCACCTATGCCGCGGTGGTCTGGATCTGCCTCGAGGCCGTCAAGATCCCGGACCTGCGCGACCTGATCAAGCAGGGCTACGAGACCACCATGCGGATCACCTGCATGGTCACCTTCATCCTGATCGGCTCGACCTGCTTCTCGGTGGTGTTCCTCGGCGTGTCCGGCGGCACCTGGCTGGAGCACCATCTGACCTCGCTGCCCGGCGGCGTCTGGGGCTTCCTGATCTTCATCAACCTGTTCATCTTCTTCCTGGCGTTCTTCCTCGACTTCTTCGAGATCGCGTTCATCATCCTGCCGATGATCGCGCCGATCGCGCAGAAGGTGCTGGCGCCGGTGGTCGGCCCCGACGCCGCGCTGATCTGGTTCGGCGTGATGCTTTGCGTCAACATGCAGACCTCGTTCCTGCATCCGCCGTTCGGCTTCGCGCTGTTCTATCTGCGTGGCGTGGCGCCGAAGGAAGTGAAGAGCTCGGACATCTACTGGGGCGCAATGCCCTGGATCGGCCTGCAGGCGATCATGGTGGCGCTGGTGATTGCGTTCCCGGTCGTCGTCACCGGACTGCTCGACAAGCCGCTCGATGTCGACCTCAACAAGGTCAAGATCGAGGTTCCGCAGATCGAGCTGCCGCCGCTCGACTTCGGCCAGCCGAAGCAGTAGCCGGCATCAGCGCATTCGGCTTGCCCAGAGCATTTCGGTTCTGATTGAATCAGAACCGAAGCTCTGGATTCTCGTTTTGTCGCGTTTTCTTTACGTAAACCGGCGTCCATTTCGCTCGAAAACGCGCTTGCGGGCGCGAGGCACGCCGCTGTTGACGGCGTCGGCGGGGCCTGTGAAGACGGGGATACGGATCGTCCTCCAACTCACAGATCGCCGCCATGCCCCAATTGCATCCCGCCCGCTCGCTCATTCGCCCGCTGATGCTATCGTTTGGTTTGGCGCTTGCCGCGCCCGCGGCGCATGCAGCTGACGTTCGCGCGCTGGCGCAACAGGAGCAGCAGCCGCTGCTCGACACTCTGCGCGACCTCGTGCAGATCGAATCCGGCAGCAAGGACATCGACGGCCTGAACCAGCTTGCCGAGCGCGTCGCCGGCCAGCTCAAGCAGCTCGGCGGCGCGGTCGATATCCTGCAGACCACGGATATCTACCGCCTCGACGACACGCCCGAGAAGATCGGCCCCGCCGTGCAGGCCGTCTTCAGGGGCTCCGGCGGCGCGAAGATCATGCTGATTGCGCACATGGATACGGTGTATCTCAAGGGCATGCTGAAGGACCAACCCTTCCGCATCGATGGCGACAAGGCCTATGGGCTCGGCATTGCCGACGACAAGCAGGGCGTCGCCACCATTATCCACGCCGTCGCGCTGCTGCAGAAGCTGAACTTCAGGGAATACGGTACGCTCACGGTGCTGATCAACGGCGACGAGGAGATCTCTTCGCCCGGCTGGCGCAGCACCATCACCCGCCTCGCCGCGGAGCAGGATGCCGTGTTCTCGTTCGAGGGCAGCGGCACCGACGGTACGCTGCGCCTCGCCACCAGCGGCATCGGCTCGGCCTACCTCACGGTGCACGGCAAGTCCTCGCATGCGGGCGCCAGGCCCGAAGGTGGCGTGAATGCGCTCTATGAGCTGTCACACCAGGTGCTGCAGATGAAGGACCTGTCCAAGCCGGAGCAGGGCCTGAAGCTGAACTGGACGGTGTCCAAGTCCGGCACCAACCGCAACGTGATCCCCGCCGAAGCCACCGCCCAGGCCGACGCGCGTGCGCTCAAGGTGGCGGATTTCGACGAGCTCGAGAAAGCCCTGCAGGACAAGATCAAGAATCGCCTGCTGCCGGACTCCAGGGTGGAGGTGAAATTCGAGGTGCGCCGCCCGCCGCTCGAAGCGAGCGACGCCTCGCGCCGTGTGGCCGGCCACGGCAAGACGATCTATCAGGAGCTGGGCCTGTCTCTGAACGTCGCCGAGCGGGCCACCGGCGGCGGCACCGATGCGGCGTTTGCCGCGCTCAAGACCAAGGGGGCCGTGGTCGAAGGCATGGGCCTGTCGGGCTTCGGCGCGCACTCCAACGATGCCGAATACGTGCAGATCAACAGTATCGTGCCGCGCCTGTATTTGACCACGCGCATGATCATGGATCTGTCCGACGGCAAGGTGAAATAGACCGGCAAGGCCGCGGCACGTTCGCGGGCCGGCTCAGGACGCCGCCGGCTCTTGCTTCGCGAGGCGGAAGCTCAGCGTGAACTGGGCGCCGCCGGACGGCAGGTTCTCCACCCGCACCGTCGCATCGTGATCCTCGACGACGCCGCGCACGATCGAGAGGCCGAGCCCCGCGCCGTCGGTGCGCTGGCGATCGCGACGCCAGAAGCGCTGGAAGATCAGGCCCTGCTCGGCGGGCGCAATCCCCGGCCCGCAGTCGCGCACCTGCACGGAACCGTTGTCGTGCACCTCGACATCGACCGAGGTCGCATCGGCGGTATACTTGATGGCGTTCTCCGCCAGGTTGAAGATCGCGCGCTGCAGCATCTCCGCATTGCCCCTGACCTGCACCGGACTGTCGGTGCCGCGCAGCGCGATGTCCTTCCGCTGCGCCAGTGCATATGGCGCGATCGAGCCGACCACCTCGGCGCACACCGCGCGCAAATCCGCGGTCTCGCCGGGATCCAGCACCAGCGTGTCGAGTTCGGCGATCTCGAGCAGCTGGCTGACGATGCGGCTCATGCTCTCGATGTCGGCATGCAGCTCCCTGGTCCCCTTGGCCGCATCGAGCGTCTCGATCCGGGTCCTGAGGATCGCAAGCGGCGTGCGCAGCTGATGCGCGGCATCGGCCGTGAACTGGCGCTGCACGTGAAAGCCTTCCTCAAGGCGATCGAACGCCTGGTTGACGGCCGTCACCAGCGGCAGGATCTCGCTCGGAATCCCCTCCGTCGGAAGACGGATATCGGTCCTTGCCGGCCCGATGCTTCTCGCCTCCTCCGAGGCCCGCAACAGCGGAATCACCGCGCGGCGGAAGATCAGGATGTCGGTGGCAAGCAGGATCAGAAGGATCGGGATGGTGATCCAGCCAACCCGCCGGAAGAAATTGGAGACGATGTCGTCGATGATGACGTCACGATGCGACAGGTCCTCGGCGACCAGGATGCGCAACGTCTGGCCGCCGAGCAGCCTGGTGACGCTGGCCCCGGAAATCCGGTTGGCCAAGGCCGGCAGTCGCGGCGGCTCGCGATGCGACGAAAACAGCAGATGATCGTCGGCATCGTAGATGTCGTAGCGGTAGCGGCCGTAGGCGTCGGAATAGAGCCCCCTCAGGCTGTCCGGCAGGTTGAGCTGCACCTTGCCCGTGCCATCGACCGAGAGGTTCTGGCCGAGATCGGCGGCCTGGTCGCGCATCGCTTCGCGATGCAGCTGATTGATCTCCGAATTCAACAGCCACAGCAGCAGCAGCGGCAGGAAGATCGCCGCGACCGCGACCGCCACGATGTGCAGGAACACGATCCGCGACGTCAGCGACTTGAAGCGGAACACGCCTACTTCTCCTCCGCCATCAGATAACCGACGCCCCGAATGGTGTGGATGATGACCCTGGCGCGGTGCTCGGTGAGCAGCTTGCGCAGCCGCGACACATAAACCTCGACCGCGTTCGAGGCGACCTCGCCGGACAGGCCGAAGATGTGGTCCTCGACATTCTTCTTCGGCACCACCCGCCCCTGCCGCCGCAGCAGGATCTCCAGCACGGATGTTTCGCGCGCGGAGAACACGTGCGGAGCGCCGTCGACGAACACCTGCTTGCTCTCGGTGTCGTAGACCAGATTGGCGAGCTTCAGCGAGGAGCCGAGCAGCTGGCCTGGCCGACGCAGGATGGCTTCGAGCCGCGCCACCAGCTCTTCCAGCGCGAACGGCTTCGCCAGATAGTCGTCCGCGCCGCTGCGCAGGCCGCTGACCCGATCCTGCAGGCCGCCCCGCGCGGTCAGCACCAGGACCGGCAGCGGATCGGTCTTGCGGCGCAGCTCCGACAGCACCGACAAGCCATCGCCGTCCGGCAGTCCGAGATCGAGGATCATGGCGGCATAGCTGACGCTGCGCAGCGCATCGCGCGCCTCGGCAACGCTGTTGACGACATCGGACTCGTATCCCGCCGCCATCAGCCCGCTGGCGAGCAGCCGCGAGAGCTCGACATTGTCCTCGACGATCAGAAGGCGCATCGCGGCAATCCTGACTTCATTTAATCGATCTTCTGCTTGCTGTCGTCAAAACAAGACGCATGCGAAGGTGACGTCTCGATGGCGACACAAGCGTATGTTGCTCCAGCTAGTGTTACTGCTCTGAAAACAGATACCGCCTCCCCGCTGCAATCAAAATCCACGCCAAGCGCCTTTGATTGCGCCCGCGTAAGGCTGACGTCAGCTAGCCATGATAACATAACGGATTGCGCGTTCGCGCCCGGAGATCGAGAACTGGCAACTGCCGCCACGGCCAGCCGGCGGTCATGCGTCTTCGCAAGCCGCGTCGCGCCGCAGCCGTGATCGCGGCATGGAAAAGCCCCGGAGCTTTTGCTCCGAGGCCGATTTCCTGTCCAACTCGCAGCGGTCACGCCTGCGAGTGGCGCGCCATGAAATTGTCGTAGCCGACCTCGGCGACCTGGAACCATTGATAGCCGTTGTTGGAGAACGAGGTCAGCGAGTCGTAGACCTTCTTGAAGTTGGCATTGGTCGCGGAAACCTCGGCATGCAGCTCCTTGGCGGCCTTGAAGGAGGCCTCCATCACCGCAGCCGGGAACGGACGCAGCTTGGTGCCGACCGCGAGCAGCTTCTTCAGTGCGATCGGATTGGCCTGGTCGTAGCGCGCCATCATCCAGTTGTTGGCGAGATGGCCGGCCTGCTCGAGCACGAACTGATAATGCTTCGGCAGCGCGTTCCACTTGTCGAGGTTGATCATCGCCACCAGCATGGGGCCGCCTTCCCACCAGCCGGGGAAGTAATAGTTCGGCGCGACCTTGTAGAAGCCGAGCTTCTCGTCGTCGTAGGGACCGACCCACTCGGCCGCATCGATGGTGCCCTTCTCCAGCGCCGGATAGATGTCGCCGCCGGCGAGCTGCTGCGGCACCGCGCCGAGCTTCTGCATCACCTTGCCGGCAAAGCCGCCGATGCGAAATTTGAGGCCCTTGAGATCGTCGACGCTGTTGATCTCCTTGCGAAACCAACCACCCATCTGGCAGCCGGTGTTGCCGGCGAGCAGCGAGGTGACGTTGTAGCTCTTGTAGAACTCGTTGAGCAGGTCCTTGCCGCCGCCCAGCATGAACCAGGCCTGGTTGAGGCGCATGTTGGGTCCGAACGGCACCGCGGAGCCGAAGGTGAAGGTCGGGTCCTTGCCGAAATAATAATATGGCGCGGTGTGCCCCATCTCGACGGTGCCGTTCTGCACGGCGTCGAGCACCTGCAGGCCCGGCACGATCTCGCCCGCAGCAAAGGTCTGGATCTGGAATTTGTTGTCGGTGGCTTCACCCACTGCCTTCGCCATCAGCTCGGCGCCGCCGTGCAGCGTGTCGAGCGACTTCGGCCAGCTCGTCGTCAAGCGCCACTTGAGCTCCGGCATCGACTGCGCGATCGCGGGAGCTGCGACCGTGGCTGCGCCGGCGACGCCCAGACCCGTGACCTTGATGAAATCTCTTCGCTTCATTTGAATCCTGCCCTGTTCGATTGTGTTGTCCGAGCGTCGACTGCTTTCGATCGTCGCGCCGCTTTTCTTTGCCGTCATGACCGGTGACCGATCACACGCCGCCTTCGTGCCGAGGCTTCGGATGCGAGCATGGAGCATCCCCCTCCCGAATGCCAGACGCAAAAAACCCGGCCTCGTTGCGGAGGCCGGGTTTATTTTTGCTCGAAGCTCGTGGCGGGCTTCGATCTTAGGACCGAAGCCCTTGGTTCTTGTTTGCCTGCGTTCTCTCTACGCGAACGCTCATCCGAAACGCCGTGCCGATCAGCCGCGGGTGCGCGAGCGGATCATGAAGCTGTCGAAGGTGTATTCGGCGACCTGCCACCACAGATACTGGTCGGAGCGGTAGGCCTGCATGGCATCGATCGACTTCTTGAAGTCGGCATTCTTGGCCGAGATTTCACCCCACAGCTCGTTGGTCGCCTTGAGGCAGGCCTCGAGCACCTCGTTGGTGAACGGACGCAGCTGCGTGCCGCCGGCAACCAGCCGCTTCAGCGCGGAGGGGTTCTGCATGTCGTAGCGCGCGGCCATCCAGCTGTTGGCGTTGGCGGCGCCGTTGGCCAGGATCGCCTGGTAGTTCTTCGGCAGCGCGTTCCACTTCTCCAGGTTGACGAAGGAGTGCACGGTCGGACCGCCTTCCCAGAAGCCCGGGTAGTAGTAGTACTTGGCGACCTTCTGGAAGCCGAGCTTCTCGTCGTCATAGGGACCGACCCACTCGGCCGCGTCGATGGTGCCCTTTTCGAGCGCCGGATAGATGTCGCCGCCGGCGAGCTGCTGCGGCACCACGCCGACCTTCTGCAGCACCTGGCCGGCAATGCCGCCGATGCGCATCTTCAGGCCCGACATGTCGGCGACGGTCTTGATCTCCTTGCGGAACCAGCCGCCCATCTGGGTGCCGGTGTTGCCGGTCGGGAAACCGATCACGCCGAACTTCTTGAAGAACTCGTTGCCGAGCTCCTGGCCACCGCCCTGATACCACCAGGAGTTCTGCATGCGGGCATTGAGACCGAACGGCACCGAGGCGTAAATCGCGAAGGTCGGGTCCTTGCCGACATAGTAGTAGGCGACGGTGTGCGACATCTCGACCGTGCCGTTGGAGGTCGCGTCCAGCGCCTGCAGGCCGGGGACGATTTCACCCGCCGCGAACACCTGGATCTGGAACTTGTTGTCGGTCATTTCGGCGACGTACTTCGACAGCTCGACGGCACCGCCATAGATGGTGTCCAGCGACTTCGGGAAGCTCGAGGTCAGGCGCCACTTGATTTCAGGCGAGGACTGCGCGATCGCCGGCGCGGCAACCGCCGTCGCGGCAGCACCGGCCGCAGAAACTTTCAAAAAATCACGACGCTTCATCGTAAGGCTTCTCCTTCAGGGGCGTTTCCCAGTGACCGCAAGCAGTTCTCCGGCAGGCGCGTGAAGGCCTGCCGAGGCGCTCTGGGTCGGCCCTTTAACACGGAAGGCGGCGTCACGGAAACGCGACAATGGCATGACCGCGCCAATTAAACGAAAGTCTGATGAGGCTGGAAATCAGCCGGAAAATGCGCCTTCAGGCGGCGACGATGACGCCTGGCAGGTGGCCGCGGAGCTGCCGCCGACCGCGCGGTAAATCGCCGCGTGCGGGCCGTCCGGTCCGCGCTCAACCATCGGGTTGCCGGAGCAATCAGCGCCGCGTCGTTTCCCGCGCCTTCTTGGCTTGATCAGCCAAATACCGCCCGCGCCGGATCCAGCTTTGCGCGGTTGTCTTGCTGACGCCATACGTCTTGGCGATCACCTCGGCAGCCTCGCCGATCGAGTCGGATTTCTTGGCCATGTTGAATGCCAGCCGGGAGGCCTCTGCGCGCTTCTCCCGCGTCAGATGTTTGCGGTGCTGTTTGTTTGCTTCGCGTGATGCTGCCATGTCGATGGTCGCCTCACGGCCCCTTCCCGCAGTTTTGGCTTCACCCGTGGCCGCCTTCCGCTGATCGAAGGGTGGTACGATTCGGCCACTCCTGCATAAACATACAGGCCGGAACCGATTCAGCAATCGTCCAAAGGCACCAAGGGCCACAGGCCTGTGAAGAAGGCCAGCCGGGCTCCCGACGCTTTGCGGCCGATCGGCCCAGCGCGACGGCAGCGCGGGCTCAGGCTGCCGCGATGACGCCTTGCAGCTGCTCGCGGACCTTGCCCCCGATCGCGCGGTAGATCGCTGCGTGCGGGCCGTCCGGTTCGCTCTCGACCACCGGGTTGCCGGAATCGGAGGCCGTGCGGATCGCGATGTGCAGGGGGATTTCGCCGAGGAACGGCACCCCCAGCTTCTCGGCCTCGTGGCGGGCGCCGCCATGGCCGAAGATATCCGAGCGGGTGCCGCAATGCGGGCACTGGAAATAGCTCATGTTCTCGACGATGCCGAGCACCGGCACGTTGACCTTCTTGAACATCGCAAGCCCGCGCCGGGCGTCGATCAGCGAGAGGTCCTGCGGGGTCGAGACGATGACGGCGCCCTTGAGCGGGACGTTCTGCGCCAGCGTGAGCTGGGCATCGCCGGTGCCGGGCGGCATGTCGACCACGAGCACGTCGAGCGTACCCCAGGCGACGTCGCGCAGCATCTGGGTGATCGCCGACATCACCATCGGCCCGCGCCAGATCATCGCGGTGTCCTCCTCGACCAGGAAGCCGATCGACATGATCGACAGGCCGAAGCGCTGCAGCGGGACCATCTTCTTGTCGTCATTGAGCTGCGGCTTCTCGCGGATGCCGGTCAGCCGCGGCACCGACGGGCCGTAGATGTCGGCGTCGAGCAGCCCGACGCGCAGGCCGAGGTCGCGCAGGCCGAGCGCGAGGTTGAGCGCCGTGGTCGACTTGCCGACGCCGCCCTTGCCGGAGGCGACGGCGATGACTGCGGAGATGCCGGGGATCTCGGCCTGCCGGGCCATCGGCGATTGCCCGCCGGGCGGATGCGGATGACGATGGGCGGACGCCGGCGGGACGCCGCCGGCCGGCCGCGGCGCCGGCGCCGCGCCGCCCGCCTTGCGCTCGGCGGTCAGCGCGATCATCGCGACGCTGACGCCGGGAATGGCACGCACGGCATTCTCGGCCTGCGCACGCACGCTCTCCCAGGCGCGGGCCTCCGCGGCGTCGACATTGATCGAGAAGAACACCTTGCCGTCGGTGACCGTGATCGCCGACAGCACATTGGCGTTGGTCAAGGCCGTGCCGCGTGGCGACATCACCTTGGCAAGGCAATCGAGAACCTGTTGCTGCGTCACGCTCACCGCGCATCTCCTGGGCATTTTAGTCGGCATGATCTTGTTCGGAAAACCGCTTCGCACTTTTCCGGATCATGCCCCAAGAGACGACCCATAGAGCGTTGCAGCGCAAAAGGCTACCTCGCTCCGACGTCGTCCCGCCGCTCGGCCGGCGCAGCCGAGCCGCCTTCCTTGGCCGCCTCGTAGTTCAGCTCGATCATGACCCCGTTGGGGTCGTTCACGAAGATCTGCCAGAGATCGCCGCCGGGAACCTGGCGCGAGTCGAATTCCATGCCCTTGGACTGAAGCCGTTGCCTCATCCCATCGAAGCCCTGGCTGGCAAAGGCGACGTGATGGACGACGCCCGAGTCAGGCTTTTGTGCCTCGTCGGTCGCCGAAATATCGACCAGATGCACGACCGCCTTGCCCTCGCTGTACATCCACGCACCGGGGAACGCGAAGTTCGGCCGCGCGCCCTTTTCCAGGCCCAGAATGTCCTCGTAGAACCGCACCGTGGCGGAGAGATTCCGGGTCCGGATATTGAAATGATCGAGCACACCGACGCTCATGCCCATGCGAGATACTCCCTTTTTTGTGAAGTTCGTTGGTGGGCCAATCCTAGCACAAAACCGCCTTCTGCCATCCCACCAAGGCCGTTGCCCTCCGCTGCACAGGGGGTATGGTGCGGCTCCTTCCATGGACGGAATGCCCTGCCCGCCGCGACGTTTTCCGGCGGTCTCAAGGGGCGATCACCACGGCAAATCACAAGGTATCAGACATGGCTAAAGTCGCTTTCCTCGGTCTCGGCGTAATGGGTTTCCCGATGGCGGGACACCTCGTGAAAAAGGGCGGCCATGAGGTCACCGTGTACAACCGGACCGCGGCGAAGGCGAAGGAATGGGCCGACAAGTTCGGCGGCAAGACGGCGCCGACCCCGAAGGCCGCCGCCGAAGGTCAGGATTTCGTGATGTGCTGCGTCGGCAATGACAACGACCTGCGCGCGGTCACGATCGGCCCCGACGGCGCCTTCGCCGGGGTCAGGAAGGGCGCGACCTTCGTCGATCACACCACCGCCTCCGCCGAGGTCGCCCGCGAGCTCGATGCCGCCGCGACCAAGGCCGGCTTCAAGTTCGTCGACGCGCCGGTGTCGGGCGGCCAGGCCGGCGCCGAGAACGGCGTGCTGACGGTGATGTGCGGCGGCAGCGAAGACGCCTATGCAGGCGCGGAGCCGATCATCACCGGCGCCTATGCGCGGATGTGCAAATTGCTCGGCCCGGCCGGCGCCGGCCAGCTCACCAAGATGGTCAACCAGATCTGCATCGCAGGCCTGGTTCAGGGCCTGTCGGAGGGCATCCACTTCGCCAAGAAGAGCGGCCTCGACGTCGCCGCCGTGATCGAGACCATCTCCAAGGGCGCGGCGCAGTCCTGGCAGATGGAAAACCGCTACAAGACCATGAACGAGGGCAAGTACGATTTCGGCTTCGCGGTCGAGTGGATGCGCAAGGACCTCTCGATTGCGCTGGCGGAGGCCCGCCGCAACGGCGCCACCCTGCCCGCCACCGCGCTGGTCGACCAGTTCTATGCCGAGGTCGAGAAGATGGGCGGCAAGCGCTGGGATACGTCGAGCCTACTCGCCCGTCTGCAGCGCTAACGCTTCCCACCATCTCGTCATGCCCGGGCTTGTCCCGGGCATCCACGTCTTTGGATCCACGAGAAGCAAGACGTAAATGGCCGGGACAAGCCTGGCCATGACAACATGGAATTGTCGGACCTGGCGTGCGCGTGTGCGCCCGCCATCGCGCCCCCGGCGCAAAAGTTAATTTAACTCCCCGTTTACGCTTTTCCTTAGCTCTTTAAGTCATCGCTTAATGATTTGGCGTCACAGATAGACAATGCAAAAGGCCCGCGCGGTTCGCTGGCAGGATTTGTGTTGTTGATGAGTAATCCCGCAGAAAAGCCTGAAGTTGTAGCGCTTCCGGCAGGACCTCAGGTGACGGTGCCGGTGAACAGCCGGCGCGTCGCCGCGCAGCGGGTGCGCGAGGCGCGGGATCGGTTAACGTCAACCAGTGGAACCCGCCCGGCGTTCGACGCCGAACTGCTCCGCCAATACGCCCAGACCCGCATGTCGGCGTCCTACGTCGTGATGCTGCTCGTGGTAGCAACCGGCGTGCTGTTTGGCCTCTGGATGAAGCCGATCGTGGCCGGCGCCTGGACGGTCGGCATCCTCTGCGTCCATCTCGCCATCATCCGCAGCTGTTCCCGCTTCCTCACCGAACCCACCTCGGTCGCGGTCACCCGCAAATGGCGGACGCGCTTCGTGCTGCTCGACCTGCTCTACGGCCTGTGCTGGACCGCGATCCTTATCCACCCCGCCGGGCGCGATCTCGCCTCCAACACGCTGATGATGTTCCTGATGCTGCTGGTGATCGCGGTCTCCAGCATGCTGGCCGCGAGCCTGCCGATCGCAGCCCTTGCGGCGACCGTTCCGGTGACGGTCGGGATCGCGCTCGACCTCGTGCTCAACGGCGCGTTCGACAATTACGTGCTGGCGCTGCTCGCGCTTGCCGCCGAAGGCTATTTTGCCCTGCTCGCGCACCGCCTGCATTCGACCACGCTGGCGACGCTGGAGGCCCGCGCCGAAAAGGATGCGCTGATCGGCGAACTGGAGCAGGCCAAGGCGATCTCCGACGAGGCGCGCCACCGTGCCGAATCCGCCAACGTCGCCAAGTCGCGCTTCCTCGCCCAGATGAGCCACGAGCTGCGCACGCCGCTCAACGCCATCCTCGGCTTCTCCGAGGTGATGAAGAGCGAGATCTTCGGCGGGCACACCGTGCCGGTCTACAAGGAATATTCCGCCGACATCCATAATTCCGGCGTGCACCTGCTCAATCTCATCAACGAGATCCTCGATCTGTCGCGGATCGAGGCCGGTCGCTACGAGCTGAATGAAGAGGCCGTGGCGCTGGTGCATGTCGTCGCCGACTGCCACCACCTGTTGAAGCTGCGCGCCTCCAGCCGCGGCATCACCATCCACGAGGTGTTCGAGCACGGCATGCCCAGGATCTGGGGCGACGAGCGCGCCATCCGACAGGTCGTGCTCAACCTGCTCTCCAACTCGATCAAGTTCACGCCGCAGGGCCGCGAAATCTGGCTCAAGGTCGGCTGGACCGCGTCGGGCGGGCAATATCTGAGCGTCAAGGACACCGGCAGCGGCATCGCCGAGGACGAGATCCCGGTCGTGCTGGCCTCCTTCGGCCAGGGCTCCAACTCGATCAAGTCGGCGGAACAGGGCGCGGGCCTCGGCCTGCCGATCGCGAAAAGCCTGATCGACATGCATGGCGGCACCTTCACGCTGAAGTCGAAGCTGCGCATCGGCACCGAGGTGATCGTGACCTTGCCGCCGGAACGGGTGATGAGCGCGCTGGCGCCGATGGCGGAAGAAGCGCCGCCGATGCAGCCGCCGGAGCCCGTCGAGCCCACGATGGGCGCCGACCGGAAACGCGTGCGCCGCAAGTCGATCATGAGTGCCGGCACCGGATTGTAGAGCATGTCGCGGAAGATCGTGACGCGGTTATCGCCAGAGCCCTTTCCGTTCCGATGGATTCGGAACGGGGCTCTAGACTTTGGTTCTGACGCGTTTTCTTTACGCGAACCGGTCTCCACTTCGCTCGAAAACGCGTTGGCAATAAACCCAAGGCGTTCGCGCCGGGACCATGCTCGCGACAAAAAGCCGAGGCGTGATGCAGCATCCCACGTCAGCCGGCTTGCACCGGCCGCTGAAACCGTTCAACACTTGAACAATGAGCTCAGAGACGCCGTGTATCGCAGTCTGCATGATGGACCCCAGGACGAAGCTCTGCTTCGGCTGTGGCCGCACGCTTCCGGAGATCGCGCGCTGGCACAAGATGGACCGCACGGAGCGGCTGTCGGTGATGGCGACGCTGCCGGCGCGCATGGCCGAGGCTGGGCTCGAGCGCATGGAGCCGCGTCCGAAGCGCGCGTGATCGGCGTTGCGGCGGGAGTTGCGCCGTGACCCGTATCCTCCTCGTCATCGTGCTGCTGATGGCAACCGCCGGCGCGGTCGTCGCCTATGGCGACCCCGAGCAGATCGCCCGCGCCAGGGAGAATCTGACCCAGATCTTCGGCCGCAGCATCACCGCCTCAGCCTCCACCCCCAGCTCCGCCCCCGCGGTGCAGATTGCGCGCGGCCAGGGCGGCGAGTTCGCGTTCCGCGCCAAGATCAACGGCGTCAGCGCCCCGATGGTGATCGACACCGGCGCGACCTCGGTCGTGCTCACCTGGGAAACCGCGAAAGCGATCGGGCTGCCGATCGATATGCTCGAATACAATGTCGACCTCGAGACCGCCGGCGGTCACACCAAGGCGGCGCGGCTGACGCTCGACCGGCTCGCAGTCGGCAAGCTGGTCGAGAAATCGGTGCCGGCGCTGGTGGTGCAGCGCGGGCAGATGAAGACCAACCTGCTCGGTATGAGCTTCCTCGACCGGCTCGAGAGCTGGGGCGTCCGCGCCGACACGCTGAGCCTGACCGGCTACCCCGACGTCACCGGCAGTATCAACACCTCAAGCCGCCACCGGCGCCCGCGCACGGCCGTCGACTAGGCTGCGCTAGCGCTCAACGAAGGCCAGGGGCGGCTTGATGCCGTCTCCTCCGCAAGCACGTGGCACTCCGGGGCGCAGATCCAAAAATCGCACCTGATGGCCGCTCGATGTCCGATCCGTGCGCGATGCGGATCAACTTCCGCAGTGAAATGACGCAACGAACCAACCGCATAAGTGATCTGCAGTCGCACTGTGGAAACGAAGATTGTACGGTGCACGAAAACTGGCTCTACTGACTTTCGCTATCTGCTCCAGCATGTCGGCACGCGACGTGTCCGATGACGACACGGTCAGAGATTAGGATTTCCAATCCCGTATGCCGCGCGGCAAGGAAATTTCCAAGATCAAGAGAAAAACAGCATCAAGCTACTGTCTTGGCCAGGCGGGGCAACCATGAACGTTCGATCCGGTTTTCTGGACTCCATTGGCAACACGCCGTTGATCAGGCTGCGCGCGGCATCGGAGAGCACGGGCTGCAACATTTACGGCAAGGCCGAATTTCTTAATCCGGGCGGCTCGATCAAGGATCGTGCAGCCCTCGCCATCATCAACGACGCCGAGCAGCGCGGCCGGCTCAAGCCGGGCGGTGTCATCGTGGAAGGCACGGCCGGCAATGTCGGCATCGGCATTGCGCTCGTGGCCAATGCGCGCGGTTATCGATCCGTAATCGTGATGCCCGATACGCAAAGTCAGGAAAAGAAAGACATGCTGCGGCTGTGCGGCGCCGATCTGCGCCTGATGCCCGCCGTGCCATCTTCCCATCCGGACCACTATGCACGCTATTCCGGTCGCCTCGCCGAAGAACTGGGCGCATTCTGGGCAAATCAGTTCGACAACGTCGCCAACCGCGACGGCCACTATCGCACGACCGGCCCCGAGATCTGGCACCAGACGGATGGAAAGATCGATGGCTTCACCTGCGCCGTCGGCAGCGGCGGGACGTTGGGTGGCATTGCGCTCGCCCTCAAGGAGCGAAACCCCGACGTGAAGATCGGGCTCAGCGATCCGATGGGCGCCGCCCTCTACAACTGGTTCACAAAGGGCGAGCTGACGACAGAGGGTGAGTCGATTACGGAAGGCATCGGCCAGGTCCGCGTGACGAAGAACCTCGAGGGCACGCCGATCGACATGGCCTACCAGATCACTGATGAGGAGGCGCTACCCGTCCTGTTCGACCTGGTCGCGCATGAGGGGTTGGTTCTGGGTGGCTCGAGCGCGATCAACATCGTGGGAGCGATGCGGCTTGCACGCGACCTCGGTCCAGGCAAGACCATCGTCACCATCCTTGCCGACAGTGGCCAGCGCTACCAGTCCAAACTCTTCAATCCGGATTTCCTCCGCAAGAAGAATCTCCCGCTCCCGCCCTGGATGATCTGAACGGGAGCCAACCCGACGCAATCGCTCCGGAGGCATCAACCCGGTGCTATCGATCGTCGTCGTGGATCGACGACGGGTGCCGGCACAGCGGCGTGACCTGGATCTCCATGAACGGAAACAGCGGCAGGCTGGACAGAATGTCGTGCAATTCCTGCGCGCCAGACACGTCGAAGATGCTGACATTGGCGTAGCGCCCCGCCACCCGCCACAGATGGCGCCAGGCCCCGGTACGCTGGAGCTCCATGGCGCGGACCCGTTCCGCCGCCTTCAGCGCGTCGACCTTCTCGACCGGGAGATCGTGCGGAATCCGCACATCCATTTCGACGTGGAACAGCATGATGATGAACTCTCTCAGCAATGGGGTGAAACGGCGTGGAGCCGCCGCAAGATCGCGGCGGCTCCATTGATCGGACTATCAGATGCTCAGCCTTGTCGTCAGCCTTGCACCAGACCGCGGCTGACGAGGTTGATGTCGTCGGGATTGACGAGGTCCTTCGCCGTCCAGCCGGAGACGTCGTAGTCGCTCATGCAGTTGCGGACGAAATCCTGCATTGCACCGAGGTCGCCGGTGGCGCTCGCGGCCATCAGCGTCTCGACGCGCAGGTTCTCGTAGTTGCCCGCATAGTTGCGCTCGTACAGCTCATGCCGGCCGCCGAACTCGGAGCCGACCGCGTCCCAGAGCAGCTTCAGCAGCTTGATCCGGTCGATCGCGGCATAACCGTTGGAGCCGCGCACGAAGCGGTCGAGATAGGGCCGGATGGCCTCGCTCTCCAGATCGGCCGAACTCGACGGCAGATAGATCAGGCCGCTTGCGACATGACGCTCGATCAATTCCTTGATCCGCGGATAGGCCATCGGTGCGAACACGCGATAGGCCAGCCCGTAGTTCAGATTCGGCAGATTGTAGCCATCGGTCCCCTGCCAGGCGATCGGCGATTTCACCATCGCATCGGCAATGCCGTGGAACAGATTGCGCCAGGCGATCACCTCGCCCACCGCCGTCTGCACGCCGCGAAAATCCTTCGACCCGGTCGCCTCGACGGCCATCGAGAACAGGCCGGCGATGAAGTCGAGCTTGACGGCAAGCCGTGTCACGCCGTGCAGCGTGAACCGCGGGATGAAGCCCGAGGCCGGGAAGAACTGGTTGATCTTGTCGACGTCGCCATAGATGAAGACATTCTCCCAGGGCACCAGCACCTTGTCGAACACGAGAATCGAGTCGTTCTCGTCGAAGCGGCTGGACAGCGGATAGTCGAACGGCGAGCCGGTCGCCGCCGCGGTGAATTCGTAGGACGAGCGGGCAATCAGCTTGATGCCCTTGGCATCCATCGGCGCCGTAAAGATCAGCGCGAACGACTTGTCCTTGATCGGAATGCCGTAGTGGGCGATGAAATTGTAGTGCGTCAGCGCCGAGCCGGTCGCCACCACCTTCGCGCCCGAAACTATCAGGCCGGCGTCGGTCTCCTTCTCGACATGCATGAAGACGTCACGCACCTCCTCGATGGCGCGGTCGCGATCGATCGGCGGATTGACGATGGCATGATTCCAGAAGTCGAGACGCTCCTGGGTCCGGGCGTACCACTTTTTCGCATTACCGGCGTAGTCGCCATAGAAGCTTGAATTCGCCCCCAGCGTGCCGAGGAACGACGCCTTGTAGTCCGGCGAACGGCCCATCCAGCCGAAAGAAACCTTCTGCAATTCGGCGATCGCATCGCGGCCCTTGACGAGGTCGTCAGCCGTCTTCGAGCCGAGGAAGAACGGATGGGTCAGCTGTCCCGAGCCGGTGTCGGTCAGGACGCCGATCTGATCCTTCTTCTCATGGAAGCGGTCGTACCAACGCGCCACCATCCGCGCCGAATTGCGGAAGGCTGGATGCTGGGTGACGTTCTTGACGCGCTCGCCGTAGATGTAGATTTCCCGGCCGTCCTGGATGCTGTCCAGGAATTCCGCACCGGTATAGACGCTGGTGGTTGGCGCAGGCACGTCGGCCCGCAGGGCTGCTGCAGTAGTCATGGGTTTCTCCTCCGCTTGTGTCGTTGGACCGGCGGCGTTGTCACGCCGGCCTCAAGACCATCTCGTCACGCTCTTGGACGGCGTGACATCGGAGGAAACGCTACGCGCTCACCCGGAGCGGGCGAAAGGTATCACACCATACCGCGCGGACCGGCCCGGCTCGGGCTATGACTCGATGGCACGGACCGGACGGCAAGGATCGTTCGGCCGGCGCACGCCGCAGCTGACGCAGCCATGCGCAGCACGGCAAGGGAGCGAAACCGGAGCGAGCCATGGCCACGGGTTTAGGCACGGGTTTTGACAGCGCTGCTGTCGCTTTCCATCGCGATGGGGAATTGGCCCTCGACGCCTGCGTCGTGACCATCGGTGCATTTGACGGCGTTCACCGCGGCCATCAGGAACTGCTGCGGCAGACCATCGCGGCAGCGCGGCGCCGCGGCATTCCAGCCGTGGTCTACACCTTCGATCCGCCGCCAAAGGTGTATTTCGGTCAGGCCGAGCCGCTGATTTCGCTTCGCGAAAAGCTCGAGCGCATCGCAACATTCGCGCCTGACCACGTCGTCGTCGCCGATTTCAACCAGATCTATGTCCGGCGCACCGCGCTCGATTTCCTCGCCGAGTTGCATAAGCTGCAACCGCGTGAGGTGATCGTCGGCGAGGATTTCCGCTTCGGGTCCTGCAAGGGCGGCACCGCCCTGCTGCTGCGGCAGCACTTCAACACGCGCATCCTGCCGCCAGTGCGCTGTGGCAATGGCGAGATCGTCTCCAGCAGCCGGATCCGGAGCTTGCGGCAATCCGGCCTTGCCGCCGCCGCGGCGACGCTGGAGAACTGGAGAGATATCGTGACCGCGCCACCGGCCGACCGATCCGGTTTGGCCCAACTCGAGGTCGCAAGCCGATGACCGCCATCGATCCGCGAGAGTTGCGCAATGCCTGTGGCCAGTTCGGCACCGGCGTCACCATCATCACGACGCATTGCGAGGGCCGCGATCACGGCATGACGGCCAACGCCTTCATGTCGGTCTCGCTCGATCCGCCGCTGGTCGCGATCTCGATCGCGAAAAGCGCGAAGATGCTCGGCAACATCCAGAAGACCGGCCGCTTTGCGGTCAGCATCCTCGCCGAGGGCATGGAGGATTTCGCCTGGCATTTCGCCGGCAAGCCAAGGCTCGACCTCTGCGACGTCTTCGAACGCCGCAACGACCTGCCTGTGATCGCCGACGCGGCGGCATATTTCGTGACCGATCTCGCCGATGAGATCGTCGCCGGAGACCACACGATCTTCCTCGGCCACGTCCGCGAGATGTCGCTGGAGCCCAGCAAGAAGCCGCTGTTGTTCTTCCGCGGCCGCTTCGGCGGCCTTGCCGACCCGCACCCTGCGCCCGCGACGCTGGAGAATGCCGCTTACGAATTTGTCTGGTGAGACCAGCGACCGATATTCCCGAAAACGGGGATGCAAGTTTGAGCAAACTGCAAGAAAAGGAGGAAACGACCATGCTGAACGTCAACAAGGACACCATCACCGACCACGTGATCGCCGCGCTCTCGAAGGACATTCCGGATCGCAACCGTCAGATCATGACGAGCCTGATCCGCCACATGCACGACTTCTGCAAGGAGGTCGACCTGACCTTCGCCGAGTGGTTCGCCGCATGCGAATTCCTGCGCCGCGCCGGCGACATCTCGGACGAGAAGCGCAACGAGTTCATCCTGATCGCCGACATTCTCGGCGTCGAGGTGCTGGTCGACATGCTCGACCACCGGGTCACCGACGGCGAGAGCGAATCCACCGTGCTGGGGCCGTTCTATCGGGAAAATCCGCCGGTGCTCGCCAAGGGCGCTTCCATCATCAAGAAGACGTTCGACAACGCGCAGACCGTCAAGGTCAGCGGGCGCATCAGCGACACGGCGGGGCGCCCGATCGAGGGCGTCACGATCGACGTCTGGGAAGACGCGCCGAACGGCCTTTACGACCTGCAGGATCCGGAACAGCCGGCCTACAATCTGCGCGGACGCTTCACGACCGACGCCAACGGCGAGTTTGCCTTCGTGGCGCTCCGCCCCGAGCCCTACCCGATCCCCTATGACGGCGCCGGCGGCGAGCTGCTGAAATATATGGGCCACCATCCCTGGCGTCCGGGCCACATCCACTTCATGCTTTCGAAGGACGGCTATCATTCGCTGATCTCGCAGATCTACGATTCCGAGACCAAGTACCTCGACAACGACTCGGTGTTCGCCGTGAAGCAGAGCCTGATCGGCAAGTTCGCCAAGGCCCCCGCCGGCGCCGACACCGATCTGGTTCTCAACTTCGACTTCAAGCTCAAGAAAGCCGCCGTCGAACGGCTCGTCGCCGCCGAATAATGCCCGTTACGTCCTGCCAGGCTCCGCCAGCCTGGCAGGGCTCATTCTGAACTGACCTGCGAGGACATATGAGTCGTGCCGTGATCGAAATCGCCGAGCCCGTGGAGCGAGTGCAGGCTCACGCAAAGGACACTGCGATCCGCAGTATCCGCGCGACCATCGTGGAGGCGCCGACCCGCCGCCGGCACAAGCTCTCGAACACGGAAGTCACGCATCAGGGTTACGTGCTGGTGCGCGTCCTGCTCGATAACGGCGTGACGGGCATCGGCGAAGCCTCGACGCTCGGCGGACCGCGCTGGGCCGAGGAAAGCGTGGAATCGATCAAGGCCGCGGTCACGAATTATCTGGCGCCGGCGCTGCTCGGACAGCCTGCCCTCGCCTTCGAAGCCAATGCTTTGCGCATGAGCAAGGCTGCCACCCGCAATTTCGCCGCCAAGGGCGCGATCGAATCCGCCCTGCTCGACGCCGCCGGCAAGACGCTCGGCCTGCCCGCCAGCGCGCTGCTCGGCGGCGCCGTGCGCGAACGCATGGAGGTGATCTGGGCGCTGGCCTCGGGCGACAGCGGCCAGGAGGTGGAAGAAGCGAAAGAGAAGCTGCGGCGCCGCGAACACCGCCAGTTCAAGATCAAGTTCGGCTTCAACCGGCCGCAGGCCGATCTGAAGCGGTTGCAAGCATTGCGCGACGGCCTCGGCGACGAGGTGCGCCTGATCGTCGATGTCAACCAGGGCTGGACCGAGGCCGAATGCATCCGTTTCATGCCTGCGCTGGAGGAGCTGGATGTTGCCCTGATCGAACAACCGGTATCGGCGCTGCAACTGGAAGCGATGGCGCGTGTCGCGGCCCGCACCTCGATTCCATTGCTGGTGGACGAAGCGGCTTTCACCAAGGAGGACATCGCGCGCGCGGGCGCGATGGGCTGCGGCAGCGTCTACTCGCTGAAGCTCGTGAAGAGCGGCGGCCTGTTCGAGATGAAGCGCGCCGCTGCGGTCGCGGCCGCGCACGGGCTCGAGCTCTATGGCGGCTGCCTGTTGGAGAGCAGCATCGGCGCGGCGGCGCACCTTGCCGCCTTCGCCACCCTGCCCAGGCTCGAATGGGGCACCGAGCATTTCGGTCCGCGAATCCTCGTGGAAGATCTGGTCGTCAACCCGATCAGATTCGACGAATTCGAGATCTGTGTCCCTGATGGCCCCGGTCTCGGCGTAGAGGTCGACGAGGACAAGATCCGCACCTTTGCCCGGAAGGACTAGCCGGATGGCGCCGTTCCCGCGGGCAATTGACAATCCAGGGACCCACGCCCAGTCTTCGCGCTGGAACCATCGTCTCGATCGTGCGCTGATGACCACGCGATATCGAACCCGGCCAGCCGTCCCGGCCGCTTCCCCGGAAGCGCGCGAACAGGCGTTCGGCTAGCCGTGACCGATCGCGACGATGTCATGGATCTCAGGCGGCTGGTCTATTTCGTCGCCGTCGCCGAGGAATTGCATTTCGGCCGTGCCGCGTCGCGGCTTGCGATCGCGCAGCCGCCGCTCAGCCGGCAAATCGCGCAACTCGAGAGCGATCTCGGCGTCATGCTGATCGACCGGAGTCGAAGCCAGATCCGGCTGACCCAGGCCGGCAGCGTTCTGCTGGAGCGGGCGCGCGACGTGCTGGAGCGGCTCGACCGGACGCACCGCGAGATCAAGCGGATCGGCGAAGGCTTTTCCGGTCACCTGCGCGTCGCCTTCGTCGGATCGGCGACCTATGGCGTGCTGCCGAGCGTGATCCAGGCGTTTCGTTCGGCCTATCCCGACGTCGAGCTCGCGCTGTCGGCGATGAACAACGCCGAGCAGAAGCGCGCGGTGATCCAGCGCGAGATCGACATCGCCATCGCCCGGCCCTCGCTCGACGACGAGGAGCTGAAGTCGGAGCCGCTGCTGCAGGAGCCGCTGATCCTCGCGCTCTCAGACACTTCGCCCCTGCTCGAGCAGCAGGTCCCGCGACTGGCGGCGCTGAAGGCCGAGACGTTCGTCCTCTACCCACGCAAGCCGCGCCCGAGCTTCGCCGACCACATCCTCAACATCTGCCTCGAAGAAGGTTTCATTCCGAAATCGCAGGTGCTGGCGCAGGACTATCAGACCGCAATCAGCCTGGTGTCGGTCGGCGTCGGCATCGCGCTGGTGCCGAAATCGGTTTCGGAGGCGGAGCGGCCCGGCGTCGCCTACCGCGCCTATGAGGGACACAATCCGGGCACTGCGCTGTCGCTGAACTACCGGCGCGACAACCGGATGCCGCATCTGTTCAATTTCCTGAAGGTCGCACAAGACGTCACGCGGCGTCAGCGCAAGCATTAGAGCGTTTTCGAGCGAAGTGGATACCGGTTCGCGTGAAGAAAACGCGTCAAGACAAGGAATCTAGAGCCCTCAGGCCGCGACCGCCGCCGGCGCGCGATCGTCAACGCGTGCGATCGCCTCGCGCAGCACGTCGATGTCAGCCCCCGGCCGAACGCCGTTCTCCGCGAGATACCTGCGGAACGCACGCGCACCGGGGACACCATGGAAGGCGCCGACGAAATGCCGCGTGATCGAATGCAGCCGGGTGCCCTCGGCCAGCTGCCGCTCGATATAGGGCAGCATCGCCGCGAACACGTCCTTCATCGTGGCGTGCGGCGGCGTCTCGCCGAACAGCTCGGAATCGACGGTGAGCAGCCGCCACGGCTCCTGATAGGCCGCCCGCCCCAGCATCACGCCATCGACATGCGCCAGATGCCGCTTTGCCTCGGCGAGACTCGTGATGCCGCCGTTGATGACGATGGGCACGTGCGGCAACGCCGCCTTGAGGCGATAGACCCGGTCGTAGTCGAGCGGCGGGATGTCGCGGTTCTCCTTCGGCGACAATCCGTTGAGCCAGGCCTTGCGCGCGTGCACGACAAGCGCATCCGCGCCCGCGGCAATCACGCCGCGGGCCAGCGTGTCGAGCGCGACTTCCGGATCCTGGTCGTCGATGCCGATCCGACATTTCACCGTCACGGGAATCCGCACCGCACGCTTCATCGCCGCAACGCCTTCGGCGACCAGCGCCGGCTCCGCCATCAGGCAAGCGCCGAAGCGGCCATCCTTCACCCGATCGGAGGGACAGCCGACATTGAGATTGATCTCGTCATAACCGAAATCCTCGCCGATCTCTGCGGCGGTCGCCAGATCGCGCGGATCGGAACCGCCGAGCTGCAGCGCCACCGGATGCTCGCTGGCGTCGAAGCCGAGCAGCCGCGCCCGATCGCCATGGATGATGGCGCCGGTCGTCAGCATCTCCGTATAAAGCCGCGCCCGCCGCGACATCAGCCGATGGAAGACCCGGCAATGCCGATCGGTCCAGTCCATCATGGGCGCGGTACAAAACCGATAATCTTGATTATTCAAGAAGTTATCCTACACTCTCAAAGGACTAGAAGAGGAACATACCCCCTCTGTGTGCACTCCAAACTAGCCAAATTTGCGCTGGTTTGTACCGCATTTGACCTCGCGGTGCACACGTAGAGCACACGAAATACGGACGGAGTGCACACGCAAATGCCGACTTATACGAAGCTGGGGTCTGGAAGCTGGCGGGTCCAGGTCAGGAGAAAACGCCAGTACATCGCAAATACGTTCATTAGGCGACGCGACGCTGAAGAGTGGGCAATCGAAGCCGAGCGTTCCATCGATCGGGGAACCGCGGTCCGACGTTCCAAGTTTGGCGAGCAACCGCGCATCTTTTCCGACTTGATCGCATTGCACCTCGACGATCTTGCCCAGGTTGGCAAGCCGGTTCGACGATCGAAGTCGATGGTGCTTAAGGCGCTCAAAACTTCTCTTGGACGCGTTAACCTGAGAGACCTAAGCCGTGAGAGATTGATCGAATTTGGACGGAAGCGAGCCTCGCAAGGCGCTGGACCAGCCACTCTTGCGATCGACTTCTCGTTTATTCGAGCGATCCTCCTCCACGCTGCGGCGGTCCATGGCATCGACGTCTCCGTTGAGAACGTTCAGCTGGCCAAAGCTGCGCTCAAACACCTCAATCTCGTGGGAAAATCGAACGAGCGTGATCGTCGCCCTACGCAGGACGAATTGGATCGATTGATCGGGTATGCGGAGTCTAACCCTCAACAATTTCTACCGCTCGGTCGAATTATTCGCTTCGCAATAGCGACTGCAATGCGCCAAGCCGAGATTAGCCGGATAGAGTGGTCTGACGTCGATCTAACGAAGCGAACAGTCACTATTCGGGACCGCAAGGATCCGCGACGAAAGGACGGAAACCATCAGAAAGTCCCGTTACTCAATTCGACGGGGTATGACGCATGGCAACTCGTTCTTGAGCAACGGATCGTCACGCGCGGCGTTGGGCGAGTATTTCCTCACCATTCAAAATCGGTTGGTGCCGCCTTCCACAGGTCGTGCAAGGCAATCGATATCGATGATCTGTGCTTTCACGACCTCCGCCATGAAGGGACGAGCCGACTGTTTGAAGCCGGATTTTCAATCCAGCAAGTCGCTATGGTGACCGGCCACAAGGACTGGCGCATGCTCCGGCGTTATACGAATCTCAAACCTGAAGACCTGCATAAAATGCAAAAGGCTGCGCAGCCCTCAATAGATCAATTCATGGCTACGCTGGTTGCGAGCTAGGATGTGTGCTCGCCTCTGAAGGCGGACATCAATCCGACTGGCTGGTATGTCCGCTATAGGCGCCAAGCAATGCAATGCGGATATCTCCTTGCCGATGAAACCGACCCGCGCAAACGACTCCTGATGGGTCGCCACGATTCAGGTCCTCGCCACAACTGGCGCAGTCGTGGCGCTGACTACGCGCCAGCGTGAGGCCGACAGACTGCGGGCCTTAGCGAACCACGGACCGAGCGTTTGAGCCACGCTTCGGCGAAAATATCCACGCCTAGCACGGCGATCAAAATTGCCTTCCAACTCTCTCGTCCAAGTAGATCCTGAGGTCACCACACCCGCGTCAACGGCACCCGCCTAAGGATCGATCAGGACACCCGGGTTGAGCATGCCGTGGGGATCCAGTTCGCGCTTGGCGGCCCGCAACGCGGCGGCAAAAAGCTGTGGCCGCTGCCGGTCGTACCAGGGTCGGTGATCGCGGCCGACGGCATGGTGATGCGTGATGGTGCCGCCTGCCGCGATTAGCACGTCGCTCGCCGCGTCTTTGATGGCCTTCCACTGCGCGAGCAGCGCACCGTGCCGACCGCGTGCGTGGAAGGAGAAGTAGGGCGCTGGCCCGTCCGGGTAGACGTGGGTGAAGCGACAGGTAACTTCACCCTTCACTCCGGTCGCTTGCAGAATCGCCTGTTCTGTTCCCGCCTTGACCTGATCGTGAAAGCTTTCGAACCGATCCCAGGTGATGGCGGTCTCGAACGTATCGTTGATGATAGCAACGGGCGCCAAGAATTCGCGCGCATAGGGCATGCGAATGAACGCGTTGCGCCAGATGCCTGCCGCGCCTTCGAGATGCGCGTCGCCGGCCTCTGCGGGCTCCGGTGTCCCGCGGTGGTCGGCGCAGCATTCGAGCGCACGCTTGAACCAGGCGTCCAGGGAATGATCGCCCGATTCGAATGCAAGCACCATGATGGCGGAGCTGCCGTCGGACGCACCGGTGTTGAACGCCTCCTGCGGATCCAGGATGCGGCAATTGGAGGGATAGAGGCCGGCTTGTGCCACCGCACGCACCGAGCGCGCGGCATCGAAGAAAGTGGGAAAGCGAACCGATGTGCCGGCGCGGAATTTTGGACGCGGCTGCAATCGCATCCATGCGCGCGAGATCACGCCTAAGATTCCTTCCGAGCCAATGAACATGCGGTCGGGGCTCGGCCCCGCGCCCGAGCCGGGAAGCCGGCGCGTCTCCACGACGCCAACCGGCGTCACGACACGCAGGCTTTCAACGAAATCGTCGATATGGGTGTAGAGACTGGCGAAGTGGCCGCCCGATCGTGTCGCGATCCAACCGCCCAAGGTCGAATACTCAAAGCTCTGCGGAAAATGCCGCAGCGTGACGCCGTGCGGCTTGAGCTGGTTTTCCAGCGATGGCCCATAGGTGCCGGCGTCGATCAATGCGGCGCGCGAGACCGGATCGACTTCGACGACCTTGGAGAGATTGCGCAGGTCTAACGTGACGGCCGCCTTGTGCTTGATGCCATCGGCCAGCGGCTCGACGCCACCGCACACGCTGGATCCGCCCCCGAACGGCGTCAGCGAAGCACCGACGGACCCCGCCCAGTCCATGACAGCCGATATCTCCGTCTCGTTGCGTGGATAGGCCACGATATCGGGCGCGCAACCGTAATCGCCGAGCATGGCCCTGACGTAATCCGGATAGGACTTGCCGTAAGTGTGCGCGGCGCGGTCGTAGCGTTCGGTCGTGCAGAACGGCGTGAGCGAAGCTGGCAGCACCACGCGCGGCTCCCGCAAGGATAGCTCTTCAAGGCCGGGAACAGTTACCGTGTCGAATTCGCGGGCGCCAAACTTGGCATGGTAGCGGCCGAGGACAAACGCCCGCTCTTCCGCGCTCATGCCTTCGCCTTCCCGTCCCCAGCCGTAATGTTTCAGCCTTGCGCCGGTCATGAGCGTTCCCCGCGTTTCGTTGCTGAGAGCTTCTTGAATCGAAGAACAAGATACTCTGAACGACCGCGCTGCAGAGTGAGCTCGTTTGATCGAAACAATACGCTTTCGAGAAGGAGTATGAAAGACGGCGGCGGCGGGACAGTTCCTTCAGCAAACGGCGCCGCAGCGGCCACCGCACCCGACTCAGTCTTACCCGCATGGGGTGCGACCACATGTCAGTCCGCCTTCCGCGCGGGTGGACGTCGTGCGACACCTTGAGAGAGCTTGGCATGCTGAATTGCGATAGACTACACAGACCAATGGAATACCCCGTCTGGTTCGGGAGATACGTATTTGGTCTCCGAAAGCGACCTCGAGCTCGTTAGCGGATTGGGATGCGGCCAACGCAGCCGCGATGATGCAATCGGATACATTGTCCGTCAGCACCGCCGCGCACGATCCTCCCGCGACAACCGACGCGCGGAAGACTTACGCATCAGATTCTATTTTCACCAAAATTTCCCCGGCAATGATTTCAGGGTCTCCAAGATTAAGGTCATGCAGGCTTGCTTGAACGAAATCCAGAACTTTATCGTTCGCGGCATTGGCGCTTTCGCGGTCCTCGAATATCATCACAGCTACACCGACGCCATCGCCCCCATCCAATACGTAATAGGATCTGAATCCGTGCGATTCCCTTAGGATCTGACCGATGCCACTTTTGGCGCGGCGAGCAGCGTCAGCAACCGAGCGAACGTTGGTGTACTTTCGAATGAACATGTACATCAGCCACCCATCTATCTCAGTCCTAACCCGCGCATCAAAGCATATTGAGCCGGCGTTGTACTAGGACCGACTTCCGCGTCGGGTCACTCGCGTCGATTTGGTATGCCCGCAACCACGTCCGATCTCCCGCGAACAGCCGTAGTCAAAGTGAGGGGCGCGGTTCGACACCAAGACCAACAGGCGACGTGGGTCCCCTTGCGCCGGAGTGTCACGGACTTATGTGAGGACCGGTGAGCACTCGCTCATTGCGACTGCCAACCCAGCAATAATCAAAAAGCCAAGGAGGATCGCATGAAATTCCGTCCGCTTCACGACCGCGTCGTGGTCAAGCGCATCGACGCCGAAGAGAAGACCGCTGGCGGCGTCATCATTCCGGATACTGCCAAGGAAAAGCCCTCCCAGGGGGAAGTGATCGCCGTCGGTCCCGGTGGTCGCGACGAAGCTGGCAAGCTGATCCCGATTGACCTCAAGGTAGGCGACCGGGTCCTGTTCAGCAAGTGGTCCGGCACCGAGGTCAAGATCGACGGCCAGGAGCTTCTGATCATGAAGGAGAGCGACGTCATGGGCGTTCTCACCAACGTGGCCGGCTCCAGGAAGGCGGCCTAACGCTGACCGCCGCAAACGCTCACCTCTGAGGAGCGCCTGCCGATGCTGCCTCGCAGGTGAGAGACGAATTTCAATTCAGGGAGGACAAACATGTCAGCTAAAGAGGTCAAACTAGGTGTCGATGCCCGCGATCGCATGCTACGCGGCGTGGACATCCTTGCCAATGCGGTGAAGGTCACCCTCGGCCCGAAGGGCCGCAACGTCGTCCTCGAGAAGTCGTTCGGCGCGCCCCGCATCACCAAGGACGGCGTTGCCGTCGCTAAGGAGATCGAGCTTGAGGACAAGTTCGAGAACATGGGCGCCCAGATGGTGCGCGAAGTGGCGTCGAAGGCGGCGGATGCTGCCGGCGACGGCACCACCACCGCGACCGTGCTGGCTGCCGCGATCGTCCGTGAAGGCGCTAAATCGGTCGCCGCCGGCATGAACCCGATGGATCTGAAGCGCGGTATCGACCTCGCGGTCGAAGCCGTCGTTGCGGACCTCCAGAAGAACTCGAAGAAGGTCACTTCGAACGAGGAGATCGCCCAGGTCGGCACCATTTCGGCCAACGGCGATGCCGAGATCGGCAAGTTCCTCGCCGACGCCATGAAGAAGGTCGGCAACGAGGGCGTGATCACGGTCGAGGAAGCCAAGTCGCTCGAGACCGAGCTCGACGTCGTCGAGGGCATGCAGTTCGACCGCGGTTACATCTCGCCCTACTTCGTCACCAACGCCGACAAGATGCGCGCTGAGATGGACGACGCCTACATCTTGATATACGAGAAGAAGCTCTCCTCGCTGAACGAGCTGCTGCCGCTGCTCGAGGCCGTGGTGCAGACCGGCAAGCCGCTGGTCATCGTCGCCGAAGACGTCGAAGGTGAAGCCCTCGCCACCCTCGTCGTCAACCGCCTGCGTGGCGGCCTGAAGGTCGCGGCCGTCAAGGCTCCGGGCTTCGGCGATCGCCGCAAGGCCATGCTGCAGGACATCGCGATCCTGACCGGCGGCCAGGCCATCTCGGAAGACCTCGGCATCAAGCTCGAGAACGTCACGCTGCAGATGCTCGGTCGCGCCAAGAAGGTGATGATCGACAAGGAGAACACCACGATCGTCAACGGAAGTGGCAAGAAGGCCGACATCGACGCCCGCATAGCCCAGATCAAGGCGCAGATCGAGGAGACCACCTCGGACTACGACCGTGAGAAGCTGCAGGAGCGCCTCGCCAAGCTCGCAGGCGGCGTCGCGGTGATCCGCGTCGGCGGCGCGACCGAGGTCGAGGTGAAGGAGCGCAAGGATCGCGTTGATGACGCGATGCACGCGACCCGCGCGGCTGTCGAGGAAGGCATCCTGCCGGGCGGCGGCGTCGCCCTGCTCCGGGCCTCCGAACATCTCAAGGGCATCCGCACCAAGAACGACGACCAGAAGACCGGCGTCGAGATCGTGCGCAAGGCGCTGTCGGCTCCGGCTCGCCAGATCGCGATCAACGCGGGCGAGGATGGTTCCGTCATCGTCGGCAAGATCCTGGAGAAGGATCAGTACGCGTTCGGCTTCGACAGTCAGACCGGTGAGTACGTCAATCTCGTCAGCAAGGGCATCATCGACCCGACCAAGGTCGTCCGTACCGCGATCCAGAACGCTGCCTCGGTTGCCGCGCTCCTGATCACCACGGAAGCGATGGTCGCCAAGCTGCCGAAGAAGAACGCCGGCGGTCCCGCGATGCCCCCAGGCGGCGGGATGGGTGGCATGGACTTCTGAGCCCAACCGTTCAGCGCTCAAGAGAAAAAAAGGCCCGGCATCGCTGCCGGGCCTTTCCGCGTTAGCTACGGGTCCGACTCGACTACAACAGCTGCGCGGAGGTGACCCATCAGCAGGGGTTGAATCAAGCGGAGACGCGGGCTCCGGCGGAGCCTCAGCTCTGACTACTCTCGCAAGGACGACCTAAACCCTCAGGCCGAGTCGTTCGCCGGTTCACGCAAGCCCTGCAAGCAGTCCAGTCGGCTCGATTTTTTACGTTTGTCATCCTTTTGCCTCGATTTGTAATCCGCGTCACTATCGAGAAATGCCTCCAACATGAACGGGATCAGTTCGGCAACCTCCTCCTTGCTGCCGTAAGTCTCCGCATAAAAATCAGCATACTCCCGCAGCCGCTTCGCTAAGCTCGGCGCCAATACAAGATTCATCCTCACGGGTGTTCGATCAGGCAGTTTCGCAAGCTTCATATTTCACCTGCCCTTCGCGACCGTCTGAACGTCCTCGTACGGCTTCAGCACCAGATCCTTAGAAACAATCACCCGTAGCGGCCATCCCGGTCGGACCGTGATTGTCGGCTGCACGTCGAGCTGGCGCTCCACCAGGCGCTGGCCCGCACGATTGGTTGTCTGCTGCGTGCTTTCCCGCAACGCCTTCACGAGATCGCTCTCGTCATTTCCGATCGAGAGCTGTGTACCCACCCCGATCAGCGTCGCCAAAGCCACGCCCTTGAGCAGTTGCCAGGTATGGAAATCCACCTCATCCTCGAGCCCGGCATAGCCGGCAACATCCGTGGCCGGAAGGTTCTCGATCACGATCGAATTTCCGTTCGGCAAGATCAGTCGCGTCCAGACGACCAGTGCCCGCTTCTGGCCAAAGGCGACGACGCTGTCGTACTTGCCCACGAGCCGCGTCCCTTGTGGGATCAGCAGATGCTCGCCCGTTACCGTGTCATAGACGTTCTCCGTGACCTGAGCGATCGTCGCTCCCGGCAGGTCCGAATTCAGCCCCGTCACCAGGCTCGCTGGAATAATCGACCCAGCCATCACGGCATAGCTGGAGGGCGCGGCGACGACCGCGTGCGGATTGGTGGTCTCGGTGTCGGCCTTCGCTCCCACAAAGGCGAGCTTTCGTGCCTGCGACGAGGGTACGATCTCGTCCGATCGATCGACCATTGCCCGCGCGGTTTTCGCAAGTTCCGCTGCGGACGGCCCGGAATCGGCCGCCGGCGGCCGAAACGGGGACGGCTGGCTGGCTGCCACGTCCGTGACACCGGCCTGCTTTCGCTTGTCCTGCTTTTCCGACAGTCGGAAGAACAAGCCCGATTCCCTCGCCTGCTGCGCGATGCGCACCTGCCGGATGCGCTCCGCCCTTTCTGCGTCCTCTTCCGGGTTGCTGCGGAAGGCTGGATCCAATGATGGCGCGATGCCGACTTTCTTTTCGTTCTCGGCAAAAGCTCGTCCAATATCGCCCGGGGATGGCGGTCCAAGCCGTGGCGTTGACGGCGGAAGTTCCTCGTAGGACCTCGGCAGCTTGTTCAGGCCGTCCGCCGTTTGCTTCCGGTCGGTGTTGAAGAGCTCTGCGCGGTCGGCGTGCTTCAAAGGCCGCAGCGGCTGGAGCGCAACTATCGTCGCTCCGGCGATGAACAGTGCAGTGATAGCGCAGCCGATCATGAGCGCGCGCCTGTTCAACCGCCGGATGGACCGCGGCCGTGCCCGCAGCTCCAGAGGCTCCGGCGGCTCCCGATCCACCCCACTCGTCATGAGGCGCTCCCACTGCTGACGGCCTGCGACACCGGCCGCGCATCGATGCGGATGATCCGGACGATGCGCTGGGGATCCTCGCCGAGACGGAGCTCGGCGGCGCCAAACATGCGGTCGACGATGTAGTAGGAGCCCCTGACGCGATAGTTGACCAGATTCGGACGGCCATCGGCGCCCGCGACGAACAGGGGCGGCGCCTCGCCCTGCGACAGGCCGGATGGCATCTGGATATAGACCTTGCGGCCGTCATCGAACGCACGCACTGGTCGCCATGGTGGGTCATCGCCTTCGATACGGTAGCGGAAGTTCAGGCTATCGAGCCGCACGCCGCGATCGGCGACCCGCTCCTCGTTTGCCTGGGCGATCGCATTCTGCTTGTGAAGTGCAACCAGCGTATCCGTCGGGTACGTCCAGGAGATCGAAGCCATGTAGGTCTGCTTGGTTGAGACCAACTCGAGGTGGTAGGCGCGCCGGTCGGTCAGGACCACCAGATTGGTCTGGATGTCCGGCAGCGTCGGTTTGACGAGGATATGGACACGCCGGTTGCTACCCTGACCGCTCGAGGTATCGCCGACCACCCAGCGAACCGTGTCGCCTGTCGAGACATCGATCAATTCCTCGCCGGCCTGAAGCGCGATGGTTGAGACCTTCTCGGGGCTCGCATAGAGCCGATAGAGGGCTCCTTCGGTCCATGGATAGACCTGGATCGCATTGATGTAGCCCGCCCGGGTCGGCTCCATCCGCGCGGCCTTGTTCGCCTTGGCGATCGCCTGCTCCGGTGGCAGCTGTTCTTCCTTGCCGCCCTTCTTTGGATAAGGCTTGAGTTGGCCAGGCAGAGGCAAGACCTTGGGCCTTTCAACAATCTCGACGGGCTTCGGCGGATCCGCCTCGGGGAGAGCCTGCTCGAATGTCATCTCGTCATAGGGCGCTTCGAGGTTGAGCTTTGTGGCGCATCCTCCGAGCACGAGCGACAGGGTCAGGATGCTGGCCGACGCAAGCTTGGCGGGGGCGGTAGAATTCATTTCGCATCTCCGATGAGGTCGCGCGACCAGTTGAGGGAATGGACGTAGAGGCCGAGCGGGTTCTTTCGCAGCGTCTCGGCGTCCACCGGCGGCTTGAGAACCGTGGTTACGAGACCCGTGAACCGCTCGGTCTTGGCAATCGAGCCGTTCTCGAAAGAATTCTCCTTCCAGCGGATTTCGAAGCTGTCGTGGGACGCACGCACCACCGAGGTCACCTCTGCGGTGACCGTCCTGGACCCGATTTTCGCGAACGGATCGGTTTCGCGCGCGTAGTCGTTCAGAACTTGCGCGCCCCGATCGGTGACGAAGTCGTAGGCCCGTAGCCAGTTGCTGCGGACGATCACGGGATCGATCGACAACGAACGCACGTTTTCGATGAACCGCGCCAGGAAGTGCGCGATCTGCGCATCCGACGGCTGATACGCCTCCAGCGCAGGTCCAACTGCGCGGACCTCACCCAACCGGTCGACCTCGACCACATAGGGGACGATCCCTGAACGGCCGATCACGGCAAGCAGGGTCAAGCCGAGAACAACGCTCACTGCAGTGACACCCAGCGCAGCGAGCCGCCAATTACTCGCCTGAACTCGCGCGGACCCCAGCCGCTCGTCCCAGACCTGTCCCGCTTTCTGGTAAGGCGTCACGGGCTCGGGCGTTTCTCCGTACCGAACCGAAACGCGTTGAAATGGATGACCGGCCATATCTCAGTCCTCCCCAAGCTTGGGACCCGAGGAATGACCGCCCTTGTCCCCTTCCTTCAGGGTATGGGCAGTAATCTGTGCGGCTTCCCTGGCGTGTCGGGCGGGGGTCGCAGTTGCGCGCGAAGGGCTGGCGGCCGCGGCTCCGCCCGCTCGTCCAACGCCTCCGCCTGCCGGCTGCTCGGCCGCGGCCGCGCGGGCCGCACCGTCGCCAATCGACGATGCTGCACTCAGCGACGCCGCGGAACGGACCGCCGTCATCGATCCGCCGGCGGCCATGCGAAGGCCGCCCATGGCGACCGCTCCGCCTCCGATTGCGACAGCAGCAGCACCGGCCACCGTACCCGCCGCCGACCCGGCCCCCAGTTGAGGTGCACCGGACACGAGACCCGCAGCAATGCCCGGACCGAAGATTCCAAGCCCAAACAGAGCGAGCGCCGCAAGTAGCAAGCTCATGGCCGACGCAATATCGACCGGCCGTGTCAAAGTGCTCGCGAGTTGACCGAAGATAGTCGAGCCGATGCCGACGATAATCGCCAGCACCATCACCTTGACGCCTGAGGCAACGACATTGCCGAGCGTCTTTTCGGCAAGAAAGGCCGTCTTGCCCCAGAGCGCGAACGGCACCAGGATGAAGCTCGCGAGTGTCGTGAGCTTGAACTCGATCAGGGTCACGAACAGCTGGATCGACAGCACGAAGAACGCGAGTACGATCACGATCCAGCAGAACAAGAGGATCACGATCGTCGGCAGGTTCGTCAGCACATCGAAGCCCGAGAACTGGCTCGCCTCCTCGAGAAGCGGATGCGCCGCAGTGAACCCAGCGGCGGCAACAAAACCCGGCCGGGCCAGATCAGCCGGGCTCAATGTGCCGCCGGACGCCTTCAGGCCGATGCCAGAAAACGAGTTGAAGATGATGTCGGCAAGGCTCTTGAAGTTGCCGATGATGAAGGCGAATGCACCGACGTAGAGGATCTTCTTGGCAAGCGTCACCAGGATCTGGTCGTCGGACCGCACGCTCCAGGCAAGCCCGGCAAGCGTGAGGTCGATGACGACGAGTGTCGAACTCAGGAACGAGACTTCGCCTGACAGAAGACCAAAGCCAGAATCGATGTAGCGCGAAAACGTCTCGGTGAAGCGATCGATGACGGAGAGATCAGCCATGGCCCCCTCCTATCTGCCGCCGGCGTAGGCATGGCCATCGCCGATGAAGCGGATAAAGCGCTCCTGGGCGGCCGCCGCCGACGCGCGCTCCTCAGCCGCCCTCAACGTGTCGGCGCGGGCTTGAGTTGCCAGCAGCGCCTGCGTCTGCAATGCCTGCTTGATCTGCAAAGCCAGCAGCTCGTTGCCGGACTGCTGGGCCTGCAAGGAGCCGGCCGCGGCTGACGAACTCGCCATAAGTGTGCGAAGCGTCTGGCCGTCCTGATCCAGGTTGCTGACGATGGCCGACTGGATTGTGAGAGCCTGCTTGAGCCCCTCATAGCTGTTATTCCAGCGTGCGGTTGCATCCTGGACCATCCTGTCCGAGGAGGTGGCGGCGCCATACTGCTGAGGATAGAGCTGCGCAAAATCCTGCTGGGTCTTTTGAACGTCGAACGAGATGCCTTTTGCCTGTGCAATGAGGCTGTTCATCTGACCTATGGTCGAAGTGAGCTGGCCGACGACACTGGTCGGGAGGCTTGCCAGATGCTTTGCCTGATTGAGAAGCGACTGAGCCTGATTTTCGAGGCTTCTGACCTGGTTATTGATCTGCTCGAGCGCGCGAGCGGCAGTCAGAAGATTCTGGCTGTAGTTCGAGGGGTCGAACACGATGTCGAACGCCCCGACCCGCCGCGATCCATTCACAGCGACGACGACAGATAGCGCTACCGTGACGATAATTCTTGTAGTTGTACGCGCGCCCAAGAGGCCGACACATTCGAGCATGGAAGACTCCGGAGATTGAGATCGGGTCAGGCCTTGTGGGCCTGTTCAAAGGTGCTGATCAGGTTGGCCGCCCAGTGCAGATCGCGTTCAGCGAAATAGCGTTCGGCAAAATGGTGGGGCCCCGAACGGGCCAGGACATCGTCAATGATGCGCTGATCGTCCGGCGAGGATGCCCCGACGAGCGCAAGCGCCACCGGTCCAAGGCCAAGTTCGAACAGGCGGTTGCCGGCACGAGACTGCAGATAGTAGTCGCGCTTGGGAAAGGCTTCGGCGATCAGACGCACTTGCGTGTCGTTCAGGCCGAAGCGCCGATAGGTCTCGGTCTGGGTCGGCTCAAGGGCCCGGGGATTGGGCAGGAATATGCGGCTCGGACAAGACTCGATGATCGCGGGCGCGATTTCGCTGTCCGCAATATCGGCAAGCGACTGCGTGGCAAAGACCACCGCCACGTTCCTCTTGCGTAACGTCTTCAGCCATTCGCGAATCCGGCTCGAAAACAGCGGGTCGTCGAGGAACACCCAGGCCTCGTCGAGCACCAGCAGGGTCGGCCGCCCATCGAAACGCGACTCCAGAGTGTGGAACAGATAGGTGAGCACGGGGGCGACAAGCCCCGGCAGCGCCATCAACTCCTCCATCTCGAAGGTTAGGACGTCGGCGCTCGAAAGCCGGTCGGCGTCCGCATCGAGGAAGCGGCCGTAAGGTCCCTCCAGCGTGTAGGGTTGGAGCGCCTGACGCAGGGCGTCTCGGGTGAGCAAGGCCACGAGCCCGGTCATCGTGCGCTGGGACACCGGCGCCGTACCCAGGCTCTTGAGTGCCGACCAGATGGTTTCCTTGACCTCCGGCGTCACGCTCACCCGCTCGTGGGCAAGGACGCCGCAAAGCCAGTCGAGCGCCCAAAGCCGCGCCCCCTCCTCCGCAACATCCTTCAGGGGCTGGAACGCGATGCCACCCTTGGCGCCGAGCTCGTACCACGCGCCCGACAGCGCAAGCGTTGTCGCACGCGCGGAGCGGCCCTTGTCGAATGTGATCAGCTGGGCATTCGGGTAGCGCCGGAACTGCAGGGCCAGCATCGAGAGCAGCACAGACTTGCCGGCGCCGGTCGGCCCAACAACGATGCAATGCCCAACGTCACCGGCGTGCAGTGAAAGCCGGAAGGGGGTTGCGCCCTTGGTCTTCGCGATCAGAAGCGGCGGTCCATCGAGATGCTCGCATCGCGCTGGGCCAGCCCACACCGCCGACAACGGGCACATATGCGCCAGATTGAGCGTGTGCACGATGGGTTGGCGGATATTCGCATAGGCTTGTCCTGGCAGACTGCCAAGCCACGCCTCGACCGCATTGACGCTTTCCCGGATCGTGGTGAAACCCCGGCTGTTGATCACGCGTTCGACGAGCCGGATCTTGTCGTCGGCGACGCGCGCGTCCTCGTCGCTGACAGTGACGGTCGTCGTGATGTAACCGAACGCGACGAGATCATCGCCGAGCTCCGTCAGCGCAGTGTCCGCGTCGGCAGCCTTGTTGCTGGCGTCCGTGTCCACGAGCGCCGCCTGCTCGTTGAACATGACCTCCTTCACGATTGCTCCCAGCGATTTGCGCTTGGCAAACCATTGGCGGCGATACCGCGACAGCGAGGAATGCGCCTGCGTGCGGTCGAGCGGCAAAAATCGGGTGGCCCAGCGATAGGCAACGCTAAGCCGGTTCAGCTCATCCAGCAATCCGGGAAAGGTCACGTGCGGGAAGCCGAGCACGGTCAGCGCACGAAGATGGCTTCGGCCGATCGCCGGCGACAATCCACCAGTCAACGGCTCGTCGCTCAGGAAGCAATCGAGATAGGCTGGAATCTCGGGCACGGCGACCGGGTGTCGCTTGGTCGAGATGCAACTATGCAGGTAGGTCAGTGTCTCCTCGTCATCGAGCGGCCAGATCTCGGGCAGGACCGAAGACAGAAGATCAATCGCCCGGTCCGTTTCCTGGACAAAGCGCTCGAGATGATCACGATAGCTGTGCTCCCGCGACGGCAGGGGCTGGTCAGTCTCACGAGCCGACGTGGCGACTGGATCGTCCGGCCGGCCGCTTTTTGGATCAGCCTCGGAAGCATGCTGCGCATGCCGCTGACGGCGTGACCGTCCCTGGCCCTGCTCGTCTCGCGAACGCTCGAGGAATAGTCCCTCCAGCCGCGACACGCGCTCGGCCGGCGGCAGGTACATCAAGGTGAGATGCAACGCGCTCTCAAAATGCTGTCCGCGCGGACGCGACGGATCGTCCCAGGAGGCCTCGGACAGGCTTTCGAAGGCGGCCCGCCGCTCCTCATCGACAAGCCACGACACCGCGTCCGGAAAACGTGAGCGCGGGTACTCCGACGCTGGAATCCGCGTAGCGTCGAAGAACAGGGCCCAACCCGAGCCAAAGCGCTTTAAGACGTTGTTCACCCGCGAGGTCACGCTCATGAGCTCGGCCTCGGTCGCGCTGTCGAGATCCGGGCCCCGGTAGCGGATGGTGCGCTGAAAGCTGCCGTCCTTGTTCAAGATCACGCCAGGCGCAACGAGGCACGCCCAGGGCAACCAGTCGGCCAGACGATAGGCATGAGGACGGAATTCTCTCAAATTCAGCATGCGAGCCAGCCCTTGTGTTTGGTGTGACGGATTGCGACCTCGACAAAGGCGGGATCGCGCCTGGCAAGCCACACCGCGATGGCGTGCCCGACGATCCAGAGCACGACGCCTGCGAGCCAGAGCCGCAGCCCGAGCGCCAGCACGGCCGACAGGGTGCCGATCAGGATGGCCGCAGAGCGCGGCGCACCGCCGAGCAGAATGGGCTCGGTCAACGAGCGATGGAGCACGAGTTCAAAGCCGTCGGGACGCATCAGATCAGCGCTCCGCCGCCGAATGAGAAGAACGACAGGAAGAAAGAGCTCGCCGCGAAAGCGATGGAGAGGCCAAAGACGACCTGGACCATCTTGCGGAAGCCACCCGAGGTGTCGCCGAACGCAAGCGAAATCCCGGTTACCGTGATGATGATGACGGCTACGATCTTCGCGACCGGTCCCTGCACCGACTCCAGGATGCGCTCGAGCGGCGCTTCCCACGGCATGCCCGAGCCTGCGGCGTGCGCAGCCGGGCCCGTTAGGAGCATGCACGCGAGGCCTCCTCCCAGCTCGATGAGGAAACGCTTGTAAATTCGGCGAAAGCAGAAATGCGCCGTTGAACGGGGCAAACCAGACATGTCGTATTCTCCGTGTAGATCAGGGACGATGCGAAGCGTTTGGAAGGCCTGGCGGGTTCTCCAGGAGGTAATCGCCGGAAGGATCGAGGCCCTTGAGCTCGGCGATCGCCTCGATCCGGCGCGCAGGACCCCGTCCCCTGATGAAGACGACGAGGTCGATCGCCTCGGCGATGAGCCGGCGCGGCACGGTGGCGACAGCCTCCTGGATCAATTGCTCAATTCTATAGAGCGCGGCGCGCGCCGAGTTGGCGTGAACCGTGGCGATCCCACCGGGATGGCCCGTATTCCAGGCCTTCAGCATGTCGAGGGCCTCGGCGCCCCTCACCTCGCCCACGATGATGCGATCAGGTCGAAGGCGAAGCGTTGAGCGCACGAGATCGGCAAGGCTCGCGACGCCCGGCTTGGTGCGCAGTGTCACGACGTCCTTGGCCTCGCAGCGCAGCTCGCGGGTATCCTCGATGATGACGATACGCTCATCGAGGCGCGCAATCTCGGCCAGGAGCGCATTGGCGAGTGTGGTCTTGCCCGATCCGGTGCCGCCCGCAACCAGGATGCTGCGGCCTTCGACAACGGCCGCCGCCAGCACCTTGGCCATCAGGGGCGAGGCAATCTGCGCCCTGACATAGTCGGAGAGAAGAAACGTCGTCGTTGCGGGCTTGCGGATGGCAAAGCACGGCGCGAGCGAGACCGGCGGCAGCACGCCTTCGAACCTCTCGCCGGTCTCGGGAAGTTCGGCCGAGACGATCGGGAAGGATGCACTGGCCTCGGCCCGGACATGGCTTGCGACCAGTCGGATGATCCGCTCCGACTCCTGCGGCGTCAGAATGACGCCGGTATCAGTACGTCCGGACCGGTGCCGCTCAAGCCAGAGCCTGCCGTCCGGGTTGACGATCACCTCGACAACCTCGGCCTCTTCCAGCGCCAGCGCGATCGCCGGCCCCATCGCGGTCCGCAGCATGCCGCGGCGGCGCTCGCGGGTTTCGGGCGAGAGAAGGTCAGACATTGCCGACCTCCTCTCGCCCAGCCGGAGACGGCTCCGGCTGCTGGCCCGCCGCGTGGTGCGAGCGGGATTCTGTTGTCGTGGTCTGGGCCTCACCGGCGCCGAGCGGCGCGCCCTCCTCCAGATGCCGCATGAAGAGGTCCGGATTTGATGTCGAGACCTGTTCCATGACGTCGGCAACCAGCCGGCCGCCCGAGGCGATACGCTTGCCGACCTGCGCGACGAACATCTCGAACCGCTCACGCCCGAGCGCACGCGCGGCGTCCTGGTCTCCGGTGGGCAGCGGAGGCGTAATCGTCAGGTAGTAGCGAACGAACAGTGCGATGGTTTCCACCATGATCGAGAGATCACGGTCTGCCCGATCGAGCTGCCGGCTCATCCGGTCGAGCCTGCGGATCAGGGCTGCGTCTCCGCTTGCATCCCGCTCCGGATTGAGAAAGCGGTCGAGGGCGGCGTCGACGATCGCCGACTTGTTGGTGCCCGGCCGCCTGGCCGCGAGTTCGAGCCGTTGCGCCACGCTGTCGGAGACATAGGCGGATAGCTTTGGTTTCATTGAGAGTGCTCCTCAGAATGCAGGAAGGAGATCGTCGTCATCGCGCGTGACGGCATGAGCGCTGCGGATGGCGCTGGAGGCGTTCGCCGCGCGCTGCATCTGGTTGCGATCCGCCGCCACATCTGCGTCGTCGTCGAGCAGCCGCTCCTCGGCAAACCGCGTCGCCTCGGCTTGGGGCACCGTTTCCTCAAACAGCGGCAGTTGCTGTTTGAGCCCGCCCTCCTCCGCGCCCGCCTGCATGAGGTCGCGGTATGGAAGCGTTGCCAACCTGAGATCGACCGCCCGGATCTGGCGCCCCCAATCGCTCGGACGTGCAGCCGGGCGATCGCGGTATTCGCCGGCGCCGAGGGGCGGTGACGGACGCAAGCGCGTCACAAAATTTGAGTCCTCGTAGTGCCTGAGCTTGCGAGCCCGCACCGGCGCAAGCCCCGAGACAAGCACGATGGCCTGATCTTGGGGCAGCTGCATCACCTCGCCTGGAGTAAGCAGCGGCCGGGCGGTTTCCTGGCGGCTGACCATGACATGGCCTAGCCAGGGAGCGAGCCGGTGACCGGCATAATTCCGCTGTGCCCGAAGTTCCGTTGCGGTGCCGAGCGCATCCGAAATGCGCTTCGCGGTTCGCTCGTCATTGGCCGCAAAGGCGATACGGACGTGGCAATTGTCCAGGATCGCGTTGTTCTCGCCATAGGCCTTGGCGATTTGATTGAGCGATTGGGCGATCAGATAGGCCCGGATGCCGTAGCCGGCCATGAAGGCGAGCGCGCTCTCAAAGAAATCAAGCCGGCCGAGCGCTGGAAATTCGTCCAGCATCAGGAGCAGCTGGCGATGCTTTGCATCACCCGCCCTGATGTTCAAGGACTCGGTCAATCGGCGGCCGATCTGATTGAGGATCAGCCGGATCAACGGCTTGGTGCGGCTGATGTCTGACGGCGGCACGACCAGGTAAAGCGTGACCGGCCTCTCCGCACCGACGAGATCCGCGATACGCCAGTCACAGCTCTCGGTGTTGCGGCTCACAACCGGATCGCGATAGAGGCTAAGGAAACTCACGGCGGTGGACAGCACGCCGGAACGTTCATTTTCAGACTTGTTGAGCAGCTCCCGCGCGGTCGCGGCGACGACGGGATGGACCTTCGGCTCGGCCTCTGTTCCGAGATGGTTGGTAGCGAGCATGATCCGCAGCGTCTTCTCAAAGGACTGCGCCGGGTCAGCCAGGATCTCGGTGACCCGCGTCAGCGTCTTTTGTTGCTCTGCATAGAGGACGTGGAGGATGACGCCGACGAGCAGCGAGTGGCTGGTCTTCTCCCAGTGGCTTCGGCGCTCCAGCGCCCCTTCCGGGTCAACCAGGATGTCGGCAATGTTCTGGACATCGCGGACCTCGGCCGCGCCCTTGCGGACCTCGAGCAGCGGATTGTAGCGCGCGCTTGCTGGATCGGTCGGATTGAACAGCAGACAGTGCGAGAAGGTCGAGCGCCAGCCGGACGTCAGCTCCCAGTTCTCGCCCTTGATGTCATGCACGACCGCCGATGAAGTCCACGACAGCAGTGTCGGAAGCACCAGCCCCACGCCCTTGCCCGACCGCGTCGGTGCAAAACACATGACGTGCTCGGGTCCATCGTGACGCAGGTAGTAATTTTCAAATCGCCCGAGGAACACACCCCTGCCCGCGAGCAGGCCGGCAGCGCGGATCTCCTTCACATTGGCCCAGCGCGCGGAGCCGTAGGTCGTGACCAGTTGGTTTTGCCGCGCCCGCCACACCGAATTGATGATAGCAAACAGCGCGCCCGCAATGCCGCCAGCCGCGGCGATTGCCCCGCCCTCCTCAAATATCTCGGGCGCATAGGCCTCATAGGCGAACCACCATTCGAACAATCGCCAAGGCAGATAGACCGGATAGCCGCTAATGGCGAACCACGGCGCGCCAAGCCGCGCCTGAAATCCAAGCGCCGCCGCCGTCCATTGCGTCGCTCCCCATGTCGACGCGATGACGATGCCGAAGACGACCGTGATCTGACCGACGTAGATTTTTGCCGGAAACATTATCCGCCCCACTTGACGCTCGCAACGAGCGCGGCGAGATGAAAAGCGGGATGACGGCTCGCATTCAACCTGAATAAAAATCGCCGCCAGCAACGAGATCCGACTCGATCAAACCCATCGAAGCAAGATCGTTGCTGCGGCAGTCTCGGCGTGGGTGAGGAAGCTCCTCAATTGAAGGTGAACGGCATGATCAAACTGGATCTCTGGTTCGGCCTTGCCCAGGATTGGTGATCGCGCATGCGCACACCCCAGCGAATGAACGAATCGAACAAAGGCCGCTTGTGCCTTCAACGTCGATCGTCGCATCGACCGCCAGCTTGAAAAAGGGCGCACGGGGACGACAGCACTATCGCCGCGCGACGGGCTGCCCAATGGCCATCGATCTCGCGCGACACGCCCGTGCGGAGACTGGCGGTTCTATTCTCCGCACGATTGCGGGGGGAATGCTGCCAGAGATCCAAAACGGGGCTAACTATACTACGATAATACCGGCAACGTCGTTTGTCAAAGTTGACAAAGTTGCATACAATCCCGATATTGAAGGCGGAGTTCAGCTCATGTCCAAAGCACAATCAAAGCGCTCCGGTACCGAGGATCTGTCCGTCCACGAGGACGGCGTGATGATGGTACTTAAGCAGAAACCCGCGGCCCTGAAGAGCCTCGCGCTCCCTGCCGACGCGCAGGTCGCCATCGTTTCCAAAAGCGTGACCGCACTGCAGAAGGTGCGTGAGCAGAACAAGCAACTAACGGGGCAAGCATTCCGGTTCTTCTCCGAGGCGGCGAAGAAAACCGCTGTCGTCAACAAGGACGCATTCGCGCCCGATGCCCGCGCGCTCGCCGTCCTTGAGGGCGTCCGCATTGCGCAGGAGGATCTTCGGCGATCCGGCGGCGCGTATGATCTGGACCAGGTCAGAACGCTCCTGCGGGGAATCTCCCGGCAGGCCGTCGACAAGCGCGTGCAGGAAGGTAGCCTCCTTGCGGTACCGGGTCCCAGCAACCACCGGAGCTTTCCGACGCTTCAGTTCAACGTCGACGGCACCGTCGTCGAAGGTCTCAAGTCCGTCCAGGAGGCGCTGCCGACCAACAACCCTTGGACAGTTCTGAACTTCCTGGCCCAGCCTGACGACCGGTTGGGTGGCCGCAAGCCGATCGACCTGCTGAGGGAGGGCAAGGTTGAACTTGTGGTCGAGGCCGCCCGGCGCATGGCTCAGCAAGGCGCGTGACCGCTCCGCTGCCGCCGGACGATCTCGATCGCCGCCGTCCCCGCCGGGTCCGGCTGCGGGCGGGTACGGTCGTTCACCGGTTCTACACCGCCGGGTACGATCCGATCTTCTTCGACACCTCGCGTCTCGGCCGGCTGAACGCACCCGACGGGAGCTATGGCGTCCTCTATGCGGCCCGGGAGCCTTTTGGCGCCTTCGCAGAGACGTTCCTCCGCGTGCCGGGACGGACCCTGCTCGATCCCCGCCTGCTCAGTCGCAAGGCCTATGCTCGCCTCGAGATCACATCAGATCTTTCGCTGGCCAGACTGGCCGGCCCCTCGCTCGCCATTCTCGGTGCGACCGCCGAGGTGGTGCATGGCGGACTGCCTTACGACGTGCCGCAGGCCTGGTCTAAGGCGCTTTTCAGCCATCCGCTCAATCCCGACGGCATCGCCTATTACGCCCGCCACGACGACGAAGGTCTCTGCTATGCGCTGTTCGATCGCGCACGCAGCTCGGTCAGAGAAATCGATCGACAGACTGACCTCGATCAGGACTGGTTCTGGCGCCTTGCGCAGCGGTACAGGGTCGGGCTTGCACCCGGCTAGCCCCGTCGAAGTCGGGAGGCTCTGGACTAGCGTCCGATGCCGCGCCTCATTCCGATCGACCAGGAAATGCCCTCTCCGCCGACGCTGCCGCTGACGAGTTGGCCACGCGCGCGCTCCAGAACCGGCCGCCAGGGCACCAGGACGAATTCGCGCGACTGCTCGATCAGCGCGTACCGCCCGCTACTGAGCGTGAGCATCCGCTTGTAGACGCCGCTGAGGCTGTCGCCGGCCCTGACGTTGCGATATTCGAGCCCCGTGCGAGCGGAAATGTCCGCCGCCGTTTTCGCCAGCTCGCGCTCTTCAAGGATATGCAGCATGTTCCGCGCATAGCGCGCCCACCCTCCTTCTTCTCGCGCCAGCCCCTGTTCGATCAGCCACTGCCGTCTCGCCCGCAATGCCGTCTCGACCTCCGCGCCGAAACCGGTTGGCGCGAGCCCATCGGATTCCCTTGCGAGGAGCTTCCGGTCGAGCCAGGTCGCACCGACTGCATGCGGCAGCTCTTCGAGCCTTTGCCAAGACAACACCGCAACGCGCAACGGATTGCGCGAGCGCTCGAGTTCCTCATACCGAAAAGCCCGATCGAGATAGTCCTGGCCGACCTTCCAGCCGCCATCGGCAAGGCGGCTGACCGTCCCTTGCCGACGCATCGCCTCCAGTCGCCGGACATGGGTTCCGATATATTCGGCCGATGCTTGCGGATCCAGCTCCCGGTGCAGGCGCTCGCTGTAAGAGCCGTCATTGGCCGCGGCCACTTCGGCGATCGTTCGATCCACCGGGCGCAGCTCCGCCGAACGCGGCCTAAGCTCCAGAATCGTGTTCCGCGCGGGCAGCTCTTCGTTGGCGCCGAGAGCACCGACCTCGGCATAGTGCGTCAGCCCGTCGACCCCATCGATCACCACATAGCGGCGTTCCGTCAGCTCGTCCGCAAACCCTTCGCCAACGACCCGCCCGATCAGGCGCCGGCCCGCGCTCCGCGGATCGAAGATCGCATAGCTGGCTGCCGCCCGCGAGATGCCCGCCGCACGCAGTTCGCGATGCATGGTCTTGATGATGTCGCCGCGCTCGCCCATCCGCCGGAGCTTCAATTCGAGCTCCCCGTCAAGGCGCCAGCGGCCGGGATTGTCTTCCTCCGCCAATCCCATCCGCTCGAGCGTCCGCAGCCGGCCCATGCGCATCGTGTGCCAAACCGGATCCCGCGCGGCCTGTGCAAGCTCAAGGACACCATCACGGGCGTCGCGCAGGATAGCCCGGTCAATCCGCGTGAACCGCTCGGCCGTGACCTCCTGCTGAAGCTTGCGCGCGGTCTCGATCTCGGTCTCAGGGCCGAGCTCGCGGGTGACGAGGTCGGAGGCCCGCGTCCGAAGGCCGTGGGCGATATAGTCCCGTGCAATCACGAGGTCATGCCCCGCGTCATCTTTGCCGCGGAGCACGACATGGCTATGCGGATGCCCCGTGTTGAAATGATCCGCCGCGACCCAGTCGAGCCTGGTGCCGAGGTCACTCTCCATCTGCCGCATCAGGTCACGGATAAAGGGTTTCAGGTCAGGGAGTTCAGCGCTGTCCTCCGGTGCCACGATGAAGCGAAACTGGTGGCGGTCGCCGGCGCTTCGTTCAGTGAACGCCTTGCCGTCGGCGCGATCGTTGGCTGCATCATAGAGTTCGCCAGGTTCACCTGCTCGCGTCACGCCGTCGCGTTGCACATAGCGCAGATGCGCGCGGACGGCGCCTGTGTCGCCGGCCTTGATGCGCACGATCCGTGCCTTGACCACGACCCGGCGCTGCCCCTTGTTCCGGCCTCGGTCGGCGAGCACCGCACCTTGCGCGTATCCGCGGCCGATCCGGCCGCCCGAGAAGTTCGACGCGTGATGAGCCGCGCGACCGGCGCGTTCCGCGGCCTGCCGAACACGTCGAAGATATCCGGCCGGCCTTCTGGCCTTGCGGTTGCCGATGCGGCCGAGCTTCGGTTCGAGTTCGTCGTCATCGATGCCATGCATGACACGGGCTCCCCCTTGAGAAGACCGCGGATATGTGAAGCCAAAGATCCCTCGCCAAGTCGCAGACGCAAACGACGAGCACTGGCATCGCCTTGAAGCCCGATTGGCGACATCCAGTTGCGTCGTATCGCCAACTCCTTGATGTGCAGACAAGGACTTGGAGCTCGTCGAACGCCAGTGCTTTAATCTTGCCTCACGCCACACCTGCTCCGTCCTCAGCCCTGCTGTCTCTCACTTTGCTCAAGTCGCCACGGGTCCGAAGGTGCAAGTGACACGAGGGATTTGACTTCAGCAATCGGCTGACCAGCAATTCGGGCTCTGAGAGCAATCGCGCGCAGGGCGCGGCCGGTGTTCGAACTGGCGAGACAGCGCGCACCGGGATCGAAAATCGGAGCCTGAAGCGACATGGAATTCCGGGAAATCAGCGCAGAACGCCGCGCACGAAATCCGTCCGGCTGATCGTATTTGGCTGGCGGCAAAGCCCTCTTCTGAACGTGAAAATACTGCTCTGCCCTTCCCAAGGCGGCGCAAGAAACGCAAAAAAGCCCCGCCTCCGAGGAGGCGGGGCTGATGATCCGTCTGGGTCAGTCGCCGTTGCGGCGCGACCAGATGAGGGTGAAGCCCTCGTCGCCTTCGACCTTCACCAGCGAGGCGTAGATCGGGGCCGGGAAGCTCGGATCGTCGAGCTTGACCAAGAGATATTCGCGCCCGCTTTCGCGGGCGGTCTTCTTCCAGGCGGCGCCGAACTCGGTTGCGCCTGCGAAGATCCGGTAGTCGGGAGCCTTGTCGTTGTCCTTCTCGGATACGACGAGCTTTGCCTTGATGTTGAGCGTCAGCGTCTTGATCGAGCCGGTGTAGCCGTTGTCCGAAGCGGTGAAAGTACCGATGGTCGCCATGATAATCTCCGTCTGTTTTGCTCGGGCCGCGCTCATCGCAGCCTCGATAGCGATCCCTTGCCCGGGGAGCGATCGGCCCGCAGCCTTAAAGGCCCGCAGCGCCAGCGGAGGACGGCGATAAGCCTGCTTTTTTGTCCTTCGCGAGGAATGCCGCGGCTTGGCGGCAGGGGAAAAAAGCAGGCGCAGCCGTTGCGGGAAGGCGATCGAGGCCCTTGCCGTCCCCCGGGCTTGATCAGCCCAATCGAGACTGCGTTGGACGCGAGCTCATGACGGAACTGACGGAGATGACCATGGCAACCGCCACCCGCGCAGCACCAGAAGACGGCCGGATCGGCCGAAGACAAGCCGATGTCTGCGCATCAATCGCCGGGAGGACGCAGCCGAACCAACGCAAGGGGAACCCAGCCACATTCTCGCGGGAATGAACCGGCAGCACCGCCAGAATATCCGTCAGATCGCGCTCTCGAAGCGCGGCATCATGAGACGATCGAAGCGTCCGGCCTCGCCGCGTGGCTATGCAACTGGAGGCGTGACACAGCCTCCCTGGGCTGCAGCAGTCGGCGTTGATCGGACGGATCGCGCCCCTGATCGGAGGATGGGCTTACGTTGGGAGTCGCCGCTTTGTATCCATGAAATCGGCCGCGCTCCATCGGGCGCGCGGTTCTTGGAGCCTACCCGAGCCGGTCACGTGGTCCCTGCGGTTCTGCTCCGCAGCCTGCGAACGTGGTTCGCTGTCCTGCGTCTCGCCTTGGAGCGCGATCGGCGCCATCTGGCTGAATCACGAGGCGCCGCTCGTAGTGATCGGCCAGCTGCAACAGACGCTTCCTGATGACAGGATCAGCCTGTTCGGCGAGCGCCCGCACAGTCCGCGCTCTCTCTTTGCAAAAGTCGTCGTCCATGGCGTCCCGCTGAAGTCAGCAGGATAGTGCCAATTAGGCAGGATCAAATGTGACGTAGATCATATTGCCCTGGATTTTCCACGCAGTTCACGTGCATTTGGGAAGTAGTCGTCACACAACGAACGCGACGCCGACCCAATCGCCTTTACGCCAAACGACATTGCACGAGTAGGTCCTGCTGGGCGGAACGATAAGCGTGAATTGTTCGGGAAGTGAGGATGGCGGATCTTCTGCCCTGAGCGCTGCGCCACTCTCTGTGATATCGCGCACGACACAGCATAATGACAGGTCACCAAACCTGATCAACGCATTGTCTAGCGATGGATTACGCACGGACTTTCGCCTGTCCGGAAGAGCATTCATGTCCATGTCCATCAATAACCAATGCAAATAAGATCGATGCTGTGCGAGTAATGCTTCACGCTGTACGCCGACTGGATCGACCTTTCCCGCGACGGCGCCGCGGCCCGTTGCGCCGGTGCCCGCGCGGAGGATCAGACAATTTCAGCGCATTCCTTACGGCGGGCTCGCTCGTTGGCGGATCGTCGACTGGGCGAAGCGGCGACCTTCGAACAGCGACCGCCGTTTGAAGCGCGGCGAGGAATTGCCGTCCCTCTTCCGTGATCTCCCAACCCTCCGCATCGCGAACCACAAATTTGGCCGAGAAGATATTCAGGTCAGGCGCATGTTCGGCCAATCGCTTCATGCGATCAGTCCAGTCTTTACCGCTGTTCATCAGTATTTCCACCGCGTGCCGAACTTCGGCAACGGAGGCTCGCCCGGCGGGCTGGCCGGCCAGCACTTTCAGGACGGTCAGCTGGAAGGACAACTTCCACGTCTCCGGTCAGGCTGAGTGCAAAGTCTCGACCAGAGAGGTTAACCTCCGATTACTCTGAACAAGACTGGCTAATTCGAGTAGCTAGGTGCCGGATTTAACCTCGCCGCTCGATGTCAAGCTCAGCCGGCGAGTTCGATGGCTTCGATTTCGACAAACGATCAGAGATTGGATAACCGCATTTTGCGGTCCATCCGATCCACCATGGCGAAGCGTTCAACAAGACGATCGGCGCGAGATCTCTTTGGAAGAGCCTGGCTGGACGCCGCCGATCGTGCCAGGCCAAAGAAACGGAGGCAGGGCGCGCGCTCCGTCGGAACGCGCACCGTTACCCGCCACTCAAACGTCCGGCTTCCACGTCCAGAGCGGACGAGCGACGCCGAGAATATCGCAGCGCAGGACCGGCCCGAAATACCTGGAATCGAACGAGAGAGGATGCGGCTGCAGCAGAAAATACTCCCCGTCGACGAGCCGCATGCAGCCCTCCCAGGACGGCAACGGCCGGCCTGCATGGTCCTTCTCCTGCACTTCGGCAATGACCTTGCCACCCATCGAAATCGCGTCCGTCGGGTCCTTTGTGCGGCAGACCTCATCGCCCCGGAGCGCAACCACCTGCTTGAGCAGCGGCACCGCCTGAGGCGCGATCTCGTGCGCCACGATCAGAAGCTCGATCGAAGGCGGCGGCCTCAGCACCGCAAGCTCGCCCCTCACCGGCAAGCGCTGCTCGAGCGCGTAGAAGCCGAGCGGCGCGCTGCCCGAGGCGTTGTAGATCAGAAGCGGCGCGCGGTCGGCAAAGGCCATGCACAGCGTGACGATGCCGCCGCACATGACTACGAGGATCGCGGCCCTTCTGAAACGACGGCGTGGATCAATCCGCATCTGAGGTCGACCTCCGCTTGCTGGCCTGCGAGAATTCGACGAGGTCCTCGATGTGATAGCGGACGTAGCGGCCGTGCTTTCGGTAAGCCGGTCCGCGCCCCTGCACGCGCATTTTCTCCAGCGTGTTCTTGGTGAGCCTGAGCCAGGCGGCCGCCTCCGCCGTATTCAGGAACGGCTTGTCAGGCTGCTTGTCTTCCATTTTCGTCATGTTGTCCGGCACTCCTTCTCGCGAGAGCCCGCGCAACGCGCAGGATGCGAGAAGAAGCGTCGTCAGATCGCGCGGGAATCCGAGTGGCGAAGATCAGCGAGCGCGGTTTGCCACCCCGTGCGGGCAGGTCTCGTCCAGCGTGAGGCAGGCCGCCCGCTCAGCCGAGCAGATCGCGGTATCCGCCCCTCATCAGCTCGGTGCCCTTGGCGACCAGGCGCCGTGTCCGGTCTTTGAGAAACTGGCTCGGCCCCTGCCATTCATCGGCAACCATTTTCGCACCGAAGATCGTGGTCGCGATCTGCCGATAGGTCTTGCCGTTCAGGCTTTCGTCCAGCGCAAGTAGCGCCTGGCGCAGCCGCTCGTCGGCGCCAAAGGATGATGTTTCGGGCGGCGCCGTCTCTTTGACCATGAAGCGTTGCAAGCGCTTCAAGAGTTCGGTCTGGGCCGCAAGCTCCGACAGTCTTTCGAGCTCGAACACCGGCCGGAACCTGCGGGTAAGAACCGTGAGATCATGGAGCTCAACCGCGACGTGGACACCCCTGCCCTTCAACAGCACGAGCGGCCGGCCGTCGGCGTCGATGACCGCATGGCGCTCGACCTTGAAGTCGGCGAGCACGTTCGGCGGTTCCTCGTCGCCCTCGCGCGCCGGCAACGCCTTGAGCCGCGCCACGCGTTTCAACGCGCGCGCATGCCACAGCACCGGCGCATCGCGCGCGGCGACCGCAGGGTCCGAGAAGGCCAGCAGCCCCCATTTTTCGGCCTGCGGGAACCGGCGCGGCAGCCGCAGCAATTGCGTGCCGTCGGTCAGCGCGAGGCACGGAAGACGACGCGGGACCGAGCGCCGCCAGTCCGCGGCATAGTCGGCGTTACGCCGCAGGAACTCCCACGCCCAGTCGGCGGCGTCGAAGCAGGCCTGACCGGAAGCCGCTTCGCCGGCGTCGCGCCGAGCTCGCCTGTGATGCGACATATTCAAGAGAGCCCACCACGCCTTGAGGTTGCGCTTATGATCGTTCCGGCCGATTGGGGCAAGAGCACGGCTCCCGGGCCTTGGCATGCGGAACGCGGGGCGTGCTCGACGGGCCTGCGGCTCGTCGGCAAATCGGCGCGCCATCTCGCCGGCAAGGGAATATGAAAACATCTGCGGAGCAAGAGCAGCACGCGGGCATCGCTGCTCGGTCCGCAACGCCAGGCTACGCGTTAACCCAACGTGGTATCAATCTTGCTAGTTTCAGATTAGCTTGATGGTGCGTGCGCAGATTCACGGCGTTCGCATATTCGTCGAGCCAACCAAACCAAGAGGACGACATGGCCAAGAAAGCGAAGAAGGCGAAGAAGACGGCGAAGGCGACCAAGAAGGTCGCCAAGAAGACCAAGAAGATGAAGAAGTAAGCGCGCGGTTTTCCGCGCGCCCAGGCCGCCGCGGCATCGCCGGTCGCGCCGATCATGGCGATGAGGCGACCGGATGCATCGCAAGATGCTCTTGCGAGGCTGCGGCGACGATCAGGCCGGCCCCATGTGCACACGGCTCGAGCAGCCAATGGATTGATGCACATGGGTCCGGTTTCTTTGCTCTGGCGGTCCTTTTGCAGCGACTGCCGTTCGCGGCGGTCCCGCCGATCAGCTCCTGGACGCCTCGCCTTATCGCTGTCCGCCCGTCCCTTCGGCGGAGCAATCATTTGGCTGGCCCCCGGCGCCGATACATTGGCGGTAGCGCCAGGGCTCGACAAATCGTCCGCTCCACATGCCGCTTTGTTTGCCGCGCGCCGAGGCTTCGGCCGCAGCGTAGTCACCCTTGCTGTAGCGCGGCCAGTCGACCGCAAGCCCGCCGCGCACCAGCCACTCCGCAAGGTCGACCTTGCCGGCGCTACAGACCGCGACCGAGCGCCCGTACCGGTCGCGGTCGACCTCGACGCAGGCCACGGCCTGCCGGCCGATGAAGGCATCCAGTGCGTTTGCGGCCACCTGCCCGCAGCGATAGCGGCCGCCGTGCCGGTCGCTGCAGAGCTGGTCGTGCTCCGGCGCGTCGATCCCATAGAGACGCACGCGCGTGCCATGGATTTCGATGGTGTCGCCATCGATCACGCTTGCCTGGCCGGCGACGTCGCCGGCGCGCGCCTGGTCGGCCGGTGCCCCGGCGATCACAAGCAATGCGAATGCGCGGCCCGCAAGCCGTCGCCATCCCGAAATCCGGTCCAACCGCACCGCGACGAATTCCGGCGGCATGCCCTGCCCTGACGTGATCCTTTGGGATAGCCGATCCATATGTCCGGTCCGCCCCCTAAGGCGTCCCGACCGTCAGCGAGGAAACGACCCGCACCAGCATCACCAGCGTCGCGGTCAATGTCGCCCCTCCGACCACACACTGCGCAACGCACCGCTTCACCATGGCACCGCCGTCAACAAAGATGCTGAATGCATTTGGCATGGGCCGGCTCCGTCCAGTTCCTTCCGTGGATCGAGCCGGACTCATAGCCTGAGTCGCAGAGCCTGCGCTGCAAGCTTATTTCCTGCAGCGTTATGGTTTGATTCACGACTCGGGGCTCCCGACAAGCGACAGAGCCCACGGCGGCCGAACCGGCAGGCCCGGTTGCATCTGAGCAAACTCTTAGCGCTCTCCGAGCTGGGCCCGTGGGGTCTTCGCGGGATGCCATCTAGTCCGCGCAGCTGCTCGCCGCAATGACCGCGATGAACCTCGGGCGCCACCGTTCGATCGACCCGCGCGTCAATTGCGCCATCTGTAAGTGGACGCGCTCAAGACGGTCCGCATTCCGGACTGGCGAGAAGCTGCCGCACCTTCTGTATTGCGCTCGGACAACCAAGGCACGCCGCCCATTCAAGCATGGTCTGGCGAATCGTCGTTGCCGGAATTCCGTGCAGCGCCAAGCGATCGAGAGCATGCAGGTGCTCCTGTTCGCGGCGGAAGAGGGAGAGATCCGCAAGCACTCGCACCTCGTAACCAAGCCTCGTGCCCTCGAGCGCGGCGATCAGGACGTCCTCCTCCAGCCACGCTCCGGCAACCAAGACCAGGCTCGTGTCTGCGGATGTCAGGCTCGCCATGAAACTGTCGCTGCGCCAGAGCTCCAGAGGATCCGCCTCGGGTAGCGCAGCAAGACCGCGAAACTGGCTGGCCCATGGCGGTTCGTGCTCACCGAGCACGTTAGCCGTGACCCCAAAAACCTCGAACACCGCCGGCAGGAGCGCCATGCTCTCCTGCCGAGCATCAGCGCGTTCAACCGATAGGGTCCCGGGCATGTTACGCCCGGGATTGATCAGGACCAGACGACTTTGCCGCGGATCTGCCAGCATCGTTTTGACTTGAGAAATGGACCGAATGACCGATAGAGAGCGGAAAGGTGTCGGAGTCAGGCGGCAGCGAGAGGCAGCGGCTCGTCCCGAAGCACAGGGCCTTCGACAGCTGCATGTCGGTACATCGCGGCTAGCGCAGCATCGGAATTCCGCAGGAAGCCCGCCAGAGCCATGGTTTGGCCGATCCGCTGCGCTGGTGCGATCCGCTCCAGCGGCCATCCGGCGCGCCTGAGAATGCGCTCCATGCGTACGTCGGTAACAGTTGCGATCGCATCCGCTCGGGCGGCCCGCATGCCCTCGATCATAGCCGCAAACAGCAAGAACGTCGTGCGATTGAGCCCGCCCTCCGTCGCCTCGGGAGCGCGGGCGGTATCGACGCAAAACCGGGAGCTTTCGAGGATCTGCTCGCTTCGTGGTGCCGGCTGGCCTGCGAGCAGGGATGAAAACGTGTCGGTCAACATGGTGGGCCCCGTGGTTGGTAGCAGCCGAACGGATGCCACGACGTCCCGGGTCTCTGTCGTAATCAACAGATAGGTCGGGTTGAGCGCGTCATAGACGTCGATTTCGAACTCGCCCGATACCGACACTGTCCAATCGAGGCGGTCCTTGAACACGCGCCGGCGCAGGCGAAACATTGCGGCAAGCAGATCGAGATGATGCCCGAACTGATGATGGCGGAGAGCAACGACTTGCATGAGGACCTCCTGGTTGAGAACAGGAAGTCACAAAGCCAGAGGCGAACGGATCGCGCGCCTGTCGAATCTTGCAGGTGTGAAGCCGATACAGGCGAAGCTAGATCCACTCTTATCAAGAATGAGCCAATTTCAGCAATCGAAGATGCCCTTCCTCAAGTGAGGAAGAGACTCGATTTATTGTGGGTCGTGATCCCGACCGCGCGCAGTGAATCAGGGCAATAGCCCCCGGCGCAGCGCTTCGCCGACGCATTGGGCGATCGTTGCGGCGTCCAGCTTGCGCCGAGCGTTCTCGAGATGGAACACCACCGTACGCGGTGAGATCTGAACGAGGACGGCGATATCCGCGACAGTCTTGCCCCGGGCGACCCAGGCAAGACATTGACGCTCGCGCTGGGTAAGAGTGGTGGTGCCTTGCGTCGGCATTCTCAGACGCGCGGCTGCGTGGGCATGAAAATAAAGCCCAACAAGGTGAACAGCGGTCTTGGAACCGGCGACAAGCCGGCTCGTTGAGGCGGCAGGCTCGTCAGTGGCCAACGTGAACGCCGCCATCCGTCCGTAGCCGCCCTTAATCGGGACTGTGACGCCAGACCTGATGCCAAACGTCATGGCCTCTTCGAAGAAACTACGCTGTTGCTTTGTCCCGACAGGTTTGGGTGCACCGTCACCCCAGCAGAAAACTTCATTTTCCGAACGAGCTCGACGCACAACGGGATCAAGTCTCTGATAGCCAAGTTCGAAGTATCGCCCGGTCCATGCCTTCGGATAGGAGGAGACGAGCGTTGGCGCGTCGTTGGTAATTTGCAGATAGGCGAACCATCGAAATCCAAGCCGCTGGGTCAGGCGTCTTGCGACCTTTTCGAACCCCTGCTCGTCGTCTACCGTCCAGATAGCATCGACGAACTCCTGAAATAAACGATCGACCGCTGTCATCATTGAGCCATCGGCCCGGTCAGGTCCCCAGCTGAAACACGAGACACGCCATCGGCAGGCGGCAAGCGGCCTTCGCCATCGCGCAACGCCGGCCGCCAGGCGATCGCCCCACTCAACTCCACGTCAGGGCTGCGTCAATGGTTTCCGCAGCCCGGCCTGGCCATACGGTGCCGACGTTTTCCATTGATTGGATCCCGAGATCTGGCGATCCAATCAATGGCATCAAATGACGCGCCACTACATGTTTACGAGGAGAGAAGCGAGAACGTTGAATGAGGGTCCCTCGGTCTTGAAATACGCGAGACTTGGGTGATCGGTGTAGCCTACCCCAATCGTACCCCAGAGACCGGGCATGAGATGCGCGGTATAGGTCGCCGTGACTGAATTGGAGGTTCGGGCGGCAAACACTCCGGTAAGCCCCGAGAACCGGTTGGTTGCGTCCGATAGATAGTGGCTCACAACGTTGCGAGCGGCGACGAGGGAAAACATGTCGGTCGGACGGTTGTCAAATGGGCCAATCCAGTACGCCCGCCCCTCATAGTATTGGGAAATACCGGTCGCTTCGGGCGGTGCGTACATGACCGATATGCCGGCATACAGGCCGCGAGCGGCGGCTAATGGTGACGAGTGGTCCTGCTGCCACAATTGTCGATCGGCCAGAAAGGTCACGCCGAAGTTGCCGTCGCGCGTTGCGCCCGGATTTGCCGGTAGGTGCGAAAAATCGCGGAAGGTTGAAGTGTTGTAGAGAAGGTCGAGCCGCAGCCATGTCTGGGGATTGCCCGGGCTTGCCGGCTGTTTGTAGCCGAGCTCATCGATGAAGAGCTCCCTGGTGCCCTTTGGTCCATTCCAGTTGATGCCTGCCGGGTTCGTCAGCGCTTCATCAAAGATGACGTTCCCGGTGACGCTATTTATCGGCAGGCTGCGTTGCACAGCAGCTTGATTATAAATCTTATCCGTGACGTGCCAGGTTGTCCTGAAACTCGGGGTCGGACTAATCGACATACCCAGCTGGATGGGGATCGAGCCACTGGGCCCGAACGTACTGGCAAGATTCGAACCAACGAAGGTGCCGATAAACTCCGTCGTGTTGGTCACATAGCCGAACTTGATTTCCAGCTTTTTGTCGAGGAACGTTTGATACCAGGCGAGCTGATAGAGCTGGAGAGAATTTGGCAGGTACCCCACATCGTTGCCCGCGCTGTACAGCCCCGCCACCATCAATTGTCCGTCGGGAACACCCCAGCGGCTCATATCGTAGGTAAGCCAAGCGATCGTTTCATTGATATAGCTGGGACGTTGACCGAAATAGGTCTGGTTGCCCGCGCAGATCGCGCCGGTTGCTTGAGAATAGCGTGACGTGCAAGGCGGATAATTGCTCGGCACCTGCCGCGGTGTATCCAGCATATTGGCTTCAAAGACCGCGATGTTATAAGCTTGGAAACCAAAGCCCGCTGAGGCCAATGCGGAGCGCCAGCCGCCTTCATCACGCAGAAGCGAATCGCCGTAGGAAGGGAACGGAATATTCCAGCCCTTGACTCCATAGCGCCTATTGAGTTCGGTAAGATCCTTACGACCGCGCGCAGTCGCTTCAACCATCTTCCGATCATTGCCGTCCGCGGACGACGCAACTTTTTGCCGCAATGCGCGCTTTCGATTATCGGCAGACATTTTCCCGACTGGAACCGCGCGTGCGTTCTGTCCCTTAGTGATGATCTCGCCAGGCTTCGCCTTGTGCTCGACAAGATCTGCCCGAGCAGGCGCGTCACTCACAGCGAGAGCAACGAGACTCAACGAGCCCAGACAAAGTGCTCGATACCGGCGCAGATGCAGTTGATCCCGGTTTGGCGGCGCTATAGTTTGATCACCGGAAACTGCTAGACGTTGATTCATTCCATCCTCCCTCTGATAAGTATTTTTCGTTGCTTCTTGCAGACACCTCAAAATTGTTGCCGCACCTATCGTGAGAACCCAGGCTGGCTCGCGCTGAGATCTCACAAAACGGCGCAGCTCTCCTCGCCGACGGAACTACCGTCGGAGAGGTGGCTCTTCGCGTTGGTGGCGGGTTGGAGCGTTGCAGCCCAAGAGATAGGCGCGTTCGCCAACGATCAAGACGTGCTGCTGATCATGTGCCCCGGTGCTTCACATCGCAACGAACTTGCGGAGTTCGACCGACGCTCCGGACTAAGATGCGATGCAGGTCAGATCACAGTTTTGGAATGGCAATTCGGAACAGGACCCATTTGATCAATCCATATCGTCTCTCCAAGGTTGGCGGAGTTCGAGCGTCCATCCCATTCGAAGTTCATCGCCTCCGATCAGCCCGAGCCGCGCGTCGCTATGCGCACGCGATTTCGCAATACACCGATGCCCTCGACCTCAAGCTCGACTGCGTCCCCGTCCTTCAGTGAGCGGCCGTGATCGACACCGCTACCTCCGAGAACCGTACCGGACGCGAAGATATCGCCAGGGTAAATGGTGCGGGAGCGGCTCATCTCGACGATTGCTTGCTCGAAGGTAAACCGCATATTCCGGGAGGACCGGTTGGTCCATTCCTCGCCGTTAACTCTCGCAATCATGCGTACGTCGGACATGTCGCGAAACTCGTCTGAGGTCGCGATGCACGGCCCAAGAGTTACCGCTCCATCAAAATCTTTACCGCCGCCGGGCCCAATCCCCATCTCCATGTGGATCAGTTGTTCGTCTCTGGCGCTCCAATCGTTGAAGATCGTGTACCCGAAGACGTGGTCTCTCGCCGCATTCAGCGGAATATCCTTGCCCCGCGTCCCGATGACGACGGCCCACTCCAGCTCAAAGTCCGCAGCCATCGAATAAGTGGGCCATTGAATATCCTCATCCGGGCCCGATACGGACAAAGGGTCTACCGTATAGTAGGTCAGCCGCTCAAGGAGCAGATCAAAGCGTAGCCGTTTGGCAACGGCGAGTTGAGCTGCCGCCTGATCCGAGCCGGCTGCGGCCTCGGCTTCGAGTTGGTCCTTGCGCTCAAAGAAACGTTCCACATGCTCCGTAAACATGTTGCAGTCGCGCATACGAGCGGGGCGCGGCAATGGCGCGAGCAGCTTCGCCTCGACCATCGGCACAATGGCCGCGGCAGAGGGGTGGCTGATGATTTGTCGCGCGAGGCTAAGTGCCTCCGCGCCCCCCTCAATCATGTCTTGCATCGATCTGAACCAGCCCGAGGCTCGAGAATCCGCCGCGGTTGACGCGGTAAGATCGACAATCCTGTCATTGGCCAGGAGTGCCCCAACTGAACGCCTGCTCTGGACGCTGAAGGTGACTAGCCTCATGCCGAGACCTTTCCATCGACGAGTACACCGACCAATACGCAATCGTCGGGACCATCATTGCGCCAGCCATGCATCCCACCGTTTTGCACGATCACATCACCGGCCTGAAGAAGAACGTCCCGTCCTTCGGTCAACATCCAGACCTGTCCGGAGGCGATCATGAAATAGTTGAGGGTGTCGGTCTTGTGCATGGAGCTGTGCTTCGCCCTTTCGATCTCTTCGCGAGACGGCACATGCACACTTTGGATCGATCGATGCATTGCCTCGACTTCCGCAGCCGAGTGGGGCTCCGGATTGGGCCTGAAACGAACAACGCGAAAAACTGTGCCTCCGTCCGGGGGCTCGTGCTGGATCGTCGCGCCGACCGTGGGGTCTCGCGAACAGGACAGATCTGCTGGAGTCTCGTGGGTGATCCATAGATCACGACCGAACACGTTAAAGCCGAGGTGCGGCAGATCTGAAATATCATCAACGGCCAGAACATCTGACCTTCCGCCCCCATCATTTCCAACAACAAAGCGCCTCATGGTGTCTCCTCTCTTCCGGCAAGGCGTAAGGAGAGCTCCGGCGCGCGGATGACCAACACGAGGTCGCGTCCGTTCCGCGATCGCCGCCTCCCCATCGTCACGTTGACTCGCACTTGCCCAACGCATTCTTGGTACCAAAATCGATAATTCGGTACCAACCCGCTGTCAAGCGGCTAGCGCAGCAAATCGGTCAAGGGCGTGCAAAAATCGGCCGCCAGCGGCCCTCGAGTCGAGCTCGCCGCCGTCCATATCCGCATTCGGAAAGCTGAAGGTACCTTAACGGCTTTTGGGCGCCGCGCGCCGAGGCGCGTCGTCGTTGCGCTTGAACAGCCCGTGGAAGAGCAAGTCCGGGAGCTCCGCAAAGGCTTCGCTCATGGTGAGTCCAGCAGCGGCAAGTACCTCGGGCTGGTTGGTTAGTCTCGCCGCGGCCAAGTAGATTTCGGCAGCCAAGTGCGCATGCAACGTTCGGAAGTGCCCCTTCTTGATGCCGTCTTCAATTATATCGCGCAATACCGCTACCCGCTCCTTCTGGTGTTCCTCAAGCATCACCCGCGCAGCTTCAAATGCTCTCAAATCCTCATTGAAGCGTTGGGTCGCTCGGGAGCTTTCGGTGATGCCCGGCTGCAAATAAGCGAGGATACGCGCCTGCGGATCTTCCTTCTCAAGCGCGCCGCGCATGCCGAGTCGCCGGATACGATCGAGCACCCGTCGCAGAATCAGTAGAAACAACTCAGGCTTGGTGGGCGCGATCTCGTATAGCGAACGCTTCGAGCAGTGCAATCGCGCGCAAAGATCAGCAACGGTCGGTGTCTGAAACCCCTCAGTTAGGAATATCTCTTCGAGCCCATCCAGGATCTCCCTATGACGCCCATGCTGGCGGTCCTCGCTCCGGCGCGTGCCTTGGCCCATCCATATCTCTCCTCGTTGCAGGTCTTCCGATATAGCGCGCCACCCGGCGGAAAACCCAGAGCCATGTTGACAAGTCCCCGATGGTACCAGTAAGCACAATATGGTACCAATCTTGTCGACCTTAAGCAGTGAGCTCTTATGCGAATCATCGATCACTTCGATCAGGGCGTCGCCTATCATCCCGACGAGGTCGCTTTCCACGATCTCGCAAGCGGCGAGATGTTGACATATCGAGAGGCTGATCGTCTGACGCGCCGGATCGCGGCAGCAATTCGGGAACATGGATTTGGTAAGGGCGCCAAGATCGGCATCTTGGCGCCCAATAGCAGCATTGCATTCGTGACCCTGATCGGGCTGATGCGCGCCGAAGCAACTTGGCTTCCGCTCAATCCCCGCAATCCGCCAGCGGTTAACGCTGACCTTCTACGACGCTTCGATGGTGAGCTGTTGTTCTTCAGCCAGATCCATGAGAGGGACGCACAACACATCCTTCCGGAAGTCCCCGAACTGCGCGCCACTGTCTGCCTCGACGCCGAAAGCCTACTGGGTCCTTCGCTCGATGCCTGGACGAGTCAGGAGCAGGCGAGCGATCTCATCGGCGAATACGCGCCGGATGACATGTTTGCGATCTTCCCAACAGGCGGAACAACCGGTCAGCCGAAGGGGGTGATGATCACTCACGGCAATATCGCGGCAATGTTCAGTAATTTCATGAGCCACTTCGGTTACTACGAGGGCGCGCGGCATCTTGTCGTGGCTCCGATGACGCATTCGGCCGGCATTCTCGGCTGCCTCCATTTTAGCCGGGGTGGATGCAACGTCATCATGGCAAAGGCTGATGCCGGCGCCATTCTCGAGGCGATTCAAAAACACCGCATCACCCATCTCTTCCTTCCGCCGACGGTGCTCTACATGGTGCTGGCTCACCCCGACCTTGGCCGGCACGACTATGGATCGCTGCGGCATCTGCTGGTGGCGGCGGCGCCCTCCTCGCTTGAAAAACTGAAGGAGGCCATAGGAGCATTCGGGCCGGTGTTGTCGGAAACGTTCGGTCAGGCCGAATGTCCGGCTGCGATCTGCCTCAAGGCGCCATGGGACTATCTGGGCGCCGGAGGTGAAATCGACATCGACCGCCTGCACAGTGTCGGACGACCCGGCGTATGGAACAGGGTCGCCATTCTCGACGACGCTGGAGCAGAGTTGCCGCGCGGGAGAGCCGGTGAAATCTGCGTGCGCGGGCCCCTGGTTACGCCCGGCTATTACAACGACGCTGAGTCGACTGCAGTTATCCGCCGGTTTGGCTGGCATCACACCGGTGATGTCGGGGTGATGGACGAGCATGGCTATGTCACGATCGTCGACCGCAAGAAGGACATGATCATTTCGGGGGGCTTCAACATCTTTCCCAACGAGATTGAGCAGGTCCTGACCGCTCATCCGGCCGTGCAAGACTGTTCGGTCATCGGAGTACCGGACGATAAGTGGGGCGAGGCCGTGAAGGCTGTGGTTCAGCTCAAGCCTGCTGCCAAAGCAACGGAAGCGGAGCTGATCGCCCTGGTCAAGCGAACCCTCGGCGGCGTGAAGGCACCCAAGAGCGTGGATTTTGTCGAGGACCTGCCGCGCAGCGCGGCCGGGAAGGTGCTCAAGACCGAGCTGAGGGCAACCTATTGGCACGGGCGGACACGCGCAGTGAATTGAGGTGGAGCAGCATGGCTGAAGTCCTGATCGCTGGGGTTGGCATGATCCCCTTCGCCAAGCCCGGTCAAAATCAAAGTTACGATCTTATGGGTGCCGGAGCCGCGCGCGCCGCTCTGGACGACGCCGGTATCGCATATGCCGACCTTGAACGGGCCTATGCGGGTTACGTGTATGGTGACAGCTGCGCCGGCCAAGCTGCGCTCGGTCACCTGGGCGCAACTGGAATACCGATCATCAACGTGAACAATAACTGCGCCAGTGGCTCGACCGCATTTGCGCTTGCGGTCGAGACGATCCGCAATCAGCCGGACGCATGCATCCTGGCACTGGGGTTTGAGCAAATGGCTCCCGGCGCACTGGACGTGGTATTCGCTGATCGACCCAATCCGGTTGGCCCGCACCTGGCCCGTGTGGCGGAAATGATGGACCTGACCGTCGATGATCGTGCAAAACCGCCGGCGATCCAGCTCTTTGGTTGTCAGGTCGAATTGCTGCAGCAGCGTTGCGGCGTCGACGATCGAGCCCTGGCCAAGATTGCGGTTAAGGCACGCTGTCACGCCGCAGCCAATCCATACGCCTTGTTTCGGACACCGTTACAGGAAGACGACGTCTTGGCGAGCCCTTTGCTCTTTCGAGGCCTGCGCAAGCTGTTCGCTTGTCCGCCAAGCTGTGGCGCGGCGGCCGCGGTCCTATGCGGGCCAAGGTTCGCAGCGCGGCACGGCTTGCAGAGAAATGTGCGCGTTATCGGATCTGGGTGGATAAGCGATCGCACTGAACATTTTTCGGGCGATCCATTGGATCTTATGTTCCGTGCGCTCGGTCGGGACGCTGCAGATAAGGCCTATGAGAATGCCGGGGTCGGGCCGAAGGACATCGACGTCGTCGAGCTGCACGACTGCTTCACCAGCAACGAGGCGCTGATGTATTCAGCGCTTGGCTTTTGCTCCGAAGGCGAGATCGAACGATTCATCATCGAAGGCCGGGGCAGCTATGGAGGAGACATTGTCGTAAATCCGTCCGGCGGCCTGCTGTCCAAGGGCCATCCGCTCGGGGCTACAGGACTGGCCCAGATCGCGGAACTCACATGGCAGCTTCGCGGCATCGCTGGTCGGCGCCAGGTTGAAGGAGCTCGCACCGGGCTCCAACAAAACGCTGGCCTGGGCAGCGCGGGTTTCGTGCATATCCTGCAGAAATCTTCGAAGGTGTGATCGCACAGCTGACTCATCATCAGCGACCACGGTGCAACTTCCATCCGCCGAACGTCTCCGTGGTGAAATACTCCGCGAGACAACGCCGTCTGATGGCCTCTGGGCAGCCGATCTTCTCAAGCGCCAAACATGAGCCATGGTCGATGGATAATCTGGGCCCGATAGTGCGGCACTGTTGGCGGCGAGCCGGGCCGAAGGCCGGGCGAGCGTCGGGCGCGGAGGACACGTCATCGTCGTCGATCCGGCTTGCCGAAATCGGCGACGATGCACCAGGCCGACAAGGCCACGCAACCGGCAACTGGTTGCGCAGCTCATGTCGTCAAATTGCGCGTTCCATCAGGCGCCTTGCCTTGCCCTCCAGTTCAAGCCGAGCATCCTGATGCGCCTTGCCGCGGGCAAGCGCGGTGATGCCCTGCACAAAATCACAGATACTTTCCGGCTTGCGATTTTCTTCGCCGAGGGCGGTCTCGATGATTTTCGAGATTTCGGATCTGGAAAACCCGCCTCTGCGCAGAAAGCTCGCCCGGTCCTCGTCAGTGCGAGCAACAATCCGCTCCCGGGCCGCCCTGATCCCTGCGACGAAGGGCGCGGGCGACGAATTGGCAAAGTTCGTCAGCGCGGGTGCCGCTTCACGCGCAAAGCGTTGCGCGGCGAATTTCGAATGCCGGATCGTGATTTCCTCGAAATTCTCCACGCCCCATAGATTGCGGTTCATGCAGACGGCGCGGAGATAGAAGCTTGCAATCCCGAGCGTCTTGCTGCCGACTTCACTGTTCCAGCAATAGAATCCCCGGAAGTACAAATCCGGCGATCCGTCCGCTAAACGCCCCGCCTCGATCGGGTTGGTGTCGTCGACCAGGAATAGGAACACGTCGCGGTCGCTGGCGTAGAGCGTCGTCGTGTCCCTGGTCACGTCTACAAAGGGATTATGGGTCATGGTCGCCCAATCCAGCACGCCCGGCACCTTCCACCGCGTATCGCCTGTGCCGTTACCCGCGATCGTCATCACCGCGGCGACAAGTTCGTGGTCCCAGATCCGGCCATAGTCCGGCCCGGTCACAGCACGAAGCTCGACGCATCCGCTGTTGCTCTCCAAGGTTTTCACGAGCTCGGCGCGGTGCGAGAGCAAGCCGTGTTGCAGGTTGATCGCTGCCAGCGCCGCAGGAAGCTGCCGCAGATAGGATGTCGGCGCACCAACGAGCGTGCACAACTGACCAAAGCTCCAATGCGTCGGCGTCACCGCCCCGTCGCCTCCTGGCACGGTCAGGGCCAGCCGCTCCAAATTATCCCGCCTCGCCTCTACCCGGATGGCCCGGGTCTCCACCGTCCGCGCCTGCGCGCGTTCGGCGCGGCTCCGCACGACCTCATAGAGGTTCGGCAAATTTAGAAACCGCTCGTCATCCGGACGCGCAAACCACTCGGACGATACGCGGCCAATCCGCTGGCCGCGCGATACGTCCACGCGGAAGCCGCCTGACGTAGACTGTTCGCTCTGGGAAAGGTTCAGCATGTTCACGGTCATTCTCCTGAGGGACTGAGGTTGAAGCGCAGCACTGCGCTGCAACCCTGCCCGTCGGCGAGACCGGGGGTAGCAAGTGCCAGGGCGACCCGAGTGGAGGGGGTTCGCCCGCCCGAACAGGGCCGCTCGCAAGAGCGGGTCTGCACAAGCGCATCTCACGTCGTCCAAGGTCGGCAAATGAGCAAAGCGCGGAAGACCGGGGAGACCTCTCGGGGCGGCGCCGGCATAGCCGGCGCGCTACCCTGGCGCGCGCGAGGGGCGGAGCCCCTTCCCTCTCATCGATGAGAACGCTGGACAGCTCGGCAGAGGTTGGGACTCAAGGTGAGAGTGAGAAAGCCAAGGAAGGCAGCCGCCGACGGGGCAGTGATAGCGACGCGGGCATGCAATGGCCGCGGGCCCCGAGGCGACTGCAGTCGCAAGACCGGTCAACAAGGTACCCGAGCGCGGGACAGTGATAACGACGCCGGCATGCCAAGACGGCGGGGCCCGCGGGCGAGTGCCTCCGGCGAGCGACACATGATGGCGCGCGGGGGATCGAAGCCGGATGGCCGAGACGCCACGCGGCTCGGTTCACGAGGGCCCGCCGCGGCGACGGCCGCACGCGCGCAAACTAAATCCTGAGAAGACGCGGGGTTCAGGGAATCCGGATTTCCTCCCGAGCCTTGGTTTCCGCGTCATAGATTCTCACCTGAAGCCTTGGAAAACGCTTCTTGAGCTCTTCGCCACCTGCCCTGGCGCCGGCCTGGGTTGAGAATTCGACTTTCAACCGGCCATCCACTTCGAGCCCGTAACCCGAAGTTGGCAATTTAGGAGTGGCTGCAACCATGTCGTCCCCGTCGTGCAATGAAGGCAATCGAGGGCGATTTGGTAACGTGAGTCGCCCGAACCAGGCCAGCGTCACTTCCGCCAACAACCGGATTGTCCGCCTGTATCAAGGATGCGCGTTCGCATCGTCCGAGCAGGAGGACGGCTTACCATTCGCCCGGACGCAGGCGCGATAGAGCCACGGCTCCACATAGCTCCCCTTCCAGATACCTCGACCGGCGCGCTCTGCGTCCTGCTGAGCTGCGTCATATCTGCCCTTCGAGTATCGAGGCCAATCCAGTGCAAGGCCACTGCGCACAAGCCATTCCCCGAGATCGGCACCGCCGACCGAACAGGTCCCCACCGTCCGACCATATGGATCGAGGCTGAGCGGTATGCAGTCGACCGATCGTCGGCCGATACAGGCGTCGAGGTCGTTTGCCGCCGGCGCGCCACAGCGATACTGAAGACTGTCCTCGCCGCGGCAGAGCTGGCTGCTCTCCGGCGCGTCAATTCCCCGGAGACGGATGCGCTCGTCGCGTTCATCGTCAGCTTAGGCTGGCTTCTGATCGGCCGAACTGTCGTACCTCATGGATGTGACTCAAGCTTGGTCTCAGCGCTCTCCCGGGCGCTAGGGCCTTTTCTTTGGGCGACATCTCGTCACCGGGATTCTACGGAATCCACCTCTACGTCATTGGGCGCTAACTTTGCTCTTGCCGGGGCTAGATTTCATTCCGAAGCAATTTTCAAATTTCCGGTAGAGGGGCCGTCTCGCGACACGGCCCCTTTTCATTTGGCCCTCGCTGGGGCCGTTTCTTTGGTGCAAGAAAATGCCCGCCATCGCGGCGGGCTTTCGGATTAGGCGGCTTTCTTTAGCCTGTGGTTGCTTGGGTCCGTGCCATCGATGATGGCGCTGGCGGAGCTGTGCCCTGTATGCACCACCCAGAAATCTCTGTGACTTTGGTATCAGTCGGTAACCCAAGCATCTTGACCCGCTCGACGGCCCCTTAAGGCCGATTGCGGGGTATTCCGGGCTCGCGCCATGGTGGCGTCGACTTGCCGTTTCTCTTAAGGGCGTTGCCCGCTCGTGGTATGACCGGATCTGACGAAGAGGCCGCCAACTGAGGCGGCCTTACTATTGAGCGGCCCCAGCAACTTTGGGGGCATGGGGGCCGTTGCTGGGGCCATCTACCGAGCCCGATGCTCCGAGCCAGGTTTGTGAAAGGCTACTGCTGGCCAACTGGCCAATCTTTTCGCTGCGTCCACGATCTGAGTTTGAGAGTGGATTTCTAGCTTCCTAAGCAAGCGAAGGCGCTGAACCGATACCTGCGCTTCGGTGCCGCCGATCTGCACGGCAATCTCAGCATCGCGCCGCCCGAGAGCCATGCGTCTCAGGAGCTTCTTTTCACGCGGGCTCAGTATCAGCGCCGTCACGGCGCGAACATCACTATGCCGACGATGATGAGTGGACTTAGTCCGAACAGAACAATGCAAGCGCCTTTAAGTATGTCACTGCCCATGACACAACCCCTACGGTTGGGGGTTGAAATCCTATTCCCGAATGCCGGATGGCCGCTAGTGCAATTTGTGCCATGGCAAAGCGCCGTGAGGTGGTAAATAGCTGGTTCTCGGAGCATATTAGCCTTTATGAGACCGTGGCTAAAAATGGCGCTGATGGTTTTCGGCTTGTGCGCAGGCTGGATGGTCGTTGGTCTATTGACCGTCGACGACGACGACGAATTCCACCAAGTCATCGCGGTATACAAACCGCGCTAACTGGGGGACTGGCACTCCGTTCACCCACGGAGAACCCCGGACACCGTCGCTGTTCCGCTCGTTGAGCTAAATCAAGAACGGATGGCGTCCCATGGAAACTGATGGGGCCAGAACATCCAATGGCGCTCTCGGTGGTCCTATTGAGAACAGCGGCCAAGCTACGGTTTCCGTTCGCTTAATCCGAACTAGGACACTCCCAAAATCAGCTTAGGACACCGGGGCTTAAATACGGACGGCACCGCTTGACTCCATGAGAACAAAATAAGAACATGAGCCATCGACGGTCAACCCGGAAACAAGACCAATGTCCTCGGTTTCCAAGCCGAACGAACAGGACGATGGACTTGAGGCTGCCGTCGACCAGGCGATCGCTGTTTGCGGCGGCGATCTGCGCGCGACCATTCGTGCCCAGATCGTTGCGAACAATTTCCTGGAAGCCGAGATTGTAGAATTGAGAAAGGCAGTTTCGCACGCCTTCACGCGGGGGCGGTTTCGGACCCACACGGGATAGACGACGCCGGATGTGCAATCTCTATTCGATCACGACCAACCAGGCGGCGATCGCCGGCCTGTTCAGGCACATGAATCGCTATGTCGGCAATCTTGCGCCGATGCCCGGTGTGTTTCCAGACTACCCTGCACCGGTGATCCGCAATGCCAGCGACGCCGCGGAAATGATGCTGATGCGCTGGGGCATGCCTCCTCCACCCAAGACCGGGGGGCCGCCGGTGACCAACATCCGCAACACCTCCTCGCCGCACTGGCGCGGCTGGCTGAAGCCGGAGCATCGCTGTCTCGTGCCGGCGAACAGTTTCGCGGAGTACGCCCCCGAGCCAAATCCCGAGACCAAGAAAAGAGACGTCGTCTGGTTCGCGCTCGAGCAAAGCCGGCCGCTGTTCTGTTTCGCCGGGATCTGGACCGAGTTCAGAGGCGACCGCGGCACCAAGTCGAAGCCGATCCCCGGCCCTCACCTCGTCTACGGCTTCCTGACGACGTCGCCCAATGCGATTGTCGAGCCGATCCATCCAAAGGCAATGCCTGTCATCCTGACCACCGCGGAGCAGCGTGATGTCTGGATGCGCGCTTCCTGGGATGAGGCGAAGGCGCTGCAGCGCCCCCTGCCCGATGATCTGCTGCAGATCGTAATGCGTGGCCCTGATAAGGAGGACGTCACGGCCGCCCCCTTGAACTCTAGACCGCAGGTCAGCCACCGCCGCTACGGCTCTTGATCCACAGGGCCATTGCACCGACCAAGGCCGTCAGCACTCCACTCCACCAGATCGAGCGCGGCCGCGCGGCGCTGATCGAACTGAGGTACAGAAATGCTCCGAGCACGACACCATAGTGCTTGCGAAACTCACCGCTTCTGCGAGCGATTTCGACGAGGTCCGAAGACCTGACTTGCGGATCTGCCATCACGACCACCTAACCGTCCGAAGGCACCATGATAAAAGTGAGTTGGGTGTTTCGTCGAGTCTTATTTCGTCTTTTCCGAATTTTGTGATCGAGGCGCGCCCGGTTGCTGCGCGAGAGATCAAAGCCGCTAGGCCGTGACGCGAAGCGGCACGGTCACGAGAGCCGCCCGCATCCGCCGGCGCTCAAAACTGCTCCATCACCAGGCCAATTTCACGCAAGGCCTTCTCTTTGCCGGGTGCCGGCAGTGAGCCGGGACCTATCCACAGGCGCAACGATGCCGGTTCCGGCTTGATCGGATAAGCTTGCCCGCCGCCACAAGGCCCCACCCCGATCACGCTCGATAATGACCGTTCAACCGACCCTCGCTGAGACCGCCGCCATGCTGGAACAGTCGCCCGACTACCGGGTGCTGCGACGGCTGGTTCCACGCGCCGAATTCACGCCACACGGACAGCCAGAGAAGACCGCGATCCTGCTCGATGTCGAAACCACCGGCCTCGATACCACCAAAGACGAGATCATCGAGCTCGGGATGGTCAAGTTCAGCTATCTTGCCGACGGCAGAATCGGTCGGGTCATCGACACCCTTAGCGGCTTCAACCAACCGTCGATCGCAATTCCCGCCGAGATCACCGCGCTGACCGGCATCACCGATGAGATGGTTGCTGGTCACAGTCTCGATGAGGACCGCATCAACGCGTTCGCTTCCGAGGCGGTCATCGTCATCGCACACAATGCCGGTTTCGATCGCAAGTTCATGGAGCGTTACGCGTCTTTGTTCGCGCACAAGGCCTGGGCCTGCTCGGTCAGCGAGGTCGAATGGCGCAGCCACGGCTTTGAGGGATCGCGCCTGTCCTATCTTTTGATGAAAGCCGGGCTGTTTCATGAGGCGCACCGGGCGGTCGACGACTGCCAGGCGCTGCTCGAGATCCTGGCGATGGCCCTGCCCGAGCTCAATCGCACCGTGCTCTCGGTGCTGCTCGAGCGCGCCCGCCGCAAGACGGTCCGGGTCTGGGCCGAGCAGTCGCCCTTCGAACTCAAGGACGAGCTCAAGCGGCGCGGCTACCGCTGGAGCGATGGTGCCGATGGCCGGCCGCGGTCCTGGTACATCGACGTCGATGATGGCCATCAAGCTGCCGAAATCAAATACTTGCAGGAAACGATCTATCAACGGGACGCCGGAATCCGAACCGAGATCCTGACTGCGTTCGACCGCTTTTCCGCGAGGATCTGATCCTCTACCCCGCTCAAGCGGTCGCATGCTTATCGCGCGATGCGGCTGAGTCCGCCAACAGGGATCCACGACGTCCCTAAGACTTTAGTCACATCGGCATTGATCTCGCCCTCTGGTCGCGCTTGGTGTCCCGATCGCTGGGGGAAATCAAGAATTAGACTTTTGAGTGTCGCCGCCGCCTGCGCAGTGCTTGCTGGCTGCGCCGCATCCAAGCAGGACGTCGTAGCAAGGCTCGGTGATCAATACATCGGCCAGAACATCGATAGACTTGTGGTGCAGTTCGGGCCGCCAACCAGCACATTCAGAATGAACAGCGGCCAATCATCCTATGTCTGGCAGCTCTCAGCCGTGACCGATATTGCAACGGATCGAGGCTGGGGCACCGCGAGCACGCGCTATTGCACGGTAAGCGTGATCGCCTCGCCGACCGGAATTGTCGAACAACTCAATACCGAAGATTCGAATGCCGGACATGGCCTCGGTGGAGTCGTCGGCATGTATGGCAGCATTTGCGGCCAACGCCTGGGAATGAAGCCCCAAGGCTAGCAGTCCATCAGCCGGCGATTCCGAAAGCAGTTGCCCCGTCTTACCCGACAATAAGCTTCGGAGCATTACGATTCGGCCGAGTGTTGGCACCCGCTTCCGTTCGCTCGCATTTCACCCTAATTCCTCGGCACCTTAGAGAGGAAATCTCCACCTTTTGAGCCCTAACTTACCGCTACCCTTGAAGGTCACTGACATGCGGGAAGCGCCCGACTGGAGAAAGGCCACGCCGAATGGATCGCGCGCAGCGAAGTATGTCCGGATGTCGACGGACGAGTAGGACTACTCAACGGTTGTGATGACGCTGCCCCTCTTGGCCTTGCGCGCCTCCGGTGACGAAGTAGCAGCTGAGCCTGACCTCAGCGTCTAATGTCTATGATCCCGCGGTCCGCGCATTGGGCCGACGCCACTGCAATCACGACGCGATGCCGTCGAGATCAACCATGTCACCGATCGGGACCCAGTTGGCACCGTCAAAACGGGTGATTTGAAGGTTGTGGACGGCGCGATAGTCAGTCGCCGAATTGCCGACCTTGATGCCATCAAGAAACAGCGGCGGTTGCTCGTCCTTCAGCGAGGTCGCGTGCCGGAGCAAATTCTCTCGCGTGAGCTCATTGCCACATCGCCTGAGGACCTGCTCGATCATATAGGCATTGTTGTAGCCAGGCGTTGCCGTGTTGTCGTCGATGCTGACTGACGGCATGTACTTCTTCATAAACTCCACATAGGCCTTGACGCGAGGCTTGTCCTGCTGGCGTGGGTCAGTGGCTATGACTTCCCACCACGCCGAGACTAGCCCCTTCGCATTGTCGAGCCCTGCTGGCGCCAACGTTCCTCCGATCGAGCTGCAGTTCGAATTGATGATGTGCAACGGCTTCCACCCAAGCGCGGCCACCTTGCGAATGCCCTGCGCCGCAAATTTTGAGTAGGTCAACTGCACAAAGACGTCGGCACCTGCTCCCTTGCAATCGGCGACCTGGTTGTCGATGGTCGGCTCGGTGATCTCGTGACTGATTTCCTTGATGACGGCGCCGGCCTTGCTACCAAGACCTTTTTTCAAGCCGCGGAGAAAGTCCTTGCCAAGATCGTCGTTCACATACTGGATCGCAATCTTTGCATCGGGCTTCTCGCTCACGATATGTGCGCCCAGCGCGGCTCCCTGCGCGACATAGATCGGATAGAACGGCACAATCCAGGGATATTCCTTGGGATCGTTGAAGCGTTCGGCCCCGGAGGTCAGGAACAGGTTCGGCACCTTCTTGGCGTTGAGATATTTCATGACGGCCGCATTTGCCGCCGTTCCCAGGAAGCCAGCGATCGCAAACACCTCCTCCGATTCCACGAGCTTTCGGGTCTGCTCGACGGCCTTCGGCGGCGAGAACGCGTTGTCGAGCGAGATCAGGTTGACTTTCCTCCCGTTGATACCGCCATTGTCGTTGATCATCTGAAAATAGGCCGTCTGCGCCTGCCCGTAGACGCCGTATCCGGACGCGGGGCCGCTGTAAGGTGCAGTGGTCCCAAGCTTGATTTCGGTATCCGTAACGCCGGGTCCATAGTTTCCGCTGCGCGCCCTTGACGTACTTCCAATTGCAAGCGCGCTCGCTCCCAACCCCGCAATGGCGGATCTTCGCGAAATCAACGTCATGTTCAATCCTCCCGATTATCGTTTGTTGGTGATTTGAAGTCTTGAAGTGGCTCTTGATAGCCTCCTGATCCCCGGCGACTATGTGAAGGTCACGCAAACTGGGCCGAAGCCGGAGATCTTCGCCTCGTAAACTTCGCCGGCCGACACCGGTGATACCGGACCAAGCGCGCCCGTCAGCACGACATCGCCACCTCGCAGGGGCTGGCCAGCGCGTGCCATCGCCCGGGCTAGCCAGAGCCCGGCACGCAAGGGATGGCCGAGGCAGGCCGCGCCGCAGCCGAGGGATGCGATCACACCGTTCCGTGTCATCGTCATGCCGCAGCCCTCGAGATCCAGGTCGGTCAATCGGCGCGGCGATGCGCCGAGCACGTACCGCGCGCTCGAGCCGTTGTCGGCAACGGTGTCAAGAATACTGATTCTCCAATCCCGTACCCGGCTGTCGACCACTTCGAGCGCAGCAACGGCGTAGGCCGTCGATCGCATCAATTCGCCGAGCGTGACGTCCTCGCCGGAAAGGTCGCGCTCCAGGACGAGTGCGATCTCCGCCTCGATGCGGGGCTGGATCAGCCGCGTAGTGTCGATCGCCTCCCCGGTCGGAACTTCCATGTCGGCGAACAGAGCGCCATAATCGGGTTGATCGACGCCGAGCTGCCGCTGCACCGCCTTCGAGGTGAGGCCGATCTTTCGGCCGACCAGCCGTCTGCCGGCAGACAGGCCACGGCGGGTCACCTCGGACTGCACGGCATAGGCAATCTCGATATTGCCAGTGCCGATCTCGGCCGCGATCGGGTCGATCGGACGCCGCGCCGATTCCGCTTCCTGCAGGCGCGTTGCTAGGTTATCAACGATCGCGTTCATGGCCGATCCAGGAAGTCGGCGACCAGCGCGTTGAACTCATCGGCCTTTTCCCACTGCGCCCAATGACCGCATTTGGGATAAACGTGGAGCTCGGCGTTCGGCATTGTCTTGAGCAGGATGAAGGCAGAGTCGAGCGGAACCACGCGATCGTCCCGTCCCCAAACGATCAGCGTCCGATGCTTCAGCCGGGCGAGATTTTCGCGCCAGATATCGAGCGGCGGGCGCTTGAAAATGTCGATAACGTCCTTGCGCATCGCGGCCTTCAACCGCTCCTCTAGCAGCGCATCGGTGATCGATTTCGAATCGAACACCAGAAGCTCGATGACGCCTTTCAGCTTCTGCATTGACGGTCCATCGCCACCATGGAACATTGCCATTCGGCGCAGCCCCTCGGTCGGCATCGGCGTAAAGATCGCCTGGCTGCCTCCGGTGCCCATCAGGACAAGGCGGTTGACCCGCTCCGGAGCCTCAAGCGCGACCATCAGCGAGGTCGCGCCGCCGAGCGAATTGCCGACGAAACTTGCCTTCTGAACGCCAATCGCATCCATGAAGTTGCGGACGAACTCACCCATGGCCGCGAAGATCGGTCCGTCCTGCAGCTTGCCTTCGGTCTCGCCAAAGCCGGGGAGATCGACGACGATGACCCGGCGGCTTGCTGCCAGCGGCTCGACATTCTTACGATAATTGCTGAGACCCGACGCACCCGGTCCGCCACCATGAATCAGTATCGTCGGCTCACCCTGCCCGACGTCATGATAGCGCGTGCGGGTCCCTCCGACGTCGATGAACTTGTCACTCAGATCCACGCTTCATCTCCTGTAATTGGCAATAGGTACTCAGACCGGCCGAACGCCGGTTTGAAGATAGTGGTCGCGCAGTTTCCGCTTGAAGATCTTGCCGCTCGCCTCCCGCGGCAGGGCATCGTGGAAAACAAACCGCTTGGGAACCTTGAAGCGTGCGAGGCGCTGCTCCAGGAAAGCCGTGACATCATCCGGTGCGGGCCAGCCGTCCGGCTCGGCTTCGATCGCCGCGATCAGGCTTTCGCCGAATTCAGCGTCGGGCACGCCAAACACTGCGCAGTCCCGCACTCCGGGGCAATTGACCAGCACGTTCTCGATCTCGGCCGGGTAGATGTTAACTCCGCCCGAAATCACCATGTCGCGCTTGCGATCGCAGATGTAGAGGAAGCCGTCGGCGTCGAGATAGCCGATATCCCCGCACGTCACGAGCCCTGCGCGATCGACCTGTGCGCGCTGCTCTGGGCGGCTGTGATAGGTAAAATCCGAATAGGCTTCAGTCCGCAGATAAATCTCGCCGACGCCGCCCGCAGCAACCTCGCCCCCCTCCTCGTCGTAGATTCTGAGCTTGGTCCCCGTCATAGGCCGGCCGACCGTGCCTGGATGGGCGAGCCATTCTGCCGTATTGCAGCCGACCGCGGCGCCGGTCTCCGTCGCGCCGTAGGTCTCGTGAATCACCGGCCCCCACCATTCGATCATTCCGCGCTTCACGTCGGGCGGACAGGCAGCACCGGTGTGCGTCACCCAGCGGATCGACGAGAGGTCGTAGGTGCTGCGAACGGCGTCGCTAAGCCGTAGAAGGCGGACGAACATGGTGGGCACCATTGTCAGATGCGTAATCCGATGTTCGGCAATGACACGCAGCAGATCTTCGGGATCGAAGCTCTGTTGCAATACCGTGAGGTCGGCGTGCTGGAAGGCCTGTCGCGCGAATGCACCGGGCGACGCGTGGTAGAGAGGACCACAGACGAAAGCCCGCATGCCGGCTTCGATGCCGTAAATCTCACGAAGCAGCGTCGCGTTCTTCTTGATCTGCTCCGGTGTCATCGGCGCACGCCGTACACCTTTCGGATGTCCCGTCGTGCCGGACGTATAGATCATCGTGCCCCACGGCGCGCGAGCCGGCTGCACCCAAGGCGCAGCCTTATTGCGAAATGCCTGCCAATTCTGATTGTTTGATGCCGATGGCGCCGACGGCGCGACAGAAGCGGCGGGGTCGTCGATGACAAAGGTCGGCAATGCCGCAGGAACGGCTTGGGCGACCGCCCCGATCAGATCGCGGTGTCCGATCAGGGCCCGTGGCGTGCAGTCCGCCAGGATGTAGGCTATTTCGTCGGCTTTGCTATGCCAGTTCAAGGGGACGACATAGGCGCCGAGCAGCGCGGCAGCGTGCAGGACCTCGAAATAGCAGGGATCGTTGCGGATCAGGAGCGCGATCGCATCGCCTTCGCGGACGCCGACTGCCTCAAGCGCGGTGGCGGCACGGCTGCCGCGGTCGAGCAGATCCTGGCGGGCAACATAGCGATTTCCGATCAGGATCGTCTTGTCGGCCATCGTACTCACTCCAAACACACTGTCACCTCGGCACGCGCTGGCGGTAGCAAGACGCTGTCGAGCAGGGCGAACTCATCCTCCGTGAGCTCAAGCGGAACTGAAAAAGTCAACGCATCCATGTGGCCGCTGAGAATTGTCGGGTAGTGCCATTCCGCTCTCGCGATCGTCCGGCCGCGACCTCGGAATTCGAACACCATCGGTTCGTGTGTGCTTGCGCCACGTCCAGCCTGATAGCCGTCTCCGATGGCGTAGACTTCGCACGCGAAGCTTCCCGGTTCACGGCGCTGCACTGCGACCTCGATGTCGAGCAGGCCGAATGCCGGGTCGGCCGCCGCGCCAGTCTGATAGAAGTAGACGAAGGGGATACGGCCGTATTTGCTTGCGCCCCGCGCCGCGTCAGATGGCACCTGGGCATCGCTACGGCCCGGAGTTCTCGGCGGAATTGGACCCAGCAGGCACATCTGCGGCAGTGAACGACAGTCAGCCATGGGCTGGCCCCGCCTCGCTCGTCCCTGGCGCTTCCGTGGCTCGGAGCACTGCCACGTCATAATGCCGGCCGAGGAAACCGAAGGAATTCTCGGCAAGCACGGCATCGCTGCCGAGCGCCCGCGTGGCGAACGTGCCGGGCTGCTTCTGCCGTATCGTATAGGGATAGTCGGATCCCACGACGATCCGACTCTCGCCTACCGCGTTGCCGAGAAACGACAGCGACGCCGGATCGTAGAGAAGCGTGTCATACCAGAATTGCCTGGCCAGTTCGGAAGGTGTCCGCGTCATCTTGCCTTTTGCGCCCAGCAACCAGCCAAAATCCATTCGCGGCAAAATCCATGTCAGCGCTCCACCGCCATGGCTGAGCAGGATCCGGAGCCGTGGAAACCTTTCCGGAACGCCGGCGGCCAGCAGTGATACCGAGGCAAGCGCCGTCTCGAGCGGAAACACGGCTGTGGCAGCGAATTCCGGGCTGCTGCCCACGCGCTCCATGCCGCTCGGGTGCAGCGGATGCACGAAAATGCCGAGATCGAGCGACTGGGCAGCCTCGTAGACCGGAAACAGGCTTTCGCTACCGAGTGCCACGCCGTTGATGTGCGTTCCGATCTCGATCCCCGCGAAGCCGAGCGCCTTGATTTTCTCCAGCTGCTGGACGGCGCGCGGCACATCCTGCATGCACACCATGCCTATGCCCGCAAAATTGCGCGGCGACTGCGCAATCATGCCCGCGATCTGATCGTTCATGGCTGCCGCAAGATACTCGGCGTCGTCAGGCGGTAGCCAATGCGACAGCAGCTCCGGCATCGGCGAGAGCACCTGCATGTCGGTGCCATCTTCGATCATGTCAGCAAGCCGCCGCTGCACATCCCACGATCTGGTATCAATCCTTCGAAAGACTTTCCCGGCAATCATCACCGACGCCTGATCGCCGGTAGAATGCTCGATGCTCGGCCAGCGTGGATCCCGCTTTGGGTCCGCGGCGAGCCGCGCAGGCACAACATGCGTGTGAATATCGATCACGGCGCCCAACACGCTCTCCCTGTTGCCCGCTTGCGAGCTTGTTGTCGCGATCCCTGCCCGCGCCATCCGGCTGGTGGCAGAATTCACTTTACAAACAGGAATGATTGTTTTTATCTTCACTGTCAAGACGCCAAAGCAGCGGCAGCGAAAATGCCGCAAGCCGAGAAGCGGCTAAGGGAGCGAACAACGTTGGATTCGCAGCAAGCGCGCATCGTGATCGTGGGAGCCGGACAGGCCGGTGCCCGGGCCGCCGAGGCATTGCGTGCAGCCGGACATCGCGGCCCGATCAGCCTGATCGGCGAAGAAGAGCATCTTCCCTACGAGCGCCCGCAACTGTCGAAGGCCATGCTGATCGACCGCGAAGCCGTTCCGGCCCTGATCCGGCAGGCTCGGGAGTGGCGTGATCTCGACATAGCCCTGCTCACCTCGTCGCGCGTGGTGGCCGCCGATGCACAGCGGCGCGCTGTCGTCCTTGCAAACGGGCAAGAGCTTTCGTTCGACCGACTGCTGCTCGCGACCGGGACGCGGGTGCGGCGACTGCCCGAACTCGACAATGGCCCCCTTCCCGTCCGCTATCTCCGTGGCATCGGCGATGCGCTCGCTCTGCGCCGGGAATTGCAGCCGGGACGGCGAGTGGCGCTTGTCGGCGGCGGGGTCGTCGGCCTCGAGGTCGCCTCCGCCGCAACTGGGCGGGGTTGCCAGGTCACGATCATCGAGAGAGCCGAGGGCCTGTTGCCTCAGATTGGCTCCCCCTCGCTCGGCCGATTTCTTCGCCACCTCCATTCGTCGAAGGGTGCGGAGATTATCTGCGGCGCCGTGGTAGTGCGAACCACGTCTTACGGACTGGAGCTCGGCGACGGCCGAACCATTCCCGTCGATATCGCCCTGGTGGGAGTCGGCGTCGAACCGGTCACCGAGCTTGCGGCCCAATTGGGCCTCGAGTCCCAGCACGGGATTCGCGTCGCGCCGACCGGCGCCACCGCCGCCGATGGAATCTTTGCCGCAGGCGACGTCGCTGAGCAATGGAGCCGAAACCATGAACGCTGGATGCGCGTCGAGAACTGGGCAAACGCCCAGAACCAGGCGATCGCCACCGCCAGGTGCATGGCTGGAATAGAGACCGCCTATGACGCACCGCCCTGGTTCTGGTCCGACCAGTACGACGCCAACATCCAGGTTGTCGGCAATCCAGCCGGCGGACACGAGATAGTCAGGGGCGACGTTGACGCCGGGCGCTTCACGACGATCAGCGTCCGCGATGACGAGATCATCGGCGGCACCACCGTCAATGCCGCGCGAGACATGGCGGTACTGCGCCGTCTCGTCGCCGCACGAAAGCCGGTTCGAAAAAACGAACTTGAGAATCCCGCCTTTCAGCTGAAGCGCTTACTCGCCGCCTAGGGAAGAGGACACCGCAATGAACGCAGAACACCCGCAGCCCGCGCTGCTCGTCGATCCGGTCCATCGCATTTTCAAGGTGGCGCGACGCAACTTCGTCGATCCCGAGATCTTCAAGGCCGAGAAGGAAAAGATATTCGACCGCTCGTGGCTATACCTCGGGCATTCGTCCGAGCTTCCCAAGCCCGGCGACTTCGTTACCCGCAAGGTGGCCGGCCGGGGCATCCTGTTCACCCGGGACAGCAAGGGAGAGCTGCGTGCGCTGCTCAATACCTGCCCGCATCGCGGCGCTCAGGTTTGCCGCGAGCGCAAGGGCAATGCCAAGTCATTCCAGTGCTTCTATCACGGCTGGGTGTTCGGCGCGGACGGCAAGCTCCGTAGCCAGCCGGGCGAGGCCTCCTACCCCGAGGGTTTCAAGGGCCGCGACACCTCGAACATGCAACCGGTGCCGCGGTTCGAGACCTACCGCGGTTTCAACTTCGTCTCATTCGATAGCGACATTATTCCGCTCGTCGACTACCTCGCCGGCGCGAAGGAATACCTCGACGTGATCTGCGATCAGACCGACGCCGGAATGTCGATTGTCGCGGGCAGCCAGGAATATTCGATCCGGGCCAACTGGAAGCTGCTCACCGAAAACAGCATCGACGGCTATCATGCCGCGACAACCCACGCGACGTACTTTGACATCCTTATGAGCTCGACCGATAATCTTGCCACCGGAATGGGCGGCGGCGGCTATGGCTACGATCTCGGCAATGGCCACGCGGTGCTTGAATATGGTGCGCCGTGGGGACGGCCGGTCGCACAATGGATCCCCGGCTGGGGAGAAGCCGGCAAGTCCGAGATCGATCGGATCTACGCCGATCTCGTCCAGCGTCACGGCGAGGCGCGTGCCGAGCGGATCGCGCGCAAGAACCGCAACCTTTTCATTTTCCCAAATCTCGTCGTGAATGACATCATGGCATTGACCGTGCGCACCTATTACCCAATGGCCCCCGACTACATGGTCATCAATGCATGGGCGTTAGCGCCAAACGACGAATCCGCGTGGGCGCGAAAGTATCGGCTCAATAACTTTCTCGAGTTCCTTGGCCCCGGCGGCTTTGCCACGCCCGACGACGCCGAGGCGCTGGAGCATTGCCAACGTGGCTTCGAGAACTCCAAGGAAGCTCTTTGGAACGACATCTCGAAGGGAATGGGCAAGGACAAGGCCCATCACGACGACGAGCTACAGATGCGTGCGTTCTGGACGCAGTGGAACAAGCAGATGTTCCCCGCACCGGCATCCGGCATCAAGAGTGTCGCGGCCTGAGGAGAACGAAATGCAATCCGTAAGCCGCACCGAAGTAGAAGATTTTCTGTTCAACGAGGCCGAGCTGCTCGATCAATGGCGATTGCCGGAATGGCTGACACTCTTCACCGAGGACGCCAGGTACGAAGTGCCCTGCACCGACCTGCCGGCGGATGCATCGTCGGACAGCAGTCTGTTCTACATCGCCGACGACCGCATGCGGCTTGGCGAGCGGGTCAAACGGCTGATGAAGCGTACCGCGCATGCGGAGTTTCCGCATTCGAAGACCAGCCGGATCGTCGGCAACGTCCGCATTCAGTCGCGACATGAGGATGAGCTCGACGTCAGCGCCGTGTTCCAGACGCTACGGACCAAGGACGGCGTCACCGATCTCTACTTCGGGACGAACAAATATCGCCTTGCGCTGCAAGGGGAAGGCTTTCGCATCCGGGAAAAGCGCTGCCTGCTCGGCGGCGAAGGCCTGCGGCCGAGCGGCCGCATCAGTATCGTTCTTTGACAGGTCAGATTAGATGAATTCCCGCTTCAAAGGACAGACGGTCGTGATCACCGGTGCTGCCAGCGGCATCGGTGTCGTCATCGCTCGCCATTTTGCCGATGCCGGCGCCAACCTCGTGCTCTCGGATATTGACGAGAAGCGCCTTGGGACAGTCGCCGACGACATCTCCAGGAGCGATGTCCAGCGACCGGTCGTAAGAGCCGGCGACCTTTCGCGGGAGGACGTCGCAAGCGGCGTCATCAAGGCTGCCGTCGAGACATTTGGAACTCTCGACGTGCTCGTGAACAACGCCGGCGGGGGGATTATCAAGCCGTTCCTCGATCACACGCCGGCCACGTTGCGGACCACGATCGATCGCAATCTCTGGACAACGCTGTGGTGCACCTGGCACGCCGTCCCGATCATGAAGGCCAAGGGTTACGGCCGCATCGTCAACATCGGAGCGGACTCGGTCCGCAACGGGCTTTGGGATCACGCCGCCTACAATGCCGCGAAGGGTGGCGTGCACGCGATGGCGACCGGCCTCGCGCGTGAATTTGCCAAGGACGGCATCACTGTGAATGTCGTGGCCCCCTGCATCGTCGACACCCCCCAGGTGCGGCAAGTTACACTCAAGGCGCCAAAGGCACTGCAACGCTTCATCGACGTGGTGCCGATGGGACGCGCGGCCGAGATGGACGAAGTGGCATCGATGGTATGCTATCTGGCTTCGAAGGAGGCATCGTTCGTGACTGGACAGGTTATCAGCGTCAATGGCGGAAGTACGATGCTATGACGATCACGACCAGCGGCATTCTCATCGGCAGGGTTGAGGACTTTCCTGAGGGGGAGATTCGTCCCGCGGCGATGCCGGACGGTACCAATCTCGCCATCTACAACGTCGGCGGAGCGATCTACGCCACTGCAGACCTGTGCACCCATGGCGAGGCCTCGCTATCCGACGAAGGCATCCTGACGGGAAACATCGTCGAATGTCCCTGGCATTTTGGTACATTCGATGTCACCAGCGGTGAGCCGACCGGCATGCCGTGTACGGTTCCTTTGAAGACCTTCACGGTCAAGGTGATTGAAGACGGCGTCTATGTCCAACTCTGAAGACTCCAAGCTGACCTCTCGCCGGGGCCCCCAGGCACCCAGGGCACCTGCACCCCGGCAAAAGCTGAGATCGCGCCGGGACAGCACGGCCGAGCCGAAATACTCGCCTCGGCGAACCCAGGCAGAGCGCAGCGAGACTACGCGTAAGCAACTGATGGAAGCCGCCGTCAAGCTTATTCGCCGGAACGGCCTCGGCGGCCTGCGCACCATCGAAGTTGCCGACCTCGCCGGCGTTTCGCGCGGTGCACTAATGCATCACTTTCCCAGCAAGCACGAGCTCGTGGTGGCTGTGCTGGCCTATGTCAACGAGGTCACGTTCACCCAGAGCATGCGCCGTGCGCAATCGGCGCGGCACGACGGCGGCGATCCGATCGACGGCATCATCAAGGACGCTCAGGACTTCTTCTTCGGTGACTATTTCTTCATCGAGCTCGCTGTCGCAATGAGCGATGACAGTACCCGGCAGCTGAGGCGCGAGACGCACCAGTTTGCCCGGCAGACGCGCTTCTCGATCGAGGCAACCTGGCTCGATACGCTGATATCGTCGGGAATTCCGGAGCAGCTCGCGAAGGATGTACTTGCCTTGACCCTGAGCGTGGTTCGCGGCTTCTCGGTCAGGATGCTGATCGAGAAGGATCCGGATCGCTTTTCGCGCCTTCTTGGTGTCTGGCGCACGATCGTCCGGCAGTACATCGAGGATGCGATGCCCACGCAGTCGAGAAAGCGGACATGACGGGACGGGTTTCGGCAGAAGGAACGCCGCACGATTCACTGATCGGGCTCTGCTACGTCAGATTGGCCGTCCGCGAGCCGCAGCCGGCGGCAGCATTCGCCGCCGACATCCTGGGGCTGCAGCCGGTGCCCGACAAACAGGCCCTGCTGTTCCGATCGGACGACCGCTATCACACGTTGTCGCTTGTGCCGGCGACGGCATCATCCTCGGTCGGCATCGAGGTTTCCGGTCAGGCTGCTCTCGATCGCGTGGAGCAAGCACTTCAGAAGAGCGGCTTCACGGCGCGCCGGGCAGACCCCGACGAGTGCAGGCAGCGCTTCGTGCGCGATGCACTCATCGTGCGGGATGCCAGCGGCAACGAGATCGACCTGGTGCTACGGCCGGCGCAAAGCGGCCGCCGCTATTTTCCCAGCCGAGACGCCGGCATTACCGGACTGCAGGGCGTGGGACTGCGCAGTCTCACATTGAAGGACGACCAGCAATTCTGGAGTTCCATTCTTGGCGCCCGGATCAGCGATTGGGCCGGCGACGTGACCTACCTCAGGCTCGACCGGAAGCACCACCGCCTTGCCCTCTACCCGTCTGATCGAGCCGGCATTCTCTATGTCAGCTATGGCGTCGAAAGCCTGGATGCGATCATGCAGGGCCACTATTTCGTGCAGGAACGCCAGATCAAGATCCTGCACGGTCCCGGACGCGAGCCCGCATCCGGACAGATCTTTCTGAGATTTGAAGGGCCAGAGGGGTATGTGTTTTCCTACACCCACGGCCTCAAGGACGTCGATCCCGATCACCACCCACGGCAGTTCTCCGCGCACCCCTCCTCGCTTTGCGAATGGGGCAGTCCATGCCAGGGCATCCCCGAAATACAGCTGGCTAGCGATTGACGTACGCTGAGATATGGAGGCGCAACATGATTGAATTGCGGGATCTCGCTTATGTACGGCTGGGCGCTTCCAACCTCGAGGACGCGCAAAGTTTCGCAACCAGGAGCCTCGGCCTGCAGGTTGGCGAGCAGGCGAAGGCAGCGCTCTATCTGCGGTCCGACGACCGGGCCCACACGCTCTGCTATTTCGAGGGCGATCCGCAGGACCAGACGGTGGCTTTCGAAGTCACCGATGAAGACAAGCTCAACGCTGCCGGCGCGGTCCTCGATTCGTTGGGACATGCCGTCCGCGCCGGTACGCCGGATGAGTGCGCGCTCCGCAAGGTCAGGGCCTTCATCGGTTTCAAGGATCCGACCGGAAATCAGATCGAGCTGGTGGTGCGCCCCGAGCGCAGCGGCAAGCGATATTTCGCCACCCGCGATGCGGGAATTACCGGATTCAGTCATGTAGGACTATTTACGACTGATCCCGTGCGGGACGAACTGTTCTGGACCCAAGTGTGTAACGCGCGGGTCAGCGACCGCATCGGCGACATCGCGCTGATGCGGGTTAACGCGATCCATCACACTGTCGCGCTCGCCCCCGGTCGGGGGCCGGGTGTCCACCACATCAACCATCAGGTCGAAAGCAACGACGATGTGCTGAGGTCATATTATCATCTGTCTGGCCAGCGCGTTCCGATCGTCTTTGGTCCGGGCCGCCACCCGACCTCGGGCGCGCGGTTTCTGTATTTCCAGGGCCCAGACGGGATGGTGTTCGAATATTCAGTCGGCGTTGATGAGATCGAGGACGAAGCGACGCACCGCCCTCGACAGTTCGGCTTCGAACCCTCAAGCCTTTGTATGTGGGGCGCAAAATCGGGTCGCGCGCGCTAACAATTCCTTGCTCGCGTTGCTGCGCGTTCAGCCCGGCAGTCCCGCTATAATGCTCGCGCGAAATTGGCGAAGGACTCATCCGCGAGCTTCTTGCGGCCCCATTGATCAGTCGTTGCTCCAACCGCGGCCGATCTTCGCGCCAACGTGGTAGCTCAAGAGCGAGCCTTCCTCGCGCTCGACGGGATCAACCTTGGCCGGTGAAGCTCGGCGGATATGGGACACAGCATTTCTGGCGGTTGAGACCCCGCGATACTCGATCACCTTTCGGACCATGCTCGGACTGCCGAGGCGCCAAATGGGCGACGGGAAACAAGCTTCGAAGCGTCGAACGGTTGGCCAGCGTGCATTCGCGGCCAACAGGATGCTGCGGCAAACGGCCGGGCAGTCCTTGCTTCGCACAAGCGCAAGATGGCTCGGAGCCATCCGCATCGGCGATCAATATTAGCTGCTGCCTGCGGCGTACGCCGATTCCGCGCAGATTCTACAGCTGGGATTTTGAGCTTAAAGTCTTCAGGACGGCCAGGCACTCGGATGTCATGCTTTTCATGATATCGCGAACGGGCCGTTCAGCCTTGATGCTGCCGACAATTTGCCCCGACATGTAACCCATGTAGTCGACCGCGTTGGCCAGTTCGAGCCGCTTGAGCGCAGGTGCCACAAGCAGCTTTTGCGCTGCAAGCGGCAGCGGCTCTGGTGCGTCAGGAGCATCCCACGCGTCTGTCCACTTGCTGCGCAAGCCGCGCAGCGGCTTCCCGGTGTCGTATTTGCGCTGGATGGCGTCTTGGGAGCGCGCCGCTACGAACCTCTTACGCATGTCGGGAGACAGCTCACTCTCGGAAGCGCCGAGCCAGATCGTCCCGCACCACACGCCCTCGGCTCCCAGCGCAAACGCGGCTGCGACATGCCGGCCGCTACCGACTCCCCCCGCGGCCAGCACCGGAATCGGCGCGACCGCTTCGACCACTTCCGGCCAAAGTACCATTGAGGAGATCGTACCGGTGTGTCCTCCTGCTTCGCTTCCCTGCGCTACGATCAGATCAACGCCAGCCCGCACATGCTTGAGCGCATGTTCGGCGCTGCCGGCCATCGCACCGACTTTGATGCCGCGGCTGTGCAGCCTATCGACGACATAGGCCGGCGGCGCGCCCATAGCGCTCAGCACGAACTTCGCCTGCGGATGCCGGACCACGATCTCCAGGACCTCGAGAACACCCTCTTCGGTGTGCCCGTGGCCCGGCGGCTTCTCGCGTAGCATCTCCGCCTCGACTTCCGGCGGCAATGGCGGGATTCCTGCGTTGTTCAACAGCTTTTCGACGAACTCGATGTGCTCCTTTGGCAGCGCCTTAAGCCGTTCCGACATTGGTGTGACCTGCCCGACCTTGTTAGCGAACAGAACATCAATGCAATAAGGGCGTCCGCCAGTCTTCTCATCCATGTCGGTGAGGATGCGTTCGAGCTCGTCCGGCTGATAGTAGCTGGCCGCCAGCGCGCCCATTCCTCCAGCATTGGTCACCTCGATCGCGACCTCAGGTTTGTGCGTAAAGCCGAAGATTGGGACCTCGATCCCGAACATTTCAGTAATACGGTTGCGCATCGGCACTCCAGTCTACGCGTTGCAGGTTCGGTTCAAGCCTGACCGAACTTCGGCTTGCGCTTCTCTTTGAACGAAATCGTCGCCTCCTTGTGGTCGGCGGTCTCGAACGTGACCTGCTCAAGCGCCATCGACGCCTCGAGCAGCAGGTTCACCCGATCCTTGACGATCTGGTTGATCGACAGTTTGGTCCAGCGGATCGCCCAGGTCGGCCCGTTGGCAAGCTCGACGGCGATCTCGCGGGCCATGGCCAATACCTCGGTGCGCGGCGCGACATGGTTGACCAGCCCGACCCGTTCCGCTTCCCTGCCCTTCAGGAGCGTGCCACGGATCAGGAATTCCTTGGCTTTGTTGATACCGACCAGCAGCGGCCAGATCACGGTGCCACCGTCGCCGGCGACCAGGCCGACACGCGAGACGTGGGTGTCGCCGATCCGCGCATCCTCCGCCATCACGGTGATGTCACAGAGCAGCGCGTGGGTCGCCGCAAGCCCGATGGCATCGCCGTTGATCGCCGCGATGATCGGCTTGTCGAGCTCGAGCTGGCGGGTAACGCCGCGCCGGCTGATCATGGGGTCATGCACTTCGCCTTCCTCAAGCACGTCGCCGCCAGGTCGCTGCGACATCGCCTTCACGTCGCCGCCGACGCTGAAGAAGTCGCCGGCGCCTGTCAGTATCACGACATTGACGGCATGATCGTCGGCGAGGTCGTCCCAGATCGTCCGCAGCTCGCGGATCAGTCTTTGGTTGATGGCATTGCGCGCTTGCGGCCGATTCAACGTCACGGTCGCGATCTTGTCGGCAACCTCTACCTTCAGGCATTCATATTTGGCGTACTGGTTCATCGTCGACTCCAATCAGGATGGTTGTTCTCTGATCTCTCGCGCGGCCGGGTCTGGTCCCGTCGTTCTGGTTACAAAGCCCGCGCAATCAATTCCTTCATGACCTCGTTGGAGCCGCCCCAAATCTTCTGGATACGACCGTCGCACCACATCCTCGCGACAGGATATTCCAGCATGTAGCCGTAACCTCCGTGCAGCTGCACGCATTGGTCTATGATCTCGCACTGTTTCTCGGTCGCCCACCATTTCGCCATCGCCGCGGTTTCCGCGTCGAGTGTTCCGGCGATCAACCGTTCGATGCAGGATTCGAGAAATGTACGCGTAACGGAAGCGGCAGTCTTGGCTTCGGCGAGCACCATCCGCGTGTTCTGGAATTCGATCAGACGCTTGCCGAATACCTTCCGCTCTTTGACATAGGTGACGGTTTCGGACAGCGCAGCTTCGCTCAAGGCAAGCGCCTGCATGGCGATATTGATGCGCTCCTTGGCGAGTTGCTCCATCAGCTGATAGAATCCGCGGCCCTCAACGCCTCCAAGCAAATTGCCGACCGGCACGCGCGCATCATCGAAGAACAGCTCGGCCGTGTCCTGTGCCTTGAGGCCGACCTTGTCGAGCCGGCGTCCGCGCTGGAATCCGGCCGTGTTCGCGGTTTCGATGACCAGTAGGCTGAAGCCGCGAACGCCGTTGTCGTCAGCGGCATCGGTCTTGACGGCGAGGCAGATCAGATCCGCGGTGTGGCCGTGCGTGATAAAGGTCTTCTGCCCGTTGACGACATACGCGTCGCCGTCCCGACGCGCATGGGTCCTGATGGCCCTGACGTCGGATCCGGCGCCCGGCTCACTCATCGCGAGCGCCGCCACAAGGTCGCCGCTGGCCATGCGCGGCAACCAGCGGCGCTTTTGTTCCTCGGTGCCGTACTGAGTCAAATAAGGCGCCAGGATCACATTCTGCAGCGGTATGCTGAAATCGGGGAATGCGATCCGCGCCAGCTCCTCGATGATGACGGCCTCGTGCCAGAAATCGCCGCCGCCACCGCCATATGCCTCCGGAGAGCTGGCGCAAAGCAGGCCGAGCGCGCCTGCCCTGCGCCACAGATCGCGGTCGATGTATCCCCTCGCACGCCACGCATCCGCGTTCGGTGCGACTTCCTCTGCAAGGAAGCGACGAACAGTCTCACGGAAGAGATCAAGTTCGGCGGGATCACGCGTCGCGGTCATGCGCTGATCCGGGGTCATTGACTTGCCAGCGGGCAACCGCCCTGATCGAGCGGCCGCACCGCTTTGTCTGCGGGGATCACGGCGATTTGCTTATAATAGTCCCAGGCGGCCTTGGATTCCTTCGGCGACTTCACCTCGAAGAGGTAGAGATCGCGGAGTACGCGGCCATCGGCCCGCAGCTTGGCATTGTGCGACATGAAGTCGTTGATGGGCATCTCCCGCATCTTGGCCATCACCTTATCGGGATCCTTGGAGCCGACGGCCTTGACTGCCTTCAGATAGTGATTGACGACGCTGTAGGCGCCGGCCTGCACTTGCGTCGGCATGGCATTCATCCGCTCATAGAACCGCTTGGCGAATGCGCGCGTCTCGTTGTTCTGGTCCCAGTAAAACGCTTCGGCAACGATGATGCCCTGGGAATCCTTCAGACCGACGCCGTGAATGGCGTCGATCGTGGCCATCAGCGCCGCGAGACGCTGGCCCCGTGATTTAAGGCCGAACTCCTCGCCCTGCTTGAGAACGGTGGCAAGATCGGCACCCGCCTCAACGACGCCGATCACTTTCGCTTTGGATGCTTGCGCCTGCAGCAGGAACGACGAGAAGTCCGTCGCGCCTGTCGGCGTACGCACCGAGCCGATCACCGTGCCTCCGCCGGCCTTGACCGCCGCGGACGCATCGCCTTCAAGGCTCGCGCCGAACACGGTGTCGTTGGTCAGGAAGAACCATGAATTCTCGCCGCGACTGACGAGACCAGTGGTCGGCCCATGCCCCAACGAATACGTGTCGTAAGTCCACTGCGCGACATAGGGCGAGCATTTCGTGCCGGTAAGCTCCGAACTAGCCGCCGCATTGAACAGCGCGAGCTTTTTCTTGCTCTTGGTCATGTCGGCGATAGCCAAGGCAAGGCCCGAGAACGGTACGTCGATGATCGCGTCCACATTCTCCTCGTCGTACCACTTCCTCGCGAGCGCAACGCCGACATCGACCTTCAGTTGGAAATCCGCCGAGACGATCTCGACCGGCTTGCCGAGCACCGGCCCGGCATCTTCGGCTGCGAGCTTTGCCGCCTCGACGCTGCCTCGCCCCCCGGCAGCGGAATAAACCGACGACTGGTCGCCGAGAACGCCGATCTTGACAGGCGTATCTTCGCTGGCCGGCGCGGCCACCGGCCCCACGACCAGCAGCGCGATGACCCCAATCCCGGTCCATCTCCAAAGCATGCTCACCTCCCCACCGTTGTTTGATTATTGGGCTTCCATCGCCATGATGGCATAATTTGTCGGACGTTCAACAAAATTATTATTGCCTTCTTCCGCCGCCCCCTTAGGATCGTTCTGGGAGCCAGAAGAAGCGGAACAAGGCGATCGATGCGACCTGCCGCCATGGAACGCGCAAGTCGGGCGTGCCCGATCGGTAGACAAAATCGCGGCTAGTCGCGGCCTGGGACCGGCCCAAGCGGCGGCTGGTCGAACTTGCCCGCAATGGCCTGGGAGAAGGACGACAGTGGCCGAGACGATCTTCGAAGCATTTCGCGCGAGTACAGCCGCAGCGCCGGACAACGCCTTCATCTGCGTGCCGGCCGGCACCTCCTACGCCCCCGATGGAATTGAGTGGACCTATCAAGATGTCATGCGGCGCGTGGCGGCTCTCACCGAATGCTACAGGCGCGCCGGATACGGGCTTGGACATCGCGTCGCCTTGCTCGTCGAGAACAGACCCGACTATTTTCTGCACTTGTTAGCGCTCAATGCGGTGGGAGCAAGCGTGGTACCGGTTAACCCCGATCACCGACACGCCGAACTGCTCTATCAGATGCAGCACAGCGGCGTGGTCCTTGCGGTCGCCCTTCCCCATCACGTTGAACGGCTGACTGCAGTTGCGGACGAATTGGCAGGTCAGTTCGTCGTCCTCACCGTGGACAGCTTGCCGGAACGGCTGCCCTCGCCGGCACGACCTGCGGCCACCGGCACGCTCGATCGAAAAACCGAGGCAGGGATTTTCTATACATCCGGCACGACTGGCCGCCCGAAAGGCTGCCTGACCACAAACGACTATTGGCTCTCCGCCGGCGAATGGTTCTTTACTCTTGCAAGAAGCGGCGGCCGCTTTTCGATCGCGGCTGGCCAAGATCGCCTATTCAACCCGATGCCGGTCTTCCACGTCCATGCTGGTGTGGTCGCCCTGATGCCGATGCTGCTGTCGCAGGGATGCGTAATCCGTCCCGAGTATTTTTCGGCGAAGCGTTGGTGGAACGAGGTATCAACCACCCGGGCGACCATCGTGCATTACATCGGAGCCGTACCACAGGCATTGGTCGCCCTGGACAGTTCGCCGGACGAACGTGCGCATGGCGTCCGATTTGGCTTTGGCGCAGGAATGGAGCCTGCCATTCACCGCGAATTCGAGGAACGCTTTGGCATCCCTCATCTCGAGGTCTGGGGCATGACTGAGGTTGGACGCTGGACGGCCAACGATCAGGATCCGCGGCCAATCGGCGTGCGGGCGATCGGGCGTGCGGTTGGTCCACTCGAGGCAAGGGTCGTCGGCGAACACAACAGCGACGTTGCGGCAGGAGCCGAAGGCGAGCTTGTCGTCCGGCTGGCCGGCGAAAATCCTCGCAAAGGCTTCTTTGCCGGCTATCTCGATGACGAGGCCGCAACCGAGGCCGGGTGGAGCGGAGGCTGGTGGCATTCGGGCGACATTGTTCGCCAGGACGAAGACGGGATCATCTATTTCGTCGATCGGCGCAAGAACATGATCCGGCGCTCTGGCGAAAACATTGCGGCCACCGAAGTGGAGACCGTACTTTGCCGGCACCCCGCGGTTGATCAGATTGCGATTCTGGCTGTCCCTGACGAGAAGGCGGGAGAAGAGATCTTTGCCTGCGTCGTCCCTGCCCCGAACCGTATGGCCGACTATCAGCTTGCGCACGACATCGCCAACTATTGCAAGGAGCAGCTCGCCTACTACAAGGCTCCCGGATGGATTCTGTTCCTCGATCGGATGCCAGTCACCGCTACTCAGAAGATCAACAAGGCGCAAATCTTCGCACCCGGCTTGGATCCCCGGACCCTCACCGGCGCAATTGACCTGCGCGGAATGAAGAAGCGCAGTTAGCTACAAGCTCCTCAGTTTGCCACTCTTCTTGGCGGAAAGAACGCGTCGAGAAGGTCGTGACAAGCCGCTTCTCCCTCCGCGGCGGATATCGTTCTTGGATCGGCAGCCCAGCCGGACCACAGACCTTCGGTAAGCTGAGTGAGCGTGATCGCAAGACGGTCGGGATTAACTTTGGCACCCCGCGCATTCGCGGCGCGCTGCATAAGGTTGGCCAAGCCACGGCGATACGGCCGGTTCAGCTTGTGATAAATCTCGGCAAGATCAGGAGACCAGCGCGACGTGCTGGCCAGAGCGACCCAGACCAGGACCCTTTCCGGCGTGAACACGGGCGCCCGAAAACTTGCGCTGACGATAGCGTGCAAGCGGTCAAGCGGATCTTGGCCGGCCGCCTCCGCCGCAGCTCTCGTCGCCAGTTCAAAATCCTTGGCCACTTCCCCTACCGCGTGAAGCAACAACGCGTCCTTCCCAGGAAAATAGTGCCCGATCAGACCGCGCGAAAAGCCGGCCGCCTCGCAAATGGTCGCGACTGTCACGTCCTTGTAGCCGCGCTCCGCGATCGCCTTCATGACTGCGATCACGAACTCATGTCGCTTTGCTTCCTGATCGGACGATCCCACCGGGCGTCCCCGCGCCCGTTTTTCCGCTTTCTGCAAGCAACGATCTCCTCTTCCCGGCTCACCGGGCACACTAAATCATCGAATTTCTTTGAATGTCCATTCAATTTCGCACCCGCGCCCATGTGAGAGCTTTTGCGCTGAAGCAAGGTGCCGGATCGCAAAAACCACGTTGGTTTTTCCCGTTAAGCTTCAGGAACGATGCAAACCATTTTCCGGTATTTGGCTAGCATTGCCTGCATTCGCAGGAGAGTGGAGCCCGGCACTTCAGCTCTCTCTGCCAGGCCAGTACTTCGCTTTGGTTGCAATCCAGCGCTCCGCGTCGGCTTCCGTATCAAAATCTCCGATGTGAGAATCCGGCCCATTGCCGGTCTTGACCGCTACAAACCAGCGACCGTCTTTTGTCTTCTCCGGCTGAAAATGAGGCGTCTTGGTCGTCATGCCACTCAGTATGCGATGTTGATGTCCAACATTCCACACGCCGCGACTGCGACGGAGGCTTAGCCCATTTGGGGCATGACAATAACGTATAAGGTCCATCAAGGACGCGGAGAGCGTCGCCGGAAACGAAGAGCCCGTATTCGCACGGATACAACGAGCGTGTTCTGAGGCCCATGATCGAACCCTCGGCGGATAGCGCATGGGACGTTCGCTATGCCAACACTGTCCAGGCAAGAGACGGAAGCGCTCGCATGCAAATGTGACGTTTGCGGTCGCCATATGGCCCTGTTGGCCGAACTACCCTCCGTTGGTAAGTACGAAGCGGTCCATGTGTTTCGTTGCTATGGCTGCAATTCAGCGAAGTCGGAGCAAGAGGCCCGGCGCTGATTGGGTATCTTTCGCGACGGCCTCATGCGAGGCATCTCGCAGGGAGATCTCGGCAAAAATCAATCACGGGCGCAGCAACGTTCGGTCCTGATCACTACTAGTTGGCCCGCTCTCCCGGCGCGATTCCTGGTGGTTTATCTCCCTGCGATTGGCGCAATCTCCGATCGTGCCTGAGACGCCAGTCGAATAGCGTCAGCCCGAAACTGTGGTGAGATCAAGCACCCACCGTGCGACGCAATATAATCCCTACTGCAGCCCCGCCCTCGTCGAGGCGACCAATCGCTTCGCCAGATTGCGATGATGATAACCATGCTGCCGGACGTCGTCGCGAATACCGTGGCTGACAGATCGAACGACACGCTTCTGTTTGCGCCACCTTCCGGCGATTGCCGAAGGGATAGAGCCACCCCGAATAACAACCAGAAGCTCGTTGCTCCTGTTCAAATAAACATCGTACATAACATTCCCCGCTTACTTGCCGTAAAGTCCAATCAACGCCTGGTTGCGAAGCAGCAGACCCTGCCCAGCGCGTTACGCTGGACGGTCTTCCGGAATCCCCTGCAAGGCCTGTCGAGCAACGCGCCCAAGAGCCCCAAGCGTCTTTTTCCCCTGCTGGGCGGCCCGCACCAGCTTTCGCGCGATGAACTTCCTGGTTTCGTGATCGCCACCGCCGTTCGGGAGATCGCGGCAGACTTCATCCAGAACAACGTCGAGGTTAGCGGTCGTCCGCTCGTCAAACTGCTTCATGAAAAGGCTCGCAACGAAATGAAGACAAACACTCCGGGCGAAGGCCAAAACGTCCAAGCCTGGGCGATATCGCCGAAGTCCAATAGCGAGTTGGTAACATGAGGCTCACGACGTCCGACCGGCCAGTTCGGAACCGGACTTTTCCCCGTTTTCCCCGCCATTCCCGCGCGCGACGGCCTCGAGTACTGTCTCCGAATGAATTCGCCAGACCAGGCGCGGGACAGCGGCGAGGCCCGACCGCGCAAGATCATTCATATCGACATGGACGCGTTCTACGCGTCGGTGGAGCAACGGGACAATCCCGACTTGCGCGGCAAGCCACTGGCCGTCGGTGGCTCCGCAGAACGCGGCGTCGTGGCCGCAGCGAGCTATGAGGCCCGCAAGTTCGGGGTCCGCTCAGCAATGCCGTCGGTCACCGCAAAGCGTCAGTGTCCGGAGCTGGTTTTCGTCAAGCCGCGCTTCGAGGTCTACAAGGCCGTCAGCCGGCAGATCCGGGACATCTTCGCCGAGCACACGGAAATCATCGAGCCGCTGTCGCTGGACGAGGCATATCTCGACGTCACCGAGAACATTCAGAAGATCGCGCTCGCAACCGAGATCGCTACCGCTATCAGGGCCAAAATCCTCGCCGAAACCGGCCTCACGGCCTCTGCCGGAATCTCCTACAACAAGTTCCTGGCGAAGCTCGCGTCCGACCATCGTAAGCCCAACGGCCAGTTCGTCATCACACCCAGGATGGGGCCTGCCTTCGTGGAGAATCTCCCCGTTGGCCGATTCCACGGCATCGGCCCGGCGACGACAGCCAAGTTCAACGGCCTCGGCATCTTCACCGGGCTCGACATCCGCAACCAGACGCTCGAGTTCATGAACGCGAATTTCGGCAAATCGGGCGCCTACTACTACTGGATCTCGCGCGGCGTCGACGAGCGTCCGGTTCGAGCGAACCGGATACGAAAGTCCATCGGCGCAGAGAATACATTCTCGAACGATTTGACAGCGTTCGACGCCCTGGCGGTCGAGCTCCGGCCGCTCATCGACAAAGTCTGGCGGCATTGCGAGAGCACCGGCAGCCGAGGGCGCACGGTGACGTTAAAGGTCAAGTTCTTCGATTTCGAGATCATTACCCGCAGCAGATCGGTGTCTAGCCCGGTATCTAACCGCGCTGACCTCGAGCGTCTGGCTATCGACCTGTTAGGGCACGAGATGCCCTTGCCAAAATCCGTACGCTTGCTGGGCGTGTCGCTGTCAGCGCTCCATGACCAAGACCGAGCGGAACCTCAACTCGATCTCCCGATTTAGCACTCTCGATAGACGCACCTCTAATTTCAGATCGCGCCTGCTGCGCAAGCCGGCCCCGGATGACCTGACCGAGCGAAAACCGCCCTTCGGGCGAAATTTCATGGGTAGCATTCACGCAGAACTCGCCGGCCCCTTCCGCGCTCAGTCCATCGAACGACCGCCGCTTCCCATTGAATCATCTTAAGCGCTTTCCATGCATTTCTCGCTAGACAGTGGGCAGAATTGGTCCAATTCTGCTGGGACAAGGAGACGGCATCATCGGCAACTCAGATCGACTAATGGACATGAAAGCGCAAAAGCTCGCTGCCCTTGGCTTTCTGACGGTTTTCAACGCCCCAGCGGCAGCATCTGCCCTCACCTTGGAAAATATCAAGGCAAGGCTTGAAGCAGCTGGCTATTCGCAAATCCGCGAAGTGCCATCTGGCAAGATCAAGACGTTCAAGGCCACACGGGACGGGAAGGAACGGTCCATTCTCGTCGACAGCACCGGCCATATCCAGGAATTGCGATAGAGTCCTTGAGGCCCGAACCGCAATGGGGATCACCCGCGCAGCTGCAACGAGATCTCGGTGCTCGTGAACGTCCTCTCGGGTGTCAGCACCACCATGTCTACGACGGTCATCGAGCCCGGGTGGCTGTACACATATCTGACGTGCCAAAGCGGCCCGACGTCGGGTGAGATAACAAAATCTCCGGATTCGAGCGCGCGGGCGATCGTTCTGACTGCCACACTATTCTTTATCGGGAGGGAGAAAACTGCGTCGACAAGCGCCGCAAGGGTTACCCCATCAGCAAGGAAGGCGCGAGCAACGTTGTCCCCGTGAGCCTCCCGGAGGGCCGACACGATTGCGGCGACGGCTTCTGGGTTGTTCACTCTGCGCGCCTTGCTGAACCATGAGACGGTCAAAGGTAACCGGGCTTAACCGGTGACCTCATCCTCTTATAGGCCAGGAGCCCTTCCGTTGGTAACTCAAAGCGGACCGCCTTCACCCAGTCCGGAGCTCGCCCTTCGGCTCGATTCTGAAAAACAGCCCTTGCCACCAGCAGGAGGCGTAAACATCTATCATGTCAAGCAACGCAATATCCCTAACGGTAACAAGATGGACCTGACCGAAATCCAGAACTACGCGATACAGGCGAGAATGGCGTTCATCGTTGGCGCGGGAACGTTTGACCGCGTGTTCGCCGGCATCCGCTTTGCGGAGATCGACGGGTATCTTCTGTATGTCTACGCAAGAGACGAATCGAGCGCAGCCGAAATCGAGGACAATTTCGTTCTGCCCATCGCAATCGTTGCGTCGCAGATCGTCGGCCGGGAAATCGATGTCGTTGTCGTGCTACCGAAGGTCCTCCAGTGAGGGTCCCGCCAAGCGCCTGTTAGGCTTCTGCCGCCGCGGCTGCAGCTGTCGGATCGCCGCATACTGCACTTGTCCCAGCCACGTCTCGTTCGACGGCCAGAACACCGTATTGATCCGGATTTCGCGAGAGGCAGGACGGCCGTAATACAATCCCTGCCGATGTTATCGTAACTTGCAGAGCATTTTTCACCTTTCGAGTTTTTACAGGCCCATTGCAGCCGGCCGGAAAGGACCGCCCCTTGGACGGTCCTTTTCGATTCCACGGTCCGTTTCAGCGGCCATTGCGGGGATTCACCTTTGACGAAGGAGCAACTCGCTCGAGACGCGGCAGACATCTTCCGACTGCTACGGGCGTTCCGCGCGATTAAGGATCGAGCCGCGCGGCGAAACGTTGTCGAGGCTGTCGAGGCAATGGCCGAAGGTCGCGTAGCCGACAAGGCCCTCGACGACAAAGGCGGAAAGCCTCATGCTTGAGCGATGTGCTGCGGGCTGGCTTAAGCCGGAGAACCGCTCCCTAGTGCCGTTCAATAGCTTCGGTGTGCTCCGGAGCCGAACCTGGAGACCAAGAAAAAGGACGTGGTTTGGTTCGCGCTTGACGACGATCGGCAGCTGACGGCCTTCGCCGGTCTGGACCACGATCAAGGGGGTGATCGGGCACCAAGTCAAAGTCGATCCCAGGTTCTCACAACGTTTATGGCTTTTTGGCGAGGCCGGCGAACGCTGTCGTTGAGTCAATCCACCTCTAGGTCATGCCCGTTGTCCTCACTACAGACGAGGAGCGCGACGTATGGATGCGACGCCGTGAGATGAGGCAAGAGCGCTGCAACGACCTTTGCGGGACGAAACGCTTTGCGACTGTGAACCAGGGGACGGAACGAGGACCCGGCTACGTCATGAGCCTTGCTGTTGGCAAGCGCTCCGGAAGCGGCGCCAGCTATTTGACCTTGCGAGTTCCCGTTCGTCCAAGCGAAAGCTTTCGATGTATCCCCATCGACAGGGTATGCGGCGACTTGAAGATCTCAAAACCAAGGCGGTCTCGCGCGGCATCGCTTATTCTTACGCCATCTCTCGTATCTGGTTTGACCAAGCCTGTTTTCGGGATCAGCACGTAGTCGAGCACCGACTTGGCGTCGTTGGTCAGCCTGATGACGACGACCCACCGGCCGATCACCTTTCGAATGAATGGAATGCGGTACTGGTTTAGACACCCGGGATAGCGGTATGCGCGAGCAACGCGAAAGTCCAGCAAGACCTCCCTTCCGATAAGGACTTGGTCGCCCGATGAGTTTGCTTTTATGCCGAGCGCTTTGAGATCCGCCACGATCTCCCGGCGCAGCGCTCCTATCTCCTCTGCCCAATGCTCTTTCGCATCAATGTATGTATGGTCCCGTTCGGAAGTATAACCGATCAACCGGTAAGCTTCTCGAATAGTTCCGAAATGGCGAATGAAAGTGTAGAAGCTCGGCAATCCGACAGTGCTATTGATGATACCGGTGCTCAACCGTCCTCTTTTTTTGAGGGTCCGGCGCAATCGAACTAGCATTTCAGTTTCTGATACCTCGACACGCCGGTTAGCAAGAATCTTTTGGACGCGTTCGAAGGTGGACACGCTGATCACCGGGTCAATGCACCGTTCCACGCGAATCCACTGGTCGGGTGGATTGATGACTCTTGGCCCCTTGAGTTTGCGCGAGACTCGATTGTAAAGGAGGTTTCCGATAAAGGCTTCGTTTTTGAGAATGCGATAGATGAGCGCAGGATTCCAAGGGTGCCCCGTGGATGTCTCCACATTGCGGCGGTTCAGCTCTCTCGCTATCCATGCATCGCATTTTCCCTTGAGACATTGCGCGAAAATCCATTTGACGATGGTGACCTGATCCGGAGGCCCCGGCCGGATCTTCACGCGGTCGGATTGCAAAAATTTGGCTTCGCCCTTCTCCAGAAACATCTTCGGCCGCTGCTTCTGGTCAACCAGCTCGCGTCTGAGACCGTAGGTCTTCGGAGCACCTACCGAGAACCCTTGCCGGATAACCCGCGAGTGGGAGGCATGCACCCTGGCGGATAGATCGCGACTGAAGTCGGCGGCCTGCGTTCGCTTGAGATACTTTCCCAAGGTAGAGGCCAAACTGAAGTCATTCTTGAATCCCTCGGCGCAATATTCGACCTCCACCCCGGCTTGCCGGCAGAGGAACTCGTAGTGAGCACCTTCGTCTAGATCTTGAAACCGCCCCCACCGGCTCACGTCGTATACGAGAAGCTGACCATAATCGGCTGCGCCTGTTGTGACATCGCTTATCAACCGTCGAAGGCCTGCTCGGTTCTTGATCTGAAGGCCGCTTTTGCCTTCGTCCGCATAGGTCTTGACGATCGCCAGACGGTGCGCGCTGGCGTAAGCCGCGATCACTGCCATCTGGTTTGCGATTGAGTAGACTTGCTTTTCGGTAGACATGCGAACGTACTGCGCCGCTCGCCGTTCCATGTCACCTTTTGGAAGGTGATCCTTCCTTATCGTAAGTGCATTTGCCATGGGCACCCCGACGAGGCCAGCTTACTCCATCTTTGCCATGCCCCAAAACCAACTTTGAAAATATTCTCTTTGCCGTTGGGCAAATCATCGATCCAATCACACACCCGATCAATTTGCCGGCAGGCGCTGATCTCATATCGGTTCTATTTCCCGCACCGATCGGGGGCCTCGCCGAAGCCTGACGCCGGCACGCCCAAAGGTGCATCAAAGCGATAGCCGCCCCCGAGCCGGCCACTCCATGCGCTGACATCAGGAACTGGTCACCACCGCGGGATGGTGAAAAGCCGATCTTAAGTGAGTGACAACGTTGAACTTAGCTGAACGCGAAAGAGACGGCGACAGAAACGCCGCTTAGCCAGGAATGACTTCTCAACTCCCGCGGCATCGGAGGTTGTGCCGAATGTCGCCTGCCGCCTGCCAGGCGAGCCGCCACAGCCGCGCGGCTTGCGGGCCCTGTGTTTTGATGCCGTCAGGTACCATCGGGCTGTTACCTGCCGGATATTGCCATGCTCCGCGGAATCTGCTTCGACAACGATCATTGGTTGCACGAGCCGGCAGCCTGGTATGTCGACACGGAGCTTGCGGGAGGTATGAAAACGGTGCGGTCATCCTTGCGTTCCGGTGACCGGTCTGGCCCGAGGCCGGCGGGACGTCGGCCGAAAGCCCCGTCCGCAAGCCGCGGACGCAAGGCCGAGTCCGACAAAGGCTCTGCGGCCGCAACGCCCAAGTCAGAGCGGTCGCGGGACCTCATCCTGCATTCCGCGGCCCAGCTGTTTCGCCGCCAGGGGTTTTCGGCAACGACGCTGCGCCAGATCGCAACCAGGGCCAAGATAAAGGCCGGTAGCATCTACTACCATTTCGACTCCAAGGAGCAGATTCTCGACGAGGTGCTGGACCGCGGCCTCCGCCACGTGTTCGAGACGGTGAAGAACTCGGTCGAGCGCGCCGGAAAAGTATCGCACCGGCGCAAGATCGGTCTTGCGATCGAGGCCCACCTCGTCGCGCTCCTCGAGACGAGCGATTTCACTTCAGCCAACATTCGAATCTACGGGCAATTGCCGGAGCAACTGAAGAAGCCGCACCGGCCGCTGCGGCGCGCATACGCGGAATATTGGGACCAGCTCTTCATCGATGCCCGGCGCGCCGGCGAGATCCGCGCCGACATGGAGGTGGTGCCATTGCGTATGTTCGTGATCGGAGCTCTCAACTGGACAATCGAATGGTTCAGGCTGGAAAACAGGGATGCCGTGCTTGAATTGGCCCGTCGCACGGAGACGCTGATCTTCGAAGGCGTCAATAAGCCCTGATCCCAATCTATCTGCCCTGCCAGACCGGCTTGCGCTTCTCTGCGAACGCTTTCGGCCCTTCGATCGCATCAAGACTGGCATAGGCCTCCTCATGCAGGCGCTCGGCCGCGACGAGGCCCTGCGCAAACCCCAGGTCCATCGCGGCAAGCATGCTCGCTTTGGCCGCCTTGACCGACAATGGCGCGCCCTCGACGATTTTCCGCGCCAGCTCAAGCGCACGTTCGCGCACGGCCTTTGGTGTATCCTCAAGCGAGTTCACGAAACCATGCTCCGCGAGCCGTTCGATCGCGATCGTCTCGCCCGTCAGAACCATCTCCATCAGTAGGGGTTGCGGCACCATCCAAAGCATCGGCACCGCCCACGGGGACCCGCGCCCCATCTTGACCTCGGTTATTCCCGCACGGGTGCCGCGCAGCCCGATCCTCAAGTCGCACTTCAGCGCAAGCATCATCCCGCCGGCCATCAAAGATCCCGTCATGGCAGCAATGATGGGCTTGGAGACCTTCCGCATCGCGTGCTGCATGGGATCACGCATCAGCGTCAGGATATCCACCCCGTCCCTCGCCCGGATTTCCGCGGCCTGCTTCAGATCCAGCCCTGCGCAGAATACCCCGCAATCCGCTGAGGTCAGGATGATCGCGCGGACCGAGGCGTCGGTTTCGACCCTGTCCCAGGCGTCGGTCAGGCCGTTCATCGCCTCGACCGAGAGCGCGTTCTTGCGTTCGGGACGGTCGATGGTCACCGTCGCGATGCCGTCTTCGACGGAATAGCGGACTTGCTCTTTTTCAGCCACGATATCTTCTTCCTTGAATTCTAACATTTGTTAGAATACATCGCCGCACGCCAGATGCAAGAACATGGCGCAGCTCTTGAGGCAGGAGGAAGCAAGATGGCGTATCTCTGGACGCCCCCCGCGGAACTGGTGGAGCAGAGCAACCTGAGCGCGTTTCTTCGCGCCACCGGGCAGCCGGACTACGACACGCTGGCGGCCAAGGCCGACATCGATCCAGCCTGGCTCGCGCAGGAAGTGTTCGGGTTCTGTGACGTTCGCTTCTATCGCAAGCCCGAGAAGATCCTTGATCTTGCACGGGGCGAACCGTGGGCGCGCTGGTGCGTTGGCGGGACCACGAACATCGTCCTCAATTGCATCGACAAGCACCGCGGAACTGAAGTCTGGGACAAGACATTCCTGGTCTGGGAAGGCGAAGACAGGCGCGAGCAGCGGCGACTGAGCTACGCCGAGTTCGCATCCGCTGTCGAACGGCTGGCATCGGGCCTGCGCAAGCTCGGCATCGGCAAGGGCGACGTCGTCGCGATCTACATGCCCAACCTGCCCGAAACCTTTATGGCTTTCTTTGCAATCCTGAAGATCGGGGCGATCGTGATGCCCCTGTTCTCCGGCTTCGGTCCCGACCCGATCCGGGCGCGGCTCAACCATGGTGAGGCGAAGGCCGTCATCACAGCGAACGGTACCTGGCGCCGGGGCGCTCCTGCTCCGCTTAAATCGGTTCTCGACGAGGCCCTGGAGACCGCACCAACCGTCCAGCATGTGATCGTGGCAAACCGCGGCGGGCTCGGCATCGACACACCCATCCAGGCGGGACGCGACCACTGGTGGGATGAGATCGCAAAGGAGGAAGCAAATTTCCCGACCGTCGAGATGGACGCGGAAGATCCCGCCATCCTTCTCTACACGTCGGGTACGACCGGCGAACCAAAGGGCTGCGTGTGGACGCATATCAGCTTCATTGGCTCAATGGTGACGCGGGATATGATCATCTGCGGCGACTTCAAGCCAACGGACCTGTTTTTCTTCTTCAGCGACATGGGATGGATGGTGGGCGCGATGTGCGCCTGCATTCCAAGCTTCGCTGGCGGCAGACTCCTCGTGGCCGAGGGGACGCCCGATTATCCCGATACGGGACGCTTCTGGCGCCTGATCGCCGATCACAAGGTCACCTATCTCGGTGTTTCACCGACCATCGTGCGCGGCATGATGCGCCATGGCGAGGAGGTCCAGCGGTACGACCTCTCGAGCCTGCGAATGACTGCTTCGGGCGGCGAGGCCTGGACCGAGACACCGTGGCGATGGTTCTTCGAACACGTCTGCAAGTCAAAGATCCCAATCATCAATATTTCCGGCGGAACGGAAGTCGGCGGCTGCATCTTTACCGGCACCCCGAACCATCCAATGAACCCATGTTCGTTCTCCCGGCCTGCCCTCGGAGTCGGCGCGGATATCGTCGACATGGCGGGTAACCCTGTCCCCGACGGCGAGGTCGGCGAGCTGGTGCTGCGTCATGCATCGATCGGGCTCACCAAGAGCCTTTGGAAGGACGACCAGCGCTATCTCGAGAGCTACTGGAAGACGATTCCGGGAATCTGGGTGCATGGCGACTTTGCCATGCGCGGCAAGGACGGTCTCTATTACATTCTTGGCCGCTCGGACGACACCCTCAAGATTTCGGGCAAGCGCGTCGGTCCGGCAGAGCTCGAGGGCGTGCTGACCGCAACCGGCAAGGTCGCGGAAGCTGCCGTCTTCAGCGTCCCGCATCCGGTCAAAGGCTCCGCTATCGTTTGTGCTTGCGTGCCGAGTCCTGGTGCGAAAGACCCCCGCGCGCTGTCGGAAGAGCTTGCCCAGGCCCTGGTGCACGGAATGGGCACCTCGTACCGCCCGGAAAGGGTATTGCTGGTCGATGACCTGCCGAAGACGCGTAACATGAAGATCATGCGCCGCGTGCTTCGCGCAGTCTTCGAAGACAAGGACCCCGGCGATCTGTCGGCGCTCGCCAACCCCGAGGCGATCCACCATATCCGTCAGAAGCTCAAGGGATAGCTGCCGGCCCGGATTGGCCCGGACCAGGCGACGACGCATGGTGTGAAGTGAGACAGCAAGGCAACCACTCAGGTCGGTTGCCTTGATGTCGATCAGACGATCCTAGATCGGGCAATCCTTGGGGAAAGCTGGCTTGCGCTTCTCAAGGTGCGAGGCCAGGCCTTCGCGGGCCTCATTGCCGGCAAAGCCGAGGATTTCGAGGGCGGTTGACGTGTCGAACAGCGGCCCGTTGACGCGAAGCCAGTTGTTCAACGCATATTTGGTCCAGCGGATCGCACTCTGTGCGCCGGTGGCGAGATCCTGCGCCGTTTCCAATGCGATGCCTTGCAGCTCCGCATCTTCGACGCACAGCGAAACCAGGCCGATCCGCTCGGCTTCCTCACCCGACAGCGGCTTGCACGTGAGCAGATAGTACTTTGCCTTCGCCAGTCCGCAGAGCAGCGGCCAGATGATACAGGCGACGTCGCCAGCGGCGACACCGAGCCGGGTGTGGCCGTCCACGATCCGCGCCGATTTGCCACAGATCGACACGTCGGCAAGGATCCCGACGACGAGGCCGGCGCCCACGGCGACGCCATTGATCGCCGAGATGATTGGCTTGTTGCAGTTGATGACGTTGTAGACGAGATCCTTGGCCTCTTTCCAGGTCGCCATCCGCGCGGCCGGATTGTCGAGCAGTGACTTGATCAGCTCGAAATCGCCGCCCGCCGAGAATGCCTTGCCCGCCCCCGTGACAATCACGGCGCTGATGTCGGGATCGCTGTCGATGTCTCTCCAGATGTGAGTGAGCTGTGTATGGGTCTCGGCGTCGACGGAGTTATAGGTCTCCGGTCGGTCGAAGGTGATCCGAAGGATCCGTTCAGCCGGATAGTCGAGCTTCAACTTCGTATAGGCCGCGTACCGATTGGACATATTGATCTTCCCGCTTTTGGCGCCTAAGAAGCGCTACCAATTATTTCTAACAGATGTTAGAATTTGTAGTCGGCCGGCGCAAGCACTGGCTCGAAACAAGAATGTCGAAAGACAGCGCTCGAGGAAACGTTTATGGAAACCGGGCTCAGTATCCAGACAGGCGGCGGATCCGGCATCGGAACCGTCGGTGCACTGTTCGAGGTCTGTGCGGAGCTTCATGCCAACAGGCCTGCGATCGAATACCGCGGCCGGCACGTGACTTATGGGGAGTTGCGCGACCGGGTCCGTCGGTTGACCGTCCTGCTTGCCGCGCGGGGCCTGCAACGTGGCGACCGGCTTGGCCTGCTGTCGCGCAACCGTCCCGAATATCTCGAGATCGAGTTGGCGGCCGCCAATCTCGGGATCACCACGGCTTGCCTTAACTGGCGGTTGTCGGAGCGCGAACTCTCCTATTGCATCGAACTGGTGTCGCCCAAGCTGCTGCTGGTCGAGGCCGACCTCGCAGCAGGCCTCCCGCCGGCCGCGAAGGCAAATCCAATCCTGGAGATCGGATCTCAATACGAAAGCGAGCTTACGCGAGCAGACGGACGGGCATCCCCGTCTGTCGCCGAACCGGAAGATGGGCTCGTCATTCTCTACACCAGCGGAACGACCGGCCTGCCGAAAGGTGCCGTGATTTCGCACCGCGCGATGGTCATGCGGGCGTTGGTGTTCTCCTCCGAACTCGGTATCGCTCCGCACGACACATTCGTCGCATGGGCCCCCCTGTTCCACATGGCCTCGACCGATCATGCCCTCGCCACCCTGCTGCGCGGCGGAATTGTCGTTGTGATCGACGGCTTCCAGCTTGAACCGCTGCTGACGGCCGTTTCTCAACACGACATCGGCTGGCTGGTCCTAATTCCCGGCATGGTAGAGGCGCTTATCGATGGTCTGAAAGCACAACGCACCAAGGTGAAGGGAGTGCGGGTGTGCGGAGCCATGGCGGATCTGGTCGCCCCGCACGCTATTGCCGAGGTCACCGAAATGCTCGGCGCCCCCTATCTCAACAGCTTCGGCTCGACCGAGACCGGCCTGCCGCCGGCGACGCGGGCGCTGATTGCGCCAGGCGATGTGCCGGCCAGCCTGTCCAAGCGGCAAAATGCGTTCTGCCAAATCAAGCTGGTGGACACCTCCGACAACGAGGTCGCGCCCGGCGAGCCCGGCGAGTTGGCTATCCGCAGCCCGACACTATTCTCCGGCTATTGGCGCGCGGACGAGACCAACACGCGCGACTTCCGCGGCGGCTGGTTTCACATGGGCGACGTGTTCAGGCGCAACGCCGACGGATCGCTCGATTTCGTCGACCGCGCCAAATACCTGATCAAGTCTGGCGGCGAGAATATCTATCCCGCCGAAATCGAACGCGTCCTGCTAGGCGACGATCGGATCGCGGAAGTCGCAGTGGTCCGCGCTGCCGACCCGAGGTGGGGAGAGGCCCCCGTCGCCTTTGTCGCGTGCCGCGAAGGGGCTGCAATGACGGTAGCCGAGCTCACCGAACTGTGCCGACGCGAGCTGGCGAGCTACAAGCGGCCGCGCGAATTCCGTTTCATTGCCTTCGGTGAATTCCCTCGCTCGACAAGTGGCAAGGTCCAGCGCCACGAACTCGAACGCCTGTTGAAAGCTTCCACATGAGCGACACCAGCCTGAGAGGAAAGGTTGCCGTCATCGGCATCGGATTGTCGGCGGTCGGCAAGGTGCCAGGCCGCAGTCCACTCTCGCTTGCGGCAGAGGCCGCGGCAAACGCACTCGCCGACGCCGGCCTCGCCAAGAGCCAGGTGGACGGCGTACTGTCGAGCCATGCCTTCGCCTCCCCGTTCCATCGCTTCAGCGTTGCCTTCAGCGAATATTTTGGAATCCGTCCGATCTTCTCGAACACGTTGCAGGTGTCCGGCGCCACGGCGGCAACGATGTTCAGCATTGGTGCGGCCGCCGTTCACGGCGGCCTCGCCAAGGTAGTGCTGCTGGTCGCGGCCGACAGTCTGATGACGGGGCTGACGCCTGATCTGGCGCTTCGTTCGCTCACAGAAAGCCGGGATCAGCAATACGAGATGCCGTTCGGCATTCCGGTTGCCAACACTTTCGCAATGACCGCGCACCGGCATATGAGGGAGTTCGGCACCACGCCCGAGCAGTTGGCGGAGGTCGCCGTCGTGCACAGGCGTCACGCGGCGCGGACCCCCGGCGCGCAGCAGACGACACCGATCACCGCAGCGGACGTGCTCAATTCGCCTATGGTCACCACGCCCTATCACAAGCTCGACTGTTCGCTGATCTCGGACGGTGGCGCGGCATTTGTCCTCACGTCGGCCGAGCATGCGAAGGCCCTCGGGATCGAGAAGCCAATTTTCGTCCTCGGTTGCGGCGAATGCTACACCCACGAACACATCTTCCTGATGCCGTCCCTGACCACGACCGGTGCCGTCGAATCCAGCCGGCGGGCCTACGCAATGGCCGGCTACCAGCCGCGCGATATGGATGTCGCCGGCATCTATGACTGCTTCACGGGCACCGTGGTGATGATGCTTGAGGACCTCGGCTTCTGCCGGAAGGGTGAAGGCGGCCCGTTCGTCGCCGACGGACAAATGAGCTACGGCGGCCAAATACCCTCCAACACCCATGGCGGCCTGCTGTCATTCGCGCATTCCGGAATGCCTGGCGCCCTGTTCCACTTCCATGAGGTGATCGCGCAGCTGCGTGGCCAATGCGGCGAGCGGCAGGTCGACGGCGCCGCGCTCGGGCTGGTGCACAGCCTCGGAGCGGGATTCGCCACCAATGCCACGGCCATTCTGGGCACTGAGGGAGCGCTGTGATGGCATCCGAGAATTCCACCCGAAAGCCCCTGCCCGCTCCGGATGCCGATACGACCGCATTCTGGCATGGCTTGCGCCACGGCAAGCTCCTGCTGCAGCACTGCCGCCGATGCCGGAACGTGCAGTACTACCAGCAAACCACATGTCGCGAGTGCGGCGGCGATAAGCTCGTGCACAGGCCCGCGACCGGCCGCGGCAAAGTGCACTCCTTCAGCGTGGTCTATCGGGCTCCCGGCCCCGCATTCAAGGTGGATGTCCCCTTTGCCGTGTTGCTCGTCGAACTCGACGAAGGGCCGCGCATGATCAGCACCCTGACGGGGAGCGATCCGGCGGACGTCACCTTCGACATGGAGGTCGAGCTCGCATTCGACCAGGTCTCTGACGACATAACTCTGCCGCGCTTCCGGAAAGCCTGAGGGATCCGCATGAGTTCTGCTTGCATCCGCGCGCGATCAATTCTAACAATTGTTAGAATTTTGCAGCACCTCGATTTTGTGGCGCTCGCACCGCCGACCCACCGGTCGATTTACACCAGCGGCAGGTCACCGACGGACTTGCCGCGCAGCCGCCAGGACCACCCGCAATGGCAATCATGAAATCGGACGTCGTCACCTCGACCGAGGACTACGCCCGCAACCGCAGCGCCTACGCCGAACGCGTTGCGGATCTCAGGCGGCGCCGGGCCGCGGCAGCACTGGGCGGCCCGGAACGGGCACGCAAGCTTCACAAGGAACGCGATCAGCTGCTCCCGCGCGAGCGGATCGCGGCGCTGATCGATCCCGGATCACCGTTCCTCGAATTCTGTCAGTTGGCCGGCGACGGCCTTTACGAAGGCGTACCGCCCGGCGGCAGCATCATTACCGGCGTTGGAATGCTCTCCGATCGTCCCTGCATGATCATCGCCAACGAGCCCACCGTAAAGGGCGGCACCTATTACGGTATCACCTGCAAGAAGCATGTTCGTGCGCAGCGCTTCGCCTGGCAGCACCGCCTGCCCTGCGTGACCCTGGTCCAATCCGGCGGCGCCAACCTGCCCGACCAGCCCAATATCTTCCCTGACGATGGCCAGTTTGGCTCGATCTTCTACAACCAGGTCAGGATGTCGGCTGAAGGCATCCCGCAAATTGCGGTGGTGCACGGTCCCTCTACCGCGGGCGGCGCCTACATTCCCGCGTTGAGCGATGAGACCGTCATCATCAGAAACCAGGGCGCCATGTTCCTCGGCGGGCCGCAGCTGGTCTATGCGGCGACCCGCGAAGAGGTCGGCATCGAGGCACTCGGCGGCGGCGAGATGCATAGCCGCGTGAGCGGTGTCACTGACCATCTCGCCGAAAACGACGCCCATGCAATTGCCATCACGCGCGAGATCGTCGCCAGTCTCGGCGAGATTCCCCGGCAAACCCGGACCGTCGCCCCGGTGCGCGAGCCACACTTCGACCCCAACGAAATCTACGGCCTGATCAGTTCGGATCCGCGCATTCCCACCAATAATCGCGATGTCGTTGCGCGTCTCGTCGACGGCAGTGAATTCCATGAGTTCAAGCCGCTCTATGGCGATACGCTGGTGACCGGCTTTGCGCGAATCATGGGCTTCGAGATCGGCATTCTCTGCAACAACGGCGTGCTGTTCTCCGAAAGCGCGCTGAAAGCGACGCACTTTATCGAGCTGTGCTGCAAGCGCGACATCCCGCTGCTGTTCATGGCGGATGTCACGGGCTTCATGGTTGGCCGTGAAGCCGAGGAAGGCGGCATCACCAAGAACGGCGCAAAAATGATCACGGCAATGGCAAGCGCCAATGTCCCGAAATACACGCTCATCATGGGTAATGCCTACGGCGCGGGCTACCTCGCGATGTGCGGCCGGGCGTTCCGGCCAAACGCCATGATGATGTGGCCAAATGCCCGTTCCGCCATCATGGGTCCCGACCAGGCCGCGACCACGCTCGCGATGGTTCGCGACGAGGTGCACAAACGCGAGGGCACGAGTTGGACGGACGCTGAGCGCGAGGCCTACATGGCGCCGACCCGGCGAACGTTCGAGGATTTCGCCAATGCCTACAATTTCGCCCGCAACACCTGGTGCGACATGGTGATCGATCCGCTCGAAACCCGCAGCGTGATGGCGCTGTTGCTTGACCTCGCCGGGCGCGTCCCGCGTCAGCACACCGATTTCGGCGTGTTCCGGATGTAGACGAAGGGGCCCGCCATGTTCAGGAAAATTCTGATTGCCAATCGAGGCGAAATCGCCTGCCGCATCGCCCGCACCTGCCAACGGCTCGGCGTTGCGGTCTCCACCGTGCACTCCACCGCAGATGCCGACGCCTTGCACGTCAGGGTGATCGGTGAATCCATCGGGATCGGCGGCGCGCCGGCATCGGAAAGCTATCTGCGGATCGATGCCGTCATCGCCGCCGCGAAAACCACCGGCGCGGAGGCGATCCATCCTGGCTTCGGCTTCCTGGCGGAAAACACCGACTTTGCCCGCGCGGTCGAAGCAGCCGGACTGGTATTCATCGGACCGACGCCGGATACCATCGAGCGGCTGGGCGACAAGGCATCCGCGAAGCGGGAAGCCGTCGCCGCCGGTGTCCCCACAGTACCCGGAAGCGAAGCTCCGAGCGAGGATCGCCTCGAAGTCGAACGCAGCGTCCGCCGGCTCGCACTGCCGGTCATGCTCAAGGCCGCGGCCGGCGGCGGTGGCAAGGGAATGCGGGCGATCTCGACCTATGACGGACTTGCCGACGAAATCGAGTCCGCGATGCGTGAGGCAAGGAATGCTTTCGGCGACGCAAGGCTGATCGTAGAGAAACTGATCCTGCAAGGCAGGCACATCGAGGTGCAAATCGCGGGTGACGGCGACGACAACGTGATCCACCTGTTCGAACGTGAATGCACGCTGCAGCGTCGCCACCAGAAGCTCATCGAGGAAGCGCCAGCTGCCAACCTGGCTCCCGCCTTACGCCAGCGTATCCTCGACGATGCTGTCCGGCTCGGACGCAGGCTCAGATATCGTGGCGTCGGCACGGTCGAATTCATCGTCACCGGCACCGACCATTATTTCCTAGAGGTCAATCCCCGGCTCCAGGTCGAGCATCCCGTAACCGAGATGGTTACCGGCATCGACATCGTCGAGGCTATGCTCCGCATCGCCGCTGGCGAAGGCCTGCCGGTGAAGCAGGGCGAAGTGTTGTGCCAGGGCCACGCGATCGAGGCGCGGATCTGCGCCGAAGATCCGAATGACGGCTTCATGCCATCCACTGGAGAGCTCGCCCATGTCAGGTTCCCGTCCAGCGGCATTCGCGTCGAGACCGGCGTCGAAAGTGGGTCGATCGTTACGCCCTATTACGACTCGATGCTCGCCAAGCTGATTGCTCATGCCGCCTCCCGCGATCAGACGCTCGACCAACTCGATCGCGCGCTCGGTGAAACCTCGATCTTCGGTGTCGTCACCAACCGGGATTTTCTCCGGCGATTGATCGCCTTGCCCGCGACCCGGGCCGCGACTTTTCATACCCGTCTGATCGACGAACGGATCGATGCGCTCGCGCCCACCGCTGGCGACATTGACCCGGAGGCGCTGGCGGTTGGTGCGTATTTCTGGATGATGCGCCAGCGCGCCGCCGCTTCCGGCAACCCCTGGCAGTCCAGCAGCTTGACCGGCTGGCAGATGGCGGCAGCCGATGACGGCTTGTCACCGATCCCCATTCTCCACCTCGAGGCCGCAGGCGACAGCGCGGAGATCCGCTTTGCGCCCTTGCAGCGAGATGGCTCGATGCTGATCGGTGTCGACAATGACAGGATTCGGGTGCAGCTGTCGCCGCTTGCCGATGACATGTTCGCAGCCGCAACCAACGCGCGCTGCGAGACCGTGCGGATCGTACAGAAAGACCAGGCGATCTTCGTGCACGATCCGCGTCGCGCCCATACCATGACCGCGATCCCCTACCTCAGATACATCAGCACCGACGCCGAGATCAGCGGCGAACTGCGCGCCCCGATGACCGGCGTGGTGTTGAAGATCAACGTCACGGTCGGTAGCCGCGTGAAGGCAGGCGATCCGACCGTTGTCATGGAATCCATGAAGATGGAACTGCGCATTGCCAGCGAAGTGGACGGCGTCGTGACCGCCGTCCACTTCAAACCCGGCGACACCGTCGAGCGAAACGCCGTCGTCGCCGTCGTCGAGCCTGACCTCATCGCGCAGTAGCCACCTCACGAACCCTTCAGGAAAGCACATGTTACGATTGGGAAGTGTAAATTATGATGTTCAGGGCAACATCGCGATCCTGACGCTCGACGAACCCAACAAGCTGAACGCACTGACCAGCGGCATTCGCATGGGCATCCGCGAAGGACTACAGCGCGCCGACCAGGACGATGCGGTACGTGTCAGCATCATCACCGGCGCCGGTGGCAAGGCATTCTGCGCTGGCGCCGATATCGGCACCTTCGATTTCGATCCGGGGAAAGCCCGCGCGTTCTTCATCGACGCCATGGAGGTCCTGAGCGCTCCCGAACGGGCCCTCAAGCCGGTGATCGCCGCGGTCAACGGAATAGCCTATGGCGGTGGATTTGAGCTCGCCATTGCATCCGACTTCATCCTGGCGGCCGAGAGCGCTCGCTTTGCCGTACCCGAGATCAAGCTCGGGCTGCTGCCCGGCTTCGCTATCGTTCGGCTTCAGGACATCGTGGGGCGCGCAAAAGCCAAGGAAATGAGCATCCTCGGCGACCCTGTCGACGCCGCGGAAGCAAGTCGTCTTGGACTCGTATCGCGCGTCGTTCCCGACGAACGTCTTCTCGTCGACGCAATCGCGTTCGCGCAACGCATCGCCTCACAGCCTCGCCTTGCCGTGCAGATGGCCAAGTCCTTTTACAATCGCGGTCTTGGCGGCAACGAGATGCGCCATGCGATCGATGGGTTTCCGTTCCTGCTGATGCACGCCGATGCACGCGAAGGCATCAATGCATTCCGGGAAAAGCGCGAGCCGCGATTCGATAAGACGTAGCTGTAGCGGCTGCGTTGGGCCCGACCACATCATCGCGCAGACATCTGGGCGGCCGACCATTCCACTGTCCGATAAAAAAATGAGGGAGAACACGTGAGGAGGAACTTCCTGGCCTTGGCCATCCTGATTGCGACGGCGTCAGCCGCCTCCGCCCAAATCTCGAATGACGTGGTCCGGATTGGCGTGCTGACCGACCTGTCAAGCTGGGGACGCGACAACAGCGGTCCCGGCTCGGTCGAGGCGGCGAAATTGGCCGTTGAGGAGTTTGGCCCGACAGTGCTCGGAAAGCCAATCGAGATCGTCAGCGCCGACCACCAGATGAAGACCGACGTCGGCCTGCAGATTATTCGCGACTGGTTCGACAACGGCAAGGTCGACGCGGTAGCGGACATTCCGAACTCGGGAATTGCGATCGCCGTTCACAATATGGTGCGGGAGCGCAACAAGATCGCGCTGCTGTCCGGCCCGGGCGCGAGCTCCCTGACCGACGAATTGTGCAGCCCCAACACCGTACATTTTTCTTACGACACCTACGCGCTATCCAAAGTGACGGCGTCGGCTGTTATCAAGGAGGGTGGCAAGTCCTGGTTTTTTGTCACCGCCGACTACGCGTTCGGCCAGCAACTTGAGAAAGACGCGACGCGTTTCATCAAGGAGCTGGACGGCAAGGTACTCGGCAACGTGCGGCATCCGACCAACACAGCCGACTTCTCGTCATTTGTACTGCAGGCGCAAAACTCCAAGGCGGATGTTGTGGCCTTTGCCAATGCTGGCCAGGACACCGACAATGCCATCAAGCAATCCGGTGAATTCGGCCTGGTTCAGGCCGGCCAGAAGCTTGTTGGCCTGCTGATGTTCGATACCGACGTGCACGCTGTCGGCCTGCAGGCCGCACAAGGCACTTACATGACGACGGCCTCCTACTGGAACATGGATGACAAGACCCGCGCCTGGTCAAAGAGGTTCTTCACCCGGACCAACGTCATGCCGACCATGATTCACACCGGCGTCTACGGCTCTGTGCTGCACTACCTCAAGGCGATCAAGGCCGCCGGCACAGATGATCCCGCCGCGGTCATGGCCAAGATGCGCGAACTTCCGGTCGAGGACACCTTCGTACATGGCGCCAGGCTGCGCGAGGACGGGCGGGTGATCCGTGACATGTACCTGGCGCGCGTGAAGAAGCCATCAGATTCGAAGGAGCCGTGGGACTATCTCGAGATCGTCAAGACAATCCGGGGTGAAGACGCCTATCGGCCTGTCAGCGAATCGAAGTGCGCGCTTCTCAGGAAGTGAAACGACCTGATCGGCGCAAAGAGCGAGCGAAGGCCACTGCTTGGCCGGGCGGATTTTGGGAAACAAGTAAGGCAAATCATTGCCGAACATCGGAAGGACGATCAGTTCGTGACCACAGCATCATCTCCAATCGAACTCGTCGTTGCCGACATGATCGCGACGATTTGGCTGAACCGGCCGGAGCGAGGCAATGGGATCGAGCTCGGGCTGGCGGCTGCGCTCAGGGCAGCTGCCTTCGACCTCGAACGTGACGCCAGCGTCAAGGTCGTCGTCATCCGAGGCCGCGGAGCAAATTTCTCGGTCGGCGGAGATCTTCGAGCTTTCTCCGCTGCCGGCGCCACCTTCCCGCGGCTTGCAATGGACATCATCACTGCTTTCCACGACGCACTCGTTTCACTGAGACGCTCAGGAAAGCCGGCTATCGCCGCGGTGCACGGGGCTTGCGCCGGTGGAGCAATGTCCCTGGCGTTGGCCTGTGATTTCGTTCTAGCCGCCGACACGGCACATTTTTCAGTGGCGTACCGGCGGCTGGGCGTTCCCGCCGATGGCGGCATGAGTCACTCGCTGACGCGCCTGGCGGGGCCAAGACGAGCGCTGGAGTTGATGCTCCTCTCTGACCGCACAAGCCCAAGCGAGGCACTGTCGCGCGGATTGATCACGAGAGTATGTGCAGAGCAGGAGCTCGAGGCCGAGCTGACCCGAATGGCGCGGGCGCTAGCCGATAACTCACCCGCCGCAAGCCGTGCGGTGAAAGCCCTGGTCTGGAGCGCCGATACCGCAACGTTCGACGAACAATTGTCGGCCGAGCTAGCTTCATTCGTCGACTGCGCCTCCTCGGCGGACTTTCGCGAGGGCATGAAGGCGTTCAACGAGAGGCGGCCGCCAATATTCGCAGGAGAGTGAGAAGATGGGATCCCTGGACGGTAAGGTCGTTTTCATTACAGGCGCGAGCCGCGGCATAGGCCGGGAGATCGCGCTCAAATTCGCATCGGAAGGAGCGCGAGTTGCGCTCGCAGCCAAATCGAGCGAGCCCCATCCCACCCTTTCCGGAACTATCCATACAGTGGCCGAGGAGATCCGTAAGCTCGGTACCGCCGCCCTTCCGCTCCGTGTCGATGTGCGCGACGCAGACGCACTCGCAAACGCCATCGAAAGGACGGTTCAGGAATTCGGCGGATTGGACATCCTCGTGAACAATGCCAGCGCCATCAGTCCGACCGGCCTGCTCGATACGCCGGCCAGGAAGTTCGATTTGCTGAGTGCGGTGAACGGCAGGGCGACCTACATCTGTGCCTATCATGCTGTACCGCACCTGAAGCGGTCGTCAAATCCCCACGTTCTCACCTTGTCACCGCCACTGCCGAAGTCGGCAATCTGGCTCGGCAAGTATCCGGCGTACGCCACCTCGAAGTACAGCATGACGATGTACACGCTGGCGCTGGCCGAGGAATTTCGATCGTTTGGAATTGCCGCCAATGCTCTTTGGCCAAAGACCATGATTGCAACCGACGCCGTGCGCGTGCATTACCAGTCGGATTATCGCCGCAGCCGCTCGCCTTCAATCATGGCCGATGCGGCACACTTCATCGTTACGCAAGACAGCCGCGCATTCTCGGGCAAGACCTTGATCGACGAGGAGGTTTTGCGTTTGCAGGGTGTCGACGACCTGTCGGTCTATGCAATAGATCCTGCCAGCCAGCTTGCGCCAGACATCTTGATCGAATGACTGCAGCAACGATCAGGGAAAGCTTCCCGGCAGGGAAGCATCGGGGTACTCGGACTTACCCGGCTGCAGGAATGGCTTCCGAATGAATACCGCCAGCGCGCGCATCGCCATTATTGTGAATCCAGCCTTGCCGCTTGGGTTGATTGCGAACACAATTGCGGCCTTGAGCATCGGTATCGGCGCAGCAGAGCCGGACCTTGGAGGAAACCTCTTGACCGACGGCAACGGGCTCACCGTCCGGACCAGCGCAAACCGTCCGGTACCAATTCTGCAAGCCTCGCCCGAAGCGCTGTCCGTACTGCTGACGCGCGCGCAGCCATTGGCGAGCGGCGCCGTTTTGGTACCTTTCCCGCAATTCGCCAGGGGGCTCCACCGCTTTGAGGACTATCTCGCCGAATTTCCGCTGCGCGCGCTCTCGAACGAGACGATCGACGGCTTGGGCTTCTACGGGCCTGAAAAATGGGTTCGGTCGCTGACGGGCAATTTGAAGCTCCTGCGCTGAAGATAACGCCGCGTCATGAACCTGAGGACTGACCTCATCATGAGCATGGTCGTCTACCCTTACGCCATGGCGCCATCCCCGCTCAAGCATAGCTGCAAGGTGCCCTCACTGGGAGATTAAAACCTTTCAGCCCTCATGGGCCACGTTTCAAGCTCACCGGGAAGCCCTCGAGTTCGGGCGTCCGGCTACCTCAAGCGGAGCCGTGTGACATTAGAGCTTCTGGATTTCGGCTGGTGGCCGGCCGGCCCGCAGGCCTTCCCGAGCCGAAGCTGTCCTCATCACGGTGGAAAAGCTTTTGCGCTCGTCAGCCAGGCCTTCGGCCAACGGACGGTCGAGAGCTGACCGGGTAAGGCGCTTGGCAAAGGCCAGGCCTTCGGCACCTCGGCCCGACAGCTCAGCGCCGATCTCAAGGGAACGCGCGAGCGGATCGGCGACGACCTCATGCACAATTCCGATTTCGTGCGCGCGCTGTCCCGTCACTGTCAGGCCACGAAGGATCATCTCGAGCGCCCTGGCCTCTCCAACGATCCCGGGCAAACGCTGTGTACCGCCACCACCCGGAAAGATGCCGATGCGCGTTTCCGGAAGTCCGATCGCCGTAACACTGCTCCCGGCGATGCGCAGGTCGCATGCCAGCGAAAGCTCGAAGCCACCTCCCATGCACAGGCCATTGATTGCCGCAATGACCGGCTTGTCGACGGCTGCAATCGCATCCGTCAGCGCGTGGAAACCAGGTGGCCGAGGACCAAGCGACGACGGGGCGCGAGACGCTCCGCGCTCAATGGCATCTGCGGCCTCGGAGAGTTCCGCAACGTCGTAGTGACGGATGAAAATGCCGGGTAGGCCCCCTGTAATGACAATGACCCGGACCGATGGGGCTATTCCTGCAGCGGCGACCGCATCGAACATCTCAGCCGCCCCGGCGGCCGTCATGGTGCCGAATGGGACGTTAGCATAGGTGATGACACGGACCGCGTCGCGATCCTGGATGGAAACAAGGGGCATAGCCTACCCTCACCGCAACCGCTCGCCGGACAATCACGCGTTGGCGCTGCACCGCTCAGAATGCGCCCGGGTCCCACACCGATCAAGCCTCGGCGCGCTAAGATTGCCATTGCAGCCGCGCGGTTCATTCTTAAAATCCTGCCTCCCCGGCATGCGTTTCGGACGGGCCTGTACAGCGGAGTAGACGTTATGCCCAAGCCGGAAAGCTTCCCAATCGAGAATATCTACGTTCCCGTGAAAAGAAGGAAGGCAATCAAGCCTCAAGTCGTCGAGGAGATCGCTGGAAGCATTCTGGAAATCGGACAACAAACCCCCATTCTCGTCAGGCCCGACGAAGACCGCTTCGTTCTGGTCGAGGGACTACAGCGGCTCGAAGCTTGCAAGGCGCTTGGAGAGACGACGGTTGTGGGCATCGTGGTCTCGGCGGAGGATGCTCAGCAAAGGACGCTCTTGTCCGAGGGACCCGAAGCAGATGCAGAACGCGACAAGATGGCGCGATTGAAAAAGCTGCGTCTCGAGAAGGAAGCTGCAGAAAGTTCGAGTGCTGCCTTGAACCGGACGGATAAGCAGCGAGCCCGCTCGGCAAGGGGCGCGGGCGAGAATCCGAGAACATCGCCAAGCCGGACCTCAGCGCCGACGCCGAAAAAGACGTTGTCGGATTGGATCGCCCAGCAGAAGCGCGACGGTGGCCGCTATTGATTGCCCGCTTTCGGTCCTGCATCCAACGTCGTCTATCCGGCGATGGAATTATCTTGATCTCTCGCTGCTCAGGCGATCTTCTAAGTCACGGCAATACTTGAACTTTCGCGCCATCCATCGTGCGCTTGTTTGGGCTAGCTTAAACCAAGGAATAAACGTCGACACACCGAGGTCCGGCTCGTCTGCGTCTGGATTATTCTTGCCGATCCACAAAACTTGTTAGCCGGTCGAGTGAGCGCCCACCCGGTCAGCGCCTTGCTTCAGCCGCCATTGCAGCAACGAAAAGGATGGATCGGACTCCGGGTGATGTTCGAAGACCCCTCCAACCTCAGTTCCGATGATCACGGTCTGGCGCGGGTCGCCCAGCAGATTACCCACCATGCGCACGCCACCGGCGTGTGGTAGCTCGACGAGCAGCGCGAGATATGGGCCGTGCTGCTTTAGCGCCGGGTGCGACGGATGCCACACGCGTTCCCAACTGTAGATGCGGCCGGTCGGCTCGACGTCAGTCCACGTAAGGTCAAAGGAATGACAATTGTGGCAAATCCATTCGGGGCCGAATTGCCAGGAACGGCAGCCGGCGCAGCGTTGCACCAGCAGGCGGTTTTCCCGCAGGCCCATCCAATAGGGTGCCGAAAGCCCATCTGGGTCACTGACCGGAATGGGCAACCCGGCAGGAAGATAGTGCGCACGTGAAGACCCACTCATAGCGTCGCCTCTGAACCCAGAATGAGGTTGCTGGCCGGCGTCACCATCGGGCCGCCGATCACGAGCGCCACATCATTTCGGCGAGCCTGACTCGCCGACGCGCCACGCACCTGACGAACCGCTTCAAGCACCAGCTCAAAGCCGTGCATGTAGCATTCGGCAAGGTTGCCGCCACTGGTGTTGAGCGGGAGCCTCCCGGATGGAGCGATCAAATTGTCGAAAGTCAGGAAGTCGTTGGCCTTCTCGGGCCTGAAGAAGCCGTGCTCCGCCAGCGCCATCACGACACCGCCGGTGAAGTTCTCGTACGCCTGGACCACACCGACATCTGACGGCCCTACCCCGGCCATGCGGTACAGATCGGGCGCGACAGTGTCGAAGTTCGCGGTGGCGTACAGCGGCGCGTTGTGCGCCGTTGCCGCCGCACGATGCCCGGATCCGAAGGCCGCACCGAGCAGATAGGCCGGCTTGTGCCGGAAGTCGCTGGCGCGCTCTGCCGATACCAGCACCAATGCCGCTGCGCCGTCATTTTCCATGCAGCAATCGTAAAGATGGAAGGGCTCCACGATCCAGCGCGAGGCATCGTATTTCTCGACATCCAGCGGCTTGCCCCGCATCACCGCGCGCGGGTTGGCCTGGGCATGATGATAGGAGGCGAGCGCAATCGCGCGCAAAGCCTCCTGTCGCACGCCATGCTCGTGCATGTAGCGCTGCACCCGCATGGCAAAGCGCTGCGGGGGAGCCAGCACCCCATAGGGCATCAGATAGGACCGTTCGCCCGAAACGGTGTGAATCCCGGCCGCCTGTCCGAAACGGCCATATTGGCCCTGCGCCAACGAGCGGAACACCACGACACAATCGGCAAGGCCCGCGACGATCGAGGCGGCCGCATTGGCAACCGCCGCGCTGCAACCGCCGCCGCCCCCGCCCCATTGCATGGTCGCGGAGCGCAGTCGATGCGTACCCAGCGCCGCAGCCAGCCGTGCCGCCTCGCTGCGATCGTCGCTGTAGGACGAGAAGCCATCGATCTCGCGGGGATCGAGCGCGGCATCCTCGCAAGCCGCCAGGATCGCCTTCAGCGCGAGCTTGAATTCCGGATCGGGAGAAGCGCCATGACGATAATATTCGGTTTCACCGATCCCGATCACGGCCACACGCCCCCGCAGCGTCCGCTCGTCTCGCGCGCGCCCGGTCACGGTTTGGCATCCTGTCGCGAAGCCTCGCTGCCGAACGCACCGCCTCCGGCAAGGCGCGCGATCTCCCTCTTGTCGTAGCCGAGCAACTCAAGCAGCACGTTCTCGGTGTGCTGCCCAACTGCCGGTGCCGCAACGGGATCCACGATCGGTGTCCGCGAATACCGGATCGGCAGGTTCACGTTCGGCACCCACCCCACCGTCTCATGCGGGATCCGGGTGACGATCCCGCGCTCCCTCGCCTCGGGCGAACGGATCGCCTCGCCGACGGTGCGCAGCTGGCCGCAGGGCACGCCGGCCGCCCGCATCCGCGACTGCCAGTGCGACCAGGGCTGCCGGGCAAAGGCATCGCCGAGGATCGCGAACAACTCCTCGCGCCGGCGGATTCGATCGGGGCCGGTTGCATAGATTTCGCCCCCCGCGAGATCCTCGCGCTCGAGAACCTGCGCCATCAGGCGCTGGAAGATCTTGTCATTGCCGCAGTTGATATAGAAGGAGCAATCGCTGGCCTGGAACACACCGGACGGACACGTGTCCGGGCTGGTGTTGCCGCTTCGCTTCGGATCGGCACCGCTAAAGAGCGACTGCGTGGTCGCGTAGCCGGTCATCAGGACGGCGTCCTCGAACAACGACACCTCGATGGCCTGGCCGTGCCCGCTACGCTCGCGCGCGAACAAGGCGCCAAGGATCGCATTGCTGGCCATCATTGCAGTGCTGATATCCATCACCGGCGACAATGCGCGCACGCCCTCGCGATCGGCATAGCCGTTCATCGACACGAAGCCGCTCTCGACCTGCGCGATCGGATCAAAGCCAAGCCGGTCCGAAAATGCCCCGTCGCGGCCATAGGCCGACACCGAGCAGTAGATGATCTCGGGTTTGATCTTGCGGCAGCTCTCGTAGTCGAGCCCCAGCCGTGCCATCACGCTCGCAGAAAAATTCTCGACAAGGACGTCCGCCGTCGCGATCAGCTCGCGCGCGACCTTCAGACCCTCGGCCGATTTGAGATCGAGGGCAATGCTGCGCTTGTTGCGGTTGGTCCACAGGAACGGCGCGCCGTGTCTGAGATCGGGATGCACCGGGGGATAACGGCGCAGATCGTCGCCGCGGCCCGGCGCTTCGATCTTGATCACCTCGGCCCCCATGTCGGCAAGGATCATGGTCGCAAACGGCCCCGCGATGAAATGCGAGAAATCGATCACCCGGATCCCCTCGAGCGCCGCCGGCGCTCCAGCGGGACGAGGCGTGTGCTCGGGGAAGTCGGCTACAAGCTGATCCAGCATCGGGATATCCGTCAAATTTGAGAAGTGTTGATCCAAGGATCGCGGCCGTCGTCGTCAATTGCTCTTCGGCGGGTCGACGAGCGAGCAACCACCCTGGTCGAGCGGTCGGAAGGCTTCCGGCCCGGACAGCACGCCGACCTTCTCGAGGAGATCCCACTTGCTCTTCGACGCATTGGGGCTCTTCACCTTCAGGATGTACATGTTGTGAATGGCGCGGCCGTCGGCGCGCACCACGACCGGCCCGAACAATGCGTCATCGATCGGCTTCTCCTTCAGCTTCTGGATCACGGCCGGCGCGTCATTGGTTCCCGCCGCCAGCGCCGCGTTCAGATAGGCCAGCACGGAGGAATAGACGCCGGCGTGGAAGGCGGTCGGCGACTGCCCATGCTGCCGCTCGCTGAATTTGGCCGACCAGGCGCGGCTGGCATCGTCGAGGTCCCAGTAGAACGGCTGCGTGATGATCAGCCCCTCCCCGACCGCAAGCCCGCTCGACTCGACATCGTTGGTGGTGGTCAATAACGCGGCGAAGGTACGCCCGCTCTGCTTCAGCCCGAATTCGGCGGATTGCTTGATCAGGCTGACGGTGTCGCCACCGGCGGTCGCGAACGCGATCACGTCAGCGCCCGAGCCTTCGGCCTGCAGGATGAACGAGGCATAGTCCGCATTGTTGATCGGCACATTGACCGATCCGAGAACGGTCCCGCCACCGGCACCGATCACCGCCGTCCCGTCGCGCACCATCGATTTGCCGAGCGCGTTGTCGGTGGCGATGAAGTACCATTTCTTGCCGCCGTGATGCACGAGATAGGCGCCGATGGTGTGAGAGGCCGCCCAGGTATCGAAGGTCCACTGAATCGTATTGGGCGAGCAGTATTTCCCGGTCAGGTCGGACGACGCCGCACTCGATGCGATCAGCGCCGCTTTGGTGCCGCGCACGACCTCGTTGACCGCCAGCCCAACGGCCGAGTTCGGCACGTCGGCGACCGCATCGACCTTCTCCTGATCGATCCAGCGGCGCGCGATGGCGGCGCCGACATCTGCCTTGTTCTGGTGGTCCGCCGAGACGATGTCGACCTTGAAATCCGGATGAAGCCGCATGAAGTCCTCGGCCGCCATTTTGGCCGCTGTCACCGAACCTTCGCCGGCATTGTCCGAGTAAGGGCCGGACGCGTCGTTGAGTACGCCGATTTTCAGGGACCGCGCGGCGACCGCCGACGCCGGCGAACCGGCACAAAAGGCCAGGAGAGCTATTCCGGCTATCTGCGAAAGATACTTCATTGTTTCCACCCGTCGTATGTTGTTGTGTTAGAGATCGAGCACTAGCGTTCGGGACTTGGCGCCCGAGCAGCAGATCATGACGCTCTTGTTCGCCGCCTGCTCATCGTTGCTCAGGAACTGGTCGCGATGATCGGGTATGCCCTCGAGCACGCGCGTCTCGCAGGTGCCGCAGACACCTTCGGTGCAGGCATAGTTCGCGGCTATCCCGGCCTCCAGCAGCGCATCGAGGATGGTCTTGCCGGCCTCGACCGCGATGGTGCGGTTGCTTCGCGCCAGCTTGACGTCGAAGCCACCTTCGGTGGCTGGCGCTTCCCGGGCCTTGAAATATTCGACATGTACGTGATCGGCCGGGCGACCGGCCGTCGCCGCCTCGAGCGCCTCGAGCATGGGCACCGGACCGCAACAGTAGAGATGCGCGCGAGGCGGAGCATTCCTGACGAGCGCCGGGAGATCGAACACCCGTCCCGATCGCTCGTCGTCGAAATCGAGATGTACCCTCGATCGATACGTGCCGAGTTCGTCGAGGAATGCGGCAGCGGCGCGCGTCCTCGCGGCATAGAACAGCTCCCAGTGACGTCCAAGCGCCTCAAGCCGTCGGATCATCGACAGCAGCGGCGTGATGCCGATGCCCCCGGCGATCAGGACAGAATGGTCGACCTCCTCATGGAGCGCGAAGTTATTCCGCGGCTCGGAGATCCTTATGATGTTCCCGACCCTGACGGTGTCGTGGACGAAGCTGGATCCACCCCGGCTCTCGCCATCCCTGTTCACCGCGATGACATACCGGTGCCGCTCGCATTGGTCGTTTACCAGCGAATAGCTGCGGATCATGCCGTTCGGCAGATGCAGGTCGATGTGGCTCCCGGCCGTGAACGGCGTCAGTTCGCCGCCCGCCGGGGCAATCAGCTCATACGAATTGATCCGCTCAGCCTCATATCCGATACGCTTGACCAGGACCTCCAGCGTACCAGCCGTATGTTTGAATGCGCTCACAGCTCGTACCCGAAATCGGCGCCAAGCTTCGCGCGCATGAACGGCGCGCCGACGTCAACCCAGGAATCCTCCGGCGGCAACCGCAGCGAGACCGCTCGCACCATGAACACGTCCGGGTCCAAGACTCCTTTGGGTTTGATCGCGTGATCACGATAGGCGCCAAGCGCTTCAAGAATGAAACGTCGCGTCATCGCGATGCCGGTATCACTTGAGCAGAGCGTCTCCTTGGTACGATCAAAGATCGGAGAGACGCCGCTTTGGCAGGCGCCGTCCTGCACCCAGAGCCCCGGCAGGCCCGAGAACCAGGTGGTCCGCTGCGCCTCATAGTCGAACTGAAAGCCGTTGTTCGGATTATATTTCGTCCAGTAGCCTGCGTACGGGACCGTCACCGGGTGCTGGACGAGCGCGTGGCGGCTGGCATGACCACTCTCGCGGCCCTTGTGCCCTTCGGCGAAGACCTGCCGGGTTTTCTCCAGCAGCGGCTCCGAGGGATGATAGGAGAACATGATGCAGAGCGTGTTCTCGTCATCGATCGGCACCCAGGCGTGCCCGCTCAAATCCGGGAACGGCGACAGCGGAGGCACCAGCGTATAGAACGGCAGCAGGAACTGGTTGACCCGCCAGTACAGCGTGTTGGCATCGTAATTGCGCCGCGCGGCGATGCTCATGCCGAAATCCTGCTTGATGCATTCGAAGGTCGGGCGCAGGTCGCGCTTCTGGATCCAGGCGCTCGTCGTGCCCTGCGCATCCAGCCGTCCATGAAGCAGCGGCGCGTGCGCCGAATCGATCTCACCCTCGACCGCCTGCAGCCAATTGCACTCCTGGACGCGAACCGAGATGTGCACCTGCTCGGCCGGCACCAGATTCCATTCGAGGTTCGGCAGCGGCGGGAGCTCGGCCTGGTCGGGGCCCATATAGGTCCAGATCATCCCGTTGCGCTCCTTGCAGGGATAGGCCTTGATCCGCACCCGCTCCTTGAGGCGGCTGCGCACTGGCTCTGCCGGCATGTCAGTCACGGCGCCGGTGACGTCGAATTTCCAGCCGTGATAGACGCAGCGCAGCCCGCAATCCTCATTTCGCGCAAAAATCAGCGGCGCTCCGCGATGCGGGCAGGCCTGGTCGACCAACCCGACGCGCCCCTCGGTATCGCGGAAAGCGACCAGGTCCTCGCCGAGCAGCCGGATACGCTTCGGCTGTCCGTCCTTGGGAAGATCCGCCGACGGCAGGAAGGGAATCCAGTACAGGCGAAAGAGCTCGCCGAGCGGCGTGCCCTTGCCGACCCTCACCAGGCGTTCATTGTCTTCGCGCGAGAGCATGGGTTTGCCTCCTTCAGTTGCGTGTGGCCGGGCCCGCCGCGCCGCCGAGAAGCGTGGCGACACGGTCAGACAGTCCGAGATCGTGAGCGGTCCAAAGCGGATCGGATGCGGTGAGCGGCTTGCGTGGGATCGGAGGCTGCTTGCCCTCCTCCACCAGGCCGACGATCAATTCGATGCGCCGCCGCTCGAGCTCGCGCAGAGCCTCCTCGACGACGGCGGCTTCCGCCGTGCACCCCGGCAGCTCCGGATAGGCAAGGCGAACCCGCCACTGCCCCGGCTCGGTTTCGACCGCCTCCGCCTCAAGCAAATAGGGAATCGACAGCAGCTCACGCAGGTCCAAGTTTCAACCTCCCTGAACGACGTCTTCGCATGGCATTTGATACGTATACGTACTACATCATCGGAAGGCTGACAAGAGCCGAGGGCGACCCTGTCTTCCTCAGAAGAGGCTGGTGACGTGGTTCGCCACGGGGTTGAGGACGATCAGCCAAGCTGCTAACGGCTAGGGCGCAATTCGCAGAACGCAGCTGGGATCCGACAACGGCATGGCAGCCGATAAAGGCAAGCAGACAACCTCGGCGGCAGACGTTGCACGCGACTGGCAGCTCGAGGGTGGTGTCGGATTCCTGTTGCGTCTGCTGGAGGCCCGCTACGATGGGCTCTATCAAAGCATGACGCGCCAGAGCGATATCACGCCGCGGCAGTTCGGTGTGCTGATGGCGCTGTATCAGTTAGGTCCCCTAACCCCCTCCGTACTAGCGGACCGGATCAGTTGCGACCGCAACACGCTCAGCGAAATGCTGAAGCGCATGGTTGCGCGCAGACTGGTCTCGAAGAAAGACAATCCGGACGACCGCCGCTCGCTCCAGGTGCAAATCACGGCTAAAGGCGAGGATGCGCTTCTCGCCGTCATTCCGGCCGCCGCCGAGCTGCAAAACATCATGCTGGCCCCCCTTCGCAAGGAGGACCGCGCGCATTTCCTGAAATGCCTGCTGGCGATCGCGAAGGCTCCGCCGCCGGACAGTCCGGCCGATACCTGAAATCGCCGGCGTCCAGCGGCCCTAGGCCTGCACCTTCCCGAACATACCTGCAGCGGCAAGCGTCGCGATTGCGTCCGGCGACAGGCCCAGGATCCGCGACAGCACATCGTCCCGCTGCGCGCCGATCCCGGGAACTTGACGTCCCATCGGCGTATCGGCCCCGGACATCTGCCATGGCGCATTGACGCCGACGAAGTCACCGGCCCCGTCCGAGACGGTCCCAAACACCCCACGTTGGCGCAAATGGGCATCGGTCAGCGCCGCGCCCGGCGTCCGGTACTCGGCGCAGGGAACACCGGCGCGATCCAGCGCCGCGATGCATTCAGCAACGGTGTGGCGTTCGGTCCATTTCTCGATCACCTGCATCATGGCGGTCCAATTGGCGCCGCGCGCTGGAATGGTCGAAAAGCGCGGATCGTTAACCAGCTCTTCCTGCCCGGTCACCTCGCACAGCGCCGCGAAATTACGCGGCGTGACCGGGGCGATCAGGATATCGCCATCGCGCGTGCGGACCGGCCCATAGGTCGGGCGCGGCGCAAGGATCGGGAATTGCGCTTCCTGAAGCTCATAGACCAGCAGATTCAGCATGCAGTCCATCAAGGCTACATCGACGCGCTGTCCTTTCCCGGTACGCGTTCGCTGGACCATCGCGGTCTGGATCGCGGAATAGCCGAAGATGCCGCCGAGGATATCGGCGACAAAGATCGCGCCCGGCGCGGGACGCTCCCGGTCACCGGCATAACGCATCAGGGAGTGATCGAATCCGCTCTCGGCATGGACGATCATCGCATAGGCCGCGCGCTCGGCCGCTGGGCCTGACTGGCCATAACCCGAGATCGAGCAATAGATGAGGCGCGGGTTGATCTCGCAGAGCGTCTCGTAGCCTAGACCGAGGCGGTCCATCACGCCAGGGCGGAAATTCTCGACGAGAATGTCCGCCTCCGCGACCATTCGATGCACGAGCCTGATGGCGTCGGCATTCTTCAGGTCCAGCGCCAGGCTACGCTTGCCGGCATTGAGCTGGCCGAAATAGGTGCTGTGGCCTTCGCGCAGCGGCGTTCGCAGCCGCATGTCGTCGCCTTCCGGAGGCTCGATCTTGATGACCTCGGCGCCGACGTCCGCGAGCAGCCGCGCGCAGTACGGCCCGGCCACCATGATCGAGAAATCGAGCACGCGCACGCCGGCGAGCGGCGCCCTGTCGCCATCCTTCTGCATCCAATCTCTCCTATCTCGGCAGCCCGAGCGCGCGTTGCGCGATCAGACTGCGCTGAATCTCGTTGGTCCCGATGCTGATGACCCACATCAGCGAATGCCGCAGGTTTTGCTCGAAGCGACCGTTGTCGATCGCGCCCGGCATCTGCTCGGACAGCGCGGCACGCATGCCAAGAATGTCGAGCGCAGTCTCGCCGAAGCGCTCCATCAGCTCACTGGAGAACACCTTGCTGATCGCGCCATATTCCGGCGGCGTCACGCCGTCGGCGGCAAGTTCGGCGCAATGCATCATCAAGAGACGGCCGATCTCGATCTCTGACGCCAAGGTCGCCATCCTGTCGCGGATGATTGGATCATCAGCGAGAGACCGATCGCCTTGCTTCGCCATCACATGCGAACGCAGCTGCTCGAAGGCATGCGCGACCTTCAGGACGATCCCGCCACCAACCAGCCCGCGCTCGAAGGCCAGCGCGCCGGTCAACACTTTCCAACCACCATTGACCTCGCCAACGAGGTTCTCGGACGGGATGCGGACGTTGTCGTAGAAGATGTTGGCAAACGTGCCATCGTACATGGTCGCAGACGGACGGATGGTGATGCCCGGCGCATCCATCGGCACGATAAACATGCTGATGCCCGCGTGCGGCGGCTTCGCGTCCTTGTCGGTCCGCGCGGCGAGGAACATGTATTTCCCCCACCAGGTGGTGGTCCAGATCTTCTGGCCGTTGATCACCCAGTGATCGCCGTCCCTGGCCGCACTGGTGCGCAGCGCCGCAAGGTCCGACCCTGCCTGCGGCTCGCTGTAGCCCATGCCATGCATCGCTTCGCCACGCAGGATTTCCGGAAGGTATTTCTGCTGCTGCGCTGCCGTGCCGAACATCATCAGCGCATTGGCCTGGATCGCCGCACCGATCCGCGGCGCCTCGCCCCGCTCCATCGTCTCCATGAAGGCGATCTGCTCCAGCGGCGAGCGCGCCTGGCCGCCGAATTGCTCTGGCCATCCGAGCCCGATCCATCCGGTCCCGCCGATGTCGCGGGCGAAGGGCGCATCGAACTCACGCTTGGCGAACGGCCTTCCGTCGAATGCTAGCTTCGCATCTCCAGTCCAGTTTTGCTCGAGCCAGAGCCGGATCTGCTCGCGAAACGCATTTCCAGCGGCCCCGATGTCATATTGCGGCAGCCCGACGCCGCCCGCATCCAGCAGCCGCGCTGCCAGCCTGCTCTTGGCATCCGAGGCGCCGCCGAGCGCGATCGTATCGAGATGCACGCGCTTGAAGTGGATTGGCGCCTCGTGCTCTTCGGCATAGCCGATCGCACCGAACGTATGCTGGACCTCCAGCGACACCTGCCGCAGCGCATGACCGGAGAACGCCGATGCGCAATCGGCGAAGTAGCGCCAGCCGCCCTCGCCACCGTCATGCAGTCTGGCGGCATGGTCGAGGATCAACCTGACGCCTTCGAGCGCGATCAGGCAATCGGCCAGCTTGTGCTGGATGGCCTGGAACCTGCCGATCGGCTGCCCGAACTGGTGCCGTTCCTTGGCGTAGTCCACGGCGAGCTCAAAGGCACGCCGCGCCGCGCCGTGAGCGCGCGCGGTCAACATCGCTCTGCCCTTGATGCGGAGATGGTCGACATCGACTGCATCTATGGGAATGCACGTGAGCGGCGCTTCGTTCAGTCGGACCTCATAGAGCCCCCACGCTCCCATCGCGCGGGTTGCGACGCACTCGACACCGGGACCGTCAAGATTGATCAGCCCAAGCTGGGCCTGGTCTAGAACGACCAGAAGATGCGTCGCGCCTCCGGCAGCCTCGACAAAACGAAGCACGCCCTTTGCCTTGAGGTCCGTGACCTCAACCGCTCCTGTGCCGGCGTCCGGATCCAGCGCACCGAATGAGAAGGCGACGGTCGCCTCCCCGGAATGCAGCCGCTCCAGCAGATCCACCGCGACGTCGACCTGCGATCCGGAGATCGCAAGATTGGCGAGCGCCGCAGACCACATCGGCGCCGCGCAGCCGGCCCGGCCGAGTTCCGCCATGACGACGAGGATTTCTGCGAGCCCGCCTTCACAGCTCTTCGCACCGAGCGCGGCGACGCCCTGCCCAACGAGCTTGCGCCAGATCGCCGACACCTCGTCCGGCGAGGACGATGCGGTTAAACCGAGTGGAAGCCAATGCTCGTCCAGGAAACCGCGCAAGGAAACGCGCAGCATTCCTGCGACATCGTCATTCGACGCTTCGATCGCCGCCATGGTGAGGCCCGCGCTATGCCCGGCCGAATCTGGGCTTCCGCTTCTCCTTGAACGACATAGTCGCTTCCTTGTGGTCGGCAGTCTCGAACGTCACCTGCTCCAGCGCCATCGACGCCTCCAGCAGCATGTTGACGCGCTCCTTGACGATCTGGTTGATCGACAGCTTGGTCCAGCGAATGGCCCAGGTCGGACCGTTCGCGAGCTCGACCGCGATCGCGCGGGCCTTGGCCAACACCTCCGCGCGCGGCGCGACATGATTGACCAGCCCGATCCGCTCCGCCTCATTTCCTTTCAGGAGCGTGCCGCGGATCAGGAATTCCTTGGCCTTGTTGATGCCAACCAGCAGCGGCCAGATCACTGTGCCGCCGTCGCCGGCGACGAGGCCGACACGCGAGACGTGGGTGTCGCCGATCCGCGCGTCTTCCGCCATCACCGTGATGTCGCAAAGCAGCGCATGGGTCGCCGCAAGGCCGATGGCATCGCCATTGATCGCCGCGATGATCGGCTTGTCGAGCTCGAGCTGGCGGGTGACTCCGCGGCGGCTGATCATGGGATCGTGTACCTCGCCCTCTTCGAGCACGTCGCCGCCGGGCCGCTCGGACATCGCCTTGACGTCGCCACCGACGCTGAAGAAGTCGCCCGCCCCGGTCAGCACCACGGCATTAACGGCGTGATCGTCGGCGAGGTCGTCCCAGATCGTGCGCAACTCGCGGATCAGCTTCTGATTGATGGCATTGCGCGCCTGCGGGCGGTTCAAGGTCACGGTCGCGACCTTGTCCGCGACCTCGACCGTCAGGCATTCATACTTGGCGTAATTGGACACGTTTGCCTCCATTGTTATTGCTGTTTGAGTGCTGATTTGTTCGCGTAGCTTCGCGCTACCGGCGCATGCCCGGCTGCACGTCAGCCAATGCGACGTGAAGCGACATGGCCCCCGGGTCCTGTTCCAGCATGCGCTGCACGGATTCCAGGTGCGACCGCAGCAGCCGGCTCGCCAGCGCCACGTTCCGCTCACTGAGCGCCGCCAGGAACTGCCGCCGCTTCTCGGCCAGCCGTGCCATCGCGACCCCGCTTGAAGCGACCTTGGCGTAGACGAAGCGCATGTGGATCTCGGTGACCGAGTCCACGATCATCGCAATCACCTTGTTGCCGGTCGAGGCCGCCAGCAGCTTGTAGAACTCGCGCGAACATTCGACCCGGTCGAGCAGCCGCCCCTCCTTCGTCGCAAGCTCCGTCCGCTCGATATTGGCTTCCAATGCATCGAGATCGGCCCGGCGGGCATTGGCACAAGCCAACTGCACCACGAGGTCGAGGACGTGGACCCGCGCCTCCGACAATTCCCGCACCGAAATCGTCCCGAGGCTCAGCATGTCGCGCATGACCTCATTCATGCGGCGGGTGTCGCCTTGCTGGATGAAAGCCCCGCCCTTGACGCCCTTCTGCAGCCGCAGCACGCCGGCCATTTCGAGGCTGCGCAATGCTTCCCGCAGCACATTCCGACTGACGCCGAGCTGCTGAGCCAGTTCGCGCTCGGCCGGCAGCTTGTCTCCGGGCTTCAGCACGCCGAGCGCCAGTTGCTCGCGAATGCGCTCGCAGATCTCCTCGAACGTCCGCCTGGTGTGAATTGGCTTGAATGTCGGCGCGGCCGGGGAGCCGGCCGCACGATGATCGGTGGCCCGCTCCCGGCGGCTCGGCGAGGCGGCACGGGAGCGCTGCGGCGCGCGAGGGCTTGACTTGGTGCTCATGCGGTGAATTATTAAATGGATCACCCATTCAATGGAAGCCCTTTTTTAGCTTCCGGCAAAGAAAACGAAACGGGAGTTCGCATGAGTTTTTCCGAGGAGCAGGTCGCGTTCCGCGACAACGTGCGCAGAATGGTCGCCAGGCACGTGGCGCCGATCGCCGCCGAGATCGACGAAACCGACCGCTTCCCGCTCGAACTGGTCAAGCTGTTCGGCGAGATGGGACTGATGCAGCTCTGGGTGCCGGAGCGCTATGGCGGCCCGAATGGCAACCTGACTATGGCCTGCATCGCGCGCGAGGAGATCTCGAAGGTCTCCCCTGCCTGTGCGTCGATCGCCGCGCTCAACACCATGTTCATCATGCCGCTGCTGCATTTCGGCTCTGAGGAGCAGCGCAAGAAGTATCTGCCGATCATCGCCGAGGGCGGCGTCGTCACGGCAATCGCGATCTCGGAGCCGCAGGCCGGCTCCGACGTCGCCGCGCTCAACACCCGCGCTCGCAAGGACGGCGATAGTTATGTCCTGAACGGCCGCAAGCAGTGGTGCAGCTATGGTGTCGCCGCCGACTACATCGTGGTCATGGCGCGAACCAGTGACGGCGCCGGTGCGGACGGCATCAGCGCCTTCATCGTCGAGCCGAAGATAATGCCGGGCATCACGTTCGGCCGCCACGAGCGCAAGATGGGCTTTCGCGGCGCGCCCAACACGCCGATCTTCTTCGACAATGTCCGGGTCCCGGCCGAAAACCTCGTCGGTGAGGAAGGCAAGGGTTTTCGCGCGTCGATGCGCGCGCTCGACCTCAACCGACCGACCATCGGCGCGCAATCCGTCGGCCTCGCGCAAGGCGCACTGGATGCCTGCGTCGCCTACGCCAAGGAGCGCAAGCAATTCAAGAAGCCGATCGCCGAATTCCAGGGCGTGCAGTTCATGCTCGCCGACATGGCCATGCAGATCGAGGCGGCCCGCGCACTGGTTTACGAATGCGCCCGCGCCGGCGATGCTGGCGACTGGAAGCGCCTCAACGTGCTCGCCAGCATGGCCAAATGCGTCGGCAGCGACATGGCCATGAAGGTGACGACGGATGCCGTCCAGATCTTCGGCGGCTATGGCTACACGATGGACTATCCGGTCGAACGCATGATGCGCGATGCCAAGCTGACCCAGATTTTTGAAGGCACCAACCAGATCCAGCGCGTGGTGATCGCCCGCGAGCTGCTGCGATAGCGCGGATCGATTTCAAGAAGAAACAATTACAGGGAGGGACGACCTTGAACCATATCATGAACCGGGCGTTGATGGCCGGCGCGCTTTCAGCACTGCTGGCGGTACCTGCTTATGCTCAGAAAGCCTACGGTCCCGGTGCCAGCGATACCGAGATCAAGCTCGGCCAATCGACGCCGCTGAGTGGCCCCGCATCCGCGTTCGGCGCGGGCGCCGGGCGGGCGGTGGTCGGCTACTTCGAGATGCTGAACGCCAAAGGCGGCATCAACGGCCGCAAGATCAACTTCACGCAGCTCGACAATGCCTACAGCGCGCCGAAAGCGGTCGAACAATCGCGCAAGCTGATCGAGGACGTCGGCATATTGGCCGAGGTCGGCACGATCGGCACCGCGCCCAACGTCGCGATCCAGAAGTACCTGAACGCCAAGCAGGTGCCGCAGCTGTTCATCACGGCCGGCGGACGCCGCTTCAACGATCCCAAGGCATTTCCCTGGACTATCCCGCTCTATCCCGACTTCGAAACCGAAGGCCGCGTCGTCGCCAAGTACATCCTGACTGCAAAGCCGGACGCCAGGATCGGCGTCCTCTATCAGAATGACGACTATGGGAAGGACTACCTGAAGGGCCTCCGCGCCGGCCTCGGTCCGAAGGCCGAGCTGATCGTTGCCCAGGCCTCCTACGAGCTCGCCGATCCGACGATCGACTCGCAGATCGTGCAGCTGAAGGCCGCCGGCGTCGACACCCTGATCGAGCAGTCGTCATCGAAGGCCGCCGCGCAATCGATCCGCAAGGTTTACGAGCTCGGCTGGAAGCCGCTGCACGTGATCGGCGGCTCGACCGCATCGGTCGAAACGATCCTGAAGCCCGCAGGCCTCGAAGCATCGAAAGGACTGGTTACAACGCAATTCCTCAAGCAACCGGGCGACCCAGCCTGGGCCAATGATGAGGAGGTCAAGGCCTACAAGGAGTTCCTGAAGGCGTACGCACCTTCAGCCAACCCGGACGACTATTCTGTGCTCGTTGCCTATATGAACGTGCACGCCGTGGAGTTGGCGTTGCGCAAATGCGGCGACGACCTGACCCGCGAGAACCTCATGAAGCAGGCCACCTCGCTGAATGGCGAACGATTGCCGATGATGCTCCCAGGCGTCGCGATCAGCACCCGGCCCGGAGACTACACACCCTTCAGAGCTCTGCGGATTGCGACATTCGACGGAGAAAGCTGGTCCTTGACCGGCGCCCCGCTATCGGCCGACTAGACCAGACGTCGCGCGAGGCCGATCAGCCACGATCATCGGATTGCCGCACCTGGGCCCGCTGCGATCCCATGCATCGCGGCGCGAACAAGAGGAAACAGAAACAACGCGTCCGCCACTATCGCTGCCTCCATCCGATCGCTTCGCAAAAGCTCAAGGCGAGACGGCCCGCCAGCCATGTCGAGAACCGGACCGCCAGTCTGGATCATTGATTGGCAGCCGCACCGTCCAGTTCCGTACCGCGGTCAGCAGAAAGCCGGCGATCACCGCACCCGACGAAGCCGAACAGCATGTCGTGCACGTGCCAGTCGAGCGGCGCGAAAGCCGTTGGCAACGAGATGTCCCCGGCAAATACGGCGAGCCACGGCGGAATCATGACACCGGCCTGGATCGCGCCGAACAGGAAGAATGGGCTGAAGCCATAGGAGACCAGCTTCGGCCGTCAATACTTAGGCACCGTGGTCCGACCGATAGCCTAATGCGTGCGTGCAGCACCGACTGGCGTCAAGACCGAGATTCGGCTCGTCTCGATGTTCACCCGGTGCAGATACGGGAAAACCACCTCACGGACGCCACCTGTGCTTTCGTCACGATAGCTCACATGCGGCCCGTCATGACGATACCTCTCAAATTGGTGCCTGCGTTTCCACCTCTGTCCAGAGGCGGGCCTCCTTGTTCGTCATGAGTGCCCTCTTGCGGTTATGCTGCTGCCGGGCCCGGATCGTCATCCGACGTCCTTGCCTTTGCGAATGTTGGGGCACGGAACAACGGCACAACGTTCGAACGCGATCGTTCCACGTTCTCGATCAAGATGAAGTCCAGGCTACCGGCGGCGAAGTAAGGCATCCGGTCACCGCTCCTAAGGCCGATCAGCGTGGCCCCTAGTGCTGACAACACGGAGATGCGGCCACGACCGCAAGATTGGTCTTCAGGCCAGACAAGTTGAACCGACCTTCTCGACCCGCCCCAGTTCGTTCGGTAGGTGACCCATGATCCTATCCTCGCCAGCGAGCCGACATCCTCTGCGTCGTCGGACACGATCTCCGCCCGATTGACCTCGCCCATCAGGAAAAGTGCGGCCAGATCCCCTCGATTCCAAGCCGCGCGCGCGAGCCGATCGAGGCGAGGATAGTCCGACGCTGTCAACGCAACCTTCGGAAGAGAGAACACGGCGACCTCCTTCCGCTCGAGATCGATCGGCTTTAAAAGTGAAGCCGGCATCCAAGATTCTAAGGAGTGAAAAAGCCCGAGCGACGCAGGTAGCGGCTCGGCAAAAGGCCTACGAAACGGCGGCCCGCGTTGAGATACCGGCACGCGATGCGTGGATAGATTTCGACGACCCAAGTCACGGCCTTTGTCGAGCATAGTCTGTTGTCCGGAGCTCGGCATTGCGGCGAAAGCGCACACGCTGATTCAGGCGATAGATCGCTTCACCCTCTGTTCGCATTACGCCAAAGGTGGTGCGGTCAACGCAAGCGAATTGAATTGACATTTCCCTGCAAAGATCTTGCTATCATTGCATGGATATCGAGCTCGCCAGAACATTTGTCGAGATCGTCTCGAGCGGCAGCTTCATCAAGGCCGCCGATCGCCTGAATGTAGCGCAGACCACGGTCAGCGCACGCATCCGTCTCCTTGAGCAGCAACTCGGGCGGCCTCTGTTCGTTCGAAACAAGACCGGCGCCAACCTCACTCCAGCCGGTCAGCAATTCTTGCGCTTCGCCCCTAATTTCGTGCAGTTGTGGCAACGTGCAAAGCAGCAAGTGGCGGTGCCCGATGGCCACAGCGCCGTTTTGACGATCGGGAGCGAGGTCAGCTTATGGCAACCGCTTTTGGTCGATTGGGTCCGGATGATGCGGCGCTCCCATCCCGAGATCGCGCTTCGCGTTCATGTCGACGTTCCCCAAGATCTGGCCTCGCACGTTGCGGAAGGACTGGTGGATATCGCCATCATGTACGCTCCGCATCATCGACCGGGAGTCGGCGTCGATCTGCTGATGGAAGAAGAACTCGTACTCGTGACAACCGATCCCGAGAAACATCGCAACGGCGATCTCCAGTATGTCCATGTTGAATGGGGGTCGGAGTTCTCCCTTCATCATGCAATGAGCTTTCCGGATACGGTCCCGAGCCTGCTGACCAATCTCGGTCCGTTTGCCCTGTCCTACACCCTCTTGGAGGGAGGCTCCGGATACTTTCGAATGCACGCCATTCAACCCTACTTGCTGACCGGAGACCTTCATCTGGTGCCGGGAGCACCGCGGTTTTCCTTCCCGGTCTATGCAACGTACTCCACGAACGTTGATGCCGCCGCGCTGAAGGTGGCGCTTGCCGCCTTGCGTGCTGCGACGGTCGCGAAGAAATAGGAGCCCCGAGAGTTATATGCAGTCGCGTTTTTGCATCAATTGAGCAAATTAACTCGTTTGCCCAACGTACAATTCGTCGAGATAGTGGCACAGCGTGTGTCAAACGATTCCTGTCGGAAGGTATCGAAAATCGGGAGGGCATAAGCGCCGGCTAGGAGGGAGTGCCATGGCCTGCTCGAAGGAACGTCGTCTTGAAGGACGGCCGCCCATCATTCTTACGGAAATGGATCGAGATATCCTGTCTGGATTGCTTCGAGGTCGAACAATCGATACAGACACCGCGCGTCTTCTTCGCGAGGAGATCGATCGCGCCGACATCGTTCCGGAGGGCGTCGCGCCGAATTCGGTCGTCAGACTTGGATCTGAGGTGACATTCGTCGAGCACATAAATTCGTTTGCCCGACATGCCCGTCTTGTCGTTCCGGAGCAGGCCAGCGGACGCCACTGCCTGTCGATCCTGACCTCGGTTGGAAGCGCTCTTATTGGCCTTGGTCCCGGACAGTCGTTCCACTGGACAGAGCACGGCCGGGAACGAAGCATTGCAGTGCTGGAGGTCGGAAAGAGCCGACCATCTCGCCCAAGCATGACGCGCCGATTGCGCCGTCGTTGACCAGGGCTACATCACCCGCCCTTCTGGCGGTGACGCTTCCCGTCACGCCGCGCATCGGATGCTCGGTCGACCTCCCAAAGAAGCCAAACGAATGCAGCAGCAAGCCCGACGGCAACGGCGATGAGAACGAATGTCAAGGTCGGAGCGGTAAGCATCAACCTGTCGTCCCTTGAGAGCTTGCCGTCGGGAGTTCGCGTCACCATCAATGACCGCACGCATAGGGATCGGGGCTTCCGTTCGCGGCCCCGGGACCGATCGTATCGAGAAATTCGACTTGTTTGCGGTGAAGCAGCAGCAGATACATCAGCTTTGCGTTCAGCTTTGAATCGAAAATGTTCACAACGGCATTCTCGATCATATCCGCCAACCCGGCCTGATGGGCGCGGGCGAATGCGACGGCATTCCGGACGACGATACTCCCCGGATCGGACGCAACGGCTGCCCTACTCCGACGAACCATGTGCGCACCACCTTTCCTGATCATTTCCTTCTTGAGCAGAACGCAAATCGCAGCTTGCGCAAGTTCGGACTCGAAGATCAGGTCTGCGAGATGCTGCTTGATGGAACGGCCAACAGATGCAAAGGCTCCAATGCCTGCACGCTCGCCCTCGATAAGCTTTTGAAGAAAAAGCAGCACTTCTCCCCTGGACCAATAACCGATGCAAGCGGGGTCGCCATCGCTCATTCCATAGGTTGATGATGCGAGTTTGCCGCTGCCATTGTTTACGCCATCCTGCAACGAGGTTTTGTTCATGATGTCGTTCCCTCAAACGCGGATTTGGCCGTCAAGACTGCGCGATCGACGGCGCGTCCCGGCCACCCTGACTTGGCGACTTCCGCGCGTCGTTTGCAAATGAGAAGATTTGTCGGCTTTCAGCAATGACGTTGATATGTGAGACGCCGGAGAGAATGCTCTCGTCCTCCTCATCTTCCTGGGTCAGGTGGCTCAGCTATCAATAATGTTGCCGTCAAATGACGAGACTTTTCGTTTGTCGCCGTTAGCCTCCGGAATATGTTGATGCCGACCTGCGGTTTTCGTCGTTCATCACATTCGGCGTGACGGCAGACGGCCGCTCGCAAAGAGGGAGATCGCGCATGTACCAGAGGATTCTATTGGCTTTTGACGGCTCGGCGGATGGCCGCGAAGCGCTCGCTCAAACCCAAGGCCTGGCGTTGTCATGCGGCGCCACCGTTCATCTCCTCGCGATCGTCGACAGAACCGAAAGCATGCCAGTCGGCGAGGCGATGTCGTTCGTCGTTTCCGATGCCCAGCGGTTTGCGGTCCAGGCAGTGATCGACGAGGGTGTGCGACGCCTGCATCAAGCCGGCTGCGCAACAATGGGTGCCATGAGGTACGGCAGGCCATCCGAACAGATCGTTCTGGCCGCCAGGGAGATGAACGCCGATTTGATCGTGATCGGCCATCGCGATCAGGGAACCCTTGCACGCTGGTTGAACGGCTCGGTTGGCGAAACTATCCTGCATAAGCCGCCCTGCAGCGTGCTCGTCGCCGTAAAGCCTGAGAACCGCGCGGACAGCGTCAGGCCGTTTGAGAGACCCAAGACCAAAGAGAAGCAGAAGAGTTCGTGATCAAATCGTTTTCTGGTGCATGGATTCGGCGGGGTTTTGAGCGACATGCCTCCCTGTCGGAGCCGACCCTTCGACATCCGTGCGGCCCCTCTACTCGCAACGAAGAACCGTTTTGCTGCTGTGATCTCCGCTGGCAGTGCACCAATCGATAGACGCGCCCTCGGACAAGCCAATCAAGGCGGCTCCCAAGAGCGTCAACACCGAAAGGGCATTCGGTTTGGTGACCCTCTCTTCAGGAAGCACGAGAGTGATTTGGCTCTCTTTTCCGCTGATATTGTCGCGCAAACGCACCCGGGAGTGGACGGCGACGACATTGGCCGGAAGTTCGGCGTCCGGGACAATGGTGGCGCGAGCGAGTTCTCGCAGAAGATTTGAAGCGGCCGCGGACCGCCAGCGGTCGGTCAATGCTGCAGTGGCGACGGAGATCAGCTTTGCCCGGTCGGTCTCCGAGATCATTACCGGCGGCAATTCTGGCGACAGCCAATGGTCGGATTTTGCGTAAACCACGTTCGTCCTCGTTCCCGGAGGGCACATGCTGCCTAAGAGTTGGCGACGTTCGATCCGGCATGGCAAGCGACAAATATTGCGTGCTCGAAGCAGAAAATCTGATCGCTCGTCGGGAATTCCACGCGTCGTGGAGAAGTCGCAGCGTTCGTTTCTTTGATATGAACGGGCATAATTTATCGTTTGCCAAAGACGAGCGAAGGAAGGCGCAATGAGCGGGACGAAAGCCCGATCGTCCGTCGCGAACCATGGCGTTGCTAGGCCGGAAGAGGTGAACGCCCTTCGCGATGTATCCATCTCCGGCACCTTCGACTTGAGCACAAGGGAGGATCAAATGGAGATCGGCAAAACCTCCGTATTGTCGCCCAAATATGACGAGTTTCTGTTCGCGGTGATCTGCGAAGACGGCAACGGAATGCAGATCAGCGTCCTTTCCGCATTGACGCGAATCGATGTCGATCCCTGGGAGGAAGCGGCGTGTCTCGACGGAATGGCCGGGACTCGTGCACGGAAGCGCTTCGTTGCGGTGCTCGACAAAGTCTCCGGACAGAACTGGAGCGGTCCCCAGAAGGAGGAGGTGGCGTCGAGGTTGCTCGGACTGCTGCCGTCCTTCAAGGGAACCGCGAATTCCACACCGGCTTCGGAGATCAGCCTTCGTCTGCTCTTTTGCCTCGTGATTTGGTGGGGCTTCCTGCTCGCAACCGCCGTCTCGACCTATCACCACCACAGGGCGGATGGCGTCTCCACGAGCTACTCCATCAGAACAGATCCCGTGCGGAACAGCAGTAACGCGAGGATCGCCAAAGACTGACGTTTCCGTGCCACATCGATCGAACCCAGCAGTTGGCAGCCTTATCCTTCTCGGACCGTGGGCTGACGCTTCCGCCCTACCCGGCGCAGCGACTGCCGACCCTCGACTCTTGGCTAGTTCACCCGGCCTGCCTGATCGCAGCAATCGCCCGACCTTCATAGCAATTTTTGTGGTTCGTATGGACGATTAAATTCGTTTGTTTGTCCGGACGAGGGGAGCGAGGCTTCTGCCAACCAGGAGGTCGCTATGCCAGAGGACGGCAACGGTTCGGAAATCGTCGCACTGTTGTGGGGGCTTTGGGTCTACGGGTTATTCACCTTCTGGTTTGTGCATTTTTCATCGCTTGCGAAGGCAAAAGCCGCACAAAGATCGGGGCAAGCGATTTCGTCCTCCTGTGCGTCGGCACCGAGCACGCCAGCACGCTGCACAAATCTCGAAGCGTTGGCATCCCGTATCCTCGCGCGTTGCGGCGGGCTCGCCGTCAACGAGTTCCTCGACGAAAGAGTTGCAGCCTACGAGGCCATCGTCGCGGCGTTCGACGCCGGCGACCAGATGGCGCTTCTCAGACACGTTTCCCCTGCGGTCTATGCCGCATTTTCGGACGCGATCGCGGCGAAAGAGGATCGGATCGAGAAGACAGACACCGTGTTTGCTCTGGTCACGCCCCCTGAGGTCGTTGCCGCGCGCATCGACGACGCCCATGCCGAGATCTCCATCCGCTTCATCGCCGACTCTTACGAGCTTTCGGAAGGTGACCACGGGAGGCGCGAAGGGCGGCACAGGGTCGACGTCTGGACATTCGGTTGCGTCCTGCCAAGCAGCAGATGGCGCCTGATCGCGACGGAGGCCGGAAGATGACCAGAAACCGCGGATGCTTCGACCGACACGATGACGAGCACAATACCCCACACGAATGCGCGTCGCCCCCCTGTTACATGCACGAGGTCGACCCGGCTTACTTCGGATCGTTGCCCCTCGCCTTTCCGACGTCGGATTCGAAATCGGACGACCACCCGGAAGACGGCGCTCCAATGGACGCGCGTGCCTCATGGACGACATTGCTAGGCAGCGCGCTTTCACGGGCAATGAGCCGGATCACCTCGCTAACTGGCTCGAAAGACTGGGATTAGACCCGCTCGGCTCATCTTGAACCTCAAGGAAGATCGAAATGTCAGCTTCCCTGGATGTCTCTTCCCACGGGCATGCCCATAACCTGCCAACGAGCTGGCGGCGGTATCTCTATTCGACCAATCACAAGGACATCGGCACGATGTACTTCGTGTTCGCAATCTGCGCGGGATTGATAGGCGGGATTCTATCGGTGGTGATCCGGGCCGAACTGCAGGAACCGGGACTGCAGATCTTCAGCAACCCCCATACCTACAACGTCTTCGTGACGGGGCACGGCCTGATCATGATCTTCTTCACACTGATGCCGGCCATGATGGGCGGCTTCGGCAATTGGATCGTGCCGCTGATGATCGGCGCACCCGACATGGCCTTCCCGCGCATGAACAACGTGTCTTTTTGGCTGCTTCCGTCGTCGTTCGCGTTGCTCATCATTTCGATGTTCGTCGAAGGAGAACCCGGCTCGTCCGGAGCTGGCACGGGCTGGACGCTCTACGCGCCGCTCTCCACCGCCGGCCACCCTGGTCCGGCCGTCGATTTCGTCATTCTGTCCCTGCACCTGGCTGGCGCGTCCTCGATCCTCGGCGCGATCAATTTCATCACCACCATCTTCAACATGCGCGCCCCCGGAATGACCTTGCACAAAATGCCGCTTTTCTGCTGGTCGGTGCTCGTGACCGCGTTTCTGTTGCTGCTGTCGCTGCCGGTGCTCGCGGGCGCAATCACGATGCTTCTGACCGATCGGAACTTTGGGACGACGTTCTTCGCGCCGGAGGGTGGCGGCGATCCCGTGCTGTATCAACATCTCTTCTGGTTCTTCGGCCATCCGGAGGTCTACATCATGATTCTGCCCGGCTTCGGCATGGTCAGCCAGATCGTCTCGACCTTCAGCCGAAAGCCCGTGTTCGGCTATCTCGGAATGGCATATGCGATCGTGGCCATCGGATTCATCGGCTTCGTCGTCTGGGCGCACCACATGTACACCGTGGGCATGACCAGCAGCGCTCAAGCCTACTTTGCGGCCGCTAGCATGGTGATCGCGGTTCCGACCGGCGTGAAGATCTTCTCCTGGATCGCCACGATGTGGGGCGGCTCGATCGAGTTCAAATCGCCGATGCTGTGGGCGATCGGCTTCATCTTCGTATTCACGATCGGCGGCGTGACCGGCGTGGTCCTGGCCAATCCGGGCGTCGACCGATCGCTCCAGGATACCTACTACGTCGTGGCGCACTTCCATTACGTGCTGTCGCTGGGTGCCGTGTTCTCGATTTTCGCGGGCTGGTATTACTGGTTTCCGAAATTTACGGGCTACATGTATTCCGAAGTGCACGCCAAGTTGCACTTCTGGCTGACGTTCGTCGGCGTCAATCTCGCCTTCTTCCCGATGCATTTCCTCGGGCTGTCGGGAATGCCGCGGCGCATCGTCGATTATCCAGACGCTTTCGCGGGAATGAACCTGATTTCCTCAATCGGCGCCTACATCTCCGCAGCCGGGCTCGTCGTGTTCTTTGTCGGCACCGTTTACGCCTTCGTCCGCAAGTCAAGGGCGGCCGCCAACCCGTGGGGCAGCGGCGCGACTACGCTGGAATGGACGCTGTCCTCACCGCCGAGGTTCCACGAATTCGAGGTTCTCCCCCGAGTTCAGTGATCCGCAAGCCGTAACGCTGGCGCCTTGTCGCGCGCGATGCCCCGCGCAGGTTCGACCAGCTAGCTTGCATATTTCACATGTGGCGATCAATGGTCGGCCGCCGATGCACCTATGCTCCAACCGTGCACGCCAGAAAGGGCGAGTCTAGTTCAATCCAAGATACTAAGGGCAGGTCAAAGGATGTCAGCTTTGCGCCATGAGGTACCGTGGACCTGGTGCCATCAGCCGCTATTACGCAGGAACACGTAGTCCGCGGAATAGGGCGCGCTGCGGTAATCCCCGGCTCTCTCGCACGATCCCCGCGCGACACCGCCCTCGGTGTTGATGCGCTGGACAACGGTCGCGGCCGATAGCACGCCATTACCATGCCGGTCGATCACTTTGAGCTCGAGCGACGGAATGTCGTTCGAGGTCGCGCCGGGCGCGCTAGCGACGACCTTGCCCTTCACGGCACTACCGTCCGAGAGCTCCCAACTCGGTCCACCGTAATGCCGTCCAATCGACTTTCCGTCCAGCATGAGCGTCGCAATCGGCTCGCGCAATTGCCAAGTCAGCGCGCGAACTCTCGACTGGGATTTCCCAGCGTCCGGCTTGCATTCGTAGACCTGTGCTCCCTCGGCATGGAGAGTAGTGATGACGGTCCTGTCGCGCACCGTAATCGCCAACGGCTCTTGCGCCGCTGCCCTGCTGACGGGCCAGAGGGCAGCAAACGAAACGGCGTTGAACAACGCTTTGGAAATCTTCATCGGTTTTCTCGACTTGGTTGCAGTAATCGTATGGGTCGCCTGCCGGGGGCGAAGCCGGTGCGCCCGCCGACCTAGTCTAGCGCTCGCGCAAAACTTCCTGGCGATAGCGCAGCAGCGGCGAAAGCAGATAGCTCAGGACCGTCCGCGATCCCGTCTTGATCTCCACGGTCACCGCCATGCCGGGCGACAGATTAACGACCCTGTCGTCGATCTGCATTTCGGTGCGATCGAGCGAAATGCGCGCGCTGTAGTTCAGTTCCTGTCCCTTCGGCTCGCTGGTTTCGCTCTGCGTCACCAGACTCCGATCGTTGGCGCGATCGTGCTGGCGATCGCGGACTACAGCATCTTGCGAGACCGAAAGCACCTGACCATGCAAGAGCCCATAGCGGGTAAAATTGAAGGTATCGATCTTGATCTCGGCTTGCTGCCCGGCATGGACAAAGCCGATGTCGTGATTCGACACCATGGCTTCGATTTCCAGCCGGCTGTCGCTCGGTACGACCACCAGCAGCGACTGCGCCGGCGTGACCACGCCGCCGATGGTGTGGATCGCGAGCTGCTGCACCACGCCGTCGACGGGAGCCGTCAGCTGCTGGAGCCTGGTCCTCTGCTCGGCCTTGATCAGGTCCTGCGCGAGCCCGTTCGCCTTCTGCTCGGACTTGGCCAGTTCGTCGGAGAGCGTATGCCGATACTCCGCCACCGCCTGCCCGCGGGTCTCGCGGATCGCTGCGATCGCCGCCTCGGTCTCATGCAGATGGCTATTCTGCACGTTGAACTCTTCCTGTTGCTCGACCAGCAGCTGGAGCACCTCGAAATAGCCGAGCTTCGAACCCAGCTCCTTCTCGACCAGCGTCTTACGAATGTCGACGCGCGACTGGATCACCGGAATGATCGTCTCAAGCTTGTGGATTGTCGCCGATGCTGTGGCTTGCTCGGCCTCCTTCTGCGCCTGCTGGCGCAGGAGTGCCGCGATCTTGGCGCGATGCTCGGTCACCTGGTTTAGCAACAACTGACGCTGGGTCGCAACAAGTTCCGGGTCGGCACCGGTGGGCGGCATGAAGTCGGCAGCGGGATCGTCGCTGCCGGCGAGCGCGGCGCGCACGCGCGCGATGTTGAGCCGCTCGGCCAGCAGATCGTTGCGCAAATGATCGCGCTCCGCCGCGTTCACGGTCGGGTCGAGTTCGATCAGCACGTCGCCGGCCTTGACCACCTGCCCGTCCTGTACCCTGATCGACCGCACGACGCTGGTCTCGAACGGCTGCACCACCTTGGTGCCGCCGCCCGGCAGGGTTTTTCCGGTCGCCGAAGCCACGATGTCGATGGTGCCCCACCAGGCCCAGAGCAAGGCCGCGCAAAACACCAGGGCGATGCTGGCCGCGGTCGCCCGGCCGACCGGCGACGGCGGCGTCTCTACGATCTCGAGCGCCGCCGGTAGGAACGCCAGCTCCTCGCTGCTTCTGCGTTGCGCAGGGCGGAACGGGATCACGCGTGGCGCGGATCCGGCGGCAACAGCCGCTTCAGACGACTTCATGGAACCCTCCTTGCAACCGGTGCAGCGACGCGTAGCGGCCGCCGGTCTTGATCAGCGTGTCGTGGCTGCCGTCCTCGACCAGGCGACCGCGATCGAGCGTGACGATGCGGTCCGCCCCGCGGACAGTCGAGAGCCGGTGTGCGATCACCAGCACCGTCCGCCCCTTGGCGATGTCCTTCATGTTCTGCTGAACGATGCGCTCGCTCTCGTAGTCCAGCGCGCTGGTCGCCTCGTCGAAGATCAGGATGCGCGGGTCGCCTACCAGCGCCCGCGCGATGGCAATGCGCTGCCGCTGACCGCCCGAAAGCGTCGAGCCGCGTTCGCCGACCACGGTGTCGTAGCCCTCGGCAAGTTCGAGGATGAAGTCGTGCGCGCCGGCGAGCCGCGCCGCCGCAACGATACGTTCCATTGGCATCGCCGGATCGGCAAGCGCGATATTGTCGCGCACCGAACGGTTGAACAGCACGTTCTCCTGCAGCACGATGCCGATCTGGCGGCGCAGCCACGCTGGATCGGCCATGGCGAGGTCCATGCCGTCCACCAGCACCCGCCCTCGCTCCGGGATGTAGAGCCGCTGCACCAGCTTGGCGAACGTGCTCTTGCCCGAGCCCGAGGGTCCGACGATGCCGACGGTCTGGCCGGCCGGCACCTCGAAAGAGACATCGTGCAGCGCTTCCTGTCCGTCAACGCGGTAGCGAAACGAGACGTGATCGAATTTGATGTCGCCGCGGATCGACGGCAGCCGCGCCCGCCCGGCCGAATAGGTCGACTCGGCGGTGGTGTTGAGGATGTCGCCGAGCCGCGCGATCGACAACCGTGCCTGGTGGAAATCCTGCCAGATCTGCGCCAGGCGCAGCACCGGTGCACTCACCCTGCCGGCCAGGATGTTGAAGGCGACGAGTTCGCCGACCGAGAGATCGCCGCCGATGACGAGCTTGGCGCCGCAATACAGGATGCTGGCCGTGACGATCTTGCTGACCAGCTGTACCGTCTGGCTCGCGCTGTTGCCGAGACTGAGGACCCGGAAGCTTGCCGCCACATAGCCGGCCAGTTGCTCTTCCCAGCGGCGCTGCATCTGCGGCTCGACCGCCATCGCCTTGAGTGTTTCGATGCCGCTGACGCTCTCGACCAGAAACGCCTGGTTCTCGGCACCACGCCGGAATTTCTCGTCGAGCCGCCGCCGGAACAGCGGCGTCGCCCCGGCCGATATCGCGATATAGAAGGGGAACGAGCCGATCACGATCCACGTCAGCAGCGGCGAATAGAAGTACATCACGCCCAGGAAGACGAACGTGAAGAACAGGTCGATCAGCAGGGTCAGCGCCGAGCTGGTGAGAAAATTGCGGATGTTCTCCAGTTCGCGCACCCGCGCCACCGAATCTCCGACACGACGGGCCTGGAAATAGGCCAGCGGCAAAGCCAGCAAATGGTGAAACAGGCGTGCGCCGAGTTCGACGTCGATCCGGTTGGTGGTGTGGGAAAACAGATAAGTGCGCAAGATCCCCAGCACGGTCTCGAACACCGAAATCGACACCAGTCCGAGAACCAGGACGTCGAGGGTGGCTAGCGACCGGTGCACCAGCACCTTGTCGATCACCACCTGGAAGAACAGCGGTGAAACCAGGCCGAACAGCTGCAGGAAAAGCGATCCGACCAGCACCTCACCGAGCAGATGACGATATTTGTGAATCGCGCCCAGAAACCAGGCGATGTCGAAGCGGCGGGTGATATCCGACAGACCGGCGCGACGGGTCATCAGGATCAGTTGACCGTCCCAGACCGAAACCAGTTCGTCCCGCGTCATCAGTGCGGGGCGGGACGCCGGCGCTTGCACCAGAACCTTGCCTTCGGCGGCCTTGGCGACCACCAGGAATCCGCCGTTGCGCAGGGCCGCGATGGCGGGCAAGGGCGTGCTGCCGAGCCGAGACCAGTCGGTCCGGCAGGCACGTGCCTTGAGCCCGAGGCCTTTAGCACACCGGAGCATCTCCGGTGTGCTGATCTTCTCCGTGCCCAACCGATGCGCGATCTGTCCGGCATCGGCCGCAATCCCCTGGAGATGCAGCAGCGTCACAAGGGCTTCGAGACCTTGATCGACCGGCCCCGTGCTGTTGGTTTCGTTGCTCACGGATGTTCTCCAGGTGATGTTGCGTCAGGCCGCGTGCGGCTGCGTCAGCGGCGGCTGCTGGCCAGGTGTAGGATCGGCAAGCGGCATGCCGCCGAGTGCAGCCCCCGTCGAGACCAGGCTTGAGGCCATGAACTGGCCCAGCAGGGCAGCGCTCGCCATAGACGAAGCGTTACTCATGGCACTGCCGGGATGCATCACCGCCTGGAATTGGAGGTTGTTGCCGGTGCCACCGTCGAGAACATCGGTTCCGCCATTGCCAATCAGGGTGTCATCCCCTGCGCCCCCGCTCAGAGTGTCGCTGCCGCGGCTGCCGATCAGGATGTCGTTGCCGTCGCCGCCATTGGCGATGAACTGCATCGCCCCTCCGAGCCCGAAGGCGTTGATGACGTCATCGCCTTCGAGGCCGTTGATCACGATGCGATCGTTGGCCTCGAAGCCGGTGATCGTGACGTCGGTAGCCAGACCCGACACCGTGATCACGCCGTTGTTGTCGTTGATCGAGATCGCGTCGTCGCCATTGGTGGCGTTGATCACGACCGTGTCGACTTGACCGTCGCCTTGTCCGCTACCGATAGGCGCGGACAAGTCGATCGCAACGCGCTTCACGTCGGTCTTGGACAGGTCGCCCACCGCGATGGTGTCCGCACCACCCAGCGCGTTGACATCGATGTTCTCGATGTGATCGAGATCCATGGTGACGACGCCGATGTCGCGGCTGAGGATCGCATGGCTGCCACTGGCCGAGATATCCATGCTCTCGTTGACGTTGGCGCCGTTGAACAGCAACGTGTCGTTGCCGGCCTCTCCGTCCACGGTGTCGCTGCCATCGCCGGGGTTCCAGACGAAGGTGTCATCGCCGGCGCCCATTTTCGCCAGATCATTGCCGCGCCCGCCAATGACGGTGTCGTTGCCCACGCTGCCGGTGATGGTGTCGTTGCCATCGCCGCCGTTGAGGGTGAGACTGATCTGGCTGCCGTGGACTCCGGAAGCGTTGATGATGTCGTTGCCGGTGCCGCCATTGACGACAAGCCGATCGAGCCCAGCGTCCATACCGCTGACCCTCACTTGCGCCGCCAATCCGTTGACGGCGACCGACGAGCCCGTGCTGACGACGCTGATGCGGTCGTCGCCGGCGGTGCCATTGACGTTCACGGTGTCGGCCACGCCGTCGCCCTGACCGCTACCCGGCGTCGCCGACAGGTCGATTGCGACCTGCTTGGCGTCGGTTCCGGAGAGGTCATTGACTGTGACCGTGTCGGCGCCGCCGAGGGTAGCGAGCTGGATGTGCTCGATGCCGCCAAGATCCATGGTCACGTTGCCGACATCTCGGAACAGCCTCACCCGCGAGCCATTAGCCGAGATGTCGATGTTCTCGCCGACATTGGCGCCGTCGAACACCAGCGTATCGGTGCCTGCCCCGCCATCGACCGTGTCGCTGCCGTCGCCCGGATTCCAGACGAAGGTGTCGTTACCGTTGCCAAGCGACGCGACATCGTTGCCGCGACCGCCGATCACGGTGTCGTTGCCCTCGCCGCCGATCAGTCTGTCGTCGCCCGGGCTTCCGGTGATGGTGTCGTTCCCGACACCGCCATCGATGGTGAGGCCGATGACACCTGCCGCAAGACCAGCGGCGGTGATGACGTCGTTGCCAGCACCACCCTCGACGATGAGCTGGTCGTTGGCCCCCTCTGATCCGGCAAGGGTAACCGTTGCGGGCAGGCCGGCGACCGTGACCGAGCCTCCCGCTCCCGCCACCTGAATGTTGTCGCTGCCGTTGGTGCCATTGACGGTTACGGTATCGGCCGCGCCGTCGCCCACGCCACTGCCAGGCGTGGACTCGAGATCGATCGCGACCTGGGTGACGCCGGTTCCGGTGAGGTCGCCGACATTGATGTTGTCGGCGCCGCCGACCGCGTTGAAATCGATGTGCTCGATGCCGTTGAGATCCATCGTGATACTGGCGACGTCGCGGCTGAACTTCGCCCGGCCATGGTTGGCGGTGATGTTGATGTTCTCGTTGACGTTGGCGCCGTTGAAGACCAGCGTATCGGTGCCGTCCTGGCCTTCGACCGTGTCGCTGCCGTCGCCCGGATTCCAGATGAAGGTGTCGTCGCCGGTACCGCCGAGCAGGCTGTCGTTGCCGCGGCCGCCGATGATGACGTCGTTACCGGCTCCGCCGATCAGCGTGTCGATGCCGTCACCGCCGGTAATGGTGTCGTTGCCATCGTCGCCGTCGATGGTGAGATGGATCAGGTTGGCGAGGCCGTTTCCTGCGGTGAAAACGTCATCACCGCCGCTCATGTTAAGCACGAAGTTCTCGGTGGTTCCGATATCAAGCGAGAACGGCGCAGGGCTAATCCGATCGAAGCGCACGCGTGTGCCATTGGCCGTGATCGAAAAGACTTCGGCACCGTTGCCGCCATTGACTTCGGCGGTATCGATGCCGTCGCCGCCTTCCATCAGGTCGGTGCCCTCGCCCGGGTTCCAGATCATGCGGTCGTTGCCGGCCCCGCCGAACATCTGGTCGTTGCCGGTGCCGCCGGTCAGGGTGTCGTTGCCGTCCCCACCAAACAGGAGATCGTCCCCGCCCTTGCCTTGCAGGATATCGTTGCCGGCGCCGCCGAACAGCTGATCAGTGCCCGAGCCCCCGATCAGGATGTCGTTACCCGCGCCGCCGAATAGTTGCACGGCCGGCATCGCACCATTGGCTTCGTCGACCGAGATCGTGTCGTTTCCGGCCTGACCGAACACCTGGATCGTCGCGGTGTTGGCAACCGTCGGTCGGCCGCCGAGGATGGTCACCGCGCCGCCGTTGATGAGAATGTTGCCGGCCGCATCGCGGCTGGCGACGATGGAGTTGTCGAGGGCGTCGTCGAACACCGTCAGCACGCCGGAGCCTGCCGAAAAACTGGCTGTGATTGCCATCGTAGCGGTCCTTTCGGGAATTGATGAATCAGCGCGAACGCTCATTCCTGGGGTGGTGGTTTCGTTGGTGCTTCGTACGGATCTGTTCTCGTCGTGGTATGCGTCTCCACCTGTCCCGACGCGGGTGAGCGCGGCGGAGACCGTGGAAGGCGCCCAGAAGGCATGGGCCGGGCAAAACGCTCGATCTGGTAGCCATTGTCACCTCCGTAATCTTGACGCGCGCATGCACGGCTGCGGGCCACCAGAAATGGCGGCCCTGCGCTACGGAAGTATTTCAGGCAAGGGTAATCGTGTTACGGCTGTAACCTGGCGTGCGTACGCAGGCAGCGGTCCAATGCCGCAGCAAGTTCGGCGTTATCCAGTGGCCAGTGCAGCACTTCGGAGATGCCGGCGTCCGTCAGCAAATCGACGCTGACATCGGCGGCCGTCGCGACGGCAAGCAGCACAGGCTGCAACGGCGATACCTCGTGCAGGGCTCGCGCCAATTCCACCCCGCCCTGGGGCCGCGAGGCCTGACCGACCAGGATGATATCGAATCGAGCGGGGTCGGAACGACATGCCGCAAGGGCATCCGCCGCCAGCTCAAACCCGACCGGCTCGTACCCGAGCGCCGCCAGCTTCTCTTCATCGCGCAACAAACGATCTTGCTCGCTTTCGACGATCAACACCGTCTCGCCGCGTCCAAGCGAAAGCGCCGGCAACTCGTCAGCCGCGATGGAGTCCGCCGCCACGGCGGGCAGCCACACTTCGAACCGGCTTCCACAGCCGGGTTCGCTCTGAACGTTAATGGCGCCATCATGATCGCGGACGATCTCGCGAACCGTTGCGAGACCAAGGCCAGTTCCTGCCACGCGTGTCGTGAAGAACGGCTCGAACATCCGCCGCGCCACGCGTTCATCGATTCCGCTCCCGTTGTCGCTGACGGAAACGCATACGTAGCGCCCCGGAGAGAGCCCACCGTCGCTCATCTCCACGAAAGCGGCCATCTGTTCTTGTTTCACGGCCACGCGGACACAACCGCCATCGTTCGTCGCTTGCGCAGCGTTGGTGCAGAGATTGAGGATGACCTGCTGGAGCTGCGCCGGTTCGCCGGACACGGCGACGTCGGCCGGAACATCTTCGAAGACAAGCTCTACATCCGACGGCAACGAGGCACGCAACAAAGAGGCCGCCTCGTCGAGCAAAGTGCACACCTGAACTGGACGAGCACGCCCGTCGGTCCGACGGCCGAAGGTCAGGATATTGTCGACGAGGTTGCGACCGCGCTCGGCGGCCCGGCGTATCTCGTCGATGTGCTGTGCCGGTTTGGAACCGCGGGTAATTTGCGGCTCCGCCATCTCCGAATAGCCGAGGATGGCACCGATGATATTGTTGAAGTTATGCGCGATCCCGCTGGCCAGCGATCCTATCATCTGCATGCGACGTGCACGCTCCAGCCGCACGGCAAGCTTGGTCCTTTCGCGCTCCAGAAATTCGCGCTCGAGCGCATTAGCTACGGCGTCACTGGCAAGCCTCGCGAGGGGGATAGGAGAGATCTTGTTCCGTATCGGGCGGAAGCGGTCAAAACCCATGATGCCCCGGACCCGACCTGGCCGAATCAGCGGCAAACAGGCCCACGCGCGCACGCCGGTACCGGCCAATGCATCCCTGATAGCGCCGGGCGGCAAGGCGCTCGCGTCGGCAATCGTGACGCCGTCTCCTGCGCCGGGCTGCTCGGCTACCGCCAACGCCCGCCGAGGCCAACCTGGCGGAAACGTCACTCCGTCCTTCGACCATGCGTGGACCCGGATCGGCCTCTCGTCCAAAACCACATACGCGCGATCCGCGTCGATGATCCGACTGAATTCAGCCAGCACCTGCTTCAATCGCGTCCCGGTTTCGGCCGGGGAGCAATTGATTAGATGCGTCGAATTCTCGGCAATGACGTGTTCGAATTCTGCCCGCCGACGCAACGCCACCGCCCGAGCTCGCAGCCGAAGGCCGAGAATGACGAGCATGACGAGCAACAGCAGGGAGGCAACGTAGAGCAGCAGCCGATAGCGCTGCTCTCCAGACTCAACCACGGATCGATGGCGAGAAAACAGCTCGCGAGTTCTCTCCAAGGCTTGCGTGCTTGCCACGGCGATGAAGGCCTTCAGCGTTTCATCGACCGCTGGGAGCTGCTCATAGAGCAGCCGTGCATGCGCCAGCATCGCGCGCGCTGATTCCGCGTCCGGTCCAGTGGTGGGCGTTTGCTGCGCAAACTGGTCGATCCTTTCCTGGAGCGCTCGCATCGCGCCGGATGAAGTGTCTCGCGACAGGTGGAGGATCGCAGCCGCCAATGCGCCCGTCGCCGGCGCGAGTTGCACGTCGTTGGCAAGGAACGCCGGGCTCGTGCTGAGCAGGCCCACATAGGAGAGCGAATTCTGCAGCAATGCGTTGCTGGTCTTGAAACGCTCCAGCAGCTCTTCCTGCTCGGCAACCGCCGACGCTAGCTGGTCAATTGGCTTCGTATCGAGACCTTCGGCCCGTGCGTGAGACCGGAGCCGACTGAGCGCATCGTCCATCGCTCGCGCATCGGCAGTAAATGCATCGTAGTCACGAAGCAGGCCAGCTCGCGCCTGAAGCACGTCGCGGTGAAGCGAGGCCTCGGCAAGCGCATATTCGTCGAGCGTCTGGAGCGTCACTGCATAGGCGGACGCGTTGGTATCTATGCCGCGCAACAAAAGCCAGGTTAGCAGCGCGAGCAGAAATGAAACCCCGAGAATGAACGGCAGATTCCTCATGGGATCGGCGAGCCAGTGCGCTGTGTGGCCGTGGCCGGCCTTACGGCTCGACCTCGATATGTCCCGGTCAGCGTGTTGAGGAAGGCGACGATGGCGGTAGTTTGCTGATCGGTTAAAATGCGGTCGAGTTGGGCGACGCCCATCGCTTTGACCGCCTCCGGCAACGTGGCCGCGCTGCCATCGTGGAAGTATGGCGCTGTCGTCGCCACATTTCGCAAGCTGGGCACGCGAACCAATGCCGGCTCCGGCGAGCCCAACGGATGGAAGATGCCGTGCCGCTGAAACAAATTGCCGCCAACATTGACACCCTGATGGCAGGCGATGCAGCCGAGCGATTTGAAAACCTGATAACCCGACAACTCGTCCGGCGTCATGGCGGTGGTTTCCCCGGCAAGCCATCGGTCGAAGCGGCTATCTGGCGTAACTAATGTCCGCTCGTATGTCGCGATCGCATCCAGTATGGCGGCGACATCAGGCTCCCTTCCGTAGGCATCACGAAACTGCCCCACGATTTCGGGGTCAGCACGCAGTTTGCCGAGGGCTTCGTCAACGCTCGACGCCATAATCGCTGGATTGCGAAGACTGCCCTCAATTCCTTCTTCCAACGAGCGGAAATTTCCCTCCCAATTCAGGCGGAAGTTCAGGCTCGCATTGAAAACCGTCGGCGTATTGAGGGCGATCGGTTGGCCTTCACGCGTATCGTGGATCCTGGCGCTGGCCCCATTGGTTGCTATATCGTGGCATGATGAACAACTGTGTGTATTATCATGAGACAGACGCCGGTCGCCGAACAATCGTTCTCCGAGCAGGGCACGCTGTGGTTCTTGTGCACGTGGCATGGGAATTGGCGTGATAGGCTCGCGGTCGGCGCGCGCCTCGAAGCTCGGCGATTGAGCGTTTGCCGGCGAGAACGCGCTGGGACAAACGAGCGCCAGCAGTAGACACGCGAAACCGCAGCCGTACACGGCTGCCGTCGTCACCGGCGGTGCCGTTGAAGGAACTGGATGCAATGATCGGCTCATCACTGAATGACCCGGGTCCTCGCGGAAGCGCTGATCGCCAAGTGTGCGTCCTCGTCGTGGAAGATGATCCTGCCTTGCAGCGCATGATCCTAAACTATTTCGCGGAGAACAACATCCGGACCCTGGCAGCAAGTAATCGGCAGGAAATGGTCAGTCGGCTTGGCAGTGCCGAGGTAAATCTGGTGATCCTTGATCTCCGGCTTGGATTAGAAGATGGACTGGATCTTCTGCGGGAGATCCGCTTGAACTCCGAAGTGCCCGTGATCATCATCACGTGTCACCGCCGCGACGACATCGATCGCGTGGTCGGTCTCGAGCTTGGCGCCGACGATTATCTGACGAAGCCATTCAACCTGCGCGAATTGCTCGCGCGTGTTCGCGCGATCTTGCGCCGGTTCGATGCCGGAAGGGCCACGCCGGCGCGCGATCCAGAGCGCGGCCGATTTCGATTTTCTGGCTGGCAGCTCGACCGCAGGATCCGGCAGCTTACCGACCCGGCTGGTGCCCCCGTCGCGTTGACAAAGGGCGAGTACGCGATGCTGCTGGCCTTTCTCGAAGCGCCACAACGTCCGCTTAGCCGCGAGCACCTATTGCAGGCGACCCGCGTTCACGAAGATGTTTTCGACCGCAGCATTGATGTGCAGATTCTTCGCCTGCGGCGCAAGCTCGAGCGCGACCCGAGCGCGCCGCGCGTGATCCAGACCGAGCGCGGCGTCGGATATGTATTCGCCGTTCCGGTAGAGCGGGTCTGACGAGGCAATTGGCGACCAACCCGGGAGTTTCACTCGCGCAACGTCTCCACTTCCGACGCAGTTGGGGGGACGAGCGCCTCGCCATGGGTCAGGCCTCCGCGGACGTGCACCGGTCACTTAATGATTGCCTTCGGCGACCTAGTCCGGTTAGGCAAGCAATCTAATTGGCTCAACCCGATCACCGACCCAGGAACTAAGCATCTGGTGGAAGAGAGTGGCGGATTGCCACAGCGTGCGGTGATAGAGCTGCCCCTTCGTGGAGTTTGGCGCGACCTGCTCGCAAAGATCGAGCCCCATCGTCAAATGGTGCATGTCGACATCGGCATGTACACCTCCGGGCCCATCAATAACTAATGCAAATCTGCTCGCGTTGACCGTCTCAAGATTTTTCTTGATCTCCCGGTGCACACGTCGTGCACACGCCACACACTAACCGATTGATAAACTTGAACTCTCGCTCCAATCCATCATCGGGGCGACGGAAAATTTCCATGTCATCTCAATTGCGTAGCCGTAACATCGGTTCGATGCAACATGATGTTTCGGAACGCTGCCCCGGCGGAACAGGCCCGGCCCAACCAAAATATCGAAAACAACCCCATGCAAAGTAGCTTCGCCATTACGAGGAGCTCAGCGCAGAGGCGGTCAGGATTGTACCGGCTACCCGGGAAGTCGACAGACATCCGGATGCAGCAGCGGCGCCTCCCTGATCCAGATTTTCGCGCCCTGCGGGCCAGTCGTCGCTTTCAGGTCGACGCCAGCGGGTAGCCGACCCCAACCCTGCGGCTGCAGCGTCTCGCCCCCGATCGTCAGCCCCCCCGATAGAACAAAGAACTCGAGCCCGCGCGCGTTCGCAAGGCTGATGACTTCACCCGGCCGCCAGTCTTCAAGGCGGACCTCCTCGTGGCCGTCGTCAAATAGCACGCTGACGCTGCTTGCACCGGGGCGCGGCGCAACCTGTTGGCCCTCACCTGGCTGACGCACGACCTGGGTCCGGTCCTCGTCCCGGAACTGCCAGAGCCGCACGAAGATGGTACAGCCGTCCTTCGAGGCGGGGACGTGTGACGTCCCCGGAGGGTTGCGGAAGTAGCTGCCCGCGGGATAGTCGCCATGCTCATCCTGAAAAATACCTTCAAGGACGACAATCTCTTCTCCGCCGCCATGCGTATGACGCGGGAAGGCGCTACCGGGAGCATAGCGCACGATCGAGGTGGCGCGCGCGACTTCGCCGCCGATGCGGAACAGCATGCGCCGATCCACGCCGGCCGACGGACTGGCCACCCAGTCCAGTTTCGAAGCGTGAACGATAACGGGCTTCGACAGATCATCGTTGATGCGCATCGTTACTCTCCCTCAGGTGGCACCATCCAAAACCCACCGCTTTGCCATTTCAGATCGCTTGACCAGTGCAGGTCCCTCAACCAGGACAGGTTTAGATCCCCGCGAGCGGAACGCCACTCACCGCATTCTGCGGTCGTCGTGACGCGATCAGCCGCCGCGCCTCGTCGGCTCGACCACTGCGCAGCAAGGCGCAAGTCACCGAGTATTCCAGCAGGTCGCGCTGGGCGCGGCTGCCTCCAACCCTTTCATGGGTTGCCAGGACGGGCCTTAGCTCATCGACGACCCGTGCCCAGTCGCCCTTGGCCAAACCATCGAAGCCGCGCGCGATGGGCACCACCATGTCCGCGGCGGGTCCCTTCGGGTTCTCAATGATGCCAGCCAGAGCCTCCGCATCGCCGGCCATTGCAAAGGCGAGCGCGCTGTGCATGTCGGCAAAGATGATCCCCGAGTTGGGAAACCACTTCGCCGCATACTGGCTGATCTCGCTCCACAGTTCCGGATGTCGCGGCTCGCCTGCCATCTCCGCGCGCGCAAGGAACGACGCGCAATCGGTGAGGACATTGATTTGCGGCCCCCACGAGCCGCCCGGATGCAGCGCCTCACGATAGATCTTCCAGGCTTGATCCCGCCTGCCGGTCTCCAGCGACCACAGGGCAAGATGCCAACTGATATGGCAATGCAGTTGCCCCTCGCGTGGGTAGACGGCGTTCCATTGCTCGAGGTAAGCTAGCCCCTCCTCGCGCTGTCCTTTCTCATAGAACAGATGGGCCTTGATATGCGCAGCGTGAGCGTTGCGGGGACAACCACGAAGTGCGGTCTCGATATTCCTGAAACCACTGTCGAGCCTGTGCAGTTCGATTTCCGCAAACGCGAGCACCGTTCGAAACCACCAGTCATCGCCGTAATGGGTTGCAAGCGGCTCCAGCATCGCCAGTTGCTCAATCTCGCGGCCGGACTTGCCCGAGAAGCCGATCAAGCCGAACACACCGGTGGCCGGTGCCAGCACCATGGCATCGCGCGGCCAGTGCTTCATATGTTCGGCGATCGCCGAAACCGCCGCAGCGCCTTGACCACTCAGGATCTTGGCAAAGATCGCAATATGACCTTGCTCGCGCGAAGTCGTAGCCGGCGCCAGCGCGATCGCGCGTTCGAGCGGCGCTTTGGCTTCGTTGCCGCGACCGAGCAGTTGCAGGGTTCGCGCAAGCGCGACGTGCGCCAGCGCAAAACCTTCGTCGGCGGCGATCGCGTCGCGGAATGCCTGGTCAATTCCCGAGCCGGCCGCGAGCAGCTTATCGACGCCGGCGACATATGCATCGCGGGCGGCGGCAGACCTTGTGCTCAAGGGGTTACCGTACCGGTCTTCAAGAACGCGCACCCGATTTCCCATCGAACTCTCGGTCATTTTGATGACACTCCCTCCATGGAAACCCGCTTGGCTTTCGCCTGCCGCCGGCGGCGCTCATCACCCAGCTTGAGCAGCCGCTCTCGATCCTCCGGATTTACTCTTCCATAGCGGGGCCGCCAGAGGGAACCGTCCTCCTTCCACGCAAATGGCGCTTTCACAGTCGTTCGCGGCGCCGTCGTCGTGTCAAAAAGGGCGAGCGCCTCGCGCATGATTTCGCGCTGCATGTCCGGTCGCCAGGGATGCCCGCAAGGATTGCCCAGCGGGAAATCCGTGAAATAGAACCGTGGCACGCCGCAGTGCTCCACGACATCCTGCGCCGAACCGATAATGACCGTCGGAATGCCGTTCGCTTCCAGATGCCGGGCCACCAAGCTTACGGTCTGATGACACACGGGGCAAAGGGGGCAAAGGATCGCAGCATCCGCCCCGTCTTTTCGAACCCGTGCCAGGATTTCAGGTGCATCCTCCGCGTTCGTTTTCCGTTGGCTGTATTCTGTCGGCACGCCGTGAAAGTGCCGGGTCAGTCCGACGAGGGCGCCTTCGCCGACCAGTCCGAAAGCGGCTTCTACCGGCAAGAAGCTGCCCGGATCATTGGTGTGGGTCGATTCCTTGTCCCAAGCAACGTTGTCGGTAAACAGCTTCCCGGGCGGCGGCGAAACCACACCTGACCACACCCGCTTCACGCCGTCAAAATCCGGCGGACTGGCCGTGGTGATCAGTGCGATACGCAGGTCCGATGATGGTTTGGCAGGTTTGGTGAAAGGGACATCATCAAAGCTCGCCCAGACATAGTCGTTGTCGTAACCAAGGGCACGGTAATATTGGCGCGTTCGCTCCATATATTGAACCGGGGTTTCCGCTACGCTCATGTGGATTCTCCTCGAGACGCTAACTTGGTCGTGCGGCGGGCCGGTATTGAAAAGCCGATGAGTGCCAGCAACGCGCCGAGCAATGGTACGAACGACAGCAGCAGGACGGTCGACCAGCCGAAGGACGACAGCAGCCCGCCCGAAAGGAAGGAGCCGACGGTCATCGTGCCGAAGACCACGAAGTCATTGAGCGACTGAACGCGCGCCTTTTCCTCGGGGCGATGGCACTCCAGAACCATCGCCGACGCGCCGATGAAGCCGAAGTTCCAGCCGATCCCGAGCAGGCTCAGCGTCGCCCAGAAATGCACGACATCGATCCCGAGCAGGCCCACCGACGAAGCGGCCGCAATCAGCACCAGCCCGACCGCGACGATCGCGGATGCGCCGAAGCGCGTGATCAGGCGGCCCGTCCAGAAACTCGGGGCGTACATCGCGACGACGTGCCACTGCAGACCGAGATTGGCCGATTCCTGAGGCAGCCCGCAGAGCTTCATCGCCAGCGGGGCTGCGGTCATGAGGAAATTCATGAGCAGATAGGAGACGACCCCGCAGATCACGGCCAGGATAAAGCGCGGCTGCCGGGCAATGACAGCGAGCGGCCTTCCGGCGTTGAGATGCGTTGCAGTCAGCGGAGGAAGCTCAACGCCCGCCAGAATAACCGCGGAGAGCGCGGCAACCACCGCCTGGCCGACAAACGTCGCAGCAAAGAGGTAGGGCGCCCACAGATTCATGGTGTGCGTCACAAGCTGTGGACCGATCACACCGGCGAACACACCGCCAGCCATCACGGCCGAGAGCGCGCGCGGACGCCGTTCAGGTGCTGCGCAATCGGCCGCCGCAAAGCGGAAAGAGAGCACCACGGCCGCGTAGACGCCGCCAAAGAAGGTCCCGGCGCAGAATAGCGGGAATGACGCGTTGAGTACCGCCAGGAGCGCAATCAAGCCCGCGAGGACGCCGCTGCCGGCACCAAGCAGGAATGTCGTGCGCCGGCCATAGCGCTGCGCGACAACGCCCGCCGGCAGCGTGCACAGAGCCATGCCGACGACAAAAACCGAGACCGGCAGCGTCGCAAGTGCCTTGGTGGGCGCCAGCATGTCGCCGACCACGGCCCCGGTTGCGTAGACGACCGTGGAATTGGCGCCCGCGAGGGCCTGGGCGACAGCCAGCCTTGCGACATTGTTGCGCTCGCGGCGAATAGCGGTCGGCGCCTCATGGCTGGGAACGGAAAAATTGAAGTTCACGCTGCGGCTTGCTCCGCCGTTAGATGTCCGTCGACGGGACGTCGACGATCGGACCGGTGGCCGGTCCGCGGGCCGTGGATCACCGCGTTGGAGTTAAGGAGAAATCGCTGGACTTTTCCTTCTACAGATTGCCAATTTATGTCGATGAAACGTCACATTTCGCCAAGGAATGCCGGCTGGAAGACGGTCGATGCCCCGCACGGCCTCGGATCACCGAAGCCTTTGATCGTTCGGGTGCAGTCTCTTCCTGCGAGGAGCTACTTCGCCGAACACTGTCACGGCTGGAATCAGTTGGTCTACGCGATCTCAGGCGCGCTCACCGTGAAGGCGGATGAACGGAGCGTCGTCATTTCTCCGGAACAGGCCGTCTGGCTGCCGGCCGGTACGAAGCATTCGGTCGGCTCCCTGATGGGAGCGGAATTCCGGAGCCTCTGGGTCGCCAATGCTGCCAGCCAAGGCATGACTTCCGGCACGACCGTCATCCATGTGTCCCCGCTCCTGCGGACGCTCATCGTGGAAGCCGCGTCGCTGAAAAGCGAGGATCGTCGCTACGCCGCTCGCGTTATCGCGCTCATCCTCGATCAGTTGCGGCGGGCGACGCCGATCTCGGCAGCGTTACCTTGGCCCACCCACCCGGGCCTGCTGGCCCTCTGTGAGACCCTCTACGCCGATCCAGCGAATCCGCGCCATGCCGAGAGATGGGGGCGTGAGATCGGCATGTCGCCGCGAACCTTGACGCGGCACTTCGAGCGCGAAGTCGGCATGAGCCTGCGCGCATGGCGTCAGCGTCTCCGCCTGCTCAAGGCTATCGAATTGTTGGGCAGCGACCTGCCGATCACGGAGATCGCGTTGCGGCTGGGCTACTCATCGGCCTCAGCATTCATCTTCATGTTTCGCTCCGAAATGCGCATTAGTCCCCTGCAACATCGGCGCAATCTAGGCCACGCGGCCAGCGGAGCGACTTCATCAAGACATCGATCCGGACCTCAAGATGCGCCCCACCGGTCGCGCTGACCCTTCAGCCGCAGGGACTCGTTGGAAACCGTAGTTCAGTTCGAAACAAGCGGAATACGGCCGTCCGGATCCGGGGGAGGCTCGCTTATGCGCGACTCTCAATGGCGAGGTAAGCGAGGGCCGTCCCTGCCCCGTTATCCAGCGAACACGACGACCATGATCGATCCCCAGGTTGTCAGCAGAATATTGGAGATCGGATAGGCGGGCGTGTAGCCAAGCACCACCACGGAGCTGCCCGAGCGCTCCTGAATGGCCGCCATCGCGGCCGTGACCGTCTGTGCTCCAGTCAGTGCACCGAGCAGGAGGATCGGATTCATGCGCAACACGAAATGGCCGAAGCAGAAGCCGACGATCTGCGGCAACAGGGTGACGATCATGCCACCCAGCAGCAGCCCGATGCCCGACTCGCGTATCGCGGAAAGGAAGATCGGCCCGGCATGAATCCCGGTCAGGCCGACGAACGCCGCCAGTCCGAGCGACGTCATCAGGCTGATGGCGCCGTCGGGGATCCGGCCGAAATACGGCAGACGTGTGCGGAGATAGCCGACCAGAAGTCCGGCGAGCAGCGTACCGACGCTGGTGCTCAGCGAGATCGTGACGCCACCAACCGAAAAACTCACGAGAACGCCAAGCAGGCCGCCGAGGAAAATCGCGAGCCCGAGCACCACGAAATCGATCGTGGCACTCGGCGCAACGATGACGCCGATGCTCCTGGCGGCATTCTGCACCACAGCTTCAGGACCCACGATACGCAGCATATCGCCGCGCTCCAGAACCGTGCCGGCAGCGATCGGAAGCGCTTCATCGCCCCGGCTCACCGAGCGCAGATAAAGGCCGCGCGTCCAGTCTTGTTCCGACGCCTGCTGGAGACTGCTGCCTGCGAGCTTCGCGTTGATCAGGAACACGTCAGCCGAGATCAGCGGGATATCGAGGAGCTCCCGGTCCTCGACCTCTTCGCCGCGCGGTCCGATCAGTTCGACGATGATCAGGCGCGGCGCCGACAGCGCGATCACGTCGCCTGCCGCGAGCACCGTTGCAGGCTCCGCCTCGAGGATGCGCTCGCCGCGACGGATACGGTGGATGAATACACGTTGCCCGGGCACGCGAGCTTCGGCGGCCGCAACTGTCAGCCCGACGATCGCAGCGTGAGCATCCAGCCGGTAGGCGCGCAGTTCGAACTTGCGCCAGGCCGACGCCAGGCCGGGCTTGGCGCGCGTGATGCCCAGGGCCTGTTCCAGTTTGAGCGCTTCCGTCTTCAGATCGATCTTCAGCAGCGCCGGAACGACGATCGTGCAGAACGTGATCACGCCGGCATAACCGAAGATGTAGCAGACCGCATCCGCCACCGCGATGTGCGAGACAAACAGCGCGCGCTGTGCCTCGGACACTGGCAGGGAATTGACCGCGTCGGTCGCCGTACCCATTGCAGCGCTCTGGCTGAGCGCGCCCGACATGAGCCCGGCGGCAAAGCCGGGGTCGAGCCGCAGCACGCGTGCCACGACGATCGCTGCCGCAAGGCCGGTGAGGCTCACGACAACGGCCATCAGCATCGGCTTCAGCCCGTCGCGCTTCATCGCCAGCACGAATTGCGGACCGACCGAATAGCCGACCCCGAACAGGAACAGCAGGAACAGGAACGATTTGGTCATGCTTGAGACGGGCACATGCGCGAAATCGCCGACCGCGAGTCCTGCGAACAGCGCGCCCGTCACCGGGCCAAGGCTGAAAGCGCCGATCCTGAAGCTCCCGATCCAGTAGCCCGCCGCGATCACCAGGAACAGCGCGAGCTCCGGATAACGAACGAGAAATTGCGCCAGCCAGGTCAACATCGTCTCAACACGGTCCCGCGCCGCGGCTATGTCATCATCATCACCAGCACCATGCCCCAGATCGTCAGCAGCGTGTTTCCGACCGCGTAGGTGACGGTGTAGCCAAGACCGGGAATCTGGCTCTTCGCGCGGTCGTTGATCATGCCCAGCGAAGCGGTCGTGGTGCGCGCGCCGGAGCAGCATCCGAGCAGGATCGCGTCATGGAAGCGGAAAACGTATTTGCCGACAAACATCGCCAGGATCAGCGGCACGGTGGTCACGACGACGCCCCAGAGGAACAGGCTGAAGCCGAGCTTTTGCAGGCCGGCGACAAATCCCGGGCCCGAGGAGATTCCGACCACGGCAATGAAGACGTTCAGGCCGACCGAGTTCATGAACCACACGGTGGGTGACGGGATGCGGCCGAAGGTCGGATGCACGGACCGGAGCCAGCCGAAGAACAAACCGGAGATCAGTGCGCCGCCGGAGGTGGACAGCGTCAGCGGCACGCTTCCGATCTTGTAGACGAACGCGCCGACCAGGGCGCCGATCGCGATGGCGGCGCCGATGAACGCGACGTCGGCAACGTCGGTCGCCCGATCCGGCCGGCCCAGCAGCTTCGTGGTCGCGGCGACATCGGACGTGCGGCCGACCAAGGTGAGGATGTCGCCCCGATTGATCTTGGTGTTCGGCAGGATCGGAATCTCGGTCGCGATCGCGCCCCGGGCGATCCTGCGCAGGAATACGCCGCGAGCGCCCGGTTCCTTCGCCAGTTGCTCCAGCGTCTTGCCGTCGACGTCCTTGCTGGTCACGTAGACATCGACGCCTTCGATCGGCACTGCCAGCAGCTCGCGGTCGTCAACCTCCTCGGCCTGCTCGCCGATCAGCTGCACCAGCACATCGCGGCGCCCGGCGACGGCGACGACATCGCCGGCATGAATCACGGTATCGGAGGTTGCCTCCACGATCTTGCCGCCCCGCCGAAGCCGGAGGACGAAGACGCGATGATCGGGAATCAGCGCCTCGGCCTGCTCGACCGTCTTGCCGACGACCGGCCCACGCTCGCTGACGCGGTAGGCACGCAAATCGAACTGGTGCCAGGCCGTACCCGGGCCGCCCAGTTCCTTCTTGCCGCCATGCTCCTCCTCGTATTTCTTGCATGCGGTCTCGAGATCGATCCCGAGCAACGCGGGCCCGAGCAGCGCCAGCACGATCGCCGACCCAACCGTGCCGAAAATATAGGTCACGGCATAGGCGACCGGCATGGCATCGAGCAGCTTCTTGGCTTCGTCTGCGGGCAGACCAAGGCGATTGATGGCGTCGGTCGCGAGCCCCATAGACGCGGAAATCGTCTGCGAGCCAGCATAGAGCCCGATGGCCGATCCGACGTCGTAACCGGCGAGCTTGGCGCCGAGATACGCAGACAGCAGACAGAAGACGCAGACCACCGCCGCGAAAACGGCCTGCGGAACGCCGTCCTGCGCGATGCCGCGCACGAATTGCGGTCCGACACCGTAACCGATTGCAAACAGGAACATCAGAAAGAAGAACGGCTTCAGCGGCCCTGATATGGTGATCCCGATCTGGCCGATGATGACAGCGGCGACCAGTGTCGCGGTGACCGCGCCCAGTCCAAGACCCTTGTAGGTGAAGGAACCGAAATAGTAGCCCAGGGCCAGCGAGAGGAAGATCGCAATTTCGGGATAGGTGCGGAGCGTCTGGAAGAGCCAATCGATCATGATGTCACCCGTTCATGCTGTCCCGGGGCTTCGGCGTGCGCCCGCTTCGATCTCGTGCAGGGGTGGCCGAAAAGGGCGAGCAACCGTATCGGCCGACATCAGATGGCGGTTGGCGAGCAGGATGTTGATCTATGTCAACCGCAGCTGCGAGAGCCTTGCGATTTCATGATCTTGCCGACACCACGCGCGTGCCGCGCACATTGCATCGTGAGCGGCAATCCGTCGCAGCGATCGCATCGCTAGCGCGCGACCGTTGACATAGATCAAGGCTCGTCACCGGCCGCCGATCATGCTGCGCGCGACTGCGCAGGCAACAGAGCCTGTCGCCTCCATTCCAACAGCTTGCATCGCCCCGGGAGTGTCAAATGGCCGATCTACTGACCCTGAAGAAATTCGAGGCGCTGAGCCCCTTCGAGATCAAGGACGAGCTGATCAACCTCGCGAAGAGCAATTCGAAGCGGAGCCAGATGCCTTTCCTGAACGCCGGGCGGGGCAATCCGAACTGGGTGGCGACGACGCCGCGCGAAGGTTTCTTCCTGCTCGGACAGTTCGCTATCACCGAGAGCAAGCGGGTCATGGAGCACCCGGCGGGAATCGGCGGCATGCCCCAGGCAAACGGCATCGCCGGCCGGTTCGAGGCCTGGCTCAAACAGCACAAGGACATGCCGGGTGCGAGCTTCCTGACCGAGATGTTGCCGTTTGCGGTCAAGAAATTCGGCTTCGACCCGGACGCCTTCGTCCACGAGCTGGTGGATTCGATCATCGGCGACAATTACCCGGTGCCGGACCGCATGCTGGTGCACAACGAGAAGATCGTGCACGAATACCTGATGTGGGCGGTTTGCGGCGAGCCCCGGCCGGCCGGGAAGTTCGACATCTATGCGGTCGAGGGCGGCACGGCGGCGATGTGCTACCTGTTCAAGTCGCTGAAAGCCAACCGGCTGCTGGTGCCTGGCGATACGATCGCGCTGGCGACGCCGATTTTCACACCCTACATCGAGATGACGCACCTGGAAGACTACGACCTGAAGGTGGTTCAGATCAGGGCTCCGCAAGAGAACAAATTCCAGTTCACCGACGAGGAAATCAAGAAGCTGGAGGATCCGAAGATCAAGGCCTTCTTCGTGGTCAATCCGTCCAACCCTCCGGGGATGGCGTTGAGCAAGGAGACGGTTGCCAAGCTGGCCAATCTGGTCAGGACCAAGCGCCCCGACCTGATGATCCTCACCGACGATGTCTATGGCACCTTCGTGCACGGCTTCCGTTCGCTGCTGGGCGAACTGCCGCACAACACCATCGGCGTCTACTCCTATTCGAAGTATTTCGGCTGCACGGGCTGGCGGCTGGGGGCCATCGCCATCAACGAGGACAACATCTTCGACAAGATGATCGCCAAGCTTCCGGACGATGCCGTGAAGGCGCTCGACAAGCGCTACGGGCCGCTCACGCTCGAACCGCGCAAGCTCAAGCTGATCGACCGCATCGTCGCCGACAGCCGCGACGTGGCGCTCAATCACACCGCGGGATTGTCGTTGCCGCAGCAGGTGATGATGAGCCTGTTCTCGCTCGCGGAGATGATGGACGTGAAAAAGGCCTATCAGGCGGCCTGCATGGAGATCGTCAACAAGCGGCTGTGGTCGCTGCTCGACGGGCTCGGTCTGGCCGACAAGCTGAGCCCAAATCCGAACTACGATGCCTACTACGCCCTGATCGATTTCGAGTTCTGGGCCCGAAAGAACATCGGCGACGATGCGGTTGAATATCTGAAGAAGAACGTCCATCCGCTGGACCTCGCGTTCAGGCTGGCCGAAGCCCACGGGATCGTGCTGTTGAACGGCGGCGGATTCGATGCGCCCGAATGGTCGCTTCGCGTGTCGCTCGCGAACCTCGCTGACGATGTCTATGACGACATCGGACGCGGCGTTCGGACGATCGCCAGAGGCTATCGCGACGCCTACGAAGCGGCAAAGGGCGGAGCCGCAAAGCGCTGACAGCGGCGCTTGCCGCGCATCGAGCGTCTGATCCGGCAGCGCTGAAGCAAAGGAAGAGCCCCGGCGATGGTGCCGGGGCTCAAATTACATGGGCTCACGAAGATCAGTATCTCGCGACGACCGGTCCGCCGAACCGATAGTTCAGGCGTATCGTCAGCAGATCCACGTCTTGTCCGATACGGTTGGCAGCACCCGCCACGATGGGATTGACGACCGAGAACGTGTTGTTCGCATCGCCCATGAACAGACGGTCGTATTCGAGCCCGACGGACCAGTTCGGGGTGAAGCCGTATTCGAAGCCGACGCCGACCGTGCCGCCCCAACGGGTCGATGTCGCCGACGCGACCCCAATTCCCCCGACCGTGGTCCAGATGTCATAGCGATTGCTGGTGACCGCTGCACCGCCCTTCACGTAGAACAGCGCGGCATCCCAGGCCCAGCCGAGCTGGCCGGTGAAGAGACCCAGTCCATCGGTCTTCGTTGTCGTCGAGAACCTCGGATCGATCAGGCTGAGGCGCGAGCTCTTCAGGTCCGCCCAATCACCCTGTCCTTCCAGCCCGAACACGAACTGGCCGGCCTGCCAGCGATAGCCGAGTTGTCCGCCGAAAACGCCACCCGAGCGCGAACTGCATCCGTCGGCCACGACACCTCCGAGGGCGGGGAGGAAATCCCAGCAGGTGCGGCTCTCACCCCAACCGCCATTCGCACCGATATAGAAGCCGGTCCAGTTGTAGACCGGCGGAGGGACCGGCACAGGCGCCGCCTTGACGGCCATGTCAGCAGACAACGCCGGCGTGGCCATGCCGACAATCGCGGCGACAGTAAGCAAAAATCTCTTCATGGAATGATCTCCGGGTCTCTTCGCGTTAATCGAGAAAAGCAGTCCTTGCGCTCGCCCAATCGGGGCAGTGGTCGAAGCCTAGATGTGAGTCACGAATAGGCGCGTGCCAAAATGGCAACACTCAAGGGCAAACGAACACCATGCTCGGGCTCTGCTTTCAACTTCGGTGCAGCACGAAGCTCGTTCTGCCGGAGAGGCAGCGCCGAGCCGGCTCACTGTTCGACGAGCCAATCGGCAATGTTCTGCGAGGGGATCAATTGCCTGGGGAGGTGCGGATTGATGGTGCCGGCAAACACGACCAGCCCTTCGTCCAGTTTTGATCGCGCGAACGCCTTGGCTTCCGATTCGCTTGCAAATGTCCTGGTCTCGCGAGGGCTGCGCGCCCTTCGAGCCAACAGACCACGTCGGCGAATTTCATAAGTGACATACCAGATGGCCGACACCGCGACACCGGGCGAGAGCGAACAGCCCTAGCGACACACCATCTGGCCAGCGGCCGCGCCTTGACCTTGGTCAAGGGCCCGGACCGTAAAAATACGGGCGCCGCGGCCCGAGTTGAGGGAGAAGCGGTTCGATCAGAAGCGCGAGTGAACCGCGACGAGCCTGCCGACCGTAGGCTCGCGGGCTTCACCTCCGACCCGAGAAGGACAAGGATGCCGTCCAATGCCTGCGCGTTCGCAAGGACGATGATCAGCGCCAGTTCTTTTGCATCGCATTCATTACGGTGTCTGCCTTGTGCGACTTGCAGTACTTGCCGATTACCTTGCCGTTTCGCTCAACGTAGCGAAAATCGACGACGGTCAGGTTCTTCGATGCGCTGAAATAGCCCGACATCCAGGAGCTGATCAGCGTTTGTCTTTCCTGGTCCGCCTCCAGCAATTGCTTGCAGGTAATGAGGGACAGATCGACGACGACCTGCGCTTTGGCCACGACGCTCGTGGCGAGGAGTACAACGGTCGCAATGGCAGGAATCGATGGTTTCATTGTTATCTTCCAACCCTGTTTGATCACTGGCCGTCCGTAGAGCGCTCAAGGCCGGCCATCACGGTCTGAGTGGGATTGGTCGCGCACCACGCCTTCACGCTTGCGACGTTTCGCGCGTACGCGTTGAGATCGACAAAGGCGTATCCCTTCTTTTGATTGAACCAGCCGCTCATCCAGGCAGAAAATACGGAAGAATCGCCCGGGGACATGGCGAGGTACTGCGAGCAAGTTATCCGCGCCATATCGACGCTCGTCTGCGCTTGCAGTGGGCCCGACAACGCCGCACCGGCAAGAGCCAGGCACACAGTGATTTTGTTCATTCGATTTCTCCCAAGCTCCGTGCACAGTGATTTCTATCCGGCGATCTGCGCCCTCACTGACAGACAAGGACCGGAGTCTTTGCTTGCGCCAGCACCTTGTTTGTCACGCTGCCGATGAGAAGCTTGGAGAGTCCGCTGCGCCCGTGCGATGACATAACGATGAGATCGCAGCCCTTATCCTCGGCTGCTGCGATGATGGCTTGATGGGGTTGCCCGCTCTCGACTTGGCTTGTCTCGCAGGGAACGCCGGCCTCCCTGGCCGCGTGTGCGGCGCGATCCAGCGCGCTCGTGGCCTCTTCCTTGCGTATCTCGGCAAATCTCGCGAGCAGATCACGGTACCGCCCTCCTATTTCCGAGAGCGGCTCAACGACGAAGATGACCGATACTTTGGCTCCGACGGATTTCGCCAGCGCCAACCCCTGCTTCACCCCTTGCTCCGCCAGTTCCGACCCATCTGTCGGAATGAGAATGTGCCGGTACATGCCTTCACCTCCCGGTTATATGGACGACGTATCGCCGCCCGCCAAATGCAAGCTGAACCTGAGCCTCGGACCTGGCCTTGAGATAGATCAATCCACGCTCAGCGCCGCACCCCGGACGCTGATCGTCGCTCGGCGGAGCCGCCTTTCACCTGCGGCCCATCTGAGGCAGGCGAATCGACCGCGGGTTCACCGCAGCGAAATCGTGAGTCCGCCCAGATTGGCGGCGAATTCCAATCCTGCTTTCGGTCCCTTGAGCATGAGCACAACGCCCTGTTCATTTCGCAGGCTCACCCCGCCTACGCCCCCAGCCCATGCGCCACCGGCTCCGACCAGCGTGTAGCTGCCGGCGAAATCGTTGACGTCCCTGATGCCTGAGGCGGTGCCTTCCAGCCAGGTCACCGACGCACCGGCAGTCACGCCGAGGCTGAAGCCGGACGCGATGAACCGATAGTGCCGCCCGCGGTAGGTCAACGTGCCGCTGCCGCCGCCGCCGCCCACGACGAGCGCCGCCTTCACGAACTTGACCTGGACGTGGCCCACGGCCTGCGCGAAGCATGGCGCGACCAACAGGACCATCGCCGCAAGCGCCAGTATGACGGAACGGATCATGGATCGCGTCACTGCGCCCCCTCCTCGCTCAGGGATTTGTCGGGTCCACTTTCTTCCAGGTGTGATCGGGATCGAAAACGATCATGCGCTTGGCGAGGAAATCGGTTCGTGGGCCGAGATCCTTTTGATAGACCGTGCCTGCGTGGTTGACCAGGAAGGTCATGACGCCGGAATTACCGTATTCGGCGGGATAGGCGACCAGGGCGAATCCACCGATCATCTTGCCCTTCACAACGTAGTTTAGCGCGCCGCCCGGGGCGTCGGAGCCCTGTGCCTTCAGGATCCGATAGTAGTAGCCGTGGTACGGCATGCTCTGCTCGCCAACCTTGTAGCCTTCCGCAGCGGCCTGGGCCGCCAGCTCGCCGAGCGGGCTTGGATCCTTGTCGTCGCGCCAGAACAACCCGTCCGTCTTGCCCGGCCTGCTGACGATGCGCTGCGCATAGGCGCCCACACCCTCGCCGCGATCCTTCTCTGCGTATTCGTTCTGTGCGTCGACATAGGCAAGACTGGTCTGGATCGCGGCCAGCTCATTGCGGCCGATCCTGCGGTAGAGGATTTCGCGCCGCCCCGCGGCCGCGTCGAAACTCCAGCCGTCCTTGTTGTTGACGATCGGGATCGGGAACGGGAAATCGTCCCTCCCCAGAATCAAGGTGGCTTTCTTGTTGTCGTCAGCCTTGATCGAATGCTTGGCGTCGTAGGCAGAAAGAAAGCTCTCTCGCGCATTGGCGTCGGCAACATCGTCGCCCGACTCGATGATATCGGCGGCATCGCGGCCCAGCACCTTCAGCATGGCCCGACTGGTGCCGGCTTTGACCGCGGTTGCCAAGGCAGACGCCGCGTCTTCCGGATTGGGAAAACCTTGCTGGGCGCACGCAGGAGACAGCAGCAGAGCAAGTGCTGTTGCCGCGGCCACGCCGATGGAGGCAATACGATCCAGTCGCGAGTACGAGGGGCCTGTCATCGTGATGCCTCCGACGGGGATGGAATCTTCGCGCCTGCGGCAAGCCAGTCGTTGTAGCTGCGGAACTTGAGTCCGAGCTTGTCGTAATAGACCCTGAGATAGCCGTCGGCGCCGCGCGTCACCGCCGCCGGCATGACCTGCTCGACCTCCTGCGCCATCACGCCGACATAGCTCTTGTCGCTGCCGAGATAGCTGAAGCGATAGTAGCCGAGGCCGTTGGCGAGATGTCCAAGCAGCTCGATGTCGTGCTTGAGCGCGATGTCGGAGCGTCGTCCACCGCCGCCACCACCGCGGAAGCCGCCTCCGCCGCCGCCATGGAAGCCGCCCCCGCCCATTCCACCACCACCGCGGCCGGCGAAGCTTGCGCCGCCTCCGCGCGGCATGCTGGCCATACTCGACCGCCCGCGCGCCGATGCCGCCGCAGCTGCCCGTCCGGACGATACGTTCATGGCGCCACCGCGACTGCCACCGCCACGATTCGCCGCAGCTGCGCGGTTACCGGCATTGCCGCGGTTGGCGGCCTTTGCGCGATCGCCGCCGCCCTTGGCCTTGTTGCCGGCACCGGCGCGGTCGCCGCCCTTGGCGCGATCGGCGGCACCGGCACGGTCACCACCTTTGCCGCGATCGCCCGCACGGTCTCCGCCGCGGTCGCCTCCACGGTCTCCGGCCCGATCTCCCGCCCGATCTCCGGCGCGATCACCGAGGTCTCCTGCCCGGTCACCGGCGCGATCTGCGCCCGGGCGATCGCCGCCGGGCTTGAGAACCTGCTGACCATCGCGGCCGCGAAAATCCATCCGATCGCCGGCACCGGCCCGATTGGCGTTGCCGCCGAAGCGCTGCTGGACGTTGCTGTTGTTGTAGCGGACGCCCTGGCGATGCGCCGGATTATGCTGCCAGCTGTTCCCGATATTATTGACCCTGTTGAAATTGTTCACATAGACGTTGCGATTACCCCAGTTGAAGCCACCGCCCCAATAATTACCCCAGCGTCCGATCGCCCATCCGGCGCCGAAGGCAAGACCTGCCGCGATCACCCCGGCGCCGATATAGGACGGATAGCCGAAATAATACGGCGGATAGTCTGCATAGGGCCACGCGCCATAGACCGTCGCGGGATCGTAATAGGGCACGTAGACCGTGTTCGGATCGGTCTGCTCGATGACGATGACCTGCTTGCTCTCCTGAGTCTGGACGCTGACCTTCTGCTGCTTGGTCGTCACCAGCTTGTTGTTGGCCTGCGCCTTGCTGCGCAGCCGCTGGATCGCATCCATGACGTCGGGCTGCTGCGCCAGCACGGCATCGCCCAGATTCTTCGTCCAATCGATCTTGTCGCTCATCATCGCGAGCACGTCGGCGGTGCTCGCGAGCGCCTTCACGCTGTCATCCCAGGCCTGCTTGTCGACCTCGGCCTTCAGCGCATCCCCTTTCAAGCTCTTGCGCTCCTTGAGCCAGCGATCGGCCTGCACGACCTCGAGCGGATAGGTCGACGCCGCCAGCACGTTGGCGAGCAGCGAGTCCGGGTACAGCGCGATCGGCGCCACCAGGGCTTCCAGCTGTTCCGGCTTCAGGAGCTGATCGGCAGGCTGCGTTGTTGCCGCGGCCGGCTGGCTGGCCTGGGCCGGCGGCTTGTCAGCAGTCTGCGCGGTTGCGGCAACGGACGTCACCGAAACCAGCACAACCGCAAGCAGAGTCTTGCCCCAACGGAACATCGCGACCTCCATCGACACCAACGGTCGACAGCATCGGCCGCAGTCCCGTCCCCTCCTTGATCAAGATCAAGGAAACGGCCCTTCCGTTCAGCTTTCGGCTCGGCTTTCGACTTGGCTTTCGGCTTGGCCCGGCTGTCGTGACGCGAGGTGGATGCGGCGATCGTGAATCAGGTTCTCGAGCCGATGGGCCGCAACGTTCACCGCCGTGACGGCGCGCTCGGCCTTGTCGTCCTCCACAGGCTGGTCGCGCTGCGTTCGCAGCACTTGGTCGATTTCGCGCTCGATCTCTTCCAGCTCCGACTCACGCCCGGCCGCGCGGACCCGAGGCCCCAGAGCATAGAGCGTGTCGAGCGCCTCCTCGCGGCTCGGTGTCTCGACCGGTCGGAGGAATTTCCACGCTGCCGCAAGCACGGACGCAAGTCCGCCGGCGATCATCGGCGCCAGGAAGATCGCATTGCCCCACTGGTCGAGAAAACTCTCCCTGGTCCCCTCATAGACCGCCGCCGCCCCCGGGTGCACGGGGATGTAGGCGCCTGCGTCGGTATCGGGCGTAGCGATCTGGGAGAGTGCCGGCAGCTCGGCAAGCAAATCCCGTCGCGCATTCATGATCGACTGCGTCAGGTCGCCGATCAGGTCATTCCCGAGCTTCTTCTGTGCCACCAGATAGAACGACGTCTGCAGCGTCGTCAGGTCGTCAGCAGGAACCGGTGGCGAGCCGCGCAAGGTCCCCTTCGGTACGTCGAAGCTTTCATAGGCGCGCTCTTTTTCGGCGATCGCTCCGGCGGACTCGATGGCGATCATCACCGGGCCGGCTCGCGTGGTGTGCGAGAAAACGTTGCGCAGCAGCGAAAGATATTTTTCGGTCAAAGGCATGACGAGCAGGATCGCCCGTACCTCCTTGGTGTCGAGCGCCCGGCGCGCGTCCGCGGGGGCGAGCGGCTTGAACGTCACGCCCGCGCGCGTCAGATCGTACTCGTCGGTCAGCACCTTGATCAGCTTCTGATTGGCTTCGGCGCCGATCACGCCGATCGCGGCGCGTTTCAGCTCCGCTACGTCGGATATCGCAGCGCCGGGCGGCGCGACCAACAGGACGGTGGCGTGGGCCAACACGATAACGGCCTGGGCCTGCGAGAGATCGCCGACGTCTCCACGGACGACCGCGAGGTCCACTTTCCCGGAAGCAAACGCCTTGGCGGACTCGAGCGGTCCCGGCGTCTGGACCAGGCTGAGCCGGACTGGCGCTTTCGACTGGGCGAACTTTCCGGCGATCGCCGAGACCAGCCTCCCGGCCTCGCCGTCCAGCGACCCGACTGCGATCGTCAAGGTCGTCGGCCGCTCATACCAGCGATAGGCCAGCAAACCTGCGCCCCCAACCAAAAGGGTGAGGCCGGCCACCAGGGCGATGCGGAATGACCTCGGCAACCTGCTCGGATCCACGGCGCGCTACCCAATCGGTCCGGCGTCAGCCGACAACGGTCCGGCGGCGCTGAGCCAGCGCGGGGAGCGGACGCCTCTAGATCTTGCAACGATGATAGTTGACCTCCATCCCCTCGATGCCCGGGAACTGGCGCGTAATGGTATCGTCGTCGACGGCCTTAAGGAAGAACTGCACATTCGATACCATGATTCCGGACGCGCAGCCGACGATGATGTTGATGGTCTGGCCGTCGTCCTTGCGCGATTTGATCTTGCAGTTCTCGAACTTGCTCCGGAGGCGATCGGGCTCGGCGATGAATCCGCCGCCATAGACGCCTGAGAAGTTCGTGAAGGTCAGCTGGTTCGCCCTGCCCTTGTGGGCGAACACCTTTCGGCATTGCTCGGCGCTCGTGGCCCAGGCGCCCGTGAGATCGAAAGCGTGCGCGTAACCCGGCAATCCGAAGATCATGCCCGTCACCACGATTGCGCGAAGCTTACAGTCCGGTTTCATATGCCGTCTCCCTGTTCGCGCCCTTCAGTGACCGCTTAACACCAGCGTCTTGATCGGCAGCAGCAGAGCTTGAATCCGAAGCAGCAAGGCGTGAACGAGTGCAGTCGCGTCGACGGCGTGCAGGGCAAAGCCTTTCAACGCGCCGGTTTTCGGATCGGCAATCACATCATGATTGCTGGTGTACGCATTGACGATGCAACTGCTGCCTGGTGTCACGTCATCAAGGCCGCCCTTGTAAAGCGGCTCCAGGAACACGAGGATCGAACCTGGCTTTTGCAGGCTCTGCGGGTCGATCAACAGCTCGCTGGCCCGAAACTGGCCGGCGGCGATGAAATCCTGCACGCTGGTGACGACCAGCGGAATGATCACCCAGGGTTTCGACATACAGGTGGCTTCCGCTACCATGCCGGGCTTCATCACCTGGGCCTCGATCTGCCCGAATCCCGCCTGCAAACTTTTGCGGCCCGCCTCGTCCGGTATCAGGATTCCGGCCGGCCGCATGATCTGGGCGACGAGGTCCCCGGGGCGAACCAGGAATTGCTCGACGCGGCCATCGACGCCGGCACGGACGAAAGTCTTGTCGAGGTCCACCTGCGCCTGCGCCCGCGCGGCATCGGCGCTCGCCCTCTCGGCCGGCAACAGCGTGGAGACGCGTAGCGTCGCCGATTCCCTGGCGGCGCTGGCAGCATCGACGCCGGACTGCCGCTGATCAACCAGCACCTGCAGCTTCTCGATGTCACGTTGCGGCACAATGCCGGGATTGCGGCGCTGCAACTCGCTCTTCACCTCCAGCTCGTCCTTGGCTTGCTGCAAGGAGGCTTTCGCCTCCCCGATCTGAGCGTCCGCCTTGACGACGTCGGCCTGCGACGCGATCAACGACGCATCGACCTCGGCGATCTTTCGCTTGGCGGTCTCGAGCGCGGCCTCCTGCTTCGAACTGTCGAGCCGGAACAGAACGTCACCCTTCTTCACCGGCGCGGTGAAGTCGACATTGACCTCGACGACACGGCCGGAGCCCTCGGGCAGGATCGGCACGGTCCTGAAGTAGATCGCCGCGGAGGTTGTCGAAGGATGAAAGTAGAAGATCATCGTGATCAGCGAGATCGTGAGCATCAGGCAGCCGGTGATCCCCCATCTCAGTTCATACCAGACGGAGAAGAACGTAATCTCCTTGCCGAACCGCTTGCCTTGCCGATAGCGGCGGTAGAGGTAATCCGGCAGAATTGTCACCAGCGAGCAGATCATCAGCTCAAGCATGGTTGTGCACCTCTTGCTTCGCGGGCGTCCGGACGTCGGGACTGCCGCCAGCTACGGATTCGGCTTCCGGTTCGGCAGCGCCCGGCGTGGCGTCTGCTATGCGCTCGACGGAATCGGCGATGCTGCGCATCGGCGTGCCGAAATCCGGCAGGTCGATGAGTGCCAGCAACAGGCCGGCCACCCAGAAGATATGCATGTGGGTGAAAAGCGATATCAGGCCGAGGACGGCGACGATCTCAAACTGAAGTTTCTGGCTCTTGTGCGCCATGCGCTCCGGCAGGCTGTGCAGCTTCCAGTACAGAGTGCCAACCCAGAAGACGGTGGCTACGAGGAAGATGCCCATCACCACCATCAGGGTGTCCGACCCGTCGGCGCCGGGAATGAAAAACGGCAGATGATGGGGGGCCGCCGGATGCATCTGTTCGCTCAAGCCAAGTCTCCCGGTCGCAATAACACCGCAAGCGAATCTTGATCGACACTGCTGACGATCCTATCGCGCTTGCTTGATCTGGATCAAGGAAGCCGTTCGGCTCATCCCTACCGTTCCGGGGGCAAGGTGGAAGATCGGGCTTAGGAGTCCCCAGCCATGCGAGACAAGATCGATGATCTGATCCCCAAGGCACACGAGATCCAGAAGCAGGCCGCGCTCAAGGAAGCGGAGAAAGCTGAGGAGCACGCCAAGCGTGCGGCCGCTATCGAAGCCGAGAAGCGCGCGTTGATCGAGCGGCTGAGCAAGCCCTCCGGGCTCAGCGAGGACGAGAAGGTCAAACTGGCGTCGACGGTGATTCAGCGGGCGGTGCGCAACGGGTTGAGCGAAGTGCAGGTCTATCGCTTCCCCAATACGCTGTGCACCGACAAGGGGCGAGCCATCAATCAGATGGAGGCCGGCTGGGAGAAGACGCTGACGGGTATCCCTAAGGAAATATACCAGCTTTGGGCTGACTACTTGCAGCCGCGCGGCTACCGCATCCGCTATCAGATCGTCGATTACCCCGGCGGCATGCCCGGCGACATCGGAATCGTCATTTCCTGGGGCGACTAGTTGAAACGATGGACGGATATCCATGGCGAACGCCAAGCCCGCTGGAAAGATGAAGCGCAAGGACTATGAGGAAGAACTGCACAAGCTGCAGATCCAGCTCTGCCATCTCCAGGAATGGGTGAAGGCGAACAATCTCAGGGTCATCATCCTGTTCGAAGGACGCGATGCGGCCGGCAAGGGCGGAACGATCAAGGCCTTGACCGAGAAGGTCAGCCCGCGCGTGTTTCGCGTGGTCGCCCTGCCCGCGCCCTCGGATCGCGAGAAGTCCCAGCTCTTCATCCAGCGCTACATGCAGCAGTTTCCGGCGGCCGGCGAGATCGTGATCTTCGATCGCAGCTGGTACAATCGCGCAGGCGTCGAATATGTGATGGGGTTCTGCACGCCGGCGGAGCACAAACGATTCCTCTCGCTCTGCCCGCAGATGGAGCAATACATCATCGAGGGCGGCATCATCCTGATCAAGCTGTGGCTCGAGGTCGGGATGGATGAGCAGGAGCGCCGCTTCAGGGCCCGGATCGACGATCCGCTGCGGCAGTGGAAGCTGAGCCCGATGGACACGGAATCCTTCCGCCGGTGGTATGATTACTCCCGTGCGCGCGACCTGATGTTCAAGGCGACGAGCTCGGAGCACGCGCCCTGGAACGTCATCCGTTCCGACGACAAGCGGCGGGCGCGGTTGAACTGCATCTCATTCCTGCTGAAGACAATTCCTCACGGACGGGTCAAGCGCGACAAGGTCAAGCTTCCCAAGCGCTCCAATAAGGGGCGCTACAACGATCAGGCCGGACTGCGCGGAATGAAGTTCGTCGAGGAACGTTACTAGAGGTCCAGGCCGCGCCGGGCGCGGCCTGGATCACTCCAGACCTATTTCAAGCGGATGGAAACCCCGCCCACGGCGGCCGATACCTCGGCGCCGACCTTCGGGCCGCTGAGCTGCAGGATCACACCATTGGCGTTCTGGAGCTGCACGCCTCCGGCGCCCGCGGCGATCGCCCCACCGGCGCCTGCCGCGCTGTAGGAGCCTTCGATCGAGGCAGGCCCTCTGAGATTGAGGGCGCGCCCGACCAGCTTGGTGGTCGAAGCGCCGATCGTGAAGCCGACGCTCATGCCCGACACCGTGAACGGATAGTGCTTGCCGCGCAGGGTCAATACGCCCTCGCCGCCTCCGACACCAACGATGAATCCACCCTTGGTGAAGATGACGGCGACCGAGCCGGTTTCAGCCAATGACGGCGTGCTGAAGCTGGCCAATCCAACCGCCAGTGTAGCAAGAACTCCGATCAAACTCACTTTCCTCATGGTGTCCCTCCGGAAACCGGTTGCGTTGCGACTTGTTGCGCAAGACTCATCGCCGCAAGAATGCGAAGACGCCTTGCGGACTCTCCTTCGTCTATGAAGCAGCCTTGAACTTCTGCGCGGCCGCTCGCGGCCTGCCCATCCTGGCCAGCGCCTCGGTCGTCACGAGCTTCAGGCCCTCGGCCGCGTCGTAGCCATGGATCTCCTTCACATCCAGCTTGCGCATGAAATCGATGGTCTCCTGCGTGATAACCTGGCCAGGGACCATGATCGGGAAGCCCGGCGGATAAGGTATCACGAAGCTGGCGGAGACGAGATCGGGCCCGTTCTTCAGCCGCCTGTCGATCTCGGGATCGTTCAGTCGAATATATTCGCATCCTGCGGCATCATAGGCCGAATAGAAGCCGCCGCGGATGTCGCCCTCATTCGTCTTCGTGCCGGCATCGCCGCGATAGGCGTCGTGGAAATGCGAGAAGTTCGGCAGATCGGGTACATCCTTCATCAGGCTGTTGACCCGCATGTCGAAGTCGACCCTGGCGTTCGCGCCGCCCTTGGCCAGGCCGCGATCGATTTCACCGGAGATTTCGGCCAGCACCCGGACGAGATGCGCGACGTCGCTCCGCGTATTGTTGATGTTGGACTGGATCAGGACCGAGTTGCGCGAGGTCTTGTTGACCTGGATGTTGTAGCGGCTGGCGAGCAGCCCTTTGAACGACGTTCCGTCGTACCCGGCCGTGCCGCAGACCAGCGTCATTCGGGTCGGATCGAGACAGAACTCGTCGTCGTTCAGGCTCTTCAGGGCGCTCGCCCAGTTGGTCCCGGCCGCCAGATAGTCGGTGAATCCGCTCTGGCGGTATTGCCCCGGCACCATGGCATCCGCGCCGAGAACGCGGAAATATCTCGAAATCAACGGATTGCTGTTGACCGCGTTGCGGATGGCGAACGCGATCTCCATGGCATTGGCTACCAGTCCATATCCCTCGAGCTCCATCTGCCGGCGCGAGACGTCGAGGCTGGCGATCAGCTGCTGGTTCGGGCTGGTCGAGGCGTGCGTGAATACGGCCTCCTTGAACTGCGCTTCGACGGTGTGGAATTCGATGTCCTTGACCGCCAGCATCGAGCCCTGCCGGATCGCCGACATCGACTTGTGGGTCGAGTTGGTCTGGTAGACGCGCAGCCGGATCTGGCGCGGGTCGGGGATCAGCCGGGTCTCGAGCAGGACCTCGTCGGAAGGATTCTTGCCGAGCTCGGCCTGCTGTTTCTCATAGGCGGTGACCGACTTGGGATCGCGCATCCAGGCTTCGATCTCGTTCGCCGCGCCCATCGCGGTTCGCCGCCTCAGGAACGGTGAAAACCGCGCGAAGCCGAACCAGGCCTCGTCCCAGAGGAAGATCAGGTCAGGCTTGATCGCGAGGCATTCCTCCATCACCCGCCGCGTGTTGTAGATGTGGCCGTCGAAGGTGCAATTGGTCAGGTCGATCATCTTGACCCGGTCGAGCCGGCCGTCGGCCTTCGCGTTCAGAAGCGCCTGCTTGATCGTCTGCAACGGCACGGCGCCGTACATCGAGTATTCCGTCATCGGGAATGCCTCGACGTAGAGCGGCTGCGCGCCGGCCAGCACCATGCCGTAATGGTGCGACTTGTGGCAGTTGCGGTCGACGATTGCGATGTCGCCGGGACCCAGCAGCGCCTGCACGGCCATCTTGTTGGACGTCGAGGTGCCGTTGGTCACGAAGTAGACGCGGTCGGCGCCGAGCGCGCGCGCGGCCTTCTCCTGCGCCTTCTTGATGTTGCCGGTCGGCTCCAGCATGCTGTCGAGGCCGCCGGTGGTCGCGCTGCTCTCGGCAAGGAACAGGTTCAGCCCGTAGAATTCCCCCATGTCGCGGATCCAGTCCGACTTGAACACGGACTTGCCGCGCGCGATCGGCAGCGCGTGGAAGGTGCCGATCGGCCGCTGCGCATATTTCTTCAGATTGTCGAAGAACGGCGTGTCGAAGCGATCCTGCACGCCCTCCAGAATTGAAAGGTGCAATTCGAGGATATCCTCGACCGAGTAGAACACCCGGCGCACCACATCGGCCTCGGGATTGCCGGCCAACTCCTCGACGTCGCGATTGGACATGAGGTAGAGGTCAAGCTCGGGACGCACCCGCTTCAGGATATGGGCCAACCGCAGCGCGGACGCATCGGACTCGTCGTTCAGCCCCATGGCGCCGGTCATGGCACGAAGCACCGGCGCATCGTGGCGCGAGCGCAGCCCGAAGCCTTCATTGATCACCACCGCCGCAATGTTGGGGTTCAGCATTGCCGCACAGAAGGCGTCCTCGAGGTTGCCCACGACCACGGGCTCATAGATGAAGGCGTCGACCGGACGCCGCAGCTTGCGCCATTCCGCCAGGAGCCCGGGCCAGTTGTTGGCCGGCACCCCGGTCACGATCAGGGTCTCGAAGTAAGGACGGCGCGCCGCCGATTGTCCCAGGGTTGGCGGAAGCAGATCGGGAACGTCGCCATTGCCCTCGTCCTGCGTGCTCCAGTCACCTGCATGCTGGCGGAAGGATTTTGTCTGAAGTGCCTGCGCGATCCGCGTCGCAAGCATATGCGAGGTGGCGGCGTCGCCCGCCGCTGCGGCTTCCTTCAGCGCCGCCATCAAACGAAGGCCCGGGTAGCCGTGGAACTCCTCCGTCACCGCAAGCGCCGACAGCGCCGCGTCATATGCCGCACGGTTGCCGCCCCTGCTCCATACCTTCGCCGCCTCAACCAGATCGCGCCAATTGTCGGCTCGTCCACCGGGCCCGGAGAAGAACTGGTCGATGCGCTGCTGTGCCGGCTTCGCGTCGTTGGCCATGAGAGTCTCCCGATCTCGTGATCTCAGCGCTGGTTCTGTCCGATCGTACAAACCGGGCCCATTGCATCCTTTGATCCAAGTCAAGCTGCAAGCTGGATTGAGACAGCTCCCCAAGCGCGGGTGATCACGACGTCTTGCGGCGCAACAAGGCTGGAATGTCGCAGCAGTTCGCACGGCCGCGCACGCTAGGTGCTTGCCTGTGGCTTCCTGTTGCTCAAGACGCTGTCGAGCGTACGCATCCAGTCACCGCTATCGGTCTTGTCGGCAAGACCATCCGCCTGAAGCAGATCCCGCAACTGCGCGTGCGCGCCCACGATGCAGAATGTGATCTGGCGCGATGCAAGTTCCTGGTGAAGGTCGTGCAGCATGCGCGAGCCCGCAAGGTCGATGAACGGCGAGGCCGACAGGTCACAGGCCACCAGCTTGACGTCGGGCGACACCCGAAGCGCCGCCAGCACCGTTTCGAAGATCGTCTCCGCGTTGACATAAAGGAGCGAGGTCTCCGGGCGGAACGCGATGATCCCGGTCAAGGGCTCGACGTCATCGTGTCGCGCCCGGTCGGAATAGCGCCCACTGCCGGCTTGACGGCCCAGAAACGCGATATTGGGCTGGGACGCCCGCAACAACAGCAGGAAGATCGAGGCGACGGCCGCCAGCAGCACACCCTGCAATATCCCGAGGAACAGCACGGACACCAGCGCGATGATTGCGGCATAGAAATCGATCCGGCTGATCCGCCACATTCTGGCCAGCGCCGAAATATCGACCAATTTGTAGACGGCTGAGAAAACGATCGCGGCGAGCACGGTCTTCGGCAGATTGGTCAGCAGGCCGGTGAAGAACAGCAGGCAGAGTGCGAGGGTTGCCGAACAGAACACCAGCGCCAGCGGCGTGCGTGCGCCGGCGGCGTCATTCACGGCCGACTGCGACAACCCGCCGGCGACGGGATAGCCATGCCCGAAGGCTGCGGCGAGATTGGCCGCGCCGAGTCCCAGAAACTCTTGCCTGACATCCAGCGGGTAGCCGTGCTTTGCCGCAAAGCTTCGTGCGGCGGACACCCCTTCCACATAGGCCAGCACGAGGCATCCGGCGGCGATCGGAAAGAGATCGTCAAATTCGAGCAGACCAAATGTCGGTAGCGAAAGGGTCGGCAAGCCGGTTGGGATCGCTCCGGTCACCGGCAAGCCCAGTTCTGCGAGCCCGAATGCGCTGGCCGCGAGGATCGACAGCGCGACCACCGCCAGCCCAACGGGCTTTCCGGGCAGTCTCTTCTCGCCGAGCAGGAGCAGCACCGTCGCAGCCACACCAATGCCGAGCACCAGCGGCCTGGTATCGCCGAGCTGGCCGGCAAGCCTGATCACGCGGTCGAAGAAGTTGTGGCCGCCTCCAGCGACGCCGAACAGGCTGGGCAGCTGACTCATGATGATGGTGAGGCCCGCTCCGGCCTTGAAGCCCACCAAGATACTATCGCTGATCAACCGCACCAGCAGGCTGAGCTTGAACAGCCAGGCGATCAGGCAGAGCACTGCGACGCTGAAGGCCACGAGGCTGGCAATCTGCCCATAACGCGCGGCATCGCCGCCGGCCAATATGCCGACCGCGCCGGCGATCATCAGCGAGATCGCCGACGTGGGTCCGACCGCGAGCTGCCGGGACGAGCCCAGCAGGGCGTAACCCACGCCGCCGAGCAGATAGCCATAGACGCCGATCTGCGGCGGCAGACCCGCGAGCCCCGCATAGGCCAGCGACACCGGGATCGCGTAGGCCGCCAGCGTGACCCCGGCGATTGCGTCCGCCCCGAGCCAGGATGCGCGGTAGTCGGCGAGCCAGTTCGCCGGCGGAAACCAGCGCATCCAACTCGTCTCTGCCTGGATCGACATCAAGCCCGCCGTATGACGCCACAATGGTCGCATGTGGTTGCGCCGGCGGGTCCGATGCGCGTTGATTCAGATCAAGCCTTGCAGCCCTCAATGTGCTTCAGATCTTGCGCGGCTCGATCGTCGTGACCTGCAGATTTGCCAGATGACTGCCGGAGCGCATGGCATGCGTCAGCACCGCTTACGGACCCTCGCAACCGCAGCGCTGCTGTTGCTTGGCCTGACCGCTCCAGCACGCGCCGATGACCAACAGTCACCCCAGCGCATCCAGGAAGAGATCTGGGTGTTGCCCACGCCCCTGCCGATGTTCGCTTATCTGGTCCGTCCGCTCGGCGATGGCCCTTTCCCACTGGTCATCATGAACCATGGCGTGTCGTTGAACGCCAGGGATCGCAGCTTCTTCCCGCTGGTCGAATTCCGCGATGCCGCAATGTGGTTCGCGCGGCGCGGCTACCTCGTGGTGGCTCCGGTCGGGACCGGCTATGGCGCGGCGGCCATTGATATTCCCGAACGCGGTCTCTATGGCCCGTTCTTCTCCAAGATCGGGAAATGCACCAATCCCAATTTCCTCGATGCGGGCCTCGCCGTCGCGCAGGTCGATCTTTGGATCATTGATTACATGGCGGCCGAAAGGCGCATTGTGCCGAAGGACGTCATCGTCGTCGGACAGTCTGCCGGTGGCTGGGCTGCGATCGCGTTATCGAGCCTCAACCCGCCGCAGGTCAAGGCCATCATCACCTTCGCGGCAGGCCGCGGCGGCCGTGTCGACGGCAAACCCAACAACAATTGCGGCCCCGACAGGCTGGTCGAAGCGACCGGCGCGTTTGGCCACACCTCGCGGGTGCCGATGCTGTGGCTCTACATCGAGAACGACACGTTCTTCGGCCCGGCCCTGTCAAAGCGAATGCACGAAGCCTTCACGCGCGCCGGCGGGCGAGCCGAATACCATCTATTGCCGCCGTTCGGCGACGAAGGGCATTTCCTGATCGGCTCTCCCGATTCCATTCCCACATGGTCGCCTTTGGTCGAACGATTTCTCAACAAGGTTCGCTAGGCGGCCCTTCCCGCTGGAGGAGCATCCATGGTCCGATATGGTGCCTTGGTGAAGTTGGTGCTGCTTGCGGCCGGCATCAGTGCTGCCCACGGTCAGCAGACGCCCTCACCACCGGCTGCGGCGAAGGACGGTGGCGAGGTGGCCCCGCGGGGGACACGCGCGCCGGTGCGAGATATCAAGTATGGCGAGTGGCGAAAGCTCTGCTTCAATGCTGCCGGCGCCAAGACATTATGCCGGACGACGATCACCGGCACCTTCCCAACCGGGCAGACGGCCGTTCGCGTCGATCTGATCGAGCGAGAGGACGGCAGCGACCGCGTCCAGCTGTTCCTGCCGGTCGGGATGTATCTGCAGGCTGGCGTCAAGCTATCGGTCGACCAGAAGGCCGTTCATCGGCTTCCCTACACCTGGTGCGCGACCAACATGTGCATCGCGGCCGATGTTGCCGATCCCAAGCTTCTCGAGGACATGGATGGCGGAAAGACGCTCTCGATCGAGGTCGTCGACACCAGTATTCTGACGATGACCACATCGGTCCCGCTCGACCGATTTGCGACCGTGCGCAAGGGGTCGCCCGCGTTGACACTCGATCAAGCCATCGATGAATGATTGGGACCGGCAGCCGCTAGACCACGCCAGTCAACAGCCGTTCAAGCGGTTGGATCAGCGAATTGGCAGTGAATGGCTTGGTCAGATAGGCCGCGCATCCCGATGCCATTGCAGCCATGCGCGTCGCCGGGTTGTCATTGCCGGTGATGTAGATGACGGGGATTTCGATGCCCTGATCTGCCAGGCGGTGCCGCAGTTCGATCCCGGACCCATCGCTGAGATTGATGTCCAATATCAGACAAACCGCGCTGTCGAAGCTGCCATGTCTCAGCAACGCGCTTCCGGTCTCGAACAGCCTGGATGCAAATCCACATTGCCGCAGAAGCCGTCCGATTCCACGGAGCATCGAGGGATTATCATCCACGACGAAAACGAGTTTCGCGGTCGGCAAATCCTGAAGCCTTTACCTATCGCTGAATGACCTTCGCCCGCGTATGGACAAAGGGCATGTCAAGCGGCTACCGGCGCGCAATATTCTCGCGGCCGATATCGGAGATACGCCGCGTCACAGAGCTTTCATATTGTACCATGGGACAGGAGGGCAGCGCTGCCCGGCAGATCAAGCCTTGACTTCGCCCCCGGACGCGCGCGTGCCGAGCTGCTCCGCGATCGAAACCAGCTCGGCAAGTGACTGCACCTGCATCTTCTCCATGACCTGGTGACGATGCGCCTTGATCGTGCGTTCGGTCGTGCCAAGCTCGTGGGCAATCTGCTTGTTGATCCGACCGCACACGATCAGATCGAACACCTGCCGCTCGCGTGGGGTCAACTTCGCCAGCAGCGCGCGCAGTGAGTCGAGCCTGGTTCGCTGGCCACGGGCCAGTTCGTGCCGCGCAACGGCGCGATTGATCGCCTCGATCAGCTGTTCCGACGCGATCGGCTTGGTCAAAAAATCTTCGGCACCTGCCTTGATCGCCTGGACCGTCGTCGCTGTGTCGGCATATCCGGTCAGGAACACGATCGGGAGTGTCGACCCCAGCTCGTTGAGGCGACGCTGCAGCTCCGGACCACTCATTCCGGGAATGCGTACATCCAGCAGGATGCAGCCGGTCTCCTCGTCGTCGGGCAATTGATCGAGCAATTCCCGGGCCGATGCGTACGTAGCAACTCGATAGCCTGCAAGTTTGAGCCGGCGCTCGAGCGCTGTACGAAACGAGGCATCGTCGTCAACTATGTGCACGTAAGCGTGCATTATTGCTCCACCGCCTGCCGATCGCCGCTACTTATTGAATGACCATCAGCCGTGGCTGAAAATACTGCGTTGGTCGTAAATCGAACCTTGCACCTCGGCAAGCAAGACCCAAACGCGCTACGCCGCCAGTGGCAGTGAGAGGTGGAATACCGCGCCTCCTCCGGACTGGTTCTCGGCCCAGAGCTGACCGCTATGCGCCAGAACGATCGTCCGTGCGATGGACAGGCCGATGCCCATGCCCTGCTCCTTTGTGGTGAAGAACGGATCGAAGATGTCGTTCAGCCTGTCCTGCGGAATTCCCGGCCCGGAATCGCTGATGGAGATCACCGCCGACGCGTCCCCATTGACCTCCGTACGGCCGATGATGGTGCGCCCGTAGGGCATTTTGGCCATCGCGTCCATGCTGTTGACCACGAGGTTAAGAATGACCTGCTGCAACTGGACGGGGTCGCCTTTCACCCGCAGGGTCTGCGGTGAGGTCTGCAGGTAGATTGCGACGTTGCGCGCCGAGGCCTGCAGCTTGAGGAAATCGAATGCTTCCCGCATGGTCTGGTTGAGGTCGATCTCCTTCTTCTCAAATGGCGCACGCTTCAGCAGGCTGCGCATCCTGCGGATCACCTCGCTTGCCCGCAGATCATCGCGCTTGATGTCCGAAATGATTTCCCGCACCTCCTGAAGGTCGGGCGTCGGCGAACTGAGGATCAGTTCCGCGCTCTCGGCATTGGTCAGGATCGAGCCCAGCGGCTGGTTGAGCTCATGAGCAATCGAGGACGAGAGTTCTCCGGCAGTCGCCTGCCGATTGATATGGGCGAGCTGAGACAGGCGATTGCGGGCTTCGACTTCGGCACTCCGCCGCATGTGACGCTCATGTAGCAGAAACGCAATCAGAGTTGTTTGAACCAATAGTGCCGTGGCCAGGGCGACGGCCCGCCAACGATATTTTTGCAGGAAGGTCGGTTCGCGGAAGCGGATCTCGCTGCCTGGTGGCAGGTTGGCTTCGCTGACGTTCCAGCGATGCATCTGCCGCCAGTTGAAAATGGGCTTCACGGTATCGACAGCCGACGGCGGCAAGCTTTCCGGCGGCTCGCCATCCAGAATCCGCAGCGCCCTGCCCGCTGCTTCGGCACCGACCAGGGATGGGATGATGACAAATCCGCCGATGCCGCCCGGTTCGAGGAACGTCTCCGCCGCAACCACGATGGGACGATTTGCTCTCGCTGCGACAAATGAGAGGGCATCCGAGGGCGGATAGTAGTTGCCTTTGCCGTCGCTGTAGAGGCCGGTGTAGATGATCGCGCTATGGTCGGGAAGCGCTGCGACCCGCTCGACGATATCAGGCATCGGACGTCCGATGATCTCGACGATGTCGAGTCCCGGAATGCCGGCCGCCGCCTGGTCTTTCCAATTACGAAACAGAACCTGCCGCCCCCAGTCTGCGCCAACGAGCACGATGGTCTTGAGCTCCGGCACGACGGCGCGGGCGGCCGTGACGGCATCCTGGAGCTTCGATGCCACGATGCCGCCGGTCACGGAGGCCGGCGGTCGCAATCGCTTGAAATCGGCCTCTTCGACCAGCGCAAACACGACTGGCGTATCGGGCCAAAGCTGCGGACGCCAGCGGAGCGCCAGTTCAAGCGCAGCCGCTCCAATGGTGACCACGACGCCGATCGGCCGATCGCGATATTTCGCCTCGAGAAACCGCCGGACATTCTCCTGATAGGCTTCGCCACCGAAACGATTGAGATCGAGGCTCTCCGTGTAGACGGTGGTCGGCGCGTGACCGTGAGCGCTCACCGCATCCCTCAAGCCAACGAACACCTGGTAGTAGAAGGGGCCACGTCGATCGGACTGGTCCAGCACCAGCATGGAATGCGGGCGCATCTCTTGCGCCCGGAGCACAGCCGGCGCCAACAGCGCAGCCAGCAGGATGACCAGTCCAGAGAGCCGAATTGCCTTGCCCATAGCGTTCGGAGCCGGAGACCAACGGGTTCAAAAAATAGCACCCGGTTATCGGCGTGAATATTGAAAAGTAATCTAAGATGGTGCGCATCAATTGCGAACAAATTGCCGCATTTGGCGCACCCTGTCCTTTAGGACAATGACCTCAAGACCAATAGAGACTGGCCGGGCCCTGTCGTAGTCATTGCGCGCGGACAAGCATTTCGAGCCGCCGCGGACGCTGCAACAGTCGTTACCCAAGAGAGTTAGTCCATGTTCGCTCGCGTCAATATCAGACCGGCCAATGTACCGAGCATCCTCGGCGGGCTGACCGCCCGGCACGCCAACTGCACCACCAGCGAATTCCACTACAGGAAAGGCACCGAGATCTACGGGGAGAAGGAGCCGGCGGAGTACGTCTACCAGGTCGTTTCGGGGGCGGTCCGCAGCTACAAGCTGCTCTCCGACGGACGCCGCCAGATCGGCGCCTTTCACCTTGTCGGAGACATCTTCGGCCTCGAGAATGCCGAAACCCACCGCTTCACCGCCGAAGCCATCGTCGACACGAACGTGCACCTGATCAGGCGGATGAGCCTCGAACGCGTGGCCGATTCCGATTTCGCCCTGGCTCGCAACCTGCTGGTCATGACCACCAGCAACCTGCGGCATGCCGAAGAGCACATGCTGCTGCTCGGCCGCAAGACCGCATTGGAGCGGGTTGCCGCGTTTCTGCTCGAAATGGATCGCCGGCTGACCGGAGTCGGCGTCGTCGCCTTGCCGATGTGCCGGCGTGACATTGCCGACTATCTCGGGCTGACGCTCGAAACCGTGTCACGCGCGCTGTCCAAGCTGCACGCCTACGGCGCGCTCAACTTCCTTGGCTCGAACCAGCGCGAAATCATGCTGGTTGACCGCGACCAGCTGTCCAGGCTGGACAACTGACCGCGAGGTCAGGGGGATTTCGTGAGCGCCTCCTGGCGCTCGATGGTCTTTTGCAACACTTCGAACAGCACCGCGGTCGACCACCCGAACATGAGAATGCCGTTCATGGCCGCCATCGGTCCGATCAACAGCCACTGCTTGACCGGGATAACATCGCCATAGCCGAGCGTGGTGTAGTTCACGAAGGCGAAATAGAGCAGATTGCTGCCGGCGGGCGCGGCGCCGAGCACCCAATAGGCCAGGCTCCACACCACGATCTCGAGCGTGTGAGCCAGCATCAGCGCAAGCGCGGTGGCGACCATCACGCCGCTGAGCTGTAGCCCGGCCCGGCCGGCCGCGCTCAAGGCGACGTTGCGAAGCAACCCGATGGCCGCGACTGTCCAGAGCGAATGGATCGCGATGTTGATCGCGCTCACCGCCGATCCCACGAGGAGCTGAAACAGCATCATCGCTCTCCCGCCAGCCGGGCGCGGTCGTCCCGGATCCATGCCGTGATCAATTCCCAGGCGACCGCGAGAATGATTGGACCGATGAACAGGCCCACGATGCCGTGGGCAAGCGTGCCGCCGATCACGCCGACGAAGATGACGAGCGCCGGCGTGGTCAGGCCCCGCCCCATCACCAGCGGCTTCAGCACATTGTCGAGGACGCCGACGACCAGGAAGAAGAACGTGAGGGCGAGCGCCGTCGGGAAGTCCTTGGCCGACCATAGCCAGATGATGACCGGAAACAGCACGATTGCCGCCCCGATCTGCACGATCGCGAGCAGCATCACGACAAACGCCAGCAGTCCTGCGCTCGGGATCCCGGCCAGCTTGAAGCCAATGCCGGCCAGCAGCGATTGCAGGACGGCGACACCGATGACGCCGCGGGAGACCGCCCGGATGGTCGCACCTGCAAGATCGAGGAAGTGCTCGCTCTGCTCCGGCACGATGCGGGACAGGAAGCTCCGGCACGCCGCTGCAAGCTGCGAGCCATACGGAAACAGAAATCCCGCCACGACGACCGCCAGCAGAAACTTCACCATCCCGATCCCGGCATCACTGGCAAACGCAAACAGGGTCCCGGCCAATGGCTTCAGATGCGGCACGACCTCGCGAAGCACGGCGCGCAGATTGGTCGACGCCCGATCCCAGATCTCATGGAGTGGGCCGCCGATCAGCGGCCAATCCTTGACCTCCGGCGGCGGCGACGGCACGACAACGTTGCCGGCGCCCAGTTGTTCGGCGAGCTCCTTCATCCCCTCTACAGCTCCGATTCCGAGCCAGGTCGCCGGCCCGATGACGACTCCCAGAGAGATCAAGGTCAGCACGAGCGCCGCGATGCCGGCATGGCCGCCGAGCATTGCTGCGAGCCAGGTGAAGACGGGATAGAGCGCGACCGCGAGCACCACGCTCCAGGCCAGGATCGGCACGAACGGGCTGACCAGGACGAACGACCAGTAGATCAACAGCGCCAGCAATCCGAGGCGAATTGCGAGCTGGATGAACTCGTCTCCGGTCACGAGCTGGCGAAGGGTTTTCAAGAGCGTGCTTTCGATTGAGCATCAGCTGCTACGCAGGAAGCGGTGCCATCGCCTTGCCGCGCACGGCTTGATTCAGATCAAGCGTGATGCGTCCGGACTTTCGCCGAAGAAGCGGCCCCGGTTCGGGGGCAGGAATCGGTCCGCTCCAACTTCGCCGGGATGCGTTCGCGGTCGGGATCACGAGCGCGAGCGCGCCCCCATGAGGCGGCGGCCTGCCTATCCGCGGCAATTGTCCCAAGGCGAAGGATCAATCGTCCGCACCGCCCCCTCGCCACTTTGATTCAAATCAAGCTTCGGCCGGCCGCGGCTGACAGGCTCGGCATGCTCATGGACTGGAAAGCCGCTCTCGATTTGGCTGCCTTTCGATCACGACTGCCTGTGTCACCCCGATGTGGAGGACGTCATGAAGAATACCAAGACCCTGTCGGCCTTGATCCTGCTTGCGAGCATGGGCGGCATTGGCGCTGGCCAGGCGGCGCCGCTGCCGACCAACGTCGCGGCCATGAAGGGCATGGTCGAGAACAACACCGCCCTTCAGGTGCGCTGGGGCGGTTGGGGCGGCTGGCGCGGCGGCGGCTGGGGCTATCGCGGTTGGCGAGGCTACGGCGGCTGGGGAGGCTATCGTGGATGGGGCTATCGAGGCTGGGGCGCCGCGGCCGCCGGTGCGCTCGTTGGCGGAGCCATCGCGAGCTCGGCCTACTACGGCGGATATCCCTACTATGGCGGTGGATACGGCTATGGCGGCGGCTATGGCTACGACTATTGCCCGCCGGGCGGCGGCTATGGCTATGCACCGGCTTATTACGCTCGGCCGCGCTACTATGGATGGTAGTCTGGACATCGGATGCCAGGCCGGCCTTCGGTGATGTCACCGAAGGCCGAGCAGCGAACGCCGGTAGCCGCTCTCGCGCGCTTCATTCCTGCACACGAAGCCGCCATCGAAGCCCCTGGCATAGCGGCTTTGCCCTTTGAGGTAGTAGCGTCCGCGCCGAAAATCGAGCCAGACCACGCTATCGCCGGGGCAATGCCGCTGAGCCTGGGCTTCATAGCGGAACGGCGTCAGCGGCAGCGCAGCCGTCTGTTGCGCGCAGCAAAACAGGAAGATCGCGGCGCAGGCCCCGACGCCCAACCTGGCCGCCTGACGGTCTCTGCGTCCGTTCGACTTTTCAGCCAATTTGAAGTGCATTCATTGCCGCTGGGAATGATCCGTGTCGCGCTGAAGACGATAGCTCATATTGTCAGAGCTTCGCTGGCGAAGCACCTCAGAACGACGAATTCGGCACCACGCATGGCCAACATGAGGCTCGCTCAGGACGACAGCAATCCAAAGGCGATCGCCGCGGTCGACAGCATCCCGGCCGTCACGACCACGACCCTGAAGGCAATATCGCCGTCGGCCAATTCAAGCCAGCGATGCAGCCAATTGCGAGCGCCAGCCGGCTGGCTTGCGCCACGCACTCGCCGAAATCTGTCGCTGGCATACCCCATGACTGCCATTGTAGATCGCGGTGGAATGGAGAGACCAGTGCAGCTTGTGCCAAGCAGTCAGGATCACGTGCGACGGCTTGACTGACCCAATTGGGCCATACGAGCCGGTTCGGCCGAAGGCCCGCTCAACCAGCGTCCTAGCTTCCCCTCGAGCCGGTGGCGTTCCGCATCGGACGTTCCTGCTCCGACGCGCTCTTCGAGGGCGCCGCGCCGCACATGGAGCTACTCCTTGACTCCGCGGTCGCCGTGCGCGCGGTGCGATCAAACGGATTCCGCTCCATGACCTTCAGCGAAGCGAGCTCTTCCTTGTTCAAAAAGGAGATCTTTCCCGGCGGAGTCATCACCATCTTGCCGATGGCCGCCGGAGCAATACGGAGCTTGGCCGACAACCTCGCAAGCTTGATCGTGTCACGAATCGTTCGACTGTCCTCGTTGCCGTGTAGATTGGAAACCGAGTGGACGCCGATCTTGGCATTTGGCGCCACATAACGCTTCCTGCTCGCCAGGAAAATAAAAGCGCATGCCGAGTCGCATTCTCCGGAAACATAAGTGGCGATTTGCCTCTGGTGCGCGAGCATGGCGATTCGGAAGCCTTCGTAGAGAGACCCGCCTCGGGAATCGAGATCGAGGCCGACGATCCGGCGCTCAGTCGCCAGATATCCGCGAAAGCGGACAAAGTCCCCATCCCTGACATCTCCACTGAGCTTCAAAACATCTCCAAAACATCCTCGGACACGGGAAAACTCCATCGCGAGACAACTCGTCGACGTCAGCACGACCGCGATGCTCAAAACGCATCCTGCAATTCGCATCGAGCGAACTGCAGGCGCTCGAGAACGAAGCTGTCCCGTTGCGACATCGCTTCGGAGTGGCCGCACCCCATGCGCGGCGCTCCGGCTCGTTGCCTGGGCGTCGATAAATGTCGCGCGGAGGACCCTCAAAGCGTGCTTCCTGGCTGCCACGACGCTCCCCATCTGACCCGGGACCTCACACGATTGAGAGAGCATTGAAGCGCATCGTGGGTTGATCTGAATCAAACCCAATTCAGCAAGCGCGCAGGCGGGAGACTTCTAGAGAGGGACGCTGGCCCTCACGCGCACGCTCTATGCCGAGAGCAAACATCATCTACGGACTTTAAGATCAGCCAGTCCAACCCAGTATTGGGGTCACGAAGAATTTTCAACCTAAGCCATTCATTTGGTTTATTTATTTTCGTTGCCCGATCCTTGAAGGGATTGGACCGACTGAGGAAGCCCATTCAGGCTCAAAATGCGAGATCAATCGACGCTCCGCGCGAATTGCTGGTTGCCAAGGCAACCTAACGCGGGATGCGACGTCTCGATGGTGCAGCGTCCCGAAAGCCGCCGCTTGCGCCCCATGGCTTGGGCGATGGCTGCTCACGCGCGCGGGACAACGCTGTTCGCGACGCGCCATCTTGTGTAGACTTTCAAGGGCATCCCGATCAGTTTGGGAGAACGACAATGAAAGTCTTCTTGCTCGCCTGCGTCGTCGCCATCGTCATGGCGGCGATCGGGGCGTTGGCGCTAAACCGCGTGCAAGAGCCGGTCGCACAGGCCTTTGCGACGACGGGCGTACGGCTGTAGCGCGTCCGCGTCGAACGGCCGCGCGCCCTGCCTACTCCGCCGCGGTAACGGAGGGCTGGGGTCGGGCGTCGCGCGCATTCTCCTCCTCAAGCCAGAGGCTGTGGTGCTCCCTGGCCCAATTGACATCGACGGTGCCGCTTCCCATCGCCTCGAACGCGCCTTCCATGCCGATCGTGCCGATATAGATGTGCGCCAGCATCACTGCCGTGAAGAGCACCGCGACGATGGAGTGGACGATCTGCGCGAGCTGCATCCCTTCGATGCCTGACAGGTAGAACGGGAACATCAGCGCATATCCCGTCGCTGCCACCAGACCTCCGCCGATGACCACGATCCAGTAGACCGCCTTCTGGCCGGCGTTAAAACGGTAGGCCGGCGGGTGATCGTGCCCGACGATGCCGCCACCGCGCTTGATCCACTCGACATCCGCCCTGTTCGGGATATTGCCGGCGATCCACATCAGGAAGATCAGCACGACGCCAATGGTGAACGGGAAGCTGAGATAGTTATGAACATACTTTGCCCATTGCGACCATTCGGAAAACGCCTCGTGGCCGATCAGCGGCAGAAGCAATGGACGTCCAAAAGTGACGTTCAATCCCGAGATCGCCAGAATGATGAAGCAAGTCGCCGTCATCCAGTGCACGAAGCGCTCGAACGCACTAAAGCGCACGATGGTCCGGCCCGAACGCCCGCTCTGCAACCGCACCATCCCGCGGCTGAGATAGAAGATGACCAGCGCCGCCAGCATGCCAACAATCGCGATGCCACCGATCCAGCGCAGCGTCACATTCCGGAACTCGCGCCACTCACGGCCGGCGGGCTGCTCGAGAACCCCCGAGCGCTGGTCGGGAATGCTGACGCGTCCCTGCACCCGGTTCAGTTCCTGCAGCAGCTGTTGCTCCTTGACCGAACTTGCGGTCGGGTTGACCTGCTGGGCCATGGACGGGGAAGCCGCGGAGACGAGCAGCAGGAGCCCGGCCACGCCAATGACGAGCCGAACAAATCGTGCAAAACACGCCATAAGGTCCTCCCGATATCGACGCGACCCGCGCTAGGTCGTCGTCAGGACTCGATCGTCTCGCGATAGGCGGTCTTCCAGCCCCATGCGCCCGAGCCGTAGCCGCGCTTCAGCACGCGCTCCTTATAGATCTGCGCAATGATCTCGCCGTCGCCGGCGAGCAGCGACTTGGTCGAGCACATCTCCGCGCACAGCGGCAGCTTGCCTTCGGCAAGCCGGTTTGCACCGTATTTCTCATATTCTTCCTTGCTGCCATCGGCCTCGGGGCCGCCGGCGCAATAGGTGCACTTGTCCATTTTTCCGCGCGAGCCGAAATTGCCGACCTTCGGGTATTGCGGCGCGCCGAACGGACAGGCGTAGAAGCAGTAGCCGCAGCCGATGCAGAGATCCTTGGAGTGCAGAACCACGCCGTCGGCGGTGGTATAGAAACAGTTCACCGGGCACACCGCCGCACAGGGCGCGTCCGTGCAGTGCATGCAGGCCATCGAGACCGAGCGTTCGCCCGGCTTGCCGTCGGCGATGGTGACGACCCGACGGCGGTTGATGCCCCAGGGGACCTCGTGCTCGTTCTTGCAGGCCGTGACGCAGGCGTTGCACTCGATGCAACGGTCGGCGTCGCAGAGAAATTTCATACGTGCCATCGTCGTTGCTCCCTTATGCCGCCGCGATCTGGCAGAGCGTGACCTTGGGCTCCTGCATGCCCGTCGCGGGATCGTATCCGTAGGTGGTGATCGTGTTCGCGCTTTCGCCGAGCACAATCGGATCCGTGCCCTTCGGGTAATTGCCGCGAAGATCCTTGCCCGCAAGCCAGCCACCGAAATGGAAGGGCATCCAGGCAACACCCTTGCCGACCCGCTCGGTGACGAGCGCCTTCATCCTTGCCCTGGAATTGTTCTCGGCGCCGGTGACCCAGACCCAGCCGCCGTCCTTGACCCCGCGATCGGCCGCATCAGCAGGATTGATCTCGATGAACATGTCCTGCTGCAACTCGGCGAGCCACGGGTTGGTGCGCGTCTCCTCGCCGCCGCCCTCATATTCGACCAGACGGCCGGACGACAGGATCAGCGGGAACTGCTTTGCAATGCCTTTCTCCACCGCGGCCTTCTGCACGGAGAATCCGATATTGGGCATCCGGAACTGCTTGGCGTCGGGCAGCGTCGGGTATTTGGCGACGAGATCGACGCGTGGCGTATAGATCGGCTCACGGTGAACCGGGATCGGATCCGGCAAGCCGAAGGCATTCATGCGCGCCTTGCCGTTGCCGTAGGGCACGCAGCCATGCGCCAGCGCGACGCGCTGAATGCCGCCCGACAGATCGAGCGACCACGACACTGTATCCGGATTGGCCGGATTGATCTTGTTGATCACGGCCATTTCCGCTTCGGTGAGCTCGGTGTCCCAGCCGAGCTTCTTCAGGCTCGCCAGCGTGAATTCCGGATAACCATCCTGGATTCCCGACCCCAACGAATACGAGCCGTCCGCGAGCAGGCTTACCTTCCGCGTCGTGCCGTCCGGTAGCTTCTCCTCGCGCTCGACGCCGAACCGCGGCCGGAACGTGCCGCCGCCGTCCATCACATGCAGATTGGTGTTGTAGAGCAGCGGCGTGCCCGGGTGCTTGACCTCGGGTGATCCCCAGCACGGCCAAGGCAGGCCGTAATAGTCGCCGCCAACCTCGGGATCGTCCTTCGGCGCCCGCATCGTCAGCATGTCGAACTTCGCCTGGTTCTTCATGTGCGCCTTGAGGCGCTCGGGCGATTGTCCGCAATAGCCGGTCGACCAGCTGCCGCGGTTCATCTCGCGCAGCACGTCCTCGGCCTCGGGCAGGTTGTTCTCGACTTTGATCTTCTTGAACATCTGGTCGGCGAAGCCGAGCTTCTTCGCCATCAGATAGATGATTTCGAGATCGTCCTTCGATTCGAAGATCGGCTTCACGATCTGCTCGCCCCACTGCAGCGAGCGGTTGGAAGCGACGCGCGAGCCCTTGCACTCGAACTGCGTGGCGACCGGGAGAATGTAGACGCCATCCGTGCGCCCCGCCTCGACCGCGAGCGAGGCCCAGGTCGTCGGATGCGGATCGGCAATGACGAGCAGCTCGAGCGCCTTCAGGCCGTTGAGGGATTCAGGGATACGGGTGATGCTGTTGGAGGCGTGTCCCTGCACGAACACCGCCTTCACGTTGTCCTTCTGGGCAACCTGTTCCTTCGGCAACGTCACCGCTTCGAACCAGCGGGTCAACGGAATGCCGGGGGTTTCCATGATCTGCTTGGAATCGAACCGCGACTTCAGGAAGTCATAGTCGACCTCCCAGACCCGCGACCAGTGCTTCCAGGCGCCTTCGGCGAGACCGTAGTAGAACGGCAGCGTGACGATATCGAGCCCGACATCGGTCGCGCCCTGCACGTTGTCGTGGCCTCGGAAGATGTTGGCGCCGGCGCCGGCCTTGCCGACATTGCCGGTCATCAGCAGCGCGATGCAGCTCGCCCGCACATTGGCGGTGCCGACGGTCTTCTGCGTCTGGCCCATGGCCCAGATCAGCGTCGCCGGCTTCTCGGTGGCGAACATCTTGGCGACGCGCTTGAGCTGCTCGCCGGGAATGCCGGTGACGCGCTCGACTTCGTCAGGAGGCCATTTCTCGACCTCCTTCTTGAGGTCGTCGAAACCGTAGACGCGCTGCCGGATGAACTCCTTGTCCTCCCAGCCGTTCTGCAGGATGTGCCACATCATGCCGTAGAGCACCGGAATGTCGGTACCCGGCCGCATCCGCACATATTCGGTCGCGTGCGCGGCCGTGCGCGTCAGGCGCGGGTCGATAACGATGAAGTTGGCCTTTTGCAGCTCCTTGCCCTCGAGCAGATGCTGCAGCGAGACGGGATGCGCCTCGGCCGGATTGCCGCCCAGGATGACCTGCGTCTTCGCATTGCGGATGTCATTATAGCTGTTGGTCATCGCGCCGTAGCCCCAGGTGTTGGCGACGCCGGTGACGGTGGTTGAATGGCAGATGCGGGCCTGGTGATCGGTATTGTTGGTGCCCCAGAAAGCACCGAGCTTGCGGAACAGGTAGGCGCCTTCGTTGGTCATCTTGGCCGAGCCGAGCCAATAGACGGAATCGGGACCCGACTTCTCACGTACAGCCTGGAACTTGTCGCCGATCTCGTTGATCGCGGTGTCCCAGGAGACGCGGGTCCACTGCCCGCCCACCAGCTTCATCGGATAGCGCAGCCGCCGCTCGCTGTGCACGAGCTCACGCACGGAAGCGCCCTTGGCGCAATGCGAGCCGCGATTGATCGGCGAATCCCAGCTCGGCTCCTGGCCGATCCATACCCCGTTCAGGACCTCGGCCGTCACCGTGCACCCAACCGAACAATGCGTGCAGATACTCTTGCGGACGGTCGCGCCCGCCGTAAGCGGACCGGCCACCGCGGCTTCCGCCTTGCGCACGCTGCCGAGCGGCAAGGTGCCGAACGCGGCGAGCGCGCCGCCGGCAAGACCGGATTTGCGCAGGAAGCTGCGGCGGTCGAGGCCACCGGCTTGATCTGCAGGGAAGCCGGCGGCGGAGCCTTGGCGCAGGGAGCGCTGGTTTGTTCGCTTGATCAGCACGGTCAACCTCCCTTGGCCGGATAACGATTGACGCGGTAGAAGGCCTTGACGTGATCGGTTTCCTTGTAGCGCGCCTTGCGCTTCTCATCGTTGGTTTCGCTGTCGGCTTGCGCCGCCCCGACCAGCGGCGTTGCGAGTGTCGCGCCGGCGCCCACCGTGCCGACGCCGACCTTGCGCAGGAAATCGCGGCGCCCGACTGTGGTAGTCCTGTCTTCACTCATCGCATCTCTCCTGGACCTGCGGATGCAGGTCAGTTCGCGAACGTGAATGCTTCTGTCTCAATCTCGATAAAGGCGCGACCAAGCGCACCGACCGTACGATAGAAGACGGCGCTCTCCGCGCGCTCGATGTCGGCAAACAGCCGCCCCATCCAGGACGCGACGTGTTTGCCGAAGAAGGCGCGCTGCGTGTCGAAGGGCGCCGGGAAACGCCCTCCCGCGAAGCCTGCCATGATCTCGCACAGGATAGCCGCGTGATCCTCCGGCTCGGAATTATTCGCGATGCGCTCGATCCCGGACGCAGCGAGATCGGCACGCAGACGCGACAGCGGCCGCTCGTTGAGAAAGCCGGTCAGATAGTAGGAGGCGTAGGGCAAGAGCTCACCGCGGCCAAGACCAGTGAACAGATCGAAATATTCGCGTTCGACCTTGGCCGCGACTGCATTGGCGGCGGATTCAGCCAGCGCGGCATGCGCGCGCCCGAGCGGGGTCGCATCGACGGTCAATGCAGCCAGTTGATCGAGCAGTTTCTTCGATGGTGCGGCGGACAACAGCGCCGCGAGCAGCAGATATTCCTGCGCACGTGCGGCATCGACAGAATCGATCGGCTCTTCGGAGAGGAGCGGCTCGCTGTACAGATCAGGCCGCAAATTATCGCGCGATATGCCGGTGGCGGCTTCGACAGCGATCACCCGTTGCGCGGGCACCTTGCTCCAGTTCGAAACAGAGGGCTGGCTGATGCCGATTTTGCGCGCAAGCTCCGCAACGCCGCCAGCGGCGTCAATGGCTCGCTCAAGGCCAGCATCACGCACGTGGACCTCCATCCAAGTCCCGTCTGCTGATTTTGCTTTTGTTACAAAGCGCTAGCAAAGCCTAGTCCCGGTCCAACGGGGGGTCAATCGGCGCCATAGTCTGAGGCTATGGCCTTTCGTCGCGGTCCCTAGCGGGGCAGCGCACTGCCGTGCGTGCGGCGCTCAACCGACGGCCGTTCGCTTACGGTGCTGTCGGCGACCGTTCGTTGCGTTGCAGCAGGATCAGGTGCGGATCCCGTGGTCGCGGCTTCTTCGGCCGCGATGCCCGGCAACTCGGCCTCGCACAATTCCTGCGAAGAATCCACGACTTCAACCGGAGGCTCAGGCAGCGCCTCGGCCGGCTTGCTGAGGCCGCCGACGATCCTGTCGATGAGCGCGGCGAGCTCTGCCTCGGAGCAATCCAGCGGGCCAAAGCCCGGCATCGCGGTCGGGTCGTTGAAGTCCCACGCATTCTCGGCAAGCCCGACAAAATCGCGGATGACGGGATCGGCGCTCCAGGCGCGACGAAGCGCCGCACGCGTCAACTCCTGCGGAATTCCCTTGCGCAGGAATGCCGTGATGTCGGTCGCCGACGTGATCGAGTCGATCGAAGGCAGGCTCGATAGGTCGAATTCCGTGTCGTCGTCGTTCACGGCAAGCGGCGGCATCGACTGCATGTCGTCGCGCATGGCTGGGTCCGGTTGCGTGGCGTTCGCCTTTGCCTCCTGCTTGCGACGGGACCAGCGCGCCAGGAACTTGTCCTCACTCATTCGTGTCCGCCTTCATGCTGCCGGCGCGCGAGCGCCTCCGGATCGGCCTGCCGTCGCTTGCGCTTGAAGAACTCACGTTCGACGTGGTGCTCGGCAATGAAGCTTTCAATCTGCTCACGCAGCATCTCCGGCATGGGGACGGCCTCGACCAGATTCGCACCGGCCTCCGTGAACGCCTCCCCTTCCGAAGGATCGGCGGTCGCGGCAGCCACCGAATAGGGCCAGGCGCCTTCCGCCGGCGACAATACGGTCCAGATGCCCGGACTGCCCGAGGCGAGATTGTCGCGGTAGCGCGCCGTCTCGGAACCATAGAGATCGACCGTGGCGCTGCCGGCATAAAACAGCGTCGTCCCGTTCTCTTCGCGAAGCACGGTCCAGGGTTTGGTATCCGGTTCGTCGGGCAGAACGGCAACCGCGCGCCAGACAAAGTCGGTCCACGGCGAATCCGCTTGGTGCCGCTCCACCACGACGCCGACGGGAACGCGCACAAGCGGCAGCGCAGCCGGGCTCATGTCGCCATCTCCAGATGTTTGACCGGCAGCCCCGTCAGCAAATTCTGCGGCTTCATCCGGAGCTTCTGATCGGCGTTCATCGACAGAATGAGATAGACCGGCTCGCCCCGCATCTCGTCTGCGGCCGCGCTCGTGTCCGCAAACGTCAGGCGGAACAATGAGAGCACGCGTCCGGCGCTGCGGTCGTCGAGCTGCTCGCCATGCCAGAGACGGTCGCCGAGCCTGGTCGCGTCGGCGTCGAGCCCGACGTACCAGGTGAGACGTGCATCACGCAGCTCGCGCAGCGGCTCAATGCTGACGTCGATCCCGAGCAGATGGGAGATCCATCGCGCCATCGCCAGCGCCAGCGCCGCCGGCCCGCGGCCGCCCGCGGTGAGGTCGAATGCCATGTCGAAATGGTCGCTTCGGCGCCAGTAGTCGTCAGCATTGTCCTCGCGCAAGACATCCAGCTCGGCATCGGTCACCGCCCCCAGCATCGACATCAGCGAGAGCACCGGGGTCGGATTTGGTCCACCGACGACCTCTTCATCGCCAAGCAGCAGGGCCTGCTCCTGCGGCAGGATGCGCTGGGGACGGAAGAACAGCTCGGCTGCGCGCAGCACGAACGGATCATCGCAGCCGTCGAGTGCATTGCGCAGGATCACGTGCACAAGCTGATTGACGAACAGCGGCGGCAAGTCGTTCGTCCCGGACCGGACGGTTGCAAGATAGGCCTGCTCCAGCGTCGGATGCCGCACGAGGAGATCGCGGAAGGCAAGCACGAGCCGCCAGTTCTCCCGGGCATCCGCATCGACAATCGCTTCAATCTCGTCCGCGCCGACCGGCCTGCGGGGAGAAGCGAGCAGCGCGCGGTGCAGCCGCCGCTCGACCGGGCATGCTTCATCCGGCGGAATCAGCTCCGGACGAACAAAATAGGCCTTCAGGAACTCGTCGGTGATGCAAAGCCCGCCGTTCTCGTCGCGATCGAGCAGATGGTGGCCGCACGCGATCCAGAAATCATTCATCGGTGCTGCGACTCCCCGCGCATATCGGCAAGCTTGAGATCAGCGTCGGGCTCGACATCGTCCTCGACTTCCATGAACGAGAACGCCTTGCTGTGTCCCTGACCCTGGCGCAGTTGCAGCCTGCGGAACGATTCCCGAACTTCGCCGTCGTTCACCGAACGGTGAACGGCAATGAGCGAGCTGACCGGATGGTTGCAGAGCGACCGCGCGAAGGCGACCTCCTCCTCCGCGGCCGTCCGCGCGGTTGCCAGATCCGGCGCACCGAAACGATCGATCAGTTGCCTCGCGAGGCGGTCGATCAGCGCGCTGCAATCGTTCTCGGTCGCAGGCACAATCTGCACCAGCGTCGACCAGCCCCAGGATTGCACCCCGAGGAAGCCACTGCGGAACGCGACGCGCGCCTTGCCGGTCAGCTTCGTCGGATCCTGATCGCAAAAGCGGAAGGCACCGGAGACGGCCCATTCGCCCGGCTCGGCCGCCACATCGAATACGAAGGTGTCGGAGGGATCGAGCGCGATGCTGCGGAGCAGTTTCATAGTCGCGGCCCTCCGAGCTTCGGATCGAACCAGGACGGCGTTCCGAGTGCCTTGACGAGTACGCTGCGTTCAATCCTGTCGGCACCGACGCGGCGCGTGAGGAGATCGCCGCCGTCGTCGATCCGCAGCACGGTTCGCCGCTCGCGGGGAACCCGGCTGAGATAATCGCGCGCGAGGCTGCCAAAGCCATCGGTCTGCCAGCTATCGATCGCCCGCATCAGGTGCCGCGCAAAGCTCTCGGTCACCTGCACGGCTCCCGCTTCGCCAAACCCCTCCTCATCCAGCGCGGACGCGAGCGGATGGATGCCCGGTCCCTGATCGGCCATTGCGACCGTCCGGATCATGGCGCCGAACACCAGCCAGGCAGGCGGCTCGTCCTCGCGCGCCGATCTCGGCCATCCCATCCGTCCGCCGCCGACCAGCCCACCGTCGATCACGACGGTGTCAGGCCAGCCGATCGCGACCGTCTTGTGCGGCGGCGCATAGGCGCGCAGAGCATCGGTGAGCGCAACCATGCCCGCATAGAAGACGCGCCGAGCGGTGCCCAAAGGCTCGCCCGGCTCGAGCACGACGGCGAATTCGGCAAGATCGAACCGCCCGACGCAGACCAGCGTGCCGGCACCGCTTTTAGGTGCAATGCGGCAAGCGTGAGCAAAGGCGTCTCCGCTCTCACGCAACCGGACGAGCGTGAATGGCGGCGGCAGATGGATCGCTTCCGCCACGGAGACGCGGCTGGTCGGGGTCGACCGCAAGGGCCGTCCTCCACTTTCCTTTTCCTTCCGATAGTGAATATCTATACGAGGTGAAGGAATGGCGCGAGTCCGCAAGACGGCGCCGCACCCGCGGAGGGATCGACCTGGAGCAGCCAGCGAAGACCGTCCTGATCTGCTCGTGTGAAGACACGATGCGCCTTGACGTGGCCGCGATCCAGCGGGGCTGTCCCAACTGCGAGATCAGGAGCCATCGTCATCTTTGCGGCGCGGAGCTCGAAGATTTCCGCGCCGCCGCAAAAGTCGACGGCCCGCTGACCGTCGCCTGCACGCAGCAGGCCGGCCAGTTCACCAATGAGATGGGCGAACGCCCTGGCGCGATCAACTTCGTCAACATCCGCGAGACGGCGGGCTGGTCGCGCGACGGCGCGAATGCGGGCCCGAAGATGGCGGCGCTGCTCGCGGCGGCGGCGATTCCCGCGCCGGACTATCCGCTGGTCACATTGTCGAGCGACGGCATCATCCTGATCTATGGGCGCGACGAGACCGCGATCGAGGCCGGCCGGCTGCTGGCGGACCATCTCGACGTCACGGTCATGCTCAGGAAGCCGGCAGACGTCGTGCCGCCTGCCGCGGCGGTGTTCCCGATCGTGAAGGGCACGATACGCAACGCGCGCGGGCATTTTGGTGGCTTCGAGCTCACGGCCGACGACTACGCGCAGCCGCGCCCGTCCTCACGCGCCCGCTTCGAGTTCGAAGCCCCGCGCAACGGCGCGATCTCGCGCTGCGATCTCGTGCTCGACCTCTCCGGCGAGCCGCCTCTGTTTCCCGCACACGATCTGCGGGACGGCTATCTCCGCGCGGATCCGAGAGATCCCGCGGCCATGCTGCGTGCGGTGCTTGCGGCCCGCGACCTCGTCGGAAGCTTCGACAAGCCGAGATATGTCGACTTCACACCCAGCCTCTGCGCGCATTCGCGCTCGAAGCTGACCGGATGCCATCGCTGCCTCGATTTGTGCCCGACCGGCGCGATCACGCCAGACGGCGACCATGTCGCAGTCAACGCGGAGGTGTGCGCGGGCTGCGGGCAATGCGCGGCCGCCTGCCCCACGGGAGCGGCATCCTACGCGCTGCCCCCCGCCGATACCCAGTTGCAGATCCTCCGCGCCATGTTGCGCGCCTATCGCGAGGCCGGCGGCACGCATCCGGTCCTGCTGCTGCACGACAGCCAGCACGGCACGCCGCTGATCGATGCGCTCGCCCGCCATGGCGACGGATTGCCGGCCAATGTGCTTCCCCTCGCCGTCAACGAGCTGACGCAGATCGGCCTGGAAGCCATCATCGGGGCCTTCGCCTATGGCGCGGCTGCCGTGCGGCTCCTGCTGCGCGCCAAGCCACGACACGACGTGACCGGATCCTTGCAGACGATCCGGATGGCCGAGACCATTCTTTCCGGACTCGGATTTGACGGCCGCCGTGTGAGCACGATCGAAACCGACGATCCCGACACCCTGGCCGAGCAACTGACGGGGATTGGTCCCCTCGGCGGCCTCGATAATCCCGCGACTTTCCTGACGGTCGGCAAGCGCGGCGATCTGCTTCGCTTCGGCTTGAGCGAGCTGCATCGCCTCGCCCCCAAGCCGGTTGACGTGATCGCCTTGCCCGAGGGTGCACCTATCGGTGCGATCACCGTCGATGTCGGCGGTTGCACGCTGTGCCTGTCCTGTGTTTCGGCCTGTCCAACCGGCGCGCTCCGCGCCGATCCCGACCGCCCCGTCCTCAAATTCGTGGAAGATGCCTGCGTGCAATGCGGTTTGTGTCAGAGCACCTGTCCTGAAAAAGTTATCAAGCTCACCCCGCAGATCGACTTCCGGGCAAGACGAGCGCCGGCGCGGGTGATCAAGGAAGAAGAACCGGCCCTGTGTGTTCGCTGTGGCACGCCCTTCGGCGTCAAGAGCACGATCGATCGGATCGCGACCAAACTCGAGGGACGGCATTGGATGTACCCTGCCGGGGACCGCCGGACCGAGACCTTGCGGATGTGCGCCGATTGCCGGGTCATTGTCATGAGCGAACAACAGTTCGATCCGATCCAGGACGTGCCGGAACGCGCGCCACCACGGACGACGGATGACTATCTGCGTCAACGCGAGAACAAGGACTAGCCGCATGCCTCGATTCACGATGGTTCTGTCGACGTGCATTGTCACCACGGTCCTCTCCGGCACGGCCGTCGAGGCAGCCCTTACGAAGGCGCAAAAGGTTGCCCTCAAGCAGGCGGTCGTCGCCTGCAAGGCCGAGGCGAAGGGCAAGAAGATCAAGTGGCTGTCACGCCGCAAATACGTCAACCAGTGCGTCGTGGCGGCGCTCAAGGAACATCCCAGCATTAATATCGCCCACATGCTCAAGGAGAACCCGGAGCTGACGAAGATCCCGGTGGAGCAATGGCCGGGGTATTAGAGCCTCATACCGCGGCTTGACGCCTTCGCTTGAGGACGCCGCAACGTGGCTGCCGCCAGATCGAGCTATTTCGACGTCGCACGCGCCAGGAAGTCCGTGAGCGCGCGGCGATCCTCGGCCGAGCCGATGTGCTGCTCCGGCATCTTCGTGCCGGGCGTATAGGCGTTCGGCCCGATCTCGAACAGTTTGGAGACGGTCTCCGGCGTCCAGACAATGTCCATCGTCTTGAGTGCGTCGGAGAAGCGATAGCCAGGCAGCGAGGCGATCTTCCGGCCGAACAGTCCGGCAAGCGTCGGACCGGCACGCTGCAGCTCCGTCTCCGACAATGTGTGGCAGGCGACGCAGGCCCTGAAGATTTCAGCGCCGTGATCGCCGGCATAAGCGGCGAGCGGATCCGCTGGCGTGCCCATCAGGTTCGATCCGATCGCCGCGCCGGTCAGTGCGTTCCAGCGCCTGATCTTGCCGTCGGCGCCGCCGGTCAGGAGCGTCACGCCATCGGGCAGGAATGCAACCGACCAAACCGGCCCGCGCAGCCCGGCAAGCGTGCGCAGCACGCTGCGCGCCTTGCGGTCGACGATCGCCACGGTGCCGTCAATTGCCGCCGCGGCGATCAAGGCGCCGTCATGCGAGACCGCCAAGGCGACGATTGGCGTGGCACCGGCCACGACCTCGCCGCTTGCCCTGCCATCGGCAGACATCATGCGCAGCTTGCCGTCCGCTGCGCCGGTGACGATTTCGCCATCAGGCGAGATCGCCACGGCATTCAGGGGCGACGGCACCGTGACGATCTCGGCGCTGCCGTCCGGCAGGCGCCAGATCCGCACGGTCAGATCGTAGCCCACGCTCACCAGCGATTGTCCGTCGGCGGCAAAGGCCACGCCATTCACGTTTTGCGAGTGGCCTTGCAGCACCCGCGTGCCCCCGTCGGACAACGACGAGATCCGCACGGTCTGGTCCCACGAGGCCGATGCGAGCCTCGATGCATCGGGCGAAACGGCGAGCCCGACGATGGGTCCCGCATGGTCCGCGAAAACCCGGTCCGGCTGAGGCCGACCCGACGTCCAGATCGCAATCTGACCGTCCGCACCAGCCGTTGCCATCCTTCCATCGCCGAGGAAGGCAACTGCGTTCACCGCACCCGAATGGAAGCGAAGGACCTGCTCCGCAGACTCGGTTGCCAGCGACCATCGGATCGCCGCAGTGTCGAAGCTGCCCGACAGAACCGTCTTGCCATCGCCTGAAACGGCGATCGCGCGGACGGGTCCGCCGTGTCCGGCCAATTGCGCCTGCGCGGGTTGCAGCGCAAGAAGCAACGATGCCGTCACAAGGAACGTGGCGAGACGAAAAATCAAATCCATGGCCGTCGGAGACACTCGCAGCGAAGCCCCCGGGCCATTCTGCCCGTTTTTGCTGCCCGGCCAAAGTGCTCCCTTGGCGTCCATCGGGCCCGCCAGCGATCGTTGAATCTGGCGTGTCCGTGGGCGACGGGCTTGGCCCCCGGCAACAACGGGCCCATTTCACCAGTAATCAACAAGGGAGCTCGTATTCGGTTCGGGGGTGCGACAAGCGGCGCCTTGAAGGGCGGCCCACGCGGTCGCAGTCTTGGGAAAGGCGCCTCACAATCGAGGTCGAACATGCAAATACATCCGAAAGCATATCTGCAGTTCATCTCGCGCATTTGGCATTTTCGCGTGTTGCCGCCGCGGGATCGCAATCCCGCCAGCCGGGACGCGTCGCCACTGCTGATCTACATCGTCGCCGTGTTGGCGTTACTCCTGGCGATCCTGATCGTCGATCGCCACGGTGCGCCGTTTCAATTCCCGGAACATGTCGGCGATCCCGCTGGGATCAACCCGATCTTCATGAGTTTTTGAAACACAGCGCGCGACGGGGGCTGCGCAAGCGGACAAGCCGTCCGACGCGTCGCGCTGTTCAACGCCAGACGATTTCCAGCCCGCTCATCCCGAACCGCAATGCGTTCGGATGCGACGGCACCATTCTCTCTATTGCTGAGTTCCCCTCGGAAACACCAGCGATCGATCGTCGAAATCTTCGACCGGCAGTTTGTCTTGTTCTTGCACAGCGGGCATCCCTGCCACTGACGTGTGGCTGACGGACGATGGATGCGATCTCGGGACATTCGTCGCAGCTAGAAAAAGCGCGAGGGCGGTCAGGCCGGCGATCATCAGGAGCTTCATGCGAATCTCCGTTGGTTCTGAGCGATTCCTGACTAGTGCAGGTCTCGACGTCCCCCTGTGAGATCGCTCACAACTCTCCTTTTGTTGATCAGCGTTGGAGCCGATGCCCTCCGGCTCCAGCCCGTTCCCAACGCCTATGGCAGATCTTTCGGGCGCGGCCACAAGCCGCCTTCGGACCAGGATTCAGATTCATCTGGCGACAACGGATCCGCGCCACCGCCGGTTCGTGCGGGATCGACATTGAGCCATCGGCGCAATTCGAGCTTGCCGATCTGGTTGCGGTGGACTTCGTCGGGGCCGTCGGCCAGTCGCAACAAGCGAGTCGTTGCGAGTGCTGCCGAAAGGAAATGGTCGTTGTTGGTGCCGCCTCCCCCGAACGCCTGTATCGCCCAGTCGACGATGGTCTGCGCCATGTTCGGCGCGACGACCTTGATCATCGCGATTTCTTGCCGCGCTGCCTTGTTGCCGACCGTGTCCATCATATAGGCAGCTCTGAGCGTCAGCAGCCGCGCCTGATCGATCTTCATGCGCGCTTCGGCCACGCGCTCGAGCGTCACGGTTTGCTCGGCGAGCGGCTTGCCGAAGGCGACACGTTTCAGCGCGCGCCGGCACATGCGCTCGAGCACGCGCTCGGAAAGGCCGATCAGCCGCATGCAATGATGAATGCGGCCGGGACCCAATCGCCCCTGCGCGATCTCGAATCCGCGCCCCTCGCCGAGCAGCATGTTGGCGGCCGGCACGCGTACATTGGTGAATATCACCTCGGATGCACGGTCTGGTACGCCGTAGAAGCCGAGCACAGGCAGCGAACGGACGACATGCACGCCGGGCGTCTCCTTGGGCACGAGGATCATCGACTGACGCTTGTGACGATCCGGATTCTGCGGATCGGTCTGCCCCATGAAGATGATGATCTTGCATCGCGGATCGGTGGCGCCGGTGGTGTACCATTTGCGACCGTTGATCACGTAATCGTCGCCGTCCCGGACGATCGAGCTGGCCACATTGGTCGCGTCGGACGAGGCAACGTCGGGCTCCGTCATCGCAAAGGAAGACCGGATCTCGCCGGCCAGCAAGGGCTTCAGCCAGCGTTCCTTCTGCGCCTCCGTACCGTAGCGCAGGATGGTCTCCATGTTGCCCGTGTCAGGGGCGCTGCAATTGAAGACCTCGGGAGCAAGATGCGAACGTCCCATGATCTCGCATAGCGGGGCATATTCGAGGTTGGTCAGCCCGTCCTCGTGAGCGGGCAGAAACAGGTTCCATAGGCCGGCCTGTTGTGCGAGCGGCTTCAGTACCTCGACAACGGGATGCACGGCCCAGGGCCCGAGCCGCTCGGCCTCCTGATAGTATCGGCGCTCATTCGGGTAGATGTGCTCCGTCATGAAGCGCTGGAGATGCGCGGCCAGTTGCTGGCTACGCTCGCTTTGGGTGATATCCACGTAAATTCTCCTTACCGGCCGCGCAGGCCGTCCCTGAGCGTGTTTCGGGTGATTTTTCCGGATTCCGTCTTCGGCAGATCGTCCAGCACGCGAATGTCGACCGGGCACTTGTAGGCCGCCAGTCGCTCGCGGCAAAAGCGCGAGAGCGCGGCGACGTCGATCACGGTGCCGGGTTGAGCGGAGACGAAGGCGACCACCGTCTCGCCGCGATAGGGATCGGCGGCGCCGACGACGGCTGCTTCGCGCACGCCCGGAAAGCCATAGATCACGTCTTCGACTTCGCGCGGCCAGACCTTGAAGCCGGAGGCGGAGATCATGTCCTTCTTGCGATCGACGAGGTAGAACCAGCCGCTCTCGTCAAAGAAGCCGACATCGCCGCTATGCAGCCAGCCGTTGGTCAGCACCTCATCGGTTTCCGCCGGCTTTCTCCAGTAGCCGGCCATCACGCCTGAGCCACGCACAACCACCTCGCCGTGCGCGCCGGCTCCGAGCGGGCGGCGCTCGTCGTCGACGACGATTGCATCGACGCCCGAGGTCGGCCTGCCGATCGATAGCGCGCCTGAGTCAGGATCGACCGGAATCCGACCTTCGTTGGGCGCAAGATGGCTTGCAGAGGTCAGTTCGGTCATTCCGTAGGAACTGCGGATCGCCCGTCCGAACCGTCTCGCAAAGGCATCGATGACCGACGGCGCGATCGGTGCGCCGCCGGAATAGATATGTACGAAGCTTTCGAAATGCCGGCTCGTCGCGTCAGCCTGGTTCATCAGCGCAATGTACGCGGTGATGGCACCGACGATGAATGTCGGCCGCCATTCAAGGAAGGCATCGAGCGCGACCTGGGGCTGGAAGCGATAGGTCAGCACGATCGCCGCACGCGCGGCAAACGCCGCGACCATCTGGATTTCAAAGCCGGTGATGTGGAACAGCGGCGCGACGCCAAACATGCGCGACATGCTGTTCAATTCGAAATGATCGCAACAGATCAACGCGGTCGCCACCAGATTACGATGCGTGAGCATGGCGCCCTTTGGAACGCCCGTGGTTCCGGAGGTGTATAAGAGAAGGGCGATGTCGTCGGACGTCAGAACCGGTGCCGGTGGGGCGGCTGCGTTCTCGGCGAAAACCGTCGCCAGCGCATGGGCCTGCGGCGCTGCGCCCGGCTCCGGCAGCACCCGGACATCGTTACGCGTCTGGAATTCGCCAGCGCCGGTCCAGAACACCAGCTCGGAATCGACCGAACCGGCGGCCGGGAAAACGTTCTCCCATTGATCGTCGTGGCAGATCACCGCCTTCGGTTCGCAATCTCCGAACAGCTTGCGAAGCTCCGGCGTGCGGTACATCGGGTTGAGGCTGACGACGATGGCCCCGACCTTCCACGCCGCCACGCTGACGATGACGAACTGCGGCACATTCTGAAGAATGACGGCGACCCGATCGCCGCGCCCGACCCCTTTCCGCGCGAAGCGGGCAGCGAGCCGGTCACTGAGCCAATCGATATCGGCATAGGTCTGCGTCGCATCGAAATAGAACACGGCCGGCGCCTCGCGCGGCGCGGCTCGAAACAGATCAAGCGCCGTCCGCCTTCCGGGATCGGGCGGAGCGACCGACGCTTCCCCGAGCCGCGCGCGCAGCCGGCCCGCGGCTTCCTCGTAGGCGCGCGCACGCGACACGGAATCCAGGTCAACAGTCATCGACGCTTGCCACCAGTGTCGCAACGATGGCGCCCCGTCCGGCCCGGCGGCCGCTATAGCCCGCCGCCACCTGGCGCAGCAGGAACCGTGGCAAAAGGCGTTCGCCGCCACTACTCATTGGCACTTTTTCCTCGATAAACCGAGCCAAGACGCGCATGCGGTAGCGCGGCACGGCTTGCAAGGGGCGGTTGGGCCGCCCCACTCTCTTTTGCTTGAATGACAACGCGCGTGCGCCGGATGTGGAGACGCACCAACACCTGCGCAGCTTCGACATCGCGCGCCCGGATCGCGTCCATGATCAGGACATGCTGGGGATCGGAGAACGGAAATCCGTCCTTGGCGTAGGTCTCGCTCACAAACTGCCGCCGGAAATGCTGCGTGCTGTTCCAGAAGCGTTCGACCATCGCGAGCAGTTGCGGCATCCGCGCCCGCGAATAGGTACGCAGATGGAACTCCCGATCAAGCTGGATGTATTCCTCGAGCGTCGTGACCTGCTCAAGTTCGCGCACAATGCGATCGAGCGTCTCGATGTCCTCGTCGGTCAGATTTGGCACGCTTTCGCCGATGGCGAGCGGCTCGACCGCTTCACGGATCTTGTAGATCTCGATCGATTCTTCCGAATTGACGTCCGCAATCCAGGCGCCACGGTTCGGCGCCATCACGACGAGCCCCTCGTTCTCGAGCTGCTTCAGCGCCTCGCGCACGGGAATGCGGCTTGCTCCGAAATGAGCCGCAAGGAGCTCCTGCCGAATCCGCGTGCCTGGCCGCATCTCGCCGCTCAGCACCGCGCTGCGAATCTCGCTTGCTATCCTCTCGCTCATCAGGCGACGGGACTCCGGATCGTCCTCATTGCCGTCCCGCGTCATGTCCTTCCAATGGGGAGGCCGCTGATAAGGACTCATGAAAGGCCCTCCTTCAATGAATGGCCGCGTACATGATCTTGTCCTCGGTCGCATCAGCCCGAGCCATTTCCTCGACGATACGTCCGCCGCGAGCGACCAGGATCCGATCCGAGATAGCCAGAATCTCCGGCAGATAGGAAGAAATAACGACAACCGCCTTGTTCTCGCGCGCCAGCCTGCGAATCGCCTCGTGAATTTGCGGAATGGCGCTCACATCGACGCCTCGCGTCGGTTCGTCGAAGATGACCACCGTGGGTTCCTGGGCCAGAGACTTTCCCACCACGACCTTCTGCTGGTTGCCGCCGGAATATTCGACAATCTTCAGCGTCCGCTTCAATGCGGAGATCGAGAGCGCCGAGATCCATTGATCGGCGATCCGCTTCATCTCGCGCGTCGAGTAAAGGAACCGCTTGACGCGCGGCGACGACAGATAGCCAAGATAGATATTCTGATCCACCGTCATTGTTTCGAAGAAGCCGTCGACCTTGCGGTCCTCGGTGATATAGGCGATTCCGTCGCGCACCGCCTGCCGCGGCACCCGGTAGCGGACCGGCTTGTCCCGCAGATAGATCATCCCGCCGCGCAGGAAGTTGCGCTTGCGCGCGCCGCTGACGATCTGCGCGATCTCGGAGCGTCCTGCCCCGACCAGCCCGAAGATGCCGACGACTTCTCCGTTGAACACCGAGAACGACATGTTCTTGACGATGCTGCCCATCGTCACGTTCTCGACCGAAAGCACCTTCTCACCGTGGGAGGCATGCGGCTTCGGCGCATCCGGATCAGCCCCGTGGGTCGCGTACTGCGCTGCCGTTTCCTCACGGCCAACCATCATCCGCACCAAGGCGTCACGCGTGACGTCCTTCGCCGGTACGGTGGCGACCAGCTTGCCGTCGCGCAGCACGGTGATGCGATCGGCGATGTTCAATGCCTCTTCCAGTGCATGCGAGATGAAGATGATCCCGGCGCCCTTCTCTTTCAGGGTGTTGAGAAGATGGAACAGATGCTGCGTCTCTTCGGGGGTCAGCGATGCGGTCGGCTCATCGAAGATGAAGACCTGGGCGTTGTGGCGAACCGCACGCACGATCTCGACCATCTGCCGCTTGGCCGTTCCGAGATTCTCCACCAGCACCAGCGGGTCGACGTTGAAGTTCATCGATTGCAGTGACTGGGTCGCCGCGATGTTGATCTTGCTGTAGACCGTGACCCATTTCTCCATGCCGAGTTCAAGGTTCTGCGCCACCGTCATCGAGGGGACCAGGCTGGATTCCTGGTAGACCATCGCGACCCCACCCTCGAGCGCTTCCTTTGGCGACGCGAACGAAACCTTGCGCCCCTGGATCAGGTAGTCGCCGGAGGTCAGCACGATCGCACCGGCAATCGCCTTGCAGAGCGTCGATTTCCCCGCGCCGTTTTCCCCCAGCAGCGCGTGGATTTCGCCCGGCCGCAGATCGAAATTGACAGCATCGATCGCGTGCAGGCCGCCATAGACCTTGCTGCCATTGACGATCTGAAGAAGCGGGGTTCCTGCCTGTTGTTTGGCCGCCATGGCGTTCATCCTTCTTGCGTGCCGCGGCCAGGCGGCAGTTCGACGAGACAATCGCGTCCCTTGGACACCGCCAGCACACGCGAGCCGATCGGGCGGACGGCGGTTATCCCATGAACACGACCATCGACGCGGCTGTGCAGCGTCTCCGTCGCCGCGCCCCTGGCGTCGAGCCGGGCGACGAGGCCATAGGAACGCGGCGGCGCCCATGGCTTCTGGATGCCGAGTTTCTTGATGCGGCCGATCTGGGTCGGTTCGCGCGGATTGAGGCGGCCATCCAGCGCCGGCCCGATCCAAAGCTCTGGTGGTACCGTCCGCATCATCTCTTCGCAGAATGCCCGCTCGCGCAGCACGAACTCGGTCAATTGCGTGCGCAGCGCGAGGAAGGCCATCCAGACCTCACCATTCGCGCTTCGGGCAAGACGCGCCGGATAGCCGGTATGATTCTTGACGATCACGCGCTTGTCGTCACCCGCGCGTGAAAAAGCGGTCAGGCGGTGGGCCCAGGATTCGGCGACCCAGACCTCCTTGCCGTCACCGGCTACGACCAAGCCGAGCGGCCATGCGAGCTTGTCCGCACGCACGCTCGCACCGCCGAGCAAAGAATTGCAGACGATGAGCCGGCCCGACGGGGCACGGTTCTGCATCAGGTCGGTCAGCCAATGCTCCGGCCGATTGTTTCGCGAGCCGTCGGTCAGGTAGATCGCCCCGTCCGGCGCGACCGCCACCGACAACGGACAGGCAATCTTCTCGCCACCGACGCTTTCGAGCTTGCCGACGATCTCGCCAGTTGGCGAAAGCGCCACCAGCCCCACGCCAGAGACGCAGGCGAGCAGCCGGCCGTCCGGCGTGCAGGCGAGCCCGCCGACCGGGCCGTCGAGCGTTGCGAACGCCGTGCGCGTTTTGAAGTCGTCCCCCGTGCAACGCAGGACGCGGTTGCCGGTCGAGACGTAGAGCACGCTGTCCCGCCCGAGCGCGATGTCGTCCGGTCGCTCGATCTCGTCGCCGAGCTGGCGGGCCTGATCGAGCCGCTGGTTCGGGGAGAAGGCGCCGTCGAGCACCGGAATGCCGTGAATTTCCCGGTTCGGGGACAACACGCGATCGATGATATCGCCAAGCAGAGACATGGCTCAGGCCCCTCCCCAATAGGACTTGTGCGCTTCCCAGGTCGGGTCGGCGTCCTGTAGGCGGATGCGGCCGATGCGGTTGTTCTCCAGACCGCCGATATAGAGATGGCCCTTGTGCTCGCGGACCGAGGTGATGGTCGGATGCGAAAGCCCGCCCGGATCCCAGAGCGATTCCGTTACCACGCCGTTGTCATCGAACTTGACCACGCAGCCGTAGTTGATGCCAGGGCACAGCCACTCGTCCGGCGGGATTTGCTTGACCATGCGGGTGCGGAAAACAGGGTTGCGCATCGCAAGGTCGTAGACTGGCGTGCGCAGGCCGACGAAGGCGAGCCAGTACTTGCCGTCGGAGGCGCGGTTGATGTTGTCGCAATACCCCGGAAGGTTGTCGATCAGGATCTCGCTGGTGCCCGCCTTCGGGCCGGCGATCCAGAAGCGGTTGATCTGGCACAGCCAGGTGCTGGCCCACAGCACCGACTGACCGTCATGCGAGATGCAGATGCCGTTGGGGAACGTCAGGTTCTTGAGGACCGTCCTGGTGGTGCCGGTCTTCGGATCGTGGCAGATCAGCCGGCCGTTGCCGCGCCCCTCGAAGCCGTCGAGCGCCCAGTCGGTCAGCTCGTAGCGGGTCGAGGCCTCGCTGAAATAGATCTTGCCGTCGGGCGCGACGTCGAGATCGTCAGCGAGATAGAGTCGCGAATCGTCCTTGAGGCGCGTGCGCGTGCGCGTGGTGCGGTCGGTGACCTTGAAGACCGAACGATCGGGCTTCACGCCGTAAACGCCCATGCCCGCGATGCAGACGAGGAGGTTCTGATCCCGATCGAACGCCAACCCGAGCGGCCGGCCGCCGATGCGCGCGAATTCCTCGCGGACGCTATAATCCGGCGCAAGAAAGCGGATGATCGAGCCGTTGCGGTTGACGGTGTAGAGGTTGTCGTTGCGGTCAAGGATGATGTCTTCCGGGCCCTCGATCATGTTGAGCGCGATCGCTTCCGCGTTCTTCAGGCGGTCGTTCTCCGCGAACGGCGTGCCGCTGCCCCGCTCGACCGACGGCGGCGGCTCGAAATCGACCCAGCTTGGGGTGACGTAGACCTTTTGCAGCACCTTGCCCTTGTTCTTGACCCACTTCACGTTGAAGCCGACCGCGAGCAGCAGGATGATGCCGATGATGGCGGTCGTCAGGTTGCCGGAGATGCCGAGCCGGACCATGCCGCTGGTGAGCATGAAGATGATCGCCGCGCCCATGACGGCGCGCGCGATGGTGCCGCGGCCGCCGGACAGGCTGATGCCGCCGAGAACCACCGCGGCCAGTGCGTTGATCTCCCAGCCGACGCCGGTGTCGGTGCCCGAACTGCTCTGCCGCGCGGCATAGAGGATTCCCGCCAGCGCCGCGATCGCGCCCGACATCACATAGGCCGAGAACAGCACGCGCTTGACGTTGACGCCGGCGTGGCGGGCCGCCTTGCGGCTCGACCCGACCGCCATGATGTGGACGCCGGGCTTGACGCGCGTGAGAAAGAAGTGCGTTCCGACCGCGAGCAGGATCAGCACCAGCATGTTGAAGGGAATGCCGAGAACCCTCCCCGATCCCATGAAGTCCCACGTACCGGACCCGCTGTCGATGCTGGCGAGCTCGTTGGTGAACGCGACCGTCACCTTGTTGTAGGCGGCGCGGACGATGATGAGGACGACGAGGGTCGTCAGGAACGGCCGGGTCTTGCCGTAGGCGATCAGGCCGCCGTTGATCGCGCCCATCGCCGCGCCGAACAGGACGACAAGCACGATGGTCACCGGCAGCGGCAGCCCGAGGATGAGATACAGATAGAGCGCGAGGAAGTTCGACATCGCGAACACCGCGCCGACCGACAGGTCGATGCCGCCCGACAGCACGGAGAAGGCCATCGCGACCGCGACCATCCCCTGCTCCGCGAAATTCCGCATCAGTTCCTGCAGGCTGCCCGCCGTCAGGTAGCGCGGGATCATGATCGCGAAGGCCAGGAAAACCGCGATCGTCAGCGTGAATGGAATGATCGGCTCCATCCAGCGCTTCTCAAGCAGTTCGCCCAGGAACAACTGGGGCGAGTGGCGGTGCCAGGCTCGTTGCAGGCTCTTCATCAACAGACTCCGGCGGGCTCGGCGCGGAAGCGGCCGAACGGCGGGACGACGCGGGGGATTTGGATCGACAGCTCCGGCCTGCCCGCGCCGCAGTGGGCGCGGGCGCCGGAACGACTTACTTCGCGCCCTTCGGGATGCTGAAGCAGTACATGCGATCGTCCTTCGACTTCACCCAGGCGGGGGTCGTGTAATAGGCGATGTTCTTCGCGCCCGGCTTGTCGCCGCTTTGCAACAGCGCAATGACCGCGTCGGCGATGGTCTGGCCCTGCACGTCGGCGCGATACGACAGGTTCGCGGAGAACGCGCCTTGCTCGAGCAGATCGCAATCCGCAGGCTGGCCGTCGCTGGCGACGAACACCTTCACCTTGTCGCCCATGTTGGCCGCCTTGATCGCCTGCGCCGCGCCCGCGGTTTGCGGTCCCCAGACGCTGAGGATCCCGCACAGCTTGGGATGCTGCTGCAACACCGTGGTCGTGATGTCGCCGGCCTTGTTGGCGTCCCAGCTTGTCGGCTGCGACGACACGACCTTGATCGACGGGTCGGTCTTGAACACCTCCATCGCACCATTCTTCATGTCGAGCGAATAGGCCGCGGTCGCCTCACCTTCGAGGATCGCAACCTCGCCGGAGCCCTTGCCGCCGCCACACTGATTGATGACCTCGCGCGCGATCTTGGTGCCGAGATCCTTGGCATCGACGCCGACATAGGCGTCGGTCAGGGTATTCGATGCCATGTTGACCTGCACGACATAGATGCCCGCATCCATCGCACGCTTCAGCTCCTTGGCGAGCAGCGTGACGTTCGGATTTTGCACCACGATCACGTCGGGCTTGTCGTTGATATAGTCGCTGACGGTCTGAAGCTGGATGTCGGACTTCATGTTGGCGTCGCGGGTGACGAGCTTGATGCCGTAATCGTCGAAGCGATCCTTCATCACGCGCGTCCATTCGGATTCCAGAACACCCATCCAGACCGGCGACCAGGCCACCGTCTTGCCCTTGAGCGACTTGTCGAATTTCTCGCGCAGCTGGTCGCGCGGCCCGGCCGCCTGTGATGGCGCCGCCACCAGTGCGGCGGTTGCCACCATCGCGGCGAGCCCGATGCCGGCAAACGCCCTTCTGTGCACAGCTTTCGTCATGTCAATTCCTCCCCTGTTATGTCGGCCGACTGTTGCGGCCCGTTGGTTGATGCAGAGCTTTAATCGCCCTGCTTCGACGTCTCCTCGTCACGTGGATGCAGCCGGGAATCGAGCAGGATCGCGATCAGCAGCACGACTCCCTTGACGATGTTCTGGGTCTGCACGTCCATGTCCATGATGGTCATGCCGTTCAGCAGCACGCCGATCAGCAGCGTTCCGGCGATGACGCTCATCACGTTGCCGCGGCCGCCGACGAGGCTGACGCCGCCCAGCACCACAACCATGATGACGTCGAAAATGATCGTCGATTCCGCGACCTGGAGATGCATCAGCGCCGTCTGCGCGACCATCACGACACCGCCGACATACCCGATCGCGGCGCACAGCGCGTACTCGATCATGGTCAGCGGGCGGGTCGGCAGACCGGTCTGACGCGCAGCGTCAGGATTGTCGCCATGGGCATAGACGAAGCGCCCGATCACGGTGCGCGACAGGAAGAGATGCACCACGACCGCGGTGGCCGCGAAGATCAGGATCGAGATCGGAACACCGCCCCAGATGTTTCCGCCGAGCCGCAGGAATTCGTCATGCCCCTTGGAAAGATAGACGACATAGTGCTGCACGGCTGTGGTGCGTACGATTCCCAGCACCGCAAGGCTCGACGCCAGCGTCGTCAGCAGTGGCGGCATCTCGATCACCGAGATCAGAAACCCGTTCAGGATGCCGATGACGATCGCCATCACGAAGCCGATCAGCAGCGCGACCGGCGTCGCGTAGCCCGAATTCATCAGGATGATCGCGATCGCGGTGGAGGCGGCAAAGGAGGCGACTTGCGACAGATCCAGTCCACGCCCGATCACGACCACCGCCATGCCGAGCGCGAGAATGCCGAGTATCGAAATGTTGCGCGCCAGCGCGAACAGATTGCCCAGCGTCAGGAAGCCCTTCAGGAAGATCGAAAAAATGACGATCAGGACCGCGCACATCACCAGCACGGCCGTCGTCTGCGTCAATTTCGCCCCGCGCGCGCCCGAACTGCCGGTCACCGGGTCCTCCCAGGATTGATTTTATTGTGGGCGGAAATTGAACAGAATGTATCCAAAAGTCAACGCCCGTATCCAAGATTTGGACAGCAACTGGTTTGACTGGAGGATATATTCACACCTGAGACACTCCATAACTATCTATATCTAAATGGATATATTTATATTTCGGTGACCCGCAATCGAAGCGCATTTTCCGAGTTCTATCGGCCTTTCTGAAGCCGATAATACGATATTGGATACATTCGGCCTGGGAACCCGTGCCTAAGGTCAACTGGTCCTCACAGCGCCATCACCCGCGGCGACGGGACGAAGCCGACGACGTTGCGGCAATCGCTTCCTGGCCAAGGCCTGAAGATCGTGGCGAAAGAGAATGCCGAAACCGAGCGTTGACGCCGTCTTTCGCCCATCGAAGCCGCGCCAGGTGGAAGCCCGAGTGACCTGACGGCCGGTTTAAATTCTGTCTCGGCGCGCCCATATTCGTGACAGGTTCGCAAACACTGACGGCACCAGATTGTCCGAACAACTGTCGATGTTCGATGCGCCCGCCGCAGGACCGGCGGGTTTGCACTACGCGCCGGATTTCATCTCCAAAGCGACCGAGGGCGAGCTCATCCGCCACATCCGGGCACTTCCGCTTGCCCCCTTCCAGTTCGGACAGTTCGAAGGCAAGCGCCGCGTGGCTTCGTTCGGTTACCGGTACGACTATGCGTCGCGCCGACTGGAATGTGCCGAACCGATCCCCTCGTGGTTAAACGGCATCGTCGCCGCGATCCAAACCTTCGGCGGCGCGTCGACCGAGATCGGGCAGATCCTGTGCACCGAGTATGATCGCGGCGTCGGCATCGGCTGGCGCCGCGACAAGCCGCATTTCGACCGCATCTTTGGACTGTCCCTGGGATCCGCATGCAAGTTCCGCTTTCGTCGTCGGACGGAAAACGGATGGGAGCGGTTCACGCTCGATGCGGCGTCCCGATCACTCTACCTGATGGCCGGTGATGCACGGCAGATATGGGAGCACAGCATTCCGCCGGTCGAGGCCCCCAGATACTCGATCACCTTTCGAACCATGGTCGAAACGGCGCGGGGCGCCAAAGCGTCGCGATGACCTTGGATTGCCGGTTCCAGCGCTCCGCTGCCCATTGCCGCATCAACCCTGATCGAGCACTGCTCCGATCCGATCGGAAGACGCAATCATGAGCGGAAGGCGCGACCAACGCCGCGCGAATGGTTGATGGGACGGAGGCGGACGAGCTTGGGAAGTTCGTCCGCCGAGAGATCGCGCGCCCCCGGATCTCGATCGCGGGGAACGCACCGGGCTTCTCACGCCGCTTTCGCAGCAGCCTTGTCCGCCGGTGCCGTTTCCATGGCGCGCATGTAGAGATCGAGCAGCGATTCGCGCTCGTCGCGCTCATCCTGATCCTGCTTTCGCAGTTTGACGATCTCCTTGAGGATCTTCACGTCGAAACCCTCACCCTTGGCTTCCGAAAACACTTCCTTCTTCTGCTCGTTCAGTTCCTGCAGTTCAGCGTCCAGATTCTCGATCCGCTCAATGAAGGAACGAATTTTTCCGCCGGGAATGGTGATGTCAGACATGGTGCCTCTTTGTTGAATGAGGCGGTGAAAATGAAAGCAAAGTGATAACCAATGTCTTAAACTTCAGCGGTCCTGTAACGCATCTACCCCGCGGCTTGCCGCGGTATTTCAGATCGCAATCCAGCTGATTACGGCCGCGGCCGACGTCCAGAGCGTCCATCCAAGGCCGAGCAAGGACATCACCGCGGCCGCCATTGCCACAGCCAACAGCAGACCATCTTCCTGCAGGTAAGCAATCGCGATCAGGACGACCACAATCCCGGGAATGACGTTGACCAGAGGCAGGGGCCAGCCCGCCAACAGACCCAACAGGAACACGACCAAGCCAACAAGCCGGTCAGTCACGTCATGGCGCGCGTTCCAGCGCGGCCGGCTGATGTTCTCGATCGCGCGCAGCAGCGGGCCCGCCCTGACGGTAAACCGCTTGAATCGCTTGAAGTCGAACGGCCGCTTCGACAGGAAGCGGGGAAAAGATGGAGCACTGTGCCCTAACATCATCTCGACCGCCGGAAACAGGAGGGCCAGCGTCGCAACCGTGGCCACGCCAGGGACGATCACGAGTAGCCCCAGCAACAGCAGGAGCAGCCCGAACGAGCGCCTGTCCAGATGGCTGAGGAGCCATTCAAGGTCGACGGGGCCGTCAGGTGCTTGCGCGACGAGTTCTTCGAGGAGTTGGGAAGTACGGGTAGGCGCTGAGGGGGAAACGGGCAAATGGAGCATTGCCCGGTAACATGGTCGAACTCCGTATCGATTGCAACGAATGCCAGAGGCGCCTAGGAAGCATTGATGGACAACGATTCCGACCAGGCGTGGCACGGCCATGCGCCGAAAAGCCCCCTGCCCGCCGGTCGCCGCCGCTGGCCGTGGTTCCTTCTGATCGTCGTCCTCGCCCTTGTCGGCGCCGGCGGCGTCTACGCTTGGCCCGAAGTCGCGGCGTTGGTCCCCGCCATAAGCCACGAATCGTCCGGCGAGGCGATGACGACGAGCGACAAGGAGGCATTGCCAACTCTCCTCGCGGCCCAGCAGAAGCTCGAGGAAGACCTCGCCGCACTCGATCGGTCGGTAGCCGACGGGCAGGCGCAGTTGAAGGCCATCGCTGACCAGCTGGCGGCCCTGACCTCGAAGGTCGACGAGTTACAGCATCTGCCCCCGCCGGCAGCGCCGCCGCCACCTGTTGCGGCCGAGGTGCCGCGCGCCCCGATCGCGCCACCCGCCCCGCAGCCGAGAAAGCCGCCGCCTCGGGCAGCCAGGTCCTCGGGTCCCGTTTCGATTGGCGGCGCACCGCTCAATGCCGCGCCCGGCGGCATGGCCCATTGAGCCCAGAAATGCCCCAAACCGCATTCCGATATTTGGCTTGGGGTTTGATCCTGGGCCTCTTCATCGTCACCGATACAACGCTGGCATTTCGTCCCCACACGTTGATATCGCCAAACGCCGATCGCTTTGCCGCGCTCTTCGTTGTCGGTGCCGTCTTTTCGTTCGCCTATCCGAAGCATGTCCTGCCAATCCTGCTGGCACTTCTCGCCGTCATTGTCGGCTTCGAACTCATTCAAAAGCTGCTCGCCGGCAGGCATGGCTACATAAAAGACATATTCGTCAAAGGCGCCGGCTGTTGCGCAGGCGTTGTCGCCGCCTCTGCCCTGAGACGCGCGCGTTCAGCGATGTCCAAGCCTACAGGTAACCCCTGACATCCTGCGCCGCCTCTGCCTGTTCGACGTTGGGGCAGAGGCACGTGTCGGCAACCTTCAGTCCAATCCATCATGAGCAGTTTAACCAGGCTCCGGCCAAGGAAAGACGCTGCGCAAGCCTGCCCCTGGCAGGGGCAAGTCCGCTATTCAAATTGGACCGGCTCGGATCCGGGATAGGAATGAGCAACGAACTCGCAGAACGCGCGAGCCGCCGGAGAAAGCTTCGCCTTGTCCTTCCAGGCAAGCCCGACATCCATGGTGTGGACATCGTCATCGAGCGTCTTGAGATCGATGCGATGTCCTTCCAGCGACCAGGGACGGTAGACCATGTCGGACAGGATGGTAATTCCCATGCCGGTTGCGACCATGCTGCGAACCGCTTCGACCGACAGGGTCCGGAAGATGACGTTCGGCACGTGCGCCGTATGCTGCCAGTAACGCATCGCGGAGCGTTCGGCTTCATCGACGGTCAACATCAGATAGGGCTCGCTTGCCAGGTCCGCCAGCTTGATGCTGTCCTTGCGCAGCAGCGGATGATTGACGCAAGTCCACAAGCGACGCGGCGAGCGCAACAAGAGCCGCGAGCGAATGGAGTGCCGGTCATGCAAGTTTGCAATCAGCATGATGGCCGCATCGACGCTACCGCTGATCAAGCTCTGCTCGATCGCGTCGCGCGAAAACTCGTGGAGACGCACCGTGATGCCCGGGAATGATCGCCAGAAGCGCGACAACAAGGGCGGCAGGAAATATCCAGCGATGGTGTAGCTGACGGCGACATCGACGGTGCCGTCGACCTGCATTCCCCAGCGATGCGGCCCACGTATGGCATCCGACACGCTGGCCTCGATGGCGCGGGCACGCTGCAAGAACTCCCGTCCGTCGAAGGTCAACGTCACGCCGTTCGAGTGACGGTCGAACAGCTTGTGGCCGAGCTCCGCCTCGAGCGCCTTGATGGACGCGGTGACCGCAGACTGCGTCACGCTGAGCGCCGCCGCGGCGGCCGAAACGCGCCCGGTCTCGGCGGTTGCGATGAAATGCCGAACCTGACGGAACGTCAGAGACATAAAAATTTCCGATATCAGCGAACGATATTTCGAATTTTACAATCCCCCGGGGGAACGGAAAAATCAATCCGTCGGTTCGCGAGTGAGAGGCATTGAGGTCATGTCCGATGGTCTGGAATTGGTCGCTCGCGATATCAGCGTCCAATTCGAAGGCCTGAAGGCGCTGTCCAACGTGACCTTGACCGTACCGCGGGGACGTATCGTCGGGCTGATCGGCCCGAATGGAGCCGGCAAGACCACCCTTATTAATGTGCTGACAGGTTTCCAGCCGGTTGGCGCCGGAACCATGGAACTGGAGGGCGACACGCTGAATGGCATTGCAGCGCACAAGCTGCGCCGCAAAGGCGTGGCGCGGACCTTCCAGTCGGGCCGGCTTTTCCGCGACCTGCCGGTGATGGACAACCTTGAGGTGACCGGCGTCGGCCTGGGCCAATCCCGTCCGGAGGCGATCGGAGAAGCCGAGCGCGTGATGGCCTGGCTCGGCATTTCGCATCTGTCCAACACGATTGCCGGCGCCCTGCCCTATACCGACGAGCGCCGCGTCGCGATCGGCCGCGCCATCATGTGCACACCGCGCTATCTGCTGCTCGACGAACCGGCGGCTGGAATGTCGGAGCACGAGAGCCACGAACTTGCCGCCATCATCCGGCGGATCGCCGGCGAGCTCAATGTCGGGGTGCTGCTGATCGAGCACAATATCGGCCTCGTGCTCGAGCTCTGCGAACGGATCTACGTCCTCGATTCCGGCGAGGTCATCGAAGTCGGCCCGCCCGCTCAGATCCGTGACAGCGATGCGGTGAGGCACGCCTATATGGGTACGCAGCGCGACGAGCTGCTTCCGCCGGTCGCCGCCGAAGAGGCCGTCGCGTCATGACGCTGCTTGCCGTCGACGACATCACCGTCAGCTACGGGCGCCTGACGGCTCTCCGCGGCCTGACGCTGAACATCGAGGAAGGCGAAATCCTGTTCGTGACCGGCCCGAACGGCGCCGGCAAGTCGACCTTGCTCAACGCCATCGCGGGCGTCGTGCCACCGGGCTCCGGGTCCATCATGATCGATGGCGCAAAGATCACGGGTGCCGCGCCCGAAGACATCGCCCGGCGTGGATTCTCCCTGGTTCCGGAGGGACGCAATGTCTTTGGCGCGCTGACGATCGAGGAGAATCTGAAGGTCGGGACCGGGATGCGCGCCGACCGCAAGAAGATCGCCGACGATCTGGATCAGGTCTACGAGGAATTCCCGATGCTGGCCGAGCGCCGCCACACCCCGGCGGGCATGCTCTCCGGCGGCCAGCAGCAGATGCTCGTCATTGGCCGCGCCTTGATGGCCGCGCCCCGCATCATGGCGATCGACGAGCCGTCGCTCGGCCTTGCGCCAAAGATCATCGACCAAGTCTACGAGATCCTGGTGCGGCTGCGGACGCAGCGCAAGCTCACCCTCCTGATCGTCGAGCAGAGCTCGACACGCGCCATGATGACGGGCGGACGGATGGTCCTGATCCGCGGCGGCCGCATCGTGCTCGAGGGCCCTGCGGCCGATATGGTCAGGGATGATCGTCTGAAGCAGTCCTATTTCGGCTTCGGAGATCATTGAGATGCGCGAGCTGCTCCAGATCATCTTCGATGCCCTCAGCCTCGGCAGCCTCTACGCCCTTGGTGCGCTCGGCATCGCCCTGATCTTCGGCGTGATGCGGCTCGTCAACTTCGCCCACGGCGATTTCATCGCGTTTTGCGTCTTCGCCATGCTGTGGCCGTCGATCGATGCGGCGGCGATCGTCTTTGCCGGGCAGCTGCCGTTCTATCTGTTGATCCCGCTGCTGCTCTTGATCGGAGCCGCGCTGTCGATCCTGTCGGAGATCGTCGTCTTCCGCCGCTTCCGCAATGCCAATCCGGCGACGATGATGATCGCTTCCTTCGCGCTCGGCTTCGTGATCCGGCATCTCCTGCTGATGCTGTTTTCCAGCCGGCCGAAGTCGATCACGCTGTGGCCGAGCCTCGGCCTGCCGGTCGAACTCCTGGGCGCTCACATCCCGATGCTCCAGGTCGTGACCATCATCATTACGCTGGCCGTGCTGGTGGTCCTCGTCCTGTTCCTCAAGCGCACGCGCTACGGGCTCGAGATGCGCGCGGCCGCCGACAATTTCACCATGGCGCGCATGCTCGGGGTCCGCGCCAACGGCGTTATCCTGCTGGCCTTCGCCATCAGCGGCATGCTGGCGGCGGCGATCGGCCTGATCCTGGCGACCAATTCCGGCACCGCCGACATCGGCATGGGCGCTAACGTGATGCTGATCGCGTTCATCGCGACCGTGATCGGCGGCCTCGGCAGCATTCCCGGCGCCGTTGCCGCCGGCTTCCTGATCGGTGCGGCCAGCGTCGTGTTCCAGGCGACCCTGCCACACGACGCCAGGGTATTCCGCGACGCCTTCGTCTACGGCGCCGTCATCGTCGTCCTTCTGGTGCGGCCGCAGGGCCTGTTCGCACCGAAATCCGCCAAGCAGAGGGTCTGATCGATGTCGCAGCGGCCGTCCGTCATCCGGCAAACGATCATCACGCCGATCGTGCTGATCGTGGCGCTGCTCATCATGGCCGCCCTCTCCTATCAATTCGGCAGCCGGGCCTTCAACCGCACCGTGGTCGAGATGTTCATCAACATCATGGTGGTGGTCGGGCTCTACGTCTTCGTCGGCAATTCGGGCCTGCTGTCGTTCGGCCATATCAGCTTCATGTGCCTCGGCGCCTACATGACCGCCTGGCTCACGATTCCACCGGTGATGAAGTCGATCACGCTCAAGGGCCTGCCGGCGTGGCTGCTCCACGCGCAACTGCCGATGTGGGTGGCGACGCCGATATCCGGACTGTTTGCGGCACTGTTCGCGCTGATCGTCGGCCGCGTCATCATGCGCCTGTCGGGCATCGCCGCCTCGATTGCGACCTTTGGCCTGCTCGGCGTCATCAACAATGTCTATTCGAACTGGGATTCGGTGACGGGCGGACAGGGTTCGATCGTCGGCATTCCGCCCACCATGAATGTCTGGACCGGATGGATCGGCGGCGCCGTGGCCATCGCGATCGCCTATCTCTACTCGATCTCGCGCTCCGGACTGGCACTTCGCGCCACGCGAGACGAAGCCGTCGCGGCCAGCGCCTCCGGCATCGATATCGTTCGCGAGCGGCTGATCGCCTTCGTCGTCAGCGCCTTCATCATCGGGCTCGCCGGCGCGCTCTACGCGCATTTCCTGAGCATCGTCAATCCCGGCGCATTCTATCTGCGGACGACGTTCATCACGCTGTCGATGCTGGTGGTCGGCGGCATGTACAGCCTCAGCGGAGCCGTCTCGGGCGTGGTCGCGATATCCGTGCTGATCGAGCTGTTCCGCAATCTCGAGAAGGGCATCAGCCTCGGCGGTCACACCGTCGGCCTGCCGAACGGTGTCCAGGAGATCGCGATCGGCATCATCACCATCGCGATCCTGATGTACTTGCCGACGGGACTGACCCGCAACCAGGAATTCTCCTGGCGTCGATGGCCGTTGCAGCGCCGCCTGACGCCACCGGTCCAGACCGCGCTGAAGGAACTGCACTGACGCTCGTTTGTACAATTGGAGGAGTGGGGTTATGCGCTTTACGACATTACTCAGCATCTTGGCCGGAGCATCCGCGCTCTGGTTCACGCCGGCCCGGGCAGCCAACGAGATCGTTGTTGGATTTGCGACCGCTGCATCCGGATTCATGCAGGCCTATGACAAGCCGGCGCAAGACGCGGCGCTGATCCGGATCGAGGAGATCAACAAGGTCGGCGGCCTGCTCGGCAAGAAGATCAAGCCCGTCTTTGCCGACACCAAGACCGATCAGGCCGAGGGTGCCAAAGCCGGCCTTGCGGTGCTCGACCAGGGTGCCGACCTCGTCATCGTCTCCTGCGACTACGATTTCGGCGCGCCCGCGGCGCTGCAGGCGCAGGCTGCCGGCAAGGTTTCCTTCTTCCTCTGCGCCGAATCGATCAAGGCCGGCATCCCGGGCGTCGGCCCGTTCTCATTCTCGGCCTCGGTGCTGGCACCGGTGCAGGGAGCGACCATGTCGGAATGGGCTTACACCAAGAAGAACGCACGCAGCTTCTATCGGTTGCTCGACAGCTGGACCGTCTACAATAAGGGCATCTGCGACGGCTTCGACTGGATGCTGCCGCGCCTGAAGGAGGCCAAGCTGGTCGGCAGCGACACCTTCAAGAACGACGATGCCTCGATCGCCTCGCAGATCACGCGCATCAAGAGCCTGCCGAAGGAGCCTGACGCCATCATGCTCTGCACGATGATGCCGGGCGCTGTCTCCGCCATCAAGCAGATCCGTGCCGCCGGCATCAAGTCGATGATCCTCAACGGGTCGGGTGTCGACGGCAGCTACTGGATGAACGCCGTTCCTGATCTCTCGAACTTCTACGTCCCGGTGCAGGGCTCGGTCTATGGCGACGATCCGAACCCGAAGGTCAACGAGTTCAACAAGAAGTACAAGGAGGTCACCGGCGGTGACCCCTCCAGCCAGTACGTCTATCCGGGCTACGTCCTGATCGACGTCTGGGCCAAGGCGGTCGAACGCGCCAAATCGACCGATGCGGCAGCCGTCGTGGCCGAGCTCGAGAAGATGAACAACGAGTCCACGCTGTTCGGGCCGCGCACATTCACCAAGGACATCCACCACCAGAACCAGGGTCGCTACCTGATCGTCGACACCGAGGCCGGCAAGCCGCAGGTGATCGACCAGTGGACGATCTCGGAAAAGATCCCGCTCGACTATCTGGTGTCCAAGTAACCCGGCAATGCGCCGCCCTGGGTGCGCCAGTCATACCCGGGGCGGCCTTCGCCGGTCATATGCAAAGCCAGTTGGAAGGAAATCAGGAGATGGTCGTGATCAACTGCGACATGGGCGAGGCCTACGGCCTCTACAAGATGGGCGACGACAAGGCATTGATGCCTCATATCGACGTCGCGAACGTCGCCTGCGGCTTTCATGCCTCCGACTTCAATCACATGCGCAAGACCGTGCAGCTCGCCAAGCAATTTGGCGTCAAGGTCGGGGCGCACCCGTCGCTGCCCGATCTGCAGGGATTTGGTCGCCGGGAGATGAAGATCGACCGCGAGGAGCTGGCCAATTGCCTGCTCTATCAGATCGGCGCACTCAAGGCCTTCCTGGATGCCGAAGGCATGGCGCTCAATCACATCAAGCCGCACGGCGCACTTTACGGCATGGCATCGCGTAGCGAGGAGATCGCCGAGGCCGTGGCTGATGCCGCTGACGTCTACAAGGTGCCGCTGCTCGGCATGAAGGGAACGCTGCACCAGAAGGTCTACGAGCGGCGCGGTCATGCCTTCGTCGCCGAATACTATGCCGACCTCGACTACAATGCCGACGGCAGCCTGATCATCACCCGCGAGCACGAGGCGAAGGATCCGGCCGACGCCGCCACCCGATGCGCAAGGGCAGTCAATGAAGGCAAAACGCGCACGGTGGCGGGAAACGACATCGTGGTCGGCTCCGATTCGATCTGCATCCACTCCGACACGCCGAACGCCGTCGCCATCGCCGAGGCCGTCCGCGAGGCGGTGCGCCCATATCTCACCGCGCGCTGAACCGACGCGGCAACGAACCAATACAACACGAGGAAACAATGGCAACGCAGCAGATCTTCTCGCCGCTCCCAGGCATCTTTTATCGCAAGCCCGCGCCCGACAAGCCGGTCTACAAGAACGACGGCGACGCCGTCGCCGAGAGCGACACGATCGGGCTTATCGAGGTGATGAAATCGTTCAACGAGGTGAAAGCCGGCATCGCCGGCAAGATCGTCCGCTTCCTGGCCGAGAATGAAGATGCCGTGATGGCCGGCCAGCCGATCGCCGAAATCGACGTTTAGGGCTCTCCGACCAGCCATGGCGATCAAGAAGCTCCTCATAGCCAATCGCGGCGAGATCGCGGTGCGCATCATCCGCGCAGCGCACGATCTCGGCATTGCAACCGTGCAGGTCTACAGCAAGGCCGACCAGGACTCGCTTGCAGTCAGGCTGGCCGACGAAGCGGTCGATATCGGTCCGCCGCAGGCGTCGAAATCCTATCTCAACCAGGCGGCCATCCTCGCCGCGGCGCGGAGCACCGGCGCCGACGCCATCCATCCCGGCTACGGCTTCCTGGCCGAGAACGCCGAGTTCGCCGCCGCCGTCGAAGCGTCGGGATTGATCTTTGTCGGCCCGACCGCGCAATCGATCCGGCTGATGGGCGACAAGGTCGCGGCACGCGAGGCCGCCGCCGCGGCCGGCGTGCCGACCGTCCCCGGCAGCCAGGGGCGGCTGGAGTCGGCGGAGGCGGCCTTCGCGCTGGTCGAGAAAACCGGCTTCCCCGTGATGATCAAGGCCGCCGCCGGAGGTGGCGGACGCGGCATCCGCATTGCGCGGTCGCCAGAGGAGTTTCAGCATCTGATGCCGCAGGCACAGGCCGAGGCGCTCGCGGCCTTTGGCGACGGCGGGCTTTACGTCGAAAAGCTGATCGAAGGCGCGCGGCATATCGAGGTGCAGGTGCTCGGCGACGGACACGACGTGATCCATTGCTTCGAGCGCGAATGCTCGTTGCAGCGCCGCCGCCAGAAGGTCTGGGAAGAAGCCCCCTCGCCCTCGCTCACCCCGGCCGTGCGGGAGAGACTCTGCACCTCGGCCGTGGCACTCGCCAAAGCGGTCAATTATCGCGGCGCCGGGACGCTCGAATATCTCTACGACGACGCCACCGGCGAATTCTACTTCCTGGAGATGAACACCCGCATCCAGGTCGAGCATCCGGTCACGGAAATGATCACGGGCATCGACCTCGTCCGCGAGATGATCCAGATCGCCGGCGGCGAACGCTTGCGCATCAGCCAGAACGAGATGCGCGTCAGCGGCCATTCGATCGAGGTCCGTATCAACGCCGAGGATCCCGCCAGAAACTTCCTGCCGAACCCGGGCACGGTGAGCGCGCTCAGCGTGCCCGTCGGCGACGGCGTTCGCTTCGACAGCATGCTCTATCAGGGCTACACGGTGCCTCCCTTCTACGACAGCCTGCTCGGCAAGCTGATCGTGCACGACAAGGACCGGCCGAGCGCCATGAAGAAACTCGAGCGCGCGCTTGCCGAGCTCAGCGTCGAAGGCATTTTCACGACCAAGCCCCTGCACCAGGCGCTGGCGCGCGACGCCGACGTCCAGGCTGGACGCTTCCATACGGCATGGCTCGAACCATGGCTTGAGTCCCATGCCACCGCCCTTGCCGCCGATCAGCCGCCATCAGCCGCGAAGGTCGCCTCATGATGGCGAGAAAATCCGCCCCGTCAGCAACAGGAGGCCGCTAGCATGCAAACTCGATTTTCCTTCGGCGGCGATGAGCACATTTTCGCCGAGGTCGGCGAAGCGATGTCGCTCGAGGCCTTTTTCAAGAGCCTGTTCATCACCAATGCGGTGCGCGATGCCAGGATCAAGGGCGTCACCGAGATCTGCCCGGCGAACGCGTCCTATCAGGTCAAGTTCGATCCGGATCAGATCAAGCCGGACGATCTGCTCGCCGAGCTGAAGCGGCTGGATTCCGCATCCGAGAAATCGGAATCGGTGATCAAGACGCGGATCATCGAGATTCCCGTGCTCTACAACGATCCCTGGACCCATGAGACCTTGATGCGCTTCCGCGAGCGTCACCAGGATCCTGATGGCACCGACCTCGAATACGCCGCGCGGATCAACGGCCTCGACAGCGTCGATGCCTTCATCAAGGCGCATTCCAGCGCGCCCTGGTTCGTCTCGATGGTCGGCTTCGTCGCCGGCCTGCCCTTCCTCTACCAGATGGTCGAGCGCAAGCGGCAGCTTCAGGCCCCGAAATATCTGCGCCCGCGCACGGATACGCCGAAGCTCACCGTCGGGCATGGCGGCTGTTTCAGCTGCATTTATTCGGTGCGCGGCGCCGGCGGTTACCAGATGTTCGGCATCACGCCGATGCCGATCTATGATCCCAACCAGACTATCAGCTATTTGCGCGACTTCATGTGCCTGTTCAAACCGGGCGACATCGTGAAATGGAAACCGATCGACCGGGCAGCCTATGACTCTGCGGTCGCCGACGTCGACGCCGGCCGATTTGCGCCCGTGATCCGCGACGTCTCGTTCTCGCTGACCGAGTTCAACCGCGACATTGATGGCTACAACAGCAAGCTCGATGGAGTTCTCCATGGCCGTTAGGGTTTTGAAGCCGGGTCTTGCGACCACCGTCCAGGACCTCGGACGTCCCGGCTATTATCACATCGGCATCCCGCTCTCCGGCGGCATGGACCGTCACGCGCTGGTCGCCGCAAATCTGCTCGTCGGCAATGATGCAGGCGCAGCGGTGCTTGAAGCGGTGTTCATGGGGCCCGAGCTCGAATTCACCGAGGACGCCACGGTGGCCGTCACCGGCGCGGAGCTGCCGCCGAAACTCGACGGCGACCCGCGCGAGACCTGGACCAGCTTCAAGGTGAAGCGCGGCCAGATTCTCTCCTTCGACTTCCTCAAGCGAGGCGCACGGGGCTACATCGCGGTCGCCGGTGGCATCGATGTGCCCGTGGTGCTCGGCTCACGATCGACCTACGCACTCGGCGCGCTCGGCGGCTTCAAGGGCCGCAAGCTCGAGGCCGGCGACGAATTGCCGGTCGGCCATGCCAGCGCGACGGTCAAGGACGGCCGCACCGTCGCCAACGATTTGCGCGGACAACCGGCGGGAATGCCGACAGAGCTGCGCGCCATGCCCGGCCTCTATTGGCACCGCATCACCGAGGCCGCCGGCAACGGCTTCTTCTCCGACACCTGGAAGGTCGCGCCGGAAGCCGACCGGATCGGCTACCGCTTCAAGGGCGGCAAGCCGCTCGAATTCGTTCCGCGCGAACCGCCGTTCGGCGCCGGCTCCGATCCATCCAACATCACCGATGCCTGCTATCCCTACGGCTCGATCCAGGTTCCCGGCGGCACCGAGCCGATCGTGCTGCATCGCGACGCCGTATCCGGCGGCGGTTACTTCATGGTCGGCACCGTGATCGCCGCTGATATGGATCTGATCGGTCAGCTTCAGCCCAACACGCCGGTGAAGTTCGTCAAGGTCGATATGGATCAGGCGCTTGCGGCACGCAAGAGCCGGACCGAGCTGCTGGGCAAGCTTCGCAACGCCATGGCGTAAACGCCAGGAGCTCGCCGCATCTGCCAACGGACCTCGGCCGCCGGCGCCGACGCGATCGCACATGGTCACGTCTAAACCTGTGGCTGTCGGTTGCGCGCTCGCACATCTGAGGTCGGTGCCACGGCGTGCCGTCCGTCGGGCGGCACGAGAGTTGCAGCGGACACATTCGGGCTGAGAAACACTGCTCATGAGTTATGCAAACATCGGAACAACCGCGATGTCCGTTTCTCTGAAACAGATCCGCTACTTCGTCGCCGCCGCCGAGACCGGGCGGATCAGCCAGGCGGCCATCGATCTCAACGTCTCGCAATCTGCGGTCACCGCGGCGATCCAGCAGCTCGAGGCCACCGTCTGCGCCCGCTTGCTGGAGCGCGCGCCGAACGGCGTAACCGTCACCATGGAGGGCAGCCGCTTCCTCTCCCAGGGCCGTCATATCCTCGCCGCCGTCGCCGAGGCTGTGCGCGACACGCAGATGTCCGCCGGCCCCCTGTTCGGGACGATCCGCGTCGGCGTCACTTACACCGTGTCGGGCTACTTCCTGCCGCGTCATCAGATGCGCTTCAAGGCGAGTTTCCCCGGAATCACGATCGAGCTGTTCGAGGCGCCGCGCGACGTGCTCGAACGCGCACTCGTCGATGGTGCGCTCGACCTCGCGGTGATGCTGGTCTCGAACCTGCGCGACAACGCCATGCTCACCAGCGAGACCTTGCTGCGATCGCCGCGCCGGCTGTGGCTTGCGCCCGAACATCCCCTGACCCGTGCCGAGCGGGTCCACCTCGCTGACGTCGCGACCTATCCCTATGTCATGCTCACGGTCGACGAGGCCAAGCACACCTCGATGCGCTATTGGAACAACGCTTCACTCGAACCGAAGACGGTGTTCCGCACCTCCTCGGTCGAAGCCGTCCGCTCCATGGTCGCCGGCGGCATGGGGATCGCCATTCTGTCCGACCTGATCTACCGGCCCTGGTCGCTGGAGGGGCAACGGATCGAGACCCGCGTCATCGAGGACGAGGTGCCCAGCATGGACATCGGTCTTGCCTGGCGTCGCGACACCAAGCCATCGGAGGCTGCCATGGCTTTCCGCGATTTCATGCGCTTTGCGGTTGCCGGCGTCGGGCCGGCCCGGCCCCCCGTCAGCGTCGATCACCGGCACCAGGCCGAGGAGGCCATCGAAATCTAGAATATCAGTTTCCGTTTTATTCGACTTGACGCCGTCCGGCTGTCCTCGCCAAACTTTGCCTGGGGACACGACGACCGGAGGCACAGCCGGCGGCGGGAGTGAGACATGCAAGTCACGTACACGACCAACGACATTCCGTCGCAGACCCGCCGCCAGTACTGGCAGGAAGTCGTCTCGAAGACCTATTACTCGCTCGACCTGCGCTTCCCGAGCACGCGCGACTTCAATGCGCGCCTCGGCGCCTGGTCGATGGGCCCTGTCTCGGTGTCGCGCAACATTGCCAACGGCCTGCTGTACAAGCGACACGAGCGGCATCTCCTGAGCGAGCGGGAGGAATCCTTCCTGATCACGGTTCCCGAGCTCGCCGAAATCCGTTTCGAGCAGGACGGCAAGGTGGTGCATTGCCGGCCGGGCGCGTTCCTGATCGAACGCAGCCACCTGCCCTACGAGTTCAGCCATCAGGATCCGACGGCGCTGTGGTGCCTGAAGATCCCGAGCGCGGTGCTGCGCGCCCGCATTTCCCGGCCCGAGCGCCTCGCGACGCTGCAATTCGACGCCAGCCGCAGCGTCGGCGCGCTGTTCGTCGACACGTTGCGCCTCTCCGGTGAACGGATCGAGGAAATGGACGAGACGGCGCGCACGATGATGGGCAAGCACCTGATCGAGCTGCTTGCGATGGCCATTGAATCCGACGACCGTGTGTTGACCGGTCACTCGTCCTCCGTGCGCAACGGCCATTTGCTGCGTTGCGAGCAGTTCATCCGTGCCCGCCTCGACGATATGCGGCTCACACCGCAGATGATTGCCGACGGCTGCGGCATCTCGCTGCGCTATTTGCACCAGATTTTCGAGGGCGAAGGTCTGACCGTCTGCGCCTATATCCGCAACCAGCGCCTTTCAATGTGCGACGCCCTGCTGCGCGATGCGAACTGCCGCAAGAGCATTTCGGAAATCGCCTATCAATGGGGCTTTGCCGACCAGGCGCAGTTCAGCCGCAACTATCGCGGCCGGTTCGGATGCACCCCGAGCGAGGCGCGCGCCATTTCGCGCACAGCCAACTCCTGAAGACTGGCCCTGCTGATCGATTCTTAGGCACACCGCCGCCGGTCTGGGCATGTATGGACACCGGCACGGTTCGCTCTCTCGCACAAATCTTCCTGCGCTCAGCGTCAAGAACCGAAGCCGCCGCTCTGCCTAAGATCGGCGAAACGCTCGTTCGAAAGGAAGAGGCATGGCGCAGAACCTTCGTGTGGCCGTCGACGTCGGAGGCACCTTCACCGACATCTGCATCATGGACGAGACGACCGGTCTCGTGCGGATCGAGAAGACCTCCTCCACGCGCGACCCGATCGAAGGGATCATGGGCGGCGTATCCAAGGCCGGCATCGACCTGTCGAAGGTGGCGTTGTTCTCGCACGGCACCACGATTGCCACCAACGCACTGATCACGCGCCGCCTGCCGCGCACCGCGGTGGTCACGACCAAGGGGTTCCGCGACGTCATCGAGATCCGGCGCGCCAACAAGGAAGACCTCTGGGATACCTACAAGGACGTGGTCCGGCCCTATGTGCCACGGCGCGACCGCCTCACCGTGCCCGAACGCGTCGATGCTGCCGGCACGGTGATCGAACCGCTCGACGTCGAAGCCGCGCGCAGCGTCGCACGCATCCTCAAGCGTCGCGGCGTCGCCGCAGTCGCGGTGTGCTTCATGAACGCCTATCTCAACGGCGCCAATGAGCGCGCGATGCGCGATATTCTGCTGGCCGAGATGCCCGACATTCCGGTCTCGATCTCCTCGCAGGTGCTTCCCGAAATCTTCGAGCATGAGCGGTTCTCGACGACGGTCGCCAATGCCGTGGTGAGCCCGGTCGTCGTCAATTACACGAGCCAGCTCGGCGAACGCCTCGCAGACGAGGGCTACACTCGCGACCTTCTGCTGCTGCACACCGGTGGCGGCGTGATGACGCCGGCGAGCGTGAAGGATTTCGCGGCGCGCCTTGCCGGCTCCGGCATCGCCGCCGGCGCCATCGCCAGCCGCCATATCGCCGGTCTTTGCGGTTTCCCCAATTCGATCGGCCTCGACATGGGCGGCACGTCCACCGACGTGTCGCTGGCCTATGAGGGCCAGTCGCGGATCACCAAGGACTGGCATATCGAGTTCGGCTATCCGATCCGCTTCGCATCGATCGAGGTGCTCACCATCGGTGCCGGCGGCGGCTCGCTGGCCTGGACCGATCCGGCCGGCTCGCTGCGCAACGGCCCGCAATCGGCCGGCGCCTATCCGGGACCGGCCTGCTATGGCAACGGCAATACGCAACCGACCAACACCGATGCCAATGTGACGCTCGGCCGGCTTGGCACCGATCTCGCCGGTGGCAAGGTCAAGCTCGACCCCGAGCTGGCGCGGCAAGCGGTCGAGGGCGGCGTTGCCAAGCCGTTCGGCCTCGGCCTGCATGAAGCCGCAGATGCAATCGTCAAGGTCGCCAACGCCAACATGTCGGATGCGGTGCGGCTGATCTCGATCAGTCGCGGCTACGATCCACGCGATTTTGCGCTGGTGGCGTTCGGCGGCGCCGGTGCCCTGCATGGGGTCGACGTCGCACGTGAGCTGGCGATTCCCGTCGTGATCGTACCGCCCAATCCTGGCGTGACCTCGGCGCTCGGTTGCCTGCTCGTCGACATGCAGCACGATTTTTCGCAAAGCTGCATGGCCGACGCCGCCGAGGCCGACGCCACCGAGATCGAGGCGCAGTTCGCCGAGCTCGAGAAAGCCGCGCTCACGCGGTTGACCCATGAGGGCGTCGCGCAGCAAGACATCGTGCTGCAGCGCTCGATCGACATGATGTATCGCGGCCAGTGGCGTTCGCTTGCCGTCAACGCGCCGCGGTCGATCGGCGCGATCGCCGATCTGGTGCAGAGCTTCCATGCCGAGCATCAGCGCGAATACAATTTCCGCCGCGACAGCGCACCGGTCAGCTTCTTCCGTCTCAATCTGAAGGCAGTGGGGGTGGTGCCCAAGGCCGAGTTTGCCGTCCACGAGCCGACCGGCGCTAGCCCCGAGCCGGTCAGCCGCCGCAGGGTCTGGTTCGAGGGCAGCGGGCTCGATACACCCGTCTATCGGCGCGACGACCTGCCCTGCGGCTTCTCCTTTCAAGGCCCCGCGATCATCGAGCAGGTCGATGCCACCACCGTCGTGCCGCCCGGCGCCAGCGCCGAGGTCGACAAATATCTCAACATCATCATCCGCGTGAAGGAGTGAACCATGGCCGGAGCTCTCCCGCTCGACCCCGTGACCTTCGAGGTTCTGAAGAACTCCTTCATCACCAGCGTCGACCAGATGGGCGAGCAGGTCTTGAGGACCTGCTACTCCTTCGTCATCTACAATCGCGATTTCTCGAGCGCGCTGCATGACGCCAACGGCGAATGCGCGGCGCAGGGCAACCAGGATATCGCCGTCCACGTCGGCACGCTGCATTTCACCTGCAAGGATGTCATGCGCCATTTCGAAGGCGACATGCATGAGGGCGACGTCTTCGCCATCAACGATCCCTATGCCGGCGGCACGCACTTCTCGGACGTCCGCCTGATCCGTCCGATCTTCGCCGACGGCAAGATCATCGCCTTCAGCCAGTCCAACGGACATTGGTCCGACGTCGGCGGCAGCGTGCCGGGATCGTTCGACGTCGCCGCCCGCGAGATGTTCCGCGAGGGCCTGCGCATCACGCCGGTCCGGCTGTTCGACAAGAACGGCCTGCGCAAGGACGTCGCGCATCTGATCGCCTCGAATACGCGCGATCCGGCCTCGATCATCGGCGATATCCAGGCACAGGCCGAAGCGACGGCCGTCTGCGAACGCGAGATCCTGCGCCTGGTCGGCAAATATGGCCGTGATACCGTCGAGACCGGGCTTGCCGCCGTGCAGGATTATGTCGAACGCTCGGCACGCCAACGCATCGCAGCGCTTCCTGACGGCGAATGGGAGACGGTCGATTTCATCGACCGCGATCCAGCCGGCGGCGAAGGCATGATCCCGATCCGCATCAAGATGACAATCAAGGGCGACCGCGCGATCTACGACTTCACCGGCAGCCATCCGACCATCGGCTCGATCTACAATTCGGCGTTCGGCGCGACCTTTTCCGCCGTCGCCGCCGGCATGAAGACATTCTTCCCCGACCTGCCGCTCAATTCCGGCTTCTACCGCTGCTTCGAGATCATCGCGCCCGAAGGCTCGATCGTCGATGCCAAATGGCCGATCGCGGTCACCGGCTTTCTGATGCCGTTCGAGAAGATCATGAACTCGATCTACGAAATGTGGTCGAAGCTGATGCCGGAGCGCGCGCTCGCTTGCGCGTTCAATCTCGAATATCTGCTCACCGGCGGGCTCGATGCCCGCAGCTCCGACAAGCCGATCTTCATGTTCTATGACTGGCTGCCCGGCGGCTGGGGCGGGCGCAACGGCAAGGATGGCAGCAATGTCACGACCGCTTGCTTCGGCACCGGCCTGATGTCGCAGCCGGTCGAAGGCCAGGAGCGCGCCAACCCGATCCTGACCACGGAATGCGAGATCCTCAAGGACTCTCCCGGCCCCGGCAAGTGGCGCGGCGGCGCCGGCGTGGTGAAGACGTCGCGGATGCTTCAGGCCGAGAAAACCGTGATCTCCTATATCTGCGACCGCGAGCGTGCGATCGTGTGGGGCATCGAGGGCGGCCTGCCGTCGATGCCGCACGGCCTGACCCTGAAGCGCGCCGGCAGCACGTCCGAGGAGCGGCTCGGCTCGATCTTCTCGGACGTCCCGATCGGCGAAGGCGACACTTTCTCGCGTCCGACCGCCGGCGGCGGCGGGTTTGGCGATCCGCTGGAGCGCGATCCGAACCTCGTCGTCGAGGATATCAAGGACGACTATGTCTCGGTCGAGCGCGCCGCCAAGGACTATGGCGTCGTGGTGCACACCATCGACGCCGAGCTCTGCAACTACGAGGTCGACAAGGTCGCGACCGAGGCGCTCCGCGCGAAGATCCGCTCAGAGCGCGTTGCCAATGTCCGGCTCGATCCGGAGCTGGTGGCGCAGCGCTATCGCAGCGGGGCAATCGACGCGCTCGACGCGATCCGCAAGCATGCGGTGATCCTCGATTGGGGCACCGGCGCCTTGCTTCCCGAATCCACGCGCCAGTTCCGCGAAGTGTTCGAGCGGCGCTCGGTCGCAATGTGGAAAGCGGGTTGATTGCCCTCGCCGGCCGCGCCGCCGCTGGCGGCACAGAGCGTTCACGAAAAACTGGATCCGACATCGCCCCTCCACTTTCATTCGAGCCATGAGGATTGTGCTATGACGAGTACGACGTGCCTTTCCCCCAATCGCGTTTGGCCGATCCGCCGCGCGCTCGGCCTTGCCGCAGGCCTCACCCTTGCCGCCGCGGTCGCGCCGGCCGCGGCCGAGACGCCGTGGTTTCCGATGAAGGTCTACGACGCGTCGTCCGGCACACCGAAGCCGGCCGAGTACACGCCGCTGCCGAAGGCCGAGAAGCCCTACAGGCTCTGCGTGCTGTTTCCACACATGAAGGACAGTTTCTGGGTCGCCGTTGCCTATGGCATCGTCAAACAGGCCGAGGCGATGAACATCAACATGAACCTCTACGAGGCCGGAGGTTACGAGAACCTGCCGAAACAGCTGTCGCAATTCGATGACTGCATGGCGAGCGGACCGGACGCCATCATCGTCGGCGCCATCTCCGGCGCAGGCCTCAGCAAGAAGTTCGAGGAAGCCAAGGCCAAGGGCGTGCCGGTCGTCGGCGTCACCAACCCGCTGCCGCCGAACGCGTTGCCCGCGGCCAACTACGTCGACTTCGTCGCCATGGGCGAAGTCACCGGCGCCGGCCTGCTGGCGCAATCCAAGCCTGGCGACAAGCTCAACATCGTGACGTTCCCCGGTCCGGCCGGCTCTGGCTGGGCGGAGTCGTTCAACGAAGGCTTCAAGAAGGCCGTTGCCAAGAACCCGAACGCCAAGATTCTGGCCGAGAAATTCGGCGACTCCGGCGTCGCCGTGCAGCTTCAGCTCATTCAGGACGCCTTGCAGGCCTATCCCGCCATGAACGTGATCTGGGGCACCGCCCCCACCGCTGAAGCCGCCATCGGCGCCGTTGCCGAGGCCGGCCGAAGCGACCTGAAGATCGTATCGTCTTACGAAAACCAGGCCATGCTCGACGCGCTCAACCGCGGCGACATCCTCGCCTTCGCAACCCAGTATCCGGTCGGCGAAGGCGCCGTCGCGATCGATCAGGCGGTGCGTCTCATCGAGAAGAAGCCGGTCATGAGCCTTGTCCAGCCGATCGCCGCGGTCATCGACAAGACCACGGTACCGAAATTGCAGATGGACCTCGTGCTGGCGCCGGCGAGCTGGACACCGGTCTATTCGGTCAAGGCCAAGTAAGCCGCTCGCGAATGGTGCCGGGTGGGACCTGCTCCCGCCCGTCCTGCTCACGGCCCAACGGAGACGCGAATGGATGTCGAGATCGCCCCGAAGCCTGCCGAGCCTCTGCTTCGATTGCGGGGGATATCGAAGCGCTTCACCGGCGTTCGCGCGCTCGACCGGGTCGACCTCGACGTTCGTGCCGGCGAGCTTCACGTCCTGTTCGGCGAGAACGGCGCCGGCAAATCGACCCTGATCAATGTCGTCTCGGGAACGTTTCCGCCGGACGAAGGCACGTTCCATTTTGGCGACGAGGAGATCCATCATCTCACGCCGCAGCGGGCCCGCGCGATCGGCATCAGCCCGGTCTTTCAGGAGTTCTCGCTTATCCCGAGCCTCACGGTGGAAGAGAACCTGTTCCTTGGCCGCGAGGTCACGCATCGCGGCGTGCTGCGCTCACGCGAGATGCGCAAGCGCGCCGGGGCGCTGATCGACGAGCTCGGCTTCGATCTCGATCCGGCGCAACGGATCGACGACCTTTCCCGCGCGCACCAGCAGATGGCGGAAATCGCCAAGGCCCTGCTCGGCCGCGTCCGCCTTTTGATCCTTGACGAGCCGACCGCCTCGTTGACCGAGCGCGAGACCGGACGGCTGTTCGAGCTGATCGCGCGCCTGAAGAGCCAGAATGTCGGGCTGATCTATGTCTCGCATCGCATGCGCGAAATCCGCGCCCTTGCCGACCGTGTGACGGTGCTGCGCGACGGCCGCCACATCCAGACCCTCGACGCCGCCGGCTCGACCGACGGCGAGCTGGTGGAACTGATGACCGGCCGCAGGATCGACCTGCTGTTCCCGACCATCGCACACCGGCCTGACAAAATGATGGTCGACATCGAAAACCTGACGCTCGCGGACGGCAGCGTTCAGGAGGTGAATTTCCATGCCCGCACCGGCGAGATCACCGGCATCGCAGGTCTCGTCGGCTGCGGCAAATCGGAGCTGATCCGCGCGGTCTACGGCATCGAGCCCACGGCATCAGGCGTGATCCGGATCGACGGTCTGCCTTACGAATTCCCGACCCCCAGGCAAAGCCTCAAGCGCGGCATCGCCTATTTTCCCGCCAACCGGGTTGCCGAAGGGCTCGCGCTGTCCCGTCCGATCCGCGAGAACGCATCCATGACGGTGCTCGACCTGCCCGCGTTCGCGCGCTTCGGCGTGCTGCGGCAGGCCGCCGAACGCGTCACGATCGCGGACATCATGGAGCGGTTGCAGCTGAGGCCGCCGAACATCGAACGGAGCGTCGGCGCGCTGTCCGGCGGCAACCGTCAAAAAGTGATGCTGGCACGCGCGCTCACGCGTGAGCTGACCGTGTTCCTGTTCGACGAGCCGAGCGTCGGGATCGACGTCGGCGCCAAGCTCGAGGTCTACCAGTTCATGAAGCGCCTGGTCGAGGCCGGCGCTGCCGTGATCGTGGTGTCGTCGGAATTGCCGGAGGTTCTGGCGCTGTCCAACCGGCTCTACGTCATGCATCACGGCCGCATCGCAGCCGAGCTGACGGGCGCCGAGAAGACCGAGCAGAACGTGCTGTCGAGCTTCTTCCGCAACCATCTCGCCGCGGAGGTCGCGTGAACACCGCGCTGGTCACCGCAAACCCGCAAGGCGCGATCGGCTTGCGATCGATCGCAGGCCGTGTCGGGTTCCTGCCGGCCCTGCTGGTCTTGCTCGTCGCCGGCATGTCGGCGATCGATCCGCAGTTCTACGGCATCATCAACATCCTCAACATCCTGCGCAACGCGTCGCTGCTCGCGATCGTCGCCTGCGGTCAGGCGCTGGTCATCATCGCGGGCGGCTTCGATCTTTCAGTCGGCGCCGTCGTGGCGCTTGCGAGCGTCGTCACCGCCAAGACCATGGCCGCCGCAGCCACCGCGTTTCCCGGCAACAACGCCCTCATCATTGCTAGTGGGATAGCGGCCGGACTCGGCTCCGGGGCCGTGGTCGGGCTCGTCAACGGCTTCTGCGTGGCGAAGCTCAAGGTATCCGGCTTCGTGGTGACCCTGGGCACGATGTCGGCGACTGCGGGCGTCGGCCTGATGATCACCAACGGAATCCCGGTTTACGGCATGCCCGACATCTTCGTGAAGGGCTTTGGGCGCGCCCAGGCGCTCGGCCTGCCGACCGCCGTCCACGTCGCGCTGGTCATCATCATCGTGATGGTGTTTGCGCAGCGGCGCACGCTGTTCGGCCGTTACGTCTACGCAATCGGCGGCAATGTCGATGCGGCCATCGTGTCGGGCGTATCGATCCAGCGCCACGTCGTCGGCACCTACGTTGTCTCGAGCATGCTCGCGGCACTGACCGGCATCCTGCTGACCGCGCAGGTCGGCTCCGGCCAGGCCAGCTTCGGCGGCGACCGGATGATGCTGCAATCGATCGCGGCCGCCGTGATCGGCGGCGTCAGCTTGCGCGGCGGCGTCGGGCGCATCGAAATCGTCGCCATCAGCGCCCTGTTCCTGACCATCCTGGGCAATGCGCTCAACCTCTTGCACGTCGACTCCCGGCTGCAGCCGGTCTTCCTCGGCGTCATCATGGTCGCAGCCGTGGCGCTGGATGAACTCAGCCGACGGAGCAAGGCTCGTGTCTGACCTCGAATTGTCCGTCGCCGCCAAGAACGCGGATCGCCCGAAATTGGCGCCGGGTCGATGGCTCTGGAGCGCAGTGCTGCCGGTCGCATTGGTGGCCCTGTTGCTCGGCTTCGCGGCGGTCGACCGCGGCGTGTTGTCGCCGGCCAACCTGCTCAACATTGCGCAGCAGACCAGCTATCTGGCCCTGTTCGCGATGGCCCAGACCGTAGTGATCCTGACGCGCGGCTTCGACCTCGCACTCGGCCCGACCGTATCGATGGTGAGCGTCGGCACCGCGCTGGCGATGGCCGGCGCCACGGCGTCGGGCCATGGTACAGGCGCCGTGCTGCTCGCGGGGCTCGCTGCCGGTTTGCTGCTCGGCACCGCATGCGGCCTCTTCAACGGCGTGGTTATTGCGCTGCTCGGGGTCAACCCCTTCGTCGCAACGCTCGGCAGCTACAATATCGCGATCGGAGTTGCGACCACGCTGTCGTCCGGACGGCCCGTGCAAGGCGTGCCGGCGCCGTTCTCGCAGATATTCTACGGCGGCGGCGTCTTCGGTATCCCGGCGGCTATCGCGATCACGGTCGGGGTTGGCGCCGTGCTCCATTGGACCCTGACGCGGACGGTGTTCGGCCGTTCGCTTTACCTCATCGGCACCAACCCGCGCGCAGCGGCGGTCGCCGGCCTGCCGGTCAAGCGCACCCTGATCGCGACCTATGTGCTGTGCTCCGGGCTTGCGGCGCTCGGCGCGATCATGATGACGGCGCGGACCGGATCGGGCGAGCCGAACCTCGGCGGAGCGCTTTCACTGCAGGCGATTGCCGGCGCCGTGGTCGGCGGAACAAGCCTGGCGGGCGGTCGCGGTGGGGTCGGCACCGCAGTGCTCGGCGCCCTGTTCATCACCATTTTGTCCAACGGCATGAACCTCACCCGGATCGACGGGTACGTCCAGATGGTCGTGCTCGGCGCGATCGTCATCGTCGGCGTTCTGCTCGATCGCCTGCGACTGGAGCGGCGCCAATGACGACGGGTTCTCCCATGCAGAGCGGCGCTGGCGAGACGCACGAGGCACCTGCGTCGATCTACGTCGCGCCCTCGCTCGCTTCCGCACTCGACGCACTGAGCGAATTCGGCGCGGCCGGCGCCGCCTTTGCGGGCGGCACATGGATCATGCGGTCGCCGATCCGCCACGAGCGGTTGAAGCCACACTATGTCGCGATCGGCAAGATCGCCGAGCTGACCACGGTCCGTATCGACAGCGATGCAATCGAGATCGGCGCGGCGGTTACCCATGCGGCACTCGCGGCGGCCCTGGCCGATCTTGCGGAATTCGCGGTCCTGGTCGACGCCGCCGGCCGCTCCGCCAATCCCGCGATCCGCGCGATGGCGACGATCGGCGGCAACCTTGCGACGGCGGAATTCGCCGCAGCGGATTGCGTGCCGGCGCTGCTCTGCCTCGATGCCCAAGTCGAAATGTCCGCACGCGACAGCCGCGAGCGCATCGGCCTGGCGCATTTCCTGAAGATCCGATCGTCCCTTCCCCCCGGTCATCTGGTGACGCGGATCATCTTGCCGCGGGCGGCGCGCAGAAGCGCCCATGCCCGCCTGCCGCTGCGCAAATCGGGTGACTACCCGGTCGCCATCGTCAGCCTGTCGGTCAGCATCGATGCAGCGGGCCGTATCCAGGCGGCGCGCGTCGCGGTCGGTTCAGTCGAGCCGGTGGCGCGGCGCTGGGAGCGGCTCGAGGCAGCGCTCATCGGACGTCCGCTCGATGCGGCGGAGGCCGCGCAGACCGCGGCCGCGTTGGCGGACGAGTTCGTCGGCCGCGACAGCGTTGATGCCCCGGCCTGGTATCGGGTCAGCGTGCTACCCGGTCTCGTCCGCCGCGCTGCGATCGCAGCGCTTGGCTCCTGAACTGGTGGGGACCGACATGGGATTCAACTTGACCGTGAACGGCGATCATCTTTCCTCCGCGACCGATCCCGCCACGCCGCTGATCGACATTCTGCGCGAGGAGATGCATCTGACCGGCGCGAAACCGGTCTGTCGCGAAGGCTTTTGCGGTGCCTGCATGGTGCTGGTCGACGGCGAGCCGACGCCATCGTGCCTGTTGCCCGCCGCGCTGGCCGATGGCCGCGAGATCCGCACCGTCGAAGGTCTCGCGCCTCACGGTGAACTGAACCGCATCCAGGCGGCCCTCGAGGCCAGCGATGCGGTCCAATGCGGCATGTGCTTTCCCGGCATGGTGGTGAGCCTGACGCATCTTTTGACGACCCGGCCTGACGCCACCCGAGACGATATCCGGGCGGCACTGACCGGGAACATCTGCCGCTGCACGGGATACGAACGCATCGTCGAGGCGACGCTGCTCGCCTTGGCCAAAGCATAATCGGGAGGCGCAAGCATGTCCGACGTTTCCGCGACGATGGATTTGCGCCGGCGGGACGCCGCCGACAAGCTGCGTGGCCGCACGCGCTACACCATCGATCGATATCTGCCGGGCATGCTGCACGCCGCGGTGCTACGCGCCGGCGTGCCCTCGGGCCGTATCATTCGTCTCGATACGTCGAGGGCTGCCAGCATGCCGGGGGTACGTGCGATCGTGACGGCGGCGGACGCGCCCGGCATGATCGGCATCGGCATCGCTGATCACCCGCTGTTCGCCCGCGATGTCATTCGCTACGACGGCGAACCGCTTGCCGCGGTCGCAGCCGTCACGTTGGCGCAGGCGCAAGCCGCTCTCGCGGCGATCGACGTGGAAATCGAGCAAATCCCCGCAATATTGACCATGGCAGAGGCGCTGGCACCAGATGCGCGGCTGGTTCATCCGGACTGGCGCAGCTATGAGGTGCTGCTCGAAGGCGGCGCGCGTGCCGGCAATGTCGCCTGGGAGGCGACCGTCGTTCGCGGCGACGTCGACGCCGCCTTTGCGCGGCCTGACGTCGAGATCGTCGAAAGTCTCTATCGAGTCGGCCGGCAGAACCACGTGGCCTTCGAGCCGCGTGCGGTCGTCGCAAGCTATGAGGACGGGCGCTTCCATATCGAGACGTCGACGCAGGTTCCCTGGAGCATCCGCAATGCAACCGCGCGCGTGTTGGGCGTGCCAGCGTCGCAGGTACGCGTCACTGTGCCGCCGGTCGGCGGCGGCTTCGGTCTCAAGTTCGATCTGGCGGTTGAGCCCTTCGCTGCCCTCCTCGCCCGCGCCAGCGGCCGGCCGGTGCGCCTCGTCAATTCCCGCGAAGACGAGATGCTGACCTGCCTGTTCCGCGAGAACGCCGATATCCGCATCCGCTCGGCGGTGACGCGCGAGGGAGAAGTCGTGGGCCGCGAGGCGGTCGTACTGATGGACTGCGGCGCCTATGGCGGCGAACAGATCTTCCTGACCACCATGACCGCACACACGCTCGGCGGAAACTACAGGCTTGGCAGCGTGCGCATGGTCTCGCGCGCGGTCTATACCAACACGGCGCCGAACGGGGCGTTCCGCTGCTGCAACGGCGTCTACAACACCTTTGCGCTCGAGCGGCACACCGACGAGATCGCAGCGCGGATCGGAATGGATCCACTTCTCTTCCGGCGCCGCAATGTGCTCGGCGACAAAGACCTTGGCGCCACCGGCCAGGTATTTGAAGGCGATGTGCTCGGCCCGATGCTCGACCGGATGGATACGTTGCGCGACGCCGCAGCGCCGCTGCCGGCGCGCACCGACGGCAAGCTCCTTGGACGTGCGACCGCCGTCGGCACCTGGTTCGTCTTCGTCGGCCCATCGGCCGCGACGGTGAACATGAATGCCGATGGCACGGCGACCCTGGTCACGTCGGGTGTCGAGATCGGGTCCGGCTCGATGATGCAGAGCCTGCCGCAGATCGTTGCCAGCACGCTCGGCATCGCGCCCGAGCAAGTGATCGTCCGCGCGGCCGATACCGATGCTGCCGGTTATGATGTCGGCGTCGGTGGCGGCCGCACCACCGTCTCGCTCGGCGCCGCCAGTCTGTCGGCGGCACAAGAGGTCCGCACGAAGCTTTTGAGGATCGCCTCCGAGATGATCGAGGCCGCGCCCGGCGATCTCGTCATGCGCGATGGTCGGATCGAGATCGCGGGCGCGCCGGGCTCCGGCCGCACCGTCGCCGAGGTCGCGACCCGCGCTCAAGCGCTGGGCGGACCGGTCGCCGGCACTGGCGCCTTCACCGGCGCCGGGGTGCCGGCGATGCCCGGTTGCGTTGCCGGTCATTTCATCGACGCGATCGACATCCCGGTCTTCGCCGTTCACGACTGCGAGGTCGCCGTCGATCCGGAGACCGGGCATGTCGAGGTGCTAAACTATCGCGTGGTCCAGGACGTCGGCCGTGCGCTGAACCCACGCGCAATCCACGGCCAAATCCAGGGTGGCGTCGTGCAGGGTCTGGGCTACGCCCTGCACGAGGAGGTGACGATCGGCAGCAATGGCCGTGTCAGTCAAAGTGGCTTTGAGACTTACCGCGTACCGCTTGCGCTCGACGTCGTACCGGTGGAGATCAGCCTCTATGAGGGCGCGCCGTCGGTGGGGCCGCTCGGCACCAAGGGCGCCGGCGAGGTGCCGATCCTCAATGTTGGCGCCGCCGTCGCCTGCGCCGTTGCCAACGCGACAGGAAAGCGGGTGCAGGAATTACCCCTGACGCCGCCGCGCGTGCTCGAACTTCTGCTCGAGCGCAAGCCGGGTCTGGCACTGTCTCACATTGCCGAGGTGTGGGCGGACAACCTTGTTCGTCTTCACGGGGCGCGCTAGGGACACCAGAAAATGCCCAGCAAACGATCCGAACGCTGAGCGACCGACTTGGCACTCAAGGCGCCTGATCCGTGGCGGGTAAGCGCTACCGCCTCCCCCGCACCGACCAACCTCGCGATATTTTCGTCCATTCCTTGCATAAGGCTCAGGCAGCGGCGACCTCGTGGCCTGCCATGACTTCCAGCGCCCTCAGAATAGCGGAATGGTCCCAGCTTTTGCCGCCGAGGGCCGTACAGGCGTTGAACAGCTGCTGGGCTGCGGCAGTGCCTGGCAGCGACAAGCCGAGCGCGCGCGCACCTTCCAGCGCGAGGTTGAGATCCTTCTGATGCAGCTCAATGCGGAATCCCGGATCGAAATTGCGCTTCAGCATGCGATCGCCGTGTACTTCGAGGATCCGGGACGACGCGAAGCCACCCATCAACGCCTGACGCACCAGCGCGGGGTCGGCCCCCGCCTTGGAGGCGAACAGCAATGCCTCGCTCACCGCCTCGATGGTCAGCGCCACGATGATCTGGTTCGCAACCTTGGTGGTCTGGCCGTCGCCGTTGCCACCGACATGCGTGACATTCTTCCCCATCGTTTCAAACAGGGGCTTCATCGCAATGAACGCCCGCTCCCGCCCGCCAACCATGATGGTCAGGCTGGCCGCCTTTGCGCCAACTTCGCCTCCGGAGACCGGCGCGTCGAGATAGTCGGCCCCGAGCGCATCGATCTTGCGTGCAAACTCCTTCGTCGCCAGCGGAGAGATCGAGCTCATATCCGTCACGATCATGCCTTTGGAGATGCCCTCCGCGACGCCGCCTTGACCGAACAGCACGGCCTCGACATGCGGAGTGTCCGGCACCATGATGATCACGGCGTCCGCTTCCTGCGCCACCTGCTTGGCGGACTCACAAGCGATGCCGCCGGCTGCAATCAGCTCAGGCGCAAGCGGTACGACGTCGTGCAGGAACAGGCGATAGCCTGCAGCCAGGAGGTGGCCCGCCATCGGACGTCCCATGGTGCCAAGTCCGATGAATCCGATGTCTTTCATTGTCGTTGCTCCTGTCAGGCGGATGAAGACGTTTTCCGGCGAGCGACTCTCGGCTCGCGTGAAGAAAACGCGTCAAAACAAAATTCCAGAGCTGCGTCCCGATTCAATCGGAACGGAACAAGCTCTAGGTCACGAAAGTCTGCGCGGCGTGCCAGCCGAGGCTCTCGAGCGTGGTCGTCCGCGGCTTGTATTCGCATCCGATCCAGCCCCGATACCCGATGCTGTCGAGATGCTTGAACAGATAGGAGTAGTTGATCTCGCCGGTTCCCGGCTCATAACGCCCAGGATTGTCGGCGAGCTGGACATGCGCGATCCGGCCGAGATGCTTCTGCAGGGTCCGCGCGATATCACCCTCCATGATCTGCATGTGATAGATGTCGTACTGGATGAACAGATTGGATGAGCCCACCTCGGAAATGAGCTGCACCGCCTGTTCCGTGCGGTTCAGGAAGAAGCCGGGAATATCGAGCGTGTTGATCGGTTCGACCAGAAGCTTGATGCCATGCTGGCCGAGTGCGCCGGCAGCGAAGCGCAGGTTGGACACGAGGACGTCCTGCAGTTCTGCCCTATCCGTATCGGCTGGAGCGATGCCCACCAGGCAGTTCAGCTGCCGGCAATCCAGCGCCTTTGCGTAGTCGATTGCGCGCACCACACCGTCGCGAAATTCGTCGACACGATTGCGCAGGATCGCAATGCCCCGCTCGCCGGCTGCCCAGTTGCCGGCCGGAAGATTGTGCAGAACCTGGGTCAGCTCACAGCGCGTCAACTCCTCCCGCAACGCGCCCTTCTCGAAGTCATAAGGAAAAAGATACTCGACTGCGTTGAAGCCGGCGGCCTTGGCCGCCGCGAACCGATCGAGGAACGGCAGCTCGTTGAAGAGCATGGTGAGGTTGGCGGCAAATTGAGGCACGGGTCATATCTCCGCTTGAAGCGCTGAAAGATGTCGTCAGGCCGGCAACAGCGTGCCGGATCGTGACGCGCTCGGCACGTCATCGAGCGGGAGATCCAGCACCTCCTCGAATTCGACGATGTTGTCGATCTCCGTTCCCATCGCGATATTGGTCACCCGCTCGAGAATGAACTCCACCACCACGGGCACGCGATGCTTCGTCATCAGCTCGCGTGCGGTCGCGAACGCCGCCTGCGCGTCGTTCGGATCGGTGACCCGGATCGCCTTGCAGCCCAACCCTTCCGCAACGGCCACATGGTCGACGCCGTAACCGCCGATCTCGGGCGCGTTGATGTTCTCGAACGAGAGCTGGACGTGATAGTCCATGTCGAAGCCGCGCTGCGCCTGCCGGATCAGGCCGAGATATGAATTGTTCACGACGACGTGGATGTAGGGCAGATTGAACTGCGCCCCGACGGCGAGCTCCTCGATCAGGAACTGGAAGTCGTAGTCACCCGACAGCGCGACAATGTCGCGGTCGGGATCGGCGGCGCGCACGCCAAGCGCGGCCGGCAGCGTCCAGCCGAGAGGGCCGGCCTGCCCGGCGTTGATCCAGTTGCGCGGATTGTAGACGTTGAGGAACTGGGCGCCGGCGATCTGCGACAAGCCAATCACGGTCACGTAGCAGGTGTCGCGGCCGAAGGCCTTGTTCATTTCCTCGTAAACGCGTTGGGGCTTGATCGGGATGTTGTCGAAGTGGCTCTTGCGCAGCATCGAACGCTTGCGGTCGCGACAGGCGGCGGGCCAGGCCTGCCGATCGCGCAGCCTCCCGGACTTCCGCCACTCCCTGGCGACGCTCACGAACATTTCCAGCGCAGCCTTGGCGTCCGAGACGATGCCGAGGTCCGGATTGAAGACCCGTCCGATCTGCGTCGGCTCGATGTCGACATGGACGAATTTGCGACCCTTCGTGTAGGTCTCGATCGAGCCGGTATGCCGGTTGGCCCAGCGATTTCCGATGCCGAGCACGAAGTCGGATTCGAGCATCGTGGCGTTGGCATAGCGATGGCTGGTCTGCAAGCCGACCATGCCTGCCATCAGCGCGTGATCGTCAGGAATGGCGCCCCACGCCATCAGCGTCGGGACCACGGGAACGTTGACCGCTTCGGCGAAGGCGACCAGCAGTTCGGAAGCATCGGCGTTGATCACGCCGCCGCCGGCCACGATCAGCGGCCGCTCCGCGGCGTTCAGCATCTCGAGCGCCTTCTCGATCTGCTTGCGCGTCGCCGTCGGCTTGTAGACCGGCAGCGGTGAATAGGTCTCGTCGTCGAACTCGATCTCGGCCAATTGCACATCGAGCGGAAGATCGATCAGCACCGGTCCCGGCCGCCCCGACCGCATGATATGGAAAGCCTGGCTGAACACGCGGGGCACCAGCGCCGGCTCGCGCACGGTGACGGCCCATTTCGTCACCGGCTTTGCGATCGACTCGATGTCGACGGCCTGGAAATCCTCCTTGTAGAGCCGCGCCCGCGGCGCCTGACCGGTGATGCAGAGGATCGGAATCGAATCCGCAATCGCCGAATAGAGGCCGGTGATCATGTCGGTTCCGGCGGGACCCGATGTGCCGATGCAGACGCCGATATTGCCCGCCTTCGCTCTGGTATAGCCTTCCGCCATATGCGAGGCGCCTTCGACGTGTCGCGCCAGAATATGCTGGATCGAGCCGTTGCGCTTCAGTGCGGAATAAAGCGGATTGATCGCCGCGCCGGGAACGCCAAAAGCGCAAGTGATCCCCTCGCGTTCCAGTATGCGGACCGCTGCATCCACCGCTCGCATCTTCATGTGATGATCCCGCTTCGCTATGAGTTGGCCTGAGCAGGATCATCAGGCCCGCGAGCATTGATCTCAACGCAATCGATTGAAATTTCCGCGCTGTGGCAACGCTCGCGATTTCTTGCGCGTCTTCAAACGATTAGCGTCAGCGTAGAAATGGAAATTGTTGCGAACGAAATTGCAGCCCGCCTTACGCCTGCGCTTGCTGCGCGCGGTTCCCGCGAAGTTCGGCCGTGAGTTCGGCCGCGATCTGGTGCACGATCGTACCGATCTCGGGCAAGCGTTCGTTCGTCAGCCGGTCCGCCATGCCCGATACCGAGATCGCGGCATATGGCTCGTTGCAGTCGTTGAAGACGACCGCAGCTACGCAGCGCAGGCCGAGGCGCGCCTCTTCATCATCCACCGCATAACCCTGACGCCGCACGCTCTCCAATTCCTTGAACAGCTCGCCGGGTCGCACGATCGATTTTTCCGTCAGCCGCGGCATGCCCTGACGGCGAATGATCGCATTCACGTCGGCATCGGAATAGGTAGCCAGCACCGCCTTGCCCACTCCCGAGGCGATCATCGCGACGCGTCCGCCGACCTTGGTCAGCGAGCGCATGATCTCACGGCTCTCGATGCGGGACACGACAATGATGGATTCGTCATCGACCACGGCAAGATTGGCCGTTTCCCTGGTCTGGTCGCGCAGCTTGCGCAGATAAGGCAGCGCCTGCGCGGCAAAATTCCGGCGGCGCACGAAGGTCGAGCCGACCACGAAGCTTTGGGCGCCGATGTGCCACTTGGACTCCTCGCGGTCGAATTGCACGAACCTGCGGTTCTCGAGCGTGGTCAGCAGACGATGAACGGTCGAGGGCGACAGGCCGGTACGGATCGCCAGATCGGTCAGCCGATAGCCTTCATCATCCTCTGCAAGTGTCTCCAGGATTTGCATGGCGCGATCGACGGACTGAACACCGCCGTCGCGTACGTCCTGCTCCGGCTGCGCGCGAAGATCGGGATTGGATGGCTTGCGCCTGATCGGCTCTCTTTTCGTCACGACCTGACCCTAACCGGTTGCGGTTCAGAACGAAATTGCTCGCGAAGAACGAGCGCCAGAATTGGCATATGGCATACCATAGCGACCCGGAGTCAAGGGAACACAATCTGCGAATAGGTCAGTATTTTTGCCATTATTCTTTTAAAATGGCTCGATTCTTTTGTTTGACTTCTGGGATAATGTATACCACGATTATTTCGAAACGACCTAATCACGCAACCGGGAGAACGCTGCCATGTACGTCGGGGACATCCTTCGCGCTAACAATGCGCACGTGGTGACGATCGGCTCGAACGAAACCGTGAGCATTGCGGCGAACCTGATGTACGCGAGCAATGTCGGCGCACTCGTGGTCAGGAACGCCTCGCGCAGCAAGGACGCCGCGGTGATCGGAATGTTCAGCGAGCGCGATGTCGTCGCTGTGATCGCCGAGCGCGGCACCAATGGTCTTGCGATGAAAGTCGCGCAGTTCATTTCGCCGCGGCCGCTGCTGTCCTGCAATTCGCAAGATGCCCTCACGGATGTCGAGCGCCTCATGGCCCGTCACGGGATCCGCCATATCCCCGTCATCGACAACGGCCGGCTCGTCGGCGTCGTGAGCATGCGGGACATCACCCTTGCTTACGAGGAAGCCGCCTGCGCGGCCTGACGGAGTTACCCAAGTCCATTGCCACGCTACTCGGTTCGAGCCGCTGCGGCTCCTGCTGTGTCCCCATTCTGCTTGCGAGGATCTCATGAGAATCTGCATCTACGGCGCCGGTGCGATCGGCGGCTATCTCGGTGTCGAATTGATGCGCGCTGGTGCCGATGTCAGCCTAGTCGCGCGGGGCGCGCATCTCGCCGCGATGCGGCAGAACGGCCTGAAGCTCCTGATCGGCGACGAGGAGCGCGTCGTGCATCCTCGTTGTACCGATAACCCCGCCGAACTCGGCGAGCAGGATTACGTCATCATCTGCCTCAAGGCGCATTCGATCACCGGCGTCATCGAGCCGATGCGGCCGCTGCTGGGCGATCGGACCCGCATCGTCACCGCCGTCAACGGCATTCCCTATTGGTATTTCCACAAGCACGGTGGACGGCACGAGGGATCGACGCTCGAGAGCATCGATCCCGGCGGTCGGCAGTGGAACGAGCTAGGCCCCGAACGTGCAATCGGCTGCGTGGTGTACCCCGCCACCGAAATCGAGGCGCCCGGCGTGATCCGCCACGTCTACGGCAACAACTTTCCGCTGGGCGAGCCCTCCGGCGAGATCACATCCGACGTCCAGAAACTTTCCGAGCTGTTCGTGGCCGCGGGCATGAAGGCGCCGGTCCTCGACCGTATCCGTGACGAGATCTGGCTCAAGCTGTGGGGCAACGTCTGTTTCAACCCGATCAGCGCCCTCACCCACGCGACCCTCGACGTGATCTGCAGCAATCCCGGCACGCGCGCGCTGTCCCGGGCGATCATGCTGGAGGCCCAGGCGATCGCGGAAAGCCTCGGCGTCAAGTTCCGCGTCGATGTCGAACGCCGCATCGAAGGTGCGCGCAAGGTTGGCGCACACAAGACCTCGATGCTGCAGGATCTCGAACGTGGACGTCCGGTCGAGATCGATCCGCTGATCACCGTGGTGCAGGAGATGGGCCGGATGACTGATATCGCGACGCCCGCCCTCGATGCGGTGCTGGCCCTGGTCGCGCAGCGCACCAGGTTGGCCGGCCTCTATGACGGGGCGGCCGGCGCCGCAGCAGCAGAAACGCTGGCGGTGGCGTGATCCCGATGGCCAATGTTACGCGCTGGGTCCGCTTCCGCCACCATGCCGAAATCGGCTTCGGGCAACTCACCCCGTCCGGCATCTCCGTGCATGAAGGGGACATGTTCGGCGACACGCGACCGACCGGACAAACGCTGGCGCTGGACAATGTCGAGCTGCTCGCCCCGACGCAACCGAGCAAGATCATCGCGCTCTGGAACAATTTTCACGCGCTGGCGGAGAAGCTGAGATCACCTGAGCCTGCCGAACCGCTGTACCTGTTGAAAGCGCCAACCAGCGTCACCACGCCTGGCGCCGTCATCAGGCGCCCCTTGGGCTATGATGGCAAGACGACCTACGAAGGCGAGCTCGGCATCGTCATCGGCAAAAGCTGCACCGCGGTCGCGCCCGAACAGGCCGACGCCTTCATCTTCGGTTACACCTGCACCAACGACGTCACCGCCGCGGACATCCTCAATCGCGACCCGACCTTCCCGCAATGGGCACGGGCCAAGGGCTTCGATGGATATGGCCCGTTCGGCCCCGTGATTGCGTCAGGCCTCGACCCCGCACGCCTCGTGGTACGCACCATCCTGAACGGCGTCGAGCGCCAGAACTACCCGATCGCGGACATGATCTTCAGCGCACAGACGCTGGTCAGCAAGATCTCGCACGACATGACGCTGTTGCCGGGCGACCTGATCTGCTGCGGAACGTCGATTGGCGTCGGGGTCATGAAGGAGCCCGTCAACACGGTCACCGTCGCGATCGACGGAATCGGTGAGTTGACCAACGAATTCCGTCAGTAGGTTGCGGCGGGACGGTAACCCGACGCAATCCGCCCAAACGACGATTATCTGCCTCAGGAGCGTACATGATCTCCACCAATCCGGCATCATCGCCCGGCGGCTTCCGCTGGCTGCAACTGGCGATCGGAATTGTCTGCATGGCGATGATCGCCAACCTGCAATATGGCTGGACGCTGTTCGTTGATCCGATCGACGCGAAGTTTCACTGGGGTCGTCCAGCCATCCAGCTCGCCTTCACGATTTTCGTGATGACGGAGACGTGGCTTGTGCCGGTGGAGGCCTGGTTCGTGGACAAATACGGCCCCCGCATCGTCATCATGTTCGGCGGGCTGATGATCGGGTTGGCCTGGATCATGAACTCATACGCCTCCTCTCTCGTCACGCTTTATGCGGCAGCAATCGTCGCCGGCATTGGCGCCGGCGCCGTCTACGGCACTTGCGTCGGCAATGCGCTGAAATGGTTTCCGGACCGGCGCGGCCTGGCCGCAGGAGCAACCGCCGCCGGGTTTGGCGCCGGTGCGGCCCTCACCGTCGTACCGATCGCCAACATGATTGCCGCCAGCGGCTACCAGATCACCTTCCTGACCTTCGGGATCGGGCAAGGCCTCATCGTTATCCTGCTGGCCTGGTTCGTCCGGCCGCCGCATGGCGTCGAGGCGCCCAGGAAGAAGCGGCTCAATCTGCCGCAGAGCGCGATCGACTACACCCCGCCCCAGGTGCTGCGCACCCCGATCTTCTGGGTCATGTACCTGGTGTTCGTCATGGTGGCTTCCGGCGGGTTGATGACCGCCGCGCAAATCGGGCCGATCGCCCATGACTTCAAGATCGCGGACACGCCGGTCACTCTGGCGGGCTTCCAGATGGCGGCGCTGACCTTTGCCATCTCGCTCGATCGCGTCTTCGATGGTTTCGGCCGTCCGCTCTTTGGCTGGGTCTCCGACAATATCGGCCGCGAGCACACGATGTTCATCGCGTTCGCGACTGCGGCGTTGATGTTGCTGACGCTGTCCACCTACGGTCACATTCCGGTTGTCTTCGTGCTGGCCACGGCGATCTATTTCGGCGTCTTCGGCGAAATCTACAGCCTGTTTCCCGCGACGTCGGGCGACACGTTCGGCGCCAAATACGCAACCACCAACAACGGCATGCTCTACACGGCGAAGGGCACGGCGGCGCTGCTCGTGCCGCTTGCGAGCATCATCTCTTCCCAGCTCGGCTGGCAGGCCGTGTTCATCGTCGCGGTTGCGCTCAATGCCACCGCGGCCCTCACTGCCTTGTTGTTGATTAAGCCGATGCGGCGCGCGTTTATTCTCGGCAGTGAAGCGACGGCAAGCGCCGCAACCGCTCGCGCAAAGGTCTTCCCCGATGAAGTCGGTCGACTGGAGGCACCCGTGTCTTACGACCGTCTCGAGAAGGCGCCATAACAAGAGACCTATCGGCCGGAGCGCAAACGATTGAGCGACAAATGGACGGATGTGCGAGCTCGGACCGCCCTGCAGCGAATCTTCGGCGCCGCCATCGCGAGCGCCGATCCGAGGATCACGATCGCCAGCGCCCTGCCGGCAAAGCCGAAGGGCAGATGCATCGTCGTCGGCGCGGGTAAGGCGTCGGCGGCCATGGCGGCGGGCCTCGACGCGGCATGGCCTGACGTCGAGCTTTCGGGTGTCGTCGTCACGCGCCACGGCCATTCGGTTCCTGCGGGCCGCATCGAAGTGCTCGAGGCGTCTCACCCCGTGCCGGATGACACGAGCAAGGCCGCTGCCCTTCGCATGCTGCGCGCCGTCGAGGGGCTTTCAGCAGACGATCTCGTCATCGCCCTGATGTCCGGCGGTGGCTCGGCGCTGATGACCCTTCCGGCATCTCCGATGACTCTCGCCGACAAGCAGGCGGTCAACCGGGCACTCCTTGCAAGCGGCGCGACAATTGCCGAGATGAACGTCGTCCGTAAACATTTGTCCGCGATCAAGGGCGGGCGGCTGGCGCTGGCCGCCCGCCCCGCCCGCGTCACGACCCTTGTGATCTCAGACATTCCCGGCGACGATCCCGCCGCGATTGCCTCCGGTCCCTCGCTGCCGGACAGCAGCACAAAAGCCGATGCGCTGGAGATCGTTGGCCGGTTTGCCATCGACCTGCCGGACGCGGCGCGGCTTGTGCTTGAACAGGCGGACGAGACGCCCAAACCCGGCGAGATCGATGCTGATGTCCGCATCCTTGCCGCTCCATTCCATGCGCTGGACGCTGCGGCCGACGCCGCCCGGGACGAAGGCCTGACGCCGATCATCCTTGGCGACGCGATCGAGGGCGAGGCACGGGAACTCGGAACCGTGATGGCCGGCATCGCCCTATCAGTCGCGAGGCATGCGCAGCCGGGCCCTGCCCCCACCGTGCTGCTGTCCGGAGGAGAAACGACGGTTACGATCGGGCGCGGGCCGGCGGGACGCGGCGGCCGCAACACCGAATTCCTGCTGGGGCTTGCCGTCGCCCTGTCCGGCGCGTCCGATATCTGGGCCATTGCGGGCGACAGCGATGGAATTGATGGAACGGAAGATGCGGCTGGCGCTTTGATCGGTCCGGATACGCTGCGGCGCGCCGCCGCGAATCTGCTTGACGCACGGGCGTATCTGGCTGCCCATGACAGCTATACGTTCTTCGACCGCCTTGGAGACCTCGTGCGCACCGGGCCAACGCTTACCAATGTCAACGATATCCGCGCCGTGCTGATTGCAGCCGGCAAGCCGGGAATCAAGCCAGCAATGAGGTGACCCATGCGCCGTCATCGACGCGCCAAGATCGTCGCAACCGTCGGTCCCGCCAGCAGTTCCCCCGAGATGCTCGAGGCGCTGCTGCTGGCGGGCGTCGATACATTCCGCCTGAACTTCAGTCACGGAACGCAGAGCGATCACGCACGCATTCACGCGGCGATCCGGAAGTTGGAACAGGAGGTCGGCCGGCCGATCGGCATCCTGATGGACCTCCAGGGTCCGAAGATCCGCGTCGGCACCTTGCGCGATGGAAAGATCGCCGCAGTGGCCGGAGAGACCATTCGGTTCGTTTTGTCCGGATCGGAAGGTGACCGAACCGCAATTCCCCTCCCGCATCGGGAGATCTTTGCCGCCGTTGCCCCTGGCCATGACCTTCTGATCGACGACGGAAGGGTCCGCGTTCGCGTTACCGGGCTCGGTGACGATTTCATCGAAGCTAAGGTGATCGTCGGCGGCACGATCTCGAATCACAAGGGCGTCAATCTGCCGGGCACGGTCCTCGATCTTTCACCGCTGACCGCGAAGGATCGCCTCGATCTGGAGTTCGGCCTCAAACTTGGCGTGGATTGGGTTGCTCTGTCGTTCGTGCAGAAGCCCTCGGATATCATCGAGGCGAGAGGCCTCATCGGGGACCGCGCCGGTCTGATGGCCAAGATCGAGAAACCGGCAGCGCTCGAACGGATCGACGATATCATCCAGTTGTGCGACGCCATCATGGTTGCGCGAGGAGATCTCGGCGTCGAAATCCCGCATGAGGACGTGCCGGGGCGCCAGAAGGAGTTGGTGCGGGCCTGCCGTCTCGCGGTGAAGCCCGTGATCGTCGCCACGCAAATGCTCGACTCGATGGTCGCCGCCCCTACGCCGACGCGTGCGGAAGTCTCCGACGTTGCAACCGCGATCTATGATGGCGCAGACGCGGTGATGCTGTCGGCGGAGTCCGCGACAGGCCGATATCCGCGCGAGGCGGTCGAGATGATGGACCGCATCATCCGCAGCACCGAGCAACACAAGATGTACCGCTCGATCGTCGAGGCGACCCAGCCCGGCGAAGAGCAGACGCCACCGCATGCCGTGGCGACGGCAGCGGCCGATCTCGCCTCCGTCGTTCACGCCGCAGCCATCGTGGCCTACACCTCGAGCGGCACCACGGCCGCACGCGTCGCGCGCAAGCGGCCGAGCCGCCCGATCCTCGCCATCACCCCAAGCCGCGAAGTGTCCCGCCGCCTGTGCCTGCTTTGGGGCGCTCACAGCGTGCTTTCCGGCGACGTTCAGAGCTATGAGGAGATGGTCGAGCGCGCAACTGCATTCGCGCATGCAGAGCAGTTTGCATCGAGCCGCGATCTGCTGGTCGTTGTCGCCGGCATTCCCTTTGGACAAGCGGGAACGACCAACAATCTACGGGTCGTATCGCTGCCCTGAGAGAACCGTCGGCCCGAGCGATTGCATCATCAGCGCGCCGCGCGGCAGGGTGTGAGCGATGGCGCGCTCATCCCGATCGCCTAGGTCAGCATCGAGATGATCGACTGAAGCTGATCGGATGCTGACGTCACGAGCCCGTCGAACGATGTCTGGCCGTGAGCTGCGGCTCGCAGGATGCATTCTGCCACTGCGGCCTTGAGACCGAACACGGATTGATCCGCCGGGACGCTTGCCATGACCGCATCCAACGCATCGCGCATCGTCTGGATCAGTTCGGCGCTGTGCTTCATGGCTGTCCCTCCGCAGGCTCAAAATAAGCCGGCGGTGCGGGGTCGCCACTCACAAGCGCGCGATTCCAAATTTCCTTTTCTTAATGCAGTGACAGGTACGTGAACCGGCGAGCGCTAGAGGTCTCTCTCGGCAAGCTTGCGGAACGCATCGGGCACCGAATGAACCGCCTCCAGCGCGGCTGAACCATATCCGATCGCCTCCCAGCCAAAGCGATCGCGGATCTTGTCGATCGCACGGTCCGCCGCCCAGCGGGCCATCCCTGTCGGGCTTCCAGGGCGAAGCGCTTCGTCCGCCAGTCCGAGTGGAAGCTCCAGCGCAAGATCCCAATGCTCCTCGAGATGCGACACCGAGATCGCCAGCAGCGAGATGATCTTCTCGCCGGGATGGTCGGCAAGGGCGGCGCGCACCAGATTCTCGGCGAGCCGGGCCAGGACGATGGTCGTGCACACCGGCGCATCGAGCGTCATCGAGCGCGTCACCGACTTCAGGTCGGCGAAGCGGACGCGCACCGTCACGGTTCGTCCAGGCCGTGACTTCGCCCGAAGCCGCGTGGCGACGCGGTCGGCGAGATGAAGCAACGTTGGCCGGATGACCTGCTCGATCGCAGGCTTTCGGCCAAGTGCCGATTGTGCTCCTGCCGATCGCGCACGCCGGTGTGGCCTGAGCTGTCGCGGATCGCGATTCCAGGCCAGCGCGGCGAGTTTCTCGCCCGCTGCCGGACCGAGCAAATGCGTCAGCGACCGTTCCGACAATTTGGCGAGCTGACCGATCGTCGCAACGCCGATCGCGTCCAGCCGGGTCCTGGTGACCGGCCCTACCCCCCACATCAACTCAACCGGCAATTCGTGAAGGAAGCTTAGCTCGGCGTCGGGATCAACGACGACAAGCCCGTCGGGCTTTGCGACCTGCGAGGCGATCTTCGCCAGATGCTTGGTGCGGGCGACGCCGACCGAGATCGGAAGGCCGAGCTCGGTGCGCACGCGCCACCGGATCGACGCGGCTATTTCGGCAGGCGTTCCGAACAGGTGGGTACAGCCGGCAACATCCGCAAACGCCTCGTCGATCGAAATTCGCTCGACCAGCGGCGTGAAGTCGCCAATCACCTTGATGGCCGCGTCGCCCAGCCGCTGGTAATCGCTGAAATGGCCGCCGACGAAAACGAGTTGCGGGCACAGTTGGCGCGCTTCCCGCCCCGACATGCCGCCATGCACCCCGAAGGCCTTCGCCTCATAGGACGCCGCAAGCACAACCCCGCCCCCGACGGCGATCGGCTTGCCGCGCAGCGACGGCTCGAGCAGTTGCTCGACCGATGCGTAAAATGCATCCAGGTCCGCATGAAAGATGGTGGCTGCGGCTGCCATCTCGACCCGTTCATCCCTTGACCTGACCGAAGCCGCCCGTCTCCGGACGTGGAAATTGACAATAGAACAAAATAGGAACATTCTGGAATCGAGTCAATCCAGCACGCGTCGTCGCGGCCGCTGGCGCCGCGAACGGTCGTCAACGCGCGCCGCCACTACGCGCGCTTGCCGCGCGAGGGGATCTGCCGGCACTTCCTTCAGCCGGCTTCGCCCCATCGCCCCCGGTCTCGGCCCGCGGGAGATCGAAGTGGGAGTTGCTGCGAGGCATCGACGCAGGGCATATCGGCGGATCGTTCGAGATGCATGACGGCGGCTACTGCGATGGACGACCGCACGCAGCTTGCGCGTATTGCCGCACCGGCTCACTCATCAGCCGGCCGACTTTGCCGCGCAGGGCTTTTTCGGCTAGATATTTTGCAATGACCGACCAATCTCATCAGGTGGACTTCCAAGCTGCGGCCCACCTCTACAAATGGCCTTCGCTCAACAACTCGAGGCGAGAGGATCGCGCGCCCTATATGGTCGTCAACGGAACGCTCGACCAATGCATTCGGGATTTCATGGGCAAGCCCGAGAAGACGCGACATCTTTACGAGATCCGGACCAAGTCGCAGCCTCCCCTCGTCCCCGACGTGTTGTCACCCGAGCATGTGATCGAGCTCTCCAGGCTTCGCGAGTTTCTCTGAGGCGCGCAGCGAACGTGATCCCGACGCGTCTCGTTTGCGGAGCGACTTATCCATCTGTCGTAGGTCTGGTGCCGGATTGTTTGCCCCTTGGGGAGCCGGTACACTTTGACTCCCTGACTGACCGACGTCCGTGCCGGCATGATTGATCCGCTTCGACCCCGCTGAGGCCCGCACGTCGCCTGCACGGGAGGGGAACGGCCGCATGGCCGGTTGATGGGGCATCGCGAGGCGCCGCATGAGGTTCAATCTGGCGATCCTGAGTGTGCTGGCCGCAAGGCCCGGGGAGCGGATCGCGATCGACGAGGTCAGCCGCGAGGTCAAGCGCATGATCGCGGCCGGCGATGAGGCCACGCAGTCGAAGCGGCCGTCCGAGCTTGGCGACGCCGACGTCTTCCAATCGGGATGGGCATCGATCAACGATGCGGGCCTGCAGATCACCGATTCGGGGCTCTCGCTGTGGCGCTCGCTTGAAGCCTCCCGCATCGAACAAGGACTCAATGAACAGGAAACGGAACGATTGAACGCTGTTGCATCCGACACGCGCCATTCAGGTGCGGACACCGCGATCGACCGTCCCGACGGCGTTGATCTCGAGCTCCCCGGCATGGCGCCCGAGGACCGCGACGACCGCCAGCCATCTAGCGAGGGCCGTTCGACCACGGCTCCCGACATCCTCTCGGGCGACTCTCCGATCATCCCTGCGCCTGCATTCGGCTCGTTTCAAGACACGAACCGAACGGCTTCGCGGCTATCCGGTCTGGTCAGCTTGCTCGGCACGACCATGCCCAAATTCGCCGCCGCGCGGCGACGGCGATCCGCGGAGGATGTCCGGGATCGTCGTGCCGATCGTCGAGGCGGATTGACGGGGCTGGCGGTGGCGTGCCTCAGCCTGATCTCGGTCGTGGCTTGCGTTGCCGCCGCGATAGCACTTGGTCAGCTCACTTCGCTGAAGTCGGACATTGCCGCCTTGCGACGGGAAATCGCGCCGCTGAGGGAACGCCTCGCCAGACTCGAACAGGTCGAAGTCGCAAAACGCGATGCCGCCCAGCAGGAAGATGCGCAGAACAGGGCCGAGGCGGAGAAGAAGCTGACTGACGGCGCAGGCGAACAGGCCGCGCTCAGCCTCTCGCGTGAAGAGATTCAGTTGATAAGGGAGTACATCAAGGCAGCGCCTTCGGCCGGCGCAGCTGTCGCGCCGATCAACGTCGGCGATCCCATCACGGGCGGAATGATTCCGCTGCCTTCATCGCTGACGGAGAAGCTGCCGCGCCTTCTCGGCGCGAGATTTGCGACCCGCAACGGTGCCATCATCATCAGCACGCGAAGCAGCCGCCGCGTCGATGCCGTGCTGATGCCGAACTAGATCGTGGCGAGGTCAAGTCGCAGGAGCGAGCTGCCAAAATATCGAAAACAACCCCATGCAAAGGAGCCGGCGGACCCGGCAACTCGACGCGTTGGGCAAAATTGGGTATTATCATACCTCTAAAAATCGTGCAGAGGCTCGTGAACCGCTGTCAACCTACGGCTGATTATTCGGCGGACGCTCGATGAACTTCCGGCTGCCGTTGAGAAGCTCGAGGTTGTTGGCGATGACGGGGTTACCCGGATCGAGCGAATACGCCTTCTCGAACTTCCGCCGCGCGCCGCTCAGATTGCCGCGCAGCATGAGGGAGTAGCCCTGGTCGTTGAGGATCTGGACGGTCTCGCCGCCAAGCCGGATCGCCTGCGCATAGGCCTGATCGGCAAGATCGAAGCGGCGCAGCTTGTCATAGCTCGCCGCGAGGCCGACCCAGGCCGTCACGTCCTTCGGCGCCTTCTCGACCGCATCCTTGAAATAGCGCTGCGAGATTCCGTAATTGCCGCGGTTGTAGTGCTCGAGCCCCATCCGCACCGGTTCGTCGGAGGGATAGTATTTGACGTCGGTCGGCTCCTGCACGGGGTCGGGACCGGCTGGAGCGCCAGGCGCGACCACAGCGGCGTCACGCACAGTATATTCTTGCACCGTATCGCAAGCCGCCAATGCTGTGGTCAGTAAGGCGCTAGCCAGCCAAAAAGGAATGCGCCGCATAGCCACTAATCCCCGCCCCACTTACTACCGCTTAAAATACGATTCCACGCTAACACGGGTGGGGTTAGAGACGTGTTACCGGCTAGCCACATGCACCCGTCGAAATAGAAAACGCTCCTGACGCCCTGCCCTGGAAGACCCCAGCGTCCAGCGCGAAATGACTAACGTCGCGTCAAGGCTTGCTGGTACCGGTAGCAGCATCATTTTTATTAAGGTCGGCCGCCTACTGTGGCCACGCCGGTCCCCAAGTAGACGCTACCACCTGCGTCCACTGCTGCTGCCGTAGCGCCTGCAGTTCCCATTGGGGAGTGACCCAACCCTGGCAGGTCTCCTCCGAACGCCGGTAACGGATCGCGCGGCTGGTTGCCGGCACGATAGCGCGTTATAGCGCCATTGGTCTTCGCGGCCTGAGAGACGATCCGGCGATCGCCGACGTAGCTCGGCCAGGGATTGATCGTGTGGGTCACGGCATTGACTTGCTTCGCGTCCCCAGCACTTAAGGTGATGGTATCCGAACGCTGGAAATAACGATCCATTTCGTCATTGCCGGCCAAGCCATTACAAGCCCCGAGCGTGAAAACTGCGAGTAACGCCGTGCATGTCATATCGGTCGTCCTTCAGTTGAGCGTCTTGACTACGGGCTGGTCGGTTACAACCGCAGGTGGCGCAGATACCCGGACATCGGGGGCGATGATGTGCCCGTAGGGACCTTTGATGTCACCGCCGGAATTGACGTAGTCATTGTAGCGCTTTTTCACTTCCATCTGGCCGTTGAGGAAGAAGTCGACATCGTTTGCAGGCAGGCGGGAGTCCAGCGGCGACGCCAATTGCTGTCCAGGTGCCGCCGGCGCGACCAGACGCGGCGTCACGATGACCACCAGATCCGTCTCTTTCTGCTGATAAGATGCGCTTCGGAACAACGCACCAAGGACTGGCACCGAGCCGATCCAGGGCAGTTGCTGTACATCCTGTGCGTTGCGGGTCTGGAGCAGGCCGGCAATTGCAAAGCTCTGGCCGTCGCGCAATTCAACCGTGGTCCGAGCATTGCGGCTGCTTAGTGCTGGAATTGTCGTCCCCTGGATTGTCACCGCATTGGTGAAATCGAGCTCGCTGACCGACGGCTCAACCCGAAGGTTGATTACGCCGCGCGAGAGAACGGTGGGTACGAAGCCCAACTCGACGCCGAACTTCTTGAATTCGATGGTGACGGTGGGAAAGCCGTTCGTAGTGTTGGAAGCTACCGGCACCGGAAATTCACCACCCGCCAGGAAGCGCGCTGCATCGCCCGACAACGCCATCAGGTTGGGCTCGGCCAGGCTGCGCACCAGCCCTTTTGTCTCCAGCGCCTGCAGCAACAGATCGACCGAAGTGCCATTACTCGTTCTCAGCACATTCGTTAACAGGTTACCGAACGGGACTGCGCCACCGATCAGCCCTGACGCGGTGGATAGAACAGGAACGCCTTGAGGGGTCTGTGAGGCTACCGGTCTGCCAGCAGTGCCCGTATTTCCAACCTGCGTGAGGTTGCCGTTGCCGGCATAGAGGTTCATGCCCAGTTCGCGGCCGGCGGACCTCGCGACCTCGAGGAAGCGCACTTCCAGCATGACTTGCTGCGGCGCAGCCACGTTCATGGCGTTGACGACGATGCCGCCCTTCGGGACGGTGCCGGTGGCAATGGCCATGGCCTTCTCGGCGGCGACCGCATCGGCGGCCATTCCGCTCAGCACCACCTGCCCTTCGGAGGCGGACACGCGAATGCCGCGGGTGCCGGTGCTGGACTGGATGCTCTGCTGCAGAGAGCCGACGTCGATCGTGACCTCGACATCGAGGATGCCGATTTGCTTCATCGAGCTGTCGAACAGGATGACGTTGGTGGTGCCGGTCTTCTTGCCCTGGACGTAGATCAGGTGATCGCTCAGCGACTTCACGTCGACGATATCGGGCGAGCCCGCGACGATCGACGAGAACGCCGTATCGACCCTGAAGGTCCGCGACTTGTTGATCGTGACCTTGACGCGCTGGACGTCGCTCATCTCGCTGACGAACACGCCGCTGGAGGACGGCGCTCGCCGCTCCGTGGCAGCAGCAGGATCGGTGAAATGAAACAGGGCGATCGCAGCGCCAAACGCCATCGCGCTCAAGGCAACCAGCCCAAGTCCCGCATCGACCGAAACGCGACTTCCCATCATGCCAATCCCCTTCGCCGCGTCTCCGCGACGATCCCCGTAAACCTACGACCTCGGCGTCCCGATCACTCCCGTTCGTCCACCACGTCGTAGAGCTTACAGTCTGTCCGACTACAAATAGTTACTCGCAAAATTCTCATTCCCGGCGCACCGGGCACTCACCCGGGTCGCACGGCCGCTAATGGCGGCTCTGGGATCATCCCCTGCCATGCGCCTCGATTGCAAGGAAAGAGGTCCGCCAAGCCGCGGCAACGCCGGAGAAAACTGCCCGATGTTGCCAGCGCGCACCACTTCCGTAGCCCGCCCGGGCTATTCCCGGCCCGCCCAACGCGCCGAGCCGCCCTGGCAGCCGCCCAGGCCGCCGCCGCCGATCAGCCTCGTCGAATCGGGTTCTGCTCAGAACGGAATCGTGGTGGACGCGCTCGGCGCGTTCAATGACGTGCCCCAGATCGGCATGATCATGGCGAAGCCCGACTGGGACGCCGTCACCGTCAGCGCCGAGGCGCCCGCCGTCGTGGTCACGGTGGGCGTGAGACTGGCGCCATACAGGAAGGGAGCAACGGCCTGCTTCTGCGCATCCGTCAGATAGTCACTGGTACAGCTGGATGGTGAATTGGACGCCAGCACAGCGGGGGTGTAGCAGCTGATCATGTTCGCCCGGGCCCCGGCATCCGCAAGCAGGCGCAGCGACTGCATCGTGATCGCGTAGCGTCCGAAATCAAAGACGGCGAAGATCAGGGTGAACAAGGGCACGGCGATGAGGCAGAACTCGAGAGCCGCGACCCCGCGCTGGTCGAGCCGTTTCATCACTGCACCAAACGCACGGTTTGAACGTTGGGCTTTGCTGCCCCATCCGACGTACACTTGCTGTTGTCCAGGGTCGTATTGCCCTGGAAAGTCACCGCATAGGCTATGACCTGATAGCAGCCAGTTGCCGGGGAACTCGACGAGCTGTTGCCTCCGTATGTGACGGGGGCATTCGGGATATAGACCGTGCCATTGAAATAGCTGGTCGAAGTGCCACTGATGTTGACGCCTTGCTTCGTATAGCTCTCACCATCGTAGAGCAGAAGATCCTTCATCAGGGCCAACACCGATGCTGACAAGACCGACGGCCCCGTAGGCGACTTCATTGCCGTCAGCTGAATCGTGGGATTCCCCGTAAATTTGAGCGATGTACCACTTCCGAAAAATATCAAGGTGGCCGTTCCCGTGATGGTCGGATTGCCGTTGATAGTAATGTTCCCCGAAAAATAGTACGTGCCGTTTAATACAGTGGTGGGGCTGAACGACGGATTGGTATTGTAACAGCTGCATGTCTCATATGGCTGCGGTGCGGCGTTGTTGATGTTGTTCGCGAAATTTGACGTCTTCAACGCAGACAGCGCCGTGTTGACCGCACTCAGCGGATCAGGGATCGGTTGCTGATAGGTTTGCACGCCCGTGCATTGACTTCCGCCTGTCTGGGAGCAACCGCCGACCGTGTAGCTCGGCGCATTCACCGAGATACCCGAATTGCCGATGAAGCCGATCGCGTTCGACGCGCTGCTGTCCGACGAAATACCGCACGTTGCCGACGATACCGTAGCGCTACCCTGGAAGGTGACGGGGTCCTTCAACGCCAGCACGCATGGAGGTTTCGCCAAGCTATCGAGCTTGGCGACCGCCGTCGCGGCGATCGTAACCGTCGACAAGCCAAGCACCTGAGCCAAATATCCCGGCTGCTGCTGGCTGATGGTGGCCTGAACGTACGTCCCCGCTACCCCGTTCCAGGTCGTCAGCGAGGCGACCTGGACGGTCCGCGTGACGCCGCTGGTCGCCACACATCTGGAGCCGGGATAGGCGGTGTCGCCGGCATTGCAGAACGTGTTCTGGGCCGCCGCCTGCTTGCCGCGGTAATCATATGTCTGGGTGTTGTTACAGGTCGTGCCCGGCTGCGGGGCGCTGTCGCACGCGAGCCGCAAGGCGCCGGCGTAGGCCGCCGCATCAGCCGCACCCTGGGCGCGTTGCTGGGTGACATACCAGGATCCGGCTTCACCGCCGAGCGCCATCATTCCGATCAACGGGATCAACGCAATCACGGTTGCGAACGCGGCCGAGCCGCGACGGCAATGGAGCATGTTGCGCATGGAACACCTCATTGAAACCGTTCCGAATAGGTCAGCGTGAACGAGCAGGGATTGCTATTGGTGCTGGTGCAGATCGCCGACCTCAACACCATTGGCGACAGCGTGATCGTCGTTGAATACACGTAGTACTTCGGCTGCGACGGATCGGAATTCGTCGAATCGCAGACCGCATTGCTCTCGCCGCAGATCAGCTGGATGCTGGGGATCGGATAACGGGAATCGGCCTTGGCGAGCGCGGCCGCCGCCCAAGTGGACGCGTTCGTGACGTCGCCCGGCGGGGAGTACTGGATGGATTGCCCGAACCCGCGCAGCGCCGCGAGCGCCTGAATGTATTGAAAGCCAGCCAGCGCGAGGTCGGCAAGCGGCAGCAGAATAACCAGGAACAGGAACGCGAAAACGAACAGCATCTCGAACGCGACGGCGCCGCGTCGATCCGCGATCAGGGAACGCTTGCCGCTCACACGGCTTTTCCAGCTTCGCATGGCCGCTCACCAGACATAGGGAATCAATCTCCAGCGCGACGCCTCGTAGCTGGAATATTCAGGAAGCGTGCGCCGAAGCACGTCCTCCTCGTAATGAATTCGCCAGACCTGGATGCAGATGTGCAGAATCAGCAGGCCCACGGTCATCCAGCTCAGATGCTGCAGCACGACACCAAGGAACACGATCTCTTCCGACAGATAGAGCGGATGCTTGATCCACCGGTACGGCCCGGTTTGCACCACCGAACGCGCCTGCGGCACCAGGCTGAACGACCGTCCGAGATGACGAACGGTCACGAGGATCATGATCATGCCGGTCAGCACGAAAACCGCGGACAACAAATTCGGCAATGCGCCCTCGGTCTTCTCGAAAAACGTGATCGTCCATGGCCAGTAGGTGCCGACGAACGCGGCAACCCTCGGCAGCAGACCTTCGGCCTGCGCCTTTGCGGGCCCGCGGATCAGGATCAGCAGCGCCAGCATCAGGTAAAACACCGCGACCAGAAAGTTCGAGACGAGCGACGGCCATGGCTCCCCCGTCTTCGCGAGGTTGGTCGTCACGGCAAGTGCCAACAGAAGGAACCATGCGCTGCCCAGGAATCGGGTCGCCCGATCGTAGGCCAGGTTCGTCGAAAGACTCATTGCAGCTGCGCTCATGGCTCAATTGCCGAGGTTGGAGAATGTACGGATCAAATGAAGGAACGGGCTTCCGCCCAGAATGACGAACATCGCCGGAAGCAGGAACAGCACCATCGGAACGGTCAGCTTGGCGCCCAGTTTGTGCGCCCGCTCTTCGAGCTTGGTGATGCGTTCCCGGCGCAGGTCGACCGCGATGCTGCGCAGCGCCTGACTGAGCGGCGTGCCATATTGCAGGCTCTGGCTGACCATGGTGCCGAAACGACGGAGGCCCTCCGACGTGGACGCGAGCTTCTCGAAGGCGTCGGCACGGTTCGGCAGGATCCGGAGATCATCGAGAAGACCGCGCAGCACGTGGGTGATGGCGGGATTGGTCTCCCGCATCTCCTCCGCCACGCGCTCAATCGCGCTCTCCAGGCCCATGCCGGCCTCGCTGCAAACCACCAGCAGATCGATGGTGTCGGGCGTGCCGAGCCGGATCGCCGCATCGAAGCGTCGCTTCACGACCAGCAAGATCAGACGCGGGATGATGATTCCAAACGCCAGGCCAAGCAGCGTGAAGATCATCACGTCGGTGAACGGCCGCCCAAGAATCTGCGAAATGGAGAAAGCCGCGATCGGCAACGCAAATGTGCTGACCGTCTTGAAGCCGATCCAGATCGGCAGGGTTCGATAGTGATTGAACCCTGCCGACTGAAGAACCATCCTCAGCTGGTCGAGATTCTCCTGGGCGTAGTAGCGCCTGTAGCGCATGCCGACCGATGAAAGCCAACCGATCAGATCCTTCGAATTCGATCGATCGGAGATGCCCAGCACGGCATTCGAGACCCGCGTGTCCAAGGTGCGCAGATGTATCTCGCGAATGACCAGCAGGAAGGTCGCGGCCGCGAGCGCGACGGCAAGCGTGGCAAAACCGAGAACAGCCGTCATAGGGTGGTTTCCCTTCTGACCATCCAACGGATCACGAAATGCCCGATCAGGACCGAGCACGCCGCATAAGCGAGGAGCACGTTGCCTTGTGGATCGAACAACAGCAGATCGACCGACTGCGGATTGATCAGGTAAAGCAGCCCGCCGATCACGACCGGCGCACAGGTGAGCGCACGCGATGAAAAGATAACCTCTCCCGCCAAGGCCTTCGCACGCGCCGCCAGCGCAACCCGCTGACTCACGGTCTCGCCCAGCGTCTGCAGTGTTTCCGCCAGGCTGCCGCCGGTCTTCAATTGCACCGCGAGGGTTACCGCAAACATCGCATATTCCGACACCTGCGTTCGCTGATAGATCTCCTCGACGGCTTCCTCGGGCGACCGCCCCATATTCAGTTCGCTGCAGACGATGGCAAACTGCCCGGATGTCGGTTGCGGCATCTCGCGGGCGATGGTGCGAAATGCTTCGTGGACGGGCAATCCGGACCGGACAGTGCTCGTCACCAGTTGGACCGCATCGGGAAGCTGCTGGAAGAGTTGATTTGCAAAGCGCCGTTGCTGCCATCCGAACAGGCCGCGCACGACCAGGATGGCGACGCCGACAGCCGCAATGGCTCCATAGGAGCCAGGGAACCTCAGGAATCCATTGACGTAGAGAATTCCCGCCGCTGCCATTCCCCCTGCAAGCAGCACATAGACCGGTCGTACGACGTACACCATATCAGGGCGATAATTGGCGAAGCGCTGGAGCGCACGCCAACGCGACGTCTTGGCCGCGCGACGGATGGACACCAAGGCTGCGGCTTCAGCCGTCGGCAGCGCAATCTCGAGCTGGCGGTCCATTCGTCTCTGTCGTGCGTCGAGCCAAAGGGTGTTTGCCCCGGCACACAGCAGTAGCACCAGAACGATGATCAAGGGCGTCGACATCAGATGTGCCTCATCGCTTCTGCCCAGGCCCGATCGAGCCCGTAATAGACGAGGCGGCTCTTGAACTTCGGAACCGCATTGGTGGAGCGGTAGGTGCCGGATATCCGCCCTTGGACGTCCTCGTCCTTGTACTCGAACAACGCGATGTCGTTGGTGGTGATCACCTCGCCCTCGAGGCCGATCACCTCGCTGATCTGCACGATGCGGCGCTGGCCATCCCGCATGCGCTCGACCTGCACAATCAGATCCAGGGCGGCGACGATCTGGGAACGGATTGCGCGCGATGGCAGATTGACCTGCCCCATCTGCACCATGTTCTCCACGCGGGTCAGAGCATCGCGGGTACTGTTGGCGTGCACGGTGGAGATCGATCCATCATGGCCGGTGTTCATCGCCTGCAGCATGTCGAACGCCTCGGCGCCGCGCACCTCACCGACGACGATGCGGTCCGGACGCATACGAAGTGCGTTCCACAGAAGGTCGCGCTGCGTTACCTGGCCGGTGCCCTCGAGGCTGGCCGGACGGGTCTCCAGGCTGATCACGTGCGGCTGCTGAAGCTGCAACTCCGCCGCGTCCTCAATCGTGACGATGCGCTCGCTATGGTCGATGAACTGACTCAAGGCGTTCAGCAGCGTCGTCTTGCCGGAACCGGTGCCTCCGGAGACCAGGACATTGAGCCGGCAACGGGAGGCGATCTCCAGCAGCTGTCCGAGCGCGGCGGTCATCGAGCCGTTTTCGATCATGCCGGCGATGTTGAGACGCCGGTTCGGAAATTTTCGAATCGAGATGCAGGGGCTGTGGATCGCCAGCGGCGGCAGGATGATGTTGACGCGGCTGCCGTCCGGCAGACGGCAGTCCACCATCGGGCTGGATTCATCCACCCGCCGGCCGACCTGCGAAGCGATCTTCTGTGCGACGGAGGCGATATGGTCATTGTCGCGAAACCGGACCGCAACCCGCTCAAGCTTGCCGGCCCGCTCGACATAGACGTTGCTCGGCCCGTTGATCATGATGTCGTTGATCGTCTCATCGAGCAGAAGCGGGCGCAGCGGCCCGTAGCCGGTCATGTCGTCCGCGATCTCCTCCGCCAGGAAGAGCTGCTCGCGGCCCGACAGCTCCAGCCGCTCCTGGTTGGCGATGCCGTGGATGATTTCCTCGATCTGCCGCCGCAGGACGTCGCGGGGAACGGTCGCGGCCACCGACGGCTCGATCTGCTCGATGACCCGTTCGCGCAGGGATGCCGACATCACCGGATGGTGGGTCGCAGGTTCTTCATGCTTCGGCGCCGATGCAAACAGGCTGGACGCCGGTGACGCCACGCTCGGCTCCGCCGGCGGCAAGGGCGGCGGCACCGGCCGCGCGCTTGGTGCCGCTGCCGGGACGTCCGGCACCGCTGCGGGCATCCGCACCGGCATTTCGTCTGCGCGCCTGCCGAACTTTTTCATAGCCCGAGCCACCTCTTCCACCCGGCCTTTTTCTTGGCACCGACGCCGGTGATTTCCCGTACGATCGGAGCGAGATGGCGCCGCAGCCCGGATACGTGCTTGAGAGCCGGAACGCCGAGGTTGACCGCCTGGGTCATTCCCTTGCCGAGATCCGGGATGATCATGTCCGGTTCGGCGCCCAGTGCCTTGACGATCGTCGCCCTCGGCAGACCGCCGGCGCGGTCGGCACGGTTGAGCAGGGTAAACACGCGATCCTTGCCCGCGATGTTGGTGACGGCGTTGCGCAGCGCGTGGGCATTGCGCAGGCCGGTTACTTCGGCCTCCAGCAGCACCAGCACATGACGGGACATCTGAATGACCGGATAGATCGATGCCGGGAACGGTACCGGCACATCGACAACGACGTAGTTGAACCGCTGACGGAGCAGGCCCAGCACGTGCCGCACGCCGGCTTCGGTGATGTCGAGCTTCGCATCGAGCTCCTCGTCGCCGGAAATCAGGCAAACCCGATCATTCACCTCGATCGCCGCCCGCTCGAGAAACAGCGTGTCGGCCCGCATCGGGTTTTCAAGGGCGATGCGGAGGCCGGGTCCAGGACGAACACCCAGCATCACCGCGGTCTCGCCGCCCTGCAGATGCAGGTCGAGCAGCGCCACCTTCGCCTTGGTGGTCTCGGCCAGTTGCAGCGCGAGGTTGATCGCGACGCTGGTCGCTCCGGCGCCGCCCTGCGCGCCACAGATCGACACCACGTGCCCGCCGCGGTCATTCTGGGCCGGCGCGGCGTCGCCGATCAGCTTGGGACGCAGCTGGTCGAGCACCATATCCCTGGTGATCGGCGTCGGCAGGTATTCAGTAAGGCCGATCTCCATCAGCTCGCGGTAGAAGACGATCTCCCTGTTGTCTCCAATCAGGGCCACCTTCACATCGGGCGGACAGACACTGGCGAGGCGTTCCAGTTCGGTGAAGGGATCATCGATCCCGCTGATGTCGGTCACCAGCGCGTACAGATCGGTGTCGGTCTCGAGCATGCGTGTCGCATGACGGATGGTGCCGCGCCGGATCACCAGATTGCTGCCGTCGAGACCCTTGCGAAGGGCCGCCGCGCTCAGCTCGTCGTTGACGAAGCAGACGATGCGGTTGCGCGCGACAAGAGACGTCGTCTCTTCGGGTTGTTCCACCACTGCCATGTTCGCACTCATCAACGTTTCTCCGGTGCCTTGCCGACGTCACTCGCTGCCGCTGTGGTCTGACGATCGAGCTCGGACGGCACCTCGCAGCCCGCGCGGGCGTCGTCGTCCAAATCCTGCTTCCTGACCGAATATTGCTTGACCTCGCTGCCGGTATAGATCGCGACCATCGTGCTCTGGCCGGCAACCGCACTCTGGCGCGCCAGCTCCGGCGATACATCGCAGCTGGACGTTACGCTTGTGTCGGCCTTGTCCCACTGCTCGGCCGCAGCGCGGATGACGAGCGACAACGTTCCGAGCTGCTTTGCGACGGCCACCTTCTTGACCTGATCCGGCTTGAGCTCCAGCGACACGGTCTGCGCCGTCTTGCCTGGGACGGCATTGGTGATCGGACGCCCGCCCTGCGCAATCTCCTGGTCGATCGCGATCACGCGCACATTGGACAGAACGGTTTCGCTGACGGCACGCTTCACCGGAGCGGCCTTCTCAAACACCTGGGTCAGCACCACGTCGACATTGTCGCCCGGCCTGATCAGACCGGACACACCGGTCTCCTCGTCGACCTTGATGCTGATGGCGCGGCTGTCCGGCGCCAGGACGCTGGCAAGGAAGCCGCGATCCTTCGGACGCAGGATGTCGTCCAGTGTAATGGCGCTGCCGGCGTCGACGAACTTGCGAACCAGCGAACCAGGCAGCCCGGCCTTGGAGTCAGGCGTTTCGAGGATCGCCCCCGCGGGGACACGGTTCGGTGCCGTCTGGCGCACTGCGAAATCTTCGTCCCGCGCCAGTGTTCCCTTCGAAAGCGGGCGCGTCGCGACAAAGTAGCCGACCGTCGCGGCCGCAGGCACAGGTGCAGGCTTCTCTTCGACCGCCTGCGCAACGACCGGGTCTGCGGGTCGGTTCATGCTGTAGGCGATCATTCCAAGCGCCGTAGCCGCAAGCAGCAGCACCATGATGATCGAGACACGGAGAGCGGACGACATGTCAAATTCCTTTGCTCAAAATGGCCCAGATACCGCCGCATGCGATGGCGACCCCGTAGGGCAGCGGTGCATGTCGCAAATGACGCCAGCGCTCGACCGCGTAGACCCGGCGCATCAGCGATGATCCGGCGGGCGCCAGCTTCGGTTGTGGCAGACGGCGCATCATCAGATGCACCGCGGCCAGAACGCCGCCGGCCAGTGCAGTTGCCGTCAACAGTTCAATCACGCCGGTCAGCGGCAGACCGATCGCCAGGGCAACCAGCAACTTGACGTCGCCACCGCCGATCGCTCCGCGCAGATAGATCACGAAGAGCACCAGGAACAGGATTGCGGCAACGATCAGCGACTGGCCGATCTGCATCGGACTGGCCAATTGGCCGACGATCCCAAGGAACGCCAGCGCCAGACAAATTTCGTTTCGGATCAACCGTGTCGCGATATCGATCGTTGCGACATACAACAACAATGCGATTTCCAGACACGAGGTCGTGGACGCAATCCAATTCATGAAATAATCGCCTTAGAAAAATGGCGGGGGGCACAAAATAATGCCCCCCTCCGGGGCGCCGTCCCTCTGGACTTAAGCGCTAACCGCGTTGGCAACCGCGGTGCCGATCGAAGTGAGCGAGGTGGTCAGAACACTACCGATGCCGCTCGCAGTACCCGTACCGAACGCCGCGGAAACGGCGGCGACGATACAGGCGGCGACGATCACGTACTCGAACGACACAACGCCGTCCTTGTCCGTGCGCAGACGCTTCAATCCTTCTGTGATCTTGATGTATGACTGCAACATAGGAGAAAGCCTCCTTAAGGCTCGCGCACATCGCAATCCGGTTGACCGCTGTTGACAGCAAGAATCTGCCAACAGCATTCAACATCCGGAGTTAAGCGGAGACTGCGGTGGCGACCTTGCTCGCGATCGTGGTGATGGAGGCGTTCAGAACCGAGCCGATGCCGCTGGCGGTACCCGTACCGAAGGCAGCAGAGACGGCGGCCACGATGCAAGCGGCGACGATCACGTACTCGAACGACACAACGCCGTCCGCATCCGCACGCAGGCGCTTGAAGGCTTCGGTGGTCTGGATGTAGAGTTTCAACATAGGAAAATATCCCTTTTACGATGAAATTTACGCAATACGTTGGCGGGGGGCAAAATCCAGTGCCAACTAGGATTTTCTTATAATGCGTCGCGAGAAAGCTGTCGATTGGTAATCGTTTATTAACCCTACTGGCGTAACGGCGCGCACCTTCTCCTCGGCAAGTTGCTCCGACGACGACGCACGAAACCCCTTAAAATATAGGACTTTCGTTATTTCACAGCATTTCAACTTCGCTGCTCCGTGCGAATACGGTGACGGCGTCGGACGTGACGCTATCGCCACAACGACCTCAGAGGTGACGGTGTCACAATCCGGTTCCATTCCCCCCGATAGCCGTTTGCAGGATTGCTCGTTTTAGTAGCAGGTCCCGGAATCCCCTCCGAGCCGGCCGCAACTCTCCCCGTTGGATTGCCGCCACTGCGTGACCGCCAGCGGCGGCTTGCTCGCGTCCGCCGGCGCCGCCGATAGCCTGCTGCGCTCCTCTTCGAGGAGCTGCGAATGAAGCTTCTGGATCTGGACGTTGCGCTCGAGCAGGGACATCGTTCTTGCTTGGACCTGCTCCGCCAATACCTTGCGCACGGCGTTCTCCCGGTCGAGCAGCTCGGGAAACGGCAGCAGCGGCCGGACGAGGTCGGTCGCCTTGATCACGCAGGACGCGCGCGCCACGGCTTGCGCGATCTGATCCGGAAACGCGCTCCGGCATTCCGCGAGCGCTCCGCTCAGGTTGACCGTTGCCGCCGTCGGTACCGGTGTCGCCTCCGGTATCGTTGTCGCCGCTGGTGCCGGCTCTGTGGGCGCTGTTGGCGTCTCCGTTGTTGGCTCCGCTACCGGTCCCGCCTCCTTTTCGATGGCCTGGCGAGCGGCCCCGCAGCAGTTCAGCAGGATGCAGAGCGCGACAACGACCAGGCATCGCGCGCGCTTCGGCCAAGCCCGTCCATCCCGATGCACGATCGGGTCTCCGGTTGGCGCAACAGATGTGCCGCCATGCGTCGCGTTCTGCCAGCGAGAACGAAATGTCTGTGCAATCAGGGACGCAGAAGCGCGCTCTCCACCGTGGCAAACAATTCGTATTGGCAAAAATGACGTCTTCAAAAATGGCTCGGTGCGAAATCGCACCGACCCCAGCTGATTGATTTTAGATACAATTTAGCTGTTTGCGCAATAGCGACCTGGCGCACCGGCGGCCCGCACGATAGCGCCGCTGCGCTGCACTATCGGCGCAGCATCGGCGGCGAGCGCGCCGGATCTCATCTCGTCGGATGATCGGCCTTGTTTGACAGACGAATCTTTCGCCTGCGCTCGTCGTCTGGCCAGCCGTTACGACGTCGTCGGATCGGCGCGTGCGCCCGATGAGAACCGTGTCGGCGTTTGGCGAAAATTTCCGCTTCTTCCCGGCCAAGCCCTTGCTCTAGGATTAGCCATTTCAGCTAGGGTGCTCACCCACGATGCGCCCGTGGAATTTTAGAACCACAGCATACAGTGACTGATCCGGGCGTCATGGGGATTTGAGATGGCCGATCGCATTGCACTTTTCATTGATGGTGCGAACCTGCACACCACCGTCAAGAACCTCGGCTTCGAAATCGATTTCCGGCGACTGCTCTCGGAGTTCGGCAAGCATGGACAGATCGTGCGCGCCTACTTCTACACGGTCGTGAGAGACGACGACGAGTTCAGCAGCCTTCGGCCGCTGGTGGATTGGCTCGATTACAACGGTTATGCGGTCAGGAGAAAGTTAGCCAAAACCCACGATGACGGCGAAGGGCGGCGGCGAATGAAGCGCAGCATCGGCATCGAGCTCGCGGTCGACGCATTGGAAATCGCGCACCGCATCGACCACGCGTACCTGTTCTCTGGCGACGGTGATTTGCGCGCCGTTGTCGAAGCCGTCAGGCGGGCTGGTGTCCGTGTGACAGTCGTTTCCAGCATCCGAACCAAGCCTCCCATGATCGCCGACGAGCTTCGCAGGCAAGCTGACGTCTTCCTCGAACTCGAAAGCCTCAGGGCAGCGATCGAACGTCCAGCACACCCGATCGCGCCCGAGTGAAATCGCGGGCGCCCCTTCCGACGAGGAAGCAAAAGGGCGGCTCTGCTTGTCCGTAAATCACCGAGTTGCGCGAGTCGGGCGCTGACATCACTATCCCCCAAACAACGAAACAGAGGGTAACACCCATGTGGAGGTCGGTCGGCTGCCTGTTGTTGTTCTTGGCGGCGACGAGCGCTGCGATCGCCGAACCTTCCCGGTTCACCTGCGACACGCCGCGGGGCAAACGGGTCGAGCTCGGCCCGTCAGGCAAAGGCGGTGACGCCCAGTGGATCGATGACGATCTCGATACGATCCGGCCCGCCGTCGTGATCGATGGCGACACCTTCACGGTCACCTGGGGGACATCTGTCGCGGCAGAAGGCAAGGGAGGAGCCAAGCTCACAACCTACGTCTTTGCGGCCGCCCGCCGTTCCGCCGCGTCGATCTTTGCGACCCGCGTGGACGACACCACGGCCGAGATCTTCCGGTTCTATTTTGGCGACAAATCGCTCTACAAGTTAACGAGCCGGCTGGGGGGCCCCGCCGCGGACACCAAGGCCGCACCCTTCGTTGCGACCTACCTGGCAACCTGTCGTCAGCAGTAGCCGGCTGCCGCCAACCTTAAGACAGGCTTAACTGATCTTTCATGTTCCGGTCCCCGGTGTTGCGGCTCGGCACCAGCTCGCATGACCACAAAATGTCAGGCAAATCGTTGAATTTTAATAAAAATGCTTGGATTTGCGCGCACCGGGACTCGATGGTTCGGCCCCCACTTAGGACGCCTGTGTGGCTGAAATGTCATAGGTCGCGGAACTGTCCTTTGTTACCCTTCGGAGGATTCTACGTAATATTTTTGTGAGTTGGGGGCGGAGATTATGAAGTCGGCATACACGGTCATTGCGTGCCTATGCCTGGCGGCAACGCCAGCATGTGCCGAGGTTTTTTCTATTAATGATGCTCTACGCCAGGCCATGCAGACCAACCCGGGTATCGGCGAGGCTTCGGCGAACCGGCGGGCGACGGAAAGCGAGCTACGGCAAACCCAAAGCACACTGCTGCCGCAGGTGCGCATTGACGCCAGCTATGGCCCGGAAAAATTCGATCAATCGCCGGGCTTCATTACCCCGAACATTCAGTCGGCGCCGACCGTTGGTTCAGGACCATGGCGCAATGGCAGCCAGGAATCGGTCGTCGTACGCCAGCTGCTGTGGGACGGTTTTTCGTCGATCTATGACGTCTGGCGCCAGACCGCGCGCGTCAATGCAGCTGCCTCCCGCGTCAAGGAGAGAACCGAGCTCTTGGCCCTCGACGCCGCCGAAGGCTACATCGACGTCGTGCGCTACATGCGGCTGGTCAGTCTTGCCCAGCAAAACGTCGCCAATCACGAGAAGATCTTTTCAAACGTGAACTCCCGCTTCTCGGGCGGCCGGGCCGGCGAAGGCGATCTGGAGCAAGCCCGCGAGCGCGTCGAGGCCGCCCGCGCGGCACTCGCCGAATTCCAGCGCAGCCTGGATGACGCCAGGGCGAAGTACCGCAAGACGGTTGGCCTTGAGCCGATCAATGTTCGCTTCCCTGCTCCTCTCGCGGGATTGCCGCACAGCCGCGACGAAGCGCTGGCGACCACCCTCCGGTTCAATTCGACGATCGCGGCGGCACAGTCCGACGCCGACGCCGCCAAGCATGCGTTCAAGGCCACGGACGGCACATTCGGCCCGAAATTCTATCTCGAGGGACGGGCAACCCATTACGACAACTCCTACCCTTACGTGGCGACCCCAGGAACTCCCTCCATTACGCATGAGGACTACAGCGGCAAGGTTGTGATGTCGTGGGACATCTTCCGCGGCGGCCAGGATGCCTGGAACAGGTCGGAGAAGGCCGAGCGCTTTACCGAAGCCACCATGCGCCACGCGCGCTTGCAGCGCGACGCGTATGAGTCGATCGACAAGGCGTGGAATGCCCGTACGATTACGGTCACACGCATCGCCGCTTTGACGCGTCAGCTGGAAGCGGACCGCAAGACCATCGTGGCGTTCCAGAAGGAATACGAACTCGGCCAGCGTTCGCTGATCGATCTCTTGAACGCGCAGAACCAGTTCTTCAACGCGTCGGTCTCGCTCACCTCAGCCCGCGGCGTCGTGGTTTTCGCCGACTATCAGCTGCTGGCCGCGATGGGCACCTTGATCGAGTACCTGAAGGCTCCGCCCCCGGTCGATGCTGCGCCGACGGACATGCTTTCGATTGGCCTGCCCCGCTACTCGTTCCCGACGCTTCGCGTGAACCTCCCGCAAACCGGGTCCGAGCCGCTGCGCGTCGCCGTTCCGGCGCCTGTCGCCCGTCCTGCCAAGACCTATGCGGCAGCCCAGCCGAAGGATGTTGGCTTTGCGGACCGCTTCACCGGCGCGACGACGACCGCAGCGGTGCCCGGTTCAGCGGAATGGATGCAGCAGCAAAAGACCGCTGCGGACGGCCCGAACGTCATTTACGCGGATCCGTCGGTCACGGCGAACGCGAGCTCCTATGCGTCGACCAAGCCCCACTGGCTGCTGTCGGCCTTCCCGAGCTCCTCTCGATAGCGACCGCCAACAAGCTCAGGACAGGACTGCCGGAAGGGCCCCAAGTCGGGGCCCTTTCGATTCCTTATTAATCGTTAAGATAAGTTTCGCTGAATTTGTTCGCTATTTGTTGTAGTCTGCCCGAAATCTAATGCGATTGCTGCATTTCCATTTTGCTTGTCGAGGTTTCAGTTGTTGTTTCGAACCCCCAGCGCGGCGGCCGACGCCGTCCGCCCCTCGCCGGATGACTCAACCTCAAAGCCTGTCGCGATAAATGGGCCACGCGCGCTGGGCGACGATCCCCTCACCGCATCGTTGACTTATCTTGCCGCCCATCACGGCCGCGCGGTCAGCCGCGAAGCTCTCCTCGGCGGACTTCCGATCACGGACGGACGCTTGTCCGTCTCGCTCTACGACCGCGCGGCAAGGCGCGCCGGTCTGGAGACCGAGGCCGTCAAGCGCGACATTTCAGACATTCCCGCGCTGGTCCTGCCGGCCGTCCTCGTCATGAAGAACGGCTCCGCGCTGATCCTTCTGGGTGTGGACCCGGCGAACAAGTCGATCAAGGTCGTTGATCCGGCGACGCCGAACAGCCCGCGCGTCGCCGACATCGCCTCGCTCGCCACGGACTATACCGGCTATGCGTTCCTGGTGAGAAGCGCGCCGCAGGCCGATGCGCGCGCCGTCGCCGCAGGCGACATCCCCAAGAGCCACTGGTTCTGGTCGGTGGTGAAGACGCATTGGCGCAGCTACGGGCACATCGCGGTCGCGGCCTTTCTGACCAACATCCTCGCGCTGGCGACGCCGCTGTTCACGATGAGCGTCTATGACCGCGTCATCCCCAACGGGGCGATCCCCTCCCTGATCGCGCTCTCGATCGGCATGGGGCTCGGCATCGTCTTCGATTTCATCTTCCGCATGGTCCGCAGCCGCATGATCGACGTGACCGGCAAGACCATCGACGTCGTGCTGGCGGCGAACATCTTCGAGCACGTGATGTCGGTGAAGATGGCGCAGCGGCCGACTTCGGTTGGCATCCTGGCCAATCAGCTCCGGGACTTCGACTCGGTGCGCGAGTTCTTCACCTCCGGAAGCGTGGTTTCGGCCACCGATCTGCTGTTCGCCATTCTCTTCGTTGGGGTGTTGTTCCTGATCGCCGGGCCGCTGGCCTGGATCCCGCTGATCATGCTGCCGCTGGTCATGCTGATCGGCTTCCTGCTGCAACGCCCGCTCGATCGCGCCATCAAGCGCCTGCAGGCCGAATCCGCCGCCCGGCACGGCGTGCTGGTCGAGTCCCTGTCCGGCCTCGAAACCGTCCGTGCGACCGGCGCCGAGGCCCGCATGCAGACCTTGTGGGAACGATCGGTTGCCGCGACCGCCCGATCCGGCGAGGACGTTCATTTCTGGTCGTCGATGTCGCTGACGAGCGCGAGCACGGCCCAGCAGATCACAAGCCTGCTCCTCGTCATCGTCGGCATTTTCCTGATCCTCGACGGCAAGCTGAGCGTCGGTGCGCTGGTCGCCGCAAACATGCTCGCCGGGCGCGTTCTGGCGCCAATCGCCGGGATCGCCTCGGTGATTACCAAGGGAACGCAGACGATCACGGCCCTCAAGGCGATTGACCGCATCATGTCGATCGAGCGGGAACGGTCGCCGACCCGGTCCTATGTCACAAGACGAATCGAAGACGGCAAGGTCGCCTTCGAGAACGTGACGTTCGCCTACCCCAACGCGCCGGGTAACGCGCTCGAAAAGGTCAGCTTCAAGATCGAGGGCGGAGAGAAGGTCGGCATCATCGGCAGGGTGGGATCCGGCAAGACCACGGTCGGCAGGTTGCTGCTCGGATTTTACGAACCGAAGGAAGGCCGCATCCTGGTCGATGGCGTCGACTCGCGCCAATACGATCCCTCGGATCTGCGCGCCGGCATCGGCTTTGCGATGCAGGATACCGACCTGTTCTTCGGCAAGCTGCGCGACAACATCGCCCTTGGCAAACCGGAAGCGACCGACGAGGAAGTCCTGCTTGCCGCGCGGCTCTCCGGCGTCGAAAGCTTCATTGCCGGCCACCCGATGGGCTATGACATGCCCATCTCGGAAGGCGGCCGCAGCCTGTCGGGCGGCCAGAAGCAGGCCATCGGGCTCGCGCGCGTTTTGATCCGCAAGCCTCGCGTGCTCTTTCTCGACGAGCCGACGGCGCACTTCGATATTCGCAGCGAACAGGAATTCCTTGAGCGGCTCAAGGGCCTCAATGATGATCGCATGACCATCATCATTTCGACCCATCGCCTGTCATTGCTGAACATGGTCGATCGCTTGCTGCTGTTCGACAATGGCCGCCTGGTTGCCGACGGCCCGCGCGACAAGGTGCTCGCCCTGCTCCAGGGCCGGCCGGCGTCCGCGGCCCCGTCGCCGGAGAATACGATCCAGCCGAAATCCGCATAACGAGCAAATAAATTATGGCGTCTTCCGATTTCACATTTGCAAATGATATCCGGTCCGCGGCGCTGCTGCGCACGCCGCGCACCTCCCGCATGCTGCTGTGGACCTCTTGCGCGCTGCTTGCGACGTTCCTGATCTGGGCTCATTTTGCCGTGCTCGACGAGGTCAAGCGCGGCAGCGGCCGCGTCGTGCCGTCGCGGCAGATGCAGGTGGTTCAATCGCTCGAAGGCGGAATCGTCGGCGACATCCTGATCCGGGAAGGCGACATCGTTCAGCAGGGCCAGTCCCTGATGCGCATCGATGATACGAAATTCGCTTCCGAGTTCGGCGAAATCCGCGAGCGCCGCGCGGCGATGGCGGCGCGGGTGGCCCGCCTCGACGCCGAGGCCCGCGGCCGAGCCGAGATCACCTTCCCGGACGATCTCGACAAGATGGTTCCCGCCGCCGTCGCGACCGAGACCAGCGTGTTCAAGATGCGGGGTCAGAAGGTCGCACAGGACATCGACGTCCTCAACCAGCAGGTCACTCGCCTCTCCGGCTCCCTCAAGCTCCTGGAACGCGAGCAGACCCTGACGCGCAGGCTGTATGAGCAGAAGGTCGTGCCCGAGATCGAGATGCTGCGACTTGATCGGCAGGCAACCGAGATGAAGGGACAGCTGGCCGAAGCGCAATCGAAGATCGCGAACATCACCGCCTCGTTCCGCTCGCAGGCCGACGAGGACCTCGCCAAATCGCGTGCCGACCTCGCCGTGCTCGACGAGAATATCAAGTCCGCCCAGGACCGGGTGCGCCGCACTGATCTGAAGGCGCCGGTGCACGGTATCGTCAACAAACTGAACATCAGTACCATCGGTGCCGTCGTACAGCCGGGCGCCAACCTGATGGACATCGTGCCGCTGGACGACACGCTGCTGGTGGAAGGCCGGATTCGTCCCCAGGACATCGCGTTTATCCGTCCCGACCAGGACGCGGTGGTGAAGATCAGCGCCTATGATTCCTCGGTCTATGGATCGCTGAAGGGCAAGGTCGAACGCATCAGCGCCGACACCATTGTCGACGACAAGGCGGAAAAGACCGAACGCCAGGAGACCTTCTACCGGGTCATGGTGCGCACCGATAAGAACCATCTCGGCAGCGAACAGCATCCGCTGCCGATCATTCCGGGCATGGTGACCACGGTCGAGGTCCTGACCGGCGAGAAATCCGTGCTGGACTATATCGTGAAGCCCGCTCGCCTGCTGCGTGACGAGGCCCTGCGCGAACGCTGACCGGGACCACGGATTCCGTGGTTAACCGATCGTGACCTCGGTTCGTTCAATTTCGAACGAACCGGCAAACCCCGGATTGACCGCCTTTTCGTCATTCGAGGTGACGACCCCCTCCACTTAACTCCGCTTAAGCGGCCAAGGCGCCAGTTTGCGTCCCGATAACAGCGGGGACGCAGATCGACGCACAGACGTTGACGGTCCCCGACATTGGGGACGTCATATGAAGTCGCTGAAGTTTGCTTCGCCGGCGGTCATGGCCGCGGCTGCACTGACAATCGGTCTTTGCGTCACGCCTGCCGCGTTTGCCGCGGACGAGCTCTCTCTCGGAAAACCCGGCGCCGAGCTCGCGTCCGCTGCGGACGCCGCGTCGAACCGGCCGCCTGCCACCTTCTTCACCATCGCCGACGTCCTGGCCAAGCTCGACCGGCAGCGCGGACGTGGTCCGAACGCCATTCGCACCGCCTCGCTCACGCCGCCAAATACCGCGACCGACGCGGTGCCCGCGGCAAAGCCGCTTCCGCCTGTCGGCGCCGAGCCGTTTGGCCTGTTCACCTTCCGCGCACCGGAAAACGGCCTGTGGCGCAAATGGCGCGGCCTCGAATCCGATCTCGCAAGGGAGCAGAGCGTGCTCGAGCAATGCCGGGAGAGCGCCGCCGGCTGCCCATCGCAAGCCGCGCAATTCCTTCGCCTGATCGGCGCGGTCAAGTCCAAATCCGGACGCGACCGGCTGGATGAGGCCAACCGCGCCGTCAACCAGGCGATCCGCTATGTCAGCGACTTCGCCCAGCACGGCGAGCCCGACCGCTGGACCGCCCCGCTCGCCACCTTTGCGACCGGCAAGGGCGACTGCGAGGACTATGCGATCGCAAAATACATCGCGCTCAGCGAAGCCGGCTTCCCGCGCGAGGATCTGCGCCTCGTGCTGGGCCGCGATCGCGCCATCCGCCAGGATCATGCCGTGCTGGCGGCGCGGCTGGATGGCCATTGGCTGATCCTGGACAGCCGCCGCTCCGAACTGATCGACGACGGCGAGCTCGGCAACTTCACGCCGATGTTCGCGATCAACGACCGCGGCGTGCAGCTGTTTGCGGCACCTTACGCCAAGCGGCTCCCGCTCGGCGATGAACTCGACGCGGCGCCGGCGGCCGCCAATGCGGCGGAGACCGAATGGACCGGCGTGGAAGCGCTGGACGCGGCAAGCCCGCTCTTGGGCTTCCTGCCCGTGCTGATGTGATTGCGCGCGAGAAAGGCGACAATTCAATCAACAAAAAATCCGCGGAGAGGTCTCCGCGGATTTTCGATTTTGCTGCAAGCCTGGCCTAGAAAATATGAACGTTCGTAGCCGCCGGCAAGCCGGTGCTCACATGTGCGAGGTCCACCTTGTCGGAGCCTGTGCCATTTGCCGAGTACCAGAGCTCCTGAGTGGTATTGTTGAAGAAGAACTTGTTCGTGCTTGCACTTTCGTTCCAGGCGCTGGCGTTGTTCTCGGTCTGGCCGGTGACTGCCGATGACGTGAACTGACCAGCGGTAAGGGCGTTTGAAGCGCCCGTCGGCAGGCTCAGACCAGCCACGTCGAGAAGGAGCGTATCACCGCTGTTGAAATCACTGACGATTTCGTGGGCGCTGAGATTGAGAACAAACTTGTCGTCCCCACCATTGCCAGTGAGCGTCTCGTTGGTTGGTCCGGCGACAATGACATCATTGCCGGCCGTGCCCATCAGGGTCGTGGTGCCATTGATGTTGATATTGATGGTGCTCGACGCCGTGTCGCCGTCACCGTCAATCGTCGACACGTTGAAGCTCAGATCCTCGGAGACGTTCGTGGTCGACGAAACTCCGACGCCAACCAGGTCGACCTTGCCGCTGCCTGTCACGTCCGTGAACTGGACAGTGTAGAGCTGCAGGCCGGCCGGCGCTGTGGGCGTCGACCATTCGGTGGCGACCGTGGTGTGGGTGGAAGGATCGAAATCACCGGATACCGATGTGATGGAGGCGGCGTGCACTCCGTCCCAATAGGAGACGACGTAGTGGATTTTGTCGCCGCCGGCGTAGTGCGAGAACGTGTAGTTCGCGACCGATTCGTTTGCCGGCGGATGGAACGCGGCGTTGCCGACCGGGCTGGCGATTGCGCCGCTCGTGAAATCGAACAGCAGCTTTTCATTGGGGTCGAAGTTATTGTTGTCGACGCCCCAGCCGCTGGTTGATCCGTTCACACCGCCTTGGCCGCCGCCGGAGGTCGTGCCCGAAACAACCGCCAGCTGATCGGTGTTCGAGGAAAGAACCTGCTCTTCCGATGGTCCCGAGCCGAAGGAGGATGAACTGCCGACATTCTGGATCGTTGTCTCCGTGAACGGCTGAAGCAATGTGAATAGATAGTGACCGGTTGTGTCATCCAGATTCAGCGTGAAGATATTATTCGCTGCCGACGGAGCCGCACCGATATAGGCCGTCAAATTCTGTCCAAGTGCGTCGATGGAATAGTGCACGGCCTGGCCATTGAACGTCAGGCCGGCCGGCGCCGTGTTTCCAGTCAAGGTGAAGTCATATGCGCCAAAACCATCGGCGCCAGAAAACACGGGTAGGTTACCGACCACGGACATTCCCGCGTAATCGGCAATGATTCCATGCTCGATCGTGCCGAAACTCGGGCCGTCGTCGAGGAAGCTGATATGCGTGCTGATGTCGGCGGTGGCCGTCACATGATCGCCATCGGCGTCCGTCAACGTGACCGTCGCGCCGATCTTGCCGGCCGTCATCGTCAGCAGATCGTTCGAACTGGCGGTGCTGTTGTGGTGGAGCGAGAGATAGTCCGCCACATAGAGCTGGCCGGTGATCGGATCGATGGCGATCGCGAACGCCGTTTGGCCCGTCAGGCTGGGGTTGGCGACATCGTTGCCCACCGTACCGATGATCCGGCCGCTGGCATCCAGCGACAGCGCGATCCCTGTGCCATCCGTCAATGTCAGACCTGACGCAGCGCTGAGGACGCTCAACGCGTAGGTCGTAGACCCCGCGCCGTCAGAGCCGAAGCTGCCGCCGGCCACCGTCAGGATGCTGCTCGCGCCCGTCGAGGCAAAGCTGAGCGCACCGTTGTCAAGCGACGCTGCCGACACATCGGTGTCGACGCCCTTGTTCGCAACCGTGCTGAACAGCGCGGCGACAGTGCTGGCGGCACCGTTGAACGTGATCGCAGTGGAGCCGAGCACGTCGCTCGCGCCGGCGATGGTCTGCACGCCGGGCGTCTCGTCCACGCCGATCGTAGCTGCGCTCACAGTCGCCGTCGGCGCCGTCGGGCCGCTGTCCTGGATCGTGAACACGCCGGTGCCGAGGTCGAGCGGCGTCGACACGCTGTCGCCGTCGGCATCGACGATGGTCTGCACCACCTGCAGCAGGTTGGCGCTCGAGAGCGTCAGCGTCGCGGCATCGTCCGCATTGTTCGGATCGGAGTGCCAGACGTTGTTGACCTGGGTGAAGGTCACGATCCCGGTTGCGGGATCAATGGTGATCGTAAAATAGGTCGTCGCGCCAACCGAACCGGTGATGGTGTTGCCGGACTGGTTCAGCAGAATCTGCGTACCCTGTCCGATACCATCGCCGTCGCCGGCAGTCTTGTCGGTCGCATCGAGCGCATAGAGGCCGGAGGCCACGTTCGAGCCCGTCAGCTTCAGCGTGTAGGTCGTCGAACCCGCACCGTCGCTGCCGTAGCTGCCGCCGGTGAAGTTGTCGGAGAAGTTCGCCGTCACGGAAACAAGCCCGTTCGGCGCCGTGCCGCCGGCGGTGTCGGTGCCAACAGGGCGCGTCTCGTCCAGCACGAGGGTGTCGGTCGGACCGGTCACCGTGCCGGCGGTCGGACCGCTGTCCTGGATCGTGAACACGCCGGTGCCGAGGTTCAGCGGCGTCGTCACGCTGTCGCCGTCCGCATCGGTGATGGTCTGCACCACCTGCAACAGATTGGCAGCCGACAGGGTCAGCGTCGCCGCATCGTCCGGGTTGGTCGGATCGGAGTGCCAGATATTGTTAAGCTGGGTGAAGGTCACGATGCCGGTCGAAGGATCGATCGTGATCGTGAAGTAGTTGGTGCCGCCGACCGAGCCGGTGATGGTGTTGCCGACCTGGTTCAGCAGGATCTGCGCACCCTGCCCGATGCCATCGCCGTCGGCGGCGGTCTTGTCGGTCGGATCGAGCGCATAGAGGCCGGAGGCCACGTTCGCACCGGTGAGCTTCAGCGTGTACGTCGTGCTGCCAGCACCGTCGCTGCCGTAGCTGCCGCCGGTGAAGTTGTTGGAGAAGTCCGCCGTCACGGTGTCGAGCCCGGTCGGGGCTGTGCCGCCGGCGGTGTCGCTGCCAACCGGACGGGTCTCGTCCAGCACGAGGGTGTCGGTCGGACCGGTCACCGTGCCAGCGGTCGGGCCGCTGTCCTGGATCGTGAACACGCCGGTGCCGATGTTGAGCGGCGTCGTCACGCTATCACCATCGGCGTCCGTGATGGTCTGCACCACCTGCAGCAACTCAGGGCGCGTCAGCGTCAGCGTCGCCGCATCGTCCGGGTTGGTCGGATCGGAATGCCAGATGTTGTTGACCTGGGTAAAGGTCACGATCCCGGTCGTCTCGTTGATCGTGATCGTGAAGTAGGTCGTGCCGTTCGCCGAACCGGTGATCGTGTCACCGACCTGGTTGAGCACGATCTGCGCACCCTGCCCGATACCATCGCCGTCGCCGGCGGTCTTGTCGGTTGGATCGAGCGCATAGAGGCCGGAGGCCACGTTCGAGCCCGTCAGCTTCAGCGTGTAGGTCGTCGACCCAGCACCATCGCTGCCGTAGCTGCCGGCGGTGAAGTTGTTGGAGAAGTCCGCCGTCACGGTGTCGAGCCCGGTCGGCGCCGTGCCGCCGGCGGTGTCGCTGCCAACAGGACGGGTCTCGTCCAGCACCAAGGTGTCGGTCGGACCGGTCACCGTGCCTGCCGTCGGGCCGCTGTCCTGGATCGTGAACACACCGGTGCCCACGTTGATCGGCGTCGCAACGCTGTCGCCATCCGCATCGGTGATGGTCTGCACCACCTGCAGCAGATTGGCGGCCGAAAGCGTCAGCGTCGCGGCATCGTCCGGGTTGGTCGGATCGGAGTGCCAGATGTTATTGACCTGGGTGAACGTCACGATCCCGGTCGTCTCATTGATCGTGATCGTGAAGTAGGTCGTGCCGTTCGCCGAGCCGGTGATCGTGTCGCCGACCTGGTTGAGCACGATCTGCGTACCTTGGCCGATGCCATCGCCGTCACCGGCGGTCTTGTCGGTCGGATCGAGCGCGTACAGACCGGAGGCGACGTTGGCACCGGTCAGCTTCAGCGTGTAGGTCGTCGACCCAGCACCATCGCTGCCGTAGTTGCCGGCGGTGAAGTTGTTGGAGAAGTCCGCCGTCACGGTGTCGAGTCCGGTCGGCGCCGAGCCGCCGGCGGTGTCGCTGCCAACAGGACGCGTCTCGTCCAGCACGAGGGTGTCGGTCGGACCGGTCACCGTGCCCGCGGTCGGGCCGCTGTCCTGGATCGCGAACACGCCGGTGCCGACATCGATCGGCGTCGTCACGCTGTCGCCGTCCGCATCGGTGATGGTCTGCACCACCTGCAGCAGGTTCGCGGCCGACAGCGTCAGCGTCGCAGAATCGTCCGGGTTGGTCGGATCGGAGTGCCAGATGTTGTTGACCTGGGTGAACGTCACGATCCCGGTCGTCTCGTTGATCGTGATCGTGAAGTAGGTCGTGCCGTTCGCCGAGCCGGTGATGGTGTCACCGACCTGGTTGAGCACGATCTGCGTACCTTGGCCGATGCCATCGCCGTCGCCGGCGGTCTTGTCGGTCGGATCGAGCGCGTAGAGGCCGGAGGCCACGTTCAAGCCCGTCAGCTTCAGCGTGTAGGTCGTCGAGCCAGCACCATCGGAACCATAGTTGCCGCCGGTGAAGTTGTTGGAGAAGTCCGCCGTCACGGTGTCGAGTCCGGTCGGCGCCGAGCCGCCGGCGGTGTCGCTGCCAACAGGACGCGTCTCGTCCAGCACCAATGTGTCGGTCGGACCGGTCACCGTGCCCGCGGTCGGGCCGCTATCCTGGATCGTGAAAACGCCGGTGCCGACGTCCAGCGGCGTCGTCACGCTGTCGCCGTCCGCGTCGGTGATGGTCTGCACCACCTGCAACAGATTGGCAGCCGACAGCGTCAGCGTCGCAGAATCGTCCGGATTGGTCGGATCGGAATGCCAGATGTTGTTGAGCTGGGTGAAGGTGACGATCCCCGTCGAGGGATCGATCGTGATCGTGAAGTAATTGGTGCCGCCAACCGAGCCGGTGATGGTGTTGCCGACCTGATTCAGCATAATCTGCGCGCCCTGCCCGATGCCATCGCCATCGCCGGTGGTCGTGTCGGTCGCATCGAGCGCAAACAGGCCGGACGCCACGTTGGCGCCGGTGAGCTTCAGCGTGTAGGTCGTGTTGCCCGCGCCGTCGCTGCCGTAGCTGCCGGCCGAGAAGTTGTTCGAGAAGTCTGCCGTCACAGAATCAAGGCCGGTCGGCGCCGTGCCGCCCGCGGTGTCGGTGCCAACAGGACGCGTCTCGTCCAGAACCAACGTATCCGCCGCCGCGATCACCGTGCCCGCGGTCGGACCGCTATCCTGGATCGTGAACACACCGGTGCCGAGGTTCAGCGACGTCGTCACGCTGTCGCCGTCGGCGTCCGTGATGGTCTGCACGAGCTGCAGCAGTTCGGGGCGCGTCAGCGTCAGCGTCGCGGCGTCGTCCGGGTTGGTCGGATCCGAGTGCCAGATGTTGTTGAGCTGGGTGAAGGTCACGATGCCGGTCGAGGGATCGATCGTGATCGTGAAGTAATCGGTGCCGCCGGCCGAGCCGGTGATGGTGTTGCCGACCTGGTTCAGCAGGATCTGCGCACCCTGCCCAATGCCATCGCCATCGCCGGTGGTCGTGTCGGTCGCATCAAGGGCGTACAGGCCGGACGCCACGTTGGCGCCGGTGAGCTTCAGCGTGTACGCCGAATTGCCCGGGCCATCGCTGCCATAGCTGCCGCCGGCGAAGCCGTTCGAAAAATCCGCCGTCACGCTGTCGAGGCCGGTCGGCGCCGTGCCGCCCGCGGTGTCGCTGCCGACAGGACGCGTCTCGTCGAGCACAAGCGTGTCCGTCGCGCCGGACAGCGCGCTCGCCGTCGGGCCGCTGTCCTGGATGGTGAACACACCGGTGCCGAGGTCGAGCTGCGTCGACACGTGGTCGCCGTCCGCATCGGTGATGGTCTGCACCACCTGCAGCAGGTTGGCCGCAGAGAGCGTCAGCGTCGCTGCATCGTCCGGGTTGGTCGGATCGGAATGCCAGATGTTATTGAGCTGGGTGAACGTGACGATACCGGTCGTCTCGTCGATCGTGATCGTGAAGTAGTTGGTGCCGCCAGCCGATCCGGTGATGGTGTCACCGACCTGGTTGAGCACGATCTGCGTACCCTGCCCGATGCCATCGCCGTCGCCGGCGGTCTTGTCGGTCGGATCGAGAGCGTACAGACCGGAGGCGACGTTCGCACCGGTGAGCTTCAGCGTGTAGGCCGTGTTGCCCGCGCCGTCGCTGCCATAATTGCCGCCGGTGAAGTTGTTGGAGAAGTCCGCCGTGACAGTGTCGAGGCCGGTCGGCGCGGTGCCGCCCGCGGTGTCGCTGCCGACAGGCCGCGTCTCGTCCAGCACAAGGGTGTCGGTCGGGCCGACTACCGTGCCCGCCGTCGGGCCGCTGTCCTGGATCGTGAACACACCGGCGCCGAGATCAAGCGGCGTCGACACGCTATCGCCGTCCGCGTCGGTGATGGTCTGCACCACCTGCAACAGGTTGGCGCTCGAGAGCGTCAGCGTCGCGGCATCGTCCGGATTGGTTGGGTCGGAGTGCCAGATGTTGTTGACCTGGGTAAAGGTCACGATCCCGGTCGTCTCATTGATCGTGATCGTGAAGTAGGTCGTGCCGTTCGCCGAGCCGGTGATGGTGTCACCGACCTGGTTGAGCACGATCTGCGTACCCTGCCCGATACCATCGCCGTCACCGGCGGTCTTGTCGGTCGGATCGAGCGCATAGAGGCCGGAGGCGACGTTGGCGCCGGTGAGCTTCAGCGTGTAGGCCGTGTTGCCCGGGCCGTCGCTACCGTAGCTGCCGGCCGAGAAGTTGTTCGAGAAGTCCGCCGTGACGGTGTCGAGGCCGGTCGGCGTGGTGCCGCCCGCAGTGTCAGTGCCGACAGGACGGGTCTCGTCCAGCACCAACGTATCCGCCGCCGCGATCACCGTGCCGGCGCTCGGGCCGCTGTCCTGGATCGTGAATACGCCGGTACCGACATCGAGCGGCGTCGTCACGCTGTCGCCGTCCGCATCGACGATGGTCTGCACCACCTGCAGCAGATTGGCGCCAGACAGCGTCAGCGTCGCCGCATCGTCCGGATTGGTTGGGTCGGAGTGCCAGATATTGTTGAGCTGGGTGAATGTCACGATGCCGGTCGAGGGATCGATCGTGATCGTGAAGTAATTGGTGCCGCCAGCCGAGCCGGTGATCGTGTTGCCGACCTGGTTCAGCAGAATCTGCGCGCCCTGCCCGATGCCGTCGCCGTCGGCGGTGGTCGTATCGGTCGCATCAAGCGCGTAGAGACCGGACGCCACATTCGCGCCGGCGAGGTTCAGCGTGTAGGTCGTGTGGCCCGGGCCGTCGCTGCCATAGCTGCCGGGCGTGAAGTTGTTGGAGAAGTCTGCCGTCACGGAATCAAGGCCGGTCGGCGCTGTGCCGCCCGCGGTGTCCGCACCAACCGGACGGGTCTCGTCCAGCACTAGCGTGTCAGTTGCACCGGTCACCGTGCCGGCGGTCGGGCCGCTGTCCTGGATCGTGAACACACGGGTGCCGACATCGAGCGGCGTCGACACGCTGTCGCCGTCCGCGTCGGTGATGGTCTGCACCACCTGCAGCAGGCTCGGGCTCGACAGCGTCAGCGTTGCCGGATCGTCCGGATTCTTCGGGTCAGAATGCCAGATGTTGTTCGACTGCGTGAACGTGACGATACCGGTCGACGGATCAATCGTGATGGTGAAATACGTCGTCCCGCCGGCCGAGCCGGTGATCGTGTTGCCGGACTGGTTGAGGACGATCTGCGCGCCCTGTCCGATGCCGTCGCCGTCAGCAGTGGTCGTGTCGGTCGGATCCAGCGCGTAGAGACCCGAGGCCACATTCGAGCCGGTGAGCTTCAGCGTGTAGGCGGTATGGCCGGGTCCGTCGCTGCCGTAGCTGCCGGACGTGAAGTCGTGGGAGAAGTCCGCCGTCACGCTGGCAAGCCCGCTCGGCGCAAAGCCGCCCGGCGTGTCGCTGCCGACCGGGCGCGACTCGTCCAGCACCAGCGTTTCCGCCGGCCCTTCCTTCTGGATCACCGTGCCGGCCGTCGGACCGCTGTCCTGAATTGTGAACACGCCGCCACCGAGGTTGATCGGCGTTGTCACGCTGTCGCCGTCCACGTCAGTGATGGTCTGCACCACCTGCAGCAGGCTGGCGCTGGAGAGGGTCAACGTCGCCGCGTCATCCGGGTTGGTCGGATCGGCATGCCAGATGTTGTTGACCTGGGTGAAGGTCACGATCCCGGTCGTCTCGTTGATCGTGATCGTGAAGTAGATCGTGCCGTTCGCCGAGCCGGTGATGGTGTCACCGGACTGGTTCAGCACGATCTGCGCACCTTGCCCGAAATGGGCCGGGTTGGTGTCGGTCGGATCAAGCGCATAGAGGCCCGACGCCACGTTCGTGCCGGTGAGATGCAGTGTGTAGGCAGTGCTGCCGGCACCGTCGGCGCCGTAGCTGCCGCCGGTGAAATTGTTGGAGAAGTCCGCCGTCACGCTGGCGAGGCCGGTCGGCGTCGTGCCGCCCGCGGTGTCGCTGCCGACAGGGCGCGTCTCATCCAGCACCAGCGTGTCGGTCGCGCCGGTCACCGTGCCCGCCACCGGACCATCGTCAAGGATCGTCAGATGCGAGCCGACATCGACGCTCGCACTGGCCGACTGATTGTTGTTGTCAGTCACGGTGGCGGTCAGCGTGATCAGACCCGACGCCAGCGTGATCCCTTCATTGAAGTTGCCCGGTGTTGCCTCATGAACCGCGCGCAGATCGGTCAGCGTCACATGACCCGTACCGTCAACCGAGACCGTGAGGACCAGATCGCCACTGATCGCCGTGCGCCCTTCCACGACGCCGGCCGCGTTGACCGTCAGCAGAACGTGCTGACCGGTCGCCGAATCGATCAGACCGGAATCTTCGTTGGGTGTCGTGACCGACAGCGCATAGGTCAGCGACTGCTGGCCGCCCGGTACCGTGACGTTGAACGACACCTGCACAGACGCGACCGTTGCCCCTGCGGGTCCGAGCCCCGAACCGGCGACACCATGGTTGGTGGCCGCGGTCAGGAAGCTCTCGTCGACAATCAGCGCCGACAGGGGATTGCCGGAAATGATCGGAGGCGGAGCAACGCCCAGCACGAAGCCGGTCGGCGGCGGCGGGGTCACGAGGTTCGGCAACTCTTCCTGCGGCGCCAACACGTTGGTCGGCACAGGAGCTAGCGGATCAATCGCGAACGGACTGAAATTCGCGCCGCTCGCCTGCGCGTTGCCGTTCGAGTTGCCGCCATTGTCGGCCGCCGGCAACACCGAGGCGTCCGTGCTAATCGGAAAAAGAGTCGCGAATTCCTGGACCGAGACCTCGCGCCCCGGCGCCATCTCGATCGTAACATTCTTCTGCCCATCCGCACGGGAGTCGAAGAACGGCTCAACCGTGACCGTCGACTGGTTGTCGAACAGGATGATCAGCTTTTCGCCGACGTGAACCAGCGTGATCTTTTCATTGGCGATCGACGAAAAGTCGACCTTCACCTTCTGGTCGTATCCAAGATTGACGACCACCGCCTGATCGGTCAGCGGCTTGGTCAGCTTGTAAATTCGTACGGGAGCCGAATTGGTGGAATTGCCGGTGCCGGTTGCCTGAGCGACCTGAAACGAACCCTGCATTATCAACTCCGCAAAATGCGATTAGAGGAAAAATTGTAGAAAAATTTAGTTTTAGGCTATTGTTAACCCTCCCCGCGGTCAAGAAATGTATTTGGTTAATCAATGCTTTCCGTGGAAGTGTGGTAAAGATCGGACAGGTCGAAGCTGAAAGAACAACGGCTTAGCCGGATTAACTTGGCCGAAAGCAGTATTTCCCCGGCCCCGTTCGTCCTTCCCGGCGATTTGGAGCAGCAGTCGATGCGGGTGATTCTTCAGGCGTGTGCCGCTGTCTTGATTTGGGGCTGTTTCGGCGCGGCGGCCGCGCAAGCCCCTGCACAACCCGTCCCGCAGGAGACCACGGTGGAGCGCCAGGTTCGCGCCCTGGCCAACCGGGACACCCAGATTGGCCTCTACCTCAACGTGTTACCTGATTGCACGTCGGGGCCGCTGCCGACCATCCGCCTGGTCACTGCGCCGGCTGCCGGAAAGGTGGTAGTGAAGTCGGCGAAGGCGAAGGCCACCAATTACAAGGCCTGCCTGGCGCTTGAGGTGCCGGCCTATGTCGCCTTCTACAAGGCGCCGCCGGAATTTCTCGGCGACGACGCCCTGACCATCGAGGTCAAGTACCAGGGCGGCCGAACCGAAATTCAGAAGATCACCGTCAAGGTCAGCGGCCCGGGAGGCCAGCAAAAGATCTGACCGGGCGGCTCGAAAGCGGATGTCCCTGAATGCTCGCGCAGACCGGCCGCCTTAGAGCGGCTCGCCGTCGGCAGAGTCCTGCTCCTGCACCTCGCTCGGTGCGGAGGCCGGCTGGCCGAGCGAAGCCCTATCCTCGTGGCAATCGCTGATTCGGCGGGCGACCACCCGGTCGGTCCGCGGCGCCTGACCAACATTGGTCTTGTTGACCTCGGTATAGGCCTCGTCGCTGAGAACCGTGATGACGGTGCTGACCGGCCCGAGATAGTCGCAGCGGTTGGAGAAAACGTACTTGTTGTTGATCTTCTCCGGCCGCGAAGAGTGGCAATTTCCAACGGACGGAGATGCGAAGGTCGCCTTCATCGCCTGGGTCGGATCGACACAGCGCGTCATTTCGCGCTCGAGCAGCGTTTGCCGGACGTTCGAGGACGTGGCGATTTCCAGCGTCCGCACGAAGCGCCACATTCCTTTTCGGAAGGTCGGCCCGCTGAATCCCTCCTCCGCCACGGCGCTCGAGGCGGCGAGCACGGACACGGAAAGCGCGGTCACGACGCCAAGCGCGGATGCGAAGATCTTCGACGGGGCGAAGCCCTCACGCGATGTCATTTATTGAATCCCTAACCGGCCGATTGACGCGGATCGCGTGACTTCGCTTGAAGCACGTCCAACCTCACATCATTCAGGAGCATTTCGTGTTAAGACCCCGTAAATGCTCGGCCTTTGCTCGAAGCTCTCACCAGCTCTTGCGCCAAACACGGTGAATGCCCGGTTGCTTCAGGCGGGGCAGCTTCGGCGACAAAGGAAGCGCAGCGTCTACGCCGTTGGGGACGAATGGACGCCTCGTCCGCCGCCACCCGCCGTCTGATTGCCAGCTAGTGCTGCAAAGCCGCCGCAGCGGACTTGTCAGTCTTGGCCTCTGACTTGGCCTCTGACTTGGCCTCAATCTTGGCCGCGCTACCGTCGTCGCAGTCGCCAATCCTTGTCGCGACGACCGTGTCGGTCCGGGGATGCTCTCCGGTGCTGATCTCGTTCAGCTCGGTATAGGCCTCGTCGCTGCGCACGGTGATGACGGTGCTGACCGCCCCCATGTAATCGCAGCGGCGTCCGAACGTGTATTGATTACCAACCTTCTCCGGCTTGTCCGAGACGCAGCTTCCGATCGATCCCGAGGCAAAGGTCGCCTTCATGGCGTGGGTCGGGTCGACGCAGCGCGTCGTCTCCGCGTTGACCACCCGATACTTGAAGTTCTTGTTGGCGGTCCTGACCACATCGAGCGTTCGCACGAAGCGCCACAGACCTTTGCGGAAGCTCGGGCCAGAAAAGGCTTGATCGCCCTGAGCCGGCGCTGCCGCCGCTGCCCGACCGTTCGCCGGTTGAGCTTGAGTCTCCGCATGAGCTGCCAGCGCAGGCAATGAGACAATCATCAGGGTCAGTAGCGAACGTACAATGCCACCACGGAAGTCCATTCCTACCCCCGATGTCCGTCCGAATGCGTTCGTGATGCGATCCGGTCAGCTCATTGAAGCAATCTCCGGAACACGACTCAATACATCACACCACTTGCAGGGCGAATTGTGGCCAGTAAAGATGCATTAACGCTACCGGGCAGCTTGCAGCCGAATTCAGACTTACTGCAGCAAAGTTGCAACACCTGACACGCCATTCGCATTGGCGCCGGCCGATCTCCCCGCACCGCACTGGGCAGAGGTTTGACCTCCGAAGTTTTTTTTGCTCATTTAGCGCGAGATATTTTCCTCAATTACTTAGCCTATCGCTGGACGAGGGGGCACAGATGCGTATTCGGTTTGGCTACACGGTCGCAGGCATTTTGGCTTTGGGCACAACGCTGTTCGGCAACTCCGGGCCGGCGGCGGCAGCGGACCTTGGCCTGGTCACAAAAGCACCGGTCGGCACCTGCACCGAGATCGTCTTCACCTGCGAGAACGGCCATCAATATCCGCTGTGCCCGCGCGCTGTGTCGGTCGAGGGCGAAGTGGTCACGGCCTCCCTGCTCACCGGCCGTCGCGGCATCCATGTGCGGCACGTTCCGATGGGCGTCGGCTATCGCTATGCGGGCCGCGGCGTCTGGCTGGACGGCTTCCGGGAAAACGCGCTGCTCAACTTCGGCAAGCGTCACCAGGTGGCCTGCACCATCGCGCATTCATGAGTGCGTGCTCTGCGTCGCTCCAATGGGCGTGACGCAGAGCACCTCAAGCAGCCGAACTCTCCTCACCCCTTGGTGCGGAGCACGGCGCGCGACGAGCGGGAGAACATATAAGCCTTCGGATTGACGTAGACCGGGCAGCGGTCCTGCCACTGATACAGCTGCCAATTCCATTTCCAGCAGCCCGATACGATCTGGGGCTCTTGCACGTAGTCCAGCCGGTACGGCGGATCGCCAAACGGATAGTAGTCGCCGCATCGCGCCGCCGTCGACGACAGAACGACGATTGATGCGGCCGCGGCAATGATCACAGAAAATGACTTGTTCATAACGCCCCTCGATCGAATGACGTGACCGCGCGAGAGTGCCAAATCCGCCGGTCGTTATCAAGGTGCCGGCCGCCTGCCCCGAGACGCCAACCGTCCGTTTACACGGCGCGATTCTGCGTCGGCGCGCGGCCGCCGCCATCGGCGACCAGTACCGCGCCGGTCACGAAGGACGCCTCGTCGGAGGCCAGGAACAGGCAGCACGCAGCGATCTCGGCGGGCTCGGCCATCCGTCCCAGGGCAATGCGTCGTTCGACGCCGCGAATCTCGGCATCGACAGTGGTGTCGTTCTGGTCCGCAAGCAGCTGCATTTCATGGGCGCTCATCGGCGTGCGCACCCAGCCTGGCGCCACCGCATTGGCGCGGATGCCGTCGGTGCCGTGCGCATAGGCCAGCGAACGCGTATAGGCGACGACGGCCGCCTTGCTGGCAGCGTAGCTTGCGCTATCCGGGCTGGCATTGAACGCGGCAACCGAGGCGACGTTCACGATCGCGCCGCCGCGCTGCCGGAGCAGCGGCAGCGATGCCCGACAGACGCGCATCGTCCCCGTGAGGTTGACGTCGAGCGTTTTGGCCCAGACCTCGTCGGAGACGCTGGCGGGCTGATCCGGCACGATCAGGCCTGCGGCGTTGACCACGATGTCGAGCCACGCCCCGCAGGCGGCGACGGCGTTGGCAATGTCGTCCGGACGCGTGACGTCGCCATGGACCGCCTGCCCTCCGCACTCCGCCGCGGCGGTCTGGAGCTCTGCTTCACCGAGCCCGAACAGCACGACGCGCGCGCCGCTCAACGCCAGCAGCGCCGCCGTCGCCCGGCCGATTCCCGTGGCGGCGCCGGTCACCAGCGCGGTCTTTCCGTCGAGCCGCGGCATCAGAGCATGATCCGGAAAGGTGGAAACCGGTTTTCCGAAAAGATCATGCTCATCTAGACTCCCCATTGCCGTTCGACGGCAAATCCGGTCTCCGGCAGCGTCGAGCCGCCGTCGACGACGATGGTCTGCCCGGTGACGTATTTGGCCTCGGCGGAGGCGAGATAGAGCATCGCGCAGGCGATGTCGTCGGCGCCGCCCATGTGCCCCATCGGAATAAAGCGCGCGAGCTTCGCCTTGTTCTCCGGCGCGCTCATGGTGCCGCGACCCGGCTTCTCGATGAAGCCGGCCTCGACGCCGTTGACCGTGATGCCGTCGCGCGCGAGCTCGAAGGCGGCACCGCGGATAAACGCGTTCACGCCGGCTTTCGCCGCCGAGTAATGCGCGCCGCCGCCCATCGCGACGCGCGCGGAAACCGAGGATGTCACGAGGATGCGCCCGAACCTGACGGCGCGCATGTGCGGAATGGAGGCCTGCGCGAGCCAGATGCTGGCGTTGAGGTTCAGCGCCAGCGTATCCTCAAGCTTCGCTTCATCAAGCTCCTCAAGCGATGACCACGGACAGCCGCCGGCATTGTGTACGACGATATCGAGCCGGCCATATTGAGCAGCGACGCGGTCGACCATCACGCGCAAGCTACTGCGGTCCAGCCGGTCGAACGGGACGCAATGCGCCGCCCGTCCATCGGCCACAAGTTCGCGCGCCAACGTCTCGGCCACATCAAGCGTCCGGTTGGCGATCACCACGGTCGCGCCGGCCTCTGCGAGCCGTCTCACGATGGCCGCGCCGATCCCCCTGCCGCCGCCGGTGACGATGGCGATCCGGCCGTCAAGATTGAACGGTAGCGCCTGCATCAGATCGCTCCTGCGCCGCGCAGCAAGTCGATGAACCGCGCCAACACCGCCGTGTGTGTGTCGACGTCGCGCGCGGACGTCGCCGGACACATCAGCAGCATGGTGTGGAACGGGGTCACCAGAATGCCCTCGTTGATGTAGAACGCATGCAGCAGGGTCTCGAGATCGGGTTGCCGGCCGGCAATGACGTCGGCGCCGCTGCGTGGCGGCTGCGGCATGAACATGATCTCGGCGCGCGCGCCGATCTGCGTGACGTGCCAGGGCAGACCGGCCGCTGTGATCAGCCGGCGCGCTTCCTGCGCAAGCCAGGTCGCGGTTCCGATCATCCGCTCGTAATTCGCAGAGGTCAGCACCTTCTCCAGCACCGCGCGCATGGTCGCGACCGTCAGCGCGTTGCCGGCAAGCGTGCCTCCGAATCCAAGATGCGCCGACTGCCGCTCCCGCGGATTGACGTGGGGGACGATCTTCCAGAGTCGCTCCGCGATCTCGTGGCTGAGACCAAACACGCCGGCGGGGATGCCACCCGCGATCGCCTTGCCAGCGACGAAAATGTCGGGATCGAGCCCATGGCTCTCCGTATAGCCGCCCGGCCCGCAGGACAGCGTGTGGGTCTCGTCGATGATGAGGACGGTGCCGGCGCGGCGGGTCAGGTCACGCAACGCCCGGTGAAAACCAGGATCGACCGGGATCATGCCGAAATTCGTCATCAGCGGCTCGGTCAGTACGCAGGCGACGTCGCCATGCGCCAGCGCCGCCTCCAGTCCCGCGACATCGTTGAATTCAACGACCCGGCTCACCGCATCATGATCGATGCCGTTGGGATGAATCATGTTGCGCAGGCCGACCCGGCCGTCGCGGATCTCGACATGCGCCTCCTCGACGCCGCCATGATAGCAGCCGGAGAACACCAGCACCTTGCGCCGGCCGGTGATCATGCGCGAGATTCGGATCGCCGCGCGGTTGGCATCGGTCGCTGACGTCGTCAGCGTCCAGTATTTCGGACCGAAGCGGCGGGACAGTTCGGCGCCGACCCAGATGCTGTCTTCCGTCGGCAGCATCATGGTCGCGCCACGCTTGAGCTGAGCGAGCGCAGCCTCGGTCACCGCCTCGGGCGCGTGGCCGCACATGCCGCCGGTGTCGCCAAGGCAGAAATCGATGTAGTCGCGGCCGTCGATGTCCCTGATATGCGCGCCCTGCGCCTCCTCGGCATAGACGGGGAAGCCGCCGGCCCAGCGCCGCATCCAGTGCGACGGGCCGCCGTAAAGGTAGTGCTGCCGTCCCTCCTGCCAGGCCGCGGCCGATCGCGGGTGCAGCGCGCGAAAACGCTCCTGCTCGGCATCGAGCAGTCGGTTCAGAACGCCCGTGCGTTCGGCGGTTGCAGCTGTCATAGCGCGATCCAGGCGGTCTTGAGGTCGGTATAGGCATCGAGGGCGTGCAGCGACTTGTCGCGTCCGAAGCCGGATTGCTTGAAGCCGCCGAGCGGCACCGTGATGTCGGCGCCGCCATAGGCGTTGACGTGCACGACGCCGGCCTTGATGGCGCGCACCATGCGATGCGCCGTCGACAGACTTGCCGTCCACACCGCCGATGCAAGTCCATAGGAGGTCGCATTGGCGAGCGCTGTGGCATCTTCCTCGCCCTCGAACCGCGTCACTGCCAGCACCGGGCCGAACACCTCCTCGCGCCAGACCTGCATCGACGGCGTCACCTCGGTGAGGATCGTAGGCGCCATGAAGTTGCCGCCGCTCTCGACGCGGATCTGTGCGCCGCCAACCAGCCGCGTCGCGCCCTGCACTTCCGCGCGGGCAACGGCATCCAGGTTCTTGCGCAACTGCGGTTTGCTCGCGATAGCGCCGATATCCGAGGTCAATTCGAGGGGATCGCCGACGCGGAGTTTGGCGGCGGCGTCGAGCAGCTCGGCCATGAAGCGATCGTAGATCGAGGACTGCACCAGCAGCCGCGATCCGGCCACGCAGACCTGGCCGGAGTTTCGGAAAATCCCGCTCGCCGAGACCTTGGCCGCATGCTTGATGTCGGGCGCATCGGCGAACACGATGTTGGGCGACTTGCCGCCAAGCTCGAGATGGACGCGCTTCAGGTTCGATCGCGCCGAGCATTCCAGGAGACGCCGGCCCACCGCACCCGAGCCGGTGAAGGCGAGCACTTCGACATCCATGTGCAGCGCAAGCGCCTCGCCGGCGGATGCGCCGCGGCCGGTGACGACGTTGAGCACACCATCGGGTAACCCCGCCTCGGTCGCGAGCTCGGCAAGCCGCAGCAGCGTCAGCGACGCGAGCTCCGGCGGCTTGACCACGACCGAATTTCCGGCGGCAAGCGCCGGGCCGATCTTCCACGCTCCGATCATCAGCGGGAAATTCCACGGCACGATCACGCCGACGACACCAAGCGGCTCGCGATGCACGAGCCCGAGCACATCGCCTGAGGTCGGCGCGATCTCGCCATAGACCTTGTCGATCGCCTCGGCGTAGTAACGGATGGTGCCGGCGGCCGAGAGCGGTTCGGCCTTGTAGGCCATGCTGATCTCGGTGCCGTTGTCGCGCACGCCGAGTACCGCAATCTCGAGCGCGTGCTGCTCGATGAGGTCGGCGAACCGCAGCAACACCTTCTTGCGCTGCGCCGGCGCCGCGCGCGACCAGCTGCCCTGCTCGAAGGCCCGCCGCGCGTGTCTGACCGCGGCGTCGACATCGGCCGCGTCGCCGTCAGCTATGCTGGTCAACACCTGGCCGTCGATCGGCGACACGACATCAAGCCGTGCCTCGCCGATCGCCGGCGCCGGCCGGCCGCCGATGAAGAGCTGCTGGGCCGGAATGACGGCCGCGCGTAGTCGATCGATCTGGGCTTGTTGCATGCGAGACAATTATGACGATGACAAAAGCGGCTTCCGAGCAAGACCGCTGCATGGCGCAATCCTCGCCAAATCAAGGCTTTGGCAGCAATCAACCGATAGGTGGATGTCACGGCAAGGCCGGTCCCCATAGCGTGATTGCACGATGGCCGAGCGCTCCGCCTGCGTTATGCAAACCGGTTGTCACCATCCCTTACGCCTGCCGGCGAGCCGAAGGTCATGCCTGAGATGACGCAGCCCCGCATTCTCCTGATCGGAACGGGAGACACCAAGGCCGACGAACTGCTGTTCATGAGCGAGTGCATCGCGCGCGCCGGTGGCCGAACCATCATGATGGACATCAGCGTGCTCGGCGATCCACCGTACCAGGTGGCACATGACAAGCACGCGGTGGCGGCCGCCGCACAGACCACGATCGAGGCTGTCGCATCGAGCGGCGACGAGAATTCCGCGATGTCGCTGATGGCGGTCGGCGCCGCCAATCTGGCGCGCGCGCTCGCTGAGCGCGATGCCATCGACGGCGTGATCGCGATCGGCGGCACGATGGGCACCGACCTTGCGCTCGACGTCGCGCAGGCGCTGCCGCTCGGCCTGCCGAAGCTGATCGTCTCGACCGTCGCCTTCTCGCATCTGATCCCGCCCGAGCGCGTCGCCGCCGATCTGATGATGATCCTGTGGGCCGGCGGCCTCTATGGCCTCAACGGCACCTGCACCGCCGTGCTGTCGCAAGCCTGCGGCGCGATCGTCGGCGCCGCCAGAAGCGCAATCAGGCCGCGCAAGGATCGGCCGGTCGTTGCGATCACCTCGCTCGGCAAGAGCTGCCTGCGCTACATGGTCGAGCTCAAGCCGCAGCTTGAGCGGCGCGGCTACGAGGTGGTCGTCTTCCACACCACCGGCATGGGCGGCCGCGCGATGGAATCGATCGCCGCCCAAGGTGGCTTTGCCGCGGTGCTGGACCTCAGCCTGCAGGAGGTCGCCAACCAGCTCACCGGCTCGGTGGTCAATTCCGGCGCTGACAGGCTGGAGAATGCGGGCAGAGCCGGGATTCCACAGATCGTCGCACCCGGGGCGATCGACATGGTCGACTTCCCGGCATGGCTTGGGGTTCCGAACGAGCTGTCGGATCGTCCATTCCACGCGCACAACCGGCTGCTTGCGTCGGCAACGTCGGGATCCACTGATCGCCAACGGATCGCCCGCGCGATTGCCGGGAAACTGTCCCAGGCCAACGCTCCCGTTGCCTTCGTGCTGCCCGCCGGCGGCATCCAGCAATGGGATCGCGAAGGCGAAGCCTTGCACGATCCCGACGCCCTCGCCGCCTTCGTCGACGCCATGCGGTCGGCGATCGAGGCGCCCGTCGAGCTGCACGAGATCAAGAATCACATCAACAGCGCCGCATTCAACGAAACGGTGCTCGGCATCTTCGACCGATGGGTCGCTGCCGGCATTGTCCCTCGCGGCCGCACCACGGCTGCCGCATGAGGAGGCCGCTTGCCCAGGCGCTGGTGCTCGACTTCGGCGGGGTGATCTCGAAGACATTGTTCGAGACCCATGACCTGACCGAGCGTACGCTCGGGCTCGCCCCGTGCACACTGAAATGGCTCGGACCGTTCGCGCCCGACAGCGATCCGCTCTGGACTTCCATGCAGCGTGGCGAAATTTCTGAGCGCGACTACTGGCTGACCCGCAGCCGAGAGGTCGGGCGCCTTGTCGGCGAGGACTGGCGCGACATGGAGACCTTCGTGAAACGTGCGCGCGGCGCCGATCCCGACACCGTGATCCGCCCCGAGGCAGAGCGCGCGATCACCCTCGCCGCCAATGCCGGGTTCCGGCTCGCCATTCTCTCGAACGAGCTCGACCTGTTCTACGGTGCCGATTTCCGCAGCCGTCTTTCTATCCTCAAGCGCTTCGACACCATCGTCGATGCCACGCATACCGGGATCCTGAAACCCGACCCTCGCGCCTACCAAAGCGTGCTGGACGAACTGGCGCTGGAGGCAGACAATTGCGTCTTCGTCGACGACCAGCGCCGCAACATCGCAGGCGCCGCCGCATGCAACATGCGCACGGTGCTATTCGATGTGCGCAATCCTGCCGCGTCCTACAGCGAGGCGCTGCGGCATTTCGGGCTGCAATTCGACTAAAGCGCTTTCGAGCGAAGTGGGTACCGGTTCGCGTGAAGAAAGCGCATCAAGACTAGAATCTGGAGCCCCGTCCCGATTCCATCGGAACGGAAAAGGCTCCAGCCGGACAGGGAACGATCATGCGCGACAGAAACTTCCTGGTTGAGAACAACGCCAAGCCGATCTGGCACCCGATGGCCCATCCCGCCGAGATGCGGGCGCAGCCGCCGCGGATCGTGATGAAGGGTGAAGGCGTTGAAGTCACCGATATCGACGGCAAGACCGTGATCGATGCGGTCGGCGGATTGTGGAATGTCAATCTCGGCTACAGCTGCGATCCGATCAAGCAGGCGATCGCGGACCAGCTCAGCGCGCTGCCGTATTATTCGGGCTTCCGCGGCACCTCGAGTGGGCCCTCGATCGAGCTCGCCTACGAGCTCACCGAATGGTTCAGGCCGGAAGGCATGGTGCGCGCTTTCTTCACCTCGGGCGGCTCGGACTCGGTCGAGACCGCGCTGCGGCTCGCGCGGCAATACTGGAAGATCAAGGGCCAGGCTGACCGCACCAAGTTCCTGGCGCTGAAGAAGGGCTACCACGGCACCCATTTCGGCGGCGCTTCCGTCAACGGCAACGCTAATTTCCGCCGCAACTATGAGCCGATGCTGCCCGGCGTGTTCCATATCCCCGCGCCATCGACCTATCGCAATCCCTTCAACGAGACCGATCCCGCAAAGCTCGCGCAGCTGTGCGCGGCGGCGATGGAGGAGGAGATCGCGTTCCAGGGCGCCGACACCATCGCCGCCTTCATCATGGAGCCGGTGTTAGGGGCCGGCGGCGTGATCGTGCCGCCGGACAGCTTCATGAAGCTCGTGCGCGAGATCTGCGAGCGTCACGGCATCCTGATGATTGCGGATGAGGTCGTCACCGGTTTCGGACGCACCGGCGCGTGGTCGGGTTCGCGGCTCTGGGGCGTGAAGCCCGACATGATGACGATGGCCAAGGCGATCACGTCGGGCTATTTCCCGCTCGGCGCGACGCTGATCGGCGAGCGGATCGCGGAGGCCTTCGAGGCCGATACGACCACGTTCGGCTCGATCGGCCACGGCTACACCTATTCCGGCCATCCGGTCGGCTGCGCCGCGGGCCTTGCGGCGCTCGCCGAGACCCGCCGCCTCAAGCTTGACGAGAATGCCGCCGCGCGCGGCGAGGAGCTTGCGCGCGCGCTCGCCGCGCTCAAGGCGAGGCATGCGCTGGTCGGCGACGTCAGGGGCAAGGGTTTGATGGCCGCGCTCGAACTGGTCGCCGATCGCGACAGCAAGAAGCCTGCCGACAAGAAGACGATGGCGAAGGTTGCCGACGCCGCCTACGAGGCCGGCGTGATGCTCCGCGTCTCCGGCAACAACCTGATCCTGTCGCCGCCCCTGATCCTGACGTCGGCCGACGTGAGGCGGATCGCCGAAGGAATCGACGCAGGGCTCTCAGCGGCTACCTGACACCGCACTCACACAGGCCATGGCGCGCTCGAACAGCGCGCCGTCCGCCTTGTCGCGGTCGAGGCACTCGGCCAGCGATATGGCCGACATCCGTTGGTCGGTGCAGAAGATGCGCATGAAGTCGGCCGCCAGCGCGACCTTGCGCGGCGCCGGTTGCCTCTCCCAGTCGCTGGTGCTCAGATAGAGCAAGGACGCATCGTCGGCGATGCTCTCGGCCGCCGCGCCACGCGCGGCTGGGCCGGTTGCCAACAGCGCCAGCAGCGCGCCGGCAGCCACTCCGATGCGATGCGCGCGGCCGCTCATTTGGTGTCCCTGGCATTCACCATCGGCGGCACGTCGAGCGCGGGATTGCGATCGAAGAAGTTGAACGGACGCAGCCGGAAGCCATGCCACAGGCCCGGCATGACCGGCCAATCCTCGGCGCGCGGCACGTGGCGGAAGCCGACCGTGTACCACAGCACGAGGTCGCGGTCCTCGATCGGCCGCTTCGCCGCCGTCCATTTCGGCAGGCCGTCGACCTCAGGGTTTCCGTTCGGATACATGCCCGCGGCATAGCGCTCGTCCCTGGCGTAGGCCGAGGTCCACAGCGTATAGGCGCTGAAACCGGCACGCAGCTGGATCGGATCGTCCTTGGCGAGCAGCGAGACGTCGGAGTGGCCGGGCATCAACTGATAGCTCGTGCGATAGCCGCGGCTGTTGGTCTTGCCCGTGCTCTCGATCCTGAACTGCGCCGCGTTCAGCGGCATCGTGATCGGCCCTTCGGTCGCAACCGGCCTGGTGTCGACCTGCCAGAGGCTCTTGCGCTGACCCTGCTCCAGCCGGCGGACATTGAAGCGATCCTCGACCAGCCGGTTCGCGGTGCCGTCGACGTCCATGTCGATCCGGAACGTCATGTAGTGATCGTGATTGACCGCGAGCAGCCGTTCGTCGACCAGCGTCCCAAAGGCGGTATCCTGCGCCGCCGTCGGGTCGCTCAGTGTCTTGCTCGCGACGCCCTTGGTGGCATCGATGCCGTAGGCGCCGAGCCGCACATCGATATTGCCGGCACGGTCGAACACGTAGTCCACCAGATAGTCGTAATTGCCGACCACCGGCGCCATCCGCACCACCAGCTCGTTGTTCGGCCGCACCTCGGCGGTGTTGTTGATCAGCTCGCTGTGGCGCCAGATCGGATCGCCGGTCGGGCGCTCGAAGATACAGACCGCGCCCTTGGACACGACCGGCGCACCCTTGGTATCCGAGATCGTCAGGTCGAGATAATGCGCGCCTTCGGGACAATCCACGCCGCGCTGCAATTCGCTGGAGAGCACGCCAAAGCCGTACTCGCCGATATCCATATAGGCGCGGAACGACCAGGTCGGCGCCGGATCCATATAGGGCACGAACATCTCGCTCGCCGAGATCTGATAGGCGATGTCGCGGAGCGTGCCGTGGTCATCGTAGCGGATCAGCGACAGCACGGCGCCGACGCGCGGCTCGAGACGGACATGGAACGACCAGTTGTCCCAGCGGACCTGACCGCCCTCCACCTTCACATTGCTGCCCTCGGGCGCGGTGATCTCGATCGGCTTCGGTGCCTTGCGATATGTTCCGGAGTCGGCATAGGCGTGCGAGGGCGTCTGCGGCGGTGGCGGCACCACGCCGAGATCGGTCACCGACAGCACCGTTTTGCTCTTGAGATCAACCTGGGCGAACAGGTTCTCGATCGGCTTGCCCCAGAGATTGTTGGCGGCGCCCGTGGTGTCAACACAGGGAACGTTGAGCAGGCGGCGGCCTTTCAGGGTCGGGTCGCTCACCGGACCGACCGTCAGCGGCAGACACATGACGTTGCGGAAATCGGTGATGCCGCGCTTGGCCATCGCGGCGATCCAGCGCTGGTCCTGCTTCGGCAGGTCGCCAGCGGAGATCAGCTCGTCGATGGTCAGCGCAGCCTCATGATCCCTGACTTCCTGCCAGCCGAGCAGGCTCCGCGCGGCGAGATCGATATGCGCCTCGTAGAGATGCCCGCCGCTCAGCAACGTGGCGCTGGCCCGGCGCGTGAAGGGCTGTCCGGGCTTCCACGCCCGCACCTCGTCCTTGGGGTCCTCCTCGACCGACATCGAGACGACCCGCGCCGAATCGTCGAGCTTGCCGGCGCCGCGAAGGGTATCGGAGACCGAGCGGATTTCGTCGGTGGTGAGCCCGTCCATCGGGTGCGTTGCGGTCACCTGCGGCCACATCCGGCGCTCGGCCTGCGCCGGCAGCGGCGCCGCCAATGTTGCGACCATCAGACCGGCCACTGCCCATACGCCATGCCGGGATATCAGAGCCATTCCGCCCTCCACTCAAAGCCAGAACTGTCAGAATACAAGCAACGGTGGCGACGTGAAGGCCCGCTTCATCCGGTAACCTGTTCCGACGCAGCCGGCAGGATCGCGGCCGCGGCCGGGCGCGGCGCGGCGCGGTGGACATCGAGCAGCCGCACGCCGATGCGATCGCGCAAGGCCGGCCAGATGCCGCGCGGCGCCACGATCATCACCACGACGGCGATGATGCCGAGCCCGACCAGATACCAGCCGCCGGACAGCCCGAGCGGTCCGGTCATCAGCTCGCGCAGGCCGAAGAAGATGATGACGCCGAGGATCGGGCCTTCCAGGGTTCCGATACCGCCGATGATCACGATGAACATCATGTAGACGGACCAGTTGACGTCGAAGGCCGCCAGCGGCGCGATGAACAGATTGCCCATGAAGCTGAGCGCGCCGGCGAGCCCGCATCCCGCCGCCGAGAGCACGAAGGCGACGAAACGATTGTGCCGGACGTCGACGCCGACGCTCATCGCGGCCAGATCATTGTCGCGCACGCTCATCAGCCCGAGCCCGAAGCTCGAGGTCATCATCCTGTACAGCGCCGCAATGGTCACGAGCGTCAGGCCGCCGGCGAGCCAGAACATCGTCGGCTCGAACCAGTCGAAATCGATCAGCTTGCTGGTCGCGAGCGGCACGCCCGACGTGCCGCCGACGGCCTGCGACTTCATCGTGAACGCACCGATGATCTCGGCGAACACCCACATCGCGATCGAGAAATAGGCGTCGCGCAAACGAAACAGCGGAAAGGCGATGATCGCCGCAACCGCGCCCGCCACCAGCGGCGCGACCGGCAGCACCCAGATCGGCGTGACCTCGAGCCAGCCGGAGGTCAGGAACAGCGCATAGGCGCCGAACGCGATGAAGACCTGGTGGCCGAGCGACACCAGCCCGGCATAGCCCGCCAGCAGGTTCCACATCTGCGCCATCGTCAGCAAGAGCAGGCACTCGGTCGCGAGCCGCAGAAAACCCTCGTTCAGCACGAAGGGGGCGCCGGCGATCACCGCGACGAGCACGATGGCAGAGGCCGCAAGAATGGTCCGTGTCGGCATCGGCATCACACCCTGCTCGACACGAGACCCGACGGCCGGATCAGCAGCATGATGAAGAACAGGAGGTGCGCATAGAGCAGCCCAGCATTCGGATCGATCTTCAGCCCGATCAATTGCGCCATGCCGAGCGCGATGCCGCCGAGCAGCGCGCCCCAGAACGAGCCGAGCCCGCCGAGCACAACGACCTCGAACGCGATCAGCAGCCGCTCGGCGCCCGAGAACGGCGTGAAGCTCGAGCGCACCGCGAGCAGCACGCCGCCGATCGCGCCGAGCGCGAGCGACAGGCCCATGACGTAGTTATAAACCCGGTCCGGCTTGACCCCGGACAGCCGGACGATATCGCGGCGGTCGGCGGTGGCGCGCACGATCCGGCCGAACTCGGTATGGCGCAGCACGAGTTGCAGCGCCATGAACAGCAATGCGGCGAGCACCAGCGTCAGCAGCGGCATGATGCCGATGTTCAGCCCGGCGATTTCGAGGCTGGCGCGCGACAGCTCGCCGACCTGGAGGCTGCGCACGTCGGCGCCGAACACCTCGACCATCACGTTGCGCAGAATGACTGAAACGCCGAACGTAAGCAGCAGCGGAGAGAGCGGATCGGGCGACGTCACGACGCGGTTGACGATGGCGGCCTGGTAGAGCCAACCGACCGCAAAGGACAGCGCGATCACCGGAATCAGCATCAACAGCGGCGACACCTGCGGAAACAGGTTGGCGAGCAGCACGGCGCAGAACGCGCTCAGCACCATGAACTCGCCATGCGCGATGTTGACGACGCGCATCACGCCGAACACCAGCGCGAGCCCGATGCCGAGCAGGCCATAGAGCCCGCCGAGCAGAGCCCCGTTGATCAATGTCTCAACCCAGATCATGTCGTGCCAATCCTGGCTAGTTGCCGAAATAGGCGTGCGTCAGCTGCTCCGGCTGCAAGCCTTGCGCCGGGCCGGTCAGCGACACCCGCCCCTTCAACAGGCAATAGATCCGCTCCGAGGTCGCGAGCGCGCGCTTGACGTCCTGCTCGACCAGCACGACGGCGGTACCCTCGCGGCGGATGTCGGCAAAGGAGCGATAGATCTGCTCGACCACGACCGGCGCGAGCCCGAGCGAGATCTCGTCGCACAGCAGGAGCCGCGGGTTCGACATCAGCGCGCGGCCGATCGCCGCCATCTGCTGCTGGCCGCCGGAGAGCTGGCCGGGAAACATCCGCCGCCGCTCCTCGAGGATCGGGAACAGGTCGAACACTCGCCGCAAGGTCCAGCTCCCTTTGCGCCGGTTGACGCTGCCCATCAGCAGGTTCTCCTCGATCGTCAGCGAGTCGAACAGCAGGCGGCCCTCGGGCACCATGATGAGGCCGAGCCGCGACACCTCTTCGGCCGGCATCTGCGAGATATCGATGCCGTCGAACTGCACCGCCCCTCGCCGCTCCTCGTTCAGACCGACCAGCGCCTTCAGGAAGGTGGACTTGCCGGCACCGTTGGCGCCGACCAGCGCCACCGCCTCGCCGTCCGCGACGGTGAAGTTCATGTCGAACACGGCTTGCAGATCGCCGTAGAAGATCTGCAGGCCATTCACATCAAGCAACGCCATCGGCCTTCAATCCCATGTAGATCTCGCGGACCACGGCGCTGTCCATGACCTCGGCCGGCGGTCCCTCCAGCACCTTGCGGCCGAAATCGAGCACCAGGATGCGGTCCGACACCGCGCGCAGCGCGTGCGGAATGTGCTCGATCCAGATCATGGCGTGATCGGCCTTCACCGACTGGATGACGGCAACGAGGCGCTCGACCTCGGGTTCGGTCAGCCCGGCGGCGATCTCGTCGAGCAGGATCAGCTTGGGCTTCGAGGCCAGCGCCTTGGCGAATTCCAGCCGCTTGCGGTCGATCAGCGGCAAGGCGCCGGCGAGCTTGTCCGCTTTGGCGTCGAGCCCGGTGCGCTGCAACACCTCCATGGTCCAGCTCGATGCCGCCTCGCCGGTGAGGCCCGCGCCGTAGGATGTCGCGACCAGCGCGTTCTCATAGACCGACAGATGCGGGAACGGCTGCGGGATCTGGAACGCGCGCCCGAGCCCCATCCGCGCCCGGCGATGCGGCGGCAGGGCTGATATCTCCCTGTCGTCGAGCATGATCGAGCCGCCGTCGGCCGTGAGCAGGCCGACGATCAGGTTGAGCAGCGAGCTCTTGCCGGCGCCGTTTGGGCCGATCACGCCGAGGCACTCGCCGCGCGCCAGCGCGAAGCTGACATTGTCGGCGACCACGATCTCGCCAAAGCGCTTGGCCAGCCCGCTGACGCGCAGAAGCGGTGCCATCTCAGGCCAGCTTGGAGAGCAGCTGGAGATCGGCCTGCTTCGGGATGAACGGCGCCGTTCCGTTGTGCACGATCAGGAGCTCGTATTTCGACTTGCCGCCCTTGGCCTTGCGCCATTGCCCGCCCGACAGCGAGGTCACCGCGACGTTCTTGATCGGGCTGTCCTTGAACTTGACCCGGCCGACCACGGTCTCCATGTCGAGGCCGGCGATCGCATCGCGCAATGAGTTCTTGTCCTTGGGATCGCTGTTCTGCAACGCCGCGAGCCCGACCTCCCACAGCGCATGGGCGTAGCCGATCGGCTGGGTCCACTGCTTGCCTGTGGTCTTCTCCCATTCCGCGGCGAGCTCGCCAGCGTTCTGCCCGGTCAGCGAGGACTTGAACGGATAGGCCGGCGTCCACCACACCTCGGTCGACATGCCGTCGCCGCGATCGCCGAGCGCATTCACCGCGGCCGGGAACAGGAACGCCGCCGCCACCGTGCAGATCTGCGGCTTGAAACCGGCCTGCGCCGCCTGATTCCACAGCGTCACCCAGTGATTGCTGAAGGTGAAGCCGGAGACGATGTCGACGCCGTTGTTCTTGAACAGCGCGATCTGGTTGGTGAAGTCGTCGGTCGCGATCTGGAATTTGCCGGCCGAGAATTCCTGATAGCCGGCCGCCGATATGCCCGCCGGCAGGCCGAGCTTCGGATCGGAGAACGCCTGGCCCGGCGGGTTGTCGATATAGAGCGTGCCGACCTTCTTGTTGGTCTCGACCGACTGCCACATGCCCAAGAAGTTCTTCGCAACGTCGTCGGCGCCCCAGAAGAAGTGGTAGCTGTAGGGAAAACCCTTGTCCGGCGTCGACTTGCGCGGGAACATCCAGCCCTGCCACGGCACCATGGTCGAGATGGTGGGAATGCCGCGGGCGTCGGCGAGCTCCTGCACCGGCGGCTGCGCGTCGCCGTCCTCGATCAGGATCAGGTCGCACTTTTCACGGAGCACCAATTCACTTGCGATCACCGACGATCGGTTCGGATCGGATTGATTGTCCTTGAACACCAGCTCGACCTGATAGGTCTTGCCGCCGATCTTCAGACCATCCTTCAGCCGTGCCTTGATGCGCTCATGGATCCAGGGATCGGGCTCGGCGAACTGCGCCCGGACGCCGGAGAGGCAGCCGACCCAGCCGATCTTGATGGTGTTCCCGGCGGCCCGCGCGACATTGACCAGCGGCACGTTCATCGCCGATGCGAGACCGGTGGCACCCGCCGCTTTCAAGAGCGTGCGCCGGTCGAGCCGGCCGGACGCGGTATTGTTCCTTGTCTCAGTCATGTCCCTCTCCCTCAACAACCAATGATGAAAATGCCTGACCGCGGCTCACGCTGCGGATCGTTGGATCGCCGCACGGCTCACCGCGGCGAATTTGCACAAGGTGTTTTCGATGATCTGGCGCGGGATGCCGCGCACGATGAAGACGAGCCGCGAGCGCCGGTCCGCCGACGGCCAGCCGGCAAGCGTGATCGGCGGATGGAACACGTGCTGCACGCCGTGCACCACCATGGGCGCGTCGGGCTGCTCGGCGACGTGCACGATCGCCTTGAAGCGCAGCAGGTCCTCGCCTTTGAGCGCCGCGACATAGTCGAGCCAGCGCGCGAACGCCTCGCGCTGGATCGGCTCGTCGATGATCAGGCTGTAGGACGACACGCCCGCATCGTGCGCGTGATGGCTGTGGTGGCCGCACGCCTCGCCCTCGCAGTGATGATCCCCGTCATGGTGCGGCGCGTTGGCCGCCTGCGACGCCAGATCGAACCAGCGCACGACATCGGCGGAGCGCGCCGCCGGATCGAACAGCCCGGCACCGAGGACTTTCGCCGGATCGACGATCCCGTTTCGCACTTTCGTGCGCGTCGCGACCGGATTGATCGCCGCAAGCTGGGCGTCGAGCCGCGCCATTGCATCACCGGCGGCAAGGTCGGTCTTGGTGACTAGCAGCCGGTCGGCGACCGCGATCTGCCTGACGGCCTCGCCATGCGCCACAAGGGTGTGTGCACCATTAACCGCATCGACGGTCGCGACCACGCCGTCGATCCGGTAGCGACTGAGGACATCGGGCGCCGTCATCAGCGTGTGCAGCACGGGCACGGGATCGGCGAGCCCGGTGGTCTCGACCAGCACCCGGTGGAATGGCGGGATCGTGCCGTCAGCGCGGCGCGACGCAAGGTCGGCCAGCGTCTCGATCAGATCCTCGCGCACCGAGCAGCAGATGCAGCCATTGTCGAGCAGCGCCAGGCGGTCCTCGCTGCTCTCGACCAGCAGATGATCCAGCGCCACCTCGCCGAACTCGTTGATGATGGCGACGACGCCATTGAGCTCGGGCTGGCGCAGCAAATGGTTCAGCACCGTGGTCTTGCCGCTGCCGAGGAAGCCGGTCAGCACCGTGACCGGGATCTGATCCACCGCTGCCATCAAGCGCCCCGCTCGTAGACCTTGCGGCCCTCGAAGAAGGTCATCTCGACCCGCGTATCGGCCAATTGATCCGGCGGGACGTCGAAGATCATCTGATCGAGCACGATGAGGTCGGCCGATTTGCCGACCTCGATCGAGCCGATCGACTGGCCGAGGCCGGCCGCGCGTGCGGCATCGATGGTGTAGATGTCGATCACGGTCTTGAGATCGAGCGCCTGCTCCGCCCACAGCGACTTGCCGGGAAAATCCCCGGTCGGATTTTGCCGCGTCACCATGCCCTCGATGCCCTGCCAGGGATCGGGGATCGGGATCACCGGCCAGTCCGAGCCGCCGGCCATCAGCGCGCCGGCCTCTTTCAGATCGCGGTTCGGCCAGAAGCGCTGCGCCCGCTCCTCCCCCATCGCGGCCTTGTGCGCCTCGAGGAAGATGGTCGGATACCAGATGATCGGCGACAGATCGGCCGCGACCCCGAGCTCGGCGAAGCGCTTGATATCGTCGGGCGCGATATAGCTCGCATGCGCGATCTGATGGATCAGATGGGTCGGGCCGTTGAAGCTGCGCACGACATCGATGGCGTCGAGCGCCTGCGTCACCGCGGCATCGCCCGCGCAGTGGATCTTCGCGGCAAGGCCCAGCTTCTCGCAGCGCCCGAGCCAGCGGATCAGGTCCGGCACGGTCAGCATGGTCGCGCCGCGGAAGCAGCAGCCGCGCACTGGGTCGGCCACATACGGCTCGTGGAAGGCCGCGGTCTTGGCGCCCGGCACGCCGTCGAGGAACACCTTCACATAATCGGGTTTCACATGCGCGCCGCGGTAATCCTCGCGCAGCGCGAACAGCTCCTCGCCGGCCTTGCCGAACATGAAGCCCGGCTCGACCACCGGCATCGCACAGACCGCCCAGGCCGTGAGCTCGCCGCGGTCGTCGAGGCCCTTCAGCGCCGCCATGATCGGCTGCATGCTGGCGGCGTCGATGAAGGCGGTGACGCCATAGGCATTCAGCACCGAGATCGAGCGCGCCACCGCCGCGCGGTCCATCTCGGCAGTATAGTGACCGGAGGCCGCGAGCGCCCGCTCGACCAGGCCGGAGGCGGCCTCGATCATGATCCCGGTGAGCGTTCCGGACTTGAGGTCGCGGCCGATCTCGCCGTCGGTCGGGTCAGCCGTATCGGCCGCAACGCCGGCCAGCCGCAGCGCCGCCGAGCTCGCCCAGCGATTATGATAGGTGTCGTCGCGCAATACGACGGGATGCCCGAGGCAGGCAGCGTCCAGCAGCGCGCAGGACTCCGCGGTGTTCATCTCGTTCAGGAGATTGTTGCCGAACTGCCCGCCGACGATCCAGGCGCCGGGCGCAGCCACTGAGGCAGCCTTGTGCAGGGTCTCGGCGATCCTTGGAATGCTGTCGGCGTTGGAGAAGCGCAGCTCGTAGAGATCGGCCTGCCCGCCCATCATGATGTGATTGTGGATGTCGACGATCCCCGGCATCGCCATGCGTCCGCCGAGATCGACGGTCGCCGTCCCTTCGCCGATGAGCGCCGCGACGTCGCGCTCCTCGCCCACGGCGATGAACCGGCCGGCCTTGACGGCCGCGCATGTCGCCCAGGGTTGCCCGCGGTTCGACGTGTAGATCCGGCCGTTGCGGAAGACCGTGTCGGCGAATGTCCTGTTCATACGGATCAAACTTCTCGATTGGGAAAGCCTGGAGCGATCAGCCTCTCACCGTGCGGTGCACAGGGCTGAACCGCGCACGACGCCGGCATGATGGCCAAACGTTCGGCATGTCGGCATTTGGAACAATCCACCGTCCGGTGGATGCTCCGCCGCCTGCCGCGATGCGGGCGGCGCGGCGCCTAGCGCGCGGTGACTTCATTTCAAATCGTGCGGCAGGCCCCGCTTCACCTCGCCCCGCTTGCGGGGAGAGGTCGGAACGCATCGTAGATGCGTTCCGGGTGAGGGGGAGCCTCCGCAAACGCACTATCGCCGGATGCGCGGAGACAGCCCCTCACCCCAACCCTCTCCCCGTAAGAACGGGGCGAGGGAGCGCAGTTCCGTTGCGGCCGTTAGTCGATATAGTCCCATCGCCCTTCAGAAGCCCAGCGCGAGGCCGTCCTTGCGGTGGTCGGAGGCACCGAACAGCACGCCCCTCGCATGGTCGATGCGGATCGCCTGGCAGCCGCCGATCGGCTCTTCCGAGAACCGCGCATCGTGGCCGCGGGCGCGAAGGTCGTCGCGTACCCCTGGAGAAATGGTCGTCTCCAGCGACAGCGCGCCGTCGAAGGCAAAGGAACGCGGCGCCTCGGCCGCGGCCTGGATGTCCATCTGCATGTCGAAGATGTTGGACAGCAGATTGGCATGGCCCGCCGCCTGGTAATGTCCGCCCATCACGCCGAACGACATCACGGTCTTGTCGTCCTTGCGCAGCAGGCCCGGGATGATGGTGTGCATCGGGCGTTTGCGCGGCCCGAGCGAATTCGGATGTCCGGGCCTGGCGCGAAAGCTCCAGCCGCGGTTGTGCAGCAGCACGCCCGATTGCGGCGCGTAGATGCCGCTGCCGAACGGATAGAACAGCGAATTGATCAGCGACACGGCATTGAGGTCGCGGTCGACCACCGTGACATAGACGGTGTCGCGGTGCTCGATATCGTCCCAGGTCACGGGCGCGGATGCGCGGCGCATGTCGATCTTGCCACGAATCCTCCCGATATAGTCGTCGGCAAGGAAAGCGGCCGGATCGACCTTGCCGGTGGCGGGATCGCAAAAGAAGGCGTCGCGCGCGCGGTAGGCGGCCTTGGTCGCTTCGGCCAGCAGATGGATGCGATCGGCCTCTCCGAGCTTGCCGACATCGAAGCCGGCAAGCGTCCGCAGGATCATCAGCGCGGCCAGGCCCTGCCCGTTCGGCGGACACTCGACCACGTCGTGGTCGTGGTACCGCGCCGAGATCGGGCGCACATAGTCGGAGGTCTGGGCAGCGAAATCGTCGCTGCTGTGAGCGCCGCCCAGGACGCGCAAGATGGCCACCATCTCGTCGGCAGCCTCGCCCGCGTAGAACGCGTCGCGCCCGTGCTGCGCGATCCGGCGAAGAGTGCGGCCGAGCGCGGGTTGCGTACGGATGTCGCCGACCTCAGGCGCCTTGCCACCGGGCAGGAACTGCGCCGCCGCATTGCCGTCGAACTCGATCCGGGCCCGGAAGCGGCGCCAGTCCTCCGCGACGCGCGGCGTCACGCAAAAGCCCCGCTCGGCAGCCGAGATCGCCGGCCGGAAGATCTCCTCCAGCGACCTGCTGCCGTGATCGGCGACCAGCCTGCACCACGCATCGATCGCGCCGGGCACGGTCACCGCCTCGGGCGCGGTCGGCGGAATGTCGCGCGCGCCGCATGCGGCAAATTTCTCGGCATCGGTCGCGGCCGGCGTGCGGCCAGAGCCATTCAGCGCGATCGGCTCGCCGGCGTCAGGCGAATACAGCGCGAAGCAGTCGCCGCCGATCCCGGTCATCTGCGGCTCGACCACGCCCTGCACCGCGACCGCCGCCACCGCGGCATCGACGGCATTGCCGCCGGCCTTCAGCATCTCGACCGCGGCCAGCGTCGCCTGCGGGTGCGAGGTCGCGGCCATGCCACGCTCCGCAACCGCCACCGAACGACCGATGGCCATGAAATCACGCATGTCGAATCCTCTGATGTTGCGAGCGGCAGCCGCTCGCCAACATTGTCGAATACGACACCGGTCCTTGGCGGACTCTCGGCTGGCCGCGCCGTGAGCGGCAATCCACCTAACGGTGGATCGGTGAATGCGGACGATGGTCATCCCGCTAGACGCTTCTTGGACGCGGCGAATTGATCCGGCGGGCAACCGGGCAAAACCTGTCAAACCTGCGCGTGAGGAATTTTTTCGGCCTGTCTGAATAGTTGCGTGCTCGGCAGAAATTCGCGGTGGGTAACTGGTTGCCAAGCCCGGAGCGCGGTGGCACGCTACCTGATCAATTTCGCTTATGTTGACGGCCAATGCCGATGTCATCTCTCAAAGCGCTTCATGGCGCCAGGCGAAGTCGGTTCGGTTGCGGGGCTGGTTGGTTACGCATTGCCTCGTCTCTGGTTTCACTGTCATGCTGCGCCGTTGTTCACGACGTGCGCGCAGCGTCGCCCAATGAGGAGTCGAGCCGACAGGTGACGGCATCCGAACCGTCTGCTCAATCCGATGCCAACGGGAGTGCATTGCCGGACGCGGACCGAGCGTCGCCCGAGGCTCTGCCGATGACGCCAAGCGAGAAGCAAACCGAGCAGGCCTCTCAAACCGCCGACATTGCCGACCCGCTCAAGGCCGCTCCGGACAATGTCGATACAGTCTTGGTCCTGGACGAATGCTTTGTTGCCGAGAGGTGCATCGACCGGTTCCTTGGCGCGCTTTACATGCGCGCGCCGAAGACCGACTGGATCGTCGTGTACGAAAAAAGGGACGTGATCATCAAACGGAAGCGCAAGCTGATCACCGTCACACGCAGCTTCCCGAAGCGGGTCGAAAATGACTTCGGATGGAAAGACCCCAAGGCGGCAGAAAGAGCCCGCATGCCTCTGATGGATTACGTGATCGGAGGGATGGATCGAGCCTTCAAGCTAAAGCTGTTCTATATGCTCCATGCAGCGGAACAGGCCGGACTGGCACCCGGGATCACAAGCGGATTCCGCGATGACTACCGCCAATCGATTGCAAACGGGCTGAAGGCCGCAAATGACAAATCTTATCACGGTGGCAGCTCGCGTGGAGGCTATGGTCACGGGCTCGCCGCGGACGTCGTCAGCATGAATGGCGGCAGCAAGGAGGAGCGTGCAAGCGAGACCAAGAGATTATGGAAATGGGTCGACGAGCACGAAAAGCAGTTCGGAGTCGGACGTCCATATTTGAATGGAGACCCCGCGCATCTCGCACCGGTCGATGGTCGGGAGTATGCTGCTCATCGTACGGTATCAAGGCACACAAGGCTGGCCGGCAAGCGACATACCCGGATTGCAGCATCTTCCAGACATGGCGTGACCACGCGCGCAAAGTCAAAGGCAGCGTCGAAGGGCGCGACGACGAGAGTCAGCTCGCGCCTCTGATTGGCCTACCCTTCGTGCGCTCCGGCGCGCCCCAGCTCAGGGGGTGAGCTGGGGCTAACGGCGGCTTCGGAGGCTGTAGCGGCCAGCCTCCAGCCATGACGTTACGCCTTTCTCCTGAATCCCATCCACCAGGAACCGCAATTGCTGCGCCGCGCTACCACTTTTGCGCCGCTGGATTCAGTAGCCACTAAATCTGTTACGCAGGGGCTAGCTCAGAATGGCAATTGCCGCGTGCATTCGTCGATCTACTATGTCCCTAGTCGTGCGGATTGGCCGACATTTACCCACACCCGACCATGCACCTCGCGCGATCAGGGATCGCCGCTTCGGGCCCACGAAGCGACGGTCCCGCCCAATTCCGGATGCGACAAATCAACCCGACGGGCAACACAGCAAAAACCTGTCAATCCCCGCGCGTGAAAATATTTCGCTTTATCCGAAGCGCAACTCAATGCTATAGATCACCCGTCTCGCCCGATCGAGGGGCGCTTCGCGGTCGTCACGAACGTGGGTCGAGATGCGGTGGACGCCGATTGCGCAACTGACGAGTGCGCGTGAAGCGGACGGCGAAATCGTGCAGGCCTGACGCCCTAGCGGCAGGTGTCCTCTCGCAAAACGCACAAGCGTTTGCGAAGGCGGTGACAAAAAAGCCAAGTCTCACCGGGGAGAGCACGTATAAGCCGTAACCCATCGCGCAGGGAAAGCCGGGTTGTTTCCGGTTACACCTGTGGTCCTACCCCCGAGCTTTCTACCCATTGCTCGGGGCCCATGGGTGCGATCGGCACCCGGCTTTCCCTGCGCCCTCTTCAAGCGAGAGGGCGGAACGAAGCGCAAGACTCGGGCAAATCATGTCGCGAGAATGTGGATGTGTGACTCACGGACCCGCGCAACAAATTTGGTGTCGTCCTGGCGAAAGCCAGGACCCATTACCCCAAATCTCAATTGTTGCGCGACGCTGGGGCCACGGCTTTCCTCACCAACCCAATCCTGTAGTTATGGGTCCCGGCCTTCGCCGGGACGACGCGTGGAAGGAGCGGTGTGCTGGCATGTTCTTCGGTGTCATCGCCCGGCTCGCCGCCTCCGCTGAAGCTCTGGCGTGCCCAAGACCACAAACCCCGTCGAAGCCTTGGCGTAGAACCATCCTCACCGTCGTCCCTGCCTAGTGCGCAATTGCGCACGGGAGCAGGGACCCATAACCACAGGCAGTCATTGTTGAGCGACGCCCGAACGACAGATCCCCTCACAACATCCGCCGCGGCGTATGGGTCCCTGCTTTCGCAGGGACGACGTGCTGAAAGTGCCGCGGACTCGTAATCGACAGCCCGCGCCTCAATGCAGCCGCGACATCATCGCCACCACAGCCGAGCGGGTCTCGACGCCGAGCTTCTCGAAGATATGGATCAGATGCGTCTTCACCGTCGCGAGACCGATGTTCAGGCATTCGCCGATCTCGCGGTTGGTTCGGCCGCAGCACAAGAGTTCGACGACTTCCATCTCGCGCGAGGTCAGGCCAAAGCGCGCCGGCTCGTCGGCATTCGACGACAGGCGGCTGGTCAGGTTGAACTCGAGGTAGTCGTGGATCTTCTCCGCAATGTGCATGCTGCCATCCGGGATCGCGCAGCCCGGCGCCCACAGCACGCTCATTCCGGCGACGATGCGGTCGTTGCGGCGGAAGAAGAACTCGATCATGTCGGCGACGCCGCATTGGCCGGCGAAGGCGCGATAGGTCGCCGCCTCCTGGGTCGCGCATTGGTCGAGCGCTGTGCTCAGCCGTGCAATCGGCCGGTTGCTTGCCGAGCGCGGATGCAACGGATCGAGCCGGTTCATGCCGGCAAGATACTGATCGTGGAAACTCGGCGGCACGTTGCTGCTGAGCACGAAGCGGTTGAGGGTCAAATTGCCGTCGACCTCGTAGAACGCGGTCGCCGACCCCTCGAGAATGCCGCGCGCGAACTGAATGGCCTGCGTGGTTGCCGGATCCGGTCGGCCCAGAAGCGCGATCATGACCTACCTCCCGATGTTTCCCGATGGCGAACGTCTGCGCGCCGCATGCCCGTCACGCTGGGGCAGCCGCGGGCCATAGTCAAGCAAATTGCGGGCCAAGCGCACGAAGCGCACATCCGGGGAAACGGTTACGCCGAAGTAACCCAACGGCCCCCTCCACCATCCGGTTGATTGCGAGCGACGCGAGCCATGCGGAACTTTCGCACATCATCCGATGTCATTGCTGGATCAAGAATGAATTCGCGTCGCATCATGGCCGCCTTCCCGTCGGCGGCCGACGAACAGGTCACGCTCGCCAACTGGCGTCAGCATCCCTTCAACGAGTGGGCATTCCGCAATGTCCGCGAACTGCTGCCCACCGCGAACATCGCGCGCGCCGCAGCGCCGGCGCCGCTGTCCTTTGCGCCGCGCTATCTCGACGACGTCAGCTTCGCCAACCCGCGCGGCGAGACGGTCGGCGTCGGCGAGGCGCTGCGCACCAGCCACACCGACGGCATCGTGGTGTCGCATCGCGGACAGGTCGCGTACGAGTGGTATGCCCATGGCCTCACGCCCGATACCCCGCACCTGATCTTCTCCGTCAGCAAGTCGGTCGCCGGAACGCTCGGCGGCATCCTTGCCGATCACGGCAAGCTCGACCCCGACGCGCCGGTTACGCGCTACATCCCGGAGATGGAAGGCTCGGTCTATGGCGGCAGCTGCACGGTGCGGCATCTGCTCGACATGAGCGTCGGCATCCGCTTCGACGAAGATTACATGGCGCGCGACGGCGACGTCATGAACTACCGGCGCTCGACCGGTTGGGAGCTGCCGGATCCTGCAGTCCCGCCGAGCAATCTGCGCGACTATCTGCGCACGCTGCGGCCGAACGGCGCACCGCATGGAGAGACCTTCCACTACGTCTCGACCAACACCGATGTGCTCGGCTGGGTCTATGAGCGCGCCTGCGGCCTGTCCTACGCAAAGATCCTCTCGCACTATCTGTGGCAGCCGATGGGCGCCGAGCACGACGCCTACATCACCGTCGATTCACGCGGCGCAGGCCGCGTCGCCGGCGGCATCTGCGCGACACTGCGCGATCTCGCCCGCTTCGGCGAGATGATGCGCAATCACGGCATCAGCAACGGACGACAGGTCGTCCCCGGCTGGTGGATCGACGACATCAGGCAGAACGGCAATGCCGAGGCCTGGTCGCGCGGCGACCTGACGAAGGTGTTTCCAAACGGCAATTACCGCAACAAGTGGTACACGCTCGATCGGCGCGAAACGCCGTTTGCCGCGGTCGGCATCCATGGCCAGTGGATCTACATCGATCCCACCAACGAGACCGTGATCGCGCGCGTCTCCTCGCAGCCGCTGCCGATGGATCTCGATCTCGATCACATGTGGATGCGCGGCTATCGCGCGATCGCGGCCAGGCTTGCCGGCAAGGCCTGACCGGTTGCGACAGGGGGACATCATGGGACCATCGATCAACCGGCGCCGTCTGTTGCAGATCGGCGCGGGAGCAAGCCTCGGCATCGCGATGCCGCGCGTCGCGCGGGCCAGTTCGAAGACGATCACGGCCGTCATGCACGCGCCGCTACGCGCCACCGATCCGATCATGACGACGGCGTGGACCGCGCGCAACCACGGCTACATGATCTATGACACGCTGTTCTCGACCAATTCAAAATTCGAGATCAAGCCGCAGATGGTCGAGGCCTGGGAGGTCTCCGCCGACAACTTGACCTATACCTTCCGCCTGCGGCCCGGCCTCAAATTCCATGACGGCAGCGCGGTGACATCGGCCGACGTGATCCCTTCGCTGCAGCGTTGGGCCAGGCGCGACACGATGGGCCAGAAACTGTTCGAATTCGTCGCCGAGCTAAAGGCGATCGACGAGCGCACCTTCCGCATGGTGCTGAAGGAGCCGTGCGGCTTCGTGCTGGCGGCGCTCGGCAAACCGACCGCCAACGTGCCCTTCATCGTGCCGGCGCGGATCGCCGCGACGCCCGCCGACCAGGCCATATCAGATCACGTCGGCTCCGGACCTTTCCGCTTCGTGACGGCGGAATTCCAGCCCGGCGTCAAGGCCGCCTACGAAAAGAACCCGGACTACGTTTCGCGCGACGAACCGTCCGACGGCACCGGCGGCGGCAAGGTCGTCAAGATCGGCCGCTACGAATGGATCAGCGTGCCGGACTTCCAGATCGCGACCAACGCGCTTGTCAACGACGAGATCGACTATTTCGAGGTGCCGCCGCACGACCATCATCCGATTCTCGCGCGCGCCTCCAATGTCGAGCTGACCGATTACAACACGCTGGGCTTCTCCGGCATGTGCCGGATGAACTGGCTGGTGCCGCCGTTCGACCGGCCGGAGATCCGGCAAGCCGTGCTGCACGCGGTGAACCAGAAGGACTGGCTCGACACCCAGATCGGCAATCCCTATTGCTACAAGATCACGCCGGCGATCTTCGTCGCCGGCACGCCGTTCGAAAGCGCGGTCGGCTGGTCGACCAAGGCGGACACCGCGAAAGCCAGGGAGCTGCTCAAGCAGGGCGGCTACAAGGGCGAGCCGATCACGATCCTGCACGCGACCGACGCCCCGATCATCACCGCGCTCGGCACGGTCACCGCCGAGGCGCTGCGTTCGATCGGCATGAATGTCAACCTGCTCGCGATGGATTGGGGTTCGGTGGTGGCGCGACGCGCCAAACAGTCGATGCCGGCCGAGGGCGGCTGGTCGCTCTACCATTCGACCTGGGCCAGCGCCGACCTCGTCAATCCGATCGGCAATGCCTGCGTCAACGGCAAGGGCAAAAACGGCGGCTTCTTCGGCTGGGTCGAGGACGCCGAACTCGAGCGGCTGCGCGACAGCTTTGCCCGCACCGCGGCGTCGCCGGACCAGAAGGCGCTGGCCGACAAGATCCAGGCACGCGCCTATGAGGTGGTCACCCACGTCCCGACCGGGCAGTACAATCAACCGGCCGCGACGCGCAAGGCGTTGAAGGACATCGTCCGCGCGCCGGTGCCGCTGTTCTGGAACGTCGACAAGACCGGCTAGCGGCCCCTATTCGATCGGCGGCCGCCGCGTATGCCAATCCGTCACCGACTGGAACGCGGCGCCGGCGCGGACCAGAACGTCCTCGGAGAGATGCGGGCCGACCAGCTGCATGCTGAGCGGCATCTGATCCGAGGCCATGCCCATCGGCAGCGTGATGGTCGGACTGCCCGAGAAGTCGAACACCGCCGTAAAGCGCAGGATGCTCAGGAGCACGCTGGGGTCGGCGCCGTATTCGCTCATCTTGGTGAGCGTCGGGATTGGCACCGGCATCGTCGGGATCAGCAGCAGGTCGATATCTTCGAACATGGCGGCGAGGCTGCCGCTGAACTTCAACCGTTCATGATGGATGGCCGCAATATCGACGCCGCTCGTCGCCCGGCCCTGCTCGATCAGCTGCGCGAGGTCGGGCCCGTATTCCGACTTGCGCGATGGGTAGGTGTCGAGATGCGCCTCAGCCGTCTCCACCGAGCACATCGCAATCCACTGGCTGACGAGCTTCTGATAGGGCGGGAAATGCACCTCGTGGATGTCGGCACCGAGCGCGGCGAGCGTGCGTTCGGCTTGCAACAGCGCGGTCACGACCTGCCGATCGATGCCCTCCTGGGTGTACCTGCGGTCAACGCCGATCCTGAGGCCTCTTATGCCGTCGCCGATGCCGGCCAGATAGTTCGGCACCGGAGCCCGCAGGGCGGTCGGATCGTTGATATCAGCACCCGCGATGACGCCGAGCATCGCCGCGGCATCTGCAGCGCTCCGGCACATCGGCCCGACGTGATCGAGCGAGTCGGCCAGCGGGAAGACGCCGTGCCGGCTGACCCGCCCCCAGGTCGGCTTGATCCCGGTCAACCCGCAGGTCGCCGACGGAAAGCGGATCGAGCCGCCGGTGTCGCTGCCGATCGAGCCGTAGCAGAGCCCCGCCGAGGTCGCGACGCCCGATCCGGTCGACGAGGAGCCAACCCAGTAGTTCACATTCCACGGGTTGAGCGGGGCCTGAACGGCCGGATGGTGACTGGTGTAGGCCCCCTCCGTCATCTTCAGCTTGCCGAGCGTCACCGCGCCGGCAACTTCGAGCCGGTCCACGATCGTGGCATTGAAGGACGGCACAAACTTCGCGTGGATCGTGGTGCCACCGGCAGTCGGCGCAAACGAGGTGTAGCAGAGGTCCTTCAGCCCGATCGGAACGCCATGCAGCGGGCCGCGCCAGATGCCCTTGGCGATCTCCGCATCGTACTGCTTGGCCTGGGCCATCGCCCGCTCCGCAAGGACCAGCGCATAGCCGTGAAACTGTCCGTCCAGCTTCGCAATCCGGCTCAGCATCGCCTCGGTGATCTCCGAGGGCTTCGCCTCCTTGCGGCGAATGAGCTCGGAGATCTCGGTGATGGATTTGTAGTGCAATGAATCCGCTGACATCTGACGCCCTGCTGCTATCGGAAAATGCCTGTCTGGACCGCCGCCGCGGGCGGCGATCTCGCGACTCCGCTGACGGCGCGACCCGCCTAGAACTGGACGCCGCGCGTCAACGCGCCGTCCACCACGAGGTTGGTCCCCGTGATGAAGCTCGCCGCCCTGCTCGCCAGGAACACGGCGGCGTTCGCCATCTCCTGCGGCGTGCCCATGCGGCCGGTCGGGTTGAGCGCCAGTGCGGTCTTGTACAGTTCGGGATTGCCGTCCTTGATCATGTTCCAGACACCACCTTCGAAGTAGGTGTTGCCCGGCGACACCGAATTGGCCCGGATGCCCTTGGCCGCGAGCTGGTAGGCGAGGCCCTGCGTGTAGTGGATGATCGCCGCCTTGAACGTTCCGTAAGGACCGCTGGCAAAATCGACCTCGCGTCCCGATACGCTCGAGATCGTGACGATCGCGGCGGCGCCGCTCTTCTCCAGATACGGCATCGCCGCGTTGACGAGGCGCACCGTCCCCATCATGTCGGTGGAGAATTCCTTCTCCCAGCTCTCCTCGTCCTGCCCGATCGACAGCGCGCTGACATTGGCGACCACGACATCGATGCCGCCGAGCTTGGACGCCATGTCGGCGACCCAGGCCTTCAGGGCCGGCCCGTTCGAGACGTCGACGGCACTACCGAACGCCGCAACGCCCTTGGCCTTGAGCGCGGTGACCGCAGCGTCGACGTCGCCCTGATTGCGCGCACAGATGCCGACATTGGCGCCCTCGGCCGCGAACGTGTCGGCGATCGCCCTGCCGATACCCTTGGTGCTGCCGGTAACGAGAACCTTCGCTCCCTTGAGTCCGAGATCCATGTCCATTCCCTCCGTTATTATCAATTATGCAACGCAATGATCCTTACCGCATGGCGCGGTCGATCACAGCAACAGCTGTGCGCGAACGTTGTCCGCGTTGACCTCCTCACCGGCCAGCGATCGCGTGATCTTGCCCTTCTCCATGATGTAGCAGCGCTGCGCGATCTCCAGGATGGTGTCGAGGTTCTGCTCGACGAACACGATCGTGGTCCCGAGCTCCGCCCGGAACGATTTCAGCGCCTCGCAAATGTGCTGCACGATCGACGGCTGGATGCCCTCGGACGGCTCGTCGAGGATCATCAGCACCGGATTTCCGATCAACGCGCGGCCGATCGCAAGCTGCTGCTGTTCGCCGCCCGACATGGTGCCCGCGATCTGGCGCCGGCGCTCCTTCAGGCGCGGAAAATACTCGTAGACGAGCTCCGGCAGCTTCTTGCCTTCGGGTCCGCCGATCAACTCGCCGACCTGCAAATTCTCCTCGACGCTCATTTGCGGAAACACGTCGCGACCTTGCGGGATGTAGCCGAAGCCGGCGCGCGCCCGCGCATCGGCCTCGAGCTGCGTGACATCCTGATCCATGAAGCTGATGGTGCCGCGCCAGGTCTGCAGCAGACCGATCAGGCACCGCATCAGGGTCGATTTGCCGACGCCGTTGCGGCCGATCACGCCGACGATCTCGCCGCGCGAGACCGACATGCTGACGCCCTGCAGGATCGGCGTCGCGCCGTAGCCCGCCCAAAGTCCCGACACCTCCAGAATGCGATCAGTGGGCATGGGTCTTACCCAGGTAGATTTCAGCGACCTTCTCGTCTTCCAGGATGGCCTCGAGGCTGCCGCGTGCGAAAATCTTGCCAAGATGCAGGACGGTGACGCGCTGGGCGACCTGACGCACGAACGCCATGTCGTGCTCGACGACCAGGACGGTCATGCCCTCGGCATTGAACGACTTGATCAGCTCGCCGGTCTTGAAAGTCTCTTCCGGCGACATGCCGGCGGTCGGCTCGTCCAGCAGCAGCAGCTGCGGCTGCAGCGCCAGTGCCATCCCGATCTCCAGCCATTGCTGCTGGCCGTGCGACAGCGCACCGGCGAGCTTGCCGCTATCGTCAGCGAGATTGAGCAACGCGAGCAGCCGCTCCTCTTCATCACGGCATTCCGCGCCCGAAATGCGTTCCTGCAGCGCGATCTGGATGTTCTGTCGCACCGGCAGCTCCTTGAACACGCTCGGCGCCTGCATCTTGATACTCATGCCACGCTGCACCCGCGCGTAGGGCCGCTCGGCGGTGATGTCGATCGAGTCGAAAAAGATGCTGCCCGTGGTCGGCGGATAGAGCCCGACGATTAATTTGAACAGCGTGCTCTTCCCAGCCCCGTTGGGCCCGATCAGGCAGTGCACCTCGCCGGCATTGACCGTCAGGTCGACATCGGAGACGGCGGTCAATCCACCGAAACGTTTCGATACGCCTTTTACGTCGACCAACGCCATGATTCAGGTCTCATCCGATTGCAGGCGGGCGGTATCGGCCAGCGCGGGGGCCCCATCGCGGCGCCGACGCCGCGTCCACCAATCGACAACGAGCTTGCCGATGCCGAGCACGAAGCCTTGCGGCGCCAGCATCACGGTGGCGAGCAGCAGCACGCCCATCAGCACCAGCGCCGCTTGCTGGCTGTAGACCGTGATGGTCTGGAAACCGAACAGCAGCAGGAACGATCCGACCAGGGTCGCAGTCAGATCGTTGCGTCCGGAGAAGGCCACCCACACGATCGGCATCGCCGCCGCCGGCAGGCCGATGCTCGATGGCGTGATGAACTGCCCCCAGGACGTGTACAGCGCACCGCTGAGGCCTGCGAGCCCGCTACCGATCACGAAGGTCAGAAGCTGATATTTGCGGACGTCGTAGCCGAGCATCTCGGCGCGCTGCGGATTTTCCCGCGTCGCCACGATCACGTTGCCGACGCTCGAGTTCACCAGCATGCGCAGCGCGATGTAGACGATCACGATCAACGCGATCATGACGTAGTAGAGCGCCGAGCCCTCGATGTCGAAGTCGCCGACCGTGAGCGGGTCCATCCCCTTCATGCCGTTGAAGCCGTTCAGCCGGGCCGGACCGATATGCCATTCCGGCCCCGCCGTCTGCCCGAGGAAGAAGGCAAGCACCAGCGTCGCCGACAGCGTCACGATGCCGAAGAAGATCCCACTGATGCCGCCCCAAATCATGAAGTAGCCGAGGATCCCGGCCGCGATCATCGCTATGACCACGGCGAGAACCAGCGCCGCGATCGTGGTCGTTCCCCCGCCCATATTGATGGCCAGCACGCCATAGCCGTAGCCGGCGATGCCGAAGAAGAAGGTCTGGCCGAACGACAGCATGCCGCCGTAGCCCCACATCAGGCAGAGGCCGAGCGCCATGAAGATCCAGATCAGGAAGTAGGCGAAATTGCCGACATCATAGGAATCAGCGAACAGGGGATAGATCAGTGCCCCCGCCAGCACGGCGAGGAAGCAGGACCAGAAGATCTTCCCGCGTCCGAGCGTCTGCGGGCCCTCGAGCAGCTTGAACATCAGAAATTCCCGTCTAGCGCCCACGACGAACCAGCACGCTGGATAGCCCCTCGGGCAGCACACGTATGATCAGGATGACTGCAAACAGCATGCCGATCTGTCCGATGATCTGCCCATAGCTGGCATTCAATGCCATCCGGATCATCGCCAGGAACACGGCGGCCGGCGCAGTTCCGAGCAGGACATTGGCGCCGCCGATCACCACGGTGACAAAGCTCTCGACCACGAAGGTCGCTCCCATGGTCGGGATCAGCGTCATGGTCGGCGCGTAGAGCGCGCCGCAGAGCCCCGCAAGCGCGGTGCCGATGCCGAAGCTGATGGAATAGATCCGCCCGGTGCGCGCGCCGAGCGCCTTGGCCATCGCCGCATTCTGCATCGTGGCGCGCGCGATCACGCCAAAGCGCGTCTTCATGAAGATGATGTAGAGACCGGCGAGCACGGCCACAGCACAGCCGAACAGCACCAGCCGGTAGGTCGAGAACGTGTAGCCTCCGATCGCAAAGCTTCCTTCCGGCGTGCCGATACCGCGCACCGCGGAGCCGACGATCAGCAGCATCGACTGCGTCACGATCAGGCTGAGGCCCCAGGTGGCGAGCAGCGAGTCGAGCGGACGCTTGTAGAAGCGCCGCACGACGAGGTACTCGACGATCATGCCGATGATCCCCGCGGTCAGCGCAGCAAGGATCTGGGCAATCGGAAGCGGGACGCCGAGGTTGACGAGCCCCACGGTGACGTACGCGCCGCACATGATGAACTCGCCATGCGCCATGTTGATGACGCCCATCATGCCGAACACGATGGCAAGGCCCGCCGCCGACAGGATCAGGAACGCGAAGACATCGGCGAACTGATAGAATACCGAGAAGAGTTCAGCCGACATTCCGGTCTCCCTGATCGCGGCGCCGCATCATTGCGGCGCCGGCTCGGTTCGAAGTCGTGACGCACAACACGAGCAAGATTCGTGCCTGCGCGCATCACGATTTGCTGGGGAGATGACTCGGCGTGTACTGATCCTTGTCGTTCTTCTTGGTGAGATCGCAGCCGATCTCGCCAAGCCAGTACGGCTGGATCGTCCCGTAGTCCTTCTCCACCGTCACCTCGTGCTTGGGCCCGACCGAGATCAGGCGCATGCGGTGCGACGTATGCTGGCTCTTCGGGTCGACGCAGACCTTGCCCTCGGGAGCGTCGATGCAGGCATCGCCGGTTGCGATCACCTTGCGCATGTCCTCGAGCTTGGTCGACTTCGCCTTCTCGACCAGCGCCTTGTACATGTAGAGCGCGTTGTAGGCATTGTAGCCCATGTCGTTGATGTAAAGTTCATCGGGGAATTTTGCGTGCCAGCGCTTCTTGAAATCGTTGGCTTCGGGGGTATCGATCTCCTCGAACCAGTTCGCGGTCGCATGCATGTTGTTGAGCGCCGGCGGCTTGAACCGCTTGTGCTCGAAGCCGAGCATGATCTTGATCGAAGAGCCCATCGGCAGGTTGAGGTTGGCCGCGGCAGCCTGCTCGAAGAACGAGTCCTGCGCCGCACCGACATTGATCGTCAGCAGCCAGTCCGGCTTCGCCTTCTGGATGTTCTGGATCGTCTGCGCGAACTGCGACACGCCGAGCGGGATGAATTCCTCTCCTACGACCTCGCCGCCGAGGTCCTTCATGATCTTGCGGTTCCACTCCGCGGAGATCTGCCCGAAATTGTAGTCGGCTGCGATGACGTAGACCTTCTTGCCGAACTTCTGGACCATCCAGGGGATCAGGGTCGAGAACTGCTGCTCCGGCACCGCACCCATGCTGATCATGCTGGCGTCGCAGACACCGCCTTCATACTGGTTCGTATAGAAGTACGGCGTGGTGGTGCGATCGACGATCGGACGCAACGCCTCGCGCGAGGCCGAGGTGATGCCGCCGATCAGTACGTCGACCTTGTCGCGATTGAGCAGCCGCCGGCCGAACTCCTGATAGCGGGCATTGTCACCTTGGGGATCAAGGTGAATCAACTCGATCTGCCGGCCGAGAATGCCGCCGCTCTTGTTGATCTCCTCGACCGCGAGCTGCGAGCCGTGCAGCTTCGGCATGCCCATGAAGGCGAGATCGCCGGAGACGTCCTCCAGCAAGCCGACCTTCAGCGGCGGCTCCGCCGCCTGGGCGGCACCTATTGCCGCGGTCCCGAGCATTGCGCCAAGCAAAGCCATTCCGACTATACGCCCCGAATACATCGCGATGTCCTCTGTCGTTGAAGGATGTTTGAAGTCACGCCTTGAGGTAATTCTTCAGGATCGACGCCCCCATCGTGTATTTGGGATCGACCATGTTGCCGAGCCGCATGCGGCCGGCCTGGCTGAGCAACATATAGGCGTCGATTTCGTCGAAGCCGTAATCGGCGCTCATCCAGCGCACGAGCTCGCGATAGGCGATGCGCGCGGCGTCCTCGAGCGGACGCGCGCTGCCGATCGTCATGATGAAGTCGCGCGTCTCCAGCCGCGGCCAGGCGAAGCTCCAGTTCTTGATCAGATCGATCTGCAAAGTGACTGTCGCACGCTGCTCGAGCGCGACGCCCGAGAGCTCGCCATCGCCCTGCGTGGCGTGGCAGTCGCCGACATAGAGCAGCCCGCCTTCGGCATGCACCGGCAGATAGATAATCGCGCCCGGTGCGACGTCGGGCAGGTCCATGTTGCCGCCGTGATAATCCGGCTGCAGCGAGGAAATCGCCTCGATCTCGGGCGAGACGCCGATCGTGCCGATAAACGGCTCATAGGGCAGCGTGATCTTGTCGCTCCAGCGCACGCCGTTACGGTCGACATGCAGCTTCTTGACGCGCTCGGGCAGCGGCGGATTGAGCAATGCCGTGGACGCGGTTCCGACCAGACCGCCGAACTCCGGAATGATGCAGGTCGTTCCGGCCGGCTGCGCGCCGCGGGTCTCGACGTCGCGGATATAGACGGCGAGGCAATCGCCCTTCTTGGCGCCCTTGACCGCGATCGGCCCGCATTGCGGGTTCAGATAAGGGAAGTTCAGCTTCGCCGTAGGGCTGTCGCTTTCGCTGGTGAGCACGCCGCCGAAGGCGTCTTCGGTTTCGACAACGACAACCCCGCCCGGGTCGATCGACAGGGTCGGCTTGGCATAGGGCCCATAGACGTAATGGAAGCCGCCCTGCTGCTCGATCGTCAGGCTATGGGTCGTGCCGGTCGCGCCCTTGGCAAGGGCGCGCTTGGCCATGATGGAACTCTTCAACCAGTCTTCGGTCATGCGAACGGCTCCTCGATTCAGATCGCGGGATGGCGCTTGTGCCAGTCGGTGACGCGCTGGAAGGCATCGCCCGCGCGAACGAGGCTTGCTTCGTCGAAGTGTCGGCCGACGAACTGGAAGGCGACGGGCCCGCCGTTCGGCGCGAAGCCGCCGGGAAGCGTCACGGTCGGGCTGCCGGTCATGTCGAACGGACAGGTGAAGCGCAGCAGCCCGGTAATCAGCGACGGATCCTCACCCAGCGCTGCCATCTTGGCTAATGTCGGCGCGGCGAATGCCTGGGCCGGAACGGCAATCAGATCGACCGTCTCGAACAACAGCCGCACCGCGCCGCGGAATGCTTCGCGCCGCAGCACGATCTTCTGATAGTTCATGCCGGATTGCGCCCGGCCGAGATCGAGCAGGCCGGCGAGCGCGGGACCATATTCGTCCTTGCGCGCGGGATAGGTCTCTTCGTGCGCGACCGCCACTTCGATGCCGCACAAGGGGAACCAGTCCTCGATGACGGCCTTGGGATCGGGGAACGTGATGTCCTTGATCTTCGCGCCCAGATCGGCGGCAACTCGCAGCCCTTCGCTGAGCACCTTGCCGGCGGCCTCGTCGGTGCCCTCGCTGGTCCAGCGCCGATCGACCCCGATCGTCACGCCGCGCAAATCGCCGGACAGGCCGGCGAGATAGTTCGGCACGGGCAGCGGCACGGAGGTCGTGTCCTTGGGATCCTGACCCGCAATCACGGCGAGGATCGCGCCGCAATCGGCCGCGCTACGCGCCATCGGCCCGATGTGATCGAGCGTCGCCGCGAGTTCGAAAGCGCCATAACGGCTCACGCGTCCCCAGGTCGGCTTCAGCCCGGTGATGCCGTTGGCGGCCGATGGAAAGCGGATCGAGCCGCCCGTATCGGTGCCTAGCGAACCGAAGCAAAGCCCCGCGGCGGTGGCGACGCCGGAACCGCTCGACGATGCACCCGACCACAAATCCGCATTCCACGGATTCTTCGGCGGATCGATCTTCGGGTGGTGGTCGGCATAGGCGCCCTCGGTCTGCTGCAGCTTGCCGAGGATAACAGCGCCGGCATCCTTCAGCCGCGCGACGACTGTGGCATCCTCGCTCGGCCGGAAATCCCGGTGGATGGTCATGCCGTGCGCGGCCGGAGCGCCCTTCGCCCAGCACAAATCCTTGACGGCGATCGGCACGCCGTGGAGCGGTCCCTTGATCTTGCCGGACGCGATGTCCTTCTCGGCTGCCGCCGCTTCGGCCAGCGCCGCCTCGCCCATCACATAAGCGTAGCTCTTGAGCTTGCCGTCGAGCTGCTCGATCCGCCCGAGCATCGCCTTGGTCACCTCGACCGGCGAGAGCTTTTTGGCCTGGATTTGCTGCCCGATCTCAATGAGCCCGAGATAGTGAAGATCCGTCGTCGGCATCGTTTCTCATCCCCGCACTTGACATGACGCAAGCGCAGGCACTGCCCATCACCGCGCATGCGCCTCCGGCTTGGCGGCACGGACGTGTCGCCAATTTGTTTAGCGGCAAAAGCAAAAAGCCACCCGCCCCTCCGAAACGAAGGTGACGAATGGCCCAAATGCCGCGGCTATGAACTATCGCATGGGTCCGGGGTCGAACGGAGCACTCTGCGCGGCGATCGGGACGTCATCGGCCAAATCGACGCACGCAAGGTTCGACAGGAAGCCCTGTAGGAGAAAATTCTAAGGAGGTGTGCAGCGCGTTGTCAACGAGGCTGGCTGCACAAATTTCGCGAGGTGCATGCGCAGCAAATCGGCATGACCCCTTGCCCCGACCTCTGCCAAGATGATTTCCTTGATGCGTCGCGTCGCCGAAAGTACTCAATGACCAAGCCCTCCATTCCAGTTGGCATCATCTGCTCGCAGCACGGGCCCTATCAGGCCATGGGACGCGAGATCCTGAAGAGCGCCATGATGGCGGTCGACGAAATCAACAATCAGGACGAGTTCGACTTCGCGATATCTGCGCATGTCCGCGATCCCCGCGGAATCATCTCGGAGTACCATACGGTTTGCGACGACCTCATTCGCAACGTCGGCGTCGAGCACATCATCGGCTGCTACACCTCGGCCTCGCGCAAGCAGGTGCTGCCGATCGTCGAGCGCACCGACCGCCTGCTCTGGTATCCGGCACGCTACGAGGGGTTCGAATGCTCCGACAACGTCATCTATGTCGGCGCCTCACCCAATCACAACGTGCTGCCGCTGGTGCGTTACGTGCTCGACAATCTGTCGCGCGAAATCTTCTGTGTCGGCTCCAACTATGTCTGGACCTGGGAAACCAATCGCGTCACCCGCGAGCTGGTGACGGCGGCCAAAGGACGCATTCTCGCCGAACGCCTGCTCGAACTCGGTGAAAGCGCGGTCACGCACATCGTGGACGAGATCGTGCGGCGCCGGCCGCCGGTCGTCTTCAACACGCTGGTCGGCAGTTCGAGCTACGACTTCATCCGCGCCTTTCATGCGGCGACCGCCGCGGCCGGCCTCGACATCCCGATGCTGAGCTGCAGCCTGTGCGAGCCCGAGCTCAAGATCGCGGGTCCCGCGTCGGCCGGATGCATCACCTCGTCGGCCTATTTCGAAAGCATTCGCCTGCCCGAGAACCGGGCCTTCGTGGCGCGCTGGAAGGCGCGCCACGGCGAACACAGCAGCCCGTCGGTCGACGGGCAATCCGCCTATGTCGCGGTCTATCTGCTGGCCCGCGCGCTGCAGCGCGCCGGCACATCCGATATCGGCGAGGTGCGGCGCGCCGCGGCCGGCCATCGCTACAATTCGCCGCAAGGTCCGGTCTGGATCGACGGCAGCAACAACCACTGCGTCCTGACGCCGCGGCTGGCCGTCTCGAACGCCGAAGGACAGTTTGACATCTTCTGGGAAGCTGAAGCGCCGGTCAGACCGGATCCTTATCTGACGCAGCTCGACATCGCCGCCAGCCCGGCAAGGGATGGAACGTTGCCGAATGCGCCGCATTTGCGGGTTGTGAAATGAGCAAACCGTCTTCATTTTCACTGCGCGGGCGCAAGGCGCTCGTCGCCATCAAGGATGAACGCGATGCCTCGATCGTCAGGCGGCAGTTCGAGCGCCTCGGGATCGAGATCGTCACATGGGAGCCCGGCACCAATATCGACTGCCGTCCCGACGTGACGCTGATCGATGACGAGTTCCTGCCGCTCACCTCGCCGGCACAGCGGGCGTCGCTTGGACGAAGCCCGGTCATCGCCCTGCTCGGCACCGAGACGCCGAGCCGTCTGAAGCTGGTGCTCGACCTCGATCCGGCGTCGTTTCTGGTGAAGCCGCTGCGCTCGGCCGGAATCTATGCCGCGCTCGTCCTGGCTTTCGAACGCAGCGAGCGCACCAGCGAGCTGAAGCAGCAGGTGCTCAAGCTGGAGCAGCGGCTGCGATCCCGCCGCGTCGTGCTCGCCGCGGTCCTTCAGGTCATGCACACCCATGCGCTAGCCGAGCCGGCTGCCTTTGCGCTGATCCGCCGCGCCGCCATGGAGCAGCGCAAGACGATCGAGGAACTCTCGGCGGAGATCACCGCAAAGGGCTCCTTGCCCCGGGCAACGGGCTAGCTCCTGCGCCTATTTCTTCAGTTCCGCGTAGAGCTGCATCACCCGTTGCGGCAACACCTCGATGCGCGGCACGCGGAACGCATAGCGCTCGCCGAAAATCCGATCGAGCTGGGGAAATCTGTGCTCGCCGATGCCAAAGGCAAAGATATCGGTGCCGCGCCGCCGCAGCTGCTGGGCGGCACGGCGCGCGTCCTCAACGAGATATTGCGCATCCGGGACGTCGATGTCGGACGGCTCGCCGTCGGTCAGAACCAGCAACACCTTCCGGAACGCGCGTCGTTCGGCGAGGAAGCCCCCGGCATGGCGCAATGCCGCGCCCAGCCGGGTGGAATGGCTGCTGCCTAGGCCCGCAAGACGCGCACGAACCACGGCGTCCATCGGCTCCGCAAAGCCCTTGATGCGCAGATAGCGCACCCGCTCGCGGCCGTCGGAGCTGAAACCATGCACCGCAATCGCATCATTGGCGGCCTCGACCGCGGCCGCCATGATCGCCGCCGCCTTGCGTTCGACGTCGAGGACCGTCCGGCCGCGGCGGTCACGATCGGCGGTCGATTGCGACAGGTCCAAGAGCAGCAGGATGGCGAGATCGCGCGGTCCGGGCGCATCGCGCTGGTAGACCCTGGGCTCGCTGATATTGCCGGTGCGCCGCTCGATCGTCAGGGCGATCGCCGCATCAATGTCGAGCGCGTCGCCGTCGCGCTGGCCCTTGTGTCTGATACGGCGGCCGATCGACGCGTCGCGGGTCAACTCCGTGATCCAGCGCATCGCCTCGGCGTCCGTCGAGGGATCGAAGGGCTGCGCGGAAACGGCGGCATCGGCCTCCAGGATCGTGGTCCAGTCCGGCCGCTCGGTACGCGCCGCATAGTCCCATTCCGGGTAGGTCGCGACTGGAAACCCGTCCAGCAGCGTGACCGCGCTGGCCTTCGCGCGCAACGTCTCGTCCGGCCTGGCGTTGTCGTCGGTCGATTGAGCACCCGCATCGTCGCGCCGCTCGATCCGCACGGAATCGACGGCAAGTTCGATCGTCTCGGCCGGACTGTCCGGCTGGTCGCCGAAATCCCACAGCGCCAGATTGTCGTCGCGATAGGCGGGTTCGACGACGTAGCTCTTGGCGTTGAACTGCAGCCGCATCTGCCCGATGTCGTTACCGAGCAAACCACCGATCTCGCGGCTGATGGCGGGATCGCTCCAGCGGCCGGCGGCCGCGGCAAACAGCTGTTGTCCCTTGGTCACCCACGCATCCGGATCCTGATAATCGGGATCGATCAGCGCCCGCGCCAGCCGCATCATCAGTCCGGCTGCGGTTGCCTGGCCGGCCGGCGTCGCGCTGTGGAATGGCAACCACAGCCGGCGCAGCCCGGGCATCTCGCGGAGCGCCAGCGTCTCGACCCGGGCATCCTCGATCAGCGAGACCAGCGCGATCTGCAGCGCCTTCAGTCGCCCCACCGGAAAGCGGGCGGTGGAATGCACCAGATGCGCGCCGGCATGCGCGACCGCCGCGAGATAGACGGCGTCCGCTGCCTCGCCTTCGAAGCCGGGAAAGGTCTGCGGCAGACCGATGAGCCCGGCGGCGAGCGAGGTCCGCCGCGGCACCGGCGTCGGTGCAACGGCAAGTTTGCGGAAACGCGGCTTTCTGTTCCACAACGCAATCGTGGTTGCAGCGAGGCGCTTTTCCAGCCGCGCGAAATCATCCCCGCTTCGGCCGGCTGCGAACAGTTGCGCCGAAAGCTGATCGTCGAGCGCGAAATAGGCGCGGCGGCGCGATGCGCGACCGCCACTCGCACGCAAGCCGGCGGAAACCCACGCCGCAAACTCCTCGCCGCCGGCATGCGCCAGAAACTGCTCCAGCCGGCCGATCGCGAGGCTCGCCGATTCCGGCCCAGTGGCGGCGAGTTGGTCGAGCGCGACGAGGACCGCGGTGACTTCTCCTGCACCCGCAAGCCGCGGCAGCAGCTTGGACAATTCGGTCAGCAACGCATGGGCGACGCGGCTTCCGGCACTGCGGCCGATGTCCCGGACCGCGCGGCCGATCGCGATCAGATCATCGGCCGATCGCTGCGCCGGCCATTGCTCCGATAGACGCAGAAAGCCCTGCACCACGGCTTGACCGAGATTGGCCTCGAACAAGGCGTGCACGGCCTCGTCCCAGAGCGCCAGATCATCGAACCAACCCGTTCGCTGCAGAGCGGCGCGCGCCGCCTGCACGGCCGCAGCTACATCGTCATGGCCGCGCAAGAGGGCCGCAAGCCGACGTCCGGACCGGAAACTATCGAGCGAACTGATTTGCGCGACCGCCACCTGCAAGCTTCCGCTTACCCACAGGCCGAGATCACGTCGCGCAACGTGTTCCTGGTGTCCGCATCATCGGTCAAGGGAACGACGATCGTGGTCTCGCAGGCCTTTTCGAGGCTGATGCCGCATCCGATCAGGCGGCCGGCATTGACCAGCATCCGGGTCGAGGCGCCTTCGTCGAGCCCCTGGCCCTTCAGGTTGCGGCTGTGCTGGGCGATCTTCACCAGGAGATCGGCGAGGTTCGGCTCGATGCCGGCTTCGCGCGACACCACCTCGGTTTCGGCCGGCCGATCAGGATAGCCGAAATCCAGCGCCGCGAAGCGCTGCTTGGTGGATTCCTTGAGGTCCTTGATCGCGCTCTGGTAGCCCGGATTGTAGGAGATCACGAGCTGGAAGTCGGAATGGGCGTGGATCAATTCACCACGCTTTTCCAGCGGCAGCACACGACGATCGTCGGTCAAGGGATGGATCACGACCGTCGTGTCCTGGCGCGCCTCGACGATCTCGTCGAGGTAACAGATCGCGCCAAGACGCACGGCGGTCGTGAGCGGCCCGTCACTCCACACCGTGCCCTCTGCATCGAGCAACCAGCGCCCCACCAGATCCGCCGCCGTCATGTCCTCGTGGCAGGCTACCGTGATCAGCGGGCGGCCGAGCCGCCACGCCATATATTCGATGAAGCGGGTCTTGCCGCAGCCGGTGGGGCCTTTCAGCATCACCGGCATGCGGTTGGCATAGGCTGCACCGAACAGTTCGACCTCATCCTTGAGCGGCCGGTAATACGGCTCCTCCCGGATGCGGTACTGGTCGAGCAGCAAAGCGGGATTGGACAAGCTCACGCCTCCCATGATCGCGCAGGCCGCCGTTCGCAACCGGTCGATATCACGATGCGAGCAGCTCCTTGAGCTTGCCGTCGATGAAGGCGACATCGACCGGATTGGTCCCCGGCCCGCCGGCGAAGTGGCCCCAGATCGACGGCACCGGCACGAGCTTGGCGTTCGGCATGTGCTCGACCTCGAACGCGCTGTCCTCCGGCGGGAAATAGAGATCGGTCTGACCCGGCATGACATAGGCCTTGGCCTTGATCGCTCTCAGCGCGGCCTTGAAGTCGCCGTTGTAGATTTCGTTGTCGCTGATGTCGCCGTGCTGCCAGGTCCACAGCATGGTCAGCAGGTTGTTGGGATCCTTCGGCAGGAAGAAGCCTTCCCAGAACGCCACCAGGAAATCCTCCAGCGACGAATAGCCCAGCGTCTTGATGTCGAGCTGCTCGCGATAGAAGGCCTGCGAAAAGCCCCAGCCGGCATAGACACGCGCGGCGGCGCGCAGGCCGCGGGCCGGCTTGTCGGTGTACCAGCCCTCCTTCCACGCAGCATCCGCGGTGAGTGCCGCCTTGACGCCCTCGAGGAACACGAAGTTGTGGCGCGAGCATTTCGCCGAGCCGCAGAACGGCGCCAACAGATCAATCATATCCGGATAGAGCGCGCCCCAATGGAACGTCTGCAACGCGCCCATCGACCAGCCGACCACCAGACGGATGTGCTTGATGCCGAATTTCTCGGTCACCAGCCGGTGCTGGGCGCGGACATTGTCATAGGCCGTCACCTGCGGGAAGCGCGGTCCGTTATACGGTTCCGGCGTGTTGCTCGGCGACGACGACAGCCCGTTGCCGAGCATGTTCGGGATGATGATGAAGTACTTTGCCGGGTCGAGCGCCCTGCCCGGTCCGATCAGCCATTCATTGTCGTAGTGCTGGCCGGAGTACCAGGTCGGATAGACGATCACGTTGTCCTTGGCCGCGTTGAGCTGGCCATAGGTCTTGTAGGCGAGCTTGCAGTCGCGAATGGTCGCGCCGCGCTGCAAGGTCAAATTGCCGAGATCATGGATCTGATAGTCGACGCTCATTGATGTACCCTTCTTGCTTGATCGAGCTGATCGCTTACGCGGGACGCGCCACCTTTTCGGTCGGAGACTCCACCCGTGCGATCGCCCCATACACGATGCCTGCGACCACCGCGGCGAAGATCGCAGTGGACAGTCCCGGCATCAGGTTTTCAACCCCAAAGGCAAACAGCGACCCGATGCCCCAGGCGATGAACGGCTTCGCACGCCAGTCGACGTCCGCGCGCGCCTCGGCCCGCAGCAGATACTGATCGACCAGGATGATCGCACCGATCGGCGGCACCAGGATGCCGAGCAGCGACAGCCACTGGATGAAGAACGCCCAGACATTGCCGGCAGCGACCAGGATGCCAAGCGCACCGAGCACCACCGCCATCAGCCGCATATTGGTCCCGAGGATGCGCGACCAGCCGGTGGCCGCGTTGTACAGGCAATGCGAGCAGACAGATCCGAGATTGGCATAGAGGAAGATGAACGCGAGGATGCTGAGCCAGGTCAGCTGCTTGCCGTTCATGTAGCCGAACATGTTGTCGACACCGAACGGATTTGCGTTCGGCACGGCGAGCGCCGCCGTCATCACGCCGCCGACCAGCATCGCCACCAGATTGGCGAACGGAAACGCGCTGAACGTGGCGAACAGCGAGGCCCGCGCGCTCGGCGCCCAGCGGTTGAAGTCCGCCGTCACCGTGCCGGCGTCGATGAACAGCGCGAGCACCACCGTGAGGCCGACGCCCATCGACATGCTGGCGACGCCGTTGTTGCCGGCATAGCCGAAGATCGCCGCCGACGTCGTGGTCGAGGCGGCATCAGCCGCGACCCAGAGACCGAGCACGACAAACAGCGGCACCGACGCCAGCCCGATCCAGTGCAATCCCTTCACGCCGACGAAGGTAATCCCGATATAGAGCACGCCGGCAACGATGGTCATCGCCACATAATTGAGGCCGTAGGTCGAGGAGATCAGCGCGCCGGTGATGCCAGTCTGCACCGCATACCAGCCGAGCAGCAGGGTCGACAGCAGGCCCGACGCCAGCACGTAGCCCTTCTTTCCGAACACGATGCTGGCGATCAGCGCGAAGTTCATGCCTCGCCTGGTGCCGATCAGGCCGAGCGCGCCCACATAGGCGAACATGATCAGGTTGCCGACGATCATCGCCACCAGCGCATTCTTGAACCCCATGCCCAGCACCAGCAGCGATCCGGTCATCGCGCCGGTGATGATCATCGGAAAGCCCAGCCACACCATCGTGACCGAGAAGGCGCTGCGCCGGGCGCTCATCGGCACCGGCTCGTGCTCGAATTCATGGCCGAGAAGGTCGTCGATCTGCCCTTCGGTCTGATGAACCAGCCCGCTATTCGATTGACCGCTCATGATGTCCCCCCTGTTTCCTCCGCGAGGAAGTGTCCGCCGTTGCATCGAACCACGCCGGCGCGAAACATCGCGCCGGCGCCGATCGTCGATGTCACTCAACGATGTGCGACTTTCTGGTTCGGAATGCCCTCGATCGGGCATTCGTCGGTTCCGACGGTCGGACGGGTCATCGCCTCGACCATTTCCCGGGTCCCCTCGGGGTCGGTGATCCAGTTCTTGTAGAAGGTGTAGGGGCAGACCGCGTGACCGCGATCGCCGTCGCCGGAGTTGATCAGGCCGGTATAGCCGCGGTGCATCAGCTTGAAGAGATGGTTCTGCGACTGCATGTTGCGGCGGGCGTCACGGATCAGCGACACCGAGAGCTGCGCGTACTGGATGCCGTTCTCCTCGGTGCCGCACTCGCCGAGCGTCCTTCCGTCGAAGCCGATGAGCGCGGAATGGCCGAAGTAGGAATAGACGCCGTCGAAGCCGGAGGCGTTGGCGACCGCGACGTAGCAGTTGTTGGCCCAGGCCATCGACTTCGAGATCTGGATCTGCTGCTCCTTGGCCGGATACATGTAGCCTTGGCAGCGCACGATCAGCTCGGCGCCGCGCATTGCGCAGTCACGCCAGATCTCCGGATAGTTGCCGTCGTCGCAGATGATCAGGCTGATCTTCAGTCCCTTCGGCCCGTCCGAGACGTAGGTGCAATCGCCGGGATACCAGCCCTCGATCGGCACCCACGGCATGATCTTGCGATACTTTTGGACGATCTCGCCCTTGTCGTTCATCAGGATCAGCGTGTTGTACGGCGCCTTGTTGGGATGCTCCTCGTGGCGCTCGCCGGTCAGCGAGAACACACCCCAGACCTTGGCCTTGCGGCAGGCGTCCGCGAAGATGCGGGTTTCCTCGCCCGGTACCGACGACGCCGTCTCGTACATCTCCTTGGAGTCGTACATGATGCCGTGGGTCGAGTATTCCGGGAAGATCACGAGATCCATGCCCGGCAGGCCGAGCTTCATGCCCTCGACCATCTTGGCGATGTTGCGCGCGTTATCCAGCACCTCGGCCTTGGTGTGCAGGCGCGGCATCTTGTAATTGACCACGGCAACGCCGACCGTGTCCTTGCTGCTCGATATGTCTCCATGCAACATGTCTCGACTCCCTTTCCTGAGCGATAATTCCCGCTACACGGCCATGTGCAGCTGGATGAGATCATCGGTGAGCTCACCGATCGCGCCCTTGGCGACGACGCGTCCCTTTTCGAGCAACGCGAAGCGATGAGACGCACGCCGCGCGAACGCGACATTCTGTTCGACCAGCACGACCGTGATGCCGCGCTCGCGATTGAGGCTGACGATCACGTCCTCGATCTGCTCGACGATGTTTGGCTGGATACCCTCGGTCGGCTCGTCCAGCAGGATGACCTTGGGCTTGGCCAGCAGCGCACGCGCGATCGCAAGCTGCTGCTGCTGGCCGCCGGAGAGGTTGCCGCCATAGCGATTGAGAAAGTCCTTGAGGACCGGGAACAGCTCGAGCACCCACTCCTCGATGCCGTTGGCCGATTTCGCGGCAAAGGTCCCGAGCGTCAGGTTTTCCCGCACAGTGAACTTCGGCAAGATCCCGCGGCCCTGCGGCACATAGGCAATACCGGCCTTGGCGCGCTGATAGGTCCGCAGCGGCGAGATGTCGGCACCGTCGAGCGACAGCCGTCCGGTGCACCGGTCCATCAGGCCGAGGATGCTGCGCATCAGCGTGGTCTTGCCGACGCCGTTGCGGCCGAGCACCGAGAGGAATTCGCCATTGCCAACCGTCAGGTTGATGCCCTGCAGGGCGCGGCTGTTGCCGTAGAAGGCGTCGACGTCGGTCAGCTCAAGCATGGCTGATGCCTCCCGATCCGAGATAGGCGCGGCGCACTTCCGGATGTGCCTCCACTTCCGCCGCGGTGCCCTCGGCCAGCATCTGGCCCATATGCATCACCGAGATGATGTCGCCGATCGCCTTGACGAAGCCCATGTCGTGCTCGACAACGATCAGCGTGTGCTTGCCCTTCAGCCGCGCGAACAGTTCGGCGGTCTTGCGGGTTTCCTGTGCCGTCATGCCGGCGGTGGGCTCGTCCATCAGGATCAGCTCGGCGTCCTGGGCGACCAGCATGCCGATCTCCAGCCACTGGGTCTGACCGTGCGACAGATAGGCGGCCGGCCGCTCGAGCTGCTCGGTGAGCCCGACCAGTTCGGCCAGACGCTCGACATGCTCGCGCCCTGAGTTGCCGATATTCCAGCGCAAATTGCCAAGCACGGAGGTGCGGCGGGCTCGCGCCACTTCAAGGTTCTCGGAGACCGAGAGCTCGCGGAATACGCTCGGCACCTGGAACTTGCGGCCAACGCCGGCGCGAGCGATTTCGTATTCCTCGAGATCCTGTAGCGCAGTGCCATCGAAGCTCACCGTGCCCGCGCTCGGCTTCACCTTGCCGCAGATGATGTCCAGCGCCGTGGTCTTGCCTGCGCCGTTCGGCCCGATCAGGCAGCGCAGCTCGCCCTTGCGCACGCTCATGTTGAGAGCATTGAGCGCCTTAAAGCCGTTGAAGCTGACCGAGACGTCGCGGAGATCGAGATGGGAGCTCATGTGCTGCCCTCCGTCTGGCCGACGCCTTGCGCCACCCCGCCCGCGGCCGCATGGCGGCGCTGCACGATCCAGCGCAGCACGACCTGCGCAAGGCCGGCGAGCCCCTTCGGCAGGAACAGCACCACGAGCACGAACAGCGCGCCCATCACCAGCGTCCAGGTTTCCAGGAACGCCGCTGATTCCGACAGCGCGCCCTGCATGCCCGCCACCAGCACCGCGCCAAGGAACGCACCGACCAGGCTCTGCCGGCCGCCGACCGCGCACCACACCACCACCGAAAGAGAGAGCTGCACGCCGAGGAAGGTCGGCGAGGCAAACTCCATCACCACCGTGTAGAGCATGCCGGCAAGGCCCGCGATCGCCGCCGACAGCGCGAACACGAAGATCTGGTAGAGCGCGACGTCGTAGCCGAAGTAGCGCACCCTACTCTCATGGTCTCGGATCGCCTGCACGATCAGGCCGGCCTTGGTCCTTGTGAAGGCAAAGGCGACAAGCAGGCTGAGCAGGACACAGCTGGCGACGAGATAGTAGGTTGCGCGGCCATAGGCATCGAACGCGACGCCGAAGATCTCGAGCTGGGCGAGATCGGTGATGCCGTTGAAGCCGCCGGTGTAGCTCTGCTGGTCGATGATCACGAGATTGATCACCACCATGGTGGCGAGCGTGATGATCGAGACATAGACGCCGGTGACGCGCCCCCGGAACATGAACCAGCCGAGCGCCGCAGCGACCAGCGCCGGCACGATCAGGCCCGCGGCGATCGCGAAAGTCAGCGAGCGGAACGGCTCCCAGAACCACGGCAAATGCTGGACATTGTTCCAGACCATGAAGTCCGGCAGTCCGCTCGCCCCCGTATGCACCGGCACGGTCTTGAGCTTGAGCGCCATTGCCATGGCGTAGGAGCCGAGCCCGAAGCTCATCGCCTGGCCGAGGTTCAGGATGCCGCCGAATCCCCAAGACAGCCCGAGCGACACCGTGAGGATTCCCAGCACCAGATAACGCGCGACCTTGTTGAGCAGGAAGTCATTGTTGAGCAGCACCGGCAGCGCGAACACCACGGCGCAGACGATCAGCAGAGGCGCAAGCTGCGCGATCAGGCGCTGCAATCCGCTGGAGTTAGGAACATGCGACGGCATAGATGAGCGATCTGTCTCAGGCCCGCACGCGTGCGGTGAAAAGCCCCTCGGGGCGGAAACGGATGAGCACGACGATGGCGAGCAGCACGATCGCCTTGGCCACCGTGTCGTTCTGCAGGAACGCAATGCCGCCGGAGAGCTCGCCGAGGATGAAGGCGCTCGCCACGGTGCCGGCGAGGCTCTGCACGCCGCCGAGCACGACCACCATGAAGGCATCGACCACATAGCCGGTGCCCATATCGGGCGACACGCTCTTGAGCGGCGACACCAGCGCGCCGGCCAGTCCGGCCAGTCCCGCGCCATAGGCGAAAGTCAGCGCATAGACCCGTTTCGCGTTGATGCCGAACGAGGCGGCGACGGAACGGTCCTGGATGATCGCGCGCAACTTCATTCCGACCGTGGTGCGGTTCATCAGCAACCAGGTCGCGACGAACAGTGCGATCGACACCACGAACAGGAACACCCGATAGGACGATACCGAGATGCCGAACACGTCCATGCTGTCTGACAGCGCCGGCGGCAGCTGCACGTAGCGCAGTTCGCTGCCGACCATCAGCCGCACCGCCTGCTGCAGCATGATGCCGACGCCCCAGGTCGCAAGAATCGTGTCCAGCGGTCGGTTGTTGAGCAGGCTCAGGACATAACGCTCGATGACCCAGCCGAACGCGGCGACCACGAGGAAGATCGGCACCAGGCTCGCCAGCAGGCCGAGCCCCAGATAAGTATGGAACACCCAGGCCGCGTAGGCGCCGAGCATCACGAACTCGCCATGGGCGAGATTGATGATGCCCATCGAGCCGTAGATGATCGACAGGCCCAGCGCGACCAGCAGCAGGATAGATCCGATGCTGAGGCCGGTGACGATTTGTTCGATGAATTGGTCCACGTCGGGATCCGCTTTCGATGTTCGTTTTGTGCGCCCTGCCCCTCGCACCCGTTCGTGCGAGAGGCCGCATTCGTTCGGGACGCTGGCCGCCGGCGCCGCACGCCGACGGCCTTCGTCAGCCCCCGTCGTCAGCTCTTCTCGACCAGGCCCTTCTCGGTGCATGACTGCCCGGGATAGGCCGCGTAAGGCACCGGCTTCAGCCACTCCTTGGCCTCGACCAGAATCTCGAACTGTCCGTTCGACTTCGCCTGCGCGATCTTGGGCCACAGCCAGGTGTGCAGGTTCTCCGGCTCGATCCGGACCTTGCCCTGCGGTGCAATCACTTCCTGGCCCTTGACCGCGTCGCGGATATTCGGCGGTGTGAGGTCGCTGGTCGCGAGCTTCTCGACCGCCTGCTTGAACAGGTAGGTCTGGAAGTAGCAGGCCTCCGACACGAAATGCGTCACCTTGTCGGCGCCCCAGCGCTTCTTGTAGGCCTCGACGAACTTCTCGTTCTCCGGCGACTTGTGCACCATGAAGTAAGGCGCCGAGGTGAAGTGACCGGCGGCCGCCTCGCCGCCCATCGCAGCGACTTCGTTCTCGGAGGTCGTCAGGCTCGCCATCGGCATCTTCTCGGGATCGAGGCCGGCCGCCTTGTACTGACGATGCAGCGCGACCACGGAATCGCCGACCACGGTGGAGAAGATCACGTTCGGCTGCGTCGCGCGGATCTTGTTGATGACGGAAGAGAATTCGGAATGGCCGAGCGGCACATATTCTTCCGCCACAACCTCGCCGCCGAGTTTCTCAAGCAGCTTCTTGCAGTAGTTGTTCTCTTCCTTCGGATAGATGTAGTTGGAGCCGATCAGGTAGAACTTCTTGCCGAACTTCTTGACCAGCCAGGGCACGAACTCGTCCTGCTGCTGGTTCGGCACCGCGCCGGTGTAGATGACGTTCTTCGAGCACTCGCGGCCTTCATAGAGCGTCGGATACCAATAGAGATTGTTCTGCCGCTCGAACACCGGGAGCACCGCCTTGCGGCTCGCCGAGGTGTAGGAGCCGAACACACTGACGCATTTGTCGCCGACGACGAGCTTGCGGGCCTTCTCCGAGAAGGTCGCCGGATCGGACGCGGGGTCCTCGACGATCGGCACGATCTTGCTGCCCTTGATGCCGCCTGCGGCGTTGATCTCCTCGATGGCGAGCAGCGTCGCCTTGTTGAGCGATTCCTCGATGATCGCGGTCGTTCCGGTCAGCGAGAACAGCACGCCGACCTTGATCTCGCCGCCGGCGGCGTAAGCGAGGTCGGCGTTCTTGATCCAGATGTGCGGCAGTCCGGCGCCGGCAAACGCGCCAAGCGCCGCGGTATTCCTCAGCAAAGTCCGCCGTGAAATGCTCATCCCTAGCTCCCTTCAGGACTGAAAAAACAAAAAAGCCCTCCCGATGCGCGCTTACGCGAGCATTGGGAGGGCTTTGTTGCCGGTTGTGTCGAAAGCGGCGCTGTCGCCGCCGGCCCCGCTATTGGGGCTTACTGTTGATGATCGTAGCCAAGCAGTTCGAACGAGTCAACAATCGCCGCGGCGACTGCACTTGCCGACACGCGACGATCCATCGCCTGTCGTCTGATGAAGCCATAGGCCTCGGTTTCCGGCATCTGCCGCGTCGCCATCAGGATCGCCTTGGCGCGCTCCACCGTGCGCATCGAGCGCAGATTGTCGTCGAGCTTCTCGATCTTGCTGCGAAGCCGCCGTTCATAACCAAATTGACTGCGCGCCAGCACGAGGCTGGACAGCACTGCATTCTGCGTGAACGGCCGCGGCAGAACGGCGTTCGGCGTCGCATGACACAGCGCATCGGCGTGAACGGTTTCCGTCGCCGGCAGGATCACAACCAGCGCCGAGCGCGCATCGCCGGGAATCCACGGCAGGCGCCGCGCCAGGTCAGGAGAATATTCGCAGTACACTACGTCGGCATCGGCCGGCACGCTCTCCGGCATCGGCCAGACCTGCCGCACCCGCATCCGGAACCGCTGCAACTCGCGCAGCAACATGCCGACCTGATCGTCGACCGGCGCGACCACCACCGCCGACAGATCGGCAAGTTCCTGAACCATGGTCTTGCGTCCGCCGACGTCTCGGCTCAGCGACGGCTTACGCGACATTTCGTTCATTGGACGGTTCCTGTTTGCGTTGCACGACCATATCCGATCAGGAACGGATCCGCATGCACCGGCTCCTTCGACTGGCTGACGACATCGAACTGCCCTTGGCGGTTGGCGCGCCCGATGCGGGTCCAGAGGTCGGTATGACCCGACATCGGGTTGACGGTGACCGCACCTTGCGGTGCATCAAAGCTGGTGCCGAACACCATCGAGCGGAGCACTTCAGTGTCGAGCGAATTGACCTGCTCAAGCGCTTTGGCAAACAGATGCAGCTGGAAGTACGACGCCTCGGCGCACATGTTGGTCGAGATATCGGCGCCGAACCGCTTCTTGAAGCGCAGCACAAACGCATTGTTGGCGCTACCCTCGACGCCCTGGAAGTACGATGCCGCCGTGACATGTCCCTCGCCGACGTCGAAGCCCATGGCGGCGATTTCGGCTTCCGTCGTGGTCAGGCTGGCGATCGGCACCTGTCTTGGATCGAGCCCGACATTGGCATAGGCCTGATAGAGGAACACCGTGCCCTCGCCAACGACGGTCGAGAAGATCACGTCGGGCCTGACACGCTTGATATCCTGGATGATCGGCACAAAATCCTGCCAGCGCGCATAGACATTGACATAGCGCTCGCCAACGACCGAGCCGCCATTGCTCTTGAGCAGCTCCCGCATCACCCGGTTGGACTCGCGCGGATAGATGTAGTCCGACCCCACGAAATAGAACCGTGTTCCGAACGTATCCATCAAATAGCGGCACAGCGCGAGGCTGTTCTGGTTGGGCGAGGCGCCGGTGTAGATGACGTTGGGCGACGCCTCGAACCCTTCGTAAAGCGTCGGATACCAGAGCAGACCGTTCAGGCGTTCGACCACCGGCAGCACCGCCTTGCGGCTCGACGAGGTGTAGCAGCCGAAGATCGTGCTGACCTGATCCTCGATCATCAGCCGCTTGGCGTAATGGCCATAGGCGGCCGAGTCCGATCCGGGGTCATAGGCAACGGGAACCAGCTCGCGGCCGCAGACGCCGCCCGCTTCATTCACCTCTTCGATCGCGAGTTGCGTGCCCTGATACTGGGTCTCCTCGATGACCGACATGAAGCCGGTTCGCGAGAACAGCACTCCTATCCGCCAAGGAGCGGATGTCGTTTGGGTAAGGTTCGACATGATCAGGCCCTCGACAGAATTGGAGGGACGAGAGGGATTATTGTTCTTGTTGCTCTCGAACAGCATTGCCGGCTGCGGAAGATTGCATGCCATCTGCCGCGAGACAAGGACCCCGGCCGCTCATCCTGTCAGCGAAGCTGACGCGAAAGCAGGCAGACTAATGTGTCACCCGCGACGGATCACAGGTGCAGCGCTCCACGGGCCACCTATCTCCGGTAGCTGCACCACCGATTTCCCGTATCAAGGCATGTCCGGCCGGTCACGTCGCGTACATCAACCGGAAGGTTGAGAGCTGCGACGAGATTGCTCGTTAACCTGCGCCCGATCGGGAGATGCCGCTGAACCCGCGAACAACTCCCGATCAGGAGTCCCCTCAGCGCAGGCTGGGCAGATCGAGCCCGTTGGCGCGGGCGCACTCGATCGCCGTGTCATAGCCGGCGTCGGCGTGGCGCATGACGCCCGTCGCCGGGTCGTTCCACAGCACACGCTCGAGCCGGCGCGCCGCCTCCGGCGTGCCGTCGGCGACGATCACCATGCCGGCGTGCTGCGAATAGCCGATGCCGACGCCGCCACCGTGATGCAGCGACACCCAGGTGGCGCCGCTCGCGCAGTTGAGCAAAGCATTGAGCAGCGGCCAGTCGGACACCGCGTCGGAGCCGTCGCGCATCGCCTCGGTCTCGCGGTTCGGGCTCGCCACCGAGCCGCTGTCGAGATGATCGCGCCCAATCACGATCGGCGCCTTGAGCTCGCCGCGAGCCACCATCTCGTTGAAGGCAAGGCCAAGCCGATGGCGGTCGCCGAGCCCGACCCAGCAAATTCGCGCCGGCAGCCCCTGAAACTTGATGCGCGCCTTGGCCATGTCGAGCCAGTTGTGCAGATGGCTGTCGTTGGGCATCAGCTCCTTGACCTTGGCATCGGTCCTGAAGATGTCCTCGGGATCGCCCGACAGCGCCGCCCAGCGGAACGGTCCCACGCCGCGACAAAACAGCGGGCGGATATAGGCCGGAACGAAGCCCGGAAAGTCGAACGCCTGCTTCAGGCCCATGTCCTTGGCCATCTGCCGGATGTTGTTGCCGTAATCGAGCGTCGGGATTCCCTGCGCGTGGAAATCCAGCATGGCCTGGACGTGATCGACCATCGAGGTCTTGGCTGCCGTCTCAACGGCCTTCGGCTCGGCCGCGCGCCGCGACTCCCATTCGGCGAGCGTCCACCCCTTGGGCAAATAGCCGTTGATCGGATCATGCGCGCTGGTCTGGTCGGTGACGATGTCGGGCCGCACGCCGCGGCGCACCAGCTCGGGAAAGATCTCGGCTGCATTACCGAGCAGGCCGACCGACACCGGCCTATGGGTCTTGGCCGCTTCGGCAATGATCGTCAGCGCTTCATCGAGCGTCGTCGCCTGGCGGTCGAGATAACCCGTGCGTAGCCGCATCTCGATGCGGCTCGGCTGGCATTCGACCGCGAGCATCGAGGCACCGGCCATGGTCGCGGCCAGTGGCTGGGCGCCGCCCATGCCGCCGAGACCTGCCGTCAGGATCCATTTGCCGGCGAGACTGCCGCCATAATGCCGGCGGCCGACCTCGACGAACGTCTCATAGGTCCCCTGCACGATGCCCTGGCTGCCGATATAGATCCATGAGCCTGCCGTCATCTGGCCGAACATCATCAGGCCCTGCCGGTCGAGCTCGTTGAAATGGTCGAGCGTCGCCCAATGCGGCACCAGGTTGGAATTCGCGATCAGGACGCGCGGCGCGTCGGCATGGGTCCGGAAAATGCCGACCGGCTTGCCGGATTGCACCAGCAGCGTCTGGTCGCCTTCGAGCTTGCGCAAGGACGCGGCAATGCGGTCAAAGCTCTCCCAGTCGCGCGCCGCACGGCCGATGCCGCCATAGACCACGAGCTCGCTCGGGCGCTCGGCGACATCAGGGTCCAGATTGTTCATCAGCATGCGCAGCGGTGCTTCCGTCAGCCAGCTCTTGGCGCTGATGTCGGTGCCGCGGGGAGCACGGATGATGCGTTCGTTATCCAGTCGGCGGTTCATGACGGATGTCCCTGTCGGCTAAGCAAGTCTAAGTCAGTCTTGGAAATGGATCGGTCGGAAGCACCGTGATCGCAGCGGCGGGCAATGTGTCGGCTTCGATCAGCGATGCGGCCCGCGCGAGATCGTCGGCCATGTAGCGGTCGGCGGCGAGTGCGGGAACGTGCTGCCGCAGCGCGGCAATGACTGCCGCGAGCGGTGCGCTGGTCGCATGCGGCGCGCGTAGCGTGATGCCCTGCGCGGCGACCAGCAGCTCGATGCCGAGGATGGCGGCGAGATTGTCGGCCATGTCGGACAGCCGGCGCGCGGCATGGGCGGCCATCGAGACGTGATCTTCCTGGTTGGCGCTGGTCGGCGTGGAGTCGATCGAGCAAGGCAATGCACGCTGCTTGTTCTCGGCATAGAGCGCCGCGGCCGTTACCTCGGCGATCATGAACCCGGAATTGATGCCGGGCTCGGGCGTCAGGAACGGCGGCAGGCCGAAGTTCAAGGCGGGATCGACGAGGGTCGCGATCCGGCGCTCGCTGGTCGCGCCGATCTCCGCGAGCGCCAGCGCGATCTGGTCGGCGGCGAACGCCACCGGCTCAGCGTGGAAATTGCCGCCTGACACGATCTCGCCGGTCTCGACCAGGACCAACGGGTTGTCCGTCACGGCATTGGCTTCAATCGTCAGCCCGCGGGCGGCTTGCGCGAGCAGGTCGAGCACGGCGCCCGCGACCTGCGGCTGGCAGCGCAGACAATAGGGATCCTGCACGCGCTCGTCTCCTTCGAGATGCGATTGCCTGATGTCGCTGCCGTCGAGCAGCGCGGTCAGAGCGGCGGCTGCAGCGATCTGCCCCTCATGGCCACGTAGAGTCTGAATCTCTGGGCGAAACGGCACCGTCGACGCCATCGCCGCATCGACCGACAACGCACCGGTCACCAGCGCGGCGCACGCCAGGCGATGCGCACGCAGCAGGCCGGAGATGGCATAGGCGGTGGAAAACTGCGTGCCGTTGATCAGCGCGAGCCCCTCCTTGGGGCCGAGCGTCAACGGTGCGAGGTCGGCAGCGGCCAGCGCTTCGCGGCCCGGCACGGCTTTGCCATCAAGGATTGCCTGCCCCTCCCCGATCATGACCGCGGTCATATGAGCAAGCGGCGCCAGATCGCCGGAGGCACCGACCGAGCCCTGCTGCGGCACCAGCGGAGTGACGCCGCGCGCCAGCATGCCCTGCAACTGCTCGATCACCTCGCGGCGCACACCGGATGCGCCGCGACCGAGCGAAATCACTTTCAACGCCATCATCAGGCGCACGATCGGCTCGGGCGTGTTCGAACCGACTCCGCAGCAATGCGACAGGATGAGGTTGCGCTGAAGCAGCGCTGTCTGGTCGGGCGCGATGCCCGTCGATGCCAGCTTCCCGAAGCCGGTATTGATGCCGTACACGGGAATGTCGATGCGCGCGGCCTTCGCCACGATATTCGCGGCCGCCTCGACGCGCGGCCAGCACGATGGATCGAGCACGATGGGCGCGCCGGCGAGCACGCGCGCCAGGACGTCGAGGCCGACGGTTCCGGGCGTCACGACGACAGGTGCATCCCGATCGTTCATTGCCCCCTCCACACCCGGCTGTGTAGCGGGTTGAAGCCGATACGGTAGACCAGTTCGGCCGGACGCTCGATGTCCCAGATCGCCAGATCGCACCACTTGCCGGCCTCGAGCGTGCCGGTCTCGGCGAGCATGCCCAGCGCACGCGCGCCTTCCCGCGTCACCCCTGTGAGGCATTCGGCGACCGTCATCCGGAACAGCGTTGCACCCATGTTCATCGCCAGCAGCAGCGAGGTGAGCGGCGAGCTGCCCGGATTGCAATCGGTTGCCAGCGCCATGTTCACACCGTGGCTACGAAACAGCTCGATCGGCGGCTTGTGCGTCTCACGAATGAAATAGAACGCGCCGGGCAGCAGGACCGCCGTTGTCCCCGCCTTCGCCATCGCGGCGGCACCGGCTTCATCGGTGTGCTCCAGATGATCGGCCGACAGCGCGGAGAATTTTGCGGCCAGCGCCGCGCCGCCGAGATTGGACAGCTGATCCGCATGCAGCTTGACGGGCAGTCCCAAAGCGCGCGCCGCCTCGAACACCCGTGCCGTCTGCTCTCCGGAAAACGCGATCCCCTCCATAAAGCCGTCGACGGCATCGGCAAGGCCGGCCTTGGCCACGGCCGGCAGCATCTCGTTGCAGACCAGATCGATGTAACGGTCCTTGTCGCCATTGGACTCCAGCGGCAGCGCATGCGCTCCGAGGAACGACGTGCGGATCGCAACCTGCCGCAGGCGCGAGAGGCTGCGTGCGGCGGCCAGCTGCCGCATCTCGGTCTCGGCATTGAGGCCATAGCCGGACTTGATCTCGACGGTGGTTGCGCCTTCGCCGATCAGCGCGTCGAGCCGGGGCAGCGCGCCGGCGACAAGCTCGGCCTCGGTCGCGCTGCGCGTTGCCGCGACGGTCGAGACGATGCCGCCGCCGGCGCGCGCGATCTCCTCATAGCTTGCGCCTTTCAGGCGCAGCTCGAACTCGTGCGCGCGGTTGCCGCCGAAGACGAGATGGGTGTGGCAATCGACGAGCCCAGGCGTGATCCAGCGGCCGGCGCAATCGAACCGTTCAACGGCGTCCGCATCCACGGGAAAATCCGATTGCGTGTCGGCATAGACGATGCGGCCGTCGCGCGCCGCGATCAGCCCCCGCTCGATCTCGCCGAGATCGGTGCGGTCGCTGCGCATCGTGGCGAGCCGGGCGTTGTGCCAGATACGGTCGAAGCGCTCTGCCATGCGATCGTCCCCTCGATGTGGGATGCTTGACTTATATGTCTAGACATATAATCGTGTCCGGGTTCTGTCCAGCCGGCGTGGAAAAATGACACGACTGCATTTCGCATTCGCGCTGCTGCCTTCGGGCTGGGCCAATGACGTGCAGGTCGTCGTTGTCGATGGCGCGATCGCCTCGGTGACGGCGGGCGTCGCGCCTGCCGCCGGCGACGAACGTCACCAACTGGCGGTTCCGGGATTGGCGAGCCTGCACAGCCACGCGTTTCAGCGCGGCATGGCGGGCCTCGCCGAACTGCGCGGCGACACGACCGATACGTTCTGGACCTGGCGCGAGACGATGTATCGCTTCGCGCTGACCATGACACCGGACGACGTCGCCGCCGTTGCCACCCTGCTTTATGTCGAGATGCTCGAGCGCGGCTTTACCCGCGTCGGCGAGTTCCACTATCTGCACCATGATCGCGACGGCGCGCCCTACGCCAATCTCGCCGAGATGGCCGTGCGCATCGCAGAGGCCGCCAGCGCCTCCGGCATCGGGCTCACGCTGCTGCCAAGTTTCTATGCCCACAGCACATTCGGCGGCGCCGCACCGCATGCCGGGCAGCGCCGCTTCATTTGCTCGGTCGATCAGTTCGCCGCGCTGATGACTGCCTCGCGCGAGGCAATCCGAGATCTACCTGACGCCAACATCGGCATCGCTCCGCACAGCCTGCGGGCAGTAGCACCCGACGAGCTCGCAGCCATCATTCCGCTTGCCAAGGCGGACCCGATCCACATCCACGCAGCCGAACAGGTGCGCGAGGTCGAGGATTGCCGCGCCTGGTCGGGACAGCGGCCGGTGCAATGGCTGCTCGAACATGCCCCCGTCGATCGGCGCTGGTGCCTGATTCACGCGACCCACATGACGGAGCAGGAAGTCACAGCGCTCGCCCGCAGCGGCGCGGTTGCCGGCCTTTGCCCCGTCACCGAAGCAAGTCTCGGCGACGGCATCTTTTCCGCGCGCGAATTCCTCGCGGCGGGCGGCCGGTTCGGCATCGGAACCGATTCCAACGTGCAGGTCGGGGTTGCCGACGAACTTCGCCAACTCGAATACGGTCAGCGGCTGAAGCACCGCGAGCGCAATGTGCTCTCGGGGCGTCCTGGCGCATCCACCGGCCGCGCGCTGTTCGACCAGGCGCTCGCGGGCGGCGCGCAGGCTCTGGCACAGACCAAGGCCGGGCTGGTGCCCGGCGCGCGCGCCGACATCGTCAGCCTCGACACCGCGCATCCGTCGCTGGCGGGACGGTCGGGCGATGCGGTTCTCGATGGCTGGCTGTTTGCGACTGGCAGCGACGCGATCGATTGCGTCTGGGCCGGCGGCGACAAGGTGGTCGCGGGCGGACGGCACCGGCTGCGCGACAAGGCGCGCGAGCGGTTCAATGCAAGCGTGCGGAGGCTCGTCGCATGAGTCTCGAGCAGGCCAAGCCGAATGCAGCCGGCAAGCCGACGCTCTACAAGCGCATCCGGCTCGACATCGAGACCCGGATCCTGACCGGCGAATGGCCGCCCGGGCATCGCATCCCGTTCGAGCACCAGCTGATGGCGCGCTATCGCTGCTCGCGCATGACGGTGAACAAGGCGTTGTCGGAACTGGCGCGGGCCGATTTGATCGAGCGGCGGCGCCGTGCTGGCACCTTCGTGCGCCGTCCGCAGCATCTGTCGGCGGTGCTCAAGATCGCCGACATCCGCGCCGAGATCACCGCGCTCGGCCGCAGCTATGGCTATCAGCTGATCGATTGCCGGCGCCGTACCGCGACATCAGCCGATCGCGCCCGGCTCGGCATGGACAAGGCCGGCAAGGTGGTCGCGATCGCCTGCCGGCACAGTGCGGACAACGTGCCGTTCGCCGTCGAGGACAGGCTGATCGATCTCTCCACGGTTCCGGAGGCCGCAAACGCGGACTTTGCCCGCGAGCCGCCAGGATCGTGGCTGCTGCATCATGTGCCGTGGACCGAAGCCGAGCATACGATCAGCGCCGTCGTCGCCGACGATCGCACGGCCGAGGCGCTCGACATCGCGGTCGGCGCGCCCTGTCTCGTGATCGACCGCTACACCTGGCGCAGCGCGCGCACGGTAACTGCGGTGCGGCTGCATTATCCGGGCGAGACGCATCGCCTGGTGGCTCGCTTCAAGGGAGGCTGAGGGCAGCTTGCGCGGCATATTTCATGCAATGCATCATGGGCCATCATCCGCCGACATGCTTCATGCGGCAATCCGCCGCGACTGACGTGAAGATCACTGGCGTGACGACATCAACAGGGTTCAATCCATCGTTCAAGGGGTCGACAATCATGCGTTCGTTCAAGCTATTGCCCGCAATCGCAGCCTTGCTCGCGCCCACCGCCGCGTTCGCGGATGACGTCAAGGTGGGCGTCGGCATCTCTGGTTGGACCGGCTTCGCGCCGCTGACGCTCGCCAGGGAAGCCGGTATCTTCAAGAAGAACGGCCTCGACGTGACCTTGAAGAAGATCCCGCAGAAGGACCGGCATCTCGCGATCGCCTCGGGCGACATCCAGTGCGCGGCGACGACGGTGGAGACCTGGATCTCCTGGAACGCCAATGGCGTCGCGACCAAGCAGATCTTCCAGCTCGACAAGAGCTACGGCGCTGACGGCATGGCCGTGCGCAACGACGTCGCCGCGATCAAGGACCTGAAGGGCAAGACCGTCGCGGCTTCCGCGCCCGGCACGTCGCCCTACTTCGCGCTGGCCTGGATGCTGAAGAAGAACGGCCTCTCGGTGAAAGACGTCACCGTGGTGAATCTGGAGCCCGCCGCCGCGGCGCAGGCTTTCGTCTCCGGCCAGAACGATGCCGCGATGACCTACGAGCCTTATCTGTCGACGGTGCGCGCCGCGCCCGACAAGGGCAAGATCATCGCGACCACGCTCGACTACCCGATCGTGATGGATACCTTCGGCTGCACGCCGAAATTCCTGACCGACAATCCCAAAGCGGCGCAGGCGCTTGCCAACAGCTATTTCGAGGCGCTCGACATGATCGCCAAGGACCAGGCCAAGTCCTACGAGATCATGGGCGCCGACGTGAAGCAGAGCGGCGAGCAGTTCGGCAACTCGGCAAAGTACCTGCGCTGGCAGGACAAGGCCGCCAACCAGAAATTCTTCGCCGGCGACTTCCTGACCTTCAACAAGGACGCTGCCGAGCTCCTGCTCGAGGTCGGCATCATCAAGGCCGCGCCGAAGGTCGAGGACCTCTACGACGCAAGCTTCATCAAGTAACGCAGCAACCATTTCGGCCGGTCCCGTCTCGCGACACAGCGAGCGGGACCGGCGCATAAGATACGCCCGGATCATTTGATGCGTCCTCTCGAGCCCACGACATCGAAGCAGCGCGTGGCCTATGGCCTCGCCTTCTTCGTGCTGTTCGTCGCCCTCTGGTCCTGGGCCACGTTCGGCGGCCACGTGTCGAAGACTTTCCTCGCCAACCCGCTCACCATGGTGCAGGAAGGCTATGAGCTGCTCGCCAAGCAAGGCTTTCTGTTCGACATCGGGATGACGATCTGGCGCGTGATCGGCGGGTTTGTGCTTGCTGCCGTCATCGCGGTGCCGCTCGGCGTTCTGATGGGAGCCTACAAGCCAATCGAGGCCTTTCTCGAACCGTTCGTGTCCTTTGCGCGCTATCTGCCGGCATCCGCCTTCATCCCGCTGCTGATCCTGTGGGCCGGCATCGGCGAGTTGCAGAAGCTGCTTGTGATCTTCATCGGCGCGGTGTTTCAGATCATCCTGATGGTGGCGGTCACCGTCGGTGCCACCAGGCGCGACCTGGTCGAGGCCGCCTACACGCTCGGCGCCCGCGACCGCGGCATCATCCGCCGCGTACTGCTGCCCTCCGCCGCGCCCGAGATCGCTGAAATCCTCAGGCTGGTGCTGGGCTGGGCCTGGACCTACGTCATCGTGGCCGAATTGATCGGCTCATCATCGGGCATCGGGCACATGATCACCGACAGCCAGGCGCTGCTCAACACCGGCCAGATCATCTTCGGCATCATCGTGATCGGGCTGATCGGTCTGATCTCCGATTTCCTGTTCAAGGCCTTCAACGCCTGGCTGTTCCCGTGGAAGCTCGCATGACCGCGCTCAGGATCGATCAGGTCTCGCGAACCTTCCCCGCCCGTGCCGGCAACGCGCCGACGAGAGCGCTCGAGCCGACCACGCTCGACGTCGGCGACAACGACTTCGTCACCATTCTCGGCCCCTCCGGCTGCGGGAAATCCACCCTGCTCCGGATCATCGCCGGGCTCGATCGGCCGACCAGCGGGCGCGTCACGCTCGACGGGCGCGAGGTCACGGGCCCCGGCGCCGACCGTGGCATGGTGTTCCAGTCCTACACCCTGTTCCCCTGGCTGACGGTGCGCGAGAACATCGCCTTCGGCCTGCGCGAGCGCGGCGTTGCGCAAGGCGAGCGCCACGACATCGCCGATGCGTTCATCCGCCGGGTCGGGCTATCGGGCTTCGAGAATCACTGGCCCAAGCAGCTGTCGGGCGGCATGCAGCAGCGCACCGCGATCGCCCGCGCGCTGGCCAACGATCCAAAGATCCTGCTGCTCGACGAGCCGTTCGGCGCGCTCGACAACCAGACCCGCGCGCTGATGCAGGAGATGCTGCTCGGGATCTGGGAGCGCGACCAGAAGACGGTGCTGTTCGTCACCCACGACATCGAGGAAGCGATCTTCCTCGGCAGCCGCGTCATCGTCATGAGCGCGCGGCCCGGCCGCATCAAGGCCGAGATCGCGGTCGACCTGCCGCATCCGCGCTCCTACAAGATCAAGACCACGCCTGAATTCGTCGCCCTGAAGGAGCGGCTGGTCGAGGAGATCCGCACCGAAGCCCTGAAGGTCGCCGAACAGGCCTGAGAGCCTGTTTCTCCTTCATGCCCGGCCTTGTGCCGGGCATCCACGTCTTCGCTTCAATCGGACAAGAAAAACGTGGATGGCCGGGACAAGCCCGGCCATGACGAAGCAGCGCCAGTTGAGGAAAGCCGACGATTGGCTGCACTGTCAGTGGCTGATCATCCAGGGCCGCGCGGTCGGAAAGCCCTTGGCGCCGCTCTTGGTCTTGGTCATCAGCCGCGCCGGCTTCTTCTTTCCCGTTGTCGAGCAGCAGCCGCAGCCCGGGCCATGCGCGGCCTTGTACTGGTCGAGCGTCTTCGGCGCGTGCCGGCTCTGCTCGTTGGTGGCATGCGCCTTGCGCTTGTCCGAGGGCATGCAGAAGAACGCCGGTGCGGTCAGGATCACGCGCGGCGACGTCGTCTCGCATTGCGGGCAGTCCTGCGGCAGGTCGCATTCCGCCATCGGCCGCATGTCGGTGAAAGGACCGCAGTCGTTGCAGAGATATTCGTAGATCGGCATTTCCCTAATCCTTGCGCAGTCGTGTGACATCCGGCGATGGATGCGGGGCGGCCAATACGCGGGCCGTCCCGCACCCTTCGCGCAGGGATCACTCAAGGGATCATTTGTCGGGCGAGATCGGCATCTGCACGTCGCCCTTGATATGCTTGATCGGTCCCGCCGACGACGGCATGACGTCGAAGTCGAAGATCTCCGTCGGCAGCCACAGCGTGGCGCAGGCATTCGGCACGTCGACCACGCCGGAGATATGGCCCTGGCACGGCGCGGTGCCGAGGATCGAATAGGCCTGGGCGCCGGAGTAGCCGAACTTCTTCAGATATTCGATCGCGTTCAGGCAGGCCTGACGGTAGGCGATGTGGACGTCGAGATAATGCTGCTTGCCGGCCTCGTCGACCGAGATACCCTCGAAGATCAGATAGTCCTTGTAGTTCGGCGTGATCGGCGACGGCTTGAACACGGGGTTCTTGATGCCGTATTTCGACACGCCGTCCTTGATGACATCGACCTTAATGTGCAGCCAGCCGGCCATTTCGATGGCGCCGCAGAAGGTGATCTCGCCGTCGCCCTGGCTGAAATGCAGATCGCCCATCGAGAGCCCGCCGCCCGGCACGTAGACCGGGAAATAGATCTTCGAGCCGCGCGACAGATCCTTGATGTCGCAATTGCCGCCATGCTCGCGCGGCGGCACGGTACGGGCGCCCTCGAGGCCGATCTTGGCCTTGACGTCGCCCTTGGCCTGGCCGGCATGGGCGGTCGGCGCGAACGGCGGATTGGCGAGGCCCGGCACGCGGGTCGGGTTGGTCGCGATCAGCTCGGCTTCGCGCTTGTTCCAGGCCGCCAGCATCTTGGCATCGGGCAGACAGCCGATCAGGCCGGGATGGATCAGGCCGGCGAAGTTGACGCCGGGGACGTGACGCGACGAGGTGTAAAGGCCCTTGATGTCCCAGATCGACTTCTGCGCCAGCGGGAAATGGTCGGTGAGGAAGCCGCCGCCATTCTGCTTGGAGAAGAAGCCGTTGAAGCCCCACAGGCTCTCCTTCAACGGACCAACGTCGAGCAAGTCGACGACGAGCAGATCGCCGGGCTCGGCGCCCTTGACGCCGATCGGGCCGGACAGGAAGTGCACAATCGACAGATCGATGTCGCGCACGTCGTCGGCGGAATCGTTGTTCTTGATGAAGCCGCCGGTCCAGTCGACGGTCTCGATGATGAAGTCGTCGCCGGGGCTGACCCACTCGACGATCGGAACCTCCGGATGCCAGCGGTTGTGGATCTTGTCGTTTTCATAGGCCGACTTGCTGAGATCGACCTTGATCAGTGTATCTGGCATCGCGATGCTCCCCTTGGGTTACTGATAGTTAGACGGACAGGTACTTAGAAATCTGCGCGGCATCGACGCTGGCGCGTGGATCGTCGCGGACGATCTCGCCGTTCTCGATGACGAGCACGCGGTCGGCGATGTCGAGCGCGAAGCTCAGAACCTGCTCGGAGACGACGATCGACAACCCCCGCTCATCGCGGATCCGCTTCAGGGTACGCGCCATGTCCTTGATGATCGACGGCTGGATGCCTTCGGTCGGCTCGTCGAGCAGCAGCACCTTCGGCTTGGTCGCCAGCGCCCGGGCGATCGCGAGCTGCTGCTGTTGCCCGCCCGAGAGATTGCCGCCGCGGCGGCCCTTCATCTCGAGCAGCACCGGAAACAGCTCGTAGATATCGCCGGGCACTTCGGAGCCGCCGGACACCACGAGCCCGGTCTCGATGTTCTCCTTGACCGTCATGGTGGAGAAGATCATGCGGCCTTGAGGGACGTAGGCGAGCCCCTTCGCCACCCGCTCGTAGCTCTTCATCGCGCCGAGCTCGGTGCCGTCCATGGTCACCTTGCCGCTCTTGGCCGGCAGGATGCCCATCAGCGACTTCATCAGCGTGGTCTTGCCCATGCCGTTGCGGCCCATGATCGCGACGATCTCGTTGGGCGCGACCGAGACGTTGAGGCCGTGCAGCACCTCGCTCTGGCCATAGGCGACATGAAGATCATTGATTGCCAGCATCGACAGCTCCTAGAACCGGGCACTGTTCTTCACCTCTCCCCTTGTGGGAGAGGTCGGATCGCATCGCCCGATGCGATCCGGGTGAGGGGTTGCGCTCTCTCTTGGGACCTGAAGGCCCTCACCCGGCGCTGCGCGCCGACCTCTCCCCGACGGGGAGAGGTGAACTGAGTTCGCGGCTCGACCGATCCTGATCATCCGTTAGTGGCCCAAATACACTTCGATGACTTTCGGATCGTTCTTGACGTGCTCCATCGTCCCCTCGGACAGGATCTGTCCCTGGTGCAGCACCGTGACCTTGTGCGCGATGTCCTCGACGAACTTCATGTCGTGCTCGATCACCAGCACCGAGCGGTCCTTGATGATGCGGTTGAGCAGCTCGGCGGTCTTGGCGCGCTCGGACACGCTCATGCCGGCGACCGGCTCGTCCAGCATCAAGAGGTCCGGATCCTGGATCAGCAGCATGCCGATCTCGAGCCACTGCTTCTGGCCGTGGCTGAGCTGGTCGGCAAAGGTATTGAGCTTGTCCTTCAGGAAGATCATCTCGGCGACCTCCTCGACCCGCTGCTTGACGGTGTCGTCGCGCTGGAAGGTCAGCGAGCCGAACACGGTGCGGCCACGCGGGAAGGAAATCTCGAGGTTCTCGAACACGGTGAGATCCTCGAACACCGACGGCGTCTGGAACTTGCGCCCCACCCCGGCCTGCACGATCTCGTTCTCGCGCAACCTGGTCAGCTCCTGGCCGCGGAACTGGATCGAGCCTGACGTCGCCCTTGTCTTGCCGCAGATCAGGTCGAGCACCGTGGTCTTGCCGGCGCCGTTCGGGCCGATGATGACGCGGATTTCGTTCTCCTCGACATAGAAGGAGAGATCGTTGACGGCCTTGAAGCCGTCAAAGGACACGGTGAGACCGGAGACCGCGAGCAGGAAGTCCTTGGGCTGATGGCCGACGAGCATGATGATCCCTCCTCACTCGGCCGGTGCGCCGTCGGCGATCAAGCCGGCCGCCGATTTCGATTTGCGTGATGCCAACAGGCGATCGATGCGCGGCTGGATGTGGTCCGCCCAGATGCCGGACAGCCCGTTCGGGAAGGCGAGCACGACCGCGATGAATAGCGCGCCGAGACCGAACAGCCAGAGCTGCGGAAAGGACTCCGAGAGGCTGGTCTTGGCGAAATTGACCAACAGCGCGCCCCAGACCGCGCCGAAGATCGACATCCGGCCGCCGACCGCGGTGTAGATCACCATCTCGATCGACGGCACGATGCCGACGAAGGACGGCGACATGAAGCCGACCTCGAGCGTGAACATGGCGCCGCCGATCGCAGCGAACACCGCCGCGGCGCAGAACGCGAAGATCTTGAAGTTGGCGACGCTGTAACCGGAGAAGCGCACGCGATCCTCCTGCTCTCTCATCGCCACCAGGATGCGCCCGAGTTTTGTCAGGCGGATGAACTGCGCGGCGCAGATGCAGCCGAACAACAATACCACCTCCACGAAGTACAGGACGTACTTGGCGTGATCGGTCCGGATATCCCAGCCATGCAGCGTCCGCAGGTCGGTGATCCCGTTGATGCCGCCGGTGTAACCCTGCTGACCCACAATCAGGATGGTCATGATCGCGGCGATCGCCTGCGTGATGATCGCGAAATAGACGCCGCCGACCCGGCGCTTGAACATCGCAGCGCCGATGATGAAGGAGAAGATCGCCGGCACCAGGATGATCGCGATCAGCGCTACCGGGAAGCTGTGGAACGGCTTCCAGAAGAAAGGCAGCGAGGTGAGCTGGTTCCAATCCATGAAATCAGGGATGCCCGGCGTCGACTGGATCTTGGTGTTCGCGACCGAAGACGCCTCGAGCTTGAGGTACATCGCCATGCAGTAGCCGCCGAGGCCGAAGAACACGCCCTGCCCCAGGCTCAGGATGCCGCCATAGCCCCAGCACAGCACGAGGCCGATCCCGACGAAGGCATAGGTCAAATATTTGGCGACCAGGTTGAGGCGGAAGATATCGAGCGACAGCGGCAGGATGAGAAACAGCAGCACCGCGAGCGCAAGGAAGCCGAGCAGTTCGGAGCGATTGAAAAAGCGCGAGTTGATGATCATGACCAGCCTGCTTGTTCTTATTTGCGGACCTTGAGCGCGAAGAGCCCCTGCGGACGCACCATCAGGATCGCGACGATCGTCAGCAGCGTGATCACTTTGGCCATCGATCCCGACAGGAAGAATTCCAGCGTCGATTGGGTCTGCGAGATCGAGAAGGCGGAGGCGATGGTGCCGAACAGCGAAGCGGCGCCGCCGAACACGACGACCAGGAAGGTGTCGACGATGTAGAGCTGGCCGGCGGTCGGTCCGGTCGAGCCGATCATGGTGAAGGCAGAGCCGGCGATCCCGGCGATGCCGCAACCCAGGCCAAAAGTGTAACGATCGACCTTCTCGGTATTGATGCCGACGGCGCCTGCCATCACGCGGTTCTGCACCACGGCGCGTACCTGCTTGCCCCAGCTCGACCAGAACAGCACGTAGGCGACCGCGATCGTGATCAGGATGGTCAGCGCCATCACGAACATTCCGTTGATCGGGATCTGAATGGAGTCGGTCGCCTGCCAGGAGCCCATCATCCATTCCGGCAGTTCGACGCCGACCTCGCGCGCGCCGAAGATCGAGCGGTAAGCCTGTTGCAGGATCAGGCTAAGACCCCAGGTCGCCAGCAGCGTGTCGAGCGGACGCTTGTAGAGATGGCGTATCAGCGCCCACTCGACCAGCATGCCGAGCGCGCCGGAGGCGATGAACGCCAGGATCATCGCGATGAAGAAGTAACCGGGGAACAGCCAAGGCGCGACGTGCTGCACGGCGTTCGACGTCATCCAGGTGACGTAGGCCCCGAGAATCATGAACTCGCCGTGGGCCATGTTGATGACGCCCATCTGGCCGAAGATGATAGCAAGCCCCAGCGCCATCAGCACATAGACGGAGAACAGGATGAGCCCGGCAAATCCCTGCATCGCAAGGATGGCGCCGAGATCGCTGATCGAATAGTCGCCGAACATGATGTCCTCCAGTCCAAGGGGCACGCGCCGCCGGTCAAGCGACGCTCGTTCCGTGGCGCGGACGACGACGTCCACGCCGCGATGCGTTGTGGAGCTTCGTAGCCCGGGTGAGCGGGTGCGATACCCGGGACGGTCCCGCATATCGCTCCGCTCATGCGGGCTACTGGCTCACTGGTATCCCTTGGGGAACGGATCCGGCTCGACGAGATCGGCGGTCTCGTAGATCAGCTCGTACTGTCCATCGGCCTTGGCGCGCCCGACGCGGGTCTTCGACCACAGATGATGGTTCTCGTGGATCCGGACGTAACCTTCCGGCGCGCCCTTGAACTCGACGCCGGGCGACGCCGCCGCGATCTTGTCGATGTCGAAGGAGCCGGCCTTCTCCACTGTCAACTTCCACAGCCACGGGCCGAGATAGGCGGCCTGGGTGACGTCTCCGATCACGGTCTTCTCGCCCCACATCTTCTTGAAGGCGGGCACGAAGGCCTTGTTGTTCGGATTGTCGAGCGACTGGAAGTACTTCATGCAGGCATAGGCGCCGGCGATGTTCTCGCCGCCGATACCGTCGATCTCGTCCTCGGTGACCGAGATCGTGAGCAGCGTCTGCTTGGACAGGTCGATGCCGGCCGCCTTGAGCTGCTTGTAGAAGGCGACGTTGGAACCGCCGACGATGATCGCGTAGATCACGTCCGGCTTGGTCAGCTTGATCTTGTTGATGACCGAGTTGAACTGGGTCGAGCCGAGCGGGAAGTATTCCTCACCGACCACCTTGCAGCCTTGCAGATGGTTCTCGATGTGCTTGCGCGCGATCTTGTTCGAGGTGCGCGGCCAGATGTAGTCCGAGCCGAGCAGGTAGAAGCTCTTGGCGCCCTTGGTCTTGTTGACCCAGTCGAGACCGGCGATGATCTGCTGGGTCGCCTCCTGGCCGGTGTAGATGACGTTCTTGGACTGCTCGAGGCCTTCATAGAAGGTCGGGTAGTACAGCATGCCGTTGTACTGCTCGAACACCGGCAGCACCGCCTTGCGCGAGGCCGAGGTCCAGCAGCCCATCACGGCCGCGCATTTGTCGTTGACCAGCAGCTTCTTGGCCTTTTCCGCGAAGGTCGGCCAGTCGCTGGCGCCGTCCTCCTGGATGAACTTGATCTTGCGGCCGAGCACGCCGCCGGCGGCGTTGATCTGCTCGATCGCGAGCTTCTCGGCCTCGACCGACCCGGTCTCGGAGATCGCCATGGTGCCGGTCACCGAATGCAGGATGCCAACCGTGACCTCGCTATCGGTGACTGCAAGACCGGTGGTATTGACCGCAGAGGTTGCAGGAACGTCGGCAAATGCGGGACGGCCGAGCATCGACATGGCCGGCAAAGCGGCCATTCCCATCAAGAGCTTGCGGCGGAGCGGAGACGGCAGTCCTGGTTTTGTATCGTCTGACATGAGCACCCCATTGGTTCGAGAACGCTTATTGATGAGGCTAGGATTGCTCACTTTTGTGCAGCGCACTGATACGTGAGATCGCGTATACTGCACCGCAAAATAGCGACGTAGGTTTTTGGTACGGGATTTGCCCGCGATCAGCGCATCGTGGACCAGGAGTTGAAACGAGTGGCAGGGCGGCAGCGGATAGACCGCGTCAGGCGCCAATACAATCAATGGGTCGCCAACCAGACGCTGGAAGACTACGCGCTGCGCTTCACCGCCAAGAGCGCGCGGCGCTGGTCCGCCGCCCGGGTCGCCAACACCGCGCTCGGCGCAATCTCGTTCCTTGCGCTGGAGGCGATCGGCGGCACCATCACGCTGAACTACGGCGCAATGAACGCCTCCGCCGCGATCCTGGTGGTCAGCGTCATCATCTTCCTCTGCGGACTTCCGATCGCCTACCATGCCGCGAAAAGCGGCATCGACATCGATCTGCTGACCCGCGGCGCCGGCTTCGGCTATATCGGCTCGACCATCACCTCGCTGATCTACGCCTCCTTCACCTTCATCTTCTTCGCGATCGAGGCGGTGATCCTGGCCAGCGCGCTCGACATGTGCTTCGGCATCCCGCGGCCGATCGGCTATCTGATCAGCGCGGTCGTGATCATTCCGCTGGTGATCTACGGCATCACGCTGATCAGCCGCTTCCAGCTCTGGACCCAGCCGCTGTGGGTCATCCTCCACATCATGCCGTTCGCGGCGATCGCCTGGGCCAATCCGCATTCGTTCACCGAGTGGCGCAAATTCGCCGGCGATCACGGCGATCCCGCAGGGAGTCTCGATCTGCTGCTGTTCGGCACCGCGGCCTCCGTGGTATTCGCGCTGGTGGCGCAGATCGGTGAGCAGGTCGACTTCCTGCGCTTTCTGCCGCGCGACCGCCGCACCTCGCGCAAGGCCTGGTGGATCGCGCTGCTGAGCGCCGGTCCCGGCTGGATCGTGCTCGGCGCGCTCAAGCTGCTGGCCGGCTCGTTCCTCGCCTTCTTCGCGCTCAGCCACGGCGTCTCGGCCGAACATGCGGCCGAGCCCGCCAACATGTACCTCGAGGCGTTCCGCTACGTGCTGTCACAGCCGGATCTGGCGATGGCACTGACCGGGACGTTCGTGATCCTGTCGCAGGTCAAGATCAACGTCACCAACGCCTATGCCGGCTCGATCGCCTGGTCGAACTTCTTCTCCCGCCTCACCCACTCGCATCCCGGCCGCGTGGTGTGGCTGGTGTTCAACGTCGTCGTCGCGCTGCTGCTGATGGAGATCGGCGTCTACAAGGCGCTGGAGCAGACGCTTGCGCTTTACTCCAACGTCGCGATCGCCTGGGTCGGCGCGCTGGTGGCCGATCTCGTCATCAACAAGCCGCTGGGCTTGCGGCCGCAGCACATCGAGTTCAAGCGCGCCCATCTCTGCGATATCAATCCGGTCGGCGTCGGCGCGATGACGATCGCCACCGTGGTCTCGATCAGCGCGTTCTACGGCCTGTTCGGTCCGACCGCGAAGGCGCTGTCGGCCTTCGTTGCGCTTGCGGTCGCCTTCGTCACGGCTCCCCTCATTGCCTGGGCCACCGACGGCAAGTACTACATCGCCCGCAAGCCGAAGCGGAGCTGGCAGAACATCGAATCGATCCAGTGCTGTATCTGCGAGCATGCGTTCGAGCCCGAGGACATGGCTTCCTGCCCCGCTTATGCCGGCCCGATCTGCTCGCTGTGCTGCTCGCTCGACGCACGCTGCCACGACCTCTGCAAGCCGCATGGACGGATCGGCGCGCAGGTGTCGGATGCGCTGGGCAAGGTGATGCCGCAACCGATCTACGCCCGCATCAACTCGCAGCTCGGCCATTACCTCGGCGTGTTCGCGGTCTCGGCCGGCCTCGTGGCGCTGGTGCTCGGCCTGATCTACCTGCAGACCACCGCCGCCGTGCATGCCAACGAATTGCTGGCCGACGTGCTGTGGAAGGTATTCTTCGCGCTGACTCTGATCATCGGCGTCGTCGCCTGGCTGTTCGTGCTGGCGCAACAAAGCCGGCGCGCCGCGGAAGCGGAAACACGCCGGCAGACCACGCTGCTGATCCAGGAGATCGACGCCCACAAGCGCACCGACGCCGAACTGCAGCGCGCCAAGGAGGTCGCGGAGTCAGCCAATCTCGCCAAGAGCCGGTACGTCGTGGGCCTCAGCCATGAGCTGCGCTCGCCGCTGAATGCGATCTCCGGCTACGCGCAATTGCTGGAGCAGGACGACAGCCTGCAGGTGCGGCCGCGCGAGCAAGTGCGGGTCGTCCGCCGCAGCGCCGATCATCTCTCGGGGCTGATCGACGGCATCCTCGATATCTCCAAGATCGAGGCCGGCCGCCTCTACCTGTCGCGCGACGAGGTGCGGCTGAACGATTTCCTCGAGCAACTGGTCGGCATGTTCCGCCTGCAGGCGGCAGCCAAGGGCATCGACTTCGTGTTCAAACGGCCGGCCGTGCTGCCGGTCGTGGTCTATGCCGACGAGAAGCGGCTGCGGCAGATCCTGATCAACCTGCTGTCGAATGCGATCAAGTTCACGCAATCCGGCCAGGTGCAGTTCGTGGTGCATTACCGCAGTCCGGTCGCTGAGTTCGAGGTGATCGATACCGGACCCGGCATCCAGCCCGACGATCTCGAGCGGATCTTCGCCCCGTTCGAGCGCGGCGCGCTTGGCGTCACCCAGCCGCAGACCGGCACCGGGCTTGGCCTGACCATCAGCCGCCTGCTCGCAGGTGTGATGGGCGGCGACATCAAGGTTTTGAGCACGGTCGGCACCGGCAGCACGTTCCGCGTCAAGCTGCTGCTGTCGGAGGTCACCAATCCGCGGCGCGATGCGCCGGTCGATGCTCCCGTGTACGGCTATCACGGTCCGCGCAAGACCATCCTGATCACGGACGACGACCCGACCCACCGCGACCTCCTGCGCGAGATCCTGACGCCGCTCGGCTTCATCCTGCTCAGCGCGCCAGACGGACCAGGCTGTCTTGCCCTCGCGCAGCATTGCCGGCCGGACCTGTTCCTGCTCGATATCTCGATGGCGGGCATGGACGGCTGGACGGTCGCCGAAACCTTGCGCGCCGAAGGCCATCACCAGGCCCGCATCCTGATGATCTCGGCCAGCGCGCTGGAGGCCCATGGCGCGCCGCTGGCGCAACCATTCCATGACGGATACCTGATGAAGCCGATCGACATTCCGCGGCTGCTCGAGACCATCCGCCAGTTGCTCAAGATCGAGTGGCAGTATGAGGCCGAGCCGGCTGCGCCCCCGCAATGGAAGCCCGAGAGTGGTTCGCGGCCGCCGGTGAAATATGTCGAAGAGCTGATCAGCCTCGGCCAGCTCGGCTATGTCAGGGCGATCCAGCTCAAGCTCGACGAGATCGGCAATGAGTGTCCCGAACATGCCGACTTCGTCGGCCAGATGCGCACGCTGATCGACCGGTTCGATCTCGATCAATATATGGCGACGTTGAAGACATTGCACAGCTATGACCATTGAACAGAAGAAGCGCGATGTTGCGCTCGTCGTCGACGACTCGCCCGAGACGTTGCGGCTGCTGACCGACGCGCTCGACGGCGCCGGCATGACCGTGATGGTCGCGCTCGACGGCGCCTCGGCGATGCGCATCGTCGACCAGATCACGCCCGATATCGTGCTGCTCGATGCCGTGATGCCCGGCATGGACGGTTTCGAGACCTGCCGGCGGCTGAAGCGCGACGCAGGGCTCGACGGCGTGCCGATCATCTTCATGACGGGCCTCGCCGAAACCGAGCACATCGTGCGCGGGCTGGAGGCCGGCGGCGTCGACTATGTCACGAAGCCGATCGTGGTCGAGGAGATGCTGGCGCGCATCCGGGTCCATCTCGCCAATGCGCGGATGACGCAGAGCGCCCGCGCGGCGCTCGACGTCTCCGGCCGCTATCTGCTCGCCGTGAACAGCGCCGGCGCGCTGCTGTGGGCGACGCCGCAGGCACAGCGACTGCTGTCGGATACGCTCGCCGACGCCGCCGACAATTTCGCGCTGCCGGATCCGATGCCGCAATGGCTCGAGCAGGCGCAGAAGGGCGGCACGGGAAAGAAGACGGCGACCGTGGCGTCATTCCCCGGCAACGAACAGCTTCGGCTGCAATATATGGGCAAGCTCGGGCCCAACGAATTCCTATTGCGGCTCGCCAAGGACACCAGCGGCGACATGCCGGCCGAGTTCTCCAGCGAGCTCGGCCTGACCACCCGCGAGGGCGAGGTGCTGTCCTGGCTCTCCAAGGGCAAGACCAACCGCGACATCGCGCAGATCCTCGGCCTCAGCCCGCGCACGGTCGACAAGCACCTCGAGCAGATCTACGCCAAGCTCGGGGTCGAGAACCGCACCGCCGCCGCCGCGATCGCGGTCAACGCCAGGCATCGCAAGTCTTGATCGAGCGCACTCCGCGCCTCCCGCACCGAGACGTGAGCGAGGCACGGGGGACGCTACGCATCCACAGTCGGCGAACTGCCTTTCCGATCAGCCGGTGCAGCAGGTCCCAGCGACACCTCCTGTTCCGGCGGCTGCGATTTGCGCCACTGCGCCGGCGTCACGCCCATGTGGTTTTTGAAGGCCCGCTGAAAGGCGGCCTCCGATTGATACCCGACCATCTCTGCGACAGCGCCGGTCGAAAGCGATGATCCCTTCAACTCGTTCGCCGCAAGCGTCATCCTGACATCGGTGAGCAGATCGCTGGCCGATCGCCCGAGCTTGTCCTGGAACTGCCGCGCCAGCGTGGCGCGCGACATGTTGCAAAGCCGTGCGAGCTCCGGCAGCGACCACGCACGCGCGGGCTCCTTGAACATGGCGGCCACGGCCGGCGCGAGCCTGGGATCACCGACCAGGGCGAGAAGTCCCCGTGACGTTGCATCGGTCTCGCTCGCAAGCCGCAGCACAAGCGCGAACATTGCCGTGGACAGCGCATTCAGCATGGCGTGGCCGCCCAGATGATCGTCGGCCGTTTCGCTGCGCATCAACGACACGAGCCCGGCGAGCTGCGCAGCCGTTCCCTTTCCCGCACGCGCGCCGGCATGCACGACAAGACGCGGCGGAAGATAATTGCGCAACAGGCGGTCGTGCGGGGGTGCAATCGCGAAGTGCCCGCACAACAGGTCAAGCCGTTCGTCCGATCCGAGGTTTTCGCTGATCGTGAAATTCTCCGCCGCCCGGTTGCGCGCCGGCAGCGGTGTCGCGCCGCTTCCGTCGTGCATCACGTGTCGCGGGTTGCCGGGAAGCAGGAGGATGTCGCCGGGCTTCAGCAGCAACGGCCGTCCGCCCGCGGCGTCGTCCAGGATCGCCGAGCCGGCAAGCACCGCATGATAGGGGATCTCGTTGGTTAGGCCCGGTCCCTGCTCGATACGCCAGGGCACGCTGTAGCTGCAGCGCAAGTCGAGCCGCCCGCGCACCGGCATCATCTCGAACAGCCGGCTGAGCCAATCCATGGCCAATCCCCCTGAAGCAGCGCATGAGACGATTGAGCATATAAACGAACAATATGAACATTCAATGTCTCAAACCTCGATCCTATTGTCACTCCGCAATCGTTCACCACCCCGAACAAGGAGTGCCACCATGTCTCGTCTCTCAACTCCCAATCTCGAAACCGATACCGGCCCGTCGGGCCAGGTCTACGCCCAGATCAAGAAGGCGATCGGCGCCGTGCCGAACACCTACGCGGCGATCGCGGCCCACGGTCCGGCCGCGCTCAAGTCGATCCTTGCGGCCGATGCCGTCCTGACTGGCGGCAGCCTGCCCCGGCGCGACCTGGAGATCGTCAAGCTCGTCATCAGCGCCGCCGGCGGCTGCGATTATTGTGTCGCCGCGCACTCGCATCTCGCCAGGCTCGCCGGCGTGAATGCGGATGTGCTCAAGCAGATCCGCGAGGGCGAGCCGACCGGTGACGCCAAGGGCGATGCGCTCGTGCATTTCGTCCGCAAGCTCGCGCAGTCGAGCGGCACCGTCAGCGACGAGGATTTCGCCGCGATCAAGTCCGCCGGCTACAGCGACGCGCAGCTGGTCGAGATCAGCCTGGCGTTTGCGACCACGGTCTTCACCAACGTCTTCAACCGCATCAACGACACCGACATCGACTTCCCGGCAGTCGCGTGAAGCGACCGAGCGATGTCACGCGAAAGGATCACGACCATGACCACGCTTGCCAATACCACACAAAATCCGCTTGTCCGCGCGCTCGACAGGTCCGGCCTGCTGGCGGAGGATCTCGACTATCACGTCGTCCGGGCCGCTATGGTGATCATGTTCCTGTTCTTCGGCTACCAGAAGTGGTTTCCGTACGAATTCGAACGGCTGGTCCCGTTCATCAGCAACGGGCCGCTGATCTGGTGGCTCTATCCAGCGTTCGGCCACGCCGGCGCCAGCTACTTCCTTGGCGCCTCTGAGTGGACGTTCGGTTCTCTGCTGCTCGCGGGCTTCTGGGACAAGCGGCTCGGCGTGCTCGGCGCCCTCGGCTCGACCGGCACCTTCATCGCGACGGTCACCATCATTCCGTTCATGCCTGATGGCTGGGACGTTGCCGCCGGTGGCTTCCCCGCGATGACCGGCAACGTGCCCTTCCTGATGAAGGACGTCGTGCTGCTCGCCGTCTCGCTCTACCTGCTGAGGCAGGACGTGGTTCGTCTGATCAGGCAATAGCTGCTCGCGATTGATCGCCGGTGGGCCTCGGGCGTGCCGGCGATCGCGCATGGGACTGAGCAGACGCAGCATCTCTCGAACACAGCGACATGGCAGTCATTATTGTTGCGGGGGTCCGGCAGTCATTGCTCTTTAAGGCCGAGCCATAACCCCTTGCCGAACTTGCACAATGCGTTGAAAATCGGCCGCCCGCTCCGCGCAATCGGCTGCACTGCCGCCCGCTCGACGACGACGCACCGCCGCTTCCATGCACGAATGATCCGTCGCTCCGCGGCCATGAACATAGTTCCGCCGCGCGGTCTGCGCTAAAAAGCAGCGCCGGTGTTGTTCTGGGGTGAGTTGATGAAGAAGGACGACGTCACATGCCCGCGCTGCGGGGCCGGATTCCGACGCCTTGAGCTGGCGTCCGGATCTGGAAGCAAGGGCGAGTATCGCTGCCCGGTTTGCGAGACGACCCTCGAGCAGTTCGATGGCGACAGGCTCGTCGCCTACCGCCTGACCATCCAACCTTCGATTCGCGGATTGAAGACCTAGCAGCCGTCTGCACAGAATGCCGGAGCAAAATCCGGATCACGATTTCCGCTTCAGGACATAGCTGTCCATGATCCAGCCGTGCCGCTCACGTGCCTCGCGTCGCGCGGCAACGATGCGAGGGCCGACCTCCGCCAGTTCTCCCGCCATGATGATTTGATCGGGCATGCCGAGATAGGCGCCCCACCAGATTTGCAGCCCGGAAGGATCCAGCGTCTGGAAGGCGGCGCCGCCGTCGAGCATCACGACCACGGTGTCGACGCCGGGCGGCCAGCCGCCCTCGCGCAGCCGTCGGCCGGTCGTCACGAGGAACGGCTCGCCGATCTCATTGAGCGGCAGCGCATGCGCCGCGCACAGGGCCTGGATCGACGTGATGCCCGGGATCACCTCGATCGATGGCAACGGATCGAGCCGGCGCGCAATCCGCAGGCTCGAATCGTAGAGCGAGGGATCGCCCCAGATCAGCAGGGCGACGCGTCCCTCTCTGCCTGGGTTGCGCGCGATTTCCTGCGACCACGCCGCAGCGATCGCATCGTGCCAATCGTCCACACCCTTGCGATAATCCTCTTCGCCGGCGTCACGCACCGGCAGGTCGAACTCGGCAATGCGTGTGCGGTCATTGCTCAACGCTTCCGCGCAGATCGTTCGACGCAACTCGGCGAGATCCGACTTCGCCGTCCCCTTGCGCGGGATCAGGATCAGGTCGGAGGCATTGATCGCGGCGGTCGCAGCGAAAGTGAGCTGCCGGGGATCACCACAACCGATGCCGATCAGGGACAGCGTCAACATGGCCGCGTCACCCTCGTTCCGGCGCCAGCGCACCGAACAGAATAACGGCAGCCGCCGTGGCCGCGCCGGCATGCGTGAGCTGTTCGGCCAGCGCTGCGATCGTGGTGCGAAGCAGCCGCTCGTCCGCGTGGCCGAGCGATTCCGCCAGCAGCGCGGGGGTGTCGGGCGCGAGGCCGTGCGCGATCAGCCTTGCGGCCAATGCCGGGAAGGTCCGCCGCCCCATATAGACGACGGTGGTCGCTTCCGGATCGGCCAGCGCCGCCCAGTTCAGGTCCGCAGGCAATTCGCCCGTCACATCGGCGCCGGTCACAAACTGGACCCGGCGCGAGGTCAGCCGTCGCGTCAGCGGAATGCCGGCCTGCGCGGCGGCAACCGAGGCCGAGGTCACGCCGGGAATGATCTCGTAGCCGATGCCGGCCGCGCGCAGCGCTTCGACCTCCTCCTCGAGCCGTCCAAAAATGCCGGCGTCGCCGGATTTCAGCCGCACCACTCGCACGCCGGCGGCGGCGTAATCGACCAGCAGCCGGCTGACATGGTGCTGCTTCGCCGACAGGCGGCCGGCGCGCTTGCCGACCGCGACGAGATTGGCGCCGGAGCGCGCGAGATCGAGGATCGCGCCCGAGGCAAGATCGTCATAGAGCACCACGTCGGCCTCGCGCAGCCGCGCGGCGCCTTTCACTGTCAGGAGCTCGGGATCGCCGGGACCTGCCGAGACGAAGGAAACGAATCCGCTCACCGGTCCTCCGCAATCAGATGGAAGAATGTACCCGTCGCACAGCCGCGCCGCGATCCGGTCTCCGCAACGATCGTACCGGTCGCATCGCGCACCACCGCGAGCGGCGTGTCGGGCTGCGCGATGATTGTCGAATAATGAAACTCGTGGCCGCGCAAGCGTGCGCCCGGGCCGTGGCCGGGCATCGGTGCGGCAAGCTCGGCGAGCCGGTAGCCCAGATGCATGCGGCGCTTGGCATAGCTCGTCTCAAGGCCGAGCAATCCCGCCATCTCATGGCGCACGCCGTCGGCATCGGTCAACGCGGCGCCCAGCACCATGTAGCCCCCGCATTCACCGTGCACCGGCCGCATCTCGGCGAAGGTGCGGAGCCGCCCGAGAAATTGCCCGTTGGCTGCAAGCCGGCCGGCATGCAGTTCGGGATAGCCGCCGGGCAGCCAGCACACATCGGCGTCCGGATCGGGGCCTTCGTCGGCAAGCGGCGAGAACGTCACGATCTCTGCGCCGGCCGCGCGCCAGGCTTCCAGCATGTGAGGATAGACAAAGGAGAACGCCGCGTCGCGTGCGAGCGCGATGCGCTGACCGGGCGGCGTGATGTCCAGGCTGCGCACGGCTGATTGCGGCGACCAGACCTTGGCCGATATCAGCACGGCGTCGAGATCAACATGTTCGGCGACGAAGCGTGCGGCTTCGTCAATCAGACCGTCGATTTGAGCCTGCTCTTCGGCCTGTACCAGGCCGAGGTGACGCTTCGGCAAGGCGATCTCGGCGTGGCGCGGCAGCGATCCCAATACCGGAATGCCCGCGCCGGCCATGGCATTGCGCACCAGGGCTTCATGCCGCGCGCTCGCGACGCGATTGAGGACGACGCCGGCAAGCTGCACACCGGCGCGAAAATCACGCAATCCCGCCGCGACCGCCGCCGCGGTCTGCGCCTGACCGGAGGGATCGATCACCAGCAGCACCGGCCACCCCATCATTTCGGCGATGTCGGCAGTGGCGCCGGTCCCCGAGACGCCACGCGCGGCGACGCCGTCGAACAGTCCCATCGAGCCTTCCGCCAGCACGAGATCGGCATCCGCGCCGCGGCCTGCCAGATGCACGATCGCTTCGCGCGCCATCGCCCAGCTATCGATGTTGACCGACGCGCGTCCCGTGGCGACCGCGTGAAAGGCGGGATCGATGTAATCAGGCCCGCTCTTGAGGCATTGCACCTTGAGACCACGATTGCGATAGGCGCGCGCCAACGCCAGGGTCAGCGTCGTCTTGCCGACACCGGATGCCGGCGCAGAGATGACGAGCCCCGCGGTCATTGCGATGATTCCGGCGACGATTCCGGAAAGCGCGGCGCCGCCCCGACCGGACGGTAGCGGCGGTCGTAGTCGGCTGCATAGAGACGGCTCTCGGCGAATTCGTCCGCGCCGAGCGTCTTGCCGACCAGAATGAGCGCAGTGCGTTCGAGCTCGGGGCCCACGGCACTATCGAGCGTCGCGAGCGTGGCGCGCATGATGCGCTGGTCCGGCCAGCTCGCGCGCCAGACGATCGCAACCGGGCAATCCGCGCCATAGTGCGGCGTGAGCTCGGCCATGACCTTGTCGAGCAGATGGATCGAAAGATGGATCGCCAGCACCGCGCCGGTCGCAGCAAACGCTGCGAGTGTCTCACCATCAGGCATCGCGCTCGCCCGGCCCGGCGTGCGTGTCAGCACCACCGATTGCGCAAGGCCCGGCAGCGTGAGCTCGGCCTCCAGCGCCGCCGCGGCCGCCGAGAAGGCCGGCACCCCGGGCGTGACCGAATAGGGAATCTGCAACGCGCGCAGCCGGCGCAGCTGCTCGCCCATCGCCGACCAGATCGAGAGATCGCCGGAATGCAGCCGCGCGACATCCTTGCCCTCCGCATGCGCGGCAGCGATCTCGGCGATGATTTCGTCGAGCGAGAGCGGCGCGGTGTTGACGATGCGCGCATCCGGCGGGCAATGCGCCAGAACACCTGACGGCACCAGCGATCCGGCATAGAGACAAACCGGGCACGAGGCGATGAGATCGCGCCCGCGCAGGGTCAGCAAATCGGCAGCGCCGGGTCCTGCGCCGATGAAATGCACCGTCATTCGCCGTCTCCTTCCGCGATCGCCGCAACGGCCATCCGATCCTGTGACGCAGCCCTGACCGAGATCAGGCGCGCACCGCGCCCTGCCGCAGCGATCGCCGCAGCCTGGGCGACCGAACCTGTTCCGAATCTCGCCTTGATGATTTCGGACTGTGTCGCGGTTTGTATCTCGGCCAATATCCCGGCAGAAATGCCGCGGACTGGCAGTCCCAGTTCCTGGGCCAGCGCCTTCAATGCCGCCGCATCGGCCTTGTCACTCACCGTTGCAATTGCCGCAAGGCCGTCGGACCCGCCGGCCGCGTCGAGTGCGTCGCGCAAGGACGCGACGCTTGCATTGCGTCTGAATCCGAGACCAGCGACCTTCATCGGAGCGCGCTCCATTGCACGATCGGCCGCGCGGCTTTCCAGGCGCGATAGCGGCCCAATGGCTCGGCCTGCGCGATCTCGAGGCGCATCAACTCCCCGCCATGACGCTGGTGCAGATCGGAGAGCAGCGCCTCGGTCTCCAGGGTCACCGCATGCGCGACCAGTCGCGTTCCCGGCGCGATCCGTGACCAGATCGCATCGAACATCGTGGCGTCGAGGCCGCCACCGATGAACACGGCATCAGGCCTCGCGAGGTCCGATAAAGCGCCGGGCGCCTCGCCTTCGATGATGGTGATCCGATGCGCCAGGCCGAAGCTCGCCGCATTGCTGCGGATGTTGGCGGCGCGTTCGCTGCGGGCTTCGACGGCGATCGCCGTCCCTCCACACAGCGCCCATTCGATCGAGATCGAGCCCGAGCCCGCGCCGACATCCCACAGCCGCTCACCGGGCCGCGGCGCAAGCGCCGACAGCGCAAGCGCGCGGACCGGCCGCTTTGTCAGTTGCCCGTCATGCACAAAGAGCGCATCGGCAAGACCCGAGCTGCGTGCGATCCCTTGTCCTCCCTTCGCCTCCAACGCAACCGTGACGAGGCTGTCGCCCGAATCCTCCACATAATTGTCGGCGCGATGCTGCGTGATGGATTCACGCGGTCCGCCAAGCGCCGCAAGCGTCCATATTGCCGACGCCCCCCAACCACGCTCCGTCAGCCAGCGCGCGAGATCGGACCCCGCCTTGCCGTCGCGCAGCAGGCAGATGATCCGCGCATCGCGTACGAGATGCGGCAACAGCCGCTCGAACGGTGCGGCATGAAGACCGAGACAGACAGCGTTCTCGATACGCCAGCCCAAACGAGCCGCCGCCAGTGAGAACGTTGACGGCGCGGAGTGCGCGACCCATTCGCCGGGCTGCAGCTTCTCGACAAGGCTTCCGCCGGCGCCATGCCAGAACGGATCGCCCGACGCGAGCACCACCGTCGGACGACCCCGGCATTCAAGCACGACGTTCGCATCGAACGGAACCGGCCAGGCACGGCCGCGGTCGGTGATGCCGGCGAGCGCGAGGTGCCGCTCGCCACCGAAAACCGTTTCGGCTTCGGAAAGCGCGTTTCGGCTTGCATCGGAGATGCCGGCAAGGCCATGTTCGCCGATGCCGATGATGGTCAACCAGGGATTACCCATGATGCGCGCCCTGATCCTGGGCGGAACGACCGACGCCAATTTGCTTGCCGTCGCGACCGCGCGCGCGGGCATCGACGCAGTCTATTCCTATGGCGGCCGCACCCGCGCGCCGGCCGACCAACCGTTGCCGGTCCGCAGCGGTGGTTTCGGCGGCGTCAGCGGTCTTGCCGATTATCTGCGTCGCGAAGCCATCACGCATGTGATCGATGCGACGCATCCCTTCGCGGCCGAGATGAGCCGCAACGCGATCGCTGCGTGTGCGCAAACCACAACGCCCCTGATCGCGCTTGAGCGCGCGCCCTGGGACAAAACCTCCGGCGATCGCTGGATCGAGGTCGCGGACGTCGTATCCGCGGTCGCTACCTTGCCGGACAGCCGCGCCAACGTGTTCCTCGCGATCGGCCGCCAGCACATCGCGCCGTTCGGCACTCGGCCTCAACATGCCTATACGTTGCGTTTCGTCGACCCGCCCGAGCAAGCGCTGCCATTGCCCGATGCCGAAATCATCGTGTCGCGCGGCCCCTTCACGCTCGAGGGCGAGCTCGAGATGATGCGCGCGCGTCGCATCGAATGGATCGTCGCCCGCAACTCCGGCGGAACCGGCGCGCGCGCCAAGGTCGACGCTGCCCGCGTGCTCGGCCTTCCCGTCATCATGATCACGCGGCCACTGCTGCCCGAGAGGCCGCGGGTGGAAAGCGTGAGCGAGGTGATGCAATGGCTCGGTCATCGAACCTGCCTCGGCGCATAGACCCAGCGGCCGACCCGCCGGGTCGCCGAATTGCCGACGATCACGAGCGTCCGCATGTCGGCCATCTCTGGCCTTGCGTCGCGCAGCTCGACCGTCTCGATCCGCTGCTCGGGCGTGCTGACGGCGCGCGCGAAAATCACGATGCGCTCGTGACAGCCCGCTTCTTTCAAAATCTCGAGCGTCCGTGCAAAGCCTTCCGGCCGGCTGGCCGAGCGCGGATTGTACATCGCGATCGCGAAATCCGCTTCGGCCGCAAGCCGCAGGCGCTTCTCGATCAGCGGCCATGGCTTGAGATTGTCAGAGAGGTTGATCGCGCAGAAATCATGACCGAGCGGCGCGCCGGCGCTTGCCGCCGCCGCCAGCATCGCCGTCACGCCGGGCAGAACGCGAATCGGCAGGTCGCGCCATTGCGGCGTGTCCTCCAGCGCCTCGAACACGGCGGATGCCATCGCGAACACGCCGGGATCGCCAGAGGACACCACGACGACGTGGCCCCCTTCCGACGCAAGCCGCAACGCATCAGCGGCGCGCTGCAACTCCACGCGATTGTCCGAGGGATGCAGCGTGAGCCCGGCGCGCGGCGGCACGCGCGTCACATAGGGCGCATAGCCGACGATGTCGGTCGCAGCCGCGAGCGCAGCAGAGACCTCCGGCGTGATCAGCGCCTCATCGCCCGGTCCGAGCCCCGCGATGGTCAGCGTGCCGGTCATTGCGCGGCCTCCCTGCGCCGCCCCTGCCCGTGCACCAGCACGATCGCAAAATACGGACACTCGGCCTCGCCGACATCCGCAAGCTGGGCGACGCGCTGATCCGGCATGGTGCCGCGTTCGACGAGCCACGCATCATCGAGGCGCCCCGCGGAAGCCAACGCGCGGCGAATCTTCGGAAGATTACGACCGGTCTTCATCACGACCAGCGCGTCGGAGCTGTGCATCCGCTCGGCGAGCTCCGGCTCCGGCAGCGTCCCCATCAGAACGGTCGTCACATCGTCGGCGAGCGCAATCGGCTGACCCACCGAATTCCAGCAGCCGACCATGCCGGGAATACCGGCGATCACCTCGATCTCGACACGCCCCTGCAGCCGCGCATGCAGATGCATGAACGAGCCATAGAAATAGGGATCGCCCTCGCAGAGCACGACGATGTCGATCGCGCGCGCAAATCGCGCCAGGCGCTCGGCCCATTCGTCATAGAAGTCGGCCAGCAGCCGCGCGTAGTCCGGACTGTCGAACGCGATTTCCGTGGTGACCGGATATTCCATCGGATATTCGCTGACGTCAGCGACGAGCAAGCCTTCGACAATGCGGCGCGCCTGACCCGGTTGGCCCTTCTTGCGGAAATAAGCGACATGCTTCGCGGCACGCACCATGCGGTCGGCGCGCACGCTCATCAGGTCCGGATCGCCTGGGCCGAGGCCGCAGCAGATGATGCGTCCCATCGCTATTCGCTCCGGCTCGCCAGCGCATTGACGGCGGCAACCGTGATCGCCGAACCACCAAGCCGTCCCTCGACAGTCAGCGCCGGCACCGGGGGCTCAGCCATCAATGCCGCCTTGGATTCCGCCGCGCCGACAAAGCCGACCGGACAGCCGATGATCGCCGCCGGCCTTGGGCAATCGGGATCCTCCAGCATGTTGAGCAGATGGAACAGCGCCGTCGGCGCGTTGCCGATCGCAACGATGGCGCCGCCCAGATGCGGCCGCCACAGCTCGAGCGCCGCCGCGGAGCGCGTGTTGCGCATCGATTGCGCAAGCGCGGGAACCTTGACATCGCCCAGCGTGCAGATGACCGCATTACGGGCCGGCAGCCGCGCGCGCGTAATTCCTTCCGACACCATGCGCGCGTCGCAGAGGATCGGCGCGCCCTCCTGCAAGGCGGCTCGCGCGCACGCAGCCATGCCTGATGTGAAGCGCACATGCGCTTCCAGGCCCACCATGCCGGCGGCATGGATCATGCGCACGACCACCGGCTCTTCGTCTGGTGTGAAGCGGGCAAGGTCGGCCTCGGAGCGGATGGTGGCAAAGGACTGGCGATAGATCGTCGCGCCGTCGGTTTCGTAGACGTGCGGCATCAATGGCCTCCCGTCAGCACGGAGGGATTTGCGACGAGGTACGAACTGGTCAGCCCTCGGATGACCGGCGCATCCCGCGTCGTGCCGCGGCGGATCAGGTCAAAGCCGTCGTTTGTCGCAACGAGGGTGACATCCGCAGAACCGGAATGGGCACAGCCCTTGGCGCAGCCGGAGACGTGAAGCCGCGCATCGGGTGGGATATGCCGCGCGAGCGCCGACGCCAGCACGCGCGTATCGGCATGCGCCTCGCCGCAGCGCGGTGCGCCACTGCAGGCGACCACGCGCAGCCTGGGATCACCGGCATCAGTCACGAGGTCCGCCCCATGGGGCATCTCGCGCATCCCCTCCACCAGCATCATCCGCCACGGCGTCACGCGAAGTGCTGGTGCACTCCCGGCAAGATCGCTGAGCGTCTGGTGCGGCATCTGCCCGAAGGCGACGCCAACCATCGCGCCCGTCGGATAGAGGCCAGGCGCAGGGTCCGCCGATCGAGCCACGGGCTCGACATCACCGCGAAGTGTCTCCGGAACGCTCGCACCGCCGGCGAGATGAGCCGCCATCCGCTTTTTCTCACCCCTGACTCCGCCGGAAGCGACGAACCACTCGGCCAGCGCCAGCGCCGCCTGCACAGCCTCGCTCCGCGTGACCGAAAGCCCGCGCTGTGCGCCATCGGCCCGCACCAGCAGTCCGCCGCCGCGATCGCGCTCGATCCTGACGTCGGCGGACGCACTAGTCAGCATCCGCGCATCGCCATCATCGATTGCGAAGCCGAACTTGGTTGGAAGATCAAGCGAGGAACTGGCAAGCACCTGCTCAAGCTCGGTCGCAAGCGAGCGCGTCTCGTCGGCGGCAGTCCAGAACGGCGTCACCAGAATGTTGCGCTGCGCTTCGGTATTCGAGTCTGTGTCCAGCAACCCGAGCTCAGCGAGCCCATCGACCAGGGACGGATAAGCTTCATCGCTGACGCCGCGAATCTGGAGATTGGCGCGGCTGGTCAAGTCGATCAGTCCGTTGCCGTATCGCGCCGCCAGCTCGGCGATTCCCGCACCCTGCGCCGCGTCGAGCCGTCCGGCGCGCGGGCGAATGCGCACCACGAGGCCATCGCCTGATAGCATCGGCCGCAGCGCGCCGGGACACCAACCCTTGACCGCAACCGCGCTCATGAGGCCTCCTGCAGCGCAGCCGCAATCGAATTGCGCCGCGTTTGCCACAGCGACGCCTCATGCAACCTCGTGAAGCAGGTTTCGATCGCCGCCAGCGCCGCCGGATTCTCGCGCGCCATGAAGCCGCGAACCTCGTCATTGCCGAGCGTCGCTCCGTAGTAGAGATCGAACAGATGCGCCGGCACCGCGCCGGCGAGATGGGCGAACGCCGCCATGTGCTCCAGCGTCGCCGAGATCTCGGCGGCACCACGGAAGCCATGGCGCATCATGCCGGCGATCCATGCAGGGTTGGCCGCGCGTGCCCGCACCACGCGTGAGATTTCCTCGGTCAACGCGCGGGCATGCGGCTGATCCGGCCGCGTCGCATCGAGGTGATAGAGCGACGGAACTTTTGTGCCAAGGCGCCGGGCCGCCGCCGCGATGCCCGCCTCGTGCGCGGCATAGTCCGCCGCCAGCAACAGATCGGTCTCCGGCAAATCCTGGGTATGAACAAAACTGTCCGCAGCCGCGAGCCGCGCCTCGATGCCGGCGCGATCGGGCCGCATCTCGCCGTCGGATGCGAGAGCCCACGACGATGCCGACAGCCAGGCTTCGCCGGCCGCCTCGCGCGCCTCCTTGGTGAAGACATCCGGCATCGACGCGATGCCAACGCCATAATGTCCGGGGCGCGGACCGAACACGCGCGAGATGCGTTGCCGGTAAGGATTCTCGTCTGCCTCATCGCAGCGTTCGGACAACGCCTCCGCCGCAGCTTCGAACAACTGGGCCAACCCTGAAAAGACGTCGCGGAACAGCCCCGACACGCGCAGCGTGACGTCGATGCGCGGCCGGCCGAGCTCCGCCGGCGCGATGATGTCGTAGCCCGACACCCGGCCTGATCCATGATCCCAGCGCGGCGCGATGCCCGCGAGGTGCAGGGCCATCGCAAAATCCTCGCCGGCGGTGCGCATCGTCGACGAGCCCCAGAGGTCGACCACGAGTCCTTTCGGCCAGTCGCCGTCATCCTGCAAATGACGGCGCAGCAGCTCTTCGGCGAGCTTCACGCCCTGCGCATGCGCCGACGGCGTGGGCACCGCGCGCGGATCGACGGCAAACAGATTGCGTCCGGTCGGCAGCACGTCGCGGCGTCCGCGATAGGGCGAGCCCGACGGCCCCGGCGCCACGCGCCGTCCCGCGAGCGCATCGCGCAGCGCCGCCCTCTCCGCTTCGCCGCACGCGCCCTGCCCGAATATATGCAGGCCGTCGCCGAACTGGCTTTCCTTGAGGTCGCAGACGAAACGATCGATCTGCGGAATGGCCTCGGCTGCGGAGACCGACTCGGCGAGACCGAGATCGTCTTCCAGCCCGGCGATGCGCGCTTCGTCGCGAATCGCGGCGATCAGGCGCTGCCGCCGCGCCGGATCGAGGCCGTCGGCAGTCGAATACTCATCGAGCAAGCGCTCGAGACTGCGCAGGCCTTCCGGCACTGCGGCCTGTGCCAGTGGCGGGGGCAGATGTCCGATCGTCACGGCACCGATCCGGCGCTTGGCCTGCGCGGCCTCGCCGGGATCGTTGACGATGAAGGGATAGACAACAGGCAGATCGCCGATCAGCGCCTCCGGCCAGCATGCGGACGACAGCGCAACCGACTTCCCCGGTAGCCATTCCAGCGTTCCATGCGCGCCGATGTGGACGACGGCATCGATGCCTTGCCGCCTGAGCCACAGATAGAACGCGACATAGGCGTGACGCGGCGTGCGCGCCAGATCGTGATAGTCGGCGTCGCGCTGCCCCACCTCACCGCGCTCCGGCTGAACGGCAATGACCGATTTGCCGCAGCAGATCGCCGCGAAATGAAATGCGCCGTCACGGCAATCGGGATCATCCTCCGGCGCGCCCCATGCGCGGCTGAGATCGTCCTGCAGTTGTTGCGGAAGGCCGGAAAGCGCGGCGCGATAGTCGGCGACCTTCCACGTCAAATTCCTGCGCAAAAGAATGTCGCCCAGCGACTCCACCGGCTCAAGGTCAAATCCCGCGGCCGCGAGATCTGTCAGCAACGCCTCGACCGAGGCAAGCGCATCGAGGCCGACGGCATGCGCGATCTGATGCGGACGGCCCGGATAGTTCGAGAGCACCAGCGCAAGCCGCTTCTCCTGTTCCGGCTTGCCGGCAAGCCGATGCCAGGCGGCCACGCGTGCGGCAATTGCAGCGACGCGCTCGGCATCCGGCCGATGCGCAAGATGCGCGAATTGCAGCTCGGGATCGCGCTCACCAGGCGATTTGAAGCTCACGACGCCTGTGAACAGGCGGCCGTCGACCTCCGGCAGCACCACATGCATCGCGAGATCGCCAGGCGACAGACCGCGCAGCGATCCGGCCCAATCCTCGCGCCGCGCGGTCGACAAAGCGACCTGGAACACCGGGCACGATGCAGCGTCGAACGGCGTCGTGCCGTCGTCGCCGGCCGCGGAGAACGCGGTCGCATTGACGATGGCCGCTGGAGCGCATTGCGCAAACTGAACGCGCAGCCAATCGGACACGCCCGCCGCCTTCAACGAAGTGACGAACACGCCATGAGCATCAAAGCCCCTCTCACGCAATGCATCGATCAGTGCATCGACCGGCGCCGTGTCACCGGCCGCGAGATAAGAACGATAAAACGTCACCAGCACGCGCGCCCGGCCGTCCGGTGCCGGCAACGCCGCGATGGCACCGCGCCGGGGATCGTAGACGCCGATCTCGGGAAGATCGATCTCGCCGACCACAGGCCCGGCATAGAGTCCGGACGCCAGCGCCAGTTGCGCGATCACGGCCTGCGCGGCAACCGGGCCGCCCTTGTCGCACAGCACCTTGAGACGGCGCAGCGTCGAGACCGGCAAGGTCGAGAATTCATCCAGCCGCAGATCGTCGCGGCCATCGGCCGGCAGCACCACCAGGGCGATGCCGCGCTCCTTCGCCAGCCGATGCACCGCGGCCAGCCCGTACGACCAATAGGGCTCGCCGCCGATCAGCCGCACCAGAATGCCGCGGGCGTGCGAGAGCGTCCGCTCGATATAGGTATCCACCGACAGCGGATGGCGCAGCTCCGCGAGATTGCCGAGCCGCAGCGACGGCAACGCAGCGCGGCCGCGCCGCCAGCCGGCCGCGAAGGCAGCAAGATCGCTGTCGGAAAACGACAACACCACGAGATCGGCCGGATCCTGGCCGAGGTCCCTTGGCGTCGCGGTCTCCTCAAGGCCGCGGCTCTCGCGGAAGACGACGTGCATCAAACACCAAGCCGTGCCCTGATCGCGGCTTCGTCGATGTCGGCATGTTCGCCGATCACGACAAGCTTCGACTGCCGCGCCCGGGCGCCCCAGGGCATGTCGAACTGATGCCGCACCCGCTCGCCGACCGATTGCACCAGCAGCCGCATCGGCTTGCCTTCGACCGCGATATAGCCCTTGGCGCGCAGCACATTCTGCTCGCGCGCCAGTCCCTTGATCGAGGCGACCAGCGCGTCGACATCCGAAACTTCCGGAAGATCGATCACGACGGAATTGAAATCGTCGTGCTCGTGTTCCTCCTCGCCATCGTGATGCGACGGCCGCGACGCGAGATCGTTCTCCGCCGCCGCTTCGAGCCCGAGGATCACGCGCGCGTCGATCGTGCCGTCGACGACGGGCAGCATCGGCACCTCGCGCGGCATCTCGGCCGCGATCACCTCTTTCGCTGCCTTGATCCCCTCCGCCCCGGCGAGATCCGCCTTGGTCAGCAGCACGATATCGGCACAGGCGATCTGGTCCTCGAACACTTCCGACAGCGGCGTCTCGTGGTCGAGATTGTCGTCCGCTGCGCGCTGCGCATCCACCGCGGCCGGGTCAGGCGCAAAACGGCCGGCCGCAACGGCCTCGGCGTCGGCGAGCGCGATCACGCCGTCGACCGTGATCCGCGAGCGGATCTCCGGCCAGTCGAACGCTTTCAGCAGCGGCTTCGGCAGGGCGAGCCCTGAGGTCTCGATCACGATGTGATCGGGCTTCACGTTCCGCGCCAGCAACTGCTCCATCGCCGGGATGAAATCGTCGGCGACGGTGCAGCAAATGCAGCCATTGGCGAGCTCGACGATGTTCTCGGCCGGACAATTGGCGTCGGCGCACGACTTCAGGATGTCGCCGTCGACGCCTTCGCTGCCGAATTCGTTGACCAGCACCGCGAGCTTCTTGCCGTTGGCATTGCGGATCAGATGCTGGATCAGCGTCGTCTTGCCGGAGCCGAGAAAGCCGGTCACGACCGTGACAGGAATTTTGGCGAGCGTGGTCATTCTGCGGCCTCCGGCACGACGGGAAGAGGTGGAATGCGGGCGAGCGATTGCTTGCGGAAGATTTCCGGACGGCTGCGCCACGGCACGATGCCGTCGGGCGCCGCCGCATAGGCGGAGGCACCGGCGATCACATCCGCGGCATTATCGGCGGACAGTCGGCCGTAGACATAGGACCATCGCCCCGGCGCGCTGAGCGCGACCGAGCAACCCTGGCTGCAGGCCGACAGGCATGCGACGGGAACCAGATTGACGTCATCGGGCACGCCGGCCTCGACAAGCGCGGCATGCAGGCGCGCACCGGGCGCGAGCTCACCTTCCGCCGGCGTCTGGCCGGCGCGGCAGGTGATGCAGACATGAAGTGTAACGCTCATCGCCCTTCCTGGATTGACAGCGGGAAGCGATGAGGCACACGAACCGATTTTGGACAGGTTCGTTCCCCGTCGCGGAACACCCCGTCCGCCGGTTTCACAACATGCTGCGTTGGCAGGTCTCCCGGCTTGCGGAGCAGGTTTTACCCTTCGATGCCCACCTTCCCGACTCCGTATGGAATCAGTGGCTTGGGCATCTCTCCGGTCACGGTCGCGGGGGCGGCTGCGCTTCGGGCGAACCTTGCGGTCATCTCCCTATCGCATTCCCTGTTCGCCTGTCGTAGGACAGGAACCAACGCGGACGCACCATTCGTCCAAGCCTCGCACTTGTCAAGCCGAAGGAACGTGATGACTTCTGATGGAAACGACGCTGAAGACGCCGCCGTCGGCACCGATTCTTCGCTGGACGCGCGCCATGCGGACAAGATGGCGAAAAAGAAGGCCGCCCGCGACCGCATCATGGCGACCAAGAGCGGCGAAAAGGGCCTGATCATCGTTCATACCGGCGCCGGCAAAGGAAAATCATCCTCCGCGTTCGGTATGATCGTGCGCTGTGTGGCGCACGGCTTCCCCTGCGCCGTGGTGCAGTTCATCAAGGGCGCCTGGGATACCGGCGAGCGCCGCCTGCTCACCGGGCATTTCGGCGATCTCTGTCAATTCCACGCGATGGGCGAAGGCTTTACCTGGGAGACGCAGGATCGCACCCGCGACATCGCGGCAGCGCAAGCGGGCTGGGAAAAGGCCAAGCAGCTGATCGCAGACCCGAGCCTGCGCATGGTCGTGCTCGACGAGATCAACATCGCGCTACGCTACGATTACCTCGCGATCGCCGATGTCGTCGACTTCCTGACAACGTCGAAGCCGCCGATGACCCATGTCGTGCTCACCGGGCGCAATGCCAAGGAGGAATTGATCGAGATTGCCGATCTCGTCACCGAGATGACGCTGGTGAAGCATCCGTTCCGCTCCGGCATCAAGGCCCAGCCAGGCGTCGAGTTCTGACAGACAGCACCATGGCGCGCGCATTGATGATCCAGGGAGCCGGCTCGGACGTGGGCAAGTCGCTCATCGTCGCCGGCCTCGCACGCGCCGCCCGACGGCGCGGCCTGCGCGTGCTGCCGTTCAAGCCGCAGAACATGTCGAACAACGCCGCCGTGACCGTCGACGGCGGCGAGATCGGCCGCGCGCAGGCGTTGCAGGCGCTCGCCGCCGGCGTCGAGCCGCACACCGACATGAACCCGGTGCTACTCAAGCCCGAGACCGATGTCGGCGCCCAGATCATCGTGCACGGTAAACGGATCGCCACCGCACGCGCGCGCGAATATGCCGGCATGAAGTCGTCGCTGATGGGCGCGGTGCTGGAGAGTTTTGCGCGCCTGAAGGCGCGCGCCGATCTGGTGCTGGTCGAGGGCGCCGGCAGCCCCGCCGAGGTCAACTTACGCAAGGCCGATATCGCCAATATGGGTTTTGCTCGCAAAGCCGACGTGCCGGTGGTGCTGGTCGGCGACATCGACCGCGGCGGCGTGATCGCGCAGCTGGTCGGCATCATGACCGTGATCGATCCTGATGATGCCGCGATGATCCAGGGCTTCGTCATCAACAAATTCCGCGGCGATCCGACATTGTTCGATGACGGGTACCGGCTGATCGAAGAGCGCACGGCGTGGCGCGGCTTTGGCGTGCTGCCCTGGTTCGTCCGCGCCGGCGAGCTTCCGGCCGAAGATGCGCTCGGGCTCGGCGAGGCGCGCAAGCCCGGTCAGTGCAAGATCGCCTTCCTCGCCCTGTCGCGGATCGCCAATTTCGACGACCTCGATCCGCTGAAGCTCGAGCCCGGCGTCGATCTCGTGATGGTACGTCCGGGCGAAGCCATCCCGGGTGACGCGAAGCTCGTTATCCTGCCCGGCTCGAAATCGACCCGCGGCGACCTCGCCTTCCTGCGCGCGCAGGGCTGGGACATCGATCTCCTCGCGCATCATCGCCGCGGCGGCCATGTCCTCGGCCTGTGCGGCGGCTACCAGATGCTCGGACAGAGCGTCGCCGATCCTGAAGGGATCGAGGGGCCCGCCGGCGAAACCCGCGGCCTCGGGCTGCTCGATGTCACGACCACGATGACCGAACAGAAGACGCTGACGCGCGTCAGTGCGGTGCATGAAGCGACCCATCAACCGATCAACGCCTATGAAATCCATATCGGGCGCACCGACGGGCCGGATCGCGCGCGACCATTTGCGTTGCTTGATGGTGCAGCTGATGGTGCCGTTTCCAGCGATGGGCGCGTTCACGGCAGCTATCTGCACGGCCTGTTCGCCTCGGACGAATTTCGCAAGGCTTTCCTCACGCAACTCGACATCGCGGCGGCTGATCAGCCCTACGGCGCCAGGGTCGAGAGCGCGCTCGACGCGCTTGCCGAGCACATCGAGACCCATCTCGATGTCAAAGGCCTGCTCGCGCTGGCGCGTTAGCGCGTGATGATTCCTTTTCACCTCGCCCCGCGTGCGGGGAGAGGTCGGAACGCATCGCTAGATGCGTTCCGGGTGAGGGGGAGCCTCCGCAACCGCAGCTGTCGCCGAATATGCGGATGCGGCCCCTCACCCCAGCCCTCTCCCCGTAAGAACGGGGAGAGGGAGCGCAGCGCCGTCGCAATCAGCGCGACAACACGGAGGAAAGGCGCGACCATTCCGCCTCGCCGCCCGGCAAGCCGAGCCGCAACCATCCCGGCTTTTGCCGGAAGACCCGCGACCAGATCTGGCCGCGGGCAAGCTTCGCCTGCGCGGCCAGCGCATCGCCGACCTCATAAAGCCGGAACAGCGGCGTGCCGCCGAGCAGCGTCCAGCCCTGCGATCGCGCTGCCGCGTCGAGCCTGACGCAGTCGTCCGCGAGCCGCGCGGCTGTCGCCTCTGCCCAGTCGCGATCGAGCAACGCGCGCCGTCCGATCGCAATCGCGGCACCCGAAACCGGCCATGGGCCCGCCATCGCGGCAAGCGCGGCGATATCAGCCTCGCTGCCGACAGCGAAGCCGAGCCGCAAGCCGGCAAGTCCGTAAAACTTTCCGAAGGAGCGCAGGATCAGGAGCCCGGCGCGTCCTGCTTCCGGTGCAAGGGACAGGTCAGGAACGGCGTCCGCAAAACTCTCGTCGATGACGAGCCGGCCAACGCGCGGCAGCAGTGCCAGCAATTCCTGCCGATCATGGCGCCGTCCATCGGGATTGTTCGGATTGACGACGATCGCAATGTCCGCTCCCGCGAGCGCGGTGAGATCGGACACCTCGGCGACGTCCCAGCCGGCGGCCGACAACACCGCGGCATACTCATTGTAGGTCGGCGCCAGGATCCGCGCCCGCCCCTTGAGCGCCAGATGCGGCAGCAACTGAATGGCGGCCTGCGCACCACCCATCGCCACCATCGGCGCGTCGGTGGCATAGGCTTGCCGCGCGGCGTCGTGGAGCGATTCAAGATCGGATCGCGACGGCAACGCGCTCCAGTGCCGCGGCTCGACATCGACCAGGGGATACGGCGCCCGATTGATCCCGGTCGACAGGTCGATCCAGTCGTCCGCGGCGCCGCCGAAGCGCTGCTGGGCGACATCAAGATTCCCGCCGTGCTCACGCATGCGCCGCTCCTTCACGCCAGCGCCAGGGCGACGAACGCCGCAGCCAACAGCACTATGGCGTAGCGATAGAGCTTCAGCCCGGTGAGGACGTCAGCGGCAGCCGGATCGCGCGCCCCCTCGTTCAGCCACGGCTCATCGGCGATGTGACCGTGATAGATGCGGGGACCGCTGAGCCGGACGCCGAGCGCGCCGGCCATCGCGGCTTCCGGCCAGCCGGCATTCGGCGAGCGATGGCGATGCGCATCGCGCAACATGCATGACCACGCCTGCGAACGGTTCGGCGCGAGCAGCACGAACAGAAGCCCGGTCAGCCGTGCAGGAACGAGATTGGCGAGATCGTCGATCCGGGCGGCTGCCCAGCCAAAGGCTTCGTGCCGCTCGGTGCGGTGGCCGATCATCGAGTCCAGCGTGTTGATCGCCTTATAGCCAAGGATCCCCGGCAGGCCGAACAGCGCGCCCCACAACACTGGCGCCACGATGCCGTCGGATGCATTCTCGGCAAGGCTCTCGATGGTGGCGCGCGCGATGCCGGAATCGTCGAGCGTAGCCGGATCACGCCCGACAATCTGCGCGACCGCCAAACGTGCGGCCGTGATGTCGCCGGATGCCAAAGGATTTGCCACCGCGGCGACATGGTCATGCAGCGAGCGCACGGCAACCAGCGGCCATGCCAGGACACCAACAAGGACAACGCGAACCCATCCGGATGCGAGCACGAACTGAACGGCCCAACCGAGCGCCACCACCAGCGCGATCACCGAGATCGCGGCCGCGACGCCAGCCAAACGCCGAAACGCCGGCGGATCGGAGGCGCGGTTCCAGGCGCTATCGACAAGATGGATCAGCCGGCCGAGCCATGTCACGGGATGGCCGATGCGGGCAAACAGCCACTCCGGCCAGCCGATCAGGGCATCGACCGCCATCGCCACCGCCATCGCTCCCGCAAAACCCACGATAACCCTCTCCTCGCCGCGGTCCCCCTGATGCGCAAGACATCGGCCGAGCGCAAGCCCTCCGTGACGGATTTCGGCTTTGTCTTTCTCCGCGATTGGTGGTTAGAGCGTTTGTGAACGACGTGCGTACCGGTCGCACAGGAGATGATATGGCCGTTATTCTGATCACGGGGGGAGCCCGGTCCGGCAAAAGCCGGCGCGCCGAACTTCGTGCGCGCAACTTTGCGGGGCAACCGGTCTATATCGCGACCGCCGAAGCGCTCGACGCGGAAATGGATGAGCGGATCGCCAAACATCGCGCGCGGCGCGGCAACGACTGGATCGAGCGCGAGGTGCCGCTTGATCTCGTTGAAGTGCTGTCCGAGACCGATGGCGGCGGCGCGAGGCTGGTCGATTGCCTGACGCTCTGGTTATCCAATCTGCTGCATGCCGGGCGCGACTGGTCGCAGGAAGTGACGCGTCTGGCGGATGCGCTGTCGCGCCAGCACGGCCCGGTCATCCTGGTCACCAACGAGGTCGGTCTCGGCATCGTGCCGGACAACGCATTGGCGCGGACTTTCCGCGACGCCGCAGGAATCATGAACCAGACTATCGCCGGCATCGCGGACGAGGTCGAGTTCGTCGTTGCGGGCCTGCCGATGAAGCTTAAATGAAGTCCGTGATCGATCCTGCCAAAGGCCTCGCGATGGTCTCATTCGACGATACGTTTCGCCGCCAACTGCACGAGCTGTTCGTGTGGCGGCGGGACGTGCGGCGGTTCCGGGCCGATCCGCTGCCGGATAACACGATCGAGCGGCTGATCGAGATCGCCTGCCTGTCGCCTTCGGTCGGCCTGAGCCAGCCCTGGCGGTTCGTCATTGTCGACGACGAGGCACGACGCCGCGCTGTCATCGACGACTTCAAGGCCTGCAACGCCGATGCGCTGGGGTCCTATTCGGGCGAGCGCGCCGCAAAATATGCCGCGTTGAAATTGTCAGGCCTCGAGGAGGCGCCGGGCCATCTCGCCGTGTTCGCCGACAAGGCCGACCGGATCGGCGCCGGTCTCGGCCGCGCGACGATGCCGGAGACGTCAGAATATTCCGTGGTGGCCGCGATCTGCTCGATGTGGCTTGCCGCGCGCGCCGAAGGCATCGGGATCGGCTGGGTGTCGATCCTCAATCCGGAACGCATTCATGGCGTTCTGGAAATCCCGGACTCCTGGAAATTTATCGGCTATCTCTGCATCGGTTACCCCCAGACCGAATGCGACCGTCCGGAGCTCGAACAGGCCAAGTGGGAATCGCGGCGAGGTCCGGATGAATTCACCATCCGACGCTGACCCAGCCCCTGCCGGCGATGGCACCTCGAGCTATGACGCGCACTGGCGCGCCGACATCGCCTCGCTGGTCTTTCCCGTGCCGGAGCACAACGCGATCTGCGCGGTGCATCGGGGCGCCTTTCGCACGCTGCTCGGCACCGATCCGACGGCGGACGCATGTCTCGCCCTTTTCAGGCGGTTTGAACAAGCCTTCAAGGCAGCCGCGCGCGCCAAGATCGAGCGCAAGCGCATCCCCCTTGGAACAAATTTGCATCTTACCAGTCGCGACATCACCCGAAAGCTGCTAGAAGCCGATCAAATCGAATGTGGAGAACGACCATGAGCCAGTCCCAGACCGCGCAAACCCAGGTTACTCAAGCTCAGGTCACGCTGCCGATCGCTACCCGACAGGTCGGACGGCTTGCGCAATCGTTGATGGCCATGACGCTCGGCCTGTTCATCGTCGGCGTCGTCGGCTTCTCGCACATCGACGTGATCCACAACGCCGCGCATGACGTGCGCCATTCCAACGCCTTCCCCTGCCACTGATCCCCTTTGCATGAGCACGTTTCGCTCGATCGTCTTCTCGTCGGTCATTGCCGGATTCATCGTCGGCCTGATCGTCACCGCGGTCCAGCAGTTCGGCACCGTTCCCCTGATCCTCAGGGCCGAGGTCTATGAGAAGGCGGCCGCGCACAAGCACGAGGCCTCGGCGACACCGCAGGCGATCCTCGTGCATGATCATGCGGATCATGATCATGGCGCGGAGGCCTGGGAGCCGCGCGACGGTTTGGAGCGCAACGTCTATACCGCGGGGGCAAACATCCTGACCGCGATCGGCTTTGCGCTTCTGCTCTGCGGCTTCCTCGCGGTGCGCAGCGGCGCGACCGGCGAGCCGATCTCGTGGCATGAAGGCTTGATGTGGGGCCTTGCGGGCTTTGCCGTCTTCACCATCGCTCCGGGCCTCGGACTGCCGCCTGAATTGCCAGGCGTTCCCACCGCTCCATTGCTCTCACGCCAGATCTGGTGGGTGACGGCGGTGCTGGCGACCGCAGCCGGCCTCGGGCTGATCGTGTTCCGGCGCTCGATGCCGGCCGCCATCGCCGGCGTGGTCCTGATCATGCTGCCGCATCTGATCGGCGCGCCCGAACTGGAGCATGTCGAGACCAACGTGCCTTCGTCCCTGTCGCATCAGTTCGTGGTCGCAGTCACGCTGACCAGTCTGGTGTTCTGGTCCCTGCTGGGCAGCCTGACGAGCGCCGCATTCGGCTATTTCGATCGGCCGGGCTCATCCGCTCACGGGTGACAGCCGCTGCCTGAAAAACGCCAGGATCTCATCGCGAGCCGCGATGGTCGGCTGACCCGCCTCGTCGATCAGATGCACCGTCACGACGCTGTGCGGTGTCGTGACGAAATTCCGGAAGAACGGCGGCACATCGCGGTTCGCCGCGCTGTCGGGAAGCACCCGCCCGATGAATCGGTCGCCGAGCGCCTCGCGATAGGCCGCAAAGCGCTGCGCCATGCAGAACTTGTCACCCTCAAAGCGATAGGCCAGCACGGTCAGGTCTTCGCGCTCCAGCCGCTCGCGCACCGCCTTGACTTGCTCCGGCGCGATCTCGATGCCCGCCGGATCATTCAATGGCAATGACGGCTGCGAAAGCACCGGCGCCAGCATCGACGGTTCCAGCATCATGGCGAGCGCGAAATTGCCGGTAAAGCACATCCCGATGGCCCCGACACCGGGACCGCCGCATTCGCCATGGGCAAATCGCGCCAGCGCGCGCAGCCATTGCGTCACGGGACTGGACTGGTTTGCGGCCATCGCACGAAACTCCGCGCTGACGCAGGCGCGCTGAAACACCGCGGCGCCCTCCTCCGCGCTCGCGACGGCGCCGTCACGGCCGAACAGCGACGGCATATAGACGGTGAATCCGGCATCGCGAACCCAGCGGGCGAAGCGCGCCACATGCGGACTGATGCCCGGCATCTCCGCCATCACGATCACCGCAGGACCTTCGCCGCCAACATGGACGGTCTTGCCGGCCCCATCGAGGGTAATCTGGCGGCGCTCGAAATCCTCGAGCGGGTCGTCCTGGGTCATCGGCCGGTTCGGCATCGGCGGTCCTCCTGATCGAGATCGGCAGCGTCTGGGCGTCAGAGTTGCGATTTTCCGGCCGAGCAGCTAGTGTCAAAAATGACATTGATCGCGGATTTTATGACATGACCAAGGTCGCGGTTGTCGAGATCGACGGCTGCCTCGCGTCGGCGGCCGCCATCACCCACGACGTGCTGGCCATTGCCAACCGGATCAGCACGACGAAGCGCGCGCGCTTCGAGGTGACGACGCTGCGTTATGGGCCGAGGCGGCACGCCGGCCGATTGCGCGGCGCCGACCTCGTCATCGTTCCCGGGCTCGGCTCGGCATCGGCCGGCGAACTGGAGCGGAAGCTGGCGACACCGGCATGTCGGCACGCCCGCGACATGCTGGTCACGGCGTTCGCGAACGGCGCGATGCTCGCCGCGTCCTGCGCCAGCAGTTTCCTGCTGGCGGAGACCGGCCTGCTCGACGGCAAGCGCGCGACCACGACATGGTGGTTCGCGCCGCTGTTTCGGCAACGCTATCCGAATGTCAAGCTGATGACCGAGCGGATGGTGGTCGCCGACTGGCCGATCGCAACCGCCGGCGCGGCGATGGCGCAGATGGACCTGATGCTTGCGGTGGTCACGCGTTTCGGCAGCCCGGCGCTCGCCAAGGGCTGCGCCAATTACCTGCTGCTTGGCGAGCGGCATTCGCAGGCGCCCTTCATGGCGATCAATTATCTTGCCAGCCAGGACCCCAAGGTCGCCAGGGCCGAGAAATGGGTGCGCAGCAACATCGCGCGCGACTTCACGATCGGGGACGTCGCCGCCGCGGTGGCGCTGGCGCCGCGGACGTTTGCCAGACGGCTCGAGTCGATCTGCGGCGTGTCGCCCATTCAATTCGTGCAACGCATCAGGATCGAGACGGCGCGGTCGCTGCTCGAGACCACGCGCCTGTCGGTCGAAGAGATCGCGGGCAAGGTTGGATATTCCGAGCCATCGACCCTCCGCCGGCTGATCCGGCGCGAAACGCGGCATTCGCCGCGGCATTTCCGCTCAGGCTGACGATCCGCAACGACGCCGCATCCGCGATGAAATCATCACGCCGAGAGCCACGCGAAGGCGCGGCGCAGAAATGCCGGCGCATCCTTTTCGACTGGCGTTCCGTGGGCCATCAGCACCTTTTCGGCGGGCCACGCCAGAATCCTTTGCAGGGCCGCACGCGCGGCGCGGCGGCCCGTGAAGGCTACGCGGAACTTGCGCGGCACTGACGGCTCCGGCCCGACCATCAGGTCGAGTTTCGCGATCGTCGCCCGCCAGCCGGAGACCAGGTCGGGAGGGATCTGCTGCAGCAAGTCGGTGAACAGCACGGTGCCGCTTTCGACATGGAAGAACACCACCTCCGTGGTGATCAGGTTGCCGCGCATCACCACCTGATCGATCTGGCCGGCCCAGTCGAGGCTCGGCGCGTCCGCGAGATCGGCATCGAAGCCGAGGTCACGGCGCCGCTTGCGCAGGCCCGGCGGGGCGTGGAGCACAGCGGCCGGACAGGCCTGCTTCCACTCGGCGAGGAACAGATGGTGCAGCGAGTTGGGGGCCACGATGTGCCTGACCTGACCGAGCGCCGCCACGCCGGCCTGCAATTCCTCCGTCCACCGGACCGGCGACCAGATGAAAAGGCTGCCGTCGGATAGCCTGACGACCGCCATCCGGGTCGGATAGTGAAACCCGGCGACCGCAAGGTTCGGTCCCCCGGCAATCCAGATGTCGTGGCCGAACTGCTGCAATACCGCCATTCGCGATAAACCTTGACCGTCGGGCGCCGCATCCAACGCCGCACGCTCCGCCGGCGTTGCGGGTTCATTTACCATGCCCGGCGTGACAGGCCGCGGACAAGCGGCAATGTCGATTATCGGTTCCGATTGCGCCGCGGCCAATTGCAACGATCGGGTTTACGCAACCTTAGACGATTTGATCCAAATGTTGCGCGTGCACGACGCGATTGGGATGAAGCGGCCGATGTCGCAGAAGTCGGACCTCGAGGGACACAGGCTGGCCTTCGCTGATGACGCCGCGCGCCACCTCGCGGCGAATGACGCGGATCGTGGCACTGTGATGCCGCGCGCAACCGCAGACCGAACCTCGAGTGCGCCCGTAGGCCAGCCGCAGGCGACAATTGCGCATTCACCGCGGTTCGGCGCCGGCGCGCTGGTCTCCGCGCTGCGTGAGGCCGACTGGCTCACGGCTGACCGTGTCACCGCCTTCACCCGCGTATTTCTCGTCTTGTTCATCGGCTGCATCGCGATCATCCCATGGGCTGCACCGACGATGGATGTCGGCCATGATTTCGCGGCGTTCTGGACGGCGGCAAAGCTCGCGCTCGAAGGCCGCGCCGGCGACGCCTATGGCGACGCGGGCCGCGCCGCTGTAGCCGCCGTGCTCGGTCAGAACACCTACGCACCGTTCTTCTACCCGCCGACGTCGCTGCTGTTCTGGCTGCCCTTCGCACTGGTTCCCTTTGCGACGGCCGCCGTCATCTGGATCGTCGCGACCGGTGCCGCCTATGCGGCCGCGGTGAGAGCCATGATCGAGCGGGGCTCCGTCGTTCCCGCGCTCGCCTTTCCCGCCGTATGGGTCTGCGCGCTGTTCGGACAGAATTCGCTGTTCTCGGCGGCCCTGCTCGGCGGATCGGCCGTCACGCTCGACCGCTATCCGGTGATCGCCGGCGCGCTGATCGGGTGCTTCAGCTACAAGCCGCAGATCGCCCTGCTTGCACCGCTGGTGCTGATCCTGGCGCGGCGCTGGCGCGCGCTCGCCGCGGCGGCCGCAACGACGCTCGTGCTTGTGCTGGCCGCCACCGCCATCTTCGGGATCGACCCGTGGATCAAATTTGTTGCCGTTCTGCCGGAGGCAAGCGCCTGGAGCCTCGGCGGCGGACCCGGTTTCGAGAAGTTCGCCAGTCCCTACGCCGCGGTCAGGCTGGCCGGCGCATCCAGCAGCACGGCCTGGCTCGTCCAGGTGACCGCGGCCGTGATCGCGATCGCCGTCCTGATCCTGGTGCTGCGAAAACGGCCCGGCGGCGCTGCCGAGATCGCGCTGATGGTGGCGATGACCGGCCTGTGCGTGCCGTCCCTCGGCAACTACGAGGTCGTGATCCTGGCGATCCCGGGCGCGTGGCTGATTGGGCAGGCGCTCGCGCAGGGCTGGCTGCCCTATGAACGCATCGCCCTTGCTGCGCTTTATTTGACGCCATTCGTCATGGTGCCCGCGGGCGCCAACGGCCTGCAACTGGCACCGATCGCCGCTGCGGCCGTTGCCATCCTTGTCGTGCGCCGCATCAGGCATCTGGCACTGCTGGATGCTCCGGCCGAAATCGCCAAGCACTGATTTGCCTGACGGCGCAAGTCCCACAGCAAAAATATGGCCGCTGACAGCGCAACACACTCAGTGTCGTCGTCCCTGCGAACGCAGGGACCCATAACCACAAATGCCGGTTGTCACGGCGATGTTGGGACGACGAGTCCCACTCACAACACCTGCCGCGGGGGTTCGCAGGGACGACACCGAACAAGCTGTTTGGCAGTTGAATCCGAAAACCAATGTGGCTCATAACCGCCGCAACGCGACGAACCGGCGTCCGCTTCTATCCAGCCGTCATCATGATCGCCTGCTGCGCCGCGTGCCAGCTCGCCTCGTCGGGTGCGCAGAGCAAGCCGCCGGTCAGATTGACCGGCCGGTAGGGTGATCCGTCGAAATGCGCGCTATAGCCGCCGGCCTCGCGATGCAGCAGCCAGCCCGCGGCATGATCCCACGGCATCAGCTTGTTGTAGAACAGCACGTGGCAATGTCCGGACGCCGCCATACGATACTCGTGCGCGGCGCATCTGAGCCAGGCGCTGCCGCCGAGCCTGGAAAGATTGCCGGCGACAATCGTGCGCAGCGGCTCGGGCAGGAAGTTGACGCCGACGATCGCATCCATCTGCTTGACCGGCACGGCGGGAGCCACCTTCAGGTCATGCCGCCGGCCGTCCGGCATCGCGAGCCACGCGCCCTCGCCGCGCAGCGCGAATGCGGTGTCGTTGCTGACCGGATCATGGATCGCGCCGAACACGATCTCGCCGCGCATGGTGGCGGCCACAATGGTGCCGAACAGCGGCAGGCTCGAGGTGAAGTTCCGCGTGCCGTCGATCGGATCGATGATGAAGGCAAGCTCCGCGGTTCCGACCTGATCGAGCGCGGCCGGATCACGCGCGGTGCCCTCCTCGCCGATTACAACCGCATTCGGAAACGCCCGCAGCAGCGCCGCCGATATCGCCTGCTCGGCAAGCTCATCGGCTTCGGTGACGACGTCGAATGCCGATGTCTTGGTGCGGACCTCGATCTCCCGCACGCGGCGGAACCGCGGCATGATCTCGCTGCGGCCGACTTCGGCAAGGATGGATCCGATAGTCAGCGCGTCGGCATGGGACAGTTTCACGCGGCATTCTCCTGCGTTGCGCCGCCATCCTATCGTGGGATTGTGACTGCGTGGCGGTCAGCGACGCTGGTTGTAGACGTCGATGCAGACGGCGCCAAGCAGGACGAGACCCTTGATCACTTGCTGATAATCGATGCCGATGCCGAGGATCGACATGCCGTTGTTCATCACGCCCATGATCATGGCACCGACCACCGCGCCGCCGACCCGGCCGACCCCGCCATAGGCCGACGCACCGCCGATGAAGCAGGCGGCGATCACATCGAGCTCGAAGCCGAGGCCGGCCTTCGGTGTCGCGGTGTTGAGCCGGGCTGCGAACACCAGCCCGGCGAGCGCGGCCAGCACGCCCATGTTGACGAAGGTGAAGAAGGTCAGCCGTTCGGTCTTGACGCCCGACAGTTTCGCCGCCTTGGCATTGCCGCCCACCGCGTAGATCTGCCGCCCGATCACCGTCCGCCGCGTGACGAAGCCATAGAGCGCGATCAGGACGGTCATGATCACGAGCACATTGGGCAGGCCGCGATGCGAGGCGATCAGATAGGTGAAATAGAGCACCGCGCCCGCCAGCGCGATGCTCTTGACGATGAAGAACGCGTAGGGCTCGACGGCGATGCCGTGCGCCTGCTCGCGCGCCCGACTCCTGGCGGTTGCCAGCACCAGGACAAACGCCAGGACGATGCCGATCGCGAGCGACGTCGGATAGAGCGTGCCGGCGCTCGGGAACAGCTCGGGGATGAAGCCCGACGACAGCTTCTGGAAGGTCGGCGGGAACGGCCCGACCGACTGGCCCTGCAGGACAGCGAGCGCGAGGCCCTTGAACACCAGCATGCCCGCCAGCGTCACGATGAAGGACGGAATGCCGAAATAGGCCACCCAATAGCCCTGGGCCGCACCGATCGCGGCGCCGACCAGGAGGCAGGCGACGAAGGCAACCGGGTAGCTGACATGGTAGCGCACCATCAGCACCGCCGCGACGGCGCCGACGAAGCCCGCGACCGAGCCGACCGAAAGATCGATGTGCCCGGTGACGATCACCAGCAGCATGCCGAGCGCCATGATGACGATGTAGCTGTTCTGCAGCACGAGATTGGTGAGGTTGAGCGGCTGCAACAGCGTGCCGTCGGTCACGATCTCGAAGAACAGCATGATCGCGAGCAGCGACAGCAGCATGCCGTAGTTGCGCAGATTGTTCTTGATGAAGCCGGAATGCCTGGGGGTTTCGGGAAGTGATACCGTCTTGTCGGTCATGGTGCCCCTCCTCCGGCGCGTGCCGCCCCTTCGTCGGCGCCGCGTCCGGACATTCTGACATTGCGCATGATGGCGCGCATGATCTTCTCCTGCGTCGCGTCGTGCCCTGCGAACTCGCCGACGAAGGCGCCGTCATTCATCACGCAGATCCGGTCGCAGATGCCGAGCAGCTCGGGCATCTCCGAGGAGATCACCACGACGCCCCTGCCGGCCTCGGCCAGCTCGTTGATGATGGAGTAGATCTCGTATTTCGCTCCGACGTCGATCCCGCGCGTCGGCTCGTCCAGCAACAGCACCCTCGGATCGGTCATCAGCCATTTCGACAGCACGACCTTCTGCTGGTTGCCGCCCGAGAGGTCGCCGGTCGCCTGGTAGACGTCGGAACAGCGGATCCGCATCCGGGTGCGGTAGTCGCTCGCGGCTTTCAGCTCGGCGACATCGTCGATCACGCCGCGCTCCGACACCTGGCGCAGGCTCGCCACCGTCACGTTCTTGCGGACGTCGGCGGCAAGGATCAGCCCAAGCTGCTTGCGGTCTTCCGTGACATAGGCGATGCCGGCATCGATCGCGGCCGGCACGCTGGACAGATCGGCCTCGCGTCCATCGAGGCGGACCTTGCCGGAGACATTGGTGCCCCAGGCGCGGCCGAACAGGCTCATGGCGAACTCGGTACGGCCGGCGCCCATCAGGCCGGCGATGCCGACCACCTCGCCGCGCCGCAGCGTGAAGTCGACGTTCTTGATCACCTGCCGCTCGGGATGCAGCGGGTGATACACCGACCAGTTCTCCACCGTCATCACGGGTTCGCCGATCTCCGCCTTTCGCTCGGGAAAACGATGCGCCAGATCGCGGTCGACCATGCTGCGGATGATGCGGTCCTCCTCGATGCGCTCGGTGCGGCAGTCGATGCTGTCGACGGTGCGGCCGTCGCGCAGCACCGTGATGCGGTCGGCGACGCGCGCAACTTCGTTCAGCTTGTGCGAGATCAGGATCGAGGCGATGCCCTGCTCGCGGAAGGCCAGGAGACGTTCGAGCAAGGCAGCGCTGTCGGCCTCGTTGAGACTTGCGGTCGGCTCGTCGAGGATCAGGAGGCGCACGCGCTTGGACAGTGCCTTGGCGATCTCGACGAGCTGCTGCTTGCCGACGCCGAGGTCGGTGATCAGCGTGTCCGGCGGCTCCCGCAGGCCGACCTGCGCCAACAGTTCGGCGGTCCGCCGTTGCACCGCGTTGCGGTCGATGACGCCGAACCGCGACGGCGGATGCGACAGAAAGATGTTCTCGGCAATCGACATCAGCGGGATCAGCGCCAGCTCCTGATGGATGATGATGATCCCGAGCGCCTCGCTGTCGTTGATGTCGCGGAAGCGCCGCTCCTCGCCGTCGAACACGATCGACCCATCGTAGCTGCCGGCCGGATAGACCCCGCTCAGCACCTTCATCAAGGTCGACTTGCCGGCGCCGTTTTCGCCGACCAGCGCATGGATCTGCCCGGCCTCGACGGTGAAGCTGACGTCGCGCAGCGCCTGCACGCCGGCAAAGCTCTTGCTGACGCCGCGCATCTCAAGCATTGCCGTCATCGGATCAGGTCCCGCAGCGTCGATCGTCCCCGGCGCGGCTCGCCGCCGCTTGCCCGGCGATCCGCCCTAGAGCCTATTCCGTTCCGATTAAATCGGAACGGGGCTCTGGATTCTAGTTTTGACGCGTTTTCCTCACGCGAACCGGTAGCCACTTCGCTCGAAAACGCTCTAGTCGAATTGCGAGCGCTTGTAATAGCCGCTGTCAATCAGGACTTTCTCCCAATTGGTCTTATCCACCACGACCGGCTTGAGGAGATAGGCCGGAACCACCTTGACCCCGTTGTTGTAGGTCTTGTTATCGTTGACGCTGACCTCCTTCTTGCTCAGCACGGCGTCGACCATGTCGGCCGTCACCTTGGCGAGGTCGCGGGTGTCCTTGAAGATGGTCGAATATTGCTCGCCGCGCAGCATCGCCTTGATCGAAGGGACCTCGGCATCCTGCCCGCTGATGTACGGCATCGGCTGGTCCTTGCTGCCGTAGCCGACGCTTTTCAGCGAGGAGATGATGCCGATCGAAAGGCCGTCATAGGGCGACAGCACCGCGTCGACGCGCTTCTTGCCGTAGAACGCACTGAGCAGGTTGTCCATCCGCGCCTGCGCGGTCGCACCGTCCCAGCGCAGCGTCGCAACCTTGTTCATGCCCGTCTGGCCGCTGCCGACCACGAGCTTGCCGCTGTCGATATAGGGCTTCAACACCGACATCGCGCCGTCGTAGAAGAAATACGCATTGTTGTCGTCGGGCGAGCCGCCGAACAGCTCGATGTTGAAGGGGCCCTTGCCCTCCTTGAGCCCGAGCGCGTTCTCGATCGACTGGGCCTGCAGCACACCGACCTGGAAATTGTCGAAGGTCGCGTAATAGTCGACATTGGGGGTGCCGCGGATCAGGCGGTCATAGGCGATCACCGTGATGCCCTGGGCCTTGGCCTGCTTCAGGACATCGGACAAGGTGGTGCCGTCGATGGCGGCAATGACCAGCACCTTGGCACCCTTGGTCACCATGTTCTCGACCTGGGAGAGCTGGTTCGGAATGTCGTCTTCGGCGTATTGCAGGTCGGTGCCGTAGCCGCGCTCCTTCAGCACCTTGACCATGTTGTTGCCGTCGTCGATCCAGCGTGCCGAGGATTTTGTCGGCATCGCGATGCCGATGGTCGGCTTGCTCTGGGCCATGGCGTCGCGATCCGACACCGCCGCGGCAAGGCCGGCCAGCACGAGCGCAAACAAGCTGGTCTTCAATTTGGACATGCTTCACTCCCTCGTTTTTTTGAGTTGGGGTACCGTTGCCGTGGACAGCGTCAATCGACGGCTATCATTCGTGGGCGGACCGCAGGTCTACGGCGGTGTCGGACCGGCGCCGGGACCGTCACGAACCGAAATTGCGGAATGTCGATCGAACCCGTCAACAGCGACAATGCTCACTCCACACGATCGGCCATGTCGATCCTGCAATGCCGGGTTCATCCGCGAGTCACATCGTGGGACGAACAAGGCGCAGGAACGACGTGGAGGATCATGGGGCGCCGGTCTCCCGGAATTGGTTGGCGAGCGCCCGCATCCGCCAGAACTTCTGACGGTGTGGCATTGCTTTTTGCGCCCTTTGATTGATGTTGCTCCCACTGTACGGATGCAAGCACCGACTGGCCATTTATTTAATTGCCAGAAGAAATTGATCGGAGACAGGGAGGATCGTGAGGCGCCATCCGGAATTATCGACAAGCCCCATAGCCCTCCAGGTGGCGCAGCATCACTTTTGGCAACCTTCGGTGGGATTGTGCCCCTACCCTGCTATGGACGCAAGCGTCATTTATTTCACAACCAGAATTAATTTTCCGGAACTGCCAGCCGGCGGCAGCGGCCTTCAGGCATCGATGTCAGAGAGATCGTCGACGACCAGCAGCGCCTCGGCAAAATCGTCGTCGCTGAAATAGGTGCTGCGGGTGATGACGACGGGAATGCCGGCGCCTGCCGCGGCGGCAAGGCCGTTGCCGGAATCCTCGACGGCGACGCAATCTCCCGGCCCGAGCCCGAGCCGCGCCAGAACCTCGACATAGACGTCCGGCGCCGGCTTCTTCCGCGGCACGTCGTCACCGGCAACGATCGCCTCGAACTGATCGGCCCAGTCCAGCCCGAGCGAAACCGAGAGCAGCGCATCGATATTGCCATGCGAGGTGGTCGTTGCGATCGCCAGGCGCTGGCCGCGGCTGCGCGCGCCGGCGAGCCAGGCCCTGACGCCCGGACGCAACGGGCAGCCGCCCGCGGCGATCAGCGCGGCGTAGCGCGCGGTCTTGATCCTGTGCAGGTCGGCGATCCCGGCGAACGTCAGCATTGGGACCGCGTTGCGCTGGTCGAAGGCGCGGATGCGCTCCTTGCCGCCGGCCACCCGAAGCAGCCGCGCGTAAGTGACCTGGTCCCAGAACCAATCGAGGCCGGCTTCGGCAAAGGCTTCATTGAAGGCGCGGCGGTGCACCTCCTCGGTTTCGGCGAGCGTGCCGTCGACATCGAAGATCAAGGCGCGAGCGCTCGCGATGATGTCGCGCATCCCGGCGGACCGGATCACGGCGAGCGCCTCGTTCATTGTCCCTCGCCCGGCGCACCGGCGCCTTTGACGAACACCCGGCTGGCAAGCACGTCGCCGGCCTCGATCGACATCACGTCGTCGGCGGTGAGCGTGCGGTCGAGCTTCGCCACGATCCGGTTGGCCTGGCGCAGCCGGATGCGATCGAGCGCATTGCGGATCGAGCGCGCATTGGAGAACAGCGGCTGTTCCTTGCGGATGCCGATGTACCGGGTGAAGGCCTCGCGTGCTTCCGGGGAGAAACGATAATTCTGCTGCTGCAACATCAGCTCGGCGATCCAGAGCAACTCGCCGTTCGAATAGTCGGGGAAGTCGATGTGATGCGCGATGCGGGAGCGGAAGCCCGGATTGCTCTGGAAGAATTTCTCCATGCGGTCGCCATAGCCGGCCAGGATCACCACCAGATCCTCGCGCTGCTGCTCCATCACCTGCAGCAGGATCTCGATCGCCTCCTGCCCGTAGTCGCGCTCGTTTTCGGGGCGATAGAGGTAATAGGCCTCGTCGATGAACAGCACGCCGCCCATCGCCTTCTTCAATATTTCCTTCGTCTTCGGCGCGGTGTGGCCGATATATTGGCCGACGAGGTCGTCGCGCGTGACGCTGATGACGTGGCCGCGGCGCACGAAGCCGAGCTTGTGCAGGATGCCGGCCATCCGCAGCGCAACCGTGGTCTTGCCGGTGCCGGGATTGCCGGTGAACGACATGTGCAGGGTCGGAAACGTCGTCGCCAGCGCCATCTTCTGCCTGATGCGTTCGACCAGCAGCAGCGATGCGATCTCGCGGATGCGGGTCTTCACCGGCTTCAGGCCGATCAATTCGGAATCGAGCTGGTCGAGCACGTCGCCGATGCCGAGGTCGGCGAATTCATGACGAAGGTCGATGGTCTCGAGCGGGGTCTCGCGGATTTGTTCGCTGATCTGTTCTTGCGCCTGGGTCATGATCCTCTCGCCTGGAAAAGCTCCGTCGCCGCGGCGGCGACGACGGAGAAGTGCATCCGGACCAAGACGGTCGAGGGAGCAACCCGCCTGGTTTGCAAGCCGGACGCGGTCAATGATCGGTGTAGCGTTCGCCTTCAGGGCGGCCCGCTGCATAGGAATGGGTCGCGTAACGCAGATTGCGTCCGGCGGCCTCCTGGCGGTCGAGCCGGAAGCCCGGCTCCTCCTGCGGCCGGTTGACGATGAAGGAGATGCGAACCGACTCCCAACCCGGGCTGGAATCAAAGCCGGAGACCCGGATGTAGCGGTCGCCATAGACCCGCCGGCAGTCGGCGAGTTCCTTCATGATGCCGGCCGCATCGCGCAGGTCGAACATCGGCAGGCCCCACATATCCCAATAGGTGTTGCGGGGATGCGGATCGTCGGTGAACTCGATGTTCACCGCCCAGCCCTTGTCGAGACAATATTGCACCTGTGCGGCGATCTGCTCGTCGGTGAGATCGGGCAGGAACGAGAAGCAGCCTTGGGTAACGCGCATGAGAACCTCCTCTCAGACCGCCATGCTCGGCGTGGGAACGAAATCGGGGGCGTCCGTCGACTCGTAGTTGAAGGTGACGTCCTTCCAGACATCGAGCGCCTCGCGCAGCGGCGTGCAGGTCTGCGCCGCCTTGGCCAGGATCTCCGGCCCTTCGTGGACGTAGTCGCGTCCCTCGTTGCGGGCGAGGATCATGGCCTCCAGCGCGACGCGGTTGGCGGTGGCGCCGGCCTGGATGCCGCGGGGATGGCCGATGGTGCCGCCGCCGAACTGCAGCACGACGTCCTCGCCGAGCAGGTCGAGCAGCTGGTGCATCTGGCCGGCATGAATGCCGCCGGAGGCCACCGGCATCAGCTTGTTGAGGCTCGCCCAGTTCTGGTCGAAGAACACGCCGTGCTCCAGGTGCAGCGGATTGAAGTCCTCGCGGCAGATGTCGTAGTAGCCGCGGGTGGTGTTCGGATCGCCCTCGAGCTTGCCGACCACCGTGCCGGCATGGATGTGATCGACGCCGGCGAGCCGCATCCATTTCGCGATCACGCGGAACGAGACGCCGTGGCTGCGCTGCCGCGTGTAGGTCGAGTGGCCGGCGCGATGCAGATGCAGGATCATGTTGTTCTTGCGCGCCCACTTCGCCATCGACTGGATCGCGGTGTAGCCGATCACAAGATCGATCATGACGATGTTGGAGCCGAGCTCATGGGCGAACTCGGCGCGCTCGTACATGTCCTCCATGGTCGCCGCGGTGACGTTGAGATAGGTGCCCTTGATCTCGCCGGTCGCGGCCTGTGCGCGGTTCACCGCCTCCATGCAGTAGAGGAACCGCTCGCGCCAGTGCATGAAGGGCTGCGAGTTGATGTTCTCGTCGTCCTTGGTGAAGTCGAGCCCGCCTTTCAAGGCTTCATAGACAACGCGGCCATAGTTGCGGCCGGACAGGCCGAGCTTCGGCTTCACAGTGGCGCCGAGCAACGGACGGCCGAACTTGTCGAGCCGCTCGCGCTCCACCACGATGCCGGTCGCCGGGCCCTGGAATGTCTTCACATAGGCGGTCGGCAGCCGCATGTCCTCGAGCCGCAACGCCTTCAGCGGCTTGAAGCCGAACACATTGCCGATGATCGAGGCCGTCAGGTTCGAGATCGAGCCCGGCTCGAACAGGTCGAGGTCGTAGGCGATATAGGCGAAGTAGCTGCCCGGCGAATTCGGCACCGGATCGACGCGATAGCATTTCGCCCGGTATTTCTCCGCGGCCGTCAGCCGATCGGTCCACACCACGGTCCAGGTCGCGGTCGAGGATTCGCCCGCCACCGCCGCGCAGGCTTCGGTCGGATCGACGCCGTCCTGCGGCGTGACGCGGAACAGGGCGATGACGTCGGTGTCCTTGGGCTCGTAGTTCGGCTCCCAATAGCCCATCCGCTTGTATTCCATCACGCCGGACTTGTAGCGATCCTTGCCGCGCACCGTCATCGACTGCTGCATGTTCATCGAAATCTCCTGTGGTTCGTCGCCATTTGCTCAGGCGGCCTGGGTCATCTTTCCAATTTGCGGATCGAGCGCGCCGGCGCGATAGCGACGGGCCATCTCCGGCAGTGCAACCACCTTGATCCTGGCGGCATTGCCGGCCGTGCCGAACTGCTCGAAGCGGTCACGGCAGAGTTCGCGCAGCGCATCCATCGCCGGCTTCAGGAATTTGCGCGGATCGAACTCACTCTTCGACTGGACGGCGACCTTGCGGAAGGCCGCCGCCATCGCCAGGCGGCAATCGGTGTCGATATTGACCTTGCGCACCCCGTGCTTGATGCCGCGGACGATCTCCTCGACCGGGACGCCCCAGGTCTGCGGCATCTCGCCGCCGAACTGGTTGAACATGTCCTGCAGCGGCTGCGGCACCGAGGACGAGCCGTGCATCACCAGATGCGTGTTCGGCAGGCGGCTGTGGATCTCCTCGACCACGCGCATCGCCAGGATCTCGCCGTCGGGCCGCCGCGTGAACTTGTAGGCGCCATGCGAGGTACCCATCGCGATCGCGAGCGCATCGACCTTGGTGGCGCGAACGAAATCGACCGCCTGGTCCGGATCGGTGAGCAGTTGGTCGTGGCTCAGCTTGCCTTCGACGCCGTGACCGTCCTCCTGCTCGCCGCCGCCATGCTCGAGCGAGCCGAGCACGCCGAGCTCGCCTTCGACTGACGCGCCGACCCAGTGCGCCATGTCGACGACCCTGCGGGTGATATCGACGTTGTAGTCGTAGTCGGCTGCCGTCTTGGCGTCGGCCTTGAGCGAGCCGTCCATCATGACGGAGGTGAAGCCGTAGCGGATCGCGGTGGCGCAGGTCGCCTCTTCGTTGCCGTGATCGAGATGCAGGCAGAGCGGAATCTGCGGATGCATCTCCTCGAGCGCGTCGATCATCTTCGCCAGCATGATGTCGTTGGCATAGGACCGCGCGCCGCGCGAGGCCTGGATGATGACAGGCGCATCGCAGGCCGCGGCCGCCTCCATGATGGCGAGGCCCTGCTCCATATTGTTGATGTTGAAGGCCGGCACGCCGTAGCCGCGTTCGGCGGCGTGATCCAGCAACTGTCTCAGGGTTATCCGCGCCATGGTGGCGTCCTCCTTTCAATTCGCTCGTTGAATGAGCTGTTTTGCTGCAGCAGCGATTGCCGCGGGCGTGATGCCGAATTCGCGGTAGAGCACGTCGGCAGGCGCGGAAGCGCCGAAGCCGGTCATGCCGACGAAGGCACCGTCCTCGCCGACCCAGCGCGCCCAGTCGCCCTCGACCGCAGCCTCCACGCCGACGCGCGGGGCGCTGCCCAGCACCTGGGCGCGATAGTCGCTCGGCTGCTGGCGGAACAGGTCGAAGCACGGGGCCGAGACGACCGCGGCCTGTACCCCGTCTTCCGCCAGCAGCTTTGCGGCTTCGAGCGCGATCGCCACCTCCGAACCCGTTGCAATCAGGGTGACGTCACGCGCGAAGGCCGGCTCGACGAGAACGTAGGCGCCGAGCGCGACCTGGTTGTCCTTGCTGCCGTCGCGAACCGTCGGCAGTGCCTGCCGCGACAGGCAGAGGATCGACGGCGAGGTCTCTGCCCTCAGCGCGCAGTCCCACGCTTCCGCGGTTTCGACGGCATCGGCCGGGCGGAACACCAGGACGTTCGGGATCGCGCGCAGCGCCGCCAGATGCTCGACCGGCTGATGCGTCGGCCCGTCCTCGCCGAGCCCGATGGAATCGTGGGTCATCACATGGATGACGCGGATACCCATCAGCGCCGCGAGGCGGATCGCCGGCCGGCTGTAATCGGCGAAGCTGAGGAAGGTGCCGCCATAGGGAATGAACCCGCCGTGCAGGGCGATGCCGTTCATCGCCGCGGCCATGCCATGCTCGCGGATGCCGTAATGGATATAGCTGCCGTCGAGCGTTTCCGGCCGCACCGAAACCTGCGACTTCGCCAGCGTCAGATTGGAGTGCGTGAGGTCGGCCGAGCCGCCGAGGAGATTGGGCAACGCCTCCGCGATCACGTCGATGACCTGCTGCGAGGCCTGCCGCGTGGCAAGCTTCGGCCGCTCGGTCGCAAACTGCGCCACCAACTTCGCCATCGCCTCGGCATAGGCGCAGGGCAATCTCCGGTTCAGCGCGTCGTGGAACGGAGACCGCTCGGCCTTGTCGCCCTTGCAGGCGCCGCGCGAACGCTCGATCCAGGCCCGCCGCGCGTCGCGGCCGCGGCCGCCAAGTTCGCGCCACTCCGCCAGCACCGCGTCGGGAATTTCGAATGCCGGATACGGCCAGCGCAGCGCGGCACGGGTCTTCGCCACCTCATCGGCACCGAGCGGCGCGCCATGCACCTTCTCGCTGCCCTGCCGGTTCGGCGCACCGAACCCGATCACCGTCCGGCAGGCGATCAACGACGGACGATCGCTCGATCGCGCCTGCCTGATCGCCGCGGTGATCGCCTGCGGATCATGGCCGTCGATGCGGTTGACGTTCCAGCCGCTGGCCTTGAACCGCGCCGTCTGGTCGTCCGAGCAGGATAGCGAGGTGGCGCCGTCGATCGAGATATGGTTGTCGTCGAACAGCACGACCAGACGATTCAGCCGCAAATGGCCGGCCAGCGAGATCGCCTCATGGCTGATGCCTTCCATCAGGCAGCCATCGCCGGCGATCACATAGGTGTAGTGGTCGACGAGGTCGTCGCCGAAGCGCGCGTTCATCAGCCGCTCGGCGAGCGCCATGCCGACCGCGGTCGCAATCCCCTGCCCGAGCGGCCCGGTCGTGGTCTCGACGCCCGGGGTGTGGCCATACTCGGGATGTCCCGGGGTTTTCGATCCCCACTGCCGGAACGCCTTGAGCTGGTCGAGCGTCATGCTCTCGTAGCCGGTCAGATAAAGCAGCGCGTAGAGCAACATCGAGCCGTGGCCGGCCGACAGCACGAAGCGATCGCGGTCGGGCCAGGCCGGATCGGCCGGGTCGAACTTCAGGAAGTCCGTGAACAGCACGGTCGCGACATCGGCCATGCCCATCGGCATGCCGGGATGACCGGATTTCGACTGCTCCACCGCGTCGATGGCGAGAAAGCGGATGGCGTTCGCCATCTCGTCGTGGCTGATTTCGGGGCGGCTGGCAACGGACGCAAGTGCGGTCATATCGTTCGCCTCTTTCGTTCGATCAGTTGCAGGATCAGCGGGGTCAGGATGAGCTGCATCGCGAGGTCGAGCTTGGCGCCGTGCACCACGATCGAATTGGCGCGCGACATGAAGCTGTTCGGGATCATCGAGAGCAGATAGGGAAAATCGATGCCGCGCGGGTTCTTCAGCCGGATCACGACCATCGATTCATCCGGCGTCGGGATCCAGCGCGCGATGAACGGGTTCGACGTATCGACCGTCGGCACGCGCTGGAAGTTGATGTCGGTCTCGGTGAACTGCGGGCAGATGTAATTCACATAGTCCGGCATGCGGCGCAGGATGGTGTCGGTCACCGCCTCGGTGGAGTAGCCGCGGTGGCTGCGGTCGCGATGCAGCTTCTGGATCCATTCGAGGTTGATGACCGGCACGACGCCGATCTTGAGGTCGGCATGCTGCGCGACATTCACCTTGTCGGTGACCACGGCACCATGCAGGCCCTCGTAGAACAACAGGTCGGAATTCTCCGGCAGCGCCTCCCAAGCGGTGAAGGTGCCGGGCTTGGCGCCGTAGAGCCGCGCCTCCTCCTCGTCGTGCACATAGTGTCGCGTGGTTCCGGTGCCGGTCTCGGCGTAGTCGCTGAACAGCTTCTCCAGCTCCTCGAACAAATTGGTCTCGGGGCTGAAATGGCTGAAGTGCTTGTTGCCGCGCTCGGCCCGCTCCGCCATCAGGCTGCGCATCTCGGCGCGGTCGTAGCGGTGGAACGCGTCGCCCTCGATATAGGCGGCGACCACGTTCTCGCGGCGGAAGATGTTCTCGAACGTCTTCTTCACCGAAGTGGTGCCGGCCCCGGAGGAGCCGGTGATCGAGATGATGGGATGCCGACGTGACATGCGGTCCTCCTCAGCGGAACAGGCCGCGCCGCGCGAACAGCGGGGCATCGCTGCTTTCGAACAACGGCTCGACGGTCAGGTGGATCGCATCGACGTCGCGCACAGCGCGCGTCGATCCCATGATCAGCGGCACGCGCTGATGCGGCGTACGTGCCGACAGTTCGAGAATGCGCGACCGGCCGTTCGAGGCGGCGCCGCCCGCCCATTCCATGATCAGTGCGATGGGATGCGCCTCGTACAGCAGACGCAACCGGCCTTCGCGGTAGCCCTGGCGCGCATCCGCCGGATACAGGAACACGCCGCCGCGCATCAGGATGCGGTAGGCCTCCGCCACCAGCGAGCCGATCCAGCGCATGTTGAAGTCCTGCCCGCGCTCGCCGTTCACCCCGGCGAGGCAGTCGTCGATGTAGCTGCGCACCGGGCCGCTCCAGTGCCGCCGGTTCGAGGCGTTGATGGCGAATTCCGACGCATCCTGCCGCACGCGCAGGTCACGCGCGGTCAGGACGAACTCGCCGGTTCGCGGGTCCAGCGTAAAGCAGTCGACGCGCTGGTCGAGCGCCAGCACCAGCACGGTCTGCGGACCGTAGATGAAGCAGCCGGCGGCACATTGTGCCGTGCCGGGCTCGAAGAAAGTCGAGATGACGTCGTTTCCTTTCGGTCGGATCGAGAAGATCGTGCCGATCGAGATGTTGTTTTCGAGATTGGCGGATCCATCGAGCGGATCGATCGCGACGCAGAGCGGCGCGTCGGGATCGAGCGTCTCGGGCAGTTCGACCTCCTCCGACAGCACTGCGGCGACCGGCGCGGTGCGCAGAGCGTTCCGCATCAGATCGTCGGCGACGATGTCGATGGTCTTCTGCCGGTCGCCGTCGGGATTGACCCCGCCGCTCTCGCCGCCGATGCCGGCGAGCGGCCCGGCGGCAATGATGCGCGAGAGCTCGATCGCAGCGCCCGCAAGGGCCTCGATCACCACAACGGTCGCGGCGCGCAACGGGTTGTGCTGCGTCGGCCACTCCAGATGGGCATGCAATGCAGGACGAATCTCCACCGGCCTCTCCCTATGATCGCGCCCTCTGTCCCGAGGCTTCGAGAGGCGACCTCAGGGGAGTCGCCTTCGTCCTATCAACGCGCGAATTGCCCAATTAGGGAAATTTTATTATCTTTGGTCCGGGCAAAGTATTTCTTATGGAGCTTGTCATGGCCGGCAACTTCTCGCGGGATCTCACCATCCGCCAGCTGCGCGCACTGTCGACCTTGCACGAGGCTGGTTCGATCACGTCCGCCGCCAACCGGTTGAACCTGACCCAGCCCGCGGTGACGCTGCAGCTCCGCAACCTGCAGGCGCTCGCGGGGTTGCCGCTGATCCAGCGCACCGGCGACGGCATGGCGCTGACGGATGCCGGCGCGCATGTGCTGACGCTGGTCGAGCGGATCGAGGCGGCGCTGAAGGACTGCGAGCAGTCGCTCGACATGATCGCCGGCCGCAGCGGCGGCCGCGTCGCGATGGGCGCGGTCTCGACCGCCAAATACTTCGTGCCGTTTGCGATCGCGGCGTTCTCGCGCCGCTTTCCCAAGATCGAGGTCACGCTCAGGATCGGCAACCGCGAGGAGATTCGCGACGCGCTGCGCGGCTATGATCTCGACATCGCGGTGATGGGCCGGCCGCCGGCCGATGTCGAGGTGGAGATGAAGCCGCTCGGCCGGCATCCGCACTTCATCATCGCCGCGCCCGACCATCGGCTGGCGCGGCGGCGGCACGTCGCCCCATCGGAGCTCGCCAACGAAACCTTCATCACCCGCGAGCAAGGATCGGGCACGCGGATGCTGATGCAGCAATATTTCGAGCGGGTCGGGCTGGAGCCGAAGCTCGGCATGGCGATGGACAGCAACGAGACCATCAAGCAGGCTGTGATGGCCGGGCTCGGCATCGCCTTCATCTCCCAGCACACGGTGTTCCATGAGCTGGAGGACGGCCGGCTGGTGGTGCTGAAGGTGAAGGGCCTGCCGATCGTCCGGCAGTGGCACGCGATCAGGCGCACCGACAAGATCCTGCTGCCGCCCGCGCAGGCCATGCTGGATTTCCTCGGCAAGGAGGGCTGGCGCTATCTGCCGAATTCGCACTAGCGGCCCGGAGCCGCCACGACGCCCGATCGGTCGAGAAAATCGAGCCAGTGCCGTATGTTAGGCATTGAAGTTCCACGAAACGCATGTCACATCTTGACTGCGGTCACCCGGCGGACCGCACCCTGCGAGGGAGGTTGAACTGCAGAACCAGTCCCCGCCGACGCCCGACTTCAAGGCGTTATTCGAGGCGGCGCCCGGCCTTTATCTGGTGCTGACTCAGCCCGACTTTCGCATCGCGGCAGTGAGCGACGCCTATCTGCGTGCCACCAAGACCGAGCGCGCCGCGATCCTCGGGCGTGGGCTGTTCGAGGTGTTTCCCGACAATCCGGACGATCCGGCCGCCGACGGCGTGCGGAACCTGCGCGCCTCGCTCGAGCGCGTGGTCCAGTTCCGCCGCCCCGACACCATGACGGTGCAGAAATACGATATCCGCAAGCCCGAGTCCGAGGGCGGCGGCTTCGAGGAACGCTACTGGAGCCCGCGCAATTCGCCGGTGTTGGGGCCGAACGGGCAGTTCACCTACATCATCCATCGGGTCGAAGACGTCACCAGCTTCATCCAGCTGAAGCAGCGCGGTGCCGAGCAGGACCAGCTGACCGACCGGTTGCGCGAGCGCACCGAGCAGATGGAAGCGGAAATCTTCATGCGCGCCCGCGAAGTCGAGGCCGCCCGCGAACAGCTCGAAGCCGAGCAAAAGCTCCGCCAGGTGCAGAAAATGGAGGCCGTCGGGCACCTCTCCGGCGGCATCGCGCATGATTTCAACAACATCCTGACCGTCATCACCGGCCTGATCGACATCCTCGCCGAAGCCGTTGAACATGATCCCGCGCTGTCGTCTGTCGCCAAGATGATCACCGACGCCGCATTTCGCGGCGCCGAAGTGACCAAGCACCTGCTGGCCTTCTCGCGGCTGCAGCCGCTGCAACCGCGTGAAGCCAATCTCAACACCCTGGTGCAGGACACCGCGCGGCTGCTGCGCCCCTCGCTCGGCGAGCAGATCGAGATCGATACCGCGCTCGAACCCGACGCCTGGACGGCCTTCATCGATCCGAACCACATGGCGACCGCGCTGCTCAATCTCGCCGTCAATGCCCGCGATGCGATGCCCGATGGCGGCAAGCTGATGCTGGAGACCAGCAACGTCATCCTCGACGAGGTTTATGCCGTCGCCAACCCCGACGTGCGGGCGGGTGAATACGTGATGGTCGCGGTCAGCGACACCGGCGGTGGCATCCCGGCGGGGATCCGCGACAAGGTGTTCGAGCCGTTCTTCACGACCAAGGACACCGGCAAGGGCACCGGCCTCGGGCTCAGCATGGTGTACGGCTTCATCAAGCAGTCCAACGGACACCTCAAGATCTATTCCGAAGAGGGCCACGGCACCTCGATCAAGCTCTATCTGCCGCGCAGCAGCGGCGACATGATCGACGTCGAGCCGCCTCCTCCGGTCGACACGCGCGGCGGCAATGAATCCATCCTGGTCGTCGAGGACGATCCGCTGGTGCGCAATTACGTCAGCGCCCAGCTCGAGCAGCTCGGCTATCGCACCATGGTCACCGCCAACGGCCCGGAAGCATTGGCTGCGGTCGACAACGGATTCGTCTGCGACGTGCTGTTCACCGACGTCATCATGTCCGGCGGCATGAACGGCCGGCAGGTCGCCGACGCCGTGATCGCCAAACTGCCCTCGGTGCGCGTGCTCTTCACCTCCGGCTACACCGAGGACGCGATCATCCACCACGGCCGCCTCGACCCGGATGTGACGCTGCTGCCGAAGCCTTACCGCAAATCCGATCTCGCGCGGATGATCCGGCAGGTGCTGGCCCAGCCGCCGGCGGCGGCAATGGGCAAGTAACGCTGCAGCGGCATCACGCCTCTCCGCCCTGCTTCTTGGTCTGGTCGGCCGGTGCGGCGCATCCGGACAGGAACAGCGCCGCGCAGGCCATGGCGCGGGCCTCGATCTGCGCCCGCGACGGCGGCGGCCTGTGGCCGTACATCACGTCGCGTTGCGGCTGGAACACGAGCATGCCGAGCAGCATGCCCGCAGCGGCCTGCGCGTCGTCCACCGCGATCCGTCCCCGCCGCTGCTGCACACCGAGCCACGCAGCCAGCGCGCCAAGGGTCCGCTGCATCGCCTTCTCGTAGAACATCTCGGCAATGTCGGGGAATTTGTCGCTGTCGGCCAGGATGATGCGCTGGAGCGCGATGACCTCGGCATCGAGGATCAGCTCGCCACAGCTCGAGAGCGCCGCCTCCAATGCCGCCGCGATATCGCGGCCGTCGCAGGCGCCGAGATTCACGGCGGATATGAATCGGTCCATCCGGTCCGTCACCGTGCCCTCGAACAGCGCCAGCTTGGTCGGGATCAGCCGATAGAGTGTCTTGGTGGAGACGCCGGCGCGGCAGGCCACGTCGGCGATGTTGGCCGCAGCGAAGCCGCGCTCGGAGAACTCGCGCCGTGCGGCGTCATAGATCAGCGCACGCGTCTCGTCGTCGGAACGTAGCTGCGGCCGCCCGCGGCCGCGCCGCGCCGGTGCGCCTTGCTCAGTCTGATCCTTGTCATTCCGGTTCATCCGCGAGCCATGCTTTTAAATGATGCCTGTCATTCTATTGACACTCCCAATATGGACTCTATTTTGGAAAACATCAAGTTTCCTAATTAGTCCCGCAGGCATCGGCCGAAATCGGTGAGGTTTTCCAGCGGGATAGAACGGATCAGGAGCACCGCCATGAGCCAGCATGAGACATCATTCAAGGCCGAGAGCCAGGTTCCGGCCGAGACCGCCAGGCAATTGATCGCAAATCCGGAGGCCGCCAGGCCGCCCGCCGCCAAGGGCAGGCTTCGCCGCCTGCTGCTGGCCGGCGCGGCGCTCGCCGTCCTCGCGGGCGGAGCCTGGTACGGCTGGGATTACTGGACGGTCGGCCGTTTTCAGGTCTCGACCGACGACGCCTATGTGAAGGCCGACAACACGACGATCGCGCCAAAAGTCTCCGGCTATCTCAGCGCGGTGCTGGTGGGCGACAATGAGCACGTGCGCGCCGGCCAGATGCTGGCGCGGATCGACGATCGCGATTTCCGGGTCGCGCTGGATCAGGCCAAGGCCGACGTCGCCGCCGCCGAGGCCGCGATCGCCAGCAAGCATGCGCAACTCGATGTGCAGCAGTCCGTGATCGAAGCGGCACGCGCGACCCTCGCCGTGGACACCGCGACGCAGACCTTCGCCGAGCAGGAGAACAAGCGCTACACCGACCTCGCCGGCACCGGCTTCGGCAGCGTGCAGAACGCGCAGCAGGCGCAGTCGCGCTATGCCAGCGCACAGGCCGCCGTGGCCCGCGATACCGCGAACCTCGCCTCCGCACTCCGCCAGGTGGAGCTGCTCAAGGCCGACATTGCCCAGGCCGTCGCGTCACAGGCGCGCGCAACCGCGCTCCAGCATCAGGCCGAGCTGAACCTCGGCTACACCACCATATCAGCCCCGATCGACGGCGTGGTCGGCAACCGCACCCTGCGCACCGGCCAGTTCGTCCAGGCCGGCACGCAGCTGATGTCGCTGGTGCCCGCCACCGGCGCCTATGTGATCGCGAACTACAAGGAGACGCAGCTCACCAATGTCCGCAAGGGTCAGCCGGTCGAGATCGCGGTCGACATGTTCCCGGGACAGGTGGTGCGCGGCCATGTCGACAGTCTCGCGCCCGCCAGCGGCCAGGAATTCGCGCTGCTGCCGCCTGACAATGCGACCGGCAACTTCACCAAGGTGGTGCAGCGCATTCCGGTGAAGATCAAGCTCGACGCGACGGCGGTCGAATTGCGGCCCGGCATGTCGGTCATCCCCACCATCGCAACCTTGTCGCAACCCGGCGAGGCGCCGCGCTCCGGCGCCGCTCCCAAGCTCGCTGTCGCCTCCTTCAAATAGGTGATGTCATGTCCGATCTCGCGCTCTCCTCCCCTTCTGCTGCGCCTCGCGCGGCAGCGGTGGCAGTCGATCCCAACCGCGCCAGCATGGCCGTCTGGATCTCCATCGTTGCCGCCATGATCGGCGCCTTCATGGCGATCCTCAACATCCAGATCACCAACGCCTCGCTGCTCAACATCGAGGGCGGCATCGGAACCGGCGTCGACAACGGCTCCTGGATCTCGACCTCCTATCTGATCGGCGAGATCGTGGTGATCCCGCTGACCGACTATCTCAGCCGGGTGTTTTCCTTCCGCAAGATCATCATCGGCTTCGCCACCCTGTTTGCGATCTTCTCGGTCGCCTGTGCCTTCACCCACGACCTGCCTTCGATGATCGCAATGCGCGGCTTGCAGGGCTTCTTCGGCGGCGTGCTGATTCCGATGGCCTTCACGCTGGTTTTCACCAAGCTGCCGAAGGCCCAGCAGCCGGTCGGCCTTGCCATGTTCGCGCTCGCCGTGACCTTTGCCCCCGCGATCGGACCGACCATCGGCGGCTACCTCACCGAGAATTACGGCTGGCAGACCATCTTCTTCGTCAATGTGATCCCGACCGCGGTGATGGTCATCACCCTCTATTTCACGCTGGAACGCCAGCCGATGCAGCTGCATTTGCTCCGTGAGGGCGATTGGCTCGGCATCGTCACGATGGCGATCGGTCTGTCGTCGCTGCAGGCCGTGCTTGAGGAAGGCAACAAGAACGACTGGTTCGGCTCGCCCTTCATCGTCAAGCTCGCGGTGATCGCTGCCGTCAGCCTCTCTTTGTTCATCTGGATCGAACTCGTCGTCGAGAAGCCGCTGATCCGGCTGCGCCTCCTGACCCAGCGCAGCTTCGGTTTCGGCACCATCTCGGCGGTGTTCGTCGGCTTCGCGCTGTTCGGCTCGGTCTACCTGCTGCCGGCCTATCTCGGCCAGGTGCAGCGCTACAACGCCGAGCAGATCGGCCAGGTGCTGGCCTGGACCGGCCTGCCGCAGCTGATCCTGATCCCGCTGGTGCCGAAGCTGATGCAGCGCTTCGATCCGCGCTTCATCGCCTTCACCGGCATGATCCTGTTCGCGGTCTCCTCCTTCATGAACATCGCGATGTCGCTCGATTACTCCGGCGACCAGTTCTTCGTCCCGAACATCGTCCGTGCGATCGGCCAGGCGATCATGCTGGCGCCGCTATCGGCGGTCAGCCTCGGCAGCGTCGCCCCGCAGGATGCCGCGGCGGCCTCCGGCATCTCCAACATGATGCGCAATCTCGGCGGCGCGATCGGCACGGCCCTGCTCGCCACCATCGTCACCAAGCGCGAGCAGTTCCACTCCAACATCATCGGCCAGTCGGTCGACCTCGGCCGCGAGGAGGTGCGCACGCGGATCGCCGAGGTCACCAATTACTTCCTCAGCCACGGCATCTCCGATCCGGCGACCGCGCACCACCAGGCGATCGTGGCGCTCGGCAATATCGTGAAGCGCCAGGCCCTGGTGCTTGGTTTCAGCGACACCTTTGCCGTGATCGGCATCGTGCTGGTATTCGCCGCGATCGCGATCCTCTTGACCGGCAAGCCGAAGAACGCGGCCGGCGGCGGCGCGGCACATTGATTTGTCGGGCGGCGGCCGCGGGCCGTCGCCCTCCCTTTTTGCTTGTCAGCTTGCCTCGCGCAGCTTGAAGCGCTGGATCTTCCCGGTCTGGGTCTTCGGCAGCGCCTCGACGAAGGCGATCGCGCGCGGATATTTATATGGCGCGATCGTCGCCTTGACGTGATCCTGCAGCAGCTTGATCTCGACATCGTCGCAGCGCGTGCCCTGCTTCAGCACGATGAACGCCGAGACGATCTGTCCCCGTTCCTCGTCGGGTGCGCCGATCACCGCGCACTCCGCGACATCGGGATGGCCGAGCAGCGCGGCCTCGACCTCGGGACCGGCGATGTTGTAGCCCGCCGAGATGATCATGTCGTCGGCCCGCGCCACGAAGGACAGCCGGCCGTTCTCGTCGCTGACGAAGGCATCGCCGGTGATGTTCCAGCCGTCGCGGACATATTTGGTCTGTCGGGAGTCCGCGAGATAACGACAGCCGGTCGGACCGCGCACCGCCAGCTTGCCGACCTGGCCCGCCGGTAGCTCGTTCATGTCTTCGTCGACGATTTTGGCCTCGTATCCCGAGACTGGCGTGCCCGTGGTGCCGCCGACGGCGCTGCCGGTGCGGTTGGTGATGAAGATGTGCAGCAGCTCGGTGCTGCCGATGCCGTCGAGGATCGGCTTGCCGGTCCTCTTCGTCCAGCTCTCGAACACCGGCGCCGGCAGCGTCTCGCCGGCCGAGACCGCGAGCCGCAGCGACGACAAATCGGCGCCCTTGTCCATCGCGGCCATCATCGCCCGATAGGCGGTCGGCGCGGTGAAACAGATCGTCGCCTTGTAGGTCTCGATGATCCGGACCATCTCGCTCGGCGCCGCGTTCTCCAGCAGCGTCGCGGTGGCACCGAAGCGCAGCGGGAAGATCGCGAGCCCGCCAAGGCCAAACGTAAACGCGAGCGGCGGTGAGCCGACGAACACATCGTCCGGCGTCACCTTGAGCACTTCCTTGGCATAACCATCGGCGACGATCAGGAGATCGCGGTGGAAGTGCATGGTTGCCTTGGGCTCGCCCGTCGTGCCCGACGTGAAACCGAGCAACGCGACGTCGTCGCGGCCGGTCTTCACCGCATCGAACTTGACCGGCTTGTTCAGCGCGATCCGGTCGAGCTCGGCATCGTGGTTCTGCGTGCCGTCGAAATTGACTACCTGCTTGAGGAATTTGCTGGTCTTGGCGCAGGCCACCAGCTCGTCCGCGATGCGGCTGTCGGTCAGCGCCAGCGAGATCTCGGCCTTGTCGACGATCTTGGCCAGTTCGCCGGCGCGCAGCATCGGCATGGTGTTGACGACGACGGCACCGGCCTTGGTCGCCGCGAGCCAGGCCGCGACCAGCGCAGGGTTGTTGCCCGAGCGGATCAGCACGCGATTGCCGGGCTTGACGCCGTAATTCTCTACCAGCGCGTGCGCCAGGCGGTTCGACCAGTCGGCCAGTTCCTTGTAGGTGCGCTGGCGGCCGTTGCCGATCAGCGCGATGCGATCGCCCATCCCCTGCTCGACGATGCGGTCGGTCAGTTCGACCGCGGCGTTGAGATAATCCGGATATTGAAATTCCGGCCGGTCGAGCAGCAGCTGCGGCCATTGCGCTGATGGCGGCAGGTTGCGCCGTGCGAAGTCGTCGACATGCCCGGATGGGCCGAGCCCGGGAAATTCACCTGACATTCGATCGCCCCTCGCTTTCCGTCCAGAAAGGCCAAGACCAATATCGAGAAGACCAAAATCAATATCGAGGACGCCCGGCAGCGTTCCAATTGCCAATCATTTTATACTTAAAATAATTTGGCGCAAGGGCGGAAATCGCGTGGAAATCGCGTGGCAATCGCTCGCCGGCCCGTCAGAACCTCAGATTTGCGTAAGCTGCTTCAGCCGCGCGACCATCGCCGACTCGGGGTCGGCGAGCGGCGCGATCGCGGTGAAATGATTGGCGTCGGGCACAACGCCGAACCGCGTTGCAACGCCCGCCTTGCCCCAGACATCGACGATGGTCCGGCTCTGCCGGTGATATTCCGCGCTCTCGGCGCCGCCGACGACGGCATCGAGCGTTGCGCCCGCAGGTGGCGTCCAGAACAGCGGGCTCGCCGCCCGTGCTGCGGCGCGGTCGAGGCCAAGCGCCTTGTTGACGGAGGTACCGACCAATGGCTCAAGCTCGAACAGGCCGGAGATCGCGTAAGCAGCCCTGACCAGGTCCTTCGGCAGCGACGCATCATGGGCCGGCCAATCGGTCGCGAGCATGCATGCGGCAAGATGTCCGCCTGCGGAGTGTCCCGACACGACCAGCGGCCGGCCGAGCTTGGCCAGTTCGCGGCACGCCGTACGCATCTCGCCGATGACGTCGCCGACCGTGACATTGGGGCAGAGATCGTAGCTCGGCACCGCGACGCTGATGCCGTGGCCATTGAGCCCTCGCGCGCAGTGGCTCGATGACGAGCCGTCGAGCGCCTGCCAGTAGCCGCCATGGATAAAAACCACGAGCGGCCCGTCACGATCGCCTTCGAACAGGTCGATGACGTTGCGGCTGCCCGGACCATAGGTCAGCCGCCGCGGCGGGTGCTGCTCGCGATAGGCAGCGGAGTCCCTCGCCCAGCCGGCCATCAGCGCCGGATTTTCCGGCACCCGCGCCCGGTTGTTGTATTCGACCTCGTAATCGACCTCGGTCACAGCGCTATGCGTTCCTCGCCTTGGCGGAGCGCTGCGCCGAGCCCTTGGCCTTGGCGAGCAGCCGCATCAGTTCGCGGATATCCTTCGGCGAGAGATCGCCGAAGATATCGGCGATCCACTTCTCGTGCTCGGCGGCCATCTTGCGGAATTCGGCGCGGCCGAGTTTTGTGAGCCGGATGAACTGCACGCGGCGGTCCGTCTCCGAGGTGCGGCGATCGAGATGGCCTGATTCAACCAGGCGCTCGACCAGCCCGGTGACGTTGCCGTTGGATACCATCATCCGCTTCGACAGGTCCGACAGCGTCATGCCGTCGGACACCTTGTCGAGCTGGGCCATCAGGTCGAAGCGCGGCAGCGTGACGTCGAACTTCTCGCGCAGCCGGCTGCGCACCTCGCCTTCGATCAGCGTGGTGCAGGTCAAGAGGCGCAGCCACAGCCGCAGCTCGGTGCCGTGATCGTCGGGCAGTTCGACGGCTTTGGTTTCGGAATCGAGGATCATGCGGCGATCGTGCCTCCGCGGCGGGTTCCGGTCGGACCAATTGTTTTGAGCTTCAAGCAATTCGCGGCGTCCCGCAAGGACAATTGCGAATCGCGCCTGATACGCCCGGGCAATCCTGCAATTTCTTTAAACTTCAAGCAATTGGCGCGGCGCTTGCATGTGCGACGCCCGCATGGTCCGCGGCGATCATCCTGACGCAATGCCACATCGCTTGCAGCGGTCGCGCGCGTCAGACTAAGCTGAAGCCAAATCGGCCGCCGAAGCATCAGGCCAATGGTTGGGGGAGTGAGATGAAGCAATTGACGAAGCTCGCGGGATTGGCGGCGCTGCTCGGTGTCGCGGTCACCCCGGCGACCGCGCAGGAGAAGATCAAGATCGGCGTGCTGGTCACGACCTCCGGCCCGGCCGCGGCGCTCGGCCAGCAGGTCCGCGACGGCTTTGCGCTCGCGATCAAGGACCTCGGCGGCAAGATGGCCGGCCGCGATGTCGAGATCGTCAACGCCGACGACGAACTGAAGCCCGACGGCGCGGTGGTCAAGGTGCGCGGCCTGCTCGAGCGCGACAAGGTCGATTTCGTGGTCGGCCCGATCTTCTCCAACATCCTGCAGGCGATCCACCGCCCGGTCACCGACAGCAAGACCTTCCTGATCAGCCCGAACGCAGGTCCCTCCAGCTATGCCGGCAAGGAGTGCAACCCGTTCTTCTATGTGACGTCGTACCAGAACGACCAGGTGCACGAGATCCTCGGCAAGGTGGCCCAGGACCGCGGCTACAAGCGCGTCTACCTGCTGGTGCCGAACTATCAGGCCGGCCGCGACTCCGTCGCCGGATTCAAGCTCGACTACAAGGGCGAGATCGTCGAGGAATCCTACACGCCGCTGAACACGCTGGATTTCCAGCCCGAGTTGTCCAAGATCGCCGCGCTGAAGCCGGACGCGCTGTTCACCTTCATGCCGGGCGGCATGGGCGTGAACCTCGTGAAGCAATACAAGCAGGCCGGCGCCACCGTGCCGGTGCTCTCCGCCTTCACCGTCGACGAATCCACCCTGCCCGCGCAGCAGGACGCAGCGGTCGGCATGTTCGGCGGGGCGAACTGGGCGCCCAACCTCGAAAATCCCCAAAGCAAGAAGTTCGTCGCCGCCTATGAGGCGGCCTACAACGGCGTGCCTGGCACCTACGCCATGCAGGCCTATGACGCCGCGCTGTTGATCGACAGCGCGGTCAAGGCCGTGAAGGGCGACCTCTCCAACAAGGACGCGGTCGCCGCCGCGTTGAAAAAGGCCGACTTCACCTCGCTGCGCGGTAACTTCAAGTTCAGCAACAACGGCTATCCGATCCAGGATTTCTACCTCACCAAGGTCGCGAAGCGGCCGGACGGCAAATTCCAGACCGAGATCGTCGAAAAGGTGTTCTCGAATTATGGCGACCGCTACGCCAAGGACTGCGCGGCAAAGTAAGGCGTTCAAAGCGTTTTCGAGCGAAGTGGATACCGGTTCGCGTGAAGAAAACGCGTCAAATGGAAACATGGAGCAAGCATGAGCATAAAAGACGAGATCGCCGGCATCACCCGCGCCAATGAAGGCATCCAGGGCATTTCCTGGAGCATCCTCGGCCAGACCTACGTGCCGAAGAGCCGCACCGAGCATTCATTCTCCTGGCACGCCACCTTCCCGCCGGGCACCTTCGTTCCTCCGCATATCCACCCCGACCAGGACGAGTACCTCTACATCCTCGAGGGCAAGCTCGACTTCATGCTCGACGGTGCCGACGAATCCGCAACTCCAGGCGATCTGGTGCGCCTGCCGATGGGCAAGCCGCACGGCATCTTCAACAAGTCGCAGCAGCCGGCCAAGACGCTGTTCTGGGTGTCGCCGACGCGGAGGCTCTACGACCTGTTCTGGGCGATCCACAACATGAAGGAGCAGAACCCGGATGACGTGGTGCGGCTCGCCGCCGAGCACAACATCCACTTCCTGCCGCCGCCTCCGGCGTAACAGCATCACCAGCTCTGTCCCCTCATCCCGAGGAGCGCGAACGCGCGTCTCGAGGGATGAGGCCGCAGGCCGGGCCTCATGGTTCGAGACGGCGCATGCGCGCCTCCTCACCATGAGGGGGTAATGAAGCGAACCGACTTTGCGAAACGTCCGCTCCTTTCCAGGCTACTGCCGCGCCACCACGCGCGCGGCAAAGCCGGCCTTGGCGGCATAGCCGCGTACGATCGCCTCGCGCGCTTCGTAATTGAGAATAGTGTCGACGTCGGTAAAGCCCTGCGGCGCGAGTTGCTCGACGGCGTCGATCACGCCTTCCGGCCCGCCGCGGCGGTTGGAGGCGACGATGTCGGCGGTCATCGGCAGCCGCTGCCGCTCATAGGCCGCCAGCGCCTGGCGCGGATGCTCCGATCGCGCCAGCATGTCGGCCAGGCAGCGCGCATCGAGAATGGCTTGAGAAGCGCCGTTCGAGCCGACCGGATACATCGGATGGGCGGCATCGCCGAGCAGCGTGACGCGGCCGCTCGACCAATACGGCAAGGGATCGCGGTCGCAGCACGGATACTCCCAGAACTCCGGCGTCGCGTTGATCAGGCCGGTAAAGTCGACCTGCGGGATCGTGAAGCTCGTGACATAGGGCATCATCTCGTCGCGCCGGCCGAGATTGGACCAGCCCTCACGGCGCGGCGGCGGCGAGGTGCCGTCGCCGATCCGGACCAGCACCGCCCAGTTGGTGAGGCGGCTTGCCGGGCTCGAGCCCGGCGCGATCGGATAGATCACGGCCTTGGCGTTCAGGCCGCCGGCGATGATCATCGAGCGCCCGGTCAGGAACGCCGGCCAATCGGTGGCGCCGCGCCACAGCATCAGGCCGTTCCAGCACGGCCCGCCCTCGTCCGGAAACAGCGTCTGCCGCACTTTCGAATGGATACCGTCGGCGCCGATCAGGATGTCGCCTCGCGCGGTGTGCACGTGGGCGCCGCTGCGATCGAAGAAATAGGCCGAGACGCCGCCCTCGTCCTGGGTGAAGGAGCCGAGCCGGCAGCCGGTGTGGATCGCATCCGCGCCAAGCCGATCGATCACGGCCTGATGGATCACACTTTGCAGACGGCCGCGATGAATCGAGAATTGCGGCACGTCGTGGCCGGCATCGAGCCCGCGCTTCTCGTGCCAGACCTGCTGGCCATGCCGCGTCAGATAGAACAGCTCATAGGTGCGGATCGCCACCTCGTCGAGCTTGTCGAGCAAACCAAGCCCCGCCAGCTCACGGATCGCATGCGGCAGCGTGTTGATGCCGACGCCGAGCTCGCGGATCGTCTCGGACTGCTCGTACAGCTCGCAACTGATGCCGCGCGAGCGCAGCATCAGCGCAGTGGTGAGGCCTCCGATTCCGCCTCCGACGATAATCGCCTTCATCGTCCTCACCTCCACTCATACCAGGACGCTTTTACGCTTTGGCCTAGGGTCGCATGCCCGCTCGCCCGGCCGCAAGCGGGTTTGCGGCCCGAGACGAGGACTGGCCCACGACGATTGGGCTTAGCCTTAACATTGCTTCAGCGTACTCCGATCTATCCCCGTCATCCCCGCGCAAAGGCTTCGCCTTTGTCGCTGAAGGAGCCGCGTAGCGGCGTCTCGAAGGGTCGACGGCCACTACCCGGGCCGTGCATCCTTCGAGGCTCGCTCCGCTCGCACCTCAGGATGACGGGTCTACCAATGGCGTCACCCTCAATCCGGCACGACCGCAATGGCCTGGATTTCCACCTTGGCGCGGTCCTCGATCAGGCCGGCAACCTGAATCGCGGTCATCGCCGGAAAGCGCCGGCCAATGATGTCGCGATAGACCGTGCCGATCTCCTTCAGCCGCGCGGAATATTCCTTGCGGTCGAGCAAGTACCAGGTCATCGACACGATGTGCTCGGGCCCGGCGCCGCCGGCGGCGCCGACTGCGACGATGTTGCGCAGGGTCTGGCCGATCTGCCCCACGAGATCGTCGGTCTCGAACACGCACTGCCCGTTCCAGCCGATCTGGCCGGCGATGAACAGCTGTTTGCCGCGCGCGGCCATGCCGTTGGCGTAGCCGATCGGCTTGGCCCATCCCTGGGGTTGCAGGATCTCGATCATCTCAATTGCCCTCGAAGGCCGGTTTCTGCTTGGCGGCGAACGCCTCGAAGGCGCGGCGGAAATCGCCGGTGACCATGCAGATCGCCTGCGCCTGCGCTTCCGACTCGATCATCTCGTCGACGCCCATCGCCCATTCCTGGTTGAACATCGTTTTCGTCACGCCATGCGCGAACCACGGCCCATCCGCGAGCGAACGCGCCAGCTCCTGCGCGGCACCGGCGAGCTCCGCCGGCGGCACCAGGCGGTTGTGGAAGCCCCACGCAAAACCTTCCTCGGCGCTCATCGCACGCCCCGTGTAGAGCAGATCGGCCGCATGGCCCTGCCCGATCACGCGCGGCAACAGCCCGCACGCGCCCATATCGGCACCGGCAAGGCCGACGCGGGTGAACAGGAACGCGGTCTTGGCCTGCGGCGTCGCCAGCCGCAGGTCGGACGCCAGCGCCAGCATCGCACCGGCCCCGGCGCAAATGCCGTCGATCGCTGCGACGATGATCTGCGGGCATTTGCGCATCGCCCGCACCACCTCGCCGGTCATCCGTGTGAAGGCGAGCAGGTCCGGCATCGCCATCCGCGTCAACGGCTCGATGATCTCGAACACGTCGCCGCCGGAGCAAAAATTGCCCTCGGCGCCGGTCAGCACGATCGCGCGGACATCGGAGGCGTATTTGAGATTGGTGAAGAGATCGCGCAGCTCCTCATAGGACTCGAAAGTCAGCGGGTTCTTCTTGTCCGGCCGGTTCAGCGTGATGGTCGCGACACGGCCGCTCGCATCGACCTGCCAGCGGAAGTGCTTTGCGGGATAATCCTTGAACGGCCGGAGCTTTGCTTTCATCTCGGACATGACGTGTTCCTTCACCCGGTAAAGACTTCGCCGCCGGCGACCGCGACGGCTTGTCCGTTGATTGACGATGCAGTCTCGGAGGCAAGCCAGAGGACGGCGTCGGCGACCTCCTCGGGCGTGACCAGCCGCTGCATCGGATTGACTTTTGCCAACGCGGCGCGCGCTTCCTGTTCGCTGCGGCCGGTCTTGGCGACGATGTTCGCGGCGGCATCCGCCACCAGCGGCGTATCGGTGTAGCCGGGGCAGACCGCATTCACGGTGACGCCGCGCCGTGCATATTCCAGCGCCAGCGAGCGCGTGAGGCCGATGACGCCGTGCTTGGCCGCGACATAGGCCGAGACGTAGGCGTAACCGGTGAGACCCGCGGTCGAGGCGACATTGATCACGCGGCCGCGGCCGCGCTGCGCCATGCCGGGCAACACGGCATGCGTCACCAGGAACACGCTGGAGAGGTTGCTCGCCAGCATGTCGGCCCACAGCGCCGCGTCGGTCTTGTCGAACGGCGCGCTCGCGGCCCTGCCGGCATTGTTGACGAGAATATCGATCGGCCCCGCCTCAGCCTCGATCTGCGCGACACCCTTGCTCACCGCAGCTTCATCCGTCACGTCGATCGAAACAATGGCGCCGGCCTGCTTGTCGAGCGATGCCGCCGTCGCTTTCAGCGCGTCGATCCGCCGCCCGGCGATGCTGACGCGCACGCCGGCTTTTGCCAGCGCGATTGCCGTCGCGGCGCCGATGCCGGAACCGGCACCGGTCACCAGCGCATGTGCGTTGGGCCAGAACCTCATCATGCCTTCACTCCCGCAGCGGCGCGTTCGAGATTGGCCTCGTATTGCGACTTGCCCGACAGATACTGCTTCGGCCAGGCGATCTGCTTGACGCCGATCTTCGCGGCCTCATGCAGCGTCCAGGCCGGGTCGGCGAGATGCGGCCGCGCGATGGCGCAGAGATCGGCGCGGCCGGCGGCGATGATCGAGTTGGCGTGATCCGCCTCCGAGATCGCGCCGACCGCGATGGTGGCGATGCCGACCTCGTTGCGGATCTTGTCGGCGAACGGCGTCTGGTAGAGCCGGCCATAGACCGGATGGTCGTCGGCCCAGACCTGCCCCGAGGAGCAATCGATCAGGTCGGCGCCCGCCGCCTTGAACAGTTTTGCGAAGGCCAGCGCATCCTCGGGCGTGTTGCCGCCCTCGGCCCAGTCGTGACACGACAGGCGGACCGACATCGGCTTGTCCTCCGGCCACACCGCGCGGACGGCGCGGAACACCTCCAGCGGATAACGCGCGCGGTTCTCGATCGATCCGCCGTAGTCGTCGGTGCGACGGTTGGTCAGCGGCGAGAGGAAGCTCGACAGCAGATAGCCGTGCGCGCAATGCAGCTCCAGAATATCGAAGCCCGCGGCCGCAGCGCGCCGTGCCGCCGCGACGAACTGGTCGCGTACCTCGTCCATCTCGGCGCGGTTCATCGGCTCCGGGATCTGGCCGTCGGCCAGATAAGGCACTGACGAAGCCGACACCAGCGGCCAGTTATGGTCCGGCAGCGCTTCGTCCATGCCTTCCCAGGCGACGCGCGTTGAACCCTTGCGGCCGGCATGGCCGAGCTGGATGCCGATCCTGGCTTGCGAATTCCGATGCACGAAGTCGACGATGCGCTTGTAGGCCGCCGCCTGCGCGTCATTCCAGAGGCCGCAGCAGCCGGGCGTGATCCGCGCCTCCGGCGAGACGCAGGTCATCTCGGTAAAGAGAAGGCCGGCGCCGCCGAGCGCGCGGGAGCCGAAATGCACCAAATGGAAGTCGGTCGGCACGCCCTCCTCCGCCGAATACATCGCCATCGGCGAGACGATGATCCGGTTATGAAGCGACAGGCCCCGGATCCGGAACGGCGTCAGCATCGGCGGCGTGACGCGGTCGTTGGTCGCGGCCACGCCGCTGCGCTCCGCGAACCAGCGCTCATAGCCCTCGAGCCAGGTCTTGTCGCGCAGCCGCAGGTTCTCGTGGCTGATGCGCTGCGAACGGGTCAGCAGCGAATACATGAACTGCTCCGGCTCGAGCGTATCGGCATAGCGCGAGCCGACCACCTCGAACCATTCCATCGCGTTGCGCGCGGCGTTCTGGATCCGCGCCACGTCGACCCGGCGCAGCTCCTCGTAAGCCTTGAGCACCGCGGGAATACTGTCCCGCGCTGCGCCGTGGATCTTGAACTGGTTGGTCAGCTCAATCGCATCCTCCAGCGCGAGCTTGGTTCCCGAGCCGATCGCGAAATGCGCGGTATGGGCGGCATCGCCCATCAGCACGACTTGGCTGTTGCCGTTGAACGTGGTCCATTTGCCGCAGATCAGCCTGGGGAATGACAGCCAGGCCGAGCCGCGCAGATGTCGCGCGTTCGAGACCAGATGATGCCCCTCGAGGATTTCCGCGAACACGTTCTCGCAGAATGCGATGGAGTCGCCCTGCTCCATCTTGTCGAGGCCGTGGGCGAGATAGGCCTCCTCGGTGGTCTCGACGATGAAGGTCGCCGCGCCCTCCTCGAACTTGTAGATGTGCGCCTGGAACCAGCCGTGCTCGGTCTTGCGGAAGTCGAAGGTGAAGGCGTCGAACGGGCGGTTGGTGCCGAGCCAGATATAACGGTTCGGCCGCATCAGCATGTCGGGCTGGAAGGCCTCGGTGTATTTGGTGCGGATCTTCGAGTTGACGCCGTCGCACGCCACGATCAGGTCGGCGTCGGGGAATTCGAGATCGGAATTCACCTCGCGCTCGAAGATCAATTCGACGCCGAGCTCCTCGGCGCGCGCCTGCAGGATGTTGAGCAGTCGCTTGCGGCCGATGCCGACGAAGCCGTGGCCGGTGGTGCGCATGCGGCGGCCCTTGATCAGGACCTCGATGTCGTCCCAATGGTTGAAGGCCTGCTCGATCGTATCAGCGGTGACCGGATCCCATTTGCGCATGTTGTCCATGGTCGCATCCGAGAACACCACGCCGAAGCCGAAGGTGTCGTAAGGCCGGTTGCGCTCGACCACCGAAATGACGTGCGCAGGATCCAGCATCTTCATCAGGATACCGAAATAAAGCCCGGCCGGCCCGCCTCCAATGCAAACGATACGCATGGCGTTCTCGCCTTTCCGTTTGAGCATGATCGCCTCGGAAAACCGGGTGCCACTTTTCCGGATCATGCTCTGGCTTCGGCGACCGGGGGCATTTCCCCATCGGAGCCGATGGGGGATATTATTTTATACTTAAAATAATTGTCAAGGGCGGTTCGGCCCCACCCGCAGCGTCGTCCCGGCGCAGGCCGGGACCCATACGCCGCAGCAGAAATTGTCGACGGGACTCGTCGTTCCAACGACGTGCAACAATGACAATCTGTGGTTATGGGTCCCGGCCTGCGCCGGGACGACACTGAACTTGTTGCTGCTGATTTGCCCGTCGACGTGGCAAGACGGCGGATTGCGCTGCGCTGATCCGCCCTACGCCGAGGACGTGCCCACTGCACGCGCCCTCAATGCACCGCGGCGTACAGGATCTTGTCCTGCGTCGCATCCGCCGCGTCGAACTCGGCGACGATGCGGCCGGTGCGGGCGACCAGGATGCGGTCGGACACCGCGAGGATCTCCGGCAGGTAGGACGAGATCACCACCACCGCCTTGCCCTCGTCGGCGAGACGGCGGATTTCGCCGTGGATGTGCGGGATGGTGCCGACGTCGACGCCGCGCGTCGGCTCGTCGAAGATGATGATCGAGGGGTCCTGCACCAGCGTCTTGGCCAGCACCACCTTCTGCTGGTTGCCGCCGGACAGCTCGATGATCCTGGCCTTGCGCTGCAACGCGCTGATCTTGAGCCGATCGACCCAGTAGCTGGCGAGCTTGCTGCGCCGCGCGCGCGACAGCAGGAAGCTCCAGCCCTTCCCGGTGGCGAGGCTGCCGATATAGACGTTGTCGTCGACCACCATGGTCTCGAAGAAACCGTTGGCCTTGCGGTCCTCGGTGATGTAGGCGATGCCGTCATTGATCGCCTGTCGCGGCACGCGGTAGCGGATCGGCTTGCCGCGCAGCCGGATGGTGCCGCCATTGACCAGGTTGCGCTTCAGTGCGCCGTAGATGATCTTGGCGATCTCGGTGCGGCCTGAGCCGATCAGGCCGGCGATGCCGACCACCTCGCCGGCATAGACCGAGAACGACATGTTCTTGACCGCCATGCCCATGGTGACGTTCTCGACCGTCAGCACCTTCTCGCGGCGCTGATGGGTCTTCTCTCTTCCGCCATAGACCGCCTGCGCCACCTCGCGGCCGACCATGTGCTGCACCAGCGCGTCACGGGTCAGCTGCCTGGCGGGCGCCGTGATCACCAGCTTGCCGTCGCGCAGCACCGTGATGCGGTCGGCGATCTGCAGCGATTCCTCCAGCGCATGCGAGATGTAGATGATCGAGACGCCGCGGGCGCGCAGGTCGCGCACCAGATGGAAGAAGTGGACGATCTCTTCCGGCGTCAGCGACGCGGTCGGTTCGTCGAAGATGATGATGCGCGCCTTGTTGTAGATCGCGCGCGCGATCTCCACCATCTGCTTCTTGGCGGTGCCGAGCAGCGCCACCGGCGTCGCCGGATCGACGTGAAAGTTGAGCGACTGCAACAGCTGCTGGGCCTGGATGTTCAGGGTGCGGAAGCGCGTCAGCAGCTTTTCGTTGCCGAGCTCGATGTTCTGCGCGGCAGTCATGGTCGGCACCAGGCTGGTCTCCTGATAGACCATGCAGATGCCGGCATTGAGCGCGTCGCGCGGCTGCTCGAAACCGGTCGGCTTGCCGTCGAGCAGATAGTCGCCGGAGGTGAGCTGGATCGCGCCCGCGATCGCCTTGCACAGCGTCGATTTGCCGGCGCCGTTCTCGCCGACCAGCGCATGCACCTCGCCGGGATAGAGGTCGAAATTGACGCCCTCGATGGCGTGGACGCCGCCGTAGATTTTCGAACCGTTGGTGATCCGCAACACCGGCTCGCGGGTTGCGGAGGTCTCTGCCGTCTTGGCGCCGGGGGCCGCCTGCATCACACCGTCATTCATCGCAGCTCTCCCGTAGTGCGCAGCAGGCGTCCGGCGCCGCGCGCCGCGATCACGACGCCCGATGGCGTGGCGCAGGCGGCGGTGATGCCGTGGAAGCGGCCGCCGGCGCGGCTGTGCAGGCTGTCGGTCGCATCGCCCTCGGCATCGAGATGCACCAGCAGACCGTAGGAGCGCGGCGGCGCCCATGGCTTCTGGATGCCGAGCGCCTTGACGCTGCCGATCTGCATCGGCTCGAGGCAATCGCTGCCGCCGGCGAGCGCCGGCGCGACCCAGTAATCCGGCGGCATCGTCGCCATCATCTCCTCGCGGAAATCGTCTTCCTTGAGCACGAACTCGATCAGATGGGTGCGGCGGGCGAAGATGCCGAGCAACATGCCGCCGTGGCCGTCCGGATGCAGCCGCGCCGGATAGCCCGGCATGTTGGCGGCGACGGTCTCGCGCGGACCCAGCCCGTTGCCGCCGAGCGCGAACCGGCTGAGACGATGAGCCCAGCTTTCGGTGAGCCACAGGCTGTTGCCGTCGGTCGAGACGCTCACGCCATAGGGATAGGGCAGATCGCGCAGCAGCACCTGCGGATTGTCGAGGCCGGCGCCGCAGCTGACGAGGCGGCCATTGGCGCGCTTTTCCATCAGGTCGTGCCGCCATTCGCCCGGGCGTCGGCCGGCGCTGCCTTCAGCGGCATAGATGCGGCCATCGGGCGCCGCCGTCACCGACAACAGCCCCGTGAGCGCGCTGCCGCCGACGGACTCCAGCCAGCGCGGATCGGGTTTTGCGGGATCGATCGCGGCAAGGCCCCTGCCCGCGACGCAGACCAGGAGGCGGCCGTCCGGATGCAGCGCGAGCCCGCCGGCATCATCCTCGAACTCGGCGACGACTGTACGCGTCGACAAGTCATTGCCGCCGAGCTTCAGCACCCGGCGTCCTGCGGAAACATAGACCGCGCCGTCGCCGGCGGCGATCACGTCGTCGATGCCGGGCAGTGGCTCGCCGATCGGCACAGCAGTGTCGAGCCGGTCGTTCGGGCTCAGCGCGCCGTCGAGCGGCGGGATCGCGTTCTGGCCGCCGTCGCGGTCGATGACGCTGCGGATGTCGCGCAGCAGATGATCGAAGAATCCCATTACGTCGTCACCCTGCTCTTTGCGCCCCAATAGGCGTCGTAGCCGGTCCAGCTGTCGTCGACGCCGTCGAGCTTGATGCGGCCGATCCGGTTGTTCTCGAGCCCACCGAGATAGAGATAGCCCTGGTGCTCGCGCATCGAGGTCAGGGTCGAATGCGAGATGCCGGTCGGGTCCCACCAGGATTCCAGCGCCTCACCCTTCTCGTTGAATTTCAGCACGCAGCCATGGTTGAGCGCCGGCGCCAGCCATTCGTCGGTCGGCACCTGCTTCACCATGCGCAGGCGGAAGCCGGGTTTTCGCGCGGCAAGGTCGAACGTTGGGGTGCGGATGCCGACCAGCGCCAGCCAGTAGGTGCCGTCGGAGGCGCGGTTGATGTTGTCGGGGTTGCCCGGCAGCTCGTCCATCAGCACTTCGGTCTTGCCCTTGTTCGGCCCGTCGATCCAGTGCCGGAACACCTTGCACAGCGAGGTCGACGCGATCAGGATCGACTTGCCGTCGTGCGAGACGCAGATCCCGTTCGGGAAATAGAAGTGGTTGATCACCGTGCGCGTGGTCTTGGTCGCCGGGTCGTAGCAGACCACGCGGCCGTTCGGCCGGCCCTCGAGGATGTCGAGGGTGTTGGTGGTCATCTCGTAGCGCGTGGTGCAGTCGCTGAAATAGATCTTGCCGTCGGGTGCGATGTCGAGGTCGTCGGCCATGCGCAGGCGTGAATCGTCGTTCAGCTTGTACCAGGTGCGGTTGGTCTCGTCGGTGACCTTGAAGATGCGGCCATCGGGCGCGACGCCGTAGACACCCATGCCGGCGACCGCGACGATCAGGTTCTCGTCGCGATCGAACTGCATGCCGAGCGGCCGGCCGCCGATATGTGCGAACACCTCGCGCGTCTCGAAATTCGGCCCCGAGAAGCGGATCACATTGCCGTCGCGGGTCGAGCCGTAGAGCCGGCCCTGGCGGTCGAGGATGACGTCCTCGGGCCCCTCGACCTGATCGACGCCGATCGCCTGCGCGTTGATCAGCCGGTCGTTCTGCGCGTAGGGCGAGGCCGCGCCGGGCTGCACCGCGGGCGCCGAGGCGAGCGGCACGAAGGCCGGATTGACATAGATCTTCTGGATCGCCTTGCCGCGGTTCTTCGACCATTTGACGTCGATGCCGACGGCGGCGAGCAGGATCATGCCCGTCACCGCCGAGGTGACGTAGCCCGGGATGCCCATCCGCACGAGGCCGTTGATCAACAGGAAGATGATCAGCGCGCCGATCATCGCCCGCCATACCGTACCCTTGCCGCCGGCGAGCGACACGCCGCCGAGCACGACGGCGGTCAGCGCCTGGAATTCCCAACCCACGCCGGTGGTGGAATCCGTCGAGGCCTGCCGCGCGGCGTAGAAGATGCCGCTCGCCGCGCACAGCGTTCCTGACAGCACATAGGTCATGAACAGCATCACGCGGACGCGGATGCCGGCGTGGCGCGCCGCCTTGCGGCTGGCGCCGATCGCGGTGAGATGCCAGCCGTAACGCGAGCGCGACAGGAAGATGTGGCAGATCAACAGCACCACGAACAGCGTCGCCGCATTGACGGGAATGCCGAGCACGCTGCCGCCGCCGATGAAATCCCAGGCGTCGCTCTCGACCGAGTTGGTCGCGAACACCTGGGCGTAGCTGGTGTTGAGCAGATTGACCGAGGCGCGCAGGATGATCAGCGTCACCAGCGTGGTCAGGAACGGCCGCGTCTTCAGGAAGCCGATCAAGAAGCCGTTGATGCTGCCGAGCAGCGCGCCGACCAGAAGCGTTGCCGGCACCGCGAGGCCGACCGGCCATTCGCGCACCAGGAGGAAATACAGCGCCGCGAAATTACACAGCGCGAAGATCGCGCCGACCGAGAGGTCGATGCCGCCGGTGACCAGGCAGAAGCCCATCGCGAGCGCGACGAAACCGAATTCGGCGAACAGCCGCAGCAGCGACACCGAGTTCTGCACCGAGGCGTAGTCGGGAATGGTGAGCGCGAAATAGGTCCACAGCCCGATCATCACGGTGAAGGGAACCACCGGCTCGAACCACTGTTTCAGCAGCAGCTCCGACAGCAGGAGCCGGGGTGAAAATCGCCGCACCGATGCGGCAAAGGAATCAACGGCCATCGACATCGCCAAAGCACCCTCTTGATTGAGCACGATCTTGCGGAAAACCGGCTTCCACTTTTCCGGATCGTGCTCGTGATCGCGCACGATCTTGCGGAGAGCCGACTTGCACGTCCCGGATCATGCTCCTGGTCATGATGCGATCGGCCATCGCATCGCGACCTCGTCCCTTGATGAACACGCTCTCCGCGAACGCTGCGCGTCGGTCGGAGAAAAACCGGCTCCGCCTTGCCGGATCGTGCTCTTTGATACAGCCGGCGCGGGAATGCCCCCCGCGCCGGCTGTCCGCGCCTTGTTAATTTTTCTTGGGTAGCGCGAAGCAGTTGGCGCCCGAGGCGTTCGACTTATCGAGCCAGATCGGCCGCGTGTAATAGACGAGATTGCGGCTGCCCGGCTTCTCGCCCGATACCAGCAGGGTCTCGGCCGCGAACATCAGGTCGTGGCCCTGCTCGGTCGCCTTGTAGCTCAGGAACTTGTAGAAGTTGCCCGAATTGACCTGGTCGCAATCGAGCTGCGAGCCTTCACCGGAGGCGAACACCTTCACATCGTCGATCTTGCCGGCATTGCGGATCGCCTGCGCCGCGCCCGACTCCATGATGCCCCAGAACCCGATCGAGGCGCAGAGGTCGGGATGCTGCTGGATCACCGTCGCGGTGACGTTGAGCGCGGTGTTGGCGTCCCAATTCGCGGCCTGGTTCGAGACCACCTTGATGTTCGGATCCTTGTTCAACACCTCCATGATGCCGCCGACCTGATCGACGCTGGCGGCCGCGGTCAGTTCGCCCTGCACGATCTGGACCTTGCCCGACTTGCCGGAGCCGGTGCCGCAGGCCTTGACGGCCTCGTTCGCCAGCATCTTGCCGATCTCGCGCCAGTCGGCGCCGACAAAGGCGCCGGACTTGTAGTTCGAGGACATGTTGATCTGGATCACGTGCGTGCCCTGGCTTTCGGCGCGCTTCAGATCCTTCATCAACAGCGTGACGCTCGGATTCTGCACGATCAGCACGTCGGGCTTCTGGTCGACCAGCGCGGTCAAAGCCTGCTGCATCGCCGAGGGGTTGTTGTTGGGATCGCGCACGACATATTTCATGCCGCGCCACTCGGCTTCCTCCTGCACCACCCGGCCCCATTCGTCTGACAGCGGCACGCCGAGCGCGATCGGCAGATAGGCGATCGTCTTGCCCTGCAGCGCCTTGTCGTAGACGGCACGCAGCTCGCGCGCGGTCTTGGTGCCTTCCTCCTGCGCCGATGCCGCAAATGGCATCGCGGCCAGCGTCACGCCGGCCAGCAGGATCGTCCAGAATTTTGTCGTCGTCTTCATCGTCTCCCTCCACAAAGCATTTTCTTTTGATTGATTCATTTGGCGCGGCGGCCGGCTCGGTCGCCCTGTTTCAGTCGCCTTGCCGCGCGGTCTCCTCGTCGCGGGGGTGCAGCCAGTTGTCGAGCACGATGGCGGCCAGCAGCACCACGCCCTTGATGATGTTCTGCACCTCGCTGTTGACGTCCATGATGGTGAAGGCGTTGAGCAGCGTGCCGATCAGGATGCAGCCGACCACGACGCTGAACACGCTGCCGCGGCCGCCGATCAGGCTGATGCCGCCGATCACAACGACGAGCACGACATCGAAGATCATGGTGCCCTGGGTGATCGCCATCTGCATGCTGCCCGTGGTGCCGACCCAGACCAGGCCCGCAATCCAGGCGAGCAGTGCAACCAGCACGTGCTCGAGCACGATCAGCGGCCGCAGCGCGACGCCGGTCAGCCGCGCGGCCTCCGGATTGTCGCCCTGCGAATAGATGAAGCGGCCGATCGAGGTGCGCGACAGGAACAAATGCATCGCGATTGCACAGGCCGCGAACACCAGGATCGGAACCGGGATGCCGAACAGCCGTCCGGCGCCGAGATACATCAGGCCCGGCGCATCTTTCGGCGCATAGACCACCCAGGCCGGCGCGATCCAGAAGGCGAGGCCATAGATCACGAAGCCGGCAGCCAGCGTCACGAACAGCGCCGGCGCCTCGACGAAAGCGACCATCACGCCGTTGACGACGCCGATCAGCACCGCGACCGCCAGCGCCAGCAGCACTGCCGTGAAAACAGGCATGCCGTTCTGCATGTAGATCAGCGCGATCGCCCAGGAACCCGCCATGATCGCGACCTCGGAGAGGTCGATGCCGCGGCTGATCACGATCAGCCCCATGCCGAGGCCGAGCACGCCGAGGATGGAAATACTCCGCAACAGATTCAGGAGATTGGAGACGGTGGCAAAGCCGTTCAGCGTCAGGCCGAACACGATCAGGAGCGCGATGGTGATCAGGAGCACGATCTGCTCCTGGCTCGGCTTTGCAAACATTGCGCCCAGGCGAGATGATGCCGCAGGGACAGCAACGCCGCGCGATGGCGATTGCACGCTCATCGTTTCCTCCAGGTATTATTTTGCTTGAGACTTTAAGAGTGCCGATTAGTATTCGTCAAATGCATTCGGCGGATACGGATTGATCATTTCCATGCATGTACGCGACGTCGATCTGAACCTGTTCGTCGTGTTCGACGCGATCTATTCCGAGGGCGGCGTCAGCCGCGCCTGCTTTCGCCTCAACCTGACCCAGCCCGCGGTAAGCCATGCGCTGAGCCGGCTGCGTGCGATGTTCAACGATCCGCTGTTCGTGCGGCGCAACCACGTGATGACGCCGACCCCGCTGGCCCGCCAGATCATCACCACGGTGCGCCAGGCGCTCAACGGCCTCGAGACGACGCTGACCCACACCCATCGGTTCGATCCGGCGAAGACGCCGAAGCGGTTCGTGATCGGGCTGCGCAACAATCTGGAGGCGCCGATGCTGAGCGCGCTGGTCAATAGGATCAGCACGGTGGCGCCGCTGGTCGAGATCGCCACCGTGCGCAGCGAGCGCAACAATCTCGAGCGCGAGCTGGCCGCCGGCACCCTCGACGTCGCGATCGATACGCTGTTGCCGCTCTCGGCGGAGGTGCGGCGCGAGCAGATCCTGACCGAGCATATCGCGGTGTTCGCGCGGCGCGGCCATCCCGAGCTCGGCACCCGGCTCGACAAGAAGGCTTATTTGCGCATGGAGCATGTCTGCGTGACGTCGCGGCGCAGCGGCCTGTCGTTCGAGGATTTTCAGCTCCAGCGCCTCGGCCTGACCCGCACTGTTCGCCTGACCTGTCAGAATTTCGCAACCGCCTGCCACGTCGTGAGCCGCAGCAACATGCTGCTGACCGCGTCGGAGAGCGCCGCCTCCGTGCTGGAAGACCCCGGGCTGCTGCAGTGCTTCCCCTGCCCGTTCCCGATCAGCCCGCACGTCAATTATCTCTACTGGCACGCCACCGCCGAGGACGACACCACCAATCAATGGCTGCGCGAGCAGCTGCGCGCGGCCGCGGCGCTGCTGGCCGGCAGCCAGTTCGGCAAGAAGAATCGGCGCGCGGCCAAAGCGCGCCCCAAGGTCGGCATCCCGCTTCCGACCAGCCTCGCCGCGGAATAGCGGCGCGCTATCGAGCCGCAAAGGCGGTGGGCTCCCTCTCCCGCTTGCGGGGGAGGGCTGGGGTGGGGGCTCTCTCCGCGAGTCATATCGTGGAGAGAGCCCCCACCCGCCGCGCTACGGACGACGCTTCGCGTCGCTCTTCGCGCGTCGGCCTCCCCCGCAAGCGCAGGGCAATCGCATATGACCCTTCGGCGGCTGTGGAAGTAACTCGGCCTCGTGGTTCGAGACGCGCCGCAAGCGGCGCTCCTCACCATGAGGGTCTACTATTGCGCCGCAAACAATATCCTCATCCTGAGGAGCCCGCCGAGGGCGGGCGTCTCGAAGGATGGCCGCGAGGACGCTGCCCGACAGATTTCTTTCCATATGCGATTGCCCTGCCCGCAAGCGGGAGAGGCAAAGCGAATCTGCGGACACACCGATGGAACCAAGCTTCAGCACACCGCTAAAGCCCGCTCAGCCCACTATCCACCGCGAGCGTCTGCGCAGTGACATAGACGCTTTCATCCGACATGAAGAACAGCACGGCATAGGCGATCTCCCAGGCCGTCGCCTGACGGCCGAACGGGATATGCCCCTTGCCGCGCGACGGCCGGCCCGCGCCGGCTTCGCGGCCGTTCGGGGTGTCGACCAGCCCGGGATAGACCAGGTTGGCGCGGATGCCGCGCCGCGCGCCCGCATGTGCGATGTTGCGCATCAGGCCGCCGAGCGCGGCCTTGGAGGAATCATAGACCGCCATCTGCGATCCCGCCTTCAGCGCCGCGATCGAGGAGATGAAGACGATCGAGCCGCCATCTTCGAATTTCGGCACCGCCGCGCGGCAGCACAGCATCGGGCCGCGGACATTGACGTCGTAGATCCTGTTCCACTCCTCCGCGCTGACATTGTCGAGCCCGGTCTTGCCGAAGGTGCCGATGTTCAGCACCATGCCGTCGAGCCCGCCCATCGTGCGATGCGCTTCATCAACCATCTTGATGACGTCGGCTTCCTTGGTGACATCGGCGGCGATCGCGAAAGCGCGGCCGCCGTCAGCTGCAATACGCGCAACCGTGTCCACGGCCGAGGTGCGGTTGAGATCGGCGACCGCGACATGCGCGCCCTCGCGCGCGAACAGCAGGCTCATGGCGCGGCCGTTGCCGATCGGATCGGTCGCGGCATCGAACACCCGCTGGCCGCCGCCGACCACCAGGATGCGGCGGCCGTTGAGGCGTCCCCTGCCGGGCGCGGTGCCGGACGATTCCGCGCTCAGCGGACGAACATAGCGCTCCGGTTTAGAGTCTTGCGAGGTCGCTTGCGAAATCTCCGACATCCGATTCAACCCCGCTTCTTGCCACCCTCATAGACCGCCATGCCGGCGGCCGGATCGAGATCGGTCTCGGTTGCCTCCGTCAGCCGCGCCATCATCATGTAGAAGCCGAGCGCGACGATCGCCTCGACGATCTCCTGATCGCTGAAATGCTCGCGCATGCCGGCGAAGGCGGTATCGCCGACGCGCACCTTCTCGACCACCTCGCGGCCGAAGCCGAGCAGCGCGCGTTCCGCCGCGTTCAGCGCCGTATCGTCGTAGTTGCCGCGCTCGACGGCATCGATCTGCGCCTGGGTGACGCCGACGCCGAGCGCAATCGGCACGTGCTGCCGCCATTCATAGGCGCCGCCCTCGAGCTGCGCGGCCTGCAGGATCAGGAGCTCGCGGTTGACCGCCGACAGCTTCTGCTTGTGCAGGATCGAATTGCCGAGCCGCATCAGCGGAATCGCATTGGCCTCGGCATGGGCCATCATGCGGAAGATGTTGAGCCTGACCGGCATGCGGTCGAACGCGGCGCGGATGTCGCCGCCCGTCGTGTCCGGATCAATCAGGGGCAGCCTTGCCACGCGTCTCTCCCTTTTTGCGCTTGTTCGTTGTTCTTGCCGTCGATGCGCCCAGCTAATGCACCGGGCCGGCCGAGATCAAGCCGGCCGCTCGACATTGCCCGAATTGCGGGGTTCAGCCATGCGGTTCCGCGCTTGAATCCGCATCCACGGGCAGGCATAAGGAGCGCCAACTCCCCTAAAAAATGCCCTTAGCCCAAGGATTTGAGAAGGATTTACGATGCCCGCCTATCGCTCCCGCACCACCACCCACGGCCGCAACATGGCGGGTGCACGCGGCCTCTGGCGCGCCACCGGCATGAAGAACGAGGATTTCGGCAAGCCGATCATCGCGGTGGTCAATTCCTTCACCCAGTTCGTGCCCGGGCATGTTCATCTGCAGAATCTCGGCCAGCTCGTGGCTCGCGAGATCGAGAAGGCGGGCGGTGTCGCCAAGGAGTTCAACACCATTGCGGTCGATGACGGCATCGCGATGGGTCATGACGGCATGCTGTACAGCCTGCCCTCGCGCGAGCTGATCGCCGACAGTGTCGAATACATGGTCAACGCGCATTGCGCCGACGCGATGGTCTGCATCTCCAACTGCGACAAGATCACGCCCGGCATGCTGATGGCGACGCTGCGGCTCAACATCCCGACCGTGTTCGTCTCGGGCGGACCGATGGAGTCTGGCAAGATCCTGCTCAAGGGCAAGAAGCGCGCGGTCGACCTGATCGACGCGATGGTCGCGGCCGCCGACTCCAACGTGTCGGACGAAGAGGTCGAGGTGATCGAGCGCTCGGCCTGCCCGACCTGCGGCTCCTGCTCCGGCATGTTCACCGCGAACTCGATGAACTGCCTGACCGAGGCGCTCGGCCTCGCGCTGCCCGGCAACGGCTCGGTGCTGGCGACCCACGCCGACCGCAAGAGCCTGTTCGTCGAGGCCGGCCATCTGATCGTCGACCTCGCCCGCCGCTACTACGAGCAGGACGACGCCAAGGTGCTGCCGCGCAATATCGCGAACTTCAAGTCGTTCGAGAACGCGATGACGCTCGACATCGCGATGGGCGGTTCGACCAACACCGTGCTGCATCTGCTCGCCGCCGCACGCGAGGGCGAAGTGCCGTTCACGATGACCGACATCGACCGCCTGTCGCGCAAGGTGCCGGTGCTCTGCAAGGTCGCGCCCTCGGTGCAGGACGTCCACATGGAGGACGTGCATCACGCCGGCGGCATCATGGCGATCCTCGGCGAGCTCGACCGCGCCAAGCTGCTCACGACCGACGGGCCGACCGTGCACGCCGCGACACTGGACGATGCGCTGAACCGCTGGGACGTGGTGCGGACCACGAGCGACAAGGTGCGCAACTTCTACCGCGCCGCACCGGGCGGCGTGCCGACCCAGGAGGCCTTCAGCCAGGACCGCCGCTTTGACGAGGTCGATCTCGATCGCGAAAAGGGCGTCATCCGCGACGCCGAGCATGCCTATTCCAAGGACGGCGGCCTCGCCGTGCTGTTCGGCAACCTCGCCGAGGACGGCTGCATCGTGAAGACCGCCGGCGTCGACCAGAGCATTTTGAAGTTCTCCGGCCCCGCCCGGATCTTCGAGAGCCAGGACGCATCGGTCGACGCCATCCTCACCAACAAGGTGAAGGCCGGCGATGTCGTGCTGATCCGCTATGAGGGTCCGCGCGGCGGCCCCGGCATGCAGGAGATGCTGTACCCGACCAGCTACCTGAAGTCGAAAGGTCTCGGAAAGGCCTGCGCGCTGATCACCGACGGCCGCTTCTCCGGCGGATCGTCGGGCCTGTCGATCGGCCACGTCTCGCCGGAAGCCGCCGAAGGCGGCCTGATCGGCCTCGTCGAGGAAGGCGACGTCATCGAGTTCGACATCCCGAACCGCAAGGTCAACCTCAAGGTCGACGATGTCGAGCTGAAGCGCCGTCGCGCAGCGATGGAAGCCAAGGGCAACGCGGCATGGAAGCCGGCAGCGCCGCGCAAGCGCGCCGTCTCGACCGCGCTGAAGGCCTATGCGGCATTCGCCAGCAGCGCGGCCAAGGGTGCGGTTCGCATCCTGCCGGAGTGATCGGGGCGAGCTGAACTCGGCCGTCCACTTCGCAAGAGCGAGTTAGCTTCTCTTGTGTCATTGCGAGCGCAGCGAAGCAATCCATCTGTCCGCACATGCGGAACCATGGATTGCTTCGTCGCTTCAGCGCAAAATTGCTCTGCAATTTTGTCGCGAGCTCCTCGCAATGACGGCACCATTGGGTCGCGCCCCAAACTCCCACAGGGGGAGGTCGGATGGCGTCATCGCGGTCCATCTGGTTCAGGCGTGCAAGTCGGCCGCCTCGATCCGGATGCGGTCGGCATGCAGTGACCAGTCGCATAGCGATTGTTCCTGGCAAAACTTGACCTTGGCGATCTCGGTGGCCTGGCCCTCGCTCGAGGCGTCGATCTCAAGCGCGCCCTGGCAAACCTCGCGCTCGCGGCCATTGCCGCCGAGCACGTCCTTCATGAAATGAACGACGAAGCGTGACATGGAACCCTCCCTGCTGCACCGGCAGAGCCCGGGGGTACCACGCTAGCACTAACACGAAAGGGTAGTGAGTTAATTCGGCTGATACGTGTGCGACTGTTCGCAGCGGGGAAAACTACGCGCCGGCCTGCGGCAGGCTGGCGGCAGCGATCGCGACGATCTGCGCAAGACGGCGGCCGATCTTGGCGGGCGCGTTGCGAAGCAATGACTGGACCTGTCGCATGAACTTCTTCCTTCCGTGCCCGGAATGGTCGGGCACCCAGGGAAAATGGCGATTTCGGGCTAAGCCGTCGATATCTCAGGGAAAATAACAACGGGCGTGTTGTGAGGCGGCCGTTTGGCAGTGGGTTTATTGCTCCGATCGAGACTACGACGAAGGAGATTTTCTCCGGTGTTTTGGCGCGCGCAACAACGCTCGCACGGCTGGCCGCTTGCGTGAGGGACGCACCCCCGGAACAGTTCCCTCCGCCTTGCGGTATATCTCCCGCAAGGCCGGCGCCTGCACGATTTCTGAATATTGGAAATGTATCCCTGAGTTGCCCGACGCGTCAAGTTGCCTGCGCGAACGCCGGCAGCCGCCAGCTCCTTTGCATGGGGTTGTTTTCGATATTTTTGGGCGCGCGCAGCCGCGGCCCCCGCAGGGGCAGGGCTGACCCTACCCCGGCATGAACCCGAACGCCTTCTCGAACCGTCTTGCGTAGACCGGCCACACCTCGGGATTGATGATGCGCGGCGGCCGCTTGCCGTCGAGGGCGTCGAGGATCTGCTCGGCGGCAATCCGGCCCATGTTGATGCGCGCCTCGCGGGTGACGCCGGCGGTGTGCGGACTCGCCAGCACATTGTCGAACTGCAAGAGCGGATGATCCGGCGGCGGCGGCTCCTTGTCCCAGACGTCGAGCCCGGCCCCGGCGATGCGTTTGTCACGCAGCGCTTCCTCCAGCGCCTTCTCGTCGTGAATGAAGCCGCGCGCCGTGGTGACGAAATAGGCGTGCGGCTGCATCAGCGCGAACTGGCGCGCGCCGATCATGCCGCGGCTGTTCTTGTCCAGCGGACACGAGATCGAAACAAAGTCCGCGCGGCGCAGGAGATCGTCGAGCTCGACCTTCTCCCCGCCCCGCTTCGCCATCTCATCCGCCGTGAGATAGGGATCGTAGGCGATCACCTTCATGTGCAGGAGGCCCTTGCACAGTTCGGCGATGCGGCGGCCGACATTGCCGAGACCGACGATGCCGACGGTCTTCTCCTTCAGCTCATTGCCAATCAGATCGTTGCGGTTGACGTTGGCCTCACGCCGCAGCCTGCGGTCGGACTGGATGATCCGCTTCGACAGCGTCAGCATCATGCCGAGCGCGTGTTCGGCGACCGAATTGGCGTTGCCGCCGGACTGGTTGACGACAAGCACGCCCGCCGCGGTGCAGGCATCGACATCGACGGGATCGAAGCCGGCACCATTCGACGACACGATCAGAAGATTAGGCGCACGCTTCAACAGCTCGGCATGGGCATGGAAATGCGGCGCCAGCTCATCGCGCGCCGCGCCGATCTGATAGGCATGCGCGTCGGCGAGAACCGGCGCGAATGTCGCCTCCGGCGTCTCGTTCTCCAAACGATCGAGCCGGACGTCCGGCCGCTTCTTCAGGATATCGACGTAGATCTCGTGGGCGAGGTATTTGACGTAGAACACGCGCTTGTTGTTGACGGTCATGTCTTCGAGCAGCTTTCAGTTTGGGAAGCCATAGAGTCGTGCGGGATTGTCGACGAGGATGCGGTGCCGTGTCGCCGAATCCGGCGTCCATTCGTGAAACAGGTCGAGCAGATGGCCGGCATCGGGCATTTCACCATCGACCCGCGGATGCGGCCAGTCGCCGCCCCACACCAGCCGTTCAGGATTGGCTGCGACCAGCGCCTCGTGGAACGGCCGCGCATCGGGATAATCAGGAGCCCGCTGACTCAGGCGATGCGCACCTGACAGTTTGGCCCAGCACCAGCCTTCGTCCACCGCACGCAGCAAGCTCTGAAAGCCCGCGGTGTTGATGCCGGCGGCAGCATCGGTGCGGCCCATGTGATCGACCACGACCGGCAACCCGAGCGCCTTCAGCGTCGGGATCGTGTCGGGCAGATCCTTCACGTCGATCCAGAGCTGCAGATGCCAGCCGAGCTCGGCCATCACGCCCGCGTGCGTTTCGGCAACATTCAAGGGAATGCCGCCGCGATAGTGCAGCTGCCCGCCGCGGAAGAAATGGTTGAAGCGCAGGCCGCGGACGCCGAGCACATGCCATTGCCGCAGCGTGCCCGCCGCCACATCGGCATCGGCCGCCGCGACGCCGCGCAGACGCGCGGGCTCGCGCTGCAGCGCATCCAGCATCGCCGAATTGTCGTGGCCGTGCGCGCTGCCCTGCACCAGCACGCCGCGGGCGAAACCGAGCGCATCGAGCATGCCGAGATAGGTCGCGAGCGGCGCGTCGGGCGGCGTGTAGCTGCGATCGCCGGCATAGGGAAAGCGGTCAGCCGGGCCGAACACATGCGCATGCGTATCGCAGGCCTTCGGCGGCAGCTTGTGCTTTGGCGGCGTCACCGCACGCGGCGGCAGGCAGGCGGGAATTTCCGACGCAGCCATGTTCTATTCTGCCTTCATGCCGGCGGCCTTGATGATCGGCCCCCATTTGTCGTAGTCGGCCTTGATCTTGGCGGCGAACTTGTCCGGCGGTGAGCCGATCGGGATCGCACCGAGCTTGCCGAGCCGCTCCTTCACGGCATCGGTGTTCACCGCCGCGACGAAATCATGCGAGATCTTGGCGACGAGGTCGGCCGGCATGTTGCCGGGTCCGAGCAAGCCCCACCACACCTCAGTGTCGTAGCCCGGCACGGTTTCCGACATGCTGGGCACGTCAGGCAGGAACGGCGCACGCGAGCCGGTCGTCACCGCCAGCGCGCGAACCGTGCCGGCCTGCAACTGCCCGACCGATTCCGGCCCGTTGTTGAACGACATCGGAATTTGCCCGCCGAGCAGATCGTTGATCGCGGGCGCACCGCCCTTGTAGGGGATCGCGCTGATCTCGATCTTGGCGAGATTGTTGAGCAGCTCGCCGGCCAGATGGGTCGAGGTGCCGTTGCCGGCATGGGCGAAGGACAGGCTGCCGGGCTTTGCCTTCGCCGCGGCGATGACGTCGCCGACCGATTTGAACGGCGAATCCGCGCGCACCAGCAGCACGTTCGGCGACGACGCCAAGAGCGAGATCGGCGAAAAATCCCTGAACGTGTCGTAGGGCAGCTTGGGATAAAGGAACGGATTGGTGGCGTGGCCGCTCGCCACCATGATCAGATTGTAACCGTCGGGCGCGGAGGTCGCGATCGCCTGCGAGGCGATCACCCCGCCGGCGCCGGGCCGATTCTCGACCACGATCGATTGCGTCCAGGTCTTCGACACTGCTTCGGCGAGCGTCCGCGTCAGCACATCGACGCCGCCGCCGGGCGGATATGGAACGAGAATGTGAACGGCCTTGGCCGGGAACGGCTGCGCGGACGCAAGGCCGGCCACAATCATGGCCGCTGCCGCAATGGCGGTCCGCCAGACCCATCCGGCCATCGACGCCTCCCGTCCCTTGATCGCTACCGTCCCTTTTTCGTTACGCCTGTATCGCACGTTGGTTCGGCGCTGCGATGGCCGAATTCCGCAGATCGCGTTGCGGCCGCGACATGTTGACAATCGCAGGCACCGCGTCAAGTTTCGTGCGGCAAGCGGCCACCAGCGTCGCGCGAGCAGGGAGAACAGGATGGCGGCCGCGGAACAAGCCTCGTCCAAAGATAAAGCCAAGGACAAGTCCCAGGATGCGGCGACGACCTGGCACGGCATCGTGCTGCAGACGCTGAAGCGGAACGAGATCAAGCTCGTGCCCTATGTGCCCGACCGGGTGCTGACCACGCTGATCAAGGACCTGCACGCCGATCCTTATTTCACGACGTTTCCGACCGCGCGCGAGGAAGAAGCGGTGGGCATCGTCTCCGGTGCCTGGATGGCGGGAACGCGCGGCGCGGTGCTGATGCAAACTTCGGGCTTTGCCACGCTCGCCAACGTGCTGGCCTCGCTCGCGGTGCCCTACCAGATCCCGCTGATCATGTTCGTCTCCGAGCGTGGCACGCTCGGCGAGTTCAATTACGGCCAGGCGCTGGTCTGCCGCACCATGCGCCCGGTGCTGGATTCGCTGGCGATGGAGCATCACACCATCACGCGGCTCGACGAGCTCGAATTCATCGCCGACCGCTCGATCAAGCAGGCCGTCACCACCCAGGCGCCGGTGGCGCTGATCCTCTCGCCGCTGCTGACCGGCGGCAAGACCTTCGACAAGTGAGATCAGCCATGACCAGCACCCATGCGCGCAACACCAAGGTGATGAACCGCTTCGATCTCACCCAGCGCCTCGTCGCCGGGCTCAAGGACGAAGCCGTGATCGGCGGCATCGGCAACACCAATTTCGACCTCTGGGCCGCCGGCCATCGCCCGCAGAATTTTTACATGCTGGGCAGCATGGGCCTTGCGTTTCCGATCGCGCTCGGCGTCGCGCTGGCGCAGCCGAACCGGCGCGTGTTCGCACTCGAAGGCGACGGCTCGCTGCTGATGCAGCTCGGCTGCCTCTCGACCATCGCGACGCTGGCGCCGAAGAATCTCACCATGGTGGTGATGGACAACGGCATCTACCAGATCACGGGCGCCCAGCCGACGCCGGCCGCTGGCCATACCGATATCGTCCAGGTCGCAATCGCCAGCGGGATCGCGAACAGCTCCTGGGCCGCCGACGAGGACGATTTCGAGCGGCTGATCGAGCAGTCGAAACAGGCCTCCGCCCCGACCCTGATCGGCGTCCGCATCGACGACAAGCCCGGCACCGGTACGACCAGGCGAGATCCCGTGCAGATCCGCGAGCGGTTCATGAGCGGGATGGGGGTGAGGCAGTTGCTGTAGGCAATCGGCCCACAATCTCCACGTCATTGCGAGCGAAGCGAAGCAATCCATCCAGCCGCACACGTTGATGCATGGATTGCTTCGTCGCTTCGCTCCTCGCAATGACGGCGAGAGGCGACGAGAGCCTCTAGTTCAATTCATCCTCAACTCCGTGATGTGCAGCGGATCCGGCTTCAGTTCGCCGCGCTCGACGCGCTTGACGATGTCGGTCAACGCGGCATTCGCCGCGCAGGTGATGCCGAGCTTCTCGCCTTCGCGGACCACGAGGCCGTTGAGGAATTCGATCTCGGTGCGGCGGCCCTTCTGCATGTCCTGGCCCATCGAGGGACGCTGCGCGGACGAGGTGCGCTTGGCATCCTTGAAGCGCTGCTCGTCACAGGCGCGCGTTGCGGCCTCGTCGCCCTCGCCGGCCCGCGCGATGGTCTCGGGCGGCAGATGCAGGATCTCCTCCAGCTGATAGCCCTGCGCCTGGCCGACGCGGATCGCCTCGCTGCCGAGCCGGGTCGAGAAGCGGCGCAGCGGCTCGCTTTGCAGCACCTCGCCGCCCGCCAGACCAGTGCAGGCCGAGAGCCCGTTGCCCATCACGTTGGCGACGAGCTTGGACCAGCGCTCGCCCCAGAGATTGGAGGTCACCTTGGCGCTGTCGGAATAGCCGACCAGCCTGCACACTTCTTCGGCCCGCGCGGTGATCCGGCCATGCACCTCGCCGGCGCGAAACACGGTGTGATCAGCGCCGCCCTTGCCGGCGCCGCGGTGGATATGGCCCGGCTCCGGCAGATTGACGGTGATGCTGCTCGCGATGCAGCCGAGCGTCTTGCCCCAGCCGACGATGCCGGCGATGGTTTCCTCGTTCATGCAGTTCTGCAGCGACACCACGTAGCCATCCGCCGCCAGATATTGCCGGATCAGCATGGTGGCCCAGGCGGTGTCGTAGGACTTCATGCAGACGAAGGCGATGTCGACCGGTTTCTCTTTCGCCAATTGCTGCGCGTCGGTGACATCGAGCGCGCGCACCGGCACCGAGAATTCCGCGACGTCCATCGCGTGCGTGACGCGCAGGCCGTGCTTGCGCATGTGCTCGACATGCGCTGGCCAGGGATCGATGAAGGTAACGTCCTCCCCTGCCTGCACCATGTGCGCACCGGCGTAGCCGCCGACAGCGCCCGCACCGACGATCGCGATCTTCCGAGCCATGCTTCCATCCCCTGCTTTTGACCAAGGCCGACGCTTGCTGCGTCCGTCCGTTACAACCCAGTCTAGGGGATCGGGCCGTCAGGCCAACCGGCCGCTTCATGAAAAAACGGGCCTGTGCCATGCCGGTATTCATGGGACCCACGAAAATCCCCGCGGGCGATGGGCCCGCGAGGATGATATTTCTCCACTTCCGTCATTGCGAGCGAAGCGAAGCAATCCACGCTTCAGCATATGCGGCGCGATGGATTGCTTCGTCGCTTCAGCGCAAAATTGCTTCGCAATTTTGTCGCGAGCTCCTCGCAATGACGGGAAATCGATGCGATCAGTCGATGATCTTGACGATCCGGCGGGTGCGCGGCTCGACGATCACGCGGCGATCGTTGACGACGGCGTAGCGATACTCGGTGTAGCGCGGCACCGGACGCAGCACGACCGTGCCGGGCAGCGGCTCGCCGACCACGACGCGTTCACGCACTACCACGGACGGCTCGCCGCGCGGGATCGAGGTGATCACCGCATTCGGAATCTCGAGGCCGGCGCCGACCGCGGCACCCACCGTGCCGCCGACGATCTCGCCGACCGGCCCCGCGATTTCGCCGCCGGCCCGCGCGCCGTTCGCGGCGCCCGCCGCAGTCGTGGACTGCGCGAAGGCCGAACCGGACGCGAGCAGCGACGCTGCAGCGACAAGGGACACAGCAAAGCGCTCGTTCATGATTGTCCTCCTCCGAATTGATCGATGCCCCCTCAACATCGCAAGCAACGAGAACGTTCCAGTTCCAATGCTGCAACCCGCGCAACTCCAGTTCCGCGCGCAATTCGCTTGATTCCAGCACGAATGAAAATGCTGGCCCGGACAATGTCCGAAGCAGCATTCATCCTGGGTTCAGATTCAGGGATCGTTCAGAACAGGAGCGCGCTGCGCGCCGTTCATTCCGGCGGTTTTTGATCGGCTCGCCGTCTTGGAGCTCGTCGTCTTGGCGGCGGCGCAGCTGATGGCTTGATGCGGATTCGCATCGTCCCGCCCTTCGACTCGATCTCGAAAGCGTTGGTCCTGCGCACCAGCTCGCCGAGGGTGCGGAAGCCGTAGGTCCTCTGATCGAAATCCGATGCGAAATTGGCAAGCTGCCGTCCGACCTCGCCAAGCGTGACCCAGCCGTCCTCGCTTGCCATCTGGCTGATGACCTTCTTGATGATGGGCGTGGCGGCCTCGGGCGGCTGCAACGGCTGGGCCCGCACGGCGGCATCCTGATTGCTCGGCGCGCCGCCGCGCAGATTCTCGGTGTAGACGAACCGGCGGCAGGCCTGCCGAAAACTCTCCGGCGTCTTCTGCTCGCCGAACCCGAACACGTCGATGCCGTGCTCGCGGATGCGGGCGGCTAGCCGGGTGAAATCGCTGTCGGACGACACCAGGCAGAAGCCGTCGAACCGGCCGCTGTGCAGCAGGTCCATGGCGTCAATGACCAGCGTGATATCGGATGCATTCTTCCCGGTCGTATAGGCGAATTGCTGCTGGGGAATAATGGCGTGCTTCGACAGAATGTCGGCCCAGCCCTTGGACCTCGGATTGGAGAAGTCGCCGTAGATGCGGCGCACGCTGGCCTCGCCGATCTTGGCGATCTCCTCGAACAGCCCATCGGCGATCTTTGCAGATGCGTTGTCGGCGTCGATCAGGACGGCCAGACGCGGCGAACGGAGTTCGGAAGGCATGGCATTTCTCGGCTGGGACGGGATGAATGGACAATTCCGCAGACAGCTGCGGAACCGGCGCAGCTGCCGTATCGGAGCACATCGCGCGTCCCAAGCATAGGCAGCATCGCCGAGACGTCGCGGCGATGGCAAGCCTTGAGGCGGCGAGGTCAGATCACCTCGCCCAGGTCGATCGCCCGCCTCGCGAACTCGATGGCCTTCTCGGCGGTGATCGCGTCCGCTGTGGTCGTCGCCTCGTCGCGCACGGACGGCGGCGAAGCGATCCGGATCTTCTTGCCGTTCGAACGGCGGATGGTCGCGCGCCAGCGATCGACATCGCGCCGGTAGGCGTCGATCACAAAATCCCGATAGGTGACGCCGCTCATCAGCGGCTGAATCGATGCCGCTTCGACAGTGGGCGGCCGGCTTGCGATGTCGCGCACCATCTCGACAATCGTCTCGACGGCATGCTCACGCGTGACGCCGGTCGCGTCCCTGAGCAGATAGCTCACCGCCGCGCCGATCTGCGCCCTCGCGCGATCGTCGCTCGCAAAATCCAAATCGGCCTGAACTGACATATGGGGAAAACGCCTCCGCCCGACGCAACATCGGATACCTCCAGGCATCCGGTACCTTGCAACCACGTGACGTTTAGTCGGCTCCCCATTAAAGCCGGATTATCGGTTAGCCCCCGAATTCTCGGATGCCGTTAACCGGCTCTTGATGCCGCTTCGCAGGATGCCCGAAGCGGCAAGGATGGTCGACCGGATCACGGGAGGACCGCGCTACGCGCCGATTTGTTTGCGGCCACATCCGGCGCCGCAGCTCGGGCCGCGCCGTCAATTCATGCGTGATCGCCAATTGACATATCACTGCTATTCGTGTGACATTTTATGAAAAGGCCGAAAAGAGCCCGTCAGCATCCACTTGGGGAGGCAGCAATGACCATTTCCGACGTCACCGCAGCAGCCGGAAGCCGGGCTCCGGCCGTTGCGCGAACCGCGCAGGCGCAGCAGGTCGCCGACATCGCGGCACGCCTCGAACGCCTGCCGCTGACCTCCTATCAGCGCTGGATCTTCGGAATCATCGCGACCGCGTGGTTTTTCGACAGCATGGACCTGGCCGCGCTGACCTTTGTGCTTGGCTCGATCCGCCAGACCTTCGGCCTGTCGACGGCGGAAGCCGGGCTGCTGTCCAGCATGAGCTTCCTCGGCATGTTCGTGGGCGCCGCGTCCGCCGGCCTGCTCGCCGACCGTTTCGGCCGCGCCCGCGTCTTCCAGGTCAGCATGATCTTCTGGGGCTTGGGCAGCCTGTGCTGCGGTCTCTCGACGACGGCGACCGCGCTCGGCGCGTCCCGCCTGCTGCTCGGCTTCGGCATGGGCATGGAGTTTCCGGTCGCGCAGTCGATGGTCTCGGAGATCATGCCGGCGCGCAACCGCGGCCGCTACATCGCGTTCCTCGAAGGATTCTGGCCGCTCGGCTTCATCGCGTCGGGCCTGCTGACCTACTTCGTGCTGCAGGTCGCCGACTGGCGCTGGGTCTTCATCCTGCAGGCGATCCCGGCCGTCTTCGTGCTGGTGGTGCGCCGCTTCGTTCCGGAATCGCCGCGCTGGCTCGCCTCGCACGGCTATTCGGAGCGGGCCGAGGCCACGGTGCGCGACATCGAATCCAGGGTCCGCGATCGTCTCGGCGGCAAGGACCTGCCGCCGGTGGTGCGCCAGGCCGCCGCCCCCACGTCCGAAGTGACCGGCCTGAGAACGCTGTTTTCTGGCATCTACGCCAAGCGGACCACGATGTTGTGGACCCTGTGGTTCTTCGCGCTGCTCGGCTTCTACGGCCTGACCACGTGGCTCGGCGCGCTGCTGCAGGCCAAGGGCTTCCCGATCACCAAATCGGTGTTCTACACCATCCTGATCTCGCTCGCGGGTATCCCCGGCTTCCTGGTCTCGGCCTGGCTCGTCGAATCCTGGGGCCGAAAGGCGACGCTGGTGATGAACCTGCTCTGCGGCGCGATCGCCTGCCATTTCTACGGCTCGGCGGCGGACCAGACCCAGCTCATCATTGCCGGCCTCTGCATGCAGTTCTTCCTGTTCGGCATGTGGTCGGCGCTTTACGCCTATACGCCCGAACTGTACCCGACCCATGTCCGCGCCACCGGAACGGGCTTTGCTTCCGCGGTCGGCCGAATCGGTTCGCTGATCGGCCCCTATGTGATCGGCGTGATTCTGCCGGCCGCCGGACAAGGCGGCGTGTTTGCGCTCGGCGCCGGCGCGTTCGTGGTGGCGGCGCTCGCGGTGCTGTTGCTCGGCGAGGAAACCCGCGGCCGGACGCTGGAAAGCATTTCGCACTGATGGGCGCGCTGCGCGCCGTCCGATTCGGCTTAGGCCGATCGACCGGCCTTGTCAGTGCCATCGGGCGTGTGAGATATCTGCTGTAGAGCAGCACTCGCGATCCAGATGGCACATTCGAACAAACGATCCAGCACGGTGCGCGCGCGCGCAGCAGGGAGCCGCCGGCCGGCACGGCAATCGTCCGCCGCCGGCGACAAGCCGCGCGGTTCCGCGCCGGCCCCTCTCCCGCAAAGCGACGTCACGCTCACCGATCGCGCCTATGCCGAGCTGGAAGAGCTGATCGTGACGCTGCAACTGCCGCCGGGCACCGCGCTCTCCGAGCTCGTACTCGCCAAGCGGCTCGACATCGGCCGAACCCCGATCCGCGAAGCCTTGCAGCGCCTGTCGCGCGACGGCCTCGTCAATATCCTGGCCCGCCGCGGCGTGCTGGTGTCCGAGATCGACCTCAGGGCCCAGCTGCGCCTGCTCGAAGTCCGGCGCGAGCTGGAACGGCTGATGGCGCGCGGCGCCGCCGAGCGCGCCACCAGCGAGCAGCGCACGCAGTTCTCCGAGATCGCCGCCGGCATGCGGCGCGCGGCGGAGAAATCCGACGATCTGCTGTTCATGCGGCTGGATCACCAGTTCAACACACTGATCTCCACGGCGTCGCGCAACGAGTTCGCCTCCCGCGCGATGGGCCTGATGCATGGCCTGTCGCGCCGGTTCTGGTACCAGCATTACAAGGAAGCGGCCGATCTGCCGCTCGCGGCGCGGCTGCATGCCGACGTCGCCGAAGCCATCGCCGAGCGCCGCGTCGACGCCGCGGGCGCGGCCTCCGACAGCCTGATCGACTACATCGAGAGTTTTGCGCGTTCGACGCTGTAGCAGCTCTCAGAGCTCAACCACTGTGCGGATCGACCGCCCGCGCCGCAGCGCCTCGAAGCCGTCATTGATGCCGTCGAGACTGCAGCGGCCGGTGATCAGTTCGTCGAGCTTGAGCCGGCCGTCGAGATAGGCCTGCGCCAGCAAGGGAAAGTCGCGCCGTGGCCGCGCGCCGCCATAGCTCGAGCGGCGAAATCGCTTCTCGCCCATCAACGCGCCCCAGCGAAAACTCACGTCCTGCGTGACGTCGATCTTGCCGAGCCAGATCACCTCACCGCCCGGCCGCACCGCCTCGGCGGTCTGCCGAAACGCGTTGGGATGGCCCGCCGCTTCGAGGATGACGTCGGCGCCCCGGCCGCGCGTCGCCTGTTTTGCGAACTGGACCGGGTCCTCGCGTGCCGCGTTGACGACGTGCGTGGCGCCGAGCTGCCGCGCCAGCGCCAGCTTTGCATCATCGAGGTCGACCGCGATAACAGCACCGGCGCCGGCAAGCCGGGCGCCCTGCACCGCCGCCAGCCCGACCGCGCCGCAGCCGGTGACCATCACGGTATCGCCGTGGCTGATGGCGGCGACGTTCAGCGCGGCGCCGACGCCGGTCATGACGCCGCAGCCGATCAGGCACGCGCGGTCGAAGGGGATTTCGTTCGGCACGACGATCGCCTGCTGCGCCGGCAGCACGACATATTCCGAGAACCCGCCGAGGAACATCAGGTGCGCCAGGTTGCGGCCGTCCGCGAGCTGCGCCTTCGACGCGCCGTCGAAATGCACGCCTTCGGCGCCCCGCGCGAGATAGCTCTCGCACAGGATCGGCTGCGCGCGGTCGCAGTGGAAGCAGTGCCCGCAATGCGGATTCCAGGACAGGATGACGCGATCGCCGACGCTGATGTCGCGGACCGCACTGCCGATTTCCTCGACCACGCCGGCGGCCTCGTGCCCGAGGATCATCGGCAAGGGATAGCGCAGCGATCCGTCGATGACTTCGAGATCGGTGTGGCAGAGCCCCGCGGCGCGCACCTTCACCACGACATCGGTCGGCATCGGCTGAGCAAGCGATACGCGCTCGACGGAGAGCGGCGTTCCGCTTTGATGCAGCACCGCCGCGCGACAGGTCAGGGTCATCTCAAGAATTCTCTGCCGGAAACATCAGCGAGGGCTCAGGCCGTCTGTCCGGAGCGCAGCGCCGCAACCGCCTCGTCGAGATCGACCGAGGAGAGCTCCCATTCATTGTCGAAATTGGCGACGACGCGCCGCATGAAGCTCTCGTGCAACGCTTTCGCGGCAGCGGCATCGTGCAGATGATCATAGAGCAGCGCGAAGGCCAGTTGTGCCGGCTCGGGCCCCTCGTAGCTCCATTCAAAACCGTGTTCGGTGAGACGAAGCTGGTCGTAATGCGGTGACAGCGGCTTGCCGTCGACCAGCACGGAAATGCCGTCGATGGTGCGGTCCCCGGCATAGCTCGCCATCGGAGTCTCCCTGTGCTGCAGCATCATGTCACGATCCCGGCGGTCGCATCTTGAGGTCCTTCTTGACGACCTCGGGGAAGATCCACATCGCGACGGTGGCGAATACGCCAAGGAAGGCGACCGCGTAGCTCGGTCCCTGCTGTCCCAGATAGACCATGAAAAAGTATCCGCAGGCTGCCGTGGCGAGGCACGCCAGCGACAGCATGAGCTTGATGTGGCTTGGCATCGAGACCTCCTTTAAAGCGCGATGAAATTAGGTTGAATCGTCATCGCGCTTTGACTCTTTGTTTGAGCATGTTCTTGTCGGAAAACCGCTTCGCACTTTTCCGGATCATGCTTTAGGTCATCCACATGTACAACGACGGCGCCGCCACGCGGACCAGCAGCGCGAGCGCGGCGATCATGGCGCAACAGGACAGCCGCAATCCCGCGCGTCCGTCGCGCCACCATTCCGGCAGCGCCTGAAACAGCCCGGGCAAAAACAGGAACAGCACGCCGCCGACGACAACGATTGTGGTCCAGCGCAATTCGGCCAGCGCGAATGCCAGCGTGCCGGCGAGCAACATCGCCCACACGATGGTCGTCATCGTCACCGGCAGAACCGCGCGCCCGCGCAGCGGGTACATGCCGGCCAGCTGCAGGAAGCCGATGCAGCACACGCTCCACAGCAGACCGAACCAGGCGAGGCCTGCGAGATTGGGTTCAAGCTGCGGCATGCGGCACCGATTGCTCCTTCGCCACGACCCGCGGCGTTCGCGCTGTCCGGCGCATGTCGGTCTTCACGTAGCGCGTGCTGTAGCCGTTGAAGATGTGGCCAAGCAGGCCGCGATTGAGGTCGGAGGTGCCGAACACATAGTCCATCACCGGGAAGGTCAGGTTCATGTTCCGCTCCATCATGATCGACTGGTTGTGATGGGCGGTATGATGCCGGCGGATGGTGTTGACGAAGGGCATGTTGCGCACGAAGGCATTTTCCTCGACGTGGCAGCAGAAGTGCATGAACTCGTAGATCAGGTACATCGAGGTCGTCGTGGTGATCAGCAGCCAGCCGGTGTTGGCCGAGATCACAAGGCCCGCGACGATCGCCGGCAGGATCGACATCAGGGTAAACACCACCAGCGCATAGGGCGGAAAGAAAGTGACGCGCCAGTCGTGATGATCTGCAAAGCGCATCTCCTCCTCGGTGAAGAACTGATGGTGCATCAGCGTGTGGCGGCTATAGACCGCGCGCAGCAAGGGCACATTCGAGGGCCGGTGCATGACGAAGCGATGCACCGCCCATTCGAAGAAGTTTGCGATCAGGAAGACCACGGGAATGGTGAGGTATTCCCACCACCGCACGTCGTGCACATTGGCGAGATAGACGTACAGCGCCGTGAAGCCGATCGTGTAGATCAGCACGACATGCAGCCAGCCATTGTACCAGCCCACCACGCGCTCGCGGTAGGTCGCGCGATATTTGCGCTGGCGGTCGGTCATCCCTGTTGCAGCCAACTCCATCGAGGGTCCCTCCATCGCGCGTCAACTGACATATCAGTAGCACATCAGTTACGGAAGGCAAGCCGCCTTCGGCGGTCGCGGGTGGTTCCGGAAAAAGAAGATGGTGCGCGGAACCCGCGGGAGGATCAGGAAAGCCTGGCTTGGTTTCGCGCGATCGGGCTGATCGCGCCCTTCCCGCTCATCTCGGCGGCACGTTGCAGATGGGGGCAGCCCAAAGAAAAGGCCGCTCCGAGGCGGCCTGTGGTATTCGACAGATCAGTAGATCAGAGCAGGCCGGCGCCGCGGGCCCACTTGTACTTGGCGCCGAGCACCTCGACCGGGAGTTCGGTCGAATAGGCGTAGGCCGGGATGCCGTTCTGGTAGAGATACTCGGCGGCTTCCTCGACTTCGACGTCGCCGGCGAGCGAGGCGACGATCGGCTTGACGAAGCCCTTGGCCTCCATCTCCTTCTTCACCTCGACCATGTTGCGCGCGAACACCATCGGCGGCGTCACGATGGTGTGCCAGTAGCCGAGGATCAGCGCGTGGATGCGCTCGTCCGACAGGCCGAGCTTCACGGTGTTGACGTAGGTGATCGGCGGCTCGCCACCGGTGATATCCACAGGATTTCCGGCCGCGCCGAACGGCGGGATGAACTTGCGGAACGCCGCATCGAGATCCGGCGGCATCTGCATCAGCGACAGGCCGTTGTCGACCACGGAGTCGGAGAGCAGCACGCCGGAGCCGCCGGCGCCGGTGATGATCAGGACGTTCTCGCCCTTCGGCGTCGGCAGCACCGGCACGCCGCGGGCGAATTCGAGCAGCTGCCGCAGGCTGCGGGCGCGGATCACGCCCGACTGCTTGAACACGTCCTCGTAGATCTTGTCGTTGCCGGCGAGCGCGCCGGTGTGCGACGAGGCCGCCTTCGCACCGGCCGAGGTGCGGCCGGCCTTCAGCACGACCACCGGCTTCTTCTTGGAGACCCGCTTGGCGGCCTCCGCGAAGGCGCGGCCGTCCTTCAAGTCCTCGCAGTGCTGCGCGATCAGATTGGTGTTGGGATCCTGCTCGAAGAAGGCGAGCAGATCGTCCTCGTCGATGTCGGACTTGTTGCCAAGGCCGACGATCGCCGACACGCCCATCTTGGCGGAGCGCGAGAAGCCGATGATCGCCATGCCGATGCCGCCCGACTGCGACGACAGCGCGGCGTGGCCCTTGACGTCATAGGCGGTGCAGAACGTGGCGCAGAGATTGGCCGGCGTGTAATAGAAGCCGTAGATGTTCGGCCCCATCAGGCGGATATTGTACTTCTTGCCGACCTCGACGATCTCGGCCTGCAATTCCGGCGCGCCGGCCTCGGCAAAGCCCGAGGGAATCAGCACCGCGCCGGGGATTTTCTTCTCGCCGCATTCGGCGAGCGCGCCGGCGACGAACTTTGCCGGGATCGCGAACACTGCCGTGTCGATCACGCCGGGCACGTCCTTGACGCTCTTGTAGGCCTTGTAGCCGAGGATTTCGTCGGCCTTGGGGTGGATCGGATAGATCTCGCCCTTGTAGCCGCCGTTGATGAGGTTCTTCATCACGGAGTTGCCGATCTTGCCGTCCTCGGCGGAGGCGCCGATCACCGCCACGCCCTTCGGCTGCATGATGCGGTTCATCGCGGCGACGATCTCTTCGGTCGGACGCGGCGCCGGGCGCGGCTTGTAGTTGAAGTCGACGACGATGCGGACGTCGGCGGCGATCGCATTCTTGCTGGTGGCGAACACCGGATTGAGGTCGAGCTCGACGATCTCGGGAAAATCGCTGACCAGCTGCGACACCTTGACGATGACGTCGGCGAGCGCCTCGCGGTTGACCGGATCGCCGCCGCGCACGCCCTTCAGCATCTCATGCGCCTGGATGCCGTCGAGCATCGACAGCGCATCGTCCTTGGTCGCGGGCGCGAGGCGGAAAGTGATATCCTTGAGGATCTCGACCAGCACGCCGCCGAGGCCGAAGGCGACCAGCTTGCCGAACGAGCCGTCGGTGATCGAACCGACGATCACCTCGGTGCCGCCGCCCAGCATCTGCTGGACCTGGATGCCCTCGATCTTGGCGTCGGCCTTGTACTTCCTGGCGTTGGCGAGAATGGTCTCGTAGCTCTTCTCGGCCTCGGCGGCGCTCTTGACGCCGACCACCACGCCGCCGGCCTCGGTCTTGTGGAGGATGTCGGGCGAGACGATCTTCATCACGACCGGGAAGCCCATGTCGGAGGCGATGCGGGCAGCCTCGGCCGCCGACTTGGCGACGCCCTCTTTCGGCACCGGAATGCCGTAGGCGTCGCACACCACCTTGCCTTCGGGCGCGGTGAGGCTCGTGCGCTTGTCGGCCCTGACCGCATCGAGAATTTTGCGGACCGCATCCTTCGAATTTGACATTGGCTTCCTCCTGGGACAGATTTCGTGGCATTTGGTATGCCAAAAACGCAATTGTCAAGGTCGGTCGAGGTCTAAAAAGATCGAAAAATATAGGCAGCTTGACATTCTGGTATTTGGCATGCCAAAAATCTAAGGTAATTTCTTCTGCTAAGAAGACGTCTCCAAGAGGAGGAGACGAGTCGTGCCAGAACCGAAACAGACCAAGGCGTCGCCCACCATGGCTGACACAGATATCGCCATCGTCCGGATCGCGCCGGAGACGAGCTTCAAGAACAAGGCCTATGAAGCCTTGAAGGAAGCGATCCTGAAGATGGACATCTACGCGACGCCGGAGCCCGTGATGCTCGACGAGCGCGCACTGTCCGAGCGCCTCGGCGTCAGCCGCACGCCGATCCGCGAAGCGATCGCGATGCTCGAGCAGGACGGATTCGTGAAGACCGTGCCGCGCCGCGGCATCGTCGTGGTCCGGCGTACCAAGGCGGAGATCGTCGACATGATCCGCGCCTGGGCGGCGCTGGAGAGCATGGCGGCGCGCCTGATCACGACCACCGCGCGCAAGAAGGACATCTCGGCGCTGCGCGACTTCTTCAAGGACTTCAGCGACGATCGCCTGCCGCAGGATCACGTCGAGGAATATTCCAAGGCCAACATCGCCTTCCACCAGGCGCTGATCTCGCTGTCGGAATCGCCCGTTCTGGTCGACCTCACCAACGACCTGCTGCTGCATGTGCGCGGCTATCGTCAGCTCACGATCGGCCGCAAGGACCGCACCGCGACCTCGCTGCCCGAGCATCTCGGGATCATCGAGGCGCTGGAAGCGCGCGACACCGAGCTTGCCGAGAAGCGCGCGCGCGACCACACGCTTGGGCTTGCCGCCTATGTCGAGGCGCACGGCCAAGAATTATTCACGTAGAGAACCGTTCACTTAAGTTTGAGAGTCCACACCCGCTTCAGACGACAATCAGATCGTCCGAACAAAGAACGACCAGGGAGACGATGCCGATGCTGAATACCGCTACGAAGTCCGAGGCACCGGGCACCGAGCAAGAACTGACCGATGGCTTCCATCTCGTCATCGATGCGCTCAAGCTCAACGGCATCGACACCATCTATGGTGTGCCGGGTATCCCGATCACGGACCTGGGCCGCATGGCCCAGGCGGCGGGCATTCGCGTGCTCTCGTTCCGCCACGAGCAGAATGCCGGCTATGCGGCGTCGATCGCCGGCTTCCTGACCAAGCGGCCCGGCGTCTGCCTCACGGTGTCCGCGCCCGGCTTCCTCAACGGCCTCACCGCGCTCGCCCACGCCACCACCAACTGCTTCCCGATGATCCTGGTCTCGGGCTCGTCAGAGCGCGAGATCGTCGACCTGCAGCAGGGCGACTATGAAGAGATGGATCAGCTCGCGATCGCCAAGCCGCTGTGCAAGGCCGCGTTCCGCGTGCTGCACGCCCAGGACATCGGCATCGGCCTCGCGCGCGCGATCCGCGCCGCGGTGTCGGGCCGTCCGGGCGGCGTCTATCTCGACCTGCCCGCAAAGCTGTTCTCGCAGGTGATCAACGCCGACGCCGGTCAGAAGTCGCTGGTCAAGGTGATCGACGCCGCGCCCGAGCAGATCCCCTCCCCGTCTTCGGTCAAGCGCGCGCTGGACGTGCTGAAGAACGCAAAACGTCCGCTCATCATCCTCGGCAAGGGCGCGGCCTACGCGCAAGCCGACGAGGCGATCAAGAATTTCGTCGAGAAGAGCGGCGTGCCGTTCCTGCCGATGAGCATGGCCAAGGGCCTGCTGCCCGACCTGCATCCGCAATGCGCCGGTGCGGCGCGCTCGACCGTGCTGAAGGAAGCCGACGTCGTGATGCTGATCGGCGCCCGCCTCAACTGGCTGCTCTCGCATGGCAAGGGCAAGACCTGGGGTGAAGCCCCGAAGAAGTTCATCCAGGTCGACATCGAGCCGAAGGAAATGGATTCCAACGTCGAGATCGTCGCCCCCGTGGTCGGCGATATCGGCTCCTGCGTCTCCTCGTTCCTCGACGCCATGGGCGCGAGCTGGACCGCGGCGCCCTCCGACTGGCTCTCGACCGTCGCCAAGAAGCGCGACGACAACGTCGCCAAGATGGCGCCGAAGCTGATGAGCAACGCTTCGCCGATGGACTACCACGGCGCGCTCGGCGCGCTGCGTGCCATCATCGCGGAACGTCCGGACACCATCTTCGTCAACGAGGGCGCCAACACGCTCGACCTCGCCCGCGGCGTCGTCGACATGCACAAGCCGCGCAAGCGGCTCGACGTCGGCACCTGGGGCGTGATGGGCATCGGCATGGGCTATTCGATCGCCGCCGCGGTCGAGACCGGCCTGCCCGTGCTCGCGGTCGAGGGCGACAGTGCGTTCGGGTTTTCGGGCATGGAGGTCGAGACCATCTGCCGCTACAAGCTGCCGATCTGCGTCGTGATCTTCAACAATGACGGCATCTATCGCGGCACCGACGTCAACAGCGCCGGCGACGATCCGGCGACCACCGTGTTCGTCAAGGGCTCGCGCTACGACAAGATGATGGAAGCCTTCGGCGGCGTCGGCGTCAACGCCACCTCGCCGGACGAGTTGAAGCGCGCCGTCAATGCGGCGCTGGATTCCGGCAAGCCGACGCTGATCAACGCGGTGATCGACCCGGCGGCGGGCTCGGAGAGCGGCCGCATCGGCAACCTCAATCCGCAGAGCGTTCTGCAGCAGAAGAAGAAGTAACCCCTAACCCCATCACTCCCTGCGGGTGCAGGGGCAGACAGAGTACGGAGCAAACATTATGACCAAGGCGCTGAAGGGCGTTCGCATTCTCGATTTCACCCACGTCCAGTCGGGTCCGACCTGCACGCAATTGCTGGCCTGGTTCGGCGCCGACGTGATCAAGGTCGAGCGTCCCGGCGTCGGCGACATCACGCGCGGCCAGCTGCAGGACATCCCGAACGTGGACAGCCTGTATTTCACCATGCTGAATCACAACAAGCGCTCGATCACGCTCGACACCAAGAACCCGAAGGGCAAGGAAGTGTTGACGGCGCTGATCAAGCAGTGCGACGTGCTGGTCGAGAATTTCGGTCCCGGCGTGCTCGATCGCATGGGCTTCCCCTGGGAGAAGATCCACAGCCTCAACCCGAAGATGATCGTCGCCTCGATCAAGGGCTTCGGCCCCGGCCCGTATGAGGACTGCAAGGTCTACGAGAACGTCGCGCAGTGCACCGGCGGCGCCGCCTCGACCACCGGCTTCCGCGACGGCCTGCCGCTGGTCACCGGCGCGCAGATCGGCGACACCGGCACCGGATTGCATCTCGCGATCGGCATCCTTGCTGCGCTCCACCAGCGCACCAGCACCGGCAAGGGCCAGAAGGTCACCGCCGCAATGCAGGACGGCGTGCTCAACCTGGCGCGCGTCAAGCTGCGCGACCAGCAGCGCCTCGCCCATGGGCCGCTGAAGGAATACAGCCAGTTCGGCGAAGGCATTCCGTTCGGCGACGCCGTGCCGCGCGCCGGCAACGATTCCGGCGGCGGCCAGCCCGGTCGCATCCTGAAATGCAAGGGCTGGGAGACCGACCCGAACGCCTACATCTACTTCATCACCCAGGCGCAGGTCTGGGAGAAGATCTGCGACGTGATCGGCGAGCCGACCTGGAAGACCGATCCGAACTACGCCAAGCCGCCGGCCCGCCTGCCGCGCCTCAACGAGATCTTCGGCCGCATCGAGCAGTGGACGATGACAAAGACCAAGTTCGAGGCGATGGAGATCCTCAACAAGGACGACATCCCCTGCGGTCCGATCCTGTCGATGAAGGAGATCGCGGAAGACCAGTCGCTGCGCGCGACCGGCACCGTGGTCGAGGTCGATCACCCGACCCGCGGCAAGTACGTCTCGGTCGGCAACCCGATCAAGCTGTCGGATTCGCCGAGCGACGTTCAGCGCTCGCCGCTGCTCGGCGAGCACACCGACGAGATCCTGCGCGAGGTGCTCGGCTTCAGCGATCACCAGGTCGCCGAGATCCACGACTCCGGCGCGCTCGACCCGCCGCGCAAGCAGGCGGCCGAGTAAAGGCTGGCACTCAAGCAAGACGCAAATGGCCGCGGGAAACCGCGGCCATTTTCGTTCCGGCTGATCGTCAGCCGTCGTGGAAAGATCAAGGTCCCCGGCGAAAGCCGGCGCTCATTGCCAGCCCGGAACTCCACGCATGTCGGGCAAGTGATGTGCAATGCCCTTGTGGCAATCAATGCAGGTCTTCTCGCCGGTAAACAGGAAGCGCTGGTGCGCCACCGACGCGCGCGGCGACTGCTTGGTGATATCCATCGATTCCGCGCTGTGACAGTTGCGGCATTCGAGTGAATCGTTGGCTTTGAAACGCGCCCACTCATGCAGCGCGAGTTCGAGCCGCTTGTCGACGAACTTGTCGCGGGTGTCGATGACGCCGAACAGGTGGCCCCACACCTCCTTGGAGGCCTGCATCTTGCGCGCGATCTTGTCGGTCCAGTTGTGCGGAACGTGACAATCCGGACAGGTGGCGCGGACGCCGGAGCGATTGGTGAAATGGATGGTCGACTTCAGCTCTGTAAACAGATTTTCGCGCATCTCATGGCAGCCGGTGCAGAATTTTTCAGTATTGGTCAGCTCGAGCGCGGTATTGAAGCCGCCCCAGAAAACAACGCCGGCGACGAAGCCCGCGATCACCAATACGCCGAGCCCGAACACCGTGCTCGGTCGCACCAGCACGTCCCACAGCTCACGCGCGAAGGCCCATGCGCGTCGGAAGAGCCCCTCCTTCGAGGTTTGCGGGTCGGCCGCCTTCATCGACTGCCGCCCGGAGCCGCGCGGCTCAGCATGGTGTCGATGTCGACGAAGTCGTTACTGACGGGCGGATTGCTCATGCTCTGCGGTACGTGACATTCAGTGCAGAAAAAACGGCGCGGCGAGATCGACGCAAGGAACTGGCCGTCGCGATCCATGAAATGAGTAATCGAGACCATCGGCGCCTGCGACTCGCCGGTGCGGGCGCGCGCGTGACAGGACAGGCATTTGTTGCTGTTCAGATCGATCTGGTAGCCGTCGATCGAATGCGGAATCACCGGCGGCTGCTCGGGATAGTTCCTGACCTCCCGCTCGGACGTATTGCGCGTCGGCATCATCGGCGGAGCCGGGCCTTCATTGTCGAGCGGCGTCGGCCCACGCAGCCCGGAATTAAGCGATTGCGCCGCCAATGTGCCGGTGCCGGCCCCTATTGCCAGGACGAGCAGAACGACGCGCAGGTTCCTGATCATGACGGCAGCACCTTCTCGATGCGCACGGCGCATTTCTTGAAGTCGGTCTGCAGCGAAAGCGGATCGGTGGCGTCGAGCGTCACCTTGTTGATCAGCTTCGACTCGTCGAACCAGGGGACGAACACCAGACCTCGCGGCGGCCGGTCGCGGCCGCGGGTCTCCAGTCGCGCCCGGATAAACCCGCGGCGAGAGATCACCTTGACCTCGTCGCCGCGTCGCAGCTTGGCCTCCTGCGCATCATCCGGATGCATGAAGCAGACCGCCTCGGGAAACGCGCGATAGAGTTCGGGCACGCGGCGGGTCATGGTGCCGGAGTGCCAATGCTCCAGCACCCGGCCGGTGGAAAGCCACAAGGGGTATTCGCTATCGGGCGATTCCGCCGGCGGTTCGTAGGGAAGCGCAAAGATGCGCGCCTTGCCATCGGCAAAACCGTAGAACTGCACGCCTCTGCCCTGCCCGACATACGGATCCGAGCCCTCGCGGAAGCGCCACTTCGTCTCCTTGCCGTTCACGACGGGCCAGCGCAGCCCGCGCTCGCCGTGATAGGCATCGAACGGCGCGAGATCGTGGCCGTGGCCGCGGCCGAAGCTGGCGTACTCCTCAAATAGCCCTTTCTGGACATAGAAGCCGAACGCCTTCGATTCGTCGTTGGCGTAGCCCGACGCGATGTCGGAGACTGGAAACTTGTCGACCTGCCCGTTGCGATAGAGCACGTCGAACAGCGTCTTGCCACGATACTCCGGCTTCTTTGCCAGCAACTCTTCCGGCCAGACCTCCTCGATCTTGAAACGCTTGGAAAATTCCATCAGCTGCCAGAGGTCGGAACGCGACTCGCCCGGCGCGGTGACGAGCTGGTGCCAGAACTGGGTGCGCCGCTCGGCATTGCCATAGGCGCCTTCCTTTTCCACCCACATCGCGGTCGGCAAGATCAGGTCGGCGCCGAGCGCGGTGACGGTCGGATAGACTTCCGAAACGACGATGAAATTGTCGGGGTTGCGGAAACCGGGATAGGTTTCCTCGTTGATGTTGGGACCGGCCTGCAGATTGTTGTTGACCTGCACCCAGTAGGCGTTGAGCAGACCGTCCTTCAGCATCCGGCTTTGCAACACCGCGTGATAGCCCGGCTTGTCCGGAATCGTGCCTTCCGGCAGCTTCCAGATCTCCTCCGCCTTGTCGCGATGCGCCTTGTTGGTGACGACCATGTCTGCCGGGAGGCGGTGCGAGAAGGTCCCCACCTCGCGTGCGGTACCGCAGGCCGAGGGCTGCCCGGTCAGCGAAAATGGGCTGTTGCCGGGCTCCGCGATCTTCCCGGTCAGAAGGTGAAGATTGTAGACCAGATTGTTGCACCAGACGCCGCGGGTGTGCTGGTTGAAACCCATGGTCCAGAAGCTGACGACCTTGGCCTTCGGGTCGGCGTAGAGCTCGGCCAGCGCCTCCAGACGATTGAGCGGAACGCCCGACATCTTCGCCGCCTTTTCCAGCGTGTAGTCGGCGAGGAATTTGACGTAGTCGTCATAGCTCATATCGGTGGCATCGTTGGCCTTGGCCGCGCCCGTCGCCTTCTTCTGCAGCGGATGATCGGGTCTCAGGCCGTAGCCGATGTCGGTCTGGCCGCGCTTGAACACGGTATGCGCGGTGACGAAATCCTTGTTCACGCGCCCGGTCTTGATGATGTGATTGGCGATCGCATTGAGGATGTAGAGATCGGAGTGCGGCGTGAACACGATCCCGATGTCGGCGAGGTCGAACGATCGGTGCTCGAAGGTCGAAAGCACGGCGACCCGCACATGCGCCGCCGAGAGCCTGCGGTCGGTCACCCGCGTCCACAGGATCGGGTGCATCTCCGCCATGTTGGAGCCCCACAACACGAAGGCATCGGTGGCCTCGATATCGTCGTAGCAGCCGGCCGGTTCGTCCATGCCGAAGGTGCGCATCATGCCGACCACGGCGGAAGCCATGCAGTGGCGCGCGTTGGGATCGATGTTGTTGGAGCGAAACCCGGCCTTGAACAGTTTTGCAGCCGCATATCCCTCCCAGACCGTCCATTGGCCGGAGCCGAACATGCCGATGCCGCTCGGCCCGCGCTGCTTCAGTGCCGCCTTGAACTTCTCGGCCATGATGTCGAACGCCTCGTCCCACGAGACCGGGGTGAAGTCTCCGTTCTTGTCGTACTTGCCGTTGGTCTTGCGCAGCATCGGCTGCGTCAGGCGATCGTGGCCGTACATGATCTTGGAGAGGAAGTAACCCTTCACGCAGTTGAGGCCGCGATTGACCTCTGCCTTGATATCGCCGTGGGTGGCGACGACGCGATTGTCCTTGGTTGCCACCATGACGCTGCAGCCGGTGCCGCAGAAGCGGCAGGGAGCCTTGTTCCAGTCGAGTTCGCTGGCATCGCGTTCGGTGACGAGGTTTGCCGCGACCGACGCAACCGGCATTCCGCCGGCCGCTGCGGCGATCGCGGCGGCCTCCAGCTTCAGCATCTGGCGGCGGTCGAGCTTGGTTTCGGTCATGGCTTGCCTCCCGGCACTTCAGCAGACGTCGATGGCGTGAAACACCAGCGAGGCGGAATGGACGTGCGGTAACAGAGCGATCGTGTTCAACGTCGCGCCGAGCGCGCCGGCATTGGGTGCATCGACCACCACGACGAGCTTGCCTCTGGGGTCGCGGCCGAAAATCTCGCAGCCGGAAACGGCGAGGATATCGGCTTCGACCGCATCAAGGCGCTCGGGCCGGGCCTGCACCAGGATGCTGGCGATCTCGCCCCCGGGTGGCGCCACGACGCGCTCCGCTGTCAAGGCGCGGCCGGTAATCAACATACGGCGATTGATCGCGGTCTTGCGCACAACGATGTCTCTCCCTGTCAATGCGGCGGGGGCGGACCGGGAGGGCCGGCCACCATTTGGTAGATCCAGACCGCGAGCCCGTATGACCCCACCGTCGCGACCGCGAGCCCCGGCATCAGGATGGCGGTCAGGAACAGGAAGGCGAAGATCTCCATTCGCGTTCGGCGACGCCGTACATCTGCGTCGCCGTCTGCGACCGCCATGATCGTGTCTCTCACGTGGGACGTTGGGGGGACGGCATCCGGGCCGCTGCCTTGGACACGAACCTAAGGAGCGGCGATGAGCGGACATTGATTCAGATCAAAGTGCGGGGCGATGGCCTCACCGGCAAACATATCTCGGGCGAGCGAGACGACTCTGCCTGGTAATCAATCGCACGCCGGATCAACCACCCTCGCCGCTCTCGCCGTCCCCGCCCTCATCCCCCGGCACATATTCCAGAATATCCCCCGGCCGGCAGTCCAGCTCGCGGCAGATTGCCGACAGTGTCGAGAAGCGCATCGCTTTCGCCTTGCCGGTTTTCAGGATCGACAGGTTCTGGATCGAAATGCCGATCGCGTCCGCGAGGTCTCCGAGGCGGCGCTTGCGCTTTGCGAGCATGACATCGAGGTTCACCACGATGGGCACAAGCATCACCCTCAGATCGTCAGATCGTTTTCGGACTGCAACAGGATGGCGTGCTCGATCACGAATTTCAGCGCCATCAGGAACACGCCACCTGCGACGGTGCCGACGTCGACGCCGTAGCTCGGCAGGAAGAACTTGATGTCGCCGAGTTGATACAGCGCATAGGTCACCGCGATGGTCGTGATCGTATCCACAAACGGCCAGACCACCAGGAAGATCCCCATCCACCAGACACCCTGCAGCGTTTCGGACACGAAGATCCGCCCGTTGGCGAATCGGTTCACCATGCGATGTAGGATGCCGATCAGCACGGCGTAAAACGATACCCCAAGCGCGAACAGCGACCAGAACAGCACCTGGCCCTTGGCCGACATGGTGAGCGGGTTGGCGACGATGGCCGCGCACTTCGCCTGCTCGCCGATCAGGCTCTCGGCGATCGTCGCCGACGCCGTGGTGGTGCGGTAATAGGCCAGCCACAGCACGACCGGCAGCGCCGCCCAGATCAACCAGAACGCCCGATCGAGCCTTCGAAACCAGAGCTGGCGCTGCTCACGAACCGATTTCCCCATCGCACCCATCCAGAAATTCTTTGCCAAAAAAGCCGTTACGGCCGGATTACATCATGCCTAGGCAATGTCATTGACTCAACCTTAAACGTGATTTATTTCATGTTTATCATGAAATTTTTCATGAAGAAGGTGGATGATGACGGTAATCCCAGACCAAAACGGCCTGCGCAAGGCTTTGAAGCAATTGGTCCACGCTCACCTCACGCGCCGCCTGATCGTGGCCGCGTTCCACATCCCGCTGCTCGGCAGCCCCGCCGATGCCGCCAAGGCGAGCGACAAGTCGAGCGATCCGGCCGGCGTCTGGCTGACCCAGTCCGGCGACGCCAGGATCAAGATCCATCGCTGCGGCAGCGCGCTGTGCGGCCGCGTCGTCTGGCTGAAGGAGCCGAGGGACAGGGCCACCGGCAAGCCGCAGCTCGACGACAAGAACGCCGATCCCCTCCAGCGCGCTCGGCCGGTCATGGGCATATCGTTGTTCATCAACATGCAGTCCGCAGGACCGAACAAATGGGCCGGCCGGATCTACAACGCCGATGACGGCAAGACCTATGAGAGCTCGGTGACACTGGTGTCGCCAGGCACGCTGAACGTTCGCGGCTGCATGGGAACGCTGTGCGCCGGCGAAGACTGGACGCGGTGAAGCGAATGCGGTGAAGGGACTTGGCCCCGACCCTTCATCGGCCAAGAAGAAAAGCAAACCCGCTCACTCGAGGCCGCCGCATTTGGGCGGCCTTCTTTTATGAACTAGTGTGCTGAATGCGAAGTTCGTGCGATTTCGCGGCAGCCACTTTCACGAACTTCGCATTCATAAAGCACACTAGAATCATAAGTTTCCTAGTGTCCTTATCGAATCCGAAGTTCGCTCCGAAGGTGCGGCAAATGATGCGAACTTCGGATTCGGGACACTCGCCGCCCGCCCTCAGCCTTCCACGCCGAGCTTCCACAGCGGCGGCAGATCGGCGAAGGGCGGCGTGGTGTGGGCGATGACGATCGCGGCGCGCCGGCTGTCGGAATCGATCTTGCTGTTGATCGCCTTGACGTGCGCCTTCACGGCATCGAGCCCGACGCCGAGGATAGCAGCGATCTCCTCGTTCGACTTGCCCTGGGCGATCCACGACGCCACCTCGATCTGGCGCGGCGTCAGCGCAGGAAATGCCAGCCGCAGGCGGTCGCTCGGCGTCAGCGCCGCCAGCGTTCGCTCCTGCGCCTGGCGGTAGCCGCGTAGGATGTGCGGACGAAAACCCTGCATCCGGTCGCGCTCCTCGTCGCTGAACGCCGGCCGTCCCACCACGCGATGCCCGACAACCGTGACCACATAACCGGCGTGCTCGAACGCGATCCCCATGATCCGCCGCGCCCCCGACGGCAGGAACACCTCCTTGGCAATCGGCAGCTCGACGAATTCCTCGTCGCTGAAGAAATCCGACTCGCGCAGCGCGCGTTCGCCATAGAACGCCGGATCGTGCTGCCAGAACGGATGCGAATGCATGTGCTTCGCAAACGCCTGCATGCCGCGGGCACGAACCTCCGGATCGTCGCCGACCGAAATCAACGACCGGAAATCCCAGCTCGGACGATGGAACTCGGTGAAGCTCACCACCTCCGCATCGACCAGGCGGCCGACGCCGGCGAACAGGACACCAGGCAGCGTGTGCAGGTTGGACTCAGATTCGTAGAGACGAATGATTTCGTCGTTGAGCTTGCTGTCCCGTTGCATGGGATTCTGATCGACCAGGTTTGATTTGATTTTTTGGCGATCGCTGCAACGTCACGACGTGCCCACATGTTGCAGCAAAGCCTCGCTCGCCGTCTTATCGTTCGTGCGCGCGTTGGTATACCCCTTAGGGTAATGGCCAGATCGCATTCGATTACGGAATCTCTGCGCTGTGTCGAGTCCGACACATCGCGCGGCGTCGTCAGGGGCAGCAACACGCATGGCCCGGCGAAAGTTGCAACAATTCGAGTTACTACCGGGACTGAATGCGGTGACCCCATTGGAAGACGCAGCGGAACGTCCCGCTGTAGGACAGTTCGACGACACACGCGCTGATTGTTTCGAGGCAAAATCGCTCGCGCGCCACGGGCGCGCGTCGTTCGGCGGCGCCCTGCTGGGCACGACATCGCTGGTTGCGCTGGCGCTGCTCACGGCAACGGCGATGCCGTCCCATGCGGCCGACATCGTCTGGACCGGCGCCAACTCGTCGATCTGGACCGACACCAGCAACTGGCTGCCGAACACGCTTCCGGCCAACCCCAACAACGCGGTGATCGATACGACCTCGCCCAACCCCACGGCGATCGCAGGGACCGCAGGGCAAGCCACCAATGTCACTATCGGCCAAAACGCCAACGGCCAGCTGACGATTTCGGGCGGCGGAACGCTGAACGACCTTAATGGCTTCATCGGAAACAATGCCGGTTCGAACGGCGCCGTGACGGTCGATGGCTTCGGCTCGGTGTGGTTCAGTCCCGGTGTCACTGTCGGCGTGGCCGGCACCGGCACGCTGACGATCCAGAACGGCGGCACCGTGGCCGGTACCAACGGCCTGATCGGGTCTTTGCCTGGCTCGAGCGGGACTGCAACGGTCACCGGACCCAACTCGTCCTGGAATATGACTGACGATCTCGCTGTCGGCGCAAACGGAACCGGTGTGCTGACAATCAAGGCTGGCGGCACCGTGAGCGATCGCAACGGCCGCGTCGGCTTTGTCCCCGGTTCGAGCGGCACCGTCACCGTCACCGGCCCCGGCTCGTCCTGGACCAACTCCGCCGAACTCTATGTCGGCACCGCCGGCACCGGCACGCTGAACATCGAGAACCGCGGCGTCGTGAGCAACGGCGCCAGCTCAAATGCCTACCTTGGCTATATCTTCGGATCCAACGGCAACTTAACGGTCGATGGCGCCGGTTCATCGCTTCTTGTCGGCAAGGAGCTTCATGTCGGCTATGTCGGCACCGGCGTCCTCAACATCCAGAACGGCGGCGCGGTCAGCAACGACACGACCTTCATCGGCTCCAATGTGGGCTCCAACGGCAACGTTGTCGTCACCGGCGCCGGTTCGTCGCTGAGCAGCGCTGACTTCCTGTATGTCGGCTACTCCGGCACCGGCACGCTCGACATTCAAAATGGCGCCACGGTCACCAGCGCCCCTAGCGCGACTCGCGGGATTGCCGGTATCGGCGTCATTGCAGGCTCGAACGGCACGGTGACGATCGACGGCCCCGGGTCATCCTGGACCCATGGCGGCATTCTCAATGTCGGAGGTGGCGGCACCGGCACGCTGACCATCCGGAACGGCGCGGTGGCCAGCATGATCGGCAGCGACATCGGCTTCCTTGCCGGCTCGAAAGGCACGGCCACGGTCACCGGCTCCGGCTCGTCCTGGACCAACAGCTTCGCGCTGTTCGTCGGCGATGCCGGCACCGGCACGCTGACGATCCAGAACGGTGGTATCGTAACGACGCCGCTTTTCGGTGTTGCCAATCAGGCCGGCTCGACCGGCACCGTCAACATCGGCGCCGGGCTCGGCCAGGTTGCCGCGGCGCCGGGCACGTTGAACACGCCGACCGTCACGTTCGGCGCCGGCACCGGCAGCATCGTCTTCAACCACACGTCTGCGAACTACAGCTTCGACCCGGCCATATCAGGCGCAGGGTCGGTGCTGGTGGAGGCCGGCAAGACCATCCTGACCGCAAACAGCACCTACACCGGCACCACCACGGTCGACGGCGGCACGCTCAGCGTCAACGGCTCGATTGCGTCCTCGTCCCTCACCTCAGTCAACGCGGGCGGCACGCTCGGCGGCAACGGCACCGTCGGCAACCTCACCATTGCGAGCGGCGGCACCGTGGCGCCGGGCAATTCGATCGGCAGGTTGAACGTCTCGGGCAATGTCAGCTTCGCGGCCGGCTCGATCTATCAGGTCGAAGCCAATGCCGCCGGCCAGTCCGACAGGATCGTCGCCACCGGCAAGGCGACACTCGGCGGCGGCAGCGTGCTGGCGCTGGCGCAGAACGGCACCTATGCGCCGCAGACCACCTACACCATCCTCACCGCGAACAGCGGCGTCACCGGCAGCTTTGCCGACGTCACCAGCAGCCTCACCTTCCTGAACCCGTCGCTGACCTATGATCCGAGCAATGCGTATCTGACCTTGGCGCGCAACGGCACGACCTTCCCCGACGTCGCGCAGACGCCGAACCAGCTCGCGGTCTCCAACGCCCTCGAGGCGAGCGCGCAGACCAGCCCGCTGGTGGTCAGCATCCTCAATCAGAACGCCGCCGGCGCGCGGCAGGCGTTCGATGCGCTGTCGGGCGAGATGCATGCCAGCGCGCAGACCGCGATGCTCGACGATTCACGCTATCTGCGCGATGCGGTGCTCGGCCGGTTGCGGCAATCCGCGTTTGCCGGCGATGCAGGGCCGATGGCCGCACTCAGCGCCGGCGGTCCGCAACTCGCGGCGATGGACTCGATGGCAGCCTCCTCCGCCCTCGCCTATGCCGGCGCGAGCCGTCCCAGCTTCCCGATCAAGGCGCCGCCGCTCGCCGCGCCCGCGCGGATTCCCGACACCACATTCTGGGCCCAGGGCGTCGGCGCCTGGGGCCGCTTCGGCGGCGACGGCAATGCGAGCGGCATGACGCGCGACCTCGCCGGGTTCTTCAGCGGCGTCGATCATCGCTTTGCGCCGAACTGGATCGCCGGCATCGCCGGCGGCTACACCAATTCCTCGTTGCGCATCGGCGACCGCACGAGCTCGGACAACATCGACACCGCGCATCTCGCCGGCTATGTCGGCGCGACCTACGGCGCGCTCAGCCTGCGCGGCGGCGCCGGCGCCAGCTTCAGTACGCTGGACACCAGCCGCTCGATCATCTTCCCGGATTTCTTCGACACCACGCGTGCGCGTTACAACGCCACCATGGCGCAGGTGTTCGGCGAAGTCGGCTACGGCTTCAACCTCGGCAAGGTCGCGCTCGAGCCGTTCGCCGGCCTAGCCTGGGCGCATCTCGACACCGACAGCTTCAACGAGACCGGCGGCAGCGGCGCCGCAGCGCTATTCGGCGGCCGCAGCAACCAGGACGTCGGCTATTCCACGATCGGCACGCGCTTCGCCAGCAATCTTGCGCTCGCCAACGGCATGTGGCTGACGCCGCGTGCCTCGGTCGCCTGGCAATACGCGTTCGGCGATGTCTCGCCGACCGCCGCGCTCGCGTTCCAGAGCACCGGCGCAAGCTTCACGGTCGCCGGCGTGCCGCTCGCGCGCAACGCGGCGCTGGTGGAAGGCGGGCTCGACCTGCGCATCACCACGCAGGCAAGCGTCGGCATCTCCTATGTCGGACAGCTTGCCGACCGGGTGCAGGATCATTCGGTGAAGGGCAACTTCAGCTGGAAGTTCTGACGACGGTTTTGAGTTCGCCGCGGAAGCGAACAGTTGCAACCATCGCTCTTCCCGCTAGCGGGAAGAGCAGCAGCTTTGATTCGATTTTGCGCGCAATTCGCGGCGATTGCGGAACCGCTCTGTTGCAGCAATGCCTCGCTTGGCGACTGATCGTACGCGCGCACGTTGATGTACCCTTTCGGGTAGTGGCCAGATTGTGGTCCATTGCGGAATCTGTCGACGGTGTCGACTCCGACACATCGTGCGACATCATCAGGGCCTGGCACGCGCAGGCCCGATGAAAACGGCGACATCTTAAGTCTGGCAAGGCTGGAATGCGGTGACCACGCGGGAATACGCGGCGAAGGATTTCGCTGTAGGACAGTTCGGTAGCGCGCAGACCGCCCGTCTCGATGCGAAGTCGCGCGCGAGTTATTTTCGCACCCTCGCCACGGTCTCGCCGCTTGCGCTGATCCTCGGCACGACCGGCCTGACATTGCCGGCTCACGCCCAGGCGGCCTGCACGGCCGACACCACTGCGTGCAGCGCTGCCGGTGGTCCCAGCTTCGGGCGTGGCGGCTTCGGCGGCAACGGCAATGGCGCCGGCGGCAACAGCACCAACCTGGTGGGCGCCGACACCGTGCAAGTGCCCGGCAGCCCCAGCAGCGGCGGCACCGGAGGGATCGGCGGTGCGGGGGAGAACGCTGGAGGAAACGGCGGCGCGCCGGGCTCCGCACTATCCGGAACGGCTGTCGTGACAATACCCGTCACCGGCGTGACCGGGGACACCGGACCGGACGGGTTTCATTTTGGGTCCGGCGGCGGCGGTGGCGGCACCGGGGTGTATTTTTCGGGCACATCACTGACCGTCAATAGTGGAGTGACAGTCAACGCCGGTAACGGCGGCACGGGCGGAAATTCTCCCGGCGCCGGTGGCGGTGGCGGTGGTGGCGGTGGTGGCGCGGGCGTGATCTCCACCGCAGCCGGCGCCTTCGTTTCGAATGCGGGGACGACCACGGGAGGGCAAGGCGGGACCGGAGGCGGCGGGACCGGACTCGGCGGCGGCGGCGGGGGCGGCGGCGATGGCTTGCTGGTGCTCGGCGATGGAACGTCGATCAGCAACGCCGGCAGCATTACCGGAGGCAGCGGCGGCAGCGGCGGGATCGGCTCCCTTGGCGGAGCCAGCACCGGCGGCAGCGGCGCTGGCGTCAATCTGGTCAGCAGCAATAATACACTGGGCAACACCGGCACCGTCACGGGCGGTGCCGCGACCGGCGGAGGTACGGCCGGCGTCGGTGTCATGACCAATGGAAACAGCACCATCAACAATGCCGGCACGATCAGTGGCGGGCTCAACGCCGACGGCGTGACCCATGCGGCCGCGATCCGTTTCGGTGGAACCAGCAACGTCCTGAATTTGCTGACCGGCTCGACGCTTGTCGGCGATATTCAATTGATTACGGGTGCCGCTGCAACGATTGCAGCACAAAACAACGGGTTCGCGCTCGGCAACAACATCGTGCTCGGCTCCGGCTCCCTCGTCGCCTTCAACACCACGCCGGCCAATTTTTCAGTCACCGGTGTGGTATCGGGCGCCGGCAGCGTGGCCGTGACCGGAATAGGCACGCTCACTCTCTCCGGGACCAACACCTACACCGGAGGAACGACGCTGGCGGGCGGAACGCTGTCGGTGTCGTCAGAGGCCAACCTCGGCGCGGCTTCGGGCTCCCTGACCTTCAACGGCGGCACGCTCCAGGTGACCGGCACGAGCTTCACCGGTACGTCACGCACCATCAATTGGGGCGGCGGCGGCTTCGAGATCGTCGATGGCACCAACAATTTCGTCGTCAGCAACTCGTTCACGGGCAACGGCGGGCTGACCAAGTCCGGCGCCGGAACGCTGACCTTCACCGGCAGCAACAACTACTCCGGCGGCACCACCATCTCCGCCGGCACGCTGCAACTCGGCAACGGCGTCAGCTTCGGATCCATCACCGGCAACGTGGTGAACAACGGCATCTTCGCCGTCAACCGATCGGACATCTATACGTTCGGCGGGACGATCTCGGGCAGCGGTGCGTTCGCGCAGATCGGCATCGGCACCACCATCCTGACCGGCACCAACAGCTATGGCGGCGGCACGACTATGTCGCGTGGCACAGTGCAGGTGTCATCGGACACCAATCTCGGCGCCGCGTCGGGCGCGCTGAATTTCGACGGCGGTGGCACGCTGCGGGTCACCGGCACAAGCTTCACCGGCACCACGCGCACGATCAATTTGGGCACCGGCGGCGGCGGTTTCGATATCGCTGACGCCGCCAACAATTTCACCCTGGGCCAGTCGATCAACGGAAACGGCACCCTGTTCAAGCTCGGCGCCGGAACGCTGACGTTGACCGGCAACAGCAGCCTGACAGGAGGCATCGCAATCAGAGCGGGCACGCTGCAACTCGGCAACGGCGGCACCTCCGGCTCCATCCTGGGCCAGGTGGTGAACAATGGCACCTTCGCCATCAACCGCTCCGACACCTATACTTTCGGCGGCACCATCTCGGGCAACGGTGCGTTCGTGCAGAAGGGCAGCGGCACCACCATCCTGACCGGCAACAGCAGCTACGGCGGCGGCACGACGATCGCGAACGGCACGCTGCAGATCGGCAATGGCGGCACGTCGGGCGCGATCACCGGCAACGTCTTCAACGACGGACGGCTGATCTTCAACCGCGCCGACGACAGCACCTTCGCCGGCTCGATCAGCGGCGGCGGCCTCTTCACCAAGAGCGGGACCGGCACGCTGACGCTCTCCGGCAACAACACCTATACGGGCGGCACGCAGCTGCTCAGCGGCACCCTCGTGGTCCAGGGTGGCAATGCGATTGGCGACAATTCCAGCGTCATCGTGCTCGGGGGCAGCACGCTGCGCCTGCTGAACAACGAGAAAGTCGCAACCCTGTCGTCCGGCGCCGCCGATTTCGGCACCGTCGATCTGGCCGCCGGCAATCTCACCACCAGCCTGAATTCGACCATCACCACCGCACTCTATTACGGCGCCATCACCGGCGCGGGCGGGCTGGTCAAGGACGGCACCTACAAGCAGGTGCTGGCCGGCAACGGCAGCTATACCGGCGGCACCACGATCAACGCCGGCACGCTACAGCTCGGCGATACGACGCATCAAGGCAAGATCGTCGGCAGCGTGCTCAACAACGCCACGTTCGAGATCGTCAACGCGGACACCTCGGGCCTGACCGCGATCACCAACAACGGCAAGCTGAATTTCCGCAACGCGACCTCGGCCGGCGCCGTCACGCTCACCACTACAGCGAGCGGCCAGACCGCGTTTGCCGGCAACAGCACGGCCGGCAATGCCCGTCTCGTCACCGACAGCGGCGGCGTCGTGGACTTCTCCGCAAGCACGGGCCCCGCCGGCGACCGCCGTCTCGCCGCCGGATCGATCGAAGGCGCCGGCCGCTATAATCTCGGCGCGAACGCGCTGGCCGTCGGCGGCAACGACCTGTCGACCATCGTCAGCGGCGTCATCGCCGACGGCGGCGCGAGCGGCGGCACCGGCGCATCGCTCACCAAGACCGGTGCCGGCACCCTGACGCTGAACGGCCAAAACACCTACACCGGCGCGACCAATGTCAACGCCGGCAAGCTCGTGGTCGGCGACGACACCCACGGCAGCGCAACCCTCGCCAGCGCCGTCACGGTGAACAATGGCGGCGCGCTCGGCGGCATCGGCACCGTCGGCGGCATCACGGCCAATGCCGGCGGCATCGTCGCGCCCGGCAATTCGATCGGCACGTTGAACGTCGCCGGCAACGTTTCCTTCGCGGCCGGCTCGATCTACCAGGTCGAGGCCAATGCGGCCGGCCAGTCCGACAAGATTGTCGCCACCGGCACCGCGACGCTCGCCGGCGGCAATGTGCTGGCGCTGGCACAGACCGGCACCTATGCGCCGCAGACCGTCTACACGGTCCTCACGGCGAATGGCGGCGTCAACGGCACGTTCAGCGACGTCACCAGCAGCCTGACATTCCTCACGCCGTCGCTGAGCTACGACGCCAACGACGTCTTCCTGACGCTCGCCCGCAACGCCACCTCGCTGACGAGCGTCGCAACGACACCGAACCAGATCGCCGTGGCCGGCGCGCTCGATGCGAGCGGGCAGCAACGCGCTCCGCTGATGATCGCCGTGCTGAACCAGGGCGCCGCCGGCGCGCGGCAGGCGTTCGATGCGCTGTCCGGCGAAGTGCATGCCAGCGCGCAGACCGCGATGCTCGACGACTCGCGCTATCTGCGCGACGCTGTGCTCGGCCGTCTGCGGCAGGCTTCGTTCGCCGGCAGCAGCGGACCGATGGCGGCGCTCGGTTCGGGTGGCCCGCAGACCGCTGCGATGGACCAGCTGTCGGTGAGCACCGCGCTCGCCTATGCCGGCACCGAGCGGTCCGCGTTTCCCGTCAAGGCGCCGCCGCTCGCACGTCCTGCGCAGATTCCGGACACCACGTTCTGGGCACAGGGGGTCGGCGCCTGGGGCCGGTTGAACGGCGACGGCAATGCCGCGGGAATCACGCGCGACCTCGCCGGCTTCTTCAGCGGCGTCGATCACAGATTCGCGCCGAACTGGATCGCCGGCATCGCCGGCGGCTACACCAGTTCGTCGGTTCATGTCGGCGATCGCGCGAGCTCGGCCGATATCGAGACCGCACATCTCGCCGGCTATGTCGGTGCGAGCTACGGCGCGGTCAATCTGCGCGGCGGCGCCTCGGCAAGCTTCAGCACGCTCGACACCAGCCGTTCGATCGTGTTCCCGGGCTTCTTCGACACGGCGCGCGCCCGCTATGACGCGACCACGGCGCAGGTGTTCGGCGAGATCGGCTATGGGCTATCGCTCGGCCGCACTGCGCTCGAGCCGTTCGCCGGCCTCGCCTGGGCCCATCTCGACACCGACAGTTTCGCCGAGACCGGCGGCAGCGGCGCCGCCGCGCTGCGCGGCGCCGGCAGCAACCAGGATGTCGGCTACTCCTCGCTCGGTGCCCGCATCGCGACCAGCTTCGCCCTCACCAACGGCATGCAGCTGACGCCGCGCGCCTCGGTGGCCTGGCAGTACGCCTTCGGCGACGTGACCCCGACGGCGGCGCTCGCGTTCCAGAGCCTGGGAACCGGATTCACCGTGGCCGGCGTGCCGCTGGCGCGGAACGCGGCGCTGGTCGAAGGCGGGCTCGACCTGCGGGTCACACCGCAGGCCAGCATCGGCGTCGCCTATGTCGGCCAGCTCGCCGACCGGGTCCAGGATCACTCGGTAAAGGCCAGTTTTAGCTGGAAATTCTGACCCGGCGGCGCCGCCGGGCTGCTCCCCTTCCACGCCAATCCGGGATGCCGATCAGCCGATTTTGCTGCATTGCACAGTCGTGAATGCTGCTATGCAAACAAGTCCGTTGTATCTGGCATCTGGTATACATAGTCTGGCTGCAGATGATGAGCCGGCCCATTGCTGGCCTCCAATGAAAGGGGACACCAATGTCCAAGACCACTGCACTGACGCTCGCGCCCTCCTCCACCCTGTTCGGCCGCCTGCTGGCCTCGATCGACCGCCTGCTGATGAAGAGCGCGGAGATCTCGAATCGCAACGGCGACCTGCCGCGCTTCGGCCTCTAAGCCAAGGGATTTCCGGCGCTCTCCGCCGGATGCAGCTTCCGTCGCAAGATGCGACCTGACATTGAACCTTCGACCAATGGCCCCGATTTTCGGGGCCATTTCCTTGCGCGCTGAACTAGTCTCCCGGGGTGCCCGGGCTGAGTCCTGTGCGGCATAAGCGCGCGCTGCCCCTGCGACAGCTTGAACCTTGGCATATCGGATACCAAGATGGCCGTCGCGCGCTCATAAGCAACGACAAGGGGCGCACTGGGAGGATCTATGTCGGACATGGTTCAGGCAACTGCGGCCCCTGCGGCCGCGCGTGTCAGCGACACCTATCGCTGGACGCAACTCGCGATCGGCGTCGCCGCGATGGTGATGATCGCAAATTATCAATACGGGTGGACGTTCTTCGTCCCCGACATCCAGAAGAAATTCGGATGGGATCGCGCATCGATCCAATGGGCCTTCACGCTGTTCGTGCTGTTCGAGACCTGGCTGGTGCCGGTCGAAGGCTGGTTCGTCGACAAATACGGTCCGCGCATCGTCGTGCTGGTCGGCGGCATCCTCTGCGCGCTCGGCTGGGCGATCAACGCGCAGGCGACGACACTGAACGGCTACTATCTCGGCATGATCATCGCAGGCATCGGCGCCGGCGGCGTCTACGGCACCTGCGTCGGCAATGCGCTGAAATGGTTTCCGGATAAACGCGGACTTGCCGCGGGCATCACCGCTGCCGGCTTCGGCGCGGGCTCGGCGCTCACGGTCGCGCCGATCCAGGCGATGATCAAGGACTCCGGCTTCCAGACCACCTTCCTCTACTTCGGTCTCGGCCAGGGCATCATCATCGTGCTGCTCTCCTTCTTCCTGCTGGCGCCGAAGGCCGGACAGGTGCCGGCCGTCGTGGCGAACGCCAATATCATCCAGACCCGGCGCAACTATCAGCCGACCGAAGTGCTGCGGCAGCCGATTTTCTGGCTGATGTACTTCATGTTCGTGATCGTCGGCGCGGGGGGCCTGATGGTGACGGCGAACCTGAAGCCGATCGCGGTCGACTGGAAGGTCGACAGCGTGCCGGTCACGCTGATGGCAGTGACGATGACGGCCGTGACCTTCGCGGCGACCATCGACCGCGTCCTCAACGGTCTGACGCGTCCGTTCTTTGGCTGGATCTCCGACATGATCGGCCGCGAGAACACGATGTTCATCGCCTTCGGCATGGAAGGCATCGGCATCTGGATGCTCTACCTCTGGGGACACGACCCGGTTTGGTTCGTGCTGCTCTCGGGCTTCGTGTTCTTTGCCTGGGGCGAGATCTACTCGCTGTTCCCCTCGACCTGCACCGATACGTTCGGCGCCAAGTTCGCAACAACGAATGCGGGCCTGCTCTACACCGCGAAGGGCACCGCGGCGCTGCTGGTGCCGATCGCCAACTACATGCAGCAATCGTCGGGTAACTGGGACAAGGTGTTCATCATCGCGGCAGGCGCCAACATCCTCGCCTCACTGCTCGCGATCGCCCTGCTCAAGCCCTGGCGAAAAATCGTGGTCGCGAAGTCCTCGGCTACGGCTTAAGCAACCGCCCTCCACCATCGCTTGCGAAGCGCCCGGCCAAAAGCCGGGCGCTTTTCATTTTGCCGTTAGGGAAGAGGCCGTCCGGAGCGGCACGTCGAAGGGCAGATTTGCTGCATTGCAGCAGAATGAAGGGCTTGCTTTCTGGAATATAGTATACCAACTTCCGCCGCGCTTGCGACGATACGCCACAATAATTGCGACACTCGGTCACAAGACCAGCGCGCTCGGGAGGACTTGATGGTTTCCAGCAATACTGCCGTCACACAAGCTCAACCTTCGTCCAGCGGCTTCCGCTGGCTGCAGCTCGTCATGGGCATCGTCTGCATGGCGATGATCGCGAACCTGCAATACGGCTGGACGCTGTTCGTCGATCCGATCGACGGCGCGCACCACTGGGGCCGCGCGGCGATCCAGTTCGCCTTCACGATCTTCGTGGTGACCGAGACCTGGCTGGTGCCGGTCGAGGCGTGGTTCGTCGACAAATACGGCCCGCGGCTCGTCATCATGTTCGGCGGCATCATGATCGCGCTCGCCTGGGTGTTGAACTCCTATGCCGACTCGCTCGCCTTGCTCTACACCGCCGCGGTGTTCGGCGGCATCGGCGCCGGCGCGGTGTACGGCACCTGCGTCGGCAACGCGCTGAAGTGGTTTCCCGATCGCCGCGGCCTCGCCGCCGGCGCAACCGCGGCCGGCTTCGGCGCCGGCGCCGCGCTCACCGTGGTGCCGATTGCAAAGATGATCGCCGCGAGCGGCTATCAGACTGCGTTCTTCGATTTCGGCATCGGACAGGGATTGATCGTCTTCCTGCTCGCCTTCTTCATCCAGCCGCCCGCGGTCTCGATCCCGCCGAAGAAGAAGCAGCTCAATCTGCCGCAGACCAAGGTCGACTTCACGCCGCCGCAGGTGCTGCGCAGCCCGATCTTCTGGGTGATGTATCTGGTGTTCGTGATGGTCGCCGCCGGCGGCCTGATGGCGGCGGCGCAGATCGCACCGATCGCGCACGACTACAAGATCGCGAACACGCCGGTCACGCTCGCCGGCTTCCAGATGGCCGCGCTGACATTTGCGATCTCGCTCGACCGCATCTTCGACGGTTTCGGACGGCCGTTCTTCGGCTGGGTCTCCGACAATATCGGCCGCGAGCACACCATGTTCATCGCGTTCGGCACCGGCGCGCTGATGCTGCTCACGCTGTCCACCTGGGGTCACAACCCGGTGGTGTTCGTGCTGGCGACCGCGGTCTATTTCGGCGTGTTCGGCGAGATCTACTCGCTGTTTCCGGCGACCTGCGGCGACACCTTCGGCTCGAAGTTCGCGACCACCAACAACGGCATGCTCTACACCGCGAAGGGCACCGCAGCGCTCTTGGTGCCTGCCGCCAGCATCGTTGCCGCCAGCTACGGCTGGCAGGCGGTGTTCGTGATCGCGGTCGCCCTCAATGCCACCGCGGCGCTGATGGCGCTGTTCGTGATCAAGCCGATGCGCCGCGCCTTCATCAACGGTAACGAGGTTGCCGCCGCGGAAGAGACCGCGACGAGCGCCAAAACGGCTTGACAAGACGGCTTGACAAGACGGCTTAACAGGACGGCTTGGCTAAAGACCACCCGATCAGGACCGCTTGGTCCCGACATTTCCCCGGAGACTGATGGAGGCGCATTTCGGTGCGCCTCTTTTCTTTTGCCAAGTTTCTTTTGCCGAGACAGGGATGCCAGATACCAGAACGCTTAGTGCAGCAGATCGCCCTCGTCGCTCACAATCGTCGGAAACGTCAGCAAACCTGCCTATTTAAGACGTTTCCTGATGGTAGATTTCTGTGACAGTCACGTTGACAATTGGCATTTTGTATACCAGACTCCAGTCAACGATAACCAAGGAGGTTGCCATGCAAGTCGGAGATATCCTGCGCAAGAAGACCCCCCGCGTCGCCACGGTGCGCATGAACGAGACCGTCGCGATTGCCGCGCAACTGATGCGCGCCAGCAATATCAGCGCGCTCGTGGTCAAGGATGTCGTTCGCACCGAGGGCAACACCGCCGTCGGCATGTTCACCGAGCGCGACGTGGTGCGCGCGATCGCCGAGCACGGTGCGGCCGGCGCGAGCATGAAGGTGTCGCAATTCGTCTCGGTGCAGCAGCTGGTCTCGTGCACATCGAGCGACACGCTCGAGCACATCCGTCATCTCATGACCAAGCACCACATTCGCCACGTGCCGGTCATCGACAATTACAGCCTGATCGGCGTCGTCAGCATGCGCGACATCGCCGCCGCGTTCGACGAGGAGACCGCCGCGTCGAAGAAAGACGCCGTGCCGGCGTAACAAGCGCCTTCTTTGCCTCGCTCTCAGCCAGGCGCTGCGTGTTCGATCACGAGCGCCTGAACAGATGACGAAAGATTTCCGTCCCGCCCTCGCCTGACCGCCGCGGCCTGTCATTTCCGCATGGGCGCGCCGCAGGTCGCCGGTAGACAATTGCCGGACAGGACTGCATCCTTCCCTCGACATCCCATAACAACACCGTGCGCCGCCGTCCGCGTCACGGAAAATACCGATGGAAACGAGGGCAGAATGATCAAGACACGTTTCACCGAGATGTTCGGCGTCGACCACCCGATCGTGCAGGGCGGCATGCAATGGGTCGGGCGCGCCGAATTGGTTGCGGCCGTCGCCAATGCCGGCGCACTCGGCATGATCACCGCGCTGACGCAGCCGACGCCGGACGATCTGCGCAAGGAAATCGCGCGCTGCCGCGAGCTGACCGACAAGCCGTTCGGCGTCAACCTGACCATTCTGCCCGCGATCAAGCCGCCGCCCTACGCCGAATACCGCCAAGCCATCATCGAGAGCGGCATCAAGATCGTCGAGACCGCCGGCAACAAGCCGCAGGAACATGTCGACGAGTTCAAGAAGCACGGCATCAAGGTGCTGCACAAATGCACCAGCGTGCGCCACGCGCTGTCCGCCGAGCGGATGGGCGCCGACGCGATCTCGATCGACGGCTTTGAATGCGCTGGCCATCCCGGCGAGGACGACACCCCCGGCCTGATCCTGATCCCCGCCGCCGCCGACAAGGTGAAGATCCCGATGATCGCCTCGGGCGGCTTCGGCGATGCGCGCGGCCTGGTCGCTGCGCTCGCGCTCGGCGCCGAAGGCATCAACATGGGCACGCGCTTCATGTGCACCAGGGAGAGCCCGATCCACCAACTCGTGAAGGAACGCATTGTCGCCAATGACGAGCGCGAGACCGAGCTGATCTTCCGCACCATGCGCAACACCTCGCGCGTCGCCAAGAACGCGATCTCGACCAAGGTCGTGCAGATGGAAAAGGAAGGCGCCAAGTTCGAGGACGTGCGCGAGCTGGTCGCCGGCGCCCGCGGCAAGATGGTCTACGCGTCAGGCGATGCCGACGAAGGCATCTGGTCGGCCGGCCAGGTGCAGGGCCTGATCCACGACATTCCGTCCTGCGCCGAGCTGGTGTCGCGCATCGTCCACGAAGCGGAAGCGATCATCCGCGAGCGGCTGGAAGCCATGATGTCCGGCGCCAAGCGCCAGGCCGCGGAATAAGCGATTTGATCGCGCGCGGCTCTATCTCCTCATCCTGAGGAGCTTGATCTCCTCATCCTGAGGAGCTTGCGAAGCAAGCGTCTCGAAGGATGAGGCCACAGTCGGGCCTCATGGTTCGAGACGCGCGAAGACGCGCTCCTCACCATGAGGATTCAGACCGAAGGGAATGCCCCCATGAAAGCCTATGTCTACGGAGCCAACGGCCCTGAAATCACCGACGTTGCGAAGCCCGTGCCGAAGGGCACCCAGGTGCTGGTCAAGGTCCATGCCTGCGGGCTGAACCGCGCCGATCTCGGCATGACCAAGGGCCATGTCCACGGCGCGGCCGGTGGCGTCGGCACCGTGCTCGGCATGGAATGGGCCGGCGAGGTCGCCGAGCTCGGCCCCGATGCCAAAGGCGTCAAGGTCGGCGACAAGATCATGGGCTCCGGCGGCGCGGCATTCGCCGAATACACGCTGGCCGATCACGGCCGGCTGTTCCGCGCGCCCTCGAACATGAATTTCGACGAGGCCGCAACCCTGCCCGTCGCGCTCGCCACCATGCACAACGCCGTCGTCACCAATGGCGCGCTGCAGCCGGGCCAGACCGTGCTGATCCAGGGCGCAAGCTCGGGCGTCGGGCTGATGGCGATGCAGATCGCCAAGCTGAAGGGCGCCAGGCTCGTGGTGGGCTCATCGACCGACGCGATGCGCCGCGGCCGGCTGAAGGAGTTCGGCGCCGATCTCGCGGTGGATTCGAAGGATCCCGGCTGGGTCGATCAGGTGCTGCAGGCGACATCAGGCGAAGGCGTCGACCTGATCGTCGACCAGGTTTCCGGACCGGTCGCGAACCAGAACCTCAAGGCGACCAAGGTCAAGGGCCGCATCGTCAATGTCGGCCGGCTCGGCGGCACCCATGGCGACTTCAACTTCGACCTGCATGCGGCGCGCCGCATCCAGTATATCGGCGTCACCTTCCGCACCCGCTCGATCGAGGAGATCCGCGCGATCTTCGAGGAGGTGCGCAAGGACATCTGGCCGGCGGTCGAGGCACGCAAGCTGCAGCTGCCGATCGACCAGGTCTACAAATTCGCCGACATCGGCAAGGCGTTCGAACACATGGAAGCCAACAAGCATCTCGGCAAGATCGTGGTGACGCTGTAGCAGCAGGCTCCGGCGATTGTCATTGTCATTGCGAACGACGGGCGGATCAGCGAAGCGCAATCCGCCATCATTCGCCAGATGCAACGGCGGATGATGCCGGAGCCTGTCATCGGACCGCGCTTCGCGCGGACCCGGTGGGCTGATCCGCGCCTGCTACGTGCGATGTCCTGGCTCTTCGCGTACGGTGTTCAACCGACCGGTCCGGGAATCCAATAGTCCCCCGCAAGCGGGCTGACCTTTACGCCACCAATGACTCCAAGCTCCAGGCTTGGATCGAAGTAGCGCATCGTCCGCTCATTGAGGTCGATGATGCGGCCAGGCCGTAGCGGCCCCACGTCATTTATCTTCACGATAACCTTCTTGCCGACAGCCTCGACGAGGGCATATTTCGGCCTCGCGCCAAATTGGACCCCACCAAACTTCCGACGCAAACTCGTCTTGATGGCGGCCGCCCAGACCGAGTGATCATAGCGCTCGCCGGAGGCTGTGCTCGGACCGCCCTCCTCCTTGCCGGGCTTGAACGGATTGTACATGGATGCCGCGCCAACGATTGCATCCCCGCACGCGGCATTGACGACGGCGCTTGAATGAACCGCAGCGATTTCACTTCGAGCAGCGGTGCCAGAAAAGGCGAGCGCAACCAGGGCGCCGCAAATCGCGGCGCTCGAGCCGAACAGCATCATAACTCCTTGATTGATTTTCTTCGATCTTCCGGTTCCCGATGCCGCAAAACATGGTCAAGCGAACGCGGAGGCGCTAACTCGTGCCAATTCCTTGCGGATTCGTGCCAATTCCGGCGACGGAACCGTTATGAGAACCAGGCGGTTCTCACACAGCGTTTTCAGTTTCTCGCCCGACTAAGACAGAGAATGCGTCAGCAAAATGACTGAATGGAGCTGTCTTCGACAGCGCATGACCAGCATATCGGCGTCACCTTCCGCACCCGTTCGATCAGGGAGATCCGCGCGATCTTCGGCAAGGTGCGCAAGGACATCTGGCCCGCGGTCGAGGCGCGCAAGCTGCATCTGCCGATCGACCAAATCTACAAATTCGCCGACATCGGCAAGCCGTCCGAACACACGGAAGCAACAGTCACCTCGGCAAGATCGTGGTGACGCTGTACTCGGCGCGCACGGCTGCGTAGGATGGGCAGAGCGAAGCGAAACCCATCGATGTATCCGTGCAGCGAGATGATGGGTTTCGCTTCGCTCTACCCATCCTACAGCTACCGCGTTGGTCCGCCCTACGTGCTCGGTCTCACCTGCGTGATGGCGACGCCGGAGATCGCGAGCAGTCCGCCGACAACCAGTTTCGGGGTCACCTGGTCGCCAAGGAACAGCACGCTCGAGATCAAGGCGAACACCGGAAGCAGCAGACCGAAGGGGGCGACACGGGCCATGGAGCAGCGGGCGATCAGCCAGAACCACAGGCCGAACCCGACAATGCCACCGATGAAGACGGTGTAGGCGAGCGCCAGCCAGCCCCGTTGATCCGCAGTGCCAAGGCTCGCCAGCTGTCCGTATTCCAGCAACAGCGACATCAACATCACCTGCGGCACGGTGAGCAGCGACGACCACCCCATCAGCATCAGGGGATCAAAAGGGCCGTAGCGTTTCGTCAGGACGGTGGACACCGCGAATGCGAAGGCAGCGGCAACCACGAGCAGCAGCGGCAGCGCGTTTGCCGACAGCCCCGGCCCCGCCGCCAGCACCACCACGCCGACGAACGCCAGTACCACGCCGGCGGATGTGATGAGCGACGGCCGCTCCGCGAGCAGCGGCCAGGCGAGCAGCACGGTGAAGGGCGGAGCGAGTTGATAGGCGACCGCCGACATGCTTCCCGAGCCGAGCCCGAGGCCGACATAGAACAGCCCGAAGTTCAGTCCGCCGAGGAAAACCGAAATAGCCGCGACAGGGCCGAACTGTTGGCGTGTCGGCCTTCTGACGAACGGAACAAGCAGCAGCGCGATGGCCAGGAAGCGCAGCGCGAGGAAGAACAGCGGCGGAAACTCGGTGACGCCGACCTTGATGACCACGAACTGATAACCCCAGAGCAAGGGAACGGCCACCGCGCAGACGATCTGGATGGCGGACATGGAATCTTTCCTTTCAAGACCGATCGGTCCATATATCGGCGCGCCGATCGCGCAGACGTCCAGAGGACATCAAGGGTCATTCCAACAGTTGCTTATTCGATGAAGCGATCGAGCAGCGCGTCGGCAGTGGCTTGCGACGTGGTGCGCGCCGGCGCCGTTTTGGCGACCACGCGCAGCCCCCAAAGGAAACAGATCAGAATTCGGGCGGCACTCGAAGGCTCGACGCCATCGGCCAATCTGCCCGCGGTCTCCGCACGGGAAAATGCGTCCGCCACCCTGGCCTCCATGATCTTGAAGAAGCTCGCGAAGCGACGGCCAACCTCAGCATCCTGGCCAGCCAGTTCCATCGCCGTCGCCACCAACAGGCAGCCGCGCCGGCCATTGGCACCGCACGCGCGTTCAACGTAGCCGGCAAGGTAGGCTCGCAGGCCGTCGACCGGATCTCTGCGGGGGTCGAGTTCATCATCCATCCGCGTCAGGGCATCGGCAATGTAGCGATCGAGCGCGCGCAGGAACAGCGAGTGCTTGTCGCCGAAAGCGGCGTAAAGGCTGCCGCGCGAGAGCTTCGTCGCACGCAGCAGGTCCGGCAGCGCCGTGGCGTGATAGCCGCGCGACCAAAACACATTCATGGCGCGCTCGACCGCGGCCTCCATGTCGAAGCTTCGCGGGCGCCCACGGGGCGACTGCATGGCGGTTTGGCGGCTCATTGCCGATATATAGACCGATTGGTCTTTAAATAGCAAGTGCCGGCTTCGGATAACAACCCGGCGGGTCCGTAGGATGGGTAGAGCGAAGCGAAACTTCACGTTACCGCGCGGAAACAACTGATGTGTTTCGCTGCGCAACACATCCAGTGTCGTCCTGGCGAAAGCCAGGACCCATTACCCCGAATGCGAGTCATGAGGCGATGCAATTGCACCAGCTCACTTCAACAACACAACCCTGTGGTTATGGGTCATGGCTTTCGCCAGGACGACGGCATGATTTTGGCGCAAGGATGCAATTGCAACTGAGTGGCGATTGCGCGTGGCGAATGACACTTGATGTTCACCAACTCCCTGCTACACCGCCGCCCATGAGCTCTTCAAAGACCAGCGCACCCTCCACCAAGACATCCGTCGCCGCGATCTCGATCCTCGCCAGCGGCAGCATGGCGGTGGCGAAGTTCGTCGTCGGCATCGCGATCGGATCGCTGGCGCTGATCTCCGAGGCGCTGCACTCGTCGATCGACCTGGTCGCCACCATCATCACCTGGGCGGTGGTGCGGGTGTCCGACCAGCCGGCCGATGCCGAGCATCATTACGGCCACGGCAAGTTCGAGAGCGTCTCGGCGCTCGGCATCATCGCGCTGCTCTATGTGCTGGCCGGCGGCATCCTGGTCCAGGCCTACAGCCATCTGCGCGAGGGCGCGCCGCCGCCGTCGATATCGGCCATTCCCTTTGTCGTTCTGGTCATCGATATCGGCGTCAATCTGTGGCGGGCCCGCGCGCTGCACCGCGCCGCGCGCGACACCAAGAGCCAGGCGCTGGCCGCCGACGCGCTGCATTTCGCCTCCGACGTGATGGGCTCGACCGCCGTCATCGTCGGCCTGGTGCTGGCCGGCTTCGGCTTCTGGTGGGGCGATGCCGCGGCGGCGATCGCGGTCGCGGTGATGATCGCCCTGCTCGGCCTGCGCATGGCGCGGGAGACGGTCGAGACTTTGCTCGACCGCGCGCCCGAAGGCGCGCTGGAAAAGGCCACCGCCGCTATCAAGGCCGTGCCGGGGGTGGTCGATGTCGACCGGTTGCGCGTCCGCATGGTCGGCGCCACGCATTTCATCGATGCCATCGCCAAGGTGCCGCGCACCTACCCGATCGACCGCGTCGAGGACATCAAGCGCAGGGCGCAGGCGGCGGTGACCAAGACGTTCGGCGACGCCGACCTCACCTTCACCGCGGTGCCGGTGGCGCGCGACAATGAGAGCGTGCGCGAACGCATCATGGTGATCGCGCGCAATTCCGGCCTCGCCATCCACCACGTCACGGTGCACGATATCGGCGGCAAGCTGATCGTCGGCATCGACCTCGAGGTCGACGGCGACATGGCGCTGGACGCGGCGCACGACATCGCCCACGAGCTCGAGCGCGCGATCCGCGAGGACTTTGGCGAGGACGTCGAGGTCGACTCCCATATCGAGCCGCTCGAGCCGGAACTGCCGTGGGGAACCAACGCCGCGCCCGATCGCGTCGAGGCCATCAAGGCGGCGCTGACCGGCTTTGCCGATGGCGGCGCGATCCATGACATCCACAACGTGCGGGTCCGTAACACCGACGCCGGCGAGATCGTCAACTTCCATTGCCGCGCCCGGCCTTCGATGAGTGTGATCAAGGTGCACGAAAGCGTCGACGAGATCGAACGCAAACTGCGTCGTGCGTTCCCCACCGTGAAGCGTGTGATCAGTCACGCCGAGCCGACGCGCGCGTAATTCTACGGAGCCGTTCCTGTTTCGGACTCACTTTGCGCCGCCTGATTCTGTTTTGGACAAGAATTATTTCGCATTAACGAATCGTTGACTCTCGACAGTCCCGGAAATCTGGATTCAAATGATCATGATTCGGATGCATCGTGGGGAGCATCCGAACCGGGTAAAAAATCAGCTTAGAGCGGGGGTCTAAGGCATGGCGCGCGCGCATGCAGCGAACGCGTGCGTCCAATCCGATTCGATCAAGGGATTGGCGCAGTCGATCGCGAAACCGGCCTATCACAGGCTCTTGACGGCCGAGCCTGCACTGCGCCGCGCTGTCCCTACCCTCATCATCGCCTTCCTCATCACGATCTGCCTCGGCGCCTTCGTCCAGGTGATCGACCAGAACCGGCAGAAGCGCGGCGCGATGAAGCGCGACCTTGCCGCGCTCTCCGACATCCTCGCCGAACGTCTCGATCGCCTGACCTCGGTGCGGCGCGACCGGCTCGCCAACATCGAGCGGATGCAGGAACTGCTGCCGGACCTGATCCCGTCCTGGGGCATCGCCTATGGCCGCCACGTCATCATCACCAGCGCCGATCACCGCGTGCTGGCGCGCGTGCCGGTCGATGGCGCCGGCGAGAACGACCGCATCCTCGACATCGTCTCCACCGCGCAGCTGCTCGTCGCGCCCGGCCAGCAGGGCACGGTCAGCGACATGACGCTGCCCGGTGGCACCGGCGCGCTGGCGATCTCGCAGCTCGTCAAGTCGCTACCCGGCCAGGTCGTCGTGATCCAGGAGATGAACGAGCCGATCTGGGGATCGGACGCTGCGCTCTCGGTGACGCTGTCGGCGACCACGAGCTTCGTGGTGCTGATCCTCGGCTTCGCGTTCCACTGGCAATCGACCCGCGCCCGCGAGGGCGACCTGATCAACGACGCCGTGCGCGGCCGCATCGACACCGCGCTCAACCGCGGCCGCTGCGGATTGTGGGACTGGGACCTGTCGCGCGGCAGGATCTTCTGGTCGCAGTCGATGTTCACCCTGCTCGGCCTCGACACCCGCAACGACCTCCTCACCTTCGGCGAGGTCAACGCGCTGGTGAATTCCGACGACATCAACCTGTTCGACATCGCCGACCAGCTGATCTCGGGCAAGATCGATCACATCGACCAGAGCTTCCGCATGCGCCATGTCGGCGGCCACTGGATCTGGCTGCGGGTGCGCTGCGAGCTCAGCCACGCCGCCGCCGACGGCGGCCTGCATCTGATCGGCATCGCGGTCGACATCACCGAGCAGAAGAGCCTCGCCGAGAAGTCGGTGGAAGCCGATCTCAGACTGCGCGATGCGATCGAGACCATTCCCGAGGCTTTCGTGCTCTGGGATGCCGACGACCGCCTCGTGCTCTGCAACTCGCACTTCCAGCGGCTGCACAAGCTGCCCGATTCCGCCGTCAGCCCCGGCACCTCCTACGAGACCGTGATCGAGGTCGGCAGCATGCCCGAGGTGCGCACCCGCCTGCACGAGAGCGGCGTGCCGGCGCCCGGCGCCCGCACCTTCGAGGCCCAGCTCGACGACGGCAGCTGGCTGCACATCAGCGAGCGCCGCACCAAGGACGGCGGCTACGTCTCCGTCGGCACCGACATCACCCGCATCAAGGCGCACGAGCAGAAGCTGGTCGACAACGACCTGCGCCTGCGCGCCACCGTGATCGACCTACAGCGCTCGCAAGCCGAGCTGGAACGGCAGGCCGTCGAGCTCGCCGACCTCGCCGAAAAATACTCGCAGGAAAAGACCCGCGCCGAGGACGCCAACGCCGCGAAGTCGAAATTCCTCGCCAATATGAGCCATGAGCTGCGCACGCCGCTCAACGCCATCATCGGCTTCTCCGAGATCATGGGCAGCGGCCTGTTCGGCACGCTCGGCTCGGACAAGTACGCGGAGTACTGCCACGACATCCTGACGTCGGGGAAATACCTGCTCGAGGTGATCAACGACATTCTCGACATGTCCAAGATCGAGGCCGGCCGCATGAAGTTCGACATGGAGCCGCTCGACCTCTCCGGCATCCTCGCGGAGTCGCTGCGGGTGGTCTCCGGCCGCGCCGAGCACAAGGGATTGTCGCTGGAATCGGATATCGAAAGCACGATCTCGGTCGTCGCCGACCGCCGCGCGGTCAAGCAGATCATCGTCAACCTGCTCTCCAATGCCGTGAAGTTCACGCCCGACCACGGCCGCGTGCTGGTGCGCGGCCAGATGCTGGACGACTCGATCGTGCTGTTGATCGCCGACAGCGGCATCGGCATCGCGCCGGAATCGCTGCGCCGGCTCGGCAAGCCGTTCGAGCAGGTCGAGAGCCAGCTCACCAAGAGCTACCAGGGCTCCGGTCTCGGACTTGCGATCGCGCGCTCGCTCACCAATCTGCACGGCGGCTCGATGCGGCTGCGCTCCAAGCTCGGCGTCGGCACCGTCGTGCGGGTCACGCTGCCCCGCGATCCGCGGTCCCTGCAGACGAAGCTGCCGGAAGCGGCCTGACGCCCCCCACTACTTCGCAAGCACCCCTTCCAGCAGCGCGGCATCACCGAGCACGGCCAGCGTCTCGCGAGGCGTGAGATGGCGGACTGCCTGGTCGAAGCTGTCGCTTGCCTCGATCCGCGCCCGCGCCACCGCGAGGTGAAGATCGATCTCGCCCGGACCGCCGCGCCGCACCGGCGGCAGCGACGAGAGATGGCGATGCAGCAGGTCGGAATCCTGCCGCAGCGTCGCGAGCGCGGGGGCCGACGCAGGTGCCGGCGACGCCGCCAGCTCATTGGCGCGGACCAGCACGCGCGGCGGCTTAGCTTCCTCCGGCGTCACGAACAGCGCGTGCATCGCGGGCCTCGCAGTCCAGGCGCCGATCGGGATCGCAAACAAGAGGCCAACGATCACCGGCGACATCCACAGCAGCAGCGGCAGCGACACCGCCCAGGCGCTGATCGCCATCGCGACACCGCAAGCGGTCGGAACGCCGTACTTCCGATAGAGCTCGCGCCGTTCGACCGCGCCGTCGTCGCGCCGCTGTGTCTGCCAGCCGGCATCCCGACCGAGCAGGATCTCGACGACGGCGATCGACTGGAACACCATCATGACCGGCGCGATCATCGCCGAGATCAGCACCTCGGCGATCACGCCCGTCAGCGCCCGGAAGCCGCCGCCGAATTGCCGGCGCGTGTCCGACCGTGTCAGCAACAGGAGGAAGCCGAGCAGCTTCGGCACGATCAGCAGCGCCATGGTAAGGCCAAACACCCATGCCGCGAGCACCGGGTCCTGCGCCGGCCAGTTGGGAAACAGCGAAAAGCCCTTCGGAAAATATTCGGGGCGAATGAAGCGCGCCTGCAACGAAATCAGGATTCCGAGCAGCAGGAACGACAGCCAGAGCGGCGCGGTGATGTAGGAGCCGATCCCGGTCATGAAATGCAGCCGCGAGATCCAGTGCAGGCGGCGCGTCCTCAGCACGGCGAGATGCTGCAGATTGCCCTGGCACCAGCGCCGGTCGCGCGCGGCAAAATCCAATAGCGACGGCGGCACCTCCTCAAAACTGCCGCCGAGCATCGGCGCCATGTAGATGCCCCAGCCGGCGCGCCGCATCAGCGCCGCCTCGACAAAGTCGTGGCTCAGGATGTGTCCGCCGAACGGCTTGCGTCCGGAGAGCTCGGGCAGGCCCGCCTGCTGCGCAAATGCCTCGATCCTGATGATGGCATTGTGCCCCCAATAATTGCCCTCGGAGCCGTGCCACCACGCAACGCCGGCGGCGACCATCGGTCCGTAGAGCCGGCCGGCAAACTGCTGCAGCCGGCTGAACAGGCTGCGCGCGTTGACGATGACCGGCAGCGTCTGCAGCAGCGCCGCCTGCGGATTGGTCTCCATGGCGTGCGCCATCCGCACCATGGTGTCGCCCGACATCAGGCTGTCGGCGTCGAGCACGATCATGAACCGGTAGGCGCCGCCGAACCGCGTGATCCACTCGCCGACATTGCCGGACTTGCGCGCCGTATTGTCGGCGCGATGGCGGTAGAACAGCCGCTGCGCGCCGCAGGCCTCGCACAGTTCGAGGAACGCCCGTTCCTCGGCGATCCAGATATCGGGATCGCGGGTGTCGCTGAGCACGAACCAGTCGAAGCTGTCGCCCTGCCCGGTCGCCTCGACGGACTCGTAGATGGCGTGCAGGCGCGCCATCAATTGATGCGGGTTCTCGTTGTAGGTCGGGAGCAGCACCGCGGTCCGGCTCGCGAGTTGCGGCAACGGACCATCGTCGCGGATCGGCAAGGCATTGCCGTTGCGCCGAAGCAGAACGAAGAAGCCGGCGAGCGCCGACGCAAACGAAAACGCGATCCAGGCGAGCAGCGCGACGAACAGCACCAGCACAATGCCTTCCATGATCGTCACGCCGCCGACCTGGACCACCATGTACATCTCGTAGGCGCCGGCACCGGTCAGCGCCGCCGTCAACAGCAGGACGAACGCGCGGCGCATGAACATGCCCGCGCCGACCGACACTGGCTTGCTCACCGCATGCGGCGGCCGGGCGAGATCGGCCGCCGACATCGCAAGCGGGCTCTCTTGCGGCAGGAAGCCGTCCGCCGCCGCGGCGACGTCGGACTGAGGCGACGTGACTATGGCGCCCATCGATAGACCCAGATCTCGGAGAGCGGCTTGTCATCTTGCGCCAGATGCGCACGCAGCTCGATCGGGTCCTTCTTGACGGCGCACTGGAAGCTGAGCCGCCATCCGCCGGTATTCGGATTCGGCTGCGTGACGACGTTCGTGATCTCGGACTTCTCGGCCGTCACGACGCCCTTGACGCTATTGGGATCGATCCCCTTCAGATTGTCCCCGAACAGGTCGAGCACGAACAGCTTGCTGTTCTCGCCATGGGCGCCGATGCCGCTGCGCGTAAAGCGCGCGAGCGAGTGCGGCTTCGGCGCATCTGGTCCCCAATGCAGGCGATAGGTGAAGTTGGTCTCGCTCTTGGCCTTGAGCGGCGCCTTCGGCCGCCAGAACGCGGCGATGTTGTCGTGGATCTCTTCCTTGGTCGGGATCTCGAACAGGATGACCGCGCCCTCGCCCCAGTCGCCGATCGGCTCGACCCACAGGCTCGGACGCTTCTCGAAGCGCGATTCGATGTCCTGATAGGCGAAGAAATTCTTCTCGCGCTGCATCAGCCCGAAGCCATGCGGATTGACGTCTTGGAACGTGCTGATCTGGAGGTCGCGCGGATTGCTCAGCGGCCGCCACAGGCTCTCGCCCTTGCCGTTGTAGATCGCAAGCCCGTCGGAATCGTGCACGGACGGCCTGAAGTCGTCGACCTCGTTGCGATCGTTGGGCCCGAAGAAGAACATGCTTGTCATCGGCGCAAGGCCGGCATGCTCGAGATCGGCACGCGGATAGAGCGATGCCTCGACATCGAACACCGTGGTCGCTCCAGGCCTGATCGTGAAGCGGTAGCTTGCCGCGCAGCTCTTGCTGTCGAGCAAGGCGTGAATGACCAGCGAGGTCGCGTTGGGCACCGGGCGCTCGAGCCAGAACGCCTTGAAGAACGGAAACTCCTCGCCCTTGGCCTCGCCGGTATCGATCGACAGGCCGCGCGCCGACAGGCCGTAGGTCTCGTCCTTGGCGACGGCGCGGAAATAGCTCGCGCCGAGGAAGACGCAGACCTCGTCGTAATAGTCCCGCTTGTTGATCGGCGCGTGGATCCGAAATCCGGCAAAGCCGAGGTCGGTCTCGGTGAAGTCAGGCACGGTCTCGCCGAACGAAAACATGTCCTTGCTGTACTTGACTTCGCTGACCTTGCCGTCGGCGACCTCGAAGATGTTGACCTTGTTCTTGTAGAAGAAGCCGCGGTGGAAGAACTGCGCCTCGAACGGCAGCTTCGCGCCGCGCCACAGCGCGCGCTCGGACGTGAAGCGGATCGTGCGGTACTGGTCGTAGTTCAGGTCCGTCAGGCCGTTCGGCAACTTCTCGTCCGGCGCCTCGAACGACTTGCTGGCGAGATTGCGCGCAAGCTCCCTGACCATGGCGGGGTTGAAGGGTGCGTCCGTCGCGCTCGCTGCGGCGGCGGCCTGGCGCTGTGGCAAGAACATGAGTGTCGGCAACATGGCCGATCCGTGGAGTAACTGGCGACGATTCAAAGCAGCTCCTGCTCGCTGACCGGGACGCCGCAATGCAACCGCCGAGCCGGCGCTGAGTTCCATCTTTGCTGCGAGCAAGCGAAGATTGTCGGCCGGCTGAACACCAGGACTTGCTTCAACGCAAGCACACAACGCGTGGTCGCTGCTGTGCCGGAACCGCGGCGGAAAGGCTGCGAGAGAATGCCGGGAGCTACGCGCTCTCGAGCGTCGGCGCGACCTCGCGTGCGACCTGCACCAAGGCTGCGATCAGCGGCGTCATCGGATCGCGCTGCGGGATCACGAGGCCAATGCTGTAGTCCACGACCGGATCGATGATCGGAATGCTGCGCACGGCATCCGCAAGGCCGAGCGTCTCGGCGAGCTTGGCCGGCATCACGCTGGCCCAGCGGCCGGTCTTCACATGGGTGTAGAGCACGAGCAGCGAGTTCGATGTCAGCGTCGGCGTCGCCTCCGCGCCGACCGAGGTCAGCGCGCGATCGATGATGCGACGATTCTGCATGTCGGGCGTGAGCAGACAGAGCGGCACGGTGCCGACTTCCTTCCACGTCACCTGCTTGCGGTCGCCGAACATCGCATCCGGCGCCGTCAGCAAACGATAGCTCTCATTGTAGAGCGGGATGGTGCGGACCTTGCCGATCGGCTCGTTCTCGATATAGGTCAGCCCGGCATCGACCTCGAGATTCTCGAGCAGGCCGAGCACGTCGGCCGACGTGCACGACTGGATACGGAAACGCACGTCGGGATGGCGCGCCCGGAACGGCGTGGTCAGCGAGGCCACCATGCCGAGCGCGGTCGGGATCGCCGCGATCCTGATCTCGCCCGACAGCTTGTCCTTGAGGCTGTTGATCTCCTGCTTCATCGCGCGCGCATCGCCGACGATGCGCCGCGCCCAGTCCAGCGTCCGCTCCCCTTCCGGCGTGAAGCCCTGGAAGCGGGATCCGCGCTGCACCAGCATGACGCCGAGGATTTCCTCGAGCTGCTTGAGACTGGTCGACATCGTCGGCTGGGTGACGCCGCACGCCTCCGCGGCCCGGCCGAAATGCCGCTCCTTGGCCAGCGCCAGCAGAAGTTCCAGCTTGTCGATCAAGGTTCAAATCCCTTCGGAAAACGGCGCCCCAAGCGGCAGCCCAACACGTCCATAGGTAGCACGATCCGGGTGCGATCCCGAAATCCAAAGCGCCCCGGAAGTGCGTGATTCCAGAACATTATTGCGATCCCGGATCGATCCATTCGACAGCGCTATTAATCGCGTTTCGCAATCGCCGCATGAGACAGCTTTATTGATGTTTCGAAGGATTCCAACTCTCATGTGCGAAGCAAAAAACTGATCGTGAGAAGCGCTGATGACGGTGGGATACGAACCTTGGGACAAGGCGCGCGGCGCTGAAGTCATCGCCGAGCATGCCGGGCTTGAAGGCGCCACGCTGGTGATCCTGCACGCGCTGCAGGAAGCCTTCGGCTACGTGCCCGAGCCGGCGATCCCGATGGTGGCGGAGGCGCTCAATTTGTCGCGCGCCGAGGTGCACGGCGTGTTCACCTTCTACCACGATTTCCGGAAGCAACCCGCCGGACGCCACGTCCTCAAGCTGTGCCGCGCCGAGGCCTGCCAGGCCGCCGGCGGCGACGCGCTGGCGGCGCGCGCGGAAGCCAGGCTCGGCGTTGCCCTCGGCAATACCACGGCGGATGACCGCGTGACGCTGGAGCCGATCTACTGCCTCGGGCTGTGCGCCACCGCGCCGTCGGCGATGCTGGATGGCCGCGTGGTCGGCCGGCTAGATGAAGCGCGGATCGACGCGCTGGTCGCGGAGGCACAGCGATGACGATGCGAATCTTCATTCCCCGCGACGCCGGCGCGGTCGCCGTCGGTGCCGACGATGTCGCCCTCGCCTTCGAGCAGGCCGCAGCAGGACGCGGCGCGCCGCTCGAGATCGTCAGGACCGGTTCGCGCGGCCTGTACTGGCTGGAGCCGATGGTCGAGCTGGCGACCGCACAAGGCCGCGTTGCGTTCGGCCCGATCAGCCCGGCGGACGTCCCGTCTCTGCTCGAGGCGATGGCCGGCAGCGGCCAGCACGCGCTGCGGCTTGGTGTCACGGACGAGATTCCCTGGCTGAAGCGCCAGACCCGGCTGACCTTCGCCCGCTGCGGCGTGATCGATCCGCGCTCGGTCGATGACTACCGCGCCCATGGCGGCTACAAGGGTCTGGAGCGGGCGCTGACGCTGACCTCCGACCAGATCCTCGCCGACGTCACGACGTCCGGTCTGCGCGGCCGCGGCGGCGCCGGCTTCCCCACCGGCATCAAGTGGAAGACCGTGGCGCAGGCCAGCGCCGACCGCAAATACATCGTCTGCAACGCCGACGAAGGCGACAGCGGCACCTTCGCCGACCGCATGATCATGGAAGGCGACCCCTTCGTCGTGATCGAGGGCATGACGATCGCAGGTATCACGGTAGGCGCCACCAAGGGCTACATCTACATCCGCTCGGAATATCCGCACGCGGTCGAAGCGATGAACGCGGCGATCGTGGCGGCCCGCCGCACCGGCTTGCTCGGCAAGCGCATCGGCGGCTCCGCCCATGAGTTCGATCTCGAGGTGCGCGTCGGCGCCGGCGCCTATGTCTGTGGCGAGGAAACCTCGCTGCTGGAAAGCCTCGAGGGCCGCCGCGGCATCGTGCGGGCCAAGCCGCCGCTGCCGGCGCATAAGGGCCTGTTCGGCCGCCCGAGCGTGATCAACAACGTGCTGTCGTTCGCGGCGATCCCCTTCATCCTCGACAACGGCGCCAAGGCCTACGCCGATTTCGGCATGGGCCGCTCGCGCGGCACGATGCCGATCCAGCTCGCCGGCAACATCAAATATGGCGGGCTGTTCGAGACCGCCTTCGGCGTCACCCTCGGCGAACTCGTCGACGAGATCGGCGGCGGCACCTTCACCGGACGCGAGGTCCGCGCGGTGCAGGTCGGCGGCCCGCTCGGGGCCTACTTCCCGCGCACGCTGTTCGACACGCCGTTCGACTATGAGGCGTTCGCCGCGCGCGACGGCCTGATCGGCCATGGCGGAATCGTGGTGTTCGACGACAGCGTCGACATGGCGAAGCAGGCCCGCTTTGCGATGGAATTCTGCGCGGTCGAATCCTGCGGCAAGTGCACGCCGTGCCGGATCGGCTCGACCCGCGGCGTCGAGACCATCAACAAGATCATCAATGGCGAGCGCGTGGCGGAAAACCTCGCCGTTGTCGAAGACCTCTGCAACACCATGAAATTCGGCTCGCTGTGCGCACTCGGCGGCTTCACGCCCTACCCCGTGATGAGCGCACTGAAACACTTCCGGGAAGATTTCGGCGGAGATCTAGGTCCCGCACCGGCCCACCTGCAGGCCGCGGAATAGCAAGGAAATCACGATGTCGCTGATCCAGGAAACCGATTTCGGCACGCCCAAATCCAAATCCGAGGCGATGGTCACGCTGACCATCGACGGCAATCAGATCACGGTGCCCGAGGGCACCTCGATCATGCGCGCGGCGATGGAAGCCGGCACCCAGATCCCGAAGCTCTGCGCGACCGACATGGTCGACGCCTTCGGCTCCTGCCGGCTCTGCCTCGTCGAGATCGAGGGCCGCGCCGGCACGCCGGCCTCCTGCACGACGCCCGTCATGCCCGGCCTCGTCGTGCACACCCAGAGCGAGCGGCTGAAGAAGCTGCGCAAGGGCGTGATGGAGCTCTACATCTCCGACCACCCGCTGGACTGCCTGACCTGCGCCGCGAATGGCGACTGCGAATTGCAGGACATGGCGGGTGCCGTCGGCCTGCGCGACGTGCGCTACGGCTATGAGGGCGAGAACCACGTCTTCGCCAAGACTCCTAACAATACGGCGCACGGCTGCGAAAACGACAACTGGATGCCAAAGGACGAATCCAATCCGTACTTCACCTATGATCCCTCGAAGTGCATCGTCTGCTCGCGCTGCGTGCGCGCCTGCGAGGAAGTGCAAGGCACCTTCGCGCTGACGATCTCCGGCCGCGGCTTCGACAGCCGCGTCTCGCCCGGCATGAGCGAGAGCTTCCTCGGCTCCGAATGCGTGTCCTGCGGCGCCTGCGTGCAGGCCTGCCCGACCGCGACGCTGACCGAGAAATCCGTGATCGAGATCGGCCAGCCCGAGCATTCGGTGGTCACCACCTGCGCCTATTGCGGCGTCGGCTGCGCCTTCAAGGCCGAGATGCGCGGCGAGGAAGTGGTGCGCATGGTGCCGTGGAAGGACGGCAAGGCCAATCGCGGCCATTCCTGCGTCAAGGGCCGCTTCGCCTGGGGCTACACCACCCACAAGGAGCGCATCCTGAAGCCGATGATCCGCGAACGGATCGAGGATCCCTGGCAGGAAGTGTCGTGGGACGAGGCGTTCAACTTCGCCGCCGCCAAGTTCAAGGGCATCCAGCAGAAATACGGCCGCGACGCGGTCGGCGGCATCACGTCTTCGCGCTGCACCAATGAAGAAACCTATCTGGTGCAGAAGCTGATCCGCGGCGGCTTCGGCAACAACAACGTCGACACCTGCGCCCGCGTCTGTCATTCGCCGACCGGCTACGGCCTGTCGCAGACCTTCGGCACCTCGGCCGGCACGCAGGATTTCGATTCGGTTGAAGACACCGACGTCGTCATGGTGATCGGCGCCAACCCGGCCTCCGCCCACCCAGTGTTCGCCTCGCGGCTGAAGAAGCGACTGCGCCAGGGCGCCAGGCTGATCGTGATCGATCCGCGCCGCACCGAGATGGTGGAATCGCCGCATGTGAAGGCGCTGCATCTGCCGCTGATGCCCGGCACCAACGTCGCGGTGGTCACGGCGCTCGCCCACGTCATCGTCACCGAAGGGCTGGTCAACGAGACCTTCGTGCGCGAACGCTGCGACTGGAGCGAGTTCGAGGAATGGGCGGCCTTCGTCGCCCAGGAGAAATACAGCCCCGAAGCGACCGCGATCATGACCGGCGTCGATCCGAAGGATCTGCGCGAGGCGGCTCGGATCTACGCCACCGGCGGCAACGGCGCGATCTATTACGGGCTCGGCGTCACCGAGCACAGCCAGGGCTCGACCACGGTGATCGCGATCGCCAACCTCGCGATGGTTACCGGCAATATCGGCCGGCCCGGCGTCGGCGTGAACCCGCTGCGCGGCCAGAACAACGTGCAGGGCTCCTGCGACATGGGCTCGTTCCCGCACGAGCTGCCCGGCTATCGCCACATCTCCGGCGATGCCGTGCGCGAGCAGTTCGAGGCGATGTGGAACGTCAAGCTCAACAAGGAGCCGGGCCTGCGCATCCCCAACATGTTCGATGCCGCGATCGAAGGCACCTTCATGGGCCTCTATGTGCAGGGCGAGGACATCCTGCAATCCGATCCGAACACCAAGCATGTGGTGGCGGCGCTGTCGGCGATGGAATGCGTCATCGTCCACGATCTCTTCCTGAACGAGACCGCGAACTACGCTCACGTCTTCCTGCCCGGCTCGACCTTCCTGGAAAAGGACGGCACCTTCACCAATGCCGAGCGCCGCATTCAGCGCGTCCGCAAGGTGATGACGCCGCGCAACGGCTATGCCGACTGGGAGGTGACGATCCTGCTCGCCAAGGCGATGGGATTCGAGATGCACTACGACCACCCGTCGGAGATCATGGACGAGATCGCGGCGCTGACGCCGACCTTTACCGGCGTCTCCTACGCCAAGCTCGACGAACTCGGCTCGGTGCAGTGGCCGTGCAACGAGAAGGCGCCTGAGGGCACGCCGATCATGCATATCGGCGGCTTCGTGCGCGGCAAGGGCAAGTTCATCGTCACCGAATATGTGGCGACCGACGAGCGCACCGGCCCGCGCTATCCGCTGCTGCTCACCACCGGCCGCATCCTCAGCCAGTACAATGTGGGTGCGCAGACGAGGCGTACCGAGAACGTGGTCTGGCACGCCGAGGATCGGCTGGAGATTCACCCGCACGACGCCGAGCAGCGCGGCGTGCGCGACGGGGACTGGGTGCGGCTGACGAGCCGCGCCGGCGAGACGACGCTGCGCGCCGAGATCACCGACCGCGTGGCACCGGGCGTGGTCTACACCACCTTCCACCACCCGGACACCCAGGCCAACGTCATTACGACCGATTTCTCGGACTGGGCGACCAACTGTCCGGAGTATAAGGTGACGGCCGTGCAGATCTCGCCGTCGAACGGTCCGTCCGACTGGCAGAAGGCCTATGACGAGCAGGCCCGCCATTCGCGCCGCATCGCGCCGGTGGTGGAAGCCGCGGAGTAGCGATGCGCGAACCGGTCCACAAGGCGATACGGAAGGTCTGGCGCGACGGCGTCTTCAGCGACGGCGCGCGCCTGATCCCGGAGGAGACGCCGCTGGCGCTGACCTATAATGGCGGCACCTACGCCGTGATGATGGGCTCGCCCGAGGACCTCGGCGACTTCGCGGTTGGCTTCAGCCTGAGCGAAGGCATCGTGCAATCGGCCGACGAGATCGAGAACCTCGACATCGTCGAGCTCGATGACGGCATCGAGCTTCGGATGTGGCTCAGGCCCGACAGGGCCGAGCGGATCGCCGAGCGGCGGCGCAACATCGCCGGCCCGACCGGCTGCGGTCTGTGCGGACTCGATTCCATCAGCGAGGCGGTCCGGCCGGCCGCGGTGGTGCGCGCAGGTCGCGTCTTCTCGCCGCGCGAGATCATGGTGGCGATGGCGGCGGTCGCGCCGCTGCAGGAGATCAACCACCAGACCCGCGCCGTGCACGCCGCGGCGTTCTGGACGGCCGCGCGCGGCATCGTGGCGCTGCGCGAGGATGTCGGCCGCCACAATGCGCTGGACAAGCTCGCCGGCGCGCTGGCGCGCGACAAGGTCGTCGCAAGTGACGGCATCGTGCTGGTGACCAGCCGCGTCTCGGTCGAAATGGTGCAGAAGACCGCCGCGATCGGCGCGCCGCTGATCGCCGCGGTGTCAGCGCCGACCGCGCTTGCGGTGCGGATGGCGGATGCCGCCGGCATCACGCTCGCCGCGATCGCTCGCGCCGATGGATTTGAAATCTTTACGCATCCGGAACGCGTCACAGGCGCGGTGGCCGGCAAGGAGTCCGCTTATGTCGTCGTCGCCTGACAAACTGGTCTATATGGCGAACCAGATCGGAAAATTCTTCCAGAGCCAGGGGCGCGACCGCGCCGTGCAGGGCATTTCCGAGCACATCTGGAAGTTCTGGGATCCGCGGATGCGCAAGCAGATCTTCGCCCATCTCGACTCCGGCGGCACCGGCCTCGATCCCGACGTCCGCGATGCCTTGCAGAAGCTGAAGCAGCAGGCGTAGAGTTCCCAGTCCCCGCGAACTCACTGTCACCTCGAGAGGCTGTGACGCGTCGCACCGCCGTCATTGCGAGGAGCGATAGCGACGTCTCCGCTTGCGGAGCGATGGATTGCTTCGCTTCGCTCGCAATGACGTGGATGGATCGACGCGTACTATCACCGTCACCCTGAGGAGCGCGTAGCGCGTCTCGAAGGGTCGACGGCCCCGCTGGTGGCCGATTCATCCTTCGAGGCTCGCAAGAGCTCGCACCTCAGGATGACGGGTCCAGCAGGGTCTCGCTACTCCCCTACCCCACGATCGTGTTGAAGACGCGGCGCACCTCGCTCTGGGTCTCGCGCAGGCGCGCTTCCAGTGCGGAGAAATCCGGCGTGTCCCCGGCCCGCGCCATCACGCGCAGCAGGTCTTCGCCCGCGGTCTCCGGATTGAACTTGCCGGTGACGCAGAGGCGCAGGATCTGCGTCAGGTCATGATAGAGCCGCGCCGCCGAGCGCAGGATCTCGGCCTCGGACTGGCCGAGCAGGCCGAGCTTGGCGGCATTGTCGAGCACCTGCAGCGTGGAGACGCTGAGAATTTCCGGCTTCACCGAGGCATGCGCGAGCTGGAGATATTGCGCGATGAAATCGATGTCGACGAGCCCGCCGGCGGCGAGCTTGAGATCCCAGACGTCGTCCTCGCCCTTCTCCAGCGCGATCGCCCGCCGCATGTCGGCAACGTCGGCCGCGGTCGACGCCGCATCGCGCGGCCGGGTCAGCACGCTGCGGATGATCGCCTCGATCTTCTCGCGGAACTCAGGCGACGACGAGATCACGCGGGCGCGCGTCAGCGCCATGTGCTCCCAGGTCCACGCCTCGCGCTCCTGGTAGTCGGAGAATGAATCGATCCGCGAGGCGACCGGGCCGGCGCGCCCCGACGGGCGCAGCCGCATGTCGACCTCATAGAGCACGCCGTAATTGGTCCGGGTCGTGAAGGCGCTGATCAGACGCTGGGTGAAGCGGGCAAAATACTGCGCGCCATGCAACGAACGCTCGCCGTCGGAATCCGGCGCCTCGCTGTCGAAATCGTACAGCAGGATCAGATCGAGGTCGGAGGACGCCGTCATCTCGCGGCTGCCGAGCCGCCCCATCGCGACGATCGCGGTCTCCTGCCCCTTGATCCGGCCATATTGCGCGGCGAACTGGTCGGTGACGAGGCCGTGCACGGTGTGGACGATGCCCTCGGCCACATCGGCAAAGGCGGTGCTGGCGTGCTGCGCCGACACCGTGCCGGACAGGATCCGCGTGCCGATCAGGAACAGGCTCTCCTGGCCGAACAATCTCAGACGATCGAGGAAATCCTCGTAGGACGACGCATCCTGCAGCGTGGCGGCGAGCCGCTCCGACAGTTCCTTCTTGTCCGGCATCGCGCCGAAGAAGCGCGGATCGACCAGGCCGTCCATGATCTGCGGCTGCCGCGCCAGCATGTCGCCGAGCCGCGGTGCCGCGCCGAGGATCAGTGCCACCAGCGCGACGAAATCGCGATTCTGGCTGAGCAGCGAGATCAGCCGCCCGCCCCGCTGCAACGCACCGAGGAAACGGTCGAACGCCGCCACCGCATCGTCCGGCTCCTCGGCATTTGCGAGGCCGTCGATCAGGCCGGGAATGAATTCGAGGAACGCGGCGCGCGTCGCCTCGACGCGCAGCGCGCGATAATCGCCCTCGATCCACTGCTGCACGGTGCCGGCAACCGCGATCGGCTTCTTGAAGCCGAGATTGGCGAGATGCTCGATCAGGCGGGCATCCTCGGGCCCGGCGCCGTAGTCGATATCCGGCAGCTTCGCGGTGCCGGTCGGATCGTCGCCCTCGAACAGCTTGCCATAATGGTTCTGCACGATCTTGAGCTGGCCGAGCAAATCCCTGGCGAAGGCCTCGCGATTCTCGTAGCCGAAGAAATGCGCAAAGCGCTCGACGTCCTCAGGCGCTTCGGGCAGCGAATGGGTCTGCTCGTCGGCGATCATCTGCAGGCGGTGCTCGACCCGGCGCAGGAATTCATAGGCCGTCGTCAGCTCGTCGCGCGCCTCAAAGGTGATCCAGTTGCTGTTGGCGAGCACGTTGAGCGCCTCCAGCGTCGGCCGCACCCGCAACTCCGGATGGCGGCCGCCGGCGATCAGCTGCTGGGTCTGGGCGAAGAACTCGATCTCGCGGATGCCGCCGCGGCCGACCTTGACGTTATGGCCCTCGACCGAGATCTCGCTCTGGCCGCGATAGGTCTGCATCTGCCGCTTCATGTCGTGGACATCGGCAAGCGCGGCAAAATCCAGATGCTTGCGCCAGACGAAGGGCGCGAGCTCGGCGATCAGCGCCTCGCCGGCCTTGGGATCGCCGGCGCAGGGCCGCGCCTTGATCATAGCGGCGCGCTCCCAGGTGCGTCCCTCGCGCTCGTAATAATGCAAAGCCGCGTCGGTCGAGATCGCGACCTGGGTCGAGGCCGGGTCCGGCCGCAGCCTGAGATCGACCCGGAACACGTAGCCGTCGCCCGAGCGCTGCTGCAGCATCCGCGCCATCGCCTGGGTGACGCGCACGAAGAACGGCTGCGGCTCGATATCCTCGGCCAGCGAGGTCGCCGCGCGATCGAAGAACACGATCAGGTCGATGTCGCTGGAATAGTTCAGCTCGCCGGCCCCCATCTTGCCCATCGCGAGCACGATCAGGCCCGAGCCTGCCTCGGGGTGATCGGGATCGGCGGCGGTCATCCGGCCGCGGGCCACTTCCTGCCGGAACAAATATCGCAGCGCCGATTGCACCGAATTCACCGCGATGTCGGTCAGCGCTGCCGTCACCCGCATCACCGGCCAGACGCCGCCGATGTCGCACAGCGCGATCATCAGCGCGGCCTCCGCCTTCAAACGGCGAAGCAGAACCATCACGTCGGCCTCGCTGCCGGCGGCGAGCACCTCGCGCGACGTCGTCTCGATCAGGCCGGCAAGATGCGACTCCGGGTCGCATGACAGGATCCGGATCAGCCGCGCGGCGTCGGCGCGGGCGAGCTCGAACAAATAGGGCGAGAACTCGGCGACGCCGCGCAGGATGTCCCGTGCGAACGGATGTTCGAGCAACGCATTGAGCGCGGCCGATTGCGCCGGCTCGAGCTCGACGAACCAGTCGGTCAGGCGCTGATCGGCGGATACGGGCGCGGCGACACGCGGTCCGTCCGCGAACCGCGCGGCCAGACGATGTCGATCCGCGTTTCCCGGCGCGGCGGCATTCATGCCGCCTTCTGTGGCACATCCTGCGTTTGAGCCGCAAGCCTGTCACTGCCGCCCGCCCGCGCGGGCAGCACCAGGGTGGCGACCAGCCCCGGATGGGCATCGCCGAGCCTGAGCTCGCCGCCATGAAGCGTGGCAACCGCCGAGGCCAGGCTGAGGCCGAGACCGGAACCGGGTAAGGTACGGCTCGCCTCGAGCCGGACGAAGCGCTCGACCGCGTGCTTGCGGTCGGCCTCGGGAATGCCCGGGCCGTGGTCGGTGACGCTGAGCAGGACCTGATCGCCCTCGCGCCGCGCCTCGATCAGGATCTCCCGCGCATCCGCATTGAGCGGCTGCACGCTGGCGTCGGGCTTGCCGTATTTGATGGCGTTCTCGACCAGGTTGGCGACCGCCTGGCTGATCAATTCGCGGTTGCCGTGAATCGGCGCCGGCACGGTCTTCACCTGCAGCGTCATGCCGTCGTCCTCGGCCAGCGGCTCGTACAGTTCGTGGATGCCGTTGGCGACATCGGCGCCGTCGAAATCGTCCATATTGCCGCGCGCCTGGCCGGACTCGGCACGCGCGATCATCAACAGGGCGTTGAAGGTGCGGATCAACCCGTCGGATTCCTCGATGGTCCGCTCCAGCGCCGCGCGATAGTCGGCCTCGCAGCCCGACCGCGCCAGCGCCTCCTCGGCGCGGTTGCGCAGCCGCGTCAGCGGCGTCTTGAGGTCATGGGCGATGTTGTCGGAGACCTCCTTCAGCCCCGTCATCAGCGCCTCGATGCGCTCGAGCATGGCGTTGAGATTTTCCGCCAGGCGATCGAGCTCGTCGCCGCTGCGACCGACCGGCAGCCGGCCGGACAGATCGCCGGCCATGATGCGCTTGGTCGTGCCGGTCATGGCGTCGATCCGGTGCAGCACGCGGCGGGCGACGAAGATACCGCCGCCGATGCCGAGTACGACGACGACGAGGATCGACCATTGCGCGGCCTTGGCGACGATACCGAACAGTCGCCGCCGTTCCTCGAGGTCGCGCCCGACCAGCAGACGGAAGCCGTTGTCCATCTGGGTGACCCGCACCAGCGCGCGGTGATCGGTCTTGTCCTGGTCGTCGAGCCGGCGATAGGCGGTCTCGGTCCAGCCCTGCGTGCTCATCACGCCCGGGGCCAGCGCGCCAACATTGCCGGCGAGCATCTGCCCGTTCGGCGCCGTCACCAGATAGAGGTTGGCGCCCGGCCGCAGCGCACGGTTGCCCATGGTGCCCAGCAGGCCGCGCAGGCCGCGGCGGTTGTAGATGTCGGTGATCTCGCTGATCTCGACGTTGACCGTCGTCGTGATCTGCTCGGTGATCAGCCGCCGCGTGTTCCAGGCGAAGTAAGCCAGCAGCGAGGCGGCGAACAGCGCGAACAGGAACAGGTAGACCAGCGTCAGCCGAAACGCCGTGGTCCGGATCAGTTTACCGAATGCCGTCACGGATCATATACCCCGCGCCGCGGATGGTATGCAGCAGCGGCCGCTCAAAACCCTTGTCGATCTTGGAGCGCAGCCGCGAGATGTGGACGTCGATGACGTTGGTCTGCGGATCGAAATGATAATCCCAGACATTCTCGAGCAGCATGGTGCGCGTCACCACCTGCCCGGCATGCTTCATGAGATATTCGAGCAGGCGGAACTCGCGCGGCTGCAAGGTCAGCTCGTCCTTGCCGCGGGCGACGCGATGGGACAGCCGATCGAGCTCGAGGTCGCCGACCCGGTAGGTCGTCTCCTCGGCCGGGCCGACATTGCGCCGCGACAGCACCTCGACGCGCGCGAGCAGCTCGGCGAAGGAATAGGGTTTCGGCAGGTAGTCGTCGCCGCCGGCGCGCAGGCCCTTGATGCGGTCATCGACCTGGCCGAGCGCCGAGAGGATCAGCACCGGCGTGCGGTTGCCCTTGTCGCGCAGGCTGCCGATCAGCGACAGGCCGTCACGCTTCGGCAGCATGCGATCCACAACCAGCACGTCGTAGTCGCCGGTCTCGGCCATCGACAGCCCTTCCTCGCCATCGGAGGCGAGATCGGCGATATAGCCGACTTCGCGGAATGCCTTGACCAGATAGTCAGCTGACTCACGGTCGTCTTCGATGATCAGGATGCGCATTTGCGGAGCGATTGCGGTCACGGGAATTGGCCCTCTGTCAGCATGACGCGGCCGGCCTGCACATGCAAGACGACCGCGCATATTCTCGATTGCTTGGAAAAAGTGGGCGGTGAAGCTGGGGGACCTCACCGCCCTGAGACCTTCCGACAGAGGGGGGCATATTCCATCGAAAGGCAACGTAGGGAGCGAGCAAGGGGCCCGCCCCCCGGAAAGCGCCGTCGGCGGGGGCGACTGATGCCGGCGACGCCTTCCAACTCATAGATAGTTATCCCTTCGCCAGCGGCACTGCCACAAAGCGCGACGAACCGCCGCTCTTCACGCGCATGAGAACGCTGTTCTTGCTGTCATTGCGCGCCGCGGTGATCGCATCACGCACTTCACCGGCGGTGCCGACGGACTTGCCGGCGACCTCGAGGATCACGTCACCTTCCTTGAAGCCCCGCTCAGCGGCAGCACTCTTGGGATCGACTTCGGTCACGACCACGCCATCCTTGCCGGCGCCGGCCACGCTGTTGGCGGGCGCGACGGTGAGGCCGAGCTTCGGCACGTCGGTGCCGCGGGACGAATTGCCCTTGTCGCTCTTGTCGGTGTCAGCCTTGGCCTCCAGGTTGTTGGGCAGCTGGCCGAGCGTGAGGTTGACGGTCTTGTCCTGACCCTTGTGCAGCACGTTCAGCTTCACGGCGTTGCCGGGCGCGAGGCCACCGATGGTGCGGGCGAGTTCGCGCGCATCCTTCACCGGCTCGCCGTTGACGGCCGTGATGACGTCACCGGATTCGATGCCGGCCTTGGCCGCGGGGCCGTTGGCCTGCGGTTCGGCCACCAGCGCGCCTTCGGCCTTCTTCATGCCGAGGCTGTCGGCGATGTCGGAGGTCACCGGCTGGATCTGGACGCCGATCCAGCCACGGCTGACCGCGCCCTTGTCCTTCAGCTGGGCGACGACGCTCTTGACGGTCTGGGCCGGGATCGAGAACGCGATGCCGACGCTGCCGCCGGACGGCGAGTAGATCGCCGTGTTGACGCCCATCACCTCACCGGACACGTCGAACGCCGGGCCGCCCGAATTGCCCTTGTTCACGGGCGCATCGATCTGGATGAAATCGTCATACGGGCCGTTGCCGATGTCGCGGCCGGAGGCCGAGACGATGCCCGCGGTCACGGTGCCGCCGAGGCCGAACGGATTGCCGACCGCCAGCACCCAGTCGCCGATGCGCGGCTTGGTTTCGGACAGCTTGGCGAACTGGAAGTTGGAACCGCCCTCCACCTTGATCAGCGCGAGGTCGGTGCGCGGATCGGTGCCGATCACCTTGGCGGAATAGGACTTGCCGTCGTCGGTGGTGACTTCGACCTTGTCGGCGCCGTCAACGACGTGATTGTTGGTCACGGCAAAGCCGTCAGCCGAGATGAAGAAGCCGGAGCCCTGGCCCGTCACCACGCCACCGCCACGCGGTCCACCGCGCAGGCCCGGGGGCAAGCCATCCGGACCGCCGAAGCGGCGGAAGAAGCGCTCCATCGGCGAACCCGGTTGGAACGGCGAATCGTCATTGTTGTTGCTGTCATCCTTCGCGACCTTCTCGCGAATGTTGACCTTGACCGAGATCACCGACGGCTTGACGCGCTCGACGATGTCGGCAAACCCGACCGGCTGCTGAACCTTCTTGACCTCGTTATTGACCTGCGCATGCGCGGGCGTCGTGAACAGGTCGGCGGGGTTGTGCGAGGGGCTGAAGCCATAGGTGGCGGCACCGAGGCCGGCCACGACCGACGCCATCAGCGCGAGTTTGCGGGCAGAGAACAGCGAGCGCTTCGGCGCCTTGTAGGACGGAAGGGTCGAGAGGTCGGGACGGTCGGTCATGTCTTGAAATCTCCAGGGCCAGAATCATTGGTGCCGGGGGCGAGCACCTGATGGGTCTGAACATGGGGTCATCAGCCTTACAGCGCGCTGGCTGCGGAATTAAACTTTGGTAATTGAGCAGGCCGCCGCTGCGGCAGAATAGCGCAGGTAAATAAAGGACTTAAAAGGGAACTAAAGCGGCTTGTCCGGCGCGGATTCCGCCGCCAGCAGCCGTTTCAGGCGCGCCTGCTCGTCGGACGTCAGTCCGGCGGCGGAATCGCCCCCGCCGGCGGCCGAATTTGCCTTGCGCCGGCCGAGCCGCCAGAGCGCAAAACCGCCCAGCAGAAGCGCCAGCGGCGGGGTCAGCCACAGCAGCAGCGTGTGCTCGTTGAGGCGCGGCTTCAGCAGCACGAATTCGCCGTAGCGGGCCACCAGGAAATCGATCACCTGGGCGTCGCTGTCGCCGGCCGAGATGCGTTCACGCACCAAAAGACGGAGGTCGCGCGCCAGCGGCGCCTCCGAATCGTCGATCGACTGGTTCTGGCAGACCATGCAGCGCAGCTCTTTGGAGAGCTCGCGCGCCCTCGCCTCCTTGGCCGGATCCGCCATGATCTCGTCGGGCAGCACCGCCCGGGCGGGCAACGCGCCGAGCATCAGGGCCGCCGCAAGCACGGCGGCTGCAAGCGCGCGCGGCCGCATCACTCGGCCGCCTGCAATGCGCGCGCCGCTTTCGCCGGCTTCGGCGCGCCGACCCGCAAGCGGCGGTCGGACAGCGACAGCATGCCGCCGAACGCCATCAGCACCGGGCCCCACCAGATCATCAACACCAGCGGCTTGTGATAGATCCGCACCGCGATCGCGCCGTCGGCCGAGGTATCGCCGAGCGAGATGTAGAGCTGGCTTGCACCGCGCGTCATCAGCGCGGCCTCGGTCGTCGAGGCGCCCCGCGTCGTGAAGTTGCGCTTCGACGGCGTCATCACGCTGACCTTCTCGCCGTCACGCGTCACGGTGAATTGCGCGACCATCTCGCGGAAGTTCGGACCCTGCCGCGGGTTCAGGCCGTCGAGCCGCAGCTGGTAGCCGGCGACGCGGGCGACGTCGTCCGGCTTCATCGCGCCGATATATTCGCTGTTCCAGGTGGTCTCGCAGACGATCCCGATCAGGGCGACGCCGAGACCGGCATGCGCGAAGGCGGTCCCCCAGGTCGCACGCGGCAAGCCGCGCGCCCGGCGCAGCGAGAGCGCCAACGGAATCCGGAACAGCGCGATGCGCTCGGCGAGATCGCACAGCGCGCCCATGATCACGAACACCGCAAGCGCAATGGCGAGCGGCGCCAAGGTCGCGCCGCCATAGGTCCACGCCAACACCAGCGCCATCGCAACCAGCGCGACGATGCCGGCCACCATCAGCCGCTGCGCCGCGCCGAGCAGATCGCCGCGCTTCCAGGCCAGCAGCGGCCCGAACGGCACCGCGAGCAGCAGCGGCACGAACAGCGGCGCGAAGGTGAAATTGAAGAACGGCGCGCCGACCGAAATCTTTTCGCCGGTCAGAACCTCGAGCGCCAGCGGATACAGCGTGCCGATGAACACGGTCGCGCAGGCGGTGGTGAGCAGCAAATTGTTGAGCACCAGCGCGCCCTCGCGCGAGATCGGCGCGAACAGCCCACCCTGCTTCAGCGCCGGCGCGCGCCAGGCGTAGAGCGACAGGCTGCCGCCGATGAAGACGAACAGGATCAGCAGGATGAACACGCCGCGTGTCGGATCGGTCGCGAAGGCATGGACCGACGTCAGCACGCCGGAGCGCACCAGGAAGGTGCCGAGCAGCGACAGCGAGAAGGTCAGGATCGAGAGCAGGACGGTCCAGACCTTCAGCGCGTTGCGCTTCTCCATCACCAGCGCCGAATGCAGCAGCGCGGTGCCGGCAAGCCACGGCATCAGCGAGGCGTTCTCGACCGGATCCCAGAACCACCAGCCGCCCCAGCCGAGTTCGTAATAGGCCCAGTAGGAGCCCATCGCGATGCCGAGCGTCAGGAATATCCACGCCATCAGCGTCCACGGCCGCACCCAGCGCGCCCAGGCGGCGTCGATCCGTCCCTCGAGCAGCGCCGCCACCGCGAACGAGAACGAGATCGAGAAGCCGACATAGCCGAGATAGAGCATCGGCGGATGCACCGCGAGGCCGATGTCCTGCAGCACCGGATTGAGGTCGCGGCCTTCCAGCGGCGGATTGGCGATGCGCAGGAACGGGTTCGAGGTGATCAGGATGAACAGATAGAACGCGCTGGCGACCCAGGCCTGCACCGCCAGCACATGCGCGCGCAGCGACAGCGGCAGATTGTTGCCGAAGGCGGCGACGAGGCCGCCGAACAGCGCCAGGATCGACACCCACAGCAGCATCGAGCCTTCATGGTTTCCCCACACGCCGGTGATCTTGTAGAGCAGCGGCTTCAGCGAGTGCGAATTCTCGTAGACATTGGCGACCGAGAAATCCGAGGTGACATGCAACGTCACCAGCGCCGCGAACGACGCCGCGACGAACAGCAACTGGGCGAGCGCGGTCGAACGCGCGACGTTCATCAGCGCCGCATCGCGCCAGCGCGCGCCGACGATCGGCACGATGGACTGGATCAACGCCAGCCCAAGCGCGAGCACCAGGGCGTAATGTCCACTTTCGGCAATCACCGCACGGCTCCCTGTGTCGGCGCCGCGGAGGCGCTCGGCGTATTGCTTGATTTGGCACCGTAATCGTCCTTCCAGTGGCCCTGCTTCTTCAAGGCGTCGGCGACGTCCTTCGGCATGTAGGTCTCGTCATGCTTGGCAAGCACGGTGTCGGCGCGGAACACGCCGTTCGCATCAAGCGCGCCTTCGGCAACCACGCCCTGCCCCTCGCGGAACAGATCGGGCAGGATGCCCTTGTAGGCGACCGGCAGCGTCGCGCCGCCGTCGCCGACGGTGAAGGTCACGGCGAGATTGTCCCCACGCTTCAGCGAGCCCTGTTCCACCAGGCCGCCGAGCCGGAAGCGCTTGCCGGGACCAAGATGCTTTTCGGCGACCATCGACGGCGTCGAGAAGAACACGATGGAATCGCGCAGCGCGTTCAGCACCAGGCCCGCGGCGATCGCGAGCACGACGAACGCGCAGCCGATCAGTGTCAAACGCCGTTGCTTCCTGGTCATGTTCCATCCTTGCGCATGACGTTCTCCGAAACCCGCTCCGCACTTTTCGGCGTCATGCGTTATCCATCCAGCCCGAGATTCTTCAGCCCCTCATTGAGCTGACGCAACCGGTCCGCATCGTTGCCGACCGCCTGACGGGCATCCGCGAGCGCGCTCATCGCCTTGTCGCGCTCGCCCATCACGAGATAGGCGCGGACCAGCCGCAGCCAGCCCTCGACGTCGTCGCCATTGGTCTTCAGCCGCGTCGCCAGCCGGTCGACCATGCCTTTGATCATGCTGCCGCGATCGGCCTCGCTCATGTCCCTGGCCGCAGCCACCGCACTGTCCGGCAGCGCCGGTGCGCTGACGCCACCGGGTGCGCTGCCGCCGCCGGGCGCGCTGCCACCGACCCGGACCAGCGCGGCCTGCACCAGCGGCCGCCACGGCGCGTCCGCCGGCGCCTTCGCCAGCATCTTTTGCCAGAGCGCCGCGGCATCAGCCTTGCGGCCGTCCTGCTCGGCGGCAAGGCCGAGGAAATAGTTCGCCTTGGCATCGTCGCCATTCAGCGCGACGGAGCGCTCGAACTCCGCCTTGGCGTCCGCGGTGACGACGCCGCCGGCAGTCCCCATCAGCGCCTCGCCGAGATCGGCGCGGCGATCGGCGCTGTCGCCGGCATAGGTGATGGCGTTGCGATAGGCGCGGACGGCGTCATCGTAGCGGCCGAGGCGCGACAGCACCGGCGCCAGCACCGTCCAGCCGCGGCCGTCGGTCGGGTTCTTTTCGAGATGCGCCTCGACCTGCGCAACCAGATTGGCGAGCGGCTGGTTGGCGTCGGCCACCCGGCTGCGCTCGGCGAGCGGAAAGTCGCCGAGGCGCGGCGAGCCGAGCGCGAGATAGAAGCCCGAGGCGATCACCGGCAATCCGACCAGGCCGACGATCGCGGCAGTGCGCCGCAGGTTGAGGCTGCCCTGCACCGGGGTCTCACGTCCGCTCTGATCGGCGGCGGCCAGCAGCCGGCGGCTGATCTCGATCCGCGCGGCATCGGCCTCGGCGGCGCCGATGATGCCGGCGGCCATGTCGCGGTCGATTTCGGCGAGCTGGTCGCGATAGACCACGACCTCGCTGCCGCCGGTATCAGCGCGCCCGCGGCGGCTGAGCGGCCACAGCACGGCAAAGATCGCCGCGACCGTCATCAGCGCGAACACAAACCACAGCGTCATCAAGCGGTTCCCGGATGGAACGGCGGCTTCCGGCAAGCCGCCTTAGAATCGCTTTACACTACCGGCGGCGAGCCCGGCAATTGACAATTGCTGGATCGACCGAAGGTCGAAATCAGCCGGTTTCCGGTGCCGTTCCGGCGGTATTGCAACGGCATTTCCGGGCGAAGGCGCGCGTGACCAAAATATCGAAAACAACCCCATGCACAGTAGCCGGCTTCCGCCGGTACTCGATCGACGCTTGACACGTCGGGCAACTCAGTGCCACACTTCCATTATTCCGAAATTGCGCAAATGCTTGTCGTCCCGACCTGCCAGGCTCGTCGGTTTCCCGCCCGCTTTCAGGGCAAAGTGGACACGCGACCCGACCCCGGCAATATCGTCCTGCGACCCTTCTGCGACATCCAGGGATGTTCGCATTAGCGCGACGCGGCGACGGGCGGCGGATGAACGCGTCACGCCGTCACCGAGGATCATTGTTATGCAGCGTGGCATTTGAGCACCCAGGCCGGCTGCCGCGCGGGATGGTAGGTCGCTTCGAGCTGCTATTCGACGGAAACTGGGAGCAGAGGCCGGGCGAAACTGAGTTCGTGGCCATCGGGATCAATCAGGTGGAAGTAGCGCTCACCCCATTCGGCGTCGCGGGGGACAGTAGCCGGCTGGTATCCGGCTGCAAGCGAACGGTCGTAGAGTTTGTCAACATCGGCAACATAAAAGATGATGCGTCCCCACCAGGACCAGCACCGATCGGCAGGCTGGGCGATGAGGTTGAGATAACTCGCACCAGCCCGAAAGCTGGTGAATGACGACTGTTCGCCGCCATGCAGGACCTCAAATCCCAAGGCGCGGTAAAATCGGACAGCCCGTGGCATTTCGTGGGTGCCAAGCGTGACCGCGCTGATCCCCTCGATCATGGAAACAACTCTCCTGCGCTATTTCCTGCGTCGTTTGTAGGTAAGACTTCTCTCGCGGTCAGAGTGCGACTGTTTCCTCGACAACATGTTTCAGCGGCGTCCCCTCAGCGGACAGGGTCATTCGCAGTTTGAGCTCGCCACCTTTCACCGCCCCGCTACGCACCAGGTTCTCGATTTCACGCTGCGATGTAACTCCGACATGCTTCAGAAATTTACGGATAGCCATATTGAAGCGGTCTTCATCGAATTCGGCGGTCATGGCTGTTCTCCCTGATCGGGTAGCCAAAGTCTAACACGAGGTGAGCAAACCCCAAACATCGAGGCCGCGCTCGCGTCGCCGCCGACTTCCTCCTTACCTGGATCGCCTACCAACCTCGGCCCGGATCTGAAGACTACACCTGACGCTGCAATGTCGGCACGCTGAGGTGGACCGGACACGGCTGAGCGCGGTCCTCGACCGCTGCTTGTGACCCATCTGCGACATTACCCCTCCGGTACTCCTGCCAATCGCATGCCTTCATAAATGCGCTCACGTTTGGCGAGATAAGCTGGATTATCGCTCGACGGGCTGGCGCGGAAGCGGCGGATGCTGAAATTAGGTTGAAGCGCGAGCCCTGCTTGCGCCGCGGCCCGCGCGTCATCGAGTGCTCCAAGCAGTGCTAGGGCAGCGGCGAGCCCAAGATGCGCAAACGGATAATTTCGGTTGGCGTCGATGCTCCTGCGGAGCCAACAGACGGCTTCCCTATCGGCACTAAGTTGCAACTTAGCGAAACCGACATACTGCATCCACATGAAGGCATGAATGTCGCGGGGAGACAGGCGGAGTGCCTCTAAGACATGCGCCTCAGTGTCCCCGCCGCGACCGAGGAAAATCTTGGCTTGACCGATTAACCCGTGCGCATGGGCCAGATTTCGGTCCAACGCCAAAGCGTGTTGTAGTTCGTCAATGCCCTCGGACACGCGGTTCGTGAAAATTTTTGCTGTTCCCAAATGTAAGTGAGCCAAGGCGTGGTTCGGCGCGAGGGTCAGGACATGCATAACGGCCACTTCTGCTACGGTAAGGTACTTTATCCGATTGTCGGTCATGTGGCCGGCACCAACAATGCCATCAACATGCGCTAAGCCCAGACACGCTTCGATATTGCCGGGATCAAGCGTCAGGGCACGCTCGAAAAAGTGGCGCGCCTGCAAGATATATTCGGAAGTCAACCCCATATTGAGCTTAGCTCTGCCCTGGAAGTACAACTCCATTGAATTGGGATGCGCCGAACGTTGTGCTCTCACGGCCTCGGCTGCGACGAGCTGCGCGTCTAAGGAGTTAGCTAGCCTAGATATGATCTCGTCCTGCATATCGAACAGATCGGCGACGGGTTTGTCAAAGCGGTCCGCCCATAAGTGCGCGCTGGTTTCAGCGTCTACCAGCTGCACGTTGACGCGAAGTCGGCTTTCGTGACGCTGCACGGAGCCTTCTAGCACATACCGGATGTTCAACTCGCGACCGATTTGCTTGAGGTCAACTGCTTTGCCCTTGTAGGTGAATGCGGTGTGTCGCCCGATCACCAATGAGCCGCTGATCCGCGACAAGTCCGTAGTGAGGCTTTCCGTTACACCATCGACGAAATAGTCGTGCTCTGGGTCGCCGTTGAGGTTGGCGAAGGGCAACACAACGATGGAGAGGTGAGGCGATGAAAGTGACATTTGTGCCGTGCCGTCGTTCTGCGCCGCCGAACTAGCCGCCGCAGTTTCGGGCGTCTGCCCTTCGTGCACTACGCCAACGAAGCGAAAGCCTTTGCGCGGCAACGTTTTGATTAGGCGCTGCTTGTCACCATCGTCACCGATTGCGGCGCGAGCGGCATTCAAGCGGGTCGTCAACGCGGCATCTGAGACTATGCGTCCGTTCCAAACTGCGCTGATGAGATCGTCCTTGCTGACGACGCGCTCCCTGTGCCGGATCAAATGGTCTAGTAGATCGAAGACCTGCGGCGTGATGGGAACAGGGATGGTCCCGCGATGTAGCTCGCGACGGTCAGTATCGAATGCGTACTCCTCGAAGAAATAGCGCATCTGGCGATCCCTTAAAGGGCGTTCGATTTTCAGGCTTTAACGCCCTCGAACGCAAAGAATAAGCCGCTGGTAAGGAAAATGTAAGCCGGATGTCAGGCGCGGTGGCTCGTCGTACAGCATGTTCGTCCTCCGAAAAGTAGACAGGACACACGGCAATGAGCACAGTCCAAGAGATCACCAAGTTGCAGCACAGAGCAACTGCCGACCGGCCGGTCTATAGTCCGCTCGAAGCATATTGGAAGGCATTTCAGGAGTGGCGCAAACGCCGGAGGCTGCAAACGGAATTATGCCGCCTGACGGACCGCGAGCTGATGGATATTGGCACGACGCGAGGCGAGATTGACTACGTCGTGTCGAACAGAGATATCGACCCGCGAGGCATACGAGCCGAATGGGTCCAATACCTGCCAACAGTGGACGGCCAAATCCACCCACATTGGGACAAGCACCTCTCAGAAACACGCGTCAAACCTCGCTAGTGCAATGCGCGGAAACCATCGCGGTCTGCTACGCAAGCCGTTATGGCTGCTTCTGGCCCCTTAGCCGACATGACCAAGCGCGCCTGTTTTGTCAGCTTACCGTTGGCAATGCGGACGTTGGTACAGCGGACGGATTTACAGGTACACGCCCTGGTAAGTGGGATTTTGGAGCGCTCGAACAGGGTTCGAACCGTATCTAGGCTATCGCTACCCCGCGCGCGACGACTTCCGCTCGCCGGTGACGGCATTCTCCGCCGCCCGGTTCATCAGGGAGGCGTAGTCGTGGCCGAACAGCACCTCGCAGAACCGGATCGCGGCCTTGACCTGCTGCTGGCGGAAGGCCCGCACCCGGGCATCGCCGCCGCGCAGCGACTGCACCAGCCCCTCGGTCGACTGCTCGACATAATGCTGCAGGTCCGAGAAGGTCCGCAGCGTCACCTCGTTGATGGCGAGCTCGCTGGCATAGGTGCGGCACACCGCGACGAAATCGATCAGGGCGGCGGCGTCCTCGACCTCGGTCGCATCGATCTTGGCGCCGGCCGTAATGTCCTTGTCGGCGCGCTGGCGCAGGATGCGGCGGACCCGGCCCGGCACGCTGTCGATCTCCGATTGCAGCGCGTTGGAGGTATCGGCGCGGACCGATGTGAGCTGGCGGCCCCAGGTGGAATCGTTGCGCAGATCGAGCTCGGTGCGCAGGCCGCGGACGCCGTCATGCAGGGTCTTGAGCTGCTCGCCGACATAATCGAAATGGCCGCGCCTGATGTCGGTACGCAGGCAGGCCGCGACGAACGACAGGTCATGCAGCGCGATGGTGACCGCGACGCCATACGGCGTTGCCGCTACGCGAAGCTCATCGTCCGAGGCCGCCATCTTGATGGCGAGGCGGACAATCTGCCATGGCGCGGCGAGCCGCTGCGCAATCAGTGACAGCGCGAACGGCAATAGCTGTGGCGTCTGCAGCGACGGCAGCTTGAGCGCTTCCGTGGCGGACGCGATCTGGGAGTCGGCAAACACCCGGATCTGGCTCGGCAGCCGGCTGCCGAGGGTTTCCAGCGCTTCGCGGGCCTGCAGCACGAGGCCGATCGGCAGCAGGTCCTCGACCACGTTTGGCGGGCCGACGCGCGACAGCGCGCGCTGGCGATCGTCCTGACTTGGCGCCGCGATCTTGAGGATGGCGTCCGCGGCGGCAAGCTGGAACTTGCGCGCGGCAGTCTCTATCGGACCGCTCTCCGTCGCCGCGGCGAGCGCCGCCTCGAACGCGCGAGCCGCTTCGGGCGCGCCCTCGCGCGCGAGCCATTGCCAGATCGGCAGCAGCGAGGCGCGCCGGATCTGGCCCGCTCGCGTCGGGAAATTGGTCTCGGCGAGGAACGGCTCGAGCGGCCGGAACAGGAGCCGCGCCGGATCGTCGCTGCGCGGCTGGATCTGCTCGTCCTCCTCGGCCCCGCGCACGATCTTGCGCAGCTGCTCGAGGACCAGGTTGGCGACGGCGACGTCATCGCCGCGTTCGACGGCGCGCTCCAGCTCCCGCATCAGCAGCGCCTGCGATTGCGGCGGAAGCTGCGCGAGATAATCCCTCAGCCGCTCGGTCGATTTCTGGCTCATGCCCGGTCGTGAAAGCTTGGTGCCCGGCAAGCGCCGCAGCCCGTCCGCCCGCAATGATAGCGGCGGGCGCGTTAAGAAGCCGTTTAGGAAGAATGACGGCGTCGATCCCGCTATACCGCCGGCAGCGTGAGCTCGGCCCGCAGGCCGCCGATCGGCGCGTTGTTCAGGGTGAGATTGCCGCCGTAGAGGCCGGCGAGATCGGTCACGATCGACAGACCGAGCCCGGAGCCGGGTTTCGACTCGTCGAGCCGCTGGCCGCGCCGCGACACCTGGGCACGTTCGGCTTCCGACAGGCCGCGCCCGTCGTCGTCGACCACAATGCGCAGCCTCGGCCCGGCGCCCGAGGCCTCGGGCGGAACCACGGTGACCTCGACGAACACCTGCGAAGCCGCCCATTTGCAGGCGTTGTCGACGAGATTGCCGACCATCTCCTCCAGATCCTGCCGCTCGCCGCGAAACCGTGCCGCCGGATCGGCCTTCGCCTCGATCGAGAGGTCGCGATCGCGATGGATCTTCTCCATGGTCCGGCGCAGCGCCTCGATCACGGGTGCGACGTCGGTGATGGTGCTGACGATGGTGGCACGGGCGGCGATCCGCGCGCGCTCAAGATGGTGCGCGACCTGGTCCCGCATCAAATCGGCCTGCTCCAGCACCTTGCTGGCGAAAGGATCGGCGGCATGCGCGCCCGCCTCGTTCACGATCACCGAGAGCGGCGTCTTGATCGCATGGGCGAGATTGCCGACATGGGTGCGCGAGCGCTCGACGATCTCCCGGTTGGCATCGATCAGCGCATTGGTCTCGCGCGCCAGCGGCGCGATCTCGACCGGAAACCGGCCCTCCAGCCGCTCGGCGCGGCCGGAGCGGATATCGGCAATCGCATCGGAAATGCGCTTGAGCGGCGCGAGGCCGTAACGCACCTGGAAGACCGTGGTCAGCAGCAGCACGACGCCGAGCGCGGCGAAGGTGCCGCCGAGATAATAGTCGAAGCTGCGCGTCTCATCGAAGATCTCGGTGGCATCGCCGGCGACGCTGACCAGGAACTTGCCGTCGGCGCCGAGATCGACCGGCCGCTCCACCACACGCAGGCTCTGGCCTTCGGGCCCGTCGACATAACCGAGGCGGACCCCGGCGGCGGTCAGCTCGGCGCCGTGCTCCTCGAGCTTGGGCAGCTTCTTGTCCCACAGCGAGCGCGAGGCGCGGGTCTCGCCCTTTTCGGTATCGGTCCGGGTGATCTGCCAGTACCAGCCCGACAATGGCAGGTCGAACAGCGGCTCGCCGAGCGACTGGAACTGGCGGTCCGCCGGCTCGTCCGGCGTCGCCACCTCGGCGATCAGGGTGCGCAGATAGAGATTGAGCCGCCGGTCGAAGGCGCGCTCGGTCGCGTCGCGATAGACCGACGACAGGATGACGCCCGTGATCGCCAGGATCACCACCACCCAGGCAGTCGCCGAGACGAACAGGCGTGTCGCGAGCGAGCTGCCGCCCATCAGAACATCGTGTCAGCGGCAACAGACATGGCGAATCCCGTCCTCCTGGCGCGGATCATGCCGTAGCCCGCACGCCGATCAAGCGCCTTAAGAGCATGATCCGATTGAATAGGATATGCCCTTATCCTTTTGTTTGGTCGTGCTTTCTTCGCGCGAACCAACCAGCATCCACTTCGTTCGAAAATGCTCTAAAGCGCAATGAGATCAGGTTGGATCCACATCGCGAGCTCCTTGTTTGAGCATGATCTTTTCGGAAAACCGCTGCGCACTTTTCCGGATCATGCTCTAGGTCGGCGGCGACAGCATGTAGCCGAGGCCGCGAACGGTCTGGATGATATCGACTTCCAGCTTCTTGCGAATGCGCCCGACGAACACCTCGATCGTGTTGGAGTCGCGGTCGAAGTCCTGGTCGTAGAGATGCTCGACCAGCTCGGTGCGTGAGACCACCCGCCCGGTGTGGTGCATCAGATAGTCGAGCAGATTGTACTCGTGCGAGGTCAGCTTGATCGGATTGCCGTTGACGGTGACACGCTTGGTGCGGGTATTCAACGCCACCGGCCCGCAGTTCAATTCGACCTGGGCATGCCCGGTCGCGCGGCGCAGCAGCGCGCGGATCCGCGCCAGCACCTCCTCGAGGTGGAAGGGCTTGGCGACATAGTCGTCGGCGCCGGCGTCGAAGCCCTGAACCTTGTCGCTCCAGCGGTCACGCGCGGTGAGGATCAGCACCGGCATCACCCGCTTGTTCCGCCGCCAAGCCTCGAGCACCGAGATACCGTCCATCTTCGGCAGCCCGATATCCAGCACGACCGCGTCATAGGGCTCGCTGTCGCCAAGGAAATGTCCCTCCTCGCCGTCGAACGCGCGATCGACCACATAGCCGGCGTCCGTCAGCGCGGTGGTGAGCTGGCGGTTCAGATCCGGGTCATCCTCAACGACGAGCAGACGCACTTTGGCCTCCGAGAGTGAGCATTGCGATATCCGGCATCAAATGAGGCTTCCGGCCGTGAACGGCTTATGAATGGATCCGCAAGGCGCAGCTAATTTTTTCGTCAGGTGCACCATCCCGGAACCCGCGCAAGCACCCCTGGTTCCCTCCATGAGATGCGCGCGAAGTGAGATCGGGTTTCAGTTTAAGGTATTATAATACCTTAAACTGAAGGCAATTCTTGCTGGCAGCCTTCCGGCGGACCAGGGCACCGAGAACATGTCGGGTCATTTACAGTCGACCGGCAAGTTAACCTTCGACGACCATTTTCATGTCGCTGACACGAGCGATGCGCTAATTCAACGGCGGCGCGCCGAGCGCACATGGACCGGGAAGAACGCGTTGCTTGTTTCAAAAATACGGAGGTTCGGCGTGATCGCAGGCTGGCTTGCGCTTGCCTTCATCGCCTTCGTGACACTGTCCCCGATCCAGGACCGTCCCTCGCTATTCCATCCGCAGATCGAGCATTTCGCGGCGTTCGCCGTGATGGCGCTGGCCTTCGTGCTGGGCTACCCGCGTCGCACCGCGCTGATCGTGCTCTTTGTGATCTTCAGCGCGTTCACGCTCGAAGCGATGCAATTCCTGACACCGGACCGTCACGGCCGCCTGATCGATGCGATCGTCAAGGTGGCGGGAGGTCTCGCCGGCGTCGGCGTCGGTCGCTTCATGCTGCTCGTGCTGCGCAACCAGTTCGGCCGGCTGAGGCCGGGCGTGGAGCAGTCCGCGAGCTGAGCGGCCGGCGCATTGCGCTCAATCGCGCTTCGGCGCTTCCGCTGACCTCGTGCCGTCCTGCGCCATGCATTGCTGAAAGAAGTGCAGCCGGTCGCCATTCATCGGCACGGCCCCCGGTCGCTTGTAGGGGTAGACCATGTAGGCCGCGCGCAGGCAGCGCTTTGCGGTCTCGGCGGCGGGTGCGGCGACGGCGGCACCCGACGCCAGCAGGAGCGCCAGCACGGCGCTGAACCGGACGGAAATCCCGCTCACGGTTTCTCGCATTCCGAGTAGAACACGCCATTGGCGGCTGCCAGCCGCTGCAGGCAGTGCCGCTTGTCGGTCACCGCGCCCTCGACGGTGAAATCGTAGGCCTGGGCCTTCAGGATCAGCGCGTAGCGTCCCGGCGGCAGCGGCGCGTCGTCGCGCGGCAGGACCTCGAACATCTGCGGATCGTCCTTGAGCGGCGCCGCGCGGAACGGGATCGAGATGTTGCGGATCACCCAGCTGTCGTCGCCCGGCGAAACCACCGGCTTGCCGGTGGCGTCGAACGTGGTCTGCTGGCTCACATGCGCGATCAGGCGCACATCGATCGAATCGGAGGCGCCGCCGGCACCCTCGCGCCGGAACACGATGAAGCGGAGATGTCCGTCAGGCAGTGTGGTCTCGCTCGGCCTGGTGATCGCCGCCGAGATCGCCACCCGCGGATCCGGCGCACGCCCCTGGATCAGTTGCAGCTCGTGGAGCTTGCCGCCGCTCTCGGCGTAAACGCCATAGGCGGTCGGCAATAGCCGTCTCGGCGCCGGCGGCTCGGCCGCAACGGCCGGCGCCGGCACGGCCGCGACCACCGCCGGCCTTTGGGTTTCAGGCGGCGCCGATACCAGCGTGCCGGCAATCATCGCGCGGGCCGCGGCCAACGACACGCCGCGTTGCTGCAGCAGGACAACGGCCGCGATCAGGCCAAAGAACGCCAGCATGACAACGTAACGCAGCGGCGCCGACGACGACCATCGCGGACGGCGCGACACCGCGGCAGGCTCGACGCGATCGAGGGTCGTGACAAATGCCGCCTCGGCATCGATCCGGGGCGGCGCCTCGATCCGCCGCGCAGCGCCCGCCGCCTCGAGGAATGCGGGCAGCGCCCGCGCCGGCGGCACCTCGAATTTCTCGATCACATTGCTCTTCGTGTGCGCCTCGACGCCTTCGATCGCCACCTCCAGCGCCTGCATCAGTCGCTGCTTTTCCGTCGGATCCTCGTGCGCGAGCTGCTGCAGCTTCTGCCGCGCGAGCTCGTAGACCGCGCTGCGCAGCTGCTGCGGGTCGGCGCTCACGGAATCGATGGTTCGCGCCAGCACCAGCGCGAACTCCACCTCGGGGTGCGCAGGAGCGATGTCCCTGACCGTTCTCTGGGCCGGCGTCGGCGTCATAAATGTTAGTCTGGTTTGCCCATAATGTTACAACATTCTATGTGGATTTTACTGTTAACACAGGCCGGCAGATGACGCCACGGTTTGACCGTCCCGATCCGAGCAGCAGCAGGATTCATTGACCCGTTCTCTGCACATCCTGGACCAGTGGTTGTTCGCGCCCAAGCGGGACCGCCGATCCTGGCCGGACGTCCTGCTCCTCGCGGGATGGGTCGCGCTGGTCGGCTTCCAGATCGGCCGTCACGTGATGTGGCGCGACGAGGTCCGCGCGCTCACCATTGCCCTGAACGGCGACAATGTGTCCGCCATGCTGAGAGGGTTGCATGGCGAGGGCCACCCTGCCCTTTGGTACCTTCTGCTGCGCGGCGCGCATGCCGTATTCGATCGGGTCGAGGTGCTGCCCGCCGTCGCCTTCGTGGTCGGGCTCATCACGGTCGCACTGCTGATCTTCCGGTCGCCATTCCCACGACCGTTGGTCCTGCTGCTGATCACGAGCCATGCGCTGTTGTTTGAATATGTCGTGATGGCCAGGAATTACGGCATCTCCGCCCTGTTCCTGTTCGCGATCGCGGCCTGCTATCGGGCCCACCGCGATCGTGGTTTGCTGCTCGGCGCGCTGCTATTCCTGCTCGCCAACACCAACGTCGTCGGCGCGATCATGGCCGGCGCATTCCTGCTGTTCTGGCTGCTCGACCTGCTCGACACCCAACTCGTGAGCCATGGCTGGCGCTGGTCGTCGCAACTCACCAATTTCGCCATCAACGCAACGATCGCGACGATTGGCGTCGTCATCTGCGCCGTGACGATGCTGCCGACCTATAATGACGCCGCGGCTCGCGATTGGTCGCACGAGTCACCGCTGGCGGCGGCAATCCTGTCCCTGGTGAACCCCGGCGCGACGTCGCTGGGCGCGCTGTTTGCCAATCTGCTGCCGGGGGTCGCGGGATCGGCGCTGCTGTTCGGCGCGACGCTCGGGCTTGTGCCGCGGCGACCGGCCTTCCTCGCCGCCATCGCCGCCCTGTTGCTGACGTCGTTGTTCTTCGCTGTCGCCGCCAACGGTGCCTACCGTCATGCCGCGGTCTGGCTGAGCTTCCTGATCGCGCTTTACTGGATCGGCTGGAGCCGGGTCACCGCGCCATCCGTCTCTCGCGCATGGCTCGACCGGCGCTTGCCGGCGATCGGACGCGTGTCGCTCCTGCTCGTGCTCGCGATCCAGACCGCCGCCGGCATCAACGATTTGCGCAACGCATTGACCGGCGTGGTCGCGAGCCGCAGCGCCGATCTCGGCCGCCTGATCGCCTCGCGCGCCGATCTGGCCGACGCGGTCATCCTCAGCGAGCCGGAATGGCTGGTCGAGGGGTTGCCGTACTACGTCAAGAACCCTGTCTATCTCGCGCGCGACCACAAATTCGGCAGCGTCGTGATCTTCTCGCGCAAGGGCAGGATGGACAGCGATCTCGGCGAGACCCTGCGCCTTGCCCGCGAGCTTCGCGACACGAGCCGCGCGCCCGTCATCGTCCTGCTGGCCTACCGGCTCGACGAGATCACGCCCGACCGCATCTACGACGAAGGCAAGGACTGGCGGACGTTCCGTGCCTCAGCGACGCAGATCCGCGATTTCCGCGAAGCGACCACGATGCTCCGCCGCTTCGGCCCCGCCAAGACCGACGAGAGTTTCGACGTCTACCTCCTCAACTAGGCGATCGATCAACGACGACAGAAAAGGACCGCGCGATGGCGCTGATGGACAGCAAGGTCGAAGCCAGCAAGCCGCCGGCCGCAAGCATCCGGCAGTATCTCGCCATCCTGCGGCTCGATCACAGCACCAAGCACATCTTCATCGTTCCCGGGATTGTGCTCGCCTGGCTGTTGCGCGGCGCGAGAGGCGAGCATGTTGCAAGCGCGATCGTCCTCGGCCTTGTGGCCGCGATCTGCATCGCGTCGGCCAATTATGTGATCAATGAATGGTTCGACCGCGACTTCGACCGGCATCACCCGACCAAATCGCAGCGCTCCGCGGTCCAGAGCGCGATGGACGGCAAGATCATCGGAATCGAGTGGCTGCTGCTGGTCGCGCTCGGCCTCGTCTGCGCATCTGCGAGCAGCCGCCTGATGCTGTTCGCAACCGGCATCTTCGCCCTGCAGGGCATCGTCTACAATGTCCCGCCGCTCCGCAGCAAGGACAAGGCCTATTTCGACGTCATCTCGGAATCCGTCAACAATCCGCTGCGGCTATTGATCGGCTGGGCGATGATCGACCCGACCTCGCTGCCGCCGGGCTCGGTGATCCTGTGCTACTGGTTTGGCGGCGCGTTCCTGATGGCAGCCAAGCGGCTGTCCGAATATCGCGAGATTGCCGCGTCCCACGGCAGGGAGCTGCTGGCGCGCTACCGCGCGAGCTTCGCGCACTATACCGAGGTGTCGCTGACGGCCTCGTGCCTCAGCTATTCGCTGTTCTCGGTGTTCTTCCTCTCGGTGTTCCTGGTGAAGTACCGCATCGAGTATGTCCTTGCGATGCCGCTGGTGGTGATGCTGTTCACCACCTACTTCTCGATGTCGACGTCGCCGGGATCGTCGGCGCAGAAACCCGAGAAGCTCTATGGCGAGCGCGGCCTGATGCTGCTCGTGCTGGCGCTGGTCGCCGTCTTCCTGGTGGCAAGCCTTGTCGACATGCCGTTCCTCGCGCGATTGGCCGAACAGCACTACATCACGCTGGATTGAGGCGCTGCGGCCGCGATCGGCGCTTTTTGTTTGAGCGTTTTCTTCACGCGAACCGGTATGCACTTCGTTCGAAAACGCTCTAGCGCCGGCGCGGATGCGCCTTCTGATGCCAGGCCCAGGCCGAGCGAATGATGTAGCCGAGATCGGACCGCCTCGCCTTGAAGCCGAGGCCGCGCTCCGACCTGGAGGGATCGGCCACCAGGATCGGCGGATCGCCGGCCCGGCGCTCGCGCACCACGCTCGGCACCGCTTCGCCGGTCTCGGCGTGGATCGCGTCGAGCACCTCGCGCACGGAATAGCCGGTGCCGGTGCCGAGATTGAACACGCCGCCGGCGTCGCCCTTCAGCAGCAGTTCGAGCGCCGCGATATGGGCGCTCGCGAGGTCGTCGACATGGATGTAGTCGCGCACCGCGGTGCCGTCAGGCGTGTCATAGTCTTCGCCGAAGATCGCAAAGTCCGGCACGTGCCCCAGCAGCGCCATCATCGCGCGCGGAATCAAATGCGTCTCGGGATCGCGAAGCTCGCCGATGGTGACGGAGGCGTCGGCGCCGCAGGCGTTGAAATAGCGCAGGCAGACCGAGTTGAACCGATAGGCCGCGCGGTAGTCGGCCAGGATCTGCTCGATCATGAACTTGGAGCGGCCGTAGGGATTGACGGTCGGACCAGCGGCACTCTCGGGAATCGGATCGCGTCCGGCGTTACCATAGACCGCGCCGGTGCTGGAAAACACCAGGCGGTCGCAGCCCGCCTCCCGCATGCCGCGCAGCAGGCCGAGCGTGCCGGCAACGTTGTTGGTGAAGTATTTCTGCGGATCAGCCACGGACTCGCCGACCGCACTGAACGCAGCGAAGTGCATCGCGGCGAGCGCATTGTGCTCGCGGACGGTCGCGGCGATCTTGTCGTGGTCGGCGACGTCGCCGATCACGAGCGGCCCCCATCGCACGAAATCACGGTGACCGGTGGACAAATTGTCGTAGACGACCGGCAGAAACCCGGCCTCGGCAACCGCCTTGGCGCAATGGGACCCGATGTATCCCGCGCCACCCGTGATCAGGATCGAACCCCTGCTCGCCATTTAAAAGTGTCGTCCCTGCGCGAACCAATCCCGCGCCTCAGCAGGCGCAGTGATCGCATCGGTACGACATTCCGTCCGAGGCGGCAAAATGACGATGGGAATAGCGTTAAGACCGAACGGATTTGCTGGTCACGCAACGCTTAACGCGACCCCAGCGGCACGTTGGTCCGTTGACCGACCGGCGGCGCGTGCCGCGACGGTCTGCCATAGGGGTAAGCCGGTGTTGCCGGCGGGACCGGCTGGGTCGCCTGCGGCCGCGACGTCGGAACGCCGCCGCCCGGTCCATCGATCGAATAGCGCGTTGCGCCCTGCGTGGTCTGCCCGGTGCCCTGTGCAAGCACCGGCGTGGCTAGGGCGACGACCAACGTCGCTGTTGTGACAAGACCGGCCAGCTGCATGTCGATGCCTCGATGGGTTGGATCAGGGTCAACCGTTAATGCCTCCAATCGTTCCGGCAATGTCGCCGCAGCGCGCTGGCGATCGTCCTTGATGCGAAAAATGGCGCGGCGAAATGTCTCGCCGCGCCATTTTCGATCGATGAGGCTCGTTCAGAACTTCAGGCGCCGGCCTGCGCAACGGCGGCCCAGTGAGCGGGGTTCGCCGGGGTCTGCATCCTGACCCAGCGATAACGCGCCTGCGACCAGCTGCGGATCTGCGCATTCAGATTGTCGAGCACGATGTCTCCACCCCTGGCGCGGACCACCAGCACGAGATGATGCTCGCCGGAGGAGGTCACAACCTCGCTCAGCAGAAGGTCGCGCATCGGCCAGCCGCGCGCCAAAAGCTCGTGGCGCTTGCTGACCGCATAGTCGTTGCAATCGCCGCGCGCCGGATTGATCAGCCATTCCTCGCCGGCAAGGCCGCGTTCGTTGCGCTGCGGCGCGATGCTGCGATTGACCGAAGCGTTGACCTCGATCAGGTCGGCGATGCGCTGCTTGGTCAGGCGTGTGGCGCCGCCGCGGAACACCATCCGGGCGCGGGCTTTCGGCTTGCACTCGTCGGCATAGCGCATGCAGAACATGGTGTAGGCCATCGGCGCCAGCGTCGGCTCGCTGAAGCGGATCTTCTCGATCACGCCGCGCAGCGGCAGCGGGAAGCCGACCATTCCAGCCTGGGTGTTCTGTGCGCTTGTCCCGAGCGCAAGGACGGCCAGAACCAGGGCCATCACTCTCTTGACGTTGTACATTCTTCACTCCCCACAGTGACGGGAAGCATGTACGGGAAATGTCTTGAGCTTGGGCTCAAGCGCGCGGCGGCATTTGTTTCAAATGCGAGGGTGCGCGCGAGCAATCCGTTAACCAAGCCCTTTCGGCGGGACACGTCAGATCAAGGGCTGACTGCGGCCCGAAGTCTTTCGTTCCCATGCCGGCATGGTTAGCCTGACGTGAAGCCGCCGGCGCGCTCTGTTAAATCGCCACCCGTTGCCTGGGAGCGATCCCGCACCAACTCATGACGAGATCGGCGAGCATCTTGATCTCGAGATCCGCGGGCGTACCGCCGGCGAAATCGGCGACCGATTGCCCCAAGGCGACCGCGCGAACATAGGCCGAGCGACTGCCGATCATCGGCCCGATCTCCTCGTCGAGCGTATCGAGCTCCTCGATCAGCTGTTGGCCTTCGAGCGTGCGCTGGTCGACGCGGTTCGGCACGATCATGGCACGGAGCGCCGTTCGCCGCGTGGCACGCACTTCCCGCACGATGTCGAGCGTCCGCGCGGTGGCCTCGATGTCAAGGCCGGACGGCGTGCATGGCATCAGCACGATATTGGCGACCGCGAGCACGGCGCCCAGCACCCGATCGTTCGGCGCGGAGTCCACCACGATGATCTGATGCGGAATCTGTCGCATCAGCTTGGCCCATTCGGCGACCGGCCGGGTTTCCGGATCAAGCTGGTAGACGGGGAACGACAGATTGCCGGGCTCGGCCCAGTGACACGCGGACGCCTGCGAGTCGGCGTCGACCAGTCCCACCACGCCCGTGCGCCGATCCAGTTCCGCGGCGAGCAAGACCGCAAGGGTCGTTTTTCCGACCCCGCCCTTGCGCTGGGCAACCGAGATGACAAGCGGCATCGCAAACTCCTGGCGTTATCCCCCGTACGTGCGCGGGAGGGCACCTTCATCAACGAGCGTCAGCATCCGCGGCAGACAGACCCGCTTTGCGTCGTAATTGTCCCGCACGAAGCTGCGCGCCTTCATCCGCATCTTCTTGAAGGCCTTGGGCCGTGACAGCACCGAGAGTACCTGATCCGACAGCGCATCAATATCAAAAAACGGCACCAGCAGGCCGTTGCCGTCCGAGATGATATCGCGAAGCGGGGCGGTGTCGGATGCCACCACCGCGCATCCCGCGCTCATCGCCTCCAGCAGCGACCAGGACAGCACGAAGGGATAGGTCAGATAGACGTGCACCGAGGATATCTGCAGCAGCTCGAGATACGGTTCCCGAGGAATTCGGCCGAGGAAATGCACCCGGCGCAGGTCGATGTCCGACTTGATCTCGTCCAGGAACATCGACTTCCAGCTCGAGCCCTTGGGCGGATTCGCGCCGTAGGATGTCCCGCTGCCGCCGACGATCACAACCTGCGCATTCGGCCGCGTGGCGAGGATCTTCGGCAGGGACCGCATGAAGATATGGAATCCGCGCACCGGCTCGAGGTTGCGCGAGACGTAGGTGATCACCTCGTCGTCCGCCGACAGCGTCGCACCGTTCGGAAGCTGAAACCGCGCGACCGGATTGGGCTTCACCTCGTCGGTGTCGACGCCTTCGTGGATGACCTCGATCTTGCTCTGAAACTCGGCGGGAAAGGTCGATCTCTGCCATGGCGTCGGCGAAACGCCCGTATCGCATTCCGTGAGCGCCAGCAGCGTGGTCGCATTCTTCAGATGGAGTGCGACATTGCCATCAAGGCCCGTCATGGGAAACTCGGGATCGAAGCCGACGTCCCTGCCCTCGGCACCGTAATAGAATTCGCAGTAGAGGATGATCCGCGCGCGCGGAAACATCGTGCGCAGCGGCAGCGTTTCGCCCCAACCGGGATGCGCGAAGATCAGGTCGGGCACGAAGCCCTGCCCCGACAGCGATGACAGCGCGTACAGAACCTCTTCGGCACGCCGCGATTCGACATCGAAGCGCCGGGCAAACGGATGGACGACGGCGGAATCCGTCTTGGTTGTCGAATATTTGAGCAGCCGGATATCCGGCGTCGTGCTGGCAGTCGATGAACCGACGGCAACGACCCTGTTGCCGGGCTGCTCTGCGAGCGCGCGCGCAATGTGGCGATACTGGGCTGGAAAGTTATTGTGGACGAACAGGACGTTCATTGGCGGGCGAGCGCGCCCCCCGGCCGCGCGGTCTTCGATTGGGGTCAGGGTCTGCATCATCACCGGCGGTGTGTCATCGATTGGCGAGAAAACAATCTTACCGGATTAACATTATGCCCCCTTCTATCACACAGATTTTTGGGGCACACTGCAGGAGACTTATCAATCCATTCCGTTAGGCTCGCAGGCGACAATGAACGAACAGATTCAGCAGAAAACCATTGATCTGGCACGGGGTCTCTTCCTGGTTCGGTACAATGGCGCAGATGATAAGGTGTCACCTCCGGTGGTGCGCGTATACGCGGATCGCGCCAGTCTTAACAATTGTAATATCATTACCGGACCGGACGTGGTCAATGGAACCCTGTTCGCGCCCGAGACCGCGCTGGTCGTGTCGGTCGCCCGGCCGAGCCGCCTGATCGTCGAGGTCACCGCAGGACGCGTCGGCGGGTCGACCGCCGCCAATATCAAGATCGAGCCGCTGACCCAGGGACAGCCGGCTGAGCAGCCGGCCAGCCAGCCATTCGACATGTTCGAGCCGGAGGCTGGCCCCGGCGAATTGAGCGACCTCAAGCTGCTCGCACATGTCGCGGGCCTGGGCGACGTGACGGTCGGCTCGAACGTCTGGATTGCCGGACCGTCCGCTCCGGCGCGGATCGAGGGAATTTCCCTCGATTGGCCCAACAAGCCGCACGATCTCCACCTGCAATATGCCGTCAAGTTCGCCAGGCCGCAGCGGGGCGACAACCAGTTCGTTCCTCTCGGAACTTTTGCCGGAACCCGGGGACGCGCATTGGCCATCACAGGGTTCTCGCTGGAGGCCACGGGTCCCGGCGCGGATCGCTACGCCATCGCGGCTGAAACCATCTTCCTGGGGGCTCCGACCCTGCGGGTCACCGGGAACCGGATCGTGGTGTCGGGCCCTTCGGGACGGGAACCGCTGGTGGGCCTCAAGCTCAACCTTGAGGAGCGCCGGGTGCAGGCAGCCCCTCTCGCGCCCCAGCAGCCGAGGCGGGTCGAGCCCGCCGCTCCGATGCCGCGCCAGGAGGAACCACGCCTCGAGGGACGGGTGCGCGTGTTCCGGAGCCGTCAGGGCGCCGTCAAGACGGCAAGCTGACCATGCGGGCAGATAAGGGCGCCACTTGACCGCCGACGCGCGCAGGATCGCCTTTACGTCCAAAACGCTCCACCACGTCGATCTCGAGCGGGCCGCTGTCGGGGCGCTCGAGGCGCGTGATTTCCGCTTGGCGTTCGCGCTCGCCGACCGCCGCTGCCGGATCCTGCCGCATCCGGGTGCCCGTGCGCATCTGCTGCGCGCGGAAGCGCTGTTTCATCTCGATCTCAGGGATGCGGCCATCGCCGGCGTCGCCAGGGCGCTCGAACTCGAGCCGGACGATCTGGTCGCTGCCCGCCGAATGATGGCTTGGGGCGACGACCTTCAGCAGATCGAGGCGGCGCGAAGCGTCACGCGGCGTGATGACGATCCGGATTCGGTCAGGAGCGCCCTGCTGCTGCTGCTCGAACAGAGCGGCCAGGACAGCTGCGCCCGCATCGACTTTCTCGATGAAGAGGTGAAGGGATGGGTGACGTGGCGCGGGCCGGACGACCCGCACCTTTCGCTGGCGCAGGCGGATCAATCCAGCACGATCCAGCTTCCCGCCGACCCACGCCACAGATTCGCGCGTGACGGGCGACATGCCGCGAGCTTCCGTCTGATACGGCCCGCGTCCGCGACCTCGCAGCGCCTGCAGATCACGCAGGCGGACCGGGTGATCGCAAGTGTTCAACTCCCGGCCAACCGCGTTCCGGATCACCGGGCCGCACCACGCCGGCCGGCTCGCCTTCGAAACGGCGAACCTCCTCCGCTCACCATCATCATCCCGGTATACCGGGATCTGGCCGCAACGCGAGCCTGCATCGACAGCGCGTTGAATGCGCTCGCCTGCACGCCGGGCTCGACCATCGTCGTCGTGGATGATGCGTCGCCCGAGCCGGACATCAAGCGCCTGCTCAACGAGCTCGCCGCCGAGTTCCGCATCCGCCTGCTGACCAATGAGCACAATCTCGGCTTTGTCGGCGCGGTCAACCGGGCGCTCGGCGAGACCGGCGCCGGCGACGTCGTGCTGCTGAACTCGGACACGATCGTGCCGAAATACGCGCTGCAACGCCTGCGAAGTGCCGTGCAATCGACGCCGCGCGTGGGCACGGCGACCCCGCTATCGAACAACGGCGAATACACCAGCTTTCCAATCCCGAACCGGTCAAATCCCCTGCCCCCGCCCGGCGAGATCGAATTGCTGGATGAACTTGCAGGCAGGGCAAATTCCGGGATTGCCATCGATATCCCCAACGGCATCGGGTTCTGCCTCTACATTACCCGCGAATGCCTCGACGCCGTGCGCGAGCTCTCCGACGACTTCTATCGCGGCTATCTCGAAGACGTCGACTTCTGCCTGCGCGCAGCCGAGGCCGGCTTCCGCAACGTGTGCATTCCTTCGGTTTTCGTCGGGCACGAGGGCTCGCGCTCGTTTCTTGGCGAGAAGCGTTCGCTCGTGATGCGAAATCTTCGCGTCCTCGAACACCGTTACCGGCGCTATGCGACGGACTGCGCCGCATTCCTGCTTGCCGATCCACTCCGCGATTGCCGGGCCGCGCTTGAGCTCAAGCTGCTCACGAACCAGCAGGTCGCCACCGGCCCATCCGTCATCCTCTGCGGCTCGTTCGCCGGCCGCGCAATTGCCATCGAACGCTGCCGGCAGCTGGCTGCAGAGGGTCAGCACGGTCTGGTCATGCAGATCCGCTCGGAGGGGCAACGCCAGCAGGCTGCGATGTTCGATCCGGATGGCGGAGCGCCGCAGTCGATCGCACTCGACGTTGCGACGCCTGAGGGCCGCGAAGCTCTTTTGACGTTTCTCGCCGATCTCGGAATCCGGTCGCTCGAGATCGCAGAGCCGAACCGCATTCCCGGCGCATGTCTGGCGCAGCTCACGCAACGCTTTGCCTACGACCTCCTGATCACCGACACCACGCTTGCAATGCGCACGGCGGTTGGATCAGGCGTTCATCCGGATTGGAAAAGCCTGGTCGCCGGGGCGCGGCGCGTGACTGCGATCGGTGACGACGGCGCAGCCTTTTCGGAAGCCGTTCTCGGCCTGCAAGTCGTGAGGCTGAGCGACCCGCCCGCGCCGCCGGTGCTGTATCCCGCCGTGAGCGGCCCCGCCCGTCTCGGCCTGCTGGTCCTGCACGCCAACGCCACGGAATTTCGCTTCATACGAGCATTGAGCGATCAACTGGCCGACGCCAACGAAGACGTCGAGATGATCGTGCTGGGGAGTACCCTCGACGATCTCAAGCTGATGCAGCGCACCAATGTCATCGTCACCGGCGATATTGCCGTTGACGACGTCGCCACGCTGATCGAAGGTCACGCCATCACGAAATTGGTTCTCGACATCGGCGAACCGGCGTTTGGTCATCCATTGGTGGACGCGCTGCAGGCAACCGGGCTGCCGATCGCCGCGACGGAATGGAGTCCGACTCCACCGGGCCGTGGCCGAAGCACGGACCTGAAGCTGCAGCCAGGCCTTGATGGCGATGCAACGATTGCTGCCGTATGCGACTGGGTGGTGGAGGACGTCCTGCTACAACCCGATCGGAGGAGCGGTCGGCACCGGCGGCAGGTTGGCGCGCGGCTTCCATGATCGCGGCGGCCATGCAAGCGAGGAGAACGGCGTCGAATCCAGCCCCAGCAGCGGGCTGTAATAGGGATCGTCGAGCAGCACCTCTCCCCATTTCGCGCGCAGGATCGACAGCTCGCGCCTGAAGCGTGCCCTGCGATCCGGCGCGGAATCGCGGCCGCGGCTTGCCGACTCCAGATGAACGAGTTTCGCGTCCGGCGTGAACACGATCCGCTTTCCGAGCTGGCGCAGCTTCAGGCACAGATCGATATCGTTGAAGCTGATCGGAAAGCGGATCTCGTCCATGCCGCCGACGGCCACGAAATCGCGCTTGCGCATCAGGAGGCACGCCCCCGTCACCGCCGAACATTCGTGCGCCACCTGAAGCAGATCGCCATAGCCGGGATCACCATCCATCCGGTCGTTGAAGGCGTGCGCGGCCGAGAAATTGGCCCCCAGCACCACTCCGCCGTGCTGCACGACGCTGCTCGGCCAGAGCAGCTTTGCACCGACGGCTCCGACATCGGGAGCGGCGAGCCGCCACAGCATCTCCGCCAACCAGCTGTCGTCGAGCGCCTCGACGTCATTGTTGAGAAAGCAGATGTTCTCCGTATCGACGCAAGCGACGGCGGCGTTGTTGATGGATGCGAAGTTGAAGGGCCCCTCGACCGAGATGACGTCGATTTCCTGCGCGGACAGGCTGTCCAGATAGTCCAGCGTTTCCGGCTCGGTCGAGCTGTTGTCGACGACAAGGATCCGGGCGTTCGTCTCATTTGCCGCCGGCATGACCGTCTCAACGCATCGCTTGAGCAGCTCGGCGCGATTTCTGGTCGGGATGATGATGGTGGTGCGCTCGCTCCAATCGACGGCGCGCTTGACCTGACCGGCCGGTAGAAGTCCCGCTTTCCGCGGCTCGACATTGGCCTCGATGCCGGCCCTGGCAAAATAGGCCTTGCTTGCGGCGACCAGTTCGGCGGTGGCGGCCGATGCATCGATCCGCGGCAACGCCGCAACCGATCCCGGAAGATGATAGGTTCGATCCGGCTCCGCGCAGGAAAGGAAGATGTCGTAGAGCGACGTCGCCGATCGCAGCGCTTCCACGGCAGGCTCCCGACGCACCGCAAAACAATACGCCCCATAGCCCTGCTCGAGCGCGCGCTCGAGATCGAATGCGGAGAACGCCAGCGGCCAGACAGCGCCGGCGCCCGCAGCAACTTCGACGTCGCCATAGACGAGATCGCACCCGGGTTCGGATGCGAATAGATCGGCGAAGCGCTGCAAGGCGTCTTCCGCAAGGATCGTTCCGCTCAGACAAAACACAAAGAACGCGCTGCCGGCGGCATCGCCGTCGACAAACTCGCGCGCTGCTTTTGGATCGAATTGACTGAACGCCCGCGCCGGCAGGGACACCGCCGACCAGGCCGAATGCCGTTGAGCTTCGAGGCTTTCGATGCTCTCGTCCACCCTGACGTCGCCGATCAGGACGACCGCCGCCTCGGATGCGACGTCAGACTGTTCAGATTGTGCCGTCGGCGAGAAGCGCTCTTTCCAGCCGCGATAGGCGTGAAACGGCATCGAGGCCGGCAGCACCCGGTCAAACAGCTCTCCACGAAGCCGCTCGCTCTCCCAGCGCCCGAGATCCGCGAGCGTTTGCTCCAATCCGCGATCGAAAGCGACAAAGGAAATCGGCTCCGAGATCAGGCTCCGTCCCGAAATCGTCCGCGCGGATAGTCCGCGCATGCGACCGTCCGCAAAATGCTCGGGCAGATGAAAATCGATCCGGCGGCCGACGCCGAACTCGCCGCCCCGCGCAACGTTGGTCCACCCGGTCGGCTTCACGGTCATCACCGGCCGTTGCGCGATCAGGATTTCGATGTCCTCGTCGATGTCCTGAGCAAGCCAGCCTTCGAAGCGCAAACCTCCGACCCACTCGATATCGCCGATCCGGTGCCAGCGTGCTTCCGGCGCGGCGACATCGCAACGAATCGGAGCCCCGACGGGACTGCCGATATTTGCCAGCCTTGCCTCAATGATCGTGGCGTTCGCGCTGACCTGATCCTGCACGTTGAAGGTAAAGCCAAATCGCGCATCGCCGATCCCGGAGTCGGCAAGCTCCGTTACAAACTCGTCACACAATGATGACATGTATGGCTCGCCGTCGACGAGCAGGTCGACGGTGTAGCGTCGGCCGAGATCGGCGCGATCATAGACGAACCCGGAAAACGTCGTGCGATCGTGTCTGGAGAACTGCGTTTGCAACGACGCGTATTCAGCTCCCGAGGGCTTCTGCTTGCCAATCGTCTTCGTGCTCATGTCCACCCCTGAAACGGCGGCTCGATTGTCGGTCGATTTCAAGTTGAGAATGTGTCCATGGTGCGCCCGAGGTGACTAACGGGCGCTCAGCTGCACCGAGCCGATCACCGTTTGCACAAAAAGCCGCCGAGCTCCAACACAAACTATACGCTATAAAACTTGGCGTTATCGGCGCCATTTGTGCTAGTGCTAACTCCTCCTCTCCACACTGATCGACGAGCGGATTCATGAAGATTGCAATGGTTGGAACGGGATATGTAGGTCTCGTGTCCGGAGCGTGTTTTGCCGATTTCGGCCATCAGGTCGTTTGCGTCGACAAGGACGCCGGCAAGATCGAAGCCCTGAAGCGCGGCAAGATCCCGATCTACGAAACTGACCTCGATAAGCTCGTCGAGACCAATGCCGCGGCCGGACGGCTGACCTTCACGACGGAGCTCGCGGGCGCCGTCGCGGACGCCGATGCCGTGTTCATCGCGGTTGGAACGCCCTCGCGGCGCGGCGACGGCCATGCGGACCTGAGCTACGTCTATGCTGCCGCCAAGGAGATCGGCGCGGCGCTCGAGAAGTTCACCGTGGTGGTGACCAAGTCGACCGTGCCCGTGGGCACCGGCGACGAGGTTGAACGACTGATCCGCGAAACCAATCCCGACGCCGATTTCGCCGTTGCGTCGAACCCCGAATTCCTGCGCGAAGGCGCCGCAATCCAGGATTTTCGTCACCCCGACCGCATCGTCGTCGGCACCGAGGATGATCGGGCCAAGAGGGTGATGGGCGAAGTCTATCGTCCGCTCTATCTGAACCAGGCGCCGATCCTCTATACCGCGCGACGCACGGCTGAATTGATCAAATACGCCGCGAATGCCTTCCTTGCCACCAAGATCACCTTCATCAACGAGATCGCCGATCTCTCCGAGAGGGTCGGGGCGAACGTGCAGGAGGTCGCGCGCGGCATCGGGCTCGACAACCGGATTGGAACCAAGTTCCTGCATGCCGGCGCCGGCTATGGCGGCTCCTGCTTCCCGAAGGACACCCGTGCGCTGTTCAAGACCGCGCTCGACCACGACGTCCAGCTTAAAATCGTCGAAGCCACGCTGACCGCGAACGACAACCGCAAGCGCGCGATGGCGCGCAAGGTCGCCAACGTGCTCGGCGGCGAGATGCGCGGCAAGACCATCGGCGTGCTCGGCCTGACCTTCAAGCCCGACACGGACGACATGCGCGAGGCCCCCTCGATCCCGCTGATCAACGGCCTGATCGACTTCGGCGCCAAGGTTCGCGCCTACGATCCCATCGGCATGGAGCAGGCGCGCAAGGAATTGCCGGAGATCGAGTACTGCAAGGATGCCTATGAATGCGCGCGCCAGGCGGATGCGCTGGTGATCGTGACCGAGTGGCGCCAGTTCCGCGCGCTCGATCTCAAGCGCATCAAGCAGGAGATGAAGCATCCGGTCGTCGTCGACCTGCGCAACATCTACCGTCCGGACGAGATGGCCGCGCACGGCTTCACCTACGACAGCATCGGTCGGCCGCGCTGAGCGCTCCCACCTGGCGACGATAGCCGCCGTCGGTTCAATCCTGGAGCCTTGGTTCTGATCAAATCAGAACCAAGGCTCTCTTCTTGTCTGACACGATTTTTTCACGCACCGGCAATCCGCTTCCGAATGCGCCCTAGCAGGCTGTTGAAGAAGTCGGTGGCGAAGCGTTCCGTATCGTGATTCTCTAGGACCAGGATTTAACTGGGGGCGCGATGCGAGGGAGTGATGAACGGTCCGGCTCGCTCTTCAGTTATGTGGACTTGGAGGCTCGGGTTCGCGTCGACCACCCGCTACGGGTGATCCGGGACTTGGCGAATTCAGCGCTGGACGACCTTTCTGGCGAGTTCGGCAAGCTCTATACGGAGTTCGGTCGCCCCTCGATCGCACCGGAGAAGTTGCTTCGGGCGATGCTCCTCCAGGCGTTCTATGGGGTTCGCTCGGAACGGCATTTGATGGAACGGATAGAGTTCGATCTGCTGTTCCGCTGGTTCGTTGGGCTTGGGGTGGACGATGCGGTTTGGGACCATTCGACCTTCTCGAAGAACCGCGACCGGCTGCTCGAGGGCGAGATTGCGGCCAAGTTCCTGAACGCGCTTTTGGCGCAGCCAAAGGTCAAGCGTCTGCTATCGAGCGATCACTTCTCGGTGGATGGTACGCTGATTGAAGCCTGGGCTTCGATCAAGAGCTTCCGGAAGAAGGATGGCGGCGACAAAGACGAGGATGGTCCGGGACGCAACGCTGAGCGCAGCTTCCACAAGGAGAGGCGATCCAACGAGACCCATGAGAGCACGACCGATCCCGAGGCGCGGCTCTACAAGAAGGGTGACGGCCAGCCAGCCAAGCTGAGCTATATGGGCCATGCTCTGATGGAGAACCGCAATGGATTGGCGGTTTTGGGTGGGGTGAGCCAGGCGACGGGCACCGCCGAACGGGAGATCGCGCTTGCCATGATCGACAGGCGCGGGTGCGCAAAGCGGATCACTCTGGGGGCCGATAAGGCCTATGATGTCACGCAGTTCGTACACGACCTGAGAGATAGATCGGTTACCCCGCATATCGCGATTGATGGACATCTGAGTAAGACCGGCAAGCGGCGCAAGACGGCAATTGACGCACGTACCACACGCCACAGTGGCTATGACCTCAGCCAGCGCTGTCGCAAACGCATCGAAGAAGTCTTCGGCTGGATCAAGAGTTCCGCTGGCTTGGCCAAGGTCAAGCTGCGAGGTCGCGACCGGGTGGACGCCGTCTTTGTCCTGGCACTTGCGGCCTATAATCTGATCCGGCTGCCCAAGCTCCTGGCTGCACCGGCATGAGCATCCGGGGCAGATGCCAGGTCGTCGAGACACCGGGCTACGACATGGCCTTGGCGGGCGCCTATATCCTGTTCGACGAGGACGGAGGCGAGTTCGCCGTCGATTGCCTCACCGGCTCCATTCATGGAGCCTGCGACGGCGATGCGATCGCGTTCGGCTGGCAGGGAAATGACGAAATGGAGCCAGCCGACGGTGACGGTTGGGCCGAACTAAGGGATGATGGCTCACTCGAAGGGGAGATCTGCCTCCTCAACGGCGACGACATCCCATTCATTGCGATCCGCTCAAGGACTTCTTCAACAGCCTGCTAGAGCTTTTCCCGTTCCGATGGAATCGGAACGGGGCTCTAGATTCTTGTTTTGACGCGTTTTCTTCACGCGAACCGGCATCCACTTCGCTCGAAAACGCTCTAGGCGTGGGCGGGCGCGCCGAGCTGGACAAATGCATCCAGTTCGCGCGCCAGCGCTTCCTGCCACGTCGGCATCGCCACGCCGAACTGCGCCTGCAGCCGCGACAAGTCCAGCCGCGAATTGCCCGGACGCACCGCCTTGGTCGGAAAGTCGGTCGCTGCGATCGGAGCGATATTCTCGACCGCCAGCGTGACGCCGCGAGACCTCAGCCCGCCGACAATGGCGGTTGCGAAGCCGTGCCAGCTGGTTTCGCCGGCGCAAACGAGATTGACGACACCACCCCTGCGCACGAGCTGATCGTGCAACGTGGTGAGGTTGGGCAGGACGATGCCGGCGACCGCACTGGCGATCGCTGGTGCCGTGGTCGGCGCACCGATCTGATCGGCCACGATCCGTAGTTCTTTACGCTCGCCGGCGAGCCGCGCGATGGTGCGCAGGAAATTCGTGCCCTTTGCGGCATAAACCCATGAGGTGCGCGCGATCAGATGCGCCCCGCCCGCCGCCTGGATCGCAACATCGCCGGCAAGCTTGCTGGCGCCGTAGACCGACAGCGGTTCGGTCGGACTGTCCTCGCGCCACGGCCTGTCGCCCGAACCATTGAAGACGTAGTCCGTGGAGAAATGCACCAGCGGCACGCGGTTCGCCGCAGCCCATTTGGCGATTACTTCAGGTCCCCTCGCGTTGACCAGGAAGGCCAGCTCACGCTCGTCCTCGGCGCGATCGACGGCGGTATAGGCCGCCGGATTGATGATGAGATCGGGCTTCAGACTCTCAAGCTGGCTCGTCAACATCTCCGGCTTCGACAGATCGAACTCAGCCGTCGCCGGCGCGATGATCGTGCCGTGGCTTTCCAGCAGAGGCTTGAGCGCACTGCCAACCTGGCCGCGTGTTCCCGTCAACAAGATCCGCATCAGATTTGTCCATAGGTCGGAAGATTGCTGGCGTCGGCCAGGAGCGGCGCGTCCGCATCCTTGGCCGACAGCTGTGGCTTGTCGACGCCCCATTTGATCCCGATCGCGGGATCATTCCACCGGATCGAGAGCTCGTCCTTGGGGCTGTAGAAATCATCGCATTTGTAGAAGAAGTCGGCGGTCTCCGAGAGCACCACGAAGCCGTGGGCGAAGCCGCGCGGCACCCATAATTGCCGGCGGTTGTCCTCGCTCAACTCGACCGCGACGTGCTTGCCGAAATTCGGACTGCCGACGCGCACGTCGACGGCAACGTCCAGCACCTTGCCACGCAGCACGGTCACGAGCTTGCCCTGGGTGAGCGGGTTTTGCAGATGCAGCCCGCGCAGCACGCCATAGGCCGAGCGGGACATGTTGTCCTGCACGAAGGGACGCGTGATGCCGTGCTCGACATAACGCGGAGACTGGTAGGTCTCGAGGAAGAAGCCGCGCTGGTCGCCAAACAGCTTCGGCTCGACGATCAGGACTTCAGGAAGCTCGGTCTTGATGACGTTCATCTAACATTTGTTCCAGTTTGACGCGCTTGAAATGTTAATTTCCATCTCATAACAAACTTGTGCAGCGCACGCTATATGTTATGTTCTGATAGTCAAATTGTGAGGGACCATGAAAGGCATTATCCTTGCCGGTGGCACCGGCTCGCGCCTCTACCCGGTGACGACAGTCGTCTCCAAGCAACTGCTGCCCGTCTTCGACAAGCCGATGATCTACTATCCGCTGTCGACGCTGATGCTGGGCGGAATCCGCGATATCCTGATCATTTCCACGCCGCAGGACAAGCCGCTGTTCCAGCGCTTGCTCGGCGACGGCAGCGAGATGGGTGTCCGGTTCGCCTATGCGACGCAGGAGACCCCGCGGGGTCTTGCCGACGCCTTCATCGTCGGCCGCGACTTCATCGGCGATGACTCTGTTGCCCTTGTGTTAGGGGATAACATTTTCTACGGTCACGGCCTGCCGAGCATGCTGTCCGCCGCCTCGATCCGCAAGAAAGGCGCCACCGTGTTCGGCTACGTCGTGAACGCGCCGGAGCAGTACGGCGTGATCGAGCTGGACGGCACCGGACGGGCGCTCTCGATCGAGGAGAAGCCGAAGCGGCCGAAGTCCAACGTCGCGGTCACCGGTCTCTACTTCTACGACAATGACGTGGTCGACATCGCGGCCGGCATCAGGCCATCGCCGCGCGGCGAGATCGAGATCACCGACGTCAACAAGGCCTATCTCGAGCGCGGCGACCTCTATGTCGAGGTGCTCGGCCGCGGCTTTGCCTGGCTCGACACCGGCACCCATTCCTCGCTGGTGGAGGCCAGTCACTTCGTCCAGATCCTGGAGCAGCGCCAGGGCCTGCGCATCGCCTGCCCCGAGGAGATCGCGCTGCGCCAGGGTTACATCTCGCTCGAAGCCTTCGCGAGGGTGGCACAGAAGACCGCCAAGAGCAGCTACGGCGAGTACCTGCTGTCGGTCTACCGCTCGTTCCACGGCGAGCCGCGCGCGGCGGAGGTATTCAAACATGCGGTTTAAGGGATCGACGATTTTCGTCACCGGCGGCGCCGGTTTCATCGGCTCCGCCGTGGTCCGTCACCTGCTGCGCGACACCCACGCCCGCGTCGTCAACATCGACAAGCTCACCTACGCGGCAAACCTGGCCTCCCTGCCCCGTGCCGCCGAAAGCCTGAACTACACCTTCGAGAAGGCCTGCATCTGCGAGGCACAGAACCTGCGCCGGCTGTTCGAGAAATATCAGCCCGATGCGGTGATGAACCTTGCCGCGGAAAGCCATGTCGACCGCTCGATCGACGGCCCCGGCGAATTCATCCAGACCAACATCGTCGGCACCTTCACGATCCTGCAGGAGACGCTGCGTCACTGGCGTTCGCTCTCGCCCGAGAAGCGCGACCGGTTCCGCTTCCTGCATATCTCGACCGACGAGGTGTTCGGTTCGCTCGGCGACGAAGGGCTGTTCACCGAGACCACGGCGTATGCGCCGAACTCGCCCTATTCGGCCAGCAAGGCATCGTCCGATCACCTGGTGCGGGCCTGGCGCGAGACCTACGAGCTGCCGACCCTGGTGACCAACTGCTCCAACAATTACGGCCCCTATCACTTCCCGGAAAAGCTGATCCCGCACATGATCATCAAGGGGCTCGCCGGCGGGCCGCTGCCGGTCTATGGCGACGGCAAGAACATCCGCGACTGGCTGTTCGTCGAGGATCACGCCAAGGCGCTGACGCTGGTGCTGGAGCGCGGCGAGGTCGGCGAGACCTACAATGTCGGCGGCCGCAACGAGCGCACCAACCTGCACGTGGTCGAGAGCATCTGCGACCTGCTCGACGAGGTCGTGCCGGCCGCAGCCGGCCCGCGCCGCCAGCTGATCAATTTCGTCGCCGACCGGCCCGGCCACGACCGCCGCTACGCCATCGACGCCACCAAGCTCGAAACCGAGCTCGGCTGGCGCGCCGAGGAGAATTTCGAGACCGGCATCGCCAAGACCGTGCGCTGGTATGTCGACGAGCAACCCTGGTGGCGTTCCATCCTGGAGGGCGGCTACAAGGTGGAGCGTGTCGGCCTGAACCAGTAGCCGCCGATCACCACGGATCATCAGCAACGGTGGCAGCGCCGATCATCGTGGACTTGCGGAATATCCTTCGGCCGGAAGATGTCCGGCCGATCGGGTGCAAGGACGCAAGCCTTGGTGACCGTGCCTCGGCGGTGATGACTTGGCGTTGATGACCTGACGCTGATGAACTGCGGCGCGGCCTGAATATGCAAAGACGTGCTGGCATCAGACACGTCCAACGCCCCCGGTGAGGAGAGATTGTCCCGGGGGCTGCGAACAACGAGGAGACGTCAATTGCTACCAAGAATGTCGCGGGAAGAAGCGGAACTGTTCTTGTCGTTTGTGAGAAATAGCCGCGATTACGTCGAATTCGGCACAGGCGGAAGTACGGTCATCGCCTCAAAGCACGTCGCGAACTCGATATTGTCGATCGATTCCTCACAGGACTGGCTGGATCAGGTCGATCGTGCGTGCGCCTCAGCGCGTACGAAGCCTCATTTGACGTTCATCGACATCGGACGGACTGGCGATTGGGGTTTCCCGGTCGACCCATCAACAAAGCCGCGTTGGCCGGACTATCACTCGACCATCTGGGAAACGCCGCAAAGCGCCAATGCTGATCTTTATCTCGTCGACGGTCGTTTCAGGGTCGCATGCTTCGCCCAGATCGTCCTGCACTGCGGCCCGTCTGCAATCATCGGCATGCACGACTTTAGCTCTCGCCCCGCCTATCACTGCGTCAGAGAGATCGCTCGCGAAATCGCGACGGCCGGCGATATGTCGTTCTTCATGCCGCTTGCGAAAAGAGAGGCTGCCCAAGCCATCCTTCAGTCGTTCAGCGGAGAGCCGTCCTGACCGGCGAGCTCTCCCGATAGCCGTCAAAGGCGACGTTGCACCATGGCTTGCCGCCTGGGCGTTAAAGGCGGCAATGCCCCGGCGAAGCGGGCAGATCCCACCTCAAGAAGGCAGTGTTTGCGCGCATAGCGCGTCAAAGGATGCGGCGAACTCGGCAAAGACGCGCTCCTCGGTGGGCGACGCAAATTCAACTTTGCCCGACTGATCAATTCGCATCGACCCGGTTCCCAAGGGAGCCGTCTCGGGACCGCGATCTTCTCGAAGAGAGAGCATCCGCTTGATCTCGGTCACGTACAGCTTCTCGTTCTCTGTCGCCCGCGATATATCCCGCTCCAATACTTTCTCAAGGGAGTCCCCGCGCTGCATGAATCCGCGGGCAATCAGCTTGTTTAGATTGGCGCGGATCCGCTGCGCGGGCGACAAGGTCGCCATATGCAGCAGGAAAAATCCGAACAACGGCGCGGGAGCCTTCTTTCCCTTGGCGATCTGGCAGTTGTGATTCACCTCTCCCGAGAAAGGCGCGGCAGCCGATCGGATCAACGGCTTACCCCAGGTGAGGCCATTCCGGAGCGTGCCCAAATCGGTGCCGCACAACATTCTGTCGCGATAGGAAGGCGCGTTGTACAGCCAAGTCGACGGGATAAACGCACCACCGTCCTTGTCGCTCAGGTGACGCAATATTGAAGCGTCGCTCGTGAAGCGTTCGCCGTCATAGAACGCCAGAAACTCGTCCGTATCCAGGAAGCAATGGAAATCGGAAGAAGCCGACAGGCTGGCGTAAAGCTCCTCGAAGTTTTTGGGATTATGCAGATTGTTGTGAAATCCGCCGAAACTCGCGATCAGCAAGTCCGGCCCCAGCTCTTCGTAAACCGACAAGACCTTGCTGTCGGAAGATCCATTGTCAAAAATGATCAGGTTCGCATCGCCCACGATTTTCCTGTGATGGTCCACCCAATCCGCAAGGAAAAACGGATCATCCTTGGTCTTGAGAACGATCTTGAGCGCTCCACGGCTGCTCCGGATGCGATCGCAAATCGCCGTAGATTCATTTTCCCATGCAACCAGCTGCATCAAACACGGTCCCTGTGCGTTGCAATCAACATCGACTGGTTTTAGCCAATCTAAGCTCATCGCGCAGAAAAAGTTTGGCCAATCATTAGCCGCACTGTCAGTGGATCATTAGGACGTTTTTGAAGAGAATCAACAGGATGTTTGGGAAAACAACGGCGAGCGCTCGAAGATGCTGACACGACGATTGTTTCTGGCCCTGGGCTCAGCTGGAGCCCTTAGCTATACGGTTACGCGCGCCCTCGCCGCCCAGCAAGTGGCTGCGCGCACCGACCGGCCTCTGGTGGGCGCGCTGCGGTGGGACGCCTGGTATGCGCCCGGATCAACGCCAACGAAGGCGGTGGAAACATCGCTCTCTCCGCAGCAGTACCATTGGCGAGTTCCATTCTTTGCGAAGGAGACCACTGGAAAGAGCCGCAGTGAGATTGCCTTTCCGGAGATCACGCAACAGACGATCGACAAGGAAATCAAGCAGGCCGTTTTCGCAGGCATCGACTACTGGGCGTTTGTCGCCTACGGCTCCGCCGATCCGATGTCGAGGGCTCTGAAAATCTTCAGGGAAAGCCCGATCAAGCATGAGATTTCGTACTGCATCTTTACCGAGTTCCCTCGATGGGGCTCGCACGACAAGGTAAGCCCGCTGATTGACGAACACGTCAAACTCATGGGCGACAGCAACTACCTGAAAGTAGCGGGCGGGAGACCGCTGTATTTTCTCGGCTTCATACATGTTGCCGACGTTGAAAAACGATGGGGTGGGTTCGAGAACCTTCGAGCCCAGATCGAGCAATTCAGAGCGCGTGTAAGAGCCGCAGGACACGGAGATCCGTACCTGGTGCTCACTGGTGACAAGAAACTGCTCAATGAACAGGGCGCTTTCCTGACTGCCGACGCGGTCAGTTCCTATGCGGGAGTCTACGGGAGCGTCCGTGGTTCCTATGCCGACCTCACGCGCGGCGCGGAGCGAGACTGGAATGAACTGGCCAAGAGCCGGCTTCCCGTCATCCCCACCGTGATGACCGGCTGGGATCGCCGTCCACGCATCGAACGCCCCGTGCCTTGGGAAGCCAAGCAGCGCCCCGGCGTGGGGATGGAAAACTTCTTCATTGCGCCGACCGGGGCGGAGCTGTCCGATCATCTGCACCGCTCGATCGAATGGAGGGCTGCTCAGCCGGGTGAGATGAAGTCTCCTGCGATCCTGATTTATGCCTGGAACGAAAACGACGAAGGCGGGTGGCTTGTCCCCACCTTGCCCTGCAAGACCGAGCGCCTGGAGGCCTTGCGCAAGGTCCTGAAAGACCCGCAATCCAAGCAAAGGCCAAACCTTTGCTAGCTCTGACGCGCTGAGGCTGGCGCCCGCGAGCTTCTTCAGCTGCGACCTGGCGTCAGCCGTGACTTGGCGCGTGATCTGGCGTCAGCCGCGTTGTGCTAGCGCCATTCGGCCGGGACCGTCCACTGGTTCAGCTCAACGGTCCTGTGCTCGGCAAGATAAGGTGCGTAGAGCTGCCGCATCCAGAAGCGGAAGTTCGGGTAATTCCTGATCAGCTTGTAGAACGCCTCCCCCATGTTGAGCGGACTGAGACAGGTCCCGTTCGGTGGCTTGGACGTCATCGCGCGCAGCGAATAGCTGTGCATGCAAGCCCGCGTTTCGCTTTCGGCCACCGAACTTAGTCCGCGGAAGCTGTTGGTTGCATGCAATCGATACATGTATTGATCGGATTCCACGTATTTTGGTTCGACGATCGTGATCGCGCGCAGCGCGAATTCCCAATCGTGACAATATTTGAGGTCCGCGAACCACCCGGCCTGCCGCAACAGTTCGGCGCTCAACACAAAATTTCCCGTCGAGGCGGCGATCTGCGACTCCAGGAAGGACCACGACAGCGGGCGATCGGCGCTTACCGCTTGACTGGTTGCGTATCTGAGACGCGCCGGAAACTGAAAGCTCTTGATGGATTTCCCGTTCTCGTCGATGGGTTCGATCGCGGAGAAGCCGAAGAACAGCTTTTCAGCGCCATGGCGGCCGACAAATGTCTCGACCCGCTCTTTCGAAAACGCGTCGTCCGAGTTGAGCAGGAAGAGCATCTCGCCCTTTGCAAGCGACAGCGCGCGATTCCAGGTAAAGTGAGCTCCCATGTTGGTGGGATTCTTGAGCAGTTTGCATGATGCAAAACGCTTTGCGAACGACTTCCGCTTCAGAAGCCTTTCGGCCAGCTGGAAGCTGTTGTCCGGCGAATTGTCGTCGACAATGATCAGCTCAAGTTTGGGATAGGTCTGGTCGAAGACCGTCTCGAGACAATGCTCAAGATAGGCCTCGTGCTTGTAACAAGCAATCACCACGCTGGCTAACATAGGACTCTCAACTCAATGCCGAACGACCAGGGAATGGCTTGATCCAACCAGCAGGTTTTCTCCTTCGCCAACCTCAAGCATCGAAAGCCTGTACTCTCCGTCCGGCAGTCCCTTGAGCATGAAGCTGACCTCGAAGCCGAAGCAGCACTCGCGCGCGGTCGCCTTCATATACTCCGTAACGTCCATTCGCTCGTGCCAATCGATGACGAGGCAGTACCCGCTCTTGCCGGCGTTCGTCTCTCCTTCCGGAGACAACACCAGAAACGAGATGCGGTTTCTCAGGGGCTCGAAGCCATCCTTGGCAAACACCCACCCTCGGACCAGCACTCTGTAGCGCGGGTCCACCACCACGCGCTCCTCCGTTTGCGAATTGATATTCTCGATCACAAACATCGAGCCATCCGGACTTGCGATGGCGCCCTCAATTTCGACCGGCAAGCCTTCGCGAATGCTTTGGAAGCCGGTGAGCGCGACTTCATTGCGCTGCAAATTGGCGAGTACTTCGACATGAACTGCAGCACTCTTGATCGTCTGCTCGAGCTCCGATCTGCTCAAGCAGTCCAGCAGGGCGGAGTTCGAGCGCAGTTCTGCCGAGATCGACTCGCCGGCAGACACGCGTCTGACGACATCGAGATACGCACGGCCGAAGCGCGAGTCCGGCTCCAGGTGGGCTCCCTCGGCCCATTCGTTCCACGAATTGATGAAGACGATCGGCTGTTCGAAAGAACTCCGGCGAGCCCGCTCGGTCGCCTCACGAAGCCAGACTTCGAACGCCTCGGGGCTTGATCTGACGAACACGTGTCCTCGCGAGCCCTTGCGCGGCGTGTTGTCCCAGCGCGGCATCACGGTTGGAAAGAACGGAAACTCATAGACCTTGCCGAGCGTCGAGCGCATGGCTTCAAGATAGTCGTAGAGCTTGCCGGAGAACTCCGTCGGCGTCTCGACCTCCGCTCGGCTCAGCTCCCGCGCATTGACGGTATGGGGCGGGAATTCCACGGCGGCATCGCAATGGAATTCTCGTGGATCGAACTCGCCGAACGTCATCGCATTGCAAATCAGCAGCTCGCCGATGCCGAGTTGCCTTGCACGCACACGCCACGTCTGGAACAGGCGTTCCTTGTCCGGGATCAGCGAGGGACGGTAGACGAGAAGGATCTTGCGACCGTCAACGGTGATGTAGCGATCATCCAGGAGGATATCGGCCATATCGTCAATGAAGCGGACATCATCCTCGAGGGAGTGGTTCTGGCCGAGCAGCAGCTCGGTATCAGAACCATCCCATCGCCGTGACCAGTTTTCGTTCGCCCAGCAGATGCAGAACGGGATGTTCGGCTCTCCGTCCTCCAGCAAAAGCCTCAGCGGCCGCTCCAGCAATCTTCGCCCCTGAAACCAGTAGGCGTAATAGCAAAAGCCGTGAACGCCGTAACGGCGAGCCAGGTCTGCCTGTTGCTGGCGCGTCTCGACCAGTCTCATGTCATAGAAGCCGAGATCCGCGGGCAACCAGGGAGACTGGTGCGTTGGAAACTGCGGACGCATCTGGGAGACGTTGGTCCATTCGGTGAAGCCAGGACCCCACCAACGGTCGTTCTCCGCAAATGAATGGAATTGCGGCAGGTAGAAGCAGACGTAGCGCACCTCTTTCACGGAGGCGGCGCCTGCCATCGCGGCAACCAATTTCTTGTCGTTGTTCGGAAACAGCAGATCGTCGTAATCGTCGGTCGAGAAGCCGAGCGCGACGACCACCTCGTTCGACTCGAGTTTCTCGAACAGCGGTATTTCGTAATATTCGCCGTCGTTCAGGCTGATGCGCAGGTAGATCTGCACAGGCTTGCGTTCCAGCAGCGTATTCTTCAGGGCGCGAGCCAAACGACGGCGCACGCCCGGCGTGGATAGGTTGATGCGAAATCCGGGACGCCCGATCACAGTGTGCGGACCGACGCTGGCCGGCACGGACCGGCCCGTCCGTCCCTCTTCGACACAGTGGGAAGCAACAAAAAGCGATATCGCAACGGTCGAAGCAGGCGACTGCGCATCCACAATCCAGCCGGAGATCACTCGCCCGGAATGCTCGAGGATCGCACCACGCAGCCTCGGTCCCGACTGGAAATCGCCGACATCGGGATCCAGGAATACGCTCTGCGATTGATCGTCCTGCTGAACCGGACTGGCAACGGGCAACATATCCTTCGTATCCCTGACGCTCCGTTCCACCATCTTGTTCATCGCTTCTCAAGCTCCTACCAACGTCTAACGTTGGTTCCAGTTTCTTTCTCAGCCGTGCGGAAGATCGATATCCCGAGATCGCGTTGCCGTTCGAACCTGCCCCGGATCGTGATCTGATGCTTATCAGTCAACTTCACACAACCACAATGAGTATTTGTTGGCGACGTCCACATTAACGCAATCTCTCTGTCGTCGATATGAAAGCCACCGTTAGTTCTGCCCAGATTGTCGCGCGAAGCTGCCTGCTTCGTTGCCTTCGCGCCTAAAAACAAAGCCGCTGCTCAGCGTCTGCGGCCGCGTGCGAAGCCCGCCTCCATCTCAGCCAACACTCTCGCCCATTGCCTGCAGACGACGTCGCGCGCCTTCGTTGTTCTGCTGTGCCGCTTGTCGATACCAGTGCAACGCCTGATCGCGGTCCTGCGCGACGCCGTCGCCGGCGCGCAGTGCATCGCCAATCGCGAGTTGGGCTTCGACCATGCCCTGCTTCGCCGCGGCCTCGAACCATTCGGCCGCCTTCGCCGGATCGGCATCGCGCCCCTGTCCCCGGCCGAGCATCACGGCAAGGTTGTATTGCGCCGTCGTGTGGCCCTGGCGCGCCGCCGCCTCGTACCACGTGACGCCCTTGGACAGGTCCTGCTCGACGCCCTGCCCGGTGCAATACATCACCGCAAGCTTGAACTGCGCCGCGGCGTTGCCGCCGTCCGCGGCCTTGACGATCCAGCCGGCTGCGGCCTGCGGATCCTTGAGGCTGCTCTTGGGATCGGAATACAGCAGCGCCAAAGTGTGCTGGGCTTCGACGTGGCCAGCGCCTGCCGCACGCTTGAACCATTGGGCTGCGGCCGGAACATCGACGGCGCCGCCGGATCTGCCCATGTGAAGCCCGCCCAGCTGAAATGCCGCCGCCGGATGACCGGCCTCGGCAGCGTCGGTCAGCAGCGCACGTGCTTGCGCAAGACGCTCCGCGGACGGCTCATCCTGGATCAGAAACATCGCATAGGCCGTCTTCGCGTCGGCATCGCCGCCGTTGGCCGCCTTGCTGAGCCACTCCGCGGCGCGCGCTTGATCGCGCGGCACGCCGTTGCCCGCCGAGTAGAGCCGACCGAGCTGCACGCCGGCGGCGCTAATGCCTCCCTCGGATGCGCGCTCGAACCACTTGATCGCAGTCGCGACATCGCGCCCCACGCCCCTGCCATTGAGATAGAACACCGCAATGTTGTGGGCCGCGGTGGCATGGCCGCCCTCCGCCGCACGCTCAAACCATTTCGCAGCCTGGCGGATGCTGGGCGGAACGCCGGTGCCGGTGGCATAGAAGCGTCCGGTCAGGAACTGCGCCTGCGTATCGCCGCGCTCGGCCGCCTTCTCGTACCAATACGCCGCCTCGCGCAGATCCGGCTCGGCGGCAGTCCCGAGCGCATAGAACTCGGCCAGCGCCTGGATCGCCGGCAAATAGTCCTTCCGCGCCGCCTTGCGCAATGCGGTCTCGGCCCTGTCGAGATCCTTGACAGCCCCCTTGCCGCTCAACCGCAGCAGCGCAATGTTGTAGAGCGCGATCGTATCGTCATGCGCAGCGGCACTCTGGAACAGCCGTGCGGCCTCTTCGACATTTTCGGGAAGCCCGGTGCCCTTGAGGCACATGAAAGCCAGCGCAACCTGTGCGCGAACATGTCCCTGCTCGGCGGCCTTGTGATACCAGATCGCGGCCTGCGCGAAATCGACGGGAACGCCGCGGCCCTGATAATACACATCGCCGAGTGCGAATTCGCCGGACGCCGCCTTCTGCTCGGCCGCGGCCTGATACCAGCGCAGGGCTGCAGCGTGATCCCGCTCGCAACCTTGCCCGTTGGCGTACATGTTGCCAAGAATCGATTGCGCCTCCGCCTTGCCGGCTTCCGCCGCGACTGACATCCAGAGGAACGCGGCGTCGACGTCCTTGGCCACGCCCATCCCGTTCGGGAAGACCAGATCGTGGAGGTTGATCGCCTTGTCGCCGAGACGGGCCGCAGTGGATTGCCGCCACATCTCGGGCCTGTTCGGACCGAGCGTCGCCTTGACCCCGTTGAGGTAGATCAGGCCGAGCTGGAATTGCGCATCCAGATGTCCATTCAGCGCGGCGCGCTCATACCACGCGACCGCGTCCGGAATGCTGCCGATAACGCCCTCGTTCCGCGCATAGAGCAGCCCGATCCGGTAATCCGCCTCAGGGTTGCCCGCCCGCGAGGCAAGCCGCCAGAAGCGCAGGGCTTCAAGATATCGCCCGTTCTCGTAAGCCTCCAGTCCCCGTTCAAACTGCTTTGAGTCTGAACGGGAGGAGTCGGGCCGGAACAACTCGAGCAGGGATCTCGTCGACTCCATCATGGCTCGCGCATCGCTTCCGTCATGCCGCGCAGCATGTCACTGAGCAGATACATCGCCACCGAACGGGTGCCGACATTGACGTCGCCCTGCAGCGTCATGCCCGGGATGAGGCGGAAATTGTTCGGAACATTGGTGAAGTTGCTCTGGTCGACCGAGCATCGCGCCTTGTAGTAGGCATCGACGGGCTTTCCGTCGTCGTCAGTGGTGAAGGCGCCTTCGCTGATCCAGCGTATCTTGCCCGCCGCCGTGCCGTGCTCCGCCGCGTTGAAGGCATCAACCTTCAGCGTGCAGGGGTCATTCGGCCGGATAAAGCCGACGTCGCGGGACAGCACCTGGATCTCCGCCTCCAGCCGCGTCTTGAGCGGCATCAGCGTGATGAAGGGATCGCCCGGCTTCAGCACGGATCCGACCGAGAGCTTGGCAAGGGTGAGGACGACCGACGGCTCGGCAGCCGTCCATCGGACCAGGTCCTGGTGCTTGATGGCCTTGTCGTAGGCTGCCCGGGCCGTATCCAAATTGTTGCGCGTCGTGACCAGATCCTGGCTCAGCTGCGCGTTCCACTGCTCGATGAAGGCCTTGCGATCGGCCCTCAGCGAGTCGAGCTGGTGTTGCGCTTCCAGCAGCGTGTTGTGCGTGTTGTCGATCTGACGCAGCAACTCGAGGCGCGTATCCTGCGACAGATACAGGTTCAGCTTGGACCCGCTGCCGCTTTCGGCAAGGGTCGAGCGCATGTCCTCGATCTTGCCGGCGATCTCGGCGCGTTGACCATACCGCTCGTCGTCCTTCTTCGCCTTCGAGATCGTCGCTTCGGTCTGGCTGATCTTGGAATCGTAACTCGTCACCTGCGCGCTGTACTGGGCGACGCGCTGGTCGTAGAGCGCCTTCTGCAAGGCGTTGTACCTGGCGGCATCCGGATCCTTGGCGTTGCCATACGACAGCGGCTTTCCGGACAATTCGGCCTCGTCACGCGCAACCTGCGCATCGAGGCTCGCGATCTGCAGCTTGTACTGGGTGACATCGGCCGCGGTGAAGGTCGAGTCGAGGGTCGCAAGCAATTGTCCCGTGTCGACCTGCTCGCCTTCGCGAACATCGATCGTCTTGATGATCGACGGGTCAAGGGCCTGCAGCACGTTGATCTGATCGACCGGAACGATCTTGCCGCGGACGCTGGTGATCACCCGATCGAGGCGCGTCAGGCACATGATCGCCACGATGGATACCAGCAGCGCCGACAGCACGAACAGCGTCGCACGGGCCAACATCGGCTCGGGCGCCTCGCGGATGGCGTCGGTTTCGGACTGGAACTGGCGAACGGTCGCGAGCGAAGCTTGATTAGGAGACAAGGGTCGGACTCCTGAAGTTGGGCTTGTCGTTGCGGCCCGTCGGAACGAGATGCGTGTTCTGCTGGTACCAGAGCGAGCTGTAGATGTCGTTGCGCTCCAGAAGTTCCTCGTGGCGACCGATATCGTTGACCACGCCGCGATTGAGCACGAGGATCGCGTCGGCCTTCGTCAGCGACGACAGGCGATGCGAGATGATGATCAGCGTGCGGCCGTGCGCGATCCGCGAAATGTTCGCATTCACGATCGTCTCGCTCTCCGCATCGAGCGCGCTGGTCGCCTCGTCCAGGATCAGGATGGGCGGATTGACGATCAGCGCGCGCGCGATCGCGAGGCGCTGACGCTGTCCGCCGGAGAGGTTGGTGGAGCCCTCATAGACATAGGTCTCGTAACCCCGCGGCAGCTTGTCGATGAATTCCTCGGCGCCGGCCAATCGCGCCGCCCTGACGACGTCGTCGAAGGTCGCGTCCGGCTTTGCCGCGGCAATATTCTCGCGGATCGTGCCGCTGAACAGGAAGTTCTCCTGCAGCACGACGCCGACGTTGCGCCGCAGATGGTCGACATCGTATTCCCGAACATCGATACCGTCGACCTTGATCAACCCGCCATAGTCGGAGTGCAGGCGCTGCAACAGCCGCGTGATCGTGGTCTTGCCCGAGCCGCTCTTGCCCATCACGCCGAGCGTCGTGCCGAGCGGAATCTCGAATGAGATATTGTTCAGCGCCGGCGACACCGCGCCCTTGTACTTGAACGTGACGCCGGAGAACTCGATCAGGCCCTTCAGCGGAACCCGCACGCCATGGCCAGAACGTCCCTCCTCCGGCAGCTGATTCACCAGATTGCCGACGATGGTGACCGCGGTGCGCGCCTCGTCATACTGGTTGATGAGTTGGGCCATCTTCATCAGCGGACCGGCAACACGCTGCGACAGCATCAGAAAGGCAAACAGCGCCCCGACATAGACCGGATCGCCGCTCGATACGGCGAGGTAGACGCCGAGCGCATAGGGAGCGCTGACCGCCAACCGTTCCAGCGGACGGACCAGCGTCTGGATCATGTTTCCGGTCATGCCTTCGGCAAGACGCGCCTTGGCGGCGCGCGCAACGAGCACATCCCACATGTGCCGCTGGCGCGTGTCGAGCGCTAGCGATTTGATGGTCCTCATGCCGTTCAGGCTCTGGATCAGAAACGCCCCCTGCGCGCCTTCGGCGGCAAGAACCGCCGAGGAGCTCCGCCGGTACACGGGCAGCATCAGGATGAGCCAGACCACGATCATTGCGGCAAAGCCCAGAACCATCAGCGTCATGATCGGGCTGAAGAAGAACATGACGGGCAGGAAGAAGATCAGCGTCGTCGAATCGAGAACCGTCCCGAACAACTGCCCGGTCAGGAAGCCGCGAATCCGGAACACTTCGCGGATGTCGCGGGAAATCAGGCCGACGGGATTCTGCTCGAAATAATCGATCGGCAGATTGAGCACCTTTTCGAACACGTAGGTCGACAATTTGACGTCGAGGCGTGCCGTCAAGCTCTGAACGAGGTATTGCCGCAGGAACGAGAACGCCGTCTCGAACAGGATGATCACCAGCATCGCAACGCACAGCACGTAGAACGTATTGTACGCCTTGTAGAAAATGACCTTGTCCGAGAGCAGCCTCCAGAACATGATCGGTGCCAGCCCCATGAAGCCCAGGACCAGCGCCGCGATCGCGACGTCGCGCATGATGCGCCGTTCGCGGAACACCAGGGCAACGACAAAACCGAAGCTGAACGGCTGCGTCTCGTCCGAAATCTCATAGTCGCGCTTGGCCATGACGACGTCGCCCGACCAGATGTCCTCAAAGCGCGGTTGATCGATGACGAGCAGCGCGTCCTCGCCGGCATTCGGATCCTGCAGGACCACCCGGGAGCTGTTTTCATCGCCTTCGAGGCGCAGCAGCACCATGTGGCTGCCGTCGCGCAGGCGAACGATGGCCGGCAGCGCCCTCTTGAGATGGCTCAGGCCCTTCCAGTCCAGCGTGACGGCCTTTGCCGTCATGCCCGAGGAATTCGCGCACTTCAAGAGCTCGGCCAGCGTGACTTCCTGGTCGCCCAGGAGGTTGTCGTGGATCAGCTGGGACGGGGTCAGATGCAAACCATGCTGTCTGGCCACGATGACGAGACAAGCGAGACCCGAAGGTGGCAGTGCCTCCACCGAAGGTGCGCCGACGAGCGAGAGGTGTTTGGTCATGGATGCCTCGAAGTTTCGACTGCGCAAGGTCCGGTCCCCAGCGGGATATAACTTATCACTGTTAGTTCGCTAACGCAGCATTTTCAGCGCGTCACCCGAAAAAGATATGCATCACGGCAGGCCGCCGCGAAGCCAGTTTCGAGCGCGTTCTCGTGCGACTTAACCAGGGAACCTTATAACATTGTTTAACATCGACAAATCACGAGTCGGCGGTCACCGTCTCCTGGAAGTCGAATCCGCAGGCCTCCAGCTGTGGCCTGATCCGCTCGTCCCTGGCCTCCGGCATGAGCGCCAATGCGCAGATCTCGAAATTCCCGCTCCGAACCGACACCGTCGGGAAACCGGCGCTGAGCAGCAGGTTCCCCATCCGCTCGGTCGAAAAGCCGGTCTTGTGCGCCATGTGGTGGCGCCCCTGCTCGATCGCGCCGGAATGCCCGTAGATCATGTCCAATGGCCGGATCGGACCTGCCGGCGAGACGTACGCGATCGCACCGAGGCCGCGCGTCAGCATGTGCTGAGCGACCGCCTCGAGGTCGGGAGACATGATCAGTGCGAAGCCATCCGGTTTGAGCACTTCGCGGAACTGGACGAATGTGGGATGAACCTCATGGGCATAGAGATGCTCCATGACATGAGAACACCAGATCGCATCGAACGAGGCCACCGGGAACAATCGAGAAAGATCGGTGATCGAGCCGACGACGTCGGGGTTCACGCCGCTGTCGACGTCTAATCGAATCTCGTCCCATTCATGCGATGTCAGGAGCGGCTGGATGCGCTTGGTAACCGTCGATCCAGCGCCGGCATTCAGCATTTTTTTCTTGGCCAATTCGAGAGCTCCGCGGGTTCGTTAAGCGGCTGAGTTCTGCAGCGATCGTTCGTCTTGACCAAAGGCGCCAGGGCCGCGGATAGCCATCGGCCACAGCTCCGTCGTGTCAAGCGAGCGGCACGCTTTACAAAAGCTACGTGGTCCGAATGTGACGGACTAACTTCTAACATCCGTTGGCGGAAACGCCCGAGGCGGAACTTGTGATTGATTTGATGCATCCGACGCGGATCGGTCGACAAAGTTCCAATCGGGATGTGCGCACGCGCTTCCACTGATGCGAGCCGAACTCATCGCGTGTGTGTCACGATCATGAACGGCCGCGTATTCGATCATTCAATCACCCATTCCTGACGGGTCATGCCGGCGATCAAAGAAAAAAGCGCCGCCTCAACCTCGGTTGGGGCGGCGCCTTCGCTTAGTGCAGACCTAGGATCTTACAGCTTGGTCGAGTTACCATCGTTGAAGATCAGGTATTCGATGTTGCTGATCTGGGTCACCTGACCATTGCTGAAGGTGATGTCCAGAGAACCGTTCGATCCAGAGCTGATGTCGCTCACGTCGGTCGAAGCGTGATCCAGGAAGGTCAGGGAGTCCTTGTTGCCGCCACCGCCATCGATGGTGTCGCTGCTGGTGGCGTTGTTGAGGTAGAAGTAGTCCTGACCGGAGCCGCCAACCATCGAGGCCGTACCGGTCTCGGAGCCGACGAACGAGTCCTTGCCGTCGCCGCCGATCAGCGTCTGCGTGCCGGAGCCGGCGACCAGCGTATCGTTGCCGGAACCGCCATACAGCGTGTCGTTGCCGGCACCGCCATAGAGCGAGTCGTTGCCGTTGCCGCCATCGAGCGAGGTCGCGTGCGACGCATCGCTGCCCGAGTAGAGCACGTCCTTGCCGTTGCCGCCGACCTCGGAAGCAGTCTGAGCACCGCCGACAAGGAGATCGTTGCCGTTGCCGCCATACAGCGTGTCGACACCGGAACCGCCATACAGCGAGTCGTTGCCGGCGCCGCCGTCCAGGCTGTCGTTGCCCGCGCCAGCGTACAGCGCATCGTTGCCCTTGCCGCCATCCAGCGTGCTCGAATTGCCGGCGGTGCTGCCGGAAGCCAGCACGTCGTTGCCGTTGCCGCCGCTCAGCTGCGACGAGCTGCCGCCGTAAATCGTGTCGTTGCCGGCGCCACCGTTCAGGGTGTCGGCACCGGAGCCGAACAGCAGATCGTTGCCCCTGCCGCCATCCAGCGTGCTGTGACCGGAGGCGTTGTCGACCAGCACGTCATTGCCGGAGCCCGCATTGATCGAGTCGTGACCGGCACCGCCGAAGATCGTGTCGTTGCCGGAGCCGGTGAGAACCGTCGTGTCGCCGGTATTGTTGACGAACACCTGATCGTTACCGTCGCCGGTCGCGACCAGCACCGGAGTGCTGCCGTTCACCGTCAGCGTGACGTCCTGATTGGTCGCCTCGATGATCGCCTTCAGGTTGGCGTCGGTGTTGACAGTGTTAATGGGGTTGGTTTCGATCAGAACATTGGCGTTCGGATCCGGGTTGGTGATCCCAGATCCCTCCTGCACCGGAATCGTCGCGCCGTTATCCGGGCTGGTGTATCCGATCCCCGCGTTGATCAGATAGTCAAGAATCTGTTGCTGGGTCGAGTGATCGATCGTGGAGTTGATCGCCGCTTTGAGGTCCGTCTGGTCTAGATTGTAAGTCGCCATCGATGTAGCCCCTGCTTGGGATACGAGGATTCAAGCCGCTCGCCCACACTTAAGCTGTTGATTCACAACTGGTTTGTTGCGATGCAACCCAAATGTGGACCCAGGTTACGAACTTGTTAAGTCCATTGTTAAGTCCACCAAGTCGGAGTGTCAATCAGCAATGTGCTGTTAACACTGGGTTCCACGAGGTTTATGTGAGACTTAGCGCCGCTTCGGATGTGCTATAACATTCAGCGCAGGCCAATCGCCAATGTTAGCCGCGGCGCAAAAAAGGGTAGTGATTATACGGGGTTTCACGGGAGCCCAGGATATCGCGGGCGCGCTGAATTTCACTGACGCTGTGAGCGCTTCGACGGGATTTTCTGATCTGAAAAAAATATTTCTGCATCGCGTGAGACGTTTTGCAAAAAAGCGTCAAACTTCGCAGCCGGCGCCCCACCGGCCAGTGTTATAACGCCGCCTGGCCGCAGTTTGCGGGCTCGATCCAGCGAGATCCATGGAATCACCCGCAGAATCAGCGTCATTCGACCGCGCGATCAAAACCTGGCGCGACGCCGACCGGACACCGCAATGTAACAAATTAACACAAAATTTGCCGCAATATGTTAGCGATGCCGGCATGGACCGACGGAGACGAGGCCCGATCGCGTGCCGCGCGCCAGCCAGCGGCGATCATCCACCGGCGGCGCGCGCGTAGATGGCCTCGAGCAGCCGGCGGTTCTTATCCGGCGCGTAGCGTTCGAGATAGGCGGCTCGCGCGGCCCGTCCCCATGCGGCGGTCAGTTCGGCGGCCCCGAGAACTTCACCGATCCGCTCTCGGAGCGCGGCCGCGTCGCCCGGCGGCACCAGCGCGCCGGTCTTGCCCGCGGTCACCGCCTCGGCAAGTCCGCCGATCTCGGACGCGATCACCGGCGTGCCTCGCGCGAAGGCTTCGACCACGACCATCGGAAATCCCTCGTACCATAGCGACGGCACCACCAATGCCTGGGCATTCGCCATTTCCCGAAGCACCTCACCGCGCGAGAGCCCGCCAAGGAACGCGACATTGCCGGGCGCCCGAGCCTCGAGCGCGACGCGCTCAGGCCCCTCGCCCACGACGCGCAAGGGCATGCCGGTCCCGGCAACGGCCTCGAGCAGCACGCCGACGCCCTTCTCGCGGCTCAGCCGTCCAACGTAAAGCAGCCCGCTGCGCGGCGCCGCCGGATCGGGCGCCCCCGGATCGGCCATGAAGTTCGGCTTCACGTCGATCCGGTCGGCGTCGAAGCCGGCCTGCGTGAACAGGGTCTTGGCAAACTGCGTCAGCGCGATCAGGCGCAGCCCGGGACGCGTCCAGGTGCCGCAGCGCTGGTGCTGCGCGATCATGTAGGCCGAAGCCATCGAGCCCGGAAGCGATCCGCGGTAGCAGCGGTGCACGACGCCCCAGAGATGGCCACGGTCCAGGCACTTGTGGCAGATGCGGCCGTCGCGCAGCAGCATGCCGCCGGTGCAGATGGTGCGATAATTGTGCAGCGTCACCACCGCGGGTACGCGCTTTTGCCGGCAGAGATCGAACACCGCGGGCGACAGCAGCGGGAAAAAATTGTGGACGTGGACGACGTCGGGGCGAAAGCGGTCGATCGCCTCCGCCACGACCCGCTTTCCCTCCGCATTATCGGCGATCGACAGCGTGGTCGCGATGCGCGCGGGGAGCGAATTGATCGCCGCGTTGCTGACCGTGAGCGTTTCAACGCCGTGTCCTGCGGCGCGCAGCAGGTCGACTTCCGCTTCAAACACGACGTCCTCGCCGCCGCGTCCCTGGTACCTGTTGTGAGCGACCAGGATCTTCATGATCGGGCCGGGTCTGAGAACCAGCGCAGCTCGGTCATCAGGCTTTGGCCGCCGGCGAGCGTACCGGAGCCGATCAGCGTCGTCGCCGGCACCTTGAGATCGAAGGACGGCGAATACCAGCCGGCCGGCATGGTCTCGTCACCCCGATACGGCATCCAGCTGAGTGCCGCCGGCAGATCGAGCTCGCCGCGCCCACCAGGCCATGCGAGCTGCGCCCTATGCCCTTCGAGCCTGCATTCGACGTCGGGACCAATATGCCAGCTGAGGCTCGCCGGCACCGCAAGCCCTTCATCGGCAAGCACGGTATCGGTGACGACGAGCCGTGCCGCCTGACGCTGCAATTGCACCGAGCGGCGATGCACGACACCTGCTTCGTCCCGATATCCCGAATGCTCCGCGACCCAGCTCGCATCCGCATCGCGATCGTCCAGGCCGCTTGCTGCGACAAGCCGGCTCTGCGCATGCCGTGTCCAGAGAAACGGACCGCCCGACACCGACTGGTCGCGCGCGAACAGGCAGAGCGTGTTGTGCGCCAGCGTGGAGCGGAAGTAGGCCCGCCATCGCGGATCGCCATGGTAGCAATAGGTGCCGGGGTCGGCGAAGATCTCGACCCCGCCGATCCTGCATTCGAGCGACAGCGCGTCCGCATGGGCGTGGGCGGCAATGCGGCCGAAGCCATGCGGGCCGTGGTCGCAACGGCACCACACGCCCTTGTCGGCATCGATCAGAAAGGTCTGTCCCGCCCCTTCAAGCAGATGCGGGCGGCGCTCGGGCCGCCCGGCGATCGCGCGCGCCTCGATGCCGTCGGTGAGCACAAAGCTACGCAGATCGGGCTCCGGCGATGTGGGCCACCATGGCAGATCGCCGAACAGGCGCGCGCCGCTAGCAAGCAAGCCGAGCCAGCGATTGCCGGCGTGATCGTCGAGCAGCAGGCCGATGCCGTCGTCGCCGTCGCCCTGCCGCGGCGGATGACCGCGATCGTCCAACATTGCGGCAATGATGTCGCTCATGCGGCACATCGTGGTCCAGACCGCATCGCCAAGCGGATGTCCCGATGCTTCACCCTGCACTGCCGCCGCCAGCAGCAGTTCGAGAACAAAGCCATGATAGTCGGTCGCGAGCTCGCGGTTGCTGCCGCAGGCAAGCGTCTGCGCAACGGCTTCGTGTGCCAGCGTGCCGGCCGATTGCTCACGCCATCGCGCACTGTCCTGGAAGAACGGAAACACGCAAGCCGCCACGAACAGCCCGGCAGCCTCCGCGATGAGGTGGTTGTTGGCCGAGGAGCCACGGCTTGGGAACTGCGACAGCCAGTATTGATGCGCATAGAGCTGCGTCAGGAACAGATCGTTGTTTTCGAACAGCGCAGCAGCCTCGGGCCAGTTCTGCAGCAGCTGGCGTACCCATGCCCACGAGATCAGCCGCACGCCAAGCTCGATGCCGCTGATCCAGTGCGGGCCGCGCGGGAACGGATTTTCGCGCCACCAGCTCACCAGATGCTCGGCCGCGCGCCTGGCGTAGCGCTCGTCGGAGGTCAGGTAATACGCGGCCGCGAGCACCGTGAGATGGTGGTGACGCGACGGCTCCCAGATGTATTTGATGTTTCCGACCGCGGTTTCGTCACGATAGGGAACCGCGAACGCGTGCACATCGGCCGGCGCCCGCTTGCCGCTTCTGATATCGACGAACCAGTCGGGCCGTTCGCCGAGGGCCCCATGATCCCTGGAAAAAATCCGCCAGTGCCCGGCGAGAATCCGGTCGGCGCTCTGCATCAACCGTTCGGCGGCCTGTCTCGGGGCGTGGGCGGGCAATGGCAGCGGCTTCAGGCGCGGCTGCCGCGGGCCGGGGGCGAGCCTGGCGCTGGCGCGCCGTGCGATATCGGGCGGAGTGATCCGCCAGAGCAGATGCAGCACCTGATCGTTCACCCGTCCCGCAAGCTCGGACGGCTCCATGCGCTGCAGCCTGCGCAGATACCAGGCCGGATTCATCTCAACGCAGTCGAGGCGCGCGCGACGCCCTGCTCCCCTGCGCCGGCCGTCAGATCGATCGGCATCCCGGCGGCCGCACTTTCCTGCACGGCAAGCGTCGCGCGCGTGGTCGCCAGCAGCGAGTCGAGCGCAATCGGCATCGCAGCTCCCGATGCGACCGCCGCGACGAAGGCATCCAGCATCGGCCGCTGGCCCTTGTCGAGCCGCGCTGTCTTGGCCGTGCGCTGTCCGGCGTGCCAGACCTCGAAGCCCGAGAAATTGTCGAAGGCGGCAAAACCCGTGCTTGCCGATATCTCGAGCGCTTCCTTCGGCACCCGCGGATCGCCGCCGGTGAGATAGCTGAGGCTCGCGACCGAACCGTCGGCAAAATCGAAGGTGGCGACGAGATTGTCGACGTCCTTGCCCGCCGTGCTCGCCGAGACACGCACCGGCCCGGCGCCGAGCCACCAGCACAACACGTCGATGAAATGGCCACCCTCGCCAACGAAGCGGCTGCCTTCGCTCTCGGCCTGCAGATACCAGGATGATTTCTCCAGCGGCCCGGCGATGACGCGATATTGCAGGGTCTGCGGTCCTGCCGGCGCGAACGCCGCGCGCATGCCCTGCAGCAGCGGCGAAAAGCGGCGGTTGAAGCCGACCATCAGCCGGTTGTTGCCGGTTTCCCGGATCACCTGCTCCAATTGATCGAGCGAGTCTGTATCGATCGCCAAGGGCTTTTCGACAAACACCGCCTTGCCGGCGCGCAGCGCCTGCGTCGCGAGGTCGGTATGGGAGGCATGGCGCGTTGCGATCAGCACGGCATCGATGTCGTCGGCGCCGAGCACCGAGGCCGCATCCGTCGAGGCACGCGCGAAGCCGAACTTGCGGACCGCAGTGGCGCCGCTCAGGCCGGTATTGGTGGCGACCTCGACGAGATCGACGCGCTGGTTACTCGCAAGCTGCGGCAACAGCATGCTGGAGGCATAATTGCCGGCGCCGATGACGCCGAACCGCACCCGGCCGCTGCGCAGGGCAACCGCCGGACGATAGATCATCTGCATCGCGCGGGGAGCGGCGTCCGGATAGGCGAACACCATGCCGAGACCGACCTCGCCTCGGCTCATGCGCTCGAACGCCGACGTCGCCTGCTCCAGCGGCACCATTTCGGAAATCAGCGAGGAGAAATCGAGCCGCCCGTCGGCGAGCAGCGCGACGATCGCTTCCATATTGCGCTTCTCGGTCCAGCGCACATGACCGATCGGATAATCGATGCCGCCCTCCTCATAGAGCGGATCGTAGCGGCCGGGGCCGTAGGAGCGCGAGAAGCGCACGTCGAGCTCCTTGTCGTAGAATTCGTTCCACGGCAGGTTCAGCGTGCATTTGCCGATATCGACAATGCGTCCGCGGTCGCGCAGCAGTGCCGCCGAACGCGATGCGAGATCGGGATCGTCGCTGCCTGCGGTGATGAACACGCAATCGACACCGTTACCTGCGGTCAGCTGGTCGATCCGGGCACGAAATCCGGCCGCGGCATCATCCGATGCGACGGCACAGACCGCGGCGCCCGCAGCCTCCGCGTGGCGGCAGCGCGCCTCCACCCTGTCGAGCCCGGCGACCACGACACCGGCGCTGCGCAGCAGCCGCACCATGATCTGCCCGATCAGGCCAAGGCCGATCACGCAGGCGGTCTCGCCGAAACGGATCTCCGACTGGCGCATCGCCTGCAGCGCGATCGAGGCGATCGTGGTGAATGCGGCCTGGTCCAGCGCAGCGCTGTCCGGCAGCGGCACGCAAAGGTTCACCGGCACCCAATTATATTCAGCGTGGGTTGCATATTGATTGCCGCCGCAGCAGACGCGCTGTCCGACCGAGAAGCCGCCGACGCCCTCGCCGACCTCCACGACGGTACCCGACAGCGAGTAGCCGAGCGGCGTGTAGGAATCGAGGCGGTTCATCACCTTCTGATAGGTCGCGAGCAACCCCTGCTGACGAACCGAGCCGACCACCTTGGCAACCTGGTCGGGTCGCGCGCGCGCCTTGCCGAGCAGCGACAGGCGGCCTTCGGTGAACTTCATCATCTCGGTGCCGGTCGACACCGCGGAGAATGCCGTGCGCACCAAAACCCCGCCGGGGCGGCAGCGCGGCGCCGGCACATCGATCAGCTTGAGCTCGCCGCTCTTATAGTTCTGCGCGATCTGCTTCACGGTCGGTCAATCGCCTCAAGTTAACAGCGCTCCTTGTATCGCGCCCGCCGCCCGCAATGAAGCCAGGAAACATCGCCATAATTATCTCGTTTGCCGGGACTTAACATTGTTATCATTCCAGCAACAGAACCGGTTTTGGCGAGATCTCGACCTCGCCGTTGGCGACAGGTCCTTCGCCGCCGTCGAGGCCCTGGTAACGGCTAAAATGCGGGTCGACCCGATCAACGGACCGGCCCTTGGTGGTCCAGAGGATCAGACCGTTGCGGCCATCCGGCATGCGAAGCTCGACGCGCCAGATCGACGGCGACGTCCTGCCCGCAGCCACGACGCTTGCACCGACCAACCAGGACTGGATCGTGCGGTAGGCAACTCCGCTCGGAAGCAGCCCGCGCGCCGGGTCCCATAATTTTCCGAAGTCGCTGCCGCCTCCGGCAAACTCGTACCAATAGAACCGGTCGACACCGCTGATCCATTTCAGGATGTAGGCGCGCGCCAGACACCCGTCCGGATTGTCCTCATAGGACGACCAGCCGGCCTCGGTGTCCCAGATTGGTCTCGCGGACAGATCGTGCGCGGCGAGGATTTTCTTGAAGCGCGCAATGATTCCGAGCACCGCTTCGGGTTCGCTCGTGTAGCCGTGGAAGGCGAACACATCGGCATATTGTCCGCCACCTTGCGCCATGAAGGCCTCTTGCCAGCGATACCCGTCCGGCGTGCCATTTGACGGCGGCGTCAGCACGGTCAGCGTGGGATCGCTGGCTTTAATGATCTCGTAGGCCCGCTTTTGCAGCTGGACCATGGTCGCGATATCGCCCGAGTAATATTTGGGATCCTCGGGCTCGTTCCAGATTTCCCAGTATTTGATGCGGCCGGCGGCACGCGTGACGGCCGCACGCACCCAGTCATCCCATGCCGCGAGATCGGCAGGCGGCGAGCTTGCGCCCGGCGTGAACGCCGGCGGCGCATCCTTCACCGACGCGGCCCATCGCGGCGTGTAGGCGAGATTGAGAACGATCTCGACGTGCTCGCGCTCCGCCGCGGCAAGGATGGCGTCGAAGCGCGCCCAATTGTAGATGCCGGGCGCCGGATTGACCTGCGCCCAGTAGATCGCGCCCCACAGCCGAACGCCGTCGAATTTGAGCTCGGGCCATGGTTGTGACTGCCCGATTGCGTTGATCGTCATGCCGAACAGCGTCGGCGGGATCACCGCATTCACGCGGCTCGCACTCAGCGCATCGCTTGACGTCGAACCATTCCACTGCAGCGGCCATTTGTAGGCCAGCGGCAGCAGCGCGCTCAAAACCAGCGCAATCAATGCCCTTTGGCCCCAATCCCTCACTCTGCCTGCCATGTCCCTGTCTCGTCGCCGTCACATCCGTGCCGGGATTGCATAGTGGAAGCCGCGCATGTTAATGCCGATGTTAGTCGGATTGTGATGTTGTTAGGTCAATGGTATAGATCATCGCAGATGTCGAGAGCTGAACCATCACCGCGGCGGATCCTGATCATCGTCGAGAACCTTCCGGTTCCTTTCGATCGCAGGGTGTGGTGCGAAGCAACGTCGCTGCGCAAGGCAGGCTATGAAGTTTCGGTGATCTGCCCGAAGGGCCGCGGCCATGACGAATCCTACGAGTGTCTCGAGGGCATTCACATTTACCGTCATCCGATGCCGGTGGAGGCGCGCGGGATCGCCGCCTACCTGATCGAATATCCGGTCGCACTGTTCTGGGAAACGCTGCTCGCGATCAAGGTCGCGTGGAAGCACGGCTTCGACGTGATCCAGGGCTGCAATCCGCCCGACCTGATCTTCCTGATCGGCCTGTTGTTCAAGCTCGGCGGCAAGCGCTTCGTGTTCGATCATCACGACGTCAATCCCGAGCTCTACGAAGCAAAATTCGGCCGCAGGGACATGTTCTGGCATCTGCTGCGGCTGGTCGAATATCTCACCTTCAAGACGGCGAGCATCTCGATCGCAACCAACGAATCCTATCGCGAGATCGCGATCGCGCGCGGCGGCATGCCCGCCAACCGCGTCTTCGTGGTGCGATCCGGCCCCAATCTCGACCGGGTGCGCTCGCGGCCGGCCGATGCGGCCTGGCGCCGTGGCCGGCGCCACAGCGTCGGCTATGTCGGCGTGATCGGCCAGTCGGAAGGCATCGATCTTCTGCTGCAGTCGATCGACCACATCGTGCACGATCTCGGCCGCACCGACATCCAGTTCAACATCGCGGGCACCGGACCGGAGTGGAATGCGGTGGTCAAGCTCTGCGAGGAGATGCAGCTTTTGGACTATGTGAACTTCACCGGCGCCATCGCGGATGAGGCGCTGTTCACGATGCTCTCGACCGCTGACGTCTGCGTCAATCCGGACCGCGTCACGCCGATGAACGACATCTCCACCATGAACAAGATCATGGAGTACATGGCGCTCGGACGGCCGATCGTTCAGTTCGACGTTCGCGAGGGCCGGCGCTCGGCGCTCGATGCCTCGCTCTATGCTGCGAAGAACGATCCCACGGATTTCGCCAGCAAGATCATTACGTTGATCGACGATCCGTCATTGCGGCAGACGATGGGGGCGTTTGGCCGCAACCGCGTCGAGCGCGCGCTGTCGTGGACGCATGAGGAGCCGAAGCTGCTCGCGGCCTATGAGGCGCTGTTCGCCAGGAAGGTCCCCGCACCGCGCGCGCATGCAACCGCCGAACGGCCCACCTCGCAACCGTCCAGCGCGAACGCAGCCTCCGGACGGGCATCGTCTTGAACGCGCAGCCACCTCACTCACGTCAAACGCGACGCGGCTGCGGCCACGCGCACGTCCTGGATTGTTGAAGGTCGAAGCATGAACGTCAGCATTTTCGGCCTCGGCTATGTCGGAACGGTCTGCGCCGCCTGCTTCACCGAGCTCGGCCACCAGATCATCGGCGTCGACAAGAGCGTTGCGAAGGTCGACCTGATCCGCGGAGGCAGGTCGCCGGTCGTCGAACCGGGTATCTCGGACAAGGTGGCGCGCGCGGTGGCAACCGGCCAGCTGACCGCGACCACCGACGCCACCGAAGCGATCGTCAACAGCGACATATCGATAGTCTGCGTCGGCACGCCCTCGTCCGGCAACGGCAATCTCGACCTGACCGCGATCCGACAGGTCGCGATCGAGATCGGCCGCGGACTGCGCGCCAAGAACGCGCCGCATACCGTGACGATCCGCTCCACCGTGCTGCCCGGCACCACCCGCGGCACCGTCGGGCCACTGATCGAGGAAGCCTCCGGCAACAGGATCGGACGCGACTTCGACCTCGCCTTCAATCCGGAGTTCCTGCGCGAAGGCAGCGCGATTGCGGATTTCAACGCACCGTCCAAGACCGTGGTCGGCGCCTTCAACCAGGAAACCGCCGACCGCGTCATGGCGCTTTACAAGGACCTGCCCGGCGCCAAGATCACGCCGCCGGTCGAGACCGCGGAACTGGTGAAATATGTCGACAACAGCTGGCATGCGCTCAAGGTCAGCTTTGCCAACGAAATCGGCACGATCGCGAAGACGCTCGGCATCGACGGGCGCGACGTCATGAACATCTTCATGCAGGACACGCGGCTCAACATCTCGCCGGCCTATCTGCGGCCGGGTTTTGCCTTCGGCGGCTCGTGCCTGCCCAAGGACGTCAAGGCGCTGAAGCACCTGGCGCACAGCCGCGGACTGTCGACGCCGGTGCTCGAAAGCATCCTGCCGAGCAATGACATGATCATGTCGCGCGGCGCCGACTGGATCCTGTCGCATGAGGGCCGCCGCATCGCGTTCCTCGGCATCAGCTTCAAGGCCGGTACCGACGACGTCCGCGACAGTCCCTTCGTGAGGCTGGTGAAGAGCCTGCGCGGCGAGCGGCGCGACATCCGGATCTACGACCCCAATGTGCAGCTGTCGCAACTGATCGGCGCCAACCGGGAATTCCTGATGCGCAATCCGGAGCTGGTCGGCCTGTTGAACGACGACGTGACGGCAACCATCGAGTGGGCCGACATTATCGTGCTGACGACGGCCGATCCGCGCTTCGTTGCGGCGTTGACGGCGACGCGCCCCGACCAGGTCGTGCTCGAACTTTCAGAGATCGGATTGCCCGAGCAGGTGCGCGCCAAAGTGAGCGGCTTCCACTGGTAGGGACTATCATGGCCACCATGGGCCAGACCCGCGAGCGACCCGAAATCCGCTTTCACGACGAGATTTCGTCGGGATGGGAGACGCTGCATCAGAGCCGCACCTTCAAGGCGCGGACGGCCGCGATGTTCGGTCTGCTCGGGAACGCGGACCTCAATGGGCAGCGCTGGCTCGATGCGGGTTGCGGCACCGGAACGCTGTCCCGCCTGCTCGCCGCACGCGGTTGCGACGTCGCCGGCGTCGACGCATCATCGGAGATGATTGCGGCGGCACACGGCCGCCGCGCCGACGGCACGCCCGCCGCGCGGCTCACATTTCAGCAGATCCCGACCATCGCAAGCCTGCCGTTTCCCGATCGATCCTTCGACGGCGCGCTATGCGCGAGCGTGCTGGAATATGTTCCCGACGTGGCGCAGTGCCTCGCCGAGATGCATCGCGTGCTCAGGCCCGGCGGGCTGTTGCTGCTCTCGATCCCAAACCGCGGATCGCTGCTGCGCCGGGGCTACAAGCTCGCGCATGCGGCCTCTTCACGCGTGTCGGCGCGGCCGCTGTTCCGCTATCTCGCGTTCTCCAAATTCGACACCTCGCCGGCGGCCATGCAGGGTCTGCTGCGACAACATGGCCTCACAATGCTGGGGAGCAGCTTTGCCGGCTCCCCGCTCCCGCCGGCGCTCGATCGCCGGGCGATGGTCGGCATGCTGATCAACATCCTGGCCCGACGCGACGGTTGACATGGCAGGCGGATAGCTGCCTCAGGCCTTGATCGCCATCAGCGATTTGGTCATGCCGAGATAGCGTTCGCGATAGATCTTGGCGTCGGGAAAGGTTTCCGTCATCTCGCGCCAGTCGAACAGGTGCCAATCGGGCGCGGTGCGCTTGAACCAGAAGCGGTTGAATATACCGATCAGCGCGATCTGCAGCCGCCTCGGCAGCAGGACGATGATGCCCGGCAGCCAGGTATGGCTTTCGATCGGAAAGTACCGGTACGGCGTTTGCACGTAGAAGGACTTCGCGACTCGCGAGATCTCGCCCGCAAAACGGTTCTGATGCTCGCGCGCGATGCTCTGAAACGCCGCTCCGTCCTCGATCGTGACGACATCCTGCTTCGGCCCGGTGACATGTTCGATCACCGACGAGCAGAAGCAGAAGTCGAACGCCTGATCGTCGAACGGCAGGCGCTCGGTCTCCCGCAGCAACACCGTCTTGAAGCCGAAGCGCTCGCGCGCGGCCTTCAAATCGTCGGCCGATATGTCGCAAACCGTGATGTCGGTATGGCGTGGCAGGATCGCGCGAATGTGCCGGCCGGTGCCGCCGCCAAGATCGAGGATTCTCGCATCGAGCGGCAGGTTCACGGTGCGAACGAGGAACTCGCCGCGCCGCCGGCGCGCTGCATTGGAAAATCGGGCTTGAATCGCACCCAGCAAGGTCAATCTCCTGCTACCGGTCGGTTCGATCTAGCACGGCATGCGCGATCCTTCACGCAACGGTCCGACGATTTTCCTGTCGCGCTCACCTGATGGCCTCGAAGAAGATCGACTCGTCCGGCCGGTTGTCGAGCCGGTCAATGTCGGGACAGACGCCCTCGCGATAGGCACGGGTGTGGGTTTCCGAACAGCCGGCGTCGCGGAAGAGCGCGGCGAGCGAGGCGCGGGTAAAGCCCCAGTGATGCGCGAAGGCGGCCTCCCTGCGGCGATCGATCTCGAACACGCCCTTGAGGAAGGCCTGCGGCGCCGCCGGATCGTAGAGCGCGACGATCCGCTCCATGTCGGGGACGACGATCCGGCACACCCCACCCGGCGCCAGCACCCGCGCGATCTCGCGCGCCAGCCGCTCGACCTCGTCGGGAAACAGGTGCTCGAAGACATGCGCGCTGAACACCGCCGAGAGGCTGCGATCCGCGAACGGCAGCGGCCTGGTCAGGTTCATGTGGCGCAGCCCGGCAAACCTGCCCTGGCGGTGCTCGGCATAGCGGGCATCGCTCAGCAGGCCGGCGAGATGCAGCGCTTTCGCCGCGAACGGCATCCGCGCGATCCACAGGTGCGTCGTGATGTCGGTATTGATCCAGCCGTCGATGCCGCAATTGAAGGCGCCGATATGCAGCTTTTCGAGCGAGCCGCCGCGCGCGTCGTCGGTCATGTCCGCTCCCGCGCCGAATTGGTCAGCACAACCGTGATCACCGACGCCGCGCTGGAGGCCACCATCGCCGCAACCGCGCCCATCACCTGCCAGGCCTCCGCCGCGAACGGCAGGACGCAGCACAGCGCGACGAGGCCGGCGATCCGGCTCAGCATGAATCGCTGCGGCTTGCCGGTCGCAAACAGCGGCAGCGCGAGGCCGAGCCACACCGCGTCGAGCGCCATCGCCGCGCCCATCAAGGCGAGGCTGCCGGTGCCGATCTCGTAACTCTGTCCGTGGATGACAAGCGCCAGAATGCGCTGGCCGAGCAGCACGATCACCGTGCCATAGGCGGCCGCGATCGACCCGAGCAGCAGGGCATTTTCGCGCGCGGCAGCGGCGACCGCGCTGCGCCGGCCGGCGCGCAGTTCGGCCGCGATTTCCGGCAGGCGAACCGAGAACATCGTCGCGCAGAACTGACTGAGCGGCGCGAACACCAGGAGCAGGATCCGCAGCGACGCGCTCGCGTCCAGCCCGATGAGAAGGCCACAGACCGGGATCAGCCCGATGCTGCCGATCCAGTAGGTGAGCGAGGTCGCGACGAACCAGCGCCCGTTCCGAAACAGCCGCCGCAGCGAGCCGCGGAAGATTCTGGCTTGCGGCCAGGCCAGTTCGCGGGTGTGGGCCAGCAGCAGGCTGCCGGCGAGCGCTGCCGAGATCGCGATGCACGCCATCGCCGCGGCGGCGCCGGCGAGCTTGAGGACGATCATCAGCCCGGCCGAGACGACCAGCGCCACGCAGTAGATCAGCGAGGACGCCAGCGCACGCGGCAGTCTGCCGTCGAGATAGCAGATCCGGCGGAACATGCTCTGCAGCCGAACCGCCGGGATCGCAAGCCCGGTTGCGATCACGAGCCCGCCGGTGTCCCCGCCGACGGCTGCGATTACAAGGCCCGCGCTCACCAGCAGCAGGCCGAGCGCACCCGAGACGAGCAGTGACGACAGATAGAGGCCGAGTCGCAGCTGCGGCCATAGCGACTTCGGGATTCGATGCGCGGTCGCCGGCAGCCCGTCGTCGAACAGGCCGCGCAGAAACACCGCCTCGATCAGGATTGAGAATGACCAGGCGACGCTAAACCTGCCGAACGAATTGATGTCGAGCAGATTGGCGAGCACGATCGTCAGCACGAAGGCAGACCCGCTCAGCAGCGCCTGGTCGATCAGGCCAAGCGCGACATTGCCCCCGGCACGCCGCAGCCGGCGAAGCAATCCGCTCATGGCACCGGCGACCCGGGTCTGAGCCGCCGCCCGGTCCAGCCTGTCGGTCAACGCACTCACGCCTCACTCACCCGTAGCCTGTTGAATGTCCGCCGCGGCGCCATTTGCAGCCTGGCCTCCGGGCCGAAATAGCACCAAAACACCAGCACGCAGCCGAAATAATTGTGCAGCAGCTGGCTGGAGTCATTGGCCGACGCGATCACGACGAACAGCAGCATCGCGAACGGCGCCATACAGTACATCCCTCTCCGCTCGAACGCGAAGACGATGCTATTCCACAATGCGAGCGCCAGCAGCAGCATATAGAGCGCACCGCCGAGCAGGCCGAACTGGAGAAAGGCGTCGAGATAGGAATTCTCGAACGAACCGAACTCGGTATTCCACGGCGCCATGCTCGTCAGCTCGTTCACGGGCGAGTTCGGCAGTTCGTTGAAGAATCCCGAAAACCCGTAGCCGAGCCAGGGGTGCTGCCAGAAGAAGTGCGGCCAGACCGACCAGAGGAACGAGCGGCCGGTCAGGTTTCCGCTGCGGCCGACCAGCCCATACAACTCGTCGCTCGGCACGGCGAACACGACAAGCGCAACAAAAGCGAGGCCGAGCCAATAGATCGAGGCAGCCCCCCTGTGCCCGAGCACCACCAGCAGAAGCCCGAAGGTTACGGCAAGCGCCGTCAACATGCTGATCAGCGGTCCTGCGGCGCCAGCTGCGGCGAGCGCGAAAAAATGACATCCCATCAGCAGCAGCGTCCAGCCGAATTGCCGCCGCGGTCCTGCCAGCATGCGCACGAAGCAGATCAGCACCATGAGGCCGAAGAAGGCGCCCGCGAGGTTCTTGTGACCGAACACGCCGGCATAGGCCTGGGTTCCGAGCACCGTCGGCCGGTGCAGCGGGTCGTAATCCCATTGCGAGCCGATCACCGGAAACAGCAGGACGTGAACGATCAGCACCACGATCCCGATCCGGAACAGCGTATCGACGAGACGATCGACCGGGCAACTGATCACGACCCACGCCGAGAACATCGTGGTCAACAGATACATCGCGAACTTGATCGACGAGCCGGCGGGGTCGGCGCTCAGCGCCAGTGATACCAGGGCGAAGGCGATGAACGTCAGATAGAGATGCGACTGCAGCATCAGCAGGCCAAAGCGATTCCGATCGATCGCAATGTGCAGCATCAAGAGGATATAGAGCAGCAGCCATGCGCCGCGGAACAGCGTCGATTCCCCGGCCCTTTCCGCGAACGAGATGCCCTCGATGAAATTGAACAGGAAATAGATGCAGCCGAGCACCATCACCAGATAGGCGTGCAGAAAGACATCGGTTCGCAGCCACCATCTGCCGATCATTGCACGGCCTCCTGCCGGGCCGGCGCCCTCAAGAGATGATCGACCGCGGCGGTGAAACACGCCGCGGCGTCGGCAAGCGCATCGCGTCGCACGCTCTGCCGGGCCTGCCGCGACATCGCCTCCCAGCGCGCGGGATGTTCGAGCAAGCTGCGCGCCGCGTCGACCCAAACCCGTTCATCGAGCACGCAAACATAGCCGTTATCTCGGTCACGGACCAACTCGCCGCCTGCCCCGACATGGGGCGACACCAGACAGGGAGCCCCGCACTGCAAGGCCTCGTTGCACACCAGGCCCCACGGTTCCAGCAATGAGGGCAGCAGCAGCAGCCGCGACTGCAGAAAGACGTCCGATATCGCCTGCCACGGCAAATAGCGGTCGTGGCTGACATCGATGCCGGCTCCGCCGAGCCGCGCCAGCATGCGCCGCTCGGCGGCGCCCGACCCGACCACGCGCACCTTCAGCGCGGGCACGATCCGGCCAAGCGCGATCGCGACGTTCTCGAAGAAGATCGCGTTCTTGGCGTCGTCATTGAGGCGGGCGCACCAGAGCAGATGAAATGGACGGTCGTCGAATGCCGGCGCAGTCTCCGGCGGATCCCATGCCGGCACCAGCGGCACCACGAACAGATCGTCGGCGCGAACACCCTCGCCGCGGAAATACGCCCTGCCCTTGTCGCTGCAACATACGACTGCGTCGCACTGGCGCAGCAGCCAGGGCCGCGCCAGCCGATGATAGGCGGTGTTGGGCATCGTCTCGCGCCAGCCGTCGATCGTGAGCGCGAGCGCCTTGCCGTTGGCGCGCGCCCATGCCGCGCCGGCCAGCATCGAGGGATACAGGCCGTTGACGAACAGCAGGTCGGGCGCGAGCGCATTCAAGGCGCGCCCGATCCCGATATTGACATGGGTGTGACGCGACCGCGACAGCGGAATCGAGACGCCGGGCACCGTGCGCGTGGTATAGCGCGGCGTGAACGAGCCGGCCCAGGAGCGATCGGCCTCCTGCGGCGTACAGGAGAGCACCGCGAGATCCAGCCCACGGTCAACCAGCTCGTTGTAGAGCCGGTTGGTGTAGGGTGTGATCATGTTGTTGAAGACGACCACGCGCGGCGCCATGGCTTATCGGTCCTGTGGCGGCGCCGAGTCGTGCCGGCAGATCGCCCCGCAATGATAAGTCGCAAGCCGGGTCGCGACCCCTGGGCTGACCGTCAACAGCGACTTCCGCACGATGCTCTTCGCGAGCCCCTTCATCCGCGACGAATGAAAAGCATGCACCGGCAGGCTGTGGTCCCAGGTGCCGAAGTCCTTGACCTTGAGCCCCACGGTCTCCAGCAGCAGCCGAAACGTATCGGGCGTGTAGAAATTGATATGGCCGATGTCGAGCGTCGATTGCAGCGCCCCGCGACTGGTCCGTGCGTGCAATTCGCAGGGCACCTCGACATAGATGAAGTCTCGCGAGACGCGGGCGAGCTCGTAAAGCAATGCGCGCGGTTCGGGCACGTGTTCCAGGACGTGACTGGCATAGACGAGGTCGAACGATCCGTCGGCGAACGGGATCGTCGCACCGTCATAGCTGGACCAGCGGAATGGAGCTGAAGCTGCGCCGTCGATCTCCAGATTGGTCGCGGGATCGATCACGTCGATGCCGGTGAAGTCGCGGCCGACGCCGATCGCCGACAGCCGCGCCAGCACGGCGCCAGTGCCGCAGCCGACCTCGAGCACATTGCCGACCTTCGCGGCGGCTGGGCCGAGCAAGCCGGCGATATGATCGGCCTTGTCGACCGCGCAGACGCGGCGCCAGTCGCGCTCCTGCGCCGAATAGACGCCCTGATAATGCGCGTTGTGTCGTCCGACGCTGAATTCCATCGTCATGGCCTGGCCCTCGCTTCGGGTGGCATCCGGGGAAGTTCGTCGAGGCGGTCGTTCGATTTGTGCTCCCAATTGCGCCGTTCCGCCGGCGAGCGGCGGTCGAGATCATATCCAATGTCGGACATGGTGCGGGACAGGATGTCGACGTTCGGTTGCGGGACGGCTGCGAGGCCGGCCAGCAGCTTGTCACGGTGCGCCCAGCCAGGTCCCTTCAGGAGATCGATCGCCTCGGTGTACAGTTCGGTCTTCACGAGACGCGCGAACTCGGCAATCACGTCGGACGAAAGGTCAGGCGGCAGCGCGTCGAACATTGCGAGCGCCATCGCGCTGCGCTTGACCACGATCCAGCCCTCGTTCGGTCCGAGCCGGTACGACACCCGCAGCAGGTCGAAATTGGCGTCGCTCAAACCCTGCCTTGTATTGCGAAGCCAGAACAGCACGAGCCAGAGATAGGGATCGGCCGGCGCGCAGCCGAGCGATTTGCGGACAGCCGCGTCGAGTTCGCCCATCCGGGCATCGACCTGCTCGCCGGATGCGAGCGCGTTCTCGGCGCGCCGCAACCGGATCACCGCCGCGCTGCGATCGATGGCCGGCATGCAATCCTTTTCCGCCACGGCGCGCGACAGCAGCGGACCGAGGTCATCGAGCTCGGCGTCGCTGACCGGTACGTTGCGAAGGATCAGGTCCTTTGCGCCGTCGAGCCGGGTCTGGTCGACAAAGTCCGGCAAGGTGGTCGTGCCCCAGGCAACCGACGAGCACGCGACCGCGGCCAGCAGGCCGCGCGCAAGCCAGGCGGCTGCGCGCCCGGGCATCCCACCGTGCGTCTCAGTCGGTGTAGCCATATCGCCCATAGTGCGAGTTGTAATAGTAGTTCTTGCCGCCATAGCCGCTATAGCGGCTCATCGCGGCAATATCGGCCTTGTTGAGCACGACGCCGAGCAGGTTCTCGTTGACCGCTCGCGCGCTGCGCAGCGCGCGCTCGACCACCTGCACCTGGGTCTTGCCCCATTCCACGATGAAGACGAAGGAATCGACGAAGTGTGCGGTGATGCGGACATCGACCACCGGCGTGAGCGGCGGGAAATCGACGATCACGTAGTCATAGTGGCTGCGGGCCCCGTCGATGAAATCCCTCATCTGGTCGGAGGCCAGCACGTCGTGCGAGTGCGCGATGCGCGATCGCGTGGCGCCAGGCAGGAAGGCGAGGCCGGTCTCGGGATCGCGCCACAGCGTGTCCTGCAATGTCGCATTGTTCGACAGCACGTCGAGGATGCCGCGCTCGGCAGTCGCGGCGACCTTGCGGCTGAGCGAGGGATTGCGCAGATCGCAATCGATCAGGAGCACGCGGGCCCCGCTCTGGGCAACCAGTTGCGCAAACACGAAGGCCAGCGTCGACTTGCCCTCGTTGGGAAGCGCGGAGGTCAGGCCGAGGATCTTTGACGGCTTGGTGACGTTGAGGTCGGCATTGACCTTGATCGAGCGGATCGCTTCCGAGAACCGCGAGAATGGCGAATCGATCGCCGCCCACAGCACCGGCTCGTCGCCGCGCCGGATTGTGCGCGGACCGATCGGCAGATTGGGACGACCTGCGACCGGCGCCTTGATCTGGCCCGGCGAGACGCGCGGAACGATGGCGACGCAGTCGGCCTCGAGGATCGTCTCGACCATTTCAGCGGTGCGGAACACCCGATCATAGAGGTCGCGCAACACGCCGAGCCCGAGCCCGGCGATCAGACCGCCGAGCGCCGAGAGCGCGAGCACGACCAAGGTCTGCGGATGGCTCTTGCTGAGCGGACGCGAGGCACGGGTGATCACCCGCGCCTCGCTGACCGGGAACGACTGCTGCTGCACGTTTTCCATGTAACGCTGCAGGAAATTGTCGTAGAGCGAGCGATAGGTCTGCGCCGAGCTCTCGAGCTCGCGCAGCGTGACCTGCGCCTGGTTGGTCGACTGCGACTGCGACACCGAGTCGTTGACGGCGCGCTCGATCTCGTTCTGGCGCTGCAGGGCGATCGCATAGTCGCTCTTGTAGCTTTCGGCGAGCCGCTTCAGCTCGTCCACGATCGACGACTGGATCTCGCGCATCTGGTTGCGCAGATTGACGGCGGCCAAATGATTGTAGCCGTAGCGCGACGACCAGTCGGCCTCGCGGTTGGCCAGCTCGAGATATTGCGAGCGCAGCTTGGTGATGACCTGGTTGTTCAGGGTATCGGCCACCGTCGCATCGGGGACGCCCCCCTTCACCACTGCCTCGATGCGGTCGAGCTTGGCCTTGGCGTCGGTGACCTGCGACTTCACGTGGAGCAGCTGGGTGTTGAGCTCGCCGAGCTGCTGCTCGTTGAGCAGCTTGCCGCTGGAGGTGACGATGTTGTTGGTCTTCTTGTAGTCGAGCACCGCGCGCTCGGCGTTGGATGCCTGCGTGCGCAGCTCCTGGATGCGGTCCTGCAGCCAGACGCTGGCGCGGCGCGTCGCCTGATACTTGGAATCGAGCTGGTCGACGATGTAGGCGTCGGCGACGGCATTGGCGATCTGCGCCGCGCGCTCCGGATCGAGCGAGCGGAAGCTGACCTCGATCACATAGGTCATGCCGCGGCGGCGGACGTCGAGCTGCTTCTGGAAGGCGCGAACCGCGCGCCGGGTCCGGTCGAACTCGGTGGGCGGCGCGCCGCCGGCGAGCAGGCCGGACACGAAATCCAGCACAGCTCCCGCCGCGCCGGCCCTCGAGCCGACGAATTCCGGATCCTCGTTGAGCTTGAGGTCGCGGATCACCGCGAGCGCCACGTTCTCCGACTTCAGGATTTCGACCTGGCTCTCGACTGCGGCGGAATCGACCGGGGCCTCGCTCACCGGCGATTGCTGCTGGAAGGCCTGGAATTTGCGCGTGTCGATGATCATCGTGGCGAGCGCCGTATAGCTCGGCGCCGCTGTCATCAGATAGCAGATGCCGCCGAACAGGCAGAGCGCGGCGGTCCCGAGTATGACCCAGTATTGCCGGAGCAGATAGGTGACGAAGGCGTCGAAGGTTTCCGCCAGCGACGGCAGTTCAGCCGGACGATTTCTCAGATCGACAGACGGCGAGATCTGGTTGCGCTGAAGCATCTCGTCCTATCGCCGCGCCGGCAGGATGGATCCTGCCCTCGCGCCCTCCAATGATCCTGCGAAGCGTCCCGCCGCCGACACCGAAGCGCGTTGCTGCAGAGAGTTCTCCATTGGCGATCGGAAGCCCGCTCAGGGAGTTACTGTTGAAATGAGGGTGGTGCCGGTGCCCGTGGCCGTACCGGTCGTCGTGCTGCCCGAACTGCTGACCGACGAGGTGAAGCTGAAGATGCCGGTGTTCACACTGTTGCCGTCGATGGCCTCGAGCGTGCCAGCTCCGGCGCCGCTGGCGCCCAGCGCGCTGGTCTGGCCGCCGGATGCACCGGCGCTGCCCGCGCCGCCGGCACCGGTCGCGGCGGTGCCGCTGTCACCCGACGCTGCGGCAAACGCCATCACGGTGTCGAGATCCTTGGTGTCGGCAATCGCCTGCTGGATGCGCGTCGCGTAGGGCTGGTTGCTGCGCACCACGATGCGCGCGGCCTGGGCGAGACCGGCGGCGATCGCCGTCTTCTGGTCCTTGCTTGCCTTGGCAAGCAGCGCAATCAGCGGATCGAGCGATGTCGGATCGTTGAGGGCGAAATCGCGCGCCCGCGAGGTCAACTCCACGCCCGCATTCGGATATTGGGTCAGTAGCTGCTCCGGGCTGGCCTTGAAATTGGTGACCGCCTGGGACAGCTGGATCAACCCGCCAGGGGTCTCCGCCAGCGCCGCGCCACCGGGTGTCGCGAGCACCAGCATCACCACCAACGTCGCCAAGCGCGGGGCGGAAAAGCCGCCGGATCGCTCAAATGTGAACACAGCTATCTCCCTAACGAATACTAACAGTTCGTTAGCATAGTCAGAGTTATCGCGCCAATTAAATAGCCTCGCCGGCGGCGCCCCCGCTTCGGCGTGCCAAATCAGCGTTAACCGGCCGCCCGACCGTAACACCGGCGTCACGATCGGAGCCGCCATCGGAGCCGCCCCCGCCGGAGCGGAAGGATTGCGACAGGCCTGCCCCGAGCAGGGCCGCGATTACAACGGCATAGCCGGTGATCTGGAGCGAGAAATCGATCATCGAATGGAGCGCGCCGGCGGCCGACGCGCAGAGCGCCGCGAGCGGCACGATCATGTCGCGGCGACGGGTCCGCACGCCATGCGCGAGCACGCCGAACGCTGCGAGCAGCGCGATCATGGCGGCGCCGGCCATTAACATTCCGCCGCCAGTTCGAGCCAGCTGTTGTGCGCCCGGTTCCAGGTCCCGCGCAGCGAGATGTCGTCGGTGCGATAGGCCGGATAGACCCATTCGAAGGTCCCGAAACCATCGCCGAGCCACGGGTGATCCCAGATCATCCGCAACGTTGCGCGATAGGTCGAGAACCGTCCCTCGTCCGAGAGGCCCATCGTGCTGAAGCGCGCGCCGACACCGCCGCCGAGAAGCTGCAGCAGTGCCAGCGCGACCAGGCTGCCGACGCCGAGTGCCACGATCATGCCGTAGCGGCGCGGCACCCGGTTGCGAAAGAAGATCGCGGCGGCTGCGACCGCAGCGAGCAGCGAGATCCCGACGCCGCCGCGCGAGCCGGTCAGAAACATCGCCAGCAGGCAGGTGAGCCAGCCGAACGCATGGCCGGCGAGCCGGTGCCGCGCCGGCATATCGAGACGCGCGAGCAGCCGTGACAGGCTGGCGCGGCGCGACGGCCAATGCCGCTCGATCAGCTCGCAGCCGAACAACAGCCAGATCAGCGCACAGCAACCATAATAGATGCCGGCAGTGTTGCGATTGACGAAGGGAGATGTCAGCCACGCCAGGTGCGCCTGCTTCTCGTGCAGCAGGTAGATCCGGGTGGGATCGATCGCGAAGGTGATGATGCCGCAGATCGCATAGACCAGGCCCGCCGCGGCCACCGCCCGCAACAACCCGCGCGCCAGTCCGCGGTTGGCACCGAGCATGACGCCGATGGCGAAGCTGAGCAGGCAAACGATTCCGACGCCGATCGAATAGAACGGCTGACCGCGCGCGATCGACACGGCCGGCGGCAACTCGGCAGGCAGCAATTTGCCGGCCTGTGCCCACAACGCGTTCGGCGCCACACCTGACCAGGGGCGGAGCGCCGACTGCTCGTGCAGCACCAGCATGGCAAGCGCCGTCAATAGCGCAGTCACGGCGAGGATCATGAGCTGACTGCCGCGCAGGCGCATCGGCAACACCCCGAGCAGTGCAATCCCGAGCAGGATCGACCAGATCGCGGGCGCAACTGTGCCGACCGAGCCGAGCGGCAGCGGCGCTAAGGCGACGACGGCGCAGAACAGCCACGACGACCAGCGCACCGGCCACGGCAATGCCGTCGCCTCGCCCGAGCCGGAAGCTAGTCGCAAACGTGTCATGAAGCCGGCCGTGCCGGCTCACGCCCCAATATCAGGGCGCAAGCTTGATCGAATTACGAAGTAAGGTTGCGTTGTAGGCGGCCACGATCGGATCGTTCACCGTTGCGGTCACGAGGCGGATCTGCTGCATCACCTTGGCGTCCTCGACGGATGCCGCGTTCGACGCATAGAGCACGTCCTTGTTGCGCAACTGGAAACGCGTGGCCAGAAAATAGCCGGCCGGATCGCGGAAATTGATGTTGTAGACGACCGGGATGATCGGCCCTGAATATTTGCTGACGTCGACGCCAAGCTTCGCGGCCACTTCCGGCAGTTCGCCGCGATAGACGAACACCGAGGCCGGATCGGCCGAGGAGTCGTTCAGGCCGCCCGCTTTGGCGACCGCTTCGGCGAGCGAGATGCGCCAGGCCTCGAAATTGAACTGGCCCTGCGCGCCCGAGGCGCCGAAGGCGACGAAGGTCTGCGGCTCGCGGTAGACATAAATGGTGTCGCCGGGGTGGGCATAGATATTGCTCTTGGGCTCGTAGACCAGCTGGCCGAACGGCACCGTAGTACGCTTGCCGTCGCGCTCGAGCATGACCCATGTGTCAAAACCCTGCCCTTTCGGGCCGCCGGCGCGCGTGATGGCATCGAGCACGTGCTCACCCGCGGCGTTGGCGGGGAAGCGGTTCGGCGAATTGACCTCGCCGAGCACGGAGATCAGCGAGGTGCGCTGCTCGATCAGGGCGACCACGGCCTGCGGCTCGATCGCGCGGTTCTTCAACGCATCGACGATCGAGCGCTGCACTTCGGTCGGCGTGCGGCTCTTGGCGCGGATCGCGCCGGCATAGGGCACCGAGATGTTGCCGTCGGTATCGACGTTCTGGTTCGGCAGCGTGATGTAGTTGCCGGGGCGCACGCCGGCCTCGACCGGAATGAACAGACCGCCGGCGGCGGCCTCGAAGATCGTGACGCTGACGACGTCGCCGATGCCGAAACGGATATCCTTCGGCGGCGGGCCCTGGATGCCGCCGGCAAGTTGCGGCGCGAATGACGCCAGCACGTTCTCGATCTGCGGTGTGATCTTGACCATCGCATAGGGCAGGCTTTCGGGATCGCGCTGCCCGGCCACGACATCGGAGCTCGTCGGACCGTTGGTCGGCATGTAGTGGCAACCGCTGACCCAACAGGCGGCCGCAAGCAATAACATTATCCGAAGGAAAACCGCACGCGACATTTAAATACTCCGGCCGTGCCGTAACACGCCGACTATCACAATCACAAGGTTCCACGATATATTGCGATGCAATTGATAAATAATGTTAGCGAGGTGAGGTAATTCGGCGACACCGGCGCACCGCCGTGAGACAAAGCCCGGCGCGCCGTCACTCCGGCTTTGATTTCGTCGGATGTTCCCGTTATCTGTGAATGAGATGGTTTGAGTTAACCGATTGAGGGTTCGATGGCCCGCATGAAGCTACTGGCGATCGCGTTGGGAATGGTCGCCTTGCTGCTGGGCGGTTCTGTTGGCAGCTCGGTTTTTGCCGCAGAACTAAGCGCTTCCCCTGCGCCGCGCGCCGTGCAACGGGTCGGCGGCAACTGTCAGCGGCTGCAATATTGTCATGGCGACGTCTGCCAGTGGAAACGGGTTTGCTGGCACGGCTGTCCCGATCGCTACTCCTGCGCGCCGCTCTACGGCGCCTATGGACCATATGGCGGACGCGACTATTGGGCCGCCTATAGTTACGGCGATCTGCGCCCGTTCTGAATGTTAATCGACTAACAAAACTACTGGCCATTCGACCGGCGCCGCGCCGGCCGGCTTGCAGCGTACGGGTTAACCCCGGCTTAGGCCCGGCCCGCTACCATGCGGACGCAGGGTTTGGTTATGTTATTTGTTTTCCTTGGCAATTTGATCGGCGGCACCGTTCTCGGGCTGCGCCAGCACTGTCTGGTGCTGGCGCCGGTGGTGCTCGCGGAGCTCTCGCTGCTGGCCGCCATCGGAGTCGCGCGCCTGTCGTGGTCGGAAACCGCGCTGCTCATGATTACCGCGATCGTAGCGCTGCAAGTCGGTTATCTGGCAAGCACCTTCGCGCCGCTGTTCTGGTCTCGCAGCTCGACGCCACGTCTCGCCCTGCGCCGTTCGCAATAGCAGGGCATAACACTGCCCCCTTTGGCGTGGCCGATTTCCGTTGACCTCGCGGCAAGCCCGGGGCATCCCGCTGTCTTGCGTCTCATCCTCCGCAGGACCTCCCCCTCTCGTGTGGAACGTCACGGCTTTCATCTGCATCTTGATCGGGGCGTCGATTCCGCTGGGTCTCATCGACGCATCGCTCGCAACGGGTCCCGTCGGCGCGGCGACGTCGCTCGGGCTGCTCGCAAGCCTCGTGGCGATCCGTCCAGGTGAGCTGTCGTTCCTGAAGTCGGTCGCCGGTCCTGCTGTTGCGGCGGCGCTTCTGCCGATGCTCTGGATCATCCTGCAGATGCTGCCACTGGCTTCCTTGGCACATCCGGTGTGGAAGTTCGCCGGCGAAACACTGGGAGCACAGCTCAGCGGCAGCATCACGATCGACACCGGCGCAAGCCTCGGCGCGCTGCTGATCTGGCTGTCACTCACGTCAGTCATGATCACCGCCGCCGCGATCGCGATCGACGCCCGCCGCGCCGATGTGGTGGCCCGCACCATTGCAGCAACGGCGGCCGTCGCGGCCCTGATCCTGCTGCTATCAAGCGATCCGGTCAAAGTCTGGCTTGGCAATGCGCGCGATGAGACGGCAAACGGATTCCTGGTCGTGGTTCTCGTTGGCGTTCCGCTCGGCCTTGCGCGCGCGCTCGACGTCGGCGGACACGCTGACGGCCGCACCGCAGCCCAATTGACGCGGCTGCGCTGGCTACTCGCCGCCGGCGCGCTGTTCTGCGCCGCCAGCGCCTGCTGGTACGGAGGGCGCGGCGCCGCGATCGCACTTGCCGCGGGCATCGCCCTTGTCCTGATGACCTTCGCCGCGCGGAAACTTCATCTGCACCGCTGGAGCAGCGCTGCTGCTGCGGCAGCGATCGCGCTGATCGCCCTGGCGACGGCGATCGCCAACCGTCATCCCGACGTGCCGCTTGCGGTCGCCTTTGTTCACGCACCGTCCGAGTTCGTGCAATCGACCCACAATCTGCTCGCCGACCTGCCCGCGCTCGGCAGCGGCGCCGGCACCACGGCAATGCTGGCGTCGACGTATATGGACTGGCAGGGCGCCACCACGCGGCCGGTGGTTGCGACCAGCGCGGCGGCCTTGATCGCCCAGTTCGGTTCCGCCATGTTCTGGACTTTAGTCGCGGCTATCATCGTCGGCATCGCAGCGTTCACGGCCGGCGCGCGCAACCGCGGCCGCGACTGGTCCTACCCTGCATCGGCCGCAGCCGTCCTGCTGACGCTGCTGCTTGCCAGCTTCACCTTGCCGGAATTGCCGGCGCTGCCCGGAGTGATCGTGTTGGGAGCCGTGATCGGAACAGGACTGGCACAGCGGATCAGCCGTTCACGGTTGCAGGCGGGCTAGGCGCCAGATGCGCAGCTTCCTCCAGCGTCTTGTCGGCCAAACCGGCGATCGCGAACATGAGGGCGACGAGACCTGCATCTACGCCGTCGGTGATATCCACGGCCACGCCGACCTGTTGCACGAGATCTGCGCCCGCATCGATGCCGACATCGGTCGGTTCCGGCCGGCGCGACCGATCCAGGTGTTCCTCGGCGACTATATCGATCGCGGACCGGATTCGCGCGATGTCATCGCCATGCTCGATCAACGCCGCCGCACCCGCAGCATGGTCTGCCTGCTCGGCAATCACGAGGCCTGCCTGCTGGAGTTTCTCGTCAATCCCGACATGCTCGCGCAATGGCGGCAGTTCGGCGGCTTGCAAACGCTAATGTCCTACGGATTGACGCCCTCGCCCAATCCCGACGCCTCCGAACGAAGGGCGCTCGCCCGGCAGTTGATCCGCGAGATGCCGCCGGCTCATCTCGCCTTCCTGCGCTCGCTGCCGCTCTGTTATGTGCACAAACGCTACTTCTTCGTCCATGCCGGCGTCAGGCCCGGCGTCGCGCTCAACCAGCAGCGCAAGGAGGATCTGCTCTGGATCCGCGACGACTTCCTGATGTCGGAAGATGATTTCGGCAAGGTCGTGGTCCACGGCCATACGCCGGTGCATGAGGCCGAGCTGCTGCGCAACCGCATCAATGTCGACACCGGCGCCTATGCGACCGGCCGCCTGACCTGCGTCAAGCTCGAGGGAGCACGGCGAACCCTGCTGATGACCGGCAACCGGGCCGCGCGCCATGGCTGACACGATAGCTAACACGATGGCTGACGCGATCGGCCGGAATGCGAGGCGCCTATCGCCTGCCTTCGTGCCCGCCGCCGCCGCGATCGGCGCGGCGACGCTGGCCTTGTCGGCCTGGTGGCTTGCCGCCGATGCATTGCGCGGCAAACCGGCGATCGCCGCAGAGGTCGGCATGGTCCGAGGCGAGCTGTGGCTGCGCGACGGCTGGAGCGAATTGCAGACGTCGCCGGAGGCGGCCGAAGCCGCGTTCACGCGCTCGCTTCGCCTCTCGCCGATGGACGCCGGCGCCTGGTTCGGCCTCGCCTCGGCAACGGGACGGTTCGATTGGCTGAACCCGACCGCGTCGAAGGCGCTGAAGATGTCCTACTACACCGGCTTCAACCGCAGCGACCTGATCGCGCCGCGCCTGATCCTGCTGGCGCAGGTCGACACCACGCGCGATGTCGAATTGGTCGATCTGCTGCAGCGGCAGATCCGCCTGATCCTCACCCGCGCGCCGGAGTTGAAGGGAGCGATCGGGCAGGCCTATCGCGTGGCTGGCGACGCCAACCGGCGCATCATCGAGGCGGAATTCAAGGACGCCAACCAGAGCATTCCGGAGTAAAGGCGCGCCTGGAGCCGGATGCCCAGCCGTCAGATACCCTTGTGACGCAGCACCGCGCCGACCGTGCGAAGCAGGATGCGCAGGTCGAGCACGAAGCTCCAGCTCTTGATATAGATGAGGTCGTGCGCCACGCGCAGCTGCATGTCCTCGATCGCCGGCGTCGCGCCGCGCAGCCCCTGCACCTGCGCGAGACCAGTGATGCCGGGCTTGACGTGCTGGCGCTGCGCATAGCTCGCGATCAGCTTCGAATATTTGTCGTCATGCGCCAGCGCGTGCGGCCGCGGCCCGACCAGCGACATGTCGCCGCGCAACACGTTCACCAGCTGCGGCAGCTCGTCGATGCTGCGGCGGCGCAGCGTCGCGCCGATTCCGGTCAGCCGCGGATCGTTCGGGCGGGCCTGCGTGATGACATCGCCATCCTCGAGCACGTGCATCGAACGGAATTTGAGGATGGTGAATTGCTCGCCGTCGAAGCCATTGCGGCGCTGCCGGAACAGGACCGGCCCCCTGGAGTCGAGCTTGATCGCAATCGCCGTCCCGATCAGCAGCGGCGCGAACAGCACCAGGAGGCCGCTGGATGCCACGATGTCGAACAGCCGCTTGCCGGCGCGCTCGAGCGAGGTAAGCGGCGAGCGCTGCATTTCCAGCGTCGGGATCGGACCGGTCGCGACCATCCGCAGCGCCAGGAACCGTTCCGCGGTCCGGTCCGGCAGCAGCCGCACCGGCAGCGGCGATGCCCGCAGCTGATCGCACACGAACTGGATGCGCGGCTCTTGCTGCCAGGGCATGGCCAGGATGATCTCGTCGGCGCCGCACTCGCGGGCTGCACGAATGGCTGACGCGACGGCGGCCCGGTCGCCGGCGTCGTCGGACGATCCGGAGAGCTGGACCCGTCGCACCTCGCTGAGGCCGAAATCGCTCAGCAGGCTCGCTTGCCGCACCCGGGACAATTCGTCCGCCATCCCGACCACGACCGCGCGGCGCGTGGCCAGCATGCCGCGGTCGATCGCGCGTTGCAGCGGCGCCTGCAGCAGCATCCGTCCGGTAACCAGCCCGAGGCCGCCGATCAGGCCAAATGACATCACCGATCCGCGCGAGACGCCGGAACCCACCTTCAAAAGGAAGATGATCAAGGTCATCAGCAGAACGACCAGCAGCCATCCGCCGAGCAGACTGCTCCAGCGCCGGTCGAGACCGGCCAGCACCTGCGCATTGTAGAGGCCCTGCGACTTCGCCACGAACATGTGAAGGATGGCGGCGAGGACCCCGATCCCTAGAAAACCCTCGAAGCTGTTGCTATAAACCGTGTGGTAGTAAAAGAGGTGATAGGCCGCGCCGCCAACGATGCTGGACAGCACGACGATTATCATCTCGAAGGCGACGGCAAACACCTCGAGAGAGGCGAAAGCGAACGAGAAGGCGCCGAAGTTAACCGGTACCTTCGCCAATCGAGCGTCCGAAAGGTCGGTCATCGAGAATTAACATTCGTGTTAACAATTCATATGTGTATTATCAGGCGAGTCGTGAGCTCGCAAGACCTGCTGCGGATATCGGATAGAGAGCGCGCATGAGTTCATCGGCTGGCGAAACCGAGGCCGCGCTGGTGGCCCTCCTCCATCTCATCCGCCTGATGGGCGCCGAGCTCGTCGCAGGCCAGCACCGCGACGACGTCGAGGTGCTGGTCAAGGCGATCGAGACCAAGCTGCGCGCGGCCCGCTTCCCGGCCGACACGCCGAATCAGGACATCGTCAGAGGCCTGGACCTTGCACAGGCCAGACTGCGTCCGATCTTCGAAGAGCTGCGCGCAAGGTCGGAGAAGGCACATCTGAGCGACCAGCTGCTGCTGGCTCCCAGGCCTCCACGCATCCACTAACGGATAGGTTAGGTCAGCTTTGGGCTTCGCCACGGCGGGGCAAGCCGCTCCCGCCGCTGGACCTGAGCGCAAGCTTCTCCTCGATCTTCATTTTCTCGAGCAACAAGTCGGTCACGATCCGGCGCAGCCGTTCATTTTCCAGCCGTAATTCATCAATACGGTTATGGACAGGGGGGATCCCATCTCGATCATCGGTGCGAGAGGCGAATTCGGTAACAGTACCATTCGCCTGGTGGCCACGTGCGGCCTCCTGCTTGCGCCAGCGATGAAATGTCATCACGCTAACGCCCAGCACCTTGCACGCTTGGGCCTGGGACTGCCCCCGCGCCATGAGTTCCTCGGCCTGTTTGACCTTGGAACTGATCTCCTCAGTAGAATGACGCCTCATTGGTCATCTCATTGCCCCCTAGATTAGCAATCATCGCATGGCCTATAAGCTATGTAAATGCAACAGGAAATTCAAATTGAGGGTTTCCCGGGGGCCTTTCGGGAGCCTCGAACTTGCCGGTCGGCAGCAACACATAGTGCGAAGAAACGCCGAAGCTGCAAGGTATTTACCGGAATATACGGGGAATATTCCTCCGCTGAAAGGGCCCGATAAAAAAAGTTATACGACTTTCTGTGTATGAGAGTTTGATCTGGATAACTGGCGCACTGTTTGCATTCTCAAATGAGAATATTCAATCGGTCTCTCGACAGATTGTGAGTGCGCCATGCCCCGCCGCGATAATCGCCTCATCGGTCAAGCGCAACTTTCACAAATTTCTAACAAATTAATCCCGCGACTTTCGCGTCCGACCGCTTGCGGGCGTACACGCCCAGCAGTAGTTACTAGGACGTTAGGTGTCATGAGGGTTTCAACATATTTGAGGATTATTTTCACGAGATCTAACGCTCATAACTCGATCCACGAATTATCAATTAAGCGCTTTCCCGCCCAAGGCCATCAGGCGGAACCACGTCCGCCCGATAATCCACGAACCATTCTGCGCTGACGCTTGTCAGAGCCAGTCTCTGATCAACATTCTTTTTGCGAGGATCGACACCATGGCGCGTCTCAAGGTCTTCGAGGGGAACCAACCCGCGTCCAGCGAGGCGGCCGACATCCTGGAACGCCTCGTCGCAGAGAATTGCGAGCTCCGGCATACCGCGGTCGAACTGGTCTTGCAGAATTGGATCCTGCGCGAGCGTCTGTCCGATGTCGGGGCGCACAAGTCCGTGCCGCAGGAACACTGACCGCCCCAACCCTCACGACCGCGATTGTCCGCAACAACGTCCGCCAGCTCGCCTGAACGAGCATCGGGCCGGCGCATTCTTCAATTTAGAATTGAATTGTCCGCAGCTGCAGGCGCGCCAGCATGCTCGCCGGATTGGCGAGGATGTGGCCGCATATTTTGCCGGTGAGAAATAGGCTGACGAACTTCAGCTGTGAACCCGGCGCAGCGCGACGCGCGGGGTGTTCTGCTCACGAGACATGCCGAACGAACGCGACGAGCCCGGGCGTTCCTGGATTTCACGTAACTCAGCGATATCAAGCATCAGCGCAACGACTTCGTTGCGCAGCGATTGATTGGTCGCGAGCAACGCCTCTTCGATCGGCTGATGCAAATGTTGAACTTTGTGCTGCTTCATGGCGCGCCCTCGCTCTGCGGTTAAGGGTATGAGCGATGTGATTGAAGTTTCGATGACAGGGTTATTCCGCGCACATGGAAGGCGGTTAATGGGGCAGGTTTGCGACCAACACCGCTCCGAGCTAAATTTTCTCAATCAGGTTCCACAACCTGATCGCGAAGCGCTCGATCGGCGGCCTTTGATGTGTCGTACCGATGAGTTGGCAGCGGCAGCGATAAGGCGCGCGGCTGGACAACGCAGCTCAATGCGGGGCAGAAGCTCTACCAAGCGCATGATATTGCTTGGTGATCATTGATGGCTGCCGTGTCGTGCCATGCTGAACGCGCATTGTTCGGCTATCACAATGTCGCCGTGTTACCGCGATCGCACGTCAAGGACCCGTTCAGGTGCACACAAGATATTCCACCAAGCTGCTCCCTAGACGCAAAATCTGCTGCTGCATGTCCATCAAGGATCGCAGAGTGTTTCGACCGGTTGCGAATATTGAAGCGGCTGACGGTGTCCTGAAGCGCTCGAGCAACCTTGCGAAATGAATTCAACGCTGGACATCGGACCAAGCGCGATTTCGCCTCCGCCGGCCCCAACCGCGCTAACGCTATTCTAATTCAAATGAGCGGGACCGAGGCGTCCGGTTTGAACAGAGGGAGCGAACGCCTTTCGCGCGCTTGTCGCTTCACTCACACGCGCTTGCACAGTCGCCACGAACAGCAGCGGACAGCGAAGATTCGCCATAAGCATCGCTAATTCGCCGCGCGCGTCGCGATCGCGCGCTATTTCGATTTAGGAGGCGTATCGTCGTCCATCTTGCCACCATTGGCGACGCACTTGTTGAAATAGCCCCGCTGGGCTTTCGCACCGCCCCTCGCGCTACCGGAAGCGGGATTGCCGGGCTGCAGCGGCGGAAATGCCTTCGCCACCAAAGCATCGCAGGCGCGCGCCACCTGCACGTCGATCGCATGCGCCGGAACCGTCGCGCTGGTGATCATGATCACGGCTGAAGCGACCGCAAAACCCGAGATAACTCGCATTGCCACACTCCGTTCCAAGCTGAACCAGGTTTTTTTCTCGAGCCCGGACTTGCAAGGAGCGCACTAAAGCATGATCCGGAAAAGTGCGAAGCGTTTTCCGTCGCGACAAACGCGGATCGCGTTTGCGCGAAGATCAAGCTCTGACCACGAGTTGACACGCGACGACGATTCTCGCGGCGCCTAGGTCCGATCGACCTCGTGATAGGCCCGATACCAGGCGACAAACCTGGCAATACCATCCTCGATCCGCGTCTGCGGGCGGAAGCCGATTTCACGCTCCAGGTCGGAGACATCGGCCGACGTCTCCAGTACATCTCCCGGTTGCATCGGCAGCAACTGCTTTTCGGCCTGCCGCCCGAAGCCCTGCTCGAGCAGCGCCACCACATGCATCAGTTCTTCCGGCCTGCTGTTGCCGATATTGTAGACCCGCCACGGCGCCCGGCTCGAACCCGGATCGGGATGCGCTCCCGACCAGTTGACGTCGCCCTCCGGCGCACGGCCGATCAACCGCACCATCGCCTCGACCACGTCGTCGACATAGGTGAAGTCGCGCCGCATGTTGCCGTTGTTGAACAGCTGGATCGGCTTGCCCTTGGTGATCGCGTCGGCGAACGCATAGAGCGCCATGTCCGGCCGATACCACGTCCCATACACGGTGAAAAACCGCAGCCCGGTCGCCGGTACGCGATAGAGATGGCTGTAGGAATGGGCGATCAGCTCGTTGGCCTTCTTGGTCGCAGCGTACAGGCTGACCGGATGGTCGACATTGTCGTGGACCGAAAACGGCAACTTGGTGTTGGCGCCATAGACCGACGATGAGGACGCAAACAACAGGTGTTTGCACGCGGTGTGCCGGCAGCCCTCGAGGACGTTGAGGAAGCCCTCCAGATTGGAATCCGCATAGGCGTGCGGGTTCTGCAGCGAATAGCGCACGCCGGCCTGCGCGGCGAGATGCACCACGACCTCGAAGCGATAACGCTCGAACTGCGCCTTCATGCCGGCGCGGTCGGCGAGATCGAACTCCGCGAAGGTGAAGCCGCGGTGCTGCTTGAGCAGATCGAGGCGCGCGCGCTTGAGCGCCGGGTCGTAATAGTCGTTCAGATTATCGATGCCGATGACCGGCTGCCCTGCCCGCAGCAGATGCTCCGCCAGATGGAAGCCGATGAAGCCGGCGCAGCCCGTGACGAGTAGATTGCCTGCGATCACCACGTTTTGCCTGTGCCTTTCGCCGTGCGCCGAACCTTCGGGAAACGCCGTTACACGCGGCAGCCGCAGTTGCCTGCGCGTTGCGCCCCGCTAGGCGTCAGTTGCCGGCGGCCGGGGGCTTGTAGTCCGGAAAGCGGCTCAGGACCGCGGCCTTCATGAACTTGAAGTGCGCAATCTCGGTCGCCAATTCCTTCAGCCGGCGCTGGCCGTTGGAGATCTCGGCGTCAAACAGGTCTTGATGATAGTTGTCAAGCGCCTCGCGTTCCAGATATTCGTCGGTGCCGTTGCCGAGGGTCACCGCGGCGCGGGCCAGAACATCATCGACACGGCGGCCAAGACCGGATTGCTCGCTTTCGGCCGCCTGCAACGCGGCCTCGATCGCGGCCATGATCGATCCGATCCGGGCGCGATCGGTCTCGGCATCGCGCTCGGCCGAGCGTGCCTTGAAACCTTCCTCGCCGCGCCGCGACCTGATCAGGTCATGCGCGCGAGACCGCAAAAACAGCTGAAACATCTGTCAGTATCCGGTTCGGGCCCATTCAGGCAGCACAGGTCAAAAATCGCCCGGTCTTAGTTAAAAAAGGGTGAATTGCCCTCATACCCGGCTCTCAGGTCGGCTTTCCACTTGATCCAGGCCTTGTCGTGCTTGTCATAGAGTTCGAGCCACCGTCCCTCACCCGCTGACGGCACCAGGCCCGTGCCCTTATCGTCTCCGTCCGCCAGTCCCGGCAGCGAGGAGTCGAGGTCCTCGAACTCCGACGTCTCCTCAAGCGTCAGCCCGACCAGCACGCGCTTGCCACTGACATCGACGACATACCGCCTTGGCGAATGCCCCCTGAGATCACTCATGACGTGAAAGTTCCCTTGCGATCCGCAGGGCTGGCGACGAGATCAGGCGCACGCTGGCACGCAACCAACCCGCCTGCCGCAACGGACGCGGACATGATGACCGATTGCATGTTGCCAGCCAACCCCAACTCACCGCACACAGTCGCGCTACCTCGATCGAACTACTCCGCTAGAACGCGCGACGCATGTGGCCAAACGCACTGACCGGCTGTTCCCGCCTCGACGATTTCGCGGCTGATGGCGCCACATACGGTGCATAGATCCGATATTGCGCGCGGCGCTTGTGCGACCGCCACGAACGTGCAGCGAAGCCGGAGAAGAAGCCTGCGACGAACACCGCCGCGAGAATCAGAGCAGGAGAAACCATCACAATCGTCCACGTTCGCCCCGATGTTATTAACATTCGAAGTTGTGACGACATCATGATTACACGCGCCGAAAGATTGTTCAGCCGCTGGAATTTTTGTGCAATCGAACGGCGCAACAATAATCAGGCGTCAACAATGGTTGTTCTCGCGAGACAACGTCTCAGGAGAACCACCAGAGCATGAATTTCAGGAACATCGAGCTGAGAAGATAAATCCACCCCGCCATCGCCAGCACCGTCAGTCCGACGAAGACACCTGAAACGCTTTTCTCCTTGAGGCGGGCCAGCAACGAGTTTTTTTCTTCTTGCGAATAGAACATCTCAGGCTCAGGAAGTATCTGATTCAAATCAGCTAGCAGTCAATTTCGATGATCTCGTGACGCGTCGCCGCAGCCATTCGCCTCGCGCATCACAGATCACCGCTGCAAAACGCCGCCAGGCCGCACGCTATCGCTCAGGGAAATTCCATTCGACACGATCTGGAATTCGACGTCGGCAATCGCGGCAGCCCGCGCGCTGGAATTTTTGCGTCGGGTGCTGGTTCGATCGACGTCGCGTCTGGGCGTCAAGACGATCGTGCAGCTTGACCATGCGATGTGGCCCGCATGCGGGATAGCCGCGCGCCGGAAGCCGGCACGATCGACCGAACGCATTCTTCCCGGGAGCAATCTGCCCGCTTCGCCCCGCCTCTCAGTTTAACAAATCAAGTCCTCGCACGCGGCCAACCAATGATCATCGCCTCACACGCGGAAAAAGGCGAACCAGACAATGCCGAGGATCAGGACAGCCAGCCCCGTCGAGGCCGTGAGCAGCGCGAGAACCGAAGGTCCAGGCTCGGCCTGGCGCGCCTCGGTCGGGGTTTCAACGATTTGACCGTGTCGTTCCGTTGCCATGGCAACCTCTTTGCTTAAGTACCTGTAATTCCGGCGTTTGCCGCTCCCCTTCGACAGCCAACGCGTGATCAGGAGCGATGTTCCGAGCGCTGTGACGGCTGTCCCGACGGCAGTCCCGCCCGCCGCGTCAAACGGGCGCAGCTCGAGGCCACGGTTAACGCCGTTGCGAGATTCACCGGGCCGTGTTGTTTCAAACTGGGGTCCCCGGTGTTATCCTTGGCCGTTCCGTCGGTTGCGTAATCGGAGTTTCCGCCCATGGCCCCTCGCGCCAATTGGAAGGGCTTTTTGCGCCTTTCGCTCGTGACTTGCCCGGTTGCCCTGTACCCGGCGACATCGGATACCGAAAAGGTCTCCTTCAACCAGATCAACCGCAAGACCGGCCACCGGATCAAATACGCCAAGGTCGACGCGGAGACCGGCGAGGAAGTCTCCACCGAAGACATCATGAAGGGCTACAAGGTCGACACCGACACCTATATCGAGGTCACCAAGGAAGAGCTCGACGACATCGCGCTGGATTCGACCCGCACCATCGAGATCGACGAATTCGTGCCGCGCAGCGAGATCGACAGCCGCTATCTGATCCGCCCCTACTACCTCGTTCCCGATGGCAAAGTAGGCCACGACGCCTTTGCGGTGATCCGCGAGACCATCCGCAGCCTGAACAAGGTCGCGATCGGCCGCGTGGTGCTCACCAACCGCGAGCACATCATCGCGCTCGAGCCGCTCGACAACGGGCTGATGGGCACGCTGTTGCGCTACCCGTACGAGGTGCGCAGCGAGAAGGAGTATTTCGACGACATCCAGGATGTGAAGATCACCAAGGACATGCTCGATCTCGCCAAGCACATCGTCGAGCAGAAGTCCGCCGACTTCGATCCGGAGGAGTTCGAGGACCGCTACGAGCAGGCGCTGATCGACCTGATCAACCAGAAGCGCAACGGCATCAAGGTTGCCAAGCCCGCGGCGAAGACCGGCGGCAACGTCATCAACCTGATGGACGCGCTGAAGAAGAGCATCGCCAACGAGAAGCAGGCCGCGCCCGCCAAGGCCGAGGCAAAGGCCGCGAAGGGCAAGAAGCCGAAGAAGCGCATCGAGGGCCAGCGCGAAATGCTGCTGCCGATCTCCGGCAGCGGCAAGCGCGAGCCCAAGGAGGCGGCCAAGCCCGAGCCGAAGAAGGCCGAGAAGACAACGCGCGCCCAGGGCACCGCGGCGCGGAAGAAGGCAGGCTAGCGCAGCGACCGCAAGTTGAGCCCGGTCCGCCGCGCCTGAGATGTCCTGGTCGAGATGCCCTGGTCGACGCCGTTTGACGAACCGATCGCGCTGCATCGCGGCGGCACGCTGGTGACGCTGCAGCACGCTGCCGACTACATCATGAAGCTATCGGAAGACACCCAGCAGGAGACGCGCTGGCAGATCGCGGTCGAGCATCTGATCAATGCGGCGGAACAAGGTGCCGGCTGGTTGATGTTCGCGCGCATCGCGATGCTGCGCGCGTTGAACGGGGACGACTGAATCCGGAAAATGCCGAGCTGCCGGCAGCGCTTACTTGAATGCCGAACTGACGGCATTGAATTGGCCGCTCACACTGGTGCCGATGCCCCGGACGCCGGCGACGATCACGATGCTGATGCCACCGGCGATGATGGCGTATTCAATGGCCGTCGCCCCGACCTCATCACGCAGAAACCTTGCCATCAACGCGCGCATGAAAAGCTCCTGTCCGACGCTCGCGGCTTTTTCTCCCGCGCCGTAGTAATATGCCGGCCAAACTAGGCCACATTGGTTGACGGCCCATTGAGGGAAAGGATGAACGGTCGCTTAAAAGTTGCAGCGAATTTCCTTGCTAGTTCTGCCTGCATCGGGTTGCCGCCGGGCGAGGCACCGGGCCGCGACCGGAGCGCTTTCCAGCGAAGTGGACACCGGCTCGCGCAAAGAAAACGCGTCAAAACAAGAATTTAAGAGCTCCGCTCCGATCCTGTCTGAGCGGAAACAGCTCCAGTCGTAAACGCATATCAGGACTACCTGATCCGGCCCCGGCCGCGCTTTACCGGTGCCGCGGAATCCTGTTCCTTTATCGGACAGGCGACAACGAGGCCGGAACGAACCGGCCGCATGCAAAGGGAGTGACCGTCATGAAGCTCGGCACCGCGATCGCGGAAATCATGAAGCGCGAGGGCATCGAGATCCTCACGGGCTACCCGGTCAACCACCTGATCGAATACGCCGCCAATGCCGACATCCGCCCGGTGATGGTGCGCCAGGAGCGCATCGGCGTGCACATGGCGGACGCGATCTCCCGCGTCACCTCGGGCGAGAAGATCGGCGCCTTCTGCATGCAGCACGGCCCCGGCGCCGAGAACGCGATGGGCGGCGTCGCGCAGTGCTACGGCGAATCCGTGCCCGTCCTGGTGCTGCCGATGGGCTATGCGCGCCGGCTCGCGAATATCGACCCGAACTTCAATTCCAGCCAGGCGATGAAGGCGTTCTCGAAATCCTCGGAGCCGATCAACATCGCGGCCGAGGTCTGCAACATCTTCCGCCGCGCCTTCACCAAACTGAAGAACGGCCGCGGCGGGCCGGTCATCGTCGAAATCCCAGCCGACATGTGGAACGAGGAGGTGCCAGAGCCCTTGAACTACACGCCGGTGCTGCGCACCCGCTACGGCGCCGACCCCGTCCATGTGAAGGAAGCGGCCGCCCTGCTCGTGGGCGCCAAGCGTCCGGTAATCTATGCCGGCCAGGGTGTGCACTACGCAAAGGCCTGGCCGCAGCTGAAGCGGCTTGCCGAGCGGCTTGCGATACCGGTTACCACCAGCCTCGGCGGCAAGTCGTCCTTCCCCGAGACGCATCCGCTCTCGCTCGGCTCCGGCGGCCTCGCGGTGCCGCGCGCGGTGCCGAAATTTCTTTCCGAAGCCGACGTGATCTTCGGCATCGGCTGCTCCTTCACCGAGACGTCGTTCGGCATCGCGATGCCGAAGGGCAAGACCATCATCCATTCGACGCTCGATCCGAACCACATCAACAAGGATGTCGAGGCCAAGGTCGGCCTGGTCGGCGACGCCGGCCTGGTGCTCGACGCGCTGCTGGAGGAGATCGGCAAGACGGTGACCACAGACCGCAACGCCAGCGCGGTCGCCGAGGAGATCGCCGCCTCCCACAAGGAGTGGCTCGCCAAGTGGATGCCGAAGCTGACGCATAACGACGCGCCGCTCAATCCCTACCGCGTGCTGTGGGACCTGCAGCACACCGTCGACACCCACAACACCATCATCACCCACGACGCCGGCAGCCCGCGCGACCAGCTCTCGCCGTTCTGGAAGTCGGTCGAGCCGCTGTCCTATATCGGCTGGGGCAAGACCACGCAGCTCGGCTACGGGCTGGGCCTTGCAATGGGCGCCAAACTGGCAAAGCCGGACAAGCTCTGCATCAATGTCTGGGGCGACGCCGCGATCGGCTTTACGGGAATGGACTTCGAGACCGCGGTGCGCGAGCGGATTCCGATCATGTCGATCCTGCTCAACAATTTCTCGATGGCGATCGAATTGAAGGTGATGCCGATCTCGACCGAGAAATACCGCTCGACCGACATCTCCGGCGATTACGCCGCGATGGCCAGGGCCTTCGGCGGCTACGGCGAACGGGTGACCAAGCCCGAGGACATCATCCCCGCGATCAAGCGCGGCATCCAGAAGACCAGGGAAGGCGTGCCGGTGCTGCTGGAATTCATCACCAGCAAGGAGACCGAGGTGTCGCGGCCGGGGACGTGACGGCACCTCACACGCCGATCTCCGTCATGGCCGGGCTTGTCCCGGCCATCCACGTCTGCTTCCTGCCCAAGCAAGGAAGACGTGGATGCCCGGCACAAGGCCGGGCATGACGAACGCGCGGAAAGCGCGAGTTCATTGGGCCAGACTCCGACGCGCGGCGACACGGCCCTGCCTCCCCACTTGATTTGACATCGCCAGCGCAGGCATGCTCCCTCCGGTGCAACTTCGGAGGGAGAGATGGCGCGCATCCTGGTGCTGGGGGCCGGCTTTGCCGGACTGTGGGCCGCGCTCGGTGCAGCCCGCACGCGCGACGAGATCGGTGCGCGAGCAGCGGATACCGAAATCCTCGTCGTCGATCGCAACGCCTATCACAACATTCGGGTGCGCAATTACGAGGTCGATCTCGGCGACGTCGCGTTGCCGCTTAAGGACCTGCTCGATCCGGTCGGCGTCAGGCATCGGGTGGCCGAGGTCGCGGCGATCGATCCGGCGACGCGCGCGGTCACGATCAAGACCAGCGCGGACGCGGAGGTTCTGAGCTACGACCGGCTGGTGCTGACCACCGGCAGCGAACTGGTCCGCCCCGCCATCTCAGGCCTGGCCGCCCACGGCTTCGATGTCGACACCTATGAAGCAGCGATGCGGCTCGACGCGCATCTGACGGCGCTCGGCAAGCAACCGCCGTCGGAGGCGCGCACGACGGTCGCGGTCGTCGGCGCAGGGTTCACCGGAATCGAGGTCGCAGCCGAGATGCCGGCCAAGCTGGCGCGCGCCGGCATCACCGGCGATCATCGGGTCATCCTGATCGATCCCAATCCCGTGGTCGGCGCAACCTTCGGCGCGCATGGCCGACCGGTCATCAACGAGGCGCTGGCCACGCTCGGCGTCGAGACGCGGCTGAACGTCCGGGTCAGTGCCGTCGGCGCCGACAGCATCACGCTCAACTCCGGCGAGATCATTCCGACCAAAACCGTGGTGTGGTGCGCCGGCATGCGCGCCAGCCCCCTCGCCACCTCGCTGCCGGCCAGGCGCGACGCGCTCGGCCGCATCAAAGTCGACCATACCATGCGCGTCGAAGGCCTGCCGGACGTCTTCGCCGCCGGCGACGTCGCCGCCTGCCTGATCGACGGCGAGCACCCGACCGTGATGTCCTGCCAGTTCGCGCGGCCGATGGGCCGCTTCGCCGGCCACAATGTGGTCGCCGATCTGTTTGGTGAAAAGCTGCTGCCGCTCAATATCGACTGGTATGTGACGGTGCTCGATCTCGGCGCCTGGGGCGCGCTCTACACCACCGGCTGGGACCGCGAGGTGCACACGTCAGGCGCCGCCGCCAAGCTCACCAAGCAGACCATCAACCAGCAGCGCATCTATCCGCCGCGCAACGGCGACCGCGCCGCGCTGCTCGCGGCGGCCGCGCCGACGATCCAGACGGCGCCGCCGACGCGCAAGTAGTTTGGGCTCACATTCGCCGATCGTCATTGCGAGCGAAGCGAAGCAATCCACCCCTCCACGCCGGGATAGATGGATTGCTTCGTCGCTACAGCGCAAAATTGCTTCGCAATTTTGTCGCGAGCTCCTCGCAATGACGGCGCGTACGTCAGCTACTGCGACAGCTTCACAAAGTTCGGAAACTTCATCTGGCCCTCGGCGATCGCCTTCGGCCAGACCGTGATCTGCTTGCCGCCCTGCCACTGGAACACGAGGCCGGTCACCGCGCCCGGACCGGACTTGATGCCGTGGGTGAACTCGTCGTTCTTGCCGTAGAACTGGATCTTGCCGATCGTGCCCTCGAAGTCGGTCTTCTCGAGCTCGGTCACCATCTTGTCCGGATCGGTCGAGCCGGCGCGCTGGATTGCCTCGGCGATGATGTAGACCTCGTCATAGGCGGTGTAGCCGGTATAGGCCGGCGGCGTGCCGAACTTGGCCTTGAACGCCGCCGCGAACGGCTTGGTCTTCGGCGTGACGGCAACATCAGGTGTCGCCACCGCGAGCGAGGGCACGCCCTCGGCCGCGCCGTTGGTGTCGCCCCAGAAGGTCGGGCTCAGCGCCTGCGCGCTGATGCCGAACATCGGGATCGGCACCTGCTGGTTCTTCCACTGCACGGTCGGCTGCACGCCGACATGGGAGATGCCGGTGACGATCACGTCGGGCTTGGCGGCTTCCATCTTGTTGAAGATCGGCGTGAAGTCGGTGGTGTCGGGCGAAAAGCGGATGTGCTCGACCACCTTCAGGCCCGCTTTCGGCAGGCAGGCCTCGTAGCCGACGTCGAGCGGCTTGGTCCAGGCCGCGTCCTCGCTCATGATCGCGACCGACTTGAACTTGAGCTGGTCGACCAGCAGCTCCTTGGCCGCGTCGCAGACCAGCTGCGCCTGCGCGGCCGAGGTCAGGTAGCCGTGGAAGGTGTACTTGTTCTTCTCGTAGTCGTTGTGAACCGCCTTGGTGATCTCGTTCGACGCGGCGCCGGGCGTGATCAGCGGCATCTTCAGCCGCGAGGCCCACGGCTCGAGCGCCAGCACGACCTCGCTGATGTAGCTCGCGATCACGGCGGAGACCTTGTCCTCACTCACCGCGCGCTGGAAGGCGCGCACCGAATCCGCCGACGAGCTCTTGTTGTCGTAGGTGACGATCTCGATCTTGCGGCCCATCACGCCGCCCTTGGCGTTGATCTCGTCGGCTGCGATCTGCGCGCCACCCGGCGTCGCCGCACCCGCGATTGACTGCACTTCGGCAATGATGCCGATCTTGATCGGGTCCTTGGACTGCGCATAGGCCGGCGCCGCGAGGCAGAGCGCGAGCGCCGAGGCCAACAGGCTCACGCGGGTCGCGGTTGAATATGCTGTCATCATGATCTCCCTTGTTTTGCTTTCTTCTTTTCAAACTGCGAACGTCACAGAAAGTCCTTGCCGGCCTCCGCGGCGAACCGGCCCGGATCGCCCTCCCAGACGATCCGCGCGTGCTCCAGAACATAGACGCGGTCGGCATGCGGAAGCGCAAACGTCACGTTCTGCTCGCCCAGCAGCACCGTGATCTTGGTGGTCTGGCGCAGCTTCTCCAGCGCCTTCGACAGCAGCTCGAGGATAACAGGCGCAAGCCCCAGCGTCGGCTCGTCCAGGATCAGGATCTGCGGCTGCATCATCAGCGCGCGGCCGATCGCCAGCATCTGCTGCTCGCCGCCGGACAGCGTCTGCGCCATCTGGCCCTGACGCTCCTTCAGGATCGGGAACAGCTCGAACAACCAGGCGAGCTGCTTGGCCCGCGCCGCATCGTCGAGATGCTGACCGCCGAGATCGAGATTTTCCCGCACCGTCATCTCGCCGAATAGCTCGCGCGATTCCGGACATTGCACGAGGCCTGAGCGGGCGATCTTCGCAGGCCCCGTGCCGCGCAGTGGCTGTCCGCCGCGCAGGATCTCGCCGGTATAGGGCAGGAAACCCGAGATGGTGTTGAACAGTGTGGTCTTGCCGGCGCCGTTCAAGCCGACGACGGAGACGAACTCGCCCTCATGGACGTGGATCGAGACGTTCTCCAGCGCCTGCGCCTTGCCGTAATGCACGCTGACATTCTCGACCTGCAGGAGCGGCACCTTGTCCTTGAACGAGGTCTCGGGCCGCGCGTGGGTCTCGATCGCGCCGCCGAGATAGACCCGCCGCACGGTCTCGTTCTTCATCACGTCCTCGGCGCGGCCGGTCGTGATCTCCTCGCCGAGATACATCGCGAGCACGCGGTCGACCAGCGCCGCGACGCTCTTGACGTTGTGATCGACCAGCATCACCGCGCGGCCCTCGTCGCGGAAGCTGCGGATCAATGCGGAGAAGGTGCCGACCTCGGCGCTGGTGAGACCAGCGAAGGGCTCGTCGACCAGCACGACCTTGGGGTCGCGCGCGATCGCCTTGGCCAATTCCAGCCGGCGCAGGTCGGCGAACGGCAGCGTCGGCGGGCGGCGGTCCATCACCGCCCCCAGTCCGACGCGCTCGGCGATCCACTTGGCGCGCTCGGTCAGCGCCTTGTCGGGAAACAGCATGAACAGGCTGTCGGGCAACAGCGCGACCATGATGTTCTCCAGCACGGTCTGCCGGTTCAGTGGCCGCGAGTGCTGGAACACCATGCCGAAGCCCTTGCGCGCGATCTTGTGCGCAGGCAGCCCGGCGACGTTCTCGCCTTCGAACAGCACCTCGCCCGCGGTCGGACGCTCGATGCCCATCACGCTCTTCATCGCGGTCGACTTGCCCGAGCCGTTCGGTCCGATCAGGCCGAGGATCTCGCCGGGATGCAGGTCGAACGAGAGGTTCTTCACGGCGGTCAAGCCGCCGAATCGCTTGGTCAATCCACGGACGGTGAGCGTTGCTGTGGTCACAGTCTGATCCATTTAAGAGCGCGCCTCGCGTGACAGGGCCGCTCCGAGGAAACCGCCGGGGAAGAACAGGACGACGAGCAGCGCCACCGCCGAGACGATGAAGGTCGCAAGCTCGCCGGTCGGGCGCAGGAATTCGCCGGCCACGATCAGGAAGATCGCGCCTAACGCGGCCCCCAGCACCGTGCGCCGGCCGCCGAGCACGGCCGAGACGATCACGTTCACGCCGACCGCGACGTCGACCACGGTGCCGACCGAGGCGGTGCCGAAGTAGAACACCAGCAGCGCGCCCGACAGTCCCGAGAAGAACGCGCTGACGATGAAGGCCGCGAGCTTGTGTTTGACGATGTTGAAGCCGAGCGCGCCGGCCTGCACCGGGTCCTGCCCGCTCGCCTGCAGCACGAGACCGACGGGCGATTGCGACAGGCCGTACAGGATGGCCGCGCTCACGGTCATGAAGCCGAGCGCGATCCAGTAATTGGCGCCGGCATTGATGGTGATGACGTCAGGGATGGTGAGCCCGATCTCGCCGCCGGTGAGATCGGCGAACACCACGACGAAGTTCTGCAGCATCAAGACCGCCACCAGCGTGGTCAGGCCGAAATACGGTCCCCTCACCCGCAGCGCCGGCAGCGCCAGCACGAAGCCCGCGACGACCGACGCCAGCGCGCCGAGCAGGATGCAGACATAGACCGACCAGCCGAACTGGTTGTTGAGGATCCCGGCGGTGTAGGCGCCGGTGCCGATCAGGAAGGTCGGCCCGAAATTGACCTCGCCGGCGAAGCCGAACAAGAGGTCCCAGGCCATCGCGAACACGCCGAAATAGAACGCGACGGTCAGCAGCCCGAGGATGTAGCCCGAGACGTAGAACGGCAGCGTCGCGGCGACCACCACGCAGACCAGCGAAATGAAGAACAGGCGCGAGGAAAAGAAGCTGGCCATCTCAGCGCCTCCCGAGCAGGCCTTGAGGCCGGATATACATCACGAACACCAGAAGCAGCAGCGCCGGAATGGTGCGATAGGCCGGCGAGATCATGTAGGCCGTGATGGTCTCGAGATAGCCGACGACGAAGGCTGCGATCAGCGACCCCGACACGCTGCCGAGGCCGCCGAGCACGACGATCGAGAACGCGCTCGCGGTCAGCGGCCCGACGCTGTAGGAGCTGACGCCGAGGAACATGCCGAGCAGCACGCCGGCGATGCCGGCGAGAATGCCGTAGATGCCCCACACCACGATGTAGATCTGGGTGAGCTCGAGCCCGAGCAGCGTGACGCCGCGCGGGTTCATCGAGGCCGCCAGCACCGCCTTGCCGGTCCTGGTGCGGTTCACCAGGAGCCACAGCAGGCCGATCACGAGGCAGCAGACCAGCGCGGTGAAGATATTGTTGCGCGGTGTGCGGTTGCCGAAGATATCGACGACACCTTCGACGATCGGCAGCACCGTCTTGGCGTTGTTGGTGAAGAAATAGGCGATCAGCTCCTGGATCATGATGCCCCACAGCAGGGTGCCGGTGAGGACGAAGATTTCCTTCTCCTCGTTGGGGATCCGCCTCGAATTCTGGATCGGCTTGACGACCGCGAAATAGGTCGCGAACGACACGATCAGCGCGACACCGACACCGAACAGCGCGCCGGTGTAGATGTCGAGGTGCAGCACGCTGGCCGCGGCCCAGGCCGCGACCGCTGCGGCCACCATGATGGCACCGTGGGAGAGATTGAGAACGCCGGAGACACCGAAGATCAGGGTGAAGCCGGTCGCGCCGAGTGCATAGAGCGCACTGATGGCAAAGCCATCGATCAGGATTTGTAGGGCAAGCATCTCAGATTGGCCGCGGCAGCGGGGCTGCCTGTTGTGGAGGACGCGGAACCGAAGACCGATGCTCCCGGGTGGTGCCCGGGAGCATGATCATCAACTAATTCGTGGTGACCTTGACGAAGCTCGGGAACTTGAGGTCGCTCTTGGCGACCTCCTTCGGCCAGACCGCGACCTGCTTGCCGCCCTGCCACTGCAGCATCAGTCCGGTGATCAGGCCCTTGCCGTACTTGATCGAATGGGTGAACGGATCGTCCTTGCCGTAGAACTGGACGCGTCCGATGGTGCCTTCCCAGTCGGTCTTCTCCAGCGCATCGACCATCTTGTCGGCCTCGACCGAGCCGGCGCGCTTCACCGCATCCGCGATGTAGTAGACCTCGTCATAGGCGGTGTAGCCCGCGTAGGACGGATAGTTGCCGTAGCGCTTCTTGAAGCCCTCCGCGAACGGCACCGACTTCGGCGTCACCGCGACGTTCGGGCCGGACACGCCCTGATACAGCACGCCTTCCGCCGCGTCGTTGGTGTCCTTGCCGAAGGTCTCGTTGGTCGCCTGCGATGAAATGCCGAACATCGGGATCGGCACCTGCTGGTTCTTCCACTGCACCGTCGGCTGCACGCCGACATGCGAGATGCCGGTGATGATCACGTCGGGCTTGGAGCCTTCGACCTTGTTGAAGATCGGCGTGAAGTCGGTGGTGTCGGGCGAGAAACGGATATGGTCGACGACCTTGAGCCCGATCTTCGGCAGGCACTCCTCGTAGCCGACATCGAGCGGCTTGGTCCACGCGGCATCCTCGCTCATGATGACCGCGGTCTTCATGTGCTTCTGATCGACCAGGAGCTCCTTGGCGGCGTCGCAGACCGACAGCGCCAGCGCGGCCGAGGTCAGGTAGCCGTGGAAGGTGTACTTGTTCTTCTCGTAATCGGCGTGGACGCTCTTGCTGATCTCGTTTGAGGCGGCGCCGGGCGTGACGAACGGCGTCTTCAGGCGCGAAGCCCAGGGCTCGAGCGCCAGCACCACTTCGCTGATGTAGCTCGAAATGACGACGTTGACCTTGTCCTCGTTGACGGCGCGCTGGAACGCGCGCACCGAATCCGCCGAGGACGAGTGGTTGTCGTAGCTGACGATCTCGATCTTGCGGCCGTCGATGCCGCCCTTGGCGTTGATCTCGTCGGCGGCCAGCTGCGCCGCCTGCGGGATCGATGCACCGGCAATCGCCTGCGCTTCGGCGATCACGCCGATCTTGAGGGTGTCGGCAGCCAGCGCTCCGCTCGGCGCCGCAGCCAACAGGCCCAACACGGCCGCTCCTGCGAGTTTCTGCATCGCATGCACGGGGAGTCGCGATGTTCTTGTCACCCTGTTTCTCTCCTCTTTTTCTTCGGCTGCTTCGAGCTCTTGGGGCGCGACTATAGCCGCGACAAAATGCGCAGCAAGTGAAACTGCGCGCAGATCGCCATGCATGGACGGCGACTAAAGTAGTGGGTTGGCGCGGTGCGGCTGAATAAATTTGAGGCAGAGGGGGAATAAAAGGTCGTGGGGCGCCGATCTCTCAGATCGTCATTCCCCGCTGCGCAAATTACGCAGGGCGAGCGAAGCGGAGAGAGCGGAACGTAATGCAAGGCTCGGGCAATTCATGTCGCGAGAACGCGGATTGTTGCCCGCTGGCTGTGCGACAAGCTCCGTGTCGTCCCTGCGAAACCCGGGACCATAACCACGGATGCCGATTGTTACGCGATGTTGGAACGACGAGTCCCATCCACAACATCCGCCGCGGCGTATGGGTCCCGGCTTTCGCCGGGACGACAGCGGTGTATGGGGCCACCGCCCCTACTCAGCCATCTCCGCCGGCGGGTGGGCGGCGGGACCGGCGAGCGGACGCTCTTCCATCGTGATCATGCAGATTGAGGCGGTGGTCAGCAGCACGGCGGCGGCGCCGAACACGTAGCGGAACGCATGGATCATGTCGGCCATCGGGATCGCGCTGACGGTGCTGGCCGCGGCATGATGCTCGCCGGCGAGCGAGATGTCGGTCCCGAGCGTCATCAGCAGGATGGTGGTGAAGGCGGCGACCGTGAAGGAGGCCATCATCGCGCGGAAGAAGTTCATCGCACCGGTGACGGTGCCGACCTGCGGCCGCGCCACCGCGTTCTGCAGCGACACCACGCTGATCGGGAAAGTGGTGCCGAGCCCGAGCGCGAACACGCTCATCAACAGCAACAATCCCCACAGCGGCAGCGTCGTCACCGCCATGCCGACGGCACAGATGGCGGCCACCGAGGTGCCGACAATCGCGACACGCTTGTAGTGCTTGGCCTTCGCCATGGTCCGGCCGGCGATCGCCGCACCGAAGGTCGAGATCGCCGCGAGCGGGATCAGCGCGAGGCCGGCCTCGCTGGCGGTGAGGTGATAGACCACCTCATAATAGAGCGGCAGGTGGACGGTGAGGCCGACCATGGCGCCGAGCGCACAGCCGCCCGCCCCCATCGCGAACGGCACCACCGAGCCGCCGAGCAGCGACAGCGGCAGGAACGGCTCGTCGGCGCGGCGCGCGTGCCAGACGAAGGCACCGGCAAGCGCGATCGAGGCGCCGATCATCGCCGTAATCGTCGGCGACAGCCAGGACAGCTTGGTGCCGCCCCAGGTCAGCACCAGCATCAGCACGACGGCCGAGGCCATCAGCAGCACGCCGCCGAGCCAGTCGACCTTGCGCTTGCGGTGGAACACCGGGATCTTGCTCATCTTCGGCAGCAGTAGCGCCAGCGCCGCCGCCGCGAGCGGCAGGTTGATCCAGAAGATCATCGACCAGTGCAGATGCTCGGCGAACACGCCGCCGACCACCGGGCCGAGAATCCCGCCGGCCATCCAGACGCTGGAGAAATAGGCCTGATAGCGGCCGCGCTCGCGCGGGCTCACCACGTCGGAGATCACGGTCTGGACCACCGGCATGATGCCGCCGCCGCCGAGCCCCTGCAGGCCGCGGGCAACGATCAGCATGGTCATGCTGGGCGCGATCGCGCACAGCACCGAGCCGACCACGAACAGGCTGAGCGAGGTGATGATCATGACGCGGCGGCCATAGATGTCGCTCAGCGTGCCGAACACCGGCGCCACCGCGGTGGAGGCGAGCAGATAGGCCGTGATCACCCAGGACAGATTGGTGACGTCGTGAAACTGGCGCCCGATCGTCGGCAGCGCGGTCGCGACGATGGTCTGGTCGAGCGCGGCCAGGAACATCGTCAGCATCAGGCTGATGACGATGGTGCGGACTTCGTCCGGATTGAGCGGTGCCGGCGGCGCCAGCGGCGGCGCGTCGCTGAGTTCGATCACCTCGCTCGGGAGATGAGACAGCTCTTCGGCAATGTCTTCAGGCAATGTGGATTGGTCGGCAGGAATCCGGCTCTGCCGTTCATACTTGTTCATTTGAGGCGTAATGCTGCTGCGCGGGCGCGTCCCGCGATGGAATCATTCTCTGCCTCGCAATTTATGCAGCAATTGAATGCTGAGGCAGGCACCCCAGCGCATGGGTGCATCCCGCCGCGATCTTCTCGCGGTGACGTGATCGCGGACGCGGCGACGACGTCACGCTTTGGTCGTCTTGCCCAGCATTTTCGGCCGCTTCTTCAATTGTGCCCGTTTCGGCAGCAGAGCGGGCCATCGCACGATATGATCCTCGAGATCGGCGTCGTTGACGTCGAGTTCGGTGCCCTCCACCCGCCCGCGCACCGAGACCCCGGCTTCATGGACGGTGTTGGGATCGCCCGAGATCAGGGGATGCCACCAATAGAGGTCCCGCCCCTCAGCCACCAGCCGGTAGCCGCAGCTCGGCGGCAGCCAGTTCAGCGTCCGGACGTTTTCGGGCGTCAGGCGGACGCAATCCGGAACCTGGTCGGAACGGTTCGGGTAGTCCTTGCAGGTGCAGAGGCCGGAATCGAGCAGCTTGCAGGAGATATGGGTGAAATAGATCTTGCCGGTGTCCTCGTCCTCGAGCTTCTCCAGGCAGCAGCGTGCGCAGCCGTCACACAGGCTCTCCCATTCGGCGTTGGACATTTCTTCCAACGTCTTGGTTTTCCAGAAGAATCCCTCCTGGACCGACGGACGCTTGGGCGGTGCGGTCATGATATCCCTGAAATGGCGGTGCAACTCTTCTTGGGATGCCGGCAACGCTTGCGCAAGGGGGTGGTATTGCGGGGGCGAAAAAGCCGGTGGGCAGCGTTAGGGCTTTCATTAAATTCACAAGCCGCGCCATTGGTTTATGGCAGCCGCTCGGATAGAACAACGAACGAGTCCCCAACGACGCAAAAGCGCCTTGGGATTGCCGCAACATCGAAGCAAGACGCTGGCCCGCGCCCGTTTGGGGCACCCGCAGCGCTGTCGAACTGATCAAGGGTCCGGTCCTTTCAGATCATGCCGTCGCATTGGAAACAGAAGGTCCGGAACTTCTTCCTGGACCTCGATGCGCGTATCGACTCGACGCTGTTCTCGTCGGGCAAGGGCCTGCGCGAGCTCTTTGAGCGTTATTCCACCTTCATGGACCGCTTCTATGTCGGCCGCTGGAAGCGCTGGGTGTTCATCGAGCCGCTGTCGGAGGCCGCAACCCTCGGGCTCGGCGGCATGATCCTGATGCTGACGCTCGCGATCCCGGCTTTCCGCGAGACCGCCGACGAGGATTGGCTGAAGAAGTCCGACCTCGCGGTGACTTTCCTCGACCGTTACGGCAACCCGATCGGCAGCCGCGGCATCAAGCATAATGACTCGATCCCGCTGGAAGATTTTCCGGACAATCTGATCAAGGCAACGCTCGCGACCGAAGACCGCCGCTTCTACGACCATTTCGGCATCGACGTGCCGGGCCTCGCCCGCGCGCTCGTCACCAACGCGCAGGCCGGCGGCGTCCGCCAGGGCGGTTCGTCGATCACCCAGCAGCTCGCCAAGAACCTGTTCCTGAACAACGAGCGCACCATCGAGCGCAAGGTGAAGGAAGCCTTCCTCGCGATCTGGCTGGAGACGCGGCTCACCAAGAACGAGATCCTGAAGCTCTATCTTGACCGCGCCTATATGGGCGGCGGCACCTTCGGCGTCGACGGCGCGGCGCACTTCTACTTCAACAAGTCGGTGCGCGACGTGAATCTCGCGGAGGCCGCGATGCTCGCCGGCCTGTTCAAGGCGCCGACCAAATACGCCCCGCACATCAACCTGCCCGCGGCGCGCGCCCGCGCCAATGTCGTGCTCGACAACCTCGTCGATGCCGGCTTCATGACCGAGGGCCAGGTGTTCGGCGCCCGCCGCAATCCCGCGGTCGCAGTCGACCGGCGCGACGAGAACTCGCCGAACTACTATCTCGACTACGCCTTCGACGAGATGCGCAAGCTGGTCGACACCTTCCCGAAATCCTACACCGAGCGCGTCTTCGTGGTCCGCACCGCGATCGACATGAACGTGCAGAAGGCGGCCGAGGAAGCGATCGAGAACCAGCTGCGGCAGTTCGGGCGCGACTATCACGCGACGCAGGCCGCGACCGTGGTGTCCGATCTCGATGGCGGCATCCGCGCCATGGTCGGCGGACGCGACTACGGTGCGAGCCAGTTCAACCGCGCCACCGACGCCTATCGCCAGCCGGGCTCGTCGTTCAAGCCCTATGTCTACACCACGGCGCTGCTGAACGGCTTCACGCCGAACTCGAAGATCGTCGACGGCCCGGTCTGCATCGGCAACTGGTGCCCGCAGAACTATGGCCATTCCTATTCGGGTCAGGTGACGCTGACACAGGCGATCACCCGCTCGATCAACGTGGTGCCGGTCAAGCTCTCGATCATGATGGGCGGCAAAGAAGGCCCGAAGGCGGGTCGCGCCAAGATCGTCGAGGTCGCGCGCCGCTTCGGCCTCAAGGCGCCGCTGCCCGATACGCCGTCGCTGCCGATCGGCTCCGACGAAGTCACGGTGCTGGAGCACGCGGTCGCCTATGCGACCTTCCCGAACCGCGGCAAGGCGGTGACGCCGCATTCGGTGCTCGAGGTGCGCACCGGCGCCGGCGACCTGGTGTGGCGCTGGGACCGCGACGGTCCGAAGCCGCGGCAGGCGATTCCGCCGAATATCGCCGCCGACATGGCCGGCATGATGAGCCACGTGGTCAGCGAAGGCACCGCGCGCCGCGCCGCGCTCGACGGCATTCCGACCGCGGGCAAGACCGGCACCACCAACGCCTATCGCGACGCCTGGTTCGTCGGCTACACCGGCAACTTCACCTGCGCGGTCTGGTACGGCAATGACGACTATTCGCCGACCAACCGCATGACCGGCGGTTCGCTGCCGGCGCAGACCTGGCACGACATCATGATCGCCGCGCATCAGGGCGTGGAGGTCAAGGAGCTCGTCGGCGTCGGCATGGGTCAGAAGCTGCCGCCGCAGCCGGCGCAGGCCAATGCCCAGGCCAACGCGGCGCCGCGCGTATTGGAAACCAAGCCCGGCCCGCCGCCGGTTTTGACCAAGCGCGGCGCGGATATCCTGGTGCGGGTCGAGAAGCTGCTCGACGACGCCGCCAAGACCGCCGGCAAGACCACGCTGAACGAGCCTTCGAAGACCGGCAAGGCCGAGTCCTCGAGCGCGCTGGCGTTCCCCGAAAACTACGTTGCCGCGGCCGGGCCGGACGGCGCGACACCGGCCGTGCCACGCAAGAACTGACGTGCGGCTCCTCCTCACCACTTTGCTGGCACTCGTGATCGCCACGGCCGTTGGCCTCGGCCTGACCTATGCGACGGCGACCCGCGGCACCGATCTCGGCACGCTGAAGATCGGCGCCTGGACCGCGCGTCCGAAGAGCGGCACCTCCGATGTCGACCCCTACTCGCGCGCCACCATCGCGCGCAGCGGCGAGCTGCCGATCGGCACCGGCGACGGCATCGCGTTCTCGGCGACCACAGACGACAAGAACAAGCCGCTTGACGGGCGCTGCGACATCGTGGTCAGCGGCGTGACGCCGGCGGCGCGGTTCTGGACGCTGACGCTGTTCGACCGCAAGGGCCATCTGGTCGCCAACACGCTGCAGCGCTACGGCTTCACCAGCCAGGAGATCATGCGCGCCTCCGACGGCACGTTCGAGATCCACATTGCCTCGCGCTCGCGCGCCGGCAACTGGCTGCCGACCGGCGGCATCGAGCGCTACGCGCTGATGCTGCGCCTCTACGACACGCCGGTGGGGGTCGCGACCCGCACGCAGCGCGACGCGCCGATGCCGTCGATCGCAACGACGGGCTGCCCATGATCCGCGTGCTGCTCACCATCCTCGCAGGCGTGCTGCTCGGCGGCGTGGTGCACCTCGTCAGCGTGCTGGCGCTGCCCCGCATCGCCTCACAGGACGCCTATTCGCGGCTGACGCCGATGACCAAGCTCAACGAGGTGACGCAGCTGCCGCTGGCCGACCCGAGCCATTCGCCGATGCCGCTGATGGATCCGGCTTTCGCGGTGGCGATCTGCCGCTACGATCTCTCGACCGGACCGCTCAAGCTCACCGTGCCGGTCAGCCAAGCCTATACGTCGGTGTCGTTCTACACCCGCAACGAGGTCGCCTATTACGCGATCAACGACCGCTCGGCCGGCAAGAAGGTGATCGAGCTCGACCTGATGACGGAGGCGCAGCACAACGAGCTGCCGGAGGACGAGGAAATCACCGCTGCCGACCGGCTGATCATCGACTCGCCGACGTCAACCGGCCTGATCCTGCTGAAGGCGCTGGCGCCGGAGCCCGGCCTGATGCCGCAGGCGCAGGCCTCGCTCGCCGCCTCCTCGTGCAAGGTGCAGACCGAGCCGGTCGCGGCCAAGCAGGAGGCGCCGCCGCCGCTCCCCGCGCCGGCCCCGCCGCCCGCGGCGCGCAAGCGTTAGCTCACATCCAGTGCATGCCGGCCGCAGCGGCAGGTCTCGTAGTCGACGGGATCGTGGCTGTTGACGATCGTCACATCAGCGCCATGCGCCGCCTTCAATTGGCGCAGCCGTTCCTGGTTCTGGATGCGCGTCGCGCGATCCATGTCCGCGCGGCGCTGGAACATGCCGAGCACCAGGGGGATCCGCGGCCTGGCATCGAGCTGCGCGTGGTGGAAATAGGCGTCGCCGGCGTGCAGCAGCCATTTGCTCTTGTCGCGCACCGCGATCCCGCAATGGCCGAGCGTGTGGCCCGGCAACGGGATTATCAGGATGTCCGGCTCGCGGTCGCCGAGCGTGCGCACGCCCTTGAAGCCGAACCAGTCCTCGCCGCCGGCACCATAGAACGCCCAGTCCGGCCCGTGCTGCCACTGCGCCGTGATGTAGCGCCCCTGCGGTGGCGTGACCTGATGCGTCACCGCCATATCGTACTCCTTGCGATGGACGTGCACCCTGGCCTTCGGAAAGTCCGGCACGCCGCCGGCGTGATCGCGATCGAGATGCGTCAGCAGCACATGGCGCACATCATCAGCTGAAAAGCCGAGCGCCTTGACCTGCCGCACCGCCGTCTCGGCCGGATCGAGCCGCGGCGTCGTCTGCCGCACCCATTTGCGTCCGAGCCGCGGCGGGTCGCCGATGTCGTCGAGCCCGATCCCGGTGTCGACCAGCACGAGGCCATCATTGCTCTCGACCAGCAGGCAGTGACAGACCATCCGCGCCCGCTGGAAGATGCTGCCGCTACCGTTCACGAGCCGCTTTCCGATCGGGCACATGGTGCCGGTGTTGAGATGGTGGATGCGCATGACAGGTCCTCCGCTGTAACAGGCGCAGACTTGCCACTCGCATTTCCATAGGTAAAATATTGTCTTTCTATCCCTGTGATAGGATACACCTATGGATATCCGCGAACTCCGCTACTTCGCCGCGGTCTACCGCGAGCGCAATCTGACCGCCGCGGCGAAGCGCTGCTTCATCTCGCAGCCGTCGATCTCGGCGGCGATCACCAATCTCGAGGCCGAGCTCGGCACCACGCTGTTCATCCGGCACAAGAAGGGCATGGCCCCGACGGCGTCAGCCGCGCAGTTTCACGGCATCGCCCGCCGGATCATCGACGAGGCGGACGCGGCGCGAAATCTCTTCCGCATGCCCGCGACGCGGCAGGCGCTGACGCTCGGCCTGCTGCGAACGCTCGATCAGGCCCGGACCATCGCGCTGCTGAAGCCGCTGACCGGCAATACCGATCTTGCGCTCCGGCTGGTCGGCGCCAGCGAGAAGGCCGACGCGCGGATCGTCGCCAAGTCCATGGTCGGCGCCGGCGAGCACTTCATCCCGCTGTGGAGCGAGTGTTATGTCGCGGCACTGCCGCCCTCGCATCCCCTGACGCTGAAAGAGACGCTGCGGACCACCGACTTCGCCGGCGTTCCGATGATCGATCGTTGCCATTGCGAGCAACAGGAATTCTTCAAGCGTGCCTCACCGCCGCGCAAGCCGGTGGCGATCGCGGAATCCGAGGAGTGGGCGATGGCGCTGGTGGCGGCCGGGGTTGGCGTCGCGATCGTCCCCGAGGGCGTGGCGCGCGGCAATCCTGATGTCGCGATGCGCGCGATCGACATCGACGTGACGCGCCAGGTCGGCCTCGCCTACCCCTCGGCCCACCCGCCCTCCGATGCGCTGAAGGCATTCATTGCGAGCCTGCCACGGCAAGCCAACAGTCGCCGGGTCAAATCGACGGCGAAGAAAACGAAGCGCGCCTAGTGTGCTGAATGCGAAGTTCGTGCGATTTCGCGGCAACCACCTTCACGAACTTCGCATTCATAAAGCACACTAGAATCATAAGTTTGCTAGTGTCCTTATCGAATCCGAAGTTCGTCCCGAAGGTGCGGCGAATGATGCGAACTTCGGATTCGGGACACTAGCCCTTCGTCACCACGGCCTGGCCTGTCACCGGCGCGGAGATGAGCGGCGCGTTGGCCGTGAGCCGGGCGAGCTCGTTGATCTGGCGCTCGGCGTCGGCCGCCATGCCGTCGGGCGCCTGGATCACCAGCCGCTCCAGCGCCCAGCGATAGGACGAGATCCGCCGCTCCAGGGCCTGCTGGACCCATTGCACGATCAGCGTGTTCTCTTCCATCCGCGCCACCGCGTCAGCCCGCTCGCGCGGCGACACATCGGCGATCATGTGGAGGCTGGCATTGCGCTTGCGATCGAGCTCGATCACCTGGATCGCGGTGGCGAAGAACGGCTCGAAGCGGGTGATGTCGTCGCGCACCTCGTCGATCAGCAGCGAATAGCGCGAGGCGAACGAGCGATGCGGCTCGTCGATCAGATTGCGGCCATAGGCGGTACGATCGAACACGACCCTCTGCCGCCACGGCGAAGGCAACGGCTGGTAGTCGCCGAACACGCTCTTCCACGCCGGACGCGACAGCGGCGGCTCGATGAACTGATAGGCGAGGTCGCGCAGCTGACGTTCGTGTTCGGTGAGCTGGAATTGCGAGGCGTTCTTGCCGATGCTGCCGGTCGCCTCGGCGCCGATCCAGCGATGCATGTCGTCGTTGCGGAAATCGGCGCGGGTGCGGCCGAAATCGCCGCCGCTGCAGCCGGCGAGCGCCGAGCCCGCCAGCAGCAGGATCAGCGCCGGGAGTGACCGCCGAGCGGCGGTCCGCTGCACAAGCTCCGGCATTGCCCGATGTCCGCGATCAGGAGCGGCGTCGGCGACGGCGGCCCTGCGCAGTGCCCTGCTCCGGTCCGCGACCACCGCCGGTCTCCTCCGTCGTTCGCTCGATCCGGACGACGGGAAGGATCAGTACGGTCCCCATGCCTTCGCCGGCAGCACCGGCCATGCTCGGCCGCCGTGCAGCCGCATCCGCCGGAAACTCAACGATGGTGCCCATGTTCCGTTCTCTCTGGCCCCGCACGGACATGATTTGCCCCGCGCACGCCGAGTTAAGAACGCGCATGGTTAATGACATCTTAAGCCGGCGGTACGGACGGTTACGGATATGGCGCTGTGCCTTAATAGACACGCGCAAATTCGAGCATTCACCTTCACGGCTTGTTTTCCTTAACTGCCTCTTAAAACAGCCTGCGTAGGCTCCCACAAGGTTTTCAAACCGAAGTTCACTGGCAAGTCGCGTACGCCCGAGATGAGCGCAGCTCCGCTATTTCCTGGTTTCGATGGGCTGATGACGCTCTCCCGTCGCGAGGGCGTCGACATCCGCCCGACGCTGCTGCGCGTCCTGACCGACCTCTATGTGCAGGCGAGCGCACACTCCGCCGACGAAGAGCGCCAGTTCGTCGAGCTGACGGCGCGCCTGATCGACGAGGTCGACGACGCAACCCGCGCCGCGGTCCGCGCGCGGCTTGCGATCTATCCGGCCACGCCCGCCCGGATCATGGACAAGCTCGGGCTGCGCCGCGTCGGTCCCGACCAGCCGATGCCTGCCGCCGCGCCAATTCCCGCGCCCGCCCCGTCCGCGCTGCCGGCCAAGATCCCGACCGAAGCCGAACTGCGGATGGCCGCGAGCCTCGCCATGCGGCCGAACGATGCCGCCGAAATCTCCGACATGTTCTTTGCCGCCAGCACGAAGGAGCGCGCGCAGATCCTGCACAATCTGCAGGAGACGCCGCTGAAGGCCGCGGCGCGGATCCCGGCCGCGCGCGCCGCGCGCGCGATCCATATCCTGGAGATGGCGGCGTTTGCCGAGGACCTCGATAACTTCACGCTTGAGCTCGGCGAGGCGCTGATCCTGCCGTGGCGGATCGCCGCCGACGTGGTCAACGATCCCGGCGGCGAGCCGCTCGCCTGCGCGATGCGATCGCTTGACGTGTCGAGCGCCGCATTCCAGCGGATCCTGATGTTCCTCAATCCGGAAGCCGGCTCCTCGGTCAATTATGTCTATCGGCTGTCGCGGCTCTACGATCGCCTGAGCGAGCGCTCGGCACTGGTGATGCTGGCGGCGTGGCGCGGCTCGACCATGGCAGTCGCGCGCGCCAGGTATCGCTCGTCGCTCTATGACGATGAGCGCCATCGCGTGCGCGCTGCATCGTCGCAGACGCGCCCCGCGTTGCAGCCCGGCAGCGCGCCCGCTGTCCGAAATCAGAAGTCTGGAAGTTAGCCCTTCGCCAGATCGAGGAAGTGCCGCCCGGCACGGTCCTCGGTCTCGACAATCCAGGCGTCGGGATCGAAGCGGAGCTCCTTGGTCAAGCGCTCCTCGACAGAGGGCTCGGCCACCGGCTGTGGTGCGGTCGGCACGAACAGCCGCTCGACCGGACGGCTGTCGTCATAGACCGTCTGCGGCGCGGGCGCATACAGCATCGCGTTGCCGTCCATCAGCGCCACCTTGACAAATACGGCACCGGCTTCCTCGGCGCCCTTCTTGCGGACTGCGCCGAACACGCCCTCGGTCTGGCAGCGGCGCAGATACGCCGCGACCCATATGCTGGTTTTCAATCGCATCCGCCGTCCTATAGGCCAGCGGCGCGGTCACGTCCAATTGTCACAGATGTCGTCACGCCGCGGCGGGTTGACCGAACCAATCGTCACCCATATCCTTGCATCCGCGGTGCAAGCCGCGCCCGGGTCCACGGGAAGGGTTGAACCCACTTGCACCAATTGAGCGGCCAACCAAGCCTTTGTGCAGCCGGTTTTGTGGACCATCGGCGATGATGCACGGAGGTTTCCATGGACCGATCGCCCGCGCGATTGAATCTCGAACATCTGAAGAAGCAGGCCAAGGAGCTCATTCGCCTTTACCGGCGGCAAGCGCCGGAGGCTTACGCGCGTTTCCGGCATGCGCTTCCGGCTGCGGCCGGGCGCAGCGATACTGAGATCGCTGCGCTCAATCTGCGGCTGCACGATGCGCAGTCCTGCGTGGCGCGCGATCTCGGCTTCGCCTCCTGGCCGGACCTGCGGCGCTATGTCGACGCACAATTGCCGCCCGGAAAAAGCAAGGCCGACCGCGTGCGGCGATGGCTGCAGTTGGTCTATGCCGCAGACGTCGCCGGCACCACCGACCGCGCCAATCCGCGCGTTGCGGCGCGGATGCTCACCGAGGATCCCGGCCTCATCGCCGATGATCCCTATCTCGGCTGCGCCATCGGCGACGAGGCGACGGTGCAACGCACCGCCAACGACGATCCAGCATGGGTCAATCGTCCCGGCGGTCCGTTCAAACTGCCGCCGCTGGTCGCGGTCACGCATTCCAGCCTGCTGCAGATTGCGGAATTTCAGGCACGGCTGCATCGCTGCGCACGCGTGCTGCTGCAGGCCGGCGCCGATCCCGACCAGCGCATCAGCAGCCGCTGGCCGCCCGGAACGCTCGACGCACCCGATGACAGCAATCCGCTGTCAGCGCTGTACGGCGCCGCCGGCCGCAACCACGATCTCGAACTGACCAGACTGTTGCTCGAAGCGGGCGCCAATCCGAACGACAATGAATCCCTCTACCACTCGCTCGAAGGCTCGGTGACGACAGGCCTGCTGCTCGAGCATGGCACGCGGATCGCCGGCACCAACGCGATGTATAAGGTGCTCGATGACGAGAACGTGGCGGCGCTCGACCTGCTGCTGCGGCACGGCGGCAATCCAAACGAACCCGCCGGCAACGCGCCGCTGACCGAATGCGGCTCGCCGCTGATGTGGGCGATCCGCCGGCGGCGGTCGCGGACCTGTATCGCGACACTGCTCGACGCCGGCGCCGATCCGCGCGTCACGACACCAGGCGGGCTCAGCGCCTACAGGTACGCATTGCAATTCGGACTGACCGAGGTCGCCGAGCTGCTGCGCGAGCGCACCGGCGACGAGACGCTTGCCGATGATGAGCGGTTCGTCGCGGCGTGCAGCAGCGGTGACGGGAGCGAGGCGCGGCGAATCCAGGCCGGTCGGCCCGATCTTCCGGGTTCACTTTCACCGCAGCAATTGCGGTTGCTTCCTGAGCTCGCCGCGGCAGGCGGCGACGATGCGGTGCGGCTGATGGTCGAACTCGGCTGGCCGATCACGGTGCGTGGCGGCGATTGGGATGCGTCGGCGCTCAATCACGCGGTGTTCCGCGGCAATGCCGGACTGACGCGTTTCCTGCTCGAGCACGGCGCGGAGTGGACCGAGCAGCACGGCTTCGGCGACAATGCGTCCGGCTCCTTGTCGTGGGCCTCCTGCAACGAGCCGGTCAGCGGCGGCGACTGGGTGGGCTGCGCGCAGGCCCTGCTCGATCACGGGATGCCGCGCGCCATTCCGGATCGCGACGATCCGGAATGGGTGCTGCTGGCCGGCCGCAGGAAGCTGTTCTCCGACGAGGTCAGGGACGTGCTGCTGGGCGAGACGACCTAACTCATCATGGCCGGGCTTGTCCCGGCCATCCACGTGTTAGCTTCAACAGTCTCAGAGACGTGGATGCCCGGGACAAGCCCGGGCATGACGAATACACATTCAATGCCGTCGTAGAGAGGCTACTCGATTGAATGCCCGATCATCGTGCCGAGCTCGCGCACCAGGCGATCGGACATCTGGCCGGTCACCGGCAGCTTGCGGGCGCGCTCGAACTTCGCAATCGCGTGCTGGGTATCGGCGCCGATCGTGCCGGTCGGCTTGAGCTGGCCGTAGCCATACTCCGTCAGCGTACGCTGGACCGCGGCGATGCGTTTGCCGGCCGGGCTCAGATGCTGTGTCGGAATCGACGCCGGCGGACGAATGACGCTGGACGGCGCGGCGGCCGGGGACGGTGCTGCGGCCGGCGGCGCAGTGGTCGATTTCAGCACCAGATTGGCCATCGGATCGACCGGCTTGGCCTCGGCCTTGGGTTCTGCCGGCTTGGCTTCGATGGACCTGGTCTCGGCCGGCTTGGTCTCCACCGGCTTCACGTCGACGGGCTCGGCCGATCGGGCAGCCGCCTCGGCCGGACGCGGGCGCGGTATCGGGCTGGTGGCCACGGCAACCGGGGCCGGCGGCGGCAGCGTCACCACCGAACCGCCGAACATCGGCGACGGATGACGGCCGGCCTGCAGGAACAGCGCATTGATCAGGATCGCAACAATGGCAGACGTCGCCAGCACGCCGGCAACCAGATCCTTCGGACTGTGCAGCAGCAGGCGCAGGACGAGGCCACGTTCCTCCTCGGCCGCGATGGCTACTGCCTTGGCGCCGCGGCGACGGCGCGGCGTTTCATCGTCATCCAAAGTCTGTCTAGGCACTCTTCTTCACCTGATGGGTTTGCTCTTGCAGTCCGGAACGCAGCGCGGGCTTCAGGGTCGAGACATTGCTGGACGGCTCGACGGCGGCCGGCGGGGTGAACGCCAGCGGCAGCGCGACCGACACCGTGGTGCCCTCGCCCACCTTGCTCTCCACATTGATTTCGCCGTGGTGCAGGCCGACCAGCCCCTTCACGATGGAAAGACCAAGACCGGTGCCCTCGTGGCGGCGCTGATAGGTCTTGCCGGCCTGGAAGAACGGATCGCCGATTCGCTTGAGATCATCGGCGGCGATGCCGACGCCGGTGTCCGAGACACGCAGCACCAGCCGCGATCCCTCGACGCCGGCCGACACCGTCACCTTGCCGCCGCGCTCGGTGAACTTGATGGCGTTGGAGACCAGATTGAGCACGATCTGCTTGAACGCGCGCGGATCGCCGTTCACGATCGGCAGATCATCGGGCACGCGCGTGACGAGGTCGACGCCGCTCTCGCGCGCCTTCAACGCCACCAGATTGCAGCAATTGAGCAGCGCCGGCCGCGGCGCAAACGGCTCCGGCGAAATCTCGAAATTACCCGACTCCATCTTCGACATGTCGAGAATGCCGTTGACGACGGACAGCAGATGCTGGCCGGAATCGTTGATCAGCTGCGCGTATTCCTTGCGGCGGGCCACGTCGAGGCCGAGCACGTCTTCCTGTGCGATCATCTCGGAGAAGCCGATGATGGCGTTGAGCGGGGTGCGCAGTTCGTGGCTCATGGTGGCCAGGAAGCGCGTCTTCGACGCATCGGCCTGCTCGGCCACATTGCGCGCCTGTTCGAGCGCCTGCTCCTGCACCTTGCGATCGGTCACGTCGCGGATCACGGCGACGACCTCGGCATCGGCGGCGGCCTGATCGAGCGGGCGGCAGCGCATCTCGGCCCAGATGAATTCGGCGGCGACCTCGCCCCGCGCGCCGTCACGGCGCACGCGGAACTCGACGCTGCGCGAGTCACCGCGCGCGGCGTCCGACAGCGCCGTGAGATAGGCCGGGCGATCGGCGACATGAACGCGGTCAAACAGGCCGTGGCCCAACAGCCGCGGTGCCGGCACGCCGAGCATGTTCTCGGCCGCGGGCGAAATGAAGCGCACCGCGCCGTTGCGGCTGTGCCGCGACAGCACGTCGCTCATGTTATGCGCGAGCAGCCGGTAGCGCTCTTCCTCGACATAGAGCAGCGCCACGCTGGTACGCGCCAGCGACTCCGCGCCGAAGGCGAGTCCGGCGGCGTAGAAGATCGCCGACACGACGCCGAACCCGACCAGCGTACTGTTCGAAGCAACCGCGGGATCGACGACCGGCAGCACATGATAATGGCCGAGCACGCTCAGCAGCGCCGCGCAGATCATCGCCAGCGCGAACGCAAACGCCACCACGCGCCGCGAGGCCGATAGCGCCGCCTCGATCGGGATCACGACGAGCCACACGGCGGCGAACGAGGCGATGCCGCCGGTCGTCGCCGCGATCATCATCACGAGACCGGCGAGCGCCAGCGACGACAGCACATGCGCGCCTTCATAGCGGCCGGTGCGCGACAGGAACCACGACAGCAGGATCGGCGCGATCAGCCAGGCGAATGCCGCGACCTCGATCGCCGTCGGCGCACCGCGCATCGCAAGAAAGGCGGGGAACGAGGCAAGCGCCGCCAGGCTGCCGAGCAGCCGCGGCGCCATGAAGGCACGATGGCGCGCACGCGTCAGCGCATCATATTGCGCCGACGGATGCAGCAGCGCATCCAGGCAATCGCGGATCAGACTCAAACTACTCACAGCACTCGCGCTTCGGCTCAATCGTCAACACAGACGCGCCGGAACGCCTCCTTCGTGATTGCAGGTCAACGTGTCAGAGCGAACTTAAGCGAACGCTAAGGCTGGGCGGCCTGCCGCCAAACACCGTGCATTGGAGTGGGTTTGACCCGCTATTCACCGGCCATTTGTCGGGGATGGTGAACGGCTGGTTTCCGGATGCGACATTCTATGGTTTCGAAATGGTGGACGCGGCGGATCCTACGCATCCGGCGCGCGTCGGCCGCCATCAATCGAAAATTTACGGCGAATCAATTCGGGCGAATTTTCCGCGATTTTTCGGCGGATTTACTTCAATGCAGATACTTCCGATTTATCGACCGATGCTAACCCTCAAGGCCAATAGCGGCATCGACCGCGCAAGAAGCAAGACAAGACAGACGACCGGGATCGCGCCATGTTCTTCCTGCTCCGTTTGGCATTCTGGCTCGGGCTTGTGCTCGTGCTGCTGCCGAGAGACAAAACACCCGAAGCGGACAAGACGCCGCCGATCAGCGCGTCGGATGCGGTGTCGGCCGCGACCGCGACGATCAACGACATGGGTCAGTTCTGCAAGCGCCAGCCGTCCGCCTGCGAGGTCGGCGGCCAGGCCGCGACCGCGATCGGCCAGCGCGCGACCGACGGGGCGCGCAAGCTCTACCAGATCATCACCGACAAGAAGCCGCCGGACCACACCGGCTCGATCGGCAAGGACGATACCGATTCAGCCACCGCGTTCCGCGACACGCTGACCGCGGACGACCAGTCGATCGAATTCCGCCTGCCGCCGACGCCGTAAGGGGAAACCAAAGCGCCGTTGCGCGAGGTGGGCACCGGTTCGCGTGAAGAAAACCCGTCAAAACAACCGGGAACCGGTTCCATTTTCATCGCTTTCGCGGCCCGCCTTCCTATATAAGCCGTCAAGGACAGGACGCAGGCCACGATGACGACGATCGACGAAATCAGGGACAATTTTGCGCTGCTGGACGAGTGGGACGACCGTTACCGCTATGTCATCGAGCTCGGCCGCACGCTCGAACCGTTGTCGGAGGCGGAGCACTCGGCCGAGAACAAGGTGCAGGGCTGCGTCAGCCAGGTCTGGCTGTCGAAGCGGATCGAGCGCGGTGCCAACGGCGAACCGCGCCTGATCTATATCGGCGATAGCGACGCCCACATCGTGCGCGGCCTGGTCGCGATCGTGCTGACGCTGTTTTCCGGGCACACGCCCAAGGACATCCTCGGCACCGACGCGCTCGCACTGTTCGATGAATTCGGCTTCCGCGACCATCTGACGCCGCAGCGCTCCAACGGCCTGCGCTCGATGGTCGACCGCATCCGCAACGATGCGCGCGAGGCGCTGGCGTCCGCCGCGTAATCTTCTATTTCCGCTTCCGCGCCTGCTGGCCGAGGCCCATCTTCTTGGCGAGCTGCGAGCGCGCCACCGCATAGTTCGGCGCCACCATCGGATAGTCGGCCGGCAGCCCCCATTTGTCGCGATACTGTTCCGGGGTCATGTTGTACTGGGTGCGCAGATGGCGCTTCAGCGACTTGAAGCGTTTGCCGTCCTCGAGGCACACCAGATACTCGGGCGTGATCGACTTCTTCATCGACACCGCGGGCTTGGCCGGCTCGCTCGGCGTGTCGCTGCGTCCGCTCGACACCCGCAGCAAGGCGGAGTGGACCTGGCTGATCAGGTTCGGAATGTCCGAGGCCGGCGTCGGATTGTTGCTGAGATAGGCCGAAACGATGTTGGCGGTCAGCTCGACCGGCGTTTTGCCTGACGTATCGGACATGGCTCAATCTTCCCCGTGCTATCGACAGCCCGGCGCCCACCGGACAGTATCCATGCGCAGCAATACATTAATGGAATCGCGTACTACTTTGCGAATATGCACGAATTACAGCAAATCTGACAACAACGGCCGCGTTTCCGGCTTCGGGCCGGCCGCGCGCAAGTATTGACGCCGAACTTAGGGTCGCTGCTCCAGATGCGATCTGAGCTCGTCGATCGAGGCAAATCGCATCATGCCCTCGGGCATCTGCGCCTCGATCGATCCGTCCGAATAGAGCGAATAGGCCATGCCGTCGACGACGCCGGATTTGAGCACGGTCACCGGCGGCTGCTCCTGGGGCGGCGGCGGATGGCCCGATGACGGCGAGGCGGCGGCCGACTGGGCCTCGCCGAAGGTCGATGGCGTCCGGGGACCGCGTCGGGGGACGACGTCAACCGACCGTGGCCGGTCGGCCTTCGGCCAGGCATCGTCGAAGGTTGCCGGCGCCGGTTCGGCCGAACCGCCCGGATTCGGGCGCAGTTCCGGCGACAACAGATCGGGCGTGAGCGGCTCGGCGGCACGCGACTGGCTCCGTTCGCGCTCCTTGCGCGAGGATGAGAACAGCAGATTGCGCCGCTTGGGCGGTGCCGCGCCATCCGCGGGCGCGGCCGCCGGTGCGGACGGCGGCACCTCGCCTGATGCGCCGCGCGAGGCGATTTCATCGTGCCAGGGCGGCGGCGCCGTCGGCGCGGATGGCGGGGACGCTGGAGCCAGCGGCGGAGGCGCCGACACCTTCGGCTCAGGCGGCGGGAACACCGGATCGTCGGGAGTGCCGCGCGGGGAAGTTGCAGACGACGACCCGGACCGCAGACCCACGGCAACGACAGCATCGAGCCGGTCGCCCATGGCCTGGAGTTCGCGAAGGATGGCGGCAAGGGCCACAACAATCACGCCGGTACATGCGCCGGTCACGCCTGTTGCGATCAACGTGCCGCCGACGCTGAATTCCTTGTTTGGAATTCCGAGGCCGATCGCCGCCAAGCCCGCCACGACCAGGCCCGCGCCGACGACCAACAGACCAACCTTCATAGAACTAACCCCCGGGAGACCCGACCGAAAATCGGCGCGGGCCACCAACGCCACGATACCGTCATATTGCTCACACCGCCAACCGCCAATTGTAGACAGAGTTCCCTAAAATCCCACTTAACCGGGCGCGATGCGCTGCTTCATCGCGGCCGCAGCGGCTGTCCGGCAGCCAGCTCCCGTAGATCTACTGGCTACGAATTGCTGCCAATTTATTGCAACGCATCTGGGAAATTACGCCACAATTACCAATTACTTGGAAACGGAACTGCGCTATGGATGCCGGGGAATGAGGCCCTAAAGCGCCAATCTGGGCCACAGGCACGCCGGTATCACTAGCTATGTCATCGATTACGACGTCTGCCCTCGAGGCGCCTGCGCGGCGCTCGGTGGAGAAGACCTGCGACGATCTCGCTGTCCTCGTCCTCGGCGTGGTCGCCGTGGTCGCCGGCTTGACGTTCCGCGATTACGGTCTGGGCTGGGACGATTACACCCACGCTGAATATGCCGACCTCCTGCTGCGCATGTACGGGTCCGGGTTCAAGGACACCGGCGCGCTCTCGTTTGCCAATTTGTATATGTACGGCGGCGGCTTCGACATGGCCGCGGCCCTGCTGCACAAGATCATTCCGCTCGAACTGTTCGAGACGCGCCGCCTGCTCGGCGCGATCGTCGGCGTTATCGGCCTTGCGGTAACCTGGCGCCTGGCGCGCCGCGTCGGCGGCCCGCTGGCGGGACTGGCGGCGCTGCTGCTGCTGGCGCTGTGCCCGACCTTCTACGGCCACATGTTCATGAATCCGAAGGATGCGCCGTTCGCCGTGGCGATGGTGGTCCTGATCATGGGCCTGGTCCGCCTGATCGAGGAATATCCGGCGCCCTCGCCGCGCACCATCCTGATCGTCGGCCTGGGGGCCGGCCTGTCGATCGGCTGCCGCGTGCTTGGCGGGCTCGCATTGATCTACGCCGTGGTCGGCTTCGTCCCGCTCCTGATCGAGGAGTTCCGCAAGCAGGGCCCGCGCGAGGCGACCCACCGCTTTGCCCATGTCGTCTATGTGCTGCTGCCGGGACTTGTGCTGGGCTATCTCGTGATGGGCCTGATCTGGCCGTGGTCGATCATGGAGCCCGGACATCCGCTCGAAGCGGTGACCTATTTCTCGCACTTCTTCGAGAAACCGTGGAAGGAGATGTTCGACGGCGCGCTGGTGTCGGTGCCGGACATGCCGTGGTCCTACCTACCCACTCTGTTCGCGCTGCAGCTTCCCGAAGTGCTGCTGGTGCTGCTGGCCGCCGCCGTCGTCATCACCTTGATGTCGCTGTCGCGCTACGACGTCACCGCAAAGCGCAAGTCGATCATGCTGATGCTGACGCTGGCGGCGACGCTGCCGCTGGTCATCGCGATGGTGAAGCGGCCGGCGCTCTATAACGGCATTCGTCACTTCATCTTCGTCATTCCGCCGATGACGGTGCTGGCCGGCGTCGCATTCGCGCGCGGCATGGACTGGATCGGCGAGAACCGCCGCGCCTGGCAGCCCGCGGCGCTCGCCGTGTTCGCGTTCGGCCTCCTGCTGCCGCTCAGCGAAATGATCCGCCTGCATCCGTATCAGTACACGCACTTCAACCACATCGCCGGCACGGTGCGGACCGCGGACAACTTCTTCATGCTGGACTATTGGGGCCTGGCGCTGAAGCAGGCATCCGACGGGCTGCGCGAGCAACTGGCGGAGCGGCAGGAAGTGCCGCCGCAGAACCGCAAGTGGAAGGTCGCGGTGTGCGGACCGCAGCGCCCCGCGCAAGTCGCGCTCGGCCCCGACTTCACGATCGGCTGGGACAGCAATGCTGCCGATTTCGCGATGACGCTCGGCGAATTCTACTGCAAGGGCCTGGCCGCGCCGGTCATGGTCGAGATCAAGCGCGACGACGTCGTGTTCGCCCGCGTCTACGATATCCGCGGTCGCAGCATCTCGAGCCTGCTGGCGATCCCGGCGCCGTAACGCATCACGCTGCCCACTGACGATCTCGGTTCGGATCGTGGGCCGCATGCCGACATGACTGTCACGCCGTTACCCTGCCTTGCTGCGGTCCGGCGGCGGCGCTACGCTTGGACCAAGCAATAACGTCATCAATGGAGCAATCGGCCATGTCGCCAGCAGAAGCGCGCCTGAAGGAAGTGCCGTCGGATATGAGTGCGGCGGAATGGGAGCAGCGGATCAATCTCGCCGCCTGCTACCGGCTGGTCGCGCTCTATGGCTGGGACGATCTGGTCGATACCCACATCTCCGCGCGCGTCCCCGGACCCGAGCACCACTTCCTGATCAACCCCTACGGGCTGATGTTCGACGAAATCACCGCATCGAGCCTCGTCAAGGTCGACCTCGACGGCAACCAGCTCTCGAAGAGCGACTACAGCATCAACCCGGCCGGCTTCACCATCCATTCGGCGATCCACGAGGTGCGCGAGGACGCCGGCTGCGTGCTCCATCTGCACACCGTCGACGGCACCGCGGTGTCGAGCGGCCCCGAGGGCCTGCTACCGCTGAACCAGACCGCGCAGCTCGTCACCCACGACCTCGCCTACCACGACTATGAGGGCATCGCTCTTGATCATGATGAGCGCCCGCGCCTGCAGCGCGATCTCGGCAGCAAGAACCACATGCTGCTGCGCAATCACGGCACCCTGACGGTCGGCCGCTCGGTCGCGTCCGCGTTCGAGCGGATGTACCATCTGGAGCGTGCCTGCTCGATGCAGGTAGCGACCCGCGCGCTCGGACCGATCGCCTATCCGGTCGACCCGCACGCGATCGACAAGAACACCGAGCTGCTCTCCAACCCGGATCGCGCCGAGCTGCGCTCGACCCAGCTGGTCTGGCCGCCACTGCTGCGCAAGCTCGACCGGGTCAATCCCGGCTATCGTGATTGAAATTTCACAATCTTCGGCTAGGCTAACGGCCAACACCCTCTGCACTATCGGAATCAAAACGCCGCCCAATTCCGGGCGGCGTTTTTACGTTCGGGGGCGTGGCGGAGACCCGTAGGATCGGTAGAGCGCAGCGAAACCCATCACGCCTCAGCATCAAGACCGCTCACCGAACGCCCCATCCGCTCTCTCCCCATCGCCAGCCCAATCCTCTGGGTAGACTCCGAGCTTGACCATGCGATGAAACGACGAATACGGCAGTCCTTCACCCGCTTCACGAGGCCGTGCTTGAGCGGATTGATGTGCACGTAGTCGATGTGACGAGAGAGGTCATCTTCATCCCGGATCGTGTGCTCCCAGTATCGTCGCTGCCAGATGCCGCGTTCCGATCTGGCCGCTCGGCTACCCGAAATGAGTTCGCCGGCCGGGAAGCTTCGTGAAAATGCCGACTTGATCTGCCGCCAGCGCGTCGCAAAGTCAGCATCACCTTCCGGCAAGCTCCAAACTGCATGGAGGTGATCGGGCAGAATGACAATCGCCTCGGTCGTGAAAGGATGCCGTTCGCGCGTTTCACGGAAGGCGGCGCGCAGTTGATCGATGTGGTCTGTCAGCAGTCGCAGGCGCCGGTCCTCTAGATTGACCGTGAAGAAGAAACTGCCTCCAGCAATGAAATTGCGGCGATAGGTGACCATGACTGATCGCAATGAAGAAGCGATGGGTTTCGCTTCGCTCTACCCATCCTACATCCGAATCAAAACGCCGCCCAATTCCGGGCGGCGTTTTTGCGTGCAGTGCGCCTTGCGCTATTTGGCGTCGGCGAATGCCGCCAGGATCCGCGCCCAGGAGCGGATGCCCTTGTGGTAGCTCTTGAGGTCGTACTTCTCGTTCGGCGAATGGATGTTGTCGTCGTCGAGTCCGAAGCCGATCAGCACGCTGTCGAGACCGAGCGTGTGCTTGAAATCGGCGACGATCGGGATCGAGGCGCCGGAGCCGATCAAGAGCGCCTCCTTGCCCCATTCGTCGGTCAGCGCGCGGCGCGCGGCCGCCAGCGGCTTCATGTTCCAGTCGAGCGCGATCGCCGGCGCGCTGGAATGGTCGGTGAACTCGGCCTTGCAGTCGGCCGGCAGGCGCGCCTTCACATAGTCGCGGAACGCTCTTCGGATCTTCTCGGGATCCTGGCCCTCGACCAGGCGGAACGAGACCTTCGCTGATGCCTCGGCCGCGATCACCGTCTTGGAGCCCTCGCCGGTATAGCCGCCGACAATGCCGTTGATGTCGCAGGTCGGGCGCGAGGAGACCTGCTCGATCAAGAGCCGGTCCTTTTCGCCGGCGGGCACCGAGAGGCCGATCGGCTTGAGGAAGCTCTCCGGCGTCAGATTGAGCTGCTTCCACTGGGCCAGAATATCCGGCGGCAAATCCTTCACGCCGTCATAGAAACCGGGGATGGTGATGTGGCCGTTCTCGTCATGCAGGCCGCCGAGGATCCGCGTCAGCACGCGGATCGGGTTCTGCGCGCCGCCGCCGAACACGCCGGAATGCAGGTCGCGATTGGCGGCCTTGATCTTGACCTCGTCATAGACCAGGCCGCGCAGCGACGTGGTGATCGCCGGCGTATTCGGGTCCCACATGCCGGTGTCGCAGACCAGCGCGAAGTCGGCCTTGAGGTCGTCCTTGTTCGCCTCGAGGAACGGCACAAAATTCTTCGAGCCGATTTCCTCCTCACCTTCGATGACGATGGTGATGTCGACCGGCAGCGATCCCGTCACCGTCTTCCAGGCACGGCACGCCTCGACGAAGGTCATCAACTGTCCCTTGTCGTCCTCGGCGCCGCGCGCGACGATGATCTTGCGCCCATCGGCATGGTCGGTCACGACAGGCTCGAACGGCGGTCGGTGCCAGAGATTCAAGGGATCGACCGGCTGCACGTCGTAGTGACCGTAGAACAGCACATGCGGGCGTCCGTCGGTCGAACCGTTCAGCTTGCCGACCACGGCCGGATGGCCGGCGGTCGGCCGCACTTCGGTCTTGAAGCCGAGGGTTGCGATATCCTTGGCGAGATGATCGGCAGCCGCATTGCAGTCATCAGCGAAGGCCGGATCGGCCGAGATCGATTTGATCCGCAGCAGCGTGAACAGCCGCTCGAGACTGTTGTCGAAATCGGCGTCGATGCGGTCGAGGACGGGCTGCAGCTTGGCGTTGGACATCGCGGATATCCCTTTTGTTGAACGTTGCGCCAGGTTGTAGCGCGCCGGCCGCGGGAGGCAAAGCCGGTCTCCCGCTTCAGCCGGCCGGCGCAATGCTATCTGCGCAGCAATCCACCGAGAGCGCCGCGCACCAGCGCCCGGCCGATCGAGCCGCCAACCGAACCGCCGACCGATTTGCCGAGATCGGCGACCACGCCACCGATCACCTTGTCGGTCACCGAGCGCGTGACGCTGCGCGCAATCACCTGTCCGGTCGACATGCGGCCGCGCTTGACGTTGGTGCCGAAGATCGTGGACGCGATCGAACCGATCTGGCCGAGGATGCCGCCACCCTCGCCGCCGGCGCTGCCGTCCGCCGGCGCCGCCGTCCCGGCGAGCCGCTTCTGAATGATCTCGTAGGCGGATTCGGCATCGACCGCGGTGTCGTATTTGCCCTTCACCGGGCTCGCATCCATGATCGCCTTGCGCTCCTCCGGCGTGATCGGCCCGATCCGCGCCGACGGCGGGCGCACCATGACGCGCTCGACCATCGACGGCGTGCCGCCGCCCTCGAGGAACGACACCAGCGCCTCGCCCTTGCCGAGCTCCATGATCACCCGTGCGGTGTCGAGCTTCGGATTGGGCCGGAAGGTCTGAGCGGCCGCGGCAACCGCCTTCTGGTCGCGCGGCGTGAAGGCGCGCAGCGCGTGCTGCACGCGGTTGCCGAGCTGCGCCAGCACCTTGTCCGGCACGTCGATCGGATTCTGCGTGACGAAATAGACACCGACGCCCTTGGAGCGGATCAGCCGTACCACCTGCTCGATCTTGTCCATCAGCGCCTTCGGCGCGTCGGTGAACAACAGATGCGCCTCGTCGAAGAAGAACACCAGCTTCGGCTTCGGCAGGTCGCCGGCCTCCGGCAATTCCTCGAACAATTCCGAAAGCATCCAGAGCAGGAACGTGGCGTAAAGCCGCGGGCTCTGCATCAGCTTGTCGGCAACCAGGATATTGACCATGCCGCGGCCGTCGCGGTCGGTGCGCATGAAATCCTTCAGCGTCAGCGCCGGCTCGCCGAAGAACTTGGCGCCGCCCTGGTTCTCGAGCACCAGGAGCTGACGCTGGATCGTTCCGACTGTCGCCTTGGACACATTGCCGTAGCTCTGTGCCGCTTTGCGGATCGGTGCCAGCGGATCCTCCTCGTCGTCGGCAGCCTTCTTGCTGCCGTCGGGGGCGATCGCATCCAGCAGCGCCCGCAGATCCTTCATGTCGATCAGCGTGAGGCCGTTCTCGTCTGCGACACGGAAGGCAACATTGAGCACGCCCTCCTGCACGTCGTTCAGATCGAGCATCCGCGAGAGCAACAGCGGTCCCATCTCGGTGACGGTGGCGCGCACCGGATGGCCCTGCTCGCCGAACACGTCCCAGAACACGGTCGAGAACTGATCCGGCTGGAAGGTCAGGCCCATCTCCTTGGCGCGCTTCAGGATAAAGTCCTTGGCCTCGCCGACTTCGGAGATACCGGAAAGATCGCCCTTGATATCGGCTGCGAAGACCGGAACGCCGGCGCGCGCAAATCCTTCGGCCATGACCTGTAGCGTGACGGTCTTGCCGGTTCCCGTCGCACCGGTCACAAGGCCGTGGCGGTTGGCCAGCGCAAGCGTCAGCCAGGCTGTTTCCTCGCCCTTGCCGACAAAGATTTTCTCATCGGTGTCGGCCAACTTGGTGTCGGACGTCGCCATCGCTTCGCCTCTTAACGCGATTTTAAATCGGCTCGATCCATTCGAACCGATGACATCATATTGCATCTTGCAGGTCGATTGAAACCATCGGCGCGCACTGATGTATATTGTCGCTCCAGCAGTTCCTCATACTTTATTCCCGGCCAAGTGACGAAAGGCATTGCGCATTGCGACAAGATGGTGTGAATCCGCCGCTCACTCTTGCAGAGGTGCAACACTTCCGACGCGATCGAAAAAGAAAACGAACTGAAATGCGCGGATCGCTTGTATTTCGTGACACAGGCGCTCAAGATAAATCTTCAAGAATGATCCGGCAAAAACCGGTTGAGGCGGGGCAATATGGACGAATTGGTTGGGCAGCTGGCCGCGAAGGCCGGCATCGACGGTGCTGTCGCTGAAAAAACCATCGGCATCGTTCTGGGTTTCCTCCGTAACGAGGGACCTTCCGACAAAGTCCAGGCTCTGATCGACCAAATCCCCGGCGCCGAAGCGGCAATCGCCGCCTCCAACAACAGCGGTGGTCTATCGCGGTTGATGGGTGGCGGTCTGATGGCTGTCGGCACCCGGCTGATGGCGCTTGGATTGAGCATGAGTGAGATTCAGAACGTCGCGCGTGAACTTTTCAGGTTCGGCCGCGACAAAATCGGAGCGGATCAAATGGGCGAGATCATCTCGGGGACGCCGGGCCTCAGCCAGTTTGCCTGAAGCATTTTTCCCAAACGCCATTGCACGTGCGCTCCCTTCTACCTGCATACGAGTATCATGACATACCCCCTCTCCGAGATCGAAGGCCTGTCCGCCTATTGCGCCACCAAACTGAAATCGCAGGGTATCCGCACGACCGACGCACTGCTTGAAGCCGCCCGCACCGTCAAGGGACGCAAGGCGCTCGCCGCCAAGACCGGGATCAGCGAACAACAATTGCTCGAATGGGCCAACATCTCCGACTACATGCGGATTCCCGGCATGGGCAAGGCGAAGGTCGGCCTGGTCCGCGCCGCCGGCGTCACCACCGTGCGCGAGCTCGCGCACCGCAATCCGTCGCGGCTCGCGCAGAGCATGAAGGACGCCAATGTGCGGCGTAAGCTCGTCCGCGTGATGCCGTCGGAGAAGTCGGTCGAGCTGCTGATCGAAGAGGCACGCAAGCTGCCTCCCAAAATCACCTATTAGCCTGTCTTAACGGCATTCGGCCGCCGGCCGCGTCACCCGTCACCGCCACACCTTGACTTGCCGCTGCGGTCAGCGCAAAGCCACCGCATGATGGCGAGCAAGCCCATAGCATCGACGGTGACCGGCCCGGCCGTATCGGCGGTGCTGCCGGCGCTGTTGTCGCGGCCCTATCCGGCCGTGATGGGCATCCTGAACGTGACGCCGGACTCGTTCTCCGACGGCGGCCAGTTCACCGCACCCGAAGAGGCGCTGGCGCAGGCCCGCAAGCTGGTCACTGACGGCGCCGATATCATCGACATCGGCGCGGAATCCACCCGCCCCTACGGCTCGCAGCCGGTCACCGCCGAAGCCGAGATCGCGCGGCTGAAGCCGGTGCTGGCCGACGTGATCGCACTTGGCGTGCCGGTCTCGATCGACAGCATGAAATCGGAGGTCGTGGCCTGGGCGCTCGACCAGGGCGCTGTCATCGCCAATGACGTCTGGGGCCTGCAGCGCGATGCCGACATGGCACCGCTCGTCGCCGCACGCGGCGTGCCCGTGATCATCATGCACAATCGCGAGCAGGCCGATCCGGCGATCGACATCATGCAGGACATCGCCGCCTTCTTCACCCGCTCGCTCGCGATCGCCGCGAGCGCCGGCATTTCGCCCGACCGGATCGTGCTCGATCCCGGCATCGGCTTCGGCAAGACCCCGGAGCAGAGCATGATCGCGCTGGCGCGGCTCTCCGAGCTCGACGCGTTCCGCCTGCCGCTGCTGGTCGGCGCCTCGCGCAAGCGCTTCATCAGCACGGTCGTGCCGTCGGAGCCGCAACAGCGGATCGGCGGTTCGATCGCCGCGCATCTGATCGCCGCGCAGAATGGCGCCCGTATCATCCGCGCGCATGACGTCGCCGAGACCGTTCAGGCGCTGCGCGTGGCCGCGGCAATCGAGGGACAGCAATGACCGACACGATCTTCATCACCGGGATCGTCATCCATGCCCGTCATGGCGTGATGGAACATGAGACCGAAGTCGGGCAGCGCTTCGTCATCGATCTCGAGCTCTATACCGACCTCTCGGAATCCTCGCGCACCGACCGCCTCTCCGACACGGTCTCCTATTCCAACGTGGTGGCGACCGCGACATCGGCATTCAAGAACACCAACTACAAGCTGCTGGAGCGCGCCGCCGGCGCGGTGGCCGAGGACATCCTGGCGAGCTTCCCGCGCATCCGGGCGGTCAAGGTCACGGTGCACAAGCCGCATGCGCCGATCGCCGCGATCTTCGACGACGTCGGCGTGGTGCTGACCCGCTCGCGCCATCAACCGCCCCAGGGTTGAACGCAGATGGCTGACGTCCTGATCGCCCTTGGCGGCAATGTCGGCGACGTCCGCATCACGTTTCGCAAGGCGATCGCCAATATCTGCGGCATGACCCAGGCCGCGCTCGTCGCGCGCTCGTCGGATTATTCGACGCCGCCCTGGGGCGAGCAGCAGCAGGACAGCTTCATCAACGCCTGCATCGAGATCGAGACCAGTCTCGATCCGCATGCGCTGCTGTTCACGCTGCACAAGATCGAAGCCAAATTCGGCCGCGACCGCGCCAATGAGCGGCGCTGGGGGCCGCGCACGCTCGACCTCGACCTGATCGCCTATGACGACGTCACACTGAACAAGCCGGAACTGACGCTGCCGCACCCGCGCCTGTTCGAACGCGCCTTCGTGCTGGTGCCGCTCGCCGAGATCGTTCCCGACCGCGTCATCGCCGGGCGCCGCGTCGCCGATGCGCTAGCCAAGGTCTCCGCCGACGGTATTTTCCGTCTAGCGGACCTCGATTAAAGCCAAACCACCGCAAACAACCGTTTGGCTTGGCCGCCCGCCCGTGGCAATTTCCGGCCAAATCAAGGGGCTCCTCGCGGGGCCGGTGAAGGACGATTTGGGCGGATGACGACCTCGACTGACGATTTGGCTCTGGCTTCGGATTTTCGACCTGCGACCTATGACGACTGGCGCAAGCTGGTCGACGGCGTGCTGAAAGGCGCCCCGTTCGAGAAGCTGGTCGGCAAGACCTATGACGGCCTGAAGATCGATCCGATCTACCGCCGCGCCACCAACTCAAGCCCGCTTGCCGGCCGCGCCGCGGCTGCGCCCTGGCAGATCCTGCAGCGGGTCGATCACCCCGATGCCGCACAGGCCAATGCGCAAGCGCTGCAGGATCTCGAGAACGGCGCGACCGGCCTCGAATTCGAGTTCGCCGGCGGTCCCGGTGCGCGCGGCTTCGGCCTTGCCGATGCCAGCAAGAAGACGCTGGCGCGCGCCTGCGGCGGCGTCCATCTCGATGCCGGCATCATGATCGCGCTCAACCCGGTGATCGGACGCGAGAACGCCGGCGAGACCTTTGCCGACATGGTCGAGGCCCGCAAGCTCGACCCGGCCAAGCTCGACCTGCATTTCAATTACCAGGCGCTCAGCACCATGGCCGTGCGCGGTGCTGCGGCCATCGCCTGGCCCAACTACGAAAAGTCGTTCGGCCAGGTCGTCAATGGCCTGATCAAGCGCGGCTTCAAGGGGCCGTTCGTGCTGGCCGACGGCCGGCCGGTCCATGATGCCGGCGGCTCCGAGGTGCAGGAACTCGGTTTCACGCTCGCGCTGGGCCTCGCCTATCTGCGCATGCTGGAAGGCGCCGGCATCGATCTCGATGCGGCGCGTGCGGGCATCTCGTTCCGCCTCAGCGCCGATGCCGACCAGTTCCTGACCATGGCGAAATTCCGCGCGTTGCGGCTGCTCTGGGCACGGGTCGAGCAGGCCTGCGGCCTCGCGCCGAAGCCGATCTTCGTCAACGCGCAGACCGCCTGGCGCATGCTGACCCAGCGCGATCCCAATGTGAACATGCTGCGCGCGACGATCGCAACCTTTGCGGCCGGGCTCGGTGGCGCCAATGCGATCACGGTGCTGCCACACACGCTGGCGCTCGGCCTGCCTGATGACTTCGCCCGGCGCGTGGCGCGCAACACCCAACTCGTGCTGCTCGATGAGTCCAACCTGGCAAAGGTCTCCGATCCCGCGGCCGGCGCCGGCGGCATCGAGACGCTGACCTCGCAGCTCTGCGAGGCGGCATGGACGCTGTTCCAGGAGATCGAGAAGGCCGGCGGCATCTTCGCCGCACTCGAGCAAGGCCTGCTGCAAAACAAGGTTGCGGCAACGCGATTGCTGCGCGAGACCAATGTGGCGAAGCGCCGCGACGTGCTGACCGGCGCCAGCGAATTTCCGGATCTGCGCGAGGCCGCCCCCGCGGTGCTGGATGTGAAACCATCAGCGCCGGCGTCCCCCGCCGACGCCAAGGTGAAGTTCGATGCCCTCGCACCGATGCGGCTCGCCGAGCCGTTCGAGGCGCTGCGCGACAAGTCGGATGCCGCGCTCAGGGCGCATGGCGCACGGCCGAAGATCTTCCTGGCCAATCTCGGCACCGCGGCGGACTTCACCGCTCGCGCGACCTTTGCCAAGAGCTTCTTCGAAACCGGCGGGATCGAGGCCATCGACAGCGAGGGCTTTGCCGACGCGGCGGCGCTGGCCGCAGCCTTCAAGGCCTCCGGCGCCACGATGGCGTGCATTTGTTCCTCGGATAAGGTCTATGCCGTCAGCGCCGCTGAGGTCGCCAGGGCCCTTCACGGCGCCGGAGCAAGGCATATCTATCTGGCAGGGCGGCCCGCCGACCAGGAATCGGCGCTGCGGGCGGCCGGCATCGGCGAGTTCGTCTTCGCCGGCGGTGATGCGCTGGCAACATTGCGCGAGGCCTATCGGCGGATGGAGCAGACATGAGCGCAGAGGCACCATCGACACCCATTCTGACCGGCGGCTGCCAGTGCGGCGCCGTCCGATTTGCCGTCTCGGCGGCACCGACCCGGATCAGCATCTGCCACTGCCGGATGTGCCAGAAGGCGTCCGGCGCGCCATTTGCCTCCTTCGCCGACATCGATCGCAACGACTTCAAATGGACCCGCGGCAAGCCCGCCGCGTTCAGGTCCTCCTCGATCGCCGAGCGCGACTTCTGCGCGGCCTGCGGAACGCCCCTGAGCTTCCGCCGTATCGACGGGCCGCGGATCGAGATCATGACGGGCTCATTCGACCGGCCCGACCGGGTGATACCGACGCAGCAATTCGGGACCGAGTCCCGCCACGGCTGGGTGGTCGGCATTGCCAACCTGCCGAGCCAGACCACGATGCAGAATTACGGACCGGACAAGATGGCGACGATCGTCAGCCATCAGCATCCGGATCATGATTGAGTTAGAAGCTACAGCGATTGATCGAACGCAATCGCCAGTTTGAGGAAGCCCAGGAATGACCCGCATTCCCAATTTCGCCGATGTCGCCTTCCAGCCCGTTGCCACCACGGCCCCGGCTGCGAGCGCCGAGCCGTGGCTGACGCCCGAGGGCATCCCGGTCAAATCCGTCTACGGCGAGGCCGATCTCGAAGGCATCGACTTCCTCGAGACCTGGCCGGGCATCGCCCCCTATCTGCGCGGCCCCTACCCGACCATGTATGTCAACCAGCCCTGGACGATCCGGCAATATGCCGGCTTCTCCACGGCGGAGGACTCCAACGCATTCTATCGCCGCAACCTCGCCGCTGGGCAGAAGGGCCTGTCGGTCGCATTCGACCTCGCCACCCACCGCGGCTACGACTCGGATCATCCGCGCGTCTCCGGCGACGTCGGCATGGCCGGCGTCGCGATCGATTCCATCTACGACATGCGCACGCTGTTCGCCGGCATCCCGCTCGACCAGATGAGCGTGTCGATGACCATGAACGGCGCGGTGCTGCCGATCCTCGCGCTGTTCGTCGCCGCCGCCGAGGAACAGGGCGTGCCGCCGGAGAAACTGTCGGGCACCATTCAGAACGACATTCTGAAAGAATTCATGGTGCGCAACACCTATATCTATCCGCCCGCGCCCTCGATGCGGATCATCTCCGACATCTTCGCCTATACCTCGCAGCGGATGCCGAAATACAACTCCATTTCCATTTCCGGCTACCACATGCAGGAAGCCGGCGCGACGCAGGACCTCGAGCTCGCCTATACGCTCGCCGACGGCGTCGAATATCTGCGCGCCGGACTTGCCGCGGGCCTCGACGTCGATCGTTTTGCCCCCCGCCTTTCCTTCTTCTGGGCGATCGGCATGAACTTCTTCATGGAAGTCGCCAAGATGCGCGCCGCGCGGCTGCTCTGGGCCAAGCTGCTCAAGCAGTTCAACCCGAAGGATCCGCGCTCGCTGTCGCTGCGCACGCATTGCCAGACCTCTGGCTGGTCGCTGACCGCGCAGGACGTGTTCAACAACGTGATGCGCACCACGATCGAGGCGATGGCGGCAACGCAAGGCCACACCCAGTCGCTGCACACCAACGCGCTCGACGAGGCCCTGGCGCTGCCGACTGATTTCTCCGCGCGCATCGCCCGCAACACCCAGCTGTTCCTGCAGCAGGAGAGCGGCACCAACCGCATCATCGATCCCTGGGGCGGCTCCTATTATGTCGAGCGGCTGACCCGCGATCTCGCGCAGAAGGCCTGGGGTCACATCCAGGAGGTCGAGGCGCTCGGCGGCATGGCCAAGGCGATCGAGGCGGGCGTGCCGAAGCTCAGAATCGAGGAAGCCTCCGCCAAGACCCAGGCGCGGATCGATGCCGGCCGCCAGGCGGTGATCGGCGTCAACAAGTTCAAGCCCGAGAACGAGAAGGCGATCGACGTGCTGAAGGTGGAGAACTCCACCGTGCGGCGGCTGCAGATCGACAAGCTGGCGCGGCTCAAGACGGAGCGCAACCAGAAGGACGTCGATGCGGCGCTCGCCGCGCTCACGCGCTCGGCGGGCGAAGGCAACGGCAATCTGCTGGCGCTTGCCATCGACGCCGCGCGCGCCAAGGCCACCGTCGGCGAGATTTCAGACGCGATGGAAAAGGTGTTCGGCCGCCACCGCGCCGAGATCAAGTCCATCACCGGCGTCTACAAGCGAGAGGCAGCGGCGATGTCCAACAAGGTCGAAAAGGTGCAGGCGCTGATCGATGCGTTCGAGGAGGCCGAAGGCCGCCGCCCGCGCATCCTGGTGGCAAAAATCGGCCAGGACGGCCATGACCGCGGCCAGAAGGTGATCGCATCCGCCTTCGCCGATGTCGGCTTCGACGTCGATATCGGGCCGCTGTTCGCAACCGCCGATGAAGCCGCCCGCCAGGCGGTCGAGAACGACGTCCACATTCTCGGCGTCTCCTCGCTCGCCGCAGCCCATCTCACCGCGGTGCCGGAACTGAAGGCCGCGTTGAAGAAGCACGGCCGCGAGGACATCATGATCATCATCGGCGGCGTGGTGCCGCCGCAGGACTACGACGCGCTGTATGCGGCCGGCGCCGAGGCGATCTTCCCGCCGGGCACCGTGATCTCGGATGCCGCCGAGGAGCTGATCCAAAAGCTCAACGCCCGGCTCGGCCACAGCGAGGCGGCGGAGTAGATGATAGATTAGTGGGATTGCAAGGTCCCAAACCATGACACGCGAAGAGATCGTGGCAGCGATACGAGAGAATGCCGATGCCATCAAGGCGGAAGGTGTGTCGAAGCTCGCGATCTTTGGATCGCGCGTGCGCGGCGACTATCGGCCCGACAGTGACGTCGATGTGCTGGTTGAAGTCGAGCCGGACGCCTCGTTTTCGTTACTCAACCTGATCGGCGTCGAGCATATCATTGAAGACGCGACGGGCTTGCAGGCGCAAGCAACCATGAAGCAATCCCTTCCTCCTCGGCTGGCACAACGAATCGCCGACGACATTCTCGAAGTATTCTGACGTGCAGCCAACCGTTGCAGACCGCATGGGCCACATTGCCGCAGCGATCGATAGCATTCGGGACATAACGGCCGGGCAAACCCACGAGAGCTTCGCCAACAATCTGGTGATGCGGCCGGCTGTGGAGCGGCTGCTTGAGATGATCAGCGAAGCATCAAGGCACATTCCAACCGATTTGAAGGCCAAGGAAACCGGCATCAACTGGAGGCGATTGGCCGATCTCGGAAACTGGTTGCGCCATGCCTATCATCGGACCGACGCTGGCTTGTTGTGGATCATGGTTGAGGATGATCTGTTGCCATTGAAGGCGTTCGTCGATCAACTCGCCAGGGAATTGAAACATTGACTATCATCGTGAAGTGGGCCGTTGCCCTAACATGGGGCTTCCTCTTCATTTCCCCCGCCATCGCCGCCGACCCGAAGCCCGACGCCACGATCAAGAACGCAAGCATCGAGGCCAACGTCTATCTCGACGACAAGATCAAGGCAGATAGCGCGCTGGCGGCCGACTGCCTCGCCGAAGGCCGGAAATGGATCGACAAGAATGCCGCCGAGGCGGCATCCGCCCGGAAGGATGAGCCTGAGCTCTTCAGGGACCGCGGCGGCTACTCCTTCGAACGCAAATACTCCGAGCGTTCCGTCGTCGACGACCGCTATGTGAGCGTGCTGCGCGACGATTACATGGACACCCACGGTGCGCATCCGAACTCCGACGTCAACACGATCCTGTGGGACGCGACGGCGAAGAAGCGCATCAGCATCCGCCCCTTCTTCACCGAGACCGCCGATAACGGCCCAAGCCTGACGGCAATGCGCAAGGCCGTCATCGCCGCGCTGAATGCCGAGAAGAAGCGGCGCGGCGCCGGCGAGACCGCGACCGCCGAATGGTACAAGGAGTTGAAGCCGACCCTGCTCAAGATCGGCGCCGTGAGCTTGGCGCCGTCGACCGTGTCAGGCAAGAGCTCCGGCCTCACCTTCCACTACCCGCCCTATGCTGTTGGCCCCTACGCCGAAGGCCAGTATGTCATCTTCGTTCCGTGGGAGACGCTGAAGCCATATCTGACGCCGGAAGGCGCAAAAATCTTCGCCGGTGCGCGGCCGAAGGGCGACGCGGACGAGCAGCAATAGGGCGTCATCAACAAGCCGCGACAGTGCCGATCCGCGTTCCCCTCGCCTGCCATGGCCAGCCGTTGTAAAGCAAGACCATGACCGCATCGAAGCCTGCTGCTCCCGACATAAGCGCCCTCGCCAAGGACCTCCGCGCCGGCCACCGCGCCGCGCTGGCGCGGGCGATCACGCTGGTCGAGAGCCGGCGCGGCGATCACCAGGCCGAAGCGCGCGAGCTGGTGCAGGCGCTATTGCCCGACACCGGCAAGGCGGTACGGGTCGGCATCACCGGCTCGCCCGGCGTCGGCAAGTCGACCACCATCGATGCGCTCGGCATGTTCCTGATCGAGCGCGGCCACAAGGTCGCGGTGCTAGCGGTCGATCCATCCTCGGCGCGCACCGGCGGCTCGATCCTCGGCGACAAGACACGGATGGCGCGGCTCGCCGTCTCCGATCAGGCCTTCATTCGCCCCTCGCCCTCCTCGGGCACGCTCGGCGGCGTCGCGGCGAAGACCCGCGAGGCGATGCTACTCTGCGAGGCCGCCGGCTTCGATGTGGTGCTGGTCGAGACCGTCGGCATCGGCCAGTCCGAGACCGCGGTCTGCGACATGACCGACTTCTTCCTGGCGCTGATGCTGCCGGGTGCCGGAGATGAATTGCAGGGCATCAAGAAGGGCCTTGTCGAGCTCGCCGACATGATCGCGATCAACAAGGCCGACGGCGACAACCTCAAGCGCGCCAACCTCGCCGCCGCCGACTATCGCAGCGCGCTGCACATCCTCGCGCCGCGCTCCGAGCACTGGCATCCGCCGGTGGAGACCTATTCGGCGCTGACCGGCGCCGGGCTCGACCGGCTCTGGCAGAAGATCCTCGACCACCGCACCGCGATGAATGCCTCGGGCGAGTTCGCCGGCCGCCGCAGGGAACAGCAGGTGAAGTGGATGTGGTCGATGCTGGAGAGCCGGATGATGGCGCGGCTGCGCTCGGATGCCGCGATCCGCGCCAAGGTGAAGAAGATGGAGGTCGAGGTCGCCGGCGGCCGCATCTCGCCCGCGGTCGCCGCCGAACAGATCGCGGAGATGCTGCATTGAGCGGCAGGCTGCGCATCCTCGTCACCGGCTTTGGGCCGTTTCCGGGTACGCCGTTCAACCCGACCATGCCGTTGGTGAAGCGGCTGACCGCCCTGCGCCGCCCGGCCTTCGACGACGTCGCGCTGTCGAGCCACATCTTCGATGTCACCTACGCGGCCGTCGATCGCGAATTGCCGGAGCTGATCGCAAAACACCGGCCACAGGCGCTCTTGATGTTCGGCCTCGCCGGCCGCACCGACTATCTGCGGATCGAAAGCCGCGCCCGCAACGCGGTGACGACACGCTTCCCCGATGCCGGCCGCCAGCATGCGCGAAAGGGATCGATCGAGGGCGGCGCCGATGCGCGCATGTTCGGACCTCATACTGAAAAGTTGCTGCGCGCCGCGCTGGCGACCGGGATCGATGCGCGAGCCTCGCGCGACGCCGGCAGCTATCTCTGCAACTATCTGAGCTGGCGGGCGATCGAGGCCGTGAACCGCGACAATGATCTCCGCCTCGCGCAATTCGTCCACGTTCCGCCGCTCGCCCATGACGGAACGGCCGCGCCTGGCAAATCACACATCACGCTGGAAGCGCTCGTCGATGCCGGCGAAGCCATGCTGATGGAGCTGGTGAAACTGACCCGGCAGGCCTCGCGCGCGTGAGCGTGCGGATCGGGCGGTGTAAGTACACGCCCCTAGTTGGCCTCCTCCAACTCACGCGTACGCAAGCTCAACCGCAGACCCCAGCAAATGCTAAAATTGGATCGAATGACGACGTCTGCGACGGCCATTCAGTGTCGTCCCGGCGCAGGCCGGGACCCATAACCACGCAAGATCATTGTTGGGCGTCGCTGCAATGACGAGTCCCGTTCACAACACAAGCCGCGGCGTATGGGTCCCGGCCCCCGTGCGCAATTGCGCACTAGGCCGGGACGACGCCCGGGAAGGAGCCGCGGGCCCTCGTTCTCCCCGGTATCAGGCCCCGCGCATGCGGTCATCCAGGACGTCGCGGCCTCTCTGCTCAAGCACCGGCGTTTCTGGAATACTGGATCACCCGCATGCGCGGGTGATGACGCCGAGGAACGACTGTTTGACAGCGTGAATCAATTCCACCCGCGATTAACCCTACCGCCAACAATCGCCCCGCTGCGTCGGCGTGTTCACCATGCCGCGCCGCGTTTCGCGCTACCACTCGACCCGCGAACGTCACCGCTCGCGGATATTGCGAGGGCCTTGCCCATGGACGTCAACCGCCGCCATCTGATCGGAGCAACCGCCGCCAGCGCAGCCGGCGCGCTTGCGATGTCGCCTGACGCTGCGCGTGCCGCAGCGCCGTCGACCGGCTCGCTCGGCCGCGACGTCACGCAATATGGCGTGCGCCCCGGCAGCCCCGACGATCAGACCCGCAATTTGCAGCGCGCGATCGATGACGCCGCGCGGGCGCAGGTGCCGCTCGCGTTCCCGCCCGGCGTCTACCGCACCGGCCTGTTGCGGCTTGCCCCCGGCAGCCAGCTGATCGGCGTGCGCGGCGCCAGCCGGCTGGTGCTCAACGGCGGCGCCTCGCTGCTGGAAGGCGAAGGCGCCGGCGGCGTCGTCCTGATGGGCCTCACCTTCGACGGCGGCAACGTCCCGCTGCCGAACCGGCGCGGCCTCGTGCATTGCCTGTCCGGCCGCGACATCCGCATCACCGATTGCCGCTTCACCGGCAGCGGCGGCAACGGCATCTGGTTCGAGCAGATGTCAGGCGACGTCAGCAACAATGTATTCACCGACATCGCGACCACGGCGCTGGTTTCGTTCGACGCGATCGGCCTGATGGTGTCGCGCAACACCATCAAGGGCACCAACGACAACGGCATCGAGATCCTACGCACCGCGATCGGCGACGACGGCTCGATCGTTGCCGACAACCGCATCGAGGACATCAAGGCCGGCCCCGGCGGCTCCGGGCAGTACGGCAACGCCATCAACGCCTTCCGCGCCGGCAACGTGATCGTGCGCGGCAACCGCATCAAGAACTGCGACTTCTCGGCGGTGCGCGGCAATTCGGCCTCCAACATCCACATCACCGACAACAGCGTCAGCAACGTCCGCGAGGTTGCGCTCTACTCGGAATTCTCGTTCGAGGCCGCGGTGATCGCCAACAACACCGTCGACGGCGCCGCGATCGGCGTCTCCGTGTGCAATTTCAACGAGGGCGGCCGCATCGCGGTGGTCCAGGGCAACATCATCCGCAACCTGCTGCCGAAGCGCCCTGCAGGCACCGACCCGAACGACGGCGCCGGCATCGGCATCTATGTCGAGGCCGACAGCACCGTGACCGGCAATGTGATCGAGAACGCGCCGACCTTCGGCATCGTCGCCGGCTGGGGCAAGTACCTGCGCGACGTCGCGATATCGGGCAACGTGGTCCGCAATGCCTTCGTCGGCATCGGCGTCTCGGTGGTGCCGGGCGCCGGCACCGCGCTGATCAACAACAACATGATCTCGGAAACTCCCGGCGGCGCCGTAGTCGGGCTCGACCACGCCCGCCCGATCACGCCGGATCTGTCGGCCGGCGGCGCCCAGCAATATGCGCAGCTTGTGGTCGGCGCGAACGCGGTGCGGCGCTAGCGCGTGATCCGGACAAGCGCGAAGCGGTTTTCCCTCGCGACAAACGCGGAACGCGTTTGCACGGAGATCATGCTCAAAAAATAAGCGAGAGCGGTCGCCTACAGCGCGTTGCGCAGCAGCGGATAGCGCCGCTGGATGGTGTCGAGATCGAGCACCGGCGGCCGCACCGCCGGAGGGGGCATCTCCAGCGGCGGCGCGTCGGCCACGGTGAGCGGCTGCTCCAGCACTTCCGTTGCCGTCCCCAGCGCGGCCGCGACCGCGGTCATGGCGGCCTCCGCCAATGTCGCGGCCTCCGACCGCCGCTCCGGCACTGGCGAGATATCGCGCGGCGGCAGTTTCGACCTGCCGCGGCCGAGCCAGGACAGATCGATCGGCGAATTGTCGAGCGAGGCTTCGCGCGACAGCAATTCGCGCCAGATGTCGACCGCGGCGCGGGCTTCCCTGATGTTCTCGAGAAAGGCCTGCTCGCTGTGATAGCGGCGCCAGCGCCCGGTGTCGAACAGTTCGGTAAGGTGCTCCAGCCTTTGCTCGGCGAGGTTGCACCAGCGTGCAACGATCTCCTGGCCTCTGGCCACGTCGGTCCGATGTGTCATTCAAGTTGCCCGCAGGAAAAGAAACGGACGCAGACGCAACCGAACCGAATCAACTGGACGTGACGCCGATATTCTGTGGAAAAGGTAAATAAAGTCTAACTAAATTCTTAATCGCAAACCGGCGATCGAAGAAGTCCGCTCGACTACGGAGTTTCTCGCTCGAATTGCCGTCAAGTCATCGACTGCCATGGTGGTGATGCGCACCGCTCCCGAGCAACGCACAGCGGAATGATCCACAGCAAACCGTCGCAGCCGTCGCGCGTATGCCCATCCCGCCGCGATCGGTCGGCGGCATCGCCGCCGCGCACGGTCAAGCCCGTCATGCAAGGGTGCCCCCAAAATGAAAGACCCGTCCGGGGGGACAACCGGACGGGTCAAAGCCATATGGGCGCTTGGGGTGGATGGGCGCTCGCGCCTGATATAGCCGGGGAGGGATAAACCGCTCCCACACACATAAGTCGTGAGAGGAAGGCGGACGTTCAAATCGCCGGCGATTTTTTTAACCTTCTCGCGCCGCGGTTCCATCGCACCGTTGCCGGCGTTCGGCGTCGAAAATCACTGCGCAGCACGACGGTTTGCTACGGAATCCTCCGATGCGATCGACGGCGCAGGTTCATTCGACGTGCGGCTCACGGAAGTGTTATTGCCGTCGGCCTGCTCTGCAGGCTGCGACGGTTTGTCCGCGGCAGAGGCGACCGGAGCGCTGGTCGCCGCCATCACCGCGGCAAGCGCATCCGCTTCCCCCGCACCGAACAGATCGTCACGTCCGGGCGTCCCGAGATCGCGCGCCGTGCTGGTCAGGATCCGTCGCACCTCGACGGGCTTCAATGCCGGATTGCGTTCCAGCACCAAGGCCGCGATGCCGCTGACGAACGCGGCCGAAAACGAGGTGCCCGACATCAGCTGGTACTTGCCATCAGGCACCGGCACGAGGAGGTCGGCGCCCGGGGCCGCCAACGCGATATGGCTGCCGCGGTTCGAGGCCGCCATCAGCCGGTCGCCGGCATCGGTGCCACTCACCGCGATCACACCGGGATTGGCGGCCGGGTACAGCGGCGGCGATGTCGCGCCGGCATTGCCGGCCGCAGCGACCAGCACGACGTCCCTCGCCGCGGCGGCGGCCACGGCGCGTCCGACAAGTGCATCCTGCGGTCCGGCAAAGCTCATATTCACGATCTGCGCGCCATGCGCCACCGCGTAGTCGAGACTCCTGAGGATCACATAGGAGGTGCTCCCGGCGCCGCCCGCGACCGCACCGAAGGCGCGGATCGCCAGGATCCGCACTTCCGGCGCGCTCCCCGTCAGCCTGACGCGCGCCGCAATCGCGCCGGCAATGGCGGTGCCGTGGGCTTGCGGGCCATCCTTGCTGCCGAGCGCATCGAACGTATCCGCGACCGTGTTCGCCAGCTCCGGATGGGAGGCATCGACACCGGAGTCGATGACGGCAATGGTGACATTCATTCCGCGTGCGAGTTTGTGGGCCGCGGGCAGATGGAGCTGTGTCTGGGCATATTGCGCCGGATCGCTGCCGCCCGACGCCTTCTGGTCCTGCAGCGCGTAACGGTAGTTCGGCTGCACGGAGCGGACGCCGGCATCGCCTGCGACCTCGCGGCTCGCCGTTTCGGCCGAACGATTGCCCAAGATGCGGAACAGGCCGATCGTCGCACCCAGCAGCGCGACATTCTGCGAGGCGATCCGCCTCAACCCATGGCGGCGCGCGAGCGCATCGGCCTCCGCCTCCGTCAAGGCGCCGTCGATTTCGGCCACGAGCTCATTCGGCACGGTTCGCGTGCCGGGCGCATCCTGCGTACGCAAACTGCCGCCACTGCCGGCCCTGCCCTTCCGCGCTGCGCCCTTGCCGGCGGCCGTGCGGTCGGAGCATTGGCCGCGATCGCCGTCATCGCAATTGGCGGAGAGACGCGGCGCGGGGCGCACAGGGGGCGGCGACACGCGCGATCGTGGCCCATCGTCGGTCCACGACGCGGCTGGGCCGCGGTCCACCGACGGCGGCATGCGGCCAACCGTGCCGCCGAACCCGCCGACGGGACTGCCACCAACACGGCCCATACCGGGATTGGCCCGCAGCCCGGGCGAAGCCTGTGGCGCGCCACCGATCGGCGATCGCATGAAATTCTGGGCGGAGGCGGAGCCGGCAACACAAACCAGCAACAATGCTGCGGCCGCGGCGATCGCGTGGTTCGTCGATCTGGTCCGGCCGTTGGCGGCCATGGTGACCTCAACTCGGCGCAGAACCGTCAGCCGCCGATTACGGCGTTTCGACCGCGAGGCTGACGATCTTCTCCTTCTGCAAGCGCGCAATCAGCGCAGCGACGCTGCCCTTGTCCATTGCGCGGAACTGCAACCGGAACATCCCGCCCTTCCCGTCGAGGATCGAGGCCTGGTAATTGTCGAGCAGCGACGTGATGTCGGCGATCCTGGCATCGGGCGTGAAGCGCACCAACAGCCGGGTCGGCGTCGCCACCACGCTGGCACCGAGGTCGCGGGTGATCGGCGCACTGGGTGCAACGGCGCTCGGCGCGCTGCGTTGTTCGACCGCATCAAGCGAGGCGGTCTCGAACAAAGCCGGCTGGCTGCGCATCAGCACCGCGCCGATCACGCCCGCCTGCAACAACACCACGACCGCGCCGAGGCCGGACGACCAGGCCAGCGTCCGCGGCGATAATTTCGAAAAGAACTCCGAGACGGAGGCCGACATGCGTGCCCCCATCGACGGCTTGTGCTCCGGCTCGGCATCGATCGCGGCGAACAGCTTATGCATGGCGCGCGCCGAGGGCGCACCGAGGCTCTCGTTGAGGCCGATGGTTTCGGCATATTCCTCGCGAATGACGGCATATTGCCGGGCGAGCTCCGGATCGCTCGCGAGCGCGTCCTCGACGCGGCGCGTGTCACGCGCGTTCAGCGTGCCGGCCGCGTGCCAGGGCAGCAGCATCTCGATATCGTCAGGCTCTTGCACCTTTTTTCTCGCAGCCATCATGGCCAACCTCGCTCGACACCGGCTGCCTTCAGCAACTCGGCAAGTTTCTTGCGCGCATAGAACAGGCGCGTCTTCACGGTATTCTCCGGAATCCCCACGATCTCAGCGACATCTTCCACGGATTTCTCGTGATAGTAGACAAGATCGACAATTTCCCGGTGTTCCGCCGATAGTCCCGTCAGGCACCTACGCAGCGTGTCACCGGTGTCCTTCTTCTGCACTACCGTTTCCGGATCGTCGGACGTGTCCTCGATCGCGTTCGCGGCCTCATCGTCCAATTCGGCGTCCTTCCTTCGCCGCAGCGAAGACAACGCCTTGAACCGGGTAATCGCCAGAAGCCAGGTCGAAACGGCGGATCGTCCCTCAAACTTGCCCGCCTGACGCCACACGTCCAGGAAGACCTCGCTGATGAGATCTTCCGCCACCTGTTCGTCCCGCACGAGCCGAAGCCCGAAGCGGTACACCCTGACATGGTGCCGCCCGTACAGCACCTGCATGGCAAGCCGGTCGCCTTGAGCGATCCGAGCGATCAGAACGTCGTCTGAAGCCGCCTGTGTCGCGCTCAATGGCCGTCTCGCAAAGTTGGTCTGAAGGGGGCGGTGCGTGGTTCGACGCGAGAGCCAAGATTCTTCACATTACGGCAATGTCCGCACTGCATGTGTGATCTATGCCACAGTCGGCGATTCAAATGAGGAAAAATCGGCCGAGACTCGATAAACGGTATCATAGTAGTTAGAACTCTCGCGGACAGGCACCATCCGGCGCGACCATACCAAGGCTTTATCGGCAAGCCAGCACCGTCACGAAGTCCACCACGGCGCAGGCTCCCGGCACATCGCTCCCGACCCGCTTCGGCAAACGGATTCCCCTTACGAAACAAGGGCGATGACCGGATTACACCGGGGTAGATTCGGTTCCAAAAGATACCAAACCTAAAGGCTTTCCCACGTAGATTTTCGCCGAATTTCACCAATGGCGGGACCATGGGCAGCGCTGCGTCGTCACTTCCCGGCCCGATCGCGGGCGCATCGGAAAGCGGCCGTCCCAGGCTCACGGCCGAGCGCCTGGCGCGCCGGGCCAGGCAGCGCCGCCAGATCCAGTCGATGATCGCAGCCTGCTTCGTGCTCGACGCCGTCGTGCTGCTGATCTACGCGCATGCCGGCACCACGTCCGTTTGGGTGGCGGCGGCGTACGCGCTGACCGGCCTCTGTCTGGTCGCCGTCTACGTAGTGCTCTCCGAGCGCGGCTTTCACGAGCGCTTCCGCGACCATTATCTGGTCGCGCCGCAATCGGCGATCAACATGGTGAACCTGCTGGTGTTCACCTACATCGCGCCGGAAGTCGGCGTGCTTTTCCTCTGCAACCTGTTCGTGGTGTTCGGCTTCGGCGCGTTGCGCACCTCGGCGCGGCAGACCGCGATCGTGTGGACCGTCATGGTGCTGGGCCTCGCCGCGCTGTTCCTCGGCACCGACAAGGCGATCGGGATGCCGACCGCGACCCGGATCGATCGCCTCGCCACCATGCTGGTGTTCGCGCTGACGATCGGGCGCTGCATGTGCCTCGGCATCTTCTCCAGCTCGATGCAGCAATCGCTGTATCAGAGCGGACTGAAGCTGAAGGAGGCCTACCGGCGCATCGAGGAGCTCGCCGAGCTCGATGAACTGACCGGCGCCTCCAATCGCCGCAGCATCATGCGCACGCTCGAGGAGGAGATAGCCCGCTGCGCCCGCAACGGCAGCTCCTGCGCGGTTGCGCTGATCGACCTCGACCATTTCAAGCGCATCAACGACGTCTACGGCCATCCGATCGGCGACGAGGCGCTGCGCACCTTCGCCATCGGCATGTTCGCCAACCTCCGCAGCGTCGATCGCTTCGGCCGTTACGGCGGCGAGGAATTTTTGCTGGTGCTGCCCGACCTGTCGCAGGATCAGGCGATCCGCGCGCTCGAGCGGCTGCGCGCGATCATCGCCGATCTCGACTGGAGCGCATTCTCGCCCGGCATGCGGGTGACGATCTCCGCAGGCGTCACGACCCTCAAGCCGCGCGAAAACTCCGATACGTTGCTCGCCCGCGCCGATGGCGCGCTTTACGCAGCCAAGGCGAGAGGACGCAACCGCATCGCCAGCGCCTGAGATCCTTCATTCCCTCTTCGGCGCCGGAGAAGCCGTCGCCACTGCTCCAGGACAGAGTCATGAGCTTGAAGCCCGAGACCGCCCCCGAAAGTCTGCTCGACGAGCTGCAGACGACGCTCGCGCACGGCACCGTCGCACGCCGCGTCGAGACGCTGCGCCGCGTGACCGACCTCTTCATCAACGGCTCGGTGAACTATTCCAACGAGCAGATCGTGCTGTTCGACGACGTTTTCCAATGCCTGCTCGAGCACATCGAAAACTCGGCCAAGGCGCTGCTCGCCAACCGCCTCGCCCCGATCGACACCGCGCCGCCGCAGACCATCCGCACCCTTGCCTTCGACGACCTGATCGAGGTCGCGGGCCCCGTGCTGACGCTGTCGCCGCGGCTCGACGACGACACCCTGATCGAAACGGCGCGCAGCAAGAGCCAGGCGCATCTGCTCGCGATCTCGAACCGCAAGACGCTGAGCGGCGCCGTCACCGACGTGCTGGTGCTGCGCGGCAATGACGAGGTGATCCAGAGCGCGGTGAATAATCCCGGCGCGGAGTTCACCGAGCGCGGCTTCACCCGCCTGGTCAGCCGCGCCGAGGGCGACGACAATCTGTCGACCTGCGTCGGCCTGCGCCCGAACATCCCGCGGCATCTCTATCTCAAGCTGGTTGCCAAGGCCTCGGACGCGGTCAGGCAGCGGCTCGAGGCTGCCAATCCGCAGCAGGCCAAGGAGATTCCGATCGCGGTGAAGGAAGCGACGCGACGCGCGCGCTCGGCGCCGGCCGCCGTGACGCCGGACACCGCGATCGCGCATGCCCTGGTCAAGTCGCTCTATCAGGACGGCCGGCTCGACGAATTCCAGCTCGCAGCCTTCGCCGAGGCCGGCAAGTTCGACGAGACCAATGCCTCGCTGGCCGCGCTCGCCAACGTCTCGGTCAGCGTCGCCGAGAACATGATGATCGAAACCCGCGCCGAGGGCGTCATGATCCTGGCCAAGGTCTCGGGCCTGTCATGGTCGACGGTGCGGGCGATCATCAACCTGCGCGACGACATCTCGGGCGGCGAGCCGACCGATTTGCAGGCCTGCAAGGACACCTATGAGCGGCTGCGGCCATCGACCGCGCAGCAGGTGCTGCGCTTCCATCGCATGCAGCAGTCCGCGCCCGCGGCCTAATATCTCTGCCGTAGCCCGGATGAAGCGCAGCGCAATCCGGGCTACGAAGCTCTCTTCCCGTTCCCCCTGAAAGGGGGAAGGTCGGGATGGGGGTCAGCCGCAGGCGACGCTGCTCTTGGCGAGAGCTGATCCCCACCCGCTTTGCTCTGACGAGCAAAGCGACCTCCCCTTTTCAAGGGGAGGTTAGGGCGCAGGCGCGCGTTCGCGCGACCCGTTGGCTCCATCCGGGCTACTCAATATCGTAGGGCCCGGTTTCCCATCAGCGCGCCGACGCTCGCGACGATCGCGGTCGCCAGCGTGTACCAGGTGGCGACGAATAGCGGCGAGTCATCGGTGCAGTGCGACGCATAGACGGTCGCCGCGAGCCCTGCCGAGAGCAGGCCGGCTATCGCGCCCGCGACCGCCGGTCGCGCCGGCGCGCCCTGCCGCAGCCCGTACAGCGCGCCGACCAGCAGCGGCAGCGACATCGCGGGGATCGCGGTCATGCAGGCCATCGAATTCTTGCCGATCAGCCGCGTCATCATCGGCGTACGCTGCGGCATCATCATCTCGCCGCTGATCGCGGCGACGAGGATGCCGGCGGGAATCAGCAGCCACCAGCCGAAGCCGCGCAGCGAAGCCTCCGGCCGCGACAGATGCAGGCTGACCGCGATCGCCGAAGCGGCGAGCGCCAGCGTCACCGCGAACTTCAGGTCGAAGAACGGATTGTGCATGGCGGTCATCACGTCGGGCCGCACGCCGAGTTCGGCGAAGAAAATCAGGAGCGAGACCGGCGCCGCCGCCAGCAGTGCCAGCATCAGCGCAAGACCGATCGGACGCGCGCGATAGGCATTGTCGGCGGCCAGGGTCCGAATGAGTTGATCGGTGTCCATGCTCATCGATCCCGTAATTTCGCGGTGAGGCTCGCAAGCCCGCGATGCAGCGCGACCCGCACCGCGCCCTCGCTCATCGAGAATTTCGCCGCGGTGTCCTTGATCGAGGCGCTGTCGACCGCGATCGATTGCAGCACCTCGCGCTGCCGCGCGGGCAACGCCTGCAGCTGGGCGCTTACCTCGCCCGGCGAGGCCGTCGGTTCCGGTGTTTCCCCGGGCAGCGTCTCGGCAAAATCATCGATGTTGACGAAGATCCGCTTGCCGCGGCGGCGCAGCGCGTCGATCAGCTTGTTGCGTGCGATCGCGAACAGCCACGGCGCGAACGCCGCGCTTGTATCCCAGGTCTGTCGCTTCAAATGCACCGCCAACAAGATGTCCTGCACGATGTCCTCGGATTGATCGACCGGCTGTCCCGCGCGCGCCAGGCCGCGGCGCGCCGCGGCACGGAGTACCGGCGTGATGGCCTTGAGCAGGCGATGATACGCCGCGTCATCGCCTGAAATGGCCGACCGCATCAGGCCGGTCCATTCATCCTCACGTTCGCGCACGCAGGCTCCTGAATTGCAATTCGGCCGATCTTTCAGTTCGTTACGCGGCACACCAGACGATCACGAATTCGTGATCTCCATCCTCCGGCAAGACCGCGCCGAGGATCGGCCTCAAGAATCGCACCGGCGGGTTTCCAGACGTCACGGCTCATAACACCGATCGGTTCGACAAGCATCGGTACTGCTGCCCGCCCGATCGACCACTAGGACGAAATTGCCCAGCTTTTGCCCCCGGATGCCCGAAGATTCCCTTTTTCTGCCCCGGTGTGGACACGCAGCGGGGTCTCTTTTCGCCCTTGGGCGGGCGACATGGGGAGATCATCAAAATGAAGATCAAAGCCGGCGGGCGCTTGGCATTGATGGTTGCGACAGGACTGACAGGGCTTTTCATGGGTCTCGCCGGTCCGCTGCCGGCACATGCGGCCGGTTCGGACACATCAGCATCGAAATCCGACAGCGCAACGGCCGACAAGTCCGCGCAACAGAGCCCCCGGCATAGCCGGCGCCATGCGCGCCGCCAGTCCTCCAAAACGGCCGATAAATCCGAGAGCAAGAAGGCCACCAGCAGCGACGCCGGCAGCGTCACCTCGGCAGGCATTCCCGCCACGGTCGCAAACGCCAATGCGGAGCTGACCTCCGGCGACGACAATGCGGCGGCGACGCCGGTGAAAGCCAATGCGTTGATTGCCGCGGCCGACAAGCCCGCGGACCAGTCCGACGGTAATGTGGTCGCATCCGACCAGCTCAACGACGTCGACCGCGCCCTGCAGCAGGAGCAGCCGGCGGAACAGCCGCAGCCGGCCCAGCCGCAGACCGTCCAGCAGGAGACACCGCCTGCGCAACAGCCGGTCGCCGTGGCGGCACCCAAGCCGGCCCCGGTTCTGGCGAGCAGCGACAGCGCGAGCTGGGACCAGACCTCGCTGATCGGGAAGATCTTCATCGGCTTCGGCGCCCTGCTCACGGTGGCCTCCGCCGCGCGCATGTTCATGGCCTAGCGGAGGCACCTGCGGTGCGGCGCGGGGGGCGCCGCACCGCAGTCCAAAGCCTCGCTTCAGCCACTTGAAGCGCATCCCGTCAGCGGGCACATTGCCCGGCAAATCAGGCACGGGGTTTGCGTCCATGGCTACGTTCGAATTCATCATCGTCGAAAGCAAGGGACCGGTCGGCGTCATCACGCTGAATCGGCCGAAAATGCTGAATGCGCTCTCGTTCGGCGTGTTCCGCGAGATCGCCGCGGCGGTCGACGATCTCGAGGCCGACGACAAGATCGGCTGTATCCTGATCACCGGCAGCGAGAAGGCCTTCGCGGCCGGCGCCGACATCAAGGAGATGCAGCCGAAGGGCTTCATCGACATGTTCAACAGCGACTTCACCGCGATCGGCGGCGACCGCGTCGCCCGTTGCCGCAAGCCGACCATTGCCGCGGTCGCGGGCTATGCGCTCGGCGGCGGCTGCGAGCTCGCGATGATGTGCGACATCATCATCGCCGCCGACACCGCCAAGTTCGGCCAGCCGGAAATCACCCTCGGCACCATTCCCGGCATCGGCGGCACACAGCGCCTGACCCGCGCGATCGGCAAGTCGAAGGCGATGGATCTCTGCCTGACCGGGCGGATGATGGATGCGGCGGAAGCGGAACGCTCGGGCCTCGTGTCGCGGATCGTGCCGGCCGACAAGCTGCTCGAGGAGGCGCTCGCGGCGGCCGAGAAGATCGCCTCGATGTCGCGCCCGGCGGTCGCGATGGCCAAGGAAGCCGTCAACCGCGCGTTCGAAACGCCGCTCGCGGAAGGCATGAATGTCGAGCGCAACCTGTTCCACTCGACCTTCGCGCTCGAGGATCGCTCCGAGGGCATGGCGGCGTTCATCGAGAAGCGCAAGCCGGTCAACAAGAACCGCTAAAGCATGATCCGGAAAAGTGCGAAGCGGTTTTCCGGACAAGATCATGCGCAGACAACAGGCTAAAGCGCGATGATCTCATCGCGCTTTAGCCCTTCGGCTCCGTTGCAAGGCCGCGGTGACGAGCGCGCGATAGGCGCGCTCGGCGAAATGCGTCGGCTTGTCGAGACCGAGCCGCGCCAGGCATTCGCGGTCGGCGGCCTCGGGCGGATGCCGCATGCCCTGCCACAGCAGGCCGGCGAGTTGCAGCGGCGTGTGCTGCGCCTGCTGCAAGATCTGCAAGGCCGGAATCAGGCGCTGCTCGACATCGGTGAAGTCGCTGCCGAACGGGAATGACGGCAGCAGCCCGGCGTCGCGCGCGGGCTTCAGCGCAGCACCGATGCGCTCGGGATAATTTTCGCGATGCGCCGCTGGAATCTCGTAGCTGCGCGGCAGCTTGCCGGCGTCCTTGGCCTGCCGCATCAATTCGCCCTGGAAGCGGGAGTCCGACACTTGCAGCATCGCGGCGATCACGTCGGCATCGGATTTCCCCCTGACGTCGGCGACGCCATATTCCGTGACAAAGACATCGCGCAGATGCCGCGGGATGGTCTCATGTCCATAGGACCAGCGGATGTTCGACTGCGCCTGCTTGCCGGACTGACGGGTCGCCTCCAGCGCCAGCACCGAACGTGCGCCCTCGAGCGCGAATGCCTGCGCCACAAAATTATACTGGCCGCCGACCCCGCTCACGACCTGGCCGTTCTCGAGACCGTCCGAGATCGCAGCGTCGAGCAGCGTCGCCATCATCGCGTTGTTGACGAAGCGCGCATCGACCCGGGCGCGACGCTTGCCCTCCTCGTCGCCGAAGATCTCGTTGGTGAAGGAAACCGGCATCATCTGGATTCGCGCCAGCTGCTCTGGTGCCATCTCGCGCAGCGCCCGGTAGAATGATGGCGGGCCCAGGAAGAATGCGCCGTGCAGGATCACGCCGCCAACGTCGCGCTTGAGGATGCCGGCATCGATCAGTCCGAGGAACGCCTCGAACAGCATCTCGCTGACGCCGTAGAGACCCTTTTCGAACGACCCGGTCTCGGCCGCGGCGAGTTGCCCGGTACCGGGCGCAAGGCGCTGCATGATGCCGCGGAATTGGGCGTTGTCGCGATGGCGGACCACGAGCCCCTGCGCCAGCGCGTCGCCGACCTGCCCGATGCCGATCTGCAGCGTGCCGCCGTCGCGCACCAGACCGGCGGCGTGCAAGCCGATCGCATATTTGGTGTCGCTGATCGGCTCGGACGGCGGCGCGAACAGCGGGAAATCGGTCTCGGGACTGTCGAGCACCGCGGCGAATTCATCCGCCGGCAGGTCGCCGGCGCCGGGCATGAACGGCAGCTCGGAATTGACCTGGCCGATCAGCTTGAACGACGCCCGCCCCTGCGCACGGGCGCGCAGCACGTCGAGCGTGGTGTCGGTGTTGCAGCTCAGGCTGTAGCGCGGCGCGCCGTCGACCACGCGCTTGGCAACGAGCTGAGGCACGACATTCAGTCCGCGCGACAACAGGTATGACGCCGCATGGGTGTAGTTGGCGGAAATGTAGTGCTGTTGTGCGAATGGCTGGTGCAGCCACTGCCCCGCGAGGAAGAAGAACTCGATCACCTTGATGTTGGGCGGGAGCGCGCCGTGATGCAGCGCATCCGCATAGGCGAGATCCGGATAGCCGCCGAACAAACGATCGATCACCGGTCCGATGAAGCGCCGTTCGAGCAGGCTCTTCGGCTTCGGCTTTTCCAGCGTCAGCGCGGAGAACAGCGTCAGATTGATGGAGCGGTCGGCCAGTGCCCGCGCATACAGCGCGTTGACGATGTGGTTGGCCTTGCCGAGGCCGAGCGGCAGCCCGACCACCAGTTCGGTTCCGACGTCACGAACAATGTGCTCCGCGATCGCCTCGGGGTCGGAGAACAATATGGGCATCAGCAATGGACCCGGAGGAGACAGTGGATAACCGGCGTCGTTGAATCGACGGCCAGCGGTTCAAACTTATACTTCATATGACCGATACGTTCGCCTGTGACGAACCGGCAACAGACAAGAACTGAAATGATGTGCAGATGTCGCGCGGCGGTTTGCCTGTGGCGGCACCGCCCCGTAAACAGGTAGATGTGTCGACGGCGTCGGCGGGGGCGGACTGCCGGGGTTTTTGGTTTGCGGGATCACATGGTTGAGCGTGCCGCGAGGGTCGGCGATGTTGCGAGGCGCGTGCTTTTGTCGGGCATCGGCCTTGGCGTGCTGGCATGCGCGCTGCTGACGGAGACAGCGGCCCGCGCCGAGAGCCTGCCGGAAGCCCTGGTCAAGGCGTATCAGACCAATCCGCAACTCAATGCCGAGCGGGCTCGCCAGCGTGCGACCGACGAGAACGTGCCGCAGGCGCTGGCCGGCTACCGTCCCCAGATCATCGCCGGCCTGTCGGTCGGCCTGCAGGCGGTGCGCGACCAGCTGCCCGGCAATGTGATCCAGACCGCAACGCTGAAGCCGTGGCAGATCGGCGTCACGGTGACGCAGACCCTGTTCAACGGCTTCAAGACCGCCAACAGCGTCCGCGTCGCCGAGTTGCAGGTGCAATCCGGCCGCGAGGCGCTGCGCAATGTCGGCCAGGGCCTGCTGCTCGACGCCGTCACCGTCTACACCAATGTGCTGGCCAACCAGACCCTGGTCGAGGCGCAGCGCGCCAACGTCGCCTTTCTGAAGGAGACCCGGGCAATCACCGAACGGCGCCTCAATGCCGGCGACGTGACGCCGACCGATACCGCCCAGGCCGAGGCGCGGCTCAACCGCGGCCTCGCCGACCTCAACGCCGCCGAGGTCAATTTCGCGGTCAGCCAGGCCACCTATGCACAGGTGGTCGGCAATGCACCATCCCAGTTGCGTCCGGCCGAGACCATCGACCGGTTGCTGCCACGCAGCCGCGAGGATGCTATCGCGCTCTCGCTCCGCGAGCATCCCGCCGTCACCGCGGCAGGCTTCGACGTCGACGTCGCCTCGACCTCGATCCGCGTCGCTGAGAGCAGCCTGATGCCGAATGTCTCGGTGCAGGGCAGCGTCAGCCGCAGCCGCGACACCGACACCACGCTCGGCAGCTTCGGCACCGATCAAGCCTCGGTGATCGGTCAGGTCACGCAGCCGATCTATGACGGCGGCACCGCCGCATCGCAGACCCGGCAGGCCAAGGAAGTCGCGGCGCAGAGCCGGCTGGTGCTGGATAAGGTTCGCAATCAGGCCAAGACCGCCGTGGTCAGCGCGTGGGTTGCCAATGAAGGCGCCAAGATCGCGGTGTCGGCCTCGGAGTCCGAGATGAAGGCCGCGGAAGTTGCGCTCGCCGGCGTGCAGAAGGAAGCCGCGGGCGGCCAGCGCACCACGGTCGACGTGCTCAACGCGCAGCAGGATCTGATCACCGCGCGGGCACGGCTGATCGGTGCGCAGCGCGACCGCGTGATCGCCTCCTACACGCTGCTCAGCGCGACCGGGCGGCTCGACGTCAAGACGCTGAACCTGAAGACGCCGGACTATCTGCCCGAGGTGCATTACCATCAGGTGCGCGACGCCTGGCACGGCCTGCGCACGCCGTCGGGACAATAGGCATTGCGGAACCGTTCGCACCGCGAACTGGCCCTTCCCGCCCGCTCTCTCCGCCGATAACCTCGGTCCCCGCCGGCAACCCATAATGCCGGCGCGCGTATGACGCGCATAACAGCCGAGCACGCAGGGAGACGTCCAATGCTGACGCGACGCGATATGATGCTGGCTTCCATCGCAGCCGGAGTGACCATGACCAGCAGCAACGCATTTTCCAAGGCAGCGCAACCATCGACCGCGGTGAACTTCGACGTGCCTGCAGGGGCGTGCGACTGCCACACCCACATCCATGGCGACCCCGAGAAATTCCCGTTCTTCGCCGGCCGCGTCTACACGCCGGAACCGGCCTCGCCGGAGGAGATGAGCGCGCTGCACAAGGCGCTCCATGTCGAGCGCGTCGTGATCGTGACGCCGAGCGTCTACGGCCCCGACAATTCGTCGACCCTGTTCGGCATCACGGCCCGCGGGCCGACCGCGCGCGGCGTCGCCGTAATCGACGACAAGACCAGCGAGAGCGATCTCGATGCCATGAACAAGGCCGGCTTCCGCGGCATCCGCCTCAACCTCGCGACCGGCGGCGTCAACGATCCCAATGTCGGCCGGCAGCGCTTCTCGGCCGCGATCGAGCGGATGAAGGCGCGCGGCTGGCATGTGCAGCTGTTCACCAGTCTCGCCATGATCTCCGCGATCAAGGACCTCGTCGCCACAGCGCCGGTGCCGGTCGTGTTCGACCATTTCGGCGGCGCCGAAGCCGCACTCGGCACAGGCCAGCCGGGATTTGCCGACCTGCTCGCACTGGTCAAGTCCGGCAAGGCCTATGTCAAGATTTCCGGCGCCTACCGCGCCTCCAAGCTCGCGCCCGATTATGCCGACGCCACGCCGCTGGCGCAGGCGCTGATCGCGGCCAATGCCGAGCGCATCGTCTGGGGCACCGACTGGCCGCACCCGGATTCGGTGACGCCGCAAGGCAGGAAGGTCACCGACGTGACGCCGCTGTATCAGATCGACGACGGCCGCCTCCTCAACCAGCTTCCGGTCTGGGCGCCGGATGCCGCGATCCGCAAGGCGATCCTGGTCGACAACCCGGCACGGCTCTACGGCTTCACCTGATTCCTTCTGAGCTAGCGCTCACGCGGCCGGCGCGAGAAATAGAAGATCAGCACCGGCAGCGTGATCAAGATCACAAGCGGCGCCAGCATCATGCCGGTGACGACGACGATGGCGAGCGGCTTCTGCACCTGCGAGCCGATGCCTTCCGAAATCGCCGCCGGCAACAGGCCGACGCCCGCCACCACGCAGGTCATCAGCACCGGACGAAGCTGCAGCTCGCCGGTGCGGATCACCGCGCGCATCCGGTCATAGCCTTCGTCGATCAGCTGGTTGAACTGCGACAGGATGATGATGCCGTCCATCACGGCGATGCCGAACAGCGCGATAAAGCCGATCGCCGCCGAGACGCTGAACGGAATCCCCGAGATCAGAAGCCCGAGCACGCCGCCGAAGATCGCCATCGGGATCACGCTCATCGCGAGCATGGTGTCGACCATCGAGCCGAAATTGAAGAACAGCAGCACCGCGATCAGCGCGAGGCTGATCGGCACCACGATCGACAGCCGCCTGATCGCATCCTGCAGATTGCCGAATTCGCCGACCCACTCGACACGCGATCCCGGCGGCAGCTGCACCTGCTCGTCGATCTTCTGCTGCGCCTCCCGGATCGCGCTGCCGAGGTCGCGCTCGCGCACCGAGAACTTGATCGGCAGGTAACGTTCCTGCTGTTCGCGGTAGATATAGGCCGCGCCGGAGATCAGGTTGATCGAGGCTACTTCAGAGAGCGGGATCTGCGTGATGCCGCCATTGGCGTTGGCCACCCCGATCCGCAAGTTCTGGATCGCCTCCGCGCTCTTGCGGTATTCCGGCGCAAGGCGGACGATGATCGGGAAGTGCCGGTCGCTGCCGGGCTCATAAAGGTCGCCGGCGCTGTCGCCGCCGACCGCAACCCGGATCGTGGCGTTGATGTCGCCCGGCGACAGGCCATAGCGCGCGGCACGGGCGCGATCGACGTCGATCTGGATGGTCGGCTGGCCGAGCGAGGTGAACACCGCAAGGTCGGTGACGCCCTGCACGGTCGACAACACCGACTTGATCTTGTTGGCGGTGTCGGTCAGCGCCTGCAGATCATTGCCGTAGAGCTTGATCGAGTTCTCGCCCTTCACGCCGGACACCGCTTCCGATACGTTGTCCTGCAGATATTGCGAGAAATTGAATTCGACGCCCGGGAATCTCTCCTGCAACTGCGCCAGCAATTGCGCGGTCAGCACTTCCTTGTCGTGGGTGGTGGGCCATTCGCTCGCCGGCTTCAGCGGCGCGAAGAACTCGGCGTTGAACAGGCCGGCCGCGTCGGTGCCGTCGTCGGGACGGCCATGCTGCGACACCACCGACAGCACCTCGGGACGGCTGCGGATCAGCTTGCGCATCTCGTTGACATAGGCATTGCCTTCCTGCAGCGAGATCGTCGGCGGCAGCGTGGCGCGGATCCACAGATTGCCCTCCTCGAGCTTGGGCAGGAATTCGAGGCCGAGGAAGCGCGCGAAGATGATGGTCATGACCACGAGGCCGGCCGCACCGGTCATCACCATCTTGCGGTTGGCGATCGCCCAGTTCAGCACCGGCACGTAGATCCCGTCGAGCTTCTTGACGATCCAGGTCTCGGTCTCGTGGATGTGCGCCGGCAGGATGATCGCGCTCAGCGCCGGCGTCACCGTGAAGGTCGCAAGCAGGCCGCCGGCAAGCGCATAGGCATAGGTGCGCGCCATCGGGCCGAAGATGTTGCCCTCGACACCGGATAGCGTGAACAGCGGCAGGAACGCCGCGATGATGATCGCCGCGGCAAAGAAGATCGAACGCGACACATCGGCCCCCGCCGACAGGATGGCGTGGCTCTTCATCCCCATCACCGTGTCCTCGGAGATGTGGCTTCGCTCGTCTTCCGACAGCGCGGTGGTCTGCGACAGCCGGCGGAAGATCGCCTCCACCATGATCACGGTGGCATCGACGATCAGGCCGAAATCGATCGCGCCGACCGACAGCAGATTGGCGGATTCGCCGCGCAGCACCAGGATGATCACGGCGAAGAACAGCGCGAACGGGATCGTCGCGCCGACGATCAGCGCGCTGCGGAGGTCGCCGAGGAAGATCCACTGCAACAGCACGATCAGGAGGATGCCGACCACCATGTTGTGCAGCACGGTGTGGGTGGTGAGCTCGATCAGGTCCTTGCGGTCGTAGATGCGCTCGATCTTCACGCCGGGCGGCAGGATCGAGGAATGGTTGATGTCGTGGACCAGCTGCTCGACGCGGGAGATCGTCGGCGAGCTCTGCTCGCCGCGGCGCATCAGCACGATGCCCTGCACGATGTCGTCGTCATTGTCGAGGCCGGCGATGCCGAGCCGCGGCTTCTCGCCGATCGTGACATGGGCGATGTCGCGCACCAGCACCGGATTGCCGCCGGACTGCGAGACCATGGTGTTGGCGAGGTCGTCGATCGAGCGGATCAGGCCGACGCCGCGCACCACGGCCGATTGCGAGCCGATGTTCACGGTGTTGCCGCCGACATTGATGTTGGCGTTGGAAACCGCCTGCAACACCTGCGGCAGCGTCAGGCCGTTGGCGACCAGCTTGTTGAAGTCGACCTGGATCTCATAGGTCTTGGTCTTGCCGCCCCAGCCGGTGACGTCGATCACGCCGGGCACCGCACGGAAGCGGCGCTGCAGCACCCAGTCCTGCAGCGTCTTGAGGTCGAGCACGCTGTAGTTCGGCGGTCCCTTCAGGCGGTAGCGGAAGATTTCGCCGATCGGGCTCAGCGGCGAGATGCCGGGCAGCACGTTGCCCGGCAGCGGCGCGAGCTGCGACAGGCGGTTGAGCACCTGCTGCAGCGCCTCGTCATAGGTGTAGTCGAAGGAGAACTGCAGCTTGACGTCGGAGAGGCCGTACAGCGAGATGGTACGGATGGTCTTGAGGTTCTTGATGCCGGCGACCTGGGTCTCGATCGGGATCGTGATGTAGCGCTCGATCTCCTCGGCCGAGAGGCCCGGGCTCTGCGTCACGATGTCGACCATCGGCGGGGTCGGATCGGGATAGGCCTCGATGTTGAGCTGCCTGAACGCGATCAGGCCGCCGATGAAGACGGCCACGAACATGGCCACCATCAAGTAGCGGCGATTGACGGCAAGGGCGACGAGGCGATCCATTCAGATCGGCGCTTTCAACTGGAAGGGACTTTTCTTATTGAGCGTGATCTCCGCGCAAACGCGTTGCGCGTTTGTCGCGAGGGAAAACCGGTTCCCACGTTTCCGGATCATGCGCTTAGGTGCCTGATGCGGCGCGGTCGATGAAGAGGCTTCCCTTCGTCACGATCTGCTCGCCCGGCTTGAGGTTGCCGGCGACCTCGACGAGGTCGCCATTGATGAGGCCGGGCTTGATCTGGCGCAGTTCGATGGTCTTGTCGTCGGGCCTCGCGACCCAGACCCGAACCTGGTCACCCTCGTAGATCAGCGCCTGCTTCGGCACGCCGACCGCCGGATGATCGCCCTTCGAATACAGCGTCACATTGGCGAACATCTCGGGCTTCAGTCGCTTGTCGGCGTTGTCGATGGTGGCGCGGACCAGGAGACGGCGCGAGGTCGCGTCGATCGCCGCGGCGACATAGTTGACCCGGGCGTTCAGCACCTTGCCCGGCAGCGCCATCACGCTGAAGGTGAGGTCCTGCCCGACCGCGACGCTGTCGGCGTCGGATTCGCGGACAAAGGCGATCAGCCAGACCGTCGACAGATCGCCGATCACGTAGACCGGGTCACTGGCGCCGGTCGAGACATACTGGCCCGGACCGGCCTTGCGCTGGACCACGGTGCCGCCGATCGGCGCGAACACCGTCGTCTCCGGATTAAGGCGGCCCTTCTGCCGCAGCGTCGTGATGTCGTCGTCGCTGAAGCCGAGGATGCGCAGCTTGTTCTGCGCCGCTTCCAAAAGCGTCTGCGCCGAGCGCGCATCGTTCTGCGCTTGCACCAGCGCCGCCTGCGCCTGCTGATAATCCTTCAGCGGGATCGCCTTGCCCTCGGACAGATCCTTGGCGCGCTTCTCCTGGATCTGCGCCAGGTCGAGCGCCGACTGCGCCTTGTTGAGGCCGGTCATCGCCGCGACGTAATCGTTCTGCGCCTGCACGGTGTCGGCCGCCTCGATCACGAACAGCGGCTGGCCCTTCACCACGGCATCGCCCGGCCGCACCATGAGGCGGGTGACGCGCCCGGTGTAGGGCGAGTAGACCGGGGTGGAGCGGTCCTCATCGATGCCGATCTTGCCCTCGGTCACCAACTCGGAGCGGAAGGTGCGCTCGCTCACGGTCTGGAAAGTCAGGCTGGCCCACTCGGCCGCCGACGGGGCATAGCGCGCGCCGCCCTTGCGGGATTGGCTGGAGACTTCCGAAGATGTCTGCTTTTCCGTGCCGAAACGCGTGTAGCCATAGGCACCCGCGCAGGCAACCGCCAGCAGCACCGCGGCCACGACCAGGCGCGGGCGGCTAAAGCTCTGCATTCTCTTGGTAAACTCTTTCACCATGCGGTCCGCGGGGTCGATCGTTGCAGCGTCCGGCGGGACAGCCCCAGCGGTGCGCTAATAGTGCTGAATTGGCGTTTCAAACAACCTAAAAATCGCCCTTCGGCGATGCCAGTCGTTAAAGTTTGCATAGCCTGAACGGCAGCTGAATGTCTCATCCGGGAAACTCCGGGGGAGGAAACTCCGGAGGGTGGCTGCCGAGCGGCATGGCCGGACGGGACCAATGGGCCGGGGTCCGCGACAGCACCGCCGCGTGGCGGACCGAGCTCAGCGTGCCGAAGCCGGACGGCAGCCGTTCGATGAAGGGCTGCACCGCATCCGCCTTCAGGTCCTCGGTCGCAAGGCCTCCCTCGAGGCGGCCGAGATTCCACAGCCAGCGCCCGGTCTGCGCCAGCGATACCCGGACGTGCCAGCTGCCGCCCTCGCGGGCCTGGCGGGCCTTCGCCATCATGGCACCGAACGCCATGAAATATCCGGTCGCGTGGTCGAGCATCTGGGCCGGCAATTCCTTCGGCCCATCAGTGCCCGCCGCCTGTCCTTCGGCATGATTGAAGCCGGTCGTGGTCTGCACCAGCGAGTCGAAGCCGCGGCGCCCGGCCCACGGTCCGGCATGGCCGCAGGCCGACAGCGTCACATAGACGATCCCGGGATTGATCAGCGCCGCTTCCTCCGGCGAGAAGCCGAGCCGTGCAATCGCCTGCGGACGATAGCCCTGCGAGAGAATATCGGCCTGCGCCACCAGCCCCTGCATCACGCCCCGCCCCTGCTCGCTCCCCAGTTCGAGGAAGCTCGTGAGCTTGCCGCGGCCGGTGTCGATGGTGAGCCAGGGGATCGCCGGCAGATCGGGACCGGAGATCAGCAGCACGTCGGCGCCATGCGCCGCGAGCGTGCGGCCGGCGACGGGACCGGCGATCACGCGCGACAGATCGAGCACACGGATGCCGGCCAGCGGCCGGTTGCCGGCGGGCCACGGCTTCGGCGCGGCGTCGCCGATCTTCTCGATCGAGATCAGCGGCAGCTTTGCCAGTTCTTTGGCATGCGGCGTCGCCGACCACGCGTCGTGCGAGCGCATCAAGGCGACGACGCCGCCGGCGGCGTAGGCCGCGGTCTCGAACGCCTCGCCGTCCCATTGCAGCAGCGCGGCCTGGACCTCGTCACGTTCGGCGTTGCAGCCCAGCACCTTGCAGACGGCATCGCGATGATGCGGGAAATTGGTGTGCAGGCGGACGAAGCGATTGTCTTTGACACGATAGACGCCGGCGATCTTGTCCCAGGCCGGCGGCGGCGGCTTGTCGTCGACGCGCAAATAGCGCTCGCTGCGGCATTCGACGACGGCATGGCGGATGTCGACCGCGACCTCTTGCTGCTCGCCGCTGCGGGCCTTCCAGATCTCGGCCGCCGCGAGGCCGGCTGCTGCGATCGGCGCCTGCGCTGCCGCTCCGACCCGAAACGACGACGGCAGCTGCGGCTCGCTGCCGGTCAGCGCGACCGCATCGAGCGCGGCCGGCGCGCCGCCGGCGCCGGTCCAGACATCGGAAAGGATTTCACGAATGTCCTGCATGCGCATACCCCGTTTGCGATTATTCTATGCCCGAGCATGATGACAAAAAGGCGGTGCCCGATCCCAATCGTCATTTCCGGCCCTGCCTATATCTAGCTCTGCCCGACCCATACAGGAGTTGCAATGGCTGCCATCGATCCCCTCACCGCCGGCGGCGTCTTCCTCGCGACCGCAGCGACCGACGCGGTCTACGTCATGTTCACCTCGGCGGTCGTGGCGCGCAAGCGCGTGCCGGCGGCGACCTGGAGCAGCGTCTGGTATGTGCTCTCCTCCTATGCGGTGATCAGCTACACCGAAAACTGGCTCTACGTCGCCTTCGCCGCCCTCGGCTCGTGGGTCGGCGCCTACGCATCGATCACCTTCCTGCACCGCCCGCCCGGCGGACCGCCGGTCGGCGCCGCGGTGGAGTAGCATGCAGCGGCTGAGGAAGTCATCCGTCGTCGATGCGACGGTGAGACCCGTCCGACAGGGACCAGTTGTAAGCTGCGTGTCAGCATTCGCGTGTAGGCTATGCGTTCGCATTCTCGCGACATATGTCGATGAACTGAGCGGATGGACAATGGCGCGTTCGCGCCGCATCCAACATCCCGCTTGCTGCTTCGAGACGGCCGCTGCGCGGCCTGCTAAGCATGACGGTGACAGACATGGGCTGACGATCTCCTCAATCGTCGTCCTGGCCTAGTGCGCAATTGCGCAGGAGGGGGCCAGGACGACGGCGGTGGATGGTCCCCGATTCATGGTGACAAACACACGGGTGTCATCACATGCGAATGCGAAAGCGGGCGATCCAGTATTCCAGAGACGGTCGTGCTTGAGCCGAGAGGGCGCGTCCTCCGCTGTCGTCCCTGCGAAAGCAGGGACCCATACTCCGCGGCGGTTGTTGTGGAGGGGGACTTGTCGTTGCAGCACGGCTCAACAATGACCATCGGTGGTTATGGGTCCCTGCTTTCGCAGGGACGACACCGAATGTGTGGCGGCTTCTGAGTCAAACTTCCGCGTTCTCGCGACATGATTTGTCCGAGCTTTGCTCTTCGTTCCGCCCTCTCTCTTGAAGAGGGCGCAGGGAAAGCCGGGTGCCGATCGCACCCATGGGCCCCGTGCAAAAGGTAGAAAGCACGGGGGTAGGACCACAGGTGTAACCGGAGCAATCCGGCTTTCCCTGCGCGATGGCTTACGGCTTATACGTGCTCTCCCCGGCGAGACTGGGCTTTTTTGTCACCGCCCTCGCAAAGACGTTTGCGCGCTTTGCGAGAGGACACCTGCCGCTAGGGCGTCAGGCCTGCACGACTTCGCCGTCCGCCGCATGCGCACTCGTCAGTCGCGCAATCGGCGTCCACCGCATCTCGACCCACGTTCGTGACGACCGCGAAGCGCCCCTCGATCGGGTGAGACGGGCATATTGAACATCTGAGTTGGGTCTGCCGTCAAGTTAAATTCCGAAAAGCCGAATAAGATATTCGAGGGTTGACGGCATAGGATGGGATTGTTTCACTTCGCCCGCGATAACGCGGATAGAGGATACCGTCATCCTGAGGTGCGCGCGCTTGCGCGCCTCGAAGGATGCACGGCCCCGCTCGTTGGCAGTCGCGCATAGAAAGCCGGGCCGTCGCCCTTCGAGACGGCCGCTCCGCGGCCTCCTCAGGGTGACGGTGAAAGAGCTGCGCCGCGAGCCTCAATGAAAATCGCGGGACGGCGGCAGGATGCGGACGTTGCGCGGGTGGCGGATCTTTTGCGGCGAGTTGTCGCCGTGATCGCGACGGTCGTCGTTGAGCGGCTCGATCAGCGCGGGGCCCGCCGGCACCGGATGCTTGCGGCTCAAGGATTCGTTGGCGAGGCCGATCAGATCGTGGGAGCGATCGGTCATGCGCTGCGCCACCAGATGCGTCACGCCCTCCGGGCTGCTCTGGATATAGCCCTCGACCAGGATCAGGCGCGCGCCCATCACCTCCTTGCGGTACTGCTCCATCACCTTCGGCCACACCACGATGTTAGCGATACCGGTCTCGTCCTCCAGCGTCATGAACACGACGCCCTTGGCGCTGCCCGGCCGCTGCCGCACCAGCACGACGCCGGCACAGCGGACGCGGCGGCGGTCGTTGCTCTGGTTGATGGTGTGACAGGCGACGACGCGCTCCTTCGTGAAGGTGTCGCGCAAAAACTCCATCGGATGGCCCTTCAGCGACAGGCGGATGGTCTGATAGTCGGCGACCACCTGCTCCGGACGCGGCATCTCCGGCAGCGGCTTGGCGCCCTCATCCGGCTGCTCGCGCGCGGTGGCGGCCTCGAACAACGGCAGCGGCACGTCGTCGGGCAGCCGCCGCACCGCCCACAGCGCCTCGCGGCGGTCGAGCCCGAGCGAGCGGAACGCATCGGCGTCAGCGAGCAGGATCAACGCGCGCTTGGGCAGGCCGGTGTCGCGGGCGAAGTCTTCCAGCGAGGTGAAGGGCCGGCGGTTGCGCGCGGCGACGATGCGGTCGGCCCAGTCTTTGACGTCGTCATTCCGGGGCTCGCGAAGCGAGAACCCGGAATCTCGAGATTCCGGGTCTGGTGCTAGCGCACCATCCCGGAATGACAGTTGAAGCTGTTTCAGCCTCTCCTCATCCTCGTCCAGCCAGTGAAAGCCGTCGATCTGGCGGAAGCCGAGCCGCACCGCGCAGTGATCGCCGACCTTCTCCTCCAGCGTATTCTGCGCAAAGCTATGGGAGACATCGACCTCGCGCACCGTGACGCCGTTGCTGCGGGCGTCGCCGACGATCTGCGCCGGGGCATAAAAGCCCATCGGCTGCGAGTTGAGCAGGCCGCAGCAGAACGCATCGGGATGATGATGCTTCAGCCATGAGGAGATGTAGACAAGTTGGGCGAAACTCGCGGCATGGCTTTCCGGGAAGCCGTAGGAGCCAAAGCCCTTGATCTGCTCAAAACAATTTTTGGCGAATTCGGGATCATAACCGCGCGCGATCATGTTCCCGATCATCTTGTCTCCGAATTCTCCTATGGTGCCGAGGTTACGGAAGGTCGCCATTGAGCGCCGTAAGCCATTGGCCTCTTCTGAGGTGAATTTTGCGGCCTCGATCGCGATCCGCATCGCCTGCTCCTGAAACAGCGGCACGCCGAGCGTCTTGTGCAAGACGTTGCGCAATTCGTCCCTATTGCCGCCTTTGGGATAAGGGTACTCGATATCTTCAGGCTTCATGTTCCGCCGCCGCAAATAAGGATGCACCATGTCGCCCTGGATCGGACCGGGGCGGACGATTGCGACCTCGATGACGAGGTCGTAGAAGGTGCGCGGCTTCAGCCGCGGCAGCATGTTCATCTGGGCGCGGCTCTCGACCTGGAACACGCCGAGCGACTCCCCGCGGCACAGCATGTCGTAGACCTTCTTGTCGTCCTGCGGGACGGTGGCGAGCTCCCAGCGCTTGCCCTTGTGGTGATCGATCAGGTCAAAACATTTGCGGATGCAGGTCAGCATGCCGAGCGCCAGCACGTCGACCTTCATCATATGAAGCGCGTCGACGTCGTCCTTGTCCCATTCGATGAAGGTGCGGTCGTCCATCGCGGCGTTGCCGATCGGCACATAGGTGTCGAGCCGGTCCTGGGTCAGCACGTAGCCGCCGACATGCTGCGAGAGATGGCGCGGAAACTCGATCAGCTCGGTGGCGAGCTCGACTGCGAGGTTGATCATCGCATTTTTGGGATCGAGCCCGGCCTGGCGCACCTGCATGTCGTTGAGGCCCTTGCCCCAGCTGCCCCACACGGTGTCGGCGAGCGCCGCGGTGACATCCTCGGTCAACCCGAGCGCCTTGCCGACATCACGGATCGCGCTGCGCGGGCGATAATGGATCACGGTGGCGATGATCGCGGCACGGTGGCGGCCGTAGCGGCGGTAGACATATTGCATCACCTCCTCGCGCCGCGAATGCTCGAAATCGACGTCGATGTCGGGCGGCTCCAGCCGCTCCTTGGAGATGAAGCGCTCGAACAACAGATCGACCTTGGTCGGATCGACCGAGGTGACGCCGAGCACGAAGCAGACCGCCGAATTCGCCGCCGAGCCCCGGCCCTGGCACAGGATGTTCTGGCTGCGCGCATAGTGCACGATGTCGTGCACGGTGAGGAAGTAATGCGCGTATTTCAGCTCGGCGATCAGCGCGAGCTCCTTGTTCAGGGTGGTGCGAAGCTTTTCGTCGATCTCGCCGCCGAAATATTTGTCGACACCGGCCCAGGTCAGATCTTCCAGATGCTGCTGCGCGGTCTTGCCCGGCGGCACCGGCTCGTCGGGATACTGATATTTGAGCTGGTCGAGCGAGAAAGAGATGCGCGCAGCAAAGCGCATGGTTTCCGCGATCGCGTCCGGCAGATCGCGAAACAGCCTGATCATTTCATGCGCCGGCTTGAGATGCCGCTCGGCATTGGCCTCGAGCCTGCGGCCGGCCGCCTCGATCGTGGTCTTTTCGCGGATGCAGGTCAGCACGTCCTGCAGCGGGCGGCGCGCCGGATGGTGATAGAGCACCTCATTGGTGGCGAGCAGCGGCACACCGGCGTCAGTGGCGAGGCCATGCAGCCGCGCGAGGCGGCGCCTGTCGTCGCCGCGATAGAGCAGGCTTGCGGCGAGCCAGACGCCGTCGGCGGCGCTTGCCTTCAGTTGCGCAAGGATATCGAGCGCAGCAGGCGCCTCGAAGCGATGCGGCAGCGCCAGCACCAGAAGCTGGCCTTCGGCGAAGTCGATGAGATCGGACAGGGTAAGCCGGCAGTCGCCCTTCTCGATGCGCTCGATGCCACCGCCGCGCTTGCCGCGGGTCAAGAGCTGGCACAGCCGTCCATAGGCGGCGCGATCGCGCGGATAGACCAGGATGTCGGGCGTAGAGTCGATGAAGACGATGCGGGCGCCGATCAAAAGCTTTGGCGGATGGGCGACCTTCTCGCTGTCGAGCTCCTTCCAGGCGCGCACCACGCCGGCCAGCGTGTTGTGATCGGCGAGCCCGATCACGGGAATCCCGAGTTCGCTCGCCTGATGAACATAGGCGCGCGGATCGGAACCGCCGCGCAGGAAGGAGAAATTGCTGGTGATGCCGATCTCGGCATATTCGGGTGGAGGTGTGCTCATGCGAACAGCCCGTGCACATACCAGCTGGCCGGGACGGGCTTGCCTTCCTCGTCGCGCAGCTCGCTCTCGTAGAGGCCGTCGCGAAAGATCCAGAAGCGCTGGCCCTCAGCATCCTCGACGCGGAAGTAATCGCGCGTCAGCGACGCGCCGTCCTGCTGCCACCATTCCATCGCGATGCGCTCGGGGCCCTCGACCCGCACCACGTCATGCTGCGCGCGTCGCCAGGTGAATTGATGCGGCGGACCGTCGGGCACGGTCGCGAACGGCACCTTGATCGGTTCGGGCCGCTCGAACAGCCTGAGCGGACGCAGCGGCGGTTCGCCGGCGACCCGTTCCGGCCAGGCGGCGGCGCTGGCCGCGGCCAGATGATGCTGCGCCGGCAGTGCCAGCGCCGATCGTTCGGGGATGTGGCTCTCCAGCGGCAGATGCACGACGACGCGTTTTCCGCCGATGCGGGCGGCGATGCGGTCGATCAGCGCCGAGAGCTCGTCATTGTCGTGCACTGACGCGTCGAGATCGCGCTGCTGCTGCACCACGATCTCGGTACGCCCTGCGGCGAGGCGAATGAGATCGAAGCCGAAGCCGGGATCGAGCGGATCGTTCAGCGCATCGAGCCGCTCGCGGAACAGGCGGTCGATCATCTCGGGCCGCGTCACCGGACGCCCGGTCTCGACCATGATCGCGCGCACCGCGCCGTCGGTGCGGAAGAAGCTCGCTTCCAGCTGCCGCGCGCCCTTGCCCTGCTTGTCCATCGCCGCAACCAGCATCTTGGCGAGGCTCGAGAGCGTCAGCGCGATCACGGTGTCGGTCGCGACCGGCTCGGGGAAACGCTTCTCGACGATGTAGTCGGGCAGCGGCTTGCGCGGGCTGATCGGGGCATCGCCCTGCCCGAGCGCGTGGCTGAGCAAGGTGGTGAAAGCCGCACCGAACCGCGCCGAGATTTCATGCGGCGCGCGGGAGGCGACATCGCCGATGGTCTTCAAGCCGGCACGGCGCAGGCCGGTGGTGACAGCGGCATCGGCACCGAGCGCCGACACCGGCAGCGGGCCGACCGCCGCCGCCTCCTCGCCATCGGCGACAATCTTGCCCGAGGCGGTGCGCGTCAGCGTACGCGCCGCGATCGAGGTGCCGGCAATCGCCGCGCTGACGGCAAAGCCGCGCCGGCTCAGCGCCCCCGTCACGGTCTGCAGCAGCGCGCGCTCGCCGCCGAACAGATGCGCGCAGCCGGTGATGTCGAGAAACAGACCGTAAGGCAGATCGAGCGCGACCAGCGGCGTGAAGCGGTCGCACCAGTCGGCGATGTCGTTCAGCGTCTTCAGGTCGGCGGCGGGATCGGCATCATAGACCGTGAGCTCCGGACAGATCGCCCGCGCATTGGCGAGCGGCAGCCCGATCGACAGCCCGGCGCGCACCGCGGCCTCGTCGATCGCGTGCAGCAGGATGGCGTTGTGGTCTTTTGCGACGACAACGCTGGGGAGTTCTTGCACCGTTGTCGTTTGTAAAAAAAGTCGGTGGTCTTTCTTCGCCTCTCCCGCTTGCGGGGGTCGAGACGAGCGAAGCTCGCTCTTAGGCCGGATCGCATCGTGAGATGCGATCCGGGTGGGGGCTCTCTCCTCAGCGGGACTCGTGGCGAGACCCCCACCCCAGCCCTCCCCCGCAAGCGGGAGAGGGAGCCCTACCACCGCCCGTGTGTCGGTTGGCACAACGGCATGTGCATCAGCTTGCGAGGCGATGTCCTGCGCGAGCTTGCGCTTGATGCGGTCGATGGGCAGGCGTGGCAGCCACAGGCTGAGAATACGCCGACGGTTCACTGAATTGGCACTCATCACATTTCCATTCCATGATCCATCGCCCGACCGGGCCATGACGATTGCGCACGAGTTCGGCCTCGAAGCGCGGCGTGCCCCACACGCTCGCGGCATTGCCCGGCGGCGAATGCGCCGCGCGCACGATCCAGCGCGTCTCCGCGGTCGAGGGGATCGGAGTTGCCGCGATCCGCAGCACCAGCGCGGTGACGCCGGAGGCTTGCGCGGCCAGGGTCAATTTGCGGCTGGCGACGAGATCGAACTGGCGCGCCTGGCCCCACACCTCGAGCACGACCGCACCGAGCGCATCGCAGGCGAGCGCGTCGGCCGCGGTGCGCAGGCCGCTGTCGACATCGGCGGCACGCACCGTGACCAAGAGGCGCGGATCGAGGCCGAGTTCGGCAAGCCCGCGCATCGACAGCGCGCCGTTTTCGCGATCGGAAAAATCCTGCCGCACCCAGACCAGCGGCTTGCGTGCCGACAGCCGTCCGGCGAGCCCCGCGATGAAGCCGGTCGCCGCGCCGCCCTGATGGCCGGCCGCGAACACCTCGTGCAATGCTGCCGCCGCAAGCCCGCCGCGCAGCATCGCATCGGCGCCGGCATGGCCGAGCGCGATGCGGTTCGGCATCGCCGCATCCGATGGCGCCTCGATGCGCGCGATGCTGCCGCGCAGAGACGCAAGCGTACCCATGCGTGCGCCATTCATTGCGCCGCTCCTTCAACTTGAAAATTTGAGGTCGTCACTGCCTGAACAGAGAACCAGGGACTGGCTCAATTGTTCATGGTATGTTCTAATATAAAGCTAACAGGGCCCGCAGAGTCAATCGGATTGGTGAGCTCATCGATTCATGAGTGGAATCAATGGGATTCAGCAGCCGCCGAACCGCACGGGCCCTGCTCTTCCGCAAGTCAGGCACGCAGGCCCCGAAAATGGCGGCGTGACGGAAACGGAGCAACCGCATGCGCATCATCGTGCTCGACAACGACACCGATTTCGAGGGCTGGCGCAAGGCCGCGCGGCGATTGGCGCTGAACGATGTGAAGCCTGCAGAGGTCACGTGGACCGTACGCCGCAACGACGAATTGTCGTCACCATCCTGCGTGAATGAATTGCCGGATACGCCGCAGGCGCGGTTCAACGTGTCGGCCAAATTCGTCGAGCTCGCAAAGGCCGCGATCCTGCATCGCAGTGACGAACGCTTTGCCCTGCTCTATCGCCTGCTGTGGCGGCTGCGCAGCCGTCACGATCTGCTCGGCGCGACCGATGATCCCGATGTCGCCGAGGTTCACGCGATGGCGCGCGCGGTCTATGTCGATATCGACAGGATGCATGCGCATCTGCGCTTCCGCGAGATCGGCCGCGAGCGGACGGCGCATTACGTCGCCTGGTTCGAGCCGGAGCATCGCATCGTCGAGCTTGCCGCGCCGTTCTTCGCCGGCCGCTTCGCCGACATGCCGTGGTCGATCCTGACCCCCGACGTCTGCGCACATTGGGACGGGCACGCGATCTCGATCACGCCGGGCGTCGCCAAATCCGAAGTGCCGACCGAGGACCGGCTTGAGGAGGCCTGGCGGCGTCACGACAACGGCCGCTTCAATCCCGCACGGCTGAAAGCGATGGAGATGCCGCAAGCCTATTGGAGGAACCTGCCCGAGGACTCGATCATTAAGCCTCTGATCGAAGACGCAATGCGCATGACCAGCGGCCCCTTCATCGCACGCAAGGCGGCCGAGCCGCAGAAGCGGCAGGATACGCCGATGCCCCGCAAGCAAGTTCAAGGCAAGCAGGTTCAAGACAGGCAAGCTCACGACACGATCGCGGCCTTGCGCGAGGAGGCCGCCGATTGCCGCGCCTGCCCGCTGTGGAAAGACGCAACGCAGACCGTGTTCGGCGAGGGACCGCAGAGCGCAACGCTGATGCTGGTCGGCGAGCAGCCCGGCGACAAGGAAGATCTCGCAGGCCACCCCTTCGTCGGACCGGCCGGCCAGATGCTCGATCGCGCGCTGCAGGAAGCGGGCATCGATCGTCGCAAGGTCTATGTCACTAACGCAGTGAAGCACTTCAAATTCGTGCCGCGCGGCAAGATCCGGCTGCACCAGAAGCCGAACACACCGGAGATCCGCGCCTGCCGCCAGTGGTATGAGCGCGAGCTCGCCACCATCAAGCCGGACCTCGTGATGGCGCTCGGCGCCACCGCGGCGCAGAGCGTGCTCGGCAAAATCACGCCGATCAACAAGAACCGCGGCCATCTGATCGACCACGACGGAACCAAGGTGCTCGTCACCGTGCACCCATCCTATCTGTTGCGGCTGCCGGATGAAAAAGCCAAGGCGCTGGAATATCAGCGCTTTATCGACGACCTGAAAATCGCCGCACATCAGTTGCGCAGATCAGCCGATGCAGCTTGAGTTCCGTAAAACCAGCGGAACCGGAGGAACCACATCGCAACGAGAAATTGTTCTAAACGCAGACAAATACCTACAACCTTTAATTGATCCGTGGTAGGGTAGCATGTTCCGCAGGTATCGGGCGTCATGTTCACGCCATGACGTACCCTGAGGCGGGCGCGCTGCGCGGTTTGCTAGCCCCGATCGTGCGGCGCGCCACCTCATCTCGCAATCCTCCTCCCTCATTCGCGATCCTCCCACTCGCAGGCGCCCGCCGAATTCTCCGGCCGCAAGGCCTGCCGGCCCCGCCGGATGCCGGTGTGATGTCATCCGCACATTGTCTCGTCCTGCGAAACGCAGGCCGCAGCTTTCTGTCGCGATCGGCGCCCCCTTGTTGCTGGAGTTTGCCACGAGGCCGCGAAGCCACGTGCGCGCTCAATGCGTTGCACAAAAATTCGGCTCGGTGTCCACCGTCACCGTAAACCGGCTCATCTCGCGGGGCCGGATTTCAATTGCTTGTCATATGCATCGATCAAAATCGGGAGCATTGGGACAGGAGTTTACCATGAGCGATATGGCGTTACCCGGCTCGATCGAGCCCGCCCTAAAGAGGGGTCCGGACCTCGACAAGGGCTTTCATCCTCTCACCGGGGTTATCTATTTGGGCGTGGTCGCGGCCGCGCTGCTGTTCGTTGCCTACAGCATCTATGCCGATGTCGACGCCACCGGCACGCGCATCACTTCGTTCCTGCCGTATATCCTGCTGTTCGTCGCGCTGCTGATCGCGCTCGGCTTCGAATTCGTCAACGGCTTCCATGACACCGCGAACGCGGTCGCCACCGTGATCTACACCCGCTCGCTGCCGGCGCATGTCGCCGTGGTGTGGTCGGGCATGTTCAACCTGATCGGCGTGCTGCTCTCCAGCGGCGCCGTCGCGTTCGGCATCGTCTCGCTGCTTCCGGTCGAGCTGATCCTGCAGGTCGGCAGCAGTGCCGGCTTTGCCATGGTGTTCGCGCTCTTGATCGCCGCCATCATCTGGAATCTCGGCACCTGGTGGCTCGGCCTGCCGGCCTCGAGCTCGCACACCCTGATCGGTTCGATCATGGGCGTCGGCATCACCAACGCGCTGCTGCGCGGCCGTGACGGCACCTCGGGCGTCGACTGGTCGCAGGCGACCAACATCGCGAAGGCGCTGCTGCTGTCGCCGCTGTTCGGCTTCGCGCTCGCCGCCGGCCTGCTCTACCTCCTCAAGATCGCGCTGCAGCGCGCGACGCCGGCGCTGTTCGGCGAACCGGTCGGCGACCAGCCGCCGCCGTGGTGGATCCGCGGCATCCTGATCCTGACCTGCACGCTGGTCAGCTTCTTCCACGGCTCCAACGACGGTCAGAAGGGCATGGGCCTGATCATGCTGATCCTGATCGGCACCGTGCCGACCGCCTATGCGCTGAACCGCGCAATGCCCTCGAGCCAGATCGAGCTGTTCACGGCGCACTCGACCGCGGCCAGCAAGGTCATCGAAGGCAAGGCCGCCGGTTACAACGTGATCGGCAATCCGCGCCCGGCCGTGACCAACTATGTCGCGCAGCACCAGATCAACGAAGGCACCTTTCCGTCGCTTGCGGTGCTGGTGCGCGACATCGGCCAGCAGGTTGCCCAGTATGGATCGCTGGCCAAGTTCCCGGCTGACGCGGTCGGCAACACCCGTAACGACATGTACCTGGCGTCCGAGGCGATCCGTTTCCTGATGAAGGACAAGGAAGCCGAGCTGACCGCTGCCGACATCGCCACGCTGAACGAGTACAAGGGCTCGCTCGATGCCGCGACGAAGTTCATCCCGAGCTGGGTGAAGTTCGCCGTCGCCATCGCGCTCGGTCTCGGCACCATGGTCGGCTGGAAGCGTATCGTCGTCACCGTCGGCGAGAAGATCGGCAAGACCCACCTGACCTACGCGCAGGGCGCCTGCGCCGAGATCACGGCGGCCGCGACGATCGCGGCGGCCGACGGCTACGGCCTGCCGGTCTCGACCACGCACGTGCTGTCGTCAGGCATCGCCGGCACCATGGCCGCCAACGGCTCCGGCCTGCAATGGGCCACGATCCGCAACATCGCGATGGCCTGGGTGCTGACGCTGCCGGCCGCGATGATCATCTCGGGCGTTCTCTACTACGTGTTCTACCACCTGTTCTGACGCCACACGCTTTCGGCGCAGCAACGCGCCGGACAAAAGGCCCGCACTCCGGTGCGGGCCTTTTGCTTTGGACCTGCAGCCCGACTCCTCGCTCAGGCGGCGCAGGCCTTCGCAACCTCGGCCAGCAGGCCGCGCGCCCATTTGTGCAGGCCGGATTTGGCCGTCCTGCCGCCCCAGTACATGTCGATCGAGATCGGCACGCGGAACGGCAGCGCAGCGACATGGAGGCCGCCGCGCATCGCCCGCGCCAGATGATACGGGATGGTCGCGACGAGCCTGGTGCCTGTGATGATGCGCTCCAGACTGTCGTGGTTGGGAAGGCTGACCACCGCCTCGATCTCGATCTTCCTCGCCCTCAGCGCCGCGAGATAAAGCGGCTGCCACTCACCGCTGTGGGTGATGAAGACATGCTCGGCCCTGGCATAGGCCGATAGCGCGATCCGGCCGCGCGCGAGCGGATTGGCCGGATCCATCAGGCAGACATAGTGGTCGGTGAGGGTATGGCGCCGAAAGAAGCTCTCGCCGACGATCCCGACCGGACCGAGCACGATGTCGCACTGGTTCTGCTTGAGATGGACGTCGCCGTGGCCCGCGGCATCGAGCAGGACGAGACGGACCCGCGGCGCGCCGGCACGCAGCCGCGTGCTGAACTGCGGGATCAGGGTCTGGCGTTCGTGATAGTTGCAGGAGATCGTGACGCTGCCCTGCGCCGTCGCCGGATCGAATTCCGCCGGTGAGGCAAGCCCGTCGATCTCGCCGATCATGTCTCGCGCCCAGGCGACCAGCGCAGCGCAGCGTTCGGTCGCCGTCACGCCATTGCCGCTGCGAACGAACAGCGGGTCATGCAGCGCGCCGCGCAGCCGCTCGACCGCATAGCTGATGGTCGACTGGTTGACGTCGAGCCGCTTGGCGGCGGCGGAGAACGACTGCAGGTCATAGACCAGCACGAGGGTCCGCAGAGTCCCGATGTCGATCGGATCGATCGAGGAATTGGCCGCCACGCTGCACCTCCCTGCAATACTGGCGGCCAGCCTAGCATAAGGTCATGGAATATTTCGATGAGCCAGATCGATCCAATCGAATTGAGCGATTGTGTGTCCGGCGCTAGCCTTCTCAAAAAAGCCTCCGGGAGGACCTATGGCCAGCGGCGTACCAGTCGTCACCGACATCGCATATCAGGATCTGCTCGACGACCCCTATCCGATCTTCCGCCGTCTCCGTGAGATCGCGCCGGCGGTCTTCGTCGAGCCCGCGAAGCTGACGCTGGTTACACGCTTCGACGACATCACGCGGATCGAGCGCGATCCCGCGACCTACTCCGCCGACAATCCGACCTCGCTGGTCAACAAGGTGATGGGGCCGACCTTCATGCGCAAGGACGGCGCCGAGCACGCGATCGGCCGCAAGGCGATCGAGCCCTCGTTCCGCCCGGCGACGATCAAGGAGCATTGGGCGCCGCAATTCACCGCGATCGCAGAAAAGCTGATCGATGATTTGTTGGCGACTGAAGAGGCCGATCTGTTCTCCGCCCTTGCCGCGCCGATGGCCTCGCTCAGCCTGATGGCGATGATCGGCTTTCGCAAGATGCCGTGGCAGACCCTCGCCGAGTGGTCGCAGGCGCTGATCGACGGCGCGGGCAATTACGCCGCCGACGCCGAGATCGAGCGCAAGGCGATGCAGGCGAGCGCCGATGTCGATGCCGCGATCGACGCGGTGCTCGACGATCACCGCAGCCAGCCGAATCCTTCGATCCTGTCCTCGATGATCAATGCCGATCCGCCGATGCCGATCGAGGGCATCCGCGCCAACATCAAGGTGATCATCGGCGGCGGCCTGAACGAGCCGCGCGACGCGATCCTGACGCTCGTGCTCGGCCTCCTGGAAAACCCGGCGCAGAAGAACAGCGTGCTGGCGAAGCCCGAACTGTGGCCGGCCGCGCTCGAGGAAGCGGTGCGCTGGATCTCGCCGATCGGCATGTATCCGCGCCGCGTCACCCGCGACGTCGATCTTTCCGGCATCACGCTGCCGCAAGACCTTCAGATCGGCCTTTGCGTCGGCGCCGCGAACCGCGACGGCAGCCGCTTCGCCGAGCCCGACCGCTTCGACGTGACGCGGCCCAAGCAATCGCATCTGGCATTCGGCGCCGGACCGCATTTCTGCGCCGGCACCTGGGTGTCACGGCTCACCGTCGGCAAGATCGTGGCGCCGATGCTGTTCGCGCGCTTGCGCAATCTGCGCCTCCGCGCGGAGGCGCCGCCGGTGGTGCGCGGCTGGGTGTTCCGCGGACCGGTGACGCTGCCGGTGCGATGGGACGCGTGAGCCTCACGCCGCCAGCGCGTTCTCGACGATCTTCACGAAATACGACGTGCCGAAGACGATCGCCTCGTCGTTGAAATTGTAGGCAGGGTGATGCAGGCCGGCGCTGTCGCCGTTGCCGCAGAAGATGAAGGCACCGGGCCGCGCCTCCAGCATATAGGAGAAATCCTCGGCGCCCATCAGCGGCGGCATTTCGTGCACGTTGGATGCGCCCGCGACCTCGCGCGCGATGCGGCTCGCGAATTCGGTCTGCGCCTCATGGTTGACGGTGACCGGGTAGCCGCGCTCATAGGTCAGATCGATCTTGGCGCCGGTCATCTTCGCAACGCCATCCACCACCTCGCGCACGCGCTTCTCGATGAGATCGCGCACCTCGCGGGTCAGCGTGCGCACGGTGCCGCGCAGCTCCGCGGTCTGCGGGATCACGTTGCGGGCGTTGCCGGCGTGGAATTCGCACATCGAGATCACGGCGGAGTCGAGCGGATCGACGGTGCGCGCGACGATCTGCTGCAAGGCGGTGACGAGCTGCGCGCCGACCAGCACGGAATCGATGCACTTGTGCGGCCGCGCGGCATGGCCGCCGAGCCCTTCGATCTTGATGTCGATCGCATCGGTCGCGGCCATGATCGGGCCGGTGCGGATCGCGAACGAGCCGATCGGAATTCCCGGACCGTTGTGCATGCCGTAGACCTGCTCGATGCCGAAGCGGTCCATCAGGCCGTCCTTGATCATCGCGGCGGCGCCCGCGCCGCCCTCCTCGGCCGGCTGGAAGATCACGACCGCGTCGCCGGCGAAATTGCGCGTCTCGGCGAGATAGCGCGCGGCACCGAGCAGCATCGCGGTGTGGCCGTCATGGCCGCAGGCGTGCATCTTCCCCGGCGTCTTCGAGGCGTAAGGCAAATTGGTCTGCTCGTGAATCGGCAGCGCATCCATGTCGGCGCGCAGGCCGATCACCTTGACGTCGCCCTTGGCCGGCCCCTTCTTGCCCTTGATGACCCCGACCACGCCGGTCTTGCCGAGCCCGGTCGCGACCTCGTCGCAGCCGAACTCCCTGAGACGGTCGGCGACGAATGATGCAGTGCGGTGCACATCGTAGAGCAGTTCGGGGTTTTCATGGATGTCGCGGCGCCAGGCCTGGATATCGGGTTGCAGATCGGCGACGCGGTTGACGATGGGCATGGGAGTTCTGGCCTCAGAGGTTGGACGTAAGTCATCTCTAGCATGCAAGAGCCGGTCCACCCAAACAGATGTGGCATGCTCGCGGCTGGGGCCTGCATTCGCAATCGGGATGCGGGCCGTCCCTCGCTGGACTTTGCGCAGACCTCGGGCCTGATATCATCGCATCCGACCAAAGCCTAATAGTGCGGGAAATATCCGGCGCGGATACTACCCCAGGTTTTCCGCACCGAAATCCTCTCGCCTTCCAACAGGGAGCGGCTGCATGACGCCGGATCAGGCGGTGTTGTTTTCCACCATCATCCTGCTGGTGCCGATGGGATATTTTCTGCTGGCGGCGCCGGCGTTCCTGCTTGTGAAGCTCGACGTCCCGCCGGTCACGCGGCTGCTGCGCGGCATGTTCAATGCCTACTTCCTTGTGCTCACTGTCTCGGGCGTGATCGGGACACTCGCCTTTGCCACGGCCGGCCGGTTCGCCGTTGCGCTCGGCATCGCCTTGATCGCGGGGTTCGCGGTGCTGGCGCGGCAATGGTTTCTGCGGCGGCTCGATGCCGAGGCGGACGCGAGAGACGCCGGCGATCCCACCGCCGTGCGGCGGCTGCGCCAGCTGCATTGGGGCGGCATGCTGTGCAACGCGGTGCAGGTGTTCGTTCTGGTCGGCAGCATTCCCTACATGGCGCCGCTGCCCTGAACGCAGTTTGCTCGCTCGTCCGGATGCGGTTCCCGGCTGCCCCCTATGCGTCACGTTTCCGATGCGGATCGTATTTCGAGAGGACGTCCCTGAGGTAGTCCCGGCTTTTCCATTCCGGAGCGGGCGGCTCATACCCGGGTCGAGGCACATACAGATTCGCCGGTACGTCCGCTGAGGCGCCCATCAGGTCCGGAACGTAGCGCGGGCAATTTGGAAAGATCTCGCATTTGACGCGCACGACGACCTTCGCGCCATGATGCCGGGCCAGCGCTTCCGCGCTGTCGTGGATCGTCGCTTTGCCCCGGATGCGCGTGCGAAACGTCTTGCCGTCGAGCCGCACGAACAGTAGCCCGACGTTCGGGTTGCGGTGAATGTTGCCGAGCGTGCGGTACATGTTGTTGCCGTCGTACTCAGGGAATTCAAGCGTATCGGGCCCGGTGATCTTCACGAAGCCGGGATCGCCGGAACGCATCGAGCAATCGACGTTGTCCTGATAGCTGGTCGCGACGAAAAAGAATCGCGTCTCCTCGATGAGCTTGCGGTCCTGTTCCCAGAACTCGAAGTGGAGGCGATGCTTCTCGAGACCGTCGGCGACGCGACGACCGTCGAAGCGGTCCTGCAACTCACGCATTCCGTCGTGGTAGAAAGGGGCGCGGACTGGGTCGGCCACGGCAATCCTCCAGCAAGCTGAGCAATCGATCTGCACGTTGACGTGGCCGCGATTTTCCTTGGCAGTTCACCCGGCCAGCAAGGCGAAAGACTATTCATTCGGCACGGGCGTGAAAAGCCACCCAGGTCCGGAGCGGGTGAAAAGGCGTCGATGACGGCCGTTCCCTACCCTGATGTCAGCATCTGGCTGCGGATCTCCTGCGCGGTGCGGCGCAGCGGCAGCAGGAATTTCTTGCGCGCGCCGGCTTCGCTCACCGTCCCCGAGATCGTGTTGACGCTGAGCGCGGCGACCACCGCGCCCGCGGGATCGCGCAACGGCACCGCGATGCCGCAGATCGCCGGATCGAGCTCGCCATCGACCCAGGCATAGCCGTCGCTCTCGACCCGCGCGAGCAACTCGCCAAGACGCTCCGGATCGGTGACCGTGCGCGGCGTGACCTGCTTGAAGCCCCTGGTCGCGAGATAAGCCTCACGTGTGCCAGGCGGCAGCGCCGCGAGCATGACGCGGCCGAGCGACACCAGATGCGCGGGCAGCCGGCTGCCGACGCCGAGATTGGCCGAGAGGATCCGTCGCGCCGGCAGCCTTAGCGCATAGACGATCTCGTCCTCGTCGAGCACCGCCATCGCGCAGGACTCGCCGATCTCGTTGCGCAGATTTTCCAGCGCGCGCTGCGCATGACCCCAGTATGGCAGCGCGTTGAGATAGGACAGCCCGAGCCCGAGCGCGCGCGGCCGCAGGGTGAAATAGCGTCCGTCGGAGGCGCAATATTTCAGCGCCACCAGGGTCGCGAGGATACGCCGCGCGGTGGCGCGGTTGAGGCCCGCAGTGTCGGCGGCCTCCGCCAGCGTGTGCCGCCCCGGCGGCTTGCCGAGTGCTTCGATGATCGAGAAGCCGCGCGCAATCGCGCGCACGAAGCCGTCACTCTCTTTGCTCATGGCGGGCGCCTGGCTGGTTCCGTCATCGCGCTCACGACATCGCAGCCCGCATGGCTGCCTGCACATGACGCGGCTCTGCGCGCTTGTCAGGGGCTCCCGACCGCGCTAGCGTGAATTCATACAGCGAATGAATCGTTCGCCTGGCGAACTCAATAGCAGGAGGATGCACGATGGCGCAAGCAGAAAGTTCTGCGGCCACCCCGTTCGAAACCGATTTCTGGAAAGACGCGAAGCTGCGCAAGGTGTGGGACGACATCGTCCCCGGCGAACCGCGCAAAACGCTGCCCTACAAGCTCACCCAGGAAGCGATCGCGCTGTACTGCCGTGCGGTCGGCGAGACCAATCCGCTCTATCTGGACGAAGCCGCCGCGAAGGCCGGGCCCTATGGCGGGCTGATCGCGCCGCCCGCGATCCATATCCTGCTGATGTTCGCCTGCACGCCGGCCGACGACTGGATGCGCTCGCCGGGCACCGTCAATGCCGGACAGTCCTGGAGCTACAACATCCCGACCCGCCCCGGCGACACCATCACCCTGCAGGCGCGCGCGCTCGACAAATTCATCAAGCGCGAGCGGCTGTTCGTGGTGCACGACAACGTCTTCTTCAACCAGCATGGCGACGTGATCTGCTCGGGTCGCGGCCAGACCATCCGTCCGATGTAAGGAGGATCACCATGACCACAGCGAATTTCGAATCTCTCAAGGCCGGCGACACCATCGACGGCCCGGCATTCGCGGTTTCGCGCGAATCGATCCGCCTGTTCTGCGATGCGTCGCTCGACTACAACCCGTTGCATCTCGACGACAACTACATGAAGGGCGATTTCGGCAAGACCAATTTCGGCGGCATCATCATGCACGGCATGAACAATTTCGGCCTGATCTCGCGCATGCTGACCGACTGGGCGCTTCCCGCAGGCGCGATCCATCGCAGGCTCGAGACGCGCTGGCTGAAGCCGGTGAAGCCCGGCGACACCATCCGCCCGGCCGGCACCATCAAGGCCAAGCAGGTCACCGCAAAATCGCGCTGGGTCCTGGTCGACGTCGCCGTGCAGAACCAGCGCGGCGAGACGGTCGCGGCCGGCGAAGCGATGCTGGAGTTTCCGCCGAGCGCGAAGGCGGGGTAGCCGCGTATTCGATCGGAGCAACGGGCTCCACTTACCTCGCCCCGCCTGCGGGGAGAGGTCGGAATGCATCGCTAGATGCATTCCGGGTGAGGGGGAGTCTCCGCAAATCCAACTGTCATCGTGCATGTGGAGGCAGCCCCTCACCCCAACCCTCTAAGAGCGAGCTTCGCTCGTCTCGCCCCCGTAAGAACGGGGCGAGGGAGCCTACCGCCGTCGCGGCAATAACGAACATCAAATAATCATTCGAGGAGACTTTCATGCAGGATGCGGCTCATTCGCGGCTCTATGGACGGATCGCCTGGCGCCTGATCCCGTTCCTGCTGGCGTGCTACACGGTTGCGATCATCGATCGCTTCAACATCGGCTTTGCCAAGCTGCAGTTCCTGCACGACCTCAAGATCGACGACGCGGTGTTCGGGCTTGCCGCCGGCGTCTTCTCGGTCGGCTATGTCGCGCTCGAAGTGCCGAGCAATCTGCTGCTGGTCAAGGTCGGCGTCCGCAAGACGCTGCTGCGGATCATGGTGCTGTGGGGCGTCGTCACCATGCTGCTCGCGCTGGTGCAGAACCAGTATCACCTCTATCTGCTGCGCTTCCTGCTCGGCGCCGCCGAGGGCGGGTTCTTCCCGGGCATTTTGTACTATCTGACGCTGTGGTTCCCGGACCGCGTGCGCGGCCGCATGACGAGCTTGTTCGTGATGGCGGTGCCGCTCGGCGGCGTCATCGCGGGTCCGTTGTCGGGCCTGATCATGGATCACATGCAGGGCGTCCACGGCCTGCATGGCTGGCAGTGGCTGTTCATCCTCGAAGGCGGCCCGGCCGTGCTGCTCGGCATCGCCGCCTATTTCTACCTCGCCGACGGACCGCAGGTCGCGAGCTGGCTGAGCGCCGACGAGCGACGGCAGATCGCAAGCGACCTCGCCCGCGACCGCGCCGCCGTTCCCGGCACCACGCGGAGCTTCGCGGCGGCGCTGCGCGAGCCGCGCGTCTATCTGCTCTCCTTCATCTACTTCGCGTTCTTCTGCTCGCTCAACACCATCCTGCTGTGGACGCCGACGCTGCTGAAACGCGTCGGCGTGGCGACCACCACCGAGATCGGCTGGCTGAGCGGCGCGATTTCGGTTGCGTCCGCCATCGGCATGGTGGCGATCGGCTACAGCTCCGACCGCACACGGGAACGGCGCTGGCACGTGGTCTGCTGCGGCCTCGTCGCGGCGGCCTGCTTCATCGCCTTGCAGGCCGCGCAAGGCAGCATCCTCCTGACCGTCACGCTGCTTGCCGTCGCCTCGATCGGCATCTTCGCGATCCTGTCGCTGTTCTGGACGATTCCGAACGCGATGCTGGAGGGCAGCGCCGCGGCCGGCGGCATCGCGCTGATCAGCGCGATCGGCTCGTTCGGCGGCGCGGTCTGCCCTGCCCTGATCGGCTGGATGAATGTCGCAACCGGGAGCATCTACGCACCGCTCGCCCTGGTCGGCACCGTGCTCGGCATCGGCATGCTGACGCTGATCGTCTGCGTCCCCCGCGCGAGACATGAGGTCACACTGGCCGAACCGAGCCGTCCCTGAGCATCCAGCGCACGCCCGGCATCCACTGCCGGGCTTGTGTCGGCCCGCTGCGTCTGACTAATAAGAGCCCAACAAAAGACGCTTGCCGGGAACGAGGACATGCCGCGAAGGCTCGAGGGTGATTTCGACTACATTATCGTCGGCGCAGGCACGGCGGGCTGCATCATGGCCAACCGCCTGTCGGCCGATCCAAAGAAGCGCGTGCTGCTGCTGGAAGCCGGCGGCAAGGACAACTGGATCTGGTTTCATATTCCGGTCGGCTATCTCTTCGCGATCGGCAATCCGCGCTCGGACTGGATGTTCAAGACCGAGGCCGAGCCCGGCCTCAACGGCCGGGCACTCGCCTATCCCCGCGGCAAGGTGATCGGCGGCTCCTCCGCCATCAACGCCATGATCTCGATGCGCGGCCAGGCCGCAGATTACGACCATTGGCGCCAGCTCGGCCTCACCGGCTGGAGCTACAGCGACGTGCTGCCGGCGTTCAAGCGGCTGGAGGATCATTTCCTCGGTGAAAGCGAGCATCACGGTGTCGGCGGCGGCTGGCGCATCGAGGCGCCGCGGCTGTCGTGGCAGATCCTCGACGCGGTCGGCGATGCTGCCGAGGAGATGGGCATCAAGCGCATCGCGGATTTCAATACCGGCGACAATGAAGGCACCAGCTACTTCCACGTCAACCAGAAGCGCGGCCGGCGCTGGTCGTCGGCGCGCGGCTTCCTCAAGCCGGTGCTGAACCGCAGCAATCTGCGGCTCGAGACTGACGTGCTGGTCGACCGCCTGATCGTCGAGAGCGGCCGCGCCGCCGGCGTGCTGTCCCGGCAGGGCAATGAGGTGGTCGAGGCCCGTGCCAGGGGCGAAGTGATCCTCTGCGCCGGCTCGATCGGAACCACGCAGGTGCTGCAGCGCTCCGGCATCGGTCCGTCCGAATGGCTGTCGCCGCTCGGCATCGACATCGTGCTCGACGTGCAGGGCATCGGCCATAATCTGCAGGACCATCTGCAGCAGCGCGCGATCTACAAGGTATCCGGCGTGCGCACGCTGAACGAGACCTATTACAATCTGGTTCGCCGCGGCCTGATGGGCCTCGACTACGCGTTCCGCCGCCGCGGTCCCCTGACCATGGCGCCGTCGCAGCTCGGCATCTTCACGCGCTCGGACGCGACGCGCTCGCGCGCCAACATCCAGTTCCACGTGCAGCCGCTGTCGCTCGACAAGTTCGGCGATCCGCTGCACCGCTTCCCCGCGATCACGGTAAGCGCCTGCAATCTGCAGCCGAGCTCGCGCGGCACGGTGCGGATCCGCTCGACCGCGCCCGACGACAAGCCGTCGATCGCGCCGAATTATCTGTCGACCGACGACGATCGCCAGGTCGCGGCCGACGCAATCCGCACCACGCGCAAACTGATGAAGCAGAAGACGCTGGAGAAATATCATCCCGAGGAATTCCTGCCCGGCCCCTCGGTCGGCGACGACGATGCCTCGCTCGCCAAGGCTGCCGGCGACATCGGCACCACGATCTTCCACCCCGTCGGCACCGCGAAGATGGGAACGGCCAACGATCCGATGGCCGTGGTCGACGAGCGGCTGCGTTTCTACGGCCTGCACGGCCTGCGCATCGCGGACGCCTCCGTGATGCCGACCATCACCTCGGGCAACACCAACACGCCGACGGCGATGATCGCCGAGAAGGCGGCGGCGATGATCCTGCAGGATGCGCGATAGAGCGACGATGAACGCCCCGAAGCGCTTTCTGGTCGGCGATGCCGGCGCACAGGTCGCGGTGGCGCAATGGGGCGAGCCGGCCTCGGACAAGCCGCCGGCGCTGCTGCTGCACGGCACGGGCTTTGTCGCGGAGGTGTGGACCGAGGTCGCAGAGACGCTGGCGGCCGATTACACGGTCTACGCGCTCGACCGCCGCGGCCATGGCCTGAGCCACAAGCCGCCCGCCGATCGCTATCACTTCCAGGATTTTGCCGATGACGTCCGCATGGTGGCGGAGCGTCTCGACCTCCAAGACATCTACGGCATCGGTCACAGTGCCGGCGCAACCGACCTGCTGCTCGCAGCCAGACTGATGCCCGGTCGCTTCGCGCGCCTGCATGTCACGGAGCCGACCGCGATGGACCCCCGCGCGCCGCGCGCCGGCGGCCTCAGCGACATCGCGCGCGGATCCGTGCAAGGCGTGCTGCGGCGCCGGGCCGAATTCGACAGCGCCGACGACCTGTTCCAGCGGCTGCGCGCCGCGCCGGCCTTCGCGCCATGGACCGAACGGTCGCTGTGGGCCTATGTCCATCACGGCTTTGCCCGGCTCGACGACGGCCGCATGCGGCTGCATTGCACGCCGGAAATCGAGTCGGCCCTGCTCGGGCCGATCTTCCAGGCCATGGAGCAAATCTACACCGGCGACGCCCGCGGCAATCCGTTCCCGTGGTTCTCCGACATTGCCTGCCCGGTCTGCATCGCGACCGCCGAGCAGTCATGGCCGATCTATAAGGAGATGGCAGGCCGCGCCGCGGCGCTGATCCCGCATGCGAGCCGATGGACCTTCGACGGCGCCGGCCATTGCGTTGCGCAGGAAGCGCCGGAGCTGATGGTGGCAGCGCTCATGACGTTTGCCGCGCGTACGCGTTAAGGCGCGAGCGTATCAATGCGTTGCGCCTAGCCGTAGTGATCAAGTTCGCTCAGGGCAATTCGGACCTCTCGCGCGAAATCCACCAACGACACGATGAAAGCCACGACGGCAACAATGAAGAGAATGGCAACGCCCCGCTCGTGCTGGATGTGAAGGAACGCACTCACAAAGCCGACGACGATGACAACGCTGATCGAGATGCTTCCGATGATGGACCAGAAGATAGCGCGATTGATCATGGTGGCGCGCCGAGCAAGACGCGGCAGGTCTGCCTTGAGCCGGCATCTCGCCTGATCCTGATCCGAAATTTGGTTCAGGTAAATCGATCTGTCGATGATCCGGTTGAGGCGGGAAATCAGCACAGCGATAAAAGCCGCCAATGCGCCGAGCAGAAATGCGGGCGCAGCCGCTTGAGAAATCACCTGAGAGAGCTGACTGACCGACGGCGTATCCGGCAACATCGACTCGACCTTCGGGTTAGCGCGGCCGAAACCAATCAGCCGGACATTGGCAACCTGGACCCTGCAGCCTGGCCATCACGACTCCGAAGTATCGAACCGGCAACGGCGAAGATTGCCCAGCCGGCGTCCGAACGGCCGCTATCGACGGCCTCTGGCGCGAGTGGCGTGATCTCAGCACAATTGAAGGCACGCACAACACTGCTATTTTGTGACGATCCGTCGGGTCGGCGTCACGGTGCCGGTCGGCGCCATCGGAGAGATCGAGAACGTCAACCAGGTATTCCAGCCGGCCGGGCGATTCTCTGCTGCAAATTCTCCATACCCTTTGAGATTCAGATAGCCCTGCATGTCGCCCACGGGAAACAGGAAGCCGATCTGCGGACCAACGCCCAGCACGCGGGACCGAAAGCCCCCCAGGACAGGGTGCTGGCCGAAATCATCGGTGACCTGCTGATAGGCATATCCAACCAGGCCAACGAAAACCTGCTTTGACAGAAACTGGGAGGCGCCCCAATCCAGATGGAAGTCGATCCCGTTCTGATACTGCGTATCCTGATTCTTGAAATTGTAGGTGAAGCCCCCGACTGCAGAAAATTCATGGCCCGCCTGCGGGTTGAAGTAGGTGTAGCCGCCGCCTGCATCGATGGCGGCGTGACCGATGCCGAGATTGGCGAGGCTGCTCGGACTGTATGCTCCGACCGGAACGTCTCCCGTTACATAGGTCATGAAATTGTGCACCCCGGCGTTCCACTTCAGCGTCGCCTGCGGGTAGAGGTCACCTACCGATGTGATTGAATCGCCGAAGCTGCCGGTGCGCGTTGTCGCCAGCGGACCGACGGCCGCCGTAAGTGTCCCCGCAAGATCTGCGCTGGACCGCCCGAACAGTCCGGTCACGCCGATGGCAAGCTGGCCACCCAGCACCGGCGTCGCGAACGTGTAAGTAGGATTGAGAAGGATGAGATCCGCCTGTGCGTTCAGATGCAGGTTTAGGTCGACGTTTGCCGCGGCAGGGATTCTGCCGACGTGGATTTCCCTGGCGGCCGCGGCATTGCCGAATGCACTTACGCTGGTGTGATAGTAGACCTCCGCCATCGACCAGCCGGGGACCTGCGGGGTCGCAGCGAGACTGCCGAAGCGGCCGGGAAGCCAATATGAAACGCCGCCCTCGTCGGCACGGGCGGCTTCAGAGGAGAATGACGCCATGACCATTGTTATGGCGATGCCGACATCCCTGAGTGTCTTACTTCGCCTGTTTGGTTGCCGCCTCTTCGAAGGATCACGAAGCCGCATGTCACCCACCCCACCGTTGGCGCATCGCAGAACGATCTGTACGGCTCGCTCGAGCGTTCGATTCGCGACCACAAATTGAAGCATGTTGATTCATGCCGGCCCCAGCGGGGCCGGCATGAATCAAGGTTCTCAAGCCCCGACCTTCCTGGCGGCAGGAACCGTCCAGGTGCCGTTGATGATCGAAGGGTCGGTTTCCTGCGGCCAATACATGCGCAGCATGAGTATGAAATCTCCCTCGGGCGCAGGAAGCCAGTTGGATTCCTTGTCCTTGCCGGGCGAATCCTTCTGAATGTAGAGATCGGTCGATCCGTCCGGATTTTCCTTCAGATTTTCCCGCGCACTGATCGAATATCGGTTGAGCGGATTGTTCACGAAGAAATAGCCGCTGTCGTACATCGTGAGCGACCAGAATCCCTCGGCCGGAGGAAGGTGGCCTTTGGGAAACCGCATGACGTACTTGTTCGCACCATTGTACTTGCGATCATCCACATCCTTTTGCGAGGTCGGGTAGACCGCATCCTGCGGGCGGTTGGCGCCAAGCCCGATCGCGGTCACCAGGGCCCGCATCAGATAGTCGGTACCGTAGATGCCGGTTTTCGTCGTGAACGCAAAGCCGTTCTCGTCCTTGACGGCCTTGTTGACCTTGAACTGAAGCATGATCCTGTCGAACGACACCTCCGGGACGCGCTTCAGGAAGTCCGCCTTCAGCTTGGTCTCGTCAAAGTCGCGCCCGGGTACGATGCCGATGCGGGCAAATTTGGCGAGTTGGGCCGCGTCCGCCGCGTATGGCGGGTTGGTTTTCATGAGCTCGCAGAGCAGCTTGAAATACGACACCGCGTCCATGCGATTGACCTGTTCGCGGACAGCCGTCTTCATGTCGATCGACGGATCGACCTTTCCCGGAGGTGGCGTGTACGGCTTGCCATAAGCACTGAGCGGAACGAGCTTGCACTCGTCCTGCAGCTTGTGGACGGCTGCATAGTCCTCCGGCGTTCCGGTGCAATAGATGCGGCCGAGCAGCCACACGAGGTTGGTAGGTGATTTGTACTCCCTCACGCCATCCGGCAGCGTGCCCTTCCAGCCGGGCCCGGTGATGGCATAGGTTTGTGCTCCGGTGCCGGTGGTACGCTTCCCCGGCACCTGGAATACCGTTGTCCAGCCATCCAGCATGGGCATCAGGAAATAGCGCCCCTTCATGTCCGGGATGCTGAGGACCCACGGTTCCTTCCCGACGTCGAAGAAGGACGTGGTGTAGAGCGTGTCCGCGTTGGGTGCGGTGACATCCCGGAACGACGCGTCCGGATATTGGCGCAGCTTGATGATATGGCCCATCGGCCCTCGCGTGCCCACGGGCTCCGCGACGTTGGTGATGATCCTCCGCGTCATCTCCATCGTCACCAACGGATAGCCGAATATGTAGGCGTCGCTCGCGAGCCAGAAGTCCTCCAAGCCCTGACCGACACCCAGGAAAGCTCCCTCCTCGGCGACGGCTGGTCGACCTATCGCCGCTCCGGTGAGCAGACCCATTCCGCCAAGCGCAAGATTGCGACGAGTGATCTCCATTGTTCTCTCCTTGTGTACAAATCGAATGGTCTTCAAAGAATCGTCTGGCTGCCTCGACTGTCGGCCTGCCGTGAAGGGCGTCCGATCCTCCGGTCAGGGCTGCATCCTGATCCCGAGCGCCGCTCTCATATCCTTGAAGACCACTGCGATGGCTTCGATGATGAGCTGGTCAGGATGAGCCTTGCAATGTTGGATCACTTCGTGCTCGGCCTCACGGGACTTCTTGATGTCGAGGTAGTGCTTGCGCGCGAGGCCGTTGTACCAACCGCTGTACCAGGCAGTGAGAAGATCGGCGTCTCCCTGCCACGTTCCGGCGAGTTGCGCGCATGTCAGCTTCTGAACATCCAGATAGCCTTCGGCGTTGGCATAAGCGCTCAGGTCCGTCTGCGCATGCGCCGACTGAATGCTGGCGACGATCAACGATGCTGCAATCATGGCGGTTCGTCCCATGATCCCCCTCCTGTGAGCTCGCGTGTTCGGCTTAGATTGGGCCGACCTTCCCTGTCGGCCGAGCGGCTGTGACGCGACGGTCGCGTTGCTCAGTAACAAGGCGGATACGGATAGTATCCGCACCGCGGGGCGTAATAGGGATAGGCTGCCGCAGCTCCAAGGGCGGCCGCACCCGCGACTGCAGCGCCGCGGTAGTAAGCACCTCGCCAGGCGGTGCGGCGAGCAACGCCGGCAAAAGACAGCGGCGTGAATGGACGACCGATGATGTCGATAAAGATCGACGCCGGTCCATCAGCCCCCGCAAGGTCACCTTCGAGCATATCGACATCGAAAGTCAGCCTGTCGCCTTCGAGCTTGGGCGATTTCAGGACGACGACGGCGTCGGCTACCGATAATCCGTCTTTCCTGAACCCGGACACGGTGGCGTTTGGAGGATCTTTCGCGAAATTGTCACTGCCATTGCCCCAATCCTCGACGATTCGCGACGTAAGATCGTGACCAGCCGCCCTCACGGGCCGATCGGCGAACACGATCGCATTCGGTGAAACCCCCGTCAGCACAAGCTTCCCGTCCTTCAAGCTCGCACCGCGCGAGTTGAGGACGAAGAGCGATGGCACGACTTCCGGCTTTGCCTGACCTATCGACTTCTCAAGCGGTACATGTGGTTTGCTCTCGGGTGCAGACTGGGAAAGCACCTTATGGGGAGCGGCAATTAATCCGGCGACACAAAATACGAACAGAGCTGAGCGAAGGATCATGTTTGTTATTCCTTTGGAAAGCGCAATTTCGGCAATCAGCTTCGCTAAGCATTTCGCGCCAATTCAAATCGCGCGTCTTGCCATTTCGCGCCAATGATCGGAATTGTCATTGCCGAGCGGCGTGAGACCTCTTGCGATGGCTCGCTCGGCTCTGCCTATCGGCAAGTTGCCTGTAGATGATGGGCTGAATTTTCATCAAACGCACGAAAGTACGGCTGAAGCTGCTAGGGTTGCTGTAGCCGACGAATTTCGCGATTTCCGACAGTGGCTTGCCTGAGTCCACGAGCAAGCGACAAGCGATGTTCAAGCGAACTTCCGCAAGCATTTCGCTGTGGCTGGTGCCCATGCGACCAAGGTGACGCTGTAGCGTGCGCGAGCTGATCTTGAGAGCGCGAGCGGTGCTATCAAGGGTTGCGTCACCGTGTCGCAGCGACGCGACAATGACTGCGCGGACCGCCTGGACTGAAGGCAATCGGACAGCTCTCATCGGTTGGGCTGAGGCGTGAAGCCCGTGCTCCTGCAAAGAAACGACGCTCCAAGATAAAGCAGTTTAGGGCATCGATCTGGCCATCAGCCGCCAAAACTTTCGCCAAGCGGAATCGTCGAACGTGTTATTGCACCTGATTGCTCGATAAAGACAACCCAAGAGAGTTCCGGCCTGCTAAGCTGCGATCGCGGCAAAACTTCTTGGGCAGGTAGTAATGACCGTCATTCCGTTGACCCGTTGTCAATTTTTGATTCCATTCGCTGAGCTTCATTCTGAAATAGGCGGCCCTACGGCGGCACTTCTCGCCAGATTTCAACTCCCGACGTCCTTTGAAGAAAAAGCGGATCATTACGTGCCTTTGTTGCCGGCGGTTCGGTTCGCGACGGCCGCTCAGCAAAAGCAGGGCCTGTCGGAAATTGCCTTTCGCGCAGCCCAACGACTTTCGTTTGAACATTTGAGCGAAACCATGCGGGCGCGGGTGCGCCATGCGCCAACCCTATTGGTTGCCCTGCAGCAAATATGCCGGTGGGCGCCGTGCGAAGATACGATCCTTCAACTATGGCTCGAGCCAAGCGGCGAGAGTTTGAAGATTTGCAGCAAGCTTATTGGAACGGAGGGCATTTCTCATCTTGAGATATCCCAGTGGCTTCAGAACATATTCGTCCAGCACATCGTCCGTCAGTTCGCCGGGATGAGTTGGTCTCCGAGAGTGATTGCGTTTGAAGCGATCTATACGCCGAGCCCAGAGGTCCAGTCGCATTGGCCGAACACGCGCTTCATGTCGGGTCAAAAGGCCTCATGGATCGAAGTGCCGGTCGAACTCCTCAGCCTTGCAAATCCCGCAAATGACGTTCGGTCAACGCTGTCCGATCACGCGCCGCAGTCATTCGGAAAGGACGTCGTCAGCGCACTGAAGCTGAGCTTGCCCTCCTACCTGGATCAAGGAGGCCTCACGATCATGCAGGCCGCCGAGATGATGGGAGTGAGCAGCAGGAGTCTGCAGCGGAGGCTTTCGCTTGCTGGTCTGACATATTCGGGTCTGCTCGAGCAGGCGCGCTTCAACAATGCGGCCAAGCTTCTGGGCGGCACCGAAATCAAGATCATCGACGTTGCATTCTCGTCGGGCTATGCCGACCCTGCCCACTTCACGCGGGCTTTCCGCCGGATTTCCGGCTGCACCCCGCGGGAGTTTCGGGAGAGGTCGAGGAACGGACAAGCCACGATCGATCGGCCTGCCGCCCGACCCAATGGCAATCGCGTCTAGGGAAGGTTTTCGCCTTGAACGCGGCGCAACGTAAAAGCACAGGGCTCCCGGCTCCCGGATCGATCTTGAGCGCTGCATTGTGCGCGAGCCTTGTCGTCGTCCCGGTTGCGAAGGCCTTTGCCGCAAATGATGACGGCGTTGCCAGTGCTTCAGTGCCGACGATCTATCTCGACCTCAGGACGATCTACGCACAGGTACCGGCAGGATCGCTCGCGTTCGGCTTTGGACGTTCAACGCTGTTCAATACGCAGACGCTTGCGGCATCGGGCGGCGCGGCACTTCCGGCGGGCCTGCCAGCAGCGAAATCCCTCAACATGGATTTTCCGCTAACGGTCGATGTCACCGAAAGCGTCTCGCTCTATGCCGGCGTCTCCGGCAGTTCGACGAACTTCGGAAGCGCCAGCTTTTCGTCCTTTCAAATCACGAGCTGGAACATCGGCTTCCAGGCCGACCTTTATGAGCAGAACGGCGGGACCTTTCCTACCGTGACGCTGCAATCGACCGTCACACAGTCGATTCCCAATGGTCCGCTGGGTACAACCTCGTTCAACAACATTCTCGAATTTGACTATGCGCTCGATTCCGATGAGACCAGAGGCTTCCTCAGCGGTTTCCAATACACGCGAACCGACGTCGATGGTGCGCTGGGAAGGGTCAACCCGAACACGATTGCCTATGTTGGTGGCTACTATCAATGGCCGAACAATTGGAAGTTTACCGGCCGCGTGGGCTTGCAATCCTTCGAAGGCGCGCAGCTTCTGAACCTCGCGTCGATTCAGCCCTTTGCACAACCGATCGTGCGGCTCGATCTCGACCGCATGGATGATAATGACAACCGACTGTTTGGCATCACAGCCGAAATCATGTGGGTGCCGAACCCCGCCTATCAACTGACGTTCAGAACGCCTCTGTATGCCGTCAAGAACTAGCCGGCGCACGAGCAAGCAAGCACCGAGACTATCCGACGCGGGTGCGAGCGACCCGCTCCCGGCCGTGCTGCGACGACGGGTAGATCTACCCCGGGTCAGCTTGACTGTGTCCTCTGCGGCCATCACCGGGTCAGCCATCGGCCCGCCAGGATGCGGCACCAATCGGTGCAGTGACACGGCCAAGCAGTCATGGCGTCGGCCGTCACCTCGAAAACCGAAGCGCGCCGGTGGCGACCGATCGTCCGGCTATCGCTGATCGTCGAACGGCTTGACCGAGTGGGCCGGCGCGCGCGCCGGCTGGATCGTCAGCCGATAGGCGATCAGGTTGGTGCCATCGAATGCCTCGAGCAAGTAGTCGCAAACGGGACAGTGATACTCACCCTTGGCGCCAGGTTCGGACCATAGCTCCAACCGCCGGAAACCTGCGCCACAGCACGCGCACGTTACATCCGCTTTCCGCACGTGGATCCTCTTGGCAGGGTTCCGCAGGACGTAAAAACACCAGGTGAACTCGGCAAAGAAACGATGGCTGTCGGCTGACTGAGGCGAAAGCAAATGTCATGGAACTCAGGTTCGCATTCTAGGCAAGATGCTTCGGCAGCAAAGTGCAGATTGTGCCTGGAGTGATTGATGACAGCTGCCTGACCTTGTCGAACGCGCGCCCTGCTGCATTCCGTTGATCTACGTCAAGCTCGCGCGCCGAAATTGTCGCAGCTTCACGGCTCGCAAAATCGTCCGTGAGGGAGGACACGCCATGCTTCGTTGTATCCTCGCCGCTCTGGCGGCTCTGGTTCTCGTTGCAGTTTGCCTGATTCCTGATGACGCCTATGCCCGCCGTGGAGGAGGCGGCGGCTTCCGCGGTGGCGGAGGCGGTTTTCACGGCGGCGGAATGCGTGGCGGTGGCATGCATGTAGGTGGTGGAAGGGTTCATGGTGGAGGATATCGCGTTGCCGGCCGTCCAGGTGGCCGACCGATTGCAGGGCGTCCGGGCTATCCCGGTCGACCGATTGCGGGGCGCCCTGGCCGCCCGGTCGCCGGCTATCCCGGTTACGGCAGAGGCTACTATCGGCCAGGCTGGGGCTATGGTGCTGCTGCCGTCGGCGCAGCGGCCGCGGCCGGCGCGTATGGCGCCTATGGCTACTATGGCAACCAAGGCTGCTACTACAATGAATACGGGCAAATGATCTGCCCGCAGAACCAGTATCAGTATTGATCCGGCTGAGCAGCAGTCGATGGACATGCGGTTGCACCGCACGGGCTCGCTGTCGAGCTTCGGTCAGGCATCGGCATGTCCATGTTGAATGGATCGACCGCAAAGGAACGCCACGATGGCCATCGTGGCGGTCCCTTGAATTTGCATTCCCGAGGAGACGACTAGATGGAGTACGACGCCTTCACCGACGCGAGCCTCAAGATGATGTACGAGGCTGTTCGCGGCGCGCTCGAAGCCGACGATGAGTTCGCGGCAAACGGTGAAGAGCCAAAATTCCGGGTCCGGTCGACGGCCGAATGGAAGCGGCATGCCAGCAATCTTGAGGCCGAGATTCTGAAACGGGGGCTCCAGATCGACATCATCGACTGGACGAAGGGCCGGGACGAGCTGTCGCTCTAGAGCCGTTTCGAGCCCGCGCGAACGCGGGCTCGAACGCCGGCAACTTTGCCACTCTCCGATCATCGTGCCGCGGCGACCCGTCCTGCGCATGGTCGTGAACGCTCGCGACGAGGAATAGCGCGCAGCGCCCTCGTCCGGGTCGGTGCCGGCACGATCACGCTCGCTGTGGTCAAACCGGGCCGTGCGATCCCGGTGGCACCATGTACAGGGTCATGGCGAAAATCACATAGATGAGCACGAGCAAGGCGCCGATAAACCATGCCGACCGTCCGCTGTTGGTGATGAAGCAGGACGTCACGGAGGCGATCATGACCATCGTCACGGCCCCCGGCCAGAACTGCAAATCCATCGGCTTCGGACCGACGACGTAGCTCAGAAGCACCAGTGCCGGCGCGACAAACAAGGCGATTTGAGACGCGCTGCCGAGCGCGATGCTAACGCTCATGTCGAGACGGTTCTTGCGCGCCGCAGAAAACGCGACCGCCATTTCTGCCGCGGCGCCGACCAGCGCGACGATGATGAAACCGACGAACGCCGGGCTCAATCCCAGCGTCTCGCCCGCTTTCTGCACCGAGCTCACGAATATTTCGCTGACCAGTGCGACCAGCACCGTGACCACGAGAAGGGTGCCTATTGCAAGTCCGATCGGCCAGCCGGCGCCGCCGGTTTCGCCATGCTCCTCGCTTGCAAACAGCTCCTTGTGTGTCTTGAGCGAGAACAGCAAGCCGAGTCCATAGACACATATCAGCAGCACAGCGAGGCCCGTACTGAGAGCCAGCGCCATCGCTTCGCCGCGCGCCGGATCGAGGTCGGCAACAGCCGAGGGCGCAAGCAACGCAATCGTTGCCATCAGCAGCAGCGCTGCGTACATCCTTCCGCCGGCCCGATTATATTCCTGAACGTGATGGCGGAGCCCACCGAGCAGGAATGATGCGCCGAGCATGAAGAGTGAATTGGTGACGATGGCACCAGCGATCGATGCCTTGACCAGCATGTACTCTCCGGCATGCAGCGCGGCGATCGCGATGATCAGCTCGGTCAGATTGCCCAAAGTTGCGTTGAGCAGGCCTCCGACTGCGTCGCCGGTCTTCTCTGCGACGCTCTCCGTCGCATGGCTGAGAAGGGCGGCCAACGGCACGATGGCCAGAACAGCGAGCACAAACAGGGTGGTGTGTGCGGAGGGAGCTGCTGTCTCGACCGCCAGCACGATCGGTACGAAGACCAGCATCCAGAGCAGTGGATTATGCCGAATTTCCTTGAGCAGAAGGTGCATGGTACCGCCCGGTCGAAACGAGGTCGAAAGCAGTTTCTGAACACCGCAGGCAGCGTAACCTTGATCTAGCTCAACAATCCGGCGCAACCGTCGCGCCAGTCACGGCCTGAGCCTTTCCCGAACGGTCAGAAGCGCGTCCATATTTGCCGGCTCCCTCCCCCTTTTGACCTAGATCAACCCGTGGCCGACCAGATTGCGGTTGTTCTCGCGGACATCCTTGATGAGCAGCTCAGGAGCTTACAATGACGAGGAACGCAGCTGTCGCAGCGATTGCATTTTTGGTGACGACCTCGTCTCTCGCTTTCGCAGCAGAGACGTCCACGACGGTCGGAGCTGCGCAACCCAGCGCCACCGACCTGAAGAGCCTGACGGACATGCGTGTCGGCATCGTCAAGGCCGCTTTGCAGCTGACACCCGATCAGGAGAAATACTGGCCGGCCATCGAGGATGCCATCCGTGCGCGAGCGAAAAACCGGCAGGCTCGGTTGGAGCGGATTGCCGAACTCCAGGAGAACGGACCGATGGAGGTCCTTGGTGGAAGCAATCCGGTCGAGATGATGCAACGAAGGGCAGACCGGCTGATTCAGCGCGGGACCGATCTCAAGAAGCTCTCCGATGCCTGGGAGCCGCTCTACAAGACATTGAGCGATGATCAGAAGCGAAGGATGGCATTCGTGTCGTTCGCCGTCATGCGCGGCGTGCGAAACGCGATCGAGCAGCGTGGCGGTCCGGACGACGAGGACGAATAAGGCCAACCGGACCGAACGCGAACAGTCCCTTGCAGCTTTGTGCGTGAAATGATTGGACGCTCGAAAGGGCGAGCGTGGCGCGTACCCGCCAAACGAAAACGCCGTACTGCAACCGTCCATCTATGTTGCGGGCGATTCCATGTTGCGGCGCGCATAGTCGCTTCGCCGGAAAGCACCGTGTTCATCAACCCGGTCATTCCGGCGGCGGAAAGCGGTCGAAGGTCGGCAGCTCATGCGCATCCTCCATCCAGCGCAGCCGCTCCGCGACCTGGATATGCATCGTGGCCGGCACCCGATCGGGATCGTCATAGGTGCCGCTCTGGATGTCGATGAACCCGGGCAGCATGTTGCCATTGGTATAGAAAAGTCCGCTGCCGCAGTTCGGGCAGAAGTGCCGCCGGCCATGCTCCGAGGATCGGTAGATCCTGGGCTGCCCCTTGGTCACCTTGACCATGCCCTCGGCAACCATCACCCAGCCGACCATCGGCGCGCCGGCGTGGCGCCGGCAATCGGTGCAGTGACACAGCGCATGGACGACCGGTTCGCCGGTTACCTCGTAACGGATCTCGCCGCAGTGACAGCCGCCGGTGACGTCAGCCATGTTTTCCTCCGCTCGATCAGTGGTTTGCCGGGTCGATAACGCTGCGAGCAGCAACGCTTCAATTGCGCATCTTGCCCTTGCGTCGAGCTGTCGCGCGGTCCCCTGCGCCCCCGATCATTCGGGCCTCACGAAATCGTCATCCCTGCCCTCGGCCTCGCCAAAGTCCCGGGAATAAAGCCCCGGCCCCGCCGATCATCTTCCCGGAAACCCAATCCCTGGGCCCACGGGAGACCTGCCATGAGCGGACACGATCACGACCATCGCGATGAGGAAAAAGGCGTCAGCCGACGCAAGGTGCTGGAATGCATGACCTGGGCCGGCACCGGCGTGCTGTGGACCGTCACCGGCGGCGTGCCGCATTCGCTCGGCATCGTCGGCTCGGCCGCCGCTGCGGAAGCGGCGCCCGGCATGACCTTCATGCAGATCAGCGACAGCCATGTCGGCTTCGACAAGCCGGCCAATCCGAACGCCATCGGCACGCTGGAAGAGGCTATCAACAAGGTCCGGGCGATGCAGGTCAAGCCGTCCTTCATGATCCACACCGGCGACATCACGCATCTGTCGAAAGCGTCCGAATTCGATGACGCCGATCGCATCATCTCACAGGCCAAGCTCGACGTGCACTACGTGCCGGGCGAGCACGATTTCATCGACGAGGAGGTCAAGCTCTACAAGGAGCGCTACGGCCGCGGCACCAAGGGTCCGGGCTACTATTCCTTCGACGCCGGCGGCGTGCATTTCATCGGCCTCGTCAACGTCGTCGACCTCAAGGGCGGCGGCCTCGGCAATCTCGGCAACGAGCAGCTCGAATGGCTGGAGAACGACCTCAAGGGCCGTTCGAAGTCGACGCCGATCGTGCTGTTCGCCCACATCCCGCTGTGGACGGTCTATCCGCAATGGGGCTGGGGCACCGAGGACGGCGCCCGCGCGCTGGAATACGTCAAGGGCTTCGGCTCGGTCACCGTGCTCAACGGCCACATCCACCAGGTGATGCAGAAGGTCGAGGGCAACGTCACCTTCCACACCGCGCGTTCGACCGCCTTCCCGCAGCCGGCGCCGGGCTCCGCCCCCTCGCCCGGCCCGATGAAGGTGGAGGATGCCAAGCTGCGCAGCATGCTCGGCGTCGCCAGCATCAACTTCAAGCAGAACAGCCAGCCGCTGGCGATCATCGACACGCCGCTGCAAGGCTAAGGGACAAGACCGATGAGTTCGATCAATCGACGCGACTTCGGGATCGCCGTGGTCGCGACCATGCTGCTGCCGGTCACGGCGGCCCGCGCTGAGGACACCGCGGTTCACATCGACAACTTCTCGTTCACTCCGCCCCAGCTGGACGTGAAGGTTGGCACCACCGTGACCTGGACCAACCGCGACGACATCCCGCACACCGTGGTGTGTGCGGGCAAGTTCCGCTCCAAGACCATGGATACCGACGGCACCTTCTCGTTCACCTTCACGGAGCCCGGCGAGTACAAGTATTTCTGCTCGCTGCATCCGCACATGACAGGCAGTGTCAAGGTTGGGTAACGTGACAACCCATACAATCACAACCATGCCCGGCCGGTGGCCCTCCGCCCCCGGCCGGGCACGAGCCGTCTCTCGACATGCCGGGCAGAACACGATGGTTGTCAACGCGTCGCAAGACGATCCCGAAAAGGCGCGGCGCTTCCGCGAGGCCGCGCTGCCGTATCTTGACGACGCCTATACGCTGGCTCGCTATCTGCTGCGCGATGCCGCCGACGCCGAGGATGCGGTGCAGGAATGCTATCTGCGCGCCTACAAGCATTTCGACAGCTACCGCGGACCTGCGATGAAGCCGTGGCTGTTCGCGATCCTGCGCAATGTCTGCCGCGCCGAATATGCAAGGCGCAAGACCGCCCCGACCGCGGTCGAGGAGTTGCCCGAAGGCGGCGAGCAGACCCCGCTGTGGAATGAAGCCCCGGAGACCCCGGAAAAGCAGCTGCTGCGCCGCTTCGACGGCGAGACCGTGCGCAAGCTGGTCGCGGCGCTTGCCGAGCCGTTCCGCGAGACCTTCGTGCTCAGGGAAATCCAGAATCTTTCATACCGCGAGATCGCCGATGTCGCCGCCGTGCCGGTCGGCACCGTGATGTCCCGGCTCGCGCGCGCCCGCGCCATGCTGCGATCGGCCTGGCTTGCGGAACAGGAGCAAGCGAAATGACCTGCGAGGAAGCCGAAGTGCTGATCCACGCGCTGATCGACGGCGAACTCGACGCCGGCCATGCGCGCGAAGTGGAAGCCCATGTCGAGGGGTGCGCGCATTGTGCCGCGCTCATGAAGGAGTATCAGGAGATCCGCCAGGCGATCGCCGAGAGCGATTTGCGCTACAAGGCGCCGCTCGAGCTGCGCCGCAAGATCGAGAAGTCGCTGCCGCAACCACAAGCGCAGGCGGCGCCGACCCGGCGCTCGGTGCTGCGCGGCTTCGCGCTGGGCTCCGCGGTGTCGGCGATGGCAGCGACCGGCCTTGTCGCGATCGTGCTGCGCAACGATGACGAGCAGCGCATCGAGAACGAGGTGGTGTCGGCGCATCTGCGTTCGCTGCAGGCCGGCCACCTCACCGACGTGATCTCGACGGATCAGCACACGGTCAAGCCCTGGTTCAACGGCAAGCTCGACGTCTCGCCGCCGGTGATCGATCTCACCGCGCAGGGCTTCACGCTGATCGGCGGCCGGCTCGACTACGTCAACGCCCGCGAGATCGGCGCCGTGGTCTACAAGCGGCGCCAGCACGTCATCAACCTGTTCGTGGCGCAGACCGCGAGCACCGAACGCAAGGCGGCGAAGATTTCGACGCTGCAGGGCTTCAACATCCGCCGCTGGAGCGACCGCGGCCTGAACTACTGGGCGGTCAGCGATCTCGGCGCCGACGAGCTAGCGGAGTTCGGCGACAAGTTCGAGGGCGCGATGCGCGCGAACAAGGAGGGATGAGCCTTGTAGCCCGGATGGAGCGCAGCGTAATCCGGGGACGGTCTTACCCGCTGTGAGAACCCCGGATTTCGCGCAGCCTGTCATCGGGCGCGCATTCGCGCGACCCGTTGGCTGCATCCGGGCTACAGGTTCGAAACTACGCCGACTTGCGCACCGCGTTGTCGACCAGCGTCTTGCCGAGCGACCAGATCGCGCCGGGCACCTTGTGGCTGCCGGCGATCACGTCGTCGAACGACTTCTCGATCCAGGTGCAGTCCTCTTCGGTGATCGTGAGCGGCGGCAGCAGCTTGATGGTGTGGAGGCCGTGGCCGGCGACCTGGGTCAGGATCTTGTGATCCTTGAACAGTGGCACCGTGATCAGCTGGCAGAACAGGCCCTTGTTGGCGGTCTCAAGCAGATTCCACGACGCCTTGAGCCGCAGCGATTTCGGCGGACCGAACTCGACGCCGATCATCAGGCCCTTGCCGCGCACTTCCTTCATCAGTTCATAGCCGGGCACCATGCGCGTCAGCGCAAGACGAAGCTCGGCGCCGCGTTTGGCGGCGTTCTCGACGAGCTTCTCGGCCTTGATGACGTCGAGCGTGGCGATGCCGGCGGCCATCGCCAGATCGTTCTTGGCGAAGGTCGAGCCATGCACGACCGCGCGATCCATCTGGTTGAAGATCTTGTCGAAGATGTTCTTGCGCGTCAGCAGCGCGCCGATCGGCACGTGACCGCCGGACAGCGCCTTCGCCAGCAGCACCATGTCGGGCTCGATGCCCCAATGCTCGATCGCGAGGAATTTTCCGGTGCGGCCGATGCCGGTCTGGATCTCGTCGGCGATGAACAGCGTGCCGTATTTGCGGCACAGCGCCAGCGCGCCGGGCAGGAACTCGTCGGTGGGCATGTTGACGCCCTTGCCCTGGATCGGTTCGACGATGAAGGCGCCGACCTGGCGCGACGACAGTGCCTTCTCCAGCGCCTCGAGATCGTTGAAGGGAATCGGGGTGCAGCCCGGCAGCAGCGGCTCGAATCCGCCGCGGAAATTCGAATCATCCGTCAGCGACAGCGCGCCGTAGGACAGGCCGTGGAACGAATGCCCGCAATAGACGATACCGGGGCGACCGGTCGCGCCGCGCGCGAACTTGATCGCAGCTTCGACGGTTTCGGCGCCGGAATTGGCGAAAAACACCTTGTCCAGATATGGAACATGTTCCAGAAGCCGTTCCGCGAGCACGCCGGCGAGCGTCGAGACATCGAGTTGCACAAGATTGGGCAGATCGGCGTCGAGCACGCTCTTCAGCGCCTGGCGCAGGGCCGGATGATTGCGGCCAATCGCAAAAACGCCAAATCCGCTCAATAGATCGAGGTAACGAGCCCCCTGACGATCGAAGAGGTATTGGCCTTGCCCCTTCTGGAAGCCGACGTCGTAGCCGATGGTCTTGAGAACGCGAACGAGCTGCTCGTTGAGGTGACGCGTGTGCATGGCACCGCGCTGCCCCTCGCGCTCCACAAAAATCTCGGAAACGTCTAAATTGGAACTTACCATTCGTTACATACGTCGGTTGATGGCCATCTCGTCAACTTAAAACGCTCGCTAGCGGCGTTTTGACCCCCGCTCGGATCGTCCAGTTAAGCACAGGTTTGGACCATGTTGCACTGCCCAAGAACTTTCGCGCGTACAATAGCCTTTTCAGGTTTATTTTTGGCCACCGTATTATCACCGGCACTTGCAGCGGACCCGACCGGCGACTGGAAGGTCGCTGACGGTGTCGCCACCATCCGCGTCGCCCAGTGTAATGGCAACATGTGGGGTGCGGTGTCCTGGGAAAAAACCCCGGGCGGCAAGGATAAGAACAATCCTGATTCTGCAAAGCAGAGCAGGCCGACGCTCGGCATGCCGATCCTGATCGACATGAAGAAGAAGGCCGGCGCCGATGCGTGGGAAGGTCAGGTCTACAACGCCAAGGACGGCCAGCTCTACAGCTCGACCATCAAGCCCGTCGGCACCGATCAGCTCGAGATCCAGGGCTGCGTGCTCGGCTTCCTGTGTGGCGGCGAGACCTGGACCCGCGTCGGTCCGCCGATTCCGGTGAGCGCCGCCGGCAACCCGGCGGCGAAGGGCACCCAGCCCAAGTCAACAGCACCGCAGAAAACCACCGGCGCCGTGGCGCCGGCCACCAAGCCGGGTCAAAAGCAGGTCCCGGGCAACGCCAATGCGCAGGCTGACGCGGTGGGCGATATCTGCCTGCTTCCGGACATCGCGCGACCGACGCATTAGCGGAAGCCTGCGGGGAACACCGTCCGCTGACATCGCGGCTCGGCGGCGCCTGCCGCCAAGCCGGTTCGACAGCGCCAACGCGTCAGGTGACGTCGTTGGCGATATCCTCCTCCTTGACCTCGCGCGGCTTGCCCATCAGCGCCGGCTGGAACAGCAACACCGCCGCGAGCGTGGTGACGAGCGAGAGCGCCAGCAGCTTGCCCATGCTCGCGGTGCCGGGATGGCTGGACAGCCACAGGCTGCCGAACGCGGTCGCCGTGGTCAGCGCGCTGAAAAAGATCGCGCGTGTCAGGCTCGACTGCAGCAGATTCGTCCTGCCCTGCCGCCACGCCGTGACATAGTAGATCTTGAACGCCACGCCGACGCCGAGCAGCAGCGGCAGCGCGACGATGTTGGCGAAGTTGAGCGGCAGCCCGATCAAGACGCAGATCTCCAGCGTGACGATGCCGGCGACCAGAAGCGGTACCAGCGTCATCAGCACGTCGACGACGCGGCGCAGCGTGAGCCACAGCAGCAGACCGATCGTGACCAGCGCCAGGATGCCGGCGTGGATGAACGCCTTCACGATGACGTCGCCCGACTTCAGGATCGAGACCGGCCCGCCGATCGCGGTCGGCTCGGCGGCGAGCACGGCGTCGGCAAAGCGCCGCAGATTGTCGTTGTCGTTCGGATCGCCCTTCGGCTCCACCTCGACACGCATAAGGCCGTCCTTGGTCTTCCAGCTGTCGACGAGTTCCGGCGGCAGACTCTGCAGCGTGACGGTCTGGGCCTGCAGCGTATTGCGGAGCTGATCGAACACGATCTTCATCGGCGCGACGAAGACGTCCTGCGCCTTGTCGCGGGTCGCCTGGTTCGAACCGGCGAGCTTCTGCAGCGCGTCGGCGAGCCGGCGCGCGGCCACCGCGCCCGGCCCCTTGCCGTCGCCCGCGGTCTTGCGCAGGCTGTCGACCGAGCTCTTCAGCGACTCGACATTCTCCTGATCCGACGGCGCCGGATCTACCGAATCCGGGTTGAGCGCGGGGCCGAGCGTCTTGGCCGCCTGCGCGATCAGCTTCAGCTTGGCCGGCTGGTCGTCGGGCACGAAGCTGTCGAGCGACATCACGCGCGACACTTCCGGCAGCTTCTCGAGCTTGGCCTCGATCTTCTTGGCGTCGGCTTCCGAGCGCGTCATCACGTTGATGGCGTTGGCGCCGGTGTTCGGATCCTTCCGCAGGTCGAGGAAGGTCGCGATCGATTCCACCTTGGAATTGCGCAGATTGATCGGGTTGAAGTCGAACTTCATGTAATGGAGCAGCGGCAGGCCCGCGACCGTGACCAGCAGCGTGCCGACGATGATCGGAACACGATGCTTCTCCAGGAAGAGATCGAGCGGCGCCAGGAAGGCGTAGCCGACCGGCTCCTTCTCGCCGGGCGGATTGAGCAGGTCGAGCAGCGCCGGCAGCACCGTGATGCTGGTAACGAACGCCACCAGCATGCCGGCGCCGGCGATCTTGCCGAGCTCCGAGATGCCCTTGTAGTCGGTCGGCAGGAAGCAGAGGAAACCGGCGGCGGTTGCCATCGCAGCGAGCGACAGCGGCACCGCGGAGCGGCGCGCCGCGTTTTCCAGCGCCAGCGTCAGATTGTCGTTCTTGAAGCGCTCGGAGCGGTAGCGAACGCTGAACTGGATGCCGAAGTCGACCCCGAGGCCGATGAACAGCACGGCGAAGGCGATCGAGAGCAGGTTCAGCGAGCCGACCATCATCAGGCCGACCGCTGTGGTGATGGCAAGCCCGATGAACAGGTTCACGAACACGGCGAAGATGATCTTGCCGGAATGCAGCGCCATCCAGAGGATGACCAGCACGATCACCACGGTGCCGATGCCGTTGGTGATCGCGCCGTCCTGCACGGTAGCGTATTCCTCGTTGGCGATCGGCACGGGTCCGGTCAGGCGAACGCGCGCGTGATATTCGGTCGGAAATTTCAGATCGGCCGCCGCCTGGCGGATCGCGTCGGTCGCGCCCTTGCCCGGCTCCAGCGCCGAATAGTCGATGATCGGCTTGATCTCGATGAAGGCGCGCTTGTCCGAATCGGTCAGCGGCTTGTCGCTGGTGAGCTCGCGCCAGGAGAAGGTCGCGTTGCCCTTGGCGAGGACGGTCTCGACCGTCTCGGAGATCAGGTTGAAGGGCGGCGCCGTATTGTCGAGCTTGACCTGCCCGCGCTTGACGCCGGCAAGGCCGGTCTCGAGCGCGCCGGTCAATCCGCGAATCGAGGGATCGCCGGCCATGATCTCGATCAACGGTGCGGCCGCTTCGAGCTGGCCCGCGACCTTGCCGACCTCTTCGGTCGGCAGGAACAAGAGGCCGTTCTTCTCGAAGAATTCGCCGGAGCCGAGCGCGGTGATCGCTTCGAAGTTCTTCTTGTCGGCCTGCAGCTTCGCGGTGAGCGCCTTCGCGGCCGAGCTGGTCAGCTCGGGCGTCGCTGCCTCGACCACCGCCAGGATCAGCCGCTCGCGATCAAACGCTTCCTCGAACTGGTTGTCGCGCTTGCGCCAATCCAGATCCGGCGAGATCAGCTTGTTGATGTCGGTGTTGATCGAGAAGTTGCGGGCCGTGTAGAAGCCGGCGCCGATCGACAGCAACACAGAGATAATCACAACCGGAAGGGCAAAACGCGTACAGGTCCTAACAACGGAGACGACAATATTTGTCAGCACTTCGTTTCTTTCTAATCTCGGGGAAGCATGGCCGAAAACGCCCGCTCTGTAGCGGAGTTCCCGGGACCGATCTAATGTTGTTTTGGTTATCTTCCTCGACGGGACGGCGAGGAGGTTCCAAAGCACAGGAACGGCCACGAATGGCCGGTATAAACCGCATGAGTGGGCGATAAAGTGACGAACAAGTGAGGGAGACGGACGGTCGCAGGAGGCAAAACCAACACTATATTACCTCCAATGCCCCCTCCTTCGTGATCCAGCCCCACTCGAAACGCTACCTTTTTGCCACAAATCCCTGTATTTCCATGCGCTTGGGGCACAGATCCCTTCCAGGAACTGTGATGGCGCGGACGTTGCAACTGACGTTGCGAGGTCCGACGTGTGGAGTGCGTTGCCGAAAAGGCCGCAGGGCATTGAACGAGATTGGTGCAATTTGCGTAACGGACGTCCGATGGAAGTGTTTCTTGCTCAGCCGCGCGGCTTTTGCGCGGGCGTCGTGCGCGCGATCGAGATCGTCGAACGCGCGCTCGAGAAGTATGGCCCGCCGGTCTATGTCCGCCACGAGATCGTGCATAACAAACACGTCGTCGAGAGCCTGAAGAAGAAGGGCGCGATCTTCGTCGAGGACCTCTCGGAAGTGCCGGCCAAGGCGGTGACCGTCTTCAGTGCCCATGGCGTTGCCAGGAGCGTCGAGGAGGAGGCGGAAGCCCGCGACCTGCCGGTGCTCAATGCCACCTGCCCGCTCGTCACCAAGGTCCATAACCAGGGCAAGCGTTATATCTCGAAGGGCCGCGCCCTGATCCTGATCGGGCACGCCGGCCACCCCGAGGTCGAGGGAACCATGGGACAGGTTCCGGGGCCGGTTCTGCTGGTCCAGAGCGTCCAGGATGTGGCGGAACTGAGGCTGCCGAGCGATGCGCCAGTCGCCTACATCACCCAAACCACCCTGTCCGTGGACGACACCAGGGACATTATCGCGGCCCTTCAGGCAAAATTTACAGATATTCAAGGCCCGGACATCAGGGATATCTGCTATGCGACACAGAACCGCCAATCTGCGGTAAGGGACCTGAGCAAACTGGTGGACATCATTTTGGTGGTGGGGGCCGCCAACAGTTCCAACTCGAACAGGCTTCGTGAAATCGGCACCGAGGTCGGCGTCGCGAGTTATCTCATTGCCGATGGGAGCGAACTCAATCCGGATTGGCTCAAGGATGCGAAGGCCGTCGGCATTACGGCGGGCGCTTCTGCGCCTGAAGTTTTGGTCGACGATGTGATCGAGGCCCTGCGCCGCATCGGACCTCTGTCGGTCTCGGTCGTTCCGGGCCGAGAAGAGAATATCGAATTCCGGCTGCCAGCCGAACTGACTGCGGGCTGATCTGAACCCACATCCCTTTGATAAGTGCAGAAAGAAATCGTCTAATGGCTATACCGTTCTTCAAGGAAATGCGTATCGGCGGTTATCTGATCAAGCAGAAGCTGCTTGGCCGCAAACGCTATCCGCTCGTGCTGATGCTGGAACCCTTGTTCCGTTGCAACCTCGCCTGCGTCGGCTGCGGCAAGATCGACTATCCCGATGCGATCCTCAATCGCCGCATGACGGCGCAGGAATGCTGGGATGCGGCCGATGAATGCGGCGCGCCGATGGTGGCGATTCCCGGCGGCGAGCCGCTGATCCACAAGGAGATCGGCGAGATCGTGCGCGGCCTCGTGGCGCGCAAGAAGTTCGTCTCGCTGTGCACCAATGCGCTGCTACTCGAGAAGAAGCTCGATCTGTTCGAGCCGTCGCCCTATCTGTTCTTCTCGGTGCATCTCGACGGCCTGAAGGAACATCACGACAAGGCGGTGTCGCAGAAGGGCGTGTTCGATCGCGCCGTCTCCGCGATCAAGGCGGCGAAGGCGCGCGGCTTCACGGTCAACGTCAATGCCACCATCTTCGACGGCCATCCGGCCGAGGAGATCGCCAAGTTCCTCGACTTCACCACCGAGCTCGGCGTCGGCGTCTCGATGTCCCCGGGTTACGCCTATGAGCGTGCGCCCGATCAGGAGCACTTCCTCAACCGCACCAAGACCAAGAAGCTGTTCCGCGACGTCTTTGCGCTCGGCAAGGGCAAGAAGTGGAACTTCATGCATTCCGGCCTGTTCCTCGACTTCCTCGCCGGCAACCAGGAATACGAGTGCACGCCCTGGGGCATGCCGGCGCGTAACATCTTCGGCTGGCAGAAGCCCTGCTATCTGCTCGGTGAAGGCTACGCCAAGACCTTCAAGGAGCTGATGGACACCACCGACTGGGAGACCTACGGCACCGGCAAGTACGAGAAGTGCGCCGACTGTATGGCCCATTGCGGCTACGAGCCGACCGCGGCCACCGCTGCGATCAACAATCCGCTGAAGACGATGTGGGTCGCGCTGCGCGGCATCAAGACCACGGGCCCGATGGCGCCCGAGATCGACATGTCGAAGCAGCGTCCGGCGCAGTACATCTTCGCCGAACAGGTGCAGAAGAAGCTCTCGGAGATCCGCCGCGACGAGGCTGCGGCCGCCGCCGCCAAGCAGCAAGCGAAGGCCTCGACCGCCGCCTGAAGCTCGATGTGAGCGAAAGCAGAAACATGAAAGCCCCGGTTCAGCGAACCGGGGCTTTTTTCTTGGATCAGGATGCCGCCTGCTCTTCCAGTCTCGTGCGCTGAAGCAATTTCTCGATCTCCACCGCGCGCGGCGCGCTGAGTGTGCCGCGCTCGATCCCGAGCGGGACATTGCGCAAAGCGAGCTCGCGATACAGCGCGCCGGATGGAGGAAATCGCTCATCCAGCGCCCGGAGGTGCTTGAGGATCGTTCCGACGTCGCCGCGCGCCACGCAGCCGCCCATGCCATTCGCCAGTCCGCCGTCGAGAACGGCCGCGACCGTCCCGCGCAGCAGCGGCATCATCGCGCGCAACGCGTCGGCCTCGCTGGCGCCAAAGCTCTTCCAGAGCTCGACGCCTTCCTTGAGCAGCGCGATCAGGAACGGACCGACGTAATATGCCGACGCATGATAGAGCGCCCGCGCACCGGCCGGCAGCGCCAGCGGTTCGCACCCGATCCAGGTCGCAAGCAATTCCAGGTCGCGCCTGAAGTCGCCCTCTGCCTCGATGCCGACGGTGCATCCGCGCAATCCCTCGAGCGCGACGTCCGGATTGGCAAACATCTGCATCGGATGAAATCCGCCTGTCGCTGCGCCCGCGAATTTCGCATGATCGAGCGCCGCCAATTCGGTCGCGCCGCTGCAATGAACCACGCGGTGACGCGGCTCCCAGCGCAAATCGCGGCACACCGGCAGGATCGCGTCGTCGCTTACGGTGAGGAAAACCATGTCGCAGCAGTCGACGACATGCTGCGCGTCGGTCATCGGCCGCGCCGACAGGATGCGGGATCCGAGCCGCTGCGCGGCATCGGCACCGCGGTTGTAGAACGCCGCGACGTTCAGCCCCGCGCGGGCGAAGGCCGGCGCGAGCGTTTGCGCCACGCGGCCGGCGCCGATGAAGCCGATCCGCAACGCCGCCAGCGCCGTGCTCATTGCGCATAGCTCCCGTCGATGCGGTCGAGCCTCCGCCGCAGCGCCGGCCATTCCAGCAGGCCGTAACCGGCCTGCAGATTTTGCGCCGCTTCATTCAGCACCGGATTGGTGTCGCGCTCATTGTCCAGCGTGATCTCGGTGCCGGCAAAGCAGGTCACCGTGTTGCCGATCGCCATCTCGGTCGGCGCATGCAGCGGCCGGCCGCAGCCGAGCGCGTCGACCTGGATCCGACAGGCCTGCTCAAGCCAGTAGATCGCATTGAACGCCTGCGGAATCGTGTTGCCGCAAACCAGGAGGCCATGATTGCGCAACACCAGCACATTGTTGCGGCCGAGATCGGCGACAACCCGGTCGCATTCGTCGCGATCGATCGCCGGCCCCTCGAAATCGTGATAGCCGATCCGTCCGTGAAACCGCATCGCCGTCTGCGACAACGGCAGCAGCCCCTCGGCAAGCGTGCTGACCGCGGTGCCGGCTCTGGTGTGAGTATGCAGGACGCAGTTCACGTCGGGCCGCGCGCGATGGATCGGGGCATGCAGATAGAAACCGGCGACGTTGACGTTGTAGCCGTGGTCGGGCTGCAGCAGGGTGCGGCCCTCGATGTCGATCTTGACGAGGCTCGACGCGGTGATTTCCTCGTAGAGCATGCCATAGGGATTGATCAGGTATTGATCGTGATGCCCCGGGACCTGTGCACTGATATGGTTGTAGATCAGGTCGGTCATTCCGTAGAGCGCGACCAGGCGGTAGCACGCCGCAAGATCGACGCGGGTCGCCCACTCCTGTTCTCCCACGACGGCCCTGATATCGTTGACGGCACAAACTTCGATCTGACGCATGTTACTGGGGCCCTTGGTGTCGGATGACGGAGGCGCGCTCGACGATACGGCTGAGGTCTTCCGATGATGGAAGCCCGCCGAATACATGCATCCCGTCCGCGCCAAGCCTGGATTTCACGAACAGATCGGCGGCAGCGGCGTCGCCATGCCGCAGCATCTCGGCAGCCTGCAACGCGTGTGCCATGCGGGTGACGAGCGCCCGCGCGTGCCCGTCGTCCGGATATTTTGCACGCAATCGATCGGCGAGATCGTCCGTGCTTCGGTCATAGACCGGATTGAGGCCCCTGCTCGCACGCAACTCGTCGACGAATGCGTCCCGGCAATTCGCATCGCGTTGCATGGCCCGCAAAACGTCCATGCACATCATGTTCGAGGTGCCTTCCCAGATCGAATTCAGCGGCGCTTCGCGATACAGCCGCGCCATCGGATTCTCCATGATGAAGCCGTTGCCGCCGTGCACCTGCAGGCATTCGTAGGTGAAGGCCGGCGCGCGCTGGCAATTCCAGAACTTCATCACGGGTGTCGCGACCCGCGCCAGCAATCGCTCGTGTTCGCTTGTTTGCAGACCGTCGGTCGCACGCGCGACCCGAAATGCGCCGAGCATCGCCGCCTCGCTCTCGAGCGCGAGGTCGGCGAGCACGTTGCGCTGCATCGGAAGCTCGGACATCGGCTTGCCAAACGCCGTTCGCGTTTGCGCGTGGTTGAGGGCGAGGCTCAGCGCCTGGCGCATCAGCCCGGCGGAGCCGACCGCGAAATCCAGTCGCGTCAGATGGGCATGCGAAAGGATTTCCGCGATGCCGCGGCCCTCTTCGCCGACCAGGATCGACCACGTATCGTGGTACTCGATCTCGCTTGACGCGTTCGAGCGGTTACCGCACTTGTCCTTCAAGCGCTGAATGTGGATACGGTTGGCGCTGCCGTCGGGCAACAGGCGTGGCACGAACAGGCAACTGACGCCGGACTGGGTGCGCGCCAGCGTGTAGAATCCGTCGGCCACCGGCACCGAGAAGAACCATTTGTGGCCGGTGATCGCATAGATCTCGCCATGCGCGCCGCGCTCGACGAAGCGCGCGGTGGTCTGGGTCTCGCGCAGATCGGAGCCGCCCTGCTTTTCGGTCATGGCGTAACCGATGACCGCGGCGCGCTTGGCCTCGATCGGAAGCCGCCGCGGATCGTAGTCCGCCGCCAGCGTTCGCTCCCGCCACAGATCGAATTGCGGCTTGCCGGAGAACCCGGCGATCGCGGCGTACGCCATCCCGGTGGGGCAGCCGACGCCGTTCTCGATCTGATTCCAGAGATAGCTCAGCGCCGCACGCGCCAGATGGCCGTGTGGTTCGCGCGTCGACCAGGCGAGGCTATGCACCTCGCTCCGGAACGCCAGCGCCATCAATTGATGCCAGGCAGGATGATATTCGACCCAATCATTGCGGTTGCCATACCGGTCATGGGTCAAGAGTTTCGGTTCGTGCTCGTTGGCCAGCCGTGCCGCCTCCTGCACGGATTCGCTGCCGGCATGGGCGCCGAGCGCTGAAAGCTTGTCTTTCGCCCACGGCGCGATCGATACGATCAGGCCACTCAACGCGCGGTCGTCATCGAATGCATTGAAGCCGAGCGCCGGCCGCGCCTGATTGCGCACTTCATGGGTCGCGAACGGAGCGGCTTTCGCTTCAGCGACGGCAACCGGCTGGACGCGCGCGTTCATGCGGAGACTCGCGATACAGGGATGAGTTCAGGCGTGGCGTGGCGAAACAGCATGCGCGCGGAAAGCCCTGCGATCGACTGTGCGATCGCCTTCGCCGCGTCGGAATCGGGGGCCGCTTCGGGCGCAAGGGGACCAACCAGCGCCTCCATGAAGGCGCCGGTCACGCAGGATGCCGCGACGTTCGCGTCGATCTCGACGAACTCACCGCCGGCGATACCGCGCCGAACCAGCCTTGCGATCTGATCGGCCAGGGCCGCCCGGTATTTCAGGCGCGCCGCGTCGATCTCGGGTTCACAGGGTTCGGCGATCAACGCGTAGGCCAGGCGGCGGCCGCGCATCGCCCGGACCGCGAATGTGTAGATCGCGTCGACCAAGCACTGGGACGCCGAGCCTTCCGCCTCGACGATCGCGGCAACCACGGCCACCTCGCGCTCAGACACCAAGGCGAGCACCTGGGCGTACAGGTCCGCCTTGGAGTCGAAGTAGCGATACACGCTGCCCGTGGCCACGCCAGCCCGTGAGGCGATCAGGGCGATCTGGGCGTCCTTCCAGCCACTCAGCGCCACGGCCTCCCTGGCGGCATCGAGAATGCGCGCTTTGGTTTCGACCAGTTGGTTGAGGCGAACGGCAGCGATTGCCATAGTGAACCTTAATTCATGAATAAAGGATCATAGTTCATTCTCGGACGGATCGCCGTGGCTGTCAAGTATATCGACCCGCCCTGCGACCGCAGGACCGTTCCGTGGGCGCCGGCACGCTGCCGGAAGGTCGTTAGAGGCTGCGGCGCGACGCAGGGGCGCGAGGAACAGGGATACGGGGGTCTCACCCCACAGCCGACGCGCACGCCGCCGCTGGGCGCGTGGAACCGGAACAGCGTGGCATCAAGCGAAACCTTCGGGCATCAAAGCAAAAGGCCCGATCGCGATGCAACCGGGCCTGTGTGTTGAGCTTGATGCGGCGAGAAACCCGGTCCCGGCCCGGCGCAGCGGATCAGGCCGCCTTCGCCGTGATCAGAACGTCTTCCACCGGCATCAACACCTCGTTGCCGAGCAGGAAGCCGCGGCAGCTGCGCAGCGAGCGCAACGCGCGGTTAAAGTCGATACCGGTCGAGACCAGCGCGCGCAGCGTGCGCGGGTTGCGCGCGATGCCGCGCAGCACCTTGCGCAGGTCGATGTCGCCGTTCGGCTTCACCGCGGATTTCGCAAGTTCCGGTAGCGCTCGGTGCGCGGGATCGCTGATTACGCGCAGCGCGGCGAACGGAATGCCGGCTTTGGCGGCATAGGCCGCCGCGATATGGCTCTCCATGTCGACCGCTGCTGCGCCCGTCATCGAGCGCAGAGCGGCCTTGCAGGCCTTCGCCGCGATCACCTCTTCCACGCCGGCGAGACCGCCGCGGACGATCCTGCGGCGCTTCAGCGCGGCGCTGGCGATCATCTCTTCGTTCAGCGCGGATGCGGCCAGGAAACGGGTATCGCCCGACATCACCTCGGTCGCGACCACGACGTCGCCGGACTTGAGCGACGGGTCGAGCCCGCCGGCCACGCCGAACGAAATCACGCCACGGAAGGTGGTCGGATCCAGCGTCGCCAGCAACTCACGCAGCTGCTGCGGATCGCTCGAACTGCAGATTACGATCATGCCGGGGCCTGCCGCGATGCGGGCCTCCTGCACCAATCCAGTCACAATCAATACCGGCCGAGGATCAATTCTACTGCCCACGGTCTCGGCGGCCCCCGCCTCAACAATCACATCCCGACCCCTACCACCCTGCTATTGGTGCTTCTCAAATTTCGATACCGCGCCAGCGCCCAGAGCGGAAAGAACTTCGAGTAGCCATGATATCGCAAGTAAAATACCCGCGGAAACCCCGTAGCTGTGTATCGCTGCTCGTCCCACAGCCCTTTTTCCGTCTGTGTTGCCTTTAGGTACTCCACCCCACGCGCAACAGCGGGATTTTCGACCTCTCCGGCCGCCATCAATCCAAGCAAAGCCCATGCCGTTTGCGAGGAGGTCGAAGGCGCGACTTCATAACCCTTGTAATCCAGCCGGTAACTGACGGCGTCTTCGCCCCAGCCGCCGTCCTGATTCTGGACTGACGCCAGCCAGTCGACCGCCTTCCGAATCATCGGGTCGTTGCGATCGATCCCTGCGACATTTAGCGCCGAGAGCACCGACCAGGTGCCGTAGATGTAGTTCAGGCCCCAGCGGCCGTACCAGGAGCCCTCGGCAAGCTGGGTGCGGCGCAGATAGGCGACGCCGTCAGCCATCGCCTTGTTGCTCTCGGCGGTCTCGCCGAGCTGGCCCAGCATCGAGATGCAGCGCGCGGTGACATCCTCGGTCGGCGGATCGAGCAATGCGCCGTGATCGGAGAACGGGATGTTGTTGAGGTAATATTCGAGGTTGTTGACGTCGAACGCGGCCCAGCCGCCGTCGCGGCTCTGCAGCCCCTCGATCCACTCGCGGCCGCGCGCGATGGCCTCGTCATATTCCCTGGTTCCGGTGTGGCGCCGCACGCGGTCCATCGCCATCACGACCACCGCGGTGTCGTCGAGATCGGGATAATGGTCGTTGTTGTACTGGAACGCCCAGCCTCCCGGGCGGACGTCCGGCGCCTTGACCGCCCAATCGCCCTTCAGCTCCAGCACCTGGCGCGGCTTCAGCCAGTCGAGGCCCTGCTTGGCCTTGGCCAGGGTGTCGTCGCCGCCCGCCTCCTGCAGCGCATGACTGGCCAGCGCGGTGTCCCACACCGGCGAGACGCAGGGCTGGCAATAGGCCTCGTGTTCGCTAATCACGAGCAGCTTGTCGATGCCGCGGCGCGTGATGGCGCGCGGCGGGAAATTCTCGTCCTTGCCGAGCGCCTCGTACATCATGACGATGTTGGCCATCGGCGGATAAATCGCGCCCATGCCGTCTTCGCCATTCAGCCGCTCTTCGGTGAAGGCGAGCGCGGCATCGATCGCTCGCTGGCGCAGGCTCTTCGGAAACATCGGCTCGATCACCCGCAGCACGGCGTCGAGCGAGCGGAACAGATAGAACCAGCTCGCGCTCTGATGCGGCGCCTTCGGCGCCATGCGGACCGATTTCGGATCCTCCAGGAACAGCTCGTCGATGCCGACGCCTTTCGGATTCTTCGCACGCGGCTTCAGCGCGGCAAGCACCATCAGCGGCACCATGGTGGTGCGCGCCCAGTAGGAGATCTTGTTGATGTGGAACGGCGACCACATCGGCAGCAGCATGATCTCGATCGGCAGCACCGGCGTCGCGCGCCAGGTCACGACGCCATAGAGCGCAAGCAGGAAGCGCGTGAACACGTTGCTGCCCGAAGCACCGCCGCGCGAACGGATCGCCTCGCGCGCCCGCACCATGTGCGGCGCGTCGACGGAATCGCCGATCATCTTCAGCGCGAAGTAGGACTTCACGCTGGCGCTCATGTCGAACGGGCCGTCATGCACCAGCGGCCAGCCGCCATGCGCGCCCTGGACGCGGCGCAGATAGTTGCCGATCTTGGCCTCCAGCCCGGCATCGATCGACTCGGCCAGATAGTGACGCAGCAGGATGTACTCGGCCGGAATGGTGCTGTCGGCCTCGAGCTCGAATATCCAGTGCCCGTCGGACTGGCGGTAGCCGAGCAGCGCTTCGGTTGCCTTGGAGATGCTCTTCTCCAGCGCGACCGGGTCGACTGCAACGCTGTGATCTCTCGCAAGCATTTCGCTCGATATCCTCTTCATCGCGGGCCGGCTGATCGAAAGCCGCGGCCGCTCCAGAGCATGATCCGATTGCTTCGGATCACGTTCTTGTCCTTTTGTTTGGTCGCGTTTTCTTCACGCGAACCGGTAACCACTTCGCTCGAAAACGTGCCAACAGGTCGAATCTAACGCCTGGCCAGAACCAGATCTGCGGCGCGATCACCGGATCGCACCGATCCCTCGATGGTTGCCGGCAACCCGGTAGCAGTCCAGTCGCCGGCAAGGAACAGGTTTTTTTGCGCCGTCGCGGGCCCCGGACGCAGGGCATTCTGTTCCGGCGTTGCCTCAAATGTGGCACGGCGCTCGCGCACGATTTGCCACGGCGGCAGGTCGCCGGAAACCCCCGACGCCTCGCAGATGTCCTGCCAGATCGCCTGGGCAAGCTCCTCGCGCGGCATGTCGACCAGACGGTCGCCGTTGCTGATCGTCACCGACAGCCGTTGCGGGAACGCGAACAGCCACTCCACGAGGCCGCCGACCACGCCGAGAATGGGCGCGGCATCGCGCGGCGGATCGACACGGAAATGCGCGTTCACGATGGCGCGGAATTTGGTCGGGGTTTTCAGGCCGGGCAGCAGGGATGCCGCAGCGCGCGGCGGCACGGCGAGCACGACCGCATCGTCGGCTCCCAGCGCAACCTTGTCGCCATTGCCAAAGTCGAGCTCGCTGATGCGATCACCCGACATGCCGAGCGCACGCAATTCGTGACTGAACTGGACGCTGTGGCCCCCCTCCTGCAGCAGCTTCACGGCCGGCTCGATCAGGACCGAGCTCAGGCCGTCGCGCGCGATCAGCGGGCGGCAGGCCTGCCCGCCCGCGAGCAGCGTCTCGCGCACGATGGCGCCAGCGAGCCCGGCCGAGCCCTCCGGCGGATCGACGTTCAGCGCGGCCAGCAGCAGCGGCTGCACCAGGCGCTCATACAGCGTGCCCTTGCAGGGAATGGTGTTGCCGACCAGCGCTCCGGCGCCGGCCCAGGCCAGCGGCGCCAAGGCGAGATAGTCGCGCAGGCTGGTGTCCGGGACGCGGCGCGCCTCGTCGAACACCCACAGCGGCAGGCGGGAATCGCCGAGGTCGAGCTGCCAGCGCTGGCCGCTGGCAAGATCGACGAACGGAAACTGCGCGCGCGCGGGCCCGACGAGGCCGGCCTCGGTGCCGATCGCGCGCGCATAGCTCAGCGCATGGCGGTTGCCCGACAGCAGCAGATGGTTGCCATTGTCGATGGTGAGATTGGTGGCGGCGTCGAAATAAGAGCGGCAGCGGCCGCCGGCCTGCTGCGTCGCCTCATGGACGAACACCTTGTAGCCGCCATTGGCTAGGCGCACGGCTGCGGAGAGGCCGGAAATGCCGGCACCGATGATATGAACGGTCTTTTGCATCAGATGATCGCGTAACGAAGAAGGATGCCGATCTTGGCGGCCTTGGACACACGTACTGGCGCACGCGGGGCGGTGAAGCCGCGCGCGATCAGGAGATCGAGAATCGCGCGGTAGTATTTCGACATGATCCGCGGCGCGCGCACGGCGCGGCGCGAATTGCGCTTCATGATCTCATCGGATTTCTGGAAATGCATCTTGGCCCGCTCGGCCAGCGGCGCGCACACTTTCGGCAGCGCGCGGTCGGCGGTGACGCGGGCCGGATCGTTATTGGTGATGCCGGCGTGCCAGAGCCACTCGCGCGGCAGATAGAGCCGGCCGAGGCCGGCATCCTCGTCGATGTCGCGCAGGATATTGGTGAGCTGCAGCGCACGGCCGAGGTGGTGCGCGAGCTGGATGCCATCGTCCTCGGGCAGGCCGAATACGCGCACCGACAATCGGCCGACCGCGCTCGCGACGCGATCGCAATACAAATCGAGCGTCGCAAGATCCGGCGCGCGGATATCCTGCGGCACGTCCATTTCCATGCCGTCGACGATCGCAACGAAATCCTCGCGCTTCAGGCCGAAGGTCTTCACCGAGGCGACATAGTCCTTCAGGCGCTCCGGCGGACGTCCCTCATAGAGCGCGTCGATATCGTCGCGCCACTGCTGCAGCGCGGCCAGCCGCTCCGGCCGCGGGCCGTCGGAATCGGCGATGTCGTCGACCTGCCGGCAGAAGCTGTAGATCTGGAACATCGCCTCGCGCTGAGCGTGCGGCAGGATGCGCATCGCGGCATAGAACGAGCTGCCCGACGCGGTGCTTCCGTAATTTGCGTTGGCCGCCGCCTCAGCACTCATGCGCCTGCCGCCGTCTTGGAGACCGTACGCCGTCCAGTCGCACGCTGCGCGGTCTCGCCGGCGACGCCGCCGAGACTCTGCAGCAGCAGTTCAACCTTGCTCAGATGCACGCGCTCGCTGAGCGGATCGCGCACCTTCAGCATGTTGACGATCTTGTCGGCGAACGCCTGGATCACGGAAATCTCGAGCCCCAGCCTGAAATCCTTCACTTCGGCGGCGAGCGACTTGCTCTGGTCGAGCAGCGCTTCGGTGCGCACCGCGAGCGCCTGCAGGCATTCGAGCAGGGCCGGCTGCGACTTCGCCTCGCCGAGCATCTCGACGGTCGCGCCCGCAGCGGCCAGGGCATCGCGCGGCAAGTAGACACGGTTCAGGTTGCGGTAGTCCTTGCCGCAGTCCTGCAGATGGTTGTTGATCTGCAGCCCGGCGCAGAGCGCGTCCGACGCCGCCCAGGTCGAGGTATCCTCGCCGTGCACGTCGAGCATGAACCGCCCGACCGGCATCGCCGAGTATCGGCAATAATCGATTACATCGTCCCAATTCTCGTAACGCAGCTTGGTGACGTCGAGGCGGAACGCCACCAGCACGTCGAGCGCGTGCCGCGGCGGCATGCCGCGCTCGGCGAAGGCGCGGCGCAGATTGACCGCTTCCTTCTGGGTGTCGCCATTGCCAAGCAGCTCGGCCTCCATGAGGTCGAGGTAGCGCAGCTTCTCCTCGGCGGGCAGCGTGGCGTGATCGGCGATATCGTCGGCGGTGCGGACGAAATTATAGAAGGCCAGGATCAGGGCACGATGCCGCGGATGAATGATCCACGACGCGACCGGAAAATTCTCGTCGCGGTGGGTCTTTCCGGATCGCAGGTCGCTCGCGGTGGTCATGGGAAATTTGGGCTACACTGGTCATGGCACGACGCAGGCGCGAAAGGTCAGCGCATGCGGAGGGATTTGCGAGCCCCATATAGGGGAATACGCCACCAAAACCAATGCTGTCTGTGACCGCCAGCATACGAAGCCCGTGGCCGGCACGCATGCCGAGCACGGGCCTTGCGGCGATCCATGGGACCTGAAGCGGCCTTACTGGCCGTGGGTCTTCAGCACCTGGTCGCAGGCGGCGCTGATCTTGCTGCGGTTCTGCTGCAGGCAGGCGAGAATGGTGAAATCGCCCTGATCGATCACGGCGCGGCAGTGACGCTGCACGTCGCGCGTGCAGGCCTTCTGTTCATCGGGTGTCCCGCGCGTCTGCTGGGCGAAGGCGCTGGAGGAGAGCGGGATCGACAACAGGGCAAGAGCCAAGAGAAATTTACGCATCGTATTCCTTCATTTCCGACAGCAGAAAATCTGTTCCCGAAAAGCGCTTCGGCGTGGCCGGGACGGATTTTGGGGATTGCAGACGCCACGTAACGCGGCAACGGATTGACGACAAGCACCGTTAAATGCGGCTAAATTTGCGGCGCTGTAAACCCCTACATAAGTTATTGATTCACAATGACGATTCGTGCCATCACTTTGTCGCGTTCGGCTATTGCGGATAGCAGTTGCGCAAAGCTACATGCCGTCACGAAGCCGACGGTTTCTGATTCTGTTCGATGACAATATGGGCGCCGCGCGCCGCTTCTGTCGTTTGAACCTAACATTCTTCGGTGACACTAAACCTTCGATGCGGCGAGACGCTTTCTTGCGTAGGAAGCGTTGATTTTGATGGGAAAATTCACAATGAAACTGTTTGGTTCCAGCCTTTATGGTCAGGCTCTCAGGGCTGTGGGCGTCGGCGCCGCACTGATGCTCTCTGCCTCCGCCGTCCACGCCCAGGCCAGCGGGCCGTTTGCCGGTTTTGCCGGCTCGTGGACCGGAACGGGCACGGTGGCGCTGTCCAACGGCACGACTGAACGGATTCGTTGCAAGGCGGATTACAAGGTCGCGCCGTCGGGCATGAGCCTGAAACAATCCCTGCATTGCGCCAGCGACAGCTACAAGTTCGACCTTTCCAGCGACGTCACCAGCCAGGGCGACCGGATCTCCGGCAACTGGAGCGAGGCGAGCCGCAACATCTTCGGCAATCTGCAGGGCACCGCAGGCGGCGGGCGGATCGACGTGTTCGTCGAGGCGTCCGGCTTTGCCGCGAACCTGAACCTGCAGACCAACGGCTCCAAGCAGGTCGTGCAGATCGACTCCAAGGGCGAGATCCGCGGCGTCTCGATCACGATGACGAAGAGCTGACGCTCCCGGCCGATTGCGCCCACAAGACACAAAGGCCCGGTTCCGAACGCTTCGGAACCGGGCCTTTTTGCTGCAGCTTTTTGATTGCTCGTCGATCAGGCCTTTTCGATCGGCGCGGGCTGGCCGCCCCTGCCGCGGAGCTTTTGCGACAGGTTGATCAGGAACATCGAGGTCGGCCGCAGGATGAAGAGGTCCGCGACCAGAGCTGCGACCATCGAGAACGCGCTGAGCCAGCCGAACAGGCGCAGCGACGGCAGGTCGGAGAACACGGTGACGACGAGGCCGCAGGCCAGCACCACCGTGGTCAGGATCAGCGCAGGACCGACCAGGACGGTGGCGCGCTCCACCGCAAGTTCCGGCGTGACACCCGGCTTGGTCTCGAGCCGCAGGCGATTGAGGAAGTGGATGGTGGCGCTGAGGCCGAGGCCGAACGACACCGTCAATGCCACGACGCTGGCGAATTGCAGCCCCTCCCCGAGCAGCCACAGCACGGTGCCCGACAGCACCACCGGGAAGATGCCGGGCAGGATGCAGGAGAACATCACCACGATCGAGCGGAATGCGAGCCCGATGAAGATCGCGACCAGCAGGAATTCGATGGTGAGGCCGTGGTTGAGCTTCTCGATCATGCTGGCGCTGTTGCGTGCGGCAATCACCGACAGACCCGTGACCGCGATCTCGTAGCCGGGATGCTCGGCGCGCACCTTGTCTAGCGAATGATCGAGTTTGTTCACCACCGGAAGCAACTGGCTCGAGTCCACATCCGGGACGCGGCCCGACACCACGACAGCATCCTGATTCTTGTCGATGAACCGGCGCACCAAGTGTTCGGGGATGAGGTCGACATATTCCTTCAGCGTCGCGACATCATTGCTGCCGGCCTTTTCGGCGAGCCAGCGCCGCAAGGTCTCCAGCGACCAGACGTTGCCGACGCCGGCAGAGTCCTCGACCATCGCATGGACATCGGCAATCGTCTTCAAGGTCTCCGGCGAGTATAGCGATTGCCCCTTGGGGAATTCGATCAGCACATCGACCGGATTGGCGCCGGTCAACTTGGCGTCGAGCCGGCTCGACGCCGCCACCGCCTGCCGCTTGTCCGGCACCTGATCGGCGAGCCGGTAGCGCGGCTCGAGATTGGCGTAGATGATGCCGAGGCCGCCGACCACGATCAGCGCCAGCAGGCTGAACAACCCGGGACGGCCGACCATGCGCACCGCGATCCAGTAGCAGAAATTGCGCAGCGCCTGCACGCCGGCATCCGCGCTCTGGAACTTGACCGCAAAGATCTTCTCGTTGCGCACGAACAGGACGCCGAACACCGGCACCAGCGACAGCACCGCGATCAGCGCGATGATGGTCGCCGCAAGCCCGGCCTCGCCGAACTTGCGGATCAAGTCGGAATCCGAAAACTGCAGCGCGATGAAGGAAATTCCGGCCGTGCCGTGCGTCAGCACGCAGGCCGGTCCGACCACCAGCACCGCATTCTTGAACGCGGTGAACTTGTCCTGCCCCGCGATCAGCCGGTCGCGCGCCGCGAATGTCAGCTGCATCGAGTCGGAGAAGCTGATCACCATGATGAGCGGCGTCATCACGTTGAGGAACATGTTGAGATTGAAATTGGCCCAGCCGAGGCCGCCGAGCGCGAGCAGGATCGCGATCATCGGCGGGAACGCCGCCGCCACCATGAAGGATATCTTGCGGAAGAAGATGATGGCGATGATGCAGCCGGCGAGGATGCCGAGGATGTTGTAGGTCAGGCCGTCGCGCTCGACCGCATTGCGGATCTCGAGTTGCATCACCGGCACGCCGGACAGCTGCGCGTTGAGCCCGCTGCCGCCGAGATCGTCGGCCATGATCTTCCTGATGTCGCCGACCACCTTGCTGAGCTTGTTGCTGCCGACCACCTCGGGCTCGAGCGACAGCACGATCAGCGCGAGCGTGCCGTCCTCCGACAGCAGCTTGCCGCGGATGATCTCGTTGCTTTTGACCGTCTCGACGAATTTGTCATAGGCCGCGCCCTCGGGCAGATCGTTCGGGAACAACGCCGCCGGCAGCTTGCCTCGCTCCGGCGCCTGGCGCGCGGAGAACAGCGACACCAGGCCGCGCACGCCCTCGACGAGTTGCAGATCCGTGACCATGTCACGCAGCTTGCCGAGATTCTCGCGCTCGAGCAGCGTCTTGCCTTCGACCACGACGAGCACGTCGAACTCGGTCGCCGGGAAGCGCTTGGTCACCGCCTCATATTGCTTGTAGTCCTTGGAGTCGGAGCGGAACAGCTGCGACAGCGAGTCGTCGATCTTGATCCGGTGCACGCCGAACACGGCGCCGATCAGCAACAGAACGAGGACGATGCAGGACAGGATCGGCGCCCGCATCGGGATCAGCCCGAGACGCTCGATCCCGAACGCGATGCTGAGGCCCGACCGCGGCTCTTCGATCTTCTCGACGTGGACCTGACTTTCGGAATTCTTTTCGAGCATGCCCTGTCCAGTTCTGAAAACGGCTCAATCTGTCTAGCTTGGGTCTAGGGGCGCGAATGAGGCGGGTGAGCGCAACTGATCGGCGCTAGTCCTTGAAAACACGCGAATATTGACCGGCGCCGGTTTTACCTGCCCGCCCCTTTGCTCGCAAGCGCGAGGGGCTGACCAAATCGGCAGGGAACCGCCGATCACCGCCATTAAGTATCTGATTTGTCACACCCCGGTAGCGCATTCCTCGACGATCCACCGCCGCTTTCATCTTTCAACGCGACCCCTGTGATCTGGCGTGCCAGGCCCTCGCGCACAAGCCACGAAATCCTGAAAGCGGCTTCCGCATAGCTCAGCCCGGCATGGTGGATGTTGGAGATGCAGTTGCGGTCGGCGTCGGTGAGGCCGATTCGCGGCGCGAAGGTGAGATAGGCGCCAAGGCTGTCGGGTGCGGACAGCCCGGGCCGTTCGCCGATCAGCATCACCAGCATGCGCGCGCCGATGATGGCGCCGATCTCGTCACCGAGCGCGACCCGCGCGCCGGACGCTGCGATCACCGCGCCGACGTCGATGTTGTCGGCCGCAAGCCGCGGCACGAGATGCCGGATCAGTTCGACGGCATGCACGTTGACCGCCGTCGGCGACAGGCCGTCACCGATCACGACGGCGCAGGGGCATGCGGTGATGCCGCTGCTCTCGAGCGACCGCCGCGACGCAGAATCCAGCATGCGCCCGAGATCGGGCCGCCGCAGGTAGTCGGGCCGGCTGTGCGCCTGGCTCGACACCTCAAGCGGGGTGATGCCGAGGCCGGCAAGACCGGCCGCAATCCCGCTGACGTCGAAGGCGGCGTGGACGGCGTCGCGGGCGCGGGCATGGTCGAGCGTGAAGGAGAGCAGCGCATTGGTCGGCAGGCTGGCCCCGGACCGGCCAAGACCGACGCGCGCCGGCGTGAGCTCGCGCAGATCGGCAAGCGAAGGGGACAAGGGCACCGGCGGTGTCGTCATGCTGTTATTCGGCGGGGACGGAAGCCTCGCGCAGCCGGATCGAGTAGTTCGAGGCGTTCTGCCGGCCGCTGGAGGCTGCACGCGCAAAGGTGATCAGGTGATGCGCAACCAGCGTCGCCGAGATCAACCCCTCGATGTCGCCGCGCTTGAGCCGGCCGAGCGCAAACTTCCAGAACACGCGCTTGTAGTCGCCGAGCACGCCGACCTTCCAGAAGATGTTGCGGAGCATGATCAGGCCGCGCCGGATGTTGGCCCAGCTCTTCATTTCCGGGCTGACCGGCACCTTGATGCGATTGGCATAGGTGTAATTGCATTGATGCAAATAGCGCGCGAACAGCTTCTTCGGCTCGTAGGCAACTTCCATGCATTTGCGCCAGGAACTGACCACGTCCTCATAGGGCAGCAGGAACTCGACATTGGAGTCGCGGCCCTCGTCGTCGATCAGACGCCCGGCTTTTTCGAGCCGATCCCACAATGGCGTCTTCGGCAGCGCCTGCAGCAGGTTAATGGTGAGCAGCGGAATCCGCGACTCCTCGACGAAGGAAAGCAACGCATCGCCGGTCTGGGGCTTGTCGGTATCGAGCCCCATGATGATGCCGGAGACGACCTCCATGCCGAACGAGTTGATGGTGCGCACACCCTCGAGGATCGGAACCATCATGTTCTGATCCTTGTGCATGGCCTTAAGCGCGTCGGGATCGGGCGTCTCGATGCCGACGAAGATCGTTACGAAATAGGCTTCGCGCATCTTCTCCAGGATCTCGGGGCGCTTGGCGATGTTGAGCGTCGCCTCGCAGGCGAGGCGCGTGACATATCCGGTGCGCTTCTGCCACTCGATCAGGTGCGGCAACAGCTCGCTCGCCGCCTTGCGGTTGCCGATGAAATTGTCGTCGACGAAATACACGGTGTCGGTGGCACCACACGCGCGCAGCTTGTCGAGCTCGGCGATGATCTGCTGCGGCGACTTCAGGCGCGGATTGCGGCCATAGAGCCCGGGGATGTCGCAGAACTCGCACTGATAGGGGCAGCCCGAGGAGAACTGGATGCTGCCGAGGAAATACTTCTTGGTTTCGGCGAGCTCATAGGCCGGCAGCGGGAAATCCGTCATCGGCAGACGGTCGATGGTTTTAAGCACCACCTGCTCGTCGGGACGGCTGGTATCATCAGCCAGACGCTTGATCAGCTCATTGGTCGCATCGCCGAGCTCGCCGACGTGGAGGTAGTCGAATGAGGGATAGTAGTCCGGGCAAGCACTGACCGACGGGCCGCCGATCGCGACCACCAGGTCATGGTCATGCGCGCGATGGCAGATGTCGTTCATCTGCTGGCGCTGGATGTGCATACCGCTGACGAACACGGCATCCGCCCACTCGAAATCCTCCGCCGTCGCCGGACGCAGGTTCTCGTCGACGAAACGGACCGGCCAGTTCTCGGGAAGGTATGCGGCGATCAGCAGCAGGCCCTGCGGCGGCATGAACGCCTTGACGCCGTCAGTGAGGGGGTAGGCGTGCTCGAAGGTCCCAAACGACGACGTATAGCGCGGAAAAACGCAGAGGATACGTCGTACTGTCTCTATGCCCTCAGCTCTCATCAAACGACCCCGAAGCACCGGCAAATCTAACCACGGCGCGGAACGCTGGGCCAGAAATTCTTCAACATTGTGGCACTACTTAACGTCATAACGACGAGATAGTTGCTCTGCAGAATTTCGCTATCCCCCTCAGGTCAGGAGCCTGGCAGCGAGGTCGGGCAACCGCTCCGCATCGGCCACGAGGCGGAAGTCCTGCCCGGCAAGGCCGACGCGCGCGAGCCAGTCGTCGAATTCGGGGGCCCGCTTCAGGCCGAACAGGTCGCGGACATAGAGCGCATCGTGAAACGATGTCGACTGATAGTTCAGCATGACGTCATCCGCGCCCGGCACGCCCATGATGAAGTTCACGCCGGCCGCCGCAAGCAGCGTCAGGAGATTGTCCATGTCGTCCTGATCCGCCTCGGCGTGGTTGGTGTAGCAGACGTCGATCCCGAGCGGCAGGCCGAGCAGCTTGCCGCAGAAATGATCCTCGAGCCCAGCGCGGATGATTTCCTTGCCGTCATAGAGGTACTCAGGACCGATGAAGCCGACCACGCTGTTGACGAGCAGCGGATCGAACGCGCGCGCCACCGCATAGGCCCGCGCCTCGCACGTCTGCTGGTCGACCTGGTGATGGGCATTGGCGGACAGCGCCGAGCCCTGCCCGGTCTCGAAATACATCACATTGTCACCGACCGTGCCGCGGCGCAGCGACAGCCCGGCTTCCCGGGCCTCCCGCAGCAGCGAGAGGTCGACGCCGAAACTGCGATTGGCCGCCTCGGTGCCAGCGATCGACTGGAACACGAGATCGACCGGCAGCCCCTGCCCGATCAATCCGAGCGTGGTCGTGACATGGGTCAGCACGCAACCCTGCGTCGGAATCTCGAATCGCGTGATGATGTCGTCCAGCAGCCGCAGCAGCGTGCCAATGACGTTCGGGTCGTCGCTCGCCGGATTGATGCCGATGCAGGCATCGCCCGCTCCCAGCAGCAGCCCGTCGAGAATCGAGGCGGTGATGCCCTTGGGATCGTCGAAAGGATGGTTCGGCTGCAGCCGCGTGCTCATTCGCCCGCGCAAACCGATGGTGTTGCGGAAGCGGGTCGTCACCTCGCATTTCTTCGCGACCAGGATCAGATCCTGGTTGCGCATCAGCTTCGACACCGCCGCAACCATCTCTGGCGTGATGCCGCGCGAGATCTTCTTGATCGCATCCCCGCTGGCGGCATCCGACAGCAGCCAGTCGCGGAATCCGCCGACGGTGAGCGACGACACCGGCAGAAAGCCGGCAACGTCGTGGCTGTCGAGGATCAGGCGGGTGACTTCGTCAGCCTCATAGGGGATTAGCGGCTCATCGAGGAATTGCTTGAGCGGAACATTGGCCAGCGCAAGCCGCGCTGCGATCATCTCCTCCGCGCTGTCGGCGGCGATGCCGGCCAGGCGGTCGCCTGAACGCGGCGGCGAGGCCCTGGCAAGCAGGATGCGCAGATCGTCGAATGCGTAATTGGTGGCGTCGATGGTGTGACGATAGAGCATGGGGGGTTCGTCGCGGGCTGGGGCAGCGCAATCTAGCACCTCTTTGCGAAAGGCGTGCCATCGGCTTCGCCCCGCGTGCTGGCGCCTTTGCCGGTAACGGCGGCGCACCCTTGGCACGACCGCAAGCCGCGAGCACCCGGCAGACTCAAAGCGGTCCATAAGGCATTGGGATTATTTACAGATTTTAACGGTTGCGGCTGCACAAATCTCGCGCGTTAAGAAATTGTCCATCAAAATTTTGCATAAGCTTTAATCGGCCGAAGGTACTCCCCGGCCTCTTGGAGTGCCCCGCAATGCCCGCCCCCGTCACATCCCCCATCTCCATGTCCCGGCCTCCAATGGCGTCCCGATTCTCGCTTGCTGCCAGGCTGTACTCGACGTTTGCGCTGATTGCGGCGCTGACCGCGGCCATCACCTTCCTGTCCGAATACAATGCGCGGCGCAATGCCGAGCTGACCGAGGCCGTCGACCTCGCAAGCCGTGCCGCACTCAATGTCGAGCGGGTCAATTCACTGGTCTACGCCGTGGTGATGGAATCCCGCGGCATCTACATGTCGACCGATCCGGCAGCGGTGAAGAAATACGGCGACGGGCTGCTGGCGTTCAACGAACGCATTCTCGGCGTGGTCAAGAACTGGGAAACGCTGGTGCAGGCCGACGACGCCGCCCAGTTCGCGGTGTTCAAGAAGCGCATCGAGCAGTTCATCGATTTCCGCAAAGAGTTGGTACGCCGCGGCATCGAGATCGGCGCCGCAGCCGGGCGGGAGTGGGGCGACAACGACGCCAACCGCAACGTGCGCACCGCGTTGAACAAGGATCTCGAGGCGCTCTCCAAGGTCTATGCCGAGCGCAGCAAGAAGCTGGCGCGGGAGACCGACACCAACCGCACGATGGCACTGGTGCTGACCGGCCTCGGCGCCGCGGCCCTGATTGTGGTGGTACTCGGCGTGCTGATCATCGCCCGCTCGGTGGCCCGGCCGCTGTCGCAGATCACCACGACGATCAAGCGCGTCGCCGAGGGCACCGACCATGTCGAAGTACCGCATGTCGGGCGCAGCGACGAGATCGGCGCACTGGCACGCGCCATCAAGGTCTTCCAGGACGCGATGGACCGCAATCGCAGCCTGAACGCGCAGGTCGTACAGGAGTCCGAGGCGCGCGACGCGCGCGGCCGGCATATCGAGACCTTCGTCGAAGCGTTCCGTGGCACGATCGGCGAGGTGCTCCGCGCGGTGCATGACAACGCTGCGACGATGCGCCAAACCGCGCAGACCATCGCAACCGTCGCGTCGGACGCCAGCGGCCGCGCGGTGGCGGCGGCAGGCGCAACCGAACAGGCCTCGAGCAACGTCTCCGCGGTGGCGGGCGCAGCCGAAGAACTCTCCGCCTCGGTCGAGGAGATCGGCCGCCAGGTCAAGCAGTCGTCCGGCGCCGTCGATCAGGCCGGTGTACGCACCGACCGCTCGATCACCGAGATCGAGGGCCTCGCCGCCACCACCCAGCGCATCGACGGGGTGCTGAGCCTGATCCAGGCGATCGCCGAGCAGACCAACCTGCTCGCCCTCAACGCCACCATCGAAGCCGCCCGCGCCGGCGATGCTGGTCGTGGCTTCGCCGTCGTCGCGCACGAGGTCAAGGCGCTGGCCGGCCAGACCGCGAAGGCAACCGCCGAGATCAGCGAGAATGTGGGCCTGATCCAGGCCTCGACCCGCAACTCGGTGGCCGCCGTGCGCGAGATCGGCCAGGCGGTACGCGAGATCAGCAACGTCACCGCGAACATCGCGAGCGCGATCGGCCAGCAGGACGCGGCGACGCGCGAAATCTCCGCCAATGCACAGATGGCCGCCCAGGGCAACGAGACCCTGGTTACCAATGTCGGCTCGCTCCGCGACGATATGGACCAGACCAGCAAGGCGGCGGAATCGGTGCTCGCGGCCTCAAACGATCTGACCGCAACGGCCGAGACGCTGTCGCGCGAGGTCGAGCAGTTCTTCCGCAACCTGCGCAGCGACGCGGCCGACGGCCTGCAGCGGACCGGAACCTGAGCCGATCCCGCGATGTTGCGAGGCCCTACGACAGGGCCCCGGCAATCTGGATGGTTAAGACTCTCCCAACGCACGGACGCAAATTGCGTCCGCTTCAGGTCGCATTTCTCAATTTGATGCCTCCATAGAAAGCGTCACTGCGCGGGAAAGTGGAAGTGAGCAATGAACGGGCTTTTGCCAAAGCCGAAGGCGGTGCCGACCAAACGGCTCCTTGCGCTCGGGATCGGCCTCGTTCTCTGCTTTTCGGCGATCTGCGCATCCATTCTCTGGGAGATGGCGGGCAAGGACTATCGGCATGCGAAGGAAGGCGCGACCAACCTCGTCGCCTCCATCGCCAGCGAGATCGACCGCAACATCGACCTCTACGACCTCTCGCTCCAGGCGGTCGCCGACGGCGTCAAGCTGCCGGAGCTCGGCAAGATCAGCCCGGAGCTTCGCCAGGTCGTGCTGTTCGACCGCGCCGCCACAGCCAAGGATCTCGGCTCGATCCTCGTGCTGAATGCGGCGGGGGACGTCACGCTCGATTCCAGGACGTTGACGCCGCGGGCCGCAAATTTCGCCGATCGAGACTTCTTCCGGGCGCATCAGACGCGAGCGGACAGCGGCCTGTTCATCAGTGCTCCGTGGATTACTTCTGATGGCGAATATCTGATCAGCCTCAGCCGCCGCATCAACAATGACGACGGCTCCTTTGCCGGCGTGGTCGCGGGCAGCATGCGGCTCAGCTATTTCCACAATCTGTTTCGCAAGCTGAACTTCGGCTTCGGCGACAGCATGGCGCTGTTCAACAGCGATGGCGTCATACTGATGCGCGCCCCGTTCGACATCAGCAAGATCGGGCAAAGCATCAAGGACTCTCTGGTCTTCAAGCAGTTTCCGGCACGACAATCCGGCTCCTACATCACGAAATCGATCGTCGATCATGTCAGCCGGCTCTATGTTTTCCAGGCGGTCGGCCACAATCGCCTGCTCATCGCCGAGGGTCTCGCGCTCGACGGCATCTATGCCGACTGGTGGCAGCAGCTCTGGCTGATCGGCAGCGTGGTTGCAGCGCTCTGTGGCTTCTCGATCGTCCTGATGTTCTACCTGGTGGCCGCCCTCAAACGGCGGGCCGCCGCGGAAGACCGGCTCGCGCACCTCGCGAGCACGGATGCACTGACAGGCCTCGCCAACCGCCGCCGCCTCGACGATACCCTTGACGTCGAATGGCGCCGTGGCATGCGCGCAAAGGCGCCGGTCTCGCTTCTGATGATCGACGTCGATCATTTCAAGATCTACAACGACACCTACGGGCATCAGGCCGGCGACGCCGTGCTCACCACCGTGGGACGGTGCATCGCAAGCAGCGCCAAGCGTGCAACCGATCTCGGCGCCCGCTATGGCGGCGAGGAGTTTTCAGTGTTGCTGCCAGGCATCGGCAAGACGGGCGCCCTGGAAATTGCCGAACGGATTCGTGCCAAGCTGGCGGCTGCGCGGGAATCCGAGCCTGAGTTGCCGACCGTCAGCATCGGATTGTCGTGCCTCGTCCCGGACCACGAGCGCACGTCGCGCGATCTGCTCAAGGCCGCAGACCTCGCGCTCTATCAAGCCAAGCGTGAAGGCCGCGACCGCGTCATCGTCAGCCCGATCGGGTGGGACAAATCGGGCAAGCGGCACGTCGCCTGATCGCGATCGCATTGGCGCGGTCGAGCGCGCCGCGCGCCCATCCCGGCTCACTCCACCGGCAGCACGTCGACCGCAACGGCGAGCTTTTGCTTGCGCGCGCCGACGATGACGCCGTCGACCGGCGAGACGTCGGCAAAGTCGCGGCCGATGGCGAGAATGATGTGGTCGCTCCCGACCATCAGATCGTTGGTCGGGTCGAACCCGACCCAGCCAAGCGCGCTGCCGCACCAGACCGAGACCCAGGCATGGGTGGCGTCCGCGCCCTGCAGCCGCGGCTGGCCCGGCGGCGGAATGGTGCGCAAATAGCCGCTGACATAGGCCGCGGGCAGGCCGAGGCCACGCAGCCCTGCGATCATCACATGGGCAAAGTCCTGGCACACGCCGTGGCGCTTCTCGAACACGTCGCGAAGCGGCGTTGAGATCACGGTCGCCTTGGGATCGTATTTGAAGTCGTTGCGGATGCGGCGCATCAGGTCGGCCGCACAGGCAAGGATGCCGCCACCAGGCAAAAAGCTCGCAGAGGCGTAGGCCGTCACGGGCCGCAGCACCGGCACCAGCGCGCTGGCAAAGACGTAGCCGACCGGCGAGGCCGCATCGAGGCTCAACGCCTCGAACGCGTTGTCACGCACGTCCTCCCAGGGCGGGCTGGCGGCGTCGCGCGCCGGCGGCTGCCGCGCCACCGAGACCCGCGAGCGGGCATCGATGCGCAGACTGCGATGCGCGGTCTCGATCAGGACGCTTTCCGTGAGCGTGCCGAAGAAGTCGCGCCTTGTGGTGCGCTCCGCCGGCCTCGGACGGATCTCGACCGAATGCGAAATCAACTGCTGCCCGTCGCCGCTGATCGGCTCCAGCCGCAGCGAACACCGCGCGAAACTGACCTGGGTCTCGTAGCTGTAGGTCGTGACGTGACGGATGTCGTAGATCACGCCAACCCCGTGAGCTTCTCCGGCCGGCTGGCATTCGGTCCGTGCGGGAAGTAATGCAGCCCGATCGAGTCGGCGAGGTTGAGCAGATCCTGCTCCAGCGCGAACAGCGTCTTGACGTCGAGGCTCGAGGCTTCAGCCGTTGTGAGCATCGCCTCGACCGCGACGGCGAGCCGCTGCGGCCGCTCGATCAGGCCATGCTCCTTCAGGCTCGGCAGCGCGGCGATATGCTCGTTCAGCGCCGCGACCTGGAATGCGACCGAGCGCGGATTGTAGGGGTCGAGCACCGCCAGATCGCGCACCGGTGCGAGCAGCGGCTGCACCAGATAGCGCGAGCGATAGGTGATCTGGCAGTCGACCAGCGTGAGCAGAACGTCGAGATCCTCGTCGCCGGCTTCGTCATAGGCGAACTGACGGGCAAAGCGCGTGGTGTTGACGGCGCGCTCGGCGCGGCGGCCCATCTCGAGGAAACGCCAGCCGGCGGCGCGGTTCATGTTTTCCTGTGCAAGGCCGGCGAAGCTTGCGAGCTCCTGCAGGGTCAGCTCCGCGGCGCTGACGACGCCGTCATCGTCATGAACCTCGATGGCGAGCCGATCAGCCATCTCGGTGATGACCTGCCAGGCGTCCGGCGACAGCCGCTCGCGGAGCGAAGTCGCCGTGCGCTGCGCCGATCGCACCAGCGACAGCGCCGAGCCGAATTTCTCCTCGCTCTGCAGCGCTTCGAGCGCGACCCTGGCGAGATTGGCGCGCGCGGTCTGCGAGGCCGCGCCCCAGGCGACCAGCATGCGCTGGATGCGCTCGGCCGAATGCATCGCCGGCGCCGCGCCGTTCGAATTCGCGCGCGCGGGATCGCGCAGCGGCGTGCACAGGGCGCGGATCAGCCGGATGGTGGCCTCGGCGCGCTCCAGATAGCGGCCGAGCCAGAACAGATTGTCGGCGGCACGGCTCGGCAGCACGCCCGCAATGCGGCGGATGCGGACGGTGTCGCCCGCCGGCAGCAAGGTCGAGGTCGCAACGGCCCTGTCGGAGACCACCCAGACGTCGGCGGACACCGCGCCATCGCCCATCGACACCGCGCGCGCATCGGCCCGATCGGCAATCCGGCAGAAGCCGCCGGGCAGCACGGTCCAGCCGTTCGGCGTCGCCGCCGCAAACACCCGCAACACGAATGGACGCGGCGCGATGCGGCCGTTCTCCCATACCGGCGTGGTCGACAGCCGCACCAGCTCCTGACCGACATAATCGATGCCGCGATGGCTGATCGCATCCTTCAGGCGGTCGCGATCCGCGGCCGACAATTCGCCCGGCAGCACCGGTCCGTTGCCGGGAAAATCCGCGACGCCGCGGCCATAGGCGCCTTCGATCGCGAACTCGTCGAGCCGCGACAGCACATGCTCGCGCGCGGATTTCTGGCCGCACCACCAGGTCGCGATGTGCGGCATCATCAGGTCTTCAGAGAGCAGGCGCCGGCAGAGATTGGGCAGGAAGCCGAGCAGTGCCCTCGCCTCCATCACGCCGGAGCCCGGCATGTTTGCGACCACGACGCCGCCCTTGCGCAGCACCTCGACGAGCCCGGGCACGCCGAGATAGGAGGACGCGTCGAGCTCGAGCGGATCGAGCATGTTGGAATCGACCCGGCGCAACAGAACGTCGAGCCGCTTTAATCCGGCAACGGTGCGGATGTGGATGCGGTCGCCGGAGACCGCGAGATCGTCGCCCTCGACCAGCAGAAAACCGAGATAGCGCGCCAGCGTAGCGTGCTCGAAGTAGGTCTCGCTGAACGCGCCGGGCGTCAGCAGGCCGATCCGCGGCTCGTCGCGGTCAGCGCTGGCGCGCAGTGAATCGCGGAACGCCTCGAAGAACGGCGCGACCCGCTCGACATTCATCGACTTGTAGAGATTGGAAAAGGCGCGCGACAGCACCAGGCGGTTTTCCAGCGCATAGCCCGCGCCCGACGGCGCCTGCGTGCGATCGCCGAGCACCCACCAGCGGCCGTCGGGCCCGCGGCCGATGTCGGCGGCGTAGAGATGCAGATAGCGGCCCCCCGGCGGCTTGATGCCACTGACCGCGCGCAGATACTCGCTGCTGCCGGCAATCGCCGCCGCGGGGATGGCGCCGTCGGCAACAAGGCGGCCCTCGCCGTAGAGATCGGCCAGCACCATCTCCAGAAGCTGCGCGCGTTGCGCGACACCGGCGGCGAGCTGGCGCCAGTCCGCCGCATCGATGATCAGCGGCAGATGGCTGAGCGGCCATATCCGGTCGGAAGTGTCGCCCGGCGCGCGATAGGTGACGCCGGCCTCATGCAGATGGCGGTCGGCGGAGGCGAAGCGGCGCTCAATATCGGCCGGCGACAGCGCGGCAAAGGCGTCGAAGAAGCGCGCCCAGGCCGGCCGCGGCGCGCTGTTGTCGGCAATATACTCGTCGGGAATGCCGGGCAGCCGGACATAGTCGCGGGTCCACTGCGCCATCCGGCGCTGACCGGGACGGGCCCTGCTCTCCTGACTGCTGCCTTGACTATTGCCTTGGCCACCCGATGCGGTCATTCCACTTCCCCTTGACACAATTAGTGCAGGAGCGGCGTCCGCAAGTCGAGGGTCAAGGGAAACTCAATTGTGCGTTCCTCCGGCGGCGTCTCGATCTTGCCGGGGGTGTGGCCGTGCTCCTGGAAGCGCGCCAGCCGCCGCGCCTCGGCCTCGTAGGAATTGACCGGCTTGGTCTCGTAGTTGCGGCCACCGGGATGGGCAACATGATAGACGCAGCCGCCGAGCGAGCGGCCGTTCCAGGTATCAATCAAGTCAAACGTCAGCGGCGCATGCACGGGAATGGTCGGATGCAGGCCGGAGGCCGGCTGCCAGGCCTTGAAGCGGACGCCGGCGACGGCCTCGCCGGCACGGCCGGTCTCGGTCATCGGCATCCGCCTGCCGTTGCAGGTGATGACGTGGCGGCCCTCGACGAATCCGGTCGCCTTCACCTGCAGCCGCTCGACCGACGAATCGACGTAGCGCACGATGCCGCCCGAGGTGCCCTCCTCGCCCAGCACATGCCAGGGTTCGAGCGCCTGGCGCAGCTCGAGACCCACGCCGCCATGATGAACGCGGCCGAAGGCGGGGAAGCGGAATTCAAGCTGCGCCTGGTACCATTCCGGCTCGACGTCGTAGCCGGATTGCTTGAGCTCGGCGAGCACGCCGAGAAAATCCTCCCAGAGGAAGTGCGGCAGCATGAAGCGGTCATGCAACGCGGTGCCCCAGCGTACGAACTTGCCCTGCTGCGGCTGGCGCCAGAGCTTTGCGATCAGCGCGCGGATCAACAGCTGCTGCGCCAGCGACATCCGCGGATCTGGCGGCATCTCGAGCGCACGGAATTCGACGAGGCCAAGCCGGCCGGTCGGGCCGTCGGGCGAATAGAGCTTGTCGATGCAGATCTCGGCGCGATGGGTGTTGCCGGTGATGTCGACCAGGATGTGCCGGAACAGGCGATCGACCAGCCACAACGGCGCATCCATGCCCGGCGGCGGCACGTGCGACAGCGCGATCTCGAGCTCATAGAGCCCGTCATGCCGCGCCTCGTCGATGCGCGGCGCCTGGCTGGTCGGGCCGATGAACATGCCGGAAAACAGATAGGACAGCGACGGATGCCGCTGCCAGTACAGCACGAGGCTCTTCAAGAGATCAGGCCGGCGCAGGAACGGTGAATCCTCCGGCTTGCCACCGCCGACCACGACGTGGTTGCCGCCGCCGGTGCCGGTGTGGCGGCCATCGATCAGGAAACGGTTGGCCCCTAACCGCGTCTTCGCGGAATCCTCATAGAGGCCGAGCGTGATGTCGACGGCCTCGCGCCAGCTTTGTGCCGGCTGCACATTGATCTCGATCACGCCGGGGTCCGGCGTCACCTTGATCACCTCGATGCGCGGATCGAAAGGCGGCGCGTAACCCTCGACGTGCACCTGCAGCTGCAGCTCCTCGGCGGCGGCTTCGATCGCTGCGATCAGGTCGAGATAATCCTCGACCTTTTCGACCGGCGGCATGAAGGCGCACAGCACGCCGTCGCGAACCTCGATCGACATCGCGGTGCGCACCGGCAGCGGCTCGGGAATCTCCTTCAATGCCCGCTGCAGCTCTTCGGAGAGCACGTCGCGCGGCGCCATCGGATCGCGCTCGACGACGTAGGGATAATCGTCCGGCGGGACATATTCGAGCGAGGAGATCGGAAGCCGCAAGCCCAGCGGGGAGTCGCCGGGCGACAGGAACAGGTGGCTGCGCCGGATCTTCCAACGCTCGCTGCGCCAGCGTGCCGGCAGGCGATCGCCAAGTGGCGTCCAGCGCTGGATCGGCAGCACGTAGCCTTTCGGTGTGGTCAGGCCCTCGTCGAACACCCGCGCAAGGCGCGCGCGCTCTTCCGGATCGGTCAGTTTGGAATTCGCAGGGGTCACATTGGCCGGCAGGCCGGCCTCACGCTGCAGCCAGAAGGCGGGATCTTCATAGGCGGGCATGGCATAATCGGCGCTGAGACCGAGCCTCGCTGCAGTCGCCTCGACGAAACGTCTGGCTTCCGCGATCTCGGCCTTGCGCGAATTCTCGATGCCAGCGATCAGCTCGGCATTCTTCCAGATCGGCTTGCCGTCCTTGCGCCAGTAGAGACCGAAGGCCCAGCGGGGCAGGCTCTCGCCGGGATACCATTTGCCCTGGCCGTAGTGCAGCAGGCCGCCGGGCGCGAACCGGGTGCGCAGCTTGCGGATCAATTCATCGGCGAGCGCGCGCTTGGTCGGACCGACGGCGGCGACATTCCACTCCGGCGCTTCCAGATCGTCGACCGAAACGAAGGTCGGCTCGCCGCCCATGGTCAGCCGCACATCGTCCTTCTTCAGATCGACATCGACCTGCTCGCCGAGCCGGTCGAGCCGCGCCCAGGATTGATCTGAGAATGGTTTGGTGATGCGCGGCGCCTCGCCGATGCGCTTGACACTCATCTCAAAGCCGAACTCGACATTGGCAACACCTGCGGTGCCGGTCACCGGCGCCGCCGAGCGATAGTGCGGCGTGGCGCAGACCGGGATGTGCCCCTCGCCAGTCAGCATGCCGGAGGTGACGTCGAAACCGATCCAGCCGGCGCCCGGCAGGTAGACCTCGGCCCAGGCGTGCAGGTCGGTGAAATCGCTCACGACCTCACGCGGCCCCTCGAGCGGATCGATGTCCGGCCGCAACTGAATGAGGTAACCGGAGACGAAACGCGCGGCGAGCCCGAGGTGGCGCAGCGTCTGGATCAAGAGCCACGCCGAATCGCGGCAGGAGCCGGAGTCCGCGGCCAGCGTCTCCTCCGGCGTCTGGATGCCGGCCTCCATGCGGATCACGTAGCCGATCTTCTTTTGCAGCTGCGCGTTCAGCTCGACCAGGAAGTTGACGGTGCTGTCGGCCTGGCGCGGAATCTCCTTCAGGTAAGCCGCGAGCAGTGGCCCGGGCGCATCGGTCTCCAGATAGGGCGCGAGCTCGGTCTTGAGATCGCCGGGATATTCAAACGGAAAGCTGTTGGCATAGGGCTCGACGAAGAAGTCGAACGGATTGACCACCGTCATGTCAGCGGTGAAGTCGACCTCGACCTTGAGCTCGGTGGTCTTCTCCGGAAAGACATAGCGCGCCAGCCAGTTGCCCTGTGGGTCCTGCTGCCAGTTCACGAAGTGATTGGCGGGCGTGACCTTGAGCGAATAGCTCGTGATCGGCGTGCGCGTATGCGGCGCGGGCCGGAGCCGGATGGTCTGAGGCCCGAGATCGATCGGCCGGTCGTATGTGTAGTGCGTGACGTGATGCAGTGCGACGGATATCGACACGGACCGAGGACTCCAGCAGCTTTTTTGAGCAGAACACTGGTTCCGGTCGACATCAAGCACTAACAACGGGCACGGGGTGCCCAAGGTAAGGGCGTGATCCGTAGCTCGGATGGAGCGAAAGCGAAATCCGGGATCTTCTCCGCAGAAAGAATCCCGGATTGCGCGGAGCCTGTCATCGGGCGCGCATTCGCGCGACCCGTTGGCTTCATCCGGGCTACGCGATTGCTAGCGGCCGATCGCGCCGGATACCTGCGAGGCGAGCTGCTCGGCGAGCATATGATAGCCCTCGGGCGTCAAATGCACACCATCGGGCTGATGGGGAAGTCCGCCCAGCATCCCGTTCGGGAGCATGATCACCGCGATGCCACGGGCGCTGAGGCGACTTTGAATATCCGCTGTCCGGTCAGGGCTGCCCTTGCGTCGATCATTGCCGCCTGGCTGCAAGATAACCGCGCGGATCCCGTTCGGGACGGCGCGGTCCAGGCGTTGCAGCATCCCTTCCGTGGTGTCGCCGTTGATGCCGGCGTTCACGACACGGACATTCAGTCCCTTCGCCCGCAAGATCGCTTCGAGCTGCGCGGGATAGGCCTGGTTGCGCGCCACGCCCTTGCCATAGGTATTGCTCGCGCCAAGCGCCACGATGGTTGCGGCGTCGGCCAAACCGGCGCCGAGGCTCAAGGCGGCGAGAAATACGAGGCATCCAACAATTCCCAACGGACGCGCGCGCATGCTTCCTCCGTCCAATCCGTAGCCTGGATGGAGCGCAGCGTAGTCCGGGAAGCTTCATTCGCCAACGTGCTTCCTTGTCGTCCCTGCGAAAGCAGAGACTCATAACCAACGGCCGTGGTGATGCGGAAGGTGTCTGCCACCGCCTTTAATCGATAGATCACGCGGGTATGGGTCCCGGCCTTCGCCGGGACGACAGCGAGAATGCGGCGTGGATTGTAGCTCCTAAGCCTGTAGCCCGGATGGAGCCAACGGGTCGCGCGAATGCGCGCCCGATGACAGGGTCCGCGCAACCCGGGAAGGCTGTTCGGTAAAGGTTGTCGTCCCTGCGAAAGCAGGGACCCATACCGCGTGATCCTATTGATGAAAGACGGTGGCAGACACCTTTCACATAACCACAGCCAGTGGTTATGGGTCCCTGCTTTCGCAGGGACGACACTGGAGTACAGGCTACATCGTAGCCTCTCACTTACATCGTCGCGCCGAGCACCCACGGCGCGAATTCGGCGCCGCCGAAATCAAAGCTCTCGCTCTTGGTCGGCTGGCCCGAGGCGGTCTTGAGGATGAGGTCGAAGATGCGCTGGCCGCATTCCTGCACGCTCTCCTCGCCGTCGAGGATGGTGCCGCAATTGACGTCCATGTCGTCTTCCATCCGCTTGTACATCGGCGTGTTGGTGGCGAGCTTGATCGACGGCGCCGGCTTGCAGCCGAACACGCTGCCGCGGCCGGTGGTGAAGCAGACGAGGTTGGCGCCGCCGGCGACCTGCCCGGTCGCGGCGACCGGGTCGTAGCCGGGCGTGTCCATGAACACAAAACCCTTCTTGGTGACGGGCTCGGCGTAGTTGAGGACGTCGACGAGATTGGTGCTGCCGGCCTTGGCCATCGCGCCCAGCGACTTCTCCAGGATGGTAGTGAGGCCGCCGGCCTTGTTGCCGGGGCTCGGATTGGCGTTCATCTCGGCGCCCTCACGCTGGGTGTACTCCTCCCACCAGCGCATCAGGCCGACCAGCTTCTCGCCGACCTCGCGGCTGACGGCGCGGCGAGTCAGCAGATGCTCGGCGCCATAGGTCTCCGGCGTCTCCGAGAGGATCACGGTGCCGCCGTGACGGACCAAGAGGTCGCTCGCCGCGCCGAGCGCCGGATTGGCCGACACGCCGGAATAGCCATCCGAGCCGCCGCATTGCAGCGCCACGGTGAGCTCGCTCGCCGGCACCGCCTCGCGCTTGACCTTGTTGGCATCGGCGAGCGCTTCCTTCACGAAGGCAACGCCGGCTTCCACCGTCTTGCGGGTGCCGCCGACCTCCTGGATGTCCATCGCGCGCAGCCGGCCCGCAAGCTTCTGCTCCTGCATCAGGCCGCCGATCTGGTTCACCTCGCAGCCGAGGCCGAGCACGATGACGTTGGAGAAATTGACGTGACGCGCATAGCCGCCGAGCGTGCGGCGGAGCAGCGCCAAGGGCTCGTCCTGGGTCATGCCGCAGCCGGTCTTGTGGGTCAGCGCGACGACACCGTCGACATTCGGGAAATCGGCGAGCGGATTGTCGCCGGTGAACGGGTTCTTCTTGAACATGTCGGCCACGATGCCGGCGACATGGGCGCTGCAATTCACCGAGGTAAGGATGCCGATATAGTTACGGGTGGCGACGCGGCCGTCAGCGCGGCGGATGCCTTCGAACGTCGCCGGCAGATCGAAGTTCGGCACCGGCTTGACGTCGACGCCATAGGCATAGTCCTTGGCGAAATCGCCCATGCCGCAGTTCTGGGTATGCACGTGCTGGCCGGGCGCGATCGCCTGGGTCGCAAAGCCGATGATCTGGCCGTAGCGCCTGATCGGCTCGCCTTGCGCGATCGGCTTGATCGCGACCTTGTGGCCGGCCGGAATGCGATCGACCGTCGTGACGCCCTCGGTCACCTCAAGCCCCGGCGGCAGGCTCGCGCGCGCGATCAGGACGCTGTCGTCGGCGTGCAGGCGGATCACTTGTGCCGAGGCCATGGGAGTTCTCCTTCGTCTTTTCTTCACCTCTCCCCGTCCTTTACGGGGAGAGGTCGGATCGCGTCGGCGATCCGGGTGAGGGGCGAGGCACAATGTCACTTACAACGATGGTGCTCGCCGGATAGAGGCCCCTCACCCCAACCCTCTAAGAGCCAGCTTCGCTGGTCTCGACCCCGTGAAGAACGGGAAGAGAGAGAGGATCAGCTTACGCCTTGCCGCCGGACTTCTCGCGGGTCGCGTTGACCTGCATCTTGGCGTAGACCTGCATCAGGCCGACCTCGTTCGACAGCGTCACGAGCTTGAAGCCCATGTTGATCGCGCGCACCGCGCCGTCGGCGCCCGAGCAGTGGATTCCCGGATTGAGGCCGCGCTTGCCGCACTCCTTGATGATCTTCTCATAGATCTTGAGGATCTCCGGCTCGTCGCGATCGAGCTTCGGCACCAGGCCGTAAGAGAAGCCAAGATCGGACGGGCCGATATAGACGCCGTCGATGCCTTCGACATCGAGGATCGCCTCCATGTTCTCGACCGCGGTCTTGGTCTCCATCATCGGCAGCAGCACGATCTCGTCGTTGGCGGTCTGCTGATAGGTGCCGGCCGAGCCGTACATGCCGGCGCGGATCGGGCCGTTGGAGCGTACGCCCTTCGGCGGATACTTGGCGTAGGAGACGAGGTTCTTGGCTTCCTGCGGTGTGTTGACCATCGGGCAGATCACGCCATAGGCGCCGCCGTCCAGCACCTTGCCGATGATGCCAGGCTCGTTCCAGGGCACGCGGACCATCGGAGTGACCGGATGGGCGTGCATCGACTGGAAGCATTGCACCATCGACTGATAGTCCTGCACACCATGCTGCATGTCGACGGTGACGCTGTCGAAGCCACACTGCGCGATCACCTCGGCTGAAAACCCGGAGGGAATCGCGAGCCACGCGTTCACCACCGCCTTGCCGGATGCCCAGACTTGCTTGACCTTGTTTGCCATTGATCGCGTTTCCCTTTGCGGTTTATTGGGGGACGAGCCTTCAGCTGGTCGCCCGCTGGATAGAAACTTCGCTGACGCCGACTTCGCGCGCGGTATTCACTATCGCCGCCCAGGTGTCGTCAGGCAAGGGGATGCCGTTCCTGGTGCGATCGGCACGGGTTTTCCGCTCGGGATCGCCCGGAACCAGCACGGAATCTGTTCCCGCGATCGGCTTGGTGGCGCGGATGAAATCAGTGTAGCGGGTGATTTCGCCATCGAAGAAATTGCTGGTGTCGATCACTTTGGGGTCGATGTAGAACGCCATCATGCCGTTGGCGAAGCGCCGGTCCGACGACGTCGCACCGGTGCCGGTCAGCGCGCCGCCGAGCAGTTCGCAGATGAAGGCGAGACCCGAGCCCTTGTGATCGCCGAAGGCGCGGATCGCGCCAGTTCCCTTGGTGTGGTCGCGCGGTCCGTCCGGCGTGTACGGACCATACAGCACGTGCGGATCCTCGCTCAGCGTGCCGTCGGCATCGACGAGCGCGCCGATCGGCAGCTTCTTGCCGCCGCGGCTTGCCACCAGGCACTTGCCCTCGGCGACAACCGAGGTCGCAAAATCGAGCACGATCGGATCCTGGCCCTGACGCGGAATGCCGACGCAATACGGCGCCGTGGACAGGCGCTTCTCGACGCCGCCGTAAGGCGCGACCAGCAACGAGCCCGCCGCGGTCACGAAATGAATTGAAACAAGACCTTCAGCGGCGGCCATCTCGGCCCAGTCGCCGACGCGGCCGAGATGGCCGGAGTTGCGCAGCGCGACCGCGGCGAGCCCCGCCTTCTTGCACTTCTCGATGCCGAGCTTGACCGCAACCGGCGTGACGGTCTGGCCATAACCGAACTTGCCGTCGACCACCGCGAGCGACGGCGTGTCGACCACCACCTCGGGAGTCTGGTTCGGCACGATCGAGCCCATCTTCTTCCACCTGACATAAACAGGCACGCGGATCACCCCGTGGCTGTCGTGACCTGTAAGATTCGCGGTCGTCAGATAGGTCGCAATGCGCTTCGCCTCTTCCGGAGAGGACTCCGAATGGGAAAACACCTCGGACACGAAGTTGATGAGGTTATCGACCTTGATGGTGACCATGAAAAACCAGCTCGCTCAGTAAAGCACGGGACGTTGTCAGGCGTGGGTCTTGGCGTGGCCGCCGAGATAGGCCGCGGCGATGGCTTCATTGCCCCACAATTCGTCGGGCTTGCCGCCCAGCACGATCCGTCCTGTTTCCAGGACGAAGCCGTGATCGGCAACCGAGAGTCCCATGCGCGCATTTTGCTCGACGAGCAAGACCGTGGTGTCCTTCCTGATCTGCGAAATAATGCGGAACACCGACTGCACGATGACGGGCGCCAGCCCGAGCGACGGTTCGTCGAGCAGCAGCAGCCGAGGCTTGGCCATCAGGCCGCGCGCCACCGCGACCATCTGCAGCTGGCCGCCGGACAGCGTCCAGCCGAGCGCGTTGGAGAAGGCGCGGATGTCCGGGAACAGGTCGAACATCGCGTCGGCCTCGCGCGAGATCTGCGACGCCGACACCTTTCGGTTCGACGCGCCGAGCATGATGTTCTCTTTCACGGTGAGACCCGGAAACACGCGGCGGCCTTCCGGCACATGCGAGATGCCGAGCCGGACGATCGCTTCCGGCCCGAGGCCGGCGATCGAGTGGCCGTCGAACATAATGTCGCCGGAGGCGGGCTTGGCGAGGCCTGAGATCGCGCGCAACGTGGTCGACTTGCCGGCGCCGTTGGCGCCGAGCAGCGTGACCACCTGCCCCTGCTCCACGGCGATGGTGACGCCGCGCAGCGCCTCGATCTCGCCGTAGCGGACCACGAGATTGCGGATTTCGAGCAGCGGCATCATTCGCTCCCGAGATAGGCGGAGACGACGTCGGGATGGCGCAACACCGCCATGGACTCGCCGTCCGCGATGCGGCGTCCGAAGTTCAGCACGGTGATGTGCTGCGCCGCTTCCGACACCAGCGTCATGTCGTGATCGATGATCAGGATGGTGAGACCCTGGGCTGCGATGCGCTTGAGCAGCTCATGCAACTCCAGCTTCTCGGTCGAGTTGAGGCCGGCGGCCGGCTCGTCGAGCAGCAGCAGCGTCGGGTTCGACGCCAGCGCCCGCGCGATCTCGATCAGCCGCTGGTGGCCATAGGAGAAGCTCGAGATCAATTCGTTGGCGCGGCTGCCGAGGCCGACGAAGGTCAGCGCCTCCATCGCGCGCTCGGTCAGCGCGTCCTCGCCCTTCCCGATCATGGTGTTGCCGGGACGCTCGGCGCCGATCTCGACATTCTCGAGCGCGGTCATCGAGCGGAACAGGCGGATGTTCTGGAAGGTGCGTCCGAGGCCGGCCGCCGTGCGCTGATGCGGCGCCATGTTGGTGATGTCGGTGCCGTCGAGCACGATCCTGCCCGCGGTCGCCTTGTAGAGACCGGACAGCACGTTCAGCGTCGTGGTCTTGCCGGAGCCGTTCGGTCCGATCAGCGCATGCACGCTGCCGCGCTTCACCGCGATATCGACGCCGTCGACCGCCTTGAGGCCGCCGAAATGCTTCGAGAGCCCGGTCACTTCGAGCACGATGTCGCCGCCGGACGTCGCGGGCTTGAGCTGCAAGGCCGCCGCGGCCGGCGGCGCCTTGGTGTGCGCACGCCAACGCGTGAATGCGTCCGACACAAAACCCCAGATACCGTCGGGCATGAAGCGAATGATCAGGATCACGAACAGGCCGTAGATCGCCAGATAAAGTCCCGGCACGCTCTTGAGGAAGCGCAGCCATTCCGGGATCAGGATCAGGAGGCCCGTGCCGATCACCGAGCCGATCGGCGAGGCCACGCCGCCGAGCAGCGACATGGTCAGGAACACGATCGATTCCGCGAACGAGAACTGGTCCGGGCTGACATAGGCGAAGCCGCCGGCGAACAGGCCACCGGCCAGACCGCCGAGCAACGCGCACAGCCCGAAGGCGTAGATCTTGGTGCGGAACACGTCGATGCCGTTGACGCCGGCCGCAAGCTCGTTGTCGCGCACCGCACGCATGGCGCGGCCGAGCTTGGTATCAGGAAGATGCCAGACCAGGTAACCGACGATCGCGAGCATCGCGACGCAGAAGGCCAGATAGCTCTGCGAGGACTGGAACAGCTCGGGCCGGCGAATATTGGCGACGCCGTCCGGCCCGTGGGTCACGCCGATGGCGTTGATCATCACCAGCGTCACGATCTGCTGGAACGAGATCGTCACCATCGCAAGGTAGTGTCCGCCGAGCCGCAGCGTCGACATACCGAGGAAAGCGCCGGCAATCAATGTGATCGCGCAGGCGCCAACCAGGCAGAGCCAGAAGTTCAGATGCAGGTCGGCGGTGCCGAGGCCGACCGCATAGGCGCCGAAGCCGAAGAACGCGGCCTGCGCCAGGTTGATCTGGCCGCACAGGCCGAGCACGACCGACAGCCCGAACACCGCGATCGAGAAAGTCGTGGCCTGCAGCAGGATGTTGAGGATGTAACCGTCGAACCGCATGCCGGCGGCGAGCGCCACCAGCACCGCGGCGCCGATGAAATACGGCAGATGACGGATGATCAGCGGCTTCGAGCGCACGGCCGGCGCGGGGATCATGTTGTCGGTGGCGCTCATGCTTTCTCCGCGACACGTTCGCCGAAGATGCCCTGCGGCCGGAACACCAGGAAAGCGATCAGCACCAGGAAGGCGAAGCCGTCCTTGTACGGCACTGAAATATAGGCTGCACCGAACGTCTCGATGACACCGAGCGCGAGGCCGCCGACGATGGCGCCTGCGACATCACCGAAGCCGCCGATGATGGTCGCGGCAAACGCCTTCAGCGCAATCGTCGAACCCATCTGGATCGAGACGAACAGCACCGGCGCCACCAGGATGCCGGCGAGACCGCCGAGCACGGCCGAATAGATGAAGGTGATCATGATCATGGTGGAAACGGAAATGCCGAGCAGCGAGGCCATTTCCTTGTCCTGCGAGGTCGCCTGCAGCTTCTTGCCGAGCAGCGTCTTCTCGAAGAACCAGAAATTGAACAGCACCAAGAGGATCGTGACGGCGATGATCAGAAGATACTGGCTGTCGAGATAGACCGGACCAAGCTGAATGCCGGGCGTATCGAACCAGCCCTGCAGCACCTGCGGCTGCGGGCCATAGATCGCGAGCACCGAGTTCGACAGCAGGATCGAGGCGCCAATGGTGGCGATGATCACGGGCAGATAGGTGCGATTGCGCAGCGGATAATAGACGCCGAGATTGAAGATGACGCCGAACAACGCCATGCCGGCGAGCGCGATCAGGAACGACAGCCAGTAAGGCCAGCCGAGATCGACCGAGAACACCACCATCAGATAGGCGGCGACCATCGAGAACTCGCCTTGCGCGAAGTTCACCACGTTGGTGGCGCGGAAGATCAGCACGAAACCAAGCGCGACCAGCGCGTAGACCGCGCCGATGCCGATTCCGGTAAAGAGCAGTTGGAGGACGAGATCCATGACGAGCGCTCGATCTGAGATTTGTATCGCGGACGAACGGCCTCTCCGAGATGGCCCGGAGAGGCCGAACCGCTATCAATCGTTGAAGTCGATATGCTTGTCGTAGACGATCTTGCCCTTGTCGTTCTTCACGACGTTGTAGCCGTGCAGACCGTCGCCGTTCTTGTCGAAATTGTATTCACCCTCGGCGCCGGCGAATTTCTGCGTCGCAAGGATGGCGTCGCGGACCTTGTTCGGATCGGTCGAGCCCGCCTTGTTGATCGCCGCCGACAGGATGGTGATCGCATCATAGGGCCAGGCGCTCTGGTTGTCGGGCGCGGTCTTGTAGGCATCGCGATAGGCCTTGCCGAACGCCTTCGCGGCATCGCTCGAGTCCTCGGCGAAGTCGGCGACGCCGTAGGTGTTGAACAGCGCGGGACCGGCGAGCTTGGTCGAGGAGACCGCCACCACCGAGGGCGAGCCGACCCAGGGAATATTTACGCCGAGCTGACGCAGCTGCCGGGCAAAGATGCCGAGATCGTTCTCAAAGGTGAAGTAGGTGCCGAGCACGTCAGCGCCGGACTGCTTCACGGCCAGCACGACCGGCGTGAAGTCCTGGCTCTGGTTGGCATAACCCTGGTCGAGCACCGGCGGCGCGCCGAGCTTGGTCAGCGCTTCGGTGAGCGCCTTGCCCCCCGCAGTGCCGAAGGCGTCGGTGGAATGGACGATCGCCCATTTCTTCTTGCCGAGCGTGTTGACGCCGAAGTCGGCGATCACGCGGCCGGAGTAATTGTCGTTCGGGCGGAAGCGGAACAGCCAGGGATTGCCGGAATGGGTGAGGTCGGGATTGGTGCCGCCGATCATCACCGGCTTGCCGACCTTGATCACGTCGGGCGCCATCGCCTGCACCTGAGTCGAACGGATCGAGCCAAGGAAGGCGACGATGTCGGATTGAGCGGCGAGCTTGGAGAACGCCAGCACGATGCCCGGATTGGTGGTCTGATCGTCCTCGATGACGAGCTCGACCTGCTTGCCGAGCACGCCGCCGGCCTTGTTGACCGCAGCCAGCGCCAGCTTGGCGCCGTTCTGGGCCCACAGCCCCTGCTCCGCCGCCGGTCCGGTCACCGGCACGCACATGCCGATCTTGATCGTCGCACCCTGCGCCCAAGCGCTGCGCATCAGCGCGGGTGCAGCGAGACCTGCCGCCAAGCCGGCGGAAAACTCACGCCTCGTCAGTTTCATTCAATCCTCCCTGTGGTGCGCCGAGCTTGCATGTCGGCTGCGTTGAAACGAGCTGACGCGTCAATCTGCTGCCCTATCCGCAGCCATTGAACGGCGCGGCGAACAAACATCAGCACCGCTGCAGCGCACAAGACGTGCAACGACGACCATCGATCTGGCGTTTGACGTAGCTAACCATGATTGCACATTGCACGCAATAGCCAAAAGTTCGCTGGCAGCGGTGCGTAAATGCCTGCTACCAACGACCGTGGCGCGATCACGTGTTAGTGTGACCGGCGGGCAGTCATCGATGTCGATTCCAAGAGCGAAATCGCAGACCAGACGGAAGCAGCCGGCCTACGCGCTGATCAAGAGCGCATTGGCAAAGCACATCCGCGCCGGTGACGTGCCACCTGGCACGGTTCTTTCCGAATCGGCGATCGCGACCTTGTTCGGCTCCAGCCGCTCTCCGGTGCGGCAGGCTTTCGAACAGCTCGAGCATATCGGCCTGGTGCGCCGGTTCGACGGTCGCGGCGTCATCGCCGGCAAGCGCAAGGTCGACCCTCGGCGCGTCCCGATCACGCCGGAAATGTTTGGGCTGACCGACGGCCCCGTCGACGCCGTGCGCAGCGACGCCTGGGATACTCTCTACTACAAGCTCGAACGTGAGATCATTTACCGGTCGCTGTTCGGACGCTTCCGCGTCAGCGAGCTCGCATTGGCGCGGCATTTCCGGGTGGGGCGCACGGTGGCGCGCAACCTGCTGTTACGTGCGCAGGCGATCGGCATCCTCGAGAAAGGCGCCAAGGCGCACTGGTACGTGGTGCCGTTGGACGAGGACCGCCTCCGCGACATCTTCGAGGTGCGCGCAACGCTCGAGCCGCTGCTCCTTAAATCCGCGACGGCAACGATTCCTGCCGCCCTGCTCGACCGGATGGCGGAGCGGCTGCGCGAGGGAATCCAGTATCGCGACCGCGTCGGCGTCGGCGAACTCGATGAGATCGAAGGCGACCTCCATATCCGCTGCCTGGGTTACGGCGCCAATCGCGAGATGATCGAAGCCCTCAAGCGCACCCACTGCGCGTTCGTGATCGGCAAGCACATTCAGGTCGCCCTGACCGCGCCGCAGATCGATTCCTTCATGGACGAGCATCTGGTGATCATCGAGGCTTTGCGCATGCGTGACGGCGACGCGGCGGCAGCCATCTTGCGCCGCCATATCGAATGGTCCCACTCGAAGGTCGCGGGCTGGATTGCCGAATTCCGCGCCATCAACGTGATTTCGCGCGTACCCTACATGACCTGAGCGCGAATGCCGCGCATGATCGCAACTACTCGTCAGCCTCGACCTCGGCGTCATCGGCCGAGCCCATTCCGGCCAGGCTCGCTTCGAGCGCGCCCAGCATCTCCTGCAATTCGGCAAGCTTGCGCGCCCCGAAGCGCCGGGTGATCTCGGCATAGATCGTCTCCGACGTCGGCGCCACCGCCTCGATCAGCTTCAACCCCTTGGCGGAGATCGAGACCACCGCGCGCCGCGCGTCGTTCTCAGCCGCCTTGCGCTCGATCAACGCGCGGCCCTCGAGATCGCGAAGGATTCGCGACAGGCTCGGGCCGAGCAGAAACGCCATGCGGGCGAGCTCGGTGACCTCGATCTCGTCGACCGCGGTGAGCGCGCGCAGGATCCGCCATTGCTGCTCGGTCAGCCCGTGATTGCGCAGCGACGGTCGGAATTGCCGCATCACCGCCTCGCGCGCGCGGAGCAGCGACATCGGCAGCGAGCGCGAGAACTCGCGCATCGGGGTCCGTCGCGCCGCCGCGTCGTCGCCCTGCCCCGGCCGAATGTCGTTCGAATTTTTGCGCGCCATTACCTAATCCTGCGCAACGAAATTTTGCGTTGCAACATGCCTTGATTCAGTTTGCGGGAATTCACTTAACATGTTAATCATCTCCCGACATCCACTTTTGTGTAGCACGCATGGCCCTCTCCAAGGACGATATCCGCGCTGCCGCCGAACGGCTCGACGGCGCGGAAAAGACCCGTAAGCAAATCCGCCAGCTCTCTCTGGAATACCCCCGCATCACCCTCGAAGACGCCTACGCGATTCAGAAGGCTTGGGTCGAGATGAAGGTGGAGCAGGGCCGCGTCGTCAAGGGCCACAAGATCGGCCTGACCTCGAAGGCGATGCAGAGCGCGCTCAATATCGACGAGCCCGATTCCGGAATCCTGCTCGACGACATGTTCTTCGCCGATGGCGGCCTGGTGCCAAGCGACCGCTTCATCGCCACCCGCGTCGAGGCCGAGCTTGCCTTCGTGATGAAGCATCGTCTGGCCGGGCCGAACTGCACGCTGTTCGATGTGCTGAACGCCACCGATTTCGTGGTACCGGCGCTGGAGATCCTGGATACCAGGGTCGAGCGCGTCGATCCCGAGACCAAGGCGATGCGGAAGATCTTCGACACCATCGCCGACAACGCCGCCAATGCCGGTATCGTGCTCGGCGGCCGGCCGATCCGCCCGCTGGACGCCGACCTGCGCTGGATCGGCGCTCTGTGCTTCCGAAATGGTCAGCTCGAGGAAACCGGTCTGGCCGCCGGCGTGTTGAATCATCCGGCGACCGCGGTGGCGTGGCTGGCCAACAAGATCGCGCCGAACGGACTGGCGCTGGAGGCCGGCCAGGTCGTGCTGGCGGGCTCCTTCATCCGTCCGATCGAGACCCGCAAGGGCGACACCATCCAGGCCGATTACGGACCGTACGGTTCCGTAAGCTGCTACTTCGCCTGACGCCTTCAGCAGGAGCGCTGCATGCCGCATTTCACGCTTGAATACTCCGCCAATCTCGACGATCTCGTCGACATGGGCGCGACGGTCGAACTGGTCCGCAAGGCCGCGGTCGAGACCGGCATCTTCCCGCTCGGCGGCATCCGCGTCCGCGCCGTCAGATGCGAGCACTATGCGATCGCCGACGGCCGCAAGAATTACGGCTTCCTCGACATGGTGCTGCGGCTCGGCGAAGGCCGCGATCTCGCCACCCGCAAGAAGGCCGGCGAGCACATCTTCAAGGCGCTGTCGGCCCATCTCGATCCGGTCTTCGCCAACAGCAAATTCGCTTTGTCGTTCGACATGCAGATCAACGACAAGGACACCAGCTGGAAGCGCAATAACATCCACGATGCACTGAAGGTGGAGACGGTCAATGGATAAAGCCACCCCGAAATCGTCAGCCGACGTGTTCCAGGCCAACCGCGATCGCGCCGGCCCACTGCTTGCAAAGCTGAAAGCCGAAGGCATCGGCCATGTGATCGACGGCAAGATCGTGCCGGCGGCCTCCGGGCAGATTTTTGAGACGAAATCGCCGATCGACGGCACGGTGCTGGCGACGGTCGCGCGCGGCAATTTCGAGGATATCGACCGTGCCGCGACCGCGGCGTCCAAGGCCTTCAAGGCCTGGCGCGACATGCCGGCGGCGCAGCGCCGCAAGCTGCTGCATCGCGTCGCCGATGCGATCGAGGCGCGGGCCGACGACATCGCCGTGCTCGAATGCATCGACACCGGCCAGGCGCACCGCTTCATGGCCAAGGCCGCGATCCGCGCCGCGGAGAATTTCCGCTTCTTCGCCGACAAATGCGGCGAGGCCCGCGACGGCCTCAACACGCCCTCGGAAGAGCACTGGAACATCTCGACCCGCGTGCCGATCGGCCCGGTCGGCGTGATCACGCCGTGGAACACGCCGTTCATGCTCTCGACCTGGAAGATCGCACCCGCCCTCGCCGCGGGTTGCACCGTGGTGCACAAGCCGGCGGAATGGTCGCCGGTAACCGCCGATCTGCTGGTCAAACTCGCAAAACAGGCCGGCATCCCCGACGGCGTGCTCAATACCGTGCATGGTTTCGGCGAAGAGGCCGGCAAGGCGCTGACCGAGCACCCCGCCATCAAGGCGATCGGCTTCGTCGGCGAAAGCGCGACGGGCTCGGCGATCATGGCGCAGGGCGCACCGACCCTGAAGCGGGTGCATTTCGAGCTCGGCGGCAAGAACCCGGTGATCGTATTCGACGACGCCGATCTCGACCGCGCGCTCGATGCGGTCGTGTTCATGATCTACTCGCTCAATGGCGAGCGCTGCACGTCGTCGAGCCGGCTGCTGGTTCAGGAGAGCGTCGCCGGCAAGTTCATCGAGAAACTGACCCAACGCGTGAAGGCGCTGAAGGTGGGTCACCCCCTCGATCCCGCAACCGAGATCGGGCCGTTGATCCATGAGCGGCATCTCGCCAAGGTGTGCAGCTATTTCGACGTCGCCAAGAACGACGGCGCGACGATCGCAGTCGGCGGCCAGCCGCATGACGGCCCCGGCGGCGGCCACTATATGCAGCCGACGCTGGTCACCGGCGCCAACGCCAAGATGCGCGTCGCGCAGGAAGAGGTGTTCGGCCCGTTCCTGACCGTCATCCCGTTCAAGGACGAGGCTGAGGCCATCGAGATCGCCAATGGCGTGCAATACGGCCTGACCGGCTATGTCTGGACCGGCGACATGGGCCGCGCGCTGCGGGTGGCGGATGCGCTGGAAGCCGGCATGATCTGGCTCAACTCGGAAAACGTCCGCCATCTGCCGACCCCGTTCGGCGGCATGAAGTCGTCAGGCATCGGCCGCGACGGCGGCGACTATTCGTTCGACTTCTACATGGAAACCAAGCACGTCTCGCTCGCGCGTGGGACGCACAAGATTCAGAAACTGGGAATTTAGCCAGCCGTCGTTCCGGGGCTCGCGAAGCGAGAACCCGGAACTTCGAGATTCCGGGTTCTCGCTTCGCGAGCCCCGGAATGACGATAAAATTGAGGGGAAACACCGATGCCCGTTCCGACGCATGTTTTCGATCCGCCGTTCAACATCATCCGCTGCAGCCACGCCGTGCTCGACGTCACGGATCTCGACAAGAGCGCCGCCTTCTACGAGAAGACGGTCGGCCTCCACATCGAGGACCGCGACGACAAGTCGGTGTATCTGCGCGCCAGCGAGGAGCACCAGCATCACTCGGTGGTGCTGCGCAAGGCGCCGAAAGCGGCCTGCAACCGGCTTGGCTTCAAGGTCGGCAATGACGGCGACCTCGACAAGGCCGCTGCCTTCTTCTCCGAGAACGGCATCGCCTACGCCTTCGTCGACCAGCCGTTCCAGGGCCGCACGCTGCAATTCACCGATCCGTTCGGCTTCCAGATCGAGCTTTACGCCACGATGGAGAAACGCCCGCATCTGCTGCGGCGCTACGACCTCTACAAGGGCTGCCATCCGCAGCGGCTCGACCATTTCAACGTGTTCGCCGCCGAGGTTCAGGACACCGTCGACTTCTACGCCCGGCTCGGCTTCCGCCTCACCGAATATGCCGAGGAGGACGGCGACAACGGCCGCATCGCTGCCGCCTGGATGCACCGCAAGGGCAACGTCCACGACTTCGCCATCACCAACGGCCGTGGCCCGCGCCTGCACCACATCGCCTATTGGGTGCCGACAGCGATGAACATCGTGCATCTCTGCGACGTGATGGCCTCCTCCGGCTTCCTCAAGAACATCGAGCGCGGCCCTGGCCGGCACGGCATCTCCAACGCCTTCTTCCTCTACATCCGCGACCCCGACGGCCACCGCATCGAGCTCTACACCAGCGACTATTTCACCGGCGATCACGACCATGAGCCGCTGCGCTGGTCGCTGCGCGATCCGCGCCGCCAGACGCTGTGGGGCGCGCCGGCGCCGCGCTCCTGGTTCGAGGAAGGCTCGACCTTCGCCGGCCAGGCGGTGCGCGAGCCGCGCTTCGTCGCCGACGTGCTGGTTGCGGACTAGTGAACAAGATTCCATCCCCTCGTCGTCCCGGCGAAAGCCGGGATCCATAACCACCGAATAGGGTTGCCGAAAGAATGTCTGGCCGCGTACCCATTCCGATGGCCGCGGCGTATGGGTCCCGGCCCCCGTGCGCAACTGCGCACTAGGCCGGGACGACACCAATGAATGGATTTCCGATGTCAGCCCCTCGCCTCGCCACCTATTCCGCCAACGGCGCCACCAGCTATGGCGCCGTCACCGACACCGGCATCGTCGACCTCTCGTCGCGCTTCAAGGACTATCCGACGCTACGCGAAGCAATCGCCGCCGGCGCGCTGAGCAGGCTCGTGGAGGATGCCGCCAGGCGCGCGCCCGACCATGCGCTCGACGCAGTCGCGTGGCAGCCGCCGATCCCGGCGCCGGAAAAGATCATCTGCATCGGCGTCAACTACCCGGACCGCAATGCCGAATACAAGGACGGCTCGGACGCGCCGAAGTATCCCAGCATGTTTCTGCGGGTGCCGCGCTCCTTCGTCGGCCACAACACGCCCGTGGTGCGGCCACGCATCTCGCCGCAGCTCGACTATGAGGGGGAGCTGGTGCTGGTGATCGGCAAGGCCGGCCGGCACATTGCGGAGAGCGCCGCGCTCGATCACATCGCCGCGATCACGCTCTGCAACGAAGGCACCATCCGCGACTGGGTGCGCCACGCCAAGTTCAACGTCACCCAGGGCAAGAACTTCGATTCCACCGGCAGCCTCGGCCCGTGGATCGTGCCCTATACCAGCGAAGCACAGATCGCCGATATCCACCTGACCACGCGGGTGAATGGCGAGACCCGCCAGGACGACCGCACCTCGCGCTTGATCTTCGGCTTCCGCTACCTCATCAACTACATCTCGAGCTTTACGACGCTGGCTCCCGGCGACATCATCGTCACGGGCACCCCGACCGGCGCAGGTGCGCGATTCGATCCGCCGCGCTATCTGAAGCCCGGCGATGTCGTCGAGGTCGAGGCCGAAGGCGTCGGCATTCTGCGCAACAGCGTCGTCGACGAAGCTACCTAACCTCACCAGCAAGTGGACAGTGCCATGACCTCAACATCCGGCGGCGAAGCAATCGTCAACGGCCTCGTCGCCCACGGCGTCGACACCGTGTTCGGGCTGCCCGGCGCGCAGATCTATGGCCTGTTCGATGCCTTCCACCAAGCCCAGCTCAAGGTGATCGGCGCGCGGCACGAACAGGCCTGCGGCTACATGGCGTTCGGCTATGCGCGCTCCAGCGGCAAGCCCGGCGTGTTCAGCGTGGTGCCCGGCCCGGGCGTGCTCAACGCCTCGGCGGCGCTGCTCACCGCATTCGGCTGCAACGAGCCGGTGCTGTGCCTGACCGGTCAGGTGCCGACGCAGTTCCTGGGCAAGGGCCGCGGCCATCTGCATGAGATGCCGGACCAGCTCGCGACGCTGCGCACCTTCGTGAAATGGGCCGACCGGATCGAATACCCTGATAACGCGCCCGCGCTGGTGTCGCGCGCGTTCCAGGAGATGCTGTCGGGCCGGCGCGGCCCGGCTTCGCTCGAGATGCCGTGGGATGTCTTCACCCAGCGCACCCAGGTCGCGCCCGTCAACCCGTTCGATGCGTTGCCGGCGCCGCAGCCCGATCCGGACCGCATCAAGGCCGCCGCCGACCTGATCGCCGGCAGCAAGGCGCCGATGATCTTCGTCGGCAGCGGCGCCATCGAGGCGCGCGAGGAGATCCTCGAATTGGCCGAGATGATCGACGCGCCGGTCGTCGCATTCCGCAGCGGCCGCGGCATCGTCTCCAACGCGCATGAACTCGGGCTGACCATGGCTTCGGCCTACAAGCTCTGGCCGAAGACCGATCTGATGATCGGCATCGGCACACGCCTCGAGCTGCCGACGATGTCGCGCTGGCCCTACCAGCCGGCCGGCCTGAAATGCGTCCGCATCGACATCGATCCGGTCGAGCTGCGGCGCTGGCCGGCTGATGCCGGTGTGATCGCGGACGCCAGGGCCGGCACCGCCGATCTCGTCGCCGCCGTGCGCAAGGTGGGCTACCGCAAGACCTCCGGCCGTCGCGCCGCGATCCGCGAGGCGACCGCGGCTACCGAGCAGGAAATCCAGCGCATCCAGCCTCAGATGGCGTATCTGAAGATCCTGCGCGAGGTGCTGCCGGCCAACGCCATCGTCACCGACGAGCTGTCGCAGGTCGGTTTCGCCTCCTGGTACGGCTTTCCGATCTACGAGCCGCGCACCTTCGTCACCTCAGGCTATCAGGGCACGCTCGGCTCGGGTTTCCCGACCGCGCTCGGCGCCAAGGTCGCCAACCCAAACAAGCCGGTGGTCGCGATATCAGGCGACGGCGGTTTCATGTTCGGCGTGCAGGAGCTCGCCACCGCCGTGCAGTTCAGGATCGGCGTGGTGACGCTGGTGTTCAACAACAACGCCTATGGCAACGTCCGCCGCGACCAACGCGAGCGCTTCGACGGCCGCGTCGTCGCCTCGGACCTGGTCAACCCCGATTTCGTCAAGCTTGCGGAGTCCTTCGGTGTCGGCGCCGCGCGCGTCACCTCGCCCGATCACTTCCGCCCCGTGCTGGAGAAGGCGCTGGCCGACGGCGGGCCTTACGTGATCTCGGTGGAAGTGCCGACGGATTCGGAAGTCAGCCCCTGGGCGTTCATCCACCCGGCGCGGAACAACTAGGCGGCTTTGCGCCGCGTTGCAGCCGTGACGCGGCAATCACGAGCAGGCCGGCGCCGGCGACCGACCAGCAGGCGACCGGCGCCCAGTGCACCAGCGGCGCATAGTCCGGCATCTTCTGCAGGCCGCCGGCGACGGCCGCCATCCGCGCAAAGGTCGCGAGTGCCAGCGCCGAGAAGACGAGGCCGGTGACCTTGCCTTCCGCGCCGGTCTCCCCGATCGCAAGCGCCGCGGACACCGCGCTCATCAGCATGCAGCCCCAGGCGGCCCCCGCCATGAATTGCGCCACGATCAGGCCATTGAGGCTTCCGGCGATCTCCGCGGCGACGATTGCGAATGCGCCAAGCAGCCCCGCCATGCCCATCACGATCAGGCCGCCGCGATGCTTGACGACAATGCTCGCCGGAAACATCGCGATGTTGAAGCCGATCCAGAATACCGGCATCAGCCATTGCAGATCGCCCGGCCTGGCAAAGCGCAGATAGAACGGCGCGCTGTTGATGTTGAAGTGCAGCTGATAGCCGAGCGAGAGCAGCACCATCGATCCGATCAAAAACATCGGCACCGCGCCGAGCCGCTTGGCCGGGGTCGCTAGCCGCGCCGGTTGCGCCTCCGCCGCGATGCGACGCTCGATCCCCGAGAAGGCCAGTGCGGTCAGCAGCAGCACGGCGCCCGACAGCACGAACGGCAGCCGCGCATCTTGGTTGCGCAGCACGACGCCAAGATAGGGCGAGACCGCGCCCGCGATGCCATAACCCAGCATTGCCAGCGCCGCGAGGAACGGGACCGAGGGCTGCGCGCGATACTTGCCGAGCAGCGTCAGCGGCGGCGCACGCAAGGCCGACGACGTCGCGGCCCAGATCACGATCAACACGATCAGCCAGACCTTTGCCCCCGGCCCGGTGCCGGCGACGTAAGGCAGCGCGATGAAGGCGGCGCAGGAGATCGCGGCGAGGATGCCGACGAACAAGCCAAGGCGGCCGACCAGGCTCGAAATCCTGTCGGCGGCCATGCCCATCGCCGTATCGGTGATGGTGAAGATGCCCTGATCCATCATCAGGATCAGGATCACGGTCGCCGGCGCGATGCCGACATCGGCGCACAGCTTCGGCAGATAGATCAGATAGGTGGTCCAGCCCAGCGTGAACACGAGCTGCAGCACGGCGAGATAGACGCCGGTGCGGTTGACGGCGCGGTCGGCCTGGGTGGTCATGAGCCAAGTCTAGACCACCGGCCCGATTTGCGGGAGGGGAGTCAGCGCACCTTGCGGAAGGTCAAATTGATGCGCTGGCGGCCGAGCACGCTGTGCTCGCCGTCGGCGAGCGGTGCCACGCCGTGATAAAACAACCGTGACGGGCCGCCCCACACCGCAACGTCGCCATGTTCGAGTCGATAGCGGCGCGGCGTATCGCTGCGCTTCAGGCCGCCGAACAGGAAGATCGCCGGCAGCCCGAGCGAGATCGACACGATCGGTGCGCGGTAGTCGAGCTCGTCCTTGTCCTGATGCAGCGACAGTTTTGCGCCGGGGACGTAGCGATTGATCAGGCAGGCCTGCGGCGCGAAGCCATTGAAGCCGGCTTCATAAGCGGCGCCGGCGGCAAGCCTGCGCAACACCTCCGGCATTTCAGGCCAGGGTTGTCCCGAGTCGGGATCGATCGGATCATAGCGATACCCGCTGGGATCGGAGACCCAGCCGAGGCTGCCGCAATTGGTCATCGCGACCGACATGCGGTGGCCGCCCGGCGTGATCAGATGCCGGAATGGCGCCTGCTTGACGATGACGCGCAATGCCGGGATCAGCTCGGCCTCGAACGGCCGGACAAAGCCGCGCAGCAGCACCGCGCCATCCGCGATCGTCTCGCGCGACGGCCGTGCATCGCCAATTGTCTCGAACAGATCAGCGGCCACGCCTCTCTCGCACTCACTTCGCGTCGTGGAAGATCACACCAACGGTGTGGCGGTGGCCGGAGCGAATCCGGCTGACGCCGTGGCGCAGATTGACACGATACGGTCCGCGCGTCCCCTGCACCGGGCGATGATGCACGGCAAAGGCCACCGCATCGCCCTTGGTGAGCGGCACCACCTCAGGGCGCGACTGCATCCGCGGCCGCTGCTCGGTCAGCACGAACTCGCCGCCGCTGAAATCGCGCCCCGGCTGCGACAGCAGGATCGCGACCTGGATCGGAAACACGTACTCACCGTAGAGATCCTGGTGCAGGCAGTTGTAGTCGCCCTCGCCATATTGCAGCAGCAGCGGCGTCGGCCGCGTCTGTCCGGCATCATGGCAGCGCTTCAGGAACGCCGCATGCGACGAAGGATATCGGATATCGATCCCCATCGTCTCGTTCCAGCGATTGGCTGTCGCGGTCAGCCGCGAATAGAGCGCCGGCCGCAACTCCGCGATCAGGTCCGGCAGTGGATAGGAGAAGTATTTGTACTCTCCGCGGCCGAAGCCGTGACGGCCCATCACGATCCGGCTGCGGAACTGGCTGTTGTCGGGATACAGCGCGGCGATGGCATCGCATTCCTCAGGCGTCAGCAAGCCGTTGAGGACGGCGCAGCCCTGCCCGTCGAGATCGGTCGTGATCCGGTCCCAGTCGAGCGCGTCGACGCGGGCCGGAATCCCGGTGGGTGGACGGGTGATGGTTTTGGCTGTTGCTGTCATGGGACGGAATCTGGCCCCTGATTGCGGCCCGCGCCACCCGATTTCTGACAGAAAATGTCGGCGAACAGCGTCCCAATCCCGCTGTCGTCCCTGCGAAAGCAGGGACCCATAACCACAGGTGCTGGTTGTTCGAAAGCCGTCTGGCCGCGTGCCCTTTCCGAAGGCCGCGGCGTATGGGTCCCTGCTTTCGCAGGGACGACGCGTGGAGAGGTCTCGCTCGGCTCTGACGCAGCGGCGCGCGAAAAAAGGTCAGCCCCTGACCGGCAGCGTCATCACGTCGTAGCCGTGGCTGATCTTCCGTTTGAGCACCGGGTCTTCCAGTTCGAACTCGAAGCGGCTGGCCGGGCGGATGCCGCCCTTGGCCGCGAAGGTGCCGCCAAACATGGCGCAGCCGTCGGGCAGCGCGCCCTGGTCGAAGCCGCGCGCGATCAGGTCCTTCACCGGCAGCATGTGATCCAGCGTGCCTTCCTGGTAGAGCACGCGTTGGCCGCCGATCACGGCCCAGGAGCGCAGGACCAGCTGGTCCCAGTGATCAATCACATCCTCGAGTTCCCACAGCTCCGACGCCATCGGCTTGTCGCACATCTGCTTCGACACCGTGACGCTGTAGCTCTCGACCTTGCGATCGGTATGGTCGGAGCCGCAGCCGACGAAGATGCGGCCCTGCCAGCCGATCAGCACGAACTCGACCTCGCCGCTCGAATCCTCGCCGCAGACCTCGATGGCATCGGCGAAGGTGAGCCGGCGCGCCGAGCAGCGGTAGTAGATCGGCGTGGTCGCGGGCCGTGCGATGCCGAGCGCCTCGAGCTCGGCGATATGCTTGTCGCGCGCCACCGGATCGCGGCCGGTCCAGCCGGCGATCACGGCCTGCCTGATTTCCAGCGTGAGCGGAGTGGCGACGCCCTTGTCGTCGACATTGAAGGTGAGATCAAACACGGATCGCGGTCTCCATTCCGGCAGCGAGCTCGAAAATGCGTCGATCCGAACCGCCCGCGGCGGCGAGCATCAGGCCGACCGGCGCCTCGCCCTCGCGATGCGCGGGCAGCGAGATCGCGCAGCCGTCGAGCACATTGATCAGCGTGCAGTTGCGCAGCGCGCGCAAATTCTCGGTGGCGAACGCCTTGTCGTCGGCGAGGCTGGCGATCGTTGGCGGCAGGTTGGCCGTGGTCGGCAGCACCATCGCATCATAGGGCGCGATCCGCTTCTCGGTGCGCGCGATGAAGGAGCGGCGCGCGTTGAGCAGATCGATATAGTCGGCGGCCGGGAAGCCCTCGCCGCGCTGGATGCGCACCGCGACGCGCGGATCGTAGATGTCGCCCTTGCTGGTCAGCAGGAAGCGGTGCCAGGCATAGCTTTCGGCGGCGGCAAAGCCGCCCTTGGTGTTCATGACGCCGACATCGAGCAATTCGGGCACCTCGATGCGATCGATCAAGGCGCCGGCGCGCGACAGCGCGCCAAGCGCGCGCTCGAAGGTTTTCGCGACGGCCTCATCGAGGTCGTCGAGCGCGACCGTGGTCGGCACCGCGAGCCGCATGCCCTTGACCGGGCGCGGCGTGAGCGGCGTCACCGGCTGGTCGGCGAGCACCGCGTCGAGCGCGGCGCAGCAGGCCACCGAATTGGCCAGCGGGCCGTAGCTGTCGAGCGTGAACGACAGCGGCACGCCGCCATCGAGCGGAATCCGGCGTTGCGTCGGCTTGTAGCCGACGATGCCGTTGAAGGCGGCCGGAATCCGGCAGGAGCCGCCGGTGTCGGTGCCGAGCGCGCCGAACGCCATGCCGTCGGCGATCGAGACCGCCGCCCCCGAGGACGAGCCGCCCGGCACGTGGCCGACGCTCCGGTTCCAGGCGCTCTTCGGCGTGCCGTAATGCGGATTGATGCCGATGCCGGAATAGGCGAACTCGGTCATGTTGGTGCGGCCGATCACGACGAAGCCGGCACGCTTGAGCCGCGCCACCACCGGCGCATCGACATCCGCCGGCGCCGAATCCTCCAGCGCCCGGGAGCCGGCGCGCGTCACCTGCCCCTTGATGTCGAACAGGTCCTTGATCGAGACCGGAATGCCGGCAAAGGGCGATGGCGCCGCATTGGCCTTGCGCAGCCGGTCCATGGCGTCGGCGGCCTCCAGCGCGGCCTCGCGGTCGACATGGATGAAGGTGCGCTGGCCCTCGCCTGAGGGATCAGCGATCCTGGCGATGCACTGCTCGACGAGCTTGCGGGCAGAGGTCGTGCCGCTGGCGAGATCGGCGGCAAGGGAGGCGAGTGTCGGATTCTTGGGCATGGCTTTCACTTCACGGCTTGCACTTCATGGCTTGCAGCTGATTGTCGCCCGAACCGAGGCCGATTTCCAGTGTGCGTGGCCCCTCACCTCGCATCACTTCAGCCCGAAATAGGCACGGTGCAGCTCTTCATTGCCGCTCATCTCGGCAACCGTGCCGGAGAAGCGGATCCGCCCGCCTTCCAGCACGAATACGCGGGTGGCAATCTCGAGAAAACCGATATTTTGCTCGGCGATCAAGAGCGCCAGCCCGCGGCCCTGCAGGCTCGACAAGGCGCGCAGCACCTCCTTGACGAACAGCGGCGACAACCCGGCCGAGGGCTCATCCATCACCAGCAGCTTCGGCTCCGCCGACAGCGCCTTGGCGATGCCGAGCATCTTGCGCTGACCGCCGGACAGGCTGGACGCGGGATCGCGGCGCTTGTCGCGCAGCACCGGGAACAGGCCGTACAATTCGTCGACCCGCGCCCCCGGATTGGCATGGCCCAGCGCCTGCGCGCCGACGCGGATATTTTCCTCGATCGACAGGTCGGGAAACACCGCAAGCTCCGACATGTAGGTCATGCCGCGCTTCATACGGTCCGACGAGCGCATCTTGGTGATGTCCTCACCGCCGAGCTTGATGTGCCCGCTGCGGGCTTCGATCAGGCCGACCAGCGACTTCAGGAACGTGGTCTTGCCCGCGCCGTTGGCGCCGAGCAGCAGCACGGTCTCGCCGGGGCGGACGTCGAGATCGACGCCCCACAACACCTGCATGGTGCCGTAGCCGGCATCGACGCCCCTCGTGTCCAAAAGCGACACCGCATCAGTGGGCATGCTCGCCTCCCAAAAATACCTCGATCACCTGCGGCTCGCGTACCGCGGTCGCCAGCGTCCCCTCGAAGATCTCCTTGCCCGCATTGAGCACGATGACGCGGTCGGTGATCTGCTCGATGAAGCCCATCAGATGCTCGACCACGATGATCGCCATGCCGGTCGCGGCCAAGGCCTTGATGCGGCCGGCGATCCAGTCGAGCTCCGCCGGGTTGAGGCCGGCGGCGAGTTCGTCGAGCAGCAGCAGCCGCGGCCGCGTGGCGAGCGCACGGGTCAGATCGAGCATCTTCTGCTGGGCGCTGTTGAGATCGGCGGCCGGACGGTCGGCGACCTCCTTCAGCCGGAAATCCTGGAGCAGTTCGGCGATCGACGGCGCACCGGTCGCGCCGCCATAGGCCAGCGCCACCTGGATGTTCTCGCGCACCGTCAGCGACAGGAACGGCTTCGGCACCTGGAAGGTGCGGTTGATGCCGCGATGAACGAGCTTGTGCGAGGCGACGCCGCCGGCGGATGCGCCGTCGAACACGACCTCGCCGCCGTCGGGCGCATAGAGACCGGAGATCACATTGATCGCCGTGGTCTTGCCGGAGCCGTTCGGACCGACCAGACCGAGGATCTCGCCCGGCACGACGTGAAAGCTGAGGCCATCGAGCGCGTGGAAACCACCGAAGCGCTTGACCAGCTTCGAGACCTTGAGGATCGGGGTTTTCTCAGGGGACATGCCACCCCCTGCGGGTTGCCAGCGACACCAGTCCTGCGGGCAGGAACAGCACCAGGCCCATGATCAGGAGACCATAGATCAGCTGGAAATATTGCGGCGTGGTGAAGCCGATCAGATTGTAGATGCCGTAGAGGATCAGCACGCCGACGATCGGGCCGGTGATGGTGGCAACGCCGCCGAACAGCGCGAACACGATCGCGAAGATCGAGAACTCGCCGGAGAACACGTTGTCCGGATAGAACACCGAGACGTACCAGGCGTAGATGCCGCCGGCGAGGCCCGCGACCAGCGCCGAGGCGAGCCAGGCAATCACCCGCATCTTCACGATATTGACGCCGGCCATCGAGGCCGACACCGCGTCCTCGCGCACCGCCTGCAGCGCGAGTCCAAACGGCGAGTTCTTCAGATAGACCACCGCGCCGACCGTCAGCGCCATCACGACGACCGCGGCATAATAGGCGTGGGTCGGGTTGAAGGTGCCGGTGAGCGAGACGCCGTAGGGGCCCTTGGTGATGCCTTCCAGCGCCGGGTTGGCGACGAAGTGCAGCACCGCGAGCGAGGCCGCGAGATTGGCGATCGCGAAATACGCGCCCGACAGCCGCAGCAGCGGCGTCAGCAACAGGCCGAGCGCAACCGCCACGACGCCGCCGACCAGCACGGCGAGCGGTGCGGGCGTCTGCAGATGCATCACCATGATGGCGAAGCCATAGGCGCCGGCGCCGAAGAAGCCGACATAGCCGAACGGCAGATAGCCGGTGAAGCCATAGATGATGTTCACGCCCTGCGCGAGGATCAGGAAGATCACGAAGTTGAACAGCAGCAGATGGTTTTGATAGACGCCGGGCAGCAGTGCGAACACCACCACCAACGGCGCCAGGATGAACAGCAGGTGCTTCGAGGCGCTATGCAACGCGCACCCGCCTTCCGAGCAGACCGCTCGGGCGCAACAACAGGATCACGATCAACAACACATAGGGCAGCAGGTCGGCCCAGGAACTGAGATAGGTCTGCACCAGCATGTAGCAGAGACCGTAGACGACACCGCCGAGTGCGGTGCCGAGCGGATTGCCGAGCGAGCCCAGCACGACGATCGCAAACGACGTCACCGTCGCATCGGCGCCGAACGCCGGCGTCACCGAGCCGAACATGAAGGGCGCGAACACGCCGGCGACCGCCGCGATCCCGAGGCCGATGCCGAACGCCGCCGCCGAGACGCGATCGACATCGATGCCGGTCGCCAACGCCTCGTCGCGCCGTGACATCACCGCGCGCGTCAGGGTGCCGAGCCGGGTGTGATAGAGATAGAGGTAGACCAGCGCGATCGCGATCAGGCTGGTGATGGCCGCGATCACCCACGGCGCGGGAAAACCCTGGCCGAAAATCTGGATCGGCCCTGCGCCGCCCGCCTTGCCGCCGAGCCACTTGACCTTGATGGTCGTGAACACGGTGCCCAGCAGCCGGCTCTGGATCGAGCGCTCGCTGGTACCTGCGAAGATCGTGGTGACGGCCTCGATCACTTGCGACAGGCCGAAGAACAGGATGATCGACAGCATTTCCGGATTGGCCGAGCCCTGCAGCCGCGGCACCAGCACCCAGTACAGCAGCACGCCGACCAGCACGAACACCACGAAGGCCAGCGGCACCGCGAACAGCGGGTCGACGCCGGCGATGCCGACCACGCCGAGCGCGATGAAGGCGCCCAGCATCAGGATGTCGCCATGCGCAAGGTTGACGATGCGCATGACGCCGAACACGAGATTGAGACCGATGCCGACCAGGCTGAAATACAGCCCGAACAGCACGCCGGCAACGAGCGCATAGGTCATGCTACCGCTCGCCGCCGAAGGTTACGCCCGCCGCCCTCACCTGCATCACGGAGCCGGATAGATCGGCTTGCCGGTGGCGGTCTCGTGCGGATAGATCGAGACGAACTTGATGTGATCGTGCTCGTCGACCGTCAGCTGACCGAGCGGCGTCAATTCGCCGATCTGGCCGCCCGTCTCATCCAGCGCGAAGGTGCCGTCCAGCGTCTTGAGCTGACCGCTGAGCGAGAACACTGCGCGGCGCAGCTCCATCTGCTCGAGGCTGGTCGCAACCGACAGCGTCTTCTCGATCACCAGCGCGGTGGTGTAGCCGGCGACCGCGTTGAAGCCGAACTCCATCTTGCCGTCGTTGTATTTCTTGGTCCAAGCGGCGCGGAAATCCTTCATGTTCATCCCGAAATTGACGGGATAATCCAACTCGGACGGCGGCACATAGGTCCAGATGTGCTCGAGGCCCTTGGCGCCGACATTCTTCTCGAGCAACTCGGTCTCGAGGCCGGCATAGATCGCGAACAGCATCTTGAACTTGGTGCCGACGTCCTGGACGTTGCGCAGGAAGGCGATGTCGTTAGGCGCATAGCCGAAATGGATCACCGCGTCCGGATTGGCGTTGCTGATGTTGTTGATGATGACGTTGTAGTTGGTGGTCTCGGTCGGGACGCCCTGGTCGTAGACGATCTCGATCGGCGCGCCGGACTCCTTGACGAACTTGCGGAACGCGTTGGCCTGGGTGCCGGTGAACTCGTTGGTCGAATAGAGGATGGCGACCTTCTTGATGCCGAGGCCCGGGCCGTCATGGCTGATGAAATCAGCCACCGGCTTCGGCCACACCGTCGACACCGGGTCGGCCATCAGCGCGATGTAGGGATTGTCCTTGGAGAAGAAGCTCGCGCCGGTGCCGGTCTGATCGAACAGGAACATCTTGTGGTCGCGCGCAATGGCAACGGCGGGCGCCGTCAGCACCGATCCGGAATCGGCGACCAGGAGGTCGACCTTATCCTGGGTGACGAGCTGATTATAAAGCGTCGCGGCGGTCGCGGTGTTGCTCTGGTCGTCATAGGAGACGAGCTTGATCGGGATCTTCTTGTCGAACGCCTTCACGAACACGCCACCCTCGGCGTTCTTCTGCTCGACCCACAATTTCAACGAGCTGTAGACCGGCATCGAGATCGAGGCGTAGCGCCCCGACGACGCATAGAGCGTGCCGATCTTGATCTCCGACGGTGCGTCGGCGGCCATCGCCTGCGTGGCAAATGCGAGGCTGGCAGCGAGTGCCGCGCCAATGATCCTCAGCATGATATGTTCCTCCCGGCTTTCTTGAACGTGTCTTGGACGTATCTTGGACGCGGCCCTTCTACGCGCCGGATCGGAGCGACACAAGCATCGCGGCCTTAGCAATTGTGCGAGGGGCGGAATATGCGGCATGCGCGGGACACAGGCCGCTGCGCGGAGCATGGATGGACCGTTGACGGGCCTTGGTTCAATGTCGCATCAAGATCGTAACGATTTCGGGAGGAGACATCAGACATGGCCGAGCCCGCGCGTGCGAAACCAAAGCCGACACCGGAGACCCAGCATTTCTGGGATGGCACGAAGGCCGGCGAGCTGCGTCTGCAGCGCTGCGATGCCTGCGCCAATGTCTACTTTCCGCCGCGGCCGTTCTGCCCCTCCTGCGCCTCGCGCAAGGTCTCGATCTTCAAGGCCAGCGGCAAGGGCAAGCTCTACAGCTACGTCATCAACCACCGTCCCGCAGCGCCCGGCTTCACGCCGCCTTATGCGATCGCGGTCGTCGAGCTCGACGAGGGCCCGCGCATGATGAGCAACATCATCGATTGTCCGCAGACGCCGGAAGCGCTCGAGCTCGACATGCGGCTCGAGGTCGCCTTCGAGGCGCTCGACGACAAGATCACCCTTCCCTTGTTCCGTCCGGCAAAGGGGTAATGTGATGCGCAGGAACCAGGTTGCCGTCGTCGGTGCGGCCGAAACCACCGAACTCGGCGTCATCCCGAACATGTCGCAGATCCAGCTGCACGCGGACGCGGCGCTGAATGCGATCGCGGACGCCGGCCTGAAGCTGTCCGACATCGACGGCTTCGCCACCGCGGTCGAGACCCCGCAGCAAATGGCGCATTATCTCGGCATCACGCCGACCTGGGTCGACGGCACCTCGGTCGGCGGCTGCTCCTTCATGCTGCATGTCCGCCACGCCGCCGCCGCGATCGAGGCCGGCCTCTGCAAGACCGTGCTGATCACCCATGCCGAGAGCGGCAAGTCGATGATCGGCAAGCAGCCGCGCTTTACCGCGCCCGACAGCCTCAACGGCCAGTTCGAATCGCCGTTCGGCGTCTACGGGCCGCCGAGCATGTTCCCGATTCCCGTGCTGCGCTTCATGAAGACCCACGGCATCACGCATGAGCAGCTTGCGATGGTCGCCGTCGTGCAGCGCGAATGGGCGGCGAAGAATCCGCGCGCGACCATGAAGGATCCGATCACGGTCGCCGACGTGCTGAATTCGCGGATGATCGCCTATCCGTTCCGGCTGCTGCAATGCTGCCTTGTCACCGACGGCGGCGGCGCGCTGATCCTCGCCTCGGCCGACCGCGCCAAGGATTTTCCGAACAAGCCGGTCTACATTCTCGGCACCGGCGAGAGCGTGGAGACGCCGATGGTCAGCCAGATGAAGACGTTTGACTCATCGCGCGCCTTCAAGGTGGCGGGCCCCCTCGCCTTCAAGGAGGCCGGCATCACCCACAAGGATGTCGATCATCTGATGATCTACGACGCCTTCGCGCATCTGCCGCTCTACGGCCTCGGCGACCTCGGCTTCATGCCGTACGAGGAGACCGGCAAGTTCATCGCCGACGGCAATACCCGCCCCGGCGGCAAGCTGCCGCTCAACACCAATGGCGGCGGCCTCAGCTACATGCACTCCGGAATGTACGGCATGTACGCGCTGCAGGAGAGCGTGCGGCAGATGCGCGGCATCGCGCCGGCGCAGGTGCCGAACGCGAATATCTCGGTCTGTCACGGCGTCGGCGGCATGTTCGCCGCAAGTGGCACGATCATCTTTACGAACGAGAAGTAACAGCTCCGTCGTTCCGGGGCGCGCGAAGCGCGAACCCGGAACCTCGAGATTCCGGGTCTGGTGCTTCGCACCATCCCGGAATGACGGAGAGCAAACCAGGAGAACCGACATGGCAAAATCACTGCAGGATAAAGTCATCATCGTCACCGGCGCGGGCCGCGGCATCGGCCGCGAGATCGCGCTGCTCTGCGCGGCGGAAGGCGCCAAGGTCGTGGTCAACGATCCCGGCGGCGCCGCCGACGGCGGCGGCTCGAGCGCGGCGCCCGCCGAGGAGGTGGTCGAGGAGATCAAGAAGCGGGGCGGCACCGCGGTCGCCAATTTCGAGTCGGTGGCGGAAGCGATCCCCGCCAGCAAGATCGTGAAAACCGCGACCGACCATTTCGGCCGGCTCGATGGCGTCGTCAACAATGCCGGCATCCTGCGCGACATGATCTTCCACAAGATGAGCGTGGAAGCCTTCGAGGCCGTCATCAAGGTACATCTGATGGGCTCGTTCTATGTCAGCCACGCCGCGGCACGCATCTACCGCGAGCAAGAGTCAGGCTCGTTCGTGCACTTCACCTCGACGTCCGGCCTGATCGGCAATTACGGCCAGGCCAACTACGCCGCCGCCAAGCTCGGCATCGTCGGCCTGTCGAAATCGATCGCGCTGGACATGGGCCGCTTCAACGTGCGCTCGAACTGCGTGTCGCCGTTCGCCTGGACCCGCATGATCGGCACCATCCCGACCGAGACCGACGCCGAGAAGGCGCGCGTCGAGAAGATCAAGCAGATGGGCCCGGAGAAGATCGCGCCGGTCTGCGCCTATCTGCTCTCGGACGCCGCCAAGGACGTCACCGGACAGATCTTCGGCGTGCGCATGAACGAGATCTTCCTGTTCGGCCAGCATCGTCCGGTGCGCTCGGTTCATCGTGGCGAAGGCTGGACGCCCGAGACCATTGCCGAACACGGCATGCCGGCGCTGAAGGGATCGTTCGCCAAGCTCGACCGCTCGGCCGACGTCTTCACCTGGGATCCGATCTGAACTTGATCTGATCCTCCGATCTGATCTGACAGATTTATGAACTAGTCGCCTCCGCGAAACAGCGGGGGCGACACACTCTTTGGTTGTTTCATCATGGCGTGCCCGCATTGTGCCAGAATTGCGGGGGTATGATCGTCCTCCCGATAACAAAAAAGCCTGGGAGGACTTTCGTGACAAATCCAAGCAACATTCAGAAACACGAGGGCGACGGTGCGAAGGCGTTCGACCGTCGGACAATCTTGCGCGGCGCAACCGCGCTTGCTGCAACCGCGATGGCCGCATCCGATGCCGCAGCGCGCGACTTCGGCCCCAACGCGGAACCGCAGCGCTATCCCGATCCAGACATCGTCGTGATCGACGACAAGCGCTTCAAGGCCAAGGTCGGCAACACCGCGATCAAGCGGCTCTACACCGGCTGCCTGTGGGCGGAAGGCCCGGCCTGGAACGCGCAGGGCCAGTATCTGGTCTGGAGCGATATCCCGGCCAACCGGCAGTTGCGCTATCTCGACGATGACGGCCACATCTCCGAGCAATTCCACAAGCCGTCGAACGAGGCCAACGGCTCGACCTTCGATTTCGAAGGCCGCCAGATCACCGCCGAGCGCACCCGGCTGGTGCGCTACGAGCACGACGGAACCGTCACGCCCCTGGCGGAGCAGGCCAATGGCAGGCAGCTCAACGGGCCGAACGACATGGTCGTGCATCCCAACGACAAGTCGATCTGGTTCACCGATCCCGGCTATGGCGCGATTTCGATCTATGAGGGCCAGCTGGCCAACACCGGATCGAAGCAGCCCTACCAGAAGGAAGCGGTCTATCGCATCGATGCTGCGACCGGCCAGATCACCAAGGTCGCCGACGAGCCGTTCAAGCCGAACGGCATCGCCTTCAGCCACGACTACAAGAAGGTCTATGTCTGCGACACCGGCACCACGCATTACCCGAACGCCAAGAACATCGTCTGGCAGTACGACCTCAACGGCGACAAGCTCTCCAACCCGCGCACGCTGATCGACATGACGCTAGACGGCAAGTCAGGCTTCCCGGACGGCCTGCGTGTCGACGTCGACGGCAATATCTGGGTCGGCGCCGGCTGGGTCGGACCGGGCTATGACGGCGTGCAGGTGTTTGCGCCCGACGGCCAGCGGATCGGCCAGATCCTGCTGCCGGAGACCTGCGCCAACCTCACCTTCGGCGGCAAGAAGCGCAACCGCCTGTTCATGACGGCAAGCCAATCGCTCTACGCGGTCTATGTGGAGACGAAGGGCGCGCACAACTGTTGATGCAAACGCGCTGTCGTCCCTGCGAAAGCATGGACCCATAACCACCGGTGCCGATTGTTTGAAAGGCTGGGGTTCCAGCTTCTCGCAACACTCCCGGTCGTGGTTATGGGTCCCGGCGTTCGCCGGGATGACGCTGTGGCTAGCCGCTATTCCGCAGCCCCGCCGAGATTCCGTTGATCGTGATCTGAATCCCGCGCAGCACCTGCTCGTCCGGGTTCTGCGCGCGATACTCCTTGAGTAGCTCCACCTGCACGTGATTGAGCGGATCCATGTAAGGGAAGCGGTTGCGGATGCCGCGCTCCAGCAGCGGGTTGCCCTGCAGCAGCCGGTCGTGCCCCATGATGTCGAGCAGCGTCTCGATCGACAGGTGCCATTCGCGGCGGATCTGGCCAAAAATCTTCTCGCGCAACGCGACGTCGGGCACCAACTCGGCATAGCGCGAGGCGATCGCGATCGAGCTCTTCGCCAGCACCATGTCCATGTTGGACAATAGTGTGCGGAAGAACGGCCATTCCCGATTGAGCTCCTGCAGGAACGCCATGCCCTGCTCCGGATGCCCGGATATCCAGCTCTCGACCGCGCTGCCGAAGCCATACCAGCCCGGCAGCATCAGCCGGCATTGCGCCCAGGAGAACACCCACGGGATGGCGCGCAGGTCCTCGATCTCGCGGGTCTTCTTGCGCGAAGCCGGGCGGCTGCCGATGTTCAGCGTCGCGATCTCGTTGATGACGGTCGAACCCCAGAAATAATCGGCGAAGCCTTCCGTCTCATAGACGAGGCCGCGATAGGCCTTGAAGGCGAGCGCGGAAATCTCCTCCATCGCCTTGAGATATTCGGGGCGCGGCGCGCTCCGCCGCGGCTGCAGCAGGCTGGTTTCCAGCGTCGCCGCGGCGAGGATTTCCAGGTTGCTGCGGCCGACCTCGGCATTGGAATATTTCGACGAGATGATCTCGCCCTGCTCCGTGATGCGGATCTGGCCGTTCACGGCGCCGCCGGGCTGCGCGATGATCGCGTCATAGCTCGGCCCGCCGCCGCGGCCGACCGAACCGCCGCGGCCGTGGAACAATCGCAAGCGCACGCCGTGGCGCTCGAACACCTCGACGAGGCCGATCTCGGCCTTGTAGAGCTCCCAGCCCGAGGTGACGAAGCCGCCATCCTTGTTGCTGTCGGAATAGCCGAGCATCACCTCCTGCACGCTGCCGAGACTGTCGACCAGCTTGCGATAATCGTGCAGCACCAGCATGCGGTCCATGATGCCGCTGGAGGCCTGCAGATCCTCAATGGTCTCGAACAGCGGCACGATGTTGACGGCGCTGCGGCCGGATGGATTGACCAGCCCGACCTCCTTCAACAGCACCGCGACCTCGAGCATGTCGGACATGCCCTGGCACATCGAGATGATGCATTGGGAGATCACTTCCGGTCCGAACCTGGCATGCGCCTCGGCCGCGGCACGGAACACGGCGAGCTCGCTTTGGGTCTCCTCGGAATATTTCACGAAGGGCGAGGCCAGCGGCCGTGCATTGCGCAGCTCGGCGAGCAGCAGGCTGACGCGGGCGTCCTCGCCGAGCGCCAGATAGGACATCCCTGGATTGGCGGTATCGAACAGCTCGGCGATGGTGCGCTCGTGCACCGCCGAGTTCTGGCGGATGTCGAGCCGCGCCAGATTGAAGCCGAAGCAATCCACCGCCCGCCGCAACAGCCGCAGCCGGCCGCGCGCGATCACGCTGGAATTGTTCGCGATCAGCGAGCGGTTGAGCACGTCGAGATCGGCCTGGAATTCCTTGGCGCTCGCATACGGCTCGGCCTTGCCGACCGGCGGCCGCGTAGTCTCGACCTCGAGCCGAGAGGCCGTCGCCGCAAGCCTTGCATAGATGCCCGATACGGCCAGACGATACGGTTCGCCGCTGCGATGCGGCGAGGTGTCGGGCGAACGCTCGGCGAGGCTCCGCAGCTCGTCCGAGACGTCGGCGAGATGCGCCGCCAGCGACAATTCGGCGCCAAGCGCATGCAGCTCCTCGAGGTAGAAGTTGAGCGCCTGTCTCGACTGCAGGCGCAGCGTGCCGCGCATCACCTCCGCGGTGACGAAGGGATTGCCGTCGCGATCGCCGCCGATCCAGCTTCCCATCCTGAGAAAGGATGCGAGTTCACCGGCCTCGCCGCCCTCCTTGTTCAGGCGGTCCTCCAGCGCGCAATGCAGCCGCGGCACTTCCTGCAGGAAGGTGTAGTCGTAGAACGACAGGCCGTTGGCGACTTCGTCGAGCACGGTCAATTTGGTCCGGCGCAACAGATTGGTCTGCCACAGCGTCACCACGGCGCGGCGCAGCTGCTCGTCGCTGGCGTCGCTCTCGTCTGGCGTCATCTGCAACCGCTCGCGGCGGTCGAGCAGATCGGCGATCTCCATCTCGCGGTCCATCGTGCTCTTGCGGCGGACCTCGGTCGGATGCGCGGTCAAGACCGGGCTGACGAGTGCACTCCTGAAGAAGCTGCGCAGATCGGCCGGGCTGATGCCGGCCTGGCGGGCATGCACCAGCGTCTGTTCCAGCGTGCTCGGCCGCGGCGCCCCGCTCGGGCCGCGGCTGCGCATCTGGCGGATGTTGTTCTGGTCCTCGGCGATGTTGGCGAGGTGGGAGAAATAGCTGAAGGCGCGGACGATCTGCAGCGTCTCGGCAATCGACATGCCGTCGAGGATGCTCTCCAGTTCCCGCCGCGCCAGCTTGTCCTCGTCGCGATGGAAGCGGACCGAGGTCTGGCGGATGCGCTCGACGAGGTCGAATACGTCGGCCCCTTCCTGGTCGCGCACGGTGTCGCCGAGAACGCGCCCCAGCAGGCGGATGTCGTTCCGGAGCCGCGCATCCTCCTCCTGCGCAGTCGCTTCCAGAAGGCTGACCTCCGCGGCACGCTTGGCGCGGATTTCCGTCTCGGACGGCATGGTCTGGGGAGGCATTACCTGGGGAGACATGGCTTCGCTACTCCAGAGGCTGCCCGGCTCCTCCCGAGTGTGCGCTTTTTTTGCCGCAGCGCAAGATGAACTTGGTGGCGGTGCACCACTGCCGTCGTCCCTGCGAAAGCAGGGACCTATAACCACCGATGTCCGAGGTAGACATCGGACGGGGCCACAGCCTGCGCAACGGGGACATCCGTGGTCATGAGTCCCGGGTCGCGCGGAGCCTGTCATCGGGCGGTGCTTCGCGCCGACCCATTGGCTTGCCCGGGACAACGGCGAGTCTTGTGGCGCTAGATCCTCCGCCCCGCCCGCTCCCAATACGGATCGCGCAGCCGGCGCTTGAAGATTTTTCCGGAATCCTCCCGCGGCAGGTTGGTCTGGATCTCGATGTGCTTGGGCACCTTGTAATCTGCGAGCGCCGTCTTCAGCTGGGCGCGGACCGAGGCGATGTCGAGCACGACGCCTGGCTGCGGCTCGACCACCGCCATCAGCGCCTCGCCGAACTCGGCATCCGGAATGCCGAACACCGCGCAATCGTGCACGCCGGGAACGGCATGCAGCACCGCCTCGATTTCGGCCGGATAGATGTTGACGCCACCCGAGATCACCATGTCGCGCTTGCGATCGCAGATGAAGACATAGCCGTCGGCATCGATATAGCCGACGTCGCCCGAGGTGATGAATCCCTGCCGGTCGATCTCGGCGCGCTTCTCCGACTTGTTGTGATAGGTGAAATCGGGATTGCCCTTGATCCGCGAATAGATCTCGCCGATCTGGCCTTGCGGCACCTCCTTGCCGTCGTCGCCGACGAAGCGGAGCTCGGCACCGGGCGAGATCTTTCCGACCGTGCCGGGCTTCTTCAGCGCGTCCTCGGAATTGGCGAAGGTGACCGCGCCTGACTCGGTCGAGCCGTAGAATTCATAGATCACCGGCCCCCACCATTCGATCATGGCGCGCTTGACATCGGGCGGACAGGGTGCGGCGGCATGGATGATGTGGCGCAGCGACGACATGTCGTACTTCCGGCGCACCTCCTCGGGCAGCTTCATCAGGCGGATGAACATCGTCGGCACCATGAAGATGGTGTCGATCCGCTCGCGCGCGATCAGCTGCAGAAACTCCTCCGCGTCGAAGCGCGGCATCAGCACCAGCGCGCCGCCGAGCTTGCCCGAGCGCAAGCCGAAGGAATTCGGCGCGGAATGGTAGAGCGGTCCCGGCAGGATCGCGCGTGCGCCGGGCTTCAGGCCGTAGATCATCGCGCGCATTGCTTCCGCATTGGCGGTCTGCTCCGGCGTCGGCGCGAAGCGGCGCACGCCCTTCGGATGGCCTGTCGTGCCCGAGGTGTAGATCATGTTCTGCGGCTGCGGCACCACCGGGCCGTCGTAGCGCGGGAATTGCGCGAGCCAGGATTCGAAATCGATCGCGAAATCCGGTGTCGTCAGATGGTCGGGATTGACCTTGTAGTTGGCGAGGATTTCCGGCGGCGTCGGCACGCTGAGCACGATGACACCGGGCGGGATCGCACCGCGCAGCGGATGCAGCATGTCGGCATGACCGATCAGGACGCGGGTACCGGAATCCGTCAACACATAGTTGATCTCCTCCGGCTTGAAGTGCCAGTTGATCGGCGCGCCATAGGCGCCGAGTCGCATCGCGGCATAGGCAGCCTCGATGAAGGCGATGTCATTGCGCATCAGCATGCAGACGCTGTCGCCCGGCTTGACGCCGAGCTCGTTGAGGCCGCTGGCAATACGGTCGGCGCGCTCGGCCACCGCAGCGTGATCGCGCCGGCGACCGCCGCTGACGATGCCGAGGAAGGGCTGGGACGTTTCCATTGTCGTTGTCCGATCTTTCGTCGGGTTGGAGGTGTCATTCCGGGGCGCGCAAAGCGCGAACCCGGAATCTCGAGATTCCCCGATGCGCAGTGCGCATCAGAGGTCTGGTGCTAACGCGCCATCCCGGAATGACTGCCGTGTCAGCCCGCATCCGCAAACCTTGGCGCGCGCTTCTCCAGATTGGCGCGCACGGATTCGGTCTGGTTCGGGCTGCCGAGCAATTTCTGCTGCTCGACCGATTCTGCGAGCAGCGCGGCCGCCGGGTCGACCGACAGATTGTTCAGCATGCGCTTGGCGGCACGGATCGCATCCGGGCTCTTGCCGGCGATCTCGCGCGCGACCTCGAGCGCCGCGGCGCGCGGGTCGTCGCAGACACGGGTGGCAAGACCGTAACTTTGAGCCTCCTGCGCCGAGAAGATACGGCCGGTATAAGTGAGCTCGCGCAGGATGTCGTCGCGCACGAGGCTCGCGAGGATCGGCGTGCCCGCCATGTCGGGCACAAGGCCCCATTTGATCTCCATGATCGACATCCGTGCATCCTGCGAGAGGAAGCGCATGTCGGCGCCGAGCGCGAGCTGGAACCCGCCGCCGAACGCGACGCCGTGGACCGCGGCAATCACGGGCACCGGAAGCTGGCGCCAGCCCCAGACCGCCTGCTGCGGGAAATTGGCCTTGCCGTGGGTGCGGATGGTGAGATCGCGCTTCTCGCCGCCCGGCACTCCGTTACCGCCATCCTTCATGGCGGCGAAACGGCCCATGTCGAGGCCGGCGCAGAACGCCCGGCCCTCGCCGGACAGCACCACCACCCGAACGGCTTTTTCCCTGGAAAGCCGGTCGGTTGCGGCCACCAACGCCTCGAACATCGCGGCATCGAGCGCGTTCATCTTGTCCGCCCGCACCAGGCGGACATCGGCGATACCGTCCGAAATCGATATCGAAACGCGATCTTCCATTGAAATCTCCTCCGCTGTTCCTTGTTGGCGCTTTACAGAAAGGCCGTTGTCCGCTTTTAGTCAATCGACCAATTAACTGACAACCCCCGTGGAGGAAACGATGTTCTCTGATCAGCTTCTTGCCGGGCGGCGCATACTGGTAACCGGTGGTGGCACCGGCCTCGGCAAGTCCATGGCCTCGCGGTTCCTGCAGCTCGGGGCCGAGGTGCATATCTGCGGCCGCCGCAAGAGCGTCTGCGATGAAACCGCGACCGAGCTGATGGCCGAGTATGGCGGGCGCGTGGTCAGCCACGGCGTCGATATCCGCAACGCCATGGCGGTCGACGAGATGATCGAGGCGATCTGGACCACCAGCGGTCCGCTCACCGATCTCATCAACAACGCCGCCGGCAATTTCATCTCGCGTTCGGAGGAGCTCTCGCCGCGCGGCTTCGATGCGGTCGCCAACATCGTGATGCACGGCACCTTCTATGTGACGCACGCGGTGGGCCGGCGCTGGATCGCCGGCGGGCATCGCGGCAACGTGGTGTCGATCACCGTGACCTGGGTGCGCAACGGCTCGCCCTACGTGGTGCCATCGGCGATGAGCAAGTCGGCGATCCACGCCATGACCATGTCGCTCGCGATCGAATGGGGCCGTCACGGCATCCGCCTCAACACCATCGCGCCCGGCGAGATCCCAACCGAGGGCATGAGCAAGCGTATCAAGCCCGGCGACGAGGCCGGCGCGCGGACCAAGGCGATGAACCCGATGGGCCGCGTCGGCACCATGGAGGAATTGCAGAACCTCGCGGTGTTCCTGATCTCCGGCGGCTGCGACTGGATCAACGGCGAGACCATCGCCATGGACGGCGCGCAGGCGCTCGCGATGGGCGGCAATTTCTATCAGCTGCGCGACTGGAGCGACGACGACTGGACCAAGGCGCGCGAGTCGATCAAGGCCCAGAACGAGAAGGACCGCGCGGCGCGGGGCTGAAACGACAGGTCGCGCCTCAACCTCAACTGTCGTCCCTGCGAAAGCAGGGACCCATAACCACGCCTCGAGAACACCGAGCACGCTGGGGCCACAGCGCAGCTGACAACCCGATCCTATGGTTATGGGTCCCGGGTCGCGCTTCGCTTGCCCGGGACGACGATGTTGAAACAGCGCAGCCACTTCCTCCGTATTGTTTTTCGCGCGCGATGCCGCCACACTCCGCGCAACCAAAACAAGACGTCACGGGGGAAACATGTCCGACGCGCCGAAGCTGACCAATCTTGCCGACATGGTGCGCGAGCGCGCCAAAAGCCGCGGCGCTGCGCTGGCGTATGAATTCGAGGGACGGCAAACCAGCTTCGCCGAGTTCGACATCAAGACCAACCGCGTCGCCAACGCGCTGATCGCGATGGGCGTCAAGAAGGGCGAGCGGATCGCCTATCTCGGCAAGAACAGCGACTTCTATTTCGAGCTGTTGATGGGCGCGATGAAGGCCGGCGTGGTGATGGCGCCGGTGAACTGGCGCCTGGCAGGCCCCGAGGTCGCCTTCATCGTCGACGACTGCAAGGCCCCCGTGCTGTTCGTCGGCCCCGAATTCGTCACGCAGGCGCGCAACATCCGCGACAAGCTGCCGAGCGTCCGCACCATTATCACGACCGAAGGCGGCGCGCCGGAATGGCCCGACTTTCTCGCCTGGCGCGATGCGCAGGGCGGCGACGACCCGCGCGTTGCGATCGAGCCAAAGGACATCGCAATCCAGCTCTACACCTCGGGCACGACGGGCAAGCCGAAAGGCGCGATGCTGTCGCACGCCAATTTCCTCAACCTCGTGCAGAGCGGCAACGAGGCCGAGAAGCCGGAATGGAACCGCTGGACCACCGACGACGTCTCGCTGGTCGCGATGCCGATCTTCCACATCGGCGGCTCCGGCTGGGGCGTGATGGGGCTCTATCACGGCGCCCGCGGCGTGATCGCGCGCGAGTTCGACCCGACCAAGGTGCTCGACTTCTTCGAGCAATCCGGCATCACAAAGCTGTTCATGGTGCCGGCGGCGATGCAGTTCGTGGTGCGGCAACCGCGGGCACGGCAGGTCGACTTCTCCCGCCTGAAATACATGCTCTATGGCGCCTCCCCGATTCCGGCGGCGTTGCTGAAGGAGTGCATCGAGGTCTTCAAATGCGGCTTCGTGCAGATGTACGGCATGACCGAGACCACCGGCACCATCGTCGCGCTGCCGCCGGAGGACCATATCGAAGGGCTCGACCGGATGCGCTCGGCCGGCAAGGCGTTGCCCGGTATCGAGCTTGCGATCCTCGATCCGGACGGCAAGCCGCTGCCGCCGGGTGAAATCGGCGAGATCGCCACCCGCTCCGGCTCCAACATGGCCGGCTACTGGAATCTGCCCGAGGCCACCGCACGCACGATCGACAGTGACGGCTGGCTGCGCACCGGCGATGCTGGCTACATGGACAAGGACGGCTATCTCTACATCCACGACCGCATCAAGGACATGATCATCTCCGGCGGCGAGAACATCTATCCGGCCGAGGTCGAGAGCGCGCTGTGCGACCACCCCGACGTGGCGGAAGCCGCAGTCATCGGCATTCCCGACGACAAATGGGGCGAGGCGGTGAAGGCGGTGGTGGTGATGAAGCCGGGAAAAACCGCGACCGTGACCGACATCATCAACTTCACGCGCGAACGGATCGCCGGCTACAAGACGCCGAAATCGGTCGACTTCATCCCGGCGCTGCCGCGCAACCCGTCGGGCAAGATTTTGCGGCGGAGCCTGCGTGAACCGTATTGGGCGGGCAAGGACCGGCAGGTGAATTAGCCCTCTCTGTCGTCCCGGCGAAGGCCGGGACCCATTACCACCACCGTTCGTTACAGCACGACGCTGGGGCCACATCTCGTTCAACCAGTAACCGACTGTGGTTATGGGTCCCGGCCTTCGCCGGGACGACGATGGAGAGAGTCATCACGTCTTCTTCGCCTTCTCCCGCAAGATGCGCCAGCGCTCCTGCGCCTCTTTCGGCCAGACCTCTTTCCGATCGTAATACTCGGCGAACACTTTCGCGCCCGGCGGGAACGTCACCCAGGGCTGCTTCGACGACGTGAAGATGTGGACATCCGGCGGACACTGGCTCGGATCGTCCAGCGTGCCGACACGGACGAAGCGCACCGCCGGTCCCGCGCCCGGATAATTGCTCCACACCGCGACCTTGCAGATGGGGCAGCGCGCGATCTTCTGCCCCTTGCCGCTCGCCGACGGCGTGTCGACGATCTCGGGCTCGGCCGCGATGTGTGCGACCCGTTCGGCCTCGTACATCGCGTTGAGCGCATGCACGGTGCCGGTCTCGCGCTGGCACCATGTACAATGGCAGGCGTGCACGATCAGCGGCCTGCCGGTCAGGCGGTAGCGGACGTTTCTGCAGGTGCATCCACCTTCCATGCTCATGCCGCCTCCTCTGCGTCAGTGCTTGCCGGCTCCCATGTAGCCGAACAGGAAGCCCGCCACCTTGCGCTTCTGGATCTCCTCGCTGCCTTCGGTGATGCGATAGCGGCGGTGATGGCGGTAGATGTGCTCGAACGGCTTGTGGCGCGAATAGCCCATGCCGCCATGCACCTGCATCGCGCGGTCGGCGGCCTCGCAGCACAGACGGTTTGCCCAGAAATTGCACATCGAGACCCGGTCGGACAGCGTGTGCTCGACCTGCGCCTGGGTCAATTGATCCATCTCCCAGGCGGTCTTGCGGATCAATAGCCGCAGCATCTCGGCCTGGGTCGCGAGTTCGACCAGCGGCCACTGGATCGCCTGGTTCTCGGCCAGCGCCTTGCCGAACGGCTTGCGCTCGCGGGCATATTTCACGCTCTCATTGATGCAGTAGACCGCAGCGCCAAGCGAGCTCGCCGCCTGGCGGATGCGGTTCTCGTGCACGAAGCATTGCGCCAGCGACAGCCCGCGGCCGACCTCGCCGAACTGTGCATCCTCTGGCACGAACACGTCGGTGAAGCTGACGCGCGGATGATCGGTCGGCATGTTGAAGGTCCACATATACTCTTCGACCTTCACGCCCGCCGATTTCGCCGGCACCAGGAAGCAGCTGATGCCGCGGGCGTCGCCGTCGTTACCGGAGGTGCGGGCAAACAGCGCGCAGTGGGTGGCGACATGCATGCCTGTCGTCCACATCTTCTCGCCGTTGACGATCCAGCCCTTGACGTTGTCGCGCGTGGCCTGGACCGCTTTGGTTTCCATATGCGTGGCGTCCGAGCCGTGCTCGGGCTCGGTCAGACCAAACGTGATGCGGTACTTGCCGGTGATCGAGCCGTCGATCATCGCCTTCTGCTCGTCGGTTCCGTAGCGGTCGAGCATGGTCACGATCGGCAGATTGCCGACGATCGAGTGCTCGTTCTGCAAATCGTTGTGCAGACCGAGACCTTTCGAGGCAAAGTGTTCGCGGATGACAGCCATCCAGAGATTGGAGCCGTCCTTGCCGCCGTAACGCTTCGGGATCGCGAAGCGCAGATGGCCGGCGGCATCGGCCAGGTTCTTGGCCTTGCGCAGCAGCAGCTCCCATTCATGGCGCGGCAGACCGCCCTTGTCGAAATCGGTGCGCGCCCATTCACGGCGATGATCGAAGAAGCGGATGTTGTCGTCAGCCTCTTCCAGCGGCTTGATCTCGCGTTCGATGAAACGATCGAGCTCGGCGAGATAGGCTGTCAGGTCAGCCGGCAGATTGAAGTCCAAGGCGGTCTCTCCCGGAAATATTGTTGATTCTGATTTTGCGTCTAGACGCTGTCGCGCATCCGCGTTCGGATCGATTAAGGTGAGAAGCGCGCGGCCAAGTCAAGCAGGCCATTGAGGCTTGCACGCGCGGTCGCGTTGCGTAATTGGATGGCACGGAACGCCGCGCAGGCGCTAGGATAGTGGCCATATTCTTCGCCGCAGAAAATCGACGGGAGCAAACATGGATCTGAAATTCTCCAAGGTGACGCGCAAGGGTCCCATCACCATCGTGACTCTGTCGCGGCCCGAGGTTTACAACGCGCTGCATATCGACGCTCATTTCGAGCTCAACAAGGTGTTCGACGACTTCTCCGCCGATCCCGAGCAGTGGGTCGCGATCGTCACCGGCGCCGGCGACAAGGCGTTCTGCGCCGGCAACGACCTGAAATGGCAGGCGGCCGGCGGCAAGCGCGGCTGGGACAAGGGCGGCTTTGCCGGCCTCACCACCCGCTTCGACTGCGACAAGCCGATCATCGCCGCCGTCAACGGCGTCGCGATGGGCGGCGGCTTCGAGATCGCACTGGCCTGCGACCTGATCATCGCTTCCGAGAATGCGACCTTCGCCCTGCCCGAGCCGCGCGTCGGCCTTGCCGCGCTTGCCGGCGGCCTGCACCGGCTGCCGCGCCAGATCGGGCTGAAGCGCGCCATGGGCATGATCCTGACCGCGCGCCATGTCAGCGCCAAGGAAGGCCTCGAACTCGGCTTCGTCAACGAGGTGGTGCCGCAGGGCGAGGTGCTGGCAGCCGCCGAGCGCTGGGCCGAGACCATCACCAAGAACTCGCCGATGTCGATCCGCGCCTCCAAGCAGGCGATCCAGAAGGGCCTCGAAGTCTCGCTCGAGCAGGCGCTGGCGGAGCAGCGCGAGTATCCGGCGGTGAAGGCGATGGCCGCCTCACAGGATTACATCGAGGGACCGAAGGCGTTTTCGGAGAAGCGCCCGCCGAAGTGGCTGGGGCGGTAAAGACTTCGTCCACACCTCAATGGCGGGGGAGTGAGCGCATGCCTGTCTCCCCTCGTCGTCCCGGCGAAGGCCGGGACCCATTACCATCTATGTGAATTGTGGATGAAAGGCTGTAGCCCCAGCATCGCACCACAAGTGAGATTTGGGGTTATGGGTCCCGGCCCCCGTGCGCAATTGCGCACTAGGCCGGGACGACGGCGAGCTTGTTGAAGCGCAGCGAAACCCATCAGCGCTTGCCGCGCGTCCCGATGGGTTTCGCTTCGCTCTAGCCATCCTATTTTCCGAGTTCCCGCTTGTAGGATGCGTAGTTCGGCTGGTCGACGGCGAGCTTGTCCAGCGTGGTCTGCCACAGATGCTCCGATAGCCCTGGCGTTTTCAGATCGACCTCGCCACCTGCGATCTTCTCCGACAGCGCGCGGTTCAGCTCCATCAGCGTTCCGTCGGCGCCCAGCAATTGCTTCAGCCGCGCGGCCTCGGTCGCATCGCCGGCCTCGGCGAGCGCGAGCTGGCGTGTCACCAGATCGAGCGCGTTGATACCGACGCGCAGCTTGAAGCCGTTGTGCCCCTTGATCGCAGGCGCGATCTCGCTGCGCAGGAAATCGGCGACGGCCTTGATCAGTTCGGTGGGTGTCGGTTCGTCCTGCATCTCAACGACCTCTCGGTGCGAGTAGCCTAAGCAGATCAATCTCGGTCTCCGACGCGCGCCGCCCGATCATCGCGCGCTCCATCGAGTGGTCCGGGCCACTTCGGAAGCGCTGCATCATGCCGCAGCACATCACGCCCCAGCGCAGCGTGCCCATCACTTCCCAGAACATCACGCGGTCGGGGTCGGCCTTGCGGCCGGCTTCTGCATAGCCTGCGAACAGATCTTCGCGTGTGCCGAAGCCGCCGACCGGCTTGTCGATCTCGCCGAAGCGCCAGGAGTTGACGCAGATCCAGCCGAGATCCTCCATGGGATCGCCGGTATGCGCGAGCTCCCAGTCGAGCACCGCGCGCACCCCGTCGGGGCCGATGATCAGGTTGCCGTGGCGGAAATCGCCGTGCACCAGCGTCACCTCGGACGACGGACCGGGATCGTGATCGCGCAGCCAGCGCAGCGCCAGCTCGAACACCGGCCGCGGCCAGTTGAAGCTGTGATACTCGCGGGCGAGATCCTCGATCTCCTTGGTCGCCGTCAGGCCGCGCAGCTTGGGCAATTTCGCCTGCGGCAGGCCATGGATGCCGGCGATGACGCGGCCGAGCTGGCGCGCGAGGATCTGCCGCGCGCCGGCGAATTCCTCGTCGCGCAAAATTTTCCGCGCGATGGTCTCGCCTTCGACCCGCGCCATGATAAAGCCGCGGCCAAGGCCGTCCTCCGGCCTCAAGACATGCATCACCTTCGGCGACGGCAGGCCCGCGTCATGCGCGAGCTGCATCAGCGTCGCCTCGGCATCGAGGCCGGCGGCGCGGCCCGGCGCGGCACCGTAGCCCGGCGGCGCGCGGCGCAGGATCGCGCCGACATTGCCGTTCGGGTGCACGATGTCGAACGTCCAGGTCTCCTGGCTGGCGCCGCCGGAGAGCTTTGCGGCGCCGGTGACGCCGGTTGCGCCTGGATGAAACGAGGCGACGCAGCGGGTGAGCTCGGTCTCGATCATTTGCCCTTGAACTTCGCCGGCCGCTTCTCGAGGAATGCGGTGACACCTTCCTTGAAATCCTCGGCACTACCTGCAAGGCGCTGCGACTCGAATTCCAGATTGAGCTGATCCTCGAGGGTATTTTCCGGGCTGTCCCAATAGAGCTTTCGGATCAGCGACAACGCCACCGTCGGGCCGTTGGCGAGATCGTGCGCGAGCTTCATGGTTTCTTCCATCAGCGCGGCGTCGTCATAGACGCGGTTGACGAGACCCCACTCCAGCGCCTTCTCGGCCGGCAGCCGCTCGCCGAGCAGCGACAGCTCGACCGAGCGCGCCTTGCCGATCAGCCGCGGCAACAGCCAGGTCGAGCCGCAATCCGGCACCAGGCCGATGCGGCGGAACGCCTGCAGGAAATAGGACGAGCGCGCGCACAGGATGAGGTCGCCCATCAGGGCGAAGCTCATGCCGGCGCCGGCGGCCGGACCGTTCACCGCCGTCACGATCGGACAGTGCAACTTACGCAATCGGCGCAGGAACGGATGGAACGCGGTCTCCAGCGCCGCGCCGGCATTGCTCTTGCCGGGCTTCTGCTGGTTGCGGCCCTGCAGATTGGCGCCGGTGCAGAAGGCGCGGCCCGCGCCTGTGATCACCAGGCAGCGCACCTCGTCACGCTTGTCGTCGATCGCATCGAGTGCCTCCGCAAGCCCGCCGAGCATGTCGATCGAGACCGCGTTCATGACTTCCTGGTGGTCGAGCCTGAGGATCGCGACCGATCCGTCGAAGTCGAGCGTGACATGTTTGAACTGCATGGTTTCCTCTTCGCGTTGCTTCGGCGGTTGGTACCGCGGTAGGTCGATGCTTCGACCCATATTTGATTTTTGTGCCGGGCTTGTCCATGGTCGGCGGCAAGCCCATCCGTGAACGCGTGATTAGCGCGCACCAAACCAAATGGAAACCCCAATGAGTGGCATCTTCGATCTCACCGGCCGCGTCGCTGTCATCACCGGCGGCAATGGCGGCATCGGCCTCGGCATCGCGCAGGCGCTGAACGCCGCCGGCTGCAACGTCTCGATCTGGGGCCGCAACGCGGAAAAAAACGCCAACGCCGCGGCCTCGATGAAGGCCGGCCCCGGCAAGGTCGCGACGCAATTCTGCGACGTCAGCGATCCCGGCTCGGTCAAGACCGCGATGAAGGCAACCCTCGACACCTTCGGCCGCGTCGACGGCTGCTTCGCCAATGCCGGCATCGGCGGCGGCGGACGAAGAGCCTTCATCGACCGCACTGAGGAAGAATGGCGCAAGATGTTCGCGACCAATCTCGACGGCGTGTTTCACGTATTCCAGGCTGCGGCACGCCACATGACCGACCGCGCCGAGGCCGGCGACAGGTTCGGCCGGCTGGTCGCGACCTCGAGCCTCGCCTCGCTGTTCGGCACCGCGCGCAACGAGCACTATGCCGGCACCAAGGCGGCGCTGAACGCGCTGTGCCGCGCACTCGGCGTCGAGCTCGCGCGCCACGGCGTCACCGCGAACGCGATCCTGCCCGGCTGGATCAAGAGCGACATGACCGCCGGCATCATGGCCAACGACAAATTCGTCGCCAATGTGATGCCGCGAATCCCGGTGCGCCGCTTCGGCGAGCCGAGCGATTTTGGCGGCATCGCCGTCTACATCATGAGCAAGGCGTCGTCCTATCATACGGCGGATTGTTTTGTGATCGACGGCGGGTACACGGCGTTCTGAGTTGGCTCTTGCCGCAACACTGATGTCGTCCCTGCGAAAGCAGGGACCCATAACCACAGGGCGCGGTTGTCGAAGCAGGCTGGGGCCATAGCGTCTCACCCAATGTGCAACGGTGGTTATGGGTCCCGGGTCGCGCTGCGCTTGCCCGGGACGACAGCGAGTATGTGGCGCGGCCTGTGAATCATCATGCATCCACATCCTTGCGGCGCTGCTGCGTCCAAGTCTTGCGTCTACTTGCCTCCTCCGAAGCAGAGGGCACAGGGAAAGCCCGGCGCCGATCGCAGCGTCGCGCGGGGATGCGCAGTTGCGTGGCGCGGAATGACGGCCGCAGAGTGACGGGTAGAGCAACGCGCGACGCAGCGTTGCTTCCGTCGTGGCAAAACTGCTGCTAGCGTTTGAGCCGCAAGGGACGCAATGAGGCGGCTTTTAACAAGCAGGGAGGATATTTCAGATGTTTTCACACGTGATGGTTGGCACCAACGATCTGGACAAGGCCAAGGCGTTCTATGATGCGCTGCTTGGCACGCTCGATGTCCGGCCGGCCCGGGTCGACGGTCACCGCATCATGTACCTCACCAAGGCCGGCATTTTCATGGTGTCCAAGCCGATCAACGGCGAACCGGCGACGCATGCCAATGGCGGCACGATCGGCTTTGCCTGCTCTTCGCCGGAGCAGGTCGAGGCTTGGCACGCGGCCGGCGTCGCCAATGGCGGCAAGCCTTGCGAGGACCCGCCGGGTGTACGGGAAGGTTCTGGCGTGAAGCTCTACCTTGCCTATCTGCGCGATCTCGACGGCAACAAGATCTGCGCGATGCACCGGATGGTCTGACGATCCGAGCGTCGTCCGCGGCGGCGTTCAAACAACGTTTGAAACGCCGTCGCGAAATTCCGCGATGCGGTAGGGGCGATCGAAAAATCGGTGCTCGCGCTTGGCGCCGCGCGCGTCTATTGTCCGCCGCGAAACGCGCCTTCGCGAGGGAGAAAAGACAGTGAAACATGCCTATGTGCCGCGCACCACGAACTACACGCTCAATCCGGGCGACGAGCTCAATGACCTGCGGATGTCGGACAAGGTCCGCCCGCTCTACGATCATGTGAAGCAGTTCATCCGCGACACGGTCGACCCGATGTCGGTCGAGTTCTATCGCGCCGGCGAGAAGAAGACCAACCGCTGGAGCTTCACGGACGAGCAGCTCGCGATCCTGCAGAAGGCCAAGGACAAGGCCAAGGAAGTCGGCCTCTGGAACTTCTTCCTGCCCGACGCCGAAACCGGCGACGGCCTCAACAACCTCGACTACGCCTACATCGCCGCCGAGCTCGGCAAGAGCCCGCTGGCCTCCGAGACCATGAACTGCTCGGCGCCGGACACCGGCAACATGGAGGTGCTGGAGCGCGTCGGCACCAAGGCGCAGAAGGAGAAGTGGCTGAAGCCGCTGCTCAACGGCGAGATCCGCTCGGCCTATGCGATGACCGAGCCGAACGTCGCCTCCTCCGACGCCAAGAACATCTCGACCACCGCGAAGCTGGTCGGCGACGAGTGGGTGATCAACGGCGAGAAGTATTACATCTCCGGCGCCGGCGATCCGCGCTGCAAGATCATGATCGTGATGGTGAAGACCAATCCCGACGCCGCGCCGAGCAAGCAGCAATCGCAGATCCTGGTGCCGATCGACACCCCCGGCGTCGAGATCCTCGGGCCCATGCACGTGTTCGGCCATGACCATGCGCCGCGCGGCCACATGCATCTGCGCTTCAACAATTGCAAGGTGCCGAAGGAGAACATGCTGCTCGGCGAAGGCCGCGGCTTCGAGATCTCGCAGGTCCGCCTCGGCCCCGGCCGCATCCATCACTGCATGCGCACCATCGGCAAGGCCGAGAAGGCGCTCGACATGATGGTGCAGCGTGGCCTGACCCGCGAAGCCTTCGGCAAGAAGATCGCCCATCTCGGCGGCAACATGCAGATCATCGCCCAGGCGCGTTGTGAGATCGAAGCGATGCGGCTGATGGTGCTGAAGGCGGCCAAGGCGATGGACGTGCTCGGCAACAAGGAAGCCCGGGTCTGGGTCTCGATGGTCAAGGCCATGGTGCCCGAGCGCGCCTGCAAGGTGATCGACCAGGCGATCCAGATGCACGGCGCCACCGGCATCTCGCAGTGGTCCCCGCTCGGCGAAATGTACCAGGACGTCCGCCATCTCCGCTTCGCCGACGGTCCGGACGAGGTGCACTGGATGGTGGTCGGCCGCCACGAGCTGAGCATGTCGTAGCTTCTCCTCCCTTTCCCCGCTCTTCGCGGGGAGGTTGGGGTGAGGGGCTGCCTCCTCGAAGACGGTGAGAGAAGGACTCGCGGAGAGCCCCTCACCCGTATCGCATCCTCGATGCGATATGACCTCTCCCCGCAAGCGGGGCGAGGTAAGGAAGCAAGTCTGCAAGGCGGGTTCGCGCGAGCGTAACCCGCCTTTTGCTTTGCGGTCCGCTCGCGGCGGGTTACCCTTCGCTAACCCGCCCTACGAACTTCCGGACATCCCATGGAATATTCCCCAAGCGACCTCACCCAGCGCGAACGCTACAAGGTGCTGACCTCCTTCGTGCTGCCGCGGCCGATCGCCTGGGTGACGAGCCTCGGCGCCGACGGCGTGGTCAACGCCGCGCCGTTCTCGTTCTTCAACGTGTTCTGCGAGGACCCGCCGCTCTGCATGTTCGCGGTCAACCGCAGGCCCGACGGCCGCGAGAAGGACACCCTGGTCAACATCCAGCGGCTGGGCGAATTCGTGGTCAACCTGACCGACGAGCCGCTGGCGCGCGCGATGCATGAGACCTCCGGCGACTTCCCGCCCGAGATCGGCGAGCCCGATCATCTCGGCCTGAAGCTCGCGCCGTCGAGCAGGATCGCGGTGCCCCGGCTTGCGGAGGCGCCGTTCGCGATGGAGTGCAAGACCTGGAAGCTGCTCGACGTCAACGGCGACCGCCAGCTGATCATGGGCGAAGGCATTCATTTCCACATCCGCGACGAATTGTGGGACCGTGACGCGATGCGCGTCCACATGGAGCGCTACCACCCGATCGGCCGCATGTTCGCCGATCGCTATTGCCGCACCGACGACCGCGTGGTGTTTCCCGCGGCCGAGGGCGCAAGGATGAAATAACAGGGACAAGACAATGAGCGAAACATTCCGCGACAACGAAGCGCAGAGCCGGTTCGAGCTCGCCGTCGACGGCTCAACCGCCTTCGTGGTCTACCGCAAGACGCCCGACACGATCACGCTGGTTCACACCGAAGTGCGGGCGGAGCTCGGCGGCCGCGGCATCGGTTCAAAGCTCGCCCGCGCCACGCTGGATGCGGTGCGCGCGCAAGGCATCAAACTCGTGGTGAAGTGCGAATTCATCCAGGGCTTCATGAAGAAGCATCCGGAGTATGATGATCTGTTGGGGTAATCGCAGGGCGGGTTGGCAAAGCTGTCATTTCGTCATGGCCGGGCTTGTCCCGGCCATGACGCGTTTCGTTACGATGCCGCCTGCTCGACCTTGTCCTGCGTCTTCGTTTCGAAATCGCTGGCCTCATGCCGCTCGTGCAGCTGGCTCGACGGCTCGCCCCAGGTGCGGTTGACCATCCGGCCGCGCTTCACCGCCGGCCGTGCCGCGATCGCATCGGTCCAGCGCTGCACGTTCTTGTAGTCCTGCACCGAGAGGAATTCGCCGCCGCCGTACAGCAGCCCCTTGGCGAGGCTGCCGTACCAGGGCCACACCGCCATGTCGGCGATGGTGTAGACATCGCCCGCGAGATACTCATTGTCGGCGAGCCTGCGGTCGAGCACGTCGAGCTGGCGCTTCACCTCCATCGCGAAGCGGTCGATGGCATATTCGATCTTGGTCGGCGCATAGGCATAGAAATGCCCGAAGCCGCCGCCGAGATAGGGCGCGGCGCCCATCTGCCAGAACAGCCAGGAGAAGGTTTCGGCGCGGGTCTTGACATCGGTCGGCAGGAACGCGCCGAACTTTTCCGCGAGGTACACCAGGATCGAGCCCGACTCGAACACCCTGATCGGCTCCTTCCCGCTGCGGTCCATCAGCGCCGGGATCTTCGAGTTCGGATTGACCGCGACGAAGCCGCTGCCGAACTGGTTGCCGTCGATCTTGATCAGCCAGGCGTCGTATTCCGCGCCCTTGTGACCCGCCGCCAGCAGCTCTTCCAGCATCACGGTGACCTTCACGCCGTTCGGCGTCGCCAGCGAGTAGAGTTGCAGCGGATGGCGGCCCACCGGCAGTTCCTTGTCGTGGGTGGGACCCGCGATCGGCCGGTTGATGCTGGCGAAGCGCCCGCCGCTTTCCTTGTTCCAGGTCCAGACTTTCGGCGGCTCGTAGGCAGAAATGTCATTCACGTCGTTGGCTCCCGATTCATGTTCTTGCCGGGTGGCGCGGCGGCCGCCGTGCCCATCCCATGTCCGCACTAGATGGTGCGCAGGCTGCGCTTTGCCCACCCCGCGCGATCGCATTTTCTATCCAGCGGAATGCACCGCGAGGGATGCAGCCGGAGCAGCGCCTGCACGCAAGATCGCCGTGGCCGAAACCCGCTTGGCTTCGCTGACCGTGATGCGCTAGCGTTGCAGGGGCTGACGTCAACAAGCACAAGAAGCAGCCGCCGGGAGAGAACCAGTCCATGAAATCACCGATCTGCGACATGCTGGGGATAGACTTCCCCCTGCTCGCCTTCAGCCATTGCCGCGATGTGGTGGCGGCGGTCAGCCGCGCCGGCGGCTTCGGCGTGCTCGGCGCGACCGCGCATTCGCCGGAGACGCTGGAGCAGGAGTTGAAGTGGATCGACGCGCATGTCGACGGCAAGCCCTATGGCATCGACGTGCTGATCCCGGAAAACATCTCGACCGCGGGCGAGAAGAACGTCACCTGGAAGAGCCTCGAGGCACGTGTCTCGCAGGAGCATCGCGACTTCACCCGCAATCTGCTGAAGAAATACGATATCGAGCTGACCAGCCGCAACGTCGCCGACAACCAGCCGCAGCCGTTCGACGCCGAGACCGCGCTGCAACTGCTTGAGGTCTCGTTCCGGCATCCGATCAGGCTGATCGCGAATGCGCTCGGCGTGCCGCCGAAGGCGATGATCGAGATGGGACGCAAACATGGTGTGCCGGTGGCGGCATTGGTCGGCTCCAAGGAGCACGCACTGCGCCAGGTCGCGGCCGGCGTCGATATCCTGGTCGCGCAGGGCACCGAGGCCGGCGGCCATTGCGGCGAGGTCTCGACCATGGTGCTGGTGCCCGAGGTGATCAAGGCGGTCAAAAAGATCCGCGACGTCCCGGTGCTCGCCGCCGGCGGCATCATGACCGGCAGCCAGATGGCGGCCTGCATGGCGATGGGCGCGGCCGGCGCGTGGACCGGCTCGGTGTGGCTGGCCACCGTGGAATCGGAGACCTCGGAGATCTTCCGCGAGAAGATGATCGCGGCCTCCTCGCGCGATGCGGTGCGCTCCAAGGGCCGCACCGGCAAGCCGGCGCGGCAGCTCCGCTCGGTCTGGACCGACGCGTGGGACCGCTCGCCGGAGAGCCCCGGCGCGCTGCCGATGCCGCTGCAAAGCATCATCAGCCGCGACGCCTTCAACGCCATCGACCGCGCCGCCGCTGGTGGTAACGAGAAGGCCCGCGACCTCGTCAGCTACTTCGTCGGCCAGGGCGTCGGCCTGGTCGACTGCGTCAAATCCGCCGGCGCCGTGGTGCAGGAGTTCAAGGAAGAATTTGTCGAAGCCGTCGAGCACATGAACGCGCTGGTGGCGGAGTGACGATCCCTCCCCGTCATTGCGAGCGAAGCGAAGCAATCCATCTCACCCAGCGGAAGTATGGATTGCTTCGTCGCTTTGCTCCTCGCAATGACGCCCAGAACAACTATCGAGTCCAAGACCGCAGAGTGAACCAACAAGAATGTCGAACAGCATCCCCGAAGACCGCATTCCCGTCATCGTCGGCGTCGGCGAGATCGTCGATCGTCCAAAGGACATCGCCGCCGGCCTCGAGCCGCTCACCTTGCTGGAGGAGGCGCTGAAGCGCGCCGAGGCCGACAGCGGCGCCAGGCTGCTCTCCGACGTGCAGTCGCTGGACGTCGTCAACTTCCTGAGCTGGCGCTACCGCGATCCCGAGAAGCAGCTGGCGCAGCGGCTCGGCATTCAGCCTTCGCATCTCTATTACGGCCCGGTCGGCGGCGAGAGCCCGATCCGCTATTTGCATGAGGCGGCGCAGCGCATCGCCCGCGGCGAATGCAGCGTCGCCGCGGTCTGCGGCGCGGAGGCGCAGTCGACCGCGACCAAGGCGCAGCGTGCCGGCATGGAGCTGCCGTGGACGCCGTTCGCGCACGAGGTGGAGGAGCCGAAGCGCGGCGCCGCGTTCCAGAAACCGATGGCCGTTGCGCTCGGCGTGTTCAGGCCGATCACGGTCTATCCGCTCTATGAGTCCGCAACATCGGCGCATTGGGGCCAGACGCCGCGCGAGGCGCTGAAGGAATCGGGCGAGTTGTGGTCGACCTATGCGCGCGTTGCCGCCGACAATCCGAACTCGTGGCTGAAGAAGACGTTCACCGGCGAGGAGATCACCACGGCCACGCCCGACAACCGGATGATCGCCTGGCCGTATACAAAACTGATGGTGGCGAACCCGACGGTGAATATGGGCGGCGCGCTGATCCTGACCAGCCTCGCAAAAGCGCGCGCGGCCGGCGTGCCGGAGGACAGACTGATCTATCCGCTCGGCGGCGCCTCGGCGGAAGAGCCGCGCGACTATTTGATCCGCGATCAGTTCGTCGAAAGCCACGCGCAGACCGCGGTGCTGAAGGCGGTGATGGATCTCGTCCGCGGCGACGGCAGCAAGTTCGACGCCATCGAGCTCTATAGCTGCTTCCCCTGCGTGCCGAAGATGGCGCGCCGGACGCTCGGCCTTGGGTCCGACGTGCAGCCGACCGTGACCGGCGGTCTCACGTTCTTCGGCGCACCGCTCAACACCTACATGACGCATTCGGCCTGCGCGATGGTGCGCAAGCTCCGCAGCGGCGGCACGCTCGGCCTGCTCTATGGCCAGGGCGGCTTCGTCACCAAGCATCATGGCCTCGTGCTGTCGCGCGCGGCGCCGAACGTCGCGCTCAAGCAGGACACGTCCGTGCAGGCGGAGGCCGACCGCAACAGGCGCAACGTGCCCGACTTCACCGCCGAGGCTACGGGAAAAGGCAAGGTCGAGGCCTTCACCGTGATCTATCGCGCCAATGGCGAGGTCGAGCATGGCGTCACCATGCTGCGCACCGAGGACGGCCGCCGCACGCTCGGCCGCATCCCGGCGAGCGACACGGCAACGCTGGCCTATCTGCAGGACATGGACCGCACGCCGGTCGGCACTACAGGCGACATCGTCACCGCCGGCGATGGCATGCTGGAATGGCGGGTGGGCTGACAATTCCTGCCACGCCGCAAAATCCGCCGTCATCCTGAGGTGCGAGCGGAGCGAGCCTCGAAGGATGGGCTGCGAACACCGTCGTGATCCCATCCTTCGAGGCGCGCAAGGGCGCGCACCTCAGGATGACGGCAGAGCAAGCGGCTTGAGGTGAGAGGCAGGCACAGCTTACCTGTCCTCCCCTACCCCTTCACGTCCTGCTTTTCGGACGCCGTGGTCGGTTTGCCCTTGGCGCCGGCACCGGTGACGCGCACATGGTCGCCGTCGGCGAGTCCGTCCGGCGGGGCGGTGATGACGCGGTCGTCGGGCGCGAGACCGGTGGCGATCTCGATCTCCTTGCCGAGGTCGCGGCCGATCTTCACGGTCTTGAACAGCACCTTGTCGTCAGGACCGACGGTTGCGACCCGCAGGCCGCTGCTGTTGAAGATCAACGCGCTGGCGGGAATGCTGAGCGGCGTGGATTCACGCTGCAGGTTCAGCTTCACGCTGGCATAGCTGCCCGGCATCAATTCGCCGGAGGAGTTGTCGAGCCCGAGTTGCATCCGCGTCGTGCCGGAGGCGACATCGACCGCCTGCGAGGAGGCTTCCACCGTCGCCTGGAAGGTGCGGTTCGGGTAATCCGGCAGTGCCAGCGTGGCCTTGGCACCGATCTTGATCGCCGGAACGTAATTCTGCGGCACGTTGACATAGACGCGCAGCTTGGTGATGTCCGAGATCGTGAACATCGCCGGGCCCGAGTTACCGCCGGCGTTGATCAGCGCGCCGACGTCGGTGTCGCGCGAGGTCACCACGCCGTCGAACGGCGCCGTGATCTTCTTGTAGCCTGCGAGCGCTTCCAGCCGCTCGACATTGGCCTGGCCGGCCTTGACCGCACCGTTCTTGTTGGAAAGGTCGGCGGTACGCTCGTCGATCTCCTGGGCGGAGACGAAGTTCGAGGCCACCAGCGTCTTGCGCCGGTTCAGCGTGGCCTCGGAGAGCTTGGCCGAGGCCTGGGCGCTGGCGAGATCGGCGCGCGCCTGCAGCAATTGCTGATCGAGGTCGGGCGCCTCGATCTCTGCGATCACCTGGCCGGCCTTGACGCGGGCGCCGATGTCGGCGTCCCAGTTCTTCAGATAGCCGGACACCCGGGCATAGATCGGCGCGCGGGAATAAGCCTCGAGCCGGCCCGGCAGGTCGATCGTGGGACTCAGCGCCTTGGCATTGGGTAGCGCCACCGCAACGGTCGGAATGGCCTGGTCGTCGGTCCATTCCTTCAGCCGTGTGTCCTGTTCCTCACGGGCGCGGATCCCGGTGCCGACGATCAGGCCCGCCCCGACCAGGGCCACCACGCCGAAGATGCCCAGCTTCCGGCGTGAGACCGGGGGGCGCTGTTCAGTGGGCGGCATGCGGAATCTCCGATGAGGCGGCGGCTTTGGCGCCTTGCTTCTTGTGTACCATACTGAATACCACGGGAACAAACATCAGGGTCGCGAAGGTGGCGAAGATCAGGCCGCCGATCACGGCCCGGCCCAGGGGCGCGTTCTGCTCGCCGCCCTCGCCGAGCCCCAGCGCCATCGGCGCCATGCCGATGATCATGGCGAGCGCCGTCATCAGCACGGGGCGGAACCGGACGAAGCCGGCTTCCAGGGCCGCCGCGACGGGATCGCCGAGTTCCTCATAGCGCTCGCGGGCGAAGCTGATCACAAGCACGCTGTTGGCGGTCGCCACGCCCATGCACATGATGGCGCCGGTGAGCGCCGGAACCGACAGCGTGGTCTCCGTCGTGAACAGCATCCAGACGATGCCGGCGAGCGCGGCGGGCAGCGCCGTGATGATCACGAACGGGTCCGACCAGGACTGGAAGTTCACGACGATCAGGAAATAGATCAAGACGACGGCGCCGAGCAGGCCGAACAAGAGGCCGGTGAAGGCCGAGTTCATGGTCTGCACCTGGCCGAGCAGCACCACGGACGAGCCCTTCGGCACCTCCTTGGCGGTGTCGGCGATCAGCTTGCGCACGTCGGTCGCGACGCTACCGAGATCGCGGCCTTGCGTCGTGGCGTAGATCTGCACCAGCGACTGGATATCATATTGCGACACCACCGCGCTCGAGGTCGCGCGCTTGATGTCGGCGATGCCGCCGAGGATCGGCGCCTGGGTGTTGCCGGTCGCGGTGATCGGCAGCGTCTGCAGCGCGCTCAGCGAGTCGATCTGGTATTGCGGCGTCTGCATCACGATCGAATACGACACGCCGTTATCGGGATTGAGATAATAGGTCGGTGCCACCTGCGAGGAGCCGGCGAGGTTGACGACCAGCGAGTTGGTGACGTCGCGCTCGGTCAGGCCGACATATTGCGCACGGGTGCGGTCGACGTCGATGTTGAAGGTCGGATTGTTCGGCGACTGCTGGATCCGCGCATCGGCGATGCCGGGGATGCGCTTGATCCCGGCCAGCAGCTTGTTGGCATAGGCGAAGTTGGCATCGAGATTGGCGCCGCGGATCTGCAAATCGATCGGCGCCGGCGCGCCGAAGTTCAGGATCTGGCTGACGATGTCGGCCGGCAGGAACGCGAAGCTGGTACCCGGGAACAGCCGCGGCAATTGCTCACGCAGTGTGCGGACATGCTCCTCGGTCGGCTTGTGGCCTTCCTTCAGGCGGATCTGGATGTCGCCGTCCTGCGGACCGATCACGCCAGTGTTGTTGTAGGTCATGTTGATGCCGGAGATCGGCATGCCGATGTTGTCGGTCATGGTCTCGATCTCGCCGGGCACCAGCTTGCGGATCGCCTTCTGGATGTCGGCGAGCTGGTTGGCGGTCTCCTCGACGCGGGTGCCGACCTGGGTGCGGACATGCATCAGGATGTTGCCGGCGTCGACCGACGGGAAGAAGTTGCGCCCGAGGAACGGCACCAAGAGGAACGACGCCGCGACCACCGCGAGGAAGCAGCTCACGAACACCGTGCGGTGACCGAGCGCCATCGCGAGCAGGCCGCGATAGCCGCTGCGGATGCGCTCGAACCGCGCCTCGAAGCCGCGCTGGAACCAGACAAAAGGATTGCGCGACTTCGGCGGCGCGCCCTCATGATGCACATGCGCCTGCAGCAAATAGTTCGCCATGGTCGGCACCAGCGTGCGCGACAGGATGAACGACCAGATCATCGCGAACATCACCGCTTCGGCCATCGGCACGAACAGGAAGCGCGCCACGCCGGTGAGGAAGAACATCGGCACGAACACGATGCAGATACAGAGCAAGGAGACGAAGGCCGGCGTCACGATCTGGTTGGCGCCGTCGAGGATCGACTGCTCGACCGGTTTGCCCTGCTCGAGGTGATAATTGATGTTTTCGATCGTCACCGTGGCGTCGTCGACCAGGATGCCGACCGCGAGCGCGAGGCCGCCGAGCGTCATGATGTTCAGCGTCTCGCCGATCAGGGACAGCATGATGATGGCCCCGAGCACCGACAGCGGGATCGACACCGCGATGATGACGGTCGAGCGCCAGCTGCCGAGGAACAAGAGGATCATGATGCTTGTGAGCAGCGCGGCGATCACGCCCTCGAAGGCGACGCCGGTGATCGCGCCGCGGACGAACACCGACTGGTCGCCGATGAAGCCGATCTTGAGCGCGTCCGGCATCTGGTCCTTGACCTCGATCACCTTCTGCTTGATGCCGGAGATGATATCGAGCGTCGAGGTGGCGCCGGCCTTCAGCACCATCATCAAGACCGAGCGGTTGCCGTCGACATGGACGATGTTGGTCTGCGGCGGGTTGCCGTCGCGGACCGAGGCGACGTCGCGCACATAGACCATCGCGCCGTTGACCTGCTTGATCGGCAGGTCGCCGAGCTCCTCGAGCCGCAGCGGCGAGTTGTTGAGGTTGATGGTGTATTCGAAATTGCCGATCTTCTGCGTGCCGACCGGGGTGATCAGGTTCTGTGCAGCGAGCGCGTTGGCAACGTCCTGGCCCGACAGGCCGCGCGCCTGCAGCGCAGTCGAATTGAGGTCGATCTGGACCTGGCGCTGCTTGCCGCCGAACGGATACGGGATCGCAGCACCGGGCACCGTGACCAGCGGCGTGCGCAGCTGGTTGATGCCGATATCGGCGAGGTTCTGCTCGGTCAGTCCCTCGCCCGACAGCGCGACCTGGATGATCGGAACCGTCGAGGCGCTGTAGTTCAGGATCAGCGGCGGCGTCGCGCCCGGCGGCATCTGCTTGAGCAGGGTCTGCGAGATCGCGGTGACCTGCGCATTGGCGGTGCGGATATCGACGTTGGGCTGGAAGAAGATCTTGATGATGCCGACGCCGTTATAGGAATTGGCGACGATGTGCTCGATGTCGTTGACGGTCGTAGTCAGCGCGCGCTGGAACGGCGTGGTGATGCGGCCGGACATCTGGTCCGGCGGCAGGCCGGTGTACTGCCAGACCACGCCAATCACGGGGATGCGGATGTCCGGGAAGATGTCGGTCGGCGTGCGCAACGCCGCCAGCGGTCCGATAATCAGCAGCAGGATCGCGAGCACGACGAAAGTATATGGCCTGCTCAGCGCGATACGGACCAGTGCGATCATAAAACAAGCATTCCCGAAATGAAGCCCGCCCAGGCAGAGGAATCGACATTGCAAAAGTCGTTCCGCAGCGGCCGATTTACCCGATGGCGGGCAAAACGCCAACCCGCGGAGCCGCGGCGGCTTTCACTTCCTCGGCATAGTGCGTGAGGCTGCGCGCTCCGATCGGCCATGCCGGGCACTGTGCCGCCGATCGCGCGCGGATCGTCGTCAAAAAGAGACGGCTCTGCTGCGAATGCGAGCCGGCTGAGGACGCTATTTCGGCCGACGCGAGGTTAACGCATCGCTGCTCTGCGAAAATGTAAAACGTGGTGGGCCGGGTCGGCCCACCACGTCCGCATCGGTTACGCGAAGGATGGCGGCCGCCCGAGCGGCGCCGCCGGATCAGGCGGCGCGGACGGCGTCGAGGAACTTGCTGACCTCGACCTTGAGGCGGCTGCTGTCGCCCGAGAGCGATTGGGCCGCCGACAGCACCTGGCTCGACGCCGAGCCGGTTTCGTTGGCGCCATGCTGGACGTCGGTGATGTTGGCCGAGACCTGCTGGGTGCCCTGCGCCGCCTGCTGCACGTTGCGGGAGATTTCCTGCGTCGCCGCGCCCTGCTCTTCGACCGCGGCGGCAATGGTGGACGAGATCTCCGACAGTCGTTCGATGGTCGAGGAGATTTCCTTGATCGCGCCGACCGACTCCTGGGTCGCGGTCTGGATGCCGGCGATCTGCTGGCCGATCTCGCCGGTCGCCTTGGCGGTCTGCTCGGCCAGCGCCTTCACCTCGGACGCCACCACGGCGAAGCCGCGGCCGGCCTCGCCGGCGCGCGCCGCCTCGATGGTCGCGTTCAGCGCCAGCAGATTGGTCTGGCCGGCAATGGTGTTGATCAGCTCGACGACGTCGCCGATCCGCGCGGCGGCCTTCGACAGCTCGCTGACGCGATCGTTGGTGGTGCGCGCCTGGCCGACGGCATCGCCGGCCATCCGTGCCGACTCCTGCACCTGGCGGCTGATCTCGGTCACCGACGACGACAGCTCCTCGGTCGCCGACGCCACCGACTGGACATTGGTCGAGGCCTCCTCGGACGCGGCGGCAACCGACGTGGTCAGCTCCTGCGAACGCCGGGCGGTCGACGACAGCGTGCCGGCGGAGGCTTCGAGCTGGGTCGAGGCCGACGACACGGTCTGCACGATCTCGCCGATCATCTGTTCGAAATTGCGGGTGATGGTATCGACCCGGCGGCCGCGCTCGATCTTGGCTTCGGCGTCGGCAGCCGCGGCTTCATCGGCCGCCTTCTTGGCGACCAGGGCTTCCTTGAACACCTGCAGCGTATCGGCCATCGCGCCGATCTCGGTCTTCTCGCTCTGATGCGGGACGTTTGCGGTCAGGTCGCCGCGGCCCAGCGCCTGCATCGGGCTCACGATCGAGGCGATGCCGGCCGAGACGTCGCGGATCATCAGGAAGCTGACGCCGACGCCGACGATGATGGCGGCGCCAAGGATCATCGCAAGCAGCATGACGGCAGACGCGTAGCTGTTGGCCGCGTCGTGCGCCGCCTTGTCGGCACCGGCATTGTTGAGCTCGATGTCCTTGCGCAGGATCTCGTCGGCCTCGAGGCCGATCTTGTTCACGGTCTTGGCGTTCAGCTCATGCGCTTCGTGCTGGGTCTTGCCGACATCCCTGCGCGACAGCGCCATCACCTCCTCGGTGCCCTTCTTGTAGCGGGTCCAGGCATCGACCCATTGATTGTAGAGCCCGCGCTCCTCGGGGGATGCGATCAGGGGTTCATAGGTCGCGCGGACCTTGGTATTGGCTTCGACCACGGTCGCAAGGGTCTTTTCCTGCGCGAGCTTCTCCTCCAGCGTCTCGGACAGCATGTGCTCGCGGATGACGTTGCGATAGGTGATGACGCCGGCGCGCAGATCGCCGAGCGCACGCACGCTCGGCAGCCAGCTCGTCGTGATGTCGACGGTGTTGGCGTTGATCGACCGTAAATTCACGACCGCGAGCAGGCCCATGCCGGTCATCGCGACAAGCAGGAACGCAACCACGGCAATAATCTTGGCGCGGATCGAGAATTTGGCGAACATCGTGGGGTCTCTTGATATCGGGCTCGCGAAGCCCGATCGAATGGCTGGGGGCGCGGCGGGACGCCGCAGACATCAAAGCCAGCCCCCCTCCTTAAGTAGGGTTAATTTGGTCCCCCGTTGAACTACTGAGACGCTGTTCGACGCCGTGGCATGATGCGCGCCAGCCGCATCAAGGCATCAATGCCAGCGCATCCGAGAAAAACTCCGGCCCGCCGAAATTGCCTGATTTCAGGGCAAGCACCATCTCGCCTCTCCCGGTGCCGACTGCTCGCAGAACCGGCACGCCGGCGGCGATTTCCGCACCGACCAGGAATCCAGGGATGCGCAGGCGATCGACCACGGCGCCCGAAGTTTCACCACCGGCGACCACCAGCCTGTGCACGCCCGACTGCACCAGACCATCCGCGATGTCGGCCATCGCCTGTTCGATGGCATGCCCGGCTGCATCGCGACCATGACGGGATTGCACAGCTGCCACCTCATCCGGGGTCGAGCTGCTCGCAATCAGGATCGGCCCCGCCCCGAGCCGGTCCCTGGCCCAGGCGAGCGCGCGCTGCGCCTCGTCCTTGCCGGCGACCACCCGCTCGGGATCGAGGTGCAGGACCGGCATCACCTTCTCGGCGTTGGCGATCTGGCGCAAGGTCGCCTGCGAGCAACTGCCGGCAAGGCACGCCGCCGCGCCGCCGACCGGCGTCGCCAGCATCGCATCCGCGGTGTCCGGTTTGGCTTTGCTCGCGGCGACCAGCGCCCGCGCCAGGCCAAGCCCGATCCCGGAAGCGCCGACCGAAAGACGGTGTTCCAGCGCGACCTGCCCGATAGTCTCGAGGTCGCGGTCGAACACCGCATCGACGATGGCGGCGCCGATGCCGCTTTGCGTGAGCTCGGCGAGCTTTGCCCGGACGGCGTCCGCGCCACGGCTCAGCGTCGCCAGATCGACCAGGCCGACCTTGGTCGTGCTTTGCCGCGCCAGCACGCGAACCAGATTGGAATCATGCATCGGGTTGAGCGGATGGTCCTTCAGCGGACTCTCGTTCAGCGGCACCGAGCCGACGAACAGATTGCCCTGGTAGACGGTGCGGCCGGTCTCCGGGAATGCCGGCGTCACCAGCACGATGGCATCCCTTGAATCGGCGCGCAGCGCGTCCATCACGGGGCCGATATTGCCGGCATCGGTTGAATCGAAGGTCGAGCAGATCTTGAACAGGATATGTTTGGCGCCGCGGCCGCGCAGCCAGGCCTCCGCTGCGCGCGAACGCGTCACGGCGAGGCCGGCCTCGATCGAGCGGCTCTTCAGCGACACCACGACGGCGTCGACCTCGGGCAGCGCGAGATCGTCCGCGGGCACGCCGATGGTCTGCACCGTGCGCAGGCCGGCGCGGGTCAGCGTGTTGGCGAGGTCGGAGGCGCCGGTATAGTCGTCGGCGACGCAGCCAAGAGACAGTTTTCCGGCTGATGTCACGGCTTCACTCCGGCATAGGGCTTGAACCAGGCGAGACCGTCGGTGGTCTTGCCGCGCGGATTGTATTCGCAGCCGACGAAGCCGCCATAGCCGAGCCGGTCGAGCTCGCCGAACAGGAACGGATAGTTCAGCTCCTCGCCGTCAGGCTCGTTGCGCGAGGGGATCGACGCAATCTGGATGTGGCCGATGATCGGCATCATTTCGCGCAGCCGCATGGTGACGTCGCCATGGATGATCTGGCAGTGGTAGATGTCGAACTGCAGCTTCAGGTTCGCGATACCAAGCTCGTTGATCAGATCGCGCGCGAAGATGAAGTCGTTGAGGAAGTAGCCGGGCACGTTGCGCGGATTGATCGGCTCGATCACGAGGTCGAGGCCGTGCGGCGCGAAGAACTCCGCGGCATGGGCGACCGATTTGCGAAACGCGGCGACCGCCCTGGCATCGCTGCGGTCGGCTATTCCCGCCATCAGATGCACCCGCTTGACGCCGGTCGCCTGCACATAGGGCAGCGCGGTCTTCAGGCTTTGCTGGAGGTCGGCGAAGCGATCGGGCAGCGCGGCAAACCCCTTCTCGCCTGCGTTCCAGTCGCCCGGCGGCAAGTTGAACAGCGCCTGCGTCAGCCCATTGTCTTTCAGCCGCTTGCCGACCTCCTCGGCCGGATGGTCGTAAGGAAACAGGAACTCGACCGCGGTGAAGCCCGCTTTCGCCGCCGCCTCGAAGCGGTCGAGGAACGGGACCTCGTTGAACATCATGGTGAGGTTGGCGGCAAAACGGGGCATTGCAAGATCCTCTTATTTCTCGCCTGGAAGCTTGGTGCCGGTAACCTGCGCATACATCCGCGCCACCGACGCATCGTCGTCGCGGCCCATGCCGGCGGCCGCGGTCATCAGGAACATCTGCAAGGCCGCGGCCGAGACCGGCACCGGGAAGCGTGCATTGCGCGCCATGTCCTGGATGATGCCGAGATCCTTGACGAAGATCTCCACCGCGCTGCGCGGCGCATAGTCGCCGTCGAGCACATGCGGCATGCGGTTCTCGAACATCCAGGAATTGCCGGCGGAGGCGGTGATCACCTCATACACCTTGCGGATGTCGAGGCCCTGCTTGGCGGCAAAGGCGATCGCCTCGGAGGCGGCCGCGATATGCACGCCGGCCAGCAGCTGGTTGATCATCTTGAACGCAGCGCCCTGCCCCGCGGCATCGCCGAGCTCGTAGAGTTTTGCCGCCATCGCATCCAGCGCCGGCCGCGCCTTCGCAAACGCCGCCGCACTGCCGGAGGCGAGAATTGTCAATTCGCCTTGCGCCGCGCGTTGCGCGCCGCCGGAGATCGGGGCGTCGAGATAATGCCGACCGGTCGCCTCGAGCTGTTTTGCGAGGCGCCGCGCGATATCGGGGTCCATGGTCGCCGAGGAGATGAAGACCGCGTCCTTGGCCAAGGTCTCGGCGACACCGTCCTTGCCGAACAGAATCCCTTCAGTCTGCGCGGCATTGACGACGACGCTGACGACGATGTCGGCATCCCGGGCCGCCTCGGCCGGCGACTTGGCGCCCTTGCCGCCGTCGGCGACGAAGCGCGCCACCGCATCGGCCGTGACGTCGCAGCCGGTCACCTCGAAACCGGCCCGCCTGAGCGAGGTCGCCATGCCGTATCCCATCGAGCCCAGCCCGATGACGGCGACACGTGATGTTGCGGAACTGGACATGTGGCGATCCCTGAACATTTTTAGTTGTTTGAGCATGACCTTTTCGGAGAACCGGCCGCCACTTTGCGCCAGCGCGGCCTTCCGGGTCCGGATCAAGCTCGTTGCTGCTTGCCTATCACGGCTTGGCCGCGCTGCCAAAGCATGAGACAAAGCGGAAAACGGATAGCGCCAAAGCTGGCGCCACGAGCGAAACCGGATGAACGAAACAAAGCTTCGTGAGGACATCTGCCGCTTCGGCCGCTCGCTGTTCGAGCGCGGCCTGACGCCGGGGTCCTCGGGCAATATCAGCGTCCGGCTCGCGGACGGCGGCTGGCTGGTGACGCCGACCAACGCCTCGCTCGGCTTCCTCGATCCGGCGAAGATGTCACGGCTCGACGGCAACGGCCGGCTCGTCTCCGGCGACGCCCCGACCAAGGAAGTGCCGCTGCACACCGCGCTCTACCAGACGCGCGCCTCCGCCGGCGCCGTGGTGCACCTGCACTCGACCCATTCGGTCGCGCTCTCGATGCTGCCCGAGATCGACCCGCGCGCCGCGCTGCCGCCGATGACGGCTTATTATGTCATGAAGTGCGGCCGGACCGCGCTGGTGCCCTATTATCGCCCCGGCGATCCCGCCGTTGCCGACGCGATCCGGGGGCTGGCCGGGAAATATTCATCGGTACTGCTCGCCAATCATGGGCCCGTGGTGTCGGGCGATACGCTGGAAGCGGCGGTGTTCGCGACCGAGGAGCTCGAGGAAACCGCAAAGCTCTATCTGCTGCTGCGCGGGCTGAACCCGCGCTATTTGTCGCCCGACCAGGTGGCGGATTTGACCAGGACGTTCGGGCTCGTGCTGCCGGATCACCCTCACTAGATCAAGCGGAGGATCGATATGCGGAAGACAGTCATGATGAGGTTCACAGGCTTGGCGTTAGCGGTTCCGTTCGCCGTTGGCCTTGCGGCGTCTGACGCACGGACCGAAGAGACCTTGCAAGGCATGCTGGCAACCCAGCTGCGCGCGCAGGGCTATCCTTGCGACAAGCCGCTCAAGGCCGAGCGGGACGACAAGCTCTCGAAGCCCGACAACGAGGCCTGGACGCTGACCTGCAGCAACGCGACCTATCGCGTCAGCCGCGTGCCGGACCTCGCCGCCAAGGTCGAGAAGATCGACGAGGGCAAGTAGGCTGCGTGGGCTGGATCAGTAGCCCGCATGAGCGCATCGATATGCGGGACGCCCCGGATGTCGCTGCGCTCATCCGGCTACGGGCTGGATAGCGCGCACCACATACACTGGCGTCATCCCCGCGCAAAGGCGAAGCCTTTGTCGCTGGAGGTGCGAGCGTGGAGATATTCCGTCGCTACAGCCCCAGATACGCCTTGCGCACATCCGGATTGCCGCTGATCTCGGCGGCGGTGCCCTGCATCAGCACGCGGCCGGTTTGCAGGATGTAGGCGCGGTCGGCGATCTCGAGGCATTCGGCCATGCGCTGCTCGACGATCAGCACCGTCATGCCGGCGTCGCGGATGCGCTTCACGGCCTGGAAGATCTCGTCGACCAGTTTCGGCATGATGCCCTGCGACGGTTCGTCGAGCATCAGAAGCCGCGGCCGCGTCATCAGCGCGCGGCCGATCGCGAGCATCTGCTGCTCGCCGCCGGACAAGGTCTCGGCACGCTGGTCGAGCCGTTCGCCGAGTCGCGGGAACAGCTTGAACACCAGATCGAGCGGCGCGTCGCGGTCGGATTGGCTGCGGTAGAGATAGCTGCCGAGCCGCAGATTGTCGCGCACCGAGAGCCGCGGAAACAGCCGGCGGTTCTCCGGCACGTAGGCGATGCCGCTTGATGTGATGACGTGCTGCGGCTGGCCGTCGATTCGCTTGCCGTCGAAGGTGACGGTGCCTGCGCGCGGCCGCTCGGCACCGGCGATCGACTTGAGCAATGTCGACTTGCCCGCGCCGTTGGCGCCGGCGACGCAGACGATCTCGCCCTTGGTGACGTCGATCGACACCGAGGAGATCGCGACGAGGCCCTGATAGGCGGTGGTGACTTCACGCACCGACAGCATGACGATCCCCGAGATAGGCAGAAATGACTTCCGGATTGCGGACGACCTCAGTCGGCTTGCCCTCGACCAGCACCTTGCCGAGATTGAGCACGATGGCACGATCGACCAGCGGCATCACGATCTCCATGACGTGCTCGACCATCAGCACGGTGACGCCGGTGGCGCGGACCTTGCGCACCAGCTCGACGCCGGTCTGTGCCTCGACCGGCGTCAGCCCGGTGAGGACTTCGTCGAGCAGCAGCAGCTTCGGCTCGGTGGCGAGCGCGCGGGCGACCTCGAGCCGGCGCTTCTCCGACGGCACCAGATCAGCGGCAAGCTTGTCGGCGCGCGCGGCAAGTCCGCAGAACTCCAGCACCTCATAGGCCTTCTGCCGCGCAATGCGCATCTTGGTGTTGCGGATCAGGGCGCCGACGATGACGTTATCGATGACGGTCATGGTCTCGAAGCTCTTGACGACCTGAAAGGTGCGCCCGACACCGCGCTGGCAGCGTTCCGCCGCCGGCAGCTTTGTCACGTCCTCGCCGTCGAAGATGATCGAGCCCTGGGTCGGCGGCAGCACGCCCGCGATCAGGTTGAACAGCGTCGACTTGCCGGCGCCGTTCGGGCCGATCAGGCCGACGATCTCGCCGCGCCCGACCGAAATCGAGACGTCGCTGTTGGCGACGAGGCCGCCGAAGCGCTGCCAAACGCCGCGCGTTTCCAGAAGCGCCGTCATCGTGCCGCTCCCTTGCGCAGGGAGAACACGCTGACCAGGCCGCGCGGCAGCGCCAGTGAGATCACGACAATCAGCGTGCCGTAGACGATGAGGTCGACGCCGCGCCCGGAGCCGCCGATGAACGAGCGCGTCAGCTCGGTGAGCGGGATCAGGATGACCGCGCCGAGCACCGGCCCCCACAGGGTGCCAATACCGCCAAGCACCGCGGGCAGCGCCATCAGCAGCGAGAACTGGAAGCCCATCACGCTTTCAGGATCGATGTAGGAGACGAACTGGGCGTAGAAGCTGCCGCCGACCGCAACGAGAAAGGCCGAGACCGCCGCCGCGCCCATCTTGGAATTGAACACGACCACGCCGAGGCTTTCGGCCGCGTCCGGGTTGTCCTTCACCGCGCGCCACCAATAGCCCCATTTGGAATCTTCCAGCCACCAGGTGACGAACCAGGCGACGCAGGCCAACGCCAGCGCGAAATAGAAGTAAGGCAGCTTCGAACGGGTGAACTGGAATTTCAGCCAGCTGTCGCCGCGCACCGGGATGTCGATGCCGAGCGCCGCGCCGGCCCAATCCCAGTTCTGGATCAGCAGCAGCGCGATCTCGGCGATCACGATGGTCGCGATCACGAAATAATGGCCGCGCAGGCGGAAGCAGGGATAGCCGAGCGCCATCGCGATCAATGCGGAGATCGCCCCGCCGGCCAGCATGCCGAACCACGGCAGCACGCCGAACTTGGTGAACAGGAGCGCTGTGGTATAGGCGCCGAGCCCGAAATAAAGCGCATGGCCGAGCGAGATCTGTCCGCAATAGCCGGACAAGATGTTCCAGCTCTGCGACAGCGCCGCGTACATCAGCGTCAGCACCATGATGTTCTGGACGTAGACGTCCTTGACGAACAGCGGCACCAGCGCGGCGATCACCGCGAGGCAAAGCGCCACGATCAGGTCACGCCTGCGGCGTTGGGCGAACTGGGTGTCCATCACATCGATCCGAACAGGCCACGCGGGCGGATGAAGACGACCAGCAGGTAAACGGCATAGATGCCGACCGATTTCAGCGACGGCGGCAGGATCAGCGCGGTGGTCGCCTCCACCAGGCCGACGATGATGCCGCCGGCAAAGGCGCCGAACACGCTGCCGAAGCCGCCGAGCGCCACGGTGACGTAGGCGATCAGGGCGAACGACGCGCCGACATCGGGATAGACGTAGAAGAAGATCGCCATGATGGCGCCGGCGAGGCCGACCAGCGCCGCACCGAGGCCCCAGCCGAGCGCGAACACCCGGTTCTTGTCTATACCGACCAGCGCCACTGCGCCGGCGTCCTCGCGCGTCGCCTCGAGCGCGCGGCCGAAATCGGTGCGATTGATGAAGAAGTAGAGCGCGACGAAGGCCGCGATCGAGAGCATCGCGCCGATCAGCTGCGGCTCCGGCAGATAGATGCCGGCGATCGACACCGTCTTGCCGCCGACCCAGGAGTTGGTGACGCTGCGGTAGTCGGGCGTGAAGAAGAACTGGGCGAGGCCCCGCATCACGATCGCAAGCCCGAAGGTCGAGAAGATCTGCACCATGCCGGCATTGGCCTTGGCCCGCATCGCGAAGCGGACGATCAACAGATAGACCACCGCACCGAACACGAACAGCGCCGCGGCGACCAGCGGCGCCGAGAGCAAGGGATCGATCGCGAAGAACGCGAACAGGAAGAAGGTCGCGTACATCGCGATCATCAGGAACTCGCCGTGCGCGAAATTCACGACGTCCATCAATCCGAAGATCAATGCGAGGCCTGCGGCGATCAGTCCGTAGAGCAGCCCCATCAACAGGCCGCTCGCCAAACTCTGGATAATGGTCTCGGCTGTCACCGTCGACGCTCCATGTTCCGACCATTGTCCTTAGCCCCCGTCATTGCGAGGAGCGAAGCGACGAAGCAATCCATGCTTCCTTTTCGCGGAGATGTGGATTGCTTCGCTTCGCTCGCAATGACGGAACATGCGAGACTCCGAATGATGTCTTCGGCTGTCACCGCCGTCTGCCCCCTCTTAAGCCCGACCGATCAGCTGTTCATCGGCCAGATCGCCTCGGAGACGGCGGCCTGTTCCGGGAAGATCGTCACGAAGTTCTTCGCGGAGTACTGCAACAGCACCGGATCGGCGAAGTTGTTCTGCCCCATCTCGTCGAACTTGACGCGCCGCCACGGCATGATGGTCTGATCGCCCGGCATGTCGGTCGCGACCAGCGCCTCGCGGATCTTCTCGCCGTCGGTCGACTTGGCGCGGTTGATGGCGTCGGCCATCACGATCAGGCCCATGAACTGGCGCGACGAATAGTCGTTGAAGTCCTTGCCGGACTTGGCGCGGTACATCTCGTTGATCAGACCGACCATCGGCCGCTTCTGCGCCAGGTCGAGCGAAAAGCTGCCGCGCGAGATCACGCCCTCGAGCTTGTCGCCGACCGCGTCGTAGGTCGCCTTCTCGGAGAAGCCGGCGTCCTGCGCCATGATGTTCTTCGGCTTGTAGCCGAGCTCGGCCATGGTCTTGACCAGGAGGATCGCGTCGGTGGTGTAGCTCGACGGCATCAGCACGTCGGCATTTGCCGCCTTGAGCTGCTGCACCTCGGCGGTCAGCGACGGCGAGTTAGCGCGGTACTTGATGTCGGCCACGATCTTGTAGCCGCGCTCGGCGGCGAGCTTGGTCTGCGCGTTCGCAGAATCGGTGCCGAAGATGGTGTCCTCGTGGAACAGCGCCAGCGTTTCGATCTTCTGGCCCTTCTTCTTCATCGCATCGAAGAAGTCGAACATCGCGGTCGAGAACATCTCGTCATGCGGCGAGGCGCGGAAATAGTATTTCAGGCCGCGGCGATGCAGGCTCGGCGAGGAATTGTCGGCCGAGAGGAACGGAACGCCGTAGCGCTCGCAGATCTGGCTGACGGTGACGGCGACCGCGCTCTGATAGGTGCCGATCACGGCGCAGACCTTCTCTTGCGTGATCAGGCGCTCGGCTTCGGCGCGGCCCTTCTGCGGATCGGCCTGGTGGTCGGCGAACACCAGCTTGACCTTGGCGCCGCCGAGGCCGGACAGGCCCTCGCCCTTGGCGAGCGGCAGCGCGAAATCATAATTCTTGTTGATGATGTCTGCCGCGGTCTCGAACGCGCGCTGCGCGTCGACGCCGATCTGGGCGCTGGCACCCGAGAGCGGATAGATCACGCCGATTGCCACTTCACTGGCCTGCGCGCGCGCGGCCATCGGACCGAGCGCCGCGGCGGCAGTGGCACCCAGCAACACGTTACGGCGAGAGATCGTCATCGAAATTTCCCCTTGGTCAGCTTGTTATTATCGATGTGACGCTTGTAGCGCGCAGTAAAGCCTCAATGAATTGCACGAATTGCCTATTCAGAGCACAGCGAGCTGCTTGTTCCTGAGATCGGTCACCAGCATCAGGCCCGGCGAATGCGTGATCGCGAACGGCAGCTTCGCACTTGCGATCACCGATTGCGGCGTGACGCCACAGGCCCAGAACACCGGGATTTCGTCATCGGCGACCGGTACCGCATCGCCGTAATCGGGCTTGGCGATATCCTTGATGCCGATCGCATGCGGATGGCCGAGATGGACCGGCGCGCCATGCACCGACGGAAAGCGCGAGGTGATCTGCACCGCGCGGATCGCATCCGCCGGCTTGAACGGGCGCATCGACACCACCATGGGTCCCGCGAACGGCCCCGACGGGCTGCAGGCGATACTGGTCCGGTACATTGGCACACGCAGATTGCGTTCAATGTGACGGATCGGCAGGCCCTCATCCAGCAGCGCCTCTTCAAACGAGTAGGAGCAGCCGAGCACGAAGGTGACGAGATCGTCGCGCCAGTATTTGGTGATGTCGGCCGGCTCGTCCGCCACCTCGCCGTCGCGCCAGACCCGGTAGCGCGGCACGTCGGTGCGGATGTCGAGGTCGAGGCCGAGCGCCGGAATGCGGGGATCGCCGACGTCGGACATGCCGATGATCGGGCACGGCTTCGGATTGAGCTGGCAGAAGCGGTGGAAGGCGCCGGCGAGTTTTTCCGGCAGGATCGCGAGATTGCCCTGGACGAAACCGTTGGCGAGACCGGCTGTGGTGGCGGAGGCCACGCCGTCACGGCAGGCGCGGCGCGCTTCGACGCTCGCCAGCACTGGTTCCCCTTGAGATCGCTGCACTGCCGCAAAAACAGTCATGGGATTCTCCTGCCCATAATCTCGACAAGGACAAACCAACACCAAGCGTGATATAATGTCTAATCGTCCTTTCTAATCAAAATCGATAAAACAGATTTATCGATCTGGAAAATGCTTCCAATGACGGACTTCCGCTCGATCGAGACATTCCTTTGGGTCGTCAAGCTCGGCAGCTTTCGCGGCGCCGCCCAGCGGCTCAACACCACCCAGCCGGCGATCTCCCAGCGCATTGCCCAGCTCGAGCGCGAAATGGGCGTCAAGCTGCTCAACCGCGACCACCGGGTGGCCTCGCCGACCCCGAGTGGACGGCTGATGATGATCTATGCCGAGAAGCTGATCGGCCTGCGTTCGGAGATGATGGCCGAGGTCGGCGACCGTTCGGCGATGCGCGGCGCACTGCGGCTCGGTGTCGCGGAGACCATCGTGCACACCTGGCTGCCGCGCCTCGTCAAGAGCGTCAACGAGATCTACCCGAACCTGTCGCTCGAGATCGAGGTCGACATCACGCCCAATCTGACGCAGCGGCTGCTGGCGCAGGAGATCGAGCTCGCCTTCGTGCTTGGGCCGGTCTCGGCGTCCGGCGCGCACAACCATGTGCTGTGCGATTACCCGATCGGTTTCCTGGCGAGCCCGGCGCTCGGCCTCGGCGACGGCCCCGTGGCGCGGCAGGATCTGGCGCGGTTTCCGATCATCACTTTTCCGCGCAAGACCCAGCCCTACGAGACCGTGCGCGCGCTGTTCAACGCCCCCGATCTGCCGCCGATCCGGCTGCACGCCTCGACCTCGCTCGCGACCGTGATCCACATGGCCAATGAAGGGCTTGGCATCGCTGTGATCCCGGCGGCGATCGTCGAGAACGAGCTTGCCGACGGGCGGCTGCAACTGCTCGACACCGACCTCAAGCTGCCGCCCCTCACCTTCACCGCGAGCTGGCTCGCCTCGCCCGATGCGGTCGCCATCGAGCGTGTCGCCAATCTCGCCCGGCAGATCGCGCAGGCGAGCGTGGCGGTTGACGGCGCGAGAGTGGCGCGTCATTGAACGATTGCCGGAGATGAACTGTCATTCCGGGGCGATGCGCGAGCATCGAACCCGGAATCTCGAGATTCCGGGTCTGGTCCTTCGGACCATCCCGGAATGACCGAATACAAATGGAATGTCAGCATGAGCCGAGCCGCCACCAACCTGCAGATCGATTCCGCCCGCCTCTGGGGCACCATCCACGAAACCGCGCAGTTCGGTGCAACGCCCAAGGGCGGTGTGCGGCGGCTGACCCTGAGCGCCGAAGACAAGCAGGTGCGCGACTGGTTCCGCAAGGCGTGCCAGGACGCCGGCCTCGAGGTGCAGGTCGATGCCCTCGGCTCGATGTTCGGGCTGCGAAAGGGACGGGATATGTCGAAGCCGCCGATCGGCGTCGGCTCGCATCTCGACACCCAGCCGACCGGCGGCAAATATGACGGCATCCTCGGCACGCTGGCGGCGCTCGAAATGGTGCGCACGCTGAACGATGCCGGGATCGAGACCGAGCTGCCGATCTGCATCTGCAACTGGACCAATGAGGAAGGCTCGCGCTTTGCGCCGGCGATGATGGCCTCGGCCGCCTATGTCGGCGACTTCACCACCGACGACATCCTGTCGCGCAAGGACGCCGAGGGCGTCACGGTGGCGCAGGCGCTGGACACGATTGGCTATCGCGGCGACGCCCCGGTCGGCCGCCAGAAGTTCACCAGCTTCGTCGAGCTGCATATCGAGCAGGGTCCGATCCTGGAGGCCGAGAACAAGACCATCGGCGTGGTCGATTCCGGTCAGGGCGTGTTGTGGTACGACGGCAAGATCACCGGCTTCGAGAGCCACGCCGGTTCGACCCCGATGCCGCTGCGCCGCGATGCGCTGGCGACGTTGTCGGAGATCGTGCTGGCGATGGAGAGCATCGCGAAGAAGCACGGCCCGAAGGCAGTCGGCACCATCGGCGAGGCCGTGATCGCCGCACCCTCGCGCAACGTCATCCCCGGCGAGATCGCCTTCACGGTGGATTGCCGCAGCGCCGACGCTGGGATCATGGATGCGCTGGATCGCGACCTGCGTGCCGCTGTGAGCGAGATCGCAGCAAAGCGCAAGGTCGAGGTGCAGCTCGATCTCGTCTGGCGCAAGGCGCCGACGCATTTCGATCCCAAGCTGGTCGACGCGGTCGAGAACGCGGCCAAGCAGCTCGGCTATTCGCACCGCCGCATCACCTCGGGCGCCGGCCACGACGCCTGCAACCTCAACACGGTGATGCCGGCCGCGATGGTGTTCGTGCCCTGCAAGGACGGCATCAGCCACAACGAGCTGGAAGATGCCAAGCAGACCGATTGCGCTGCCGGCGCCAACGTCCTGATGCATACGGTGCTGGCGCTCGCCGGCGTCGCGTCCTGATCTTCCTTTCTCCCCTCGATGGAGGCTTTCGTGCGCGCAGTGTTTGTCGACGCCAATGAATCGCTCGCTGTCATCACGGAGCGCCTGGAAAAGTCAGGCGATCCCAGGATGCGGATCAACCGCAACCCCGACATCAAGTCCGAGGACTATCCGGCGGTGCTCGACGGCGCCGAGATCGCGGTGGTCGACCACACCGCGCTGCCGACCGATGTTGCGAAGAAGTGCGCCGGCCTGAAGCACGTCGTGTTCCTCGGCACCGGCGCGCGCAGCTACATGAACCCGGAAGAGCTCGCCGAGCTCGGCATTTCCGTGCACCTGATCAAGGGCTATGGCGACACCGCGGTCGCGGAATCGGCGATCGCGCTGATGTGGTCGTCGGCGCGGGTGATCGCGCAGATGGACCGCGAGATGCGCGCCGGCAACTGGCTGCGCGAGGACGGCATGCAGCTCACCGGCAAGACGCTCGGCCTCGTCGGCTTCGGCGGTATCGCCGCCGAGGTCGCCCGCATCGCGCTCGGCAGCGGCATGAAGGTGATCGCCTGGAACCGGTCGCCGAAGAGCCATCCGGGCATCGAATTCGTCGAGCTCGACACCGTGCTGGCCAACAGCGACGTGGTCTCGATCCATCTGCTGCTGAACGACGAGACCCGCGGCCTGATCACACGCGACAAGATCGCGAAGATGAAAGAGGGCGTGGTGCTGATCAATACTGCCCGCGGCGCGATCGTCGACGAGCAGGCGATGATCGATGCACTCAATTCGGGCCACATCCGCCACGCCGGCCTCGACGTCTACAACATCGAGCCACTGCCGAAGGATCATCCGTTGACAAAGATCCCGAACGTGACGCTGTCGGCGCACTCCGCCTTCCGCACGCCCGAGGCGAGCGAGAATTTGATCCACGCGGCGTGGGAGCACTGCCGCAGGATCGTGAAGGGGTAATTTCACCGTCGTCCCGGCGCAAAGCGCCGCCCGATGACAGGCTCCGCGCGAGCCGGGACCCATAACCACCGGCCTGCGTCATCGCGCAGGGCGGTGGTCAGAACCAGCAATACAACAAGCACTCGGGGTAATGGGTCCTGGCTTTCGCCAGGACGACCCCGTGATTGACGGCGCGAACTAATCCACCATCTCCGCGACGGCCTTGCCGCACGCCGTGGTGTCGGCATTGCCGCCGAGGTCGCGCGTCCGCAGCGTGCGTTCGCCGAGCGTGCGCTCGATCGCGCCGACGATGGCGCTAGCTGCCTGCTTCTCGCCGAGATGCTCCAGCATCATCGCGCCCGACCAGATCATGCCGATCGGGTTGGCAATGCCCTGCCCCGCAATGTCAGGCGCCGAGCCGTGGACCGGCTCGAACACCGAGGGGAAATCGCCTTCCGGATTGATGTTGCCCGACGGCGCGATGCCGATCGTGCCGGTGCAGGCCGGTCCGAGATCGGAAAGAATGTCCCCGAACAGATTGGAGCCGACCACGACGTCGAACCAGTCCGGATGCAGCACGAAATTCGCGGTCAGGATGTCGATGTGGTACTTGTCCCACTTCACGCCGGGATACTTCTTGGCCATCGCCTCCACGCGCTCGTCCCAATAGGGCATGGTGATGGAGATGCCGTTCGACTTGGTCGCCGAGGTCAGATGCTTCTTCGGCCGCGACTGCGCCAGATCGAACGCGAATTTCAGGATGCGGTCGACGCCGGTGCGGGTCATCACGGTCTGTTGCGTGACGAATTCGCGGTCGGTGTCCGGGAACATGCGGCCGCCAACCGAGGAGTATTCGCCCTCGGTGTTCTCGCGCACCACCCAGAAATCGATGTCGCCGGGCTTACGGTTCGCCAGCGGCGACGGCACGCCGGGCATCAGCCGCACCGGGCGCAGATTGACATATTGGTCGAATTCGCGGCGGAACTTGATCAACGAGCCCCAGAGCGAGATGTGATCCGGAATCTTGGCCGGCCAGCCGACCGCGCCGAAGTAGATCGCATCATGCTTGCCGATCTTGTCCTTCCAGTCGGCCGGCATCATCTCGCCGTGCTTCTCGTAATAGTCGTAGGAGGCGAAGTCGAAATGGTCGAACTTCACGTCGACGCCGTGCTTCTTGGCCGCCGTCTCGATGACGCGCAGGCCCTCCGGCATCACTTCCTTGCCGATGCCGTCACCGGGAATGACCGCAATCCGATACTGCTTTTTGCTGCTCATCGAGAACACCCTTGTGATTTGCCCGGCCGGCAATGCCGCCTATTCTGATGATCCTGCAATGGACCAAACTTCGCGCGAGCGCAACGCTGCAGTGCAGTGTTGACCGCGGCGCGACCCTGCCCCACCAAATTCGCCGACACCACTCCTCATACCAAGCGAGACATCCCATGGATCTGCATCTGCGCGGCAAGCGTGTCCTGATCACCGGCGCCTCCAAGGGCATTGGCGCAGCCGCCGCCGAAGCCTTTGCCGAGGAAGGCGCCAATTTGCTGCTCGCCGCCCGCAACGGCGAGCAATTGAAGGCACTGGCCGAGCGGCTGCGCTCCGCGCACCAGATATCTGCCGCAACCAGCGTGGTGGATCTGCGCAAGCCCGAGGATCTCGCGCGCCTCGCCGGAGAGGCCGCCGACATCGACATCCTCGTCAACAATGCCGGCGACATCCCGGGCGGCTCGATCGACAAGATCGACGAGGCGACCTGGCGGCATGCCTGGGAACTCAAGGTGTTCGGTTACGTCAATCTGACGCGCGCGATCTACGCCCAGATGAAGGCGCGCGGCGGCGGCGTGATCGTCAACGACATCGGCGCGGCCGGCGAGAAGTTCGACGCCAACTACATCTGCGGCAGCGCGGGCAATGCGGCGCTGATGGCCTTCACCCGCGCGCTCGGCGGCAAGAGCCTCGCCGACAATATCCGTGTCGTCGGCATCAATCCCGGCCCTGTCGGCACCGACCGCCACGTCACGCTGCTCAAGACCCGCGCCAGGAACCAGTTCGGCGACGAGAACCGCTACAAGGAATTGCAGAAGGGCCTGCCGCTCGGCCGGCCCGCACATGCACGCGAGATCGGCGACCTGATGGCGTTCCTGGCGTCCGACCGCGCCGGCTATACGTCCGGCGTGATCTATACCGTGGATGGCGGGCTGACGTCGGGGTGGGGTTAATCCCGATCGCGCCACTTCTTTCACCGTCATCCTGAGGAGGCCGCAAAGCGGCCGTCTCGAAGGATGGGCCACGGGCTACGTCATCCTTCGAGGCTCGCTCCGCTCGCACCTCAGGATGACGGTGATAGTACGCGTCGCTCCATCCACGTCATTGCGAGCGAAGCGAAGCAATCCATCGCGCCGCAAGCGGAGAAATGGATTGCTTCGTCGCTATCGCTCCTCGCAATGACGGCGGCGAAAGCGTCACAGCCTCTCAGGATGACGTCAACTCGCCGTCCGCTCGAACAGCTGCCGGATCAGGGTCGTGATGCGGCCCTGCGGCGCCAGCATCTGGTTCATGATGGAGAAATGATCGGCGCCGGCGATCTCCTCATAGGTCACCGGCAGGCCGTAACGGGCGCGATGGCCGGCGAAATCGGCTGTCTGCTTGCGCAGCAGCGGCAATTCGGCGCTGCCGACCACCAGCGACAGCGGCTTTGCCGTGCCGCCTTCCGCCATCATCGGCGAGTTGCGCCGCGACGCCGCTTCGTCGAGCTTGAGCTTTTCGTTGAGGTACGAATGCCTGATCGGCTCGAGGTCGTAGATGCCCGAGATCGCCATGCCGGCCCGGACATGGGCGTTCGACAGCGCCATCGATGTCAAATGTCCGCCGGCCGACCAGCCCGACACCACGATGCGCTCGGCAGCGGCCCCGAGCGCGGGCAACTGCCCGGCCAGAAAGTCGATGCCGGCATGGATCTCGGCGACGATGTCATCGAGCGTCGCATCCGGCGCCAGCGTATAGCCGATCAGCGCGACATTGATGCCATGGGCCATCGGCCCCTCGGCGAAGATCGTGAACACCTCCTTGGCACGGGTCTGCCAGTAGCCGCCGTGGATGAACAGCAGCGTCGGCGCGCCGTCGCGGGCTTTCAGGAAGTCGATCCGGTTGCGCTCGCGCGGGCCGTATCTGAGGTCGAGATGGCCGGCGTGCTTTTGCCGCAGTGCCGCCGAGCGCTGCTCCCAGCCCGCAGCGATCTCGGCGCTACCCTTGACGGCAACGCCGTTGTTCAGACCGAGATCGCGCTCCTCTTGGCTCATTGCGCGCCAGTCCAGCGCGGAAAACAACGCTGCCATCCCTGCCCCTTCCGTTCACGTCGCATTGCCACGACGGCAGGAAATGTTCTACAGCACAAGCAAACGGAAGGCATAGGAGCAACGGCGCATGGCTGATCATGGCTTGGTGAAGGAAACGGCGTGTGCCGTCGTCGAAAAGCTGAAGGCCGGTGACGTCACGCCGCTCGATCTGCTCGACGTGCTGGAGACGCGCATCGCCGAGGTGGACGGCAAGGTCAACGCACTGCCGACGCTCTGCTTCGACCGCGCCCGCGGCCACGCCAAGGCCCTGATGCAGAAGCCGGTCAGCGAGCGCGGCCTGCTCGCGGGCCTTCCCGTTCCGATCAAGGACCTCACCGCCGTCTCCGGCGTGCTGACCACGCTGGGCTCGCCGATCTTCAAGGACAACGTCCCCGCGAAGTCGGACATCCTGGTCGAGCGCCTCGAACAGAACGGTGGCGTGATCTACGCCAAGTCGAACACGCCGGAATTCGGCGCCGGCGCCAACACCTTCAACGAGGTGTTCGGTCCGACCCGCAATCCCTGGGACACGTCACGCTCGGCGGCCGGCTCCTCCGGCGGCGCCGCCGCGGCCCTTGCGAGCGGCACCGCGTGGCTCGCACACGGCTCCGACATGGGCGGCAGCCTGCGCAACCCGGCGAGCTTCTGCGGCATCGTCGGCCTGCGGCCGTCGATCGGCCGCGTCGCGCACACGCCGAAGTTCGGTGTCGACCGTACCCTCGGGGTGCAAGGACCGATGGCGCGCAATGTCGAGGACCTCGCGCTGCTGCTCGACGCGATGAGCGGCGAGCATGCCGCCGATCCGCTGTCGCTGCCCGCACTGCCGACCTCATTCCTGTCGGCGGCGCGTTCGAACCAGAAGCCGAAGCGCATCGCCTATTCGCCCGATCTCGGCATCACGCCGGTCGATCCCGAGGTCAGGGCTGTGACCCGCAAGGCGGCGGAGCGGTTTGCGGAAGCCGGTGCGATCGTCGAGGAGGCGCATCCCGATTTGCGCGAAGCCCATGAATGCTTCCACGTGCTGCGCGCGTTCGATTTCGCGATCAGCAAGGCCGAATTGCTGCGCACCAGGCGCGATTTGCTGAAGCCCGAGGTGATCTGGAACATCGAGGAAGGGTTGAAGCTCACGGTCGAGAAGCTCGAACGCGCCGAGGCGCAGCGCGTCGCGATGACGGCGCGTGCGCTCGAATTCTTCGACAAGTACGACCTGCTGCTGGCGCCCGCGACCATCGTTGCGCCATTCCCAGTCGAGAACCGCTATGTCGCCGAGTGCGACGGCAAGAAGTTCGACAATTACGTCGAATGGCTCGGCATCGTCTACGCGATCACGCTGGCCTGTTGTCCGGCGCTGTCGCTGCCCTGCGGCTTCACCGCCTCGGGTCTGCCGGTGGGCCTGCAGATGGTCGCAAAGCCGCGTGCCGAAGCGCTGCTGCTGGCCGGCGCGAAAGTGCTGGAGGACATTCTGGGCGTGCGCGGCACCACGCCGATCGATCCGCGTCCGCCGAAGTAAGGCTTTTTCCTCATGGTGAGGAGGCGCGCAGCGCCGTCTCGAACCATGAGGCCCGGTCTGTGGCCTCATCCTTCGAGACGCTTGCTGCGCAAGCTCCTCAGGATGAGGTGATGAATTTGTTGATGCGGCCCCAAGTCGCGAAGCCTACGCCCTATCCTCCGTCGCCTGCAGCGCCACCGTGAGTGCTGCCTTGGTCTGCTCGACGATTTCGTCCAGCAACTCCTCGCGGCTGATCTGCGCGGACTCGCCGGTGAGCAGGCCCTGCTCGGCGAGCATCACGATGCCGTGCAGTCCGGCCCAGATCTTCAGCGCCTGCCGCTCGCGCAAGAGCCCGACCGCCGGCGCCTCGAACGACTCGATCAGCAGTGCCAGCGTTTCCATCGCCGCGGTGTGCAGCTCGCTGCCCTTGGGCGCGCAGGCCATGGTGCGCGACGCGAACATCAGCCGGTAGATGCCGTGGCGCTCCAGCCCGAAGGCGAGCGCGGCCTGGGCAAAGCGCGACAGTTTCGAGCCCTTGCCCGACTGCTCGATCGCCTCGCGCATGATCACGTTGAACTGCCGGAACGCTTCCGCGGTCACCGCCTCCAGCAGCGCCTCGCGGTCGGCGAAATGCCGGTACGGCGCCGGCTGCGAGACGCCGAGCTGCTTGGCCAGCGCCTTGATGCTGATCGCCTCGGGACCACCGAGCTCGACCTCGCGTAACGCGGCCTGGATCAGGGCTTCGCGGAGGTCGCCATGGTGGTAGGTTTTGAACGGCTTACGAACGATTTGTCCCATTGCGGCAATGATCGCTGAATTTTCACTTGACGCGCAAGCGCGACGATAATGTAATATGCTATAACTTGGCGATCCGGTTAAGAGACCGGCCGCCCAAGCAAGCCAAGAACTTGCATAAACTGGAATGAGGAACCGGGCGCAACCCACAATGCGCCAGAGCCGAGGGAGAGCGCTTGCATGTCCAAGCTCAGAATCCGCGTCGACCAGGACAAGTGCCAGGGTCACGCCCGCTGCAAATCACTCGCCCCCGAACTGTTCGAGCTCGACGAATACGGCAACGCCCATGAGGTCGGCGACGGGACCGTCCCGGCCGGGCTCGAGGACAAGGCCTGGCTCGCGCAGACCAATTGCCCGGAAATCGCGATCGAAGTCACCGAGGAATAGCTCCGGCCAAGGGATGGCTGCGCGCCGCCCGTTGAGCCGACCAGCGTTTGATCGAACGAGAAGGAAACGAGCTGATGTCCGATTCCCCGTCCGCAAGCTATCTGCCCGAACATCCCCCGGTCTCCGACTGGGTACACGATTTCGACCATACCGATCCGGTCTGGACCGACGACCCGTTCCCGATCTGGGAGACGCTGCGCGCGGCATCGCCCGTCGTCCATACCGAGCGTTTCCTCGGCTGCTACATGCCGACCACCTATCAGGCGGTGAAGGAGATCGCCTACGACACCGAGCACTTCTCCTCGCGCCGCGTCATCGTGCGCGACATCCGCCCCGAGATCACCGCCCGCGCGCCGCCGATCACCTCCGATCCGCCGGAGCACAAGCCGGCCAAGCAGGTGCTGCTGCCGCCGTTCACGCCGGACGCGATGAAGCGGCTGGAGCCGCGGGTGCGCGCGATCTGCAACGAGCTGATCGACGACTTCATCGCCGATGGCCATTGCGACGCCGCCGCGCGCTACACCAAGCACATCCCGGTGCGCGCCATCGCCCACATGCTGGGGATTCCCGAGAAGGACGGCGATCTCTTCATCAAATGGATCCACCAGATCCTCGAACTCGGCATCAAGAACGAAGACGAGCTGATGAACGGCGTACGCGAGATGACCGGCTACTTCGTGGCCCATCTCGAGCAGCGCAAGCTTGAGCCGGGCGACGATCTGATCTCGCAGCTGCTGCGGGCCAAGGGTCCCGGCGGCCAGCCGCTCACCGACGAGCACGTGCTCGGCTCGCTGCGGCTGCTTCTGATCGCCGGCATCGACACCACCTGGAGCGCGATCGGCTCCTCGCTCTGGCATCTCGCCAAGACGCCGGCCGATCGCGAGCGCCTGACCGCGGAGCCGGCACTGATCCCGACCGCGATCGAGGAATTCCTGCGCGCCTATTCGCCGGTGACGATGGCGCGCGAGGTGATGAAGGAGACCACGATTTCCGGCTGCCCGGTGAAGGCGGGCAACATGGTGCTGTTGTCCTTCCCCGCCGCCAATCGCGATCCCGCCATGTTCCCCGATGCGGACAAGGTGGTGATCGACCGCGAGGAGAACCGCCACGCCGCCTTCGGCCTCGGCATTCACCGCTGCGTCGGTTCCAACCTCGCGCGCATGGAGATGCAGGTCGCGATCGAGGAATGGCTGAAGCGGATCCCGGATTTCCGGCTCGATCCGGCCGGCAAGGTCACCTGGTCGGAAGGCACGGTGCGCGGCCCGCGTCAACTGCCTGTTCTGTTCGGCAACAACGCCTGAGGAACCGGACAGCGGTTACATCACGTCACCCAATGAGGTAGCTTGCCCCGGAATCGAACCGATGAGTCCGGGAGCAATGCAATGTCCGAACAAACCGCTCAGCCCGCGAGCGATCATCTCGACATCCACGACGTCGAGCGGCGGGTGAAGGCGATCTTCATCGGCTCGGTCGGCAATCTCGTCGAGTGGTACGATTTCTACGCCTACACCGCGTTTGCGCTGTATTTCGCTCCGGCATTCTTCCCGCACAGCGACCCGGTGGTGCAGCAGCTCAATGCCGCCGTGCTGTTTGCCGCGACCTTCCTGATGCGCCCGCTCGGCGGCTGGCTGTTCGGCTACATCGCCGATCGCTATGGCCGGCGGCTGTCGCTGACACTGTCCGTTGTCTGCATGTGCTTCGGCTCGCTGATCATCGCGGTGACGCCGACCTATGCCACCATCGGCATTGCCGCACCGGCGATCCTGGCGCTCGCCCGCGTGATCGAGGGCCTGAGTCTCGGCGGCGAATATGGCGCCAGCGCCACCTATCTCAGCGAGGTCGCCGATCCCAAGCACCGCGGCTTCTACTCCAGCTTTCAGTACGTCACGCTGATCGGCGGCCAGCTCACCGCGATCATCGTGCTGCTGTTGCTGCAGAAGGTGTTTTTGACGCCGGACGAGCTGAAGGCCTGGGGCTGGCGGATTCCGTTCGTGATCGGCGCCATGCTCGCGATCGTTGCCGCGGTGATGCGGCGCAACCTGCATGAGACCGAGGCCTTCGAGGAGGCCAAGAAAGTCTCCAAGCCGACCGGCTCGATCGTCGGCCTGTTGAACAATCCGCGCGAATTGCTGCTGGTGGTCGGCCTCACCGCCGGCGGCACCGCGGCGTTCTATACCTTCACCACCTACCTGCAGACATTCGTGAAGCTGTCGGTCGGTCTCACCGAGGACCAGAGCACCTTCGTGATCTTCGGCTCGCTGATCTTCGCGACCATCCTGCAGCCGATCTATGGCGGGCTCTCCGACAAAATCGGCCGCAAGCCGCTGCTGATCTTCTTCGGCATCGCCGGCACGCTCGGCACGATCCCGATCCTGACCGCGCTGAAAGACACCAAGTCGCCGTTCATGGCCATCCTTCTGATCTGCGGCGCCTGGATCTTCGTCGCCGGCTACACCTCGATCAACGCGATCGTGAAGGCCGAGCTGTTTCCGACCAATGTCCGCGCGCTCGGCGTCGGCCTGCCCTACGCCATCACGGTGTCGATCTTCGGCGGCACCGCGCCCGCGGTCGCGCTCTATTTCAAGAGCATCGGGCACGAGGACTGGTTCTATTACTATCTCAGCGGCATGATCTTCCTGTCGCTGCTGATCTATTCGACGATGCGCGACACCAAGCGCGACTCCGCGATGCATCGCCACGAGTGACGGCGCAACGCTCATGACCGACGATAACGAACCGTCCGAGAGCAAGCTGACGCGCAGCAAGCAGCGCTGGGCACGCGAAGGCAAATTCCTCACCGGCAAGGTCACCCGCCCGGAGGAGCAGCGCCTGCCGCCGGGCCAGCATCTGACGGCGGACTGGCCGGTGCTCGATCTCGGGCTGATGCCGAACATCTCCCAGGAGCGCTGGCGGCTCGACGTCTACGGCGCGGTCGAGCAGACCATCTACTGGACCTGGCAGCAGTTCATGGCGCAGCCGCAGACGCAATTCGTCTCGGACATCCACTGCGTCACGACCTGGTCGCGCTACGACAATCAATGGGAGGGGCTCGCCACCCGCGACCTGCTCGCCGCCTGCCAGCCGCGCGAGGATGCGCGGTTCGTCGCACTGCATTCGTATGACGGCTATACGACGAATCTGCCGCTCGAGGACTTTGCCGCCGAGGACGCGCTGCTCGCACATAGCTGGTCGGGCAAGCCGCTGGAGCAGGAGCATGGCGGTCCGGTGCGGCTCGTGGTGCCGCATCTGTATTTCTGGAAGAGCGCGAAGTGGCTGCAGCGCATCGAATTCCTCACCGAGGATGCACCGGGCTTCTGGGAGGTCCGTGGCTATCACAATCGCGGTGATCCCTGGGCCGAACAGCGCTATTCTGGCGACTGACAAACCAACAAGATGATGGAGCCTGCCCGTGCCGCACGAACGCTTTCAATTCACCGGTGTGGGCGGCCATCAGCTGGCCGCCGCGCTTGACACGCCCGACGGGCCGATCAAGGCCTACGCGCTGTTCGCGCACTGCTTCACCTGCGGCAAGGACGTGCTGGCCGCAAAGCGCATCGCGGTTGCGCTTGCGGCGAAAGGCATCGCCACGCTGCGGTTCGACTTCACCGGCCTCGGCTCCAGCGAGGGCGAGTTCGCCAACTCGACCTTCACGTCGAACGTCGCCGATCTGGTCCGCGCCGCCGACCATTTGCGCGAGACGCGCAAGGCACCCGCGATCCTGATCGGCCACAGCCTCGGCGGCGCCGCGATCCTCGCCGCCGCGGGTCAAATCCCCGAGGCGAAGGCGGTCGCGACCATCGCCGCCCCCTCCGATCCCGTCCATGTCACGCATTTCTTCAAGGACCGGATCGAGGACATCCGCGCGCAGGGCGAAGGCGAAGTCTCGCTCGCCGGCCGCCCGTTCCGCATCAAGCGAGAATTCCTCGACGATGTCGCCGAGCAGAATCTGATAGCGCAGGTGAAGCAGCTCCACAAGGCGCTGCTGATCATGCATTCGCCGACCGACGACACCGTCGGCATCGACAACGCCACGCATATCTTCAGCGCCGCCAGGCACCCCAAGAGCTTCGTCTCGCTTGCCGGCGCCGATCATCTTCTGAGCGGCAAGCAGGATGCCGCCTATGTCGCCGACGTGATCGGCGCCTGGGCCGAACGCTACATCGAACTCGCGCCGCAGCCGGCGGCAGATACCGGCACAGCGCCGCGCAACGTCGTAGTGCAGGAGACCCGGGCCGGCAAGTTTCAGCAGATCGTCACGACAGGCCCGCATCGCATGCTGGCCGACGAGCCGGTCGCGGTCGGCGGCCAGGACTCCGGTCCCGGCCCCTACGACTTCGTGCTGGCCGGGCTAGGTGCCTGCACCTCGATGACGATGCGGATGTATGCCGACCGCAAGTCGCTGCCGCTCGATCGCGTCACGGTGACGCTTACGCACAGCAAGATCTACGCCAAGGATTGCGAGGAGTGCGAGACGCGCGAGGGCATGCTCGACCAGATCGACCGCGTCATCAGGATCGAGGGCGAACTCGACGCCGACCAGCGCAAGCGGCTGATGGAGATCGCCGACAAATGCCCGGTGCACAAGACGCTGACGTCGGAGGTGCGGATCGTCACCAAGGCCGCGGAATAAGCCTGCGACGCAGCGGGATGGGCCGAGCCGTAGCAGCATGTCGGCTGCGTCCCCCTCCCGCCTGCGGCCGTCGCAGGGGCGCGCTGAAAAATATCGAAAACAACCCCATGCAAAGGTGCCGGCGGCCGCCGGCGCTCTACAAGGCAACTTGACACGTCGGGCAACTCAGGGATATTCTTCCATTATTCCGAAATCGTGCGAGCACCCCTCTACCCACGCGCCGCGCGCTTCCCGGTCAGGCAGTTCGCCATGATCCGCACCGCGGCGCCGATCTCGTTCTCGCGCCAGGCGGCGAAGCCGAGCAACAGGCCGTGGTCGCGCGGCCGCTCCAGCGCGAGGCTCGACAGCGCGCGCACCTCGACCCCTGCGGCCACCAGCCGCGCGACTGCGCTCTGGTCGGCGGCGCCGTCCCTGAAACGGGCAATCAGCTGCATGCCGCCAGGCGGGACCTCGGCCGTGAGCACCTCGCCGAGCTGCCGCGCCAGCGCCGTAGCGAGGTGGTCGCGGCGCGCGCGATAGATGCGCCGCATCCGCCTGACATGGGCCAGGAAATGCCCGTCGGCCATGAAGCCGGCCAACGCTTCCTGGACATGCACGGAGGCGATCAGCCCGAGATGGCGCTGCGCGATCTCCATCGTCCGTGCCAGCTGTGGCGGCACCACCAGATAGCCGATGCGGATATCGGCCGTCATCGCCTTGGCGAAGGTGCCGAGATAGAGCACGCGTCCCTCGCGATCGAGGCCCTGCAGCGCCGGCATCGGGCGGCTGTCATAGTGAAACTCGCCGTCGTAATCGTCCTCGACGATCCAGGCCTTGCCGGGCTCGGCGGAAGCCAACAGTTCGGTGCGGCGCGCGACCGGCATCACCCGTCCGGTCGGGTGCTGATGCGACGGCGTCGCGAAGATGAGCTTCGGCGCGCGCGTCGCGCGCATCCGCATCATGCCCCATTGATCGAGCCTGACACCGACGACGTCGGCACCGGCGGCGCGAAACGCCGCCGCGGCGCCGGGATAGCCGGGATCCTCGGTCCACACCGCATCACCGGCGGCGATGGTGGTCGCGGCAATCAGCGTCAGCGCCGCCTGCGCCGTCGGCAGGATCAGGATCTGATCGACCTCGGCACGCACGCCTCTGTTGACTTCAAGGTAGTCGCATAAGGATTCGCGCAGACTTGGCCGGTTGACTACGGTTTGGTCGTTGAAGCGGCGGCGCAGCGCACTGCGGCGCAGGCAGCGCGCCCAGATCTCGTGCGGAAACTCGCGCGCATCCGCAAGCCCGGGGCGGAGCGGCCGGAAATCCGCCTGGTAGGACAGCGGCCAATCGGTGTCGGAGAGCTGCAAGGCCCAGGGCGACAGCAATGGTTTGCGGGCGGCCTCGCGCTTTGGCGCCAGCGCAGGTTTGGCGAAGCGCGCTTCGATATCGTCGGTCACAACCGGCCGCCGCCGCGCCGCGACCCGCAGATATCCTTCGGCCGCCAGCTGCTCATAGGCATGCGTCACGGTGTTGCGCGCCACGTCGAGCTCGGCCGCAAGGCCGCGGCTCGACGGCAGCATGGCGCCGCTCCGGATCCGGCCGCTCGCCATCAGCGCGCGCAGCTGCTGGGTCAGCTGCGCGGCCAGCCCGGCATCGTCCGATCGCTTCAGCGCGAGCAATTCGGCGAAGATCAATCTGGCTCCCTCGTTCTACAACATCTGGCTCTTTCGAGAGAGCCAGCCTGATCCTATTCACAAGCGGTATCGCCCGCAAGGATTCTGCCGTGGACCAGTCACTCTCCCCCGCCAAGGCCGCCGCCCTGTTCGTCGTCGTGGTGCTGGCCTGGGGCATCAACTGGTCGGTCACGAAATCGCTGGTCGAAGCGGTGCCGCCGCTGTGGACCGCCTCGATCCGCAGCTGGGTCGCCCTGATCGCGCTGCTGGTGATCCTGCGCGCCAGCGGCAATTTGATCATTCCGCGGATCGCCGATGTCCCGGTCGTGCTCAGCGTGGCGCTGCTGCACATGACGTTCTTCTCGACGCTGGTCGCCGCCGGCCTGCGCTATCTCCCGGCCAGCAAGGGCGTCGTGCTCGGCTACACCACGCCGCTGTGGGTCGCGCTGGCCGCGGCCGCCGCGCGTACCGAACGGCTCGGCGCGCTCAAGCTTGTCGGCGTCGCGCTCGGACTCGCCGGGCTCTGCGTGATCCTCAACCCGGCGTCGCTGGACTGGAGCAATCTGCACGTCCTCGCCGGCGCCGGCATGATCATCATCGCCGCGATCTGCTGGGCCGCGAACATCATCTATATCCGCTCGCACCGCTGGATCGCGACGCCGCTGCAGCTCCTGCTGTGGCAGGTGCTGGTCGCGACGCTGGTGCTGACGACGTCGGCGCTGGTCACCGAAGGCGTGCCCACGGTGACATGGTCGCCGCACCTCCTGCTGCTGTTCCTCTATTCCGGCTTCATCGGTACGGCGCTGGCCTATTGGGCGATGTCTGTTGTCAATAAGAGCCTGCCGGCGCTGACGACCTCGCTCGGCACGACAGCGACGCCGATCGTCGGCATCGTGACCGCGGCACTCTTGCTCGGCGAGCCGATCGATCTCTCGCTGGCGATTGCCGCGGCTCTGATCGTCGGCGGGATCGCGCTGAGCTCGCTCGCGGACGCGCCGTCGCGGGCCTAGTCAGGGCCTGTACTCATAAATTCGCCACGTCTGCTTCGGTCTCGGAAGCTGATGTCGAAACCGACGTCACTGCATGTCGGCCTTGGGCCAAATGCGGACATGGCCAGCTCAATCGATCGCCTCGTCGGCGCGCGGGCAACGACATCGCGAAACGGCAATGGGCGCGATTGAGCAATTAGTATTGATCCAGATCAAGACCGCTGCCACCGGCCGGCCACTACGCTGTCGGCCAGGAAGCGCCGCCCAACACGTACCGAAGGATGTTGGACTCAGGGATGAGCATTTTTGTTCAAGTTCATGAGCGCAATCTTCGGTACCAAGGCGGAGGCGACCTCGCCGGGCGTTACCGAAACGTGGGAGCGATCATGAGTGCACCGTCTCCCCGGTAATGAAGCCGCACATCACGAGTACAGTCGGCTACTTCCCACAGGAGCCTTTCAAGAAGGACACAACTCATGTCGAACTATGATCGAAATGCAGCTGCGCCGGGCTTCCCCGCAAACGGCGCCATAGCGATAGACGTCGGCCTTCGCGCTTTTATGCTGCGCGTATATAATTACATGGCCGCCGGCGTTGGCTTGACCGGCGCTGCAGCGTTTTTGACCTATCAGTTCACCGGCCCTGAATTGCTTCAAAGTCCGCTGATGTGGGTGCTAATGCTGGCGCCACTGGGACTAGTGTTCTTTATCAGTGCACGAATCAACACGCTGTCGGTGGAAGCTGCGCGAGGATTGTTTTTCCTCTATGCGGCCCTGGTCGGGATTTCATTGTCGACCATCTTCCACATTTACACACAGTCCTCGATCACCAGAGTGTTCTTCATCTCAGCGGCGGCCTTCGGCGCGCTCAGTATCTGGGGCTACAGTACCCAGCGAAGCTTGTCTGGATTTGGAACGTTCCTGCTTATGGGCTTGATCGGCATCATTATCGCTAGCCTGGTCAATCTGTTTCTGAGATCGAGCGGGCTCGATTGGATGATTTCCATTATCGGAGTCGGCGTCTTCGCGGGGCTCACGGCCTACGATACCCAGCGGATCAAGGGGATGTACGACGGCGGCGATGACACCACTTCGGCCGGCCGCAAGGCAGTGTTGGGTGCGCTGTCACTCTACCTCAACTTCATCAACCTGTTCATGATGATGCTGCGCCTGATGGGCGGCCGACGCTAGACTACGACCGTCATTCTCGAGTGCGATCCGCTCGCCACTGCGCGATGAGGCGCGACGATTGAATAACAAGGGCGCTTTGGCGTGGGAATGTCTGCTGAGGGTCAACTCGGAAGTCGGAACGCGCAACCGTAACTTCCGCTTCACCTCCGACGCTTTCGATAGCCTGCGCGGCACTTCCGAAAAGGGCAGTGACCCGGGCGCCTACATCGATCCAGATCAACGGGCGGGGGCCGGCTACTATAGAGTTGCTCCGCTGAGATCGTTAGATACTCCCAACCCTGCCCGACATCGAGTGCTCGACGTATCATTGCTGCGCAAGCTGAAGGGATATTGAAATGATCACAGTTCCGGAACTGGTATCGCAAGCCTTGGGGTCGTTTCTAACGGCGGAAACGAAGGACCGGTTTGGCGCTTCACATGCCGGTTTGACTGAGCTGCTTCCGTTTGCGGCGAAGCTCACGTTGGAGTGCATCGGTAACAGCGACGCCCTGTACCACAACATTGAGCATACATTGCTCGTTACCCTTGCCGGACACGACATCTTAACCGGACGTGCGCTGTTGCGGCCGACGACAGCAAACGATTATGCGAATTTCATTCTGGCGTGCCTCACCCATGACATCGGGTACGTTCGCGGCGTTGTTCAAGGAGATGAAGACGAGTCCTTTATCGCAGATGTAAATGGCGGCACCATTCGTCTGCCTCGCGGATCGTCCGATGCCGCGCTTGCACCGTATCACGTGGACCGTTCGAAATTGTTCGTCCTCGAGCGCCTGGACTCAGAAGAGTTGGATGCGAACCGTGTGGCCCGGGCAATCGAATATACCCGCTTTCCTTATACGCTATCCTCGAACGACAGTCTGATAGAAGAAGAGGGGTTGCTGCTGCGGGCCGCCGATCTTATCGGGCAGCTCGGCGATCCCCACTATCTGAGGAAGTCGAACGCGCTGTTCTACGAATTTGAAGAGGTCGGGCTCAACAAAGCGCTGGGCTACGCGACGCCGGCAGACATCGTTTATAAGTATCCCCAATTTTACTGGAAGACCGCTGCTCCCCAAATTCAAACGGCGATACGCTACCTCAATGTCACTTCTCGCGGCCGTCAATGGATAGCAACTCTCTATGGTAACGTGTTTCGGGCGGAGCGTGAGATGAATCTGTCGGGACCGCAGCCGTAATTGGCGCCGTCTCGTAGCTGAACATGGTGACAGTGCCGACCACGAGCGCAGGTGGTTTGCCAGAATCTACCAATGGATCAGGTTCGGGTCATAAGCCGCCGATAACTACCGAACTGGGCAACTTCCGCTTTATGACTGGAAGCCGACGGTTATGAGTGAACGCCCTAGGCCGTCGCGAGCGGCCTCACTCGCAGCGCGCCGCGCAGGCCGGCGCCGGTGCCGAGCATGATGCCGGCGATCGCGATGAGGGACGACAGCGAGAGCGTCGACAGTCCCGTCAGCCCCTGCCCGACCGAGCAGCCGAACGCCATCACGCCGCCGGCGCCCATCAGAGCGGCGCCGCTCGCCGAGCGCAACATGTGCTGCGGCGACCGATAGCCTTCGAGCTGAAAGCGCCCGGTGGCGATGGCCGTGATCAGGCTGCCGGCGAACACGCCGAACACGGTGACGATGCCAAAATTCAGCGTCGAGCCGGTCGACAGCATCACATATTGCAAGGCGTCGGCGATCGGCGCGATGAAGGTCAGCGAGGTTACCGGCACCGGATTGAAATCGTCGGCGCCGAGATAGCCGGTCGCGTACCAGCCGCCCGCCACCAGCAGGCCCACGATCAGGCCGGCCGCGATCTGTCCGAATGATTTCCGGAATGGCGCATGGGCGAAGGCGAAGATGATCAGGACGGCTGATAGCGCTGACGCCGCGATCATCCGCGCCGGCACCGCGCCGAGGCCGATGCTTGCCAGCAGCGACGGCACCGAATTGGCGGCGACTGTGGCCTGCGAGGCCTGCACCATCGCGATCCGCACCGGGGCGATCAGGCCCTTCAGCGTCATCTCGGCGAAAATGCCGAGCACGATCACGACCACGAAGGAACGCAGATTGCCGCGCCCGAGCAGCACCAGCGCCCGCGAGCCGCAGCCGTTCGACAGCACCATGCCGTAACCGAACAGCAGCCCGCCGAGGAACATCACCGGCGCCGAGAAGGACGGTTGCAGATAGATCGACTTGCCGAGATCGACGAGGCCTGCCGCCGCCAAAAGCTGCGAGGCGGCGATCGCAACCCCCATCGCCAGCGCATAGGTGCGCGCCAAGCGGCCGTCGCCCTCCGCCCACCAGCCGCGCAGGCCGCTCATCATGCAGAAGCCGCTGAGCAGCCCGACCGAGCCATAGATCAGGCCGATGATCAGGGCGGCGAGGATGACGATCGTGGCGGGGTCCATGGAAGTCCTTCAATTGCCTTCGTCATTGCGAGCGAAGCGAAGCAATCCATATCACCGCGAGCGGGAGAGAGTGGATTGCTTCGTCGCTTCGCTCCTCGCAATGACGGGTGGAATTAGGGCCGCAAAATCACGCGGTCACGCGACGAGCCTGCCACGGCAACAAACGCCGCCTTGGCCTGTTCCAGCGGATAGATCGCGCTCGGCTTGATCGGGAATGGCTTCAGATGTCCGCCGGCAAAGCCCGGCGCGAGCTCGCGCAACACCTCGCCGGTCGCAACCGACGACAGCGCAAGCGTGTCGATGCCGACATAGGTGTGCTGGCCGCGGTAGAATTCGAGGATGTTGAACTGCACGATGCGATCGACCGCCGCGATCAGGATCTGGCGGCCGCGCAGCGCCAGCGACTTGTGCGCGGCCTGGAAATAGGGATCGCCGACCGTGTTGTAGACGATGTCGGCGCCCTTGCCGCCGGTCAGCTCGCGCACGCGAGCGGCGACGTCGGTGGTCGAGGCGTCGATCACCTCGACCGGCGAATTGCTGTGGCCCTCATAGGGCTCGCTCTTGCGCACCACGCCGATCACGCGCGCGCCGTGCCAGCTCGCGATCTGCACCGCGGCCTGCCCGACCTTGCCGTTGACGCCCATCACCAGCACGCTCTCGCCCGTCTTCGGCAGGCCGGCGCGGCGCAGGCCCTCCATCGCGGTGACGAAGGGCACGCCGATCCCGGCGGCTTCGTCCCAGGAAATGCCGGCGGGCTTTTCCACCACGGCATCGCGTTCGACCGCCAGATGCGTGGCATGGGTGCCGTCGCGGCGGATGCCGAGGTCGCCGGACGAGCCGAACACCTCACGCCCGATGAATTCAGCCGGGCCATCGATCACGACACCGGCGTAGTCGCGACCACTGGTGCGCGGGAAGACGGCATAGGGCATCAGCCCGGTCGCGGCTTTCACATCGGACGGATTGACCGCCGCCGCCCTCACCTCGATCAAGACGTCGTTGTCGCCGCGCGAAAGTGCATGAGTCTCGACCACCGGCGCCACCGCCGCCGCGTTCTCCGCCTTCGTCAGCAGGCGCACGCAGCGGGCGTCGACCGCGCGACTGTCTGGGTTGGAAGCGGATTGCATCCGTGTCTCCGGCCGAAGGGCATGGTGCCGAATTGAAGCCCTTATGGATCGGCTCCATGGTGGCTGTGCCCGCAACTAACGAACTTGTCGATTAGACTAAGAGGGCTGATCCGGCAAGCACGAGAGAGCGCTTAGTCTACCCCGGAAGGTGGAGTTTAGGAATGCGGCGATCGACGCGCAGAAAGCTCCCGTAAGGCGACGAAGTCGCCACGCACAAAGGCCTCCTTTTTCGCCCGGCTCCACTTCTTGAGCTTGCGTTCATTCTCGATCGCGTCCGTTATGCGATCGAACCATTGAGAGAAAACCAGCGTCACCGGGCGACGCGTCGCCGTGTAGCCGCCGAGTGTTCCGGCATTGTGCTGAGCAATTCTGATTTCCAATGCCGTACGCGTTATTCCAATGTAAAAGCTGCCATCCGCGCATCGGAGTATATAAAGGAACGCTCCTTCCGCCATCCTTCCCACCGCGTCTTCGCCTCTCGCCCTCATCCTGAGGAGCCGCGAAGCGGCGTCTCGAAGGATGGAGCCACCGGCGTGGCCTCATGGTTCGAGACGGCGCTTTGCGCCTCCTCACCATGAGGGGATAAAGTTAGGATTTCGGCCGCTTGTCGTAAACACGTTTCGCCTTGCCGAGCGAACGCTCCAGCGTCTCGGGCGCAACGACGCGGACGCGGGTCGAGATGCCGATCGTGTTCTTGATGAAGGCGGAGACCTTCTCGGCGTGCGCGGTCAGCCCTTCGCCGTCCCAGCTCTCGGGCCGGGCTTCGGCAAGCACCGTCATCTCGTCCATGCGGCCCTCGCGGGTCAGCTCGATGACAAAGTGACCGCCGCACCAGTCGGTCGCCAGCAGCGCTTCCTCGATCTGGGTCGGGAACACGTTGACGCCGCGCAGGATGATCATGTCGTCGGAGCGGCCGGTCACCTTCTCCATCCGCCGCATGCCGGGCCGCGCCGTGCCGGGCAACAGCCGCGTCAAATCGCGGGTGCGATAGCGGATGATCGGAAAAGCTTCCTTGGTCAGCGAGGTGAACACCAGCTCGCCTTTCTCGCCATCGGGCAGCACCTTGCCGGTCAGGGGATCGATCACCTCGGGGTAGAAGTGATCCTCCCAGATATGCAGACCGTCCTTGGTCTCCACGCATTCCTGCGCGACGCCGGGACCGATCACTTCAGACAGACCATAGATGTCAGTGGCGTCCATGTCGAAGGCATGCTCGATCTCGACGCGCATCGCGTTGGTCCAGGGCTCGGCGCCGAAGATCCCGAACTTGAGCGACGATTTGCGCGGGTCGAGGCCCTGCCGCTTGAACTCGTCGAGGATCGCCAGCATGTAGCTCGGCGTCACCGTGATGATGTCGGGCCGGAAGTCGTTGATGAGCTGCACCTGCCGCTCGGTCATGCCGCCCGAGATCGGGATCACCGTGCAGCCGAGCCGCTCCGCGCCGTAATGCGCGCCGAGGCCGCCGGTGAACAGGCCGTAGCCATAGGCATTGTGCATCAGCATGCCGGTGCGGCCGCCGGCGGCGCGGATCGAGCGCGCCATCACATCCGCCCAGGTGTCGATGTCGGCCCTGGTGTAGCCGACCACGATCGGCTTGCCGGTCGTGCCCGAGGACGCATGGACCCGCACCAATTGCTCGCGCGGCACCGCGAACATGTTGAAGGGATAATTGTCGCGCAGATCCGTCTTCACCGTGAACGGGAATTTGGCGAGATCGGGAAGCTGCCTGAAATCGGACGGATGCACGCCGGCGGCATCGAACGCCTTCCTGTAGTGCGCGACATTGTCATAGGCATGCTTGAGCGACCAGGCCAGCCGCCTGGTCTGCAGCGCCATGATCTCGTCGCGCGAGGCGCGTTCCGCCGCATCGAGCTCGGCGTGATAACCGCTATCCCTAACCTTGAGCTTTGCCGTTGCCATCGACGTTTCCCCTGAAGCCTTTATCCCTTGATGTCCGTGTCGGGCAGCCAGGTGCCCGGTATCACGCGCGAATGCCCGCGGAATTCGGCGATCACGCTGTCGCCGGAGGTCACGCTCACGTCGTAGATTCCCGAGCGGCCACTGCGCGAGATCTCGCGCGCGGTCGCCACCAGACGATCCCCGAGCTTGCCGGGCCGGATGAAAGTGACGTTGCCCTGCGCCGCCACCGCGCGATCGTTGCGGCTGTTGCAGGCAAAAGCGAAGGCTGAATCGGCCAGCGTGAAGATGTAGCCGCCATGACAGATGCGCTGGCCGTTGACCATGTGCGGCTGTACCGTCATCGCCATCACCGCCTGCCCCGGCCTGATCTCGACGAGCTCCATGCCGAGACCCTTGCTGGCGTCGTCTTCCTTCCACATCGCGTCGGCGCAAGCGCGGGCGACATCCTCGGGCGATAGCGTGGCCTTCACGTTCACATCGAACTCCCTGTGCGCGGGCCCGTTGTGGAGGGCCTCTTGGTGTCAAATTTCGAGTGCTGTGTGTGCAACGTCAACACTACTTCCGTCATTCCGGGGCGATGCGTCAGCATCGAACCCGGAATCTCGAGATTCCGGGTTCGCTTCGCGCCCCGGAATGACAATCAACAATCAGACGTGGTCGTAGTCGACCACGACCTTCTCGGAGCACGGCTTGGCCTGGCAGGTGAGGATGAACCCCGCCTTCAGCTCCCACGGCTCCAGCGAATAATTCAGATCCATCGGTGCCTCGCCTTCGACCAGCTTGGCGCGGCAGGTCGAGCACATGCCGCCCTTGCAGGCGAACGGCAGGTCCATGCCGGCGCGCAGCGCAGCGTCGAGAATCGACTCGCCGTCGGCTACCGGGACCTCGCGGCGCTTGCCGTCGATGATCAGCCCGGCAATTGCCTTCGGCGGCGCGCCGGCGGGAACGACGACCTTCGGACGCGGCTTGCCGCCGAACTCCGAGACGAAGCGTTCGACATGGATACGCTCGTCGGCGATGCCGATCTCGCGGCAAGTCGCCTCGATGGTCTCGCTCATCGCGGCCGGGCCGCAGACGAAGACGTGATCGACCGTTTCAGCCGGCACCAGCGAGCGTAGCAGCACCCGCACCTTCTCGCCGTCGAGCCGACCGTGCAGGATCGGAATGTCCTGCTCCTCGCCCGAGATGACGTGGAATACCGAGAGCCGCTGCATGAAGCGGTCCTTCAGCTCCTCCAGCGCCTCGCGGAACATGACGCCTTCGGTCGAGCGGTTGCCGTAGAACAGGAAGAAGCGACTGTCCGGCTCGCGCGCCAGCACGCCCTTGATGATCGAGAGGATCGGCGTGATGCCGCTGCCGGCGGCGAAGCCGACATAGGTCCGCGCCTCGCCTGGCGCGTGGGCGACACCGAAGCGGCCGGTCGGTGTCATCACGTCGAGCTCGTCGCCGGCCTTCAGCTCGTCGGCGGCCCAGTTCGAGAATGCGCCGCCGTCGACCTTCTTCACCGCGATGCGCAATTCACCGTCATCGGGACCGGAACAGATCGAATAGGAACGGCGAACTTCCTCGCCGTCCATCGTGGTGCGCAGCGTCAGATACTGGCCCGGCGTGAAGCGGTAGTCGCCTTGCAAATCGTCGGGGATCGCAAAAGTCATCGAGATCGCGTCCGACGCCTCGCGGCGCAGATCGCTGACGGACAGGCGGTGGAATCGTGGTGTCGACATGGTCAATGGCACTTGAAGTAGTCGAAGGGTTCACGGCAACTCCTGCAACGCCACAGTGCCTTGCAGGAGGTCGAGCCGAACTCGGAGAGCAGTTCGGTATCGCCTGACCCGCATTGCGGGCACGCGACCGCCTGCTCGCCGAACAGCGCGCGGCGCGAGGAGCCCGGCAGCGGCGGCGCGATGCCGTATTCCTTGAGCTTGCGGCGGCCGTCCTCGCTCATCCAGTCGGTGGTCCAGGCCGGCGACAGCACGGTGCGGACCTTCGGGCGATGAATGCCTTCACGCTCCAGCGCGAGCTCGATCTCGAGCGCGATCATGTTCATGGCGGGACAGCCGGAATAGGTCGGCGTGATCGCGACCTCGACATGACCGTCGTGGACCGCGACGTCGCGCAGCACGCCGAGATCGGCGATGGTCAGCACCGGAATCTCGGGATCGACCACCTGCGCGGCCGCGCTCCAGGCGCGCCGGCGCAGATCGGCATCGCTGAGCGCAACGATCACCATGTCGCACCCGGAAAGGTCCGCTGCATCGATTGCAGCTCGCTGAGGAGATGGCCGAGATGTTCGCTGTGGCTGCCACTGCGGCCGCCCTGCTGCATCCAGTTGCCCGATGGCAGCGACAGTGTCGCCTCGTTGACGATGCCCGTAACCGTCTTCAGCCAGTGTGGCTTTAGTGCCGCGGGATCGATCGCGATGCCGGCGTCGATCAGGCCGCGCTCGCTATCGTCGACCGCGAACATCTCGCCGGTATAGGCCCAGAGATCGTCGATCGCGCCCTGCGCGCGGCGGTGGCTCTCCTCGGTGCCGTCGCCGAGCCGGACGATCCATTCCGACGAATGCCTGACATGATAGGCGCTCTCCTTCTCCGATTTTGCCGCGATCGCGGCAAATGTCGGATCGGACGAGGCCATCATCGCGCGCCAGTAGAGATCGGCGAATGCCGCGTAGAAGAACTGCCGCACCATGGTGCGGGCAAAGTCGCCGTTCGGCTGCTCGACCAGCAGCAGGTTGCGGTACTGCCTGACGTCGCGCAGATAGGCGAACTTGTCCTCGTCGTTGCCTCGGCCCTCGACCTTGGCCGCGTAGCTGTAGAGCTCACGGGCCTGACCGAGCAGGTCGAGCCCCATATTGGCGAGCGCCATATCCTCTTCCATCGCGGGCGCGTGGCCGCACCATTCGGACAGCCGATGGCCGAGGATCAGCGCATCGTCGGCGCGGCGCAGCGCGTAGAGCACCAGCGGCGTTTCGGAAACTTCGATGTTGGCGGTTGCCATGTTCTCATATCCTGTATCGACACATTCGAGCCTCATCCTGAGGAGCGCCGAAGGCGCGTCTCGAAGGATGGACCGCGGTCACTGCACGGGCCTCATGGTTCGCCTGGCGGTGCGAAGCATCGTCCAGAGACGCGCTGCGCGCTCCTCACCATGAGGGGGAGTGAAGTTCACATGTGCCCGACTTCGTCGGGGACGTCGTAAAAGGTCGGGTGGCGGTAGATCTTGGATTCCGCCGGCTCGAACATCATGCCCTTCTCGGACGGATCGGACGCGGTGATCGCGTTCGAGGGCACCACCCAGATCGACAACCCCTCGCCGCGGCGGGTGTAGATGTCGCGCGCCGCCTGCAGGGCGAGCGTCGAGTCCGCCGCATGCAGCGAGCCGACATGCTTGTGCGCGAGGCCATTGCGGCTGCGGATGAAGACTTCCCAGAGCGGAACGTTCGGCGTGGCCATCTCTAGCGCTCCCTTATTCTGCGGCTTGCGCGAGCTGGCGGCTCTTGCGCTTCTCGGCATAGGCCATCGCGGCCTCGCGCACCCAGGCGCCTTCCGCATGCGCCTTGCGGCGCGCGGCGAGGCGATCGCGGTTGCAGGGGCCGTTGCCGGCCAGCACCTGCTTGAACTCGTCCCAGTCGATCGGGCTGTGTTCCCAATTGCCGTTCGCGTTCTGCTTCATGCCGGGATCGGGGATCGTGAGCCCAAGGAACTCGGCCTGCGGCACGGTGGCGTCGATGAATTTCTGACGCAGCTCGTCGTTGGAGAAGCGCTTGATCTTCCATTTGGTCGAGGTGTCGCTGTGCTGGCTGACCTGGTCCGGCGGGCCGAACATCATCAGCACCGGCCACCACCAGCGATCGAGCGCGTTCTGCGCCATCGCCTTCTGCTCCGCGGTGCCGCGGCACAGCGTCACCATGATCTCAAAGCCCTGGCGCTGGTGGAACGACTCTTCCTTGCAGACGCGGATCATCGCGCGCGCATAGGGACCGTAGGAACAGCGGCACAGCGGGATCTGGTTCATGATCGCGGCGCCGTCGACCAGCCAGCCGATGGTGCCGATGTCGGCCCAGGTCAGCGTCGGATAGTTGAAGATCGAGGAATATTTCGCCTTGCCCGAGAGCATCGCGTCGACCAGCTCTTCGCGCGAAGTGCCGAGCGTCTCGGCGGCGGCGTAGAGATAGAGACCGTGGCCGCATTCGTCCTGCACCTTGGCGAGCAACGCGGCCTTGCGGCGCAGCGACGGTGCGCGGGTGATCCAGTTGCCCTCGGGGAGCATGCCGACGATTTCGGAATGGGCGTGCTGGGAAATCTGCCGGGTCAGCGTCTTGCGGTAGGCAGCGGGCATCCAGTCGTTCGGCTCGATGCGTTCGTCGGCATCGATGCGGGCCTGGAACTGACTGGCGCGGGCGGCATCCTCGACGCCGCGATCATCGCCGTCGGATGAGTTGAGCGCCTGCGTATACATGGCCGACCTCCCAATGTGTTGTTAGGCAGGAATATATAACATAAATTTTCAAATGCAAGAAGTTTTTGTAATACGTTCAGACGCCCTCGAAACGGCGCGCCACCGCCCCGTTGGGCTTCGGCAGCGGCCCGTCCTCGTTGGTCGCATGGTCGTCAAGCCATTGTTCCGACGGCGAAAGCAGCCCGCGATAGATCTCGCCGCAGAGTTTGCGCGCGGCCCTGCCCGGCCAATCCTTTGGCAGCAGCTGATACGGCAGCAGCGGATCGCGCAGCACGACCCGGCGGTAATGGTGGATCAAGAGAATGCGCGCGGTGAAGGCGTCGGCGTCGCTCAGCGTCTCGCCGCGGATGATCGAGCCGTGCAGCGGCTCGAACGTCTTCATGAACTTCAGATAGGCATCCGCGGTGCGGTCGAGCGGCCAGCTTTCGCTGAGCAGCCGGCGCCCGCTGTCATCCTCCGCGGAGACTTCGAGCCGGATCGCACGCGACGCTTCATCTGGGATCGGCGCGCCCGACGGCGCGACCCACACGCCGGGCAGCGGGCTGCCGAAGCCGGCATTCTTCAATGCCTCGCGCGCGGCGTCGCGATCCTCGGCATTGCCGATCAGCAGCAGCTCGAAGCGGCCGGTCCAGTCCGACGGCGGCGGATCGTAGATGTGCCGCGTTGCGGTGTCGAAGGTCTGCCGGCCCCTGGCGTTGAGCCGATAGAAGCTGTTGCGGCCGACCTTGTTGCGTTCGAGCCAGCCGTCGGCGGCGAGCCGCGACATCGCGGTGCGCACCACATTGCCGTCGATGTCGAGCGACTTGAAGAATTCGAGCAGCGTTCCGAGCCACACCGAGCCGCCGCGCGGCACGATGGAATCGCCGAACACGGTGATGATGATCGAGCCCGTGCGTGACGGCTCGCGCTTCAGCTGATCGACGATGCGGGCAAGCGGCTGGGGCATGCGCAACGCATAGCGCGTTTTGTCGATTCACGACAATGTTCGAGCCAGCAGCCGGGCTGCATCCTTCGAGACGCGGCCAAAAGGCCGCTCCTCAGGATGAGGTCTGGCTTTGGTCCTCATGGTGAGGAGCGCGGCAACGCCGCGCGTCTCGAACCATGGACGTGGAGGCGATCTCAGCGATTCGGATCGGGATAAACGATGCTGCGCCAGCCGCTGCGATCGAACGGCGCCCACTCGCCTTCCTTCTGCGCAAGGCGATCGGCGACCGCGTAGACCACGGCCGGGTGATGACCCATCCCGCAATGGCTGCTCTCGACCTCGATGCTGTCGGTCATCGACGAGGACTGCTCGCGGCAGCCCTGCCAGGCGCAGACGCCGTCGGTGCGGCTGAAGATCGCGGTGGTCGGCACCGGCGGCGCGCTGGCGAGCGAGCCGCCGAAACGCTGGTCCTCCTCGTCGGCGCGCCGGCCGCTGGCCATCTCATAGACGCGCCAGGCGTTGGTCGACTTCGGGCCGGCGGCAAACGGGCTGCCGAGCGTGATCACCTGGCGCACGCGCTCCGGCATCATCTTGGCGAGCTGGCGCGCGTAGAGGCCGCCGAGGCTCCAGCCGACCACCGAGACCTTGCGGCCGGTCGTTTCATTCATCTCCTGCAGCAGCTCGACCATCCCGTCCTGCACGCCGGCGCGAAGCCCGAGATTGCGGCCCTGGCGCCAGCCGCTGACGGCGTAACCCTTGCTCCTGAGAAAGTCGCGCAGCGGCCGGGTCGACATATCGGAGGCAATCAGCCCCGGCAGTACCAGCACCGGATGCCCATCGCCGCGCGGCGCGAGGCTGAGCAGCGGCAATGCACCAAGAAAGGCGCCGAGCTCGTGAATGGCGCGGCCTTCCAGAAACATCAGCGTCCTGGACGGTGGGCGTAGCGTCTGCGCAGCAACGGACATTTCAGCTCCTCTTCCGGCAGGGCCGCCGGCAATGGGACCAACGAGAATGGGTCAACGGAATTGACGCAAACCCGGCGGAATCGTTCCGCAACGCAACAATCTGTCCTGAAAAGCTAGGGAACCGGATACTTTCGTGCAAGCGGTCCAGGTCACACTTGCCACAACTAAAGTGACGTTCGTGCCCAATCGGTCACAGCAGCCGCAGCGTGTACTCCAGGGTGTAAAGCGCGAGGCCGGCAAGCCCGCCGATCAGCGCACCGTTGAAGCGGATGTATTGCAGGTCCTTGCCGACATTGACCTCGATCAGGGAGATCAGCTGCTCCATGTCCCAGCTCTTCATCTGGTCGGCGATGAAGCCCGAGACGCCGCTCTTCTGCTCGGCGACGACGGTGCGCAGGATGGCCACCAGGCCCTGATTGATCTCGCCGCGCAGGTCGGCGTCGCCGTCGAGCGCGTCGCCGGCCTCGACCAGCATTCGCGCCAGCTGATGCTGCAGCACCTGCGACTCGCCCGAGGCGCTGCGTTCGATGAAGTCCTTGACGTTGGCCCAGATGGTGCGCCCGAGATTGGCCAGCTCCGGCCGCGCCATCAGATCGCGCTTGAGACCGTCGATGCGATCGGCGAATGCCTTGTCGCTGCCGAGCCGGTCGACAAAGGACAGCAGCATGCGGTCGAACTCGCCGCGGAACGGGTGCTGCGGATCGTTGCGCACTTCCTCGAAGAATTTCGTGGCGGAAGCGATGATCCGGTTCACCACGAACTTGTCGGCGCGATAGAGCCTGAGCAGCGTCGGCATTTCGGCGCGGACCTTGTCGCGGATCACGGCCATGGTCTCCTGCTGCGTCAGCGTCTGGTGCAGCACGCGCAGGATGTCGTCGAGCAGGCCGCCATGCTTGCCCTCCTGCACGAAACCGCGCAGCGCGCCGGCCGCAAGCGGCGCGAGGTCGATCGAGAGCACCTGCGTCGTGACGCGGCGGCTGATGAACTGCATCAGCCCCGAGCTCTCGGTCGCCGCGAATGCCTCGGGCAGCATCCGCAGCACGAAGCGGGCAAGATCCTCCGAACGTTTGCGGTCACGCAACCAGTCGGCGATGAACGAACCGAAATCGATCTCGCGCAGCTTGGCCTCGACCGGCCCGGATTCCAGGAAATTGTTCTCGATGAACTCGCCGAGCTTCTCGGCGATGCGCGCCTGATTGCTCTGGATGATCGCGGTGTGCGGGATCGGCAGCCCGAGCGGACGCTTGAACAAAGCGACGACGGCATACCAGTCGGCTAGCCCGCCGATGGTCGCGGCCTCGGCAAATGCCGCGATGAAGCCGAACACCGGATGCACCGGCAGCAGCGCTTTCGCTGCGATGAAGATGATGAAGGTTGCCGCCAGCACGCCGGTCGCCAGCCACTTGACGCGCCGCAGCTCGGCCGCGCGTTCGACGTCGACTGGCGTTGCGATGAGGGTGGCGGGAAGGGTCATGGGGTTTCGCAGGGGTGACGAACGAAGCATAGCATGGCCCCACCGCCGTCATTCCGGGGCGTGCGAAGCACGAACCCGGAATCTCGAGATTCCGGATCGCCGCTTCGCGTCGTCCGGAATGACGGTGGACACATGAGCTATGAAGGACACCGCCAAAAAAGAAGGCCCGCAAATGGCGGGCCTTCGAAAAGGGCAGTCGGTCAGTGCAAGCGCGATCAGGCGGTCTTGCCGTAGACCTTGGCGAAGTTGTCCTGCGCGGTCTTCGCACCATCGGTGACGAGCTTGCCGAGATACTCGGTAGTGGCCTTCGCCCGCGAGACGAACAGTTCGCCACGCGCACGGGCCAGCTCCGACTGGATCTGGGCGGCTTCGCTCAGCGACTTGGCGGACGCGAGCTTGTCGATGCCGGCGAAGAACGCCTCGGCGTCCTGGTAGATCGCCTGTTGGATGTTGCGGCTGATCTTGGCGGCTTCGGTCACCGAACCGGCAACAGCGGACTCGATCACGTTGGTCACCTTCTCCGAGCCGGCATAGGCATCGGCAGCGCGGGTCTTGGCGGCCTCGGCCTGCTTCTTCACGAACTCACGGGCAGCTTCCGGAACTTCCAGGTTCTGAAGCTTGGTGAACGCCTCGGTGACGGGCGCGAAGGCTTCCTTGACGCTGTTCAGCACGGAATTGGTTTCGGTGGTCATTGGGGTCTCTCCATCCTCAGGTTTGAGCTATGGGCTCACCCCGTCCGGTTTGGCCCGGGGCAACGGTGTTATGACACACCTCATGGTGCGTCGCAACATCTATGTTGCAGCGCGATATCACGAACCTGTGAAGAGCACGAAGATCCGGCAGATTGCCTAGAGAACCAGCAGGAACCGGTTCCTAATTACCACTGACCGCGTCAGAGACCCCGTAAGCCTCCATCTGTGCCCGGACCTGCGCCACGTTGTGCCCGAGCACGACGATGTCGTGGGTCTTGCCCTCGACGTCGCGGACATGGTCGCGCAGCAGGGCCTCAGCCTTGAAGCCTAGGCTCTCGAACAGCGCGATCGCCGCGCGCTGGTCGACGGTCATCTGCACCGAGAACTTCTCCAGCCCGGCACCGAGCGCGATGGCGAAGGTCTCCTGCGACAGCGCCCGGCCGACGCCCTGCCCGCGCACGTCGAGCGACACCACCATCCGGATCTCGCCGACATGCGGCGACCAGGAGTGCGGATCGCGCACCAGGGTGCCGCAACCGACCACCTTGCCGTCCCTGATCGCGAGCAGGCTCGTGATGTCGCCGCGCTCGATCTCGTTGATCCAGGCCGACAGCACCTTCGGCTGGCTGATATTGCGCGGCAGGAACAAGAGATCATGCGACGGCAGCTTCTGCGCGAAAGCCAGCACCGCAGCCTCGTGGTCCCGAATCATCAGGCGAAACTCGATGTCGCCCGCTTCGGTCTTGACGCGGCGCGGATAGGAACGTTGTTCGGTCATGTCGATCTCTCTCAAGTCGACCCTTCTTAGGTCGATCTCTTGCCCAGCCAGGAGTCCAGTTTCGGCCACAGCCGCTTGATTGCGTTGGCGCCGGCGACCAGCGAGACGTGACCGCCTTTCAGCATCACCTCCTCCTTGTCCTCGGAGCCGATCTTTGTGATCAGATGTTTTGCCGCATCATACGGCACGATGTGGTCGTGCTCGGCAACCGCATGCAGGATCGGCACCTTGATGTCGGCAAGCTTCGCCTCGCGGCCGCCGACCGTCATGGTGTCGTTGTAGAGCTTGTTGTCCCACATCAGGTCCTTGGTGATGGCGCGGAAATATTCGCCCGCGAGCGGCAACGTGTCGGTCGCCCAGCGATCGAACATCCGGTACGACTTGACGAACTCGTCGTTCCAGATGTTGTCCCAGAGCTGGATCTGGCCGACGACACGGGCGGCCGGCCGCAACATGTCGAACGATTGCAGGATCAGTTCGGGCGGCATGTTGCCGGTGCTGTCGATCAGGCGGTCGACGTCGAAATAGCGGCGGTCGGCGAAGTTCGAGAACAGCTTCATCTCGCGGAAATCGATCGGCGTGGTGAAGCAGATCAGGTTCTTCATCGGCCCGTCGCTGAAGATCGAGCCGTAGAGCAGCGACAGCACGCCGCCGAAGCAATAGCCGATCACCGAGACGTCCTTTTCGCCGGAATCCTGCTGCACGCGGCGGACCGATTCCGGAATGAAGTCGAGGACGTAATCCTCCATGCGCAGCGATTTTTCCTCGGGCTTCGGCGCACTCCAGTCCAGCATGTAGACGTCGAAGCCGCGCTTGAGCAGGAACTCGATGAAGCTCTGCCCCGGCACCAGGTCGAGGATGTAGCCGCGGTTGGTGGTCGCCATCACGATCAGCACGGGCACGCGATAGACTTCGTCGGCCAGCGGCCGGTAGTGATAGAGGTTCATGGTGCCGCGCGAATACAGCACGTCCTTCGGCGTCGAGCCGAGCGACGGGCCGGAGCTCGAGAAATACTCGACGCCCTTGATGCTGCGCTGGATCGCGCGCTGCACCTCGGACTGCACCCGCTCGGAGATCGAGGCGAAATCAAAGGGGGTGGGAGCATTCATTTGCTGCCTCCCTCCGCTGGCGGCTGCTTGGTGCGCGGTGGCCGCGGCGTTGCGCCGTGGCCGTCGTCCGGCGCCAGCGAATTGTGGTGCACCTGCTGCAGCAGCGTCTTGATCTCGTTGAGCTGGTTCTCCATCGATTGCAGGCGCTCGGCCATGCCGACGAGCTGAGCGCGGCTCGGCAGGTTCATCGCCAGCAGATATTTCTCCATCAGCTCGCCAAGCTGCTTCTGCGCGCCGGCCGCGACGCCGCCGGCCTGGTTCATCGCCTTGGAAAATTCCGGCGAGGTCATGAGCTGGTTGCCGAAGGAGTTGAACCCCTTCTCCATCTCGCCAATCATCGTCTGCCAGATCACGGCAGGGTCGTTGCCCTTGTCGGCCATGCGGCGCTCCTCCACACCAAATCCGAGCGCTTGCCGCGCTTCCATTTGTTTCTGCCATACGACACTGTTGCTGCTGATCGGTCAACTGCGCGGCGCGACCAGCGACGCCGAGGCTCTTCTGCGCTGCGTCAAACCGTGGCATAGAGGTTCCTGACCGCGACACCAGCAGGGGACGCCCGTGACCACGCTCGCCCATCAGCCGCCGCAGATCATCCGCGCCAATGGCATCGACATCTGCTACGAGATTTTTGGCGATGCGAATGCCGAGCCGCTGCTCCTGATCATGGGCCTCGGCGCCCAGATGATCCATTGGGACGACGAGTTCTGCCGCCAACTCGCCGCGCGCGGTTTTCGCGTCATCCGATTCGACAACCGGGATATCGGCAAATCCTCCCGCCTGAGCGGCGGCAAGCGGCTGACCGCGCTCGAACTGCTCAAGCTCCGCTTCCTGAAGATCCCGGTCGCAGCGCCCTACAAGCTGGCCGACATGGCCCGCGACACCATCGGGCTGATGGATGCGCTCGGCATCCGCACCGCGCATCTGGTCGGGGCCTCGATGGGCGGCATGATCGCGCAGGAGGTTGCCATCACCTTCCCCGAGCGCGTGCGCTCGCTGACCTCGATCATGTCGACCACGGGCAATCCAAAGATCCCGGGGCCGACCCGCGAGGCGACCGCGGTGCTGATGGCGCCACCGCCGAAGAGCAAGGAAGAGTATTTCGTCCGCTTCGGGCAGACCTGGAAAGTCCTGCGCAACGGATCGTTTCCCGAGGATGAGGCGCTCGATCCCGAACGCGCGCGGCGCACCTATGAGCGCGGCCTCAATCCCGAGGGCGTCGGCCGCCAGCTCCGCGCCATCCTCGCCTCCGGCAGCCGCAAGGAGCGCCTGCGCGGCGTCAAGGCGCCGACGCTGGTGATCCACGGCACCATCGATCCGCTGGTGCATCCTGAAGGCGGCAAGGACACCGCGGTCTCGATCCCGGGCGCGAAGCTTGTGATGATCGAGGGCATGGGCCACGCCCTGCCGATCCCGATGTGGCCGCAGATCATCGACGCCATCGACAAGCACGCGCATGGCGCGGCGGCGAAGGCGGCGTGAGGCCGGAGCGTTTTCGAGCGAAGTGGATCCCGGTTCGCGTGAAGAAAACGCCCCAAAGCCAGAATCGAGAGCCCCGTCCCGATTCAATCGGAACGGGGCTCCGGTATCTTCCGGTAACCATGTGAGCCAGGAGTGCGTTCTTCCGGGCGTGGCATGGACGCTGTAGAGAGCGCTATCCACCGCTCAGCCACCGGGAGCAACTAGATGAAGACCATCCTCCGGCCACGGACAGCCGTCGCCGCTCTCCTCCTCGCGCTGGCATCTTCATCGGCAATGGCGGCCGCCGGCGAGGCGCAGCAGGAGGCCAACCGCAAGGCGGTGCTGGCGTTCTACGAGAAGGGGCTGAACCAGAAGGACGCCGACGCAGCGCTCGCCTATGTCGGCAACCGCTATGTGCAGCACAATCCCGGCGCGGCCGACGGCCCGGAAGGCTTCCGCAAGTTCATCGGCTTCCTGCGCGAAAAGTTTCCGAACTCGCACAGCGAAATCAAGCGCTCATTCGTCGACGGCGACTACGTGATCCTGCACGTCCACGCCGTGCGCGAGCCCGGCACCCGCGGCAATGCGATCGTCGACATCTTCAAGCTCGAGGACGGCAAGATCGTCGAGCATTGGGACGTGGTGCAGCCAGTTCCGGAAAACCCGGCGAACAGCAACACGATGTTCTGAGGCATCGTGACGGCTTGTGCTCGGCCGCTGGCATGATCAGGCTGGCGAGCGCGCCGGGACGCCGGCTATTGCTTGACCGCGATCCAGATCACGTGGCGGACACCGCGGCCCCGGCCGGTGGCGCGGACGGCAATTTCGTTGACCGCGAACCCGGCCCGGGACAGCGATTTCGGGAACTTGGCATTCGGACCGGACGACCAGACGGCGAGCACGCCGCCGCGGCGCAATGCCGTGTGTGCGATCCTGAGCCCGGAGACATCATACAGCGCGTCATTGGCCGTACGGGTGAGACCTTCAGGCCCGTTATCGACGTCGAGCAAGATGGCATCGAAGCTGAGCGGTTGGCGTTCGATCACGCTGGCAACATCCTCCTCCCGGATGCTCACGCGCGGATCGTTCAGGCTGTCGCCGAAGATCTCCGCCATCGGGCCTCGCGCCCAGGCAACGACAGCCGGCACCAGTTCGGCCACCACGATTCTCGCCTCGGGCCCGAGCACGGCGAGTGCGGCCCGCAGCGTAAAGCCCATGCCGAGACCGCCGATCAGAAAATGCGGCCGTGCGACCTTCTCGATCTTCTTCGCGGCAAGCGTCGCCAGCGCCTCTTCCGAGCCCGACAGGCGGCTGTTCATCAGCTCGTTGGTGCCGAGCATGATCGAGAATTCGCGGCCACGCCGCATCAGACGCAATTCACCCTCGGTGCCGGGAATGCGCGCGGTATCGATCTTTTCCCATGGAATCATGCGGCGGCTTGTAACATGGCCGTCAGGGCGGGCGAAGCTCGCGTCCGGAGAATGCGAAATAGTGACTCACGAATGGCGCAACAAACTCAGTGTCGTCCCTGCTTTCGCAGGGACGACGATGGGGATGCATCACGCTCATCCTAGGTCGCAAGCCTACCCGCCTGCCCAGACGTCGAGCACGTAGCGGTTCCTGGTGCCCATTTCCTCGATCCAGCGCGCGGCGGCGTCAGTGTCGACACCGGTGCGCTCGCGATAGATCGACATCAAGGTCGCCTTGACGTCGGGCTCCATCTTGCCGCCGTCGCCGCAGACGTAGACGATCGCGCCCTTCTGGATCAGCTCCCAGACCCGGTCCTTGTGCGCGGCGACGAGGTGCTGCACATAGGTCTTCGGGCCATCGGCACGTGAGAAGGCGGTGTGGAGTTCACTGACGCCGTCGGCTGCGAACGCCTTCAGCTCATCCGCATAGATGAAGTCCTGCGCGGGGTGCCGGCAGCCGAAGAACAGCAGCGCCGGCCCCAGCGTCGCGCCCTGCGCCCTGCGCGCGGCGCGCTCCTGCAGGAAGCCGCGGAACGGTGCGAGCCCGGTGCCCGGCCCGATCATGATGATCGGCACGGCATTGTCATCGGGCAGGCGGAAGCCCGCCTTGGTCTCCTTGATGGTGGCGTGGACAGTGTCGCCGGCACGGCGGCGCGCCAGATAGTTCGAGCAGATGCCCTTGTAGATGCCGCGGCCGGAACTTGCCGGCGCCTCCACCACGCCCACGGTGACGCTGCAGCGCTGCGCCTCGCCGGCCGGAGACGACGAGATCGAATAATAGCGCGGCGCCAGCAGCGACAGCATTTCGAGATAGAGGTGGAACGGCAGCTCGCAGGCCGGATATTCCTCGAGCAGGTCGAATACCGATTTGCGCTTCGCCAAGACGTCGGTGCGATAGCGCGCGGCCGAGGCATCGTCGTCCCCGACATAGGCCATCAGCTTCGGCTTGGTCACCGGGCAGCGGGTGTGCTCGGCCATGATCTGGATCTGCTTGCGGGTCGCGACCTGCTGCAGCTCGACGAACTCGGTGAGCAGCCGCCCGACCGACACCGCATTGCCGACCGGCAATTGCGCGCGGCGGCCTTCCGAGACCTGCAGGCGGATCTGGTCGGCCGGCAGGAAGCCGAAGCGGCGCGCAACGGAATCGACCAATGTCGGGTCGTTGCGCGGCACCACGCTAAGATGATCGCCGACACGGTATTTCAGACTGGCCGGCAGCTCGACCTCGATATGCCGGGTCGAACGCTCCGACGGATTGGCGCCTGCCTTGGTCTGCAGCTCGCTGTTGGCGAGCACCTTCATCGGCACCGCGCCGCCCTGCGTCACGATGGTGTTGACCGCACCCTGCGCCACCGGCTCGATCGCATAGAGCGGCTCGTCCTCGGCGGTGCGGGTGAAATTCCAGTCGATGCCGAATTCCTTGGTCGCGACCTTGGCCGCCTCCGGGAACCATTTCTGGAACTGGCCGTCGAGATCGCTGCGCGCATCGCCCTCGCCGCGCGGATAGACCGCGCGTGCGCCATGTTTGGTGAGCTGCTCGTCGATGAAACGCGGCACCGACTGGTAGGTCGCCGCCCAATCGCTGTTGCCGCAACCGAACACCGCGTAGCGCACCTTGGCGAAGGCATCCTTCGGCAGGTCGCTATCGAGCCATTTGACGAACTGCGTGGCGTTGTCGGGCGCCGCGCCGTTGTAGGAGGCGCAGATGATCAGCACGCCGCCCTCCTCCGGCAGCTTGCCGACATAGTCGTCCAGCGGACCCAACCGCGTCGCGAAGCCGTTGATCTCCGACAGATCCGCCATGCGGGTCGCCAGTTCTTCGGCCGAGCCGAGATTGGAGCCGTACAGCACCAGCATCGGCGTGTTGTGGCCCGGGCGCGTGGCCGGCGCGCGCGGTGCCTTCGGCGCGGCCGCAACCGCGCCCGTGCCGCCGGCGAACGCGCCGCGGTCCTTGTCGTCGCGCGGCCGCACCTTGATCCTGAAGCCATCCGGCTTGACGGTCAGCGTCTCCTTCAGATGCATCTGATAGCGATGCACGTCGATCAGCTTGAAGCGTTGCAGGATCATCCCGATCGCCAGCGCCGCCTCGTGCATGGCAAAGCCGCGGCCGATGCAGGCGCGCTGGCCGTTGCCGAACGGCTTCCAGGCATTGATCGGGCGCTTGGCCTCCGCCTCGCGGCTGAAATTCTCGGGATCGAACACGTCGGGGTTCGGGCCCCAGACGCTGGGATCGCGGTGCAGCGCCATCACCAGGATGGTGATGAAGGTGTTCTTCTTCAGCTTGTACTTGCCGCCGATCATCTCATCGGCCAAAGGCGCGATGCCGTAGGCCGGCGCCGGCGGCCACAGCCGCAGCGCCTCCTTCAAACATTGCGTGATGTAGGTGAGCTGCGTCACCTGCTGATAGGTCGGCCGCGCGTTGACGTCGGGACCAAGGACGCGATCGACCTCCTCATAGGCCTTCTTCAGCACCTCCGGGTGCTTCAGCAGCGCGTAGATCGTGCACGACAACAGGCCGCTGGTGGTCTCGTGGCCGGCGATCAGGAAGGTGTTGATCTGGTAGCGGATGTTGACGTCGTCGAGCTGCTCGCCGGTGGCGCGGTCGACGCCGGTCATCATCGCCGCCAGCATGTCCTTCTTGTCGTCGGTCGCGGCGGTGTTGCCGCGCCGCTCGGCGATGATCTCGTCGACCATCTTGTTCATGAAGGCGACGTCGTCGGCCAGCGTCTTGCGCCGCTTCTGCATCCACAGACCCTCGAGCGGCAGGCCGCGGGTCATCATGATGGTTTCGAGCGAGCGCACCAGCGATTCCACGAACGGGTGGTAGTCGCGGCGGTAGAACGAGTTGAAGCGGTAGTCGAAGCCGCAGAGGCCGATGGTGTCGAGGGTGAGCGCCGTCATGTCGTGGACGACCTCGATCTCCTCGTCGGCGTTGAGGCGCTCCCATTTCTTGACCAGCTGCTCGGCGATGTCGACCATGCTCGGGTGGTACGATTGCATGGCGCGGTTGCCGAACGGCTGCATCAGGATGTTGTGCGCCTTGCTCCAGTTCGGCTCCCTGGTGTCGGCGGTGAACAGGCCGTCGCCGCCGACCGCGCGCACCCGGCGCAGCGAGCCGCGCACCGCCTTGTCGAAGCGCTTCTCGTCGGAGAGCTCGTCGACCAGATCGTGACCGGACACGATCACGAGCGGCGCGCCCATCATGTCGAGCCAGAAGATCGGTCCCAGCTCCTTGGAGAGCTTGACGAGATGCTGCACCGGCGCGGTCGAGTCCAGCGACAGCATGTTGCCGACCACCGGCTTCGTCGGCGGATGCGGAATCGGACTCAGTCTGTTGCCGGACGCCATGTCGAGATTGCCCCCTGTCACCTATTCGTCATTGCGAGGAGCGAAGCGACGAAGCAATCCATACATCCTCGTATGCGGACCGATGGATTGCTTCGCTTCGCTCGCAATGACGGCGTTGGTGTCCCGTCGTCACCCAAACCGCTTTCTGCGCCATTCGATCAGCTTCGCGCTGACTTCGTCAGGCTTTTCCTGCTGCGTCCAATGGCCGCTGTCCTTGACCAGGTACTTCTCGAGGTCCGGCACCAGCCGCTCCATGCCGTCGGCGGCCGAGGGCGGCAGCACCGCGTCGTTCTCGGCCATGATCATCAGCGACGGCACCCGGACGTGATGGTCCAGCCCGGCCGAGCGCTCCCAGTTGCGGGTGAAATTGCGATACCAGTTGATGCCGCCGGTGAAGCCGGTCTTGGTGAAGGTGTCGACGAACACCTTTTTCTCGTCCGCGGACAGGATCGGCGTGCGCGGATCATGCTTGGCGTCGTAATTCGCGATCATCTGCGGAAACGCCAGATTGAGCCGCGCCGAGGCACCGACGCCGGCGATCGGCTGTTCGGGCGGCGCGTCCGCCGGACGCGGCGCCGGCTTGCGCATGAAGGCGTCGAAGGTCTGCTCGACGCGGCTGCCGAAGATGCGGTCGGGCTCGCGCCCCGGATCCTGGAACTGGACGATGTACATGTGGTCGCCGAAGCGTTGGCGGAACAGCGCGACCGGGTCCATCGGCGCGCGGTCCCAATGCGGCGTGTTGACGCCGACGACGCCGGCGACCCGCGCAGGATGCCTGAGCGGCATCTGCCAGACGACAAAGCCGCCCCAATCGTGACCGGCGAAGATCGCCTTGTCGATCTTGAGATGGTCGAGCAGGCCGACGAGATCGCCGGTCAGGTGCTCCATGTCGTAGGCCTCGACCGGCTCCGGCCGGTCGGTCGCGCCATAGCCGCGCTGATCCGGCGCAATCACCCGGATGCCGGCCTCGCCCAGCGCCTTGATCTGGTGGCGCCAGGAGAACGCCAGTTCAGGCCAGCCGTGGCACAGCACCACCGGCGGCGTGTCGGTCTTGGGGCCTGCTTCATAAAACCCCATGCGGATGCCGTTCGTCTCGGCGAACTGCAGCGGTGGCATCTCAATCATCGGCAGGGATCCTTATTCGGCTGCGCCCTTGATGTCCGCAGGCGGGGGAGCGAACGCCGCCTCGAGTACATCGAACTCGAGCGGCAGCATGTCGCACATCACCTGCACGTGGGGAATGATGTTGGCGCCCACGATGAAGCCGAAATCGAGCTGATCGCGGTAGCTCTGCACGGTGATGTTGAGCGCCACGCCGTGGGTCGAGATCGAGACCGGGAAGATGTGCAGCAGCTCGGCACCCGCCGCATACAGCGTCTGCCGCGGCCCCGGCACGTTCGAGACCGTGATGTTGGTGGCCGGCGGCAGCACGTTGGAGAGGTCGGAGCGGCTGTAGAGCAGCGCCAGGATCTGCACCAGGATCGGCGCCCCCAGCAGCGAGATGTTGGTGACCTGCGGCACCAAGGCGCGCAGCGGATGCGACATCTCCTTGGACCTGGTCGACTGCGCGATGATGGTTTCCAGCCGCTTCCTGGGGTCTTCGATGTCGGTCGCGATCGAGCAGATCATGCCGAACACCTGGTTGTTGGATTCGGCATTGCCCTCCTCGCGCAGCGAGATCGGAACACCTGCCGTCAGCGACTTGTTCGGCAGCGCGCCCTGGCTGATCAGATAGCGCCGCACCACGCCGGAGGCGAGCGCCAGCACGACGTCGTTGAGCTTGCCGCCGGACGCCTTCGCCAGTGCCTTGGCACGCGACAGCGAGATCGAGGTGCCGGCAAAGCTGCGTTCGGACGAGATCGCCTTGTTGAGGATGGTCGGCGGCGAGGCCATCGCCTGCAGGCTCTCGCGCGACCTCGGATCGGCGACCTTGGCGACGACGTCGGACAGGCTCTTCATGACCGTCGGCATCGAGCCGGCGAACTTCACCGCGCTCTCGATCTGGAACATGGCGTTGTCGAACAGGATCGAGCCGAGGTCGCTCTTGCCGGAACGCGGCAGCTCCAGGCTCTTCTGCGCGGCGGCAGCGGCCTCGAACGGCTGGGTCCAGAGCTGCTGATAGGCATCGATCAGATTGGCCGCGATGTCGCGCGGCTCCTGCGCGACTTTCTTCGCGCTCGGCGGCTCGATCTCGCGCGGCACCGGCGTCAGGTCGTAGATCATGCTGGTCAGCGCCGCGCCGGCGCCGCCGTCGATGCAGGCATGGTGCATCTTGGAATAGAGCCCGATCTCGTTGTCCTTCATGCCCTCGAAGACGTAGAACTCCCAGAGCGGGCGGGCGCGGTTCAACAGCTTGGCGTGCATCCAGCCGACGATACGCTCCAGCGTCGCGCGATCGCGCGGCGCCGGCAGGCTGGCGCGGAAGATGTGACGGTCGATGTCGAACTGATCGTCCTCGACCCAGGACGGATGATCGATGTCGAGCGGCGCCTTCTGCAGGCGTGCCTTGAGGATCGGCGCGATGTGCAGCCGCGAGGCGATCATCGCCTTGAACTCCTCGAAGAAGTCGCCCTTGTAGCCGTCGGGCAGGCGGAAGATCGCCATGCTGCCGACATGCATCGGCATTTCCGGCGTTTCCAGATAGAGAAACGATGCGTCCAGCGAGGACAGCTTCTTGGCGTCGCTCATGATCTCCTCCCGAGAGCCTACTTACGCGGGCGCCTTGGGCGGCGCTTCTCGTCTTTTGGTCAGGATAGTGCCTGTTCTGCCGGCCCGTAGGCAATGGCAAAGGGGCCCGAGCGGTCAAAATGCCGGAATTCCCCTTCCGGCTGGGCCAGCCGGTCCGCAATCGCCCACAGCGCCGCGGGATTGACGCCGAGGCCGATATGGCTGGCGAAATGCACCTCGATGTTCTCGGCGGTGGCCGACGGCCGCACGCGCGAGGTCCGCCAGTTCACGATGCCATCGGTGCGGGAATAGATCGAGGTTGTCGGCACCGGCATGTCGCCGGCGATCGCGGCGCGGATCTCAGGGATGTCACCCACAGCTTCGCCGGACAACAGCTCATAGAGCCGCGTCGCATTGGTGGCGCGGATGTCGTCGGCGAACGGGCTGCCCAGCGTGATGATGGAGCGCACCAGCTCCGGCATCTGCGACGCCAGGTCGCGCGCATAGACGCCGCCGAGGCTCCAGCCGATGATCGAGACCTTGCGCCCGGACGCCTCATGGACCCGCTTCAGCAGGTCGCGCAGCGCAGCCCGCCTGCTGGAAATCCCGCCGAAATTGCGGCCCATGTTCCAGGCATAGGCGTCGTAGCCGAGCTCCTTCAGATAGCGCCGCATCGGCGCCATCGAAAGGTCGCTGGCGAGGAAGCCCGGCAGCGCGAGCACCGGATGACCATCGCCTCTCGGCGCCCGCATCAGCAAAGGCGACAGCAGCAGGCTCGAATTGAGCTCGAGCACGCCGCGCGCCTCCGCCAGCATCAGGAACAGGCTCGGCGGGCGCAACCGGCGTTCGGTCCCATCAACGCTCCTGTCCATGCCGGCCACTATTTCTTCTTGCTCGCGCCGCCGAAGCCGGCCATCGCCACGAACATGTCCTGGAAGCGCTCGGCGAGCTTGGGATCGAAGGTGAACCAGCTCTGCATCAGCGATTCCGGCGAAATCTTCTCGATGTTCGACAGCATCTGCTGCTGCAGCTTGTCCATGACGGCGGTTTGCATCGGCGCCACATCCGGCAGGCCGAAGAACTGCCGCGCTTCGAGGGGCGTACAATCTATCTCAACGTTGACCTTCATATCCGCCTCCTCAAATGCGCCTTGGCCCGCCATAGTATCGCCGCGACGGGGCGAGTTGCGCAAGCGAGCCGTACCTGCCCCGGGGGGCAGTCGGCCTCAATCATCCGTTATGGTCAACCAAACCGTTTGGAGCCGCTGCTCCAAACTGGTTGGAGCGGCCGGCATAACGCGGCGCGCCCGCGATCATTCCCGGGAGCGACAAGCGGGCACTCCGAAAGTCGAATGTCACGCGTTCGCGCCTGCCGCCTGCTCTTAGATCGCTTCATTGCGCTGCACCCGCGCAAACCGGTTAACCCTTTGGCAAATCGCGCTTGCGCAGCCGGTAAACTCTGGCAACATGGATCGATAATACCAGCCGGACACAGCAGCCGGCGGACAAAAACGGGGACGCGGGATCACATGTCGGTACGTTGGAGTTTTGCGGCGGCTGCCGTCGCATTCGTTGCCTTTGCTTGGCCGGCATCGGCCCAGACGTTGAAGTATGCGAACCAGGGCGAGCTGAAGTCGCTGGATCCCTACACGCTGAAGGAAACCACGACGATCGCGCACCACGCCCACGTCTACGAAGGCCTCACCGCGCGCGACAAGGACCTCAAGATCATTCCGGCCCTGGCGGAAAGCTGGGAGACGCTGAGCCCGACCAAATGGCGCTTCCATCTGCGCAAGGGCGTGAAATTCCACAATGGCGACCCCTTCACCGCCGACGACGTGCTGTTCTCGGCCGAGCGCGTCCGCGCCAAGGGCTCGAATTTCCTCAGCAACGTCCCGGCCGACGCCAAGTTCAGCAAGGTCGACGACTACACCGTCGACGTGACGCTGGACTCGCCCAATCCCATCCTGATCTCGCAGTGGGATAGCTGGTACATCATGGACAAGAAGTGGTCCGAGGAGAACAACTCGGTTGCACCGACGCCGGCCTCCGCAACCACGCCGAGCTACGCGGCGCTGCACGAGAACGGCACCGGCCCCTTCACGATCGAGAGCCACCAGCCAGGCGTGAAGACCGTGTTCAAGGCGTTTGCCGGCTATTGGCGCAAGCCCGAGCATAATCTCAAGGAGATTATCTTCACGCCGATCGGCTCCGACGCCACCCGCGTGGCCGCGCTGCTCTCGGGCGAAGTCGACGTGATCGAACCGGTTCCGCTCCAGGACATCCAGCGCGTCAATTCCAGCGGCGTCGCCACCGTCATGACCGCGCCGGAGATTCGCACCATCTTCATCGGCATGGATACGGCGCGCGACGAGCTGCTGTATTCCAACATCAAGGGCAAGAATCCGTTCAAGGACATCCGCGTCCGCGAAGCATTCTACAAGACCATCGACGTCGATCTGATCAAGACCCGCGTCATGCGCGGCATGTCGACCCCCTCGACGTTGATGATCGCCCCCGAGCTCTATCCGCTGTCGAAGGAATTCACCCGGCCGAAGCTCGATCCCGATGGTGCCAAGAAGCTGCTGGCCGACGCCGGCTATCCGAACGGCTTCGAAGTCACGATGGACTGCCCGAACGACCGCTATGTCAACGACGCCGCGATCTGCCAGGCGGTGGTCGGCATGCTGGCCCGCATCGGCGTCAAGGTGAACCTGCTGGCGCAGCCGAAGGCGCAGTATTTCGCCAAGGTGCTGAAGCCCGGCGGCTACCAGACCTCGTTCTTCATGCTGGGCTGGACGCCCGCGACGTCCGACTCGCACAACGTGCTGCACGACATCCTCGGCTGCCGCGACGATCCGAAGGATGCCACCCGGGGCGAGGCCAATCTCGGCGGCTATTGCAACAAGGAAGTCGACGCGCTCACCGACAAGGTCCTGATCGAGGGCGACACTGCCAAGCGCGACCAGTTGATCAAGCAGGCCTACGACATCGTCATCAAGGATTACGGCTACATTCCGCTGCATCAGCAACCGCTGGTGTGGGGCGTGTCGAAAAAGGTCAAATTGACCCAGCGCGCGGACAACCAGGTGCTGCTCTACTGGGCGACCAAACAGGGTGAATAGTGGCTCTGGCGAATTGGGTCCCGGAAGCGCAGGCTTCCGGGACCGCTCGTTTTCCGGCCGCGCAAAGCCGCGCGCCGAATGTCAAAAGCAGTGAAAGGTAGAGATGCTGGCTTTCACTCTTCGCCGCTTCCTGCAGGCGATCGGCGTGATGCTCGCCGTGGGCGTGATTGCGTTCGCGATGTTCCGCTTCGCCGGCGACCCGGTGAACCAGATCGTCTCGATCGACACCTCGGCCGCGCAGCGCGCTGAAATCCGGCAGTCGCTCGGCCTTGACGATCCCGTGCTGGTGCAGTTCGGCCGCTACTTCATCAATGCGCTGCAGTTCAAGTTCGGCGTGTCCTACCAGTTCCGCCTGCCGGTCTCCTCGCTGCTGGCGGAGCGGCTGCCGGCGACGCTGGAGCTTTCGATCTGCGCGACGCTGTTCGCGATGGTGGCCGGCATCCTGATGGGGGTCTATTCGGCGCTGCGCCGCGACACCGTGCTTGCCAAATTATTCCAGGCGGTATCGCTGATCGGCATTTCGCTGCCGACCTTCCTGATCGGCATCCTCCTGATCTATCTGTTCGCGGTGACCTTGGGCTGGCTGCCCTCGTTCGGCCGCGGCGAGGTGGTGAAGCTCGGCTGGTGGACCACCGGACTGCTCACCGTCTCGGGCCTGAAGGCGCTGATCATGCCGGCGATCACGCTCGGGCTGTTCCAGATGACCCTGATCATGCGGCTGGTGCGCGCCGAAATGCTGGAAGTGTTGCGGACCGACTATATCCGCTTCGCCCGCGCCCGCGGGCTGACCACGCGCGCGATCCATTTCGGCCATGCGCTGAAGAACACCCTGGTTCCGGTGATCACGGTGGCCGGCCTGCAGTTTGGCTCGGTTATTGCTTTCTCGATCATCACCGAAACCGTGTTCCAATGGCCGGGCATGGGACTTCTGTTCGTGCAGGCCGTGCAAAATGTCGATATCCCGATCATGGCCGCGTATCTGTTGATGGTCTCGCTGATCTTCGTCACCATCAATCTCGTGGTCGACATCCTCTACACCGTGGTCGATCCGCGCTTGCGCTCGACCGTCGGCCGCGCGGCGTGAGGGGCTGACCGATGTCCGACGCCGTCGTCCCCCATCGCTCCGAAGGCCACCAGGCACCCGCCGGCTGGTTCAAGCGCGCGCTCGACAGCGACATCTTCTATTCGTTCCGCCGCTCCAGGCTGACGATGGTCGCCGCCGTGATCACGCTGCTGTTCTTTCTGCTCGCAATCTTCGCATCATGGCTCGCGGTGCAGAACCCGTTCGACCCGGCGCAGCTGCAGCTGATCAACTCGCGGATCGCGCCGCTGTGGACCGCCGACGGCCAAAGCCCGTTCCTGCTCGGCACCGACGAGCAGGGCCGCGACGTGCTCTCGGCGATCCTTTACGGCCTGCGCATCTCCCTTGCGGTCGGCTTGGCCGGCGTGGTCTTTGCCGGCGCGCTCGGCATCGCCCTCGGGCTGATCGCAGGCTATTTCGGCGGCGTGGTCGACACCGTGATCATGCGGATCGCCGACGTGCAGCTCACCTTCCCCGCGATCCTGATCGCGCTGCTGGTCAACGGCGTCGCCAAATCGCTGCTCGGCAACCGGCTCGACGAGATGAGCACGCTCGGCGTCCTCATCATCGCGATCGGCCTCAGTTTCTGGGTGCAATATGCCCGCACCGTGCGCGGTTCGGTGATGGTCGAGAAGAACAAGGATTACGTGGCCGCGGCGCAGCTGATCGGCCTGCCGGCGCCGAAGATCATGCTGCGGCACGTGCTGCCGAACACGATGGGCCCGATCCTCGTCATCGCCACCATCAACCTCGCGCTCGCGATCATCACCGAGGCGACGCTGTCATTCCTTGGCGCCGGCATGCCCGACACCATGCCCTCGCTCGGCACCCTGATCCGGATCGGCAACAACTATCTGTTCGCCGGCGAATGGTGGATCGTCGCCTTCCCCGGCATTGCGCTGGCCGGCCTGATCCTCTCCATCAACCTGCTCGGCGACTGGCTGCGCGACGCCCTCAATCCAAAGCTCCGATGACCAAGCCTGTTCTTTCCGTGCGCAATCTCGAGGTGGAATTCGTCACCCGCCGTGCGACCTTGCGCGCCATCAACGGCGTGTCGTTCGACATCGCCAAGGGCGAGGTGCTCGGCGTGGTCGGCGAGTCCGGCGCCGGCAAATCGGTCACGGGGCTAGCCGTGATCGGGCTGATCGATCCGCCCGGCCGCATTTCCGGCGGCGAGATCGAACTATCGGGCACGCGGATCGACCATCTTCCGCCGGAGGAGATCCGCCGCATCAGGGGCAAGCGGATCGGCATGATCTTCCAGGATCCGCTGACCAGCCTCAATCCGCTCTACCGGATCGGCGACCAGATCGTCGAGACCATTCGCACCCACAGCAATCTCAGCGAGAGCGCCGCGCGCAGGCGCGCCATCGATCTGTTGGCCGAGGTCGGCATTCCTGCGCCGGAAAAGCGCATCGACGGCTATCCGCACGAATTCTCCGGCGGCATGCGCCAGCGCGTCGTGATCGCGCTTGCGATCTGCGCCGAGCCCGAACTGATCATCGCCGACGAGCCGACCACCGCGCTCGACGTCTCCGTGCAGGCGCAGATCATCGCGCTGATCAAGCGGCTCGGCCGCGACCACGGCACCGCCGTGATGCTGGTGACCCACGACATGGGCGTGATCGCCGAGACCTGTGACCGCGTGGCGGTGATGTATTCCGGCCGCATCGCCGAGATCGGCCCGGTGCAGGAGGTGGTGCGCAACCCGCTGCATCCCTATGCCAAGGGCCTGATGGGCGCGATCCCGACCCTCGCCGGCGAGGACAAGCGCCTGGTGCAGATCCCCGGCTCGATGCCGCGGCTGTCGGCGATTCCGCCAGGCTGCCCGTTCAATCCGCGCTGCGCGTTTGCCTTCGATCGCTGCCACGTCGAACGCCCCGAGCCGATCCGGCAGGGCACGCAATCCGTCGCCTGCCATCTGTTCGAGCCGGCGAAGGAGACGGCGGCATGAGCGGGACATTGATCGAGGTCAGGAACCTGCGCCGCGTCTTCGACGTCTCCAAGCCGTGGCTCAACCGCGTGATCGAGGGCGGCCATCTCGAATTCCTGAAAGCCGTCGACGGCGTCTCTTTCGACATCAAGCGCGGCGAGACCTTCGCGCTGGTCGGCGAATCCGGTTCCGGCAAGACCACGGTCGCGCGCATGGTGGTCGGCCTGCTGCCGCCGAGTTCGGGCGAGGTCGTCATCGACGGGGTCTCGATGACCGACCCGCGGCAGGGCCAGGCGCGCCGCCGCTTGCGCCGGCGCATCCAGATGGTTTTTCAGGATCCCTATGCGAGCCTCAATCCGCGCTACCGGGTCGCCGCCATCGTCGCCGAGCCGATCCGCGCCTTCGACCTGATCCAGGGCGAGCGCGACATCAAGGCCCGGGTCGGCGAATTGCTCTCGCTGGTCGGCCTGCACCCCGACGACGGCCAAAAATTCCCGCACGAATTTTCCGGCGGCCAGCGCCAGCGCATCGCGATCGCCCGCGCGCTGGCATCCGAGGCCGAGTTCATCGTCTGCGACGAGCCGACCTCAGCGCTCGACGTCTCCGTGCAGGCGCAGATCCTCAATCTGATGCGCGACCTGCAGGACAAGTTCGGCCTCACCTATCTCTTCATCAGCCACAATCTCGCGGTGGTCCGCCACATGGCGAGCCGGATCGGCGTGATGTATCTCGGCCGCATCGTCGAAATCGCCGAGGGTCGGGAATTGTTCGAGAACCCGCGGATGCCCTACACGAAGATGCTGCTCGGCGCGGTTCCGGACCTTGCGATGTCCGGCCGCCAGCGCATCCCGGTGAAGGGCGAGATTCCAAATCCGATCGATCCGCCGCAGGGCTGCTCGTTCAACCCGCGCTGTCCCCTCGCCTTCGATCTCTGCCGCCAGAAGACGCCGGAACTGATCGACGGCGTCGCCTGCCATGCCGTCAACAGTCCCGCCGCCGTTCCGGCATGATCACGCGGATGGGAGCGGCCATGTCCACCAAGCGGTTGGCATACCAGCCGGCCTGTGATCAAGTGCGCCCGCCGAAGAGGTCCAACAACAAACCGACGAACGGTCAATCGCCATGAGCAACATCAACCCCGATCCGTTCACAACGCGGCCCGAGATCGAAGGCACCTTCGGCGTCGTCACCTCGACGCACTGGATCGCCACCGCGGTCGGCATGGCAACGCTGGAGAAAGGCGGCAACGCCTTTGACGCCGGAGTGGCCACCGCCTTCACGCTACAGGTGGTCGAGCCGCATCTGAACGGCCCCGGCGGCGACGTGCCGATCATCGTGCACGACGTCAAGCGCGGCAAGAGCGAGGTGATCTGCGGCCAGGGCCCGGCGCCGGCGAAGGCAACCATCGCGCATTACCGCAGCGAGGGGCTCGAGATGGTGCCCGGCACCGGCCTGCTTGCGGCCTGCGTGCCCGGCACATTCGAATCCTGGACGCTGCTGCTGCGCGACTACGGCACCATGAAGCTGCGCGACGTGCTGGAGCCCGCGATCGCCTACGCCCGCGACGGCTACCCGCTTGTCGAGCGTGCATCGGCCACCATCAAGACCGTCGAACAACTGTTCCGGAAATACTGGACCACATCGGCCGACGTCTATTTGCCTGGTGGCGAGGTGCCGAAGCCCGGCACCATCTTCACCAACAAGAAGCTCGCGGAAACTTACACACGCATCCTCGATGAGGCAGAGAGCGCCGGCAGTGACCGCGTCGCGCAGATCGAGCGCGCGCGGCAGGCCTGGTCGAAGGGCTTCGTCGCCGAGGCGATCGACAAGTTCTGTCGCACCCAGGAGGTGATGGACGTTTCCGGCTCGCCGCATCGCGGCGTGCTGTCGGCCGACGACATGGCACGCTGGCAACCGACCATCGAGGCGCCGCTCACCTATGATTACGGCCGCTACACCGTGCAGAAGGCCGGGGTCTGGAGCCAGGGTCCGGTGATGCTGCAGCAGCTCGCGCTGCTGAAGGGTTTCGAGCTCGACGGGCTCGATCCCGCAGGCCCCGATTTCATCCATCTGCAGATCGAAGCCGCCAAGCTCGCTTATGCCGATCGCGAGACGTTCTACGGCGATCCGAAATTCACCGCGATCCCGATCGAGACGCTGCTGTCCGATGCCTATAACAACGAACGGCGCAAGCTGATCTCAAAAGACAAGGCTTCGCTCGACTTCCGCCCCGGCTCGGTCGAAGGCTTCGGCGGCGTCGTAAAGTTGCGACACGCCGAAGGGCATCGCGAAGCGGTCGGCGCCATGGGCGCGGGCGAGCCGACCGTCGGCCGGTTCGGCGAGGTGCGCGGCGACACCGTGCATTTCGACATCATCGACAAGGCCGGCAACATGATCTCGGCGACGCCGTCCGGCGGCTGGCTGCAGTCCTCGCCGGTGATTCCCGAGATCGGCTTCTGCCTCGGCAGCCGCGCCCAGATGTTCTGGCTCGAGGAGAACCACCCTGCCTCGCTCGCGCCGGGCAAGCGGCCGCGCACCACGCTCTCGCCGACCATGGCGCTGCGCGACGGCGAGCCGTATCTCTCCTGGGGCTCGCCGGGCGGCGACCAGCAGGACCAGTGGATCACGCAGTTCTTCCTGCGCCATGTCCACGCCAAGCTCAATCTGCAGGAGGCGATCGACGCGCCGGCCTGGCACTCCGAGCATTTCCCGATTTCGTTCTGGCCGCGCACGTCGCGGCCCGGCGTGCTGGTGCTGGAAAACCGCGTGCCGAAATCGACCATCGACGAATTGAAGCGCCGCGGCCATGTGGTTGAGATCGGTCCCGATTGGTCGGAAGGCCGCCTCACCGCGGCCTCGAAGGTCGGTGCCCGCCGCCGCGCCGCCGCCAATCCGCGCGGCATGCAGGGTTACGCCGCAGGCCGCTAAGCACGAAGGTTTGAGATGACCTGGTCGATCATCGCCCGCGACAGCGCCACCGGCCAGCTCGGCATCGCCGTCGCGACGCGGTTCTTCGCGGTCGGCGCGCTGGTGCCGCACATCGCACCCGCAATCGGCGCGGTGGCGACGCAAGCGCTGGTCAATCCCTATTACGGCATCGACGGCCTCGCGCTGTTACGCGGCGGCAACAGCCCGTATGAGGTGATCGCGGCGCTGATTGCGCCCGACAGCGGCCGCGAGAGCCGGCAGGTCCATGTCATGGACGCCAGGGGCCGCATCGCGGCGCATTCCGGCAAGGACTGCATCGACTGGTTCGGCCATATCGCCGGCGACGGGTTCTCGATCGCCGGCAACATGCTGGCCGGACCCGCAGTGCTCGACGAGACCGCGCGCATTTATGCCGAGAACGAGAAGCTGCCGTTCGCGGAACGGCTGATCAAGGCGATGTTCGCCGGCGAAGCGGCCGGCGGCGACAAGCGCGGCAAGCAATCGGCGGCGCTTCTGATCCACGGCGCGGAGGAATGGCCGGCGCTCGACCTGCGCGTCGACGACCACGCCGATCCCCTGCGCGAGCTTGAGCGGCTGGAAGCCGTCAGCCGTGAGCACTGGGTGCCGTTCCGGAGCTTCATGCCGACCCGCGGCAACCCGGCCGGAACCAGCGATCGCGCCACAATCGACGCCGGCATCGCCACGGCAACCACGAGCCGCGAATGACGGCAGGCCCGCTGATCGAGATCGAAGGCCTGCGCGTCACCTTCCAGGGCGATGACGGCCGCAAGACGCATGCCGTCGACAGCGTCGATCTTTCCGTCGCCAAGGGCGCGACGCTCGGCCTCGTCGGCGAGTCCGGCTGCGGCAAGAGCGTGACCTCGCTCGCGATCATGGGGCTGTTGCCGAAGCAATCCGCCGCGGTCTCCGGCGCGATCCGCTTCGACGGCTTCGACCTGCTCGACGTGCCTGATACGACGCTGCGCGACCTGCGCGGCAATCGCCTTGCGATGATCTTCCAGGAGCCGATGACCTCGCTCAACCCGAGCTTCACCATCGGCGACCAGATCACCGAGACCATCTTGCGCCACCGCGGCGGCTCCCGGCGCGCGGCGCGCGAACGCACCATCGAGCTGCTGCGCCGCGTCCATATCCCCTCGCCCGAGAAACGCATCGACGAGTTTCCGCACAAGCTGTCCGGCGGCATGCGCCAACGTGTGATGATCGCGATGGCGCTGGCCTGCGATCCGCAGCTTCTGATCGCCGACGAGCCGACCACCGCGCTCGACGTCACCTTGCAGGCGCAGATCCTCGATCTGATGCGGGAGCTGAAGGCCGCGAGCGGCGCCGCGATCATCCTGATCACCCACGATCTCGGCGTCGTCGCCGAAGTCTGCGACGAGGTCGCGGTGATGTATGCCGGCGAAATCGTCGAGCGCGCGCCGGTCGACGAGCTGTTTGCCAATCCGCAGCATCCCTACACTGTCGGCCTGCTCGGCTCGATCCCGCGGCTCGACCGCCGCACCAGCCATCTCGCCACCATCGAGGGCATGGTGCCGAATATGGCCAACCCGCCCGCCGGCTGCCGCTTTGCCGCGCGCTGTCCGTTCGTGGAACTTGCCTGCACCCAAGCGCCGCCGCCGCTCGCGATGCTGAGCCCGACCCACGCCTCGCGCTGCATCCGCGCGCCGCTGGAGCGGCTGGTGTCATGACCGCGCTGCTCGAGGTCGAAGGGCTGGTGAAGCATTTCGTCGCCGAACGCTCGCTGATCGGCCGGCCGACCGCCCATGTGAAGGCAGTCGACGGCGTCAGCTTCACGGTCGAGGCCGGCAAGACGCTGGCGCTGGTCGGCGAATCCGGCTGCGGCAAATCCACCGTCAGCCGGCTGGTGCTGCGGCTGATCGAGCCGGATGCCGGACGGATCCGCTTCGAGGGCCGCGACCTCGGCACGCTCAATGCCGGGCAGCTGCGCGCATTCCGCCGCGACGCGCAGCTGATCTTCCAGGACCCCTACGCCTCGCTCAACCCGCGCATGACGGTGAGCCAGATCCTGACCGAGCCGCTGGCGCTGCATAGTCTCGTCCCGGCCGCGGACCGCCGCGCGCGGGTCGAGGAGCTGTTGCGTCTGGTCGGGCTCGAGCCGCGCTTCGCGCGGCGCTATCCGCATGAATTCTCCGGCGGCCAGCGTCAGCGCATCGCGATTGCCCGCGCGCTTGCGGTCGAGCCGAAGCTGATCATCTGCGACGAGCCGGTGTCGGCGCTCGACGTCTCGATCCGTTCCCAGATCCTGAATTTGCTGCGCGACCTGCAGGATCGCCTGAAGCTTGCCTACATCTTCGTCTCGCACGATCTGGCCGTTGTGAAGCACATCGCCGACCGCGTCGCGGTGATGAATCTCGGCACCATCGTCGAGACGGCGGATGCACAAGCGCTGTTCGCCGCGCCGCGCCATCCCTATAGCCGCGCGCTGCTGTCGGCGATCCCGGTGCCGAAGCCGCGCGCCAGGCGCAGCCGCATCGTGCTGGAGGGCGAGCTGCCGAGCGCGCTCAATCCGCCCTCCGGCTGCCGCTTCCATACCCGCTGCCCCTATGTGATCGCGCGCTGCCGCAGCGAAGTGCCGCAGTTGCGCGAAGATGGCACCGGATATGCAACGGCCTGTCACCGAACGGGCGAGCTGCCCGGCGCGGAGGCGATCGTGCCCTCCGATGGCGGGTTCTCGCCGACACTGGAAAAGCTGGTGGCGGCGTTCAATGCGGCGGAAGCCTCGGGGCAGCCCGGGGTTATTTCACAGGGAACAAAGGCGTAGGGAATAAGGGGTTGGCGATGAGATTTTGGCGCTTGGCGGTCCTGATGGCGGCCCTCGTGACCTGGTGCGGAACGAGCGCGCGTGCCGAGACGACACTTCGCATCGGGCTCGCCGAGGACCCCGACATCCTCGATCCTTCAATCGGACGCACCTATGTCGGCCGCATCGTCTTTTCAGCCTTCTGCGACAAGCTGTTCGACATTGACGAGAAGCTGAACATCGTTCCGCAGCTCGCGCTGTCCTACGAGAACTCGGCCGACGGCAAGGAGATGACGATCAAGCTCCGGCCGGGCGTCAAGTTCCACGACGGTGAGCCGTTTGACGCCGAAGCCGCCAAATTCTCGCTGGAGCGCCATCTGACGCTGCCGACCTCGTTTCGCAAACCGGAATTGGCTGCGCTCGACCACGTCGACGTCGTTGATCCCCTGACCATCAAGCTGGTGCTCAAGACGCCCTACTCGCCCCTGATCGCCCAGTTGACCGACCGCGCCGGCATGATGGTTTCGCCGAAGGCGGTGAAGGAAGCGGGCGACAAATTCGGGCTGCATCCAGTCTGCGCCGGACCCTACAAGTTCGTCGAACGCGTGCAGCAGGACCGCATGGTGTTCGAGAAATTCGGGGATTACTGGAACAAGGACAACGTCTTCATCGATCGCATCGTGTTCCTTCCTATCGTCGATGCCACGGTGCGGCTCGCCAATCTGAAATCCGGCGGGCTCGATCTGATCGAGCGCGTGCTCGCCACCGATATCAAGGACGTCCGAGCTGACAAGCGGCTCGTGCTGTCGACCGCACCTGAACTCGGCTATCTCGGCCTCACCATCAACATCGGCAACGACAAGAGCAAGGGGCCGCTCAGCCAGTCGGAAAAGGTGCGCCAGGCGCTCGATCTGTCGATTGACCGCGAGGCGCTCAACCAGGTCGTCTTCAACGGCGAGTTCACGCCGGGCAATCAGTGGGTCAGCCCGACGCATCCTTACTATCAGAAGGCGTTTCCGGTTCGCGGACGCGACATTGCCAAGGCCAAGGCGCTGCTGAAGGAGGCCGGTGTCACGCTGCCCGTCGCCATCGACTACATGGTCCCCAAAGGCGCCGAGAACGAAGCCGTAGCCCAGGTCGTGCAGTCGATGGCGGCCGAAGCAGGCTTTGACATCAAGATCCGCGTGGTCGAATTTGCGACGACTTTCAAGCAGGCCCAGGCCGGCGAATTTCAGGTGTTTCAGATCAACTGGAGCGGCCGGATCGACCCTGACGGCAATTCCTATGTCTTCCTGCACACCAAGGCGCCGCAGAACGATGGCGGCTATTCCAACGCGGAAGCCGACAAGTTGATGGAAGATGCGCGGCTGATCAATGATCCCGCCCAGCGCAAGGCAATCTACGAGAAGATGACTAGGGTCGTGCTCAATGACGAGCCGATCATCTACATCTATCACCGCACACTCCTGATCGCGCACTCCACCAAGGTCGAGGGTTACCGCCAAATGCCGGATGGATTGGTGCGCGTGGTCGGGCTGAAATTGAAATGATCGCCGCAGCGCAGGACACGCGGGGCCTACAATGCTGAACTTCCTCGCCAAGCGGCTGGTTCAGCTGGTCCCGACGCTGTTCTTCGTCTCGCTCCTGATCTTCTCGCTGCAACATTTGCTGCCGGGCGATCCGGCACTCGTCATGGCCGGCGAGGAGCGCGATCCGGCCGTCATCGAACAGATCCGCCAGCAATATCACCTGGATCAACCGATTCCGGTGCAATATGCCTATTGGGTCAAGGGCGTGCTCATGGGCGACCTCGGCGAGTCCCTGCGCAACAAGATGCCGGTGTCGAGCCTGATCGCGCAGAAGCTGCCGGTTACGATGCAAATCGCCGGCATGGCGATCGTGGTCGCCTTCCTGATCGGCATTCCCGCCGGCATCATCTCGGCGGTGAAGATCGGCACTGCGTGGGACTATGGCGCCAATTTATTCGCGCTGTGGGGTATCTCGACGCCAAATTTCTGGCTCGGCATCATGCTGATCTTCCTGTTCTCCGTCGAACTTGGCTGGCTGCCGGCCTCGGGCTACGTGCCGCTCAGCGAAAACTGGCGCGCGAGCCTCGCCGCGTCCGTCATGCCGGCCTTCGTGCTCGGCAATGCGATCGCGGCGATCCTGATGCGGCATACGCGAAGCGCGATGCTGCAGGTGCTGGAGAGCGACTATGTCCGTACCGCGCGGGCGAAGGGCCTGTCCGAGCGCACGGTGATCCTCAAGCATGCGATGCGCAACGCGCTGACACCGATCATCACGCTCGGCGCGCTCGAGCTCGGCACGCTGCTGTCGGGTGCGGTGCTCACCGAGCAGATCTTCTCGATCCCGGGCTTCGGCAAGCTGATCGTCGATGCCGTGTTCAACCGCGACTATGCCGTCGTGCAGGGCGTGGTGCTGACAACGGCGACGATCTACATCACGCTCAATCTGATCGCTGACATCGCCTACATCCTCGTCAACCCGCGGCTGAGGGGCTGATCGGATGACCGACGCTGCACTCGGCCCCCTCGCTCCGCTTGCCGCCGCCGAAACGCTCGAGAGCCCGGCGCGGCGCGCCTGGCGGCGGCTGATCCGGCGCAAGGGTGCCGTGCTCGGCCTCACCGTGATCGCGCTCTTTATCCTGCTCGCCGTGTTCGCGCCGCTGATCGTGCCCTATGATCCGGTCGCGACGAGCTGGTCGCTGGTGCGCAAGGCGCCGTCGGCGCAACACTGGTTCGGCACCGATGAACTCGGCCGCGACGTGTTCGCCCGCGTCGTGTTCGGCGCCCGCGCCTCGCTGCTTGCCGGCGTCATCTCGGTCGGCATCGCGCTTGCGATCGGCGTGCCGCTCGGCCTCGTCGCCGGCTATCGCGGCGGCTTCATCGACGCGCTGATCAGCCGCATCACCGATGCCATGCTGGCCTGCCCGTTCCTGATCCTGGCGATTGCGCTCGCGGCGTTCCTCGGCCCGAGTCTTAGCAATGCCATGATCGCGATCGGCGTCTCGGCGACCCCGATCTTCATCCGCCTGACCCGCGGCCAGGTGATGAGCGTCAAGGTCGAGGATTATGTCGAGGCGGCGCGCGCCATGGGCAATCCGCGCTGGCGGATCGCGCTGGTCCACATCCTGCCCAACATCCTGCCGGCGCTGCTGGTGCAGGCGACGCTGTCGATCGCGGCCGCGATCATCGCCGAGGCCGCGCTGTCGTTCCTCGGCCTCGGCCAGCAGCCGCCGGCGCCGTCCTGGGGCAGCATGCTCAACGCCGCGCAGCGCTTCCTGACCAGCGCGCCCTGGATGGCGGTCTGGCCGGGGCTTGCGATCTTCCTGGTCGTGCTGTCGTTCAATTTGGTCGGCGACGGCCTGCGCGACGCGCTTGATCCGAAGGCGCGGTGACCGGTCGGCCGTATCGAGCGCGCGCCATTCTTCCCCGTCACCCTGAGGAGCGCGGAACGCGCGTCTCGAAGGGTCGACGGCCCGGCTGGTGGCCGTGCATCCTTCGAGGCTCGCTTCGCTCGCACCTCAGGATGACGGGGAGAGTTGCGTGACACCAAGTTCTCGTCATTGCGAGCGAAGCGAAGCAATCCATCATCACCGAGCATGCGGAGCTATGGATTGCTTCGTCGCTTCGCTCCTCGCAATGACGACGGAAGCTAAATCACGACCTCGCGCAACACCCTCCTGCAATCCATCTCGTATTCGAGATCGACCACCGGCGGGCGGCAGAAGTGCCAGGTCAGGCCGGAGCGGGTGGCGCCGCGGCGGACCAGTTCGTCGACGAGCACCGGATGGATGTCGTGCACGGTGTAGGCCTGCACCGCCGTCGTCTCCTGCCAGCCGAAGCTGAACTCCGCCAGACGCCGCTCCATCTCGCTCGCGGTGAAGCGGACCTTCTCGCGCCACGCGCCGGGACTGAGATCGCGATAGCAAACGATGCGGTCGGGATAGCTGGCGGTGCCGCCGCGTGCCTCGGCGCCACCGGCGATCACGAAGGACGGCGACGTCGTCGTGCTCGGCCGCGTGAACGAGAACGCATGGAACGATGGCTCGCCCGGCGGATCGATCTCGGGACAGACATTGCTGCGCGCCACCGGATTGATGGTGCCGTCGAACAGGCCCCATTCGGCGAGCGTCTTGACGTAGTGCTGGTTGAAAGCCCGGAAGCCGTCCTCGGTGAAGGCGGCCGGCGAACGCAATTCGCAGGCGCAGAACGCGGTCAGCGGCCGGCCGGCGTCCCGGATGTAGGCCGCGATCCGCGCAAAGCCTTCCGCGAGCGGCAGCAGGCGATCGAAGCGCACCCGCTCGATCTCATAGCCCGCGTTCGCCTGCGCGCCGCTTGAATATTGGAACACGGCCGGAATGAACCGGTAGTTGCCCGCCGCAAACTCGCTCGCCATGCCTGTTTCCTCCGGATTTCCTGAGGCGAGTATTTTCTGCCCGCCGTCGGCAAAGCCTATCACGGGACAAAGAAAAGGCGGCAGTGGCTTTCGCCAGTGCCGCCTTCTCTGCGAGCATGAGCTTGGAGGGCTCAGGTCGGTTTCAGCGCGCCGCCACGCTGGTCGAGCTCGTAGTCGGCGATCTGCTTGGCGCGATCGGAATGGGCCGCGGCCTGGTGGTCGGTCGCGATCACCGTGTAGACCATCGGCAGCACGAACAGCGTGAACAGCGTGCCGATCGTCATACCGGCCACGACGACAAGCCCGATCGAGAAGCGGCTGGCAGCGCCCGCGCCCGAGGCCGTGAGCAGCGGCAGCAGGCCGGTGACCATGGCCGCCGTCGTCATCAGGATCGGACGCAGGCGGATCCGGGCGGCCATCTCGATCGCCGCGCGGCGGTCGAGTCCCTCGTTGAGCTGCAACTCGTTGGCGAACTCCACCATCAGGATGCCGTGCTTGGTGATCAGTCCGACCAGCGTCAGCAGGCCCACCTGGGTGTAGATGTTCATGGTGGCGACGCCGAAGAACAGCGGGATCAAGGCGCCGACGATCGCCATCGGCACGGAGATCATGATGACGAACGGATCGCGCAGGCTCTCGAACTGCGCCGCCAGCACCAGGAAGATGATGATGATGGCGAACGCGAAGGTGACCAGCAGCTGGTTGCCTTCGTGGACGTATTGCCGGGAGTCGGCCAGGAAGTCGTAGGTGAAGCCGGACGGCAGCTTCTTGGCTTCACCCTGCAGGAACTCCACCGCCTGGCCCATCGAGACGCCGGGCATCGGCACGGCCTGGAAGGTCGACGAGTTGAGCTGGTTGTAGTGGGTCAGCGCATTGGGATCGACGCCGGTCTCGACCGAAACCACGGTCGACAGCCGCACCAGCTGCCCGGTCGCGGTGGGAACGTAGTAATCGTTGAATGCCTCGGGCGCGAGCCGGCTGGCGCGCGGCACCTGCGGGATCACCTGGTAGGAGCGCCCTTCCAGATTGAAGCGGTTGACGTAGTTGCCGCCGAGCAGCGTCGCCAGGGCGCCACCGATCGACTGCATGGTGATGCCGAGGTCGCTCGCCTTGGAGCGATCGACCTTCACCCGGACCACCGGCTGGTTGAAGTCGAGATCGCTGTCGGTGACGATGAACAGGCCGCTCTTGCGCGCCGCATCCTTCAGCTTGCTCATCTGGTCGAACACCTGCTGGAATCCGGCCGTCGAAGAGATCACCATCTGCACCGGCAGACCGCCGGGGCCGCCGGGCAGCGGCGGCAGGCTGAACGCGAACGCGCTGATGCCCTCGATCTTGGACAGCTCGGCCTGAACCAGCGGCTGCAGCGCCTGCGCGCTGCGCTTGCGCTCATCCCACGGCTTGAGCAGCATGCCGGCGAAGCCGCCCTGCGGACCGGTGATGCCGTTCAGGATGAACCGCAGGTCGGTCTCGGGAAACTTCTGGAACTCCTTGTCCATCTTGTCGCCGTAGAAATCGATGTAGTCGATGTTGGCGTATTTCGGCGCCTTGGTCACCGCGAACACGATGCCCTGGTCTTCCTGCGGCGCCAGCTCCTTCTGGATGTGCATGTAGAGGAAGCCGACCAGACCGAGGATGGTCACGGCGAACAGCGCCGTGATCGGGCGGTAGTCGAGCGAACGGTCGAGCTGACGGCCATAGGCCCGCGTCAACGCGCCGAACACGCGATTGACCAGCCTGGCGAACCGCCCCTCGTCCGCGCTCTTGAGGAACACCGAACACATCATCGGCGACAGCGTCAGCGCGATCACGCCTGACACGATCACCGAGCCGGCCAGCGTGAAGGCGAATTCGCGGAACAGCGTGCCGGTCACGCCGCCGAGGAAGCCGATCGGCGCGTACACCGCCGCCAGCGTAATCGTCATGGAGACGACGGGACCGACGATCTCGCGGGCACCCTTTAGCGAAGCCTGCACCGGTGGCAGGCCCTCCTCGAGATGCCGATGGATGTTCTCCACCACCACGATCGCGTCGTCGACCACGAGACCGATCGCCAGCACCATCGCCAGCAGCGTCAGCAGGTTGAAGCTGAAGCCGGCGGCCAGCATCAGGATGCAGACGCCGATCAGCGACAGCGGGATGGTGACGACGGGAATGATCACCGACCGCAGCGAGGCCAGGAACAGGAAGATGACGACGACGACGATCAGCACCGCTTCGGTGAGCGTCTTCTCGACCTCATCGATCGACGATTGAATGAACTTGGTGGAATCGTAGGCCACCTTCATCTTCATCGACGGCGGCAGGTTGCGCTCGAGGTCGGGGAACAGCGCGCGCACGCCCTTCACCAGGGTCAGCGGGTTGCCCTGCGGCGTCGCCTTGATGCCGATGAAGATCGCATGCTCGCCGTTGAAGGCGACGCTGGCGTCCGTGCTTTGCGCCGCGAGCTCCACCGTCGCGATGTCCTCGATGCGCACGAAGCCGCCGTCCTTCGCCTTCACGATCATCCGCTTGAACTGATCGATGTTCTGAAGATCGGTATTGGCTGAGACGTTGGAGACGATGAAGAAGCCTTTGGTCTGGCCGGCGGCGGCCTGGAAGTTGTTGGCGGCGATCGCGGCGGCGACGTCGTTGGGCGACACGCCGCGTCCGGCCATGCGGGTCGGATCGAGCCAGACGCGCATCGCAAAAGTCTGGCCGCCGAGGATGTCGGCCGACGCGACGCCATCGACCGTCGAGAGCACCGGCTGCACGACGCGGGTCAGGTAGTCGGAGATCGACGATCCGGTCAGCTCTTCGCTGGAGAAGCCGAGATACATCACGGCGATGGTGTCACCGGTCGCCTTGGTCACGACCGGATCGAAGGCTTCCTTCGGGATCAGGTATTTGACCGAGTTGACCTTGGCGAGCACCTCGGTCAGCGCCTGGTTCGGATCGTGATTGAGTTTGACGTAAACCTGAATCGTCGAGGTGCCGAGCACCGAATTCGACGTCATGTAGTCGACGCCTTCGGCCGACGCGACGGCCTGCTCGATCGGCGTGGTGATGAAGCCGTTGATCAGCTCGGGCGAGGCACCGGGGTATGACGTGGTGATCGTCACGACGGTGTTCGAAAGATTCGGATATTGCCGGATTGGCAAAACCATCGCCGCGCGCAGGCCGATCAGCAGGATCAGCAGGCTGACGACGACCGACAGCACCGGGCGCTTGATGAAAATATCAGTGAAGGCCATCGCCAACTCGATTCGTGTTCTGCCGTCTTGCGGCAAGATGTGGCGGAGGGCCGATGGCCCTCCGAGTTCGATGAATGAAGATCAGTAGCGCGGCGGTTCGGCCGGAACCGGCGGCGGCGGATCGGTCGAGATCGCAACTGCCATGCCCGACTGCAGCTTGATCTGGCCGACGGCGACGACCTTGTCCCCAGCCTTCAGGCCCTTGAGGATCTCGACCCGGCCCTCGACGCGGTTGCCCGTCTTCACGAAGGTGCGGTCCGCGGTCAGGGTGGTCTTGCCGTCGTCGCCCTTCTTCTCGGTGATCAGGAACACCGAGTCGCCGTACAGCGTGTAGTCGACCGCGGTTTCGGGAATGGTCACGACCGGCGGCTTCCCGGGCAGCACGATCGTGGTGGTCGCGAACATGCCCGGCTTGAGGATGCTGTCCGGATTCTGGATCGTGGCCTGAACCCGGATGTTGCGGGTGTCGGTCGCGATCTGCGGCTCGATGGTCGTGATCTTGCCCTCGAAGGTGCGGCCCGGATAGGCGTCGACCGAGACCCGTACGGCCTGGCCGACCTTGATCTGCGAGCTCTGCTTCTCGGTGACGGTCAGGTTGGCGTACAGCACCGACAGATCGGTCAGCGACACGATCTGGGTGCCGGCCGTCAGGTACTGGCCGACTTCGACCTGGCGCACGCCGAGATCGCCTTCGAACGGTGCGCGCACCAGCTTCTGCGAGATCAGCGCTTCGGTCTTGGCAATGCCCGCCTTGGCCTGGTCGTAAGCCGCCTGCGCGGTGTCGACGGTCGATTGCGGACCGAACTGGCGCGACGCGAGTTGCTTGGCGCGGTCGAGCTGCAGCTCGCCGACGGTCGCCTGCGCCTTGTAGTTGGCGAGGTCGCCCTGCTCCGGTGCGTCGAACAACTGCACCAGCGGCGTGCCGGCCTTTACGTGGCTGCCGGCGGTGAACAGGATCTCGGTGATGCGGCCCGGCACGTCGGTCGTGACGTTGACCTGGTGCACGGCGACGAGATCGCCGACGGCGGTCAGCAGGTTCGGAATCACCTCCGTCTTCGCCTCGACGGCCGACACGTTCGCCGGCGGCGGCTTATTGTTGGCAAAGAACTGCGCGATCATGTGGCTGCGGAAGGCATTGAAGCCGACCAGCGCACCGACGAGCAGGGCCAGCAACAGGCCTACGATGATGAACCAGCGCACCATGCGGACGGGACGCTTGGCTTGCTTCTCCTTGATCGGTTGCCCCGAGATGTGGCTTTCGGTCTGAATATTCATGTCATGCACTTTCTGCAGTTACCGACGGTCCTGCGATCGGCGACGGCTGGCGGCCCAAATGAGTTGAAATTGCGGCTTCGGTAAGTCCGATGCCGCGAAGGATGAATTGGCAAAGCTGGCGCTCGGCCGCGGCGGCATCGCCGTAGGGGAGGCATGGTGTCGCAGGCAGCTGGGTCAGCGCACCCATCAGCACGGTATGGTGCGCAAACCAGAACAGGTTGAGCGGCTCGTCGCCGATCTTCGTGGCCTCGCCGGCGGCGATCGCCCGCTCGAGCGAGGCGGCGAAGGTCGGACCGATCAGCTTGCCGACCTTGTCGTAGAGCAGGCGCGCAAACTCGCCGTCGTCGAGATGGCTCGTCACCATCAGCCGCATCCGCTGCGCCTCTTCCTGGTCCGGCGCATCACGCAGCTGCATGAAGTGACCGACCATGCCTTGCACCAGCTCGACCAGCGTCGCAGTCGAGGGCTCCTGCCCGAGCAGGTGCGCGAGATCGGGATCCGCCTCGCACTCTTCGGCAAGGATCTCGGCATAGAGCGCCGCCTTGGACGGGAAATGCTTGAAAAGCAGCCCTTCCGAAATGGCAGCCGCGGCCGCCACGCTCTTTGTCGTGGTGCCGGCGAAGCCGTTGCGGGCGAAACACCGCTTTGCGGCGCTCAGGATCAACTGACGCCGCAAGTCACTCGTCATGCGTAAGGTAGACATTTGGGTCGTGAGTAATCACTCACTTTACCAAAAGTCAAGGTTCTATTGCACCGCGAAAGCCACTTTAAATAGGAGTGTGGCCGATCGACCCTCTGATGCGGTTCACGAGGTAGGTACCGTCGCGGCTGGACAGCACGCGCTCCAGATTGGCCCCGTCGATCTTGGCGCTGGCGAACCGCGGCCCCGCCGTAACATCTTGCAAAGACGAGGCAAAAGCCTCGACCTCAGCCATCGTGCTGATCGCCCGGCTATCTCCGATTCCGCAGGCTTTGGCAACACCGACCAGGTCGGCAGGCCCGCCGGTGTGGCTGGCCTGGCCGCCGGTCTCGCCATAAGCCTCGTTGTCCAGCACGATGATCGACAGATTTTTGGGCTGCTGCAGGCCGACGGTGGCAAGGCTCCCCATCCCCATCAGCATCTCGCCGTCGCCGGTGATCACGACGACCGGCAGCGTCGGCTGGGCCAGCGCGAGGCCGAGCCCGATCATCACGGCGCCGCCCATGCCGCCCCAGAGATAGAAGTTGCGGTCGTGGTCGCCGGCGGCGGCGATGTCATAGGTCGAGGCGCCGAGGCCGCCGACGGCGAAGGCGCCCTTGCGATCCCTGAGCAGTTCGGAAACGACGGCACGGCGGTCGAGGAGATTGGCTTTGCTCATTTGGTGAAGACCTTTGCCCCGATCAGGCGCTGCGACAGCAGGACGGCGGTGGGCGTGCAGGCGTTATAGGCCTGCGCTGCGCCGGCCTCGACGACTTCGCGGACCTCTTCAGGGTGCGAGGCGCGCAGCACCTTGATCCCGGACAGTTCGAGGATCCCTTGCGTGTTCGAGCCCATCGGCACCTGCCAGGGATTGAACTCGCCCCATTCGCCGCGCATCGTCACCAGCGTGAGGAACGGCAAGCGGAAGATCTGCACCAGCGACAGCATGTTGATGCAATTGCCGACCCCGCTCGACTGCATCAGCAGCACGCCGCGCTGGCCGCCGGCCCAGGCGCCCGCGAGCAGCGCCACGCCCTCCTCCTCGGTGGTCAGCGCAATGCCGCGCATCGAGGACGACCCCAGCACCCGCTCGATCAGCTCTGAATGCCCGGCGTCCGGCACGTAGGGCACCTGACGCACCTCGAAGCGCTGCAATATCGAGAAGATCTCCTCGGGCCAGGAGGCCGCAGTGTCGGCACGGGCATGCATTGGCGTTTCCGGTCTTGTTGTTTGGTCGCGACTGTAGAGGGGCGCGCGCGCTTCATCAAAGCGCAAAACCGCATATGGCTCTGCGATTTACTCGCACCACGCGACGCCGGGCGCGCTGTGCCCGGCGCCTGGCAAATTGTGTTGCGCGGCCGCCGCCCGCGGCTTACGATAGTTGCAAATGAAACTAATTGGGTTGGATGCGCCATGAACGAACACGCGCGCGAGCTGGCTGACGGCTTCGACCTGGAGAAGCTGACGCCGGAGTTCTACGCCGACCCCTACCCGACCTATCGCGCGTTGCGCGAGAACGCGCCGGTCAAGCGGCTGCCGAACGGCTGCTATTTTCTCACCCGCTACGACGACCTCATCGCTGCCTACAAGAACACCAAGGTATTCTCCTCCGACAAGAAGAAGGAGTTCTTGCCGAAATACGGCAACTCGCTGCTCTACGAGCATCACACGACCAGCCTCGTCTTCAACGATCCGCCGGCGCATACCCGCGTGCGGCGGCTGATCATGGGCGCATTGTCGCCGTGGGCGATCGCCGGCATGGAGCCTGACCTGATCGCGCTGGTCGACAGCCTGCTCGACCGGATCGAGACCCGCGACCGCTTCGAGTTGATCGGCGACTTCGCCTCGGCAATTCCGGTCGAGGTGATCGGCAATCTGCTCGACGTGCCGCACGACGAACGCGAGCCGCTGCGCGACTGGTCGCTGGCGATTCTGGGCGCGCTGGAGCCGGTGATCGGCAAGGACGCGTTCGACCGCGGCAACAATGCGGTGAAGGATTTTCTCGCCTATCTCGAAACGCTGGTTGAACGCCGCCGCAAGAAGCCTGGCAATCCGGAACGCGACGTGCTGACAAGGCTGATCCAGGGCGAGGACAATGGCGAGCGGCTGACCGCGAAGGAATTGCTGCACAACTGCATCTTCCTGCTCAACGCCGGCCATGAGACCACGACCAATCTGATCGGCAATGGGTTGGTGACGCTCACCCAAAATCCGGATCAGAAGCAACGGCTGATCGCGCAACCCGAGTTGATCAAGACCGCGGTCGAGGAGATGCTGCGCTACGAAAGCTCGAACCAGCTCGGCAACCGCATGATCGTGGAAGAGACCGAGCTTGGCGGCATCAAGCTGCCGGCGGGCACGCTGGTCACGCTGTGCATCGGCGCCGCCAACCGCGACCCGGCGCAATTCCCCAATCCCGAAGGCTTCGACGTCGCGCGCACGCCGAACCGGCACCTCGCCTTCGGCACCGGCGCGCATCAATGCGCCGGCATGGCGCTGGCGCGGCTCGAAGGCGCCATCGCGATCTCGCGGTTCCTTGAACGCTTCCCGAACTACGCGCTCGACGGCGAGCCGGTGCGCGGCGGGCGGGTGCGCTTCCGCGGCTTCCTCAGCGTGCCCTGCAGCATCAGCGCATAAACTGTCGCCTGCGAATTTGGCCGGCGACACACTTCCCTGTGGAGGAACCGATGCCCAAATCAACTGCAGGCACGATTTGATGTAATCTCTGGTGCGCTGCAGCGGGAGTGACGCATGATGAATGCATCGGTCACTGATTTCCTCGCAACCGAAGCGCAGTTCGGCACCTACAATTATGAGCCGATCGGGGTCGTGCTGTCCCGCGGCGAAGGCGTCTGGGTCTGGGATACCGATGGCAACCGGTATCTCGACTGTCTCTCCGCCTATTCGGCGGTGAGCCAGGGCCACTGCCATCCGAAGATCCTCGCCGCAATGATCGAGCAGGCGCATCGGCTGACGCTGACCTCGCGCGCCTTCCACAACGACCAGCTCGCTCCCTTCTACCGCGAGCTCGCGGAACTGACCGGCTCGCACAAGGTGCTGCCGATGAACAGCGGCGCCGAGGCGGTGGAGAGCGCGATCAAGTCGGTGCGCAAATGGGCCTATGAGGTCAAGGGCGTGCCGGACGGGCAGGCCGAGATCATCGTCTGCGCCAATAATTTCCACGGACGCACGCTCGGCATCGTCGGCTTCTCGACCGACCCCGGTTCGCGCGACCATTTCGGCCCGTTCGCGCCGGGCTTCAAGATCATCCCGTTCGGCGATGCCGCCGCGCTCGAGCAGGCGATCACGCCGAACACCGCGGCCTTCCTGGTCGAGCCGATCCAGGGCGAAGCCGGCGTCGTGATTCCTCCGCCAGGCTATTTCGTCCGCGTGCGCGAGCTGTGCACCGCGCACAATGTAATGCTTGTGCTCGACGAGATTCAGACTGGGCTCGGCCGCACCGGCAAGCTGCTCGCCGAGCAGCACGAAGGGATCGAAGCCGACGTGACGCTGCTCGGCAAGGCGCTGTCGGGCGGCTTCTATCCGGTGTCGGCGGTGCTTTCCAACAACGCCGTGCTCGGCACGTTGCGGCCGGGCCAGCACGGCTCGACCTTCGGCGGCAACCCGCTGGCCTGCGCGGTGGCGCGGGCGGCGCTACGCGTGCTGATCGACGAGGGAATGATCGAGAACGCGTCGCAACAGGGCGCGCGCTTCCTCGCCGGATTGCAGGACATCCGCGCCAACGTCATCCGCGAGGTGCGCGGGCGCGGGCTGATGCTGGCGATCGAGCTGCATCCGGAAGCCGGCGGTGCCCGCCGCTACTGTCTGGCGCTGCAGGCGCGCGGCATCCTCGCCAAGGACACCCACGAGCACACCATCCGGATCGCTCCGCCGTTGGTAATCACGGGCGATCAGGTCGACTGGGCGACGGAGCGGATCGCGGCGGCCCTCACGCAGGATGTCTCCTGACGGTTCCCTGGTCGGAAGACCGTAACGCCGGCCGTAACCACAACGAACGAATCCGACGTCAGTGCGTTAAAGCACTGCGGGCGACTGTTGAAACGAGAGCTACGCTCATGCTTTCCCGTCGCGCTTTGTTTGTTGTCTTTTCGATTGGCAGCTCGATGCTCGTGGCGAACGGCGGCGCGTCCGCCCAGCCACACGGAAAGGGTCCACCGGCGGCAAGGCCGGCTGCACCGGCCGCAATGGCGCGTCCCGCCCCGATGGTACACGCCGCCCCTCCCGCGATGGCCAGGCCGCCCGCAATGGCGAGACCGCCTGCAATGGCGCGGCCACCCGCGATGGCACGACCGGCGGCACCCGCGTTCCACGCCCCGCAGCGACCGGCGATGGCGCCGCGCCCGGCACCGCATTTCGCCGCCCCGTCGGTACGCCAGGCCCCCCATATCGCCGCGCCGCGTGTCGCAACGCCACGCCCCGAATTCCGTCGAGGAGCGCCGCAGCGTCAGGCTCCGCATATCGCGGCGCCATCACGCCCGAGCCCACCGTCGCGCTTGAGCGAGCGGCCGTCGCCGACGGAGCGCGTTCAACAGCGCGCGCAGCAGCATCAGCAAATGATCCAGCAACGCCAGCAGGCGGCGCAGCAGCGGCAGCGTGACGCGTTCTCGCGCCAGACCACCGAGCGGCAAACCCGGATCGATCGCCTGCAGCAACGCGTGCAGCAATTGCAGTCGCAAAAGGTGCAAGGCGCACGCGCGCAACGCGTCCATGACCGTACCCTGCAGGCGCAGAACCGCCTGTTGCAACGCGAGCAGCGTGCGCAGCAAACCGACGTTGCCCGCCAGCAGAGATTGGCGCCGGCAGCGGCAGCGACGGTTGGAGCCGCGGTCGCGACCACGGCCGCGACGCACGCGGCTCAGCGCGAGCGATTTGCCGCGCACTTCCGCGAGCAGGCAGGTGCGCAAGGCCAGGCCGCGCTTGCCGCGCGCGAGAGCGGCTGGGCGCCCCGGCATGCCTGGCGACGCGGCCATCGCGCGGCGTTCGTGGCGTGGCTTGGCCCGGTGTTCTGGCCCTACGCCTATTCGGATATTTTTGACTACACGTTCTGGTCCTATGCCTACGAGCCCGGTTATTGGGCCTATGCCTATGACGACTTCGTCGACACCGTATTCTGGGACACCAACAGTCCCTATTCCGCCTACGCCAGCATCAACCCGGATGACTATCGGGGCGCCGCAGGCCGTAATCGGTCTCGTCCGCGCACCGACATGAGTCCGCAGGCGATCCAGCAGCTGTGCGGAGAACCGGACAAGGGCGTCACGGCCTGGCCGCTTGCCGACATCACGCGTGCGGTACGGCCCAGCGCCGAGCAGCGCACGCTGCTCGACGAGCTGAGGACGGCGGCGACCAGGGCTGCCAATGTCTTCAAGGACTCCTGCACGGACAGCTATGCCATGACGCCAACCGGCCGCTTGCGGTCGATGCAAAACCGCATCAGCGCGACGCTCGAGGCGATCAAGATCGTGCGGCCGGCGCTGGAGAATTTCTACAGCTCGCTCAGCGACGAGCAGCAGGCCCGCTTCAATGCGCTCGGTCCACATGTCGGCGAGCGTTCACCGCAGCAGCAGAGGGCGACCGCGCAAACCGGCAATTGCGGCGATTCGAAATCCGACCTGGCCCGGCTGCCGATCAACCGGATCGCGGCCTCGCTTCATCCGGCGGGCAAGCAAAAGGAAGCGCTCGACCGCCTGAGCGATGCGACCACAAAAGCCATCGCGGATTTGCAGGCGGCCTGTCCGAACGACGTGCCGCTGACGCCGGTCGGCCGGCTGGAGGCGATGCAGCACCGGCTCGAGGCCATGCAAAAGGCCGCGAAGCTGATCGAGCCTGCACTGGATGAGTTCTATACGATGCTGAGCAGCGAGCAGAAAGCCCGCTTCAACACGTTGCAACAGGTCGCGAGCCCCTGAGACGGCCGGCGGGCGATCTGGATCGCCGGGTGCGCCATAGGACGCCTGTCCCCCATCTTGCCTTTGCGGCCGACGCGCAGCAATGTCTGTCACCGGCATCCCGATGCGATGCCGAATGACGGGGCGGGAATGACGCGCGGCTGGATGAACACTGGCGAGCTACGCGAGCGCTGGGGCGATTCCTTATTGACGGTGCTCACTATCCTGCTCGTGGTCATGATTTTCGTGGTCGCGCCGTTGCAGGCGTTGGGCCTGTTCGAATTCCAGATTTTTGAACTCCTGCTCGCGCTGGTCCTGGTCGGCGGCGTCTTCCTGATGTCAGGCAGCGCGGTGGCGGTCGTCACGATGCTGGTCGCGCTCGTCATGATCGTCACGGGCGGAATCCTGAGGTTGCGCTCACCTTCGATTGTCGATCTCAACCTGTTTGCCGGGTCCTGGCTGCTCGTCGGCCTCACCATGGCCGTGACGGTGGCGCGCGCGACGTTTGCGCCCGGCCGCGTCACCTATCACCGTGTGATCGGCGCGGTTCTGCTCTATCTCACGGTCGCCGTGATCTTCGCAGCGCTTTTCACCTTTGTCGGCACGCTGAGGCCCGACGCATTTCCCGGCATGAAGGTGGAAGACAGCCCGACGCTGGCGAGCCGCGTCCTCTATTTCAGCTTCGCCACGCTCACGACGACAGGTTATGGCGACGTCGCTCCGCTGCATCCGATCGCGCGGAGCCTGTGCAATCTCGAGGCGATCTTCGGCCAGCTCTATCCGGCAACGCTGCTGGCGCGGCTGGTCACGCTGGAGATCGAGCACCGCAACGAGGAGTCCTGAGCGCGAAGCGGGCATGCGGCTGCTTGGCGCGGTCTTGGTTCACCTCTCCCCGTTGGGGAGAGGTCGGATTGCGCTTGGCGATGCGAAGCATCGTCCAGTGCAATCCGGGTGAGGGCTCTTGCTCTCTCAATAGACCGCAACCCCTCACCCGATTTGCTGCGCAAATCGACCTCTCCCAAGGGAGAGGTGAACTCTCGACGCCGTTCCAGCTCAACCTAATCTCATCAGGTCCTAGACCACCGTCCGGTGCCGCTCGATGCAGGTTCGCAGCACCTCGTCGAGCGGACGGCCCCACCAGTCATTCGAGAAGATCTCGATCTCCGAATAGCCGGCAAAGCCCTGCGCCTCGACGGCGGCGCGCACCGATCTGATGTCGATGACGCCGTCGCCCATCATGCCGCGGTCGTTGAGGATGTCCTTGGTCGGCACCAGCCAGTCGCAGACGTGGAACGTGAGCAGGCGATCCTGGCCGGCGCGCGCGATCTGGCTCATCAGTTCCGGATCCCACCAGATGTGATAGACGTCGAGCGCGACGCCGATTGCGCCGGTTCTGTCGGGATCGAGGGCGTCGCAGATATCGAGCGCATGCTTGGTGGTGTTCACGCAGGCGCGGTCGGCGGCATAGGCCGGATGCAGCGGCTCGATCGCGAGCGGCAGCTTTGCCTGCTTCGCATAATCCAGCATCTCGGCGATGCCGTCGTGCACCTGTTGGCGCGCGGCCGCGATGTCCTTCGAAGCCGCGCTGCCCGGCCGGGAATATTGCGGCAGGCCGCCGACCACCAGCACGATGCAGGAGGCGCCGAGTGCCGCCGCCTCGTCGACCGCGCGGCGGTTGTCGTCGCGCGCCTCGCTGCAACGCGCGCCATCGGCCGTGAACATGCCGCCGCGGCAATAGCCCGACAGATCGAGCCCGGCATCCTTGATCGCACGGACGGCGCGATCGAGGCCGACGGCTGCGACCTGGTCGCGCCAGGGATCGATGGCGCGGATGCCATGGCGCGCGCAGGCCTCGACGATGGCGAGGAGATCGCCCTGCTTGCGAACGGTCGCCGTGTTCAGCGACAGCCAGCGGTGGTCGTTGGAGAAGTCGCGCATCAGGCGTCGATGCCGCGGGTGGCCAGGATCGTCGTCATCCGGCGCGTCGCGAGCTCCGGATTGGCGAGCAGACCGGCCCTGTCGGCGAGCCGGAACAGCTCGGCAAGATGTAAGGTCGAGCGCGCGCTCTCCTGCCCGCCGACCATGGTGAAATGGTCCTGGTGCCCGTTGAGATAGGCCATGAACACGATGCCGGTCTTGTAGAAGCGCGTCGGCGCCTTGAAGATGTGGCGCGACAACGGCACCGTCGGTCCCAGCACATCGTGGAAGCCGGCCTCGTCACCCGCGGCGAACCGCGACAGCGCGTAGGACGCCGCCGGCGCGATGGCATCGAAGATGCCGAGCAGCGCGTGGGAAAAGCCCTTGTCGTCGCCGGCGATCAGTTCGGCATAGTTGAAGTCGTCGCCGGTATACATCTTGACCCGCGGATCGAGCCGGCGCCGCATGTCGATCTCACGCTGCTTGTCGAGCAGCGAGACCTTGACGCCATCGACCTTGGCCGCATTGGCGTTGATGATCGCAACCGCCGTATCCATCGCCCTTTCGAGATCGGCCGTACCCCAGTAGCCTGATAGCGCCGGATCGAACATGTCGCCGAGCCAATGGATGATTACGGGCTCACGGACCTGCAACAGCACGCGGTTGTAGACCCTGGCGTAGTCATCAGCGCTCTTGCCGAGCTTTGCCAAAGCGCGCGAGGCCATCAGGATGATGCGCCCCCCTGCCTTCTCCACTGCCGCGATCTGCTCCTCATAGGCACGGATCACATCGTCGATCGACCTGGCGTCCTCGACCGCGAGATGGTCGGTGCCGGCGCCGGAGAATACCAGCGCGTTGCCCTTGGCCTTTGCCGCCTTCACCGAGCGCTGGATCAGTTCGAGCGAGGTCGCCCAGTCCAGCCCCATGCCGCGCTGCGCGGTGTCCATGGCTTCGGCGACGCCGAGGCCGAGGTCCCAGACGTGCTCACGGAACGCGATCGTCTTGTCCCAGTCGATCGCGGCCGTCAGCCAGGGATCGACGTCGGCGCTGGGATCGGCGACCACATGGGCGGCCGAGAACGCGACGCGGTTCAGCGTGCCCTCGAGCTTCGCCGGAAAGGTCCGCGACGCCGCGAGGCGATAGGTCTCGAGGCCACCCCCGGCGGTCGGCAGTTTCAGCGACAGCGATGATTTTGTCAGGGTAGGCTTGGGCAGGACTGGCTTGTTCATGGCAAGGTCCTTTCTCAGACTGATATCGGGGCGACGTCGATCCAGCGCCGCTCCTTCCAGCTCATCAGCGCGCATTCGGCGAGCTGCACACCCTTGGCCCCTTCGAGCAGGGTGTATTTGTAGGGCGCATCCTCGCAGACATGGCGGATGAACATCTCCCACTGCTCCTTGAAGCCGTTGTCGTAAACGACGTTCTCCGGCAGCTTCTGCCAGTCGGCATAGAAATCGTGCATCCGCTTCTCGTCCGGATTCCACACCGGCCGCGGTGTCGCCTGACGTGCCTGGATCACGCAGTCGGTGAGCCCCGCGACCGCCGAGCCGTGGGTGCCGTCGACCTGGAAGGTGACGAGGTCGTCGCGGTAGACGCGCGTCACCCAGCTCATGTTGATGTGTGCAATGACGCCACCCTTCAGGCGGAAGGTGGCGTAGGCGGAATCATCGGCGGTCGCCTGGTATTTCTTGCCCTTCTCGTCATAGCGCTCGGGGATATCAGTCGTGCCGAGGCAGGTCACGCTCTCGACCTCGCCGAACAGATTGTCGAGCACGTAGCGCCAGTGGCAGACCATGTCGAGGATGATGCCGCCGCCATCCTCGGCGCGGTAATTCCACGACGGCCGCTGCGCCTCCTGCCAGCCGCCTTCGAACACCCAATAGCCGAACTCGCCGCGCACCGAGAGCATGCGGCCGAAGAAACCGGAGTCGCGCAGGAAAGCGAGCTTCTTCAGGCCCGGCAGGAACAGCTTGTCTTGCACGGTGCCGTGCTTGAGGCCCTTGGCATTGGCGAGCTTCACGACCGCAACGGCCTCCTCGAGATTTGTCGCGATCGGCTTCTCGCAATAGACATGCTTGCCGGCATTGATCGCCTTGGTCAGCAGTGAGGGCCGCGCCTGCGTGGTCGCGGCGTCGAAGAACACGGTGTCGCCCTTGTCGGCGAGCGCACGATCGAGATCGGTGGTGTGGCGTTCGATGTTGTAGCGTTTTGCCAACGCGCCGACCTTCTCGGCGTCGCGGCCGACCAGGATCGGATCGGGCATGACGCGGTCGCCGTTCGCGAGCTGCACACCGCCCTGCTCGCGGATCGCGACGATCGAGCGGATCAGATGCTGGTTGAGCCCCATCCGGCCGGTGACGCCGTTCATGATCAGGCCGAGGCGTTTGGTCGTCATACTGTCTGCTCCTGCGAAACGCGTGATGTTGGCCGCTTGAGCGGCTGCGTGGTGGACCAGTCCGGATGGATCGAACTGGCAAAGCCCGGCGCGGCGGCGATCGATTCGGTCAGCAGATCGCCGTCATGGATCGCGAGGCGGACCTTGCCGCCCGCGCGCGTGTAGAGATCGGGATGCGCGGTGAGGAAGGCGTCGGCCTCGTCAGCCGGGGTGTCGGCAAAGCCATCGACATAATGGTGTCCGTTGCGCTCGGTATGGGTGACGCCGATCAGCGCACCGAGCGCGAGGTCCTGCTGCACGCCGAGCCCGGCCTGGCAGGTCAGGTCCTCGCCGCTGACGAAATACCCGCCGCTCTCAGCGCTCCACGCCGCCGCGCGGGTGGCGTTGATGATCGACTTGTAGATACCCTTGCACGATTTCGAGGAGATGCCGCGGTAGCCGAGCGCGCGCGCCTGCGGGAATGCATCATAGGAATCGTCGGCCTCGTCGATGATGAAGCCGTGCGCCGCCAGCTTCCCGAGCGGCGAGGCTCTTGTGATATCGCGCGGCATCGGCTGCTCGATATAGAGCAGGTTTGCCCTGATCGGCTGCAGCGCCGCGTCGTGGTCGAGCCGGTCGACCAGCGCGTTCAGCGCGGCAAGGTCGGCATATTGCTCGTTGGCATCGAGCGTGATCCTGGTTGCGTAAGGCAGCTTTGCGAGCTCGCTGCCGATCCGCGCCAGCCGCGCCGCGTCATGCGCGGGATCGCCGTTCAGCTTGAGCTTGAAATAGCGCGCACCGGCGTTCTCGTTGCGGTCGGCGACGCCGCCCTCGCCTTCAACCTTGTCGTCCATCCCGACCGTGTGCCTGACGGCGACACGCTCGAGCCGTTGGCGCGTCGACAGGAACCGCGCGATCGCCGCATCGTCGAGATCGGGTGTCAGCCGCGCGTCGATGCCGACGATATTGCCGGCCATGCCATCGAAGAAATTCGCGCCGGCGGCGCGCAGCAACGCATCCAGGATCGCCTTGTCGATCTCGGCCGGGCCGAAGCCGGCGGCGAGCGGCGGAACGTCTTCCGCGGCGCAGGCCGCGACCTGCGGGCCGGTACATTCGGCATGGAGGCCGAATGCCGTGTCAAAACCCTTGTTCGCCAGATAGAGCTCGCGTGCGGTCGCAAGCGAGCGGCGAAGTCCGTCGAGCGACTGCGCTTCGGTCAGATGCGGCCGCTTGTCGAACCATTTCGGTGCCAGCATCTCGGCGCCGGCGCCGGTGGCTCGGCCCTTGCCCTCCACCTCGATCTCGACCCGCACGAACATCTGCGTCGATGCGGTGATCGTCACCGCGCCGAAGCGGAACGGCCGGGCGAATACCAGCGGCCGTTCGAAGAACGCGATATCGTTGACTTTGAGGCGAAGCGGCATTGAAGGCTCGGGTGTTAGTCCAGCGACCCCTGTGTGAAGAAATGCTTCCGGATCCGCTGCACCAGTTCGTTGAAGACGGGATCGGACATCGTCTCGAGCGAGCGCGGCCGCGGCATCGGCACGTCGTAGATCGCGGCGATCGCGCCGGGCCGCTCGGTCATCACGAGCACACGGTCAGCGAGGAACACGGCCTCGGGAATCGAGTGCGTGATCAATAGAACCGTCTTGCCGGTCTCGCGCTGGATCCGCATCAATTCGACATTCATCCGCTCGCGCGTCATGGCGTCGAGCGCGCCGAACGGCTCGTCCATCAGCATGATCTTCGGATCGTGCACCAGCGCGCGGCAGATCGAGGCGCGCTGCTGCATGCCGCCGGACAGCTGCCAGGGCAGCTTCTTCTCAAAACCTTCGAGGCCGACCAGCTTCAGCAGGTCCTTGGCGCGGGCAAGATATTTGTCCCGCGGCAGCTGCTTCATGTCGATCGGCAGCATCACGTTGGAGAGGATGTTGCGCCACGGCAGCAGCAGCGCGTTCTGGAACACGATGCCGACATTGCCGTGCGGTTTCGTCACCGGCTCGCCGTCGACCAGCACCTCGCCCGTCGTCGGCGGCAACAGGCCCGAGATCATCTTCAGCAGCGTGGACTTGCCGCAGCCCGACGGCCCGACCACGACGAAGAACTCGCCGTCATTGATGGTGAAGTCGAGCGGCCGCAGCGACGGCACATCGCCGTCGCGCGAGCGGTAGGTCTTCGACACGCCGGAGAGTTTGATACCCGGCGCGGCGCCCGCCGCGCGGTCCGACACCAGGCGCAGATGCGCGGTGGGCTGGACATCGGCTGATTTGGTTGCAGGATTCATCACAGCCCTCTCCACCCGTCGTCCCCGCGAAAGCAGGGACCCATACGCCGTGTCCTCTCATTCGGGCACGCGGGTGGAGACCTTCCGTAACAATCAAGGTTGGTGGTTATGGGTCCCTGCTCCGTGCGCAACAGCGCACTCGGCAGGGACGACAGCGCAAGTCTACGGCTCACGAGTCACCCTTCGGCAGATAGTCGTTGGTGTAGAACGCCTTCGGATTGGCCTTGGCCTTGGCGTCGAGGCCGCCATACTCGACCATCAAATTGACCGACTCGGTCATGTTCTGGTCGGTGACCTGGAACGGCCGCTTGGTCCTGGTCTCCGCCGTGCGATAAAGCGGGATCGTCAGCTCGAAGCCTTGCGTCAACGTGTCGATCTTGCCGCCCTTCGGGTTGGCGTCGAGGATCGACTGCGCAGCGGCCTTCGGGTCCTTCTCCGCGGCTTCCACCGCGTTGGTGGTCGCCGACATGAAGCGGCGGACCAGGTCGGTATTGGCCTTCACATAGTCGGAGTTCGCGATGATGCCCGACGACACCATGTTGATGCCGTAGTCGGCGAACTTGATCGGATAGACGTCCTTGCCGGTGGCGTCCTTGATCTTCATCGACTGGTCCATGACATAGCCGAGCAGCAGGTCGGCCTGGCCGTTGATCACGGCGTTGAGCTTGGTCTGGCCGTCGCCGGCGACGGTGTTGAAATCGCTTTCCTTCAGGCCGGTCTTCTTCAGGAACAGCGGCCAGATCTGTGTCATCGAATCCGCCGGCGTGATCGCGACCGTCTTGCCTTTGATGTCCTCCGGCTTCCTGATGTTCTTGTCGGCAAGGCTCATCGCCGACATCGGGCTGGTCTGCAGCAGCACGCCGGTGGCGATCACGGGCGCGCCCTTCACCGCGGCGCGCATCATGGTGGGCACGTCGACATAGCCGAAATCGGCGGTCTTGGCGGCCACCGCCTGCGTGGTCGCGGCCGAGCCACGGCCTTCCTGGATCTCGAGGTCGATGCCCTCAGCGGCATAGATGCCCTTGGCCTTGCCGTAATAGAACGGCGCGTGCTCACCATAGACGTACCAGTTCAGCATCAGCACGACCTTGTCGGCCGCGGACACTGGTGCCACCGCAAGCGCGGTCCAGGCCAGCGCGGCGCCTGCGACCGCAATCAAACGCTTCATGGTTGTTCTCCCTTTATTGTCCGCGGTCCTTGTGTGGACCGCTTGTCCGGTTGCTGCGCTAGGAAGCGAAGATGATGTCGTCGCGCTGGCTGACGTGCCAGGGGATCACCAGCCGCTCGATGCGGTCGACGATCCAGAACAGGATGACGCCGAGCAGCGCGAGGATCACCAGCGCGGCGAACATCGTCGGCAGGTCGAAGGTGCCGATCGAGCGCTGCATCACATAGCCGATGCCGGAATTGGAGCCGACGAACTCTCCGACGACGGCGCCGACCACGGCGAGCGTCACCGAGACTTTCAGGCCGGAAAAGATCGCGGGCATCGCGTGCGGCAGGTTGACCGCACGGAACACCTGGAAGCGGCTGCCCTGCATCGCGCGCGCCAGATCGACCATATCAGGGTCGACCGACTTGAAGCCCTGCACCGCCGAGACCACCACGGGGAAGAAGCCGAGCAGGAACGCGGAGATCACCTTGGGGATGATGCCGAAGCCGAACCACACCACGAACAGCGGCGCGATCGCGATCTTCGGTACGGACTGGGAGAACACCAAGAGCGGATAGACGTAGCTCTCGACCGTCTTCGAACCCGCGATCAGCATCGCGACGGGAATGCCGAACAGCGCCGAGAGCAGGAATCCGCAAATCGTTGCATAGGTTGTCGGCCAGGACTGCCGCAACAGCTCCGGCCAGTCGCTCCAGAGCACCGCCACGACGTCGCCGGGCGAGGGAATTTGGTAGGCCGGAATATGGAACAGGCGGATCGCGAGGTCCCAGGCCGCCACGATGACGACCAGGAACAGGAACGGACGTACCCACGCCGCATTCAGCACCTTCGACAGGCCCGAAGGGCTCTTTGCCTCCGCCACGTCACGCTCCCCTTGCAGTTTCTCTGTTCGTTCAGAAATTAACCCGTTGGATAAATACTGTCCAGTCCCAAGCGCGCGGCAAAATCGCACCGAAATCCGCTACTTTCGTCAGGCGAAAATTTTTGTCGGGTGAAACTTTGTAGCCCGGATGGAGCGCAGCGAAATCCGGGAACGTCGATCCGCGGATAGACCCGGATTTCGCTTCGCTCCATCCGGGCTACACGCCAGAATGATGGGCAATGAGCGCGGACAAGCCGCGCCGCCTCACACCACGCGGTGTTCCATCGACTTCAGCATCGGCAATGTCCCACCGAACGCTGCCGTCGACTTGCCGGTCAGCGCCGCCAGCACCAGCGCGGTCATGTGCTCGAGGCGCTCGTCGCGGGCGTCCTTCTTCAAGAGGTCGCGGCCGAAGATCACGCTCAGCGTGGCGCTGTTGGAGAGATAGAAGAACGCCAGCCCGGCGATCGAAATGTAGAGCTGCACCGGATCGACCGCGACGCGGAAATCGCCACTCTCGACCCCGCGCGTCACCACGGTGCGGATCATCTCGACAAAGGGCGAGTGCATCGACTTGACCTTGGTCGAACGCTTCAGGTGTTTTGCCTTGGCGAGGTTTTCGGTGTTCAGCAGCGCCAGGAACTCGGGATTACGCAGAAAATAGTTCCACGTGAAATCGATCAGGCGCCCGATCGCCTCGGGCGGATCGAGATGCTCGAGATCGAGGGTGCGCTCCTCGGCGCGGATCTTCTCGTAGGCGCCTTCCAGCACCTCGAGATAGAGATCCTCCTTGTTGCCGACGTGATAGTACAGCATGCGCTTGTTGGCGTCGGCGTTGGCCGCGATGCGGTCGACCCGCGCTCCGGCGAGGCCATGGGCGGCGAATTCCTGCTTGGCGGCCTCGAGAATCCGCAGCCGCATCCCCTGGGGGTCGCGCTGCCATCTCTGTATTCGCTTCGCCTTGGCCAAATCGATCGCCCGGTGATGCTGGGTTGGTGAATGTAGCATGACGCGCGACGTTTGAGAACGAATGTTGTCGTGATGCTCGTGCGGGAATATTTCTCGCAGATGCCCTCTTCGTCACTCCCCGGCGCGCAATTGCGCACCGGAGGGGCGCGCCACCGGGTCGCGCGACGCACGCTGCCGGGACGACCCGCGGATAAAACGCGGCCTAGCCTGGCTTTCCCTGTGACGGCTGCACCAGAAGCGTCGGCACACCGCATGTGCCGTTGCGCACCGTCATCACGCGCGTGCCGGGCTTGCGGCCGGTGCGGACTTCGGAGACGTCGACCCCAGCGGCAATCAGCCGCGCACGTGTGGCGTCGATATCGGCGACGCGCCAGCAGATGCCGCGCAGCCGGTCCGGCGCGTCCGCCTCCGATTTTCCCGGCCGGTGCGTGACCTCGACGACGAGGTCGCCGCAGCGGAAGAACATCAGCCGGCCCCACTCCGGATGCGACCGGTCGAGCGCCATGTCGAGCCCGAGCCGAGCACCATAGAGCGCGGCGGCACGTTCCGGATCGGCGGTCGACACCACCACGTGATCCATCGCGGTGATCGATGCGGTCGTGGTGCGGACCGATAGCGGCCGCTCCTGCTCGCGCTCCAGGAAGAACATGCGCACGCCGCGCGTCGCATCGGTCGCAGCGCGGGTCCGCTTCCACGACAGCGTGGCGCCACTGGTGTCGTCGCGGCTCTCGACCTCCGCGACGGGTTCGGGCTTCAGCGTCAAGCGCTCGAGCCTGCGGTGTGTCTTCGCGATATCGCTGGTGCGGAAGCAGAGACTCGCAAGCCCCTCGCCCTGGGTGGCAAGCGCGCTGCGGATGCGCTGGGCTGCATCGTCGTCGCCGTGCGGCGCCACCAATTCCAGCGTGGTGTTGTCGAGCGTGAACAGCGTGCGGTCCGCGCCGCCGCCGCTGTAGCGCCAGGAAGGCGTCCGCGCGAACAGCGTCTCGTAGGCCGCGCTGGCAGCAGCGATGTCGCCGGTCAGGACGACGACGTGATCGAGACCGGTAATCATGGCCGCAACCTCCCCGAATCTGCCGTCATCGTGTTTCTCCCTTAACCCAACCCGGAACCACGGACTGCCGCCGGCCGTTATGCCGCCCAGAAGGGCCCGGCGCAGCCATCATCTCTACCTGTAAACCAGGCAGGGTTGCGAATATTTTCAGCGATATCGGCCGATCAGCAATGCTAGTCTGGAACCGCCGGCCGGGACCACACCAGCCACGACGGAAAGCGAATGCAGGCTCTCTTCATCGGACAGACCTATATCGACGTCACCTTCATCACGGATCACATGCCCGTTGGCGACGAAAAGCACGTCGCCGACGCCTATGCGGTGTCGTTCGGCGGCAACGCCGTGACCGCGGCATTCTGCTGCGCCAAGCTCGGCGTCCCGCCGGACCTGATCGCCACCATGGCCAATGACTGGCTGGGACGGATGTTCTGGGACATGGCCGACAGGTACGGCATCTCGTTCCACCCTCGCAAGGTCAAATCCTCCTCGCTGTCCTTCATCATGCCGAACGACGGCAAGCGCGCCATCGTCCGCTGCCGCGACGACCAGCACATCCACCCCTTTCCGCTGCTGAACATCAAGGGCTGTCGCGCACTGCACATCGACGGCCACCAGCCGGACGCCGCGATCCATTATGCAAAGCTGTGCCGCGAGGACGGCATCCTGACCTCGCTCGACGGCGGCGGCCTGCGCACCAACACCCACGAGTTGCTCGCATTCATCGACATTGCGATCGTCGCCGAACGGCTGTGCGAGCAGATGGACAAGACGCCGGAGCAGATGCTCGACTATCTCAAGGGCCGCGGCTGCAAGGTCGGCGGCGTCACCATGGGCGAGCGCGGCCTGCTCTGGTATGACGAGGCCGGCACGGTGCGCACGCTGCCGGCCTTCCCGATCCCGCGCGCGCGCGTGATCGATACCAACGGCGCCGGGGACGTCTTCCACGGCGCCTACATCTACTCCTACCTTTCGAACCCGAGCAAAGGCTGGCATGAGCACTTCAAGTTCGCGCGTGCAGCCTCGACCTTCAAGATCCAGAAGCTCGGCAACGAGGCCGGCTTGCCGACACTCGCCGATATCGCAGCCGTCAAGCAGGAATTTCGCGCCGAGGCCTGATATCGGTGAATGGGGCTAGGCCATGAGGCACGTCTTCGTCGCCGGCAGCATCAATATGGACGTGGTGGCGACCGCCGAGCGCCATCCGCGGATCGGCGAAACCGTCGCCGGCGAGGCCGTGCTGTATTTTCCCGGCGGCAAGGGCGCCAACCAGGCGGTGGCTTCGGCCAAGCTCGGCGTAGCGACCACGCTGATCGGCCGGCTCGGCATGGATGCGTTCGGCAAGGAGCTGCGAGCGTTCCTTGCCGCGCAAGGCGTCGATCTTACCTCGGTCAAGACCACGAATGGCACGCATTCCGGCACGGCGATCATCACGATCGCCAATGCAGACAACACGATCGTCGTCGTGCCGGGCGCCAACGGGCTCGTTGACGCTCGTGATGTCAAGGCCCCCTCACTTATGAAGGGTGACGTCGCGGTGAGCCAGTTCGAGATTCCGCTGCCGGCGATCACTGCCTTCTTCCGGCGCGCCCGCACCGTCGGCGCCACCACGATCCTCAATCCGGCACCGGCAAAACAGGCCGACAAGGCTCTGCTCGAGCTCGTCGACATTCTCGTTCTGAACGAGACCGAACTCGGCTATCTGACCGGCACGGAGCTGCGCGACAGCGACGACCCGTCCCGCTTCGCACAGGCGGCCCGGACCTTGGGGCAAGGCAAGATCGTCTGCGTCACGCTCGGCAAGCGCGGCGTGCTGGCGCTGGTCGAGAACCAGCCGCTGCTCGTGCCGGGACGCGAGGTCAAGGCCATCGACACCACAGGCGCTGGCGATTGCTTCGTCGGCGCGCTCGCCTCACAGCTCGCCATCGGCAAGCCGCTCGGCGACGCCCTGGCCTACGCCAACGCCGCCGCCTCGATTTGCGTGCAACGGATGGGAGCCGCGCCGTCGATGCCGACGGCGGATGAGGTGGCCGCCGTTCTTTCCACGCGTCGTCCCGGCGGAGGCCGGGACCCATAACCACGACTGTCAAATGTTTGCGGCGCTGGAATGACGAGTCCCGTTCACTAGACCCGCTGCAGAGTATGGGTCCCGGCTCCGTGCGCAATCGCGCACTCGGCCGGGACGACGAGGTTGTTAGGCCAGCGCACTCTTCAAATCAAAGCTCGCATCTCCCGCCTGCTCCGGCGTGATCGAGCCACCGGCACCGAGCAGCCGGCGGCCGAACATGTGATCGCCGGCGCGGTTGACCGACTCGATGCCGAGCAGTTTGTCGCCGCGATAGCAGAACGCCGAGAACGCGCCCTGCGCGCGGTCGCCGCGCACCACGACGCGGTCGTAGCCGGTGGTGAGACCCGCCATCTGCAGCTTGTCGGGGCCCTGGTCGCTCCAGAACCACGGCAGGCCGTCATAGACCTCGGTCTTGCCGGTCAGCCGCGACGCCACGCAGCGCGCATGGTCGGTCGCGTTCTGCACCGACTCGAGCCGCAGCGATCCGCCGAAGCGTTTGCTGGTGTAGAGCGCGCAGTCGCCGATCGCGGAGACATTCGGATCGGCGGTCAATAGATGCTCGTCGACGATAATGCCGGATGCCACCAGCAGGCCGGCCTCCGCGGCAAGCTCGACATTCGGCAGCACGCCGACGCCGACCACGACGAGATCGGCAGGGATATGCGTGCCGTTGCTCAGGCTGACGCCGGTAACCTTGCCGCCATCGGCCTCGATCGCCGTGACCTGCACCCCCATGTGAATCCGGATGCCGGCCGCGCTGTGGCGGGATTGCGAGAACTCGGAAATCTCCGCGGTCACCGCCCGCGCCATCACGCGGGAGGCGAGTTCGACCACGTCGACCTCGAGGCCCTTGGCCCGGGCGGTGGCGGCGAATTCGAGCCCGATGAAGCCGGCACCGATCACGACGACGCGCATGCCGGGCGCGATCAAATCGCGCAGCGCCTGGCTCTCGTCCAGGATGCGCAGGTAGCGGACAGCATCGAGCCTGGCGTTGGGGATATCCAACAGCCGGTTCCGCGCGCCGGTGGCGAACACCAGGTGACCGTAGTCGAGCGACGCGCCGGAGGCGAGCGCCACCTTCCGCGCATTGCGATCGATCGCATGGGCGCGATCGGTGATCAGCTCGATCTTGTTGTCCTGGTAGAACTTGTCGGGCCGGAACATCAGGGTTTCGGGCCCGCCGGTCCCCTTCAGATAAGCCTTCGACAGCGGCGGCCGCTGATACGGCAAATGGCCTTCATCATTGATCAGGGCGATGCGTTCGACGAAGCCGGCCTGGCGCAGCGACGCCGCGAGCTGGAAGCCGGCGTGTCCGGCGCCGACGATGATGACCGAGCCCGTCATCGGAACAACCCAAATACGCGCGAGCAGGAGCAACCCATGCCGTTTCCTCTTGTCGATGTTAGCTTGCTTGCCCCGTCCCCACAGCGCTCGTGTCTGCGTACCGAAGGCGCGTGCCATTTGGCCTCATGGCTCGCACCGATGCAAGGGGGTCTCAGGCGATTCTGGGCGCACCCGCGGTCCCCGGCCGCCGGGCCGGATTGCCACGGCTCCCGCCAAGGCCTTAAATGTCCGGAACCAACAAGCCCAAGGTCTTCAATATGCCAGCACCCGCCCCCTCCGCCAACGACCCCGCTTTGCTCCGCATCGACGGCGCCATCGCGACCATCACGCTGAACCGGCCGGCCGCGTTCAACGCGATCGACATGACGATCGCCAAAAAGCTCGAGCAGCTCAGCGCCGAGGTCGAAGCCAACAAGGACGTTCGCGTACTGGTCATCGAGGGCGAAGGCCGCGCCTTCTGCGCCGGCGGCGATCTGCAGACCATCGGCGCTGCGACCGAAACCAACAATGTCGCCCCCGTGGTCGGCGAGATGCTTCACCACTACCACGCCTTCATCGAGACGGTCCGGCGGATGCCGAAGATCGTGCTATCCAGCGTGCATGGTTCGGCGGCCGGCGCCGGCATGGGCCTCGCGTTCGTGACCGACCTGTGTATCGCCGCGGACGATGCCCGCTTCACGCCCGCCTATGCCAAGATCGGCGTGTCGCCGGATGGCGGCAGCACGGTCGGCATCGTCGGCACGGTCGGGACCCGCCGCGCGCTGCAGATTTTCCTCGCCGAGGATGGTTTCACCGCGCAGCAGGCCTATGAATGGGGTCTCGTCGTCAAGACCGTCCCCGCGGCCGAGCTGAAGGCGGCGACGCGGCAGCTCGCCGAGCGCCTGGCGCAAAATCCGCCCGCCGCGATCGCTGGGACCAAATCACTGGTCTATCAGGCCGCCACCACACCGACCAAGCAGCAGCTCGACGCCGAGGAACACAAGATCATCACGGCGATGCATACCGACGATTTCCGCGTCGCCGTGAAGAAGTTCACCAGCAAGTCGAAGTAGGAACAATAATTACGACAGCGTTACAATGGTCTCTCCCCTCATCCTGAGGAGCGCGGATCGCGCGCGTCTCGAAGGACGAGGCCACAGACGGGCCTCATGGTTCGAGACGCGCGTTCCGCGCTCCTCACCATGAGGGGTTCTGTGCCGGTAAGATTAGTTAGGGCAGATGTACCCCGTGCCGCCGGGCGCCTTGAAACAGCCGACCGATTCCGGGATCACCTGCTTGGGCAGCCACAGCACGACCTTCGGAAAATAGATCGTGAAGCAGATCGTGACCAGGAACACGACATAGATCGGCAACGCCGCCCGCAACGCTTTTGCAAAGCTGACGCCGACGAATTTCGAGGCCATCAGCAGCACGAGCCCGTAGGGCGGCGTGATCAGGCCGAACGCCAGCGTTGCGATCAGCACCACGCCCATATGCACGCCGTTGATGTCGCCGGCCTGGGTCAGCGCGTTGACCAGCGGCATGAAGATGATGATGGTCGGCACCGGCTCGATGAAGTCGCCGACCACGGTGAACAGCAACACCATCAGGAGCATGATGAGGTGCGGATCGTTGCCGGCGATCGAGGTGATCCAGTCGGCGATGTAGATCGCGCCGCGCAGATAGGCCAGCATCCAGCCGAACGCGTTCGCCGCGCCGATCGTGATCAGCGGCAGCGAGAAGATCAGGCCCGCCAGACAGAAATCATACGGGATCTTCTTCAGGTGCCCGCGGTTCAGCGCCGGGATCACCACGACGATGATGTAGGCGACCGCTACCACCCCGGCCTCGGTCGGCGTGAACCAGCCGGTCAGGATGCCGCCGAGCAGGATCACCGGGATCATCATCGGTAGCGCCGCATCACCGGCGGCGAACGCGACCTGGCGCAGCGGCGCGCGCGGCTTGCGCAGTCCCGAGGGCCCGAAGAAGTAGCAGTAGATCATCAGCCCGAAGCCGATCATCAGCCCGGGGACCACGCCGGCCATGAACAACCCGGCGATCGAGACATTGCCGACCGCGCCATAGACCACCGCCGTGATGCTCGGCGGCACCAGCGCTGCGATCGTCGACGCCGAGGCGATGATCGCGGCGATGAAGGCCGGCTCATACCCTTCCCGCCGCATCGGCCCGCCGAGGGCCCGGCTCATGACCGCGACGTCGGCGGTGGTCGAGCCCGACATCTCCGAGAAGAACATGCTGAAGACGACGACGACCTGCGACAGCCCGCCCCTGATGTGGCCGACCAGCGAGACCGACAGGTTGGCGATGCGGACCACGACATTGGCCGAGCTCATGAGCTCGCCGACCAGCAGGAAGAACGGGATCGCTAGCAGCGCCTCGGAATCGACGCCGTCGAAGATCTTCTGGATGATCGCCGCCAGCGAGACGTCTGATAGCACTGCGCCGACGAACACGCCGGCCATCAGCGAGAACGGCACGGGCACGCCGAGATAGCCGAAGAACAGGAAGCAGAACGACATCAGCGCAAGCACGACCGGTGCGCTCACGGCTGCACTCCCGTCGTCGCGCGGGTATCGATCGCAGGAATCGGAAGGTCGTCATCCGGCGGCTCTGGATGGTCGAAGCCATTGCGGATGCCGTTGACGAGCTGCTCGATCGTGAACAGGCCGATCAGGATGCCGGACAGTGGGATCACCGCATAGAGCGAGGCGATCGGCGTACCCGACGGCAGGCGGAAGCTGCCGAAGCCGCGCAGGTAATTTTGATAGCCGTACCAGACCAGGCAGAAGGCGACGCCCAGCACCACCAGACGGATGACGATCTCGACGAACAGCCGCGACCTGCCATGCAGCGCTTCGGAGATCGCGGTGAGATAGAGATGGTCGTTGCGCCGTGTCGCGACCGCGGCCCCGATGAAGATCGCGTAGATGAACAGCGTCGAGGTCACCTCCTGCAGCCACAGCCAGGGATGACCGATGGTGCGGGTGACGATATCGGCGGTCACCGACAGCGAGAAACCGAAGCACAGCAAGCCGCACAGCATCATCAGGATCAGCTCGAGCCGGTCGAGCGCCCGCCATTTCAGATACCGCTGCCGTTGCAGCACCAGTATGTCGGCGATGGCCATGCTCGAAATTCCTCGTCGTCCCGGCCTAGTGCGCAATTGCGCACGGGGGGCCGGGACCCACAACCCCCGGCTCGAGTTGCTTGCAGAAAGTCGGCGACCTAATCGCTCAACTGAAGGGCCGCGGCGTATGGGTCCCGGCCTTCGCCGGGACGACGCAGGAAGGGGGTTAGTTGACCGCGCGGATCAAATTCTTGATCTTCTCCGCATGGGGCCCGAGATCCTTGGCGAGCTTGTCGAGATAGGGATCGGCGACCGCCGTAAAGCTCTTCTTGTCCACGTCCTCGACCACCTTGACGCCGAACGACTTCAATTTTGCAGCCGCGGCCTTCTCCAGTTCGAACGCCTTCGCCGGCTCCTTGGCGCTCACCTCGGCGGCCGCCGTCGTCACCCAGGCCTTCTGCTCGGCTGAAAGGCTCTGCCACAGCTTGTCGCTGACGAACAGCAGCGCATTGTTGGCCTCGTGCTCGGTCATCGAGAGCACCGGCGCGACTTCGTAGTGCTTATTGACGAGGTAAACGTTCACGCTGTTTTCCGCCGCATCGACCACGCCGGTCTGCAATGACGTGTACACGCTGCCGAACGGCATATGGACGGTTTGCGCCGCGTAAGCCGGGAAGATCGTGTCTTCCGTAGCCGTCGCCTGAACGCGAATCTTTACACCCTTGAGGTCGCCGACGTTGTGGATTTCCTTCCTCGCATAGATGCTTCTCACACCTTGGCTGCCCGTCGCGATGACATGAAGGCCTTGCGACGTGTCGTCGATCATAGCCTTGATCGCATCGATCACCTTCGGATCGGCAAGCGCCTTGACCACGTGGTTGGCGTCGCGGAACAGGAAGTGCAGCGACATCACACCGGCCTGCGGCGAGATGGTTGCAGTGTTCGCCGACGAGATGATGGCGAATTCAATGTCTCCGGATTTCACAAGCTGCAGCAGCTGCGGCTCCTGGCCGAGCTGCGCACCGGGATATTGATCGACGATCATGGTCCCCTTGCTCAATTCCTTGAGCTTGGCGGAGAACATGTCGTAGGCGACGCTATAACCGGTATTGAGCTGCTGATCGTGCGCGAAGCGGTAATGCTTGACCTCCTGCGCGCCGGCGCCCGCGGACAGCAGCAGCGCTGCCGCGGCCATGGCAATCCCGACGATCCTGGCTGAATAGCCCATCGCGACGTTCCCCCTGCTTTTAGTTGAGGGGATCATCCCACCAGTCGCGCGGGATTGTCAATAAAACAGGCGAAACGAGCCGCCCGCGGGTATTATCGAGAGCCGCGGCGCAGAAATTATCGACAATTCGACCACAAGGCCGAACGAAGCCGGCTACTTGCGATTTGCTACTTGCCCTTGGCGCGCATGAAGTCGAAATCGCAGCCCTCGTCGGCCTGCAGGATGGTCTCGTTGAAGAGATGCGCGTAGCCACGCTTGGCCCAATCGGGCGTCCCGGCCGGCGCGAGCGCGTCGCGGCGTTTGCGCAATTCGGCCTCGTCGACCAACAGATCGATGCTGCGCTTGGCGACATCGAGCCGGATCATGTCGCCGTTCCGCACCAGCCCGAGCGGACCGCCGACGGCGGATTCCGGCGTGATGTGCAGCACGATGGTGCCGAACGCGGTGCCGCTCATTCGCGCATCGGAGATGCGGACCATATCCTTCACGCCGGCGCGCGCGAGTTTCTTCGGGATCGGCAGGTAACCCGCCTCAGGCATGCCCGGCGCGCCCTTCGGGCCGGCATTGCGCAGCACCAGCACGTCGTCGGCGGTCACATCGAGCGCGGGATCGTCGACCCGCAGCGTCATGTCCTCGACCGACTCGAACACCACGGCGCGGCCGATATGCTGCAATAGTTTCGGGCTCGCCGCCGACTGCTTGATCACGGCGCCGCGCGGCGCGAGATTGCCGTGCAGGATCGCCATCGCGCCTTCGGATTTGATCGGGTTCGCCTTGGAGCGGATCGCGTCCTGCCCCGGCACATCCTCAGCATTGGCGACGACCTCACGCAAGGTCTGGCCGGTGATGGTTTTGGCATCGAGATCGATGAGGTCGCCGAGCTGCGCCATCAGCTTCGGCACGCCGCCGGCATGATGGAAATGCTCCATGTAGTGTTCGCCCGACGGCTTGAGGTCGACCAGCACGGGGACCTCGCGGCCGAGCTTGTCGAACGCCTCGAGGTCGATCTTGTGCGGCGAGCGATTGGCGATCGCCGTGAGGTGGATCAGCCCGTTGGTCGAGCCGCCGATCGCCTGCATGACGACCTGGGCGTTGCGGAACGAGGATGGCGTCAGGATCTCGCTCGGCTTCGGTCCCTTGGTCTTCGCCATCTCGGCGGCGACGCGGCCACTGGCCTCCGCAGAGCGGAAGCGTTCGGCATGCGGCGCCGGGATCGTCGCGCTCATCGGCAGCGACAGGCCGAGCGCTTCGGTGATGCAGGCCATGGTGGAGGCGGTGCCCATCACCATGCAGGTACCGACCGACGGCGCGAGGCGGCCGTTCACCGCCTCGATCTCGTTGTCGTCGATCTCGCCGGCGCGATACTTGCCCCACAGCCTGCGGCAGTCCGTGCAGGCGCCGAGCACCTCGCCCTTGTGATGGCCGACCACCATCGGTCCGACCGGAATCACCACCGTCGGCAGATCGGCGCTGATGGCGGCCATGATCTGCGCCGGCAGGGTCTTGTCGCAGCCGCCGATCACGATCACCGCATCCATCGGCTGGGCGCGGATCATCTCCTCGGTATCCATCGCCATCAGATTACGCAGATACATCGAGGTCGGATGCGCAAAGCTCTCGGCGATCGAAATGGTCGGGAACACGAACGGCATCGCGCCCGACAGCATCACGCCGCGCTTCACCGCCTCGATGATCTGAGGCACGTTGCCGTGGCAGGGATTGTAGTCGCTGTAGGTGTTGGTGATGCCGACGATCGGGCGATTGAGCGCATCGTCCGAATAGCCCATTGCCTTGATGAACGCCTTGCGCAGGAACAGCGAAAAGCCGGCGTCACCATAGCTTGTCAGTCCCTTGCGAAGTCCGTCGGCCATTTTCTTCTATCCCGTGGTTGTTCGGCCGCACTTAAGGAGCGGCAGGAATTATTGTCAATATGAGATAATCCGGTCGCGGTGGGTGGCCGGTCTGCGGCAAAATCGCCCCCATTATTGACAATAACCGTGGCGCCATGCTGACCTCAGGCATCGACCAAAGCCGAGAGCGCATGACAGCCGAGCCCACATTGCCCGAACTCCAGGCCCCCTCGCGCGAGGAGGAACAGGCGGAGGTGATCCGCCGGCTGGAGGAGGACATCATCTTCGGCCGCTTCGCGCCCGGTTTGCGGCTGGTCGAGGATACCCTGATGCAGCGCTATGGCGCGAGCCGGCATTTCGTCCGCCAGGCGCTGTTCCAGCTCGAGCGCCAGGGCATCGTGCTGCGCGAAAAGAATGTCGGCGCCACGGTGCGGTTCTATTCGGCCGAGGAAGTGCGACAGATCTATGAGGTGCGCGAGATGCTGACGCGCCAGGCCGCGCTGATGATTGCCCTGCCCGCGCCGCAAAGCCTGATCGACCAATTGAGCGAGCTGCAACGGCATTACTGCATCAAGGCCGAGGCGCAGGACATGCGCGGCATTCACGAGACCAACGATGCGTTCCACCTCGCGCTGTTCTCCGCCTGCGGCAATCCCTATCTGGTCCGCTCGCTGCAGGACTACATGAACCTGACGCTGCCGATGCGCGCCAAAAATCTCGCCGACAGCGAGGGCCTCGCATTGTCGCGCCGCCAGCACGAATTGATGATCGAGCTCTTGAAGGGCCGCGACAGCTGGGCGCTGGCGCAGCTCTGCGTCGATCACATGCAGTACAGCAAGGCGGATTATCTCGTCCGCATCTCCAACGACAAAAAGCCGCAATAGCGCGATACGCGGCCTCCTCGTGAAGGAGACGGCGATGCGCTATGTGGCTATATTCCTTGGATCGTTCGCCGTGCAGCTTGCGCTCGGCGGCGTCGGCGAAGCGGCCGATCCGCGCGCGACGCAGCTCACCTACGAGCCCTGGACCAAGACCTGCCTGACAGAGGCGAGCTGCTTCGTCGCTGCGGCTGCGCGTGGCCAATGCGTGCCGTCGGGCGGCACGCTCAGCGTCTCGCCGCAGAGCAGCAAGCGCGCGATCGTGAGCGCCAACGTCGGAACGCGGACCATGCTGGAAGGCACGATCAGCCTCCGCATCGATCAGGACGAGCCGATCCAGATCGCCAAGCCGCATTGCTACACGCTCGGCTGCGGCGGTACGCTCGAGGCCGATGGCGAAATGATCGAGCGGCTGAAGCACGCGCAGACCATCGCCGTCGAAGCCAAGAACCTCACCGGGCAGACCATCAGCCTCGCCTTTCCCCTCACGCACTTCGCCGAGACCTTTGACGGGCCCGGCAGCCCGCCCAAGACATCCGGGCAAGGTTCGAAGGACGCGCAGCAGCACACCGAATCCGTGAAGCAACTGCCGCAATGCGAGGACTGATCACTTCTTCCAGTCGATCACCCGCTCCTTGTCGCCGTCGAACTCCATACTGCAGAACGCGCCGCCCTGGTAATAGTCGCCGACCGGATCCGGCGGCAGCTTGGCCTGCTCGGCGATCGCGTGCTCGCGGAAATCCTCAGCCCTTCCGGTCGGGCGATAACCGAGATCGTAGGCGCGGTGATTGTCCCACCACGAGCGCTCATTGTAGGACGCGCCGTACAGCACCTCGAAATAGATGTCGGGATGCTCGAGCCCGATGCGGCAGAGCTGGACGAGGTCTTCCGGCTTGAGCCAGATCGAGAGCCTGCGGTGGTCGAGCGGCGCCTCGCCGAAATTGCCGATCCGCAGGCAGGTGACCTTGATGCCGTGCTTGTCGGCATAGAGCGCGCCGACGCCTTCACCGAACACCTTACTGACACCGTAACGACTGTCCGGCCGCGCGGTGACGTCGGTACCGATGCGGTGATGACGCGGATAGAACCCGACCGCGTGATTGGATGAGGCGAAGATCACGCGCTTGACGCCCTGTTTGCGCGCCGCCTCGAACAGATTGTAGCAGCCGATGATGTTGGACTGCAGGATCGCGTCCCAGGGACCTTCGACCGAATAGCCGCCGAAATGCAGAATGCCATCGACGCCCTCGCAGATCGCCTCGACCTCTGCGAGGTTGGCGAGATCGGCCGCCTTGAACTTTTCGTTGTTGCCGAGATCGGAGGGCTGCTTGATATCGCTCAGCAGGAGATCCGGATAGATCGGCGGCAGCAGCTTGCGCAGGCTCGTTCCGATTCCCCCCGATGCGCCGGTCATCAATATGCGTGGCATGCCGTCCCTCTTCTTTCCTGATTGCTGCGATCGAATTGCGGTCGCAGGCCGACAATGATAGCAAACCAGGCGCTCAAGGAAACACCATCGAAACACAACAACGAGAACAGCAAATGTCCGATGTTCATTCCGCCGGCTGGCGTCCCGCGACCTGCTATCCCGATCCCGCGATCCACGCGCTCGATCCGCGCTTCGAGAAATACTGGCTAAAACTCTCCGCCATCGAGCGCATCGCGACTGGCCTGCGCTGGGCCGAAGGTCCGGTGTGGTTCGGCGACGGCCGCTATCTGTTGTGCAGCGACATCCCGAACCAGCGTATCCTCAAATGGGAGGAAGAGACCGGCGCGGTCAGCATCTTCCGCAAGCCGTCGAACTTCGCCAACGGCAACACCCGCGACCGCCAGGGGCGGCTGATCACCTGCGAGCATGGCGGTCGCCGCGTGGTGCGCACCGAGTATGACGGATCGATTACGGTGCTGATCGATTCGTTCGGCGGCAAGCGGCTGAACTCGCCGAACGACGTCGTGGTGAAATCCGACGGCTCGATCTGGTTCACCGATCCGATCTTCGGCCTGCTCGGCAATTACGAGGGCTACAAGGCCGATCCCGAGATCGAGCCCAACGTCTACCGGCTCGATCCCGAAACCAGCAAGGCCACGATCGTCGCCGAGGGCGTGCTGGGGCCGAACGGGCTGTGCTTCTCGCCGGACGAGAGGATCCTCTATGTCGTGGAATCCCGCGGGGAGCCGAACCGCAAGATCCTCGCCTATGACGTCGCGGCCGACGGCAGGACGATTTCCAACAAGCGCGTCTTCATCGACGCCGGCCCGGGCACGCCCGACGGCATGCGCTGCGACATCGACGGCAATCTGTGGTGCGGCTGGGGCATGGGCGATCCCGAGCTCGACGGCGTCGTCGTGTTCGCGCCCGACGGCGTGATGATCGGCCGCATCGCGCTGCCGGAGCGCTGCGCCAACCTCTGCTTTGGCGGCGTCAAGCGCAACCGCCTGTTCATGGCGGCGAGCCAGTCGATCTATGCGCTCTACGTCAACACCCAAGGCGCGCTCGGCGGTTAATTTCTTGGTCGTCCCGGCGAAGGCCGGGACCCATTACCACAGACCTTCGTTATTCGAACAATGCGGCCCGAGCTTACTCAACCAGATGCATCGGTGGTTATGGGTCCCGGCCTTCGCCGGGACGACGATGAAAACTTCTGCCTTCCAAAACGTCTGACGCCGGAGCGGTGAACCGCCCCGGCGCCAGAATGTTGTCTCTCGTGGCTCGGCTTACGCGGCGTTGTAGCCGGCGACCGCCTTGGCCTCGAGATATTCTTCCAGACCGTAACGGCCCCACTCGCGGCCGTTGCCGGACTGCTTGTAGCCACCGAACGGCGCGGTGCGCTCGTTCGGCACGCCCTGCAGGTTGACGTTGCCGGCGCGGATCTGGCGGCCGACGCGGCGCGCGGTTTCCACGGTGTCGGCCGAGACGTAACCGGCGAGACCATACGGCGTGTCGTTGGCGATCTTCACCGCGTCGGCTTCGTCCTTGGCGCCAAGGATAGTCAGCACCGGCCCGAAGATCTCCTCGCGGGCGATCGTCATGTCGTTGGTGACGTCGGCGAAGATGGTCGGACGGACATAGAAGCCCTTGTTGACACCCTCGGGCAGACCCGGGCCGCCGGCGACGAGCGTTGCGCCCTCGTCGATGCCCTTCTGGATCAGCGCCTGGATCTTGTCCCACTGGCCGCGGTTGACCACCGGACCTATCGTCGTGCCGTCGGCACGCGGATCGCCGGCCTTGGTCTTGTCGGCGACGCCCTTCGCGATCGCGGCCACTTCCTTCATCTTGGAGAGCGGCACGATCATGCGCGACGGCGCGTTGCAGGACTGGCCCGAATTGTTGAACATGTGCATCACGCCGCCGGTCACCGCCTTGGTCAGGTCGGCACCGTCGAGGATCACGTTCGGCGACTTGCCGCCGAGCTCCTGGCTGACGCGCTTCACGGTCGGCGCCGCACGCTTGGCGACGTCGACGCCGGCGCGGGTCGAGCCGGTGAACGAGATCATGTCGATGTCCGGGTGCTCGCTCATCGCCGCACCCACCTCCGGGCCGAGGCCGTTGAGGAGGTTGAACACACCCTTCGGCACGCCAGCTTCATGGAGGATTTCCGCGAAGATCAGCGCCGAGGTCGGGGTGAACTCCGACGGCTTCAGGATCATGGTGCAACCGGCGGCGAGCGCGGGCGCGACCTTGCAGGCGATCTGGTTGAGCGGCCAGTTCCAGGGGGTGATCATGCCGACGACGCCGACCGGCTCGCGCACGATCACGGCGGTGCCCATGGTCTCCTCGAACTCGTACTTCTTCAGCACTTCGAGGGTGTTCATGAGGTGGCCGAGGCCGGCACCGGCCTGCAGCTTCTCGGCCATCGGCAGCGGCGCGCCCATCTCGTCGGAGACGGCGGCACCGATCTCCTTCATGCGGCCCTTGTAGACCTCGACGACCTTGGTGAGCAGCGCGATGCGCTCCTCGCGGCTGGTCTTGGAATAGGTCTCGAAGGCGCGCTTGGCGGCAGCGACTGCCTTGTCGACATCGGCCTTGGAGCCGAGCGCAATCTCATACATCGCTTCTTCGGTCGCCGGATTGACGACCGGGGTGGACTTGCCTTTGACGACGGGATCGACCCAGGCGCCGTCGATGTAGAATTGCATGCGATTGACCATCGGAAACCTCTTGTACGGGGCGTATGGAATGGGGAACGAAAGCGTTCGGCAGGCATCCTTGCACGAAAGCCCGGCGAATTGAACCCGCCATATGCGGGACGCGGCTCGTGCGCGCGAACGGCATATAATGTCGCTATCGCGCAGGTGGCAAGGTTGGTCTCGTCGCCCCGGCGAAGGCCGGGGCTCATAACCACCGCCTGCAATTGGTAAAGGGTGCCGTTAGACCGAGTCGCGCTTACTTGCTGCCACTTGTGGTAATGGGTCCCGGCCTTCGCCGGGACGACGATGTGGCTACACCGCCATCTTGCGATGCCGCACCGGGGCGCCGACCGAGACGCTTTCCGCCGCGTCGATGATGGCGTTGGCGTCGATGCCGTAGTGGCGGTAGAGGTCGCCGATCGTGCCGGTCTGGCCGAAATGCTCGACGCCGAGCGCCTCGACGCGGTGGCCACGCACGCTGCCGAGCCAGCCGAGCGTTGCCGGATGGCCGTCAATCACGGTCACAATGCCGCAGTCGCGGCCGAGCGGCGCCAGCATGCGCTCGATATGACTCAAATGCTGCGCGCCGCGGCGGTCGCGGCGTAAATTCCGCGCGGCGGACCAACCCGCATAGAGCCGGTCGGCGGAAGTTACCGCTAGCAGACCGACGTCGCGGTGGCTCTCGCCGATCAGGCCGACCGCCTCGATCGCCTCCGGCGCGACGGTGCCGGTATACGCAATGACGATGTCGCAGTTCGGGCCCGGCTTGCGCATCCAGTAGGCGCCGTCGGTGATATCGCGCTGCAGGTCCGGGGTCATGATCCGTTGCGGCTGCTCCAGCGTCCGCGTCGAGAGTCGCAGGTAAACCGAACCACCCTCGGCGCCCTCGCGCTGCATGTGGCCGAAGCCCCAGCCCATGATCACGGCAAGTTCATCGACGAAGGCTGGATCGAACGAGGCCAGCCCGTCCTGCCCGATCCCGATCAAGGGCGTCTTGATCGACTGATGCGCGCCGCCTTCCGGCGCCAGCGAGATGCCCGACGGCGTCGCCGCCACCATGAAGCGGGCATCCTGGTAGCAGGCGTAGTTCAGCGCATCGAGGCCGCGTTCGATGAAGGGATCGTACAGCGTGCCGACCGGCAAGAGCCGCGCGCCGTTGATCTGGTGCGACAGGCCGAGCGCCGAGAGCATGATGAACAGATTCATCTCGGCGATGCCGAGCTCGAGGTGCTGTCCCTTCGGCGAATATTCCCAGGTGTAGGCGGACGGGATCTTCTCCTGCCGGAACAGGTCGTGGTTTTCCGCCTTCGCGAACAGGCCGCGGCGGTTGACCCAAGCGCCGAGATTGGTCGACACGGTGACATCGGGCGATGCGGTGACGATGCGCGAGGCGAGTTCGCTGTCGCCGCGCGCCAGCTCGTGCAGCACGAGACCAAAACCTTGTTGCGTCGACATCTGCGCCGAGGCCTTGAAGGCCAGCCGTTCCGGCACATCGATTTCAGGCGCCGACAGGCGGCGGCGCCCCTCGCGGTTGAACGGCGCCTCGGCGAGGAACGCCTCAAGCTTCGCAGGCTCCTGCGACAGGCCCTCGAACCTGTCCCACTCGTGGCCGGGGCGGATGTTCTGCGCGGCGCGCCACTTCTCCATCTGCGCCACCGTCATCAGGCCGGCGTGGTTGTCCTTGTGGCCCTGCATCGGCAGGCCGACGCCCTTGATGGTGTAGGCGATGAAGCAGACCGGCCGATCATGGTCGATCGCCTCGAAGGCCTCGATCATGCTCGCCATGTCGTGGCCGCCGAGGTTCGACATCAGCGCCAGCAACTCCTCGTCGCTGCGGCGCTCGATCAGCGCCGACACCTCGCCCTGGTCGCCGATGTCGTCGCGCAGATGCTTGCGGAACGCCGCGCCGCCCTGGAAGCAGAGCGCGGCGTACATCTGGTTCGGGCAGTTGTCGATCCAGCGCCGCAGCGCCTCGCCGCCGGGCTCGGCAAACGCCTCGAGCATCAGCTTGCCGTACTTCACGATCACGACGTCCCAGCCGAAGTTGCGGAACATGGTCTCGAACTTGGCCCACAGCCCCTCGCGCACCACCGCGTCGAGCGACTGCCTGTTGTAGTCGACCACCCACCAGGTGTTGCGCAGGCCGTGCTTCCAGCCTTCGAGCAGCGCCTCGAAGATGTTGCCCTCGTCCATCTCGGCGTCGCCGACCAGCGCGATCATGCGGCCCTCCGGTCGGTCGTTCATCCAGCCATGCGCCTTGACGTAGTCCTGCACCAGCGAGGCGAACAGCGTCTGCGCCACGCCGAGGCCGACCGAGCCGGTGGAGAAGTCGACGTCGTCGCTGTCCTTGGTGCGCGAGGGGTAGGACTGCGCGCCCTTGTAGCCGCGAAAATTCTCCAGCTTATCGCGGGTCTGGTGGCCGAACAGATACTGGATGGCGTGAAACACCGGGCTCGCATGCGGCTTCACCGCGACACGGTCCTGCGGGCGCAACACCGAGAAATAAAGCGCCGACATGATGTTGGCGAGCGAGGCCGACGACGCCTGGTGGCCGCCGACCTTCAACCCGTCGGTCGAGGGCCGCACATGATTGGCGTGATGGATGGTCCACGACGACAGCCACAGCACCTTGCGGGCCAGGGCGGACAGCATGTCGAGGCGTTCAGGCGCGATTCCCATGGCGATGCTCCGGGCGATATGCCGGAATGTTACTGCCGCAAGCGGCGGCGAAAATCTCAATTCCACGCGACAGCACAGGAAAAATTGGGATAAATTCCCACGATCCGGCTTCAACTGACGAGTTCATCCCAATGCCTGCCCTCGATGCCATCGACCGCAAGATCCTGAGTCTGCTCCAGACCGACAGCCGCATGACCATGCAGGAACTCGCCGACAAGGTCGGGCTGTCGGTGTCGCCCTGCCACCGCCGGGTCAAGCTGCTCGAGGAGCGCGGCGTGATCTCTCGCTACATCGCAACCGTCGACCAGAAGTCGATCGGGCTGCACGTCTCCGTCTTCATCTCGATCAAGCTGGCGCGGCAGAAGGAGGAAGACCTCAACCGCTTCGCGCGCGCGATCTCGAAATGGGACGAGGTGCTCGAATGCTACCTGATGACCGGCAATCGCGACTATTTGCTGCGCGTCGTCGCCGCCGACCTCTCCTCCTATGAAGCATTCCTGAAGAACAAGCTGACCCGGCTCGACGGCATCGCCTCGATCGAGTCGAGCTTTGCGCTGAGCCAGGTGAAGTATTCGACGGCGTTGCCGGTGTGAGGGCGTTGGTTGGTCAACTCGAATGGTGCCAACACCACAGTGTCGTCCCGGCCTAGTGCGCAATTGCGCACGGGGGGCCGGGACCCATACGCCGCAGCAGGTGCTGAGAACGGGACTCGTTGTCCCAGCATCGTTCAACAATCAGCATTTGTGGTTATGGGTCCCTGCTTTCGCAGGGACGACACTGAGTGTGTTGCGCTGTCAGTGGGCATACCTTCGCATTCTCGCGACATGGATCGTCCGAGCTTTGCATCTCGTTCCGTTTTGCAAAAGGGGTTTGCGCCGTCGGGCAACTCAGTGATTGGCGCTGGCGCCCTGCCCGGCTGGACGGCCTCGCCGCGACGACCAGGCTACGGCGCGATCCATATTCCAATCACGATGATGGCCAGTGAGACGGCAATGACCAGCATATCGGTGGTGAGCCAACCGGGCATTCCGTTTGATGGCTGCTCGCTCATGTCCGCGACTCCTTCTGTTCGCGTCGAGCCGATATGCTGGAGCGGACCGGCGCGAACGAGGATGAACTGGTTCACATAAAGCCAGGAAAAAGCGGCAAATTCCGCGTGTTTTAGCGCGCTCAAGTTGCGCCACACGGTCGATCTGCCGCGCAGGTTTCTGAACATGTTCGACAATGCCGACCGCTTCAGCGAACAGTGGCACATCATCGAAAGGCGCATTTCAAGACAGCGACCGACCCGCGCGGGCACGTGCGCTACGGAGCCCGGTGTGATCGAACATCTCGCCTGGGGCCCCCCTCTCCCCACCCTGCCCTGCAAGGGGGGGGGAGGGAGCCCGACGAGCGTGCTAACCTCACGATGGATTAGTATCTTCTCCTCACAGCACCTTGCGCTGTACGAGGTTCTTCATCAGCGCGCCGACACCGAAGGTCCAGGGCTCGCACTCGTCGCTGCCCCGCATCCGGTTGACCAGCTTGCCGAGCTGCGGCGCGGCGATGGTGACGATGTCGTCGCGCTTGTGGGTGAAACCCTCGCCCTTGGCGTCGCGGTCCTTGACCGGCGCGAACATCGTGCCGAGGAACAGCGCAAATCCATCGGGATATTGATGCACGGAGCCGATGGTCTGGGCGACCAAATCGGTCGGATCGCGGCTGATCTTGCTGATCGAGGAATGGCCCTCGAGCACGAAGCCGTCTGCGCCCGTCACGGTCAGGCCGACATCCATCTTCCTGACATCGTCGAGCGAGAAGGTCTGGTCGAACAGCCGGAGCAGCGGGCCGATTGCGCAGGACGCGTTGTTGTCCTTGGCCTTCGACAGTAAGAGCGCCGAGCGCCCCTCGAAGTCGCGCAGATTGACGTCGTTGCCGAGCGCGGCGCCGACGATCTTGCCGGCGGCGGAGACAACAAGCACGACCTCCGGCTCCGGATTATTCCAGGTCGACTTCGGATGCAGCCCGGCGTCCATGCCTGACCCGACCGAGGATAGCGTCGGCGCCTTGGTGAACACTTCGGCGTCGGGACCGATGCCGACCTCGAGATACTGGCTCCAGGCATTCTGATCGATCAGCACCTGCTTCAGTTTCATCGCCTGCTCGGAACCGGGCTTCAGCTTGGAGAGATCGTCGCCGACCAGGCGCACCACCTCCTTGCGGATCGCCTCCGCCGAGGACGGATTGCCGCGCGCCCGCTCCTCGATCACGCGCTCCAGCATCGAGATCGCGAAGGTGACGCCGGCGGCCTTCAGCACCTGGAGATCGACCGGCGCCAGCAGATGCGGCCTGGCCTTGTCGCGGCCGTCGGGCGGGGTGTTGGCGAGGATCGCCTCGAAATCGCCGATCCGCTCGCCGCGCGTGGCGCGCAGCGCGGCGGCGGGATCGATTTCCTCACAGAGCGCGCTCACCGTCGGGAACCGCGCCGTGACGTCGAACACGCCGTCTGCCCGAACCGCGACGACAGCCGGCCCGCCGGCCTGCGGCAGCCAGACCCGTCCGACCAGCGTGCCGGCGGTGCCGTCCTCCGGCAGGACGTCTTTTGGCGTGAGCGAAATCATCGGCACATCTCCCTTTTTGGTTTTGTCGGCTTGTTAGCACAGTCCGCCCGGCGGCGTGAAACAGCGGTCATGGCATTGTCATAGAGGGGTAACATCGCCCGTCAATGCTGCCGTCCGATCCATCTAACACACTGAAAGACGGACCTTCATGACGACCTCCGCCCTCACCGACGAAGCCTCCCGGGATGAAGCCCTGCGGGACGAAGTCTTGCGCGACGAAGCCTTGCGCGCCCGCATCCATCAGGAGATGGCCGACAGCCTCGACGAGGAACTCGAGCTCGAGCTCGACGACATGAGGCTCGACGAGCTCGACCATGACGGCGCCGCCGGCAAGCCGTCGATCGACCGCAAGTTCTATTTCCGCGAATTGCTGCGGCTGCAGGGCGAGCTGGTGAAGCTGCAGGACTGGGTGCAGCACGAGAAGAAGAAGGTCGTGGTGCTGTTCGAGGGCCGCGATTCCGCCGGCAAGGGCGGCGTGATCAAGCGCATCACCCAGCGGCTCAATCCGCGGGTCTGCCGGATCGCGGCGCTGCCGGCGCCGAACGAGCGCGAGCGCACGCAATGGTACTTCCAGCGCTATGTTTCGCATCTGCCGGCCGGCGGCGAGATCGTGCTGTTCGACCGCAGCTGGTACAACCGCGCCGGCGTCGAGAAGGTGATGGGGTTCTGCAGCGACGAGCAGTATGAGGAATTCTTCAACTCGGTGCCGGATTTCGAGCGCATGCTGATCCGTTCCGGCACCGTCCTCCTGAAATACTGGTTCTCGATCACCGACGAGGAACAGGCGTTCCGCTTCTCGATGCGGATCCAGGATCCGCTGAAGCAGTGGAAGCTGAGCCCGATGGACGTCGAGGCGCGGACCCGCTGGGAGCTCTACACCAAGGCCAAGGAGACGATGCTGGAACGCACGCATCTGCAGGACTCGCCGTGGTGGATCGTCGATGCCGTCGACAAGAAGCGCGCCCGGCTCAACTGCATCTCGCATCTCTTGAGCCAGATCCCCTATCAGGCGGTCACCCACCAGCCGGTGATGCTGCCGCCGCGGGTGCGCAACCCCGACTACCACCGCGGCCCGATCCCGCCGGAGATGTACGTGCCGGGACGGTATTGATCGGAGCACGCGCACGCTCTGCCCCCTCTCCCGCTTGCGGGGGAGGGGCGGGGTGGGGGCTCTCTCCACGAATCATATTGTGGAGAGAGCCCCCACCCGCATCGCATCGATGATGCGATGCGACCTCCCCCGCAAGCGGGAGAGGTGAAGACCGAGAGATGGCCCACTTCGCCTACCAATGGTGCAGGCGCGCGCCCTTGCTGGCACCGGATACCGACGCTAGGCTTCCCCCGATCTGGTGCAGGGAGGCCCGCTTGACTCAATCCGACGACATCAAAATTTCCGAAGATCGCCGCGACGCGCTTCGCTATGCGCTCGGGATCGGCAGCGGCGCGGCACTCGCGGCCACGATGGCAACCCCGGCCTCGGCGCAGGCGCAAGCCGACAACACGCTGGATCGCATCCGGGCCAGCAAGGTGCTGCGGATCGCGGTGCTGCCGGGCGAACTGCCTTATTTCAACAAGGATCTCGCCACCGGCACCTGGTCCGGCTTCTCGATCGAGATGGCCAACGATCTGGCCAAACTGCTCGACGTCAAGCTGGAATATGTCGAATCGACCTACGGCAATTCAATTCTCGATCTGCAGGCCAACAAGATCGACCTCGGCTTCGCGCTCAACCCGACCCCGCAGCGAGCGCTGGTTGTCGATTTCACCAATCTGGTGTTCCCGCATCCGTTCGGCGCGATGTTGAAGAAGGGGCTGGAGGCCAAGACCTGGGCCGACATCAACAAGCCCGAGGTGAAGATCGCGGTCGACGTCGGCTCGGCCAACGAGGCGGTGGCGCGCCGCTTCGCGCCTAACGCCACCATCAAGTCGCTGAAGTCGCGCGACGAGGTGATGCTGGAGATGTCGTCGGGTCGTGTCGATTGCGTGGTCAACGCGCTGGTGCTCGGGCTGACCGCGATCGCCAAGAACCCGAACCTCGGCACCTACAAGATCCTGGCCTCGCCGTCGGTAACGATCGCGAGCGGCACGGCGGTGCGGCGCGAAGCCGACAAGCGCTGGCGCGATTTCCTCTCGGTGTGGATCGACTACAACCGCGGCATCGGCCAGATGCGCGAATGGTTCGTCAAGGGCCTCGGCCTTGCCGGCGTCAAGCCGGAGGACGTGCCGGTGGAGTTGAGTATTTGAGGCTTGGCCACCGCATCGGCGGTCGGCTCCCTCTCCCGCTTGCGGGGGAGGGCTGGGGTGGGGTGTCACCGCGCGTCGGAACCTTCGGGTGGAAAAAGCCCCCACCCGGATCGCATCTTACGATGCGATCCGACCTCCCCCGCAAGCGGGAGAGGTGAACCACCGATGCGGCCGCTTCTCAGAATTACTCACACCTTGTCGTAGGTCAGCCCGCGCTCCAGCCGCCTCGCCACCAGCGTCGACGGAAACAGGATCGCAAAATAGATCAGCGCCACGATGGTGTAGACCTCGAGCGGCCGGTAGGTGTCGGCGTTGATCAAGGTCGCGTTGTAGACGAGGTCGGGCACCGCGATGATCGAGACCAGCGAGGTGTTCTTCAGCTGCGTGACCGACTGGTTGACATAGGGCGCCATCATCGGCTTCAGCGCCTGCGGCAGGATCACGAGCCGCATCAGGCGCCAGCCGCGGAAGCCGAGCGCCTTCGCGGCGTCCCACTGCCCGACCGGCACGCTCTCGATCGAGCCGCGCACGATCTCGGCGTAGAATGCGCCGCCATAGAGCGACAGCACGCTGACGGCGGCGACATGCGCCGGGATATTGACGCCGATCACCACCGGAAACGCGTAGTAGAACCAGATGATCTGCACCAGCAGCGGCGTGCAGCGGAACAATTCGATATAGGCGATCAGGAGCCAGTCGATCACCGGGATGCGCCGCAGCCGCAGCATGCCGACGATCAGGCCGATCAAGCTTCCGAGGATGATGGTGCCGATGGTGTAGGCGATGGTCCAGCCGAGCCCGAGCCAGAACAGATGGCTGTACTTGGCGAGGATGCCGAAATCCCAGACGTAGTTCATCCTGCCCCTCGGTTGCCGCGCCCGGCTTGACGCCCCAGCATCGCAGGCGGCCTCGCACGAGTCACGCGATATACCGGTTCGGCGAAAATGCCTGCACCTCGAACGGCGGCGCATCGCCCGCGATCATCGCCGCAATTGCGGCGCCCGTTCCGGGGCCGGTGGTGAAGCCGATATGCTGGTTGCCGAAGGCGAGCCAGAGCCCGCGATGCCGCGGCGCCGCGCCGATCATCGGCAGGCTGTCGGGCAGCGTCGGCCGCGCGCCGCGCCAGCGCTCGCCGACCGCATCGCCAAATTCGACCACGCTGCGCGCCATCGGCACCACCGCCTCGAGCTGCGAAAAATTCGACGGCGCGTCGCGCGCGGTGAGCTCGACGCCGCTGGTGACGCGAACGCCCTGCTCCATCGGTGTCATCAGAAAGCCGCCGTCCGCATCATGGATCGGCCGCAGCAATTTGCGTGCCGGGTTCGGCACGAAATGCTGGTGATAGCCGCGCTCGAACGCCAGCGGCACGCGATAGCCGAGCGGCCGCAGCAGCTCGGCCGACCACGGCCCGAGCGCGACCACGACATGGCGCGCGGCGGTCTCGCCGTCGGCGAGCTGCACGCGCCAGCCGTCGCCGCGCGGTTCGATGCGCCGAATCCCGGATTGCCTGATCGTGCCGCCGCCAGCGGCAAGCATCTGCGCGTAGGCCTTGACCACCGCGCCGGGTGAATCGACCGATGCCGTCTGCGTGTGCAGCAGGCCGACGCTATAGGCAGGGATGATATTCGGCTCGAGCGCGGAGATCGCCTGGCGATCAAGCACCTCGCTCCTGATGCCGAACTCGGCGAGCGCTGCCTGCTCGGCCTTCGCGGCGGCGAGCCCGTCGGCGCGCCAGGCCTTGAGCCAGCCGGTTTCGCGGATGCGATGGCCAGCGCCGGCCTGCACGATCCAGTCGCGATGCAGCTTCAGCGACGCGCCGATCAGACCGTGCAACGCGGCGGCGCGCGGTTTGGTCTGCGACGGTACAGCGGCTGCGAGGAAGCGCATCACCCAGCCGGCATTGGCGAGCGCCCACGCAATGTTCCAGCGCAGCGCCGGATGCGCGTTGGTCAGATATCTCGGCAAGTTCTTCAGCAGCGACGGCGTGTTGAGCGGCAGGATCGAGCCCGACGAGATGATGCCGGCATTGCCGTAAGAGGTTTCGCTGCCTGGCTCGCGGCGATCGACGACGACGACGGAGAGCCCGCGCTGCCGCGCGGCGAGGCCCGCCGAGACGCCGACCATGCCGGCGCCAAGCACGGCGACATCGACCTGCTGTGCTGCCATGCCCTCGCTCATGCCGTCACATCAAGGTCAGGCCGCCATCGACCGGCAGCGTCGCGCCGGTGACGTGGCCGGCTTCCGGCGACAGCAGGAAGGCGACGACGGCGGCGACCTCGTCGGGCTCGGCCAGCCGCTGCATCGGATTGGCCTTTGCGACGCGCTCCCAGGTCGCGGTATCAAGCGCGCCGAACAGGCCGGGATCCTTGCGGGTGTAGCCGGGCATCACGGCATTGGCGGTGGCGCCTGACGCGGCGAGTTCGATCGCGAGCGACTTCACCAGCACCTCGAGCGCGGCCTTCGCGGCGGCCGATCCCGGATAGGTGGCGCCAGGGACGAAGCGATGCGGCCCGAAGCTCGACACCGCGACGACGCGGCCTTGCGCGCTGCGCATGAGGTCGGACAGCGCCGCCGCCGCGATTTCATGGAAGGCCGCCGCCATCACCGCGAAGGCGCGCTCCAGCGCCTCGCGCGGCAGGCTCAGGAATTCGCGCCGGTCGGCAAAGCCCGCGGCGTGCACGATGCTGTCGATCGGCCCGAACGCGGCCCGCGTTGCCGCGACCAGCACGGTGCCGACGCCGGCCTTGGCGAGATCGCCGGTGCAGACCTCGACCTTCGCGCCCTTGTTGCGGCATTCCTCCGCAACCGAATTCAGCCGCGCGAGCCCGGCGGCCTCGGTGCCCTGTCCGTGCAGCATCAGGGATTGAGCGGGGCCAGCGAGCCGGCGCGCGACTGCGGCGCCGATGCCGGAGCCGCCTCCGGTGATGATTGAAACGCGCATGAGGTGCGTGCAGTCAGTGCGATAAGAGACAGCGAACTATAGGTTCGGCGCCACGAAATGCAAACCGCACCCATCGCCGTCAGTGCAGCGCCAGGTTCAACGCCAAATCAGCGCCATGGCTCGACCAGGATCTTGGTGTGCGCCTCGGGATTGGCGAGATCGGCAAAGGCCTGCGCGACGCCGTCGATGCCGACGCGGCCGGTGACCAGCGAGGCGGCATCTACCTTGCCTTCCGCGATCAGGCGCAGCGAATAGGCAAACTCCTCGGGCGTGTAGCCGAGCACATATTGGACGTTGAGCTCCTTGATGATGCCGAGCATGGGCTCGGACTTGTCGGTCTCCATGCAGACGCCGACCACGACGACACGGGCGCTGCGCGGGGCGCCCTCGAACACCTGCTGCAGCACGCCGGGCACGCCGACGCATTCGAAAATCAGCGCGGGCTTCAGCGGCGGCAGCAGCGCCTGCATCGGCGGCCGCGCCGCCTTCTCCGCGTCGGTCATCTGGGCATGCTCGGCCCAGCTCGCATAGGGCTGCGTCTTGGCGGGATCGACCACCACATCGGCGCCCATCTTTTCGGCGAGCAGGCGCCGCGCCGGCGAATAATCGGCAGCAACGATCGGTCCAAGCCCCCTGATCTTCAGCGCCGCAATCACCGCCAGCCCGACCGGTCCGCAGCCGATCACCAGCGGCACCTCGCCGCCCCTGATGTTGGCCATCGCAACCGCATGCACGCCCACCGCAAGCGGCTCGGTGAGCGCGGCGTGCTCGGCCGCAAGCCCGTTCGGCACTTCGAGCAGCAGCGGCTCGCTGAGCAGCATCTGCTCGGCATAGCCGCCGAGATAGTCGTTGGAATAACCGATGCCCTTCGGCCCCTCCGGCGTCAGCAGCGCCGGCAGCGAGCACACGCGCGTGCCCGGCTTCAGCTTTCGCGTGGTGTTCGGGCCGTAGTCGAGGACCTCGCAGCAGAACTCGTGGCCGAACACGACGTCGCGCGACAGATCCATCGGCGTGCGGCCAGGCAGGAACTTGCTCAACTCGACCATGCGGTGGGCATGCTTGCGTGCGTGCAGATCGGAGCCGCAGATGCCGCACGCGAGCGATTTGACCAGCACCTGGCCGGCGCCGGGCTTCGGCTCGGGCACCCGGTCGACGACAATCTCGCCGTTCCTGAAGATCGCTGCGCGCATATTCCCTCCCGCGTGGGTTTTGTCCCACTCATTTTGATGCGTATTTCGTCCCGCGAAATGCTGTCGCGGATCACGTCCGGGACAAGCTTTCGCCGCAGGAGGCTATAGCACGGAGGGTCACCACGTATAGCGCATAACGCCCTTGCCGGCGTAAGACTGTGTCACGTTGGAGAATTCGCCCTCGAAGGTCGCGGCGGCCGACCAGCCGTTGCGCCACCTCAGCTCGGCGGAGGCCGTGGTCAGCGCCGAGTCGCTCGCCTGCGCCGCGCCGTTGACCACGAAGGCCGCACCGGGCAGCGTCTGGAACACGGCACCAACGGCGCGGTCCGGATTGAAGTCATGCGCCCAGGCAACGCGACCGCGCAGCGTCACGATGCCGCCGTCAACCGCGAACGATTTGTCGGAGCGCAGGCCGAGTTCGCTCCTGACGTCGGTGACGCTCTTCGCTGCATAGTTCAGCGCGAAGGCGCCGCCGCCGGAGACCACGCTCTCCGCATAGGCCGGCAGCTCGAAGCTCGTGAACTGGGCCGCCGCGTAAGGCGTCAGCCCAATCGACGGCGTGGCATAGCGATAGCCGCCCTCGAGCCGGCCCGACCAGGCATTGGCATTGAAGTTGGCGCGCAGGTGATCGGCGCCGGCTCCGGTGACGATGCGGTCGGTGGTGACATCCTGCCAGCCATAGGCGAGCGCACCACTTACGTACGCCGCGCCGACGCTGTGGCGAACGAACGCGCCGGCCTGGAACAGATCGGAGCGGCCCCAGCCGAGACCGTTGACGCTGAAGCTGGTGGCGCCGCCGGCGAGCGCAAAGCCGGCAATGGTGTTCGGCGAGAAGCGGTAGTCGGCGCCGACCGCGCTGCCATAGAGGCTGCTGCTCGTGTTGTTCGAGCCCAGCGGCGCATTGCCGCTGGTGGTCTGCGAGCCGCCATAGCCCGCCGCCCATACGCTCCAGCGCTGCTCGAAGCTCGGCTGCAGCGGCGGCGCCTTGGCGTAGATCGCGGCCAGCGCGTCGCGCGGCTCGGTCTTGCGCGCCGCATAGGCGAGCGGCGTGCTCTCCTCGGCGAACGGCGGCGCCCCCGCGGCGCCACTGAAGCCACCATCGCGCCCGGCGACGAACGGATCGGTCAACAATCCCAGAAACAGGCCCATCGCGTTGAACGTCGCCTGCTGCGAGCCGGTCGCGCCTTCGCCCGAGGCCTGCGTCAGGCCGTTCGGCGACAGCCCGGCGAACACCGCATTGATACCGCCATTGGCGTTGAAGAAGTTCTGCAGCGTGGTGGCGACGTTCTGCTGATTGACGTTCAGCTTCGACTTCGCGCCGTAATCGAGCGCGAAGTTGAGATAGGCGTTGCTCGCGTCATAGCCGAGCGTCGCGACGAGGTTCGACGGCAACCCGGTTGAATCGACACCCGCAAACGTGCCGCTGCGGCCGCCGGCCGCCGACAGGATGGTGTATTGCTTGGCGATCGTACTGCCGGCGGCGACGCTGACGCCGACCGATCCGGCCAGCGTCGCGCTGCCGCTCACCTTGGCCAGGGTGGACGCCGTCGAATTGAGCCCGACGAGGTACAGTGCACCCGACTGGAAGGCGAGATTGCCCGCCACGTTCAGGGATGTGCCTGGCGGCGCATCGCCGGGCATCAGGATGCCGCCGCTTGCAATCGTCGTGTTGCCGACGGTGCCGATACCGGACAGCGCGCCGCCGGCATTCACCGTGGTGAGGCTCGACGAGGCGATCGAGCCGTCGACCTGAAGAATGCCGCCGTTGACCGTCGTGGTGCCGGTATAGCTGTTGACGCCGGACAAAATCAGGGTGCCGCTGCCGGTCTTCTCGAAATTGGCAGGACCGGTGCGGCCACCGCCGAAGCAGCCACAGATATGGAATGGGTTCAACGGATCGAAGTCGGCAAGCACGCCGCTGAGCGCCGTAGAGAGATTATTGCTGCCAACGACGAGGGTGTTGCCTGAGCCGATATAGTAAAAGCCGGAGCCTGCGATCGAACCCGCGGTGATGCGCCCGTCGCCGTTCGGCCCCGTGCTGAGCGAGAAATCGACCAGTCCGGTGCCGTTGGTGATGAACTGGGCGTTGCCGCCGGTCGCGTTGTTGAAGAACTTGATGGTGCTGCCGGCTTCGGTGGTGATGGTGGCGTCGCCCGCCGTAGCGAACGCCGTGAAGATGTGTTGGCTGCCGGCCTGGTTGTCGATGGTCGCATTGCCCGCGGTGGCATAGGCATCGAACTGGAGAACGCTGCCGTCCCGATTGACGATCGTCGCGTTGGCCGCGGTCGGCGCCTCCACCGGGTTGAAACCGCCAGATCCGAAATAGAGCACGCCGCTGTTGTCGAAGCTGGCGTTTGCCGCCGTGCTGTTCTGGAAAAAGGCGACCTGACCGCCCGCGAGCGTGACGATGGTTGCGGAAGCCGCAGATGAGGACTCGAAAAACTGCGTCGAGCCGCCATTGGTGCCGTTGGTGATGGTGGCCTGCCCCGCATTGGTGTGGCCCAGAAACACCGCGGCACCGCCGTTTGAGTTGTCGATCACAGCCTTGGCGGCCGTGCTGGTGTCGGAGCCGCCGGGAGGACCAAACGCGTCGCCGAACACCACAGTGCCGCCGTTGGTGTTGGTGAATCTGGCATTGCCGGCAGAACTGGTGTCGCGGAAGATCGTGAGCGCACCATTGGTGTTGCTCACGGTGGCATTGCCCGCGGTGCTGCTGTCGCGAAACTCCGTGATGCCGAAATTCTGGTTGACGATCGTCGCCGTCGACGCCGTGGTGGAATTGTAGAACGTCGTGGTGGCGATCCCGTTGAAGCCGTCGTTGACGATCTTGGTGATTCCGGCCGTGTTGGCATTGACGATGTCGAACTTGCCGTCGACCGCGACCTCGCCGACGATCGAGGCGGCGTGGCTGGCGTCGCCGAGTTGCAAGGTCGCGCAATCGCAGATCGTGGTGCCGCCGGTGTAGGTGTTGGTGCCTGTTAGCACCACGCGGCCGAGGCCGCCCGAATTGTCCAGCACCGTCAGCTTGCCGGGGCCGTTGCCGTCGGCGATGTTGCCGGCGATCGTGAGCGTGACGCCATTGGCGTCGATCGCGCTGCCGATGGCGGACGTATTGATCTTGAAGTTGTTGGCGAACGTCAGGTTGCCGAGGCCGTCGGCCTGAAACGAGGCATTGTCGAGCGTGACGGTGCCCGACCCGACCGAGCCGTTGTTGCCTACGACAACGGTCGTATCGACCACCAGCGTTCCGCCGGAATAGGTGTTGGCGCCGGAGAGCTGCACGTTGGAGAAACCGGACGCCGACGAATCGATCAGGCGCAGAACGCCGGCGCCGGCACCGTCGGCGATCACGCCCTGGAGATTGACCTGGGCGCCGTTCGCATCGACCGTTCCGCCGGCCGCATTGACCGCGATGTTGTTGGCGAAGGCGACGCTCGAGACCGTCGGCGACTGCATCTGGAACGTGCCGCCATTGAGCGTGATAGTGCCGGTGCCGACCGAATCCGCATTCGTCACCTGCACGGTGCCGGCGGAGATCAGCGTGCCGCCGGAATAGGCATTGGTGCCCGCGAGCACCAGCGTGCTGTTGCCGAGCTGCTGCACCATCACGCCGGGCGCAAGCCCGTCGTTGATGTTCGCACTGATGGTGATGGTCTGGCCGCTGTTGGCCCGGTTGATCAGGCCGCCGCTCGGCCCCGTCAAGGCGAAGTTAACCGGGTTGCCGCTGATCGTGTACGACTGCGAATTGGCGGTGAAGGTCCACGAGTCCAGCAGCATCGGGCCAGCGCCGATCGTGACCGTCGCCGATCCCGTCGAATCGAAAATGGCGGATTGGGTCGGGAGGATCGGCGGCGCGCCGGGCGACGTCGTCGACCAGTTGGTCGGGAGCTGGTAGTCGGCACTGCTCGTTGTGCTACCGCTGCCGCCCCAGGTGAAGCTCTGGGCTTGTGCCGAACTGGACGGCAACAGGCTTGCAGCCGCCGAGACGCAGACTGCCGAAGCCAGCACACCGCGAAACTGCCGAGCAAACGAAAAAAAGACCGAACCAAAATGCACGTGAACTGCCCCCAAACGCTCTACGGCGCTCTTGGGGCGAGATTAGCATGTTGCCAAACGCGCGATTGTTGATTGTGTCCGAAATCCTTCGATTCAGCTTCCGGAGGTCGAAGTTTCGGCCCCACTGTTGTACACCCGCAACGCTAGCGGAGGCTGGCCTCGCAACCAGCGCACGATTCTTGGTACTCTGGTCAGGCGTTCGGCGACGGCTCGCTGGCCACGGTCAGCAGCTGCGACCGTCGGACGCGCTCGCGATGCGCGGTGTAGAGGCCCGAGGCGACGATGAAGCCGGCGCCGAGGATGGTCCAGCTGTCGGGCACTTCGCCGAAGATCAGGAAGCCGAGGATGCTGACCCACAGCAGCTGCGTGTAGGAGAACGGCGCCAGCACCGAGGCATCGCCATAGCGGAATGCCAGCACCACGATCCACTGTCCGACGGTGGACGCAACACCGATCAGGATGCCGAACATGATGTCGTGCCAGCTCGGCGTGACCCAGACGAACGGCACCAGCGCGCTGACGATGGCGACGCCGACAATGGACGAATAGGTCATCACCGTGATCGGGCGCTCGCTGCCGCTCATCATGCGCGTCAGGATCAGCGTGCCGGCCCAGGCCAGCGCCGAGACGAGCGGGAAAATCGCGGCGGGATGGAACGCGCTGGTGCCCGGCCGCAGGATGATGAACACGCCGGCGAGGCCGACCGCGGTCGCGATCCAGCGTCGCATGCCGACCCTCTCACCGAGGAACGCGATCGACAGCGCGGTGACGAACAGCGGCGAGACGAAGCTGGTGGCCGAGGCTTCGGCGATCGGCAGGAAGCCGAGCCCCGTGATGAAGATCAGCGAGGAACCGAGCAGCGCGGCGCCGCGCAGCACGTGCAGCCCGGGACGGCTGCTGCGCAGCGCGAACAGCGGCGAGCCCGGCAGCATCGCCGGCGTCATGATCATCGCGAACACCAGGAAGCGGATCCAGGCGATCTCGATCGAGGGCAGCGTGGAGGAGAGATATTTTGCCGTGACGTCGGAGGTGCCCAGGAACACGGTCGACAGCAGGATCAGCGCGATACCCTTGAACGGCCGGTCGGTGCGGGCGGGCGCCTTGCTTGTCGCTGCGGGCGCGGTCTTGGCAGGCAATGAAAGGGGAACGCTGTCCAGCCTGGCGGCCACGGCTGCGGGGGGCGGTGTCACGGCAATCTCGAAGGCAAAATAAAGGGAATCTGCTGATCGTACAAAACGCCAATTCCGCCGCGAGAACAATGCCCGAAAACGGGACTCCGATATGCACCAGCGCGCGCGACCGCCCGCCGCAGGCTGTGTGCCGCCGCAACTGCAACAGTTTGTTAAGAACTGTCTGGAGCGAAGTGAACCGCTCTCGCTCAGAGCATCGGCAGCGAGCGTGGTTTCGGCCCGCGCGGGAACGCGGCATCGAGCGCGGCGAGTTCCTCGGCGCTGAGCTTGAGCGTGCCGGCGGCAGCGTTCTCCGCCGCGTGTTCCGCGTTCGACGCCTTCGGAATCGCGAGCACCGACGGCAGCCGCGTGAGGAAGCTCAGCGTGACCTGGCGCGGTGTCGCCTTGTGCGCCTGCGCGATCGATTGCAGCACCGCGCCGGCCCTGCTCGACGGCGAGGGAAAATCATTGTGACCGAACGGCGAGTAGGCGACGACGGCGACGCCGTGCTGCTCGCACCACGGAATCACGGCGTGCTCGATGGCGCGCTCCTGCAGATGGTAGAGCACCTGGTTGCAGGCGATCGTACCCTCACCCGCGACATCGAGCACTTCGTCGAGATCCTCGGTGTCGAAATTGCTGACGCCCCAGGCGCGGATCTTGCCCGCCGCGATCAATTCGTCGAACGCCGCGACCGTCTCTGCGAGCGGAGTGGTTCCGCGCCAGTGCAGCAGATAGCAATCGAGGCGATCGGTCTTCAGCCGCTTCAGCGAGCGCTCGCAGGCGGTGATGGTGCCGCGCCGCGAGGCGTTGCTCGGCAAGACCTTCGAGACCAGGAACGTTTCGTCGCGGCGGCCGGCGATCGCATCCGCGATCACAAGCTCGGCGTCGCCATACATCTCGGCGGTGTCGATATGCGTCATGCCGGCATCGATGCCGCGCTTCAGCGCAGCGACGGCCGCCTTGCGGTCACCGCGATCGAGATACCAGGTGCCCTGCCCGATCACCGAGACCTGCGGGCCGTTGTCGCCGAATTTTTTTGTCTGCACGATCGCCTCGTTCCGCGTGTTCGCTTGTAGCCCCCGCGCAGGACGATAAAGCAAACGGACGACCATGTCTCCACATCGTCGTCCCGGCGAAGGCCGGCAACTGTTATGTTGGTTTGGTCTGCAGGTACGGCTTTCGGTCTCGCATCATGGCATTGAGGACCGTGAGCAGCTTCCTGGCGACGGCGATGAGGGCGAGCTTGGCTGGTTTTCCCGCCTGTC